>ERZ1673736.1-NODE-1-length-984503-cov-31.960404_pt1 | contig 984503 bp, 671 predicted proteins | sample MGYA00580212_ERZ1673736 | MGnify/ENA primary metagenome ERZ1673736 (study PRJEB41218, sample SAMN15661752) | gut metagenome | host: Homo sapiens | place: Canada: London | collected 2015-08-20/2019-03-30 | study: EMG produced TPA metagenomics assembly of...
AACCCGCGACCCCAACCTTGGCAAGGTTGTGCTCTACCAACTGAGCTATTTTCGCCTTTCAAAATTTCAATTTATTCTTCTGGAACGCTATCCAAATCAAGAGCGAAAAACGGGACTCGAACCCGCGACCCCAACCTTGGCAAGGTTGTGCTCTACCAACTGAGCTATTTTCGCAATTGCGAGTGCAAAGATAGTTTTACTTTTCGGTTTATGCAAATGGTTTACTATTTTTTTTCATCGAACAAGCTCCTACAAAACAATTAACTTTTGAATCATAGAAAGTTATTATCCGATAGAATTTTTCCCGATAAGCGAATAAAATTCTCGTCTCCACTCTTCTTGCTCGAACTTACCACTACTATCGTATGTAACCGTAACGGCTCCTTGCTTCTCGACTCCTCGCATTTGCATACAAAGGTGGCGAGCTTCTACGACGACCATCACACCCTCGGTAGAAAGCGTATCGGTAAGGCTTTGACAAATCTGTGCCGTAAGACGCTCCTGCACCTGAAAACGCCGGGCAAACACTTCGACCAAACGAGCCACTTTACTCAAACCGACAATACCGCCAGACGGAATATATCCGACATGGACTTTCCCGAAAAAGGGAAGTAAATGATGTTCACAAAAAGAATAAAACTCAATGTCGCGTACTACTACAATGCGAGATCCCGTATGCTCAAATACTGCCGATGATATAATTTCCTGCGCCGATTGACGGTATCCTCTCGTTAATTGCATCATCGCTTTCGCCGTACGTTCGGGAGTCTTGCGTAATCCCTCACGGTCAGGATCATCGCCCAACAAAGAAATAATAGCTCGATAGTGCTCGGCCAATTCTTGACAAATGCGGCGTTGCTCCTCCGAGGCCAAAACAGACTGTTCTTCCTCCATCGCTCAAAGTTATTCTGTAAATCCCTGATGTATCTGTATATGTATTTTGTCCCGAACAACACGCATCTCCCGTGCCATTTGGGGAAACTCTTTCTTTAATTGTATCAACGCATTTCCGGCTTCCTCATACGAACGAAAATCACCCACTCTCAATCGCCAAAACGGAGACGTAAAAGTCACGTATGTTTCCAATTCGGGAAAGGCCTGTTGAATAAGTTCCTCTTTATATAAAGCATTATTTTTAGCCGTACGATAGTCATTATCGGAAAATACTTGTATACGAAATCCCGAAGACTGGGCATAACCTTTATTTCCGTCGTACTTTATCACCCCTTCTGCCCGACTTACACGCTTAGCCAACTGAGCCGGTTGTACGACCTTGACTTTACCACCCGTCTCGGGTCGTTCGAGATATTGAACGATCGAGGTATCCATAACGGCAATTTGAGCTTGCGCCCCATTCGTTAAACCAATCATGGCCAACAACAAAATAAAAAAAAGAGACTTGCGCATAACCAACGTTTTCATTCAAAATAGTAAGGCTGCAAAAATAAGTATTTATTCTTACTTTTGCAGCCTTTATAAAGTCTATTTTATCAGAATGCAGTAATAATGCCCATAAATGAATCGGCTTTCAAAGCAGCACCACCGATAAGACCACCATCTACATCGGGTTTAGCGAACAACTCGGCTGCATTGCTCGGCTTACAGCTTCCACCATAAAGGATCGAAGTATTCTCTGCCACTTCTTTTCCATACTTGTCGGCAATGGTCTTACGGATAAAAGCATGTATTTCTTGAGCTTGGTCGGCAGTTGCAGTCTTTCCTGTACCGATCGCCCAAACCGGCTCATAAGCCAAAATGATTTTTCCGAAATCCTCAGCAGAAAGGTTGAATAAAGACTCTTCCACCTGAGCTTTCACGACATCGAAATGTTTTCCGGCTTCACGTTCTTCCAAAACTTCCCCGATACAAAAAATAGGAGTCAGCCCATTAGCCAAAGCCAAAAGAACTTTTTCTTTTAAGATTTCGGGAGTTTCGTGATAATATGCACGACGTTCGGAGTGACCGAGAATAACATATTGAGCACCCGTCGATGCCACCATCTTGGCAGAAACCTCTCCTGTATAAGCACCTTCCGTTCTATCGGCACAATTTTCAGCACCTACCCCGATACGTTTGGTATCTATGGCATTGACCACCGACACTAAATGAGTAAACGGAGTAGCGATGATAACATCGCACTTGGTAGATACCCCTGCCAAAGCGGCATCTATTTCCTTAGCCAATGCTACTCCTTCTTGAAGAGTAGTATTCATTTTCCAGTTTCCTGCAACAATGTTTTTTCTCATAACAAATAAATTTTTATTGGTTAAAACTATACATTATTTTCCTTCTATTATATTATTTTCATTCTCTTTCTTCTTTCGACGATGGGCATCCCGCCACTGCCGTACGCGTCCGATTATCATCGCCACAGTTTTCTCGGTCAACAACAAAAAGAGCATCGGCACGGCATATAACAAAACGATAAACCATATCCGTCTTTCCGGTCGATAAATTTCCGGCTGACCGTATGTAAGCTTATCCAGCGGCTGAACCAACAAAGTCTCATCGGGCAATTGTGAAGGAGAAGTTTTTCGTAATATCGTCCCCCCCTTCAATAACAGCACACACGGATTTCCTCTCGCAATAGTGCGGATAACCGTTTTATCCATAAAATAGAACGGATATTCTGCCCCTGTATTTTCTTGCCAAGCCTCTACACCCTGCGGGGTAGAAGCCGTAACGCAAGCAAACTCATATCCACGCTCAACACAATAATCATAAAGCTCATTAATTCGGTCGACCTCACTATCATCGGCAGTTTCAAGATCTGGCGAAAGCAATAGAACACGATAGTTCTCGTCATAAATAATATCCTCGGTTATATCGGTCGCTCCACGATAGATAGTGAAATCCTCGATTATCGGTGTTACGGATTCCTGTCCCGAAACTGTCTTTTCATACCTATCTACAAATACCCACCCCTCTTCTTCCGAAGGCAGATTATCGAGTAAAAACTCCTTCCTCTCGCCGTTCTTCTCATAAATGAACACAAATTCACGCTCCGGCTCTTCGACAGCTAATGCTTCCGGTATATTTACGCCTATTTTATAAGGCCGAAAATCGAGATAGGGCTGATAATACGTACCAATATAAACAAAAAAGAAGACAAACAACAGCGAATACAATCCGGTGAGCCATTGCACCTGCTGATTATACAAAGCTCTCAAAGAGGTATTCCGGTAAACTAAAAACAATACGATAATCAATAGCAATACATTTTTGAAAAATGTAGCCCAGTTACTTAGATGAACCGCATCCCCGAAACAACCACAATCGGATATAGGATTGGCTATTGCCAAATAAAGAGTGACAGGAGTCATCACACAAAGAAAAATAAAGATCAGCCGAGGGGTAGACTTACGATAAGATCCAAACAACAGATGTACTCCTAACACAAACTCGATAACAGAAAGAGCCACCGAAAAAAGCATGGCAAAAGAAGAAAGGAAATCGAGATGAAACGCCGAAAAATAATCCTGAAACTTATAAACCGTGCCATAGGGATCGATAGCCTTCACAAACCCCGAAAACACAAACGTTCCGCCTACGATCAAGCGAGATAGAAAAACAAGCCATTGAATCAAAGAAGATTTCCTATTATCTTTAATCGTCTTGTTCGCCATATTCTATTTTTATAAGACCAAACAATGAATAGTTAATCATATCCATATAGTTGGCATCGACCCCTTCCGAGACAAGAGTTTTACCATTGTTATTCTCTATTTGCTTAGTCCGACAAATCTTTGTCAATATCAAATCGGTGTATGAACTGATGCGCATATTTCTCCAAGCCTCGTCGTAATCATGATTTTTGGCATACATCAACTCCTTTGTTTCCGTCATGTATTTGTCATACAAATCCAAAGCCCTCTCAACAGTTATATCCTCCGAATCGGAATATCCGAGATGCAATTGAATTAATCCTATAATACCATAGTTAACAATTCCGATTAGTTCCGAACGGACACCCTCATCTATTTTACTTTCGCCTTTCGTCTCTATACTTCTTATACGTTTTGCCTTGATAAAGATTTGGTCGGTGACCGACTGCGGACGCATAATCCGCCATGAAGCGCCATAGTCTTTCAGCTTCTTGACGAATAAATCCCTGCAAATAGAGATAACGTGTTCGAACTGTGCAATAGTATCTGCCATGATAAATGTATTTTCAAAGATAGCAACCGACTACATGCAAAGGTGAAAATATACCCGCTTTACACAAAGCCCAACTACTTCCGACTTTCGCATACAAAGATACAATTTTATTCTAAATACTTGTATTCAAATAACGATCGATATTTATTCCAGCATTTTTATAGTTCAGTAAAAAATCCGTGGGATTAGCGATGAATTTTTATCCACAACATCAAATTTTACACTAAAAAAGCCCGACTCTATAAAAGTCGGGCTATATAAGGGGTCGTATCAAAGGATGCGATGAAACTCCGAAAGACAGGATTTGAGAGCCTTCGCCCCTTTGTAATCCACCGTGCTAAGCATACCTCGAAAGGCGTGGCCCGCCATTGGAACGAAAAGCTTGTCTCGGCATTTCATAATTTTTGATGAGTTTCCCAATCTACTTTGATACGACCGGGCTTTCTCTTGTCTTTGATACAAAGCTAACCAAATACTTTGAATAAACAAAATATTTTCAATAAAAAAATTAGGGGTTTACCATGAATGGCAACCCCTAATTTTTTATATAAAACTACAAATCCCTTTGTCTTATTTTACTTTCTCAACGATAGCTTTGAATGCTTCGGGATTGTTCATTGCCAAATCGGCAAGGACTTTACGATTAATTTCGATTCCTGCTTTATGCAGTGCACCCATTAACTTAGAATAAGACATACCTTCGAGACGTGCAGCCGCATTGATACGTTGAATCCACAACGCACGGAAATTACGCTTATTATTTTTACGGTCACGATAAGCATACGTCAAACCTTTTTCCCAAGTATTTTTGGCAACGGTCCAAACGTTTTTACGAGAACCATAATAACCGCGGGTAAGTTTAAGAATCTTTTTTCTTTTTGCTCTTGAAGCAACGTGATTTACTGATCTTGGCATAGTTTTTTTCTGTTTTGAATGTTAGCGCTACCGTTCAAGGTAAACTTCAAGCTAAAAACATTCGGTTAATAAAATTTGAAACTACTCTTTTTTGAGAAAAATTTTAGAAATCGCCGAAGCTTATTTCATACCCAACAATGCTTTTACATTGTTTACATCAACGGTATTTACCGTTCCCATGTGAGTAAGATTTCTTTTTTGCTTCTTCGTTTTCTTAGTCAAAATGTGACTTTTGAAAGCATGTTTTCTCTTGATTTTTCCTGTTCCGGTAAGGGCGAACCTCTTTTTGGCACCGGAATTAGTTTTAATCTTTGGCATTTTACTAAATTTTAATTTTATAATTGAATGAATAGTTTGTCAAATATCCTATTTATTTTTTCTTCGGGCTTATCATGATGATCATACGCTTACCTTCCAGAACCGGCATCATCTCCACTTTTCCATAGTCTTCCAAATCGTTCGCGAAACGCAACAAGAGCACTTCACCCTGTTCCTTGAACAGAATAGAACGCCCCTTAAAAAAGACATAAGCCTTCACTTTTGCTCCTTCGTTCAGAAAACCGATGGCATGTTTCAATTTGAAATTATAATCGTGATCATCGGTTTGAGGTCCGAAACGAATCTCCTTAACAACAATCTTCGTCGACTTAGCTTTCTGCTCTTTCTGACGTTTTTTCTGCTGATAGAGAAACTTTTGATAATCTAAAATCTTACATACCGGCGGCACTGCATTAGGCGAAATTTCTATCAAGTCAAGACCTTGTTCATCAGCCATATGTATAGCTTCTTGTATGGTATATACCCCTTGCTCTACATTGTCACCGACCAAACGAACTTCTTTCGCCCGAATACGTTCATTGACACGATATTGGTCTTTTATATCATTCTTTTTTGCAGGCATAGGCTTGTTTGGCCTATTAGACTGCGGTTGCGGTTGCGGTTTTTTATCCATTCAGACTACCATTCTTTGAGTAATTCTTCTACTTCTGCATTTAAATTTTCGGCAAAGGTAGCAATTTTCATCGAACCTTTATCACCTTCACCCTGTTTTCTTACAGAAACTTCACCATTTTCAGCCTCTTTTTCACCAACAACGAGCAAATAAGGGATTCTTTTCAGTTCGTTATCGCGAATCTTCCGCCCTATCTTTTCATTCCTGTCATCGACAAATGCCCGAATATCCTTCTCGGCCAATTCGCTAACAACCTGTTGCGCATAGTCGTTAAATTTAGCGCTTATAGGCAGAACAGCCACTTGATCGGGAGTAAGCCACAACGGGAATTTTCCGCCCGTATGCTCGATGAGAACTGCAACAAACCTTTCCATAGAACCGAAAGGAGCCCGGTGAATCATTACCGGACGATGTTTCTGGTTATCGCTACCGGTGTATTCGAGTTCGAAACGTTCCGGCAAGTTGTAATCCACTTGTATGGTTCCCAATTGCCAACGCCGGCCGATGGCATCTTTAACCATGAAATCGAGTTTAGGACCATAGAATGCAGCTTCACCATATTCGACTCTGGCTTTTAACCCCTTCTCTTCACAAGCCTCGACAATGGCCCGCTCCGCTTTTTCCCAATTTTCATCGCTACCGATGTACTTCTCGCGATTGTTAGGGTCGCGCAAAGAGATTTGGGCTTCGAAATTATCGAACTTCAAAGCTTTGAAGATAATGAATATAATATCCATTACTTTCAAAAACTCGTCTTTCAACTGATCCGGACGACAGAATATATGCGCATCGTCTTGGGTGAAACTACGTACACGAGTTAAACCATGCAACTCGCCACTTTGTTCATATCGATAAACTGTACCGAACTCTGCAAAACGAAGAGGGAGGTCTTTATAAGACCGCGGTGTCACCTTATAAATCTCACAGTGATGCGGACAGTTCATAGGCTTCAACAAATATTCCTCTCCTTCTTCCGGTGTATGAATGGGCTGGAAAGAATCTTTCCCATATTTGGCATAATGCCCCGATGTCACATACAACATCTTATTTCCTATATGAGGAGTAATCACCTGCAAATACCCAAAACGTTTTTGAACTTTACGCAACATAGCTTCAAGACGATCTCGCAGTTGTGTCCCTTTCGGCAACCAAAGAGGTAATCCCGGCCCCACATTGGAAGAAAAAGCAAAGAGCTCCATTTCCTTACCAATTTTACGATGGTCTCGTTTTTTCGCCTCTTCCATCAAAACAAGATACTCATCGAGTAACTTCTTCTTCGGGAACGTGATGCCATATACACGAACCAATTGTTTGCGCTTCTCATCGCCTCTCCAATATGCCCCGGCCAAAGAAGTTATCTTCACGGCCTTGATAAGCCCCGTATTGGGCACATGCGGTCCCCGGCACAAATCGGTAAACGCACCTTGCGTATAAGTAGTTATCGTACCGTCTTCGAGTTCGCTGATAAGTTCAACTTTATATTCTTCTCCACGTTTACCGAATCGATCGAGAGCATCGGCCTTCGATATTTCTTTCCGAACAATCGGTTCTTTACGGCTCGCCAATTCGAGCATTTTAGCCTCTATCGTAGGAAAATCAGCCGCCGTAATAGTAGCCTCCCCCGGGTCCACGTCATAATAAAATCCATTTTCGATAGCCGGACCTATACCGAATTTAATACCGGGATACAGTTCTTGTAATGCCTCGGCCAACAAGTGTGCCGAAGAATGCCAAAATGCATGCTTTCCCTCTGGATCGTCCCACTTGAAAAGTTTAATAGCAGCATCTGCGTTTATGGAACGAGAAAGATCCCACTCCTGTCCATCGACTGTCGCCGCAAGAACTTCCTGAGCCAATCTTGGACTTATACTCTCGGCTATTTGTAAAGGTGTAATACCAGATTCAAATTCCTTTACCGAATTATCGGGAAACGTAATCTTAATCATCATTTTTCTGTCCTTATCTATTTTCAACGCTTTTCAAAAAAAACGTTTCTACTTTATACATTAATAATAGAGACACATGACTGCACCTCTTTTTCCAAGGCACAAAAATAATAATTATTTCATTACCCAAACGGATATTTATAAAAATCTTTTAATCGCTCATTCGTTTCAGCAAGTTATACGCAGCCACAACTCCCAACTCACCCGCTTTACTCAAATCTGCCGTACCTTTAACCGTATCTCCTTGTTTTAAATAGACTAACCCTCGGTTATAATAAGCGTCTCCAAAATCGGGACGTAACCGTATCGCCTCGGTATAATCGGCAATAGCACCCCTATAATCTTGCTGGGAACAACGCAGATTTCCACGATTGTAATATACATATATAAACCGCGGTGCAGACTCTATCACCTTCTCATAATCACGCAGCACCATCTCATATTCCATTTTCAAACTCTCATTTCCCACTGCCGGTAATCCAGACAAAGAGAAATCTTTGGAGTTTTTCGAGCGCACCTGTTGAAAATCTATACTCTGTACAGACTCCGCCGAAAGTTGATATTCTATTTGTTTCGCTCTTACAACAGCCCGAAGGAAATAGGCTAACGTAAAATTTTGACTCGTCATAATAGCTCTATTCAAATCGTCAAGAGCACTAGAAAAATCCTGAACAAGCATAAAATCGACAGCTCGACCGAAATAGGCCAATGGATTAGAAGGATTTATCTCTATAAGACGGGAATAATCATTTATGGAAGAGAAATGATAGTTTACCTGATCGGATAGCAGTGCCGCCTCGGCATTCGTAAGCAATAATTTCTTGCTAAACACATGGGTATCGTTCAACTCTTCGAGTTCCCTTACATAATAAATATTCTGACGAACGGCATCGGGTCTTTCATAATAAGTAAGCACATACATTGGCTGTACGGATACTTGCACATTCTGATCTTGTACCCGTCCCCGAATTTTATTCTCATATTCCGGCTTATATTCGGTATGGGCATCGGCTACCAATATTTGATTGAACTTATTAATATTTTTATCAGACTCAGACCGCTCATCGGCTGCTTGTCCCGATTTTTTACTATTATTCGAAGCTACTGTATTTTCATCGATCGGTTCATACTGGGTCTTCTTTTGTAAATCCATAGCTAGCATGAAATCCTTTTCACCGCCTTTCATATCGCCCATTTTCCGTTTCGCCTCAGAGCGAGCATAAAAACCCGCGACAAAATCGGGGTACTGTTCCAAAACTACGTTAAAATCAGAAATAGCCTTTCTATAATTCCCGATCATATCATATAACAAAGCTCGATTATAAATTGCGAAATAATTGTCCGGTTCAGCCTTTATTACTTTTGTAAAGTCGGATATAGCCTTATTCCGTTCACCTACTTGCATACGCAATAATCCTCGATTGTAGTAGGTCATCGTATTATCAGGATCAAGTTTCAATATATAATCATAATCGGCCATAGCTCCCTGCAAATCATCTTGATGATATTTTATACGAGCCCTATTGAAATAGTAAGACACTTCTTTGGGATCGAGCCTCAAAGCCTCGTTCATATCGGCCAAAGCCGAATCATAATCGGCATCGTGCAACACTTTAATAATAGCCCGTTGAGCATATGCTCCCGATATGTATTTATCTATCGAAATAGCTTTATCTATATCATCAATCGCTTTTATCGTATCGCCCTTCTCCAAATAAAACTGGGCCCTACTCATATAACCGTTGTAATAGTTCGGATGCAAAGCCATGAGTTTATCGAAACTTTTTTCGGCTTCGTCATATTTTTTCAACTGCACCTCGGCAATAGCCTTATTATTCAAAAAAGACCTATCTTCGGGGGCATAACGCAAACCCTCGGTATAGTCGTCGATAGCGCCTTGATAATCCCCAAGATTCTGTCGGGCAATCCCCCGAACTTGATAGGCATTGACAATAAAAGGATTACGTTCGATACAAAGGGTACAATCTTCTTCTGCCCCTTTAAAATCATCGAGGCTCAACTTCGCAACTCCTCTATAAAAATAAGGCTCGGCCATATACGGCTTTACCTTTATTACTTGATTGAAATATTGCATCGACAGAATATAGTCCTCAAAATAAAGTGCATTACGTCCGATATTCATCACTCTATCGGTATTAATCTGCGCCACAGATAAAAAAGAGGAAAACGACAGCAATAGAAATATGATATTTGACTTGAATATAAGTTTCATTAAATGCCTTAACATGATTATCAGACAAATGTACGTAAATAATGACAAAACAACACAACCCTGAGAGCATTTTATAAGATTTTTCTTTCCCAACACATCGAATGAACATTTTTTACGCCAAAATGTCTTATATAAAAAAGAAGAAACTTTTTTCGTATCTTTATACCTCAAAATTGCACAGACATGAGCACAGAAAAAAAACTACAACACATCGTTATCGTCGGAGGTGGATTTGCCGGATTTTTACTGGCCAAACGAATTAATCCCGAAAAGTTCAGAGTGACCTTAGTCGATAGAAAAAATTTTCATGCCTTTCCTCCTCTGTTTTATCAAATAGCCTCGTCGGGACTTGAACCGGCTGCCATTTGTTTTCCTTTCAGGAAAGAGCTACGTAAATTACATCACGTCCGTTTCCATATGGGAGAAGCTCTTGCAGTAGATACTCAAAAGCAAATTTTAACGACCAATACAGGAAATATAAATTATGATTATTTGGTACTCGCCACAGGCACAACCAATAATTTTTTCAATATGCCCGAATTAAGGGAACGAGTATATACTCTGAAATCTACTGCCGAGGCTATCCGACTAAGAAATGAAATACTATTCTGTTTAGAGCGGGCCTGTACCTGCGCCGATCCCGAATCGCGCCGCACGCTTCTCTGCTTCACGGTTGTCGGCGGAGGCCCGACCGGAGTCGAAATAGCGGGTGCTTTGGGTGAAATGAAAAAGTACATTCTGTCTCGAGAATATCCCGAGATCAGTCCTTGCGATATGCGCGTCGTTATCGTCGAAGGTTCAGACCGCCTATTACAGAATATGAGTACAGAAGCCTCTACCAAATCTCGACAATACCTCGAACAACTCGAAGTCGAAGTCATTACCGGACATACCATGAAATCGTTCGACGGGACTTACGTGAGTTTTGACAACGGCGATAAAATAAAATGCCATACCCTCATCTGGACAGCAGGTATCACCGGCGAACCTTTGAAAGGAATTCCAGAAACGTCCATAGGGAAAGGAAGACGAATCGTCACAGACGAATACAACCGGGTCGTCGGGTGTGAAAACCTTTTCGCAATCGGCGATATAGCCCTGCTTACCGAAAAAAACTATCCCAAAGGTCACCCGCAAGTAGCTCAGGTTGCCATACAACAAAGCAAATTGTTAGCAAAAAATTTGAACCGGAACAGTTTCGAAACGCCTTTTCATTATAAAGATAAAGGAAACATGGCAACCATCGGCCGTAATCGTGCCGTAGCCGACTTGCCCTATCTAAAATTATACGGGCGGCCGGCTTGGTTCACATGGATGGGAGTTCATTTGGTTTCCATATTAGGCATGAAAAATAAAATTATCACTTTTCTAAACTGGTGTTGGTACTATTTTACCTATAACGCCACCTTACGATTGTTGATACGCCCGACCCGATATCCGAAACGGAATGAAGAATAACCATATTTAATCCGTGTTTTAGAACAATTTTGGTTTGTTTTTCCTCTAAAAAAGTGACTTTTTTCAATCTACCTTTGTCCCCCGAACAAATAGGTATTAATTTATGAAAAAAGTCACTAGCGTATTTTTGTGCTGTTTTTTATTTATTGCACTCAATTATGCCCAATCTGGACAAGTGATGACATTGAAAGAATGCATCGAAATGGGCATAGCGAATAATCTCTCCCTGCAAAATAAAAATCTAAATGTCCAAAAAAGCAAATACGGGATCTCTGAAAACAGGTTCAAACTGTTACCGGTCATCAATGCTTTCGCCAATTTTACCAATAGTCCCGAACCGGCCGTTTCGGTAACCGACGGAAGCAAATATGGAACTCCCTATAACGTCACCAAGACACTACGATACAATGCCAATGGCGGTTTACAACTGCAATTACCATTATATAATCAGACCCTATATACAAGTATCGCCATCTCGGAATTAGTAAATCGAATAGACCTATTGTCTTACGAAAAAGCCAAAGAGGATCTTATCGTCGAAATAGGAAAACTCTATTTCTTGGGACAAACGACCATCTGTCAATTACAAATTATCGAAGGAAATATCGCCCGTCTAGACTCCCTTCGCAACATCACACAAGCATTCTTCGATAATGGAATGGCTATGGACGTAGATGTAAAACGTGTTGAAATAAATCTTGAAAATATGAGGGTTCAATATCACAACGCCCAAGCTATGCTTAACCAGCAACTCAACCTTCTGAAATATACGCTTGACCTTCCCTCGGAATACGAGATAACTCTTACCCCGCTCAATCCCGACATAACCGGGAATGTGCGTTTCAATGGTTTATCAGATTCGCTATACGAACTCCAATTACTGGATACTCAAACCCAATTATTAAAGAAACAAGGACGAATAATCAATCAAGGTTACATACCTTCGCTCAATTTCACCAGCCAACTGGCTTATTCGGCTTATACAGATAAATTCAAACATTTCTTCCACTCTCATATATCCAACAAATGGTACGAATCATTCAACTTCGGCCTGTCCTTGAAAATACCCATCTTCGATGGTCTGAGCAAACACACCAAAAAACAACAAGCCAACGTCGAATACCGAAAAGCTGTACTCCAACAGGAAAATACCCGCAAACAACTAGAAACACAGTACACTAACTCGGTATCGGATTTGATGAACAATCAACGCAATTACGAAAAACAACAAAGCAACTACAAGTTGGCCGAAGAAGTTTACTTGGTTACAACCGATAAATACAAAGAAGGAATAGCTTCCATGACCGAACTCTTACAAGATGAGCTCCGATTAACCGAAGCCCAAAACGGCTATTTGAGCGCGCACTACAATTATAAAATAGCAGAATTAAATTTGCTGAAATTAACCCAACAACTCGATATTCTCACCCAATAATCCTGTAAAATTAATAATCAGTATATATAAATACTTTTACAATTATGAAAAAAGAAAATAGCTCTCATTATAAACGGAGTAAAAAATTAAAAGCATTGCGTTTCGGACAATATACATTAAATGCAATCGGTATCATCGTTCTATGCTACGGAGTTTATGAAGCGGCTTGCCTTTTTCTCAATTACAAACGCTGCGAAACCAGCAACGATGCCCAAATAGAACAATATATATCGCCAATCAACATACGCGTACCGGGATATGTAAAGAAAGTTTACTTCACCGAACACCAATTCGTACACAAAGGCGACACATTACTTGTTCTGGACGATAGAGAATACCGTATACGAGTATCGGAAGCCGAGGCGGCTTTGAAAGATGCCGAAAACGGAATTGCAATCTTGTCTTCCAGTTTGACGACGACACAGGCAACTGCTTCGGTTTACGATGCCTCTATCGAGGAAATAAATACACGCATAAGCAAATTGCAAAAAGACTTGACTCGTTACCGCAACTTATTACAACGTAATGCGGCTACCCCCATACAAGTGGAACAACTCGAAACCGAGTTAACAGCAACACTCGCCAAGTTAGAAGCTCTGAAAAAACAGAAAGCCGCAGCCACTTCGGGAGTAAACGAAGTTACAAACCGCAAAGCATCGGTCGAAGCCGGAATATTAAGAGCCCAAGCAGCTTTGGAAATGGCTCGATTAAATTTGTCCTATACAGTAGTTACCGCCCCTTGTGACGGAACACTGGGAAGACGGGCCTTAGAGGACGGACAATTTGTACAAGGCGGTCAAAGTCTCACTTATATCATACCCGATACTCAAAAATGGGTGATTGCCAATTATAAAGAAACCCAAATAGCCAATTTATACGAAGGCCAAAAAGTAAGCATCAAAGTCGATGCCTTTCCCGATAAAGAGTTTTCGGGACACATATCGGCCATATCGGGAGCCACGGGTTCTAAATACTCCTTAGTACCTACCGATAATTCAGCCGGGAATTTCGTAAAAATACAACAACGTATTCCTGTAAGAATCGAGTTCGACGAATTATCGGAAGAAGACAACCGACTCTTAGCAGCCGGAATGATGGTTATTATAAAAGCTAAATTGTAAAAATGGCTCACACAAAAAATTATCCTTTTTACGACTGGGTTCCAAAACCACTGGGAATCATCATACTCATCATGCTATTCTGCCCTATTATGTTCATTAACGGGGCATATACCATAAATAGTGGAGAGATGTCGTCCGGTCTTGGAATTATCTCGGAGCACATTCAATATGCAAGCTATGCCGGAGCAATCGGCATGGTAGTATTCGCACCATTTATGCAACGAGTCTTGGCTGTGAGGAGACCCAAAATGATGTTAATGACAGGCTTCATTCTGTTATTTTGGCTCAGCTATATTTGTGCAATTACAGACAGTTGGTTACTACTCATGTTATGCAGTCTCATTACGGGTTTTATCCGCATGGCTCTCACTTTGATAAATCTATTTGCTCTCATACTGTATGCATTTAAGATAGAGGCCAGCGACATCATCACCCCGGGAGCCGAAGCCACCGATCCCGTAGTTGCCGACAAGAACGATCAAGCCAAAGGCCTCACACAACCTATCATTTATCTCTTTTTCATGCTCTTCGCGCAAGCCGGTAATTCGTTGACCGCATGGCTTGCCTATGAATATGAATGGCAATATGTCTATTACTATATGATGGGAATGTTGATGCTCTCAATCGTCGTTGTTCTTTCCACCATGAAATATCAGAGGCATCTGAAAAAGCTCAACTTCAATCTCCGTCAATTCGGCGATGTAATTGCCGCATCATTGATGATGATGGCTGGGTCATTCATACTGATTTATGGTAAAACACTCGACTGGTTTGACAACTACTACATACGGCTGGCCGCTATATTATTCCTACTGTCCACGGCCGCTCTCATTTTTATTGAGGGAAACTTGAAACACCCCTATCTGAAACTAGGAGTATTCAAACAGAAGAATGTTATTTTCGCTTCAATAACATTCATCATGCTTATGATGATTAATTGCAGCGCCATGTTCGTGAGCGTATTCACCAGCATATCTATGAAAATAGACAATTTTCAAAATGCCATGTTGGGAAACTATTCATTGGTAGGATATGTAATAGGAGCCATATTGTGCATGATTCTATCGGCTTTCAAGATACCCTTCAAATATATCTTCGCATTCGGGTTCAGTTTCATCACAGCCTACGCCATATATATGTATTTCCAATACCAAAGCATGGGTCTTTATGAACACATGATATGGGCCACGATACTGCGCTCGACCGGTATGATGATACTCTATACCATGTGTGCCGTATTGGGTAGTATACGCCTGCCTCTCAAATATATGTCGTCTTGGATTTTTGTAATGCTCTTTGCCCGGTCAATCATCGGGCCGACCGTAGGAACAGCGATTTATTCCAACTTATTGAACGAACGTCAGCAACATTATATAGCCACACTATCGACAGGAGTAGACTTGATGAATCCAGAAATTGCAGGCAGCTTCAATCAAACGGTGAAAGGCAGTCAATTCATGCAAGGACACAGTGCCGAAACCGCGACTACTCTCGCGACCATGCAAGTATCAGGACGCATTCAAGTCCAAGCCATGTTGTCGGCTCTCAAAGAAATCACGGGCTGGACAATCTTTGCAAGCATATTATTCATTATTATAGTTCTCTGTGTCCGGTACAAGCAACCAGAATATCCGGGAATACTGAATCTCAAAGAAAAAGGAGCTTATGTAGGGAAAAAATTAGCCTAATATATAACAAATAAAAAAATGTCCTACTTTTCGAGAATTTATTTGTTATCTTTGCATATAACCAAAACAAATATATATAATGAAAAATTTTCTTTTTACCGGATTCATTATTTTACTTCTATCCGCAGTATCTTGTAAAACGACTGAAAAAGGAAGTATGACACAAACTCAAACTCCCACATCACAAACCAATGAGAAGAAAAATATTTCTATAAATCGAGAAGAACTCAACGGGACATGGATTATAAAAACAGCCAAAGGTAAAACCGTTATAGGCGATTCACCAGTAGAAATCACTTTCGATCTCACAAACGGACGTATTTACGGCAACGACGGTTGCAACGTGATAAACGGCACTGCATTTTTCGAAAATGAGAATGGGTTACGTTTCGAATCGCTCATCTCGACGATGAAGGCCTGCCGACCAGAAGTTACAGATCGTACTGTCCTCAATGCTTTGAACGAAACCCGCTCTTATAAACGAGCTGATACCAAAGAGCTATCTATCAAATTCTGTGACGAAAATGGGAAATCTGTGATGACCCTTGAAAAACGAATGGTAGATCTATTAAATGGTTCTTGGAAAGTCACAACTATCGACGGAAAAAAAATCACCGAAGAAAATCCGACTATGGTTATCGATATCCCAGAGGCAAAATTATCTGGATTTGCAGGCTGTAACCGTATGTTCGGAGGGATTTCTTTAGATGGAACCGCTTTCGGAATAGCTTTTACACAAGTAGCAACTACCCGCATGGCTTGTCCAGATATGAAAACGGAGCAATTATTCTTATCGGCACTCGGCAAAGTTACCGGATTTTACATGATAGACAACTTTCATGCAGCATTATATCAACAACCCCAAACTCCGATAATCATCATCGAAAAAGTTCAATAAGAAAATACAAAGCAACGATTACATGTCCACTGAAAAAAGAGCAGGATAAAAAAATTATTCTTATAAAAATAAAAAAACGCAGGTCGATAACGCCTGCGTTTTTTTATTTAGAAACCCATTTAAATAGTCTATAAACCATTAAAAAATTCGGGCTATAATAGAATAGCCATTTTTTCAAAAAAATGAAATCAAGCACCTCCTTTTATTCAAATCTATTGCTTAATTTTGAGTCGTCTTACTTGCTTACATTAGGGAAAATATGTGTGTGTTACAAAATAGGAAGAAGGATTTTAAACCTTCCGCCTAATCATGTGTAACACACACCATTCTGTGAAAGCAAGTAAGACATCTTTTGAAGAATGTGAATTAGGCGGAGGTTTTAATATATACAACTAAAAAACAAAAAAGTTTATGTTGCCGCCGACAGTCAAGCAATTTTTCTTCAAATTACTCATCTCCATTTTTGTTCACGATTACAAAAATGTACTAAGGCAATATCGACAAGCCTACACGACTCAACGTCAAATGAAACAATATTTAAGAGTCATCACACCCGAAGACTTATACGATAAAGAACTCGTACGAATTTCAGAGCGAATGAGCGATTTACAAAAACTTATTTATCAACTGCGAAAAAAGGGACTAAGCGACGAGGCAATATCTCGCAAACTAAATCTACCGTTACACAAAATACAAAAACATCTCGATCTCGTAGAATTAGATATTCTCCAAATTTCCCGATATTTCAATTAAGATATAAACGAAAAAGGAGATAATCCTCACGGATTATCTCCTTTTTCGTTTGCTACAATCCATTACCAAATAATCACCCGATCTTCGGGAGCCATGTACATGGCATCTCCTTCTTTAATATCAAACGCCTTAAAGAAAGTTTCCATATTACGCAACGCAGCATTGACACGCCAACGGCCCAACGAGTGTGGGTCAATCTTCGTCAACCGGAGAATTTCGGCATCTCTAATATTGCCGGCCCACAATGCAGCATACGCCAGATAGAAACGTTGATCGGCAGTAAATCCATCGATCGGAGCCGGCTCCACACCATCGAAAGTATTATGCAATGCAGTATAAGCAATGCGTAAACCTCCATGGTCAGCAATATTCTCACCTAATGTAAAATGACCATTGGCATGCACTGTATCGAGCACAACAATGTTATCATATTGCGAAGCCAAAATTTCAGCTCGTTTAGTAAATTGCTCAGCATCGGCAGAAGTCCACCAATCATTAAGATTACCATCTTTATCGAACTGGCGCCCTTGATCGTCGAATCCGTGAGTCATTTCATGTCCTATAACGACACCGATAGCCCCGTAATTAACGGCATCATCGGCATCAAAATTAAAGAATGGAGGCTGCAAAATTCCGGCAGGGAAACAAATTTCGTTAGAGCTCGGATTATAATAAGCATTAACGGTTTGAGGACTCATATACCACTTGGTCTTATCCACAGGTTTCCCCTCATCTTTCAGAGAATATAAAGTTTCAAATTCGGCTGCACGACGAATATTGGCATAATAACTATCTTTCGGATTCACCGTCAAACCTGTATAATCGCGCCATTTATCGGGATAACCGATCTTTACATAAAAGTTGTTTAGTTTCTCATGAGCTTTCGCTTTGGTTTCGTCGCTCATCCATTCAAGGCTGTCTATATGTTGTCCCAGTGCGGTCTGCAAATTCGCAACAAGTTGTACCATACGCTCTTTTGCCTCAGGAGGGAAATATTTGGCAACATACATTTCACCCACTGCCTCCGACAAGAGACTGTTAGGGACATCGAGAGCACGTTTCCAACGAGGTTCAATTTGTTCTTTCCCCGATAAAGTCTTCGAATAGAAATCGAAATGAGCATTTACAAAGTCATCGCTCAAATAGGGAGCTGCGCCATCAATACAGTTGAACGCCAAATAATCGCGAATCTCTTGCTCGCTCAATGTTTCCAGCAAATTATTTACAGCTTTCAATGTACGCGGCTGACCGATGTTTATCTTTTTCAAGCTGTCTAAACCCACCGTATTAAAATAAATATCCCAATCCAGACCGCCGAATTGCTTTTTCAATTCATCGATTGTCATAACATTATAACCCGCCTGAGGATCACGCAACTCTTCGCGAGTAAAAGCGGCCTTAGCGATTTCGGTCTCCACCTTCAATACGGTAGCAGCTGCTTGCGCTGCGGACTCGGCACTGTATCCCGACAATGTAAATATTTTCTGAATATAGTTGCGATAACTATCCCGTATCTTGCTATTGGCTTCATCGTCGGCTATATAGTAATCACGGTCACCCATATTCATACCCGCCTGATACCAACCTGCGATATTCATCGTACTGTTCTTAGCATCGGCATCCACATATATGGCAAAAAATGGGGCTGATGTGGTACGATGCATCTCTCCTATCATGGCACTTATCGCCTCTTTACCGGAAAGTGATTGTATACGACTCAATTCTTCCGCAATAGGAGAAGCTCCCTCCTCATTCAATCGCACACTATCCAATCCCATATTGTACAAATCGCCAATTTTTTGAGCGATACTACCCGGTTCAGCCTTTTGTTTACCTAATTCTTCGAATAACAATCGAATTTGTTCTCGGTTATTTTCACGTAATTGGTCGAAAGATCCGAAACGAGCATACTCAGGCTTCAACGGATTTTTCTTCATCCAGCCGCCACACGCATAATCATAAAAATCATCACCACAAGCTACCGTCGTATCGAGATTGGAAAGATCGATACCCGGAGTCTTTACGGTCGATTTGCTTGTACAACCAGTAGCAAGCAAAGCAGCAGCAAACGATAAAATCATTACTCTTTTCATTTTACTTTCATTTTTATATGTTTCATTCACTTGTAGAATATAGAATGCGTTTCCTCAAAGATTCTAATCGAACTTAGCTTTTTGCATTCGACTTTTGCTAGATTTATTTCTGTAATTTATCCAATACTTCGGAAGCCTCGGACCATTTCCACATCACATCATCGAGTTGCTTCTTCAACTGCCCATGTAGTTCGTATAACGAAGTATCTGCCGCGCCATCGGGTGTTGCCAACTTTTCCTCCACCTCGGCTATTCGTTTCTCCAAACCAGCAATCTCCGATTCAATATCCGCAACCACCTTTTCGGCCTTTCTCAAACGACGGGCAAACTCTTTTTGCTCTCCATACGACAACTTAGAATCCTCCGATTGGGCCGGAGAAGCAGAATCTTTCGAAATATTTCCGTCCTTCTCTGTTTTCGAAACTGTGGCTCGTTGTTCAAGCTCTCGCAAAGAATCCAGCTTACGGCTTTCCAGGAAATCATAAATTCCGCCCAAATGCTCTCGCACCTGTCCTCCACCGAACTCATATACTTTCGAAACCAAACCATCGAGAAATTCCCGGTCGTGGGAAACAAGAATTACCGTCCCGTTAAAATCACGAATCGCTTGTTTCAACACATCTTTGGTACGCATATCCAGATGGTTAGTCGGCTCATCGAGAATAAGCAAATTAACAGGTTCGAGCAATAGACGTATCATTGCCAATCGGGTCTTCTCCCCTCCCGACAAAACTTTTACTTTCTTGTCCGAAGCCTCTCCCCCAAACATGAAAGCACCGAGTATATCTCGTATTTTTGTACGAATATCCCCTACCGCAACCCGATCGATCGTATCGAAAACCGTAATAGATTCGTCGAGCAAGCTCGCTTGATTTTGAGCAAAATACCCGATCTTTACATTATGCCCTATCTTCAAAGTTCCTGTATAGGGAATTTCGCCCATGATACATTTTACCAAAGTCGATTTTCCTTCACCGTTTTTCCCGACAAAAGCGACTTTTTCGCCTCGTTTAATCGTAAACGTGGCATTCGAAAAAACCACATGACTGCCATAATTCTTTCCTACTCCTTCGGCGATAATGGGATAATCGCCCGAACGAGGCGCCGGTGGGAATTTTAGATTCAACCGGGAGGTATCTACTTCGTCCACTTCTACACGTTCGAGTTTGGCAAGTTGCTTGATACGCGACTGTACCTGCACCGACTTCGTTGCCTTATAACGAAAACGCTCGATGAAAGCCTCGGTATCCTGTATCTGTTTCTGCTGGTTCTCATAAGCTCTCATCTGCTGTTCGAGACGCTCTTGCCGGAGAACAACATAACGGGAATAATTGACTTGATAGTCATAAATGCGCCCCAAAGAGATTTCAATCGTCCGTGTTGTCACATTATCGATAAACGCCCGGTCGTGAGAAACCAATACGACTGCATTGGCGCGAGTCGATAAAAAACTTTCGAGCCATTGTATAGACTCTATATCCAAATGGTTGGTGGGCTCATCGAGCAAAAGCACATCGGGACGCTGTAACAACAACTTCGCCAATTCGATACGCATACGCCACCCTCCGCTGAACTCCGACGTATCCCGTCCGAAGTCCTCTCGTGTAAATCCCAGCCCTATTAAAGTTTTCTCTATCTCTGCCTGATAATTGGATGCCCCGATAAGAGCCAATTGCTCATTAGCATTGGAAACCCGCTCTATCAACTCCTGATAATATTCCGACTCATAATCGGTACGCTCGGACAATTCAGTATTCATGCGCTCTATACGCGACTGTAATTCGAATATATGAGAAAAAGCCTGTTCCGCCTCTTCCATTACCGTACGAGTGTCGGATAGATTCATCTGCTGGGGAAGATACCCCACCGTAAGGTCTTTCGGCATATTCACATTACCCGATGTCGGAGCCTGCAACCCGGCTATGATTTTCAACATAGTCGATTTCCCCGCACCATTTTTCCCCACCAATGCAATGCGATCCTTTTTATTAATTACATAAGTAATATTGTCAAATAGTGTATTTCCTCCAAAAGCGACCGAAAGTCCTTCTATCGATATCATATATCTTTACCTTATCGAAATGCAAAGATAGGTAATAAAATGAAAAGATAATACAGAATAAGCTACAACAAACACTTAATTATAGTTATTGGGAAAAATTGTTTTACCCCAATCATAAATTTCTAATTTTTAAAAGTGTCTTTTCATACTCACAACAAAATTATTAAATTTGCCATTAAACTTAAAAAACAAATATATCACAAGATACAAAACGCCCTATATTCCAATCATGAACACGATAGCCACCCTTTACAACGAAACACCAGACATATTCAAAGACAAGTCTTTACCTCAAATTTTATCTTTTGCAGGAGACGGAAAGCTAAAAGACGGTAATACAACTTCTTCCGAATTTAGGAATCTACTGGATATAGTACAACCGAATATTTTATTCGAATTCGCAAACTATTGTCTTTCAAACCCTTTTGAAAATAGTGGTCTTGCCTTACAAGACATTGTCAATCAAATAGGTAAAAGGCTTAATTTCGATGTCGAATACGGATTATACAAAGGGAAAAAGAACAGTATTGGTTTTGATGGAATATGGACTACAAAAGACGGATATAATATCATTATCGAAGTTAAAACGACCGATTATATCAGAATCAATTTAAGCGAATCGGTTGCAAAATATAGAAGTGCACTTATCGACGCGGGGAAAATAGATAAAGAAAATTCTTCTATTTTAATCGTCGTAGGACGCGAAGATACCGGAGATTTAGAATCTCAGGTACGAGGTTCCCGCTATGCTTGGAATATAAGGATTATCAGTACCGATGCCTTGATACAGCTACTAAAATTGAAGGAAACATTTAATGATGCCAAAACTATTCTCCAAATCACAGAACTACTAAAACCAAGAGAATATACACGAGTAGATAAACTCATCGATTTGATATTTGAGACGTCAAAAGACTTACAATTAGACGATATCGATACAGTAGAAACACCATCGCTATCACCTACTAAAAAAGAAAAAGCTATTTCGGTCAACTTTTATTTAGATTGTATTCATAAAATACAGAACCACCTTAAACAACAGCTTATAAAACAAACAAAAATAACATATACGACCAAAGACAATAGTCTCTGCGTGATGTGCACCATATCCCGAAATCATAATACAACCGATAAACAAGGCCGATTTTGGTTTGCATTTCACCCTCATCAACAAAAAATGTTGGAAGAATATCCTACGGCTTACGTCGCATTTGGATGCGGAGATTCTCAAAAGACACTCCTCATACCCTATGCCCTATTTGGTCCTTTGGTCAAAAATATGTGGACGACTGAAAAGGAGAATAGAATGTATTGGCACGTTATTATTAATTACAAAAACGATAAATTCCTTTTATCGCAGCCCAAAACTACCGATCATAATCCTGTCGATATAACTGAATATTTAATATAATAAAAATTCCTCAAACCGATCATGTAGAAAAACCGGGAAAATCATGACACCCTTTCTATATCGCATAGCCCAAGCCTTTTACAAAAAATACGGTAACGAAATCTCTCGACTTGCATTTGTTTTTCCCAACCGGCGAAGCGGCATTTTTTTTCAAAAATATTTGGCCGAAGTTTCCGGGAAACCGATCTTCTCGCCCAAAGTAACCACGATAAACGACCTAATGGCCGAGCTATCGCCCTATACCTTAATAGACCGAATCAGCCTACTTGTAACGTTGTATAAAAAATACATCGAACTGAGAAAGAGCGATGAGACATTCGACAATTTCGTCTTTTGGGGAGACATGCTGTTAGGTGATTTCGACGATGTGGATAAATACATGGTCGATGCTCGGCAATTATTTACCAATATACACGATCTGAAAGAGATAGACGAATTTTATCTGACCGAAGAGCAAATAGAAATCGTCAAACGTTTCTGGGGGCATCTGTTTTTTCCTTCCACCGAAAGCGATAATAAACAGCAATTCATTCAACTGTGGCAAATCCTTTTCGATCTTTATACCGGATTACGAGATGAACTATCCTCCCGAAACAAAGCCTATGAAGGCATGATATTCCGAGACGTCGCCGAACAAAGTAAACGGAAAGAAGCTCTCGACTTACCTTATACACAAGTGGTATTTATCGGATTCAATGCTATCACCGAAGCCGAAAAAATATTCATGGAATATTTACGTGACATCGGCATAGGAGATTTCTATTGGGATTATTACGCTCCCACCTTGCAAGATTCATATAACAAAGCGGCGTTCTTTCTCAACGATAATAAACGAAGATTCCCATCAAAAATCGAGATCGACGAGCATATCGAACAAACGCCTCAGATCGAATTAATATCGATACCGTCGGCTGTCGGGCAGGCAAAACAAGCGACAGATATACTTCAAAGCCTTATCGACAATAATCATTTATCTCCCGAAAAGGCCATCAATACAGCCATCGTTCTCCCCGACGAAGAATTGTTGCTTCCTATGCTATACTCCATTCCACCGGAAATCTCTACGGTAAACATCACTATGGGATATACGTTGCAACACACCACTGTCGCAGCACTCATGGAATTGATATACCAAATGCAGCGCCACGTCCGGTTCTCAAAAGGAGAGCCGAGATTCTATCATCTCGATGTAAAACAATTATTGGGACATCGGTTCATAGCGTCCCGAATAGGCGAAAAAGCCTATCAAATAACGAATTTCATCAACGAAAACAATCGCACATTCGTTTCTCCAAAAGAATTAGGGAATCATCGACTGATAAAACTTCTGTTTCTTATCCCCCATACGACAGATGAAGCGGCAGCCTATCTGATAGAATTGCTCGAATATTTGCAACAAGGTGGAAATAGGAGCGATTCATCAGAAGACGGCGACGAAGAAACTCCTGTGGGATTCTCGGCGATAGAACTGGAATTTATGTATCACTACTACATTACCGTCAAACGGTTACGTGATGTCATCGCCGAGCAAGATATAAAGATGACCGTAGAAACATTCTTTCGGCTATTGGGGAAAATGGCCGCTTCGATTTCCATACCGTTTCAAGGAGAGCCTTTATCGGGATTACAAATCATGGGCGTACTCGAAACTCGTGCGCTCGATTTCGATAATCTTATTATCCTTTCCATGAACGAAGGGGTGTTCCCCGTTAAGAAAGTAGCTGCCACATTCATTCCCTACAATTTAAGAAAAGGATTTGGCATGGCTACGACAGAGCATCAAGATAGTATTTATGCCTACTACTTTTACCGCATGATAAGCCGGGCTAAACGGGTATTCTTATTATACGACAGTCGCACCGACGGACTCAAAAGCGGAGAAGTGAGCCGATATATATACCAACTGAAATACCATTACCGCATACCCATACAAGAAATACAGATCAATTGCGACATAGCGACCTTCTCTCCGATAACAATCTCCATCGATAAACGGAAATATGGCATAGAAAAAAAATTAGCCGATTTCATGCAAGGAGGAAATAGCGCATTATCGGCCAGTGCAATAAATCGTTATTTGAACTGTCCTTTACAATTTTATCTGCAATACATCGAAAAGATAGAACAAACCGACGAAGTCGCAGAAAGCGTCGATAGCAGTACTTTCGGTAGCATTTATCACGGTATGATGCAAAAAATCTACAACCGTATCAAAGGCGAAAAAGAAAAAATAACTGTCACCGCCGACCACATCGACACCATACGCAAAGACAAAGGCTTGCTCACCCGGTATCTCGAAGAATGTTTTGCCAAAGAGTATTACAAAACTCCACATAGCCCCGAACCGCTAACCGGGTATGATTACCTGACTGGGGAAATCATTCTTAAACTGATTGACAAAACTCTGGAAAAAGACCGTGCCCTTACGCCTTTTTCCTATGTAGCCTCTGAACTTCCCATACATAAAAACATATCTATCGAAAACAACCGATCCATACAGTTGAAAGGCTTTATCGACCGGGTAGACGAACGTAACGGACTTATTCGTATCGTCGATTATAAAACCGGACGAGAAAGACTCGATTTCAAATCGGTAACAGAACTTTTCGACCCTTCTGAAAAAGATCGTAAAAAAGCAATCATGCAGGTGTTATTTTACTGCAAATTGTATAAACTAGACAAAGCACCTATGCAACCTTTACAGCCGTCTATTTATATTGTCCGTAACTTATTCGATAAATTCGAATCCTTCTTGAAATACGACAAAGAGCCTCTCACAGACTTTAACCTTGTAGAAAAAGAATTCGACCTATACCTTACTCGTTGTTTAGAAGATATATTCGACCTCGACAAACCATTTTCACAAACCACTGTTGAATCGCATTGTAAATATTGCGATTTCAAACAGTTGTGCAAACGATAACTCGAACAAATGAAAAGCGAATAAATTTTTCTACATAAGCTAATGTTCTTTCTCCAAGAAACATGGTATCGCCCAATTTATTTTAACTTCGCCCTTATACGGCTTAAACTTACAGGAGTAATTCCCAAATATGAGGCAAGACATTCTAAGGGAATTCTTTGTAACAAATCGGGAGTACGCTCCAACAAAACTCTATAACGTTCGGAAGCCGTCGTGAATAACAGTGGAATTAGTTTTTCCTCTGCTCGCAAAAATTCCAATTCGGCGAGTTTTCTCCCCCAATTCGCTATATCGATGTCTTCCTCAAACAAGCGATACAAATCGCTCCTCTTTAAGCAATACAAAAGAGAATCTTCCATAAGCTCTATGGTTTCGTATCCAGCCTCATTCTTTACATAACTTTTCAATGACATGATAGTCGCCCCCTCTTTCCCGATCCAAAACGTTATATCTTTACCTTCGTGCGAAACATAGGCCCTCACAATTCCTCTTTTTATAAAGAATATATCCGACTCGATTTTCCCTGCCTCCAATAGGCGATGCCCCTTAGGGAGTCCGAGTTCCAAAGAACAAGATAACAACCTATCCATCGATTTCTCCGATATCGGATATATGCTGTTGATTATGTCTCGTAAATCCATAAAACACGACTCATTCCAAGTATATTAAATACCTCTCAAAAAATCTTCGAGCGACTCTTTCCCCAAATTCAACTTTTGTCTCAAACGATAACGATTTTTCTTAACGCTCTCAGGTTGTAAAGAGAGCATTTGGGCTATATGTTTATTTTCCATACCTGTACGGATATATGCACATAAACGAAGCTCCCCTTCGGTAATAGATGGACACAAAGTCTTCAACCGAACAAAGAAATCGGGATGTACCTTTACAAATTGCATTTTAAAGAAATCCCATTCATCGTCGGTCCCCAAGTGCATTCTTATATTGTTACTAATTTGCAAAGCCGTGTTCGATTGAATATTTCCGGCATCTTTTTCTTTTTCCAACTCATCGACAAGAGATTTCAATACTTGGTTCTTCTCCATGATGATCAACGAATTGGAGGCAAGCTCCCTATCTTTGTACTCCAATTCCACTTTGAAACAATTATTCTGCAACATCTCATTCTCCAACCGAGTCACCAATTCTTTATTTTCCAACTCTTTCAATTGTTTCTTTATCTTCTCCTCCCTACTCTTTTTCCAAAATATATAACAAATCAATGCGGCAATACAAAGTATGAATGCACAAACGACAAGAATCAAAACGAACCGGAACCTGCCTCTTTCTTCCGCCTGCTGCAATTCGAGTTCCTGTTTCTCTATGGCCGCCCGGCTTTCCATACGTCTAATTTCAGCCAAACTGTTTACTTGGTCCAACGAATCTTTATATTGTTCATACTTGTTCAAATAAACATAAGCACTGTCCTCCTGCTGTATGGCAGCAAAACATTCCGACATATTCTTTATGACAGGAACGATGAGGTCGATATTCCGAATATTCATTCTACGGCATGCCTTTCTATAATAATACAAAGCACTATCCGGTCTATGATTATTTTGGTAAAAACGCCCCATAAAACACTCCGACTGAATCAACAGTCTTTTATTCGCAAATTCGGTAGACAATCGATACGCTTCTGAAACATATTTTTTACTCAGAGGTACATCATGTTCAGTCAACAATAACAAAGTATTGATATAGAAAGACGTATCTTCAACACAAACAGGATTTTCCAACAGCTTATAAAGAATTTTTTCGGCCTGCACCTCTTCATTCATCGAATATAAAACGCTCGAAATATTCAACTGGTTTTTTGCCCGATAAACCGGCTTATTCAGTTTCTTATAATAAGAATCTGCTTTCTGCAAATACTCCAACGCCTTAGGATAATCTTTCAGGCGACTCAGTATGTTTCCCATATCGATATAAGCATGAGCCAACATGAACAGATTGTTCGTCCGGGCATAATACTCCGATATTTTCTTTAAATTCTTATAAGCAACATGCGGCTGATTTTTATGCATAATTGTCCATAAATGAAAAACACGCATATAATCATAAACATAACGTATGGAATCTACCTGCTGATAGGCCTCATCAATTAAATGAATTGTAGAATCGGAATTATTCTTTTTAAGCTGCGACCTTGCATCCCAAAATTTAGCTCGCCACAGGTACATCGGTTCTTTATGGTGAGCTCTGGCTATGGTATATAATTCCTGTATCAACGAATCCCGATAATAAATACTATCGGTAGATATAAATTCCAATTCAAGCACATCTGCAATCGAATCGAATGTATTATCGATAGGCTTCCAATACGTCCCTATAACCTCACGCCCCCAAAAGTTAAAGGAATATAACCATAAACAAACGAATAAAAAACCTCTTTTCATGATACAAATATACGAAAAATGCCATCTGTCCACCGATTGTCCATTCTTTTTTTTTCGAGAAAAGCAGCATATTAGTTTACATTTGTATATTAAAACTAAAAAATAGTGGTTAATATGAGAAAAGAAAAACTTTTTCATTTATTAGTATTATTAGGATTTACCTTATTATCCATGACCATCTCTGCCCAAACCGACAGTCGTGATGTTTACGGTTGGCTGAGATATGACGATTACAACCAAGACGAATACGGTATTTGTAAATTCAAAACCGATGCGGCCGATGACATTCAACCCGTATGGCCTTACGACCAAGCAAGAGTAGCCTGTGCAGGTGCATTCGCCGAAGGATTCTATTATGTTTATCTATATGAGACCGACGGTTATAATGCCACCCCTTACTCATTCAATCGCATAGATCTTTCCACCGGAGAGTCCACACAGGTCGCAGATTATAGAGGCATGCCATTTTTATTTCAGGATATGACATACGACTATTCGACCCAAACCATGTATGCCATCGGGTATGATGAAAGCGTCTATACAACACTGCTATTGAAAGTAAATCTAACCACCGGAGAAACGACCATTGCAGGAGAGATAGGCGAAAGCAAATATGTAGCCTTAGCCTGTTCTTATGAAGGTCAATTATATGCCATCGATGTAGACTATGGAGATTTATGGAGTATCGATAAATTTACGGGGGCAGCCACAGACATCGGCTATACCGGTGAACGGGTAAGCGAGGATCTTCAATCTATGGAGTTCGATCACGAAACAAATACTCTTTATTGGGCCGGATATAATTTTTGGGGAACGATAGATACCTCTACGGGAGCAGCAGAAGGGATTAGTAAATTAGGGAACTATGCACAAGTCGTAGGACTTTATATACCCTTCAAAAAAACGAATCCTAATGCTCCTGCCGAAATCTCGGATTTACAAATCACACCGGGAGCTAATGGAGAATTATCTGCCGAATTGAGTTGGACAAATCCATCTTTAACTTTCGGAGGGAATAAACTAACCAACTTAACAAAGATAGAAATTTATAGAAACGAACAACTCGTTCACGAAATCACAAACCCGACAATCGGAGAAAAAAGTAATTGGCAAGATACCGGAATACAACAAAATGGATCGGTTGTATATCGAATTACCGCAATCAATAACGAGGGAACAAGCAGCACCACGGCACAAGCAATATTTATAGGACGTGACGTACCGGCAGCTCCTTCCCAACTATCATTGATTGCCCTCGATGAAAACAGAGCAAAGATAACATGGACTACTCCACAAACCGGTGCAAACGGAGGTTGGATAGATGCCTCTGCTCTCACCTATAAAATTACTCGTCTTCCGGATTCTATCGTTGTAGCCGAAACTACGACCGGTAATGAGTATATAGATAATTCCATTACAAAACTAAATATCTATTCTTATCAGATACAAGCCATTACCCCCGATGGCGCAGGTCCAACCGCAACCACGGACAGGCTTGTCATGGGCCCGGCATTAACTGTACCTTACCGATGTAATTTCGCGACAGACGACCAATTCGCTCTCTGGAATGTGATCGACGCCAATAATGACAAATACACATGGAAACGGGAAACGACTCTTGCAGCCGCTTATTATTACTATAATGAAGATGGAGAAACCGGGGGAGACGATTGGTTGGTTTCTTCGCCGATTCATTTGGAAAAAGACAAAATCTATCGCTTAAAGTTTAAATTACAATCCTATGACGTAGGTTATCCCGAAAAGGTCGCCGTACATCTGGGTACAGGAGCTTCTGTCGCTGAACAGACGACCTTACTCGGCGACTACGAAATCGAAAGCAATACATTCGTCGAATATAAAGTCATTCTCCCCGAAAAGTTGGAATCAGGAAATTATCACATTTCTTTCCATTGCCACTCTGAGCCGTACATGTTTATCCTTTATGTAACCGACGTCTTATTAGAAGAAGTCAGCGAAGGGGTCTTATCGGGTGTCGTAACAAACGGACAAACACCTTTGGAGGGCGTGGAAGTAACCATAAAAGACGCTGAAACCAAATGCACTACCGATGAAAAAGGTTTCTATGAATTTAAAGAACTGGAAGCAGGGAACTATACATTGACGTTCAATAAAACAGGTTACCGCTATATCGAACAGAGCGATATAATCGTCGAAATGGGAGATACCGCGAAAATAAATACGACGTTGGAGGAACTGCCTACTTATTCCGTAAGCGGTAAAATAGTAAACAGTAAAAACGAACCTATCAGTCATGCGAAAGTATCGATAACCGGATATACCGATTACTCGACAGAATCCGATTCCGACGGTACATTTATATTCCCACAAGTATATCAATCCAACCTATACGCACTAACCATCGAACGTTACGGGTTAAGCAACGATACACTGACTCTGAACGTAGAGAATAGTAATATCGTTTTAGACGACATCATACTAAAAGACAAGCCTCTGCCACCCTATTCATTGCAAGCTGAAATTCAGGGAGAACAGGTAAAATTAGAGTGGAAAGAACCTATGGATACCCGTTTATTCCGTCACGATAACGGGATACATGGTGGAAGACTCGGGACAACAGGGTCGACAGTAAAAAGCGTATATGGTTCGGTATTCAGAACACCGACCAAGCTAACCGGAATGACATGGTTCACAGAAAATTACCTTACCACCCATCACACGGTCAATATTTTTGTGTTCGATTTAGATGCCGAAGGAGAGCCCACTTCGACCATCTTATACTCCCAAACGAATGTTCCCAACAAAGATATGGAATGGAGCAGCTTTGAATTCCCGGAACCGATAAATGCACCGAACGGATACATGTTGGCTCTCAGCTATGAAGGTCACGTCGGATTAGGACTCGATACAGGCGAAGGACCCGACTATCCGTTTGCCAAAAAAACAAATTGTTTTTCAGAAGATTACACGACTGGAAAGTTCACTTATACGGAAGAACACGATATCAAACGTTCTCTGATGATTCGCGGTATCGGTATTCTGAGCGGTGAAGACGAATTACCGTCTGCCACGACAGATAAAAAATACCAAGTATGGAGACTAACCACCGAACAGAAAGATACTCCGGAACAATGGGAATTATTAACTGCCGAAACAGTAGAGGCATATTCCTATACCGATACAAATTGGAGTTCCTTGAAACAAGGATTTTATCATTATGCAGTCAAAACCGTTTACAATAACGGAGAAATCGTTTCGCCGGCAGCATTCACGCAAGCGTTAACGAAAGATATGTACACTCGGGTCACCCTCAACATAAAAACGAGCACTCCTACCAACGAAGCGAAAGGAGCCCAAGTAGTTCTGACAAATATTGATGGAAACAGCGAACATATATACACCGGTACAACCGATGCTTCGGGTAAAATCGTCTTCTCCAATATATGGAAAGGGACTTACGATATAAACATTTCATTAAAAGGTTTCAATAACTACACAGCCGAATCCGAAGACTTTTCCACTGAAAACAGTTACGAAAAATCTAGCTACGTATTACAAGAATATATCGTCAATCCGTTCAATCTCGAAGTGGTGAAAACCGACAATGAACAGGAGCGCATGTTCAAATGGAACGTGTCGGAACATCTTTTCGACGATTTTGAAACTCATACCGATTTTGTCATCAACTCGGCAGGAAACATAGGCTGGACTTATATCGACGGTGACGGTCAAGAAACTTATGGAATCGACGACGTAGACTACATCAATGCGACTCTTCCGAAAGCCTATATGATCTTTAACCCATACGCTACCGACCCCAACATCGCACTTTTCGATTCCAATATCAGACCACGTAGCGGAGAAAAATACTTAGCTTCATTCCCTGCACGTCCGGGTGCGAACAATGACTTTATCATTTCTCCCGAACTGAACTTCAATCGAGACTTTATATTGAAGTTTTATGCCAAGAGTTATACGGAAGATTATGGTAAAGAGTTGATGAATGTAGGATATTCGGTCACCGGTAATGACGCAACCGATTTCATCTGGCTGAACGGAGAAAACCCGATAGAAGTTCCGATGGGAAATTGGACGGAATATAAATATACCATTCCTGCCGAAGCCAAATATATAACGATTAACTGCGTCTCCAATAATATTTTCGTCTTTATGGTCGACGATATATTCATCGGAGTAGAGTTACCAGAAGGAGTCGATTTAAACAACATGAAAGAAAATATCTCTTTCGAAGTCTATTTAGATGGTGAAAAAATCAACACGACCCAACAGAGCAATTATCTGTTCTCCGGTCTGAATAAAGGTAAACATAAAGCAGGTGTGAAAGCTGTCTTTTCTTCGGTAACGACCCCTATGACAGAAATAGAGTTTGATGTGGAAGAAGGCAGCGGAATAGAAGAAAACCAATTAAACGGCAGAACGATTCACCCCAATCCGGCAAAAGAGACAGTAACAGTTTCCGGTGAATATGACTACTTGTCCATATTCGATATATCCGGGAATGAAAAGTCTCGTTATTTTTACGGGGAAACAATAAGCGTACGGAACCTGCCATCGGGTATCTACATCGTCAGAATCGTTTCCGGCAGCCAAACCGAGGTGACCAAATTGGTCGTGACTAAATAATAATTTTCTAATTATATTTCGAAGAATCCCGATACATTGTTATGTATCGGGATTCTTTTATTACGTTCGATATTATCATTAATTGTCAAAAACTTATTTCACTTTTTATCAAATGTAAAGTAAAAATAGGCGGGACTGGAATAACTTTGCACCGTTTTCAAATCAACCTCTTGATTTTATGACGAACTGGATTATTTTGATTGTAGCAGGATTCTTCGAATCGTGTTTTGCTTTTTGCTTAGGAAAAATGAAAGGAGTTGTAGGCCTCGAATATTACTTTTGGGGCATAGGTTTTCTAACTTGTCTGGCTCTAAGTATGATACTTCTGGCCAAAGCCATACAGACAATTCCTATCGGCACGGCCTACCCTGTATGGACAGGAATCGGCGCTGTCGGTACGGTGATAGTAGGCATCGTTTTTTTTCATGAACCTGCAACTTTCGGTCGACTGTTTTTCGTTACGACATTAATTGCATCAATCATAGGTCTGAAAATGGTTTAATTAGAAATAAATAGCAATATATGTTCAAAGAGATAATGGCTGTCACCGAACACAACAACCTTAAATCGATACAGACAAAAAAATAAATGAGAAATAAACTACAACCGTGTTCTTTACTATTCTCCGAGCTGTCGTTTTATCCACTCCATCACCACGGCCACGGCATAATGTTGTTCCTCATCGGTCAATTCTCGACCGGCCGGTATACGATGCCATTTTTCGAAACAACCTCGGCAACAACACCCGGTGGCATGTTGAGCTATAAACACGGGATGCCCGCGCATGGGAGTTTGTTTACCATCGTTGGGAATCACGGCCGGAGCCAATCGTTTACGAATAAAATCGGCGGCATGACGGGCAATCGTATCCACTCCTTTTTCTTTCAGATACACTATTTCCTTAGTCGTTAAACGAAATTTGCTGCGAAACCGGGACTGTGAAAGTCGTTCGAAAAGGTCTCCCCAATCATAGGAATTGGGTAAAGCCTCTGTTTTTTCGACAGAAGTCGATTCTGGGAATAACTCACCGCAGAAAAAATCGCTTCCTTTAACCTTCTTCATGAAACAAAAACGACAGATGTTGACCTACAAAATCATCTCCATTCCTACTTTTTGCGGTTTTAAACCACACTTTTCATAAAACGCCATAGCCGGTTCGTTGCAACACCACACATTTAAAGTGACATTGTAACACCCTTGTTCCTTAGCCAACCGAACCACCGCATCATAAATCACTTTACCCACACCATTGCCCCGTTGGCCTTCATCGACACACAAATCGTCGATATACAGAGTCTTTATGTCCGTGAGGATATGACTATCCCGATGTTGCTGAAAAATACAAAACGCATATCCCAAGACTCTATCTTTATCATCTGCCGCTACCAAAACCGGGGTATCGCAATCGGACATAATTTTTCTTAATTCTTCATCTGTATATTTTTTCTTCCCGGATTTAAATAAATCGGGGCGTCCTCGATGATGAATACTATTCACTTGAACCAAAAGTTTGTTTATCTGCTCTATATCCTTTTCTTCTGCAAACCTTATTATCATTGTGCTTATACTTTTTTCATTACGAAGATACTGATTCTTGAATATAAAGAGAAATGTCACCGCCCCCAAAAATCTATCTTTCTCCAATCTCATGGCACATATCACTCTGCGGAACAATCATCGAAGAATCAATAAAAAGGATATATTTCACTAATAATCAAACCAGTACAAATAAAAATTCATAAATATCAATCAAAATAAATACCCAAGAGCAAAGTATAATATATAGATTTTATCGAAAAACGATAATTATTTATTGATTTTCTTTTTGAATTAAAATTTTATATGTATGTTTGCACCATATTAAGAATGAAAGATAAACCAGTTACAATCCTTTTTATTCACAAAAAATCTATCTTTGTAAAAATAGAATGAAACAAACAATAAATAAAAACAAGGAACAATGAAAAAATTTTTCACCACGACATTCGCCTGCGTATTGGGTGTAATGATTGCAGGAATATTATTAACCTTATTGTCCATCGCCGCATTAACCGGAATGGCGGTTTCGACAGAAACCGAATACACAGCGAAACCAAACACTATCATGAAATTGGATTTAGGTATCGTTACCGACCGTAGCCAAGAAGATTTCATGAGCGTTTTGTTTGGGAATCAACAAAAAACAGACGGTCTTGACAACATCATTAAAGCTATAAAAACGGCCAAGACAAACCCGAACATTGCCGGCATATACATCGATGCTAACGGCTCTTCCCTCGGTGTTGCCACTCTCGACCGCATACACCGGGCTCTGAAAGATTTCAAAGAGAGCGATAAATTCATCTATGCTTATGCCGACGACTACACACAACGCGAATATCTACTGAGTGCGATAGCCGACAGCGTCGTTCTAAATCCGGTAGGAGCTATCGATTTCAGAGGGCTGGCAAGTCAAATAATGTTTGTAAAAGGGCTTTACGATAAATTGGGTATCGAAGTCCAAGTCCTAAAAGTAGGAACATACAAATCGGCGGTAGAACCTTATATCAACACGCAAATGAGTGAAGCGAACCGCGAGCAGACGATGGCCTACATGACTCCTATTTGGAATCATCTTCTCGAACAACTTTCGCAAGACCGAGACATATCGGTGGACCAGCTGAACAATCTGGCCGACACTCTATTGGTGACAGTCGATGCCAAAGAATTAATTGCCAAAGGATTGGTCGATACGTTAATGTACCGTCCTCAAATGAACGAATTTCTGAAAGCCAAAGTGGGAATAGATAAAGACGATGATTTAATCTTCGCATCAATCAACGAAGTTGCATCGATCAAGCAAGCCCCCAATAAAGCCAAAGACGAAATTGCTATCGTCTATGCCGAGGGAGGAATCGATATGGGTGAAACTAACGGAGTGAACACCGCCAAGCTGGTCGAAGATTTAACCAAAATACAAAACGATAAAAACGTAAAAGCAGTTGTTCTCCGGGTTAATTCTCCGGGTGGAAGTGCTTATGGTTCGGAACAAGTATGGGCTGCTATCGAAGCTATTAAAGCTGCCGGAAAACCAGTAGCCGTATCGATGGGCGATGTCGCTGCATCGGGTGGATATTACATCTCTTGCAATGCCGACCGTATTTTTGCAAATCCCACTACATTGACAGGCTCGATCGGCATTTATGGCCTAATCCCTAACTATAAAGGTTTATTGACTGGTAAATTAGGACTTACATTCGACGGCGTACAAACCAATAAATATGGTAATTTCCCCTCGGTAAGCCGGGCTATGACAACCGATGAACATCGGCAAATGCAACAATACATAGAACGAGGCTACGAATTATTCACCACTCGTTGCGCCGAAGGCCGTGGCATGAGTATCGAGGCGATCAAAAAAATCGCCGAAGGTCGTGTGTGGGACGGTGCAACAGCCCTCGAAATAGGTCTGGTCGATGAATTGGGAGATTTGGATGCTGCTATCGAATGGGTTGCTCAAAAAGCCAAACTCGACAAATATAAAACAAGTGCTTATCCAAAACAAAAAACGGCTATGGAACAATTAATGGACGAGCTGGGAATGAATGTTCGCTCAAAAATAGCTGCTTCTTATTTAGGTGAAAATTATAAATATTTCAAAGCATTGGAGCAATGTCAAAATATAGATCCCGTACAATACCGTATGGAAGACATTGAGCTCTACTAAGTCTTATGTACGGAAAATCGGTTAAGATAAACCATTGGCTCATTCCGGTCAGTTGGCTATATGGACTCGGAGTAGAGATTAGAAACAAACTCTTCGACTGGGGCATTCTCCCGGCCGAAGAGTTTGACATACCCGTCATATCAGTAGGCAACCTTGCCGTAGGAGGGACAGGCAAAACACCTCACATCGAATACCTGATCGAATTACTCGGTCATAAATATCATATTGCCGTACTCAGCAGAGGATACAAACGAAAAAGCAGAGGATTCATATTGGCCGATGACAAGTCTACCGCCCGTGAAATAGGAGACGAACCTTACCAGATAAAAAGAAAATACCCCAATATAACCGTCGCGGTAGATGCCAATCGCCGTCGAGGTATCAAACAATTAAAAAAACAAATACCCGACATCGATGTGATTCTACTCGACGATGCTTTCCAACATCGCTATGTTACGCCGTTGTCCTCGATAGTACTGACCGACTACAATAGAGCTTTACATCTCGACAAACTATTACCGGCGGGACGGTTACGTGAATCTCGACACGAATTGTCGAGAGCCAATATGGTCATCGTAACCAAGTGTCCAATAGACATGAAACCTATTGAATATAATATTATATCTCGTTGGTTACACCTGTTTCCCTACCAAAATCTATATTTTTCGACTCTTTCTTACGGTCATCTGCAAGCAGTATTCCCCGATACTGCCATAGGAGAAATATCGCTGAAAGATATATCGAAAAAAGACGGATTGATGATAGTAACCGGAATCGCCAACCCGGCTCCCATGCTGCAATACATCTCTCATTTTCACGACCTGCGAGAAAAGTTACTTTATCCCGATCATCATAACTTTACTTCGAACGATCTGAACGATATAACGACACGATTCTCGGCCTTGAAAGGAGAGAAAAAATACATCATCACCACAGAAAAAGATGCAGCGAGACTACGATCGATCCCATTCGATGACGCAATAAAAAAAGCGCTCTATTTTCTTCCGATACATGTTCGTTTCATGCAACACACCGGAACATCATTCGATGAAAAAATTTCAGACATAATCTATAAAAACCGCAGATCGAAACAAGTGAAAAAATAACTTCGAAGCCGTATCGAGTTTTTTTATGTCAGATTAAGATCATCGCACAAAATATCTATCTACAAAAATTAAAACAGCTTCTTAAAACTCCACGGTAATTCCCAACGTCGGCAGAATCACTCCGCTTTGTTGGGCGATGTATTTCATGCGATACCGTTCTGTCCCGTCATTATCCACATATTTTTCGCCCGTGCTTATCAATACCGGAGGATTATCGTATTTAAAATTCAGCACATTCTGTAAATCTACATAAAATCCCAACATCACACCTTTGAAATAAAACGACTTATCCACTCTGATATCAGCCTCATAGAAAGTTTTCAAACGTCCTGTATTATACCGCTCATAATCATAATATGGTCTAGCCGTGGCATCCCACGCCGGAACAAGAGACGAAGTATACTCATCATAAGGAGTATATGGAGCCCCTCCCATCAACCTGAATTTCAATCCTATATCCCAATTTTTAGGTAACTTATACGTCCCGGACAAAGTAAAAAGATGACGATAATCCCATGCCGACGGTATATAAATCCCGGTGGCCGGATCCTCGAACTGACTACGATACCATGTATAAGAAGCCAATGCCGTAAACCGCCCCATACCAAACCAACGGAGCATCACTTCCAAACCATAGGCTCTGCCTCGCGCAGTCGAGCTTGCCGCCTCATTACCCGACACACCATAGTCCGTCCCCTTACAGGCCAATGGAATACTATCCCTTAGAGACAACGGTGAATGAGTATATTTTTTATAAAACCCTTCAACCGTCAAACGTGCCCACTTGTTGATATAATACTCCACTCCAACGACAGCTTGGTCGGAACAAACATATTTCAATCTCGATTTATTTATCAAAACATTATCCTCTTGATACCCCATTGTCGTATATGCCGGTAACTGATAAAACCGACCTATGCTACCATTCAAAAAGAAATTCCCTATCACATTATACGAAAGCGACAACCGGGGAGAAAATTGTTTGAAAGGATTATTCGTCAAAGAAGAATAATTACAAGCATCGAGACGAAATCCAAATGAAGCCGAAAAACGATCGTCGGCCGACTTATATCCAGAAGTTGCGAAGATACCCCATTTGAACAGACCCAAATCCGTTTTATATCTTATTTCCTTAGAGATATTGGTAAATGCACGTTGAAACGTATTATTCCTATAAACGGCATAATCGACATTAAATCCAGCGGTCAAATCAAACAGCCCCACCAATGACCTGTTCTCGAACCTCAAATGATTTTCAATCTCGTCCGATTTAAGCCTCAAAGTCAGATTATCGGTAGAAGATTCATCATTATCCCTATACTTAATATTACTGTTATTCATAAAACTACGGCTCAACACGACCGTCTGTGTATGATTGCCCGAATAATGCTTATAGACTGCACCCAGAGTATAGGTATTCTGTTTAATGGTAGGTAAATAATTCAACAGATATTGTTTCGATTCATCTTCGGGATCCGTTTCCGTGTTCAACTTCATATCGTCTATCGCGCCCAATCCCAAGACCGTAAGCTCATGTTCCTGTGAAAAACGGGTCTTTACCTTGAACTGAGCGTCGGTATAACGGGGCAAAAACGGCATATCGAGCAAGGAAAACAGTAATTGCAAATAAGACTGCCTTACTGAAACGATATAAGTCGTCTTATTCCCAATATGTCCTTTCGAGGTCAAAGCCAACTCCGAAGCTCCGACGGTTCCTTTAAAAGTATATTTATCGGGAGTACCATCGAGCAGTTTAAAATCGAATACAGAACTTAAAGCATTTCCCCGACTCACAGGAAAAGCCCCCGTATAGAAATTGACCTCACGGATAAGATCGGCATCGATAATCCCAACCGGTCCTCCCGATGCCCCTTGTGTGCTGAAATGGTTGATATTAGGTATCTCTACCCCGTCTAAGAAAAACTTATTTTCCGAAGGGCCTCCACCCCTTATCATCAAATCATTCCTGTACCCGTTTCCCACAGCCGAAGCCACACCGGGAAAAGAATTTACGACTTTCGAAATATCCCGGTTTGCGCCCGGACTTTTTTCTATCTCCTGCACACCGATAACCCTCATAGCGATAGGACTCTCTATCGAACTTCTAAACGGAGCGGCCACAACACTTACCTCGCTTAAAGCCACCTGCGATTCTTCCAACGCTATATCAAGCGTATAATCATAAGACGATATACGAAACTCAGGAGAGACATAAGTTTTATATCCGACAGAAGAAACCTGTATGCGGTACATTCCCGGAGATAAATTTCCAATGAAATAATTACCCAAAGAATCGGTCATCGTCCCCATCGGAGTGTTCCAAATACCCACACTGACAAAGGGCAATCCCTCACCCGTTGCATGAGACGTCACCACTCCTTTTACAGAATACGTTTGAGCTCCATAAGCCGAAATAAATACAAAAAAGAGAAAAACAAAAAGTATATGCAACCGCAACATAAACAATCCTTTTTTAAGAGTACAAAGATAAATATATTTTTGTTCTCGATTCAAAAAAGAAAATAACCGATTACGTACGTTCAAAAAATTATCCGTATAAATAAAAAACAATAGTACCATGAAAAATTTATCAAATTTCAATCTACTGATTATCATTTTATTATTCTCGTCTTGCCGACAACAGCCCTTTACAGGAACAGTCCACATAATCCCCTACCCCAACCAAATCGCCATCGGAACTCAATATAGGCCGATAGGGAAAAACTTATCGATTTACCTATCTCCCGAAAGTGGAATGGACAAAGATTATATCGAAGACCTCTTGTCCGATACCGGTGTCAAATGTAAGTTTACTAATTTTAAATGGATAGCCGATTTAACGTTCGACATAGAACCCGATACAATCGGCCTAGAAGGCTATCGGCTCGTATCCAACGACTATGGAACAAAAATTACAGCCTCCGATACAAAAGGTCTATTCTATGGATTACAGACATTCAGACAACTAATAACATCTCAAAACAATACGCTTGTTATTCCGTTCGTCGAAATAGCCGATAGCCCTAAATTTCTCTGGCGGGCTCTCATGCTGGACGAAGGCCGTTATTTCAAAGGAAAAGAAGAAGTTAAAAAGCTATTGGACGAAATGGCTCGTCTCAAAATGAATACGTTTCATTGGCATTTGACCGACGATCAAGGGTGGCGAATCGAGATAAAAAAATATCCGTTACTGACCAAAATCGGAGGGAAACGAGATTCTACCCAAATAGGGAATTGGAACAGTAACATTTACGATGGAAAAGTACACGAGGGATTTTATACACAAGAAGAAATCAAAGAAATAATAGACTATGCAGCCAAGCGACAAATAACTATCGTTCCCGAAATCGAAATGCCGGGGCATGCTTCTGCGGCTATTGCAGCTTATCCCCAGTTAGGAACAGAAAAACAATCTATCAAGGTTCCTACACGCTTCGGAGTACAATACCATGCTTATAACGTCGCCGACCCCAAAGTCATACAATTTATAAAAGATGTTTTAGACGAAGTATGTAACCTTTTCCCCTCGGAAACAATTCACATCGGAGGAGACGAAGTCAAATACGACCAATGGAAAAAATCGGCACAGGTACGTAATTTCATGAAAGAACAGAATATAAAAACACCTGCCGATCTCCAAATATGGTTCACAAATACCATTTCCCATTACCTGGAAAGCAAAAAAAAGCACATGATGGGCTGGAATGAAATTACCGGAGTTAAAATACACGATTACACCGATTTTGAGGATGCAGTCTCCGGAGCATCGCTTGCAGAAGGAACCATCGTACATTTTTGGAGAGGAGACCCTTCTTTGATCAAACAAACAGTTAAAAAAGGATACCAAGTGGTTAACTCCTATCACGAATATACCTACCTCGATTATGACACGGCATACACTTCTCTCGAAAAAGCATACCATTTCGATCCTTTGGCGGGTATCACCGGAAAAGAAACGGATTTAATTATCGGAATAGGAGCCCAAATGTGGGGAGAATGGATACCTACCCCTTCGGACATGTACCGTAAATTATATCCTCGTATAGCGGCTTTTGCCGAATGTGGCTGGACCTCACCTTCAAATAAATCATGGAAACGTTTTAATCAAGCGGCCTACAAAGAAAATCTCCGTTGGAAACAATTATACCAATAAATATTAATATTTATTCTAAAAAATCTACATAGGTAATTATTGATTTATCTATGTAGATTTTTAGAATTATAAAACTTCATTCTTTTCATTCCTTAAATATTGTTTTTCTATCATTTTTTACCGTAATTTGATGCCGATAAAACAAGTTGCTCCTCGACAGCATCACTTTATGCAAATCACCAGTCAACAAATAGAAGAGATACGTGCAGGCAAAATCAAAACATTCGAGATTTTGTTCAACGCATATTATCCTCGGGTTAAAAGCTTTGCATTCGGTATGATAAAAGATCAATACGAAGCCGAGGAAATAGCACAAAATGTATTCTTAAAGTTGTGGTCCAATCGGGAAAAACTCTCGTCCGACAACACTTTGAGCAGTTACATATTCACCATCGTACAAAATGAAGTTTACGACTTTTTTCGAGAAAAACACTATTCGCTCGGATACCAAGAAAAAATGTTGTCTACTCCACAAAATTTACAGTACGAAATCGATTCGGAATATAACATCAAAGAAATAAAATCCATTGTCAATCGTACGTTGCAAAACATGCCTCCGCAACGAAGAACAATATACCAAATGAGCCGAGAACAATTCTTAAGCAATGACGAAATCGCCAAAACCCTCGGTTTATCCAAACGTACGGTAGAAAAACACATCAGCCTCGCATTGGCTACCATTAAAAAAAATTTAGGAGACTTCCTTTTCTGGCTGTTTATATTCTTTATTAAATAAATAGCTGTTATCTCCTATCGTCATTTTCTTTCCGATAAAATTTATATTAAAATTTTTTCACGGTCGTTACGTGTGTAATTTCCTTCAATCGTATAATATTATATAAGATAAAATTATGCAGAATCCAACTCCAACCAGACAAGAACTATCCAGTTATTTTTTCGACCGGTGCACGCCCGAAATAAGCAATAAGGTCGAACGCTGGTTTTTCAAGAACGGTAACAGTCAAGAAGCCAAAAAGTTATTATTCTCCTTATGGGAAGAATTGGAAGATACTACATCATCTACTTCTCCCGAAGAGATACAAGCCGCTTTCGAGCAATTCAAAGCCCGACTACTGAGCTCCGCACCCCAAGAAAACAAGTCTAAAAAACCAAACTTGTTTCTCTGGATACAACGTATTGCGGCAATCCTCATTCTCCCTCTGATTATATTTTCGGGGTACTTATTCTATCAACACCAAAAAGAAGAAAACATAGTGTGGATAGAAAAAAGTGCCGGATATGGCGACATCAAACATATCACTTTGCCCGATAACACTACTGTATGGTTGAATGCCGGCAGCACTATTATTTACCCCGAAGAGTTCATCGGCCGTTTCCGGCAAATATTCTTTACGGGAGAAGGTCATTTTTCTGTGGCAAAAAATAAAGAAAAACCATTCATCATTAAATCGAACGAAAGCAGTATAGAAGTTTTAGGAACCCAATTCAATTTAAAATCGTACAGCAACGACAACAGAATAGAAGTAGCCCTTCTCGATGGATCGGTAGCGTTCTGTTATCCGAGTACGACAGACCAAGAAATGAAATGTATCCTCTCTCCGGGCGAGCAAGTTTATTACAATCGCACAACCCACAATCTGGAAAAGAAAAATTTTATCCTATCCGACTATTCTTCATGGAAAGATGGAAAATACTATTTCAAAAACGAAACATTGGAAAATATTGCCAAACAGTTAGAGCGGAATTTCGATGTCAACATAATTATCAAAAACGATTCACTCAAACAAATTCCTTATCACATGGCATTTGTCAACAACGAAACTTTAGACGACATTCTATCGGCCATGAATTTAGACGGATATTTAACAATCAAACGAGATGGTAAAATCATAGAAATTTATTGACAATCAAACTAATTTATCATGAAAAGGCACAAAATTCATCACTCCGCCGACATTGTCGGGAGATGCAAGAAAGGCATAATCCCATTTTTATTATGCTTCGTCTTTATGGGATACGGACAAAACATATCTGTCAACTTCCCGAATATAACAGTAGAAAGAGCTTTGGAAATTCTTCGGAATCAAGAAGGGTATTCTTTCTCTGTCAAAACAAATGATGTAAACTTACGACAAAAAGTCAATGCCGATTTGCAAAACCAACCTATCGAAAAGGTCTTGGAAACCATATTCCAAAACCAACCGGTTTCTTTCGAAATAGAAGGTAAAATGGTAAGAATCATTAAAGCCCCTGAAAAAGATTCGAAACAAACAGGAAGCACAGCCGAAAGCAAAAAAATCTCCGGTAGAGTAACCGATAAACAAGGTGAACCACTCATCGGGGTAAGTATCATTGCAAAAGGAGCTAACAAAGGCACGATAACCAATATAGACGGGTATTATTCTTTAACTGTACCCGACAAATCGGTTATACAATTCTCTTATGTAGGCTACGATACCCAAGAACTAAAATTAGGAAAAGGGAATATATTGAACGCCACCCTACAAGAAAAGATAAATGACCTCGACGAAGTGGTCGTTATCGGATATGGCAGTATGAAAAAAAGTGACCTGACAGGAGCTGTTACCTCGGTAAAAACCGAAGATCTTCCGATGGCAGCCAACACATCGATCTCTCACATGTTATCGGGAAAAGCCGCCGGGATAACATCGGTTCAAAACAGCGCACAACCGGGTGGCGGCGTCACTCTGCGTATACGAGGCGAAGCATCTACCGGAGCCGGAAACGAACCTTTATACATCATCGACGGATTTCCAGTAGGAGGATCCCAAGTCGAACCGGCGGCAGACAACAGATATAGCGATTTCGGGTCTCGTAATCCTCTGAACTCTATCAACCCTAACGACATCGAATCCATAGAGATTCTAAAAGATGCTTCTTCCACGGCTATTTACGGAGCAAGAGCTGCGAACGGTGTTATCATCATTACGACTAAAAAGGGACGCGAGGGAAAACCCGTTGTCAATTACAGCGCAAACTATGGCGTCCAACAAATTGCCAACAAGACAGAAATGATGACAGCCGAAGAATTCATGACCGAAGCCAACAAATTCGCCAAAGAGCAATGGCTCTATAACAACAGAGTATATCCATACGGAAATACGAACCCATCGTCGATAAAAGACCCCATCGTCTATCCTTATGACGCAAAAGATATAAAAAATGCGGGGAAAGGAACCGACTGGTATGACTTAATTACCAGAGAAGGTATGATTCACCAACATAATTTATCGGTATCTGGCGGAACTTCCAACCTGAAATACATGGCATCATTCAACTTCTTCGATCAAAACGGAGTTGTTCGAAACAGTGACTTCACCCGCTATACCGGACGTCTGAACATCGAACATCAAATAAATAAAATATTCAAATACGGAATCAATGCGACTCAAAGTTACATCAAGTCCTCGAATGTTCCATTGGGAACAGAAGACTTTGAAAACTCTGGATTGATAAACTCGGCTATGTCGTACGACCCGACGACTCCTGTCAGAGACAAAAACGGGGATTATGCACAAAGCGATCGAATGACTACTGTACCCAATCCTGTTTCCATGCTCGAAATAGATGACTATACACAAACTAAAAGATTATTGGTGAACGCTTTTCTTCAAGCAGAAATTATAAAAGGATTGGTTGCGAAAATCAATATAGGATTCGATGACCAAAACGGTGTAAGAAATTCCTACATACCCACTACTACATTATACGGTAAGCAAGAAGGAGGAAAAGCCAGCAAAAGTATGGCACAGCAATTCGACCGCTTGTTAGAAGCAACCGTAAACTATAATTTCAATATTGCAAAAGCGCACAAGTTCAATATTTTAGCAGGATATTCCTATCAAGATTTCAACAACGAAGGATTCTCTGCCGCCAATTCACAATTTTTCACCGATATATTCAAATACAACTCACTGGCTTCCGGAGAAGCAGCCCGCCCCACGGTAGCTTCCAACAAGTCAAAAACTATGTTCATCTCCTACTTCGGTCGAATAAATTATAACTTGTTCGATAAATATCTTTTCACTCTCACTGCTCGTGTCGATGGCTCAAACCGATTCGGTGAAAACAATCGATACGGAATATTCCCGTCGGGAGCATTTGCATGGCGTATCAAACAGGAAGACTTTTTAAAAGACGTCGACTTCCTCTCCGACTTAAAAATGAGAATAAGTTTAGGTCAGACGGGTAACAGTGAAATCGGGAATAACGCCTTTGAATACTATACGGCAGCATGGCAACAATATGTGTTTGGCAATTCGATTAACACCGGAACGGCAAAATCGCAAATCGCCAACCCAGATTTAAAATGGGAAACAACAACCGAATTTAACTTTGGTTTGGATTTCGGACTCTTCAACCAACGGTTAAGTGGTACATTCGAATATTTTAAAAAAGAAGTGAAAGACCTCTTGGGTTACCGCTCGCTAAAATCATTCATGGAAGTATCTACGGTAGCCGCCAACATCGGAAAAACTCAAAGTACCGGTATAGAAATCTCCTTGAAAAGCCGAAATTTTACAGGAGAATTCAAATGGGACACTGAACTTAATTTCACCCGATATGTAGACCGTTGGAAAGAGCGTAATCCCGAAGACGAACTAAGCCCTTGGCAAAAAGCGAATGATCCCATTCGAGCTCACTACGGATACCTATCCGACGGAGTTCTGGGTATAGACGAGACACCTCCCGCTTCCATGCCCAACCTGTTGCCCGGTGAATATAAAATAAAAGACGTAAACGGTTATCTCCGAGACGACTTCGGGAACCTTATACCCGATGAAAACGGAAACGTTCAATACACAGATGCCCCGGACGGGATTATCGATGAAGCGGATATCGTATTATTGGGAACATACGATCCGGGCTTCTCTATCGGATTTGGAAATACATTCGAATACAAAGGCTTCGATCTGAATATATTCTTTTACGGCATGTTCGACCGAATCGTCAACAACGCCACGCGTGGAAAATTCTCCATTCCCAATATTCGTTTTATTCTAAACGGGCAAAACATGATGAAAGAAATATCCGAACGTTGGTCTAGTGAAAACCCACACAGCAAATATCCGTCTGGATTCGTAAGCCAATACCCGCAGCCATCTGATTATCTGTGGGAAGACGCTTGGTTCATACGTTGTAAAAATATCACTCTGGGTTATACACTTCCTCAAAAATGGATACGGAAAGTATTTTCCAGAGCCCGGATTTTTGCAGATGTTTCAAATCCCTTCGTAATTACACCTTACTCTGGCAATGACCCGGAAACCGATTTCAAAGCCGGTTACCCCAATCAACGTACCTATTCTTTTGGAGTGGACATAACCTTTTAATCCTATATGAATTATGAAAACTAAAAATATATTTTTCTCCTCGCTGTTTCTCATAGCAGCATATTCGTGCTCTTTGGAAAACGAAACTTATGATCAACTTGGCTCCGATAACGTGATGACTACCGAAAACGATGTCAAAGCTGCTGTCACCGGGATATACCACGAACTACGTGGCGGTGGCTGGGATCGCTATAATTGTGCATGGGGTTCTCTACTAACTATGCAAATCGGTTGTACCGATGAATGTGACTGCAACTGGGTATGGGACAAACAACTCGATTTTCTGTGGACTGCTGAAACAACCGATTTAGGGCAATTTTATACCGGACTAGTTCCCGCTGTTACCAAAGCGACCTCTCTGCTGGAACGCATGCGAAAAATATCTATATCCGCTCCAATAAAACGCAGATATATGGCCGAAGTCCGATGTCTCAGAGCTATGTGGGCATATGATCTATATGATCTCTACGGAACAGTACCATTAATTACCGATCCAGATATAGCCCTCGATCCTCAAAAAGCCCAATCTTATATGCCAGAACGGCCCTCGATAGAATGGTATGTCAACTTCATAGACACTGAATTAAAAGAAGCAGAAGAAAATTTGAAACCGGCCAGTCTGCTCGCGGCAAGCGAATACGGGAGAATGACCAAAGGTATCGCTCAAATGTATATGTTGAAACTCTATATGCATGAAGCCGGTCAAGAACGCCACTATCGAAACGACGAAGGCAAAGCTATGATGTGGTGGAATCGGGTAGATTCGATTACCGAAGTCATGATAAAAGACGGAGAATACTCCCTGCAAAAAGATTACATGTCGATATGGTCTCCTTCGAACCAAAGGAACAGCGAAGTAATTTTCCCGATACCCAATTTCCCCGAAGGCGGTTTAGGAAACTGTTTCCTCGCACATGCATTACCCGCCGATTATGTATCGCAAAACGGAATAGCATTGACTAAATGGGGAGGGTTCCTTGTTCCCTGGGATTTTTACGACACCTATGATCCCAAAGACAAACGGAGAAATGCTTTGTTGGCGACCTATTGGAATGGAAAAAAGATGGTCGACCGCCGTACTGAATACACAGGTAAACCGGGTGCTGTTCCAATGAAATACCAAGAAAATCCTAGCACGACAGGGCAATGGGATGCCAGCGAATACGTAATAAACCGATATGCCGAAGTAATATTGGCCAGAGCCGAAGCTCTGAACGAAATATACGGTCCGACCCAAGAGGCCAAAGACCTCGTTCATGAAATACGGGAACGAGCATTCGATAATTACAAAGGTAGCAAATACGAAAAAGAGATAAATGACATAACCGATAAAGATGCATTCAGAGCACACCTATTAAAAGAAAGAGGTTGGGAGTTTTGTTGGGAAGGCATGCGTCGCCCCGATTTGATTCGTCATGGAGAACTAATATCCAATGCCATTGCTCGTGGCAAGCTTATGGCCGAACCCAAACACATTCTATATGCAATACCACAATCGGTAATTTATGAAAATCCAAATCTTAAAAATAACGAAGGTTTTTAGTTATGAACAAATTAAATTTTAAATATCTGTTTCCTAATTTATTCCTATTTTGTATCTGCATGAATCTTACAGCGTGCAGTGAAAAGAACAGTGGCGGAGACAATCTACAATCGGGAGATGAAATAATCTCGTTCGAACCCGACCTGAATACACTTATCCGCAATCCAGCATCGGGTTGGACTTTATACGACGATGCAAACGACTACGTCGCACAAGCGAATACCTATTGGAATCAACAGGGAGCCGCAGCAGAAAAATATGCTTCTATTTTCTATTGGCGTTCCCGATGGTCTGAGCTCGAACCAGAAGAAGGTAAATACGCATGGGAACATGACGAGAATTTCAAAGCGCTCATTCAAGGCGCCCTTGACCGAGGATTGAAATTGGCATTCAGAGTTTACATCGACGGACAAGACAATATTCATAACAGTACTCCCGACTTCGTAAGAGAGGCCGGAGCCAAAGGTTATGCAGTCCATAAGCTCTGGGACCCTGCAAATAAAAACAACAACTGGACTCCCTATGCCGACGACCCCGTCTTTCAGGAAAAATTCGGGAATTTTATCCGTGCTTTCGCCAAAGAGTTCGACAATCCCGAACAAGTAGATTTTATCGACGCTTACAATTTAGGCTGGTGGGGTGAAGGGCATCACGTACAATATTTGAACAACAATAATAAATTCAAAGTGTATCAATGGATTACAGACCTATATGCCGAGAATTTCAAAAATGTTTTACTTGTCGTGAACTTTGGAACAGAAATAGGATTCGAATATGAAAAACGATTGGCTATCGACAAACACGATTTTTTGACTCGCCGTGACGGAATCGGCAGTTATTGGTTCCAAGATGCAGAAGTCAATATCATCAACTCGCTCTTCCCACAAAAAGCATTCATAGCCGAAGGCTGCTATTGGGGAGGAAATTCCGACAGCTATCAACCGTGGAACACCGATCCGCTTTATGCCGACAAATTCAAATCATGGTCCGACTTTTATGCTCAGGCTTATAAAGACGCTATACGAGGACATGCCAATACACTCGATTTGAGAGAGGCTACCGAAACCAGAGGTTGGATAACCCACGCCAAAGATTTGGTAAAAGACTTCATTAGTAACGGTGGATACAGATTAACCCCTATCCAAATAGAATATCCAGCATCGGTACAAATGGGAAATACATTATCCATAAAGCATACATGGCGAAATAGCGGGGTAGGCGTATGTCCCAACAATAACAAAAGATGGAACTATAAATATAAAGTTTCATTTGCCCTACTCGATCCCGAAAGCCATGAAATAAAACAACGGATCACCGATGAAAACGCAGAACCGTCGGCATGGATAAAAGGAACCGATAAAACGTATAAAACCAGCGAATCTTTAATTGTCCCAGCCGGACAATACATATTGGCAGTTGCCATTACAGACGATACCCAAAATCAAAAACCGGGATTGAATCTTGCCGTAAAAAACGGGAAATTCATAAACGACTGGCTACAAATCGGTACTATACAAATCACTAAATAATTCATCAACCCTAAAAACACAATTACAATGAAAAAATCACTTTTTTATTTAACAGCAGCACTACTCATTGCTACGACCTCATGTTCCGAGGACAACAATGACAATGACCCCAAAGGGCAAGAGAGCAACATTACACTATACGCGCCCGACGATTTAGAAGAGTTTGATCTTTTGTACGAAAATCCCACACGAAAACTGAAATTCGAATGGGAAGGCGATAAAGAAGGAGCTACATACGCTCTTATATTCAGCCTCGATGAAGAAATGAACAACATCGAGAGAATTGATATCGGAACCGAAATGTACACATCTCTCACCCATCAAGACCTCGACGACTTACTCGGTAAACTGGGCGTAGGCGAATACAAAAGAGGTGAATTATATTGGGCGGTCGAAAGCGAAAACGAAGGAACCTTGTCCCGCAGTGAAATTCGCAGCATGAAATTGTTCCGTTTTTATAAACCTTTCATCGATCCTCGTGACAACGAAGAATATCGCGTATGTCGTGTTTTCGATCCCATATCCGAAGATTATGCCGTATGGTTGGCCGACAATTTAAGAGCGACGACCTATTCCGACGGAACTCCTCTTGGAGAAAATGATGTAAAATTCTATACTCCCCAAGAAGGAGAAGACGAATCTTGGACAAAAGTTTTCGGAGGGTATTACACATGGACCGCCACCATGCGGGGCACTCGTGGAGCAGAAGAAGGTGAAAAAATTCAAGGTATAGCGCCCGAAGGTTGGCACATACCGACTAAAACTGAATGGGACTTCTTAATCAATGCTTGCGGTGACCCCACTATGCCCGCCACCATATTAAAAGAAAAAAGCTATTGGGATCCTAATGCCGGAGATGTCGGTATGAACTCTATCGGATTCAATATGGCTGGGACTGGATACATTTGGAGCATACCTGAAAACGATGTAATAGAAGCCTTTGCCAATACCTATTTCTGGACCTCGACAGCTCCCAAAGACGGAGATGTGTACCCGTGGAATCCCGATCCCGTAAACTTCCCCAATCAGGGAGTAACATACGGATTCACACTTAACGATTCAGGAGCCGCCCTTTATCCTTACGACAGGAACAGAGGATATAGTGTCCGCTGCGTATTAGATTAAACTATTGCTATACGTTATTGCCGGATCCTTCGGCAATAACGTATAACATACTTATCCTAACCCCGATAACTGAATATCATGAACATCAAAACCTCAATTGCAATAGGGCTACTCATACTCCTACTTTGTTCTAATTGCACCAACGTCAACAAAACCAACCAACCGGAATCCACCGCAATATTAGCCGAACGCCCACCGATGGGTTGGAACAGCTGGATATGCTTTGGAACTTCTGTAACAGAAGACGAAGTTAAAGCCAATGCCGACTTCATGGCCGAAAATCTGAAAAAATACGGTTGGGAATACATTGTTATCGATGCCGGTTGGTATGCGCCCGGCATGGAGACTTTGGAGCAATATGAATCGGCAACGCCACATCAAATCATCGACAAATTCGGACGCCTCATCATCGATGCGGAAAAATTCCCATCTGCAAAAAACGGAGAAGGGTTGAAACCTCTCGCCGATTATCTGCATAGCAGAGGCTTAAAATTAGGTATACACATCATGAGAGGCATTCCCATTCAAGCTGTCGAAGCTAATACGCCCATAAAAGGGACATCATATCGAGCACGAGACATTGTCAATACCGATTCTCGATGCAAATGGTATTTCGGATTTTATGGGATAGACATGAGTAAGCCCGGAGCTCAGGAATACTACGATTCGCTTTTCGAACTTTATGAATCATGGGGAATAGACTATGTAAAGGCCGACGATTTACTATCTCCCATTTATGCACACGACGAAATAGAAGCGATAACCAAAGCCGCAAGAAAAGGAAAAAGGCCCATCGTCCTGAGCCTTTCTCCTGGCCCTGCCCCTGTCGAGAACATAAAACATTTGCAAAGCGTAGCCCAACTATGGCGCATTTCCGAAGATTTCTGGGACAACTGGGAGGCCCTGAAAGAACAATTTCCACTTTGCCGGAAATGGCAAAAGTATATTTGTAAAGGGCACTGGCCCGACGCCGATATGCTCCCCATAGGCCCAATGGCACAAAGAGCCATGAGAGGAACTCCCCGAATGAGTAATTTTACACCAGACGAACAATACACGATGCTTACACTATGGGCCATGTTTAGATCCCCTCTGATGATTGGCTGTAATCTACCCGAAATAGACGATTTCACGCTAAACTTGATTACAAATAAAGAGGTACTTGACATCAATCAATATTCCAAAGGAAATAAAGAATTGTTCGATCGAAATGGAATAATCGCTTGGTATGCTCAAAGCGAAGACGAATTGACCCACTATATCGCCATATTTAACACTACCGATAAAGATATAGAATCTTACACCTTTCCACTACAAACCATAAATTATATCGGAGACGGTCACATCACCGATTTGTGGAAAAACGAATCAATGGAAATCAAAAATAACTCAGTCTCGTTTTCTGTTCCTGCGCATGGCGTAAAACTGATTAAACTAACTAAATAGTCTTGTAGGTATGAAATCATCACATTTTTATTATATAATACTATTCTCGTTTTTACTTGCCGCCTGTAAAGACGACGGGCCGGGTGAAAAAGAAAATTCGGACAACGACGTTCCCTCCGTAGCAACCAATACTTGGCTATTAAACAGTCTGGATAACATAGAAAATTATTCCAACTCGGATCCAGAAAACCGATACGATATAAATATGGTTCGTAACGAATACGAAAGTGTACAGCTCGTTATACAAACCGATAGTAAAAAAAGTCTGAAAATAGAACGTATCGGCAACAACGATGCCATTGAATTTCAATGTCGGAAACTGGAAGCTTTCAACGGGAAATACGATGTTCTGATTCCTTGCGATAACGAAATAGAACCCGACGACAAAGTAGTGCGAGCTTGGCTCACTTTTAAAGTCAGGTCCGAAGCCGAGGCTAAACGACATAAAGAAATCATACGATTCAAAACCGATGACAAAGAATATGCCGTAGCTATATCGATTAATGTCGTTAACGCATCTTTGCCAGAAACTCCATCTATTGCCTCGGTATTCGGAATCAACCCTCAAAACTTCATATTCACCGGTCTATCGGAAGAACAAAAAATAGAAAAGCGCAAAGCAGCTTCGGATCTTTTATTGGAATATCGCATATCGCCCTACTTTTCCACATGGCTGAGCGGAACGATGAAAACCGAATGTTTCTCCTCGCCATACGCATGGAATGACGATCGCACTTGGGAATACTTGGCAGACAAACGTTTTAGCCGTATTGCCTTGCCATCGCATGGGTTATCCGACGATGAGTTAGAGATAATGCTGAATAAAGCTCGCGAAACCGGATTGCTAAACAAAGTATTCTTCTATGTATGGGACGAACCTACAAAGACCAACGAATATGAACAAATCAAAACTCTTTCGGATCGCATTCATCGATATGCACCGGAAGCCAAAGTGCTCACTACATTCTATTGCGGCCCTACCGACGGAGAACACAAAGACGATTTATTCGCCGTATTCGACATTCTAAATGGAGCGACATCTATTTATTGTACTGGCGTATGGGCGTTGCAGGATAATGAAAATCGCTCGGAGCAATGCAAAGCCAAATTAAAATCAGGACAAGAATGGTGGAGCTACGTGTGCATGTCCAACACTCCGGGGCTTGCTTCAAATTCTACCGCTATCGGTAACAGGGCGACCATGTGGCGTAATTATAAAGAACAAAATTCCGGATTCCTATATTGGGTTGTCAACGGATTCGCCAGCGTTTATCCCCTCAGACCTCGCCCTGAACTGCCCGAAGGAGACGGGATACTCATCTATCCCGGCGAATCGTTCGGCACAAACAAAATTTGTACCTCTGTCCGGTTGGAACGATGGCGCGATGGAGCCGAAGATTACGATATGTTGGTCTTGTACGAAAAAAAACTCGGACGATCGGCCGCCTTATCTCTTCTCAACAACGTTTATAAGAGTCCCTCGAATTACACAGATCAAAGCAAATACGCATTGGCTCTACGTAAAAATTTAATTGAAAACATCACAGAATAAATATTTCGATATGCAACATCACCTTTTCTATCGGCTTCTCATCATAAGCTGTACATTCTTTTTAATCTCTTGTCAACAAACAATCGAATGTTACCTTATACCTTCGACCGAAAAAGCATCTGATTTTTATAAAGTTCAACCTCGAAATTCCGGCACGTTATTCCTCGCTAAAAATGAAGCGGAACATATCCAAATCGTTTTCAAAGGCTGTCCGGGAGAGACCTATAAAATACATCGAAACGAAAATGCCGACAATTCTATCCGATATAGTTGTCGGCAAATCAAATCGGTATATGGATTCGACGATGCCTTAGTCCCCATAGATGGAGAACAAGTTACTTTAAACGACTCTATCGCTAAACTATGGATTACATTCCATACGGCCGAGTCGACCCGACCGGGGAAATACGAAGAACAAATTTCGATCGATGGTAACGGAAAACGGCAAAAAATAAAAATCGATCTGCAAGTGTACGATACGACATTACCCTCGACACCTTCGCTACCAGCAGCATTCGGTATCATAGAAAAGAATCTCATCGACTCGGCTTCGAAAGAACAAACTTTGCAAAACAAACTGGAATGGGCAGAATTATGCCTTGATTATCGCATGAACCCCTATTTCTCCACATGGTTGGCCAACAGCATGAAACATGAAGCATCTTCATCTCCGTGGAAATGGAACGACAAGCGAACGGTTCCTTTCCTATCGGACAAACGATTCAATCGGTTCGCTGTCCCCTACCACTCTCTGTCACACAACGAATTGGACAGCTTATTACAGCAATTAAAACAAACCGATTTACTCAATAAATCCTACTTCTACTTATGGGACGAACCTACTTATATGAAAGAATATCACCTCATCGGTCAATATTCCCAAGAAATACACAAGCTCATGCCCGAAGCAAAAGTCCTCACGACCTTTTACTGCGGACCGAAAGACGGGAAATACAAAGACCGGTTGTTTTCCGTATTCGACCTTTGGCGAGGAGACACTCAAATTTTCAGTATGAGCGCTTGGGCTTTACAAGCGAACGAAGCCAACGCAGACACATGCCGTTCTCTTCTCCGAGGCAATGAAGAATGGTGGACTTATGTCTGCATGGGACCCGGAGAAGAGCAGCCCAATCTATTGCTCACGATGGACGGATACCAGCATCGAGCTGTATTATGGCGCAGCTGGAAAGAGCGTACCACCGGATTCCTATATTGGGCAGTCAATGCCTATGCCGAATCCGACACATTGGCTTTTCGCAAAGACCTCCCCGAGGGCGACGGTGTGCTGATTTACCCCGGCCAATATTTCAACAGCACAAGCCCCGTAGTATCGATACGAATGGAACGTTGGAGAGACAGTATGGAAGACTATGAATACCTTGCCAAGCTCGAAAAGAAAATAGGAAGAGCCAAAAGCGAAACCCTTTTCCAATCTATATACCAATCGCCCGAAAAATACTCGAAAAACAATGCAGAAATAGAAAAATTCAGAAAATCCATTTTAGAAATTCTCAGTAAATAATTCTTTAATCATTTAAATTTCAAATCTATGAAAACAATTACTTCATTCAAAATCGCAGGTTTAATAACAGCTTGCCTTTTTGCAGCTATGCCTACAAAAGCAGACATAGGAGCTATTTCTTTCAAAACATCGGCTGCCGGTATGAATGCGTTAGAAACAACAATCGGATCTAATCAAATGACTTTAGAAACATGGTTATATATAGGCAATAGTACCGGATTTTTCGCCAGCAATATGCACAACGACAAGGGATTCGCATTAGGATTCGACGGGTGGTTTAAATTTCAGTTGGACGGAGCATCTATATGGATCGATCCTACTTCTTGGAAAGAGAACTGGACTCACATCGCTTGTGTCGCCGACGGAAGTCAGATGATTGTTTACGTTAACGGTGAAGTAGCCGGAACACAAGAGAATACAACAGGATATAATACGGAAGCCGATGGAAATCCTCTTTTTTTGGGAACTGCTCCGTGGGGCAATCCTTGCAATTGCAAAATGGCAGACTTTCGACTTTGGAGTGTAGCCCGCACAGCAGAAGAAATAAAAAATAATTATCAGAAACAAATAGAACCGTCCACGACAGGACTGATTAAAAATTTCAATTTCGCAGAAGGTAATGGAGACCACACGGCCAACTTAGCAGAGCCCGAAGGGAATCAAGCATGGTGTATGGGCGCTATCGATACCGATTACAGTTGGGAAACAGTAGCGCAGATACCTACGAATCTACGGACAGAAAATCAAACCGAAAATTCATTCGACATTTTATGGGACGGAACCGACGGTAACACATGGAGTGTCGAATTATCTGCCAATGGACAAGTTGTCGACACGAAAACCAGACTTACCGAAAAGAAGGCCAGTTTCTCTAATCTCGATAAAAAAGATTACACTGTACGTGTAAAGGCACATTCGTTTATGGAAACTGCATTCTCCGATGCTTTCTCGGTCAATCTATCTACCTCCTCGGCCATAACCAATATTCATAAAAATATTTCTATTGTCAGACACAATAACGCAATCCAAATTGACGGCATTCAAACTGGAAAATTGATTTCGATATATACCGATCAAGGCATTTTGAGCCGACAAATTTCAGCCGAACACGAAACAACGGTTCTCAGTATAGAAGGATTCCCTCATGGCATATATTTCATCTCCATAGAAGGATACGGTCCGACATTTAAAATTGCTCTTTAATAAATCTTCCATAAACTATAAAGGCGGGAACATGCAATGTCTCGCCTTTTCTGTATCTGCTTTTTCGGAACAAAAATATATCCTATCTTTGCACGCATGAGTAAGAATGAGAATATTATGAATAAGGTTCTAATCATCGACGATGAACCACAGATAAGACAGTTATTAGCCCGCATTTTAGGGCTGGAAGGATATGAAGTTTTACAGGCAGGAGACTGTAAAGCGGCAGTAAAACAAATGGAGTATTCTCCCAATGTTATCTTATGCGATGTTTTTCTCCCCGACGGGAATGGTGTAGATTTCATAAAAACAATTAAAAAAATATCGCCCGAATCGGAAATCATTTTATTAACAGCCCACGGAAATATACCCGACGGGGTACAAGCCATAAAAAACGGAGCCTTCGACTACATAACCAAAGGTGACGACAATAACAAAATTATTCCTCTGATTAGTCGGGCTATGGAAAAAGTTCGAACTAACGGAGTAAAAAATCGTCCCGAAAAAGAAACCTTTCAGCAATATTCATTCAATTCTATTCTTGGTCAGTCAAAGCCTTTGCTGGAAGCTATCGCGTTGGCACGAAAAGTGGCATCAACCGATGTACCGGTTCTTTTAACCGGAGAGACCGGTACAGGAAAGGAAGTTTTCGCCCAAGCGATTCACCACGAGAGCAAACGAAATAAAGGAAATTTCGTTGCAATAAATTGTTCGGCATTTAGCAAAGAACTCTTGGAAAGCGAAATATTCGGACATAAAGCAGGCTCCTTTACCGGAGCCTTGAAAGACAAAAAGGGACTTTTCGAAGAGGCTCACAACGGAACGATATTTTTAGATGAAATCGGAGAAATGGCGATAGAGTTGCAAGCCAAGTTGCTTCGAGTATTAGAAACCGGAGAATATATCAAAATAGGTGAAACCAAACCGACATCTGTAAATGTTCGTATTATTGCAGCAACCAACCGAAACTTGCCGGAAGAAATAAATGCAGGGCATTTCAGGGAGGATTTGTTTTATCGGCTGTCGGTTTTCCAAATACATTTACCACCTTTGAGAGAACGTCCGGGAGATATTAGGCTTCTAACCGAAGCGTTTGTACAATCCTTATCCGAAAAAATGACCCATTCCTCGAAAACGGTTTCCAAAGCATTCATCGACATGCTCGAACAACAAGAATGGAAAGGCAATGTGCGTGAACTCAGAAACGTTATCGAAAGAAGTCTTATTGTTTGTGAAAATGATGAGTTACACCCCGAAGATTTACCCATAGAAATACAAAATGCAGCTTTTAAGGAAAAAAGTAGTAATAATAGTGGTTTCGAATTATCGGCTATGGAAAAACGCCACATTGCCCGAGTACTGGACTATACGAACGGCAATAAAACCGAAGCTGCAAAACTCCTAAAAATAGGACTTACCACTTTATATCGAAAAATAGAGGAATATAAACTCTAATTCTTTTCAAAATAATACACAACCCTACCAAAATGAAAAGGGAGTATCTGTTCGCCAGATGCTCCCTTTTCATTTATAATACTAATTATGAACCAATTAAAATATTCAAAAACAATATTGGCACAACTTTGGCATATCCCAAACCGAAAAAAAATAATTTAGTATTCACTTAAAAAAATGTAACATGGAATTTGACGCATTAGGTTTTGGAGTTTGTATACTCAGTGGAATTGCCTGTTTCTGGCTCTTCTATAAGTGCATAGACTGGTTTGAAAAAATTTAATTAAAAGGAGATTTAACATGTACACTGCATTATTTATTATCAGCGTAATTATGTTCGGGTATCTGATGTATGTATTAGTGAAACCCGAAAAGTTTTAGTCATTTATAAAGATTAAACACAATGAATACAGAGATATTAGGTGTTATTGCACAAATTGTCCTGATGGTCGTACTCGCCTACCCCATCGGGAAATACATTTCAAAGGTTTTCAAAGGTGAGAAAGTTTGGTCGGACTTCATGACTCCCATCGAAAAAATCATGTACAAACTGGGAGGTGTCGATCCAACAGAAGAGATGAACTGGAAACAATTCCTGAAAGCATTGCTCGTGATAAACCTCTTTTGGTTTTTCTGGGGAATGATATTGTTAGTTTCTCAGGGAGTACTGCCCCTAAATCCAGACGGCAATTTAGGACAGTCTGTTCATCAGGCATTCAACACATGTATCAGCTTCCTCGTGAATTGTAACTTACAACATTATAGCGGAGAGAGTGGGCTAAGCTATCTCACCCAGTTATTCGTTATCATGCTGTTCCAATTCATCACCGCTGCAACCGGTATGGCGGCAATGGCGGGTATCATGAAGGCATTGGCCGCTAAAACGACCAAAACAATTGGAAACTTCTGGTACTTCTTAGTAAGGAGCTGTACCCGTGTTTTACTTCCTATTTGCCTCGTTATCGGATTCATACTGATTATAGAAGGGACCCCTATGGGCTTTGACGGAAAGATGGAAGTGACTACAATAGAAGGACAAACACAATATGTATCGCAAGGTCCTACTGCGGCGATAGTTCCCATCAAACAATTAGGTACGAATGGAGGTGGATACTTCGGAGTAAATTCATCGCACCCTCTTGAAAATCCTACCTATCTCACTAATATGATAGAATGTTGGGCCATATTGATTTTACCTATGGCTATGGTATTCGCTTTTGGGTTTTACCTTAAACGAAAGAAATTAGCATACAGTATTTTCGGAGTAATGCTATTTGCTTACTTAGCCGGGGTATGGATAAATGTATCCCAAGAAACAGGTGGCAACCCGCGCATTGACGCAATGGGTATAGCACAAGACAACGGTGCTATGGAAGGAAAAGAAGTCCGACTGGGTTCTGCTGCTACGGCGCTTTGGAGCGTGACAACCACCGTTACTTCCAACGGCTCTGTAAACGGTATGCATGACTCTACCATGCCTCTCTCCGGCATGATCGAAATGCTGAACATGCAAATCAATACATGGTTCGGTGGTGTAGGTGTAGGTTGGATGAACTACTTTACTTTTATCATTATCGCCGTATTTATCAGTGGATTGATGGTTGGTCGTACCCCCGAATTCCTCGGCAAAAAAATAGAAGCTCGAGAAATGAAAATCGCTACGATCGTTGCCTTGTTACACCCATTTGTCATCTTAGTAGGAACCTCATTAGCGGCCTATTTATATGTTCATGCACCTTCCTTTGTCGAAAACGAAGGCGGTTGGTTGAATAACCCGGGATTCCACGGACTAAGCGAAATGCTTTATGAATTTACTTCCTGTGCCGCCAATAATGGTTCCGGTTTCGAGGGATTGGGTGATAATACATGGTTCTGGAACTACTCTTGCGGTATAGTATTGATACTCAGCCGATACCTTCCCATCGTAGGACAAGTTGCCATTGCAGGATTATTAGCCAATAAGAAATATGTACCAGAAAGTGCAGGAACCTTAAAAACCGATACAGTTACTTTCGGTGTCATGACCTTCGCTGTCATCTTTATCGTTGCAGCTCTGTCATTCTTCCCGGTTCAAGCATTAAGTACTATTGCAGAACATTTCAGCTTATAATAACAGAACGATAGATATGAAAAATAATAAATCAGCTTCTTTATTTGAAAAAGAGCAAGTTTTAACGAGCTTAAAACAATCATTCGTTAAATTGAATCCTCGAATCATGGTGAAAAACCCCATCATGTTCACGGTAGAAGTTTGTACAGCCATTATGTTCCTTGTGATGATTTATTCCATCTTTGACAACGCTCAAGGTTCATTCGTGTACAATGCATGGGTTTTTGTTATCTTGTTTATCACACTATTATTCGCCAACTTCGCCGAAGCTATCGCTGAGGCCCGAGGCAAAGCACAGGCTGATAGTTTGAGAAAAACCCGCGAAGAAACTCCGGCAAAACTACTTGTCAATGGACAAATAAAAACGACAAGTAGCTCTCAACTGAAAAAAGGTGATGTATTTATCTGTGAAGCAGGTGATACCATACCTGCCGATGGTGAAATCATAAACGGATTGGCTTCTATCGACGAAAGTGCGATTACCGGAGAAAGTGCTCCTGTAATTCGAGAAGCCGGTGGTGACAAAAGTTCAGTGACCGGTGGAACAAAAGTCCTTTCGGATCGCATCGAAGTGCTTGTCACACAACAACCGGGAGAAAGTTTCTTGGACAAAATGATTGCTCTCGTCGAAGGCGCTTCCAGACAAAAAACTCCTAACGAAATTGCGCTGACAATCCTTTTAGCCGGCTTCACATTGGTATTCCTAATCGTATGTGTAACCCTTAAACCGTTTGCCGACTATACAGGAACTGTTATTACAATAGCATCTTTCTTATCGTTGTTTGTCTGCCTTATCCCGACGACAATCGGAGGTTTGCTTTCAGCTATCGGTATAGCAGGAATGGATAGAGCTCTGAGAGCAAATGTAATTACCAAATCGGGAAAAGCAGTAGAAACTGCCGGAGATATCGATACTCTCCTTTTGGATAAAACAGGAACTATTACAATCGGAAACCGTAAAGCTACCCATTTCTATCCCGCCAACGGTCTGGAAAATCATGCTTTTGCCGAAATTTGTATGATGTCGTCTCTATCCGATGAAACACCCGAGGGTAAATCTATCGTAGAACTGGCTCGTGAATCGGGTTTAAGAGTACACAACTTGAATACAACCGGTAGCAAGCTTATCAAATTCAGTGCCGAAACAAAATGTTCCGGTGTAGATTTAGCAGACGGTACTCGGATTAGAAAAGGGGCAGCAGAAGCTATTCGAAAAATTGCTCAAAACGCAGGCTACGAAATTCCACAAGATTTGGAAAATCGTATCACAGAGATTTCAAAAAATGGAGGAACACCTCTTGTAGTTAGCGTCAATGAAAAACCTGCCGGTGTCATAGAATTACAAGATGTTATCAAACCGGGAATACAGGAACGGTTCGAACGGTTACGTAAAATGGGAGTTAAAACAGTCATGGTTACCGGGGATAACCCATTAACAGCCAAATACATTGCAGAAAAAGCCGGTGTAGATGACTTCATTGCAGAAGCCAAACCCGAAGACAAGATGAACTACATCAAGAAAGAACAAAGTGCCGGTAAACTGGTAGCCATGATGGGCGACGGAACCAACGATGCTCCTGCTTTGGCCCAAGCGAATGTTGGTGTAGCTATGAATAGTGGAACTCAGGCAGCCAAAGAAGCTGGAAACATGGTAGACTTGGACAACGATCCGACGAAATTAATCGAAATTGTAGAAATCGGGAAACAATTATTAATGACTCGCGGAACCCTTACCACATTCTCCATCGCCAATGATGTCGCAAAATACTTTGCCATTATTCCGGCTCTATTCATGATAGCCGTACCAGAATTAGCTTCACTGAACATTATGGGATTACATAGCCCCGAAAGTGCTATTCTATCGGCCATTATTTTCAATGCAATCATTATTCCCATTTTGATTCCATTGGCTTTAAGAGGTGTTCAATACAAGCCTATCGGAGCTTCGGCTTTACTCCGCCGCAACCTGCTCATTTACGGATTAGGTGGTATAATAGCTCCATTCGTCGGCATTAAACTCATAGATTTAGTAATAGGATTATTCTTTTAATAAAAGCAACAATGAAAAATTTCATAAAATCAATCAGGCTAACATTAGTTTTCTGCCTTTTCTTCTCAGTATTTTATATACTGATATTATGGATATTCGCCCAATTCGCAGGGCCAAACTCTGGAAACGCCGAGGTTGCGACCTTAGATGGGAAAGTAGTGGGTGCAGCCAATGTAGGGCAAGTCTTCACCGAAGACATCTATTTCTGGGGCCGTCCCTCTTGTGCCGGAGATGGATATGATGCCAGTAGTTCTGCCGGTAGCAACAAAGGACCTACGAACGAAGAATACTTGGCAGAAGTAGAAACTCGTATCGACACCTTCTTGGTACACCACCCTTATTTGGAACGTAAAGATGTACCGGCAGAAATGGTCACAGCCAGTGGTTCTGGTCTCGACCCTGACATCACGCCAGAAAGTGCATACGTACAAGTAAAGCGTGTTGCCGCAGCCAGAAATATGGACGAAACTACCGTAAAAGAAATAGTAGACCAAACAATTGAAAAACCATTTTTAGGATTATTCGGAACAGAGAAAGTAAACGTATTAAAATTGAACATTAATTTAGAAAATTATGAAAACAAATAAAAACATTTCAGCAATAGCTATCATGAAAAAGAAACAATCAATAGATAAAGAAGGAGCCAGACTCATCAGAGCATTGATAATCATTTCGATTATAGGGCTCCTTGCCATGTTTACCAATAAAGCATCTGCCCAAGTACGATTCAATGTACAAGGAGATTTAGTCAGTTCCTATGTGTGGAGAGGTATGTATCAAACAGGCGCTAGTATTCAACCGACTTTGAGTTTCAGTGTTGAAAACCTATCGTTGACGGCATGGGGATCCACCGACTTCGATGGTTACCGGAATGGTAATATTCCCTCTGCAAATAAAGAACTTGACTTGACTCTGGCTTATACCTTCCCAAAATTGGGACTAACAGTTTCGGTTGCCGATATGTGGTGGGCCGGACAAGGAGCTGGAAAATATTTCGATTTCAATAACAAAACGACAGCTCATCATTTCGAAGCAAGTCTTGCTTATGTACTTCCGGTAGAAAAATTTCCTCTTTCGATCGCATGGTACACCATGTTTGCCGGTATGGATAAAAATGAAAAAGGCGATAAAAACAACTACTCGTCTTATGTAGAACTCAATTATCCGTTCAGTGTAAAATCGGTCGATCTCAATGTAACATGTGGTATAGTACCTTATAAAGCACCTCAATACTATACCAACGGATTTGCCGTTACTAATGTAGCATTGAAAGGAAGCTACGCAATTAAAATCACAGATTCGTTCTCCCTTCCGATATTTTCACAAGTAATATGGAACCCTCGTATGGAAGATGCTCATATCGTATTCGGAATCACTCTTAAACCATAACAGGGAGAATGGATATAATTGAAAACGAAAAAAATGTACAATATTTTCTCGACTTGATAAAAAAATCGAGGAGAGGTAAGTTTAAACTCTACATCGGCATGATTGCCGGTGTAGGGAAATCTTATAGAATGCTACAAGAGGCCCACGAACTCTTAGAAAACGGAGTAGATGTAAAAGTGGGTTTCATAGAGACACACGGACGTACCGGTACAGAAGCTATTTTACAAGGTATTCCTGTTATCCCGAGAAAAAAAATTTTCTACAAAGGGAAAGAATTGGAAGAGATGGATTTGGATGCTATCCTTCAAATACGTCCCGAATTGGTCATTGTCGATGAACTGGCTCATACCAACGTCGAAGGCAGTCGCAATGAAAAGCGATGGCAAGACGTCATGGAGTTACTCGATGCCGGTATCAATGTTATATCGGCAGTAAATATCCAACATATCGAAAGCCTGAACGAAGAGGTGCAGGAAATATCAGGAATCGAAGTTCGAGAACGAATTCCCGATCGTGTTTTGGAAGAGGCCGATGAAGTCGTAAATATAGACCTCACAGCAGAAGAATTGATCGAACGGTTAAAAGCCGGGAAAATATATAGGCCGGAAAAAATAGAATTGGCATTGAATAATTTTTTCAAGGCCGAGAATATTTTACAACTACGAGAACTCGCACTCAAAGAAGTTGCTTTACGGGTCGAAAAAAAAGTAGAAAACGAACTCCCCTTAGATACATCTCACGTACGTCATGAAAAATTCATGGCGTGCATCAGTTCCCACGAAAAAACGCCCCGCAAAATCATTCGACGCTGCGCTCGATTGGCTACACGATATAACACAAAATTTTTCGTACTATATGTACAAACACCCAAAGAGGATCCCGATCGCATCTCGCTGGCAGATCAGCGACATCTGTTAAACCATTTCAAATTAGCCACTGAATTAGGTGGAGAAGTCATACAGGTACATTCCCCGCACATTCTCGAAAGCATTATAAAGGTCGCAATCGAAAAACAAATTACAACAATATGTACAGGAATTCCAGCACTGAAATTGCCCCAAACCATATTTACGGTGTCCAAATATAAAAATTTCATGAAATCTTTATCCGAGAACAATATAGATTTAATTATCTTAGCCTAATAAAAATACCCGTCATGAATATAAAAACAAAGTTGCTTTTAAGTATAGGGTTACTGACCGGAATGATTATTCTGCTGGTCTCCTTATCAGTTATCTATTTACAGATGCTGACGGCTGCCGAACCAGACAGCCCGATAGCTTCGACAGGCTTAAAACAAGCCGTTGTATGGGTGGCAATTATCGGAGGCATCTGCATAGTCTGCGGTGTCACATTAGCTATCTGGCTTCCTCAATCGATAAATAGACCTATCAAGGAGCTAACCGACGGTATCCTCGAAATAGCGAATCGCAACTATGAAAAAAGGCTGAATATATCGGATAAAAACGAAGAATTTAAAAATGTGGTCGATAGTTTCAATAGAATGGCTCAACACTTGTCCGAATACAGATCTACCACCCTATCGACACTACTGGCACATAAAAAATTTCTCGAAGCAATTATCAATAGCATCAGCGATCCCATAATAGGATTAGATCCAGACCGCAAAATACTTTTCATAAATAGTGAAGCTCTGAACATACTGAATCTGAAAAAAGAAAACACAATCTTCAAATCGGCCGAAGAGATTTCTTTGAAGAATGATTTATTAAGGAAATTAATACGAGAACTGGTTTCTCCCAATCCTCAGAAAGAGCCTATCAAAATATATGCCGACAATAAAGAAAGTTACTTCAAAGCCTCCTATATAGAAATAGACAACACGAATCACGACAGTGAAGAACCCGAAAAACTGGGGCACGTAATTATATTGAAAAACATCACGGAGTTTAAAGAGCTGGATTCTGCGAAAACAACATTTATCTCGACGATATCTCATGAATTGAAGACTCCCATATCAGCCATTATGATGAGTTTGCAATTATTGGAAGACAGACGTATCGGGTCTCTTAACAAAGAACAAGAGCAACTCTCCCAAAGTATTAAGGAAAACGGAGAACGGTTGCTCAATATCACCGGAGAATTGCTGAACATGACCCAAGTAGAAGCCGGAAAACTACAACTGATGCCCAAGATAACCCGGCCCATAGAATTGATCGAATATGCGATCAAGGCCAATCAGGTACAAGCCGACAAATTCAACATACACATCGAAGTCGATTATGACGAAAATACAAAGAAACTATTCGTCGACAGCGAAAAAATAGCATGGGTACTTACCAATCTTGTAAGCAATGCCATACGTTATTCCAAAGAAAACGGTCGCGTCATTATCGGCACTCACCAAGACGGCAATATGGTCGAAATCTATGTACAAGATTTTGGGAAGGGAATCGACCCTCGCTATCATCAAAGCATATTCGACCGTTATTTCCGAGTGCCGGGAACAAAAGTACAAGGCAGCGGATTAGGATTGTCTATATCCAAAGATTTTGTAGAAGCACATGGGGGGACTCTTTCCGTAGAAAGCGAATTAGGAAAAGGGAGCCGTTTTATACTAAGATTGAAATCATAATAAACGGGGACTAAAAATCTCACCAATCGATTTCCCGTATTCCCTTACTCCGTAAAAATGCATTCGCTCTACTGAAATGCCGACATCCGAAAAAGCCACGATCAGCCGATCGTGGCGACGGGTGCGCGGCTGTTAAAACCAAATGCTTGCGAGCATCAATAAGCGCAATCTTCTCCTTAGCATAACTACCCCACAGCATAAACACGAGATTTTCTCTCTCATCGCTCAACTTTCGAATGACCGCATCGGTAAAAATCTCCCAGCCCATGTTTCGATGCGATCCTGTTTCATGAGCTCGCACGGTAAGCACAGAATTCAAAGGAAATACACCTTGCCTCACCCACCGATCCAAATTGCCCGAAGCGGGAATAGGCTTGCCCAAATCATCATGTATCTCCTTAAACATATTAAACAAAGAGCCGGGAATAGCCACCCCCTCGGGTACAGAAAAACAAACACCGTAATACTAAACAAACACCGTAATACTGTCCGGGATTGGGATAGGGATCTTGGCCTAAAATAACAACTCTCACAGACTCGAAAGGACATGCATCGAATACATGAAATATCAAATGTCCCGGAGGCAAAACATGCGCACGGCCATATTCGCTCCGCACAAAAGAAACCAATCGCTCGAAATAGGGCTTATCGAACTCGTCTTGCAGCCTCTTTCGCCAACTTTCCTCTATCCTCACATTCATATCTTATAAATTATTTCTCCAATGACAGCGCAGCTTCGGACAACAATAAATACACTCGTACCGAAATCTCCCTTATCGCATTGCCTCTTGCAAAGTTACATAAACAATGCACTAAAAGATTCATACGGCCTACCTTTTTATTTTTAGAGTCATTACAACAACCTATAAACACTCGCCGATATACAAACAGACTTCTATTCGAACACAGAAAATCGCATATTCCCAGCAGAGATTAATATAAGTTATGACTGCGTTTAAACCTTTTTTCGTTAACTTCGTCAAATGAAAAAAAATTGCACATGAAACCACTACTTATCCTTATTTCGATTTTATTCGGATTCCTATCCATGCAAGCCCAATATGACTATCCCTATGATAGCGGCAATCATTACTACGATAATACCCCACGTCTTATCATTCAGAAAAGCCGAATCATGGGTTGGTACGTTTCCGACATAAACGGAAACCGCATTAGCGACTATTACGAACAAATCCGACCTTATAGGCAAGGTCGGGCAGCAGCATTAGACAAAATCATGGGTTGGTGTTTCATTTCCCTCGACGGTAAACGATGCACCGATTATTACCTTCTCGTCGACGATTTCCACGAAGGGTACGCACTTGTCAAAGATAAAATCATGGGCTATTGTTTCATCAATAGAGACGGTCATCGACTCGGCGACTATTACGAAGAAGCCTATCCGTTTCACCGAGGCGTCGCTTTGGTGAAAGACAAAATCATGGGTTGGTACTTACTGAACACTGCCGGAAAGCGAATAAGCGACTATCACGATTCGCCTCGCGATTTTCAACCGACAAGACCATTGTACCGTCCGTGGTGAAAGCCGAATTTTCTATAATAGACAAAAGTAAAGAAATAAAAAAGAGAGTCACCAAACTGTAACTCTCTTTTTTCAAGTGGTGCCACCGGAAAATGAGTTTCATTTCTAAATGGCTCTATATCTTTGCGTTAAAGAATCGCAACAAATGTAATCTCCCGCTATTTCTCCACCTAAATTCTGCACTATTTTGCAGTGTCTCGCAGAGTCGAGTTCCTACTTTGATGCAAAGATAGTGAAAATATTTGAAACATAAATGGCTGCACTAAAATTTTGCTCCACCTCAGTTCGGAATCACTACTAGCAGGTATAAAACAAAGCAAAATATTATTTCCTTGGTATATCTTTTAATTTGATTTTACCACTTTTGATAGATGCTCCATCTGCATTCAAACGCCAACTTATTTCAATATCTTGATTAAGATTTGCATTTGGTTGCAAGACAATGCCTTTGTGTACACCTGTCATACCAGGAAGTATCGGCACAATACGAGGAAAACCATACTTTATATTTGTAGGAGTGCTACCTTCAAGAATATCACAATACAAGTTTTCACGACGCATAGTAACAAAACCGTCTTTCACTTCTGCGATATCAAACTCTTGTCCTGCAGCAACGATATTTTTGGGTAATTTTACAAAATAGTGAACATGTTCTGCTACAACTGTTCCAACATTTCTAGGAATACAATTTAGAACCAATATTGCTCTTTGCACAATTTGCGGCTGAGCAGGCATGGGTGAACCATATAGAGGATTATATGTTGGTTGTATCCAATATAATTCCTGTTTTGTTATTTGTCGAAATTCAAAGTCTAACGTTATATCAGGATGGATGTTACGATTCATAATATCTCGAATCTCGTAATCCTCCATTGAATTAATCGTAGTTGAATAACGCTTGTGATATTGCTTTGTCTTTAAATTCTGATGGGCTGTATGACTTTGTGGAATATCTACAATATATATAACTTCATTTGGCTTGGTCATATCTACAACCAAACAACTAATTTCTAATCCTTTAATTTTAGGACTGATATTACTTGATATAACTTGGGCTATGGTTTCCTTGGATACTTTTGTGGTATCTATCGGTGTTATATGGGATGGAATATGCCGTTTATCTTCTTCGTCAAATTCCTTAACACCATATATTATGGTGCCACCATTAGCATTAGCCATTGCACTAACATCCTTGGACATTTCGCCTTTCCATTTATCGCTAGTTGTGTTAATGTCGCTTTTGTACTCAAGTGTTGTGCTTTCTTCAACGCCGGCAGCAATTAATGCATTAACATCTTCAATTGAGGTTATTTTATTCATGTCAAAAATATACTTGTTAGCATAACCTATCATAAAATATAGAAAAAGCACGGTTTTTACATATTATATGATAGGTTGCGCAAAATTACTTATTATTTGTTAGGTTATTTTTCAAAGCAATACCTTTTGCTGTAAGGCAGTATTTTTGATTTTGACTTTTGGGCTTGTTTGGAATAGTCTGCTCCAATATACCAGCCTCCAGAAGTGGATGAATATATTTTCTCCTAAATTTAGTTCTATCGGTAAGCCCCATAAATGCTAACATTTCACCAAAAGAGCGTGCTTCAGTACAGAATACAATCAGTTTATCAAGGTTTTCAATATTAGGTACTGACTGGGTGCCGACTGGGTGCCGACTGGGTGCCGACTGGGTGCCATCTTGTACACTTATAGGCAAAGTTATGCGGATAAAGTTATCCGTAAACTTGAAGCAATCTTCTCCATAAGCACGCAAGATACGAGGAATACCAGAACCTAACGACTCTACTAATTCCACATCGCGATATATACGCATCAACTCCTTATTGCGCGGGATAGATATGCCGTTAAAGAACTCCTCCTTAGTAAGAGATTCAGGCAAACGACCGGCAGAGGTTATCTCAAGTCTATCGGGGAATATCTCAAACTTGGGTGGTACTTCAAATGAATAGTCATTATGTACTATGGCATTGATGACAGCTTCACGCAAAGCAACCTTATTCCACAATGGAGTTTCAATACGCTCCATTGGGGTTATCGTTGCTGCCACCTTATTCTCAATATCCAGTTTTGACAACACACTCTTGGTTGCTTTGATAAGAGAGCAATATCCATACTCGTTATTCTCCACCAAATCGCAACGGTCAAGACTTGAATACTTTGCCACTTTGATTGAATTGCCATTCTCATCAGCCAACAGATATGCCACATAGTTGTACTTGCCATCATCTGTAAGCAATTCCAATGTACGCTTGAAGTTATCATTGAGCCTTTTACCTCGCTCATCGTAGTAGATACGCAATTGCTCAAAACTCAAATCCTGGCGGTTAGATACGATGCGGCCAATGGAGTTGCGTGTACGCATAGCAAACAAACGGTCAATTTGCTCCTGTGGCATAGGCTCGGCAGATGTTTCAACACGTATATATGCACCTCGTGGAGTCATTCCATACTTCGTTTTGAAATATGGCTTCTCAATTCCACTCGCCACAGTAACCTTGATAATGCTGCGTCCATCCTTTTGCTCCTCGGCAATATCAAATAAGCCCATAGCAGAAGGTGAAATGTTGTGCTTGATGCGGTCTTTCAACCTCAACATAGAATCATCCACATCACTAACACCCACAGTTGAACCATCTTTATCAATACCGATATAGATATATCCGCCCTCCTTGTAGTTAAGGAACGCCACAACCTCCTTCTCAATATCAAGTTCAGGAGTCAATTCTCTTTTATATTCTATGCGGTTGGTTTCGGTCATACTAATATAAAGTATTTAATTATATGACTATTTCTCTTCTTTAAAGAACAATTGGTAATAGTACATGCCTCGATCTTCATCGTAACCTCTTACGATATACTGCTCTCCACCGTGAATGTTTATATCAAAATTCTTATCGAGTTTAATCGTAGTCATCGTACCAGTGGCTCGACGTTTTATTGCTGTAGATGCCGTTTCAAAGGTATCGTCAATTTCTATGTCTCGTTCTTTTTGATAAGTTTCTTTATACTGCTTGAACTCAGAAACTAACTCTGGCGTTTCAAAAACTTGTTCGGCAAAAGAGTTTATATTAACAGATTCTTCTTTTAGTGCCTCGACGCTTCTATTCATATATGTTGCTTTCTCAACTTTACCATTATCACTGGGTAATTGAGAAACAAAACTCTTGCATAGAGACAGCATATTTTGCGTTTGATTAAAGCTGTCTTTTCTCGGTCTCACATGCAGGAAATCGTCAGTCCAATATTTTGCCTCAGATCCTTTATTGGTGTTATCTACAATAGCGACTAAATAGCCATTTTCTCTCTCTGTATTAAAAATCAAGCAGCCCTTATCAAGTTTATTGATATTTATACCACTTTCACTTTCTATTTCAAAGTTTTCCCCTTTAGAGTGTATTTTTAGAAAAGTGTCTTTATTCTCAGATTTGAATAGGCCAATGGCATTTATACATTTGCCATCTACTTCACAATTTGAGAAATAAACCACATAAAATTCTCCTGCTTTAATTTTAGGATGAGTGCTTTGGTTATATAAATGTGTTGCTAAATTGATGGACTCTTCCTGTATTAAATTAGGGTCAGAAAAAATTTTAGAACAGTAATGGTATACTTCGTTTAATGCAATGTCACTATCGTGATGACATTTGTACAATTCATCATACTGAAAAGAGTTTATAAAGTATTTTAATAAGATGTCGTTTAGTTCAGTAGATAACTCCATAGGTCTTTGGGAAAATCTAATACCTTCATCTGCAATTTTATTTCCTACCTGATGAATACAAACAACATCAATTTTGGCATCTAAATATGTAACTATCATTTCTTTTGATTATTAAGATATTCTATAAAATTACTATACACTAAGGACTTTTGCTTATCCATCTCAGAAAGTAATTTTGACTCAAGCGTCTTTTTAGCTTTAGATGTTAGCCGATTTTTTATGTTCAATGATCGTATGGTAATCTCAAACTCTGCATTGTGCATCTTTTTATTATAGTCAGGGAACCCCAAACATATAGTAATAGTTCCTTTTTCTCCTTTATAATCAAAAGAAAATACAGCTTCGATATTCCACAATACTAATGAAGAATGATATGATTTTTCACTCATGAAAAATGTTTTGTCTAATGAATCTCCAGATATTAGAATCTTTTTCATTCTATTCATCCAAGAAATACCTTCTGGCAAAACATAATCTTCTTCAGGTTTAATAGATATGTCTTTAATGTTCTCACACGAAAATATGTCATTCTGTAAGTGAGTTGTTAGACGATAAAAAAATATAAACCTAGTCTCATTCGTAAATTCGGAGAATAGAATCTTTTTAGGAGTTACTTCAAGCGGAATAGTCCCTTTTTGTTTATATCTTTTAACTTGAATATTTAATATTTCCTCTGCCAAATCTTTTGTTTCTGGGGCAGTATGAGTTATTCTAACATGCCCTTTCCCATTGTCGTTTATAAATTCAATACTTCCATGAAATAAATTAGTTTGCTCATACCATGATTTATTCATATCGTGTCTTTCCAGTTCAAAAGACGCAATAATATGGTTTGGATTATTATCTAATTGTACAAATGATACAGGCTTACGCAGTTTGCATGTGGGAAGTTTTGTCCTCATAACTTCATCTAAGGAAACAAATAATAGTTCTGGATCAAATATCTTTGCATTCTTAGCCCATGTTATTTCTCTAGAGAACTTTTTCTCATTATCTTCCTTTTCAGAAAAAGAGTCTCGCACCTTGTCAAATTCAGCGGGAGACAATAGTAGATTTTGCATAATTGGAACCATGTAATCTTTGTCTTGATTAAAAACAAAAATACCTCTCTCACGCAAAATTCTAGCTATGTCTGTAGCTGTAATATATCGTTGATTTATAAAACCTCTAAGAAATTCTCCAAAAGGAATTATTTTGTCTATATCTTTATGTGGAGCATTCATTGTTATAATGTATCTATTGGATTAAGAAAATTAACTACTTTAACGGTTTTTGTATAATTGGCATCTTGGAATCCTAATTTAGAAGTTCGTACAATTTCATCATGTGATAAATTATTGTAATCAGGAAAACCTATTATAACTTGCCCTGCTAAATTGGTAGATAAATCTTTTGCAAGTCCCATTAATCGTATAAAGGTGTCTTTTTCGAATTTTTCTAATGTACCAATAAATAATATCGTTTCGTTTGAATTAGATTTGTTCTCTAACTTAAATGGAATTAGTGAGGAATTGAGAAATTCAACCGGCATAATATCTCCTGTGTTTTGACGGGAGGCTGGATTAACATTAAGTCCAGTTGATGGATAATAAAATGAGTAGCTATATTTATTTTGCGCTTTAATGTATTTTATCAATTCTAGAATAAATGCGACATGCCTATTATCAACAATATACACCGTATTGTTGCATATCACATCTATTCGTGCAGAAGATATATTGCTAATCAAATCATCAGCACTATCTTTAGACCCACTTAGCCAAAATAAGACACCTACATCATTATGAGAACTACAATTATATTGTGAAACAAATTCGGCCTTTTTCTCAGAACAATTATAGCATTGTATAGTGTTAATCAAATCCGTAATGTACCACTTAAATTTTTTAGTTGGACTATTAGGATATTTGTCCATTGTATATTTTGAAGAAATAATAATATTGTTTAATTGCCCATCAAAAAGTGGGTTCATATATGAGTACATAAAATCAATCCCATGCGTTTTTACGGACTCTTCTTTATCATTTTTATGTTCTCCGTTTTGCATATAGCATGGAATTGTGATGCCTTTAACAGGATCATTCCACCCAATAACAGAAAGGAATCTCTCAACTAGATTCTCTCCATATTCTCCTATTTTCTTAGACCATTCTCCCATAATAATATGACGTTTATTTTTATATAATATGTTACTAAGATAAAAGATTCATTATTTCTATAAAGTCCTCTTTTGCTTTGTTGAAACTTGGCCAGTCTGATGAGATTCCATAATATCCGCATACCTCATTATAAAATTCATCTAATTTGCGTTTATCTGCAATTGACGCACCTTGCTTAACTTCATTAAGAAATCCCATGTCTTTGAATTTGGTATTTGGAAGCACAAACGGTAACACCCTCTTATCCTCTATAGCCCATGCAGCACCCATTTCATTTTGACACACCTCACTCTGGAGATAATTTCCTGAAATAAATAGAAGGATAAAATCACACGATTTCATATTTTCAACGATTTTTTCGCGAAAATCATCGCCTGTTCGGATTACAGTAGGGTCTAATGTACAGAATATATCACCATCCTTAAATCCACAACCAATTTTCAGGATCTCCTTAATAAATCCATTCACGATGATTTTATCGTCAGAAGAATGGCTGATAAAGAATTTTCTAGATTTATGTATAGAGTCTACAAGCTTTTTTTTCGATATTTCTGTTTGAAGTTCTAAAGAAATAATCGTTTTAACAATTGATTCTAATATGCTTTGATAGCGATATGGATAGGAATCATATTCACCCATAGCCTCGGCTATCTGCCTTTCTATCAATGGGTATTTGTCCTTTATGACTTCTTTTAATACATTCAAATGTGATTCGTAACCTTTTATATCACCTCGTACAAAGGTTTGTTCAGTCCCCATTGACGCATTTATTATACGACAAGACTCTATTCGTTTATCAGCAAATTCTTTGCATAATAAAGATTGTTGATATATTTTATTTTCCATACCTTATTCTCTTATTATCATTTGTAACACTTTGTGCTTGGCATTTTTCCAAGATTTAATTAACTATTTCAGAACCATTTATATTATCAAAAAAATGCAGATATCGGATTTCCAGACTCAGACTCTATCACGCTGTTAAGATAACTTGCATCTTTAGTTTTATCAGATTTCTCATAATTATATTCAAAAAAATGTTTAATCGTTGTATTATCAGATTGAACACCTTTCTTATTGTTGCCATCTTCATACACTTGATAATTGATCATTCCCTTAGATATAACAGGGGATTCTCCGGGCATTATAATAATTCGAAAGTCATCACATAATGTAAGTATAAATTTATATTCACTGATACGAGGCTCTGGCGTCTTTAATGTGAACTCAACTTGGCTCCCAAATTTTAGAAAGGGTTTAATTATAATTTCTCTTAGTTTTCTTAATGTTTGAAGACACCGTTTAACTTCATGACCGTACTTTGCCACATCATAACTATCATGACTTGATGGATTAAGTATAAACTTACGATGTTCATCCAACTCATTAAAAATGGATATATCGATTACACCGCTTTCTGCGGCATAATCTTTACAGTTCATTATCAATCCATTAAGATCTAAATGTGCAAAATCACCAGTCAGTTGCTTTTTCTTGGGCAGGAAATTTTTACAAAAAGCTTCGGCTTCTTTTCTTAAGAAATTACCAGCAATCTCGTATTCATGCTGTTTAATATAATGTTCGGCTTGCCCAAGGTAATCCTCGCTATTTCTAATATATGGAGTCTTATCATAATCCATGTATATTTCTTTATAGACCCACGCATCTTGATTCTTTTTTGTTTTATGCTTAAAATACTCAAAGAACATTTTGTCGTGAGTAAACAGATATATCTTATACTTATCAGATATTTTTAGCAAGAAGTCCACAACTTTTGCTCGATTGCTCATGTCAAGACTGATGAGCATATCGTCAAGAGCTAGAAAACGACCATCAGCAGGCTTCTCTATATTCAGCAGTGCAAAACGAACAGACAATGCTATTGCTGTTAATTTTGCTTCGTTAAAATATGTATGTGGCTTAACAATCTTTCGTAGATTGCCATCAGGCATCTTCTCGGAAATCTCTAAGCCAATAAAAGGTTCATTTAATTTTTTATATGATGATTTGCGTTCTTTTATTTCCCCATTCTCTTTAACTAACTCTATAATATTGTCATACTTTAACCAATACTCATTAGTGTCATCTTCGGGTTTATCAAAATTCGAATCGTATCGCAATCTTATAACCAACTCATTATCATCTTCATCCTTAAAAGACTCATTATATCGATCGGAGGCATAAATGTTAATGTCTTCAACGACCTTCTTGACTGCTTTGTTAAAATATTCAATATTAGAAATATAATCAGGGTGTATATGTCGTCCCTTCTTGATAATTGATGCTGTTATTTCATCATACATTTCGCCAATATGAAGTCCTGTATTGTCATCTTTACAGAATGGCAAAATATCTTTTATAAATACGGGGAATAGATTTATTCTCTGAGAATTTCTAAAATTGAAAAAATGGAATAAGAATTGATGATTAACAAAACAACCGTTAATCTGTGCAGGCAATGGGTGTTTACCACCTAATAATGTAAATTGATAACCTTCTTTATCAATATTATATATAAACGGATGTCTTCCATCAAAATCTATCCATATCTTGGAATCTGCATCCAAATTATTTAGATTCTTTAAATGCTGTTCACTAGCGGGGTCAAAGTATTTTTTACCAGCATCAGGTTTTAATGGTGCCTGGAACATACAATGTAAAGCATAGTAAATGGAAGATTTTCCACTACCATTCTCACCATACATCAAAAGGTTCTTTCCTTCTAGTTGTAATTCAAAATCATTTGGAAAGGCCTTAAAACCACATATATGTATTCTATTTATTGCTGGCATATTATCCTTCAATTATAAGTTTGAGTATCTCAGGGCTTCTTAATGTAAATAAATCCAATCTGTTTCGTATAGAATTATCCGTTTTCTTGATATTCATAAATACATCAAGTATCATATCTGCTTTTTCTTTATCTGAGGATAGGTGTGTGATTGGCTTTATGAGTTCCAATGCAGAATCAATTATATTGATTTCTTGCTCTTTCATATGCTCTTCAAAGTATAATTCATATACGCATCCATCAATTATTTTCTCAAAGAACGACGCTATTGTTTCATTAGAGACTAATTCTGACAGGCTATCTTTTGTAGAACAGATCAATATAATATAATCAACAAGCGTAGCAATCAACTTTTGAATATTGACCGCTGGTACCGCAATAGGAATCTGTTGCAGTGGTTCTTTGTCTAATTGATAGTTTGCTCCTTGCATCTTACCTTTATTTTTAAGCCAAAACTCAATCAGTTTAGAGTTTAATAAACCTGTTAGGTATTTCAAGTTTACTCTGTCTGTTTGAATCATGTTAAATGTTTGCGACAAATAGCACTCAATATCACAATAAGAAAATATAGGATGCCCTACGCACTTCCTCACTGCAATAACTTTATTGTTTACAAAAAACCTTTCCTCTCTGGCTCTGTGTAAACCATAAGGTTTATTGTCAGATGTGAAAACAGATACAAATCTATCCAAATGTCGCTTAATATTTGGGAAGCAATCTAAACTATTAGGATTTTTATATCTAGAGTCTGTATATATCGTCCAATATTTGTTGCCTTTTTGGACGCCATATCTACTAATATTTTCATTTGTATAATATGGTTTTATTAAGGATAGTTCATCTTGATTAAGAGCCAATGTCTCTAATTCTGCACTCGTTAAGACAAATATTCCCTGATTAATTTCGAATTGAGGACCTAATTTTTGCTGATTCTTTTTGTTCAATGTATCTTGCGGGAACACTATTCCTTGTGCGATTTCTTTATCATTCAAGTAAATCACACTTGAGAGACTTGGTATTACCCCTAAAATATCAGAACTTTGGCTAAATGTTATGTTTTTATCATAAAAATTAGCTCGTCTTATTGTTGGAGTATAACATTCTGCCTGTTCATAGGTTTTGTATGATGGCTCCAAAATAGCAATAGCCTCTTTCTCCGTTGCTTTATACGCAGTTAATCTACGGTAATCGAATGTATAATCATCCGTTACCTTATCTTTTTGGAACATCATAATCATAGTTTGAATGCTTGCGCTTTCAAACATCATTACTGCGCCAAAGTCAACAATATTGCAGATGCGGGTCTCCTTAATAACTTTATCTCTAAGTTTGCTTGCTCCAAAACTGGTAGTCCAGTTGTTTGTTGCAATAAAGCATAAAACGCCATTTGGATTGAGAAGATCCAATCCATTACATGCAAATAGATACCATATGTCCATTTTGCCCTTATAATAAGGCGAGTCCTTATATGGCTCAAAGAATGTCTTTGACATACGACCTTCCTTAATATAAGGTGGGTTAGCAATGATTATATCGAAGCCTATGAATGCACCTTTATCATCTAATAGTTGAGGATATTCAAAACGCCACTCAAATGATTTTTCATATTTCTTGTTATTGAGTATTGCGTGTTCTTTTTCTTTTAATTTGTTTAGCTTACTCTTTGCTGCAGCATAACCGATTGGGTCTTCCTCAGCTTTGCGTTTGCCAAATAAGGGTATTGCTTCATACTCATAGACTCTTTGTTCAGCAAGCTGTCGTTGACGTATGTCGCCTTGGGCAAGTGTAGTTTTAAAGCAGTTTTTTATATCATTGATTTTAGTTCTTAATCCAACTTTATCCGTATGTTCTTCGGTATAGTCAACGACTAATCTTTTATAATCTTCTAGAGTGAATTTACTCCATGTGGTTTTCTCTTTTCTTGCATTTTCTTTTCCAACTCTATTGTACTCTTCAAAAACATCAGCAATAGGCATATCTAAAGAATAACGACAAATCTGTGAATTGCCACAAGTGATTTTGTAATCTAAGTTGGGTAGTGGCTGTGGCTCTTCCGCATCGACAACCAATGCTAACCAGAAACGCAAACGAGCTATATCGACAGCACCTTGCTCGATATCGACACCGAAGATGTTGTTTTGGATAATATCACGTTTGGTTTGAGTCGAATCAAAGTTGCCGTGAGGCTCTGCGTGTGAGTGCAAGTGATGTATTGCGTGATACAATACATAAAGGATACCCATAGGGAATGCTCCCGAACCAATGGCTGGATCACATACCTTAACCTCTTTTAGCAGTTGAGTAAAGCGTATTGCGCTATTTTTATTTTGGAGTATAGGACTCACCACTCCATCATTGATGAGTTGTTCAATAGCTTCTGCATACTGTTCTGATGGTTCATGTGTTTTAAGGTATTGTATAACACTCTGGCGGCACATATACTGAACAATCTCTTTGGGAGTATAGAAAGCTCCCTTATCTTTGTTGTCCTCCAAAAGATTCTCAAAAATATGTCCCAACATTTCAGGATCAATACCAACCTCGCTATCATCAGGGTCGTTCTCGTCAATGGTGAAGTTATATTGAGAGAAGAAATCCATTAAATCCTTGAAGTAGGAATATGGGAAATCTATATCTAATTCGTCAATTCTGTCCTTATCAAACAAACCACCATTTAAGTATGGAATCTTGATATTTTCACCAAGTTTACCATCGGCTATATCTCCATTTCGCTTTTCATTCAATGTTTTGAAGAACAGTGATTCCAAAACATCACTTAACAAACGATTATTGTTGGCATAATTATCTACAAGTTTACTAAGGTAGTTTTTATCTCCACCTTCCCATTTAACATTTGAAGCAGGCACACCCATCCAGCCTTTCTTTTGTAAGAATTGCAAGAACACCAAACGGCCTAATAACTTCTTGACATAGTCGCGATGTGGCTTGGTATCAGAAAGCGTATCAATAAATTTCTTATATTGGGCTTTGTAGCCATTGAAAAACTCTTTGTTAAGTCGTTCAACAGAGAATGCATCGGTAACATCTGTTAAATAAATGGAGCCATAGGTCCTCTTATCAGCCAATTCTTTAAGTCGGCTTGCTGCTGTGGTACAAGGCTCATTCTTGCCTAACAAGAATGTATATCGTTTAGGAGCTGTTTCCTTCTTTACTAATTCTCCACTTTCATTGAAATAGGTCTGCTTGGCAATAAATGTCAAGCGATAGTCATCTTGGCCTTGCGAATAATAGAAAACCAAAGCTCCATGAATCAAGTCTTGATCTACATATTTTGCAGCAATATCGCGCAAACTTTTACGGTTGCGGGATATTTGCACATTGTCGGCTACCTCAAAGCGGAATATAGCCAATGAACGTCCGTCATCTAAACGGATGTTTCCTACATGGCCACCATCTTTGACATGTGAATCTGTAATCTTGGCAACACTTGTAAAGATTTCAACTTTAGGAAAGATCTTCTCTAGCAAATCTTTCCAAATGTTAAAATCAAATTTTGCAGATAGTATATTTTTCAAATATGCTTGATTCATAATAATACTTTGTTACATGTTAAAACTCTCTGAAATAATAATTTCAGGCATAAAATCTTTCGACACTTTAAGCGCATCTACTTGTTTATCAACATTTCCGCCTTGGACATGCTCCAATGGATATGCTGATATAATCATTATCAATTGTTCTAGCAAAACTACTGGCTTGACTGGAGTTCTCTTTGTTGCTGTTTTTAGTTTATTTATATCTCGTTGCAACTGCTGGAATTTGCCCGTTGTAATAGCTCGTTTTGCTTTATTAATCAATTCAAGTTCCTGTTCTGTAATGTTGGGAATACTTACAAAGCCATCAAGATAAGCAATTGCCTTCTTCTCATTAGGACCCTGTGCCGGATTCACCTTCTGCTTTGTTGCTTTAGTCTCTTCCTCTTGTGTAACAAAAGCATCAAGTGCCGCTTTTACTTGCTCGTGGTGCATATCGTGTAGCGGTATGGACTTTTCGTCAATACGGGCTTCAAACTCTTTTACTGCCTCCAAGAATGTAAGTTCCTCTATGCTGCCGTCTTCTCGAACAAATGTGAATGCATCACGGCGCTTATTACGGATAAACACAATGGTACTTCCTGGTATAAACTTACTCTTGCGACCTGTGCGAGCTCTCAATGGCAGTTTGCTGATTCGTTTAATCAAATCAGGATCATCTTGTTTCAATTGTCGGAGCCACATCAGGTAGCGCAATTTCTCATCACGCTCCTCATCTACATCCTTGTCAAACAGACCAAAACTTTCAGGATTCTCATCGGTAGAATATATCTGACTATCTTCGCCCAATGCTGCATGGAAAGCAAAGAGTTTCATTTTCGCCTTCTTCTCCAACTCAATGTCATCATTAACTTTTGATGTAGGGAAGAAGTTGAAAATATATACCTCTTTAGCAGTGCTACCGATACGATTCACACGACCGATACGCTGCATAAGCCTTGTAGAGTTCCAAGGTGTGTCATAGTTTACGATAACATTGGCACGATGGAGGTTTACACCTTCGGCAAGTACCTCGGTAGAGATAACGATGTTATAATCGTTTTTCTTATCCCCCTTGTAGTTTGCATCGAAGTTCTCCTTCAAGAGTGGCATTTGTGTATCTCTATTGTCGCTCTGTACAGTCATAATCTTATCAAAACCATGATTTTTTAGAGCGTCATAGAGATATTTGGTGGTCTCTTTTGATTCTGAGAATATAACTAATTTCCCTTCATGGTTAATGGTTTTATCCAATAACGTATCTTTAAGATATTGAATAAATATATCTAACTTAGGATCGGCATTAACAGCATCCCACATAGAAACCAACTCTTTCAATATCTCATTATCAGCCTTAATGCCGTCTTCGAAACCATCTTCAAAGTCATCTGGCGTACAAACTTCTATTGTTGGGTCGGTATATCTTGCTTCCTCAATCAACTTTATCAACTCATCTTCCTTCCCTTCACTAAGGAACTCATTGACTTTCAAATTGGGAGCAATGTATATAGTACCGTTGGCAAACATATCAAGCATCACCTTGTTGGCCTCATAATATCGGCGCAATGATTGCTTGAAGGCATAAAAACTACTATCTATTCGCTTGACAAGCAGCGTCTTCATAATGCCTGCCAATTGGATAGAAATCATATCTGCCTTTTTATACTTACTCTTCTTAGGAGACTTTAGATATTTTATTGCCTGATATCTGTAATATTTAAGTCCGTTTATCTTGTCACTAAGATACATTATAGTCTTATCGTACAAAGTCTCCAACTCTGTATCCAATTGATAATATATCTTGCGAGGAGATTTTACATCAGGGAAATGAATGTTCTGTTCCTCCAAATCTTTGCGATATGCATCGTTCTCCATTAAGTCTGTACGAGTTCGGCGTACAGTTAATGGTTCCACAACCTTGATACGAATTCTCTCATAGATTGCCTTAACTTCGTCAGCTATAAGAGTTAAGTCCTTTTGTTTTTTTAGTTTGTTATATCTATCAATATGTTCACGGAAGAAACGCTGCAAATTACCTTCTTCCAAGGTGCTATCTTTTGAGTCCTGGAAAAGATAAACAAGATTGGCAATATCCTCTGGTCTATTGTTAAGTGGCGTAGCAGACACAAGTATAACCTTTTTGTCATGTAAGCTACCATCATATCGCTTGGTTTTAGTCTTACACAACTTCTGCAATTCATTATACATTGATGCGGTGTCACTTCTGAACTTATGTGCCTCATCAACTATAATTAGGTCATAGAGTTCGGGATTCTTAACTTTATGAAGGCTTCCGTTAGTTATGATTTTGAAATTATCTAATTTGAATTCCGTAAGAGTCTCTTCCCAATTATCTTTCATAGCAGGAGGGACAATAACCAAAATATGAGAACGATGGGTCGGAAATCCATTCGAGAAAAAGAATTTCTTAGCTATAAGTGCAGAAACGACTGTTTTCCCCAATCCGACAACATCGGAAAGGAAAAATCCATTGTGTTTCATCATCTTGGCATATCCGTCATTAACAGCATCTATTTGGTAGGATAATTTTTTATATCCCGTAGGCAAATCGGATACAGAGTTCGGGTCAAAGTCAATACTCTTACCGAAGTATTCCAATAAGAATTTTAGATAAACCTCGTAAGGGGTAAAGTTTGGATTAAGATACGAGTCGTTCTTAATCTTATCTATATGAGTTATGTTGATCTCTACAGATTCTTCCCAAAGTTTTTCAAATGTTTCGGTTGCAAACTGTATGTCGTCATCATAGCGCAACTCCACATTGAACTCGAAGTTCTTTTCAAGTCCAGCCTCAGTTAAATTGCTAGAACCTGTGATAACAGAACCATAACCATGGGGATGGTAAACTTCCTCTCGGAAAATATAAATCTTAGCATGGATATTTTGTTTAGGATGGATGCGCATAGTTATTCTGCCGGTAACAATATCCTCTATAAACTGGTACATTCCATCCTCAACTTCTTTGTCGTATTTCGCTTCCTGAATATTACGCTTTATATCGTTAAAAAACTCCTCCTGAGACTGCTCTGCATTAGGATTGAAAAGTAGCCCCTGCTGATTTGCTTGATAAGTGAGTTTATCTACATTGATACCAACCAAAATGCGAATCTTGGGAGTTTGTTGTATAAACTTCCTAATACGGAAATATCCCGATGCACGGAAATATCCGACAAGTGCATCAAAGAAATGCACTTTTTTATATTTGAATACCCCTTCTATTTTTTCAAGAAGAGTATTTTCTTTTTCATTTGTGAAAAAGTTTGTTCCCATAGTTATTGTTTCGTAATAACGATTAGTTCTCTGGTATCAACATCCAATACCTTTGCAATATTTACCAGCATCTCCAACGATGGCTGCATTTTGTTTGAGCACCATTTAGAAACTGTTGAGGGGTCCTTGCCTAACTGCTCGGCAAGCCATTTGCCGGTTTTCTTTTGTTCAACCAATACTACTTTTAGTCTATTTAAATCTTTCATTATTTACACATTTTATTGGCGTATACCGCAAATTTAGTGATAATATGCGAAACCACATCTTACGTTGGCAACTTTTTTATCAGATAAATTGTAATTTTTATAATTCAAGAATGAATATTTGGATAGTTTATATGATTATTCGGAGCATAAAACTTGTACATAAAGCGAATGTGTTTGCAATGTAAAATCATCATATCTGCCCGACTTTGGAGGGGAGGATACCGACAGGTAGTTTTGGGCTGCCGAAAACATTTCGGGTGCCCCAAAACACAACTTGCTATGTTCGCTTGAACATAAATTTCCAGTGCCTGGAAATTACTATACAGCAGTCTAAATTTTACTCAAATATCAGCATTGGTGCGTTGGTTATAACACTTGTTGGTTACTTGTTTATAACCAATAAGCAAATCAAGCAATAAAGAATGAGTGTAATCATTAGTGATTATAACAAGTAATGCAATCACTCAATCTTGCAATCTGCCAGACTTGCTGTCACACAATCTTGCAGTCTGTCAATCACCCTTTCTGTAATTGGATTAGCGATTTACTTTCTAAAATACTACCAATTATGCAATCTGATGACACCCGACGACACGTTATGTCGGTTATGCTGAGGGTATTATTTTTTGTTTTTACTTAGCACTCAGAAAGCCACGAGTAAGTGAGAGCAAAGGAAACTTGTTTGCTTTGCCGAGCGAAAGTGGGTTCGCGAAACAATCGAATGTTTAATGTAAAAATGAAATAGTTATGGAGATTATCAGTATCGAGAAAAAGACCTTTGAGGAGCTTGTATCGCGCCTCGGGCAGTTCGTTAAGCGAATGGATAGCATTAACCGCCAGCGTGGTGGTAGGCGTATGAGCGATTGGATGGACAATCAAGATGTCTGTCAGGCATTGAAGATTAGTCCTCGTACATTACAGACCTTGCGGGATAGTGGGCGATTGCCACACTCTAAGATAAACAACCGCATATACTATCGCCCCGAAGATGTTGAGCAACTTATTGCAAATGATGTTTAACCTATAAATTCTATGCCTATGAGTAACGAAGTTATCACGCACAAGCACGAGTGGGTGCGCGGTCTATTCTCTGATCTTGACCGCATTGCCAAAGATGCAGCAACGGTGGCGGACGAAAATCAGCCGCTATTGGGCGGCGAACACTATTTGACCGATAGAGAGTTGTCTGAACGCTTGAAAATCAGTCGCCGTACTTTGCAGGACTACCGCAACAATGGTATTTTGCCATACCGCCAACTTGGAGGTAAAATCCTCTATCGGGAAAGCGATATTGAGCGAGTACTGCAAAGCTGCTATCGTGGCAAGTTTTGATTTTATACCCGATAGGGTGTAATGGCGATTCTATAATAGTAAATTACACCCGAAAGGGTATAAATTATATTGGAGGAATGGCCGCCACAGCCTTATTATGCAGAGTTGGGAGCGAGCTGCCTTTGTCCCCAACTCTGTTTTCTTATAATAATGGCGGCTTGATTATAATTTACGATTATACTCTTCATAGGTTTGACCTTGATTTATGCGTCGTAGGTCGCTTCGCTTGCTTCGTCCCAATCCCATTCTCAACTCGGACGGTGATACCGGAGAGTTTTTTCGGGTGAAAAATTATCGAAGAGAATTTTTTGCTCGAAAACCCTTGGGCTTGAACTCGCAGGTATTGCCCTCCGAGTTAACTTTATAATGGGGCGAAAGCAGGCGAAGCGTACCGCAGACTTCTATCCTAAATTCACTATCGCACTCTTCACATTCATCATATCCTTCAATATCGAACTATCAAGCACTTTGGCATAGTGTTGCGTCATCTTGATATTAGAGTGCCCGAGCATCTTTGCTACATTCTCTATACTTACACCGTTAGCCAAGCACACAGACGTGGCGTAGCTATGTCTTGCCACATGTGTGCTAAGATGCTTCTGGATTCCGCAGACATCGGCTATCTCTTTTAGGTAGCTGTTCATATTCTGATTGCAAGGAACAGGGAGTAATACGCCACGCTTGATGCAGGTGGGGTTGTTCTCGTACTTTTTGAGTATTGCCAATGGGATATCCAGCAACGGGATATTACACATATTATTTGTCTTTTGACGTGTCTTGCGAATCCAATAGTGTCCGTTGTTGTCTTGCACAATATGTTCGGCGGCGAGTTGCTGAACATCTATAAATGCCAATCCCGTAAATGCAGCGAAGATAAATACATCACGCACCAATGCAAGGCGAGGCAGCGAAAACTCCTTTTGGTATATTGTCATCAGTTCATCCATCGTCAGGAACTCGCGAACTACCTCTTTCTCGTGAAACTTAATACCTGCAAAAGGATTCTTCTCTATCCATTCGTTGGCAAGTGCAAGGTTGATAATCTTTTTCAAGCACTTCATATAGCGGATAACGGTATTCTGCTGACAATTCTTCTCGGTCTTCAAATAAAACTCAAAGGCTCGCACAAGTTCGCCATTTACCTCCGTAATAGGCAAATCCTCTTTGTCGTATTTCAGTTTGATAAGTTCAGCAAGATAGCGGGTGCAACTTTCGTAGCGTCTTACGGTGATTAGGGCAAAATCTTTACCCACCAAAGCTCGGCATTGCTCGTTGTGTTCGCGCATAGTGCCAATGATGGAGCGTACTTGCTCCACCTTTTTGTCCACTCCAAAGAACTTTTCTTGCAATATTCGGGCAGTGATAAGTTCTCCATTCTCTTCAAGTTGCGTGTAAATTCGGTGGAGTTTGATACGGCTCTCCTCGATGTAGTTATTAAGCTCGGTTGATTTGCGACTTTTGCCCCTCGCACACTCCTTTGCCTGGTTCCACGACACAGGCTCAATGCTTTTGCGGATGTTGGTTTCTACTCTTGCGCCATTGACTGTGATACGCATACATACTGAAGCCTCTCCGTTCTTCAGCAGCTTGGTTTTCTTGATAAAGAAAAGCACATTAAATGAATCTCGTCTCATTTTCTCCTACTTTTAAGTTAAACATTAGTTCGACAAATGTAGGAATCCTAGTCCGTTTTGACGCTATACAAAATATTGTGAATCAACGAAAAGCACTCTTTCAAGGTGGAGATATTTGGAACACCCGTTTGCTCCACCTCTTGCTCCACCAAAGACGGTCGCGAACCGCACTTTTTTGCGTTTTGGGGGAAAATAAAAAATCCCGATTTTCGTTGAAAATCAGGATTTTACGTTGTTTTGCTTTTCTTTGCTGTGGTGCCAACGGGAATCGAACCAGTGACACAAGGATTTTCAGTCCTTTGCTCTACCAACTGAGCTATGGCACCATCATTTTTGCGTGTGCAAAGATAATAGGTTTATTCCAATTTACCAAATATATTGTCGAATTTTTCCGTTCAAAAATATAAATATGCAAACGACGCAAGGGACGAATAAATTCTTATTCTTCGGCAAGAGAATTCCACCCCTGTGCCCGAAGGGTTATCTCGGTATCGTCACGGGTTATCATGCAACAACCCAATTCTGGTTTTGTAATATGTCCTATCACTCGCACTCCGGGGATAGCAGCGACAATGTCGTGCTTTTCGAGAGGTACGGTAAAAAGCAATTCATAATCCTCGCCTCCATTCAATGCAGCAGTCACCAGATTCATATTAAATTCCTCCGCCATAGCTGCCGTCTGGTAATCGATCGGTATCCGGTCTTCATATATACGGCAGCCCACATGACTCTGCGAACAAATGTGCAATAATTCGGAGGAGAGCCCATCAGAAATATCCATCATGGCTGTCGGAACGATCCCGGCTTTATCCAACTCGGCAACAATATCCTTACGGGCTTCTGGTTTCAATTGGCGTTCGAGCAGGTATTCATGTCCTTCGAACGCAGGTTTGAATTCGGTTTCTCCGGCAAACACCCGCTTCTCCCGTTCCAATAGTTGCAATCCCATATAGGCTGCTCCTAAATCGCCGCTGACACAAATCAAATCGTTTTCTTTCGCTCCGTTACGATAGACGACCTTCCCGGGTTCTCCTTCTCCGATACAGGTAATGCTGATAGTCAGCCCCGTCATCGAAGCCGATGTATCTCCCCCGACCAAATCCACCCCGTAGATATCGCAAGCGAGCTGTATGCCGGCATAAAGTTCTTCGAGATTTTCTACCGAAAAACGTTTGGAGACACCCAACGAAACAGTTATCTGACGCGGTGTCCCATTCATGGCATATATGTCGGAAAAATTAACCACCGCCGATTTATACCCCAAATGTTTCAACGGGACATAGGTAAGGTCGAAATGAACACCTTCGAGCAATAAATCGGTTGTAATCAACGTCTGTTTTCCTTGATAGTCGAGCACGGCCGAATCATCTCCCACCCCTTTTAGAGTAGAAGTGTTCTTCAACTGTATATGCCCGGTCAAACGCTCTATCAAACCAAATTCGCCTAACGAGGCAATTTCTGTACGTTTTATTTCTTCCATAAATTATAACAAAGTCCACAAGCTCATGGCTCATGGACTTCTTCTATTTCATATTAAAATTGTTCTACCAGTTCTTTCATAATAAAGCTCATTCTGGGCTGAGCTTCTGCCGCTGCCTTTTGCACCTCTTCGTGAGAACATTTCTCCACAATACCTTCTACCCCCAAATCGGTAATCACCGAAACGGCAAAGACTTCGATACCGGCATGACGCGCGACAATGACTTCGGGAACCGTACTCATGCCCACGGCATCACCGCCTATGATATGAAAGTAACGATACTCGGCCGGGGTTTCGAAAGTAGGTCCCTGTGTACCCACATACACACCTTGCTGTACTTTTATATGATTTTTTTCAGCTATTTCAAGAGCCTTTGCAATCAAACGGCGAGAATACGCCTCGCTCATATCGGGGAATCGTACACCCAATTCCTTATAATTGCGTCCATGCAACGGATGTTCGGGAAAGAGATTGATGTGGTCACGGATAATCATAATATCGCCGATGGCAAAATCGGGATTCATACCTCCGGCTGCATTCGAAACGAAGAGATGCTCTATTCCTAGTTCTTTCATGACACGCACCGGGAAGGTAACTTGTTTCATATCGTATCCCTCGTAATAGTGAAAACGCCCCTGCATAGCCATGACATCTTTCTTTCCCAATTTTCCGAATATCAACTTCCCCTGATGCCCTTCTACTGTCGACACCGGGAAATTGGGAATCTCGGTATAAGGAATTTCAGTCTTGTCTGTAATGTGGTCTACCAACTCGCCCAACCCAGTTCCCAATATAATGGCGGTCTTAGGCATCACCTGAACTTTTGCTGCGATATAGGCGGCTGTTTCTTTAATCTTTTCAATCATCACGTAATTATTTTGGTGAATAATATTCTACAAAAATAGAGTAACCCGAAAGCAAATACAATATCCCTATCGATTCTAATGAGCTACAATCTATTTCCGTTCGTTTTACAAATATAGCACAACCTCCGGTATTTCGGCTCTCCTCCAAAACATTTTTCTTAAATTTTCAGTAAATAATTCTTTCCAATATCTACTTTTTCTCTACCTTTGAATAATAATACCTGAAAAATGAAACAGTTTTTATTTTGTCTAACTATCTCTCTATATGGCAGCATATTGGCTGTGGGACAAACCACCGGGACACTAACCTCTCATAAATTTCAATCAGGAGGAATCGAGCGTAGTTATAAATACTATCAGCCGGCCAATCTCTCATCTGGGGCTCCTCTTGTCTTTGTACTTCATGGCTATGGTGGCACAGCCGATCCAAAAAGATTCGGTATGAATCCTATCGCCGATAAATACGGATTCGCCGTGTGTTATCCGCAAGGCGAACAAGATAAAAAAGGGAAAAACTGCTGGAATGTCGGCTATCCATTTCAGGCCGATATGACTATCGACGATATAAACTTTTTATGCGATCTTGCCTTATACCTTCAAAAGAATTACCGACTAAGCCCGCACAATACATTTTGCACGGGTTACTCCAATGGGGGAGAAATGTGCTATCTTTTAGCGTACAAACGTCCCGATATATTTACAGCAGTAGCTCCTGTTGCCGGGCTTACGCTAGAATGGATGTATCGGGAATTAGAAACAAACCGCCCTATCCCTCTATTCGAAATACACGGAACCGAAGACAAAACCTCTATGTGGAACGGAGACCCGAATAATGAAGGAGGCTGGGGGAAATATATAGCAGTACCTATCGCTGTAAACTATTGGGCTATTCAAAACAGATGCACTCATGAAATTACCGATACGATTGCCTCTATTGATTCTTTATCCAATCATACTATTATCAGCCATAAATACGTCAATGGTATAAACAGAAACGAAGTTTGGTTATACGAAATAAAAGGGGGTAAACATTCATGGGGAGAAAAAGACTTGAATACAAGCGAGCATATTTGGCTATTTTTCAGCAAATTCGTCCGTTAGGATACACAAAAACAATATAATAATTACATCAAAACAAATTCATCATGTTCACACAAATCAAAAATTTTTTAGTGCTTCTAATGGTTATTACCAATGCGTTCCCTTCGGCATGTAAAACAAAGTATCCTCCACTCCGAATTGGGAACTCCATCGGTATCAAAGACATGAACTACGAACGTCTCAAAGCGATGAAAGATGCCGGTATCGACTGCATAGAAATTACAACAGGTGGATTCATATCCACGAAGAAACCCAAAACAGATGCCGAAATTACGGAGTTGTTGACTCGTACCAAATTAGCAGCCGACTCTGCCGGTATTGAAATTTGGTCTATACACATGCCTTTCGGAAAAGACATCGATATTTCGCAAACCGACGAAAAAATACGGAAAAACAGCGTCGCTCTACACATGAAAGTACTCGAATTTTGTAAAATCATACAACCTAAAATCATTCTTTTCCACCCAAGCTGGTATCTGGGCCACAACGAGCGGAATGAACGTATTGCTCAGTTAGTACGCTCGGTAAATGAGCTCAATCCCAAAGTTAAAGAACTGGGAGCCAAAATGGTTATAGAAAATATGTTAGGATACGAACTCGTGAGAAACGAACAACATGAACGTCCCTTAGGTCGTACAGTAGAAGAAGTCAAACTCATCATGAAACAACTTCCTAAAAATGTATATTCTGCCATCGACATGAATCACATCGATAACCCAGAACTGCTCATACAGGCTATGGGCAAACGATTAAAATCTGTTCACATCGCCGACGGTGACGGACGACACGAGTGTCATTACATGCCTAACCCTTGTAGCGGAAAAGGAGACAACGATTGGATAAAAATACTGAAAGAGCTCTACAAAGCCGGATATACAGGGCCTTTTATGTATGAAGTAAAAACATCGGAATACAAAGAGTTCAAAGACCTCTATAACTGTTATCAAAACCTCTATCAAAATTTTATCGACTCAAACAAATAAAAACACATATAATATTATGAAAGATTTGAAAGACATATTATCGCATTTTTCTCTTGCCGGAAAAATTCTCGAAATTAAGCCATTAGGAGCAGGACTCATCAACGATTCTTATAAAGTAACCACCGCCGCCCCCGATACCCCCGACTATGTTTTACAGAGAATCAATCACTCGATCTTCAAAGATGTGGATATGCTGCAAAATAATTTTTACCAAGTCACGACTCATATCCGCCACAAATTAGAAACCAAAGGAGAAACCGATATAGACCGCAAGGTTTTAACCTTAATACCGACAACCGATGGTAAATTATACTATTTCGATGGAGAAAGTTATTGGAGAATACTCATCTTCATTCCAAACGCAAAAAGCTACGAAGCCGTAACCCCGGAATTCTCATATTATGCCGGACAAGCATTCGGTAATTTCCAAGCTATGCTGTCGGATATTCCGGTGGAACTGGGTGAAACGATTCCAGATTTTCACAATATGGAATTCCGATTAAAACAACTGCAAGAAGCCATAACAGCCGATCCTGTCGGTCGTGTGGCCTCCGTCAAACCCATCATCGACGAGCTAGACAAACGAGCCGACGCCATGTGTTTGGCCGAAAGATTGCATCGAGAAGGGAAATTGCCCAAACGCATTTGCCACTGCGACACCAAAGTGAATAACATGATGTTCGATGAAAACGGTCATGTATTATGCGTGATCGATCTCGATACAGTCATGCCCAGCTACATATTTTCCGACTTCGGCGATTTCATGCGAACGGCAGCCAATACCGGAGAAGAGGACGACAAGAATTTGGACAACGTCAATTTCAATATGGAAATATTTAAAGCATTTACCAAAGGATACTTAGAAACTGCTAAATCGTTTCTCACCGACATCGAAATCGACAATCTGCCCTATGCTGTTACCTTGTTTCCTTATATGCAAACCGTACGTTTCCTGACAGACTATATCAACGGCGACACCTATTACAAGATAAAATACCCCGAACACAATTTAGTTCGTACAAAGGCTCAATTCAAACTTCTACAAAGTGCCGAAGCCGCTATCCCCAAAATGAAGGCTTACATCAAAGAATGTTTGAGTAAATAAATTCATACTGCCCAATGAAAGAAAAAGAGCTCCCGAATAATTCGGGAGCTCTTTTTCTTTCATTGAAAACTCCTTAAAAAAATTCAAAACCCACTCTTTCTCCTCTTGGTTTTGGTTACCTTTGCACACTCAAATTCGAAACCAAGAATCATGAACTCCCCCAAAGGACTCTTCTACGCTATCATTTCTTCATCGACATTCGGGCTTGTACCCCTATTTGCCATACCTGCTTTACAAGCCGGTATCCCCCTCAACTCAGTAGTATTTTATCGATTCCTATTTTCCTCAATCTTGCTCGGCATTATACTCTGTATACGAAAAACGAACTTCAAAATCTCAGGGAAACAAGCCCTCATCATTTTCGGGTTGGCATTTTTATATGCGGCCACTTCCCTTCTTTTGACAAAATCGTATCTGTACATACCTAGCGGATTGGCTACTACCCTACACTTCCTTTATCCTGTACTCGTAACCTTACTGATGGTTACTTTTTTCAAAGACAAAGTTTCCGTCTCCATCATCATTGCAACAATAATGGCTATCGGCGGTGTCTACTTATTAAGCGGAAGCGAAGGTGGTACACTTAATTCCACAGGATTGGCATTAGCTCTCACAACCGTATTGACCTATGCCTCTTATATCGTCGGAATAAACAAATCGAGCGTAAGCGATATGGACGGTTTAAAACTCACGTTTTACGTTTTGTTATCGGGTGCATTCATTTTCTTGTTGAACTTAATCGTAAATCGGGAAATGCTTACACCCATACCCTCTTGGGAAATCGGCGTTGATCTTATTCTTCTAGCCTTAGTGCCTACACTTATATCTGATCTAACCCTTATTCTTGCCGTCCAGCATGTCGGTTCGACGACAACGGCAGTATTGGGTTGCATGGAACCTTTAACAGCTGTCATTATGGGTGTATTATTTCTGGGTGAAAGTTGTAACTTCATACAAAGTATCGGTATTTGTATCATACTCATCGCTGTAACCACTGTTATCATAGCTCGTAATCCCCACGAAATAAAAAAGGGACTGCAACTTATCCCCAAACTACTGCATAAATCAAGAGTCAAGTGATAGATGGCGAATGGGGCCGTTTTCTCTCATGACCGTTGTTTTCAGCTATCTCTACCCAATAAACACCCACACAAATAAGAAGCATAGCACCCAACTGTTTCCAAGAGAATCTATCCTGTCCTACCAGAAATGAAACAATCGAAGCGACGACCAAAATTAAATACCCATATATAGCCACGACTGTCGTACTCAGATATTTGAGACCTGTCGGTATTAGTAAATAACTGATAACAGTTGGAAATATCAACACAAACAGCAATAAGGCAATAGGCCAAAAATGTAGCGGAGGTGTAGTTAAAGACGCTTCATATCCAACAAAAGCCATAACGATAAGACTCGATACAGCCGCTCCTGAAAACGTATAACGCATAAGTGTATAAGGGCCTGTTCGTTTCAAAAACCGATTACTCAATATCAGATATACGGCATAAATCACAGAACTCACCAAACAAAAAAGATTACCGGAAAAAGCATCCGAAGCCAAATCATCGCTCTTTTGTGTTGAAATACAGAGTAGAGCCCCACCTAATCCTACTAAAATACCGACAATTTTCATCACAGTCGCTTTCTCATTAAAAAAGAAAACCGACAAAATAAAAACCCAAATGGGCTGCATAGAAGTAAAAATAGCCGCCGATACCGGAGTCGTTTTACTAAGTCCCATTAAATAGGAAAACATATAACCATAAATGCCGACAGCCCCCAACAAAAACAGATAAATTTTATCTTTTACCGAAGCCGTCTCCGGTTTTGCCCAATACCCTATGATCCAAAAAGCCACGGCTGCAAAAACACAACGAAAAGTCACACCGGTTAGCGGGGCGATCCACAAAGGCAACAAATATCGTAACGCATTTACGTTTAATCCGCTAAACGTTTTTGAAACGACCATAGCCAAATTGGCTTCCTGAATTTTATTTGTCATAACTTTTTCAGAGATTTATCATTATCACAACTATCATTAAACAAAAACGTATGGCGACGATAATATGCCCCCAAAACGACAAGCAGTGTTATAACCAAATTAAATATAAATGCAAACTGCTGAGTATGAATATGGAATAGAGATTGTAATGTATCGATAATCGTAGGACAAAGTAAGATAGCCAAATAATTCATAGACATGACAAATGCGAGGGCCAAAGTCACTTTATCGGGTGTAGCTACTCTCGTTGTCTGATCATAAACAACAGGTTGTATCACCCCATACCCGAACCCGATAAATATGGCTCCAAGTCCCAATATCCATTCATTGCCCGACAACAATATCAGAACCATACCTCCTGCCATACACAATAGACTCACACATTTTGTAAACGACCCAAAAATCGATAACACTCGATTCAATATGAAACCGGGAGCCATAATAGCTAAATAAAACAAAGAAATAATAATTCCCGAGGCTCCCGTGTCGAAATGATATTCCTTCATCAAAAATGGTAAATTGAAACTAACGATAACAGCTAAGTAAGTTACCAGGCCATAAAACGACATGAGAGAAACCAACCTCTTCACTTCTATTTTACCCGATACAGTCACCTTTACTGGGGCTACCGATATAGTATCTCGTTTCAAATAAAAAGACAAAAAGAACGATACCACAGGAAAAAAATAAACAATAAAAGGCAAGTGCCAATTAATCTCTGCCAAATATCCAGTCAATACAGTCGCCGTCACTAACGTTATATTTGTAATCGCAGAACTCAAACCAAACTGTCGAGTACGATATCGACCTATAAAATGGCGAGAAATCAAACCCGTTGACAACGGAACTATCATACCCGAGCCAATACCCAACAACGCACTCACCGCTATTAACTGCCACATTCGGGAAGAAAGCATATATAGCAAACCACTTAATGCAAAAATAATTAATCCAACTTGTAACAAGACGATGTTATTAATACGTTCGGTCAACTTCCCGGATAACAAGATGAAAGGTATAGTCAATAACGAAGGTAGTGAAGATAACAGTTGTATGTCGAACTCCGAAGAATGCGGAAATATTGTAGACATCTGTCCCAAAATAGGGGAAACAGCTAGACCCGGTAGTGCATTTAAAGCTGAAATAGACCATATTCCCAAAAGCGTAATCAAAGGTATAGTCCCTTGTCCAGTTTCTATTTTCATAATCACATCTTTTTTATGCTTGCATTTTCAAAAACAATAATCACCTTCGAATGTTTACCGGTACTATTCTAATATTTTAATAAGTGCCAAATTGTGTATGAATAGACAAATCGGTCAAACTTTCACCTTACAAGGCTGTTGTTTCATCGAAGAGCCGTACAAAATAATCCGGCTTTATAGTTCTAACTCATAAAATTTTATACAATGAAAGATTTGAATTTCAGAGAAGGAGATGCCAAGACAAGTATCTTCGGGTCCAACGAAATGTTGAAACCATCACCGGTAGATCGTATTCCCGATGCACCTACAACACCAGAGATTGCATACCAAATGGTTAAAGATGAAACGTTCGCTCAAACACAACCTCGATTAAATTTAGCTACGTTCGTAACCACCTACATGGACGACTACGCAACCAAATTGATGAATGAAGCGATCAACATCAACTATATCGATGAAACAGAATATCCGCGTATCGCTGTCATGAATGCCAAATGTATAAATATCATGGCTAACCTTTGGAACTCTCCCGAAGAGGAAAAATGGAAAAGCGGAGCTTTGGCCATAGGTTCTTCCGAAGCCTGTATGCTCGGCGGTGTCGCAGCATGGCTACGTTGGCGTAAAAAACGTCAGGCAGAAGGGAAGCCTACCGATAAACCCAATTTTGTTATCTCTTCGGGATTTCAAGTCGTTTGGGAAAAGTTTGCACAACTTTGGCAAATCGAGATGCGAGAAGTTCCCCTGACTCTCGAAAAAACGACTCTCGACCCGGTAGAAGCTTTAAAGATGTGCGATGAGAATACAATTTGCATCGTTCCTATCGAGGGCGTAACTTGGACCGGATTGAACGATGACGTCGAAGCTCTCGACAAAGCCCTCGACGAATTCAACAAAAAAACAGGATATGACATTCCTATCCACGTAGATGCAGCTTCCGGTGGATTTATATTACCTTTCCTCGATCCACACAAAAAATGGGATTTCAGATTAAAATGGGTTCTATCAATCAGTACATCGGGGCACAAATTCGGATTGGTATACCCCGGTCTAGGCTGGGTCGTTTGGAAAGACAAAAAATACCTCCCAGACGAAATGTCATTCAGTGTAAACTATTTAGGAGCGAATATCACACAAGTAGGGCTCAATTTCTCACGCCCGGCAGCCCAAATATTGGGACAATATTACCAATTTATCCGATTGGGATTTCAAGGATACAAAGCCGTCCAATACAATAGTATGCAAATAACCCAATACCTCCACGACGAAATCGGTAAAATGGCTCCATTTGTCAATTACAGCGATCATGTTGAAAACCCATTGTTCATCTGGTATATGAAGCCCGATTACGCAAAAACGGCAAAATGGACTCTATATGACTTGCAAGACAAATTGAAACAAGGCGGCTGGATGGTTCCGGCATATACTCTACCCGAAAATATTCAAAACTATGTAGTCATGCGTATCGTCGTACGTCAAGGGTTCAGCAGGGATATGGCCGACATGTTGCTAAACGATATTCGCGATGCCGTCGCGTCTCTCGAAAAATTGGAATACCCGACCAATACTCGTATCGCACAAGACAAAAATATTGAAGTGAAAGGTTCGGTATTTACCCATACGGGGAACCGCCATAAAACAAAAAAATAGGAATATGAAAAAAACTATTTCGGTTTCCCAAATCAAACAAGCGGTCAACGAAGCGTACGATCTCTATAAAAATAACCAAGACGGTAAGAATGCCGACTATATTCCCTATCTTGCCAACATCGACAAAAACTTGTTCGGTATCAGCGTATGTCTACTGGACGGACAAATTATCGAAGTCGGAGATACTCAATATAAATTCGGTATAGAGTCGGTTTCTAAGGTGCACACCGCCATATTGGTATTACGCCAATATGGCGCAGAAAAGCTCCTTTCCATGATTGGAGCCGATGCGACAGGATTACCGTTCAATTCGATAATCGCTATTTTGTTGGAAAACGATCACCCCTCGACCCCATTGGTTAATGCCGGAGCTATCACCGCATGCAGTATGGTTCAACCAGTTGGTAATCCAAAAGAAAAATGGGCTGCGATAGTGAAAAATATCACTGAACTCTCGGGAAGTGCTCCCGAATTGATAGATGAATTGTATCGCTCCGAATCGGCTACAAATTTCAACAACCGCTCAATTACATGGTTATTGAAAAACTACAACCGTATTTATGACGATCCCGATCTGTCGCTCGACCTCTATACTCGTCAATGCTCTTTGGGAATCACGGCAGAACAGCTTTCTGTATGCGGTGCGACCATAGCCAATAAAGGAGTCAATCCAAAAAACGGAGCAAGAGTATTCGCTGCCTCGCTGTCTCCTCAAATTACATCGCTGATAGCGACAGTAGGATTTTACGAACACACCGGAGACTGGCTCTTCACTTCGGGAATCCCTGCAAAAACCGGAGTAGGCGGAGGTATCATGGGAGTTCTTCCCGGAATCATGGGTATTGCAGCCTTTGCACCCCCTATCGATGCAGCAGGCAACTCGGTTAAGGCTCAACTGGCAATCAAACATATTATGAATAAACTCGACCTGTCGGTATTCAGTGGCGATCAGGTTAATGTCCAGTAAAAACATCTTTCATAGCAAAAAGAAACCCAGATAGAGTAAACTATTTGGGTTTCTTTTTGCTATCTTTGTTCAATATTTTTTCCATATTATCCATATCTTTACCGAAAATTCACATAACATGAAAAACAAAATGATCCAAAAAATAGGTTTAGCCATTACTACCTCTCTTTTATCTTGGAATATTTCATTCGCACAGACAATCGACAGTTATATACCATCGCAAAAGAATATCGAAGCTCGAAAAAAATTTCAAGACAACAAATTCGGAATCTTCATACACTGGGGCATTTACAGCATGTTGGCACAAGGAGAATGGTACATGACCAATCACAACATCGACTGGCGAGAATATGAAAAATTGGCATCAGGATTTTATCCGTCTCGGTTCAACGCAGCCGAGTGGGTGTCGGCAATCAAGGCCTCAGGGGCAAAATACATTTGTATTACCAGCCGACACCATGATGGATTTTCTATGTTTCACACCCAACAGTCCGACTTTAATATCGTAGATGCGACACCTTTTAAACGCGATATTTTAAAAGAATTGGCCGACGAATGCCACAAACAAGACATTAAGCTCCATTTGTATTATTCTCATATAGACTGGCGTAGAGAAGATTACCCGGCCGGAGGCAATACCGGGAAAGGAACCGGTCGTACCAATGGACACGGAGATTGGCCCAGTTATTATCGGTTCATGAATAACCAGCTTACAGAACTACTAACCAATTACGGGCCGATCGGAGCTATATGGTTCGACGGAGTATGGGACCGTCCCTCCAATTTCGATTGGCAACTAAAAGAGCAATATGATTTGATACACAAGCTACAACCGGCATGCCTCATTGGGAATAATCACCACCGAGACGTATATGCAGGAGAAGATATACAAATCTTCGAAAGAGACGTCCCCGGTGAAAACACAGCAGGCTATTCTACTCAGGCAATAAGCGCCCTCCCATTAGAGACCTGTCAAACTATGAATGGTATGTGGGGGTATAAAATCACCGACCAAAATTACAAATCTACTAAGGCTCTGATCCATTATCTCGTTCGCACGGCCGGACGAAACGCTAACTTGTTATTAAATATAGGTCCGCAGCCCAATGGAGAGCTCCCGGCTTTGGCGATAGACCGTTTAAATGGTATGGGTAAGTGGCTATCGAAATACGGCGAAACCATTTACGACAGCAGAGGTGGCGATATTCCCCCACATAGCTGGGGAGTATCCACCCGAAAAGGGAATCGCCTCTTTATCCATATTTTGGACTTGAAAGAAAATGGACTCTATATACCACTGAAAGTCCCAATAAAAAAGGCAATGAAATTTTCAAATCAAGCTCCCATCGAATTCAAACAAGATAAAGACGGTACATTATTGAAATTTCCCCAAATACCGGACGAAATCGACTACATCGTAGAGCTCGTACTAAAATAGCACAAAATCAACGAAAAGGACGATGCTAAAACCGATACCTACCGGCCTACGGTTTTTGTGTCTCCTTATCTTGTGCATTGAATTTTTGCAATAGGCTCGTCACATAGACCGTAAAAATAGGGAACATCATCATACCCAATGCAGCCAAAACGACCGAAAGAATCTTTCCGGTAACGGTAACAGCATAGATGTTCGAACCTACTGTCGTCACGTCCATAAAAGCCCACCACAAAGCATCGGTATACCGAGTAACCATTGGATTAACCGCATGTTCTAAAACAAAAAATATAAGACTCGAAAAGTAAACTGTCGCCATAAGCATGGTAACATACGAAATAAACAAGCTCGATATTTTATTATAGGATAACCACCCTACCACGATAGCCAAAGCATATCCGCTTCTCACTAACGGAATAAACCGAAGAAAATAATAAGTCTCGGAAGAAAAATTTAAATTCAAATAGGAAAATATATTCAAATAAGGTATCGATACGAGAAAAAAGATAAATCGGTTTCTAAGATATTTCCATTTATGATCGGATAAAACAAATTCCAACCAAAAATCGAACATAAAGAAACTGCATATCCATAATTGTATTTCCATATAATTCCCTTGATTCAAGAAAGATATGTTATGAAATGTATCTATCGATATGGTTATAATCAGAAAAACCGATAACAATAAAATCAATATGTGCAATATGCCATAAATTCTCGACTCATAATTTCTCCACCCCCCGATTATCTTTTTTCCCATTTTTCTTTCCTCATAAATTATGCGACGATAAAACAACAAGCGACCGACGTTTGTTTATCTACACGAATGTAGATGCTCCTATTAGTAAACTTAATATCAACAAATATGACAAACATCGGAAAATCAGTAAAATTAGGCGTATTTACGCTTGCAATTATGAATGTAACGGCTGTCGTATCCCTCCGGGGACTGCCTGCCGAAGCTGAATATGGAGTCAGTTCAGCGTTCTATTATCTATTCGCAGCCTTAGTATTCCTCATTCCTACGGCGCTAGTCGCAGCCGAACTGGCTGCCATGTTTCAAGACAAGCAAGGCGGAGTCTTTCGTTGGGTAGGAGAAGCATTCGGTAAAAAAGCCGGATTCCTTGCCATTTGGTTACAATGGATAGAAAGTACCATTTGGTATCCTACCGTACTAACCTTTGGAGCTGTCGCCATTGCATTTATAGGCATGGATCATACAGGGGACATGTTATTGGCCTCCAACCGTTTCTACACATTAGCAGTCGTATTATTCATTTATTGGCTAGCAACATTCATCTCATTGAAAGGTTTAGGCTGGGTAGGGAAAGTCGCCAAAATAGGCGGTTTGGTCGGTACAATCATTCCCGCCGGACTTTTAGTCATTTTGGCAATTGTATATCTACTAATGGGAGGTAAATCCCAAATGGATTTTTCAGGTAACTTCCTCCCCGATTTCACCAATTTCGACAATCTCGTTTTAGCCGCCAGTATCTTCTTATTCTATGCCGGAATGGAGATGGGCGGTATACACGTAAAAGATATAAATAATCCGTCTAAAAATTATCCCAAAGCCGTTTTCATAGGCTCCGCCATTACAGTCCTAATCTTTGTTTTAGGTACATTCGCCCTCGGGATCATTATCCCTCAAAAAGATATCAACCTAACACAAAGTCTTTTAGTCGGATTCGACAACTATTTCAACTTTATTAAAGCGTCTTGGCTATCCCCCATAATAGCCATAGCTCTTGCATTCGGTGTTTTAGCCGGAGTACTGACTTGGGTAGCCGGTCCGTCAAAAGGTATCTTCGCAGTAGGCCGTGCCGGATACCTTCCTCCTTTTTTCCAAAAAACCAATAAAATAGGAGTACAGAAAAATATTCTTTATTTACAAGGAGGTGCAGTTACATTATTAAGTCTATTATTCGTTATTATGCCTTCGGTACAAAGTTTTTACCAAATCATGTCTCAGTTAACGGTAGTTCTTTATCTGATTATGTATATGTTAATGTTCTCTGCCGCAATTTATCTACGATACAATATGAAAAAAACCAATCGCCCATTCCGAATAGGAAACAAAGGCAACGGATTAATGTGGTTCATAGGAGGATTGGGATTCTGCGGTTCGCTTCTTGCCTTCATTCTAAGTTTTATTCCCCCTAGTCAAATATCGGTCGGCAGTAATGCCGTATGGTTTTCTGTTCTCATTATAGGAGCTCTGATAGTCGTTATCGCACCATTTATTATTTATTCATCTCGCAAACCCAGTTGGACAAACAGCGATAGCCAATTCGAACCATTCCATTGGGAAGAAACTACACCGAACACACCAACTTCAAGCCCGGCAAATGAATCGAATGAAACCTCTCCCGGTAAATAATCTCATACAAATACAAACAAAAAAAAGCTGACACGATTTTACGTGTCAGCTTTTTTGTCAATAGTAAAATATAATTACTCCGCCGGCTTAACATTCCATACGAACAAAGCTAAAACGAATGATAAAATCGAAGCCCCTATCCAGAAAATAGAAACCGGTAAAAAATCATACGTCACAACACCATCGGATACAACCTTAAAATTCTCTATTAGTGTACCCGATATCACATCTTGTAAACCGGCTGCAATATAACTCGCCATACCAACGACACCCAATGCCGCACCGGTCGCATTACGAGGAACAATATCGACAGCCATCAACCCTCCCAAGAAACAAATCAGCACCCCAATAGCGATACCGAAAAGAATCATACTTATCACATTGAGTACAAGGCTATCTCCTCCCAACAGGAATAAGGTCAATGCAATCGTATTGAGCACACCGAAAATAAAAGCCGGCATATTTCTTTTCCCCTTGAAAAATTTATCGGAAAACCAGCCAGAAAGCACAGTTCCGAATATTCCTAACAGAGCATTTATACCAATCACCGTAGTTGCCAATTCCAACGAATACCCTTTTTCCATCTCCAAGAAACGTACTCCCCAACTGTTCACCGCATATCGGCTAACATACATAAACGCACTAGCCAATGCCAAAATCCAAACGTACGGATTCTTCAATACTCCTTTCTGAGCCTTATTGGTCGATTCTTTCGGTGGATTTCCTACATGAGGAAGCCCTCTACTTTCCGGACTATCATGTAAAAAGAAAATAATAATAACGACTCCTATTGCACCTGCTATAAAAGAACCGACAAAACCGGCTTGCCACCCGAGCCAACCTACGACAGACCCAACGAATATAAAGGATAAAAACTCTCCTAAATTATGACTGGCACTGAAAAATCCATAATAAGTTCCTCGCTCTTTCGGCGGAAACCAGCGAGATAATGCAATAATGGCAGGACCAGCCCCCATCGATTGAGACCAACCGTTTATCGCCCACATAATAAAAAAGCAGACAAAAAACGCCATAGATGATAGCCCGACTAACCCACTCGTCATACCCAATAATCCTACAATAAGGTTAGCGACCGACGAGACAATTAGTCCGGTTGCCATAAATCGCTTAATATTAGAGTGGTCGGCCATAAAACTATTGACAAATTTTCCAATAGCATACGCAAAAAGGAGAGCCGAACCGACAATACCCAATTGTTGATCATTCAACATTCCACTTTCGACGATAGGTGTCTTTACCACGTTTAATCCCGTACGGCAAACATAATAAAGACTATACCCCAATGTCCCGGCAAAAAAACTTTGTAGTCTCAATTTCTTTGTCAGCTTCACAGCCTCTTCATCAGTTAATGACACGGGCCTTTCTGCCGGAGGTAAAGCCCGATAAAAGTCAATAATTTTTTTTAGCATCTTTCTTTATTTTTGAATTAGATTTAATCGCGTGTTTCGTTCTATATTGTTTTTGTTTCGTTTCGTATGCAAATGTAATGAAAAAATGAACTATAAAAATATTTTTTACCTATTAATATACTCACATTCCCGAAAGGTAGAGAAACAGTAATGTAAACATATAATTTCCCCTTTATACTTTTCACCCACAAAGAACTTTCATCACTACATATTTGTTATTATTCAAAACAGTAATCATGAAATTAAAACGTATAGAAGCAATATTTACCCCACCGGCATCTCACATGGTCGGCGACGGATTCAAAGTACACCAATTCATTCCTAGTGTAAAGGGGCTGGACATGAAGCGTATGGACCCATTCCTGATGCTCGACTACAATGCCAAACAGCATGTCGAAGCAAGTTCGAAACCCAAAGGTGTAGGAGTTCACCCTCATAGGGGATTCGAAACCGTAACCTTAGCCTACAAAGGCCGGATCGCCCACCACGATAGCGCCGGAAATGCAGGAGTTATCGGTGAAGGTGATGTTCAATGGATGACGGCGGCTTCGGGAGTCCTCCATAAGGAATATTACGAAGAAGAATGGGCTCGGAAAGGAGGTGATTTTCAAATGGTACAACTATGGGTAAACCTGCCACGGAAGTGCAAAGAAGAGAGACCTCGTTATCAAGCCTTAGCGTCCAATGATTTCGAACGAGTCTATCTATCGGGGAATAATAGCTATATAGAAATAATCGCCGGAGAATATGCAGGGAAAAAAGGAAAGGCAATGACATTCTCTCCGATTCATTTAATGAATGCCCGACTCACACAAGGTGATAAAGCCGAATTTTCCTTCCCCAAAGATTATACTACCTTTTTATTAGTCATCGAAGGGAACATCTATATAAATGAATCTGTCGATGTAAAAGCAGACCATTTATTGCTATTTGCATACGAAGGAGAAACATTCTCAATCACTGCATCGAAAAATAGCGTTGTATTAATAGTTTCAGGAGAGCCCTTAAAAGAATCTATCGCAGCATACGGGCCATTCGTAATGAACACACAAAAAGAATTGGTTCAAGCCTTCGAAGATTTCAACAAGGGTAAATATGGTATATTGAACGACTAAAAATATCAACTATGGCAAAAGTAAAGAAAAAGAGTACAAAGAAAAAAAACGACGAGTCGTCTATTTACTCTGGTGTAGCTATCAATATAGCCGACGATTGCAAAACGAGTAAAAAAATGGTCAAAGATTGGACTAAAATCATGAACAACAATGCCAACTCGTCTCCTTTGTACAATGATCCGCAAGAGAAAAACAAATAGAAAGATAAATTTTTCTCTTTCCCGATAATTTTACAGTTATTTTCATACCTTTGAGGAAACAGACAGATTTTATCTATAATCCTCAAATCGTATGAGTATGAATACACGTCTGCTCCTCATAACCTTTTTATGCGTATTCTCTATTGGACAATGCATTGCCCAAACATGGTACACAGGTAAAGACAACTTTCGTCAGGCAATTTTCCAAGACAGTATTCTATCCGATTACAATTATCAAGCCAAAAAAGATATCGTCAACGTAACCGAAACCGATATACACCCGGGAGAAGGGTTTCGTCCTTCTTTATCGTTGGACATTGCCAATCGAAATAATCGGGAAAACAAAAAATATCCGGTATACCGGCAAAGCCAAACAGGGACAATCACAAAAGCCGGATATGTAGAAAAAACTGTATGGGGAGTGGTATGGGGATATGGCGACTCTTCAAATTTCCACGCATTGCTTCTTCGAGCCGGCAACCAGGATCCATACGGCTACCATATTCCCGAATTACAATACAGCATCATCACTGTTGCCGAGGGAGATACAATCTTCCATGCGCCGTGGAATACATTGTCTTCCCCATATATCAATCCCGAAACAGATTACAACCGGATACACGTTGTTCCCGTTAACGGAGGATACGAAATATTCATCGGAAAAGAGCGGGAATGCCGCATAGGAATCTGCCACGACGACAGACTCTTCGGAAGTTCGGCAGGAGTCTATATAGGAAGCGGAGCGAAAATAAAAATGAAAAACTGGTCTCTTTCTCCGGTTGAATATATAGAGCGAAAAGTCTTTCTGACAGCCGATAAATTATATGAATATTTGAATATAAGCACAAACGAAATTGAAGGTTTTTACGAACCTCTACAATCCGTTTCTGCCTCGGACAATATTCGATTAGGCGGGAATTATCAACTCTCTGCAATTTCTACTCAACAGTATATTCTGCTCCTTTACGTCAATGGAGCACAAAGATTCCAAGATCAATGGGAAACCGGTATGATCAAAGCAATTTTAAAACCTACCGGGCTTGTGAACATCTTCAATGTCACTTGGTTTGATGCTGAGCATAAACCATTGAAAGATGGCGTAAAAGCTGTCATATTGTCCAATCATATCATTTCTATCTACTTCGATAAAGAAGGCGTGATACTAAAATGGGCACAAACCGGCAATAAGAAAGAATTCGACACTCCTTTTCATTATTCCATGTATCGAGATATACTCTACAATACTACACTCATACCGTCTTTCTTTATCTCTTCATTGTAAATATTATCCGAAAAAAGAAGCCAAAGGTGCAACAGTATCAAAAAACGAATATTGTTGAAATGAATAAAAAAACTTGCATATCATTCACTTTTTTTATAAAAACAGGTATACTCCAAAGTGCTCTATTCTTTATATAATATTTAAAAATCAACACATTACAAACAATCCGCATCTTTTTCTCATTTAAATTTTATTAATTTGCAGGTCGATATCGCAGTATCATCATTTTCATGACAACAAGTAGTGTTGCTACCGGGCGATAAAAATTACTCGACGAAAACGCTTCGCCATATTTAAAGTTCAGAACAGGCGGACAACTCTGCGTTTTCTTCTTTTATTATGCCCGATCGGAGTTGGCGGGCAACGAACATTAAATTCAGCCTTATGAAAAAAACATCTTACTTGATGGTAGGAACCATCCTACTCGCAAATGTCCTCAATGTTTCCGCACAAGGAACAACCAGAAAAATAATCACAGAGAAAAAAACTTCTCAGGGACGTATGGTCGATCCCCAATCCGAGGTTATCACTGCACCCCAAATCGCCGAATTAGAAGTAAGCCAAACAAAATGCGACACTACATTCCGATTCGACCATGACGGTACTGTCGACCTTCAAAATGCCAGAGCATTAGCACTGTCGGCCTTTCAAAAACATCATGACGCAGACATCATTGTCGGTGCTTTGATGAACACCCGTATGACTGCCCAATATATCGAAGTAAACATCGAAGGATTCCCTGCTCGTTATAGCAAAATACGTCCTGCTACACAGGAAGACTTGTGGATGCTCGACTTTATCAACTACGGAAACAAAAGTAAAAATACTGACGCCATAAAAAAATAACGATTCTTTCACCCTCACAGAATAATACATTGCATCATGAAAAAATTACTCTTCCTTTCATTCTGTCTGATATGGCTCCCTCTGTTTTCTTCGGCTCAAATCATTCAAGGAGAATCGACTACTACTCAAACATTATTCGTTCCTGAAAAGAAAATTCCCGAAAAAGGATATCCCCGCTATCAAGGAGACATCTACTTAGGTTACACAGGTGACGATATTTGCCTCTCTTTAACGACAACTCACGGCATACGTATTAACAAATACCTGTTTGCCGGAGCGGGAATCGGTATAGAATACGGCGACCTGTGGTTTTATCACGACAGATATAAAGATTGGCTATGTGAGACCTCCAATATACCTTTATTCATCAACTTAAAAGGATACTATCCAGTAGCTAAAAAGATAGAACCATACGTCAGTTTGTCCCTCGGTTATGCATACAATATAGACGAATACTCCGGATTCTATTGCGATGCCAGTATAGGAATACGACTATGGAAATTTTGCGTGGGTATAGGATTCATACACCATGAATGCACAGGATTAACCGGTGAAGACTATTATAACAATACTTTTGAAGATGAACTATGGACAAGAAATAAGTTCCAAGTTAAAATAGGATTCCAGTGGTAGAACTCAACGAAAGTTAAAAAGTAGACGACTGTTTGAGTAAATTCAAACAGTCGTCTACTTTTCTATACATTTACCAAATAAAGACCCTTAATATGAACGGGCGAACAAAACCCGACGAGCCGAAGGTTTTCCGGTAACCATGCAAACACCCGGAGTCGTATCGCCATCGAACGGGATACAGCGAATCGTCGCTTTCGTCTCTTCCTTAATACGTTCCTCCGTCTCGGGGGTTCCGTCCCAATGAGCGAGAATAAAGCCACCTTCCTCGATTTTCTCTTTAAACTCATCATAGCTGTCGACTGTAATCGTATGTTCCTGACGATATTTAAGAGCCTTTTGGAAAATATTAGCTTGTATCTCGTCGAGCAATGTTTTTACCACCTGCTCTATATTCTCGACAGACATGGTCTCCTTCTCCAACGTATCGCGGCGCATCACCTCGACAGTTCCGTTTTCGAGATCACGGCCACCCATAACCAAACGTACAGGTACTCCCTTTAACTCATAATCGGCAAACTTGAATCCCGGACGCTTGTTATCGGCATTGTCATATTTTACGGATATTCCCATAGCTCGCAGCTTATCGGCAATTTCGTTCGCCTTCGCATCGATAGCTTGCAACTGCTCGGCATTCTTATAGATAGGAATAATAACCACCTGTATAGGAGCCAACTTCGGTGGCAATACCAACCCGTTATCATCGGAATGGGTCATGATAAGTGCACCCATCAAACGAGTGGAAACACCCCAAGAGGTAGCCCATACGTATTCGAGTTCATTATTCTTATTGATAAACTGAACGTCGAATGCCTTAGCAAAGTTCTGTCCCAAGAAATGAGAAGTTCCCGACTGCAACGCTTTTCCATCTTGCATCATCGCCTCGATCGTATAAGTATCGAGAGCACCTGCAAATCGCTCGTTGGCCGACTTGACACCTTTCACTACCGGTACAGCCATAAAATTCTCGGCAAAATCGGCATAAACATCAAGCATTCGACGAGCTTCGGTTTCGGCTTCTTCACGAGTAGCATGTGCCGTGTGTCCCTCTTGCCACAAAAATTCGGCAGTGCGCAAAAACAGACGGGTGCGCATTTCCCAACGGAACACGTTTGCCCACTGATTACACAAAATAGGTAAATCGCGATAAGATTGTATCCAGTTCTTATAAGTATTCCAAATAATTGTTTCAGAAGTAGGACGGATAATCAATTCCTCTTCCAATTTAGCAGACGGGTCTACGACCACGCCCGAACCGTCGGCTGCATTTTTTAACCGGTAGTGTGTAACCACGGCGCATTCTTTGGCAAATCCTTCGACATGCTCGGCTTCCCGGCTCAAAAACGACTTGGGTATCAACAACGGAAAATAAGCATTTACATGTCCTGTCGCCTTAAACATATCGTCGAGCTGACGTTGCATTTTTTCCCAAATCGCATATCCATAGGGCTTTATTACCATGCACCCCCGTACTGCCGATTGCTCCGCTAAATCGGCTTTCACAACCAAGTCGTTGTACCACTGAGAATAATTATCGGCACGCTTGGTCAAATCTTTCAACTCTTTTGCCATTATTTTATGCTGTTAATTTATTACACAAGAATTTTTATATCCTCTATTCTACATTTTCGTGCAAAAATAGAGAAAAAGCCGATAAGTTAAAAACAAATTCCTGTGAAACAACGAGAGCTATCGTTTATCCAATTCTCCCCGACGAGCCATGTCTACCATTTTCTCTCCCGGAATCAAATATATATCGAGGCGACGATTCCGTGCCCGTCCTTCCAAAGTTTCATTCGAAGCAATCGGATCGAACGCACCGGCTTCATAAATAACGACAAAATCCGTATTTCCTCCATTTCGCGTAAACCAATCGCGAACAGCATGAGCACGGGCTCGGGTCAAATCAAGACTATAAGCCTCCGAACCCGTATCGTCACTATGCATCACCAACATGACATGATAGAAATCGGGTACTCGCAAAGCGGCCAAAAAAGGTCGCAAATAAATGTCGGCCCTATCGCTCAACACGGTATCGTTCGGTAAAAAAAGATTCGAAGCCGATAAGGTCGCTTTAAGAACTTCATAATTGCGAATTAACTTCAAATCGGACAACCGAGCTTTTTGCAAACGTTTCATTTCCCTAGATTGGGCAGTCCGTATCTTACGAGCCTGTTTACCTAAATCTGGAATAGAAAGATTTTCATCGAGAGTCAACTGCGTAATATCTATATGTCCCGTTTTATCGGAAGCTCGCTCCTTTTCCCCACCCGAAAACCAAGAAGATATTTTATTCGCAGCTTTCTGAAAAATATTCTGTGAAGAAACACCTACCGGGGAAAAACATATAACGACCGCCAATAATATAAATACGATTTTTCTCATAGAACCCTAATCAAAAAACGCCCAAAGACTCTTCATAATCCAATTCTCCCCGAACCAGAAACGGCATATCCTCGTCTTCTATTTTCACCCCATCTTTACGTGCGCTTTTACAAGCAAAAGCAATAATGTCCTCTTCATCAAGTTCTACTTCTTCTCCGGCCTGCTCGTCGAACAATCCCTTTTGATCGTAGTAATCATACACAACATCGGTAACATAGATAATATCGTCATGGGTATATTTTTCCTTCAACTCTTGCGGCAATACATTTAATATATATCGAACAGCATCGTCTTCGTCGTATGCAAACAAATCTTCTTCCTGACTCATAGCTTCATTTTTTTATTGGGTAAAAGTACAAATCCAAAATGTCTTTTGCAAATCGATGAAAAAAAAATAAGTTTTTTTGTTGCTATAAAAAAAATATTATCTACATTTGCAGTGTACTATTAAACTAATACACATAAACAGTATAACACTACAAATTGTAAACACCATGTTACAAATTGAAAATCTTGAATTTAGTTATCACAAAAAAGGGAACCCTATCTTCAATGTGATAAACCTGACTATACAGCCCGGCTCGGTTTACGGGCTCTTAGGGAAGAACGGGATCGGGAAATCGACCCTTCTTTACATGATGTGCGGATTGATGTTTCCTCACAAAGGTTCTATCCGGTTCGACGGGATTGAAGTAAAACGCCGATTACCCGAAACCTTAGAAAAAATTTTCCTTGTGCCCGAAGAATTCGATCTCCCTTCCATATCGATCGACGATTATGTCCGTCGGAACAGTGTGTTTTATCCCAACTTCAACATCGATCAATTCAATCAATATCTTTCCGATTTTGAGTTAGAACACACAAAAAATCTAGCCAAAACTTCTATGGGACAAAAGAAAAAATATTTGGTCAGTTTCGCTCTTGCGACAAACACACCTTTATTACTCATGGACGAACCGACCAACGGTATGGACATTCCTTCAAAAAGCCAATTCCGTAAAGTCATTGCATCGGGTATGAACGAGCAAAAAAGCATAGTCATATCTACCCATCAAGTACGCGACTTAGAAAACATGATCGATCACATCACCATACTCGACAACGGACTTCTACTACTCGATGCCGATACCGACACAATAAGCTCTCGACTTCGGTTCATTAAAGGAGGCAACGAAAGTGAGATTGCCGGTGCATTCTATAAAGTATCGACTATCGCGGGATATAGTGCTATATTGCCCAATGAAACCGATGAAGAGTCGCTAATCGATATTGAAATGCTCTTCAACTGTACAATAGGTGACCCCGAAGTAATTCATAATATATTCAATTCCTCCGCAAAATAATACGAACATGAAAGAAACCGATATCATCGATCCCGTACGAATCGAGAAATTCAGTTTAGGCTATTTCAGATGGTCTGTGACGGCCCATATATTCCAACCCAAACGTTTTTGGAAATATTGCACCAAACAAGTATATGAATGGAAAAGAGGACTCTCCCTGCAATTTATATCCTTGACCGGCATTTATACATTATTGATGTTTATTTTCCATACGGACGGCCAGCCGTTCATTACATCAAGCGGTGCACAAATGCTCATTTGGTTCGGATTTTTCATCTATATCGCCAAAAGCAGTTCAAGTCTCGCCGACCAAATAGGGATACGTTCTAAACGAGTAGTCTATCTTACCGTTCCGGTATCGACAGCCGAAAAATATATCGCACATCTATTGTCGACCATTGTCCTATATCCTTTACTATTTTTCGCAGCCATTGTCGTAGCCCAATATGCATCGGAGCTAATATCTTCTACCATAAGAGGCGAAATATTCAATCCGGGAACACCTTTGCAGGGTTGCTTCTCGATGTGGAAAAACAGTGGGTTTACCACGATATTCTTTGTTACCTCCGTACTTAGCACAATCGCGACATTCACACTCGGCGCCACATTGTGGCAGAAGAACAGCTTCTTGAAAACGGTATCGGCTCTTTTTCTTTTTTCTATTGTATTTTCATTTTCTTGCTCCTTATTTCTGACAAATGAAGAAATCGGCTCAGCCGTTTCCTACCTTTTTATAGGAAAATTTTTCGATAACAGCTCAAATTTCTTTTGGCTTATAAATACCGTCCAAATCGCCGAGACAATTATTTTAGGATACATCGGATATTTGAGACTGAAAGAATTGGAAATAAATGAAACCAAACGATAGCCATGCAATTCAAAGAGAACCAAACCATCTACTTACAAATAGCCGAACGAATCAGCGACGAGATTCTGTTAGGGCACTATGCCATCGGGAGCCGCATACCTTCGGTACGCGAATATGCCGCACTCGTGGAAGTGAATGCCAACACGGTCATGCGCTCTTATGAATTCTTGCAGACCCAGGGCATCATCTTCAACAAACGAGGCATAGGGTTCTTCGTTTCGCCCGATGCCAAAATAAAAATAAAGAGCTACCGCCGTAACGAGTTCCTTAAAAACGAATTACAACGTTTCTTCATACAGATATATACACTCTACATTTCTATGGAAGAAATCGATCTCATGTATAAACAATTCATCGATAAATTAAATTCCAAAACATCAAACGCACAATTATGAAACGCTCTACTATTATACTGATTATTTTCCTCGTCTTGCTAATAATCACTCCTATCGTAATCGTAAAAACGGTCAACAACCTATCTCCCGAATCAAAACTTAAAGGCATACAGACCCTATGGAATAAATCAGATCCGAATACCCCTACCCGATATATCATTACCGAAGAATATTTCGGGAGCGACAGTATCGGCACTACAATCAATATTACGACCGATGCCGATTCTGAATCGACCCTTATCGACAATCACAGATACGACGAAGATACGATTCGTATATCGGGAAACGCCCATAGTAGTTACAATATCATTTATGAGGAAGAAGTAAATCTAATTATCGAAAACAAAAATCCGAACATAAAATTCAAGATCGCAAATGCCAATCTCAGTAAGATCAGTCTCAATTCCTCAGGCGAAACAGATATCGTCTCATCAAACTTAGGGACCTTAATATTCCAAGACAGCATAAATACCGCTCCTATCCGCCTCCTTCAAAACAACATCGGTGGACTGATAGCATTGAGCTGCACAAACCGTCCGATGGAAATAACCGAGAACAACATAGGCACAGCCATTTTTCCAGAAAAATACAGAGATTTCTCTCTCGTCAACAATAATATCGGTGTTAACACATGGTCCAATGAATATAATATAACCATAGGTTCCGAAACGAATAACGACAGTGCAGAAACTCATGGAACGTTCAAAATGAAAATCAATGTCAAAACCGACGAATAATACAAATCATTTCACTAAACCACAATACATTTTATCAGGTAAAAAATGAAAAGAGTTTTCAAATTAGGTATATTATTGGGATTTATATTCTCATTATGTACTACGGCACAAGCAGCCACTACCGCTTGTAAAATAAACGGGGTTGTTACCGATTCGATTAGCGGAGAAGCTATTCCGTTTGTCACCATAGGGATAGAGAACAACGAAGGAAAAGTATTGAGCCGAATTGCTTCGGACGCACTAGGGAAGTTTATGATCACAGCTTCGACGGGTCAAAATTACCGTCTGGTCGTCTCATCGGTTGGCTACGGAACAAAATACGTCGATATATCACTTTCGGAAAATGAAAAAAATAAAGATTTAGGAACCATAAAACTTACAGAAAGTTTAGAGTTATCCGAGGTAACAGTCGTCGCTCAAAAACCTTTAATAAAAAGCGACATCGATAAAATCACTTACGATATGGAAGCCGATCCAGACGCCGCCAGCAACAATGCACTAGATATGCTGAGGAAGGTTCCCATGATTACAGTCGATGCCGAAGAAAATATACGGTTGAACGGACAAAGCAACTATAAAGTATTGGTCAATGGGAAAAGCTCGGCAGTAATGTCGGGAGACAATGTCAAAGAAGTTCTCAAAAGTATGCCGGCCAATACGATTAAAAATATCGAAGTTATCACAAATCCCTCTTCCAAATACGAGGCCGAAGGTGTAGGCGGTATCATCAACATCATCACAGTTTCCGCCGGGAAACCAACGGTATCGTAGGTAGTGTAGGTGCAAATGCCGACACCTATGGAGGCTTCGGGGGAAACGTCTATCTCTCTTCCCAAATCGGGAAATTCGCTTTCTCCGGCAGATACTCCGGAAGCCGTTATACCAACGGCGACGGAGGTCACTCGAAAGCTTTTATGGAGACGTTTGCCAACGATGAATTTTACCGCTCCGAAGTATATGGTTCTTCCAAATATCGGGGAGCCGGACATAACATATCCATCGAAGCCAGTTATGAAATAGACACGCTTAACCTCATCAGTTTCTCGGCATGGGGCTGGTTGGGAAACAACAAATCGACAAATGACTTGAATCAAACTTATTTCAATCGCTCCCATGCTCCCAGCAGTCAATATCGTTCGTTAGGAAGTTCCAGCAGCGACTACGGTTCTGTATCGGGTACTCTCGACTACCAACGCTCTTTCGCAAAAAAAGACCGCACGCTAACAGCCTCGTATCAATTCGAGTACAATCCCAACAACTCGGACTACACGACCGAAAATCAAGGGATTATTAATTCAGCAAGCTACATCGAAAAAAGTAAAAACAAAGCTCACGGAACCGAACAAACCATACAGATAGACTATTTCGACCCCTTGACCGATATGCATCAAATCGAGGGCGGGGTAAAATACATCATGCGCTGTAACGTAAGCGACGGAGATAGAGACAAAAGCATTTGGGACGAAACAACCGAAGATTGGAAACAAACACCGCTCCCGGTCAACGATCTCGACTATACACAACATATCTTAGGCGTCTATGCCGGATATGTACTAAAAGTTAAGAAATGGAGCGGGAAAGTAGGAGCCCGATTAGAATCGACTTGGAACGATGGCCGCACTACAAATTACGACATCACGGAAACACCCCAAAAAACAAAGTTCGATAACAATTTTTTCAACATTGTACCTTACGTCACCCTATCGTGGCAACCCCGAGATATGCAAACATTCAAATTATCCTATACTCAAAGGCTTAGTAGGCCCGGAATTTGGCAGCTAAATCCGTTCAAAGACAGTTCGACCCCCATGCAACTGGTATATGGTAACCCTAATTTGGAATCGGAAATATCACATACATTCTCCTTAGGATACACATTGTTTACGGCAAAAGGACTAAACTTAGCCACCGAACTGAATGGACGCATACAAAACAATGGGATAGAGCAGACTATCTTCATGGACGAAGACGGTGTGGCCAACGTAACTTACGACAATATCGGAAAAGCCAGAGAATGTAACTTGAACGTATTTTTTTCGGGAAATATCATTCCTACCCTCAGCCTCTACACCAACCTCTCCGGGGGATATGGAGATTATAGCTCCAAATCGGCAGGATATTCAAACAAAGGTTGGAATTACAACGGATACCTCGGCGCACGTTGGAACGCATGGAAAGACGGTGCAATAAGTGCCAACGTCGGCTACTACTCCGGATTTCGCATGTTGGTAGGAACAACTGCACCAATGGCATTTTGCGGGTTCAGTGTCAGCCAATCATTTTTTGAAAAGAAACTTCAACTGAACCTTTCGGTAAGCGATCCCTTTTCAAAAGAACGCAAATTTACCATGCACATTAAAAACGATGCATATCGTATCGATAACTACAACTACGATCCTTGTCAATACGTACGCTTAGGAGTCACCTATCGTTTCGGGCAAATGAAAGAATCGGTCAAGAAAGCTCGACGCAGTATCACCAACGACGATGTAAAAAGCGAAAGCAGTGGTGGGGTCGGCGGTATGGGAGGCGGGGCCAATATTCAATAGACTCTTTTGACTTCCTGATTTAAATAAACGAAAAAAGCCCCGGACTCGTGAGAATCCGGGGCTTTTTATCTTATTATCAACAAGCGATAAGTTATACCAACTGCTTCTTATATGTTCTCAATTCTTGCTTAATTCGATATATTCTCACCTTCACCGTCCCCAAAGGCATTTGTAAACGGTCGGCTATTTCGTCATAACGATATCCTTGCAAGTATAAACCAAAAAGGGTACGATTATCAATAGACAACAAATCCATAATACGTTGAACATCGATTGTAGAAAAAGAATCTTCACCTTCTATTCCACTTTGTACATCATCGGTATCCGGTATCTCAAAATCGGTAGGAAGAGATTCTTGCCGAGACGAATGGCGACGACAATTCAAGAAAAGATTACGCATAATAGTATATAACCAACTTTTAATACTTCCGGAATCATCATACATCGCTTTATTGCTCAACGCTTTAAGCGATGTTTCTTGCAATAGGTCTTTCGCCTCGTCTTCATTATGAGTCAGACTTTTGGCAAAGCCTAACAGAGCATTTTGCAGTTTCACCACATGCTGCTCAAAATCTTCTTGAATCATTATTATATCTGAAAATTAAAAAATAATTTAGTAAAGATAAGGATTAATTTTTATAATAAAAAATTTAAACTGCCTTTCTCTACTAATACGCTCGAAAGCGAGGTTACTTAGGAGCCTTCTTATATAGCACGATCGCTATTACCGTATAGATGATATTGGGTATCCACATCGCCAACATAGGTGAAGTAGCCCCCGATACCGCAAAGGTAGAGGTCACAGTCGAGAATAATATATATGAGAAACTTAACAGCAAACCTATACCGATATTGATACCCATACCCCCTTTTACCTTCCGGGAAGACAACGACATACCGATAGCTGTCAAGATAAATGCCGCGGCAGCCATAGCGAAACGCCGCTCATATTCTATCTCAAAATTTTTTATATTGGCGACCCCTCTCTCTTTTTGACGGATAATATAACGCCGTAGTTCGGGAGTAGTCATCACTTCGCTATCGTTCTGCGAAATCAAGAAATCCGAAGGTTCTATGGGTACAATCGTATCGAGCGTCGACCCTTTTATCAATTCCTCCCGCATACCGTTGAAATTACGAATCACATAATTGTTAACCCGCCAGAGATAAGCCGAATCGTAATGAATGGTTTGAGCAGTCAATCGGGATTGAAGAACTTTCTTGTCGAACTTCTCCAAAGAAAAACGATAGCCGGTTTTGTTACTATTGTCATAGCGCGATATATAGGCTATTACCCCCGGCTCTACCTGCAACTGAATATTACTGGCATAATCTACCCGCTTATTTTTGACATACGTATTCATATACTCGATACGAGTCACATTGGCCGGTGGTATTACATAGCAACTCAAATAGAGATTCAATGCAGCGATAATGGCTGCCGAAACCATATAAGGCACAAACAATCGCTTGAAACTGATACCGCTCGACAACATGGCTATAACCTCGGAGTTGTCGGCCAGCTTGGAGGTAAAAAATATAACAGCGATAAAAGTAAACAGAGGACTAAACAGATTGGCAAAATAGGGAAGAAAATTGAAAAAATAGTCGAATATCGTCGCCGACAAAGGCGCTTTCAAAAATGAATCCAATTTCTCGTTAATATCGAACATGACCGTAATAGCGAGAATCAAAGCTATCGCGAAAAAGTAAGTTCCCAAGAACTTCTTGATAATATAGATATCTATTTTTTTCAATATCTTCATCTCGTCCCTCTTTACAATCGTGTAGTCACCCGGCATATCATCTCGTCTTTCCACGACTTAAATGTACCGGCTAAAATTTGACAACGTGCCTCCTGAGTAAGCCAAACATAAAATGCCAGATTATGTATCGAGGCTATCTGCATGGCCAGTATTTCTTCACTAATGAATAAATGGCGCAAATAGGCTTTACTGTAACATGTATCGACATAAGAAGTTCCCTCCGGGTCGAGAGGAGAAAAATCATCGGCCCACTTTTTATTCCGCATATTCATGATACCGTTACGGGTAAACAGCATACCATTACGCCCATTGCGAGTAGGCATCACACAGTCGAACATATCGACACCCCGCTCTATACCTTCCAATATATTGGCCGGTGTCCCCACCCCCATTAGATAACGTGGTTTATCCCGAGGCAAGACCTCATTGACAACCTCTATCATCTCATACATTTTTTCCGTAGGTTCACCCACCGCCAATCCGCCGATGGCATTACCGTCAGCACCCAAATCGGCGACATGCTTCGCAGCCTCTATACGCAAATCGGGATAGACACAGCCTTGTACAATCGGGAAAAAAGTTTGCTTATAACCATACAAACCCTCCGTTTCACAAAAGTGTTTCCACCCCCGGTCGAGCCAACGGCGTGTCAAGGCCAATGATTTCTTGGCATAGTCGTAATCGGCATCGCCCGGAGTACACTCGTCGAGCGCCATCATAATATCCGCTCCGATAATACGTTGGGTATCTACCACATTTTCGGGAGTAAAAAGATGTTTCGAGCCATCGATATGCGAACGAAAGTGAGCCCCCTCTTCTGTCAGTTTCCGACGGTCGGACAAAGAAAAAACCTGAAACCCCCCGCTATCGGTAAGAATAGGACGTTCCCAACCGTTAAACCGGTGCAGTCCACCGGCCTGACGTAATATATCCAATCCCGGACGTAAATACAGATGATAGGTATTCCCCAAGATTATTTGTGCCTTAATATCGTCCCTCAACTCGCGCTGATGCACGGCCTTGACCGAGGCCACCGTTCCCACAGGCATAAATATAGGGGTCTGTATCTTCCCATGATCGGTCGTTATCACTCCGACCCTAGCATGGGTACACTCATCGGTATGTACCAGTTCAAAATCCATTGTCCGTCCTTTTTACTCGAAAAAATAACACAAATGAAAAAACAGAAAAACTGATTGACAACATTTGCTCGAAAAAACTCAAAACAGTTTCTTTACTTTATTCGGGAACAAAGATAATGCAAGGCGAATATAGAACAAAATTTATTTTAGTTCTGTTGGGTCATGCCTGTCTTGGACTGTCGTCAAAAAAATGCGAACTGCCGTCAGAAGCAAATGATGGACAAAATCAAATAAACTTGATTTTCACTAAAAACGACAAGACACACCAATAAACATAAAAAACATTAAAAAGAATTACTTCGATATCTTTATCCTACGGAGTATTTACAAATACGTTTATATAATATTATATCGGTTAATTTCTTTTTAAACATCGAGTAGTTTATCAAATAGAAGATATATTTGCAGCTGTTATGCTGACGCCTCGAACGATAATAGTTTTTTTATGTTGGACATGCGGGCTGTCTTTTTTCTGCCACACCGCATATGCCCAATCTTCCACGCCTCCTCCCATGCGGCCGGGCAATGGGTCGGAATTGGAAATAAAAGGAGGTGAATTGTCGTGGCCCCGTACCGAACAGCTACCCTCTTCTACACCCAACGATCGGTTCATGCAGAAAAAGCTGAACGAGCACCTCGAATCTGCATCTTTAAACATCATGCGTCCCTCAACCATGTTTCCCGAAAATCCATCGGAATTCATGTTAAACGTGATTTTACTGCACGCAGTGAAAGACAGCATAGCCAGCCTTCACGACGAAACAATCGCGCGAATGGTCGATATGTTTGTATTACGTAACTTGTTACGGCCTCTCTCCAATGACAAACCCGCTCCTGTCAACAGCTGGTCGATGAGTGCACCCAACACCATGCCCTTCGGTATAGGCGTCTCTTATGTGGGACTCCTCGACCCTGTCGAAATATACCGTAACTGGCAACGCAAGAAAAGAGCCCTACGCACCAAAATGGTTTTAATGACCCTTTTCGGGAACACTACCCGCCCGCTCACCAAACATGAGACTGATTCAATAAAACGAAGCATCGAATGGAAACGCAATGTCCCGGTAAGTACAATTGCCAATCCCGTTCAGATATCCACCTTACTAAAAAACGATACCATCGTCGAACCTTCTAAGCCGAAATTTACAGCACCGCTCTTTGGGAAAGAGCGTCCCCAAATGGCTATCGATACCATCTCCGCAGCATCTTCACCGAAAATAAACGAGATCCGATAGCCTCTGTTCCTCCGAACTTTCTATGCTGCATCCGTGTTGTAAAAAATAAACAAGTCATTTTGTCAGAAACAAAAAGAATTATAAATGAACTTCTTATAGATCCGAACCTTTCCAACGTATCGGAAATATAGACATTATGTCATATTAACAGATTGATTTTCAGACAATATTTCATTAAAACACGGCTGGCATTTCTTTTGACTATATCCCAATGTAAAAACAAAAAAAAGATAAAATAGAAAGGAGAATAAATATATGAATTTCGACAATTTCACAATCAAATCGCAGGAGGCTATCCAAAAGGCTGTGGAGATTGTTCGTAATCACAACGAACAATCCATAGAACCGGTACACCTTCTAAAAGGTATCTTGCAAGTAGGCGAAAGCCTCACCTCATACCTTTTTCAAAAATTGGGAGTCAACGCAGGATTGCTAAACAACCAAGTCGACAGAGAAATAGAATCGCTTCCGAAAGTGAACGGAGGTGAGCCCTATCTGAGTCGGGAAGCTAACGATGCTCTACAAAAAGCAATCGACTATTCCAATAAACTCGGAGACCAGTTCGTGGCATTGGAAGCCATGCTCATGGGATTATTCCTCGTGAAAAGTCCGGCCTCTGCATTCATGAAAGATGCAGGCATAACCGAAAAAGAACTGGGCGCAGCTATCGACGAATTGCGAAAAGGGAAGAAAGTAACCGCAGCTTCGGCCGAAGACACCTACAATGCGTTGAGCAAATATGCAATCAATTTGAACGAACGTGCCCGTAACGGGAAACTCGACCCTGTTATCGGACGAGACGAAGAAATCAGACGTGTATTACAAATTCTGAGTCGTCGAACCAAAAATAATCCTATCTTGATAGGTGAACCGGGTACGGGTAAAACAGCCATAGCCGAAGGACTGGCGCATCGTATCGTACGCGGAGACGTTCCCGAAAACCTGAAAAGCAAACAAATCTTTTCTCTCGACATGGGAGCTTTGGTTGCCGGAGCCAAATACAAAGGAGAATTTGAAGAAAGGCTGAAATCGGTAGTCAACGAAGTCATTCAAAGCGAGGGAGAAATTATCCTCTTTATCGACGAGATACACACGTTGGTGGGAGCCGGTAAAGGCGACGGAGCAATGGATGCTGCCAATATTCTGAAACCGGCTTTGGCAAGAGGAGAATTGAGGTCTATCGGCGCTACTACGCTCGACGAATACCAAAAATATTTTGAAAAGGACAAAGCTCTCGAACGTAGGTTTCAAATCGTCATGGTCGATGAACCCGACGAAATGAGCTCTATCTCGATTTTGAGAGGTCTGAAAGAGCGGTATGAAAATCACCATAAAGTGAGGATTAAAGACGATGCTATCATAGCAGCCGTACAATTATCCGAACGATATATAACAGACCGATTCCTACCCGATAAAGCCATAGACTTGATGGACGAAGCGGCAGCAAAACTGCGCATAGAAGTAGATTCGGTTCCAGAGGCTTTGGACGAAATATCCCGACGAATCAAACAATTGGAAATCGAACGCGAAGCTATCAAACGTGAAAACGATACCGAAAAGCTGCAACAGTTAGCCAAAGAAATTGCCGACCTGAAAGAAGAGGAAACTAAATTCAGAGCCAAATGGCAATCGGAAAAAGAACTGGTTAACCGCATACAGCAAAATAAAATCGACATCGAGAACTTACGTTTCGAAGCCGATAAAGCCGAACGAGAGGGCGATTATGGTAAAGTAGCCGAAATACGGTATGCCAAAATCAAACAAAAAGAAGACGAAATCCATGCCACGCAACAAAAGCTACACGAGTTGCAAGGTGACAAAGCTATGATTAAAGAGGAAGTCGATGCCGAGGACATCGCCGACGTCGTATCTCGCTGGACAGGCATTCCGGTAAACAAAATGATGCAAAGCGAAAAAGACAAACTGCTCCACCTCGAAGAGGAACTGCACAAACGAGTTGTAGGTCAGAACGAGGCCATCACGGCCATTGCCGACGCCGTTCGTCGGAGTCGTGCCGGATTGAATGATCCTCGTAGGCCTATCGGGTCGTTCATCTTCCTCGGTACGACCGGTGTGGGTAAAACCGAGTTAGCGAAAGCTCTTGCCGAATATCTGTTTGACGATGAGAACATGATGACTCGTATCGACATGAGTGAATATCAAGAGAAATTCAGTGCCACTCGTCTCATCGGTTCCCCTCCGGGATACGTTGGATACGACGAAGGTGGCCAACTGACCGAAGCAATCAGGCGTAAACCTTATTCGGTGGTTTTGTTCGACGAAATAGAAAAGGCTCACCCCGACATCTTCAACATTCTGTTGCAGGTACTCGATGACGGACGATTGACCGATAACAAAGGCCGATTGGTTAATTTCAAAAACACCATTATCATCATGACTTCGAATATGGGTTCCGCCTTGATACGCGAAAATTTTGAAAAGATGACCTCTGCCAACAAAACCGAAGTCATCGAAAAGACAAAAGAAGCGGTCTTGAATATGTTGAAACAAACCATACGTCCCGAATTTCTCAACCGTATAGACGAAACGATTATGTTCACCCCGTTGAGCGAGAAAGAAATCGAAGAGATTGTGTCGTTACAAATCGACAACATCAAAAAGATGTTGGAGAAAAACGGTGTCACCCTCGAAATTACACCCAAAGCACTGGGCTTGATTGCAACCGAAGGCTACGACCCTGAGTTTGGAGCACGTCCGGTAAAACGAGTGATACACCGGCTTATCTTGAACCAGTTGTCGAAAGACCTGCTGGCCCAGAAAGTAGACCGATCGAAGCCTATCATAGTCGATACCGAAAATGACCAAATCGTATTTCGTAACTGAAACGAGATAAAAAGCAAGGAGGTGCGTCGTAATGCACGATGCACCTCCTTTTTTTCTACCGAAAACCTATTTATTCTCTGTTCTCTATTATTTTTCTACATTCTTTTCACTCCTCGGCAAGGGATTAAAATCGGGAAACTGGCGACCCAGTTTCATATCTTTCCCCATAAATGGAGTCCCAAATCTTTCACGCCAAGAATCGCGGGCTGCTCGTTTTTCCAATCGTGCCACTTTCTGTTCCAAATACTGAATATACTGATCTTTGGTCAGAATAGATTTAAATGTGGAATCCCGACGAACCTTAGCCGCTTTCATCGATTCTCGATTCGATTTCTCAAATTCCTTCTTTTTCTCTCGAATCGCTTTTACTTCCGTATCGAACGTCTTATCGGCTTCTTTTAATTGAGAAAGCTGTTTTTCGCTAAGATTCAAATCTTTCACCATTTGTTCACAAGGGAATTCACATTTCTCTTTCCGTTCGTTCTTTACTTTATTACCGGCAAATGAACTCATCGATAAAACGAGAACAAGAGCGAACGATACTATTGCCTTTTTCATAAATTTTCTCCTTTCATTAAAAAGTTTTCTTCAATTTATTTATTCGCGAATCTGTTTATAAGACTCTGTTTTTGTCCAAAGGTTTAACCACACGTTCTGCGAAATGTTTAAATTTAGCACTTTTAACAAAATGGAGAATTGTTATTCCCGAATTAAGTCTTTCAACTTAATAGCTTGGAAAGTCATGTGAGCCACGCTACTCTCATATAAAATACCCACTGTCTCACGATCGATCATGGTCAGACAGGTATATCCCCACCCCTCATCTTCGTCCAACATCACTTGATTTTCTGGCAACCACGTCAGGCCTTTATCTAAACTGGCTTTAATCGTAATATGGTTGCGCCCCTTCTTCGTGTTGGGATTCGAGAAAAGAAGGATATCCCTACCCAATACATTATCTTCGGCACGAACATGAATCAGACTCGCCATACACACGGGTTCTTGCAAAGCTTTTCGGGACGACTCATGCTCGGTCCATGTTTTTCCCAAATCCTCGGTTATGGCTACGGCTCGGCTTCCTCCCCGGTTATCCCGCATATTCAACATCAACACTCCCGGCTCTATCTCCACGACCTGAGCCTCTGTCGTATTTGTCCGTGCCAGATTATGTATATTCCAAGTTTTACCCCGGTCCTTACTATACATAATACCAGCATTCGGAATACGAGTCGAATCTATGAACTGAATGGGAAATACCAACGTGCCGTCCTGCATGGTAATACCTCGCCCCGGCCCTTGAAGTAGGAAATACCAAGAAGGATCTTTCACCTGCCCGGTTATATTAATCGGCTTCGACCAAGTTTTGCCGTCATCGGTACTCTTCGTCATCACGAGTTGAGCCGTATAGCTCTTTTCCATTCCCGGCTGTGAACTCCACCATGCCCGTTGATTCCCCATACCGTGTGTCCACGCCGCGACAATCCACACTGTATTTGTCTTTGTATCGACCAAGATAGAAGGGTCTCCTACCCCATTTTGGGCAGCCGGCAAGCCTCCGGTCTCTCCGAAAGAAAGCGGCAATCTCATTTTCTCCCATGTACTCCCGCCATCGGTACTACGACTCAATCCAACATCTACATGTTCTTGCAGATCCACGCTACTGTTATAACGCACATCATACACACCCAACAATGTACCTTTATTCGTAGTGACCAATCCGGGAATACGAAACGCCGAAGCACCGTCGTTACCAGCATGACGAACACCTACTCCCATGCGGTGTACAATACCGTCGGGCGACATTTTTTTACAAATAGCCTCTTTCCCGTCTATTGTCACAGAACTCAAATCGGCCGTCACCTTAGATAAAAGAGATGTGCCGGGTCTCACCTGCAAACTCACCCAAAAGAAATTAACTCCCGGAAATAATTTGTAATTACATTCCAAAACCACCGACTCAGACACATTCGATTCCTCGGCACATTTTATCGAATAAGAAGGATATGCCGACAATGTCTTACCGGGACTGAAACTCGAAATATAACTAACCGGAGCAAATCGATTCTTATCCTCTTCTTGACGGGCTTCTGTTCCACCATAATAGAGCTTTACAGATTGAATATCGTCGAGATTTTTACACCTCGACAAGTCTACTGTTACTCCATCAAGCATTCGGCTGTCTCGTGCATCGAATCGAAGATAAAATAATAGATTATCCTGCCGTTCTATCAAAATGGGGACTTGTGCCTCTTTTATAAAAACCGTATCCGAAGCTCTTACTACCGACCAATATCCAATTAACAAGGAAAAAAGAAAAAGTCTCTTCATGACATATCTAATTAAATTTGCGGAATAAAGATAACAGTTTTTTACTTATTACTCCAAAAACCAGCCGATTTTCATACTTCTCATAAACGGCTCTATCTTTCCGTTTCTTTCCTTGCAAAAACGGTTCAAAACAAGTATATTTGTATCAACAGAAACAAGTAATTTATGTTACAACCTCTGGCAGAAAGACTAAGGCCCAAAAACTTAGACGAATACATCGGACAGGAACATCTGGTAGGACCGGGAGCCGTACTGCGGCGTATGATCGATGCGGGTAAAATTTCGTCTTTCATTCTTTGGGGGCCTCCGGGTGTCGGAAAAACAACTCTGGCTCACATCATATCGCAACAATTACAAGCACCATTCTTCACATTGAGTGCCGTACAATCCGGCGTAAAAGAAGTTCGCGAAGTAATAGATCGATGCAAAGCCAATATTTTTTCCAAAGTACGTCCCATACTGTTCATCGATGAAATCCACCGGTTCAGCAAATCACAGCAAGACTCTCTCCTCGGCGCGGTCGAATACGGTACGGTGACGCTCATCGGAGCAACGACCGAGAATCCCTCTTTCGAAGTAATACGTCCCCTGCTCTCCCGTTGTCAGGTATATGTCCTCAAATCACTCGAAGTAAAGCACTTGCAGCTACTGCTCGACAGAGCTATACATTCCGATACTTATCTGAAAGAACGCGATATAGAAGTAAAAGAGACCGATGCTCTATTTCGTTATTCAGGAGGGGATGCCCGAAAGCTGCTAAACATCATCGATCTCGTATCCCAAGCGGTCGGAGAGAACGAAAAAATAATCATCGACGATGCGATTGTAACGGAACGGTTACAACAAAATCCTGCCGCCTACGACAAAAACGGCGAAATGCACTACGATATCATATCGGCATTTATCAAATCCATACGTGGCAGCGATCCGGATGCCGCAATCTATTGGCTTGCCCGCATGGTCGAAGGAGGTGAAGACCCCGCTTTCATCGCACGACGATTGGTTATATTGGCTTCCGAAGATGTAGGACTGGCAAACCCCAATGCCCTGCTTTTAGCCAACGCTTGCTTCGATGCTGTACAAAATATAGGGTGGCCGGAGAGTCGCATTATCATGGCCGAAACGACAATCTATCTGGCTAGTTCACCCAAAAGCAATTCGGCCTACATGGCGATAAATCAAGCACTAGAAACGGTAAAAACAACAGGAAACCTTCCTGTTCCGCTACATCTTAGGAATGCACCGACACAATTGATGAAAGAGTTGGAGTATGGAAAAAATTACAAATATGCACACGATTATACGGGTAACTTCGTCAATCAGCAATATTTACCAAACGAGTTGAAAGACAATAATTGGTGGAAGCCTCAGGATAACGTTGCGGAGAACAAGCTGAAAGATCATCTAAATAAGCTATGGAAAGACCGATACAAATAATCTGTCGAAATGCTATCTCGGGCTAACAAATAGCCGTCATTTTGTAAATTTTTGTAACAAAATATTTCAAAGCGCATAAAAACTAAGAAAAAAAGAATTACTTTTGTAATCTATCAAAACCAAATTATACCAAACTACTAAACAAAGATCGTTATGAAGAAGCACAATTTCTATGCAGGCCCTTCTATTCTGAGCGAATACACCATTAAAAACACAGCGGATGCCGTACTTAATTTCGCAGATACAGGTCTGTCTCTGTTGGAAATATCACATCGCAGCAAAGAATTTACAGCGGTTATCGAAGAAGCTAAAACCCTAGTAAAAGAGTTGCTCGAAGTCCCTGCCGGATATGATGTCCTATTTTTAGGTGGAGGGGCCAGCATGCAATTCTGTATGGTTCCATATAATTTGTTGAACCGTAAAGCTGCTTACCTCGAAACCGGAACATGGGCTGTAAATGCAATCAAAGAAGCTAAATTGTTCGGAGAAGTAGATGTTGTCGCTTCTTCGAAAGAAGCCAACTTCTCTTATATCCCCAAAGGATATACTATCCCCGATGATGTTGATTATTTCCACTTTACCTCCAACAACACGATATACGGAACAGAAATGCGATTTGACCCAGACGTAAATGTACCTCTTGTAGCCGATATGTCTTCCGATATTTTCTCCCGACCTATCGACGTTTCCAAATATAACGTCATCTACGCCGGAGCTCAAAAAAATTTAGCCCCTGCCGGAGTTACTATCGTGATTGTCAAAGAAGATGCACTCGGACATGTAGACCGGGCTATCCCCACCATGCTCGACTATCGCACCCACATCAAAAAAGGATCGATGTTCAATACGCCTCCCTGTCTCCCCATCTACTCGGCATTGCAGACCTTGAAATATTATAAGGAGATGGGAGGTATCAAAGAGATGGAAAAGCGTGATTTGGAAAAAGCAGCTATCCTCTACGATGCTATCGATTCCAGTAAAATTTTCGTCGGAACAGCAGCTCACGAAGATCGCTCCATCATGAATGTCTGCTTCGTTATGAAAGAAGAATATAAAGACCTCGAAAGTGAATTTATCGAATTTGCTTCCTCACAAGGCATGGTAGGTATTAAAGGACACCGTTCGGTAGGTGGATTCAGAGCTTCCATTTATAACGCTATGCCTAAATCGAGTGTCGAAGCCCTCGTAGCTACCATGAAAGAATTTGAGAAGAAACACTAATATAGAAAAACCATGAAAGTATTAGTTGCTACTGAAAAGCCGTTTGCTGCCGTTGCAGTAAATGGAATCAAAGAAGTTCTCGACAACGCAGGTGTCGAAATGGTTCTTTTGGAAAAATACCCCGATAAAGCCGCTCTACTAAAAGCAGTCGAAGATGTTGAAGGCCTCATTGTGCGCAGCGATATCGTCGATGCCGAAGTTTTTGACACCGCCCCAAAATTAAAAATCGTAGTACGTGCCGGAGCGGGTTATGACAATATCGACCTCAACGCGGCTACTGCCAAAGGAGTATGTGTAATGAACACCCCCGGACAAAACTCCAACGCTGTGGCCGAGCTCGTGTTCGGTATGACTATCTTAATGATACGAAATCATTTCAATGGAACATCGGGTACGGAATTGAAAGGGAAAAAACTAGGAATCCATGCCTACGGACAAGTAGGTCGTAATGTGGCCCGTATCGCCAAAGGATTCGACATGGAAGTTTATGCATTCGATCCTTATTGCCCCGACGATGTGATGAAAAAAGACGGTGTAACGCCTGTCGCATCGGCCGAAGAGCTTTATAAAACATGTCAATTCGTATCGCTGCATATCCCGGCTACGGCCGAAACGAAGCAATCGATCAACTACTCGTTGCTTTCGCTTATGCCCAAAGGAGCTCTTCTCATCAACACGGCTCGTAAAGAGGTGATATATGAAGAAGATCTGGCACGCATACTCGAAGAACGTACCGATTTTCACTATGTAGCCGATGTTGCACCGACTATTGCCGACACTTTAAAAGAGAAATTCGGCAACCGAGTATTCTTCACTCCGAAAAAAATGGGAGCCCAAACCGCCGAAGCGAACATCAATGCAGGTATCGCTGCCGCCCGACAATCGGTCGGATACCTAAAAGACGGTATAGACAAGTTCAGAGTCAATAAATAACATTGTTGACATATTTCCGAATCCCCTAAGTACGTTCTTAACAACACGTGTACTTAGGGGATTTATTCTTCACCAACAACATCATTCAACTATGCTCGACAGAATAAATACCTTTCGTTGGCAATCCATCACCGAAACCCTTTTGAATGCGCTCAAACGATTTCCGGTCGCAGCAACAGCAACAATCGGGTTGTGTATTTCTCTGCTATTACTCGTTAACCTCCCCTATGAGCAATTAAAAGGAAGCATACTCTACGAACCCTCCTATTGGTACGTATGGGTAGGAGCATTACCTCTCGCTGCAAGTATCGTCCTCTGCTTCGAGAACCGTTTGAACCCCACTATACGACATTCAGTATCCCTACTCGCTGTACTATTATGGAGCTTGTACGGCTACATTTCGAACGATACTCCCGAACATTTCTTCGGGGCACTTGCTTTCATAGCTCCTATCGTAACATTTTTTTCGTCCTTATTTTGGGCTGCCTTTTTGAAAAAGGACACCGATACCTCTTTTTGGAATTTCTCCTATCTGTTGTGTATTCAAATACTAACAGGTTTACTTTTTGCATCGGTCTTGGCAGCCGGTCTCTCTCTGGCGTTATTTTCTACCGATACTCTGTTCGGCTGTGAATTCAAAAGCGAGATGTATTCAAACATACATGTACTTTGCTATACCTTGTTCTTTCCTTTCTATCTGCTAGGCAACATTCCTATCGCCTCGATAACCGAAACAAAGACGCGTTCGTTTGCCCAAGCATGGAAAATCCTAGGTTTATATATACTATTACCCCTCCTCATACTCTACGGAACAATCCTTTATGCCTATTTAATAAAAATCATAATTCAGTGGCAACTTCCCGATGGTTGGGTCTCCGCACTAGTCTCCATTCTCACCATAGGCGGAACAATCACCCTTTTTATACTATATCCGTTATGCATACAAAAGAATCGTCCTTTGAAATTTTTCAGGCAATGGTTCGGCATACTGCTTCTCCCTCTATTAATCTTAATGACTGTCGGTATAATCCGCCGCTTTCAAGACTATGGTATCACGACTAACCGCCTATACGTACTACTGCTCAACTTTTGGTGTTATACGACTGCCTTGTATACCATTTTTACATCTGGTAAAAAAATAAAAATCCCGTTCATCTCATTTATTCTTCTTTTCCTCATCTCATCAATCGGTCCGTGGAGATTCAGCGAAATTACCCGGTATACCATGCACAAGCGGATAGATACACTCATTCAAAATAACAAACTCGGGACAAACAATCTACTTACATTCGACAGTTTAGAAACCCAATGCACCCAGCTCGACTCTATCGATGCCACCCGACTACAAGACGACCTTCTCTATCTCACAGAGAATTATGGGGCAAAAGATATACAAGTCTGGTTCACCGATTCCGTTTCCTCGATGCAATTTTCCAAACTCACACAAGGGATAACATCTGCATTGAATCGCTCACAGGAAAATCATCGCATCTATTTTTCCTACTACCAATCGGATTCTTACGAAGGCAAAAACATAAATATAAAAGATTACCAATACGCCCTGTTTTTCGATGAAAATTCAAATATCCGAACGAACAACGGCAATGTAGAAATATTGGGGCCAGACAGTACCGTTGTCGCCGTTTATCCGCTAGTCGACCTACTAAAAAAACAAAACTACAAAGTAAATCCCAACGACACAGTTTGGTCTTTCCGAGGCAACAATACATACATACTTCCTCTGTCTTTGGACGGCTATATGAACAACCCGCAAGAAATTGGAGGGTTATATATTAAAGGCATCGTTTTTTACAATCCATAAAATAAAGGGGCTGCCTGAGAGGCAGCCCCTTTATTTTATCGTAGAAAAACTATATTATTCCTTATTGTCACCCATCAGTCCTTTCCAAACCATTGCAGACAACGCAGCTCCGAAAAACGGCGCTACAATGAACAACCACAACTGTGAAAGAGCTTCTCCTCCTGCAAACAGAGCCGGAGCAATACTACGAGCGGGATTTACCGATGTTCCCGTAATAGGGATACACACAATATGAACCAACACCAAAGTAAGACCGATAGCCAATCCTGCGAAATTGTCCGCTCCTTTTTTCTCATCGGTCGCACCCAATACCACCAATACAAAAATAAACGTAAAGATTGTCTCGGCGATGAATGCCTGTAACATTTCTCCGTCTCCAAAACTATTGGCTCCCGTCGTAGTCACTCCCGATGAACCGCCCGTAGAAACCAAAGCATAAATAATAGACGATCCAATAATCGCTCCGATTATCTGAAAGACCATATACATGGCGGCATCCTTCCCGTTCATTCGTTTAGACAACCATACACCCAACGTAATAGCCGGATTGATGTGGCAACCCGATATACCGCCAATCGTATAAGCCATAGCAATCACAGAAAAGCCGAATGCCATAGCAACGCCCAACGTTCCTACTCCCGCACCGCAAGCAGCTGCTATATTGCCCGCAAATACAGCACTTCCACAACCCATCAACACGAGTACCATAGTACCCACCATCTCTGCCAAATACTTTTTCATGATTTTAATGTTTTTCTGGTACAATATGCACCTATTAGCAAATTTGTTAATAAACTATATAACCATTTAAGGTTTTCTATTACAAAGGAAAAAATAAATTTTGAACTTCCCAAAGATTTCTATTTTTTCGTATTTTTGGAATCATTTTCAAATAAGCGATAATCTACAAACAAGAGGACTATCATCAAATATCAAATTAATTATACGATTATGAAGATAACAGAAATTACAAATGGTATACATTATGTAGGAGTAAATGACCGGTGTAAATATAAATTCGAAAATCTTTGGCCGCTTCCATACGGAGTATCCTATAATGCTTACTTGATAACCGATAAAAAAAATGTATTAATAGATACCGTAGATGCCGCTTATACCGATAGACTACTCGACAACATAACCGAAATTATCGGGGACGGGAAAATAGATTATCTCATAATCAACCACATGGAACCGGATCATTCTGCCTCGATACAATTTATTCGTCAAAAATATCCTCAAATGACAATTGTAGGCAATATCAAAACCCTCGAAATGGTCAAAGGATATTATGGAATAGACGACAATACTCTTTGTATTAAAAACGGAGAATCCTTGTCTATCGGGAAAAGGACTCTCACATTTCATCTTACGCCGATGGTTCATTGGCCCGAGACAATGATGACCTACGTTAACGAAGACAAATTGATTTTTTCAGGGGATGCCTTCGGCTGCTTCGGTACTTTGGACGGAGGCATTACAGACAGTCAATTAAACACGGATAAGTATTGGAGCGAAATGGTGCGTTACTACTCCAATATCGTGGGGAAATACGGGCCAGCCGTACAAACGGCACTGAAAAAACTATCCGACATAGAAATCAAAACGATTTGTTCCACACACGGACCCATATGGGAAAAAGAAATAACCAGAGTCATTGGCATTTATGATCGCCTCAGTCAATATGAAGGTGAACCGGGTGTTGTTATCGCTTATGGCAGTATGTACGGGCATACCGAACAGATGGCCGAAGAAATAGCTCGTGAACTAGCAGCCAACGGAATCAAAGAGATTGTACTCCACAATGTTTCCCACGAAGACCCATCGTATATCCTCCAAAACATATTCCGCTACCGGGGGCTCATTATAGGCAGCCCTACTTATTCTAACAGATTATTTCCGGCAGTCGAAACCCTCACCGAAATGATTGCTACACGGGATATCAAGAATCGCACGTTTGCCTATTTCGGTTCTTTCACTTGGGCCGGTGCGGCAGTAAAACACCTCGCCGCATTCGCCGAATCCATGAAATGGGAAACTATCCCCTGCTGTATAGAAATGAAACAAAGCATTACTCCGGCTATAAAGGAGCAATGTAGAAACCTTGCACAAGAAATGGCAGCTCGGTTAACTCGATGATTCAACAAATCCAATAAAAGAACGGGAAAGAATAAAATTCTTTCCCGTTCTTTTATACTCAAAATCATTTCTATTAACTATCACTTTTTCTGAACAAACGTTTATACCACGGAATAACATATTCCGACCGCGAAGAAGCATATCCATAACCATATTTTCCGCTACCATATTGGCGATATGAATAAGTCCTTGAATTCATATTCACATCATTCAAAATAAGATAAACCGGCACATTGATACGCTTATTGTCAATCCATGCATTCAACATCTCGATCGACGCTTTATTCGTATAATTAGCCCTCGCTACATAAATAACCACATCGATAGCCCGGGTCAACAAAAATGAATCGGATACCATACCCAACGGTGCTGTATCCAAAATCACATAATCATAATGGGATCGTGCATAATCGACCAACTGCTCAAAACGAGAACTCATCAACAATTCGTTCGGATTAGGAGGAACAGGCCCTGCCGGCAAAACGTCCAAATTAGAATCAATTCCAGAAGATTGAATAAGAGCCGAAAGATCAGAATCTCCACCCGACAAATAGGTAGTAACACCCCTCATATTGGACATTTGGAAATGCTGAGCCAAACGAGGACGTCGTATATCCACACCTATCAGAAGCACCCGTTTTCCCGTTAGGGCAAAACTCAAAGCCATATTGCAAGAAACGAATGTCTTTCCTTCATGCATTACCGACGATGTTACCGCTATCACCTTTTTCTCTGGACCAGTAAGGACAAACTGTAAATTATTCCTCAACAATCGGAATAGTTCGGCAATGGGCTCCACACTCTTTTTCTCAACCACAAAAAATTTATTTCCCGGCTTCTTAGATATCTCAGCCAAAACAGGTATGGAAGTAAGACGTTCTAGCATTTTCTTATCTTTCAACACAGGGAATAACAACATTCTGAGGTAAATCACAAATGCCGGCAACAAAACGCCCAATAAAACAGCAGCACAAAGCAGCAATATTTTCTTAGGAGAAACTGGTTCTCCCGTAGAATCCGGATCGTCGATAATGCGTGCTACCGGTACGGTCATACTTTTGGCCAATGCATTCTCTTCTCTTTTTTCCAACAAGAATACATACAGATTATCCTTTATCCTTTGCTGACGCATAATATCGGATAATTCCCGCTCGTATTGAGGTACGTTCTTAATCTTGTCTTCGATAATCTTATCCTGACGGGATAAATCTCTCTTTTTAATTTCTACTCCTTTACGAATGCTTTCGACACCTTTCAGTACCAATGACCTTTGAGTCTGTATATCTCTCGTCAACTCAACGATAACAGGATTGGATTCCGATGATGAATGTAATAATCTTTCTCGTTGTTGCAGACTTTTATTATATTCTCCTATTAATTTAGCTAAATCTTTATCGTCAATTCCCAACGCAGGAATGGGCATATATTCATTTTGAGGTATCGATAAAAATTTCTCTACATAATCGACAAGGCTTTTCTGCAACTCCAACTCGGCCAACTTCTCATCGGTAAATCCAGTTTGCTCCAAATATAATTTCGCCTCAGACGAAATATCAATCAAATTATTATGACGGCGATATTCTTCTACTCGCGCCTCTACAACCGATAAATCTTTTGAAATAGAATCCAAACGAGCATCAATAAACTGTTGCGTTTTTTCAGTCCCTTGATTTTTTTGCTTGGCCGCATCGATATTATAAAAATCGACCAGTGTTTTTATAAAATCCTCACCCGCTTTTACTACCGGAGTTCGATATACGACCTTCAAAATCGTTGCATCTTTCGAAGCAAAAGCCACTGTCAAATTTCCGGCAATAGACTTACTCACGCTTCTCGGATTCGATAAAGATATATTCAACGTTTTATCCACGGTAGGAATCGTATCGCCAGTATATCTTAGTCGGATAAATCCCTTGTGAAAAGGTATGGAGTATGGAAAAGTTTCGACCGTAGTGTTACAAATTTCTACCTCATCGCCCCTCACATTTCGAGTCTTCGCCTCCAAATGGAACACTCCGTTTTGCGGTTTTATTCTAATATTCAAAGAAGACTTCAACGAACGCACATCAATCGAATCAAGAACTGCTTCTATCGGAGTATCTTCATACAATGGAACATTTCTCAAAAAAGAATTCCAAGAATAAGACGTGTACAAATTAAGAGCTTCGACGACATCTGTAATCTGATTTTTCGAACGTAAGACTTCTATTTCATTATCTATATTTTTCTTATAGGAAGATAGTCCTAGGCTTTCCAATAATATATTGCTGTTATCTCCTTTATTGTCTTGAATATATACTACAGATGTGACCTCATAAACCGGAGTCTGCCTGAAACAATAAAACATTACCGCCACAGCAAGTACGACCACGCTGGCCACAAACCATTTCCAATATGAAATACATTCTAAAAAGAAGCCCGTAACATCAAATGCCTCTTCCGATGCATTTTTTACAGATGTATTCTGCTTATCTTCCATAAAACTTTTATTTCGAAATACTCCAAGCTGTAATAATAAGGTTAGCGATAGTCAATAAAATTGAAGTCGCGCTAAAAATCAATGAAGTCGTGGGAGGTACGACAACAGCAGAATTGGCTTTGGATTTGTTTGGTTGAACATACAATACATCATTCTGCTGTAAATAAAAATAAGGCGAAGATATCAAATTCTTATCATTCAAATTTATTCTCGCTATACTCTTAGTTCCATCTGAGTTTACCCTCACCAACAGCACATTATCCCGGCGACCTGTTATAGCCAAATCTCCGGCCAAAGCGATCGCATCCAATATACTCACTCGTTCGTTTTCTATGGTAAACAATCCCGGTCTATTCACATCTCCTAATACCGATATAGAAAAGTTTTGTATCCACACAGTCACTTGGGGTAGTTCATTCAGATATTCGGGATAAAGGAGTTCTTGAATCAAATGTTCTACCTCCATCTTACTTTTTCCCGCTACGTGAATACGCCCAATCACCGGGAAATCGATATTACCCGCCTGATCAATCAAATAATATTCAACGGCTTTCGATGCATTTCCTCGCAGATAAGCCTCTCCTTGCATCAACCTCTTGTTAAACGGGATAACAACCTCTTGATTCTTAGCCACTACCGATATATCTATAATATCCCCCGGAGCTAAAACAGGAGAAGACTGAACCGTCGCAGCATTCAATACTTCGGCAGGTATATCTTCAATATCAACCATATAGGGAACATTCTTCGAAGAAGAACAAGACGTTATCCCCCAAAGAAGTATCATAAAAAACGTCAAATACAAATATCTCATTATGTGCTCTGTTTCTAAATAATGGCCCAATTATATAATCGCCATGCAAAAATAACACTTTTTACATGGCGAACAATATTTTTATCAGAAAAACCACGATTCAAACGCGATTCATGACATTGCACAACAAAGCCCGTTCCCTCTTCACTATCGCTAAACAAAGAGAACGGGCTCAACAATAATTCCCCTTTTTCAGAAATTATATTGAATCATTGCATTGATTCGATTGGCCTGACCATCTTCCCTATTCATATTGGAACGACGACCATAAAGATATTCAAGCCCAATACTACAATCGGGAGTTAAATTATAAAAAGCGTTCCCGACAATATATTGAGCATATCGATAGGAATTTTCCGAGAGCGACCCGGTTTTGCTGTATAATCTACTTTGACTATAAGATGCTGAAATAAAGAATTTTTGAGAGAATGAATACCGTATGCCAGCCACATAGCCTAATGTTTCTGGTGCATAAAGTTTCCCTTGATTATCGGGGTCTGGAATCAAATCGAAACCCTTCCCGTTCAAACCGTTCAAGTATCTATCGTATCCTCGTCCATAAACCCCTTGATAATATAGCATTACCTTCGGTGTAATATTAGCTAATCCCGAAAGTTGCACGGCCCAACCCAAAACAGATTTATTTCGATAGGCCATCAAATCTCGATAGGACAAACCTCGTATAAGACCAGAAACTCGTATATGATTGTTCCCTTCGTTCCAACCATACTGGACATAAAACGGGATATCGGGCATACGCTGACGAATAGCCATATTGTTACCATCACTTAGCGTATAAGTCACCGAAGGTGCTTCGGCCGCCAATGCCACCTGCCAATGTTTACTTAAATCAAGAGTATAACGCAACATAACATTACGCACACTAGTCATACCATTTGGACCTTCATAATCGATTGTAGGAGGAGCTGCTGCGGGATCCACAAAGGTACTCCAAGTCTGTCCGACTAAAAAGCCGCGGGCATTCACATAAGCCTGTCTGAGACGAAAACCGTAATCCTGTCCTCCCCGAAAATCACTTTCTACATAAACGGTATATTTTCCTAATACAGAATTGGCCCCGACTAATTTCAAAAACAGACGTGTGGTAGAAGCATCCATTTGATACTGATTACGTTCCGCCGGATTACGGGGAACAGGGATATCGTATGTCACAAAATCCCGGTTAGGCAGAGCCCCATCAAAATCATAGGAAGCGGTAGCCTTTACATAACCACCTATACCCAATGCCGCACGCCCTTTACGATCTATCAGCAAAAAACGAGGGGCTCGCGGGTCTTGGAAATGCAATAACCGAGTGTCGTAAAACATCGCCATCAATTCGTCATTCGGAGGGGTTTCCCCCCACAAAAGAATTACTCGAGCCGGCGACTGTGAAGGGCCTTGACAAACACACTCTTCTACAACGACATCGGTCTGTTTATCCATTTTATTATCAGCCTGTACCGATAATAATGCCGTCACCAAAAAACAGGAACAAGAAACAAATAATTTTTTCATACTTTCTTGGGATTTAAACGTTTCATCGATAATTAAAACAACGAGGTACATGAATTGTTGAAACAATCGTAAAAATAAGTACCTTTGTATTTTGAATAAATCCCCATAATTATGGAAACAATTACTTTATTCTTAACCCCCGAATTCGATACGATCAGGGACGAAATGGGCTACGATGAGAACGACGATTTCGATGCCTACGACATTCTATTCCAACAAGGTTATGACGGAGAAATGATAGAAGTAGAAGAAAATGAAATCTTCGAAATCCCAGAGGGGTACATAGCGACTATACAAGCAACGGATACGAACGACGAATTTTATATACTCGACGAGGGAGAAGACGTTTTCGAGAAAGAAGATTTCCAAACAGAAACATTACGAGAAGGACAATATCGGTATGATGCCGCCGAGAACATTTTCTGGAAAATCAACGACGAACCAAGCGACCTCTCCTTGTAACTATTTACGATAAAAAGATGAATCCACTTCAACCAGAGATACACCCCCTCGCCCCATTTCTTCCACCCAATGCCCGGCTCCTATTGCTAGGAAGTTTTCCGCCTCCCCGCAAGCGCTGGTCGATGGATTTTTTCTATCCCAATTACACCAACGATATGTGGAGAATTTTTGGGCTTATCTTCTTCGATGACAAAGATCATTTTGTAGATATAGAAAAGAAAAAATTCCGTAAAGACAACATCGAACAATTTCTACGGGAAAAAGCCATTGCTGTAAGCGATACAGTAGCCGTTGCCAATCGCCTAAACGGAAATGCCTCGGACTTAACCCTCGAAGTCGTCGAGCCATTAAATCTGGCCGGAATACTCGATCAAATTCCTCGCTGTCATACTCTGGTGACCACAGGACAAAAGGCAACCGACACATTACTTTCTATCACAGGTTCACCAGCTCCTGCGATCGGAGGGTTCGTCGATTTTCTTTACCATAATCGCCGCCTCCGGCTTTACCGTATGCCCTCCACTTCCCGCGCTTATCCCAAGCCTCTAACCGATAAGGCGGAAATATACCGTACCATTTTCCAAAACTTCGAGCAATAGCCATATTAAAATACGATTACATTTTCACAAAAATTCAAATTTGTAACACGAATATATTACCTTTGCAGCCATAAAAGTGCAAATTTTATAATCCTTTTTTATGGAATCATTATCTTTCATTCAGTGGTGTCTCGATAATTTAAACTACTGGACTATTACATTTCTAATGATGATAGAAAGTTCCTTTATTCCTTTCCCTTCCGAAATCGTCATTATACCGGCCGCATATAAAGCCGCTTACGGAGAATTAAACATGTATTTGGTGGTTATCTTCGGGACTCTCGGAGCAGACCTCGGTGCAATCATTAATTACTATTTAGCCCGTTGGATTGGACGTCCGCTCGTTTATAAATTCGCCAACAGCCGCATCGGACATATCTGTCTGCTCGACCAGAAAAAAGTCGAAACAGCCGAACGCTATTTCGACAAGCATGGTAGTATATCCACCCTCATCGGAAGACTGATACCGGCTGTACGTCAACTTATTTCCATACCGGCAGGATTGGCACGTATGAAATTCTCCAAATTTATTCTTTTCACGACTCTTGGCGCCATGTGTTGGAATATCGTATTGGCCGCCATAGGATATGGATTCCATGCTGTTATCCCCGAAGACGAACTTATCTCGAAAGTACAGATGTATAGCCACGAAATACTCTATATACTCATCGCTATTTGTGTATTTATCGTAGGATTTCTCATTTATAAGGGAATGAAAAAGTCGAAATAAGCATATTTCCACTTGTAAAAATACGAACAGCTATGCGATAATCGCATAGCTGTTCGTATTTATTGAATGATACAATACATAGGGTATGACTACACATAACCAATGACCCACTTTTCCCTCTTGCATCCCATCAATAAATATCTATCTTTGCAACTACGAAGATAGGATTCGGTTAGGCATAGCCAAATCGGATACAATATTTCCGCTTGTCTCTACACTCACCTTTCACTATCTTTGTAAAATCCTTTGAAAATGAAAATTCGATACACAATTTAGAGAAACGGTAATCATGATAGAAACCGAACTTTGCACTTTCACACTCGAAACCTGCCAAATAGCCGCCGATATGGGTATCACCCGTGTAGAACTGTGTGCATCTCCTTATGAGGGAGGCACTACCCCATCGGCCGCATTCATTCGCATGGCTCGTCGAATTCCTCATTTGAAACTGAGTGTAATGATTCGTCCCCGTGGCGGAGACTTCCTCTACTCCGACAAAGAATTTCACCAAATGCTCGAAGAAATTAGTTTTGCCCATGACTGCGGAGCAGATTGTGTGGTAGCGGGAATACTCACTTCCGACGGACGAGTAGACGAAATCCGCACAGCAGAATTGGTCGCCGCAGCCAAAGAAATGGAATTTACATTCCACCGGGCTTTCGACATGACCTGCGATACCAACGAAGCCCTCGAAGCCCTCGTGAGAGTCGGTTGCTGTCGGGTACTCACTTCGGGAGGACGTAACACAGCACCGGAAGGAATCAAGAACATTCATTCGTTAGTCAAAGCCTCCGCAGGACGAATAGCCGTAATGGCAGGAAGCGGAGTGAATGCATCGAACGTCAAACTGCTTGCCGACACCGGAGTGGATGCCATACATTTCAGTGCTCGAAACTTAACAGAAAGCCGTATGACCTATAAAAATCCGTCGATCTCAATGGGCGGAGTACAGGGGATTCCCGAATATGCATCAATCGGAATCGACCCAACCATGATTCGTAATATTCTGAACCAACTAATCTAAAAACGACTCTCACATGAGAAAAGAAGCTCCATTTTTTCTACTGCTTGTCGGGTTGATTTGCTCATTCTCTGCCTGTACCTCTGGTATCTCAACCGATTATAAACGACAACTCGAAACCGTTTTAAACCAGTCGTCTCGTACAGATAGCCTAAGATTACTATTACACAAAACGCCACACGACGAACAAGAAGCGATGGCTTACCTGATAGTTTGGATGCCACAGGGAGACCGCGACACGATGAATCTCGATCTTTTAAAAGAGAACGTGGCATACGCCTGTCGGGTTAGGTCTGAATTTTCATGGACAAAAGCACTACCCGACTCTATCTTCCTCAACGAAGTTTTACCCTATGCCGTGGTAGACGAAACTCGGGACTCGTGGAGACAAGATTTTTATAATCGTTTCGCTCCTCGTGTAGCCAAATGCACAGACATACGAGCGGCCATCGACACAATAAACCGAATTATCCCCGAAGTGGTCGGAGTGGAATACAACACGCTTCGGGAAAAGACCAACCAAAGTCCTGCTGAATCAATAAGGCAAGGCATGGCTTCCTGTACCGGGTTATCCATTCTTTTGGTCGACGCATTTCGCTCCGTAGGTATTCCGGCACGTTTTGCAGGGACTGCCGCTTGGCACGACAATCGAGGTAACCACAGTTGGACAGAAGTTTGGATAGATGGGACATGGTTCTCCACAGAATATTATCAACCTCCTGTACTCGACAAGGCTTGGTTTATGGCCGATGCCGGAAAATCAGTATCGGGAGACCATACACACGGAATTTATGCTGTATCGTTCCGACCTACGGGAGACTGGTTTCCAATGGCGTGGAATGAAGATGCACGCAGTGTTCATGGTATCGATGTATCGCAACGTTATCGAGATATATACACCGAATCGACCCAAATCCTTACGAAACAAGGGACCCATACGAATGTGACTTTCATGATGTTCCGAGATAAACGGCATAGCTCCGATTCCGGTGATCGAGTAGAAGCAAACGTCGATGTATTTTGCAATGGCATACAAGTGGGTGGAGGCCGCACAGCCGGTCCTTTGCAAGATATGAACGATGCTCTGAGTTTCTTATTGGAAAAAGGCCATACTTATACATTCGCCTACGAGAACAGCCGAGGTGAAAAAACAACGGTTGAAGTTTTAGTAGGTAACGACCCGATGACGGTCAAAGGTTATATGCAATAATCTGATAACGGATTAAACCTCCCGGAGCTGAAAAAACGGCTCAGTAGAAAATCAGAGGGGATTGTGGTTTTATACATCTAACCCCTCTCCTCAGAAACTATCGTTTCTTCGGTCTCTCCCTTATATTTTACGTTGCAAAACACAGGGGAGAAATTTAGAATGTTTTATATTATTGTATAGAAAACTCGTCGGATTGTAACGAAACAAGAAACGTTTCACCTTCCTCTGAGCACGAATATGCGATAGAGGCTATCCCATATATTTCCTTTTACAACTGCTTCAATCGAGCAATCGTATCGATAGGATTATCCGAGTGGAAAACAAAACTACCGGCAACCAATGCATCGGCTCCTGCCTCAACTAATTGCCGACCGGTATCCAAATTTACCCCGCCATCTATCTCTATAACCGCATGCGAATTTCTACGAGCGATCATCTCTTTCAAATCCCTCACCTTATCCAATATGCGAGGAATGAACTTCTGCCCGCCGAAGCCGGGGTTTACCGACATCAGCAAAACCAAATCGACATCTTCGATAATATCTTCCAACAAGGACACCGGTGTATGAGGATTCAATGAAACTCCGGCTTGCATACCTGCTGCATGTATCTGCTGAACAACCCGATGAAGGTGTGTACATGCCTCATAATGAACCGTCATGATAGCTCCGCCCACACGCTTGACTTCTGGTATAAACTTTTGAGGCTCGACGATCATCAAATGCACATCAAGAGGTTTTGCACATCGCCGATTCACAAATTCCAACACCGGAAACCCGAAAGAAATATTCGGGACAAACACACCGTCCATCACATCGATATGCAACCAATCGGCGGCACTGGCATTTATCATATCTATCTCACTGTTCAGATTTCCAAAATCTGCCGACAACAACGATGGAGAAATTATCACACTCATATTTTTTACGTATAAACGATTTTTTCGGTATTATACAGACACTCCGTATTTCACACAAATATAATACAAGGCAAATACAGAACAGGTCTGTTGAGTTTCAACAAGTCTTAACTCTCGTCAAAGGTAATACAAATGAGAGCAAAAACAAATTTATTTAGCATTACAGATGGCTTCCATAATCACATTTTATACAAACGCAGAATTATTCGATATATCCTCCAAAAAAATATTGAGGAACTATCTAATTTACTTTATAGAGTCTATCCATTTGCTTACGAACTTTTCCGCAGACAGATAGTTTATTCAACAAATAGTCCTGATTTTCAAGAGCCGATACAATATAAAGGCCTTCGCCTTTGGAATATTCATTAACTTCGTCAATCGCCTGAACCATTCCTTGTATATCGCCTTTCGGAATTTCTCGGGTGTATAATGTCACTCGCCTATCTCCTTTTAATAATTCATACGTAAAATTCTCACAAGGCAACTCTCTAAATTCATACCCTTCATCAAGCAGCAAGTTCGGGAAATAAAATATATCTTCCCAACTACATGCCAATAAATTATAGTCTTCTTTCTCATCGAACCATTTTTTTACCGCGATTCGCTTACCCTCTTTTACCGTTTTATATTCATGAATATAAAACGGATAAAATAAATTCCCACTAAGTAACATATACTCGTCTAACGTTGGTATCAGTTGACCTGCCCCCACTCCTATCGTGACATGATATTTCGTATAATTTTCCCTATAAAATTGAACATAAGGACCTAACTTCGCATCCGAATCGGGCACATTTCTCCACGGCGAGTCGGGAAAGTCTATTCTTATACCGAGGCATAAAAACAAAACTACGATAGAAACTATACCGTACTTTAAAACCGTTTTCCCTTTGACCCTCTCATATATCCACCTCATAGCATAGACGCTTATGAGAGAAACAAAAGGAATTAAATATAAATAATGTTTAGGCGCACACCCGGTATAACGAAACATAAAATGAATGAGAATAATAGGAATCAGCGCTATCCCCATAATTCCAAACTTCTTTTCCCGGAAAAGGACAACCAAACCCATAGGGACAAAAACAAAATTGAGAATCGTATAAAACGTAAATACCGCAAACTTTACTTGCGAAGCGAAACTGTGTGTTTCATTCATACCGTTATAACCGGTCAATGCGGTTAAAGGATTTGCCCGTAGTCCCCAATATCCAATCGTCACAAATAGAAGTATGAGAACAGCTAAAAATGCCGACCTCGTTATACTCTCTTTTACACTCTTCCTTTGAAATAAAAAAATAAAAAATACCACCGGATAAACTATCAAGATATCTATCCTATATAAAGGAGCGATTACCATCAACACCATTGCCACATAAAACTTTCCATCTAATAACCTGTTTAGAGCGCAAACAAAAAACACAGCCGCAAAAATCGCCGAATTGGGATACATCGAAATGGCAAAAGACTCTGGAATAAGAAACAGAGAAAGCAAAATAAATATTTTTCTAAAAAATGTAATCCGATAAACGAAATTCACACTTTCCACGATAAATAGAGCCCCACATATGGCAGACAGCAAACAATAGATTTGTTCACATGTCAAAAACGGAAATATATATTTGAATCCTACCACCGTATAGGTTACCAACGGTTGCATTTCATATAAATAAGAATATACTGGCGGGAATGTAAGTCCCTGATTATACATGATATTACACCCCGCAATAACATGCATACTATCCGATTCATAACACGTCAACGGGAAAATACCTATACATATCCATATAAAAAACAATACTAAAACAATAGGATAACCATTACGGAACACAAATTTCCAAAAAGAATCGAAGAAATATTTCCAATTACTATAAACCGACATAACTATACTATAAATTTAATAATTATAGCCCTATTCTATAATATTAAACAAATATATGAATCTCGTTATAATAATGGAAATTAAATAGTGTCAATTTTTTTACCACCACGGCTACTACAAGAAAAAATGAAGCGACAAAGCACTATTAAACAATATCTTATCCTAACACGAACTTTTCAAAGGAACGATAAAACGATCACCCGCCAGAAAATTGACACAATAAATAATATTTAAATACAATATTTTAGAATAAACAGTCTCTAAAATTCAAAAAAGTAGTATATCTTTGTTGTTATTAAAACTAATTTAGTTTTATCACAAGATCTTACTAATATTAAAACACATGAAAAATAACCTTACGTTCTTCGTTTTTATAGTGATAGGAATTTTCTCCGTCACGGCCGCGGCTCCCAATTGGGGCGTAGCCGACACATTGGAACACTACGAAATAGGCCCCGGTATAGAGTACATCAAAATCAGATACGAATCGGTTCCCCTCACACTGTGGGCGACCACTATCGACATGACCAATCCTTACAATGTAATTGAACAAGTACAGTCGAACAACTCCGTTCCTGATTTAAAACGGGAATTGGTACAAGACATGTCAAAGCGGCTAACCACCCCGGGGCATAAAGTATGCGCGGCCTTCAATCATGACTTTTTCAGTTATGACGAAGGCGTCTGTATCGGACTAAACATTAGCAACGGTGTCATCTCTATGCCAGCAGGTAGCGGAAGATCTACATTTGCTATTACCCAAGATAAAACGGCATCGGTCTTTTTTCCCGTTCCAGAATGCAAAGCAATTTCGGCATCGGGTGACGAAGTGACAATCGACCATTTCAACTGGGGTGCAGAAACAATCCGCAACGGAGATTGCGTCCTATTCACAAATATGAACTCGCTCAATCTGGATGCCGAGGGAAGATACATAAAAATACGCCCCCGATCCAATTGGATTGTGAATGGAACTCCCACGGTATGCGATGTACTCGAAGTCTCGGATTTACCCCTACAAACTTCCGACACCGATTTTGTTCTATATCTCCGTAATACAAAACTGAATTCACTCCCCGATATAAAAGTGGGCGAAGAAATAACCATCTCGCAAAAATTAGTTGCCGGAAAATTCGGAACACCACCAGACAATATCTTACAAGCATTCCACGGATACCCCAGCATAGCCTATGAAGGAAAACTCCACGACGGAGAATATAATGACTTTGAAAACGGGCGGGAATATGAAACTTCTTGTCGCACAATGGCAGGCATGTCACAAGATGGAAAAACCGTCTATTTCGTAGCTACGGAATTATCGGAAAATAGTACCGGTATCAACTGTATCGACATCGCTAATTGGATGCTGGCTCATGGAGCTTGGAATGTAGTCAATTTCGATAGCGGTGGCTCCACCGCCATTGTCGTCGACCACACCATGCTGAACCTTCCGGGAAGAGGATCTTTACGCCCGGTTATGGACGGAGTTCTCCTTGTTTCAACTGCTCCCGAAGACAATGGCGTGGCCCATTATTCATTCTCAAAAACACAATTAAATGTACCGATAATTTCCCTTGCACCCCTCACCTTAATTTCTCAAAATAAATACAAAGATGTGATCGAACGCAACGTAGAAGTAGAAGGTTTCGCATTCCGATGTGAACCGGCCGAATTGGGTTGGGTGAACAAAGGAGCTGTTTTCCACGCCGGAGAAACGGTCATGTCTGGCAAAATTATAGCCGAGAAAAACGGAATCACGGCCGAACTTCCCGTTTCGACCCGTCCGGTACAAGACATACATATAGCAGCCGATGAAATTCTCATAGACAGTGTACGTCCCTACCGAATCAATTTAGAAGGAAACATCAACGGTCAAGTATATACGCTCGACCCGGCCGCTTTCGCATGGACCTCGTCCAATCCATCTTGCTGCCGTATAGAAAACGGTATCTTAAAAGGAATAGAAAACGGAGAAACGTCGCTCGTCGGGACACTCGACACAATTACCGTCGGCTTAAAGGTTATCGTCGAAGTAACTCCGGAGACTCTTGTACACGAAAATTTCTCCGATCTATCAGACTTTCCTCTATTCTCGACCGTATCTAACACGCTCTCAATTTCTCACGAAGAATTACCGACCGGCTGGCCAGATGGAGCCGTATTGCAGTTCGATCAAAAAACAGGAAGAAACCCTTATGTAGAAATGGGTAAAAGTTATCGTCTATATAGTTTACCCGACTCAATCTCCCTACAACTGAATTTGTCGAAAGAAGCACTGGCAGCCATCAAACATATCCGTTTTGATTTCACGCATAAAAACGGAAAGAGCTACTGGCAACCCGAATATATTCCATCGGACACGGGCGATCAAACCATCGCATGGGCTTTCTCCAAAAACGGCATAGCTTTTCCCACTGAGGATTTTCCTCTCACATTAGATAGAATACGGTTCGTGCTAAATCCGGGCAGCCGTTCTGAAATCACGATTCCCCTGCGGGAACTCAAAGCCTACTATCCAGTCAAAGCAAGTTCCGCGATAAATAATGTACATATTGAGAATAATTTTGCATGGATCACTGCCGAAGGAGAACTTCGCCTCCACTATAATTTGCAACAAACCGGTAGTGCCGATATTTCTATTTGGACCACCGCAGGACAGCAAATTTCCGAATATATCTCCAACCGAGAACTTCCGGGAACTTATACCTATAATATCCCAGACCGATTCCTTTCTCCCGGAATATATATATTGACAATCCGAGCAAACGGAAAAAACCAAAGTCTAAAATTCAGGGTAAAATAAGATTGTTTTTTATCGATAAGGGATATTTCCAATGGAAATATCCCTTATCATTTATCTCAATGAAATAAAATTTTAACTCATAACAAATCTACTCACAAACGAGAAACAGGCTCAAAATCAATAATAAAGAAACTTTTCCCTTTAAACAATAAACCACAACAGCAAATTTAGAACGGGTTATTGGGCTCGGCAAAATCGTAAAATGTTCCATAATTACCACGACGAGGAGCCCCCGGCATATCCGGATAAAAATTAGGACATTCCTCCACCTTAGCCTTCAATTTAGCATAAATGGTCTTAATTTCGTTACTACACGTATCTATATCAATAGGATGCTCTTCCATAAAATCTGTTTTTGTATTATAGAACCGGCCATCCCAATAATATTTCCACTCAGTGGTGCGTGCAGCACGAGACGCATAAGGAGCCGCAGCCACAGGCCATAATGGATTATAGTGCATCAAAGAAATTTCCTTTTCAAGAGGTTTTTCTCCAACGATTTCCGGGAAAAGACTCACCCCATCTAAACCATATTCTTCTGGTACTGCTATACGCATGGCATCGGCAAAAGTCGGGAAAAAATCAGTAAAATCGACCAATCGCTGGCTTTCCCTCGGCTCTAATTTATCTCCCCAGCATATAATCAACGGGACAGAAGTACCTATACCCCTAGGGTCTCCTTTACCGCCTCGACGCAAAGTACCATCGGACATTTGTGAAACAATACGCGTAGAAGTCCCATTATCGGACGTAAAGATAAATATCGTATTTTCCCATTGTCCATTACGTTTCAACCGATCGATCATGCGCCCCACTTTCTTATCAAGATAAGCTACCATATCTTTGAAATTAGCCGTATCTTTCTGAAAACGACCTGCAAAATCCAAATCCCAACTCTCTGAATCGGGGGTAGGCGTGTGCGGCGTATGTACTAAGGGAGTAGAGTAATAAAGCAAAAATGGTTTATCTGAATCTTTCTGTTTATCCAAAAATTCAAAAGCGGCCGATTCGAAACCATCAGGGCCATAAATCGAATACTCATAATGACCGTGATTATCCATCATACAATTGGCATAACGATCTGTACCAGTCGGACCATTGAATTCTTTATATACTTCAAGTTGAAACAAACACCACTCGTCCCACCCCAACCGGGTCGGCATCTCACGTGAACGCCCCAACTGCCATTTACCAAACATACCAGTCGTATAACCAGCCTGCTGTGCCAACTGCGAGAAAGTAGGCTCATCGTCGTTCATATAGCCAAAACAAACATAATTTTTATCGTTATACAATCCAGTCATAAGCTGTACACGAGAAGGAGAACTAAGAGGTTGGGCATGCATATTCGGGAAAAACAACGACTTTTCAGCCAAAGAATCGATAATGTGTGTATCATACGACACACCACCCATACAGCCGAAACACTCGGCCCCGATATCATCTGCTAAAAACAAAACGATATTGGGACGTACCCCATTTTCAATCGAACCATTTTTGTCAGTACAACCACTACCGACAAGTGAAAGCATCGAAAGCCCTGTGATTTGAAGTTTTCTTGAATTGATCATAATAGTTTTGATATAAGATTAAGATTTCCACAAAGATAAAGTTTTTTTTACACTTCATCGTTTACACTAAAAATATCTTATCCTCATACACATCTATTTATCCCTCCCGAGATAATCGATAACAAAACCGGTGACGCTCGAAACAAATATCGAGAATTCCAAATCGTACAAACCGAGCAATATACTCTATCGCCAACCGATAAGAAATATGAGCCAACCGACTATATTTACTAACTGTTATTTCTTGATGTTCCGCCAAATAATCAAGTAACAATTGTTCTCGTTCGGTATATTTCACAAGAGTTCCCCGAGCGCTATTTTTCTGTCGCCACACAGCCAAATGCACAGGTGTTGCCAATATATTCTCGTCGGCAATCCGCACATAAGCTAAATACTTCCCGGTTTCGTCCTGCACTTGCACGGGCTTTTGTTCGGCTTTCGGAATCTCTGCAACAAGCACCGTTTTGCCGTCCACTTCATACGTCTGCACACCTATTTCCACATTAGGCCGGCAATAAAGTTTGGCAGCAGCCTCTATCATATAAATCTCTTCTTCCGAACGCACCCCGGCTATTCGACCGTTATCCTTCACACCTATCAATAAACGTCCTCCGTCCGTATTGGAAAAAGCAGACAAGGAACGGGCTATTTTTCGAGCATCGGAAATCTCGAATTTAAAATCCTGCTGCTGGTGTTCTCCTTCTGCGATAAGTTGTTGTAAATACACCTTGTCGGAATTCGGTCTCATGGTTTACTCTATTTTTTCATTAACTGTTGCAACCGATAACGAAATCGTAGCCAAAATAGAAATCCGGCCGTAAACAGCCCCGCAGGAAATGCGACCCACACGCCTACGACACCTCCGCCCCATGTAAACCCACACAAATAGCCCACAGGCAAAGCAACTATAAAATACGAGAAAAAGGCAATCCACATCATGGGCTTGACATCGGTCGTTCCTCGCAAAGCATTGGCAAAAGTAATCTGCAAAGCATCTCCGAACTGATAAACAATCAGCGAAAATATCAACGAAGAAACAACTACCATAACTTCATGGTCTTCTGTAAAGCTATATATAATGGGAGTCCTCGCCAAATAGAAGAATAGACTGGCAACAATGGCAAGCGATAAAATAATTCCCATTCCCGAATTTACAGCTCTACGCAAATTGGAGAAATCCTTCTGCCCCATAAAATGGCTGACCCGCACAGCCAAAGCAGCTCCCATACCATAATATACCATAAACCCGATAGTACTGACCGAAATCATTATCTGATGGGCCGCCAACGGAATGCTGCCCAGCCACCCTACCATAATAGCGCTCAACGAAAAAGCCGCAGTTTCCATACCCATTTGCAAAGCGATAGGCCACCCCAAAGCATTGAGTTGCATAAAATCATTACGATTGAATCGAGAGCGTAAAATCGCTTCCCTATATACTTTATACCGTCGCGCAACAGCAACGACCCCGATAAAGACCAACAGCATGACAATGCGCGAGACCAATGTACTCACACCCGCCCCGAACAAGCCCCATTCGGGGAATCCGAAACTTCCGTAAATCAACAAATAATTCCCGAAAATATTCAATGCGTTTCCACCCAATAAAATCCACATCGGTGTACGAGTATCGGTCAACCCTTCCGCAAACTGCCGGAAGCCGTTAAACAGCATGATAAACAATAAAGAAATCAGTTGCAAAACAAAATACGGACGTATGTGAGGCAACAATTCCTCTGGCTGTCCCAACTTATCGACAAAGCAATAGACCGTATACATTACAGCAGTCAACAATACTGCAACCGATGCATTAGCAGCCAAAGCATTACGAAATACTCGTCCTATCCCTTGTGTGTTTCCCCCACCCTGCAACATACCGATTAGAGGAGTCAATCCATAAGAAAAACCGGTCGCAAAGATGATTGCCAGATTGAATACATTATTCACGAACGCAGCCGCAGCCAACTCCTCCGTACTATGATGCCCGATCATTATCGTATCGGCCAAACCCAATATAATCATACCCAACTGTCCTACGACAATCGGTAAACCTAGTCTTAACAAAGAACTAACCTGCTGTTTATAAGGGAGTAATTGCATTGAGCTCATATCATACAATCTTACAAAAATTAAATGAAGTGCAAAGATAATGCAAGGCAAGAGAAAGACAAAGTGAACTTGTTTACTTTTCTTTCTCTTGCCTTGCATTGCCAATCTTGGGCTTTTGTCAATCGCTCATGTAAATCGAATACAGAAACAACTTCTATTCATTTCCCAGAATGAAAATCGGTATCTATCCGACAAATAGATAGATACCGATTGATAGAAAGTTGTCATAACTGGATTATGCTTAACTGACTTGAATACCGACTTTCCGGTTCAAAGTCCCCTACAAACTCACTTTATAACAATGATCATTTATATATACAAGGTAAAATCCGTGTATCGGTAAATCCAGTTCATGTTTGCCTATTGTAATTTGTCTACTAAGTATCAACTTACCCTCGATAGTATATATTCGGACAAGAGCATCTCGGGCAACCCCTACATATAAGATTCCGTTATGAGCATAAACTTTATCAGAATCTATACCATCAACATTTTCGATGGAGGAAGAGAGTCGTACGATTTGAGGTTCTGAATACTCCGAATATACGTTGGATCCCCAAATTCCTTCTTCATCTAACGAATAGGACCAAGAAGCTACAGAATAAAGATATTCATCGCTTTCAGAACCCGTAAGGTCGGTAAAGGTGTACGAGGTGTTATCGATACCTTCCACTTCGAACGATGCCAATGCAGAAGTATAACTCTCTCCGGCTCTTAGAATTTGCTTTACGAAAATATCATCGATAAACATTTTATCCGTTCCCGAGAAAGTAACGGTAAAATGAGTTTGAGCCGACCCATTAGTAAAATCTACGGAAAAAGAATGCTCTCCCACGGTTTTCATCAGATACTCGCGATGTTCTTTTTCACCTTCACAATAACTATCCACATAGACAGTATCGCCAGCATGAATCGCATACACATTCAGTTGCACCGTGTATTTGCCATCGTTACGAGACAAATCAAATTCGGGAGACGTGATTTTTCCTTCCTCAAAATCACGGTAGTAATTATCGATACCTATCATTCCTTTAACCGTACAACCCATATTGACACCCCAACCGGGCACTTTGCTATATTTATTAAGGTCATAATCATAAAAGTAACCGGGCCATTCAAATGTTCCCTCCGTGATCGTTTCTAAATCCTCGTGCACCAGCGTGTATTCTTCATCGGATCGGGCTGTATGTTTCAAAAAGTGGCGCACGGCATATCCCATTGCACGCTCAACAGGATACCATCGAGCAGTATATCCTGTATCGCTTATATCGGTCGGATCGGCCAATTCGGGCACTGGCATAGTACGAATGGGGATATACACTTGTACCTCGTTCGATTCTACAGAAGTGTATTTTTCATTCTTGGCTTTTACCGTGAAGAAATAAGTTTTTCCTTTTTCCATACCGGTAACTTGACATTCACATTCCGTCGTTTCGATATTCTCTGCAATATATACACGTTGCGTTTTCTCTTCATCGGCATAATAATAAGCAGACGTAAGATAAGAGGTCGCCGACCACACTGCATCCCATCGAGCGGTAAAATGCTCGAATGTCACATCTCTGGGTGAGATCGCGTGGGGTGAACAAATATCGTACACGTCTTGTATGATTTCAATATCGTCTATCAGCCACGAATCGTTGTATGCCCCGATTTGTACATAGGCCAAGCGACTCCCCATACCGAAATTGTGCTGAAAAGGGACTTCGATCGTTTGCCATTGGTCGGTAATGGTGCGTTTCTCACTCGTATAGTAGTTGCTACTGTATTGATCTTGCAAATAAAGGATAAGCGAGTCCTTCGTTTGGGCAATCGAACGTGCTCGGAATCGAAGTATAAAGTTACCATCGTCCAAACGCACATCGGTATACGGCGTTTGAATCCACCCTTGTGTCTCCCCATATGTATAGTCATCATAAGAGAGTACAGCGCAAACTCCTCCGGCTTGATGAATACCTCGTCCTTTCCACTGTATACCGTGCGTGAACTCCATAGGAATCATTGCATTTCCTGTCGAAAGTTCACTCTCGGCAGGCGTGGATTCGGTTCCTTCGGTAAAAGCCGAAAAATCTTCCGATAAAATAGCAAGTTGCTCGCCACGAGCAGCATAAGCCGAAACAATGTTGACACCTAAGAAGATAGTCAAACAGATTGATGTAATTTTTTTCATAAGCAATAATATGATTTTATAATTAGGAAGTGTTCTCTATGATAATGAAGAAATAAGTTTTAAACAAAAGTAACGCCGATAATTCTTTATTAAAAATAATCGACGTTACAATTAAGCTATTATATTGTATTGATAATCAAATATTTTCAAATAAAATATTACAACCAATATTTGTTAAACGCTAATTATCAACAATTTACATATCAAATAGGTCCAACCGATATTTTTACATTAATTTACTTTTAATCCGACTTTTCTGAGTACGGATAGCATTCAGACTTACTCCTTTGCAAACAGCACATTCTTTGGTATTAAGTCCGCACTTGACCAAACAACATAAAACCGCCTCATCTTGCGTTAATTTAGTATGTTTTTTCAAAGCATCGATATATTCATTAAAAGCTTTGTGTATAGACTGCGAGACCATCTGTCGTTCATCAATACTCAATACCGATTCCGATTTCATCTCGATCATCGATTTCATATTTTTGTATGCTTTGGTTCGCATGAAAGATAAAGCACATACATCACCCTTTTTATCGATGAGTGATTGTAGTTCTTTTCGCTCGTTATCGACCTGCCGGGCGACGATATTCGATTCGCCCATATTCCCCTTTATATTACCCACATCGCACTCGTGAGCCGTTTCTATCTTTTGACGCAACGCCTCCACCTGAGCTTTCCACGCTTTATCTCTTGACCTTCTTTTTTGAATATACAGAAATAAGATAAGCAAAGCTCCAATAATAACTACGGCAATCCAACGATAATATCGAGTTTTCTCGGTATAAAGAATCTGCTCCAAATCATATTGATATTCTGTCTCTCCCATTGACTCGGTACGATTAATTTTTTCAATAGAATCATTAGCAAGATTCAATGAATTTACACATTCTTCATAGAGCGCACCGTTTTTTGTTTCGAGAGCAACTTCGCAAAGCTGCTTATAGCTATTGGCCCTTGTATAAATATTGGGGCTTAAACTTCCTTGCCGGCTATAATGATATGCAGAATCATACTGTCCAGATAATAAAAACATCTTACCTATGGCAGAATACGTTCGATATATCAAAGTACTATCCTTAGACAGAGAAATAGCTCTATACGCATGCTTTGTAGCCTGTTCGAGATCTTTGAGTTCTCCGTAAACGACCGACAGATTGTTATGAGCGGCTGTCATTTCCAAAGTGTCCGAAGCAGCTTCCGATAACGACAAAGCTTCTTTAATGTATCCAAGTGCACTGTCGGGACTGTTCTTATACAGATAATCTTTCCCTACTTCCCGTAAAGCCCGAGCCGTATATTTCGTCGAATCGTTCGCCATACATTCTTTCAAGGCGATAGTGTGCTCTTCTAACGCTCTATTGTACAGATGATGCGTACGCAGTAAGTTTCCGAGACGCAAATGCAACGCAACCGATAGATCCGAATTCGGGCTAGTAAGGCTCAATGCCCGACGATATAAATATGCAGCCGAATCGGGTTGAAAAGATTCTATTTCAATCCCATATTCATATAAGCGTGTTGCCTTTTCTTGATATCGGTCACTATGGCAAGCAAAAAAACAAAGCAAAATGACAATATAACATATACGGGAATTCATGAGTGCAACTGCTTGGTATAAGTAACAACAACGAAAATCTTAGCAAAGATAATTTTATCAGCCGGGAAAATTATAAAATGTGAATAAAAAACAGCAAAAAAGTACAATTTATACAAATAGGTAAAAAGGTGACAATAAATGCCCCAGCAAACCTAAGGTACAAATCGACTATACCCGAGCTCTCCTCGACAAACGAAAACCACCATCTATCCAGCCGGATAAAATAACAAAAAAAAAGAGAGAGCCCGATTTTTACACGATAAGCTCCCTCCTTCAATTTCTATTTTATCGATTCTTTCAGAACAATTTCTCTGGGTATTCACCGGCAGCAATCAACGCATGAATTTTGTCGACAACCGACTGCCTGTCGGCAGCATAAGTTACCCCGAACCATTTCGACGGAGTATCAAGAACCGTTACAGAAGCCTTGCCGGTTTGAATCAAATCATTTACCAACAAAGGTATAAAATACTCAGCTTTAATATTATCTGCATTCTCTTTCAAGAACTTAACGAAATACTCTTCGGAATATTTGAAATAATCGGGTGTGAATCCCCACATATTCATCGAAACAGGAGCATTGTCATCGATAGCAGTCCAAGTATCCCCTTCTTTAAACATCACCTTGCCGTCGCGACGTTCTATCTGAGTACGCTCTACAACCGATGTAAGATGTTTCTCGGCATTGGTCTCGCACACGCCACGAGCGACAGAACCGCTCTCAGACAGCGTATTTCCCACGCGATAACCCACCATACAATACTCATTTTCCTTTCCTTCCAGACCTTTCAAATAATCGGCCAAAATAGCAAAACTTTCGCGACCGTAGAAATCATCGGCATTAATAACGGCAAATGGCTCTTTAATTACATCTTTACCCATCAACACGGCATGATTAGTTCCCCACGGTTTAGTACGTCCCTCGGGACACGTGAAGCCCTCCGGCAAATCGTCGATAGACTGGAATACCAATTCACAAGGAATATGACCTTCATATTTAGAAAGAATCTTATCCCTGAAATCTTGCTCGAAATCCTTACGAATTACGAAAACGACTTTACCGAATCCTCCGCGTAAAGCATCGAAAATCGAATAGTCCATAATCGTTTCACCGTTAGGACCAAGACCGTCGAGCTGTTTCAGTCCTCCATAACGACTACCCATGCCGGCAGCCAATACAAAAAGAGTTGGTTTCATAGCAGTTACTTATTTTTAGTTTTCCATGAATTGCAAAAGTAATTATTTTTTATGATAAAAATCAGCAATACACCTTCAACTTTCACCCAAGTGTTCCTAAAACAAATATTATCTACCTGTTAAACCCCAACGCTCAATAAAGAGAATCCATTTTGTTCACGAGAATAATGTTAAAAATGGAACGATAGGTCGAAAAAAATTCCTTTTTACTTTCTGATTTGAAAAAAAACATCTTTATTTGCAACGAATAATAATTATCGAATCACTCTAAATAAAGATTGCCTATCGACAAAACATTACGCTTGAATCAAAAAAAAGAGAGGTAGTAATGAACGATTTATTCGATCGCACCGACGAAGAACTGGTTGCGTTGTATGCCGAAGGTAATAATGGAGCTTTTGATGTTCTGCTTAAACGACATCAGGTCCGTACTTTCAACTACATTTATTATATTGTAAAAGACAAAGAATTGGCGAATGACGTCTTTCAGGAAACTTTCGTCAAAGCTATTATGACTATCAAACAAGGACGCTATACCGAAAACGGTAAGTTCCCTGCATGGATTTCCCGAATCGCCCATAATCTCATTATCGATTTTTTCCGACAGGAAAAAGCCGATAATTATGTTATCACCGATAATGAAAACATGGATATCTTTAATCGCAAAGAATTGAGCGAAGGAACCGTCGAAGATACAATTGTACAAAACCAGATCGAAGCCGATGTTCGCAAACTTATCAAGGCCCTTCCACACAGCCAGAGGGAAGTACTTGTCATGCGTTATTACAAAAACATGAGCTTCAAAGAAATTGCAGACCATACCAAAGTCAGTATTAACACAGCCTTAGGGCGGATGCGCTATGCCATTCTCAACCTGAGAAAAATGGCCGAGGAAAACAACATCGTACTGACATTATAAAAAAACAAGCAGGTACAGATAATAATTACAAGGCTACCGACGTTTATAATACATAAACATCAATTTTTATTAGCCTATGAAAAAAATCTCTACCTCTAAAAACACAACGAGAGTACAAAACGCAAAAGTATTACAACCAACGGCCTCGACAATCGATTTTATTAGGCAATTTGCCAGAGTATATTCATTCGATTCCCGATTGCCGGCCTCGTTAGGAGGATTGGTAAATAACTAAAAAGAAAAGGGGAGCAGATAATCTGCTCCCCTTTTCTTTTCTACTCTATTAACCTCAGTAAGAAAACTTTCCCGTAACCACTCCTTTTTTCTCCTCTTTTCTTTCTTTATATAATACTATAATTTTTTATAAAAAAAGAATGTAAGTTTTCTTTTTTATCTTATAATATTAGTATATTAGCACTGCGATTTTCTTTATTTCTCATTACTCATAAAGCCCTAAACAACTGAATATCATGTAACAAAAAAAAACCATATTTAACACGATTATTGTCTCCATACTATTTTTCAGACAAGCTATACATTTTATTTTAATTTAAAGTTGAATGACATTAGTTACTCAAGAAGATAGTGATTTCACAAACATTTTTAGAAGTTCTAAAAATGGATTTATCCAGTTTGCATATTCCTATCTTGGGAACATGCAAGACGCAGAAGACGTAGTCATGGAGTCCTATATCCAATATTGGGAGAACAAGGACAAAGCGACATTCCAAACTTCCAATATAAAAGGATACATCTTTACAATTATAAGAAACCGATGTATCGATATTCTGGAAGAGAGAAAATATTTATTACAAAAAAACGACGAGCTCTATAAACACATAATAGGTGAAATAGAACTCAATATATCCTCATTGAAAGGATGCGATCCCTCCGAACTATTCACCAGCGAAATAGAAAATATAGTAAACGATACTATCAAAACACTCCCTAATCGCACCCGTGAAATTTTTTACGAAAGATACCTCGAACAAAAATCCTACAAAACCATTGCCGAAAACTTCGGGATTTCGGTAAAAGGCGTAGAATTCCATGTCACAAAAAGCCTGAATGTCCTAAGAAAAAAATTAAAAGACTATTTATAAAAATTCCGAGCCACGCTGTAACGAAATCCGACTAAAATACCACGAAAACCAACCAACAAACTATAAAAACACAAATCCACACTTCATTTTTCTCAAAAAAATTTTATTACTAGGGATATACCCTGTTTTTCGGTTTATATAATGTATGGAAAAGAAAACATTATATAGATATTTCGGAAATTGCGCAACCGAAGAGGAGCGCATTCAAGTTTTGGAGTGGACAAAAGCCTCTCCCGAAAACCTCAAAGAGTTCTGTCGTGAACGCAACATATACAATGCCATTTTATTATCGACCGACAATATACAGCGTACCAAATACGACTTCCGCCGCCACTACCGTGCACAACTTCTACGTATCGCCGCCGTTGTCATACTATTGTTGTCGGTAGCATTCGGCAGTTTCTATCTCACGATGGGCGATCGCATCGTTCCCCTCTATTCATTGACCGTACCCGCCGGTAACAGCAATACCCTGCTCCTGCCCGACGGTACGAAAGTATGGCTCAATGCAGGTTCCACGATAAAATACCCCTCGTCGTTCTTGGGAATGCAACGCAATATAGAAATAGAAGGCGAAGCCTATCTCGAAGTCGCCCACAACCGTTGGAAACCATTTATCGTAAATACGCCTAACGGAAAAGTTAAAGTATTGGGAACCAAATTCTACGTAACTTCCACACTCAAAGAAAAAGACTTCATGGTCTCGCTCATCGAGGGTTCTGTAAAAATATCGTCGGGCGAAAAAAGCGCGATGCTCAAACCCGGATACCGGGCACAATTCAAAGACGGCGAGTTCAAGCAATCGGTAATCCGCACCTTCGAAACCGAGTTGTGGAAAGACGGCATCTACTACTTCAAGGACAAATCGTTCGACGAATTGATGGAAGGATTTGAAAAATGTTTCGGTGTAAAAATCAGTATCGACAAAGACATCAAAAGCACCGAGCACTACACCGGTAAGTTCTATCGCTACAATGGCATTCAACATGCGTTGCAAGCTCTTCAACACGATTTCAACTTCGATTTCAAATGGGATAAAGAACTCAATACAATACAAATCACTTCTAAACACAAATAATATCCAAAAGCCTATGAATACATAAAAGCACACCATCTCTTATCTATCATTTTAAAATCAACAATTTATTTATTTCAGTTACAAAACTTTTGAATACCACAAAACACACGTATGTATAGAAAAAGTTTAAAAGCAATTATTGCAGTTTTAGCACTGGCTTACGCATTCGAAGCAAGTGCCGATGCGTATTCACGCATATCCCTATCCGAGGCAAATACTCCGATAGACGAAGTTTTGAAAAAAATCGAGAAAGAAGCTCAGTGTCTGTTTGTTATCAACACCCAAGTGGACACGAAACGCAAAGTAAACCTTAACGTTCAAAATAAGACGGTCAGCGAAATACTCGATATCATGTTCAAAGGGACCGACGTTTCTTACTCGATACAGAACCCCAACATCATGTTGTCGAAAAAAGCCGCATCTGCGCAAGGAAATGTCGCCAGCGCAAGTGCCACGGCTCAAAGTGCCAACACGAAAATTATAACCGGTAACGTTACCGATGCCTCCGGCGAAACACTCATCGGCCTCACCGTAAAGGTTGCGGGAACCAGTGTAGCGACGGCAACCGATATCGATGGTAACTACTCTATCAAAGTGCCGGCAGGAAGCAACGAATTGGAATTTTCCTACATCGGTTACCAAACTATCAAACGCCCCATCAACGGACAAAATAAAATCAATGTAGTGATGCAAGACAACACGAAGTTGCTCGACGAAGTCGTAGTCACGGCTATGGGTATCGCTCGTAAAGAAGAAACCCTTTCCTACTCGACGCAAACCGTCGGAGGCGACGAGCTCACTCGTGCAAAAGAAGCCAACCTCATCAACTCGTTGCAAGGGAAAAGTGCAGGTTTGGTCATCACGCCTAACTCCGGCGGAGCCGGTGGAGCCTCCAAAATCCTTCTACGGGGTAATGCGTCTATGCTGGGTAACAACTCGCCGCTCATCGTAATCGACGGTGTGCCCATGCAAAACAGCGTGGCCGGACAAATGGACATGGACGGCGGCGGTGCTACAATGATGGTCGACGGTTCGAAAGAAAGTAGCGATGCCCTTTCCCAACTCAACCCCGACGACATCGAATCGATTACCGTGCTGAAAGGAGCAAACTCCGCAGCCCTTTACGGTAGTGCCGCCTCTAACGGTGTACTTATGATTACCACCAAAAAAGGTAAGGAAGGACAAATCCGTATCGATGTATCGAGCAGTACGACATTCGAGACTCCTCTGAAACTCCCCAAGTTACAAAACAGATATGGAGCACAAATGTCCGGGTCGGTCGAAAACGGATTCACCATGAACTCTAATAGCTGGGGACAACGCATGAACACTCTCGGTGACGAATATTACGACACCGCAAACTCCCCCTATCACCTCACCCACAATGCTTACGACATCAGCGACTTCTACCGGGTAGGAACCAACTTCAACAACTCCATCGCATTGAGCGGAGGTACGAAAGTGGCACAAACCTATTTCTCTTATGGAAATACCACAGCCAACGGTATCGTCGAAACCAATAAATTCGAACGGCACAACATCTCGTTACGGCAAAACTTCTCCTTCTTCAAGGACAAACTGAAAATCGATATTTCGGCGAATTACATCAATCAAAAGACCAAAAACCGTCCCACCGGTGGTACGTTCTTCAACCCCATCTATCAAGTATATACATCACCGCGTAACATCGATATGAATTGGTATCGCAAAAACTATTACGACACCAGTGCAACATGGCAGTCCAATCCATATAGCTACATCGCTTCCGAAATCGGAGCAGACGGGTTACCCATATCGGTGATACAATCGGGCAAGACATCTACCCTTTCCGATGCCAACTATGGCAAACAAGTTTGGTTCACCGATGCCATCAACCTCAATAACCCGTGGTGGTTGCTCAACCGTATGACCAGCGAAGAAGTGATTAACCGCACATTCGGTAGTATCGCTGCCAACTGGCAAATCATCGACGGCCTCAACTTGCAAGCTCGTATCAAATATGATTACAACGAACGCAACGATGAAAACCGACAATACGCCACCACATGGGGTAATGCCGAAATGATTGACCGGGGTCGTCTTATTCTCGACCATACCAAGTCGCAAGACTTCTACGGCGATTTCATGCTAAGCTACAACAAAACATTCAAAGATTTCACCATCGGGGTCAATGCCGGCGGTAGCATGATGAATTCTTCCTACGATCAATGGATGATTACTCCTATTGCCAAATCAGGAGCACCCTATACCGAAGACCTCTCGTGCAACCAATTCGTTCTTTCCGATATTTATCTCAACAGTAGCGAAAACTACGGAGGACTTACTACCAAAAACTGGGAACGAGCCATTTTCGCTACGGCACAAGTTACTTGGCAAGACAAAGTAACGGTCGAGGGTAGTTACCGAGACGACTGGTATCGCGCCTTTACACAGTTCAAAGATATGGATCCCCACTTTGCCTACTATTCGGCAGGTGCATCCGCTCAAATGAACAAGATACTTGTTTTGCCCGAACAAATCAACGAATTGAAACTACGGGCTTCGTACTCCGAGGTGGGTAACTCTATTCCTAATAACCTATTCCTCGCATCGGCAAAACGTAATCCGGCGACAGGAGCCTACATCAGCAGTGCGATCATTAACTTCAAAAATCCCAAACCCGAAACCACACAATCGTTCGAAGCTGGTTTCGACATCAGTCTGCTCGATCGCTCCATCTCGTTGCAAGCCACCTACTACAACGCCATCATGAAAAACCAATTCATGAAATACGAAGGTGCTGCCGGCAAGGAAATATATATCAACGGTGGTAAGGTACGTAATCAAGGTATCGAGTTAACCGCATCCTATATCTTCGCTCCCAACAACAATTTCAGTTGGATTACCAACTTCAATTACGCCTACAACGACAACAAAATCCTCACGGTGGCCCGTAAGCAAAACGGACAAAAATATATCCACGAAATCGATATGGGTAACCTCAGCGGTCTGAAAATCAAATTCGAAGAAGGCGGTTCTTATGGCGACCTCTATGCCGTCGACTTTATGAGAGACGAAATAACCGGAGAAATCGTTGTCGACCCTCAAACCGGAGCTCCATTCAAACTCAATGGACAAGCCAACGAATACCTCGGCAACATGAATGCCAAGCACACCCTCGGTTGGTCCAACACCTTCAATTACAAAGACTTCTCCTTCTATTTCCTTATCGATGGAAAAATTGGCGGTAAAGTCATCTCCTTCACTGAGGCATACCTCGACTATTTCGGCACATCGCAACGTACGGCCGATGCACGGGATTATGCACTTAACAACAATCTCTATTGGACCTCCGAGGACGGTGTTGTCACCAAGCCCGGCATGTATATCCCGGGAACAAACCAAGTCGTTCCGGTCGACCAATATTATCAGACCATCGGCGGTGGATCACCCGTAGGACGCAACTACGTATATGATGCTACGAACTTCCGTCTTCGTGAGATTTCATTGGCATATACGTTCCGCAATCTCTTCGGACAAAGCAAGAACCTCACGGTATCGGCCAATGCCCGTAACTTGTTCTTCTTGTACATCGATGCACCCATCGACCCCGATACTTCGTTGAGTACACAAAATGCTCTGGGTAACGTAGATATTTTCAGTATGCCTACTACCCGTTCTTTCGGTATTTCACTTAAAGCATCATTCTAACGAAACATAACATCATGAAAAAAACAGTATATTTATCAGCATTCGTTTTTGCCGCGGCAATCTCCTTAATCGGTTGCGGCGACCCTCTGCTCGACGATCTGAACTCCAACATCGAAGTCGGTTCGGGCGACCTCTCTATTGCCGAGAACTATGAACAGGCAGCCGGTATGTTCCTGACGGCACAGCAAAAAATGCACGATGTCGGAGCATCGAACGGTGCACACGTCTATCAAGTACAATTCAACATTCACATCGACAATTATTCGGGATACATGGCCGGAACACAAAATTTTAGCGGGAACCTGCCCTCTACCTACCGGTATTTTGCGCAATACTGCGATGGTCCCAAAGCCAGTTTTTTCAACGTAGCACAAGCAGCCTTACCTGTAATGCGCTCGGCTGCCGACCTCAATCTGCGAGAAATCGGAGCCATGTGCAACATCATGTATTGTTTCTCTGCATTGGAACTTTCCGATGTGTACGGACCTTTCCCGTGGACCGATTATAAAAACGACGTGCAGGAACCTCCCGTTACTTACGAACCGATGGATCAAATTTACGACTCCCTGTTCGTCAATCTCAAAGATGCGGGGAAAATATTGAAAGAGTTTACCTCTACTTCCGAAGAACATCAAGATACCATTAATCAGATTCTGGCTCAATACGACAAAATCTGCGGCGATGTAAAAACATGGGAACAATTCTCCAATTCCATTCGTCTGCGCATGGCCATGCGTATGTCCAACGTCAATCCCGATAGAGCTAAAACCGAAGCGCAATCGGCTATCGACGACGGACTTATCGAAAAAAGCATCGAGTACAACACGATGGTTAATAACGGAACCAATCACCCGTTGGCATTTATCTCCATTCTTTGGAACGACACACGTATAAACGCTTCGCTCGAAAACATCATGAAGCGACTCAAAGTACCTTTCATGGATAAAATTTTTGAAAAAAATAGCGATGCCATACGCGACGAAAACGGAGAAACGACGTGGCAAGCACAACAAGACATTGTGGGAGTCCGCACGGGAATCCAACTCACACCTCGGGACGATAATAACCAATACACCAAATTTTCAGGTGTCACAAGTGCTTTCGCAAATTTCCCGCTCGCCATTTTCAAACTCTCCGAGCGTTACTTTCTGCAAGCCGAGGCAGCCCTTCGATGGAATATCGGCGGATCGGTCAATACAAACTATCTGAGAGGTGTTGCTGCCATGTTCGACGATTACGACATCGCACAAACCGAACCCGACTTCCAAACCTATTGGAATCAAGAATCGGCAGATACTTCTATCGACTACGTGGATCCGCACAACTCACGCAACAACACCAAAGGTCTGGTTACCGTAGGAGTAAAAATCAACAACAGCGACGACAATAAAGTAAAGCTCGAAAAAATCATCACCCAAAAATGGCTCGCTCAGTTCCCTATGGGACTTGAAGCATGGAACGACTTGCGCCGTACCGGTTATCCTCGCATATTCCCCGTCAACGATATCGGAGACGGCTCGTTGGGAAAAGGTCGTATGATTCGCCGTATTCCGTGGAACATGACCGATGCGGCAGCCGCCCAAGATGTCAATACGTCGGGGATCCAAGCCCTCGGAGGAAGTAACCTGATGCGTACTACCCTTTGGTGGGACGTAGAAGACCCTGCCGGATTGGGCGACAATCGTCGTTGGGAAACCGAAGTTTCTAACTAAAAATTTAATCGGAGAGAGCGTATAGAAACGTACACTCTCTCCCCTAAAATAAAAAACAACTTTTTTGAGATCCTATTATTAACTTAAAAACAAAAAACATGAAAACACCGAAATTAGTATTATCGGTATTGGCTTGTTCGGTAGTTGTGGGAAACTATGCACAAAACATTCCTACCCACGCTCCCTATGTAGAACTCTTACCGACCAAAGAAATTTCTATCGCCGGAGGTGATAAAAAAACAGTCTATCTCGATTTTTATGACTATTTTGAATCTTGGGAACCGGGAGTCCCCCTTTCCGAAGACGAGAACTTCTACATCGCCCGTGTCCCCATGAAAAAACGTTTCGTGAACACGGCAACACAGGTAGATCCCACCATGACGCAAGACCGCAAATTCAGTATGTGGACGCCGATGGGTATATCCGACACTTACTGGCAATCGCTTCCGCGATATGTATTCGACGGCGATAATTTCAGTATGTGGTCCTACGTGGATTCGCAAGGCGGCTGGTCTCTCCCGTGGGTACGTGTACCGGGTGCATACAGCGACGTTACTCACCGTAACGGTGTAGCCAATAGCGGCGGTCTCATCTTCTTCGACTCTTGGGGAGGCGATAACACCAGCCCAACAGCTAATGTAAATATGCTGGTGAAAAAAGAAGGCGGAAAATTCAAATACGTAGAAAAATTCGTAAAATTCCTTCGCTATTATGGTCTCGATGGTGTCGGTATCAACCCCGAAGGTCCGGTTCCCCAAGCCTCTGCTTTGCAAGATTTCTTTTCTCAGTGTCGGGAGTATGCCGAATCGATCGGTTGGCAATTCCACGTATATTGGTATGGAGTAGGTTCTAACGGAGGATCTATGGATTTAGGTTCCTCTTTCGGTAGTAGCAAACAAGATTGGTTGTGGAAAAACAACAAACAAGTAGTCGACATGTATATGCTCAACTACGATTGGGGATATTCTGCAAGCAGTTCGGCTAGCTACGCCGAACAAATCGGAGCCAATCCCTACACCCTTTATGCCGGTTACGACATTCAAGGAAACTGGTTGGCAAGAGGTCCGTGGTCTACGTTGAAAAACACCAAAATGTCTATCGCATTTTGGGGAAACCACACCACCAATATGATTTACCAGAACTCTTCCGAATTCGGTTCGGGTGACGAAGCTGTACAAGCCTGTTACCTCGAAAAGCAAGAGCAAGTATTCTCCGGCGGTAACCGAAACCCGGCAAAACGCCCGGCTATTAAAGACGGAATTTCCAGTTCCAGCGAAGCGGCTATGAACAACTTTCACGGTATAGCAGAATACCTGCCCGCCCGAAGCGTACTGCAAGAGTTGCCTTTCGTAACCCGTTTCGGACTCGGTAACGGAAAAACCTTCCGTAACGAAGGAAAAGTAACCTTCGGGAACAAATGGTTCAACGTAGGTGTACAGGACTACCTGCCCACATGGCGCTGGTGGATTACAGACGACAGCAATAACGTACCCGAAGACGGTATCGAATGCGGATTCACTTACGAAGATGCTTGGTATGCCGGTTCGGCCCTACACATGAGCGGAGCTACGAAAGTATCCAACGTTCGTCTCTTCAAGACCAAATTCGACGTTTCTGAAACCGACGACGTATCGATGACTTTCAAATTAAATAGCGGCGAAGATACGCACATGAAACTCTTCTGGTCGTTCGTAGGGTCGGAATCTACATTGCACTCTTGCGACATTACCGGAGCCAAAGAAGGACAATGGACAACCTTCTCCAAGAAAGCCTCTGAAATCGGTATGAACGGAAATGTAGCCCTCATCGGTCTCAAATTCGAAAATACCCCGACAAACTACGATGTATTCATTGGCGAAATGGCTATTGTTCCAGCAAAGACTTTTGCACCGATCAAACCGGTCATCACTACCGAAGAAAGCAAAATCTTGAAAAAACGTACTTATAACTCGATCGATTTCAAATTTAGCTGGGATTGCGAATCCTCCAAAAACGATTCCGATCCCTCCATACCCGTTTATAACGAAGATGTAGATACTTGGTACTTCGAAGTTTACGTACAAGCAAAAGACGGAGAGCCCGTTCTTTGCGGAACGACTTCTTCTTGGGCACACTACGTAGTAGGCGCTCCGGTATCGGCCAACAATGAAATCTCGGATTACCGAATCGGTGTTTGTGCCGTAGCTCCCGACGGAAAAACGAAGAGCGAAACGACATGGACCAGTTATCTGACTACCGACCTCACACTCGTCGACGGTATCGAATGTAACAAAGCGGTAATCAAAGCCGGCGAGGAATTTACCCTCTCGTTGATCGACCCCAACCAAGAAGAACCTTTCTCTTGGGAAATCTTTAACGCAACCACCGGCGGTAATGCCGTATTCACCCAAGATGGCGGTCGTTCGATAACCACTTCACTGTCAGAGGAAGGTTATTACGATGTAAAACTCACCAAAGGAGATTTGAGTGAACTCTCTTATCGCGGCTATGTACAAATTTCTCCCGAAAGCACAGGTGCAATTCCTTCGATTACCGATTTCACAGCATCCGACACCAACGTAACCCTCGAAGACGGTACTGCCGAAGTAACACTCAGCTACACCGGCAAAAAGAACGAAGGTACGGTTTCTCGTGGTTTGCAGGTAGACGACCCCTATATGTTCCGTATTCCATCGGATTTCTTGCCGATGAATCAAAATCAATATTCAATCTGTCTTTGGATAAAACCCGAAAAATTCACGTTCGCTAAATTCGGTATGGGATTGATCGAGCAACGCAATATGGATATCCACTGGCCCGATAATAACTGGGGAGCCCTTTGGGTAGACGTATGGCCTGAGACATTCAACAACGGAGGACAACGCATTTTGGATAACAATATCATTTCTTATACTATGTGGGGAAATGAATCGCAATACTATTTCAACGGAAACAACAACAAACACGAAATTCCCAACTTGGCTTGTTGTACAGACGGTAACCGTACCGGAACCGAATCTTATAGTTTATCCGAAGGTCAATGGGCACACGTCCTCATTTCATTCGACGGCAGCAAACAAAGAATCTATTTCAATGGTAAGAAAGTAGGAGAAGGTAATGCTTCAAAATACAATTACAACGATAATAACGGTGGAACTGGAAACGTTAAAGCTGCAAACATCTACATCGGTGGTTCTCGCGTTTACTATGCCGGATTTTCCGGTGTCATCGACGATGTACAAGTTTGGCACAAGGCATTGAGCGATACCGAAGTAATAGAAGCCATGAAAGGTTACGACGGTAAAGAAATCCCCTCTGACCTGAAAGGTTACTGGACGTTCGAATCGGACAACTACAACGAAGGCGAAAAAGTGTTTGAAAACAAAGGTACTTTGGTTACCGACAACAAGGCTGCCTATATCGAAGTGAAAGGTGCAGGCGGTGAAAACACCTCTGCAAACGAAGAACACATATTACCGGCCAATATCGCTATTCAAGGTAACCCGGCCATGTCGGGTACATTGCCCATCACTACGACATCGACATTCGCCGTTGCCGATGCCGAAGTTCAAAACACCGGTGACAACGCATCGGTTACATTCAACAAAGACGGTAAATATAACGTCACCTTGACGCTTGCCAACGGCTGGGGCTCGGATACGAAGACGAAAGAAGAGTATATCGTAGTTCTCCCCTCTTCGGGTATCGATGGCAACTTGGTAGATAACCTCACGGTATACCCCAACCCCTTCATCGAAAATGTCAACCTGCAATTCGCAGCCGACGGTAACTACATTATCGACATCTTCGACGCACAAGGTCGTCAGGTAACTACCAAAAAACACCAAGCTATGGCCGGCGAAATCTGCACGCTCACGGTAAATGCTGCCAAAGGCATGTACTATGTAGTCGTGTCGAAAGACGGCAAACGCGTGAAATCTTTCAAAGTGGTAGCCGAATAATACAAGGCCATTCAAACCCTCCGCACAAGTCCTTGTGCGGAGGGTTATTAAATCAATCAGAATATTATTTAGTATCATCTTATGAAAAAAAATTATCTTTTTACATTAGCGGCTCTCTTGTTAGGGAGTACCATAGCAAACGCTCAAAAGCCTCTCGACGGGTATGAGGAGCCTACGTTCCCGAAAGATGGAAATGTAGGAAACATCGTTTCGTTCAGTACATCTGGGGCATTGGAAGACCTCGAAAACATCTCAATACCCAAAACGCCAAACGGAAAAATAGCACAAGAACTTTTGGTCGCTCCGGGGGCCAAAGTAGAATTTACGATAAAAATAAACACTTGGTGGGGAGCATTCGCTACCTTCTCCGATGCCAATGAAAGCAAAGAAATGACCCGTTTGATATATTGCGGAAACTCTGGACAAGGAGGATTTGAAGACGCAACGAACGGTGTAACAGTATACGTGGAAGACAATACGTCGAAAGTCAACACAGGAACTTTACCCAGTATTACAATCCCGGAAAGCGCCGAAGAGGGAACCACTTACCTGCTCCGCATGATGTTTTTCGGGGCTAACGACACCAGCGATCCCACCTACAACGGAACATATTCCGAAGGGACATACTACGATGTAAAAGTCACAGTACAATCTCAAATACAAAAATACGCCATAAACTTTTCCACACCCGAGAACGGAACTTTGACCGTAAAAAATGGTGTAAATCCCATCACATCGGGTGACGAAATATCCGAAGGAACCATTTTGACGGTTACGGCTACCCCTTCGACCGGCTATGAACTGGTATCGGTAACCAACAACGACGAAGTATTTCCAAGCGAAACCTATACAGTGAACGCATCGGCTAATTTTGCAGCCACCTTCAAAGCTCTACCCACCGAAGGCGATGCCATGCTGATGTCGGCTCCCGGTTACGGCAACGGAGAAGATTGCCAACTACGTTTCAACGACACGGTATTAGGAGAACACAATACAACTCAAAATCAAGTATCGAGTGACCAACGGTCTCGTAATTATACTTTCTCGGCTTGGATTTCTCCTATGGGCTACAACGGAGTCCTCATGGGGCATGTTCAAAACAGTATCACTTGGGCTGTCGAAGGTTCTTATGGCGTGGGAGTAAAAGACGGTAAACTCGCCGTTTGGTATCGCAAATGGGACGGTAGCACGACCGCATGCCCCGGAGTAAATGCCCCGGCCGTATCTGAGAACACGACACTCTATCCGGGTGAATTTGCATTTATCTCGTTGGTAACCAGCAATGACGGAAGGACGTTCAAAGTATATAAAAACGGGAAAGAGGCTATCTCGCAAGAAGTAGAAGACGGAGGTTTGGCGTTGCTTTACGACGCCTGCGACTTCGCCATCGGGGACTCCAAATACAACCAAATGCCTTGTAAAGTAGAGGAAGTACAATTATGGAACAAAACCCTCACCCCCGAGGAAATAGAAGCCTCGATGTTCGGGCCCAAAGCCGATGCCGAAGGATTGGTCGCCCACTACCTACCCGAGTCCGCCGATGCCACGACAGTTGAAAATCTCGTTGGCGACATCGACGCTTATTATCGTAAAAATGGAACCGTTACCAGTGGTAACTTCCCAATAGCAGATGCTTTGCAAAAAACCAATGGGCGCTCTACGGTAGAAGTGACTTATAACACCCCGGTCGAGGAAGACGCTGCTTATGAACTTCGTCGTTTCGATGTTGCTATCGGTGAATCTCCCGCCCCGGTAAAAACATATAGTAACCTCTATGCTGTTAACCTCGGTGAAAAATATAAATTTGCTTCGGTTTCAGTAAACGATACTCCTCTCGAAAACATAAACGACCCGATTAAAGTTACCGACCAAAATTTAACGGTAAATGCTACTTTCGAACTCGCTACGGGCATCGAAGACGTAACGGCCGAGGCTATTGCTTACTACAACGACAAGGTGCTCTATATGTCGCAAGGCGCAACGGCTGTTATCTATAATTTATTGGGAACGGCGGTTGCCGAAGCGACCGAAATAACAACCAATCTTGAAAATCTTCCTGCCGGCATTTATCTGGCTAAGGTTTCGATGGGCGAAAACACAACAATCATTCGCTTCAAAAAATAATTAGGTTTTCATGGCCACACCCCGTACCCGCCTGCCTCGTGTGAGTGCGGGGTGTTTTCAAAAAATACCACGGTTCGCACGGTTCACCCCGATTTCGTCGGGCTTTAATACACCCCTACCGGTTTATATCGCAACTCGGAAAAACCATGAAACACAAAATATAGTCTGTATCTTTTTTATATCAAAAACAAAAGCTTTTTGCTTAAACACATTTAGCGATGAGAAACATATTCACCCTGCTTGCTTTGTTAGTATTCGGTACGATACTGAGTAAAAACCATGCTCAAACATACACGATATACCCTACCCCTCAAAAAATCAGCGAGGCCGGAGAAACGGTAGAACTCACACAACAAATAAATGTCATTTGCGAAAGTGGAATCGGTGAAGTGACCCGCAACCGCATGAAAGAAGTACTCGAAGAAGCAGGATATACCATCGCATTCTCTACAAACCCGTCGCAGACGAATACGAACCTCTACATAGGAATCAACGGCTCGGACGGCGCAGCAGACCGCTATGCCGTAGAAAACAATTTGCCCCTTGCCGTTTTTGACACGGGAGATAATAAATTCGACCCCTATCTCCTGCAAATAAACGACCGACACCCTCACGGCGACATCGTCGTTCTGGGTAATGATAAAGGCTCCGAATTTTATGCCTTTGCCACGCTCGAACAAATTTTGGAGCAAACTGACGGCAACTCGATCCGTCAAATTACTTTCGAAGATTATTCACACACTCAATATCGGGGAATCGTGGAAGGATTCTACGGACACCCCTACTCGGTGGAAAACCGTATCAGTCTTTTTGAATTTTGTAAACGATTCAAAATGAACGTATTCGTGTATGGACCGAAATCGGATCCCTACCACCTCGGTAATTGGAGGGACGATTATCCTACCTCGCTCACCGAACAACAACGGTTTTTCGGTATGATTACCCAAGATGATTTGAAAACAATGGTGCAAGCAGCAAAAGCATGCAACGTCGATTTCATCTGGGCAGCACACCCCGGATTACAACAAGGAATCAGTTTTTCGAACGAATCGGCTATGGCTCCCGGTATCGACGCCCTCATGAAAAAATTCGATCACCTTTATAATCTCGGTGTACGGGGATTTGGTGTTTTCATCGACGACATGACCTACACTCCCAGTGGGGACATGCAAGCTCATTTAGCCAACGAAGTACAAGTAAAAATACGCGAACGATACACTACCGACAACACCGACGACCAAGTAGCACCTCTTTTTTTCGTCCCCACGGCTTACGCTCTCAACTACGGAGCTTCCTACACTCTAAACAACCTGAAAAAAGTCGATAGCGAAGTAGTCATCGCCTTTACCGGATACGACTGCTTCTCCAATATCCGCCCCTCGGCCATCGACGATATGGCCGGACGCGTGGGAAGAAATCCGGTCATGTGGTGGAACAATCCGGTAAACGACGATCATGACGACCGTATCTACATGCGGGAGTTAACGACTCATTGGACAATTGAAAAACCCGGAGCAATCAATACGCTCAACGGGCTTATCCTAAATCCCATGTGCCAAGCACAAGCCTCGAAAATCGCTTTGTTCGGAGCGGCCGATTACAGCTGGAATCCCAACGCTTTCGACGTTCATAAAAACTGGGAAGAAGTATTTCACCGAATAGCCGATCCCGGCGATACGCAGACTGCCGAAGCGATCAAATGCTTCGCCCGCTTCTCGAACACGTTGGTCGAGGACGAAGAAATGATAACGCTCTATGACAATTTCATGGAGAAATTCGGCGGCGAAAGTTTCCCGCCGGAATCCGACAAGCTGCGAAACGAACTGGAAAATCTTAAACAGGCTTGCACGTACATCGAAACCTTAAAAGACAGTCCGCACAGAGATTACCGATTGATGTATGAGGACATTCGCTGTTGGAACGCCAAGTTGAAAAACATAAGTACGATAGCGCTCGACGCATTGGATATGCTCGAATATGGAAACTCCATGTCCCGCTCCGAAGGTTGGGAAAAATACCTACGATTGAAAAAACTATACACCGGTATGAGTTCCGACTCTACCTATCTCGTAAGCGCTCTCGAAGGATATGGAACTTCGACCACCGAAAAATTCTATGAAGTGAAGCCGGGAGATAGCCATTTGCGCCCGTTCACAGACTTTTTGGTAGAAAAAATAGGAAACAGTATCCCCGGATTATGGCCGGCAAAAGACAGTTTGCAAATAATTACCAACATCGAGAATTTGCAAGGTGTAGAATTGACGGCTCAGAACGAAACGGTCCGATTAACCGGATTGAACGGATTCGATCTCGATAAAGACGAATACGTAGGTATTTATTTCGGAAACATCGAAAAAATAAATGTGGAAGAAATCACGGCCGACAAAACGCTTCGAGTAGAGATTTCGGAAAATGGAAAACAGTGGACTCCGATACAATTACCCATCAGAGAACAAAAAACCGCATATATCCGAATTAAGAATATTTCGGAAGAAGAAGTCGCCGTAGATTTTAACCAACTATCGGTTTCCCGTATCCTCACCTCCGTAGAAGTCAAAGCCGAGGCATCCACCAATATGTCACAATATCAATCTTACTCCATAAACAACGTCGTCGATGGAAATTCCTCGACATTCTTTTGGAGCAGCGAAGCACAAGCCGCAGGCGATTATATTCTTCTCACCTACCCTTCGGCTCAGCCCATTTACGAGATAAGCATCACATTTACAGAGACCGACCAGCTCTCAGGAACCGCAGCGATAGAAGTCTCCGCCGATAACGACCAATGGCAAACGGTAACCGAATTTACAAACGGCTATCTCGACTCTACCCATTCGTTTACTTGCAATGCCAACGGACTCATGGCACGATATGTTCGCTTTATCATTCGTAATACCGTAGGTAGCTATTGGTTACAAGTAGCCGAATTTAAAGCGGATATGTCTGAAAAATACACCCAAACGACCGACCAAAGCGGAGTGCAAATAGCCACCCTCGCCGACAAAGACCTTTCGACCAACTACCAAGCTGGCGAAGCAGGATATATCGAACACCGTTTTATCGAAAATATAACGATAGAGTCGATTGAAATTTTCCACAATACCATCTTCGATTCCACTCGCAAACTCCCGTCAATATATGTCAACAATGGCTCCGAATGGATCGAAAAAGGGTCTTTGGAACCGTTGTGCACAGTCATAGACACCCACGAAATAGATACGGTAACAGCCGTGAAAATAGAGTGGAACAAAGAGAATATTCCCAATCTTTACGAAATACTTCCCGTTGGGACTCCTTATGTAGAAAAACCGGGGAAACCCACCGCCATAAATAACATGAAAAAAGACGGTCTAACCATATATACAAACAATAATCGGCTGATCGTACAATCGGACGATATGATACAAAATATAATTTTATTCGACTTAAACGGAAAAACAATAAACCATTTTAACGTGAATAAATGTATCTTTGAAACAACATTCGGCTCGAATATTCCACAAATATTAATCGTGCAAGTTATGCATACAAACGGGAATTTATCGACCTGTAAAATAATACGATAAAAGCAAAAAGATAGAATAAAAAGATCATCACATATAAACAAAGGACATGAAACGAACAACGCTATGGATAGGTTTGGGATTACTGCTTTTTTCAAGCTGTTCTAACCTCACAGAAACGCAGTTACAATACATCGACTATGTAAACCCGTTCGTGGGTACGGGAGGTCACGGACACACATTCCCCGGCCCCGTCGCCCCCCACGGAATGATACAGCCCAGTCCCGATACCCGTATATATGGGTGGGATGCCTGCTCAGGATATCACTATTCCGACAGTACGATAAACGGATTCTCCCATACCCATCTGAGCGGTACGGGCTGCGGAGACTACGGAGACGTTCTGTTAATGCCCACCGTAGGAAAACAAAACTATCGTTACTTGGGAGACGGTTGCCAACAAACCGCCTATGCCTCACCGTTCTCGCATTACAAAGAAGTGGCAAAACCGGGATACTATTCGGTAGAACTCGATCGTTACAACGTGACAGCCGAACTAACGGCGACACCTCGGGCGGCCCTGCACCGTTATCGTTTCCCCGAAAGTAAAGAAGCAGGATTTATCGTCGATTTGGATTACAGTCTACAAGGACAAGAAAACATCGATATGAAGCTCGCCTCGCTCAGCGATACCGAAATAGTCGGGTGGAAAAAGACCAAAGGCTGGGCGGAAAATCAATGTATAGGCTTTTACATGAAATTTTCCAAACCATTCACTTGCCATATCGTCGACACGGTCATCGATATCGTGCGCGATGGAAAATCCTGTAAATTGGAACAGAAAAAAGCCCTGCTCCAATTCCCGACGGCACAAAACGAAGAAGTGCTTGTAAAAGTTGGTATATCGGCCGTAGATATAAAAGGAGCACAGCGGAATGTCGAAACCGAAATTCCATCTTGGGACTTCGACAGTATAATGACCGCTACACAAAATAAGTGGAACGACTACTTGGAGACCATTCAGGTCGAAGGCAATAACGAAACCCAAAAACAGATATTCTACACAGCACTATACCACACGGACATACACCCGAGCCTCTTCTCCGATGCAGACGGACGCTACCGCGGTACAGATCAAATGATACACCAAGCCCAACCCAATGAAGAAATTTATACAGTCTACTCTCTATGGGACACTTTCCGGGCGTTGCATCCGCTATTGACCATTATCAATCCCGAGCTAAATGAAAAACTGGTGATGTCTCTTATGCAAAAATACCACGAAGGGGGTATTCTGCCCATGTGGGAATTAGCCGGAAACTACACGGCTACGATGATTGGTTATCATGCCATACCCGTAATCGTCGATGCATACATGAAAGGATTCGACAAAATCGACGGAAAAGAATTGCTCGAAGCCTGTATCCGCAGCTCGGTATACGACACGACCGGTATTATCGCATCGAGCAGAATGGTCAACGGGTTGGTTCCCATTTCTAAATACTACAAAAATAAAATAGGTTATGTTCCCTACGAAAAAGAAAACGAGTCGGTAGCCAAAGGTTTGGAATACGCCTATAACGATTGGTGCATCGCTCGATTGGCAGAAGAAATTGGCGATACGGCCACTTACGAAAGATACAAGGCACTCTCTAAATCATACATCAATTACTACGACCCGCAAACCGGATTCATGCGAGGGAAAAACTTGAAAGGAAATTGGCACGTTCCATTTAATCCCCGTTACTCCGACCACCGCAATGACGATTATTGCGAAGGAACAGCTTGGCAATGGGCATGGTTTGTTCCCCACGATATAGAAGGACTTATCGCCTTGATGGGAGGTCAGGAAAACTTCATTCAACGGCTCGACTCCCTCTTTGTCGCTGATTCAAAGATAGAAGGGCCTCTCGTATCTTCGGATATATCGGGGCTCATCGGACAATACGCACACGGAAACGAGCCAAGCCATCACATCGTTCACCTTTACAACTACGTGAATCAATCGTGGAAAACCCAACAGTTGATCGATACGATTCTCCATACCCAATACTTCAACAACCCCAACGGATTGTCGGGCAACGAAGATTGCGGTCAAATGTCGGCTTGGTATGTGCTCAATGCGATGGGATTCTATCAGGTATGTCCCGGATCGCCCATATATTCTGTCGGTCGTCCTATCTTCGATAAAGTAACCATAAATCTACCCAACGGGAAAGTATTCGAAATTATCGCCAACAACAACTCCCGAACCAATAAATATATACAGAGCATTCGCCTCGATAACATCTTGCTCGAATCTCCTTTCTTCATGCATAGCGACATTATGAAAGGCGGAAAAATTGTAATGGAAATGGGAAACACCCCGGTCAAACAATAAACGAAATCAGATATTAACATCACATAATCCAAACAATTATGAAAAATATGAATCGTTATCTCGCACTTGTGGCCTTGATAATATCCTTGATCTCCTGCCAAAGTGAAGACAACCCAAACCGTTATGAATTGATACCCTATCCCAATGACATGGAACAAATGTCGGGACGCTTTTCTTTCGATGACGACACACAGATTTTTATTTCACCGGAATGTGGAGACGAAGTAAACGAAATCTTGGCTCGGTTTGCAGAACAATTCGGTAAAACAGCCGGCAAGGACCTAAAAATAGCCGAAAAAGAAGGGAAAAATATGATGGTCGCAAAAATCGACACGACTATGAGCCAAGAGGCTTATCGGCTAAACATAAGCAAAAAGAAAATCGAAATAACCGCAGCTACGCCCAACGGTGCACGCTATGCACTACAAACCGTTAAACAACTCCTTCCGGTAGCGATCTATGGAGAAAGCCTCTCCGCAGATGAAAATTGGTCGGTTCCTTGCGCCACGATAAACGATGCTCCCCGTTTCGGATATCGGGGAATGCACCTCGACGTTGCCCGTCATTTCTTCACATTAGACGAAGTAAAACGGATTCTCAACGTAATGGCTGTTCACAAACTAAATACATTGCATTGGCATCTCACCGACGATCAAGGCTGGCGCGTAGAAATAAAAAAATATCCACGACTGACCGAAGTGGGCAGTATTCGCAACAAAACCATGATTCGTAAAGAATGGGATAACTACGACACTACCCCTTATGGTGGATTCTATACACAGGACGAATTACGCGATATGGTAAAATACGCCGCCGATTTGGGTATTACTATTATTCCCGAAATAGACCTTCCCGGACACATGATGGCGGCATTGGCCTCTTATCCCGAATTAGGTTGTACGGGTGGCCCGTACGAAGTTTCCGGACAGTGGGGTATCCGTGACGATGTGCTCTGCGTAGGAAAAGAAAAAACATTCGAATTCATTGAAAACGTTTTGCTCGAAATCATAGATATATTTCCCTCGAAATACATACATATTGGAGGTGACGAATGTCCCAAAATTCGATGGGAAAAATGTCCTGCTTGCCAAGCCCGTATCCAAAAATTAGGACTCAAAGACGACGAACATGGCAAAGCCGAACACTATCTGCAAAGCTATACGACCGAACGGATAGAGAAATTCCTCAATGAACACGGACGCAAAATCATTGGATGGGACGAAATTCTCGAAGGCGGACTCGCCACCAATGCGACAGTCATGTCATGGCGCGGTATTGACGGAGGTGTCGAAGCGGCGAAACAAGGGCATTATGCCATCATGACACCGACCGCTCCTCTTTATCTCGACTATTACCAATCACGAGATACACAAAACGAACCTTTGGCTATCGGCGGTTATAATCCGGTCGATATGGTCTACAATTTCAATCCCATACCCGAAAGTCTTACAGAAGAACAAGCCAAATTCATATTAGGTACACAAGCTAACATCTGGACAGAGTATATCACTACTCCCGAACACCTCGAATACATGATACTTCCCAGATTAGCAGCACTGAGCGAAGTACAATGGGATCAAGTCGAAAACAAAAGTTATGACCGGTTCCTCGATAATATAGGCCATATCCTTGCCATCTACGATGTAATGGGACTCAACTATGCCAAACATATACTCGAAGTTAAAGGCGAATACTCGGTAAATGAAACCAAAGGCTGTATAGAAGCGACACTCCGTACACAAGGCAATGCACCCATCTACTATACCCTCGATGGATCCGAACCAACGACAAACAGCACCCGATATACCGAGCCGATAGAAATCCGTACCGAAAATGATTCTTGCACATTGAAAGCCATCGTCGTACGCGAAGGCATCGAAACCCGCACACTCGTGCGCCCCTTCAAATTCAATAAAGCCACAGGACACATGCCCCAACTGAAAGATGCACCCAGTGAAAAATATACTTTCGGAGGAGCCGGTGTACTCACCGATGGCATACATGGAGATTTCAATTACAGCAACGGTTGTTGGCTCGGATTCATCAATACGCCGTTAGATGCAACAATCGATTTAGGAAAAACGCAAACGATAAGTCAGGTCAAAATAGGGTCGCTCGTACAATATTCCGAGTACATTTTCCCGCCCACCCAAATAAAAGTCTATGCGACTAATGGAGACAACCCGATGACCGAAATCGGAAAACTCGAAATTCCGGTAACACAAAAACAAGACCAAGACGGAGTACGGAAATATACCTGCGAATTTCCTGCCGTCCCCGCCTCGAAAATCCGGGTGGTTATCGACACCACTGATAAAATACCGGCATGGCACGGAGCCAAAGGTGAAAAAGGTTGGCTTTTTGTCGATGAAATTTCTGTTAACTAATGATTATTACCGAAACGTATGAATACACATAATATATTCAAATCCGTTCTCTTCTCTACACTGTTACTTATCGGAAACAGTTGTTCTGATCGAAAAGAAATAGATGTTATACCTATGCCTCGATCGATAGAGTATCACAGCGGAAATTTTACAATTTCACCCGAGACCAAGTTCTATACAAACCTCTCCGCAGAAAGTCGTCAAGCTCTGACCGACTATCTCGAAGGGACATCGCTCGGTTCCGTTCCCTTTGCCGAATCGACTACCGGAAATAACGGAATAGAATTGAACCTCTGCGATAGTTCCATCGTGACAGGAAATGAAGCCTATCGGATCGAAATCGATAAAAAAGGTGTTCGCCTGTCGGCAAATACCGAGACTGGGATATTCTACGGACTCCAAACACTTCTGCAACTGTTGAATAACGGCGATAACAAAACTCTTCCCGCTCTGACGATCAACGATTCCCCTCGTTTCCCATACCGGGGATTGCACCTCGATGTTTCGCGCCACTTCTTTGATAAAGAGTTTGTCAAAAAACAATTGAATGCGATGGCCTATTTCAAAATGAATCGATTGCATTGGCATTTGACCGACGGTGCTGGTTGGAGAATCGAAATAAAGAAATATCCCCGCCTCACCTCTTTCGCAGCGTGGAGGCCATTCGATAAATTAAACGACTGGTGGGTAGGAGGTCGCACTTTCTGTGAGCAAGACGATCCTCGTGCCGTCGGCGGATATTACACACAAGACGACATTCGGGAAGTTGTCGCTTACGCTGCCGAACGTCATATCACCATCATTCCCGAAATCGAAATGCCGGGACACTCCGAAGAAGTATTGGCTACTTACCCAGAGTTATCTTGTTCCGGTAAACCCTATGTCAATGCCGACTTTTGCATAGGAACCGAAAAAACTTTCGAATTCCTCGAAAACGTCTTACTCGAAGTAATCGACCTTTTCCCCTCTGAATACATTCACATCGGAGGTGACGAAGCAAGCAAAAGTAGTTGGAATACATGCCCCCGTTGTCAGAAGCGCATGGCCGACGAGCACTTAAATTCAGTAGACGAATTGCAAAGTTACATGATACACCGCATTGAAAAGTTCTTAAACGATCACGGTCGTAAAATCATCGGGTGGGACGAAATCATAGAAGGCGGGCTATCTCCTACGGCCACAGTCATGTCATGGCGGGGAGAAGAAGGTGGCATCAAAGCTGTAAAAGCCGGAAACCAAGCCATCATGACACCCGGTAAATACTGCTACCTCGATGCATTTCAAGATGCCCCCAACACTCAACCGATGGCCATTGGCGGGTATCTTACTTTGGAAAAAGTCTACTCTTTCGAACCGGTCCCCGATTCGCTTTCCACGAAAGAAGCCGAGCTTATTCTAGGTGTACAAGGAAATGTATGGACCGAGCACATACCCACACCCGAACACTACGAATACATGATATATCCTCGGATATTGGCACTCGCCGAAATCGGGTGGTCTCCTTCCGAGGTCAAAAAGTGGGACAATTTCCACACCCGAGCCCTTCAAGCGGTAAATATACTTCGAGAACAGGGTTATAATCCTTTCCCGCTCGAAAAAGAAATAGGCGATAAACCCGAATCATACCAAAAGGTAAACCATCTGGCTATCGGGAAAAAAGTAACCTATGCCAATCCTTATAGCAATCATTACGCAGCTCAGGGAGAGAAAACATTGGTCGATGGTGTCCGGGGTGGTTGGATGTACAACGACGACCGTTGGCAAGGCTTTATCGATTGCGATTTTGATGTAACGATTGATCTCGGTAAAGAAACCGACATCAAACAAGTCCGTGCCGAATTCATACAGCTTAAAGGTCCCTATGTATGGTTACCCAAACAAGTTATCATATCGAGCTCCGTCGATGGAGAACATTACGATACCCTCGCGACTGTCGACAATGACATTTCACCCGACATCGAAACGCTTCAATTCAAAGAATTCGGTTGGGAAGGTAATGCAAAAGCCCGCTATATCCGCTACAAGGCATTATCGAACGGCATTGCCGGAGGGTGGCTATTCACCGATGAAATCAGAATCAAATAATCGATATCCCATTTATAGAACAGAAAAAGACACAATTCGGGAAAATGAAGAAGGTTAGTAAAGAAAAATCGATAAATCCTATTGCATGGGTCCCCTCGGCATATTTTGCCATGGGGCTTCCTTTTATAGCGGTAAATCTCGTTTCCACATTCATGTTCAAGGACTTAGGAATATCCGATACCCAAATTGCCTTTTGGACATCTGTCATCATGCTACCGTGGACATTAAAGTTCCTTTGGAGTCCTTTTTTAGAAATGTATCGTACGAAAAAATTTTTCGTTGTCGTCACCCAGTTACTGAGTGGATTATTATTCGGTATAGTAGCTCTCTCATTGAACTTCGACTATTTTTTCGCTATCAGTATCTCTACGATGGCAGTCATCGCTTTTAGTGGAGCCACGCATGATATAGCTTGTGACGGCGTCTATATGGCCGAACTATCGCCCGAAGATCAGGCAAAATACATCGGTGTACAAGGAGCTTTCTACAACATCGCGAAATTAGTAGCCAACGGTGGATTGGTAGCAGCAGCGGGAATGCTAGCTGAACATTTCGGCGCATCCGAAGGAGCCTCTATTCAAGCGAATATGCCCGCCTATAAAGAAGCGTGGATGATTATTTTTATCATCATTTCGGCACTGTTGTTGCTATTGGGGCTATACCACTCAAAAGTACTCCCTTCCACACAAGTACCGAACCAAGAAAAGCGTTCAAGTGCCGATGTGGCAAAAGAGCTATGGGAGGTCATTAAAAACTTCTTTACCAAGAAACACATCTTTTACTATATCTGTTTCATCATACTCTACCGCTTTGCCGAAGGATTTATCATGAAAATCGCTCCGCTATTTCTGCGTTCTTCACGCGATATCGGCGGATTGGGACTTTCGCTTACCGAAATCGGCACATTGAATGGAGTGTTCGGTTCAGCTGCATTTGTTTTAGGATCATTGTTGGCAGGAGTTTACGTTTCGCGTCGAGGATTGAAGAAAACGCTTTTCACCCTCTGTTGCGTATTCAACTTTCCATTCGTAGCCTACACATTATTAGCCATATTCCAGCCCGAAAATCTCTATCTGATAGGAACCGGTATCGTTATCGAATATTTTGGTTACGGATTCGGATTCGTGGGTCTCACACTCTTCATGATGCAACAGATAGCGCCGGGCAAACACCAAATGTCACACTACGCTTTCGCTTCGGGCATCATGAACCTCGGTGTCATGCTTCCGGGTATGATGAGTGGATTTTTCAGTGATTGGCTAGGCTATGAAAGATTCTTCATCTATGTATTGTTGGCTACAATACCGTCGTTACTAATCACCTACTTCATTCCGTTCACCTACGATGATTCGAAGAAAGAAAGTAATCGATGACAAAAAAACAGACCTACGTTCAATCGCGATTAAACATTAAACACATATACATTAAAAAAGAAAAAACGATATGACAAAAAAAATGGTTATGCCCTGGGAAGACCGTCCGGCAGGATGTGCGGACGTCATGTGGCGTTATTCGAAAAATCCGGTAATCGACCGCTACCATATCCCCTCTTCCAACAGCATCTTCAACAGTGCCGTAGTACCTTTTGAAGACGGGTTCGCCGGAGTATTCCGTTGCGATAACAAAGCCGTGCAAATGAATATCTTTGCAGGATTCAGCAAAGACGGTATTCATTGGGACATCGAACATGAGCCCATTAAATTCAAAGCAGGAAATACCGATATGATAGAATCTGAATACAAGTATGATCCCCGTGTCACTTGGATCGAAGACCGTTACTGGATCACATGGTGTAACGGCTACTACGGTCCGACCATCGGTGTAGGCTACACATTCGATTTCAAAGAGTTTTTCCAATGTGAAAACGCCCTTCTGCCTTTTAATCGCAATGGAGTACTGTTTCCGCAAAAGATCAATGGGAAATATGCCTTATTGAGCCGACCGAGTGACAGCGGACACACTCCGTTCGGTGATATTTATATCAGTTACAGCCCCGACATGAAATTTTGGGGTGAACATCGGCACGTACTCTCTCCCACACCTTTCCCCGTGAGCGCTTGGCAATGTACCAAAGTAGGTGCTGGCCCTATCCCTATCCTCACCGACGAAGGCTGGCTCATGTTCTACCACGGAGTCATTACCACTTGTAACGGATTCCGTTATTCTATGGGAGCGGCAATTCTCGACCGTGAAGACCCCTCCAAAGTGCTTTATCGTACACAACCCTATCTCCTTGCTCCGGCAATGCCCTATGAGATGCAAGGCGACGTACCCAACGTTATATTCCCTTGTGCAGCCCTTCACGACGAAGATCGAGTAGCGGTCTATTACGGCGCGGCTGACACGGTTGTAGGAATGGCATTCGGATATATTTCGGAAATCATCGAATTTACCAAAAAGAACTCAACAATCTGATTTTTTATGAACATTCGCAATCTCATCGTTGCGGGAATCATAATGACAGTCTCGTCCGCCACACTATCGGCAGACGAGCCTGTCGCTTATGTAAACCCCTTCATCGGAACAACGAACTTCGGAACGACAAACCCGGGTGCAATCTGTCCTAACGGCCTTATGTCGGTCACACCATTCAATGTAATGGGTTCCGACAAAAACGTATATGACAAAGATGCGCGCTGGTGGTCCACCCCCTACGAATACCACAACACATTTTTTACCGGATTTTCTCATGTAAACCTTAGCGGCGTGGGCTGCCCCGAATTAGGCTCCCTCCTATTAATGCCGACAAGCGGAGAACTCAATGTCGATTACAAGCAATACGGTAGTGAATACGCTTTGGAAGAAGCCCACCCGGGCTACTATGCCAACCGGCTCACTCGCTACGGCATCGATACAGAAGTAAGTGCTACTCCCCGCACCTCCATCGCCCGATTCACCTACCCGGGCGGTGAAAGCCACATATTGCTCAATTTAGGAGAAGGACTCACCAACGAGAGTGGAGCGACCGTCCGTAAAGTAAGCGATACCGAATACGAAGGTAGCAAGCTCCTCGGTGGATTTTGTTACTACAACCGGCAGGGAGTATTCCCTATCTATTTCGTGATACGGGTCGACAAAAAGCCCCTACAATCGGGATACTGGAAAAAACAAAGACCTATGACCGGTGTAGAAGCCGAGTGGGATCCCGACAACGGGAAATACAAAATCTACACCCGGTACACCAAAGAAATGTCGGGCGATGATATAGGAGTATTCTTCTCCTACGATACCAAACCCGGAGAACAGATTCAAGTACAAATGGGCGTATCGTTCGTCAGCATCGAGAATGCCCGCCAAAACCTCGACAGTGAGCAGCAAGGATTCCAATTCGACAAAGTGTGCCTCGATGCCCGGAATCAATGGAACGATATACTCTCCCGAATAGAAGTAGAAGGAGGTTCCGATGAACAAAAAACCATCTTCTATACGGCACTATACCACATGTTTATTCACCCCAACATTCTCCAAGATGTCAATGGGCAATATCCCGCTATGGAGAGCGACAAGATACTCACCACCCGGCACGATCGCTACACCGTCTTCTCGCTATGGGATACATTCCGCAACGTACACCCATTCTTTACCCTCGCTTATCCCCAAAAGCAACTCGACATGGTACAGACCCTCATCGACATGTACAAAGAATGGGGTTGGTTACCTCGCTGGGAACTTTATGGAAACGAAACGCTCACCATGTCGGGAGATCCGGCTATCATTATGTTGGCGGACACATGGTTGCGAGGACTTAAAAACTTCGATGCAGAAACAGCCTATGAGGCGATGGTAAAATCGGCGACTGCTCCCAGTAGCGAAAATATTTTACGCACCGATAACGACGACTACATGAAACTGGGATATGTACCCTTACGCGAGCAATTCGACAACTCCGTATCCCACGCCCTCGAATACTATCTGGCAGATTTCGCACTCTCCCGCTTCGCCGAAAGTTTAGGACTCAAAGAAGATGCCCAAACCTTCGCCAAACGTTCGTTGGGCTACAAACACTACTATTGCAAAGAATTCGGGACACTGCGTCCCATACTGCCAGACGGCTCATTCTACACACCGTTCGATCCCCTGCAAGGACTTAACTTCGAACCGGCTCCCGGATTCCATGAAGGCAACGCATGGAATTACACCTTCTATGTCCCCCACGACATCGGCGGGCTAAAACGATTGATGGGAGGAGAAAAGAAATTCGCCGCCAAGTTGCGCAAAGTATTCGATGAAAATTTCTACGATCCGGCAAATGAGCCAGACATCACTTACCCCTACCTTTTTGCCCAAGTCAAAGGTGAAGAATGGAGAACCGACTTGCTAGTCAACTCGCTCTTGAAAAAATACTTCAAGAATCAACCCGATGGCATACCCGGCAATGACGACACAGGAACGATGTCAGCATGGGCCGTATTCAGTATGATGGGACTTTATCCCGATTGTCCGGGAATACCCCGTTATACCCTCGTAGCTCCTGCCTTCGACAAGATTATACTCCATCTCGATCCTCGTTATTATACCCAAGACACCCTGGTCATCGAGTGCGAACGGCCTTCTCCGAAGGCTATCTACACCGACCGTATCACGGTAAACGGAAAAAAACATAAAGGACGATTCATTTTCCACGAAGATTTAGTCAATGCCGGTACAATCAGGTTCACTCTTACCGAGAAAAAATAAATTCAATCTTTCTCCATAATGCAGAAGCGGAGCCAATTTCCATTTGAGGAAATTGGCTCCGCTTGTTTTATAAATTCCGAAATCTATCGACTATTCCCACTCGATAGTCGAAGGCGGTTTAGAACTGATGTCGTAAACAACCCGATTCACGCCACGCACCTTGTTAATAATGTCGTTAGATACCTTGGCAAGGAACTCATAAGGCAAATGAGCCCAATCGGCAGTCATACCGTCGGTCGAAAGAACGGCTCGGAGGGCGACAGCCCGCTCGTATGTCCGTTCGTCGCCCATCACCCCTACCGACTGTACCGGCAACAAAACGACTCCCGCCTGCCACACTTTATTATACAGGTCGTTGTCGATAAGTCCTTGTATGAAAATATGATCTGCCTCCTGCAAGATATGTACCTTCTCGGGTGTGATATCTCCAAGTATACGGACAGCCAATCCGGGACCGGGGAAAGGGTGACGTCCGATGAGTTTCTCGCTGATACCCAGTTCCCGACCGACCCGGCGCACCTCGTCTTTAAACAGCAGACGCAACGGCTCCACCAGTTTCAAATTCATCTTCTCGGGTAATCCTCCCACATTATGGTGCGATTTGATAGTCATACCCGTAATCGAAAGCGATTCGATCACGTCGGGATAAATAGTACCTTGCGCCAACCATTTTATATCGGTCAGCTTACGAGCCTCGCGATCGAAAATATCGATAAAACCTTTACCGATAATTTTCCGTTTCTTTTCCGGCTCGGTCACCCCCTTCAACTGTTCGTAAAAATAATCCTTAGCATCTATGCCCAAGACATTGAGCCCCATATCCTTGTAGTTGGCAAGAACGCTCTCAAACTCGTTTTTCCGCAACAAACCGTTATCGACGAAGATACAGGTAAGGTGATTACCGATCGCCTTGTTAAGCAACACGGCAGCCACAGTAGAATCGACACCTCCCGACAAAGCCAATACCACTTTATCGTCTCCCAATTTCGTACTTAATTCCGCTACCGTATGTTCGATAAACGATGCCGGTGTCCAGTCCATATCACAGTGACAGATATCACGTACGAAATTCGTCAGCAGAAGCGTGCCGTCTTCACTGTGATATACCTCTGGGTGGAACTGTACACCCCATGTCGGTTCGCCCTCGATATGAAAAGCCGCTGTCTTTACTTCATGGGTACTGGCCACAAGGGTGAAGGTAGAGGGAATTACCGTAATAGAATCGCCATGCGACATCCATACGGTGGAATTCTCCCGCACACCGCGCATGAGGGGATCGTTCTCATCATGCCAAGCCAAATTGGCACGACCATATTCCCGGGTATCGGCAGACTCGACCTTTCCCCCCGACGTATGAGCCAAAAATTGCGCCCCGTAACAAACGCCAAGTACCGGATAGACACCACGGATACGACTCAAATCGACAAAAAGGGCATTAGGATCGTTCACCGAATAGGGACTCCCCGAGAGAATCACTCCTTTAATTCCCTCTTCTCCGTAAGGGAATTTATTGTACGGCAAGATTTCGCAATACGTGTTCAGCTCCCGCAACCGACGGGCAATCAACTGCGTGTATTGAGAACCGAAATCGAGAATAATAATTTTTTCCTGCATAATCGTAGGTCTTTATGTATGTTGTATATGATTTTCTATTTTATCCTGAATCAACTGTTTGATATTATCCGGCTCCCCGACAAGCCAAATCACATCGTGCGCCTCAAAACAAGTTTGTCCGTCGGGCTGATGAAATGTTCCGTCTGCACGTTCTATTCCCACAACGAGGCAATTATTCTTATTACGAATGCTCAACGACGAGCTCGTTTGCCCGATCAACGGCGAATTCCCGGGAACAACAACATGCGTAAATGTGACTTCCCTGTTATCGGTTTCCTCTTCGGGCGATTCACTACCTTCCACTACGGTAAGCAAAGATTGAATCTGATCATCTGTTCCAATAACACCGATCGTATCTCCCGGAAAAATTCGGGTTTCCCCCTTCGGGATATTGATTCGCCGAGTTCCCCTCTGAATACTTACGACATTGATTCCATATTCTTTGCGTAAATCGGAATCCATTAGGCGACGTCCGGCAAACGGACAGTCAGCATTTACATCCATATAGGCCAAATGCATATCGCTCACCAAGCTCGTATTCCGTCCTGTCTTTCGCAATTCCCTTTCGTTCAAGTTATCCATAAATATATTTTCGATACGCATGAACTGCTTCTGTATGCGCTTAGACAATAAAATGAGAACAACAATGAATATGCCCAGTCCCAACAACACACCGGTACGTTGAGAGTGGACGATAGAAAGATAATATATAACGAAAAACAAAGCCAGCAATATGCGGAAAACTATCATCAAAGTCAATGGAACCCGGTTTACACTCCCCTCTCCCAATTTCCTTATCAAGGACATGCTTACCTCCTTAACCATCAAAGCCCACAAGAACGGCGACATCACTACAAAAGTTACGATAGCGGCGATCATACGCCCCCACTCAGGCAAAATTTCCACCATCAACGGTATAAACCACATTTTAGAGACCATAATTATCGCTACGATCAGCGACGAATAAAGCAGTACTCTCCACAAATATTGTGCAATAGCCTCTTTCCATACTGCCTTATGAGGCTTTATTTCGGTTCGGCTCTGACTATAACGGTCGATAGCTGCAAGCCACCTCTCCGGCAAACGTCGCTCAATCCAACTATAAGCAGGGTCGGCCAACCGAATACAATAAGGAGTCAAAAAAGTAGTTATCACCGATACTGCCACAACTATCGGATACAGAAATTTGTCGATCACATTCAACGACATTCCCAACGAGGCTATAATAAAAGCGAACTCACCGATTTGAGATAAACTGAACCCCGATTGTATTGATATTTTCAAAGTCTGTCCCGAAGCCAACATACCCACCGTACCGAAGAATATCTGTCCTACAATAACAACAATAGAGAGCAAACAGATAGGCAATGCATATTGACTGAGAGCCGCCGGGCTGACCAACATACCTACCGATACGAAAAATATGGCTCCAAACAGGTCCTTTACCGGTTGAACGACTTTCTCTATCCGTTCGGCTTCGTTCGTACCGGCTAATATAGATCCCATGACAAAAGCTCCCAAAGCCGAAGAAAATCCGGCATAAGTAGCCAAAACGACCATACCCAGACAGAGCCCCATAGAAACGACCAACAAAGTCTCGTCATTTAAAAACTTACGTGTTTTTTTCAGAATCAGAGGTAATATGGAGATCCCCACAACAAACCAAATAATCAGGAAAAAGACCAATTTAGCGATACTCTCCAACAGTTCCGCCCCTTCGAACGAGTTCTTCACGGCAATAGAAGAAAGTATCACCATCATCACCACGGCAAACAAATCTTCCACGATCAACACACCAAAAACTAAATTCGTAAAAGCCTTCTTGCGTAAATTCAAATCGGTAAAGGCCTTGATGATAATCGTCGTCGACGACATAGATAACATAGCTCCCAAAAAGATACTGTCGAGATACGTGAAATGTAATAACCGACCGGCTCCGTAACCTGCCAGCATCATACCCGATACAACGACTAGCGCTGTAAGAACGGCCGATGCCCCTACTTGAAAAAGTTTTTTAAAGCTGAATTCCAATCCCAAAGAAAACAGAAGTACAATGATACCTAGTTCTGCCCATAAATTTATATCACCCTCATCTACTATGGTAGGGAAAAAAACGAAATTGGGACCCACTAAAAAACCGGCGACAATATAACCCAATACAACGGGCTGTTTCAATTTCTTGAAAAGCAATGTCACTACCCCAGCCACAATCAAAATAAGAGCCAAATCGGTAATGAGGGCATCCAATTCCATAATCAAATCTCGTTTTGAAGTGAAATATATTCCGTTCGGTAAATATTACGCATATGGGAAAAAAGAGAAACAAAATCGGTCGTAGACCGAGACAAAACGATAAATTTCAAATCGGTCTTCTGTTCCGAATAATTATATTCTACCAACACATTGTGTAACGAAACCTTATACTCACCCAATAATTTTTCATACCGGGTCAAATCCTCGACAATCTCGGTCGCTTTCAAATGTATAATTTTTCCTTCCCGGTCTAAATTCGTCCGACGTTCATATTGTTCCAAACTCACCAACGTGAACAATATCAATATGGTCGAAATAATCGCAATAACATAAAGACCTACACCTACCGCCAAACCCAAAGCCGCCACCATCCAAATACCGGCAGCTGTGGTCAAGCCTCGTATCGAACCTTTTGTTTGAATGATGGCTCCCGCACCCAAGAAACCGACACCTGTAATCACTTGTGCGGCAACTCGTCCCGGGTCTCCGTTTTTCAATCCCAAATAAACCTGTGGAATATAGATAGAGATAATCATCGCCAACGTTGCACCCATAGAGATGAGCGCAAATGTACGAGCACCGGCTACTTGGCCTTTCCGCTTTCGCTCAAAGCCCACGATACCCCCCAACAACAAACTCAGCATCAACTTGAATATAGCCGAGGTCGTCGTAACCTCTGTATCCGAAATAGTATTCAGAAAATCATTGAAGAGGTTCATATCACAATTCTTTTGATTATGCAAAGATAGTGCAAGGTGAGCGCAGAAGCAAATTTATTTGATTATGCCGAACCACAGCCCGTCTTCGCAACTTTGCAAAGATAGTACAAGGTGAGAGAAAGACAAAGCAAACATGTTTACTTTTCTCGCCAAACTCCCTCACAGCTTAATGAACAAAACAAATTTATCAGAAAGCGATTTTCCCGATAAACCGGAAACAAAAAAAGAGCGATAACGAAAGTTACCGCTCTTTTACTAATATTGTAGTACGACTTACTGGATTCCCGAAGTCGCTACTTCCGACGAAATTTTCTTTACCAAACCTTGCAGTACAGCTCCCGGTCCTACCTCGACAAACGTATCGGCTCCGGCGGCGATCATGTTTTGGACAGTTTGTGTCCAACGTACCGGAGCGGTCAATTGAGCGATAAGGTTCTTCTTGATCGTTTCAGGATCGGTTTGAGGTTCTGCATTCACATTCTGATAAACAGGACATTTCGGAGCATGGAAATCGGTATGAGCGATGGCATCTGCCAATTCAGCACGAGCCGGCTCCATCAGTGGAGAATGGAAAGCACCACCCACTTTGAGTTTCAAAGCCCGTTTCGCACCGGCCTCCAACATCTTTGCACAGGCAGCATCTACACCTTCGATAGAACCTGATATAACGATTTGTCCCGGGCAATTATAATTGGCAGGAACCACGACACCTTCGGTTACTGAAGCGCACAATTCCTCTACTTTCGCATCGGGTAAAGCCAACACAGCCGCCATCGTCGACGGTGTTTTTTCACAAGCTTTCTGCATAGCCTGCGCACGAGCCGAGACAAGACGCAAACCGTCCTCGAAAGAAAGTGCTCCGGCGGCTACCAATGCCGAAAATTCACCCAACGAGTGACCGGCTACCATATCGGGATTAAAATCGTCACCCATCGTTTTTGCCAAAATTACCGAGTGCAGGAATATAGCAGGCTGAGTAACTTTGGTCTGACGCAAATCTTCGTCTGTTCCGTTAAACATCAGGTCGGTGATATTGAAGCCCAATATCTCGTTGGCCTTATCGAACATCTCTTTGGCTACGGGGTTATTTTCGTAGAGGTCTTTTCCCATACCTACAAATTGCGCCCCTTGTCCGGGAAATACAAATGCTTTCATTTTCTTCTTTTTTAATTACGGAAAATTTTCCTTATTCAAAAATCGCTGCAAAGTTAATCAATTTTGATATAGATTTGTTGTATTATACAAATATTCTTTCTTATTTTGTTCCCATTGAACGAAATAATACTTAAACGATAAAATAAATGAACACATTTTCTGCGATACTTTTACTCTTCGGGAACCTCGGTACGACAGAGCTTATTGTTATATTGGTAGTGGTTTTACTTCTTTTTGGAGGTAGAAAAATACCGGAATTGATGCACGGTATCGGGAAGGGTGTACGTAGTTTCAAAAAGGGAATGAACGAAATCGAAGAGGAAATAAATGCCCCTGTCTCCAAAAACGAGGAACAGAAAAAGGAAGAAGGGAAATAATTACTCGATCGTTCACTATAATTATAATCATTATCATTTCTGCATTCTCATGTATAAATGATATTTCACGGTTTTACCACACTTGTAGAGCCACGACACATTCATGGATAACGAGCTGAAAGAGATGAGTTTTTGGGATCATGTCGATGACCTGCGCAGAGTCATACTACGCTCGGTCGGTGCAATTATCCTCTTATCGGTCGTGTTTTTCACTCTCATGCCTCGAATATTCGACAGCATTATCCTCGCACCCTGCCATTCTGATTTCATATTATATCGGCTACTTTGTGACCTGAGCCAACACATGTCCATCTTACCGGATTTTTGCAACGACCACTTCGAGGTAAAACTTATCAATATACAATTAGCTTCCCAGTTTTTTATCCACATGAGCACGTCCATGTGGATTGCCTTGTTGTTTGCGTTTCCATATGTCATCTATCAACTGTGGACTTTCGTCAGTCCGGGATTATACGCCGGCGAAAAACGACATGCCAGAGGGGCATTTCTCGCAGGAAATATCATGTTCTTTATCGGTATCGGAGTGGGATATTTTCTTGTATTTCCGTTAACGTTGCGTTTCTTGGCAGAGTACCAAGTGAGCGAAATGGTTCCTAACCAAATCTCACTGGACTCATACATGAGCAACTTCCTCACACTTAATTTTATTATGGGCCTCGTATTCGAATTACCCCTGTTGTGCTGGTTGTTGTCGAACATGGGGCTCATCACAAGACGTTTTTTCAAAACTTATCGCCGACATGCTATCGTCATACTACTTATATTAGCTGCGTTTATCACACCATCGAGCGACCCATTTACTTTGTCTGTCGTATTCGTTCCCTTATATGCATTATATGAATTAAGCGCATGGGTGGTTAAACCGGCTTCTCAAAAAGACGACGGAAATAGCGAAGAAGATAGTAACGAGATTCTAGACGAACATTAAATCCCCTCTTATTCCGACGAAATCGGAAATAAGAGAGCTAAAAATAAGGACAGAATTCCAAAAAGAAAGGGTCTCATATAGATTATATGAGACCCTTTTTGTGACTCCGACAGGATTCAAACCTGTAACCTTCTGATCCGTAGTCAGATGCTCTATTCAGTTAAGCTACGGAGCCATTTCCAAATCTGTTTTTTCATATAGTTGTTCTCGCTTGAACAACCTTGCATTGAGTGACTCCGACAGGATTCAAACCTGTAACCTTCTGATCCGTAGTCAGATGCTCTATTCAGTTAAGCTACGGAGCCGTTTGCGGTTGCAAAGATAGGAATAATTTTATTCCGACGTATCTTTTTATCTCATTTTTTTATCTCCAATATATGATTTTTTTCTATCGCACCCATTTTCAGATAAATAGATTTTTTCTTATTCCAAGAATTTAGGACTGAATACCAACAGACCAATATTTATACCGAAGTTCCAGTTACGTGCTGGATAATCATAGTAATTGGCATAAAGACTAATCGAAGCGAAAGAGAGGTCGAGCACTAAGGAACTCTCACCCATAAAATGATACTTCGTAAAGGCTTTTCCATAATAGGGAACCATATTTTCACCTTCGTAAATCTGCCGAAATGGAGCAAAAACATAGAACTCATTGCGAAATTGCAAATTATTCATGATTTTCCAAATGGGTATCACCCCCGCCGCCAAATATTGTGTGGAACGGAAAGCTGGATTGAAGATAGTTTTACTATGCGGAGTAGGAGTAAATGCCGGTGCTTGGATTAGTGTGGAAGTATAATTACTCAACAGTCCTTTACTCGATACCACGGCTTTCCCCCGAACACCCAACACGAATTTATTTCCCAAAGGGAAATAGGTATGAATATTTCCTTCTATCTGTAACCACGAAAGTGTCTGTTTGCTATGTGGTTGCAAATTCGAGTTATATGGTTTGAATCGTTCTTTTCCATACGCCAATAGCCCTAATACGGAACAATCTGTACCAGAGGTGGGGTACATGTAATTATTCAAATTATTTTGATCGAATTTCATCGATGCTACAAGCAAGTTATAACGACTGCGATCCTGTTCATTCTTGGAAAAATCTACCGTATTGGATTGGTAATACTTATCGTTCATCGAACCATACCCAACAGAAACGACAGCTTTCGAACCGGTCAAAAACGGCAACCCCAACCGTAACTTCACATATTGCTCGGATTGTGTGATAAAAGAGGGCATGCGGTCGGAATAAAACAACGTTTCATTTTGATAAAACTTTTGTTTAGAAGCCACAGCTTGCAGTTTCAGATACATAGGTATAACGGTCTTCAAATCGAAACGAGCCGATAACATGCCGGAAGTATAAGACTGTCCTATTTGCCCACCTAAATCGAGATCGAGAGAATTGAGGCTTACCGTGCGATAGTGTGCACCTATATATATTTGATTGGAACTAGTCGACGAAATAAATCCTCCCATTCCTATCGCCAGTTGATCGTGCACTTTTGCTTTAATATCGAGATTGAACATGCCACTTTCCTTGTCGTATCGGGCATGAGGTATCAAATCGGATATTTTTCCATCGGATATGGTTTTATAGTAAGCAGCCTTAGCCTGCTCATCGGAAAAAGGTTCATCTGAATCGAATTGCCGACGAATATACTCCCGTTGTTGATGATTCCCTCCCTCTACCGAAACTTTATCAAATACAAGGTCGGGGGTTTTACTTTTGAAAACCATTCGCTGCAATTGGCGGGTGTCCTGAGATAGTTCTCTGGGAATACGACTTTTGATAGAATCCATCATAGCTATCGTACGGTCATATCCTATCTTGGCAATTTGCCGTGCTTTGGGAAAGTCGAGAAGTCCTACATCACTCAAATTGAAACGCATCAAAATCCCATCTTCGGGATCGAGAGTATAATCGCTTTTTTGCATGACCATATTCTCGATTTGATTCATCAAATCGTCTTCTTTGGGTTTATCCAGTTTAGCGGCAACAATACTCCCGATGATGATATCGGGATTAAAATCGGACTTCATCACATCGACAGGGAAATTATTATAAATACCGCCGTCATAGACCAATACGCTGTCGATTTCAATCGGTTTGAATACGAAAGGAAAACTCATGGAAGCTCTCACGGCATCACCCAAATCACCATTCCTCAATATGACTTCTCGCTTATGATATACATCAGAGGCAACCGCTCGAAACGGAACGAATAAATTATCGAAATTCCCTTCGCACTGTGCCGAATAAGGTGCAAATATACTCATGAACGCATAATTCATAGGGAACGGATTGATGAGGCTATTAGGCAAGAAATGCGGTTCGAATTTAGTCGAGTCTTGTAAAGCGACATTAAATGTAACGATCTCGGGAGTAGGATCGGGTTTCTTAAAATAATAGACGTATCTTTTGTCAAAAATTCCACGAGACCACAAGTTGAAATCTTCGGAAAGAATCAAATCCAGCATTTCGTCGGGGGTATATCCCATAGCATACCATGCCCCCACAATAGCCCCCATCGACGTACCGGCTACATAATCGATGGGCACATTATTTTCTTCGAGGGCTTTGATAATACCTATATGCGCTATTCCCTTAGCCCCGCCTCCGCTCAAAACCAAGCCCACGGTCTGGGCCTGCAAACAAGCCAATCCGCAAACCACTGTAAAGAGAATCGACAAAATCCGTTTCATAATTCATATTATCATTTGCAACGACCCAGTAAAATATACTCATCAATTGGCTTCGGAAATAAACGAATCTTTAAATCCGATAAAATAGAGAACCCCATCGAGGCCTATCGTCGAGATGGACTGACTCGCGTTTTCCTTCACTTTCGGTTTAGCATGATAAGCGATACCTAACCCTGCCGTACTCAACATAGGCAAGTCATTCGCTCCATCTCCGACAGCTATCGTCTGAGCTATATCCACGTTTTCTACCTGTGCTATCAGTTTCAACAACTCAGCCTTTCGACGCCCATCGACAATATCGCCGACATAACGTCCCGTCAATTTCCCATCGATTATCTCCAACTCATTGGCATACACATAATCGATTCCATAACGCTGTTTCAAATAGTTTCCGAAGTAGGTAAATCCACCCGAAAGAATAGCAATTTTGAATCCTGCCCGTTTCAACACTTGCATCAGACGATCCACGCCCTCGGTGACGGGAAGCGATTCAGCCACTTCTTTCAAGACCGATTCGTCGAGTCCTTTCAACAGACCGACACGTCGTGCGAAACTCTCGCAAAAATCGATCTCCCCTCGCATAGCCGACTCGGTAATCGCTTTCACCTCGTCGCCTACCCCGGCTCTCACTGCCAACTCGTCGATAACCTCGGTTTCTATTAGTGTAGAATCCATATCGAAACAGATCAATCGACGACACCGGCGATATATACTATCTTCCTGCAAAGATATATCCATGCCCAAACGTGCCGAGAGTTGCATGAACTCGGACTGCATAGCCACTTTATCTCTCGGCGTACCCCTCACAGACAATTCAATACATGATTTGGGAGGCCGAACCGTTTCATCGAGCGGAATACGCCCCGTAAGCCGTTGAATGGCATCGATATTTAATCCTTGCTCTGCCACAATACGGGTGACCTCACCTATCTGACGGGCTGTAATACAACGCCCCAATATCGTAATGATATAGCGGTTCTTTCCCTGTAACCCCACCCAACGCGTATATTCCTCTTCACTAATAGGGGAGAAACGAATGTTCACATCAAGCTCATAGGCTTTGAACAGGAGATCTTTAAGTATATCGCCCGATTTGGTTTCGTCAGTTTTAAATAATATGCCCAACGAAAGCGTATGGTGAATATCGGCCTGCCCGATGTCCAAAATAAAAGCATCGTACCGGGCTAACACTTCTGCCAAAGCGGTCGTTACTCCCGGTTTATCGTCACCCGATATATTAATAAGTATAATTTCGTTTTTTGGTTTCATTAAAAAGAACTATTCCGATTTATTTCTGCAAATATAGCGTAAAGAATAGCAGCGACAAACTTTATTTAGAAGTTTCCCTATTATGGTATTATCTTCCGCTAATAAATGATTCCTCAAAAAACGCCCCGAAAAGAAAAGACAAATTCCAACCCTCAAAAAGATATACAAGTAACCTTGCCAAACAGCTCCTCAAAGAGAATTACCTAAAAAACAATATAAACCTTCTTATTACACTTTCTTTGATTTATATTTGCAAGATATAATTAAAAATATTGTTCCAACAAAAAGGACTCTATGAAATCTTTCATTTACATTTTTGCCTTATTTTTTTCAGTAGCACTCTTAACTAGCTGTCTTGATCCTTCGGAAAAAAATAAAGACGATGAGCCATATTCGATCGAGTTGGTTAACGATGTTGTCGTTCTATCGGCCGATGAGACCCAAAAGCCAAACAGTATCGAATTTACTGTATCAGACGATTGGTATATCGCTCCCGAGACTAACCCGGAGACCGAATATAAAGGCTCCGACTGGGTAACAGTCGACACCGAGCACGGTTCAAAAGGCATACACTCCATCGGGATTATCGCCCAAGCTAATTTCAGTGGTAAAGAAAGAGAGGCTGCATTCAGGCTCACCTGTGGCGAAAACAGTTCTCTTATCATTGTAAAACAAAGCACCCGCACTCAAAATGGCACGATACTAGACTTCGCAATTCCCCGGCGCATCATCGCCGACTACCAGACCATTGTCTCTTCCAAATCGACCGACTTAATCCAAAAACCTATTGCCTTATACATCAACGATGAAAAATTTGACGTGACTCCCCTCTCCCGCCAAGAGGGAATTTTTGAGTTACCGGCACGTCTCAAAGGAGCACACTCCATGTATGTGACTATCGGCGAAGAGCAATACCAATTCGGGGAAGTCGAGATATACACAAGCGGTGAGCCGATAAACAATTTCGTCGTAGGTTTTCCGTTCAGCATGGACGTAGACAACATCACAACCCTCGTCACCTGCAATAGTGGCTCTTACGACTACTCGTTCGCTTCTGACTCCAACGGCGCAATATCTCTCCCTTTGTTTCGCAACGCCGATGGCCGAGCACTCGGTTTTTGTTCGTTTAGAGACCTCGAACAAATCTCTTCCCGATACATCTATGGAAGAATTGTATGTGGAACCAACGAAGACGAGATGATCCATTATGACACCACAAACTATACAGCCAGTTTGTGGAGCAGTTCCTCTCAACAAGTCATTATCGACATCGCCACAGGACTTGTCTATTACATAGACGAACAAGATGTTCTGATACGCATGAATGCTCAGTTCCAACAACGCGATGAACGCAGTTTCTATGTATCGAACCTACAACGTTACCAAGAAGATCTTGATTTCAATACACGCATTTATATCATAGAACTGCCTGAGGGAGACTTGAATTATTGGAAAGAATTATCCCAACACAACCCCGGACTGTATGTCACCGCTCGTGCTTACAAAACCCAAGTTCCCGATGCCATAGGCATTTGGGGCAAATGGATAGGCGCAAGTGACGGTTCTATCTACCTCAACGAGAATCAGATCATGAACAAATATGGGAAAATCAAAGAATTTACACCTCCTACCGAAGGGCAAGCCAAAAGCGAAGTTTTCACTTGTTACGGTTCGGGAATGCTATATCGGTTGCGTTATTTACATTATTGGGAAGATGCCTCGCACATTCACTCGACCCTCCGTATAGAAACTCCCGAAGGAACCTCAATGTGGGAGACCGACTGGGTAGATCCCGCCCCCGACAATACCACTATGATTTGGTATCCCTACTACAAAGCCTACCAATATCCCGACAAAACCATATTACTCCCCGGCAACATCGAGAATGGCAATAGTACTCTCTTCGCCATCACCATTACTCCGACCGGTGGTGTAGACTCTTTTGAAGCTACACCTATCGACCGAGAGCAATTCTCTAACATTATAAACCATTGGGATATACAGAAATTCCCCTATTTAAGTAACCACGATTATATCATAACCGAGGACAATAAAGTTTATCGTCGCAGCATTGTCCCATTCGGTAACGAACAACTCATCTACAATGGCGATGGATATATTCAAAATTGCATAAGTTTCCAAAACGTATGCAGTATGGTCGTGAGCGAAAATGACCAACTTTACCTCATCGACTACGATGCACAAGGGACAGAAAAAAACAAAATCCCCCTTTATGGCGAAAAGTTTGAAGCAATAGGATACAGAATGTGCCGTTTTAAGTAGCAATTAGCTCCTTCAAAAAAGACTAATAACCAGATAATTATCAAATTTTAAATTGTTAAAACAAGAAACACATTTGGTTAATTCCCGAAAAACCTCCAACTTTGTCCCGATTTTATGGGTTCCCGGTAGTGAAGGAAGCGTCCTAAGCAAGAGGAACTAACCGCTGAAAATCAGCGGGGTCTGCCGTTTCGGTGCGATACCCTGACGTCAGATTTAGTATGAACCATAATACTTCATTATGAAGAAAACAAAGTCAGTTATTGGTATGCTGGCGTTGGTTTTATTGTTTTCGTCGGCTTTCAATCCGGTAGAAACTGGATTAAAAGAAGGGAAACAGGCCCCGATGTTGAAATTAAAAAATTCAGAGGGGGCAGTTACTCTCAGTGAATTAAAAGGCCGATATGTTTTGCTGAATTTCTGGGCCGGATACGATGCTCCGTCTCGTATGGAAAATATACGGTTTGCCCGAGAAATAGACAAAAGCAAAATCGAAAACATCAGTCTCGTATCGGTATCGTTCGATACCAGTCGAAAAGTATTCGAAGAGACAATCAAACGAGACGGGCTAAACACCGCTACCCAATTCTATGACAAAGACGGTTCTCAATCGGATATATTCGATAACTACCGTCTGAACAAAGGATTCGCCAGTTATCTGATTTCGCCCGAGGGTGTCATCATCGCCAAAGACCCGGATCCAGAACAATTGACAAAACTTATTCGTCAATAATCAAAACCTCCGTTATGTAAATGAAGCATAACGGAGGTTTTCTCTTTCTCCCCTAAACACTTTTCGAATTTCGGAACAACGCATTCCGACTCTACAAATTATTTCTTCCCATTCAACCACCTTAACAGGGCTCTTTGAACTTTTATATTTTTCATTACATAACATTGCGACAGCAAACGATTTACATTATCTTTGCAGACAATTTCGGGAAAGGAATCCCTACAACCTTACAGAAGGTCGCAACGCAGATATATACTTAAAATTTCATTATCAATGATTATAGCCAGTCAGAAAAAAAAGGAAAATATTGCCGAATACTTGCTGTATATGTGGCAAATTGAGGATATTATCCGAGCTTACGGGCTGGATATAGACCAAATACAAAAGCATATCATCAATTCTTATGACTTACCCGAGGAACAAAAAAAGAGCATGCGGGAATGGTACGAATCACTCATCGATATGATGCACTCGGAGGGTGTAGAAAAGAAAGGCCATTTACAACTGAACAAGAACGTACTTATCGACTTGACAGATTTGCACCTACGTTTGCTGAAATCTACCCGAGAACCGTTTTACGGAGCAGCATTTTTCAAGACTCTTCCCTATATAGTGGAGCTGAGAGCCAAATCGGGAGAAGGAAAGACCGGTGAATTGGAAACCTGTTTCAATGCGTTGTACGGAGTATTGTTACTGCGATTGCAGAAAAAAGAAATCCAATCCGACACACTGAAAGCGATTCAACAGATATCGACTTTCCTTTCGATTCTCGCCGAAAAATACAAACAGGAAAAAGCCGGTGAATTGGAACTGGAATAAAACATAAAATGCGATGACTAAGAAAATTCTTATTACGGGCGCTAACGGACAGTTGGGACATGAAATGCGGAACGCATTGAAAGGGAACAACCGTTTTGAATGTATCTTTACCGATGTCGCCGAATTGGACATCTGCAATGCCGAAGCCGTAAAACAAACCATAGCCGACAACCACATCGACTATATCGTCAACTGTGCCGCCTATACTCAGGTAGACAAAGCGGAAGACAATGCCGAACTTTGCAAAAAAATCAATACCGATGCCGTCGAAAACCTTGCTCGCGCGGCTGCCACTTACGGAGCCCGCATGATTCATATCTCCACCGACTATGTTTTCAACGGAAGAGGTTACCGTCCTTATACCGAAGATGTGGTCCCTGACCCGCAATCGGTTTACGGTTCGACCAAACTGGAAGGCGAAAAAATATTGACCGACATCTGTCCCGAAAGCATTATCATTCGCACAGCATGGTTATACTCTCCTTACGGCAACAATTTTGTCAAAACCATGCTGCATTTAGGAGAAGAACGGGAGGAGTTATCGGTAGTCGCCGACCAGATAGGCACGCCCACTTGTGCCACCGACCTCGCACAAGCAATCCTTGTCATACTGCAAGCGGATACATTCGTGCCGGGAACATACCATTTCTCCGACGAAGGGGCATGCAGTTGGTATGACTTCACAGTAACTATTCACAGGCTGGCCGGGATCACGACCTGTCGAGTGACACCGATACGAAGCGACGAATATCCCAGTAAGGCACACAGACCTTTTTACAGTGTCCTCGATAAAAGTAAAATTAAAAAAACATACGGGCTGACTATTCCTCACTGGTACGAAAGCCTGTCGAATTGCATAAAATTATTACAAGAAACCCATTAATAACGTGAGTACACTTACAGAAGAAATCAGTAAACGTAGAACATTCGCTATTATCAGCCACCCGGATGCAGGAAAAACGACACTAACCGAGAAACTACTTCTTTTCGGAGGAGCTATTCACATTGCCGGAGCTGTAAAATCGAATAAAATCAAAAAGACCGCCACTTCGGACTGGATGGAGATAGAGAAGCAACGCGGTATCTCGGTCGCTACTTCGGTCATGGGATTCAATTACGGCGATTACAAGATAAATATTCTCGACACCCCGGGTCACCAAGACTTCGCCGAAGACACATACCGCACACTGACAGCAGTAGATAGCGTAATTATCGTAGTCGACGTTGCAAAAGGTGTTGAAACACAAACTCGCAAACTCATGGAGGTGTGCCGTATGCGCAATACACCGGTAATCGTGTTTGTCAACAAACTCGATCGTGAGGGTCGCGACCCGTTCGACATTCTGGACGAATTGGAAGCAGAGTTGAAAATAAACGTACGGCCCCTCAGTTGGCCTATCAACATCGGACAAAAGTTCAAAGGAGTTTACAATATCTACGAACAGAACCTAAACCTATTTACACCGAATAAACAAGTCGTCACCGAACGCATCGAATTAACCGATGTGAACAGTCCCGAATTGGAGACCTACATAGGAGAACAAGATGCCGAAAAGTTACGTGCCGACCTCGAATTGGTCGAAGGTGTCTATCCCGAATTTAACACGGAAGATTATTTAGCAGCCAAAATGGCTCCCGTATTTTTCGGCTCGGCGCTAAATATGTTCGGAGTAAAAGAATTGCTCGATTGCTTTGTGAAAATAGCGCCTGCACCCAAACCCATTCAAGCGGTAGAAAGAGTCGTCCGCCCCGAAGAGGAAAACTTCACAGGGTTCGTATTCAAGATACACGCCAACATGGATCCCAATCATCGCAGTTGTATCGCTTTCGTAAAAGTATGCTCGGGAAAATTCGAACGAAATGCCAATTATAAGCATGTGCGCAGTAACAAGATGATGCGCTTTTCGAGTCCCACGGCATTCATGGCACAGAAGAAATCGGTGGTCGACGAAGCTTATCCCGGCGACATCGTCGGGTTGCCCGATACAGGCAACTTCAAAATAGGCGATACGCTCACCTGTGGCGAAGAATTGCACTTCAAGGGGCTACCGAGCTTCTCGCCCGAAATGTTCAAATACATCGAAAACGATGATCCGATGAAGTCGAAACAATTGAACAAAGGTATAGATCAATTAATGGACGAAGGTGTAGCCCAATTATTCGTCAGTCAATTCAACGGTCGTAAAATTATCGGGACAGTAGGGCAACTACAATTCGAAGTTATCCAATACCGATTGCTACACGAATATGGAGCGCAATGCCGTTGGGAACCCATCAGCCTTTACAAGGCTTGTTGGATAGAAAGCGACGACCCACAGGCTCTCGAAGCATTCAAAAAACGGAAACACCAGTTCATGAGCGTGGACCGCGATGGTCGCGACGTCTTCATGGCCGATTCGAACTATGTTCTGCAAATGGCTCAAACAGATTTTCCCAAGATAAAATTCCACTTCACAAGTGAATTCTAACCGGGCCTCTTCCTCTATATGGCTAACGCCCCACAAAGGAAGGGTTTAAAAGTAATCTACTTCTCCCCTATGGCACGTTGTGCCATAGGGGAGAAGCTGAAAAACAATAGTCCCGAAGAGAGGGGTTGATAATGCCCTCTTTCGTAAGACATGAAATATCGAGACCCTATCCTCGGTCGCCAACCAAAAAGAACAATTGCAACCTTATACCATCAGGGAATTTCAATACCCCATATTTGATTAGGTTCTATTCTCTTGAAATAGACAACCTTCTTTTTATTCATAGACGACAAGACCAACCGACCGTCCATATTCGTCCCTCGATAATAATTTAATGTAAATTCGGCAGGAGTATATACTCTCGAATCTTTATCGGGAACATATTCAAAACGTTGCTCCGACTCCAACCACATAGAATCTGTGACCAAATGTGTATCCCAAATCAATATCTTATTGACCGTTTTTGAATGAGGAGGAACTGTATCAAGCCTCCCGGAGCCACACAAAGTCCTATAATCGACAACCGCATAAGCATCCGTTTTATTCATCGTCACAATATCGACAGAATAAATACCCGATTTGTCATATTCTTCCTCACAACCGAACAAGAAAAGAACAAAAGCAATAGCCGAATAAATAAAAGGCTTTTTCATTTCAACGTTGTTTTTCGATAGGTTAATCATATAAAATACAATCGATTTTTGCCTCCCTATTCCCCTCCGGCAGACGTTTAAAACTAAAAAAGCGTAGGGAACTTACCTGTTTATCTTACAAGAGGTACGACCAAGTAACCACGCAGAAATAAACAGCTACCCCCACGCCGACCGATATATACCTGCACTCCCGTGCGCATATATGGCAAGCATGAGCGTTTGCACTGTTTATCCTTCTGCTAAAAATTGGTCGTTTTCTTGTAAAGGATAAAACAAAACGCTTCAAAAAAATATGTCTGTCGAACAGACCAAACAGCCGAACGACTTGGCGAAGATAGTGTAAAGGGAAATTAAAAACAAGTTTTATATTGTGTTTTTATCTCCTAATTACATAAAGCCTATATGTATACGATACAGAGAAAATACCACGGAACTAACCATCTTGAATGCTGACTATTGAACTCGATTACGAGAACAGTAAGGAAAAGTTAATAAAGTCATTTAATAAAAAAAATCCCCGAAAAGAATTTCTTTCCGGGGATATATACTTGGAGAGTGTTTTAAAATTTAATTTCTATCTACTGCCAAGAAGGCTCTATTTCAAACAGAAACAATTAAATACCCAACTCTTTTTTAATCGCTTCGATTTTAGCATCGGCCGCTGCATTGGCTGCATCGTAATCGGCATAGTTATCCATCTTGATACCACGCACTTCGATATAGAATTTGATTTTAGGTTCTGTACCAGAAGGACGAATAGAGACTTTGGAACCATCTGCCGAAAAATATTGCAAGACATTGGAAGTTACAGGCATATCGAGTTTCGATTTCGTACCATTCACCACATCGGTAGCTTCAAGCGATGCATAATCTTTTATAAGAATCACAGGAGAACCACCGAGTTCTTTCATAGGATTCTCACGGAAATTCTTCATCATGGCGACTATCTCCTCGGCTCCCGATTTTCCTTTACGAACGACCGAGATACCCTTTTCTTTGGAATATCCATATTTAATATAGATATCCTGCAACATTTGGTACATAGTCATACCTTTGTCTTTCGCCCAAGCGGCGATTTCAGCCATTAAAGAAATAGACGATACAGAGTCTTTGTCGCGAACGAAATCTTCGGGCAAAAATCCGTAGCTTTCTTCTCCGCCACCTATGTAGCGGGCTTTGCCTTCGTTCTCACGAATAACAGAAGCAATCCATTTGAAGCCTGTATAACAATCGTACATTTTGAATCCGTTCCGCTCGGCGATCGTCTTGATAGTCTCGGTCGTCACAATAGTCTTAACGATATATTCGTTACCTTTCAGCAGCCCTAATTCTTTATTACGGGTCATCAGGTAATTGAGGAATATCATCACAATCTGATTACCATTCACCAAAACGAATTCACCTTTATCGTTACGCACAGCGATACCGATACGATCGGCATCGGGATCAGAAGCCATGACCAACTCGGCATCGGTTTCAATGGCTTTCTTAATAGCCATATCGAGAGCCGCAGGTTCTTCGGGATTGGGAGAAACGACAGTCGGAAAATCTCCACTCACAACATCTTGTTCGGGAACGTGAATGATGTTGGTGAATCCGAAGTTTTTCAACGAAGCAGGAATCAACTTCACACCCGTACCATGTATAGGCGTGTATACGATTTTCATATCGTGATGATGAGCAATGGCCTCGGGACTAAGCGATAGAGTCTTAATACGGTCGAGATACCGACGATCTATTTCCTCTCCGATAATCTCGATCAGCTCTGCATTTCCCCGGAACTTCACATCTTTCACCGAAGTGATTTTATTTACTTCGTCTATGGTATTCTCATCGTGAGGTGCTATCATCTGTGCCCCGTCGTTCCAATAAGCCTTATATCCATTGTATTCTTTGGGATTATGCGATGCCGTAAGTATCACTCCACTCTGACACCCCAACTCTCGAATGGCAAAAGAAACTTCGGGAGTAGGACGCAAAGCATCGAACAAATATACTTTAATACCATTCGCCGAAAAAACATCGGCAGCGACCTCGGCAAATTTGCGGCTGTTGTTCCGGCAATCGTGACCGATAGCAACCTTTATCTGGGGTAGGTCGGCAAAGGCCTTTTTCAAATAATTGGACAATCCCTGTGTAGCAGCTCCCACCGTATAGATATTCATACGATTCGTTCCGGCTCCCATGATTCCACGCAGACCACCCGTACCAAATTCGAGGTCCTTATAAAACGCTTCTATCAAATCGGTCTTATCTTCGTTATCGAGCATGGCACGCACAGCGGCCTTTGTTTCTTCGTCATAGCCATCGCCCAACCATATTTGAGCTTTGGCGGTCACCTGTTTCAATAAATCTTCATTTCCCATATCGTAAAGAATTCAATAGTTAATTATCTTCTGTCACAAATTTAGTTATTTCAACGAGACCACCACACTATTTAAGCAAAAGTTTCTCATTAATTTAACATTCAGTAATCCAAAAGCTACCTCACTCTCCCAAACAATTCCCGACAAGGCTCAATACTTCGGAGGCGTTTCGAGAAAGCGATTGCCCGTCTGCCGCACGATTTCTTCGTAGTACTCTTGGGAATATCCGGGGAAAAGTGGAGAATCGGGCAATCCGTAACCATTATCCTTGAATTTTCCATTTTCTTCTTGCTTTACATTTCCATCGAGGAATTTCACCATAAGATACTCACCTAACTTCTTCCAACGAGCGGTCGAGGCTTCGGCGGCATCGCAACTATATTGCGTGAGGTAGGCAATAGCCTCTTGGGGAGAGGTCGCATACAACTCGATAGCAGCCTTATCGACCGCCGGCTGACGGAGATTCAACGAGGTTTCGACAGCCGACTGGACTTTGCGAATATCTCCTATCATAGGCTCATAACGAGCATAAGCCATATTCGCCACCCAATTATGAATCCAAAAAGCCGAGGTCCATGAGAAATCATACATCGATCCATTCTCCGGACTAAAACATTCGGGAACCTGTGTAATACCACAATACATCGGGATATAAACACATGTATTGGCATCATCGACTCCGAACCAAAGTACACCACCGACAGGATCGGGCAACCAATTCCTCATTTGTCCGACTAACGTAAATCCGGTCTGCTGCGTGGCAATGGCTCGTTCCATGCAGTAGGATTTGCCATCTACCTCGAATGACATGGGACGGAAACGATAAGGAACTTTGAATGGTCCAGCCCCTACATCTTGCGTCATATCGAAAGGCGTATCTTCGAAATGGTCACGCATAGCCTCTTTCATATCTTGTACAGATAACTTTCGCGAGGGTTTAACATAAAGCGGAAACGGTTCAGCCGATTCTCCATTGACATAGGGCAAATAATTGTCCATCGAACTATCGTACTTACGGAAGAAAGACCACACCCGAGCATCGCAAGCCCTCAAAGCTCCGAAATCGGCGGGTGAATAGGCTCGCGCAAAACTGAAATCTTTATTCAGCCCATCAAAATACCCCATCTCCCGAGCAAAAGAAATCACATCGGGAGAGTACAGGCAATTCTCTTTATCGTCCATAGGAATCTTGTGAATACGAGGATAATTGGCATGACCAGCGATACAATCGTCAGGAATACGAACCGCCACCCAAACGGCTCCCCGGCGTCCGGGGCCCTTGCCGATCAAGTCCAAAATCCATGCTTCATTGGGATCGGCAATCGTAAACGATTCTCCACTACTATAATATCCATATTTTTTTACAAGTCCGGTCATTACCTTTATAGCTTCGCGTGCGGTTTTCGCCCGTTCGAGTGCAAGTTGCATCAATGAGCCATAATCGATAATGCCTGTCGTATCGACCAATTCGGGACGACCACCCCATGTCGATTCCACAACAGTAAGCTGATGTTCGTTCATATTGCCTATCACGGCGTAGGTATGTTCTACCTGTTCTATTTCTCCCAATGGTTTATTCGTATCCCACTCTACAATCGAACGCATAGAGCCCTTTGGCCAATCGGCCGCAGGAGAAGAAGTCAAAGCTCCGTACAAAGTATGAGAGTCTGCCGAATAAGTAACCAATACACTACCATCGACAGTAGCCTGCTTCCCGGCAATCAATCCCGTACAAGCCCACACGTGGACAAAAAATCCTACCGTAAAAAAAACTAAAATCGCAATTTTCTTCATATCAAATAATTTTTATTTACCACACAAAAGAGTTCGTATAAGACTGCTCGTTGCCACACATATCGGAAACCACAACGTGCAACGTATGCTCACTACCTTTTTTTACCCTGTTACTTTCGAGACGATATGAAATTCTATCTGTCTTCCCGTCTAATTCGAACAAAACAAATTTCCCGTCGATCTCTCCCCGATAACTTTTCAAACCACTTTGGTCATCGCTTATTTTCAAAATGACTTTTTCCCGAGTCGACCATTTGTCTGGTGCAATCGGAAGTATCGTCGGAGGCAATGTATCTACCGAAACAGCATAAGACCCGAACTCCGTAATTTTAGCCTTATACCAACCATTTGCATACTCCCCGCAAACCGGATAGGATCCATCATCGTCCAAACGAACCAAATAATATTGCCTTTTATCTGACAATTTATCCTCGGTCAACCGTACAGAAATTTCGGCAGCTTTATGCAAAGGGGGTACAGAAGGTGCAATAATGTGAATATCGGAACAATATTTTTTCGAAAGAATCTTTCTTCTCGTAAAATCGAGATTTTCATACAAAGCTCCGGCCGGCACAAAAATGCCAAAATCGTCTTTTTTATAGAGATTATCTACTGCATAAGAGAAATATATTCCCTCTTTTTTAGGAAGTGGTGGTTCCTGCAATTTTCCAATCAATGAAAATTCGACAGAGGAACTATTTCCATCATAATCGGTCAAAACATACCGACAACGATAGGTTCGCTCCTCATCGACATGAAGAATGCCTCTATTTTCTACTTGTTTATAAATAGACTTCAACCGATTACCCGGTGCAATATAAGTGCGCATAATCTCTCCTTCTTCGGCAAAGCTATTAATATAACGAGTCTCGTCAAACGAATAACGATAGATATAAGTCGAAAAAAACAGACTGTCATCGATATACAAATCGACTTGATGGACACCATATTTATTCGTCGTACCCGTCATTCGATCATACGCCTCGATACCAAACGATACATCGCCCCATACCGGAACCGACTCTCCTATCGAGTAAGAACCGGCCGAAGCGCGCACCGCTTTTCTTTCCGTGCGACGAGCCGTATTTCCCATCACCCCTTCATGTGTATAAAAAACGAGTTTACGAACTTCGGGAGCTACATCGTCTGTGATTAAAGAAGATAACCATTCCTGAGGATCCATCGGGTCTTGCGTATCGGTATCCCGTATATCCAAATGCAAATGAGGACCGCCAGAAGATCCCGAATTTCCGCTATATCCGATTATATCGCTTTGTGCGACAGGAATTTCACCTTCGGCAAATTCACAATCGATAGAAAAATCCTCTTGCTCATACTGCTGACGGCGAACAATTTCATCGATAAAAGGCGCAAACCGATCCAAATGTCCGTAAACCGTAGTCAACCCCGACGAGTGATTGATATACACAGCTCTGCCAAATCCCCACGGAGAAACAACGACCCGAGAAACATAACCGTCGTCCATAGCATATACTGGCAATCCGATACGTCCTTGTGTCTTCAAATCAATCCCCGAATGGAAATGATTCGGTCGTAATTCTCCGAAATTAGCACTCATCAATAACGGAATTTTCAAAGGCGATATCATCTCACCTCTACTCACCGTTAAAATTAAAAAAGAAAATATCCCTAAAAATATAGGACGTAAATACATAATACTCCTCATTCTTTTCTATAACATGCAAATAATATAAAAGATCAGGCTTGAAATTGCCGGAACGCAACTTATCTGTATCCCCATCTTCGCATAATGCAAAGATAACGCAAGCAGGGGCAATATGAAAATTTAAACAAGTTCTTATCCATACAATTTTCTATTTTTTATAGTTCGAAAAAATTTGAATGTAACTATAAGGGTTATACATTCTTTTTGTGTCATAATAATAAACAAAATTCAAAAAGCTCAAAACCATGAAAAAAATCTCACTTTTATCTATTTTCATCTTTCTTGTTCTAAATTCTATATTTGCCGTTACTTATGATAATTTATATGTGGTAGGCAATGCTTGTTCGGCCGGTTGGAATCCAGACGGAGCACTCGTCATGGTTCAAGAAAGTGAAAATATTTTTACGTGGAGCGGTCCATTAAAAAAAGACAACGGGAATCAAGAACGATTTAAATTACTCACAGCACGGTCTTGGACAACCTCACTGACCTGTAACTTGGAAAAAGCAGGCCATCAAATAATTACTTCGGGCGGAGAGTATGATTTATACATAAAATTAGAAACCGACGGTAAACCGGATAACGCTTTCCAAGTAGCGGAAACCGGAATATATACGATAGAAGTGAATACATCGTCCATGAAGATGAAATGCACCAAAATCGCCGATTATGAAGATCCCAATCTTGTATTTACCAAAGAAACATTCCATTCAACCTCGGAAGGGTCGCTAAATTATAGGAAATTGGAACCACCAACCATAGAAAAAGGGAAACAGTATCCCTTAGTTATTTTCCTGCATGGTGCGGGAGAGAGAGGTTCAGACAATGAAAGTCAGCTGAGATACGGTTCCGAAATGTTCGCAAATCCCCAAAACCGCAAGGATTATCCTGCATTCGTACTATTTCCACAATGTCCTCCGTCCAATTTTTGGCCATTCGAGTCACAACCGGCCTCCTATGATGCTACGACTTTCCCAATCGATTATCCAACCTCCACACCGATCAAACTGGTAAAAGAGCTTATCGATTCTTACCTTCAAATGGAAGAAATCGATAAAGACCGTATATATATCCTCGGCATTTCGATGGGTGGCATGGGTACATTCGATATAGCCTGCCGGTATCCCGAGACTTTCGCCGCAGCTATACCCATTTGCGGCGGAGTGAATGTAGAAAGACTGGACAACAAGGTAAAAAACATATATTGGCGCCTTTTCCACGGCGACGCAGACGGAGTCGTTCCCGTAAACAATTCCCGCCAAGCCTACCAGAAACTTACAAATATCAAAGCTGACGTAGAATACATAGAAGTTCCCGGTGCAAGCCATTTCGCATGGGACGAGGTTTTTAAAAGAGAAGACTTTTTATCTTGGATATTCGCCAAAAAACGTCAATCGACAGGTGGAAGCGATATTGAAACGAGTAAAACCGATACATCTTTACGATGTTATTGTTATAACCAAATGTTGTATATCGATACGAACGATCAAACGCCACTAAAAGCCAATGTATATACGACATCAGGTGCACTGGTTCATTCATCTTGCTACAACAGTTCTTCTATCGTTTCACCTCTCACCTCATTGAAACCGGGGATTTATATTATAGAGATTCTTCAAGGAGAGAAGCGATACCATTCGAAAATTTCGTTATAAACTTCCCTGACAAAAAACTTCTTCTTACATACAATAAACGAAGTCCGACCGATATAGATTCATTATCGGCCGGACTGTTTTACACGAATCTAACGCAACTAATTATCGCCCGGTAGCCTGCAAATAGGCTGTAAGTTTCTGTTGGTAAGCCGTACATGCCTCGGCGTACTGATCATGGCTTTGCTGCATAAGCGACTGAGCATCGAGCAAATCGGACAGAGAGACTGTCCCCGCCTTATAATAATCGTTATTGAGACGAAGATTTTCGGTAGAAGATTCTATGGATTTCTCGGAAAGAAGCACTTGCTGATAGGCTTCCTGTAAATCGTTCCATTTGACTTCTATCTCAACCAACATCATTTCCCGAGAATCCTGCCGGGTATTTTCGGCTTGCTGCTTTTTTATTTTTTCCCGTTTAATGGCGTGCGAACCTCCCCACCATGAAGAAATAGGAACCGACACACTGGCAAAAATCATTCCGAAATCGGTATCTTTTTCCATCAAATCATGATAAATATACCCGGCTCCTACCCCCACAGAAGGAAGATTTTCTCCTCGCTTCATGCGCAGTTGCAATTTAGCAGCCTCTACACTCTTATCGAGCAGTTTACTTTCGGCACGATTTTCAAGTCCCGTCTCGGGGGCAACATAATAGTCCAACGGAGATACAGCCGAAGGAAAATCATCGAAAGCAATATCGAATTCACTCTTATCGACACCTATAAGTTGGCACAATAGCATCGTTGTCACTGACAAACCATTCTCTACTTTTAATCGATTCGCCATAATGTCTTGCTGTTGCAACTCCACTCTTAACAAATCGTTTCGTGTAGTAAGCCCCGCATCAACCGCTGCTTTTACATCTTTATATATTCCTTTGAGTTGAGTTTCCAACGTCTCCAACGTACGCAACTTCTCTTTTAGTGCGACAATCTGCCAATAATATTGATTAACAGAGGCTTCTACCTGATCTTCTGTAAGAGAAAGCTGATATTCACTCACTTGTTTTCCTATATTTGCCAACTTATTCCCATTGACAATGCGACCACCCATAAATACAGGTTGAACCAAAGTCACCCCTGCCGTCTTCCCTTTCTTCAACATCTCCATAGATAAAGGCGGTATTCCCGGAACCGGCAGTGCCATATCCATCTGAGCCATTCCTTCACTGGCCTTGAAAATCGCACCTACCGCCGACACATTCGGAAAGTAATTGGTAAAAGCCTCTTTGGAAGTTTGTTTGGCAACCTCGACTTCAAAACGGCTGTTTTTCATTTTTGCACTATTTTCCAATGCCAATGTTCTACATTCTTCGAGTGTATAAAGTTTCTGCGCATTTGAAGATACCACGCTTAACATCAAACATAGCGCAGGATATATAATTCGATTTCTCATAATTGTTCTTCCTTTCAATGATTTATACTTTTGCGATCGGCTCTGCTGAATATTAACCAATAGGCCACGGGTAATATCGTTACAGTCAGTACCATAGAAACAATAGTCCCGAAAAACACCACCGAACCCATAGGAGACCACAACGGACTACCGCCAAGAATCATAGGAATAACTCCCATCGATGCAGCAGCAGAAGTAAGAAAAATAGGGCGCATTCTACGCTTCGCTGAGTGCAAAGCGGCTTCCCTAACCGTCAAACCTTCTTTTTCCCTTAGCTCATCGGCATAGTCGAGCATAATAATGCCGTTACGTACAAGGATACCCATCAAGCTCACAATACCCAATACGGCTGTCACACTCACATCGAGTCCCATTACCCAAATGCCGAGGGCCGCACCCAATAGGCACAATGAAATGGATCCCAAAACAAGCAACGCCATATTGATTCGGCGGAAATGAAACAGCAAAATAAAGAATATAACAACAATGGAAATAAACAGACCGCTCAATATCATATCCAACATCTCATTATCTGTCTCCTCACTGCCACCGACTTCAAAATCAACGCCATCGGGCAAATCGATTTTTTCAATCGCCTTTACGATCTCCTTAGTCAACGCAGCCGCATTGAAACCCTCCTTTACATCGGATTGTATCGAAATAGAAGGTATACCGTTACGATGCGCGATTTGGGCATCGTGCCAGTCAGGCTCAATGTCGGCAATCTGCCTTACCGGGACAGAAACCGTACCACCCCATGCCGATACATATTGATTGCCTACATCTTCATACGAAGGTTCTATATTGCCACCATCTTTCAGGACCACATCGATAGGATAATCGCCGTCCCATACGGTAGTTACCGGCAACCCATTCCCCAAATGCATGGACAAACCGGTCGATAACAATGCCTTGTCAATACCCAATCGGCTCATTTCGTCGTCTTTCAATCGCAACGATACTCCGGGAAGTTGCCCTTCCCAATTATCATGAACCAGCGAAAGTCCATCAAATTCGGACATTACCGACTTTACCTTATCGGCCGCCAATCGCAAACTATCCCGATTATTCCCTTTCACTCTCATTTCAATCGGATAGGCTGCTTCGGAATATTCGAGTTGTTTAAACCGGACTCTGACATTCGGGAAGTAATTGAGATATTTATCCTTGTATTCTGCAATCATCTCTTCCGTAGCTTTATTACAAATGGTATTGACAATAAATTGGGCATAATTAGAACCCGGCATTTGAGGAGCATAACTGGTATGGAAACGAGGAGAAGCGTCACCTTTAAACGAAGCTACCGAAACGACTCGACTATCTTGCCGAAGTATGGACTCCAAACTATCCGCCACAGCGGCTGTCTGTTCGAGTGCCGTACCAAAAGGCATATATATTTCCACCGCAAATTGATTACGCTCGGCAAACGGCATTAACTTCATCGGTAATGATAAAAATATAACAACACCAGCAACAATAGAAAGAAGTCCCACCCCCATCGTCCGAATCGGATGAGCAAAGCACTTAACAATCAATTTGTCGTAAGAAGATTGAAGAATCGTCAAGAACGAACGACGTTGCTTTTTCTCCTCTTTGGGCTGTTTTCTAAACCCCGTATGAATAAAATGATATTGTATGTAAGGAACTAGCAAAACAGCTACCAGCAAGGATAAAAACAAAATAATAGTTATCGCCCACGGGAAGGATTGCAAAAAATCGTTGATCATTCCCTGCGAGGTTATCAAAAACGGGAAAAACGTGATACTAATCGCCAATGTAGCCGAGAGGATCGATTTAAAGAACTCTTTTGCACTTTCTATCGCAGCAGTCCAACGGTCTATTCCGCTATCCAATTTTTCCATATAACAATCGATAATCACTATGGAGTTATCGACAATCATACCCAATGTAGCAATCAACGCCGCCAAAGTCACCGTATTCAATTCCAATCCACAAGCATAAAATACCAACAGGGACAGAAAAATAGTAATAGGAATCGTCGATGCAGCCACCGAAGCGACCCTCAAAGGCATTAACAGCATAACTACAATAATAACCGCAATAATAGCGATCAACAACTCTCTGAGGAAAGTCGTCACTGAATCTCCCACCACCTGTGATTGGTCGGTAATACGAAATATAGAAACATCATCGGGTAATTCCTTCTCATATTCTTCCAATACCTTATTGACGTCCTCACCCATTTGAACGATGTTGTTCCCCTCGCGCATCTCCATAGAGAGGACCAAACATTTCGTTCCGTTGTTCGTAATGTAAGAATCCGGCTCGGAATATTCCCGCACGACACGCGCCACATCTTTTAGACGTATAACATGCCCCTGCGGATCGCTAAAAATTATTTGATCAGCCACATCATTCACACAATCATATGCCTCGGATATGTGAATGGGAGCCACAAACTTGCTATTATCAACCGCCCCGCTCATCGTCGTAAAACCTTACGCTAACAACTTTGTTGCTAATGTCGTGTTACCGATAGCATATCGGGCAAGTTTCGCAGGGTCGAGATAAACACTTATCTGTTCTTTCTGCACACCGAATGTTCGTAAATTACTTACCGCATCGATACTCCTTAATCGGTCTTTAAGTTCGTCGAGATAATTTTCCAGTTCCCGATAGGTCTTATCTTTCGATTCGATCGTTATCAACATGGCTGACGTATCGCCGAAGTCATCGTTAGTAACCAATGCCAATACCCCGGTCGGCAACTCGGATTTAAAAACCGCAGCCCGATGTTTGAATTTAGCCCAAAATTCATCTTTATCGGTTATATCGTCGTTCAACTCGACAAAAACGATCGCCATGCCATCTCGACTGAGTGAATGGGTCTTAGACTTTTTTACTTCTTTAAACTCAAAAATAAAATCTTCAAGCGGTTTAGTCACCTGCTCTTCCACCTCATCGGAAGTGGCTCCCGGATAAACGGCTATCACTACTCCCTGACGCACCGTAAAAACAGGGAATTCCTGTTTGGGCATCTTTATCAAAGCATATATACCCAAGAAAAACATCAATGAAACAATCAGAATGACAATCTGACGATATTTCATCGCAGCTTCTATAATACCTCCTTTTGTTTTCATTGTTCCGATACTTTCATATTTTCACTCACTTTCGATGCACCCTCGACAATCACCTTATCACCGACTGCCAAACCAGAAGAAATAATGACACCATTCCCCGACAAAGCGCCAACCGATACAGTCTGTTTCACCGCTACCCCGTCGTTGCAAAGCCAAACGAAGTGATCGCCATTATAATCTACCTGTACAACAGAATTGGGAATCACTATCTGCGAATTGTTCCGACTTCCCATGTTAACCACGCACACCATACCCGGCAACAACTCTCCCTGCCGGTTTTCTATCCTTGCAAGCGCCTTATAAGTGTGTGCCAGAGGATCGGCCGCAATTCCTTTTTCCGTAATCTTTCCAGAGAAAGATTTACCACCCAAAGCAGCTACTGTAACTGTTACATCGGCTCCCATCTTCACATCGGCAACTTCATTCTCAGGAACAGAAATATTCACATTCACCCAATCGATCTTCATCAGTTTAAATGCCGGTACTCCCGGAAGCACAGTACTCCCCGTATCTATACTTTTCTGAGCTATTATCCCCGAATATGGAGCTCGCAACTCGACATCTTTCAAATTTTTCTTGGCTATTTGCTCCATACTACGAGCCTGTTGCAAAGAACTTTGAACCTCTACCCACTTAATTTCGGGTAAACTTCCGCTCTTATGCAGTTGCTCCATACGAGCATAAGCATCCTCGGCTTGTTTCAAAGTAGACAATGCCGCATCATAAGTGCTTTGTAACGTAGTCTCGTCCAATCGAGCCAACAGCTCGCCTCGCTCCACCCGTTGACCTTCTTTTACATATATACACTCTACATACCCCGGGACTTGAAAACTCAACGAGGAAGAAGATTCGCCCTCAATTTCTCCTATATAACTGCGAGTATAGACTCCTTCTCGAAGAGACACCGTCCATGTCTTCACCGGAATCTCCCTGACAGCTCGTTCTTCCTTACTCGAAGACGTACATCCTATACTCGTCATTGACCATACCGCCAAAAACAAATAAGCAAATGCTTTACCATTCCTTTTCATACTTTTCTCCATTAAATTTTGATACAAAGATGACGCAAAGCCCTCCATCGACAAAGTCCTCTTTTTCACAGTTGATGTTCTAAAAGTCGTATTTAAATAATATTCACAGCTAAAATTCTAAGTTATTTAGTTACATTTGGGCAAAATATCGTATTTATGGATAAAAAAGGCATCGAAAGTTTCACTCTTGCCCAACTTTCGAAATTGATAAAAAGAAATAATCCCACGGGATTAGATGATGACTTCATCATTATCGGAGAAAATTTACCGAACACCGAATTGTTCAAATATCCTTGTCGAGTTGATGCTCTGGTAGCTGTAATATGTTTAGAAGGAGAACTAATATGCAATATTAATTTAAAGGAATATCGCATCACTACCAACATGATGATTATAAACACTCCTGAAAATATTATACAGGTAAAAGATATAGGTAATCGTAAATTTTATGGAATAGCCGTTTCAAGTGCTTTCTTCGAACAGTCCTTCCTCGACGCACGAGACATGATTCCTCTATACATGCAAATACAAAAAGAACCTTGCTTTCATTTATCTAACGAAGATACTGATATTTTTTGTCAGTTTATCTCTCTCATGCAGCTCATTTGCCACACACAAGATACACCCAAGAAGACTGCAACGCTCCTAAGACTCGGTTCTGCTCTTATGTATAAAATTCATGACACGATACTTGCCCATGATTCACCCTCCAAAAATGAAATTAAAATGAGTCGACAGGAAATCTTTTTCGGAAAATTCATCGCCCTACTCACCCAATATCACACACAAGAACGAAGCGTTACTTTTTATGCAGAAAAATTGTGTATCACACCCAAATATTTTTCGACTCTGATAAAGAAACAAACAGGAAAATCAGCGGCTCAATGGATCGATGATTATGTAATACTCGAAGCCAAAAATCTTCTGAAATTTTCGGGCATGAGTATACAGGAAATCGCCTATCATTTGAACTTTTCGACTCAATCGTTTTTCGGGAAATATTTTAAGCACCAAACCGGACTCTCCCCCAGCGAATATAGATCGAGCGAATAAATTTTTTCATACACCCACCGAGAAATTACTTTGCTTTTTGGAAAGAATTACCTATCGATTTTATAATTTATCCCCGCACGTCGCGCCTGTGAATGCTGGAATTCCCGACGAATACGATATACCCTCCCTCCTTTACGCAATCGGGCTCCGGTTTGGTGAAAGCTAAACGGGATATCGGCTGCTATACATTGTCGGCGTATATCCAACACCCAATCATAATCGCAAACCCTCGCCTCCATACCCGACTCTCCTCCGACCGACACTTCCTCTATATCGTCATCGAGATAGCCAGACAAATCCAACGCTCCTAACAAGGGAGCACAAAACAATAGTTTATGCCGTATAGGCAACGAACGAAAAAGAGGCAACCGATAATTCGCCCTGTCTTGATTTTCTACGGTACAAGCAATAGCGACATGGTCATAACCATCGCCCCAATCACTGGGCAAAGATACTCTGAAACGGTCTATACGTTTCGTCGGAATTAGAAACGATAAGTCACAGCGTTCCCTAATTATAGCCCATGCTTCGGCTCTCCATTCATCGGCTTCTTCAAGAAAAAAATCAGAAGTAAAACACGTATATACCATTTCACCCGAGGGTACACGGAAATCACCGTTACGTTTACGACGCAAAGGTAAATCGAAAGCTGCCGTACGTGTCACGACGCTACTATCCTTATCATATCGACTATCTTGCCTATATACATAACAATGCCTACACCCTTCACTTATTTTATGACAACCATGCCACAAATTCCACGAAACCGACATACTCACACTCCCTATTTTTTTGCAAAGGTAGTCTCTGTCATACAGAAAATTACCACAATTATACCAAGACACAGCCCTGCATTTTATGCAAAGATAGCGAAAGGTGAGTGCAGAGGCAAACGGAAATCACATTTCCGATTTGGCTATGCCGAACCGTATCCTATTTTGTAGTTACAAAGACATAAAAAATGGAGGAGGTATGTCATGATAACAGACATACCTCCTCCATTTTTTATTCAATCGTGTAATTACGATAAGAATCCAAGTAGAACACCGGCAGCCACGGCCGAGCCTATAACACCGGCTACATTGGGTCCCATAGCGTGCATCAACAGATAGTTTGTCGAATCGTATTCAAGACCAATATTGTTGGAAATACGCGCCGACATAGGTACAGCCGATACACCTGCATTACCGATAAGCGGATTAATCTTCTTGCTCTTGGGCAATACAAGGTTAAATATCTTGACAAACAATACACCCGAAGCAGAAGCTATGATAAATGCCATGAAACCTAAGGCGAAAATACCGAGTGTACTGGGTGTTAAAAACTCGGATGCTTGCGTAGATGCTCCCACGGTCATACCTAACAGAATAGTCACAATGTCGCACAAAGGACCACTCGCCGTCTTAGCCAAACGAGAGGTAACACCGCTTTCACGAAGTAAATTACCAAAGAACAACATACCCAACAACGGTAGACCCGAAGGCACTAAGAAGCAGGTAAGTAGTAACCCAATAATGGGAAACATAATTTTCTCATTCTGAGAAACCGCACGCGCCGGTTTCATACGAATAACCCGTTCTTTCTTCGTTGTAAGCAACCTCATGATAGGAGGCTGTATAACCGGAACTAAGGCCATATAAGAATATGCCGAAACCGCAATGGCCCCCATAAGATTCGGCGCCAATTTCGATGAAAGGAATATAGCCGTAGGACCATCGGCTCCACCGATAATGGCGATTGCACCAGCTTGATCGGGAGCAAAACCAATAGCCAAAGCAACCATATAAGCCCCGAAAATACCAAACTGGGCAGCCGCACCTACTAACATCAATTTAGGATTAGCGATAAGCGACGAGAAATCGGTCATTGCTCCAATACCTAAAAAGACCAACGGCGGATACCAACCGGCACTCACTCCCTGATAAAGGATATTAAGTACCGAGCCTTCTTCATAAATACCAACTTCGAGACCGGCATCGATTTTGAAAGGAATGTTCCCGATGAGAATACCGAAACCGATGGGCACAAGCAACATTGGCTCGAAATTTTTCTTTATTGCCAAATAGATAAAGAACAATCCGACCAATATCATGGCCAAATGAGGGAGTGTACAATTGGCAAAACCTGTATATTCCCAAAATTGGACCAAATTATCTCCTAAGAAATCTATAAATCCCATAGCCTTATTCTATTATAATAAGTTCGGTTCCTTCGAGTACCGAATCACCTTTATTTACTTTGATGGCTGTAACTTTACCACTCTTGATAGCATTGATATTATTTTCCATCTTCATAGCTTCAAGAATAAGCACAGTCTGTCCCACATTCACCGTATCGCCAATTTTTACTAAAATATCATTGACAACACCGGGCAGCGGCGATTTTACAGCATCTGCACCAGAACTTACAGACGTGGGTTTGGAAATAACAGGTTCTCCCGTAGCCGTACGAGGAGCCGAAGAGGGTTTAGGGGCACTCACTTTTACAGGTGCAGCTTCTTCCATCTCGACATTATAAACAGTACCGTTAACCTCGACATGGGCTATGTTTTTTTCTATCTCTCCAACGGAAACTTTGTAAAGATTTCCATTGATTTTATACTTATATTCTTTCATAAGATTTTAATCGTTATTTTGAGAATTACTTTTTATTGGGAACTTCCCTCAAAGAATAAATTTTAGAGTTCCACGGCGAATACGCTTTCTTCACTTTGTTTATGGTTAGTATAGTATCTTCCACATCGTGTACTTCGAGATGTTGATATAAAGCCATAGCAATAGCGGCATACACTTCGCCCGATTCACGACCAAGCCCTTTTTCCTTAGCCTCTTCCTTATCGGATATTCCGTGAACCCGCATAGCATTACGCTTTTTAACAAACACCGTTATTTGACCAATCAAGCGGAACATCAAATAAAGCAGTAACAATCCGGAAAATACAATAGCCATCGCCATAATAGCCATGCCTACACCAAAAGGATCATGTTCCGAAAACATTTCGATCTTTTCATTCGAGTCGAGCGTAACGTTATTCGTACTTGGAGTCACATACCCCGATGTCTCATCACCGCCTTTGATGATCCACTGCCCTACACCATCTTCGATACGAGCATAGGAGTGATCGGCAGGAATACCGGCAGGAACTGTCACCGAGTCTATCAGATCTTTTCCATTAGCATCATAAAGCCCAATCCAATTATCCTTATCGGGATCCAATTTAAAATTCACATGAAAAGTCCCTCTATTGGGCATATCATCTGCCCAAAACAGCAAATGCTGACGAGGAGGCATTTCTGTAAGTACATCGCCTTTGGGAATAGGATACTTTTTGGGATTATTCCTATCGTTTGTCAAATAGCAACTGCGTATATCGACAGTACCGAAGGTCGTATTAAATATCTCTATCCAAGCCGATTGACAACCGTAATCGTCCTGATAATTCGTCTCGTTCGTAACCAAGACTTCATTAATACGCAATCCTTTGCGGCCCTGCGCCCACACCGAAGACATCGTAAAAACGGCGAACAGGAATACCCCTAAGATTTTTTTATTCATCGCTTATATACTTTAAATGTATTACAAAGGAATATTTCCGTGCTTTTTAGCCGGATTAGTTAACTTCTTAGTCTGTAATTGCTGTAATGCACGTATAATACGGAAACGGGTATTACGAGGCTCGATAACGTCGTCGATATATCCATACTTGGCCGCATTATAAGGATTAGCGAACAACTTGGTATACTCGGCTTCTTTCTCGGCCATAAATTTAGCTGGATCCTCAGCTTCTTTGGCTTCTTTGGCATAAAGAACCTCCACGGCTCCGGCCCCACCCATAACGGCGATTTCGGCAGTAGGCCATGCGTAGTTCATATCACCCCGTAATTGCTTACAGCTCATCACGATGTGCGAACCGCCATACGATTTACGCAACGTGATAGTCACCTTAGGCACAGTAGCTTCACCATAAGCATAAAGCAATTTGGCTCCATGCAGGATCACACCATTGTATTCTTGTCCGGTTCCCGGCAAGAAACCCGGTACATCGACCAAACTTACAATAGGAATATTGAATGCATCGCAGAAACGCACGAAACGAGCAGCCTTGCGGGAAGCATTACTGTCGAGAACACCGGCCAAATATTTAGGCTGGTTAGCGACAATACCGACAGATTGTCCATTGAAGCGGGCAAAACCGATGATGATATTTTTAGCATAATCTCGCTGTATTTCCAAAAATTCACCATTATCGATAATAGCACCGATTACTTCGTACATATCGTACGGACGATTAGGGCTATCAGGAATAATTTCGTTGAGAGAATCCTCTAAACGATCGATAGGATCATTACAAGGAACCAAAGGAGCTTCCTCCAAGTTGTTCTGCGGTATATAGCTGATGAGTTTACGAATAATAGACAGAGCTTCTTCTCCATTCTCGGCAGCAAAATGAGCTACACCCGATTTAGCAGAATGAACTTCGGCTCCACCCAAAGCCTCTTGTGTAACATCTTCACCTGTAACGGTCTTTACCACTTTCGGCCCGGTCAAAAACATATACGAAATACCCTTCGCCATGATCGTGAAATCGGTCAAAGCAGGAGAATATACCGCACCACCGGCGCACGGACCCAATATAGCTGAAATCTGAGGTATAACTCCAGAAGCCATGATATTACGTTGGAAAATCTCGGCATAACCGGCCAAAGCATTGATACCTTCTTGAATACGAGCTCCACCCGAGTCGTTCAAACCGATACAAGGCGCCCCCATTTTCATGGCCATATCCATGACTTTGCAAATTTTCAAAGCCATTGTCTCGGACAAAGAACCACCGAACACAGTAAAATCCTGAGCGAAAACATAAACAAGGCGACCCTCTATCGTACCATAACCTGTAACGACACCGTCGCCTAAAAATGATTTTTTCTCTTGTCCGAAATTGGTACATCTGTGTTTCACAAACATATCCAATTCTTCAAAACTGCCTTCATCAAGGAGTTGCGCAATACGTTCACGAGCCGTATACTTGCCTTTCTCGTGTTGCTTATCGATAGCTTTCTGTCCACCGCCCAAGCGAGCCTGAGCGCGTAGTTCTATCAGCTCTTGTACCTTTTCAAGTTGATTGCTCATATTCTTATTTATTAGGATTTTCACAAAGTTCGGTTAATACGCTACAAGTGGATTTGGGGTGAAGAAATGCGATGTTCAACCCTTCGGCTCCTTTGCGGGGAGCTTTATCGATAAGGCGTACCCCTTTGGCTTCTACTTCGGCCAAAGCATTGGCGACACCGTCTTCGATAGCGAACGCCATGTGATGAATTCCCTCGCCGCGTTTTTCTATAAATTTGGCAATAGTGCTATCCTCGCTTGTCGGCTCCAATAATTCGATTTTGGTCTGCCCCACTTTGAAAAAGGCCGTCTTCACTTTCTGGTCGGCAACCTCTTCAATAGAATAGCATTTAAGACCTAAAATGTTTTCATAATAAGGAATGGCTTCTTCGAGACTCTTCACAGCGATTCCCAAATGTTCAATGTGAGAAATGTTCATAATAATTAGTATTTAGTTAACTATACTTTCGATAAAAATTCCTGTTTATAAGATTGGCAAATTTACATCATTTCGGTTTAATAACGAAATAAATCGGGGAAATAAGTACAAACAGAACCAACCCATACTCGCTTGTTTGCGTTTTTTAGATAAACAAAAGAGCAAAGTCAATATGACAAATCGACAGCATTACTGACACAGGACAACAAAGCGCTTTGGAAAAGTCTGACAAAAAAAACATTTTCCTTGCTTTCGTTTTTTGGCATAACATTTGAACAAGATGCAGTGTCTATAAAAAAACAGACAGTAAACAAAATAACGAATTAACAATAAAAGATATAAAATTATGGGAAAGATTATTGGTATTGACTTAGGAACAACCAACTCGTGTGTCGCCGTTATGGAAGGAACCGAGCCGGTAGTAATTGCCAACAGTGAAGGCCGTCGTACGACTCCTTCGATCGTGGCTTTCGTAGATGGTGGTGAACGCAAGGTAGGAGAACCGGCCAAACGTCAGGCCATCACCAACCCTACGAGGACTATTTTCTCGATTAAACGTTTCATGGGTGAAACATTCGATCAGGTAGCTAACGAAATTTCTCGCGTACCTTACAAAGTAGTAAGAAGCGATAATAATACACCGCGTGTAGACATCGACGGTCGTCTCTATTCTCCACAAGAAATTTCAGCAATGATTCTTCAAAAAATGAAAAAAACAGCCGAAGATTTCTTAGGACAAGAAGTAACCGATGCCGTTATTACCGTACCGGCCTATTTTAACGATTCTCAACGTCAAGCCACGAAAGAAGCCGGTGAAATCGCAGGCTTAAATGTACGTCGTATTGTCAATGAGCCTACTGCTGCCGCATTGGCCTATGGTCTTGACAAGTCGAATAAAGACATGAAAATCGCCGTATTTGACTTGGGTGGTGGTACGTTCGATATTTCTATTCTTGAATTGGGAGACGGTGTATTCGAAGTGAAATCGACCAACGGTGATACTCACCTCGGCGGTGATGACTTCGACCACGTTATCATCGACTGGCTTGCCGATGAATTCAAAAAAGACGAAGGTGTCGATTTGAGAGAAGACCCGATGGCTTTGCAACGTTTGAAAGAAGCAGCCGAAAAAGCTAAAATAGAATTGTCGAGCTCGACATCGACCGAGATTAATTTACCTTACATTATGCCGGTGAACGGTGTACCCAAACACTTGGTTAAAACATTGACTCGTGCCAAATTCGAGCAATTGAGCGACCGATTGATTCAGGTTACTATCGAACCGTGTCGCAAGGCTTTGCAAGATGCTGGTCTAAGCGCCTCTGACATAGACGAAGTAATTCTCGTGGGTGGTTCTACTCGTATCCCTGCTATACAAGCGATTGTAGAAAAATTCTTCGGAAAAACTCCTTCAAAGGGTGTTAACCCCGATGAGGTAGTTGCGGTAGGTGCTGCCATTCAAGGTGCGGTATTGACTGGCGATGTGAAAGATGTATTATTACTCGATGTAACTCCCCTTTCATTGGGTATCGAAACATTGGGTGGCGTAATGACCAAATTGATTGACGCCAACACGACTATTCCTACCCGTAAATCGGAAGTCTTCTCGACGGCTGTCGACAACCAGCCCTCAGTTGAAATCCATGTATTACAGGGTGAGCGTCCTATGGCAAAAGACAACAAAACTATCGGTAAATTCCACTTGGACGGAATTCCGGCAGCCATGCGGGGTGTGCCTCAAATCGAAGTCACGTTCGATATAGATGCCAACGGAATCTTGAATGTATCGGCCAAAGACAAAGGTACAGGTAAAGAACAAAGCATACGTATCGAAGCATCGAGCGGTTTGACCGACGCCGAAATCAAACGAATGAAAGACGAGGCTGCTGCCAATGCTGAAAACGATGCGAAGGAAAAAGAGCGTATCGACAAACTGAATCATGCCGATGCTCTCATCTTCCAAACCGAAAAACAGCTTAATGAAATGGGAGACAAGATTCCGGCAGACAAAAAAAGCGCTATCGAGTCGGCTTTGGCTAAATTAAAAGAAGCTCACAAAGCTCAGGATATTGCCGGTATCGATGCCGCTTCGACCGAATTGAACAATGTATTGCAAGCTGCCGCCCAAGACTTGTACAATGCTCAGGCTCAACAACAAGCTGCCGGAGCACAACAAGCTCAACCGGGTGCAGATGCTTCACAAAGCGGAAATAATGGTAAAGATGTTACCGATGTCGATTTCGAGGAAGTGAAGTAAGTTGCAACAAACAACGATAATGAAAAAATAATCTGTGTAGTAGTTACACAGATTATTTTTTTAACGTCCTCTTCCTTCATTCCATTATCCCCAATAATCCAAAATTCAGACTCTAAATCCTACTCACACACGAAAGCTAAGGATAATAAAGGGTGATTAATTCTCGAACCTTTAAGACATAGGTTCAGCCTCCCTATCCATTGTTATATTCCTCGTTTTCTTATCAATATTTTTCAATTCGAAAAAATACAGGGAAAGCGTTCAAAATGAATTTACCCTCTCTCCTAAAAAATTACCGGGCCTATTTGCTTTTTGCAATAGACCCGGTAACATTATATTAGATTCTATACTTCCCAATTACAGAAGGTACTGCGAACTGATAGACTTATTCTCGTAGACCCGACGAATAGTATCGGCAAACAAGTCGGCGATACTGAGGATATGTACCTTATCGCATTTTTTGGTGTAAGGAATACTATCCGTGAAAATCAATTCGGTCATAGAAGAGTTTTGAACCCGTTCGCTGGCAGGGTCGCTCATCACGGCATGAGAAGCTATGGCACGTACCGAAAGAGCTCCTCTGCTCATCATTAAATCGGCTGCTTTGGTTATCGTCCCGGCCGTATCGACCATATCGTCTACCAAAATGACATTCTTTCCTTCTACATCTCCTATCACTGTCATGCTTTCTACCACATTGGCCTTAGCCCGTTGTTTATGGCATAAAACCAAAGGTACACCCAAGTATTTGGCATAAGTACTGGCTCGTTTGGAACCACCCACATCGGGGGTAGCAACCACCATATCTTTCAATTTCAAAGACTGAATATAGGGAATAAATACAGACGAAGCATACAAGTGGTCTACCGGAACATCGAAGAAACCTTGTATTTGATCGGCATGCAAATCCATCGTTATAAGGCGATTGATACCTGCAACGCTCAATATATCGGCCAACAATTTCGCAGCAATGGAAACACGTGGCTTATCCTTGCGATCTTGGCGAGCCCACCCGAAATAAGGAACAACAGCTACAATCGACTTGGCAGAAGCTCGTTTGGCAGCATCGATCATTAATAACAATTCCATCAGATTGTCGGAATTGGGAAATGTCGATTGCACTAAATAGACTTGACAACCACGGATCGACTCTTCGAAAGAAACGGCAAATTCTCCATCGGCAAAATGCTGAATGTTCATTTGACCTAACTCACAACCCAGACTATTACAAATTTTCTCAGCGAGATACCTTGAATTGGTTCCCGAAAATACCTTGAAAGGAGGTGTTTGACTCATGATTTTTGTATGTAAAACAGAGATTATTAATTGTACGACAAAGGTACAATTTCTATTTCAAAATTTTCCTGTACTTTTTTATTTTTTCTGTATCTCTTTGGAAAAATTTTTTAACTCTATTTTCCAAACCGCAGCTCCATACCCCGAAAGGGCGCAAGCAAACGGTATTTCGGGACTCAACTCCTTCATCTCTTTATCTCCTCCAATCAGTTCTAATGCCTCGTATTTACCCGGAACTATTTTCATCGTTTCGAATGCATGATCGGGGATATTGATCTTCACATTCGCCTGCCGGTCATCGAAATTAACAACAATAACTAATAACTCATTTCCATATTTACGAAGGAATGCATATTGCCGATGCGGATTAAAACATGGATTTTCCCCATTGACATACATCAAATCAAAGAAATCGCCACGAACAATAGCCGATTCCAAACGACTGATATTAAGAACCGTTTTATACAAATTTCGTAGTTTTTTCTGCTTTGCCGACAATTTAGATACCGAGCAACGCCCGCTATCGTACCACTGTCTAACTGTGGGCACGCTCCAATAGTCGAATATCGTCGTACGACCATCTTTTCCACTGAATCCCTCGGCATCCTCTGCACGCTCACCCAATTCCTGTCCGAAGTATATCATCATAGGTCCTGTATTCATCATCGACGAAACAACCAATGCAGGGAGGACTTTATCGGCATTACCGGCAAACTGGTCGGAAGCGAAGCGCTGTTCGTCATGATTTTCGAGAAAATTCAACATTTTTCCTCCTATTCCATCGACAGACTGCCAACAATAAGTGAGCTGCGCAGCCGATACCTGATGACACAATACCCCTCTCAATTTATCGTATAACCCAACTTTGTCATATAGATAATCGAATTTACCTTTCTCGATATAAACCCGATACAACGCCTGATCATAAATCTCTGCAATGAATATAACCGAGGGATAATTTCCTTTCACTTTCGAAATAGCCCAATTCCAAAACTCGACAGGAACCATGTGGGCCATATCGCAACGAAAAGCATCAACACCTTTCCCACACCAGAATAGGAGAATATCGAGCATTTTGTACCATGTATCGGGTATAGGGTCGAAGTGGCAACAGCCACCTCCTGTGTAATCCACTCCATAGTTCAGCTTCACCGTTTCATACCAGTCATATTCTCCCGGGAAAGCCCCGAAACAATCGTTTCCGGTTGCCTTCGCAGGATATTCGAAATAGCGATCCTCTCCTTCACCTATGTAAAATTGCGGCGTAAATGCCTGCCGAGGTATGTAATAAAAATTATTGGAAGGAGAAAAATGCATCTCCTTGTTGTCATGAGCACCCAAATCATCGACACCTTCTGGCGCAGTATCAGAATGGTATTGACGAGCCACATGATTCGGCACGAAATCAAGTACTACTTTCAATCCGACTTCATGTGTACGGGTTACCAACGCCTCGAATTCTTGCATACGTGTCGATGGATCTTCGGCCAAATCGGGATCTATATCATAATAGTCTTTGATAGCATAAGGCGACCCGGCTTCACCCTTAACCACATATTTATTATCCTTTCGAATCCCATATTTCGAATAGTCTGTCTTGGTAGCGTGTTCTATAACCCCCGTATACCAAATATAGTTCGCACCCAACTTTTTTATCTCCCGTAAGACTTTCGAGGTAAAATGGTTTAACTTACCGACTCCATTCTGCACATAAGTACCATTAGGGACACATGTATCACACATATTGGAGAACAATCGGGGGAGAACCTGATAGATGACTATTTTCTCATCGGACATATCGCACGTTTTTTATTTATTCAATTCATTTATTTTGGAAGCATGTTTTCCTGTAAAAAGTTTCAATGTCTGCTGATAGCCGACATTAGCGATATCACGCAAAGCATGAATATCAAACACGGCATATCGTGCAGCCTCTTTCATAGGAATAAAAAGATCGCACAATTTTATATCTTCGATCACATTGCTTTTAGACATGAAGCTATATGAACGAACCGCTATATCCAATATCGATTGCTTATATTGCTTGTTAACTAACGGGCTCACATTGATACCTATAACGACATCGCACTCTGGACGAATGGGATAAACTGGCAAATTACGCAAGACACCTCCATCGACATAATGCGTACCATCGATAAGAACCGGAGGAAATATAATGGGAATACTGCACGAAGCCGTTACCCGCTCGGCAATCTCTCCCGAACGCCATACCACATACTTTCCATGATCAAGGTCGGTAGCCGTAACGACAACCGGGATAGACAAATCCTCGATATTGACTGCTCGCAACGACTTTTGCAAGAAATGTTTAAATCGATCTATTTTAAAAAAGCAGGAACGGGGCAAAGTTATTTCGGCCAAATCGTTAAAAGACAACCCCGAAAAAAGGTCTAAGATTTCATCGGGTGAATAACCGTCGGCATAAAGTACCGCGATAATAGCTCCTGCGCTCGTACCGGATATTATATCCGGCCGAATCCCCAATTCTTCCATTGCTTTCAATGCCCCTACATGGGCAAAACCTTTGGCTCCGCCCCCGCTCAACGCCAAACCTACACGATAGGGACGAACTTCTACCGGCAGATTCTCTCTTTCTCTTGCCATTTTCATTTTCGTTTACTGTGCGAAGATAGCATTTTTCAATAAAGCCACAATATATTATGTAGCAAACCATTTATAAATAATGCTTTAAAAATATGTCGGGGAACTTAAATCAAAGCGTACGACGAACTATCACCAATACACCGCCTATCGTTTCATTAATGAAAAGTTCCCCCAAAGCGCGCATACCGGCAAACAAAAAAAGAAATACTACCCGGGAGTTTTTTTTTCAAAACAGCTCCTAAAAAACGAAGATTTGTTCACCATTATGCTTTCGTTTGTATTATCTTTGTTTTTTGAACAGAAATAAGAGGATATGTCCATGACAATCAACGACGATATAAAACAGGCTTGCGAGGTCATGCAGCGGGGGGGAATCATTTTATATCCCACCGACACAATATGGGGTATCGGTTGCGATGCTACCAATGCAGAAGCGGTACAACGAGTTTATAAAATCAAACAGAGAGCCGACAGCAAAGCCCTTATTGTACTTACGGACAGTGAAGCGAAAGTGGAATATTATGTTTCGGAAGTACCCGAAACGGCGTGGCAACTACTCGATGTGGCCGTAAAGCCTCTTACCCTCATCTATCCCGGAGCACGCAACCTTGCAACGAATTTGCTCGCCGATGACGGAAGCATAGCCATACGCATCACAAAAGAACCGCTCTCACAACGATTGTGCCGACAGTTCAGAAAAGCAATCGTATCAACCTCGGCCAATATCAGCGGGAATGCGGCTCCCCATAACTTTTCCGAAATATCGGACGAAATAAAAAATGCCGTCGATTATATCGTAACGGCACGCAGAGACGAAATAAAAGAGTCCCTCCCGTCGAGTATCATCAAACTCGAAGCCAACGGAACTATCAAGATTATACGAGAGTGATCAACGGTAAACGACAAATACGAAGATACGTACTGGGGGATTACCTTACATCGAATGTATCGTGGTTCCTTTTCAATATTGTCCGTTTCCATTTTCCGGGAATTGCAGCGGGCGAATCATTGAAAATGTATTTGCTTTCGCCTCGTGTCATAGAAGGACAAATACTTTTCCCGCTGTTAATGATGTGCGTTTATTATTTGTCGGGATATTACAACCAGCCCTTTTTCAAATCTCGCATTCAAGAATTAATACAGACATTGGGTTCTGTATTGGTCAATACACTGTTTATATTTTTTATTGCCCTCATCAACGATGTTCTACGAATAAGAATAGACAATTACGAATTGCTACTTGCTTTATATGCTTTACAATTTGTCTGTGTATATACAGGGCGGGCCATTGTCACAGGAAATGCCACATCTATGATTCACCGCCGAAAATGGCAATTCAACACGCTTATCATCGGTTGCGGTCCCAAAGCAATCAAGCAAATGAAAGAACTCGAAGAACCCAGACAATCGCTCGGTTATCATATCGTCGGATTCATTCGGGTCAACCACGAAACGCCTGCTCCGGAAGCCGAAGGAAGGACATACCCGATAGAACAATTGCCCTCGCTGTGTAAACAAATGAACATTCAAGAGCTTGTCGTTGCCCCGGAAGAAAACGATTTAGCAGAGCTTCATAAACTTATCAATACACTATATCCACTCAACTTACCCATAAAATTGGGTACAGACGAGTTTAACATTATCTCTTCAAGAGTAAGACTAACCAACATCTATGGGGCTCCGCTCATCGACATGAGTAATTGCGCTATCTCCGAGGGAGAAAAGAATATGAAACGAGTAATCGATATCTTTGTTTCTTTTATCGCATTGATCTTACTTTCTCCATTGTTTCTACTCTTAGCCATACTAATTAAAAAAGACTCGAACGGTCCTATATTTTACAAACAAGAGCGCATAGGTTACAGGCACAGACCGTTCAAAATTTACAAATTTCGAACGATGAAAGCCCATGCAGAAAACGGAATCCCTTTGTTATCGGAAGAAAACGACAAGCGGGTTACTAAAATAGGGAAAGTATTACGGAAATACAGATTGGACGAATTACCACAGTTTTGGAATGTATTGAAAGGAGACATGTCTCTCGTAGGGCCGAGACCTGAACGGGAATACTTTATCCGTCAAATCGTCGAACGAGCTCCTTATTACGTATTATTGCATCAGATACGCCCCGGAATCACATCTTGGGGAATGGTAAAATACGGATATGCTCGAAACGTCGATGAAATGATAGCTCGGTTGAAATACGATATTCTTTATTTGGAAAATATGTCTTTGCTGGTAGACCTCAAAATTATCATCTACACCATCAGAACCGTTATTACAGGAAAAGGAGTATAAATAAACATATATGATTGAAGACGAAGATATAGAAATAGAAGATACCCAAAGGGAAGATAGGCACGATTTGATGATGCGGCTGTTGATGTGGAGGGAAAAACACATCAATGAACACAATTTCGTTTTAATTCTCAGTTTTATTATCGGAATTTGTACTGCCGCCGCTGCTCTCATTCTTAAATTTCTCATACATTTTATACAACAGTTGCTAACATCGCATTTCAATGCCGACAGCGCCAACTATCTTTATCTCATATACCCGATAATAGGTATTTTATTGGCCGGCTTGTACGTACGTTACATTGTAAAAGACGATATCAGTCATGGTGTCACCCGCATACTTTATGCCATATCGCAAAAGAAAAGCCGGCTTAAACCACATAATATGTACACATCGGTCATCGCGAGTTCTATCACAATCGGATTCGGAGGATCGGTCGGAGCGGAAGCTCCCATCGTTTATACCGGGGCTGCGATCGGTTCGAATATAGGAAGGTTGTTTCGCCTCGATCAACGATTACTAATGCTTTTGGTGGGTTGCGGAGCCGCCGCCGCCATTGCGGGAATATTCAAGGCCCCCATCGCCGGAATCTTGTTTACACTCGAAGTACTGATGATCGATATGACTGCAACTTCGGTTTTACCTTTACTCATCTCGTCGATTACCGCAGTCACTGTTTCTTATATCTTTACCGGATACAATGCCGAATTTAGTTTCGTCCAAACCGAACCGTTCGTCGCCGCCCGCATACCATACGTTATTTTTCTCGGTTTCTTTTGCGGATTTGTTTCTCTTTATTTTACCCGCATTATGAACCGTATGGAAGATATATTCCGCCGGATAGGGACTCCTTGGAAAAAATTCATTCTCGGTTCGCTCATTCTAAGTTGTTCTATTTTTCTATTACCGCCACTGTACGGCGAAGGTTATGGAGCCATTACCAGCTTGCTGAACGACAATCTCAAACAACTGGCCGAAGGGAGTTTATTTTATACTGAGAATGGAAATATGTGGGTCATGATGCTCTTCTTGGGACTCATCATACTCGTAAAGGTATTAGCGACCAGTGCGACCAATGGCGGAGGTGGTGTAGGAGGAACCTTCGCACCCAGTTTGTACGTAGGGTGTTTCGCAGGTTTCTTCTTTGCCTATGTTCTTAATCATACAGGACTATTACCCATGGAACTTTCTGACAAAAATTTCGCATTGATGGGTATGGCAGGAGTCATGGCCGCCGTTATGCACGCCCCGCTCATGGCTATTTTCTTGACAACGGAACTTACCGGTGGGTATGATTTATTCCTGCCGTTAATGATTACCTCGACCGTAGCTTATGCAACGATAAAAGTGTTCGAACCACATAGCATATACACCATGCGTCTGGCAAAAAAAGGAGAACTACTCACCCATCACAAGGATAAAGCCGTACTTACTCTTTTGAAGATGGACAGTGTCATCGAAAAAGATTTTATCGAAGTACACCCGAATATGAGTCTCGGAGACATGGTAAAGGTTATTTCGCAATCCCATCGTAACATATTCCCGGTAACCGACAATGACAATACATTATTAGGCATTGTCATACTCGACGACATACGCAATATCATGTTTAGGCCAGAACTGTATAACCGTTTCTATGTCAGAAAATTCATGACCATGCCCCCCGCCAAAATAGAGATAGGGAGCAGCATGGATAATGTCATGAAATTATTTGACCAAACCAACGCATGGAATCTACCTGTCGTAGAAAACGGGAAATATATCGGGTTTGTTTCCAAATCAAAAATTTTCAATTCGTACCGGCGGGTACTCGTTCACTTTTCTCAAGATTAAAAACAATGGAAAAACAAGATTTACGCATCATCTATATGGGTACTCCCGACTTCGCCGTCGAGAGTCTGAAACGCCTTGTCGAAGGAGGATACAATGTCGTGGCTGTTATTACCATGCCTGACAAACCGGCCGGCAGAGGCCACAAAATACAATACTCTCCGGTCAAAGAATACGCTCTGAGCCGAGGTTTACCGATTCTACAACCGGAGAAACTGAAAGACGAGTGCTTTATCAAACAGTTGAGAGAGTTACACGCCGACCTGCAAATTGTCGTAGCTTTTCGCATGCTTCCCGAAATCGTATGGAACATGCCCCGTCTGGGTACTTTCAATTTACACGCTTCGCTTTTACCTCAATACAGAGGAGCCGCTCCTCTCAACTGGGCTATTATCAACGGCGACACAGAAACAGGAATCACGACATTCTTCCTCAAACACGAAATCGATACGGGCGAAATCATACAGCAACGAAGAATCCCTATACTTCCCGAAGATAATGTAGGGACAATACACGACAAACTAATGACATTGGGAGCCGATATGGTAGTCGAAACTGTCGACGCCATTATCTCCGGGAATATCACCCCTATCGATCAAGCCTCTATCCAAACTGACAAACCCTTACGGCCTGCGCCCAAAATATTTAAGGAAACATGCCATATCGACTGGAAAAAGACAAGCGAGCAAATCCATAACCTCGTGAGGGGACTGTCTCCCTATCCGGCCGCATGGTGCGAATGGATATCGCCGGATAATAATCGTTTCGGAGTAAAAATATACCGTACAACCCCTCTACCCTCCAAACATAACTATGCACCGGGGTCTATACACACAGATGGGAAAAATCATATTGACATTGCTTGTACCGACGGATTTATACGGATAGAAGAGTTACAACTCGCCGGGAAAAAGAGAATGGCTGCACCCGATTTATTACGGGGGTTTCATCTCAACGACGAATTCCGTTGCGAATAAAAAGCCGACTACTTCCTGCGTACCGGAACAGTATGCACAACATGTCCGATAAAAGAAACAATTTTACGGGGAGACAATGATTTCGCCGCAACAATGAGAATTACGGCAACAAGGATCATAAATATACCGATTCCCAACCGCAACGTAAAAATCTCACCAAACACGGTCACACCGATAATCACGGCAGTGAGAGGCTCCAATGCACCCATAATAGCCGTAGGTGTAGAACCGATAGCATGAACGGCCATAGTCATCGTCACCAAAGAAATAACCGTAGGAACCAAAGCTAACATGATAGCAAACAACCACATACGAGGAGTAGTAAGCGGTTGCAAATAATTACCTCCGTCGAAAAACGAATGAAAGACTATGGCTACCATACAAAACAGCAAGACATAAAAAGTCAGCTTTATAGATGAAAGTTTTATCGATGACTGATTGATTACGACAATATAAAGGGCATAAGTTAACGATGCAATCATAACCAACGATACGCCCAAACCATTTAATCCGGCTCCTGTTCCACCCCGGTAAAGCAAAGCTATCCCCGATAGAGCAAGAATAATCGAGAACATAGTCACCGGCGATATACGCTCCTTAAAAAATAGAGACATAATGACAGCTACCATTATAGGATAAACAAACAACAAAGTCGAAGCTATACCGGCATCCATGTGGTGAAAACTCGTATAAAAAGTCAGAGAAGACACAGCAAACAAGATTCCTAACAAACACAATGTTTTCACCTCTTTGCGAGACAATCTAAATGACTGTTTCTGAATAAACAGAATACATGCCAAAACAACTGCCGCCAATGAAAAACGATAAAACAAAACAGAATTCGAATTCAATCCTTCTTGATATAAGAATAATGCCCCCAACGGATTTGTTCCATAACTGACCGCAGAAACAATTCCTAATATTGTACCCTTGACTTTCAGATTCATCTTACTTTATTTTTCGGGGTGCAAAGATAGCAAATCTCCAAAAGAAAGAATTATTTTATAGGACTTTTTCTGCTTGTTATAAAAACCCTCTTAGAATGCATTTTTTTCTCCACGAAAAGCATTCACGACAGTGAGGAATATAATCTTGATGTCGAGCCAAAAATTCCAATGTTCGATATACCAAACGTCATATTCTACCCTACGTTCCATCTGCCACAACTCCCGAGTCTCCCCTCTATACCCGTTTACTTGTGCCCAACCGGTAATGCCCGGTTTAATAAGATGACGAAGCATGTATTTGTCTATAATCTTCGAATAATCGTGCGTATGTTTCACCATGTGAGGACGTGGACCAACGACCGACATATCCCCCACAAAAACATTGATAAATTGAGGTAATTCGTCCAAACTCGTCTTCCGCAAAAATTCTCCGACTCTTGTTTTTCTAGGATCATGACGAGAAGCCTGCAACTGATCGCTATTAGCATTGACTTTCATCGTTCGAAACTTATAGCAATTAAATTCTTTCCCCTTAAATCCTGTCCGTTTCTGCTTAAAAAATACTGGACCCGGAGACGACAATTTAACGGCAATAGCAATAGGAGTGAAAATAATGGGAGAACAAACCAGTACAATCGATGAAAACAATAAATCGAACACCCTCTTCAAGAAGCGCGAAAAGATATTTTGTAAAGGTTCTGGATGCAACGAAAGAACCGGAACATTCCCCACTAACTGAAATTCGAGCTGACGATGAATATATCGACCGACATCGGGAACCATATAAAACGAGATATTATTGGCCTCGGAAAACTTCAATAACCGAGTTAACTTTTCTTCTTGTCTCATCGGTAACGCACAATAAATCTCATCGACTTTATTTTCTATCACGAAATCCTCGACAGAAGAACAGTCCCCTTGAAAATTCGGCAAAGATTTCTTTAACGACAGATTATCATCGAAAAAGCCCATAAATTTATAGCCATATCCGGCATCGGAACGTAACTCGTCTAATAATTTTATACCCATAGCCCCGGCTCCTACAATAACTACTTTCTTGAAGTTATAGCCTTTCCGTCGAAAATATTTCAAAAGTTTTCTCGATCCGATCCACCACACGGCCAACAAGACCGATAGAAGCAAATAGAACCTCAACAATACTCGCGCTCCAATATTATCGATTTGCAAAAAGAATATCAATAATAGAAAAACCGCTAAGTGACACAACACGGCCTGTGTAACTTTTATCAAGACTCTATCGACATGTAAAATACGTAATTCATGTATTTTTGCAAAAAGTGAAAATACCGGGAAATAAGAAAGATTAAGTAACAGCCATATTATTTTCACACCAAATCCGCCGTCGAATCCGCCACCCCAATAACAAACTACGGCATAGGCAATATTCAAGCAAAAGAAGTCACCGATAACAATCAGTGACTTTATCATATGTCCATACCGCCCACGTGCCATTCTCTCTTTCTTACTTTTTTACACGACTAACTACATAAATATTTTTCAGAGAGCTTTACTTTTCTCCCGGAAATAACAGGGCAACTCCAATTTATTGAGCCGCCCTGTTCATAAAATACGTTGCTCTTAATTACAAATTTCTATCTATAAGTTGTACTTTCTGTTCGATAAGCTGCATATCTTCCCGAATTTTTTGCATTTTCCGTTCCATCTCTTTTAACAAGCCACCGGATTTCTTCGAGGATATATTCAAAAATCCTATATTATTCTCATAGGTTTTCAACTCGCCTTTTTTCTGTTCATACATGCGCAAAAGTTTTTCTCTCTCCCGATAGAGTTTATCGTGGTTCGTATCGGCCATTTGCTGTACCGTAGCCGAGAAGTTACTTAACCGATTGCGATTCTCATTCATATTCAAACGGGAGAAAAGAGTATCGAGTAAAGACTGATATTCTTTATATATTTTATCTTTCTCTTTAAAAGGTACATGACCGATCGAATTCCACTGAGCCATCAAGTCACGAACTATTTTGACGGCTTCTGTACTATCCATAGATTCATCTATCTCTTTCAATTTATCGATAATACCCCGCTTGTTTTCCAAGTTTTCTTGTTCTACTTGTCGAGTGGAAGCCAATTGTTCATTCTTTTGCGCAAAGAAATAATCACATGCCGTAACAAAACGTTTCCAAATAGCATCGGAATGTTTTTTAGCCACAGGGCCTATTGTTTTCCATTCTTTTTGTAAAGCGACAAGAATATCGGCAGTAGCTTTCCAATCAGTACTGTCTTTTAATGCCTCTGCTTTTTCACACAACGCTTTTTTCTTTTCGAGATTCTCTGCCATTCTTTCCTTGACAGCTTTGAAGTACTCGGCTTTTTTTGCAAAAAATTCATCGCAACTTTTACGGAATCTCTCGAATAACTGATTATTCATCTTCCGTGAGGCAAACCCCAACGTTTTCCATTTACCCTGTAAATCGAGAACTTGCTTCGTAGCATCGTCCCATTGAGCAAAAGAAGTCAATAAACTTAAATCCATCGACTCGATTTCCTCACATAAAGCAATCTTGGCTTCTTCATTTTTACGTTCCACTTCTTTACGTGCCTCAAAAAAACTTTGATAGCGTTTATTTACTTCCGTAGAAGCATCTTTAAACCTATTCCACAAATCTTCTCTCAGCTCCTTGGCGACGGGACCTATTCCGCGCCATTCGTCATGCAATAATTGTAATTGCTTAAATGCTGCTACAACATCGTCATTTGCCAATAATGCTTCTGCTGCATCACAAAGAGCGGTCTTCTGTTCCAGATTTTTCTTGAAATCATAATCCCGTAACTCTTTATTTATTTTCAACAAGTCATAAAAATTCTCGACATAAGACTGGAACTTTTTCCAAAGACCAGACACCGCCGCCGAGGGTAATTCGCAAGGCTCTTTGAACGATTGCTGCAACTCTTGAAAGCGGGTATATTGTTTGTTTATATTATCCGAATCTTCGGTAATAGATTTCATCTCTTCCAAAATTTGTTGCTTACGCTCCAAATTTTCTTCTCTTTGCTTTTCGAGCAAGGCCGTATATTCGGCTTTTTTCTCTCGAAAAACAGATAACAAAGACTTTAATGTTTCCTCCTGTTCATCGGGCATTGGCACAAATTCAGCCTCTGGGTTACCCGCGGCTATAAAGGCGTTACGAGCCTCTTCTATTTCAATTTTTTTCTGTTTATAATAAGCCTGTTTCAGTTCGTCAACTTCATCTTTGACTTCTTCAACCGAACCTTCTACCAGTTTTCTCAACGAGTCTATAATTTCTTCTCTCGAAAGCCGTGAAGTCGATTGTACCGAATTTTGTTCCTCCTCGGCGGGAGTAATAGTTTGACCTGCAAGAAGTTCTTCTGTATTCATGTCAGGTTTTTCAAGCGCTGTTGTCATAGTATAATCTATTTTTATGAGGAATAAACTCTCTATTATCTATACAAATTAAAAAAAATATTTTGTCATTTCATACAAAAAATCATATTATTTTCACAGAAGTATCGTCTTTTTCATCAGAAAGGAAATTTTGGTCATTAGGAGTCGTATCTTGACGAAGAATCTCTACACAACCAAAACCAAGATTTACTTTCTCCCCTATTCCCGTTTCATACATTATCTGATGGAGAATAGGACTCATTGATAATTTGAATTTATACATATATCCTATAACTTTCGACTCTTCGGGAGTAAACCGCATCATAAAAATTCCTTTTCTTTTCGGTTCGGAAAGCAAACTCCATGAAAATCCTGTATCACCATCAAAAGGCCGACCGAAAATCTTTTCATATTTTCCCAGCACCGAGCGATAAAAACAATCGGCATACCCGGGATAATCGGGCCCGACATATTCCATGCTCCGATTGGGGCGAGCCACCATAAACACGATTGGAGATAAAGCCAAATACTCTGCTTCCTCTCCAAACTCAGGAGCCGGACATTCAACGATATCTTCGACCTCTAACTCCACCCGACTACGCCTATCCCCAAGTACAAAAGTTTCTCCCGAAAAAAGTTGCTTTACAAACTCGTGAGTCCCCCGAACAGGCAAAAAAGAAATCCACATTTGAACCCTCTTCACCAAAATATGTAATCTGTCATACTCTACCCGAATGCGGGGGATATATAAATTTGAAAACGAAAACAAGCGATTACGGCAATCATCGATCGGAGCGAAACCGTTGCTCGAAAGCCAGTGTAAATATAGCTCGAAATTTTCCCGAATACGACGATATACAGCTGCCGACAATTCGTATTGGTAGCTTACAGGCAAAACACTACCAAAACTTTCCGATTTAACCGACAACACTAACTTAAAACGCATAGTACTATTCTATATCTTTTATCAATCAGAGACATCTGTTATTATTTCTCGTTTTGCATGTACCGATTTGTACCATAATGTAGAACTATTTTCCGGGACAAACAATTTTTCCGCAATACGCCGCAAATCGAAAGGGGTAAGTTTTTTATATTTTTCGACTTCTGTATCAATATTTTCCGCTCCACCCAACAATTCATAATAAGCTAAATTGGTGGCTTTATTCAGATAGTGCAAATTGGAAAACAAATCGTTTGATTCAAAACGATTTATCACCTTATCCAATTCCCTTTGCTCCAACAGTTCTTCCCTCATTCGTCGCAATTCCATTTCAATGGCTTCTTCTCCCTGCTCCAACGAAATTCCCGGTGATAGTTTCCCTTTCAGTAAAAACAAACCGGGCTCTATATCACCGGTAATAGAAGAATCTATTTCTGTAAATAGTTTCTTTTCCATCACCAACCGTCTATACAACCGAGAGGATCGACCGGAAGCCAATACATCGGAAAGAGCATCATACCCCTGATAATCGGGATGCTTACGGTCTACCATATGATAGGCCTTAAAAATCGCATCTAAGGGAACCTCTCTTTCCACTATCTTTTTATGAGGTTTTGTCTGAACCGGCTCCTGAGGTAAATCGCGGCAAGCGACTTCTCTTCGAGAAATAGGAGCAAACCATTTCTCACAAAGCAATATGGCTTCATCGAATGGTAGGCTTCCCGAAATACTCAATATCGCATTGTTGGGCGCATAATGGGCAAAAAAGAATTCTTTTACTTCTTCCAATGATGCATTACCAATATGCGAAGTATTTTTCCCGATAACAGGCCACCGATATGGGTGTACCCGATAAGCCATCGGTCGCAATAGCAAGAACGAATCTCCATAGGGTTGGTTCAAATTACGTTGCTTGAACTCTTCTATAACGACTTGTTTCTGTACAGACAAAAACTCGGAAGAAAAAGCAAGGCTTAACATTCTATCCGACTCCAACCAAAATGCCGTCTCGGCATTATGCGTAGGTACTACCGTATAGTAATTGGTCACATCGTTACTTGTCCACGCATTATTCTCTCCTCCTGCTTTTTGTAGAGGGGTATCGAAATCGGGAATATTCACAGACCCACCAAACATGAGATGCTCGAACAAATGTGCAAATCCTGTCCGCTCCGGCGATTCGTCCTTCGAACCGACATCATAAAGCAGATTCAACGCAGTCATTTTCGTAGAGCCATCGTAATGATGAATGATGCGCAATCCATTAGGCAATATGTGACGACGAAACGATATCACTATTTGACCACTTTCATTTTCAAGATTTTGACATCGGTTTTAGGCCTGTCGGCAGAGCCTGTTTCGACTTGTTGTATCTTGTCTACAACCTCCATTCCGTCTACCACTTCACCGAAAACAGTATATTCACCGTCTAAATGAGGCGTTCCGCCAACAGTCGTATAAGCTTTACGTTGCGCCTGCGTGAGCGTCCGCTTTCCTTCCTTCTTAATTTGTTCATGAGTTTGAGCGATCAATGTATCTTGCAACGCTTGCAGTCCCTGCATATCACGATTTCTACGCATATTCATGATTTCCTCCCTATGATTTGCCGCCAACGACTGAAAAACCGATTGCTCTTGCTGCATCTGCATTTGACGTTCCAGCTGGTCAATCTGTCCCGGATTAAAAACTTTCCCCGTGACAATATAAAACTGGGAACCCGATGAGGCCTTATCTGGATTTACCTGGTCTCCCTGCCGAGCCGCGGCCAAAGCACCCCGTTTATGAAAATATTTCGGATAAACGAACTCTGCGGGAATAGTATATCCCGGATCACCCGTACCTAACATTTTTCCTGCCGGAGCATTTTTGGACGTACCATCGCCTCCTTGAATCATAAACTCATTAATCACTCGATGAAACAAAGTCCCGTCATAATATCCTTCCTCGACCAACTTTATAAAATTATCACGGTGAGCAGGTGTATCATCATAAAGTTTTACTTTTATATTCCCCAAAGACGTTTCCATAAGGACAACCGTTTCCTTATGACTTCTCGACTCACAACTCATACTGATTATTATAGTTAATAACAAAATAAAATAAATCTTCTTATCCATACAATTGCAGTTTTAGCAATTCCCATTCATAAAAGCAATATCGGCTCAAAACCGAATCAAGCGAATAAATTTACTTTCTAACGTTGATATATCATATATACAAAGGTACAAAATTAAATAAATTATTAACAAAGGGAAAAAGAAATTTAAACTTGTAGATAAAAAAACGTCATGAGAATAATTCTCATGACGTTTTTTATGAATAGACAGTAATTATTTCACCAACACCTTAACTGTGCTTGTCCCTTGCGATGTTGTCAATCGTACCAAGTAAAGCCCCTCAGAAACAGAAATCTGGGCACTGTTTTCAAATTCTACTAATTCCACAAGCTGTCCAGAAACGCCAAAAACCTCCGCCAACACTTTTTCGCCTTCTATCGATTCCAGACAAATAGCATAGTCTCGGCTATATACCTTTACGGTCGGAACAACTACATTTTCAATCCCGCTATACTGAGTTGTAAACACATACTCTTCGACCTCAGACTCCCCGGATTCATATATTGCTTTTACACCAGCTGTATATGTACCATCATCTAATGCTTCGAATGTATAGGAATTATCAGTTATCGCAGATGCTTTTTTCTCTCCATTCAAATATATATCATAAGTAGCATTTCCAACTTCGGGAGCCGGAGCATCGTCCGAAGGACCGACATAAAAATTGTCCACTTTAAGCATCCACCCGTCATTAGAAACATAATTAACCGCTAAATAAACCTCCTGATCCACATAATCTTTCAAATCGACTGTTACTTCATACCAACCGCTCTCGGTAAAAGTATAATTATATAGTTCGACAAACGAAGAAAGATCGGTCTGGGCTCCTGTGGAAGCCAACACCTTAATGGTTTCGGGATAAACCGTAGCCATACTCGGATAAACATGCACATAAAAATGAGCCACATACCCCTTGTTGATTTTCTGTTTCGGAGAAACGAGCCAGTCGTCCGACAGGTTGCTTTGGACTCCAAAAAACATGATGTATTTTTTCCCGAAAACCGTATTTAAAAATGCATCGCTATCACACCGGGGGGTCGTTTTTTCAGGATTGAATACCATTACCGGAGATTCGCCCTGTTCAAGTCCGGGAATAGATATATACGTATTATTTATGGTTATACCGTAAGGACGCAGACGATCTTTATCGAAAGTGGCCCAGCCACCGAATTGGGTCGCAAAATCATCATACTCTTCGAAACTATCGCTCCAACCCAAATCTTGATTCCACCTAAACAAGACATCGGTCTTCTTATCCGTGTCACGATAAGAAAAATCAACAGATAGATTATATGGAGCAGTAATTTTTTCCACCAACGACAAATTTATCTCCATATCCTTGTCTATATCGATGAGCGTATCTACCGCCAAAAAGCGATCATCGTTAATACTAATCATATATTCCCCTTTTTTCAAAGAAGCAAAATGAGATATTCCCGATTTGATTGTATCGGTCACCTGATAAGAACCGGAAAGATAGTTCACAGCCACTCCCTCGGAAGAACCTCCGTTCGTAGAAACTTTTACTTTTACATCGGCATAATCCGAAGTCGCCGGAACTTCTAACGTCGTTGTCGCTATATCCGACTCGGAAACTTTATAAACCGACTTAACACCTAATGTATGTGTTCCAGCCGAAAGATTCTCAAAGATAAACGAGTTCGTTTTAACCGACCCGACCTCTTGCTCATCTAAATAAACCGTATAACTTTGAGGGGCATCACTCTCCGCTGCTTTGCGAACACGACGTGTTTTCGGAAGACGAGCTTTTATAGACGAAGGATTTAACTTTGCCGGCCCTACATAAAAATCATCAACCATCAACATCCAACCAGCTTGTGTAATATATTGAATGGCAATATAAACATCTTGTCCTTCGTACTTCGAAAGATCATACTCCATCGTAAGCCATTGTTCCCATTTAACTGACTCATAATTACCCTGTGTCAAAGGTTTGAAATCACTTTCCTCTGTTCCGGTGGTCGATATCCATACCTTGAATTTTTCAATAGGAGCATCCGCGGCCTTGGCTTTAAATCGAACGACGTTATTTACACCGACATGTACCTGAGGGGTTATCGCCCAGTCATTATTCGTAGTTCCGCTTGCCGTACGAATAAATCCCATATATTTCTTTCCACTATAAGCTCTCAATTGAGGGGCATAAAACCACCATGAAACGTCACCTCCCGTAGTAGAAACATAAGCCTCATCGGGAGCAATAATAGTCGCATATTGTTTTAAGCTACTATTCGGATAACCTCCTTGCATTAACATAGCAGCTTCTGCCTGATCCTTATCGATTCCGGTCCACGGAGCGAAATCGAGCGTAAAAGAGGTATAATTCTCGAAATCATCGAAGAAATAATCGGTCTCCTCATTCCAAACCAACGAAGCATCATTAACTCCCGTTTTAGGATCATGGGCTAAAACCGATTGCAAATTATAAGGTGTACGTACCGGTTCTTCCAACTTAATCTTTAACACGGTATCGCCTTTTATATCCAAAGCAGAATTATCATAAGTCTTTAATCCCTCTTTTTCAATCACCAAATGGTGTATACCGGAATATATATTATTTATTGTATAAGTTCCATTCTCACCTAGTACTCGGTCATAAATCAATCCCGATTCTACCCGTTCCAAATGAAACGGAGTCCCAGCCATATCCTCTCCTGTAACAGCCGAAACCTCCAAAGTCAATGTACAAGGTTGCTGAGCCTCAACAATAAAAAAACTTAACAGAGCTGTTACAAAACACAAAATTTTTCTCTTCATTTTTTCTACAAAAAGTTTGGGTTTATAGTTTCAATACAATTTTGAAACAAATTCTTACAAATCTTTCTCGAAAGGCACAAAGAGGACTCCTCAGTACGGAGTCCTCTTTGGTATACATTTCCCGATTAAACGGGCTCTTTTATCGTTTCATTACTCGTGCCGTAGAAACCGAATCGCCACACGATACGGATACGATATACATACCAGAAGCCAAACCTTCCAAAGACACAGACTCGACTTCGGTCAAATCTTTTATACAATTTCCGGCTAAATCATATACCTTCACATCGGCTTTTCCTCCTGCCCAATAGACATAATCGGAAGTAGGATTAGGATATACAGTCAGATTTTCTTTCTTAATTTCCGAAACGGCTAAGGTAGGCATATCTTTTATATCTCCAACAAATATCTCATCGAGAGAAGCCCCGCCCGAAGAAACTCCGGCATTTTCAGTAGCGACAAAACGCCAACGCATATTCACACTCTTACCAGCATAATCGGCGAGTGAAACATATTTATGACGCCATTTCGTGCGGTCCTGAGTATAAGCCAAAGGAGTCCAATCGGCTGCATCGACAGCTCGAATCTCGAAATAGAGAGTTCCATCGGCATCATTAACTTCGGAAATAGGCCCTTCGGTGATCGCCTCATTTTCATACCCTTTTTCAAGGCGATTGCAAAGAGCACCACCCCAAGCAAAAGAAGCAACTATATCACCGGTTTCAGGGATTGCGAACACAGGAGAAGTCAGGACAGAAACCTCGCCCGCATTATTATGCCATACCGAAGCAGAATATTTTCCAGCAAACGGCTCTATCTCATTAGATTTCCACATCTGAATACCTTTGCCTTCATGATCGTTTTTCCAGCCCATAGGAGGAATTTCTCCGTTATTTCCTTCAAATCCCATAGTATAGGGGAAATCACGTACAGACTGATCTTCCATCGTAGTAAACGACCAAACCGAAGCATTTTCATTTTTACCTACTGCATTGTAAGGTACAACTTTCCAATAATAGGAGTAGCAGGTTCAAGCTCGGGAATCGTATAAGACACCGATGTATTTCCTTCTAATTTCTCATTTTCCAACAAAGAGGTGGGGTTGGATTTATCCGTTCCTACCGACAATTCATATCCATCGGCAAACAAAGCGGGCTCCCAAGAAAGAGTCAACCTGCTATAATCGACGTTAGAAACGCCATTCACCGGATTGGGTGTCGTAATTGCCAACGGGAGCTCTCCTTCTCCATATAGCTTAGGCAACACTACATTATCGAAATAGATATCGGTCACCACCATATTATCGAGACCACCGTCGCCCATTTCAAACTCATAGGTCCAACGTAGGTATACATTATCGTCCACTACGAAATTTCCATTTGCGTCTTTAATCTCGATTTCTTTTTGTACCCATTCATTATACTTACTATCATCAAGAGAACACCACAACTCCGTCCAATCGGTATCGGTATTTTTCTTATAATAAAGAATGAAATATGTTGACGGTAAGAACGAATCATCGATGTATTCTTCACCGGTAGTTTCGATATAATCGAATTTCACTTTACCGTTTCCAGCCGATAAATCCAAACGGGGAGAAACGATATCACACGTCATCATACCGCCTACTGTAACCGACTTCACACCCGACGTAGCCATACCTTCCATCGTCTTCCAGCCTTCATTACGAGACCAACCGGCCGGTGGGAAAATATCACCTTCGAAACTTTCCAAAGTATATCCTTCTTCTAACATAACTTTGGTTCCCGACAAATCGACCGACAAAGTTCCGCCATTCGTATTTATTTTCATGACCGTGCTTTTGGCTCCCGTAATCGTAGGAGTATAATTGACGCGGTATGAAAGCTCTTCTCCCCTCTTCAAAGAAACGGAAGCGGGATCGAGTGTCGTAGAAAAATCTGTACCTTCAATACCCTCAATGCTGGTTATCGTCAACGTGCCATAACCCACATTACGAATAGTCATCGGTTCGGATTGAGCCAAATAACCAATATAAGAATTGGAAAACTCGTAAGAAGTCGAGCCCTCTACAACCGGCAAATTTTCAATCTCTTGATTTCCCACTTTTACATTGTCAACGGCCAATGTCGCTTGTGTATAATTATTTACAAGAATAGATCGAAAATAGAATGCAATCTTTACCGTCTTCCCGACATACGCTTCAAGGCTCACATTAGGGGTTAACTTTTGCCAGTTATTTTCTATCCCCATAGCATCTTTATTCCACGGCCATGTCAGTCCAGAGTTTTCAATATCTTCCTGAGAAGCTGCATTCCACAAATCGCTCCATGTATCTCCATCATCGGTAGAAACTTTCACCAAAAAACTTCCATATTTATTGGTCATAAACGATGAAGCGTTACACCAAAAAGTAAAAGACAGCGACGCATTATCAGCAACCTGCACGGCAGGAGTAATAAGCCACTCCTCCTTCGAAATACCGGCCTGTCCTTCTTTAAAGTCACTCATCACTTCGGCACACCCCGAACCAGCGATACTGCAACCCGTCACTTCATTCCAATTAAGGCTCCAATGCGCATAACCCGATTCAAGATCTTCCGATAATTCAGTACCTTTTACAACCCACCCCGAAGGAGGGAATGTTTGGCTCTCAAAATCTTCGCTGAGTACAAGATTTTCAGCGGAAAAGGTTTCTGCACTGCCTAACAACAATGCACAGGCGAAAAACATACTTTTCATAGTTTCCATAGAATTAATTATCTTTTAATAACTTGGGTGGTATTGACTCGATCTCCCAATTGCATGGTTACAAAGTAAATACCCGACGATAACATCGAAACGTCTACACTTTCTACTTGCTCGGCAAAAAGCAGCTGTTTACCAGAAATATCGGTAACCACTACTTTGTCACACAGTTCATTCAAATAGAGCGTGGAAACGACAGGATTAGGATAAACCGTCAATCGATCACCATTTACGCCTTCGATTCCCGAACCATCAGTCACAACAAGAATAATTTCTTGTACAGTTGTCTTTGAACCATCTGAAACAGATAGTTTCATAATCACTTCTTGTTCTGCCCCCGGAATGCCGGTAATCGTACCGCCGTTAGTACCCGGAGTATGATTCAGCCAGAAGGGTTTGCCCTGCAAGGTCACCGTCAACGGATCTCCATCGGGATCGGCCACAGAATAGTTATAAGTCCATTTCTTCCCTACCGTTGCTGTTGTCTCAGGAACCGTAGTAAAGTAAGGAGCACTATTGTCACTATTGACATATTCAAAATTTTCGAAATAGAAATCATCGAAGAAAGTCACAAAACCATTCGACGAAGTATTATTACGAACAGCTATATAGATTTTCTGTCCAGCATATGCACTTAAATCCACATCAAACTCTGTCCACGATGTCTGACTATCGTTATTATTCTTGTGAGGAACTTGAACCGATGTAAATCCAGACAATGGAGTAAAGCTAGACACAGCGTTATCTGTCGTACTAACCAATACTGTCAAATAAGCCCACGGATGATAAGTGTTATCTCCATCATACGACTTAGCATAAAACCGGAACTTGGCATCATTTCGAGCCGTCATTTGGTCGCTGATAATCCAGTCTACGGCTTCTGTCCCATCGGCAGTCGCCATCGTCGCTAACAGTTGGTCTCCCGAACGAGGATAGATATTCCTCCAATCGGCTCCTTCTGGTTCCGGTTGTTGATTAATGACAATATAGGCATAAGCATTCCCAATATTCGGATAGTTTATCATAAGAGGTTGAACTGTCGCTTTATGATCGGCATCTACCGTTGTAAAGCCTTTGGGAGCCACAGAACCAAATTCATCATCTTCAAAACTAAAATAACGAGTGTACATGCCCAACGCATTACCCGAAACAGGCAACGTCACAGCAGGAGCATTGTCGAATGTAACAGTCATCTCGTCCTCTACAAGGGCATCTGTTTCACCGGCAGCGAACGTGATATTGAAATCTACGCTCTCACGACTGTCTAACACTAAATCCTTGTGCAACGAAGTAGAGAAATTCTTATTCTTAAATGATACATCGGTGATTTTCATTGTTTGCTCACCATCGTTCAAAAGATTCAATGTCTTTGAAGTAACGGCTTTATTATAATTCACATCACCCGCATTCCAGGAAGTCACATTAATAACAGCTTTTCCTCCAACGGGAGCTTCTTCAACCAAAATATTATCCAAAGCTGCTCCTGATCCGGTAAAATCTACGGCACTGTAACGCCAACGGAAATTCACATTCTTACCTCTATAATCGGACAAAACGATTCGCTGACGAACCCATTTTTGACCTTCGGCCTGAGCGGAAGAAATATGGGCGAGTTCCTGCCATGTTCCATCAGATTTTATTTCGAAGTAAAGCGTATCTTTGTTAATCGTCATCGTCTCTTTTACCGATTTCGTCAATCCAGACGGAACGGCATTTCCCCAGTAGAAGCTAACCTGCATATCTTTATCAGCAGGCAGCACGAACATCGGTGTTTGAAGAATGCCTTGCTCGTTGGAGCCCCCAGCAGAAATATAAGCTGCATTTTTACCATCGTATGCATTATAATTAGATCTATCCCATACTGTATATCCCTCTTTCTCGCTCTTCCAACCTAACGGAGGAAATATGTCACCTTCAAATCCCTCAGACCACGGGAATGTGTTCACGGTTTGGTCGGCAAGCGTCGTAAAACTCCACACCGAAGGATTTTGCGTCTCTCCCATATCGTTATAAGCAACTACTTTCCAATAGTAAGTAGTAGCATAGTCCAACACAGGAATCGTATAAGAGCAACCTTCTACCTCTGTACCCGGCACGACCGAAAAATCTGTGGTAGAAGTTCCAACATATACCTTATAGCCCTTAGCAAACTGTACTCCGTTCCATGACAATACAATATTTTCGTTAAATACATCGGTTGCTCCATTTTCAGGAGAAGGGGTAGTTGCAGCTCCCGGAACAGAAGTACTACCATAGAATGGAGGTAAAACTACATCGTCCAAGAAAGTAGTAGATGCATACTCGGGCACATCGTCCCAACCACCCGACAAATCGACATCGAGTACATATTTAAACATGATATAACAATTATCGGATGCCGGGCTTCCCAAATCGAGCTTCATGTGCCACCATTGGTTGATAGAATCGCACGTAGCAATTTTCTCCCACGTTTCCTTGCCATTTTTTGAAAAATAGACTTCAAATTCGCTTTCAGGAGCAGGAGCATCATCTGCCGTCGGCTCCCAAACATTAGCATAGTCGAACTGCAACTCGTGAGTACCCGTCGAACAATCGAGACGAGGAGAAACCAAAGTCGGGTTATTCTCTGCAAAACTGCAAGAAGCCGAATAGTCTCCCGATGTAGAATAAGTTCTGCTTGCAGTCCAACCTTTATCGGCAGTCCAACCTACGGGCGGGAACGTTCCACTCTCAAAACTTTCCAGATTGTATTCATCGGGTAAAATTATCTTTGTTCCTTCTAATACGATAGAGACGTCACCTCCGTTCGTATGGATAGTCATCGTAGCAGATTTACTACTCAACTCAGACGAGGGAATATATTTCACATAAAACTCATACTCTACACTCGGTCTCAACGAAACTTCCGAGGGAATCATATTGGTTGAAAAGTCGGAACCTTCTAATCCAGAAATTCCACTTACCGTCAAATTGCCCACGCCCTTATTCCGCAATACAAATTTCTCCGACCATTTCCCTACTCCGATGTAGGTTCCATCGAATATATAAGAAGTGGGATTAACATCTGCAATAGGAGCATCGATCGCTTCGCCCGTTTCTACGACAACATTATCAACCCATATACTATTACCTTTACCAGCGCCGCTGACCAATAGACAATGTACAAAAGCTATTTTTATTGTCTTACCGGAATAAGCGCCTAAACTTATCTTGGAAGTGTTTGTAACCCATCCAGTCCAGGGAAAGGCAACCCCGCTATTTTCTACCATGCTTTGATCAAGGAAAGAGAAAACAGTTTTCCAACTTTTACCATCGTCTTCCGTGATACGCACTTGAAAATCATATTCGTTTTTAAATGCAGATGCCGAAGCTCCTTTCCACAGAAAACTCAAATTATAATTCGTCTCACTCAAAGTCAGAGATGGAGATACTATCCACTCTTCTTTCACAGGTTCAATAGAATCCCACTCACCACCGTTACAATAAAGACTCACTGAACCGGCACATGCCGATTTGCTATTATCGACAGTCCAATGATTAATAGCCCCTTCTTGGGTGTCGTTAATTACAGTCCAACCTCCGGTCGGAAAGTTTGTCGTCGACCAACCTTCAAATCCCTCATTCAACAGAGATTCGGCACGCAATCCAAACACAAATAAGAAGAGTACAAAAACAAGCGTAATTTTCTTTGTCATTGTAAATAATTTATTAGGTTCATTATAAAATTTACATTACATGCAACAGACAGAAATGTTATAACTATTAATTTATTTGCAGCAAATATAAGAATTTGTTATTAATATCTATATATTTCAACAAAAATATTATCGTAACACTCTTATTTTTTTTATAAAAAACGAATGTTTATACAAATAATAACAATTTTTGCAAAAAAACAGACAATATCTATTCTAAATAACAACAACGATACTTCAAGTTCCATAACAAAGCAGAGGCTTTCCCTCGTTAGGGAAAGCCTCTGCTTTGTTATTTCTCAAAAAACTAAATTATATCGTTCACATAAACACGCTTATAAATACGCCTGAAATTATCACTTTCTTGCTTCAACTCCTCTGCATGCGACTTATAGTCTTCACCCCAAATCCCCGATAACAAATCGACAATATATTTGTGTTCTCTATCTTTCGACAAAGAAGCCGCGATGAGCTTGTCAATAATTTCCCTATATTTCTCAGCTCCCGTAGCGTGCAAATATAATGCGGCACTTACCGTAATCTGCCCCGTCATATCTACCCGTATTATATTATCGGTTAGGACGGGCATATCTTCATCACAAGAGCCCATATGATTGGCTATATATTCGTAGGTGAGCAATCCATCAGTATCACTATTCAATATTTTTTTCAAATCATTATTCATAGCTGACCTCTTTTGAATGACACAAATTAAATAAAAACTTTCTTCGTAACAAAATATTTCACAAAAACAGTTCAAGAAACCCTAAAAAACAACTTCTGTAAACAAAAAAAGATACTTGATATAGGAATTAATATTTTTTTGATGTATGTTTGCTTATGAATAATCGAATCTACAACCATCATGAATGACAATCTCATCATTACCATAGGCCGTCAATTCGGAAGCGGAGGACGAGAAATAGGAAAACGTTTGGCCGATTTATTCGGCATAGCTTATTACGATAAAGAATTAATCAACGAGGCTTCGAAATCGAGCGGACTCAGCACCGAATATTTCGAGAAAGCCGACGAGCGGGCTCCAAGCGCTTTATTAAATTCTTTTTCAATAAACTGGCTCACAGGAGCAGGAGGAATATGGGGCGACGGAGGCCTATCGAACGAATACATTTTCAAATTTCAATCCGACGTCATTCGTCATTTAGCTGAAACTCAATCGTGTGTCATCGTCGGACGTTGCGCCGATTATATTCTCAGACAATACCCACGATGCTACAATGTATTTATACATGCTCCCCTTGAAGACAGAATCGAGAGAATCATCAGCCGCTCACAAGGAATGACTCGAAAAGAGGCTATCGAACTCGCCGAAAAGAAAAATAAATTAAGAGCTTCTTATTACAATTTTTATACCGATAAGGGTTGGGGAGTAGCCTCTTCATACGACCTTTCTATCGATTCCTCTATATTGGGCAGTGAAGAGACAGCCATATTTATCCGCGATTTTATCCAAAAGAAAGACGGGCTACCCAAATGGGAGAAAAAGAAATAGGTCTTAATTCTCTTTCTCTTTCAAGTAATCGGAACAAAGAGAATAAATAATACCATCAACGATTCCTATGGTAGGAACCCATATTTCTCGTGCGCCTATATGCGTCGCTATTTGTAAATAAATATCGGCGGCAGGTACAATCACGTCGGCTCGGTCGGGTTTCAATGCAAAACGGTCGATACGTTCCACGATCGAATAGCTATTCAATTCATTTCTCAGGGTCAAAAGCCGCTCCACAGTCAATGGCTCCCGAGCAGACACTCCTGCCAAATGATGCAATTTATTGATATTACCACCCGACCCGATAATAGAGATATGCCGATACGTTTCCTTCAAACGCTTTAAATCCCTATACATACGGAACAATTCACTACGGCTCAGTTTTTTATTCAAAATACGTACAGTTCCTATATTATAAGATTGAGATTGGAGTAACGAACGGTCACTAATTATACTTATCTCGGTACTTCCGCCACCAACATCGACATAGATAAAATCGCCCTCTTGTTCCAGCTCGTCCACGATATGACTGTCATATACGATACGTGCTTCTTCAAGACCATTAATAATTTCGATATTTATTCCACTTCTCTCCGAGATATACCGGACAATATCGGCTCCATTCGAAGAATCCCGCATAGCCGACGTAGCACAAGCCCGATAAGACAAGACATTATAAACCTGCATCAGCTGAGAAAAAGCATGCATGAGACGTAATAATTTTTCTGTCTTCTCCGTAGAAATACGACCTTTTGTAAAGGTATCTTGTCCCAATCGCAGCGGTACACGCACAATAAAAACTTTCGATAAATCCGATACACTCTCTCCCGGATAAAAACCTTTGATAAGCAATCTCACTGCATTCGAGCCAATATCTATGGCCGCAAAATTAAGTCTGTCCATAAAGTTTCTCATTCTATAAGCGAAGATAATCATTTCCCCAATAAAACATCTCGATTAAAAATAAAGTCTCATTCAAAAACATATAATTTATAATCGCTCCAAAAATGAACTTTCATTCAATATCTCTTGTTTTTACCTTGAAAACCATAGTAGAAGAACAAATTTGCGCAATAAATGAAGTGATTGGTTATACTTGGGCAATTGCGCAGTTTCCCCAAAGCGGGAAACAGGAGACTCCTTCCTATTTTTATTTTCAAAAATTCAATCAATAGCTTCGGAAGGAGTCTCTTTTTCAAAGAATATCATCATGCCAAAATAGAGCCGCATACCGGGTGTACCTTTACGAAAAATTACCAGCTCTATGAAATCGAGAATTACATTTAACGGCATGAACCGTTATTCCCCACCGAACTCGGCACAGCCGGGAGACTGCACAGCTATTGTCAATTTACGGAATCAATCAAACTGCCTCAAACCTGTCGGGACACCGGAATATCTATACACTCCGGAAAAGAAAAACCATCGGCTCGTCTATGTTCATATCTGCTACGACGGAGAGCATCATATAACGGAAAATGAAAATACCTTGTATTATGAGGCTCTGATAAAAAAAGAAAACGGAAATATCCAAAAAGAATCAAGCCAGTTGTTCGAGCTAAACGACCTACAAGTTCTGTCTATTCAATCCATAGGAAACACACTCATAATCATCTGTACCGAAAGTATATACTATTTACTTTATAAAGAGGGAAAATATATCTTTTTGGGTGAAAAGCCCGACATACCTGAAATTTCATTTTTCCCTTATGTAGAATATACCGATGCCTACTTCGTAAGCGAATATACCTTTCAACATGGATACAGCGATCCGACCCGACTCGACACCGAAGACATCAATTATTACAACGATGCTTACTACAATGCATTCTTTCAGCTACAAGAAAAAGCATGGAAACGGCACTATTTCATACAACCCATACTCATACGTTATGCCCTCACTTTATATGATGGGAGCCGAATTTTTTCATCGGCTCCGGTCATGGTCTCTTTGCCACACCCCATACAACCCTATCAAATGAGCATACGATTGAAAAATTCAAACAATCTTTGCTTAGGTTCTCATGAAGGACAAATCATCGCCGGGAATTATAGCCTGAAATATTATATTCATCAATTCAATCTCAACAACTGGAAAGATATCGTAAGAAGTATAGACTTTTTTGTCTCTCCCGAAGCCACGATCTTCGAACCCGATCAAAAACAACAAGGCCTTAAATTTACGATCGAACGTACAGAAGAAAACGAAATGATCTCTTTTCTACTGAAAGGAGACATCTCTTTTCTCGACCTGAAAGAGATAAAGAAACGCTACTTACAAGATTCTCTATTTTATAAAATAGCGACCATAGAGGATTGGAGCGACTGGAAGGAAGGTGAATCGTACACCATAGAAAATAAAATACGGCCTGATTTACTCGTACACGAGGAAGTTCTTTCGCCAGATAATACGACACTGCTTTCTACGGGAGCACATGTCAGCTATATACACAACAAAAGACTACACATAGCCAACTTAAAGAAAAAACTTTTTCCCGGATTTCCCCTCAGTCTGTTCAACGTGGGGAACAAAGATGCCGAGACTGTCGATGCTTATATCTGCACTTATCTCAAAACCGAAAGAGGAGAATGCAAAGTCGTTTGGCAGGGGAAATCGAACTATTTCTTCAATCAACTTTCACCTCTGATTTCTTACCCCGACAGTAACGCCTATAAAATGGAAATCGTCGTAAAAAGCGAGAATACCCGATACAAGGGGAGCTTTCTACTGACAGCCTCCGAATATGAAAATAGGGCCGATTATCTCAACGAGACGCTCTCTGCAATCTCATTGGAAAACGATTCTCTGCCGGCCTCTACCCCACTCGATATACCCTTGTCCGAAAATGACACTTACACACAGCCTAATATACTGCGGGTTTCGGAACTCGAAAACCCGTTTATATTCCCGTCCGAACAAACTTATACCATCTCGAACGGAGAGATTACAGGCATAGCGACCATTACAGCTGCTTTATCGGAAGGACAGTTCGGTGAATTTCCCCTATACGTATTTACAGAAGAAGGAATATGGGCTCTGCAAAACGGAAACGGAATCGTATGTTACGGAGCACAACATCAACTGAATCGAGAGCCCATACTGCCGGAAAACCCTATCGTCCCGCTCGAAGATATGATTATGTTTACTACGGCAAAAGGATTATTTATCATACGAGGCTCCGAAATACAACAGCTCTTATCGTTCGACGAAACCGCCTGCGAAAACAATAGCCCAATCGCTCACCACGACATAGACTCTACATTAATTCCTGCGACCACCGATCAAACGACTTTATCTCAATTTATTCAAGGAAGTATCATCGCCTACAATACAATCGAAAAAGAATTGATATGTTGCAGGCCCGATCTCAAATATAGTCTCATTATCCATATTCCTTCTCTCTACATGTATCGCATAAGCCAACATTACTCTTCCCTATTCTATGATGCCAGTCATCTACTCGCCCAAGACGCAGAGGGAAAAGTTTACGATTTACAAAAAGAATCAGCGGAGATAACCCCAATCGCACTCGTATCCCGCCCAATTACTCTCCAAAGTGAAGAGTACCAAAAATGGAGAGAAGTTTTCTGGCGACTCTCGATGTCAGAAGGAAAGCTCTTGCTTTCTCTTTGGGGAGGCAATGATGCCGAAGGCAACTTTTCCAAAATCTGTGAAATATCGAGCGCATCAAAAGTAGCAGGACAATTACCCATGCGTTTTACAGGACCGGCATATAAATATTTCAGGCTTATTCTTTGCGGGAACGTCTCCTCTGATTTCCATCTTTCATCTGTCGATATCCACTCCGAAAACATCATCAGCAATCGGTTACACTAATATAAAAAGAGTAGGACTTATTGTATAAGTCCTACCCTACTATTCTCATCTTACCGCAATCTACGGTTTATAGTTTTTCAATCCTTTCAAAGCTGCTGGATCGGTAGCCTCCTCGATACTCATAGCAAAGCCTCCACCCGGAGCACAAGGCTGAACGATACGAGTCTTGTTCGTCACAATATATTTACGAATCGTATAAGCCTGCGGGTTATCCTTATAATGGGCATCGGGAGCATCGGCATATATAGTTGCAATATACTTTTTCCCGGGCTCCAAGAAATCTAAGGAGAAACGAGCCGTATGCCCATTCTCATCGACCGTGGAACCTACATACCAATTATTACCACCTTTTTCCCGGCGTGCCACCGTAATATAATCTCCCGGTTCTGCCTCCAAATAACGGCTGTCGTCCCAATCGACAGGCACATCTTTAATAAACTGAAAAGCATCGAGGAAACGATTATAATTTTCGGGTAAATCGGCGGCCATCTGCAAAGGGCTATACATGGTCACGTATAAAGCCAGTTGCCGAGCCAAAGTAGAACGAACATAGCTGTGGTTATCGGGATTAAGTTTAGAAATATCCGTCTCGAAAATACCGGGAGTATAATCCATCGGGCCTCCGATAAGTCGTGTAAACGGCAAAATAGTGGTATGGTCGGGATTATTGCCCCCGAACGATTCATACTCGGTTCCTCTCGCCGACTCGTTACCGATAAGATTGGGATAAGTACGGCTCAAACCCGTAGGACGAACAGCTTCATGGGCATTCACCATAATCTTATGCTTGGCGGCTTCGGTCAATGCATAGAGATAATGATTGACCATCCATTGTCCGTAATGATGTTCCCCACGAGGTATAATATCTCCTACATATCCACTCTTCACGGCATCATAGCCATGATCGTTCATAAACTGATATGCTTTCTCCATGTGCCGTTCATAATTACGAACCGAGCCCGAGGTCTCATGATGCATAATCATTTTCACTCCCTTCGATTTGGCATACCGCTCTATTTCTTCTACATCGAAATCGGGATACGGTGTGATAAAATCGAATACATAGTCTTTCGACTTACCTATCCAATCTTCCCACCCTATGTTCCAACCTTCCACCAGCACAGCGGCAAATCCATGTTCTGCGGCAAAATCGATATATTCTTTTACATGCTCGGTATTAGCGGCATGACGTCCATTAGGCGTTAAACGAGAATAATCGACCAAATCGAGTTTCACATGAGGCAAATCGGTATAAGCCCAAGTACTTTTCCCTGTTATCATTTCCCACCATACACCTATATATTTCGTCGGTTTTATCCAACTCGTATCTTCATAGACACACGGTTCATTCAGATTAAGAGTCATTTTGGATGCAAGAATATCACGCGCATCGTCACTAACAATAATCGTGCGCCACGGAGATTTCGCCGGAGTTTGCATATATCCCTTATCCCCCAATGCATCGGGTGTAAGGTGAGACTCGAATATCATATTTTTGTCGTCCAAATCGAGCGACATACAAGAATAATCGACCAATGCAGCTTCATGCAAATTGATATACAAGCCATCGTCGGTTTTCATCATTAAAGCCGTTTGTACCCCCGTAGGAGAGAATGGAGTTTGAGAAGAATTCGGTGTAATAGCCTCGTTCATCAATCCACGGATTTCGGACAATTTCGACGTCACAGTGGAATACTCCTGTGTATCATAATCGCCCGGGAGCCAAAAAGCAGTATGGTCTCCCGCCATAGCAAACTGCGTCTTCTCTTCTTTAATCACAAAATAATCCAAATTGGGCTGATCGGGAAATTCATATCGGAATCCTACCCCATCGTCAAATACCCGGAAACGAATAATCATACGACGATCGGTCGACGGTTGTTCCAATGTTACTTCCAATTCATTATAATGATTCCTAATCTCTTTTACCTCTCCCCAAACGGGTTTCCATGTTTCATCGAAAGTCGATGTCTCAGAACCAGCCAAACGAAATCCATCGGTTAAATTTTTTCCCGACTTCAACTCTAACCCCAATTTACTCTCTTTAATAACCGGCCGACCTTTATAATCTACTTTATAAACAGGGACTCCATTGTCCAATTCAAAATCTAATACAATGTTCCCGTCAGGAGATTTCAAAGTCTCGGCTCTCAAAATGCCATAAGACAACAAAGCCATAAGAATAAAAATCAGTCGTTTCATTTATTCAATACATTTATTTGGGTTTTATAAAACTACGGAGAAGCATCTCAACTGCAAAGATAGGAGTTTAAGCTCCGACTCAAAAATTTCTCTATCCCTCCTTTAATTAAGAAAAACGAATAATTGAAGAAACAGTTTAAACAAACGACCTGTTTAACTTAAAATATAAATTCCTTTTATTTCAATAACGATAATCTCACCGAGATTCCATAATTGCTGTTCGTAATAGGATATGATGAAGAGGATACTAACGGTGTATTAATCTGATGGTCGAAATAAGCCCCTACCGTAATACGTTTACTCAATACATAATTGGCCGTCACTTTCAACATCGTAGTACGAGTTCCACTGGTTGCCTGAGTAAAATTCTGTTCGATACGACGAATAAGAGCCTGATTCTTGCGGAATGAAAAATCGGCATTGATCGTCAAATCGTTGCTAACACCTGTTTGAGACCCTTTCAATTTCAAAATCGTATTAAAATTAGCGATCTTATACCCGGCCCCGATTGTAAAATCGGTTGTCGACGCCTCTACGATTTGTCCGGCTGCCGAATTCAATGTCAACGTGCGGGAATCTTTATACTCTATATTGCCTGTAACATTATTTTTCAGTGTCACCTTTAACCCGATAAGGGGAGCGAACCTCTCGGTTATCATTACCGATGATATATCGAATGGAGAAGAGGGTATGGGATTGCCCGTAAGTTCATCGCGAACGAAACCGAAATCCCCGTCTGATTCCACCCAATTAAGGAACGAAGTAAATGATCCCACAGCATAGGTACACTGGTAAGCATGCGATAGAGTAAACGCTTTAAAGTGTTTCTTTATAAACGGTATTTGCATGAAACCATCGTAAGTAATTCGCCAGTTCGGCAATATAGCCGACAATCCCGGGAACGGAGACAAATCGATTTTACGGGCATCGCGGCCAGAATATGCAGCAATAAATGCAGGTATCATTACATCGGCAGAACTACGATTTACACCACCGTTAGCCGAATCATAGGGCTTATCTCCAAAACCGGTAGAGGCAATAAAACCTTTATTCGGATAATTGCCCAACGATCCGTAATGCGCTTCTAACCGAGCCGCTATTATTTCCCGATTTTTCAAAAAATCATCGAATGCTTGCGACGAATATCCGTCTTTTGCAGAACTGCTCCTAAATGCAGTCTTCAATGCAATATGTGTCTTGGTATAGCTTCCGCCTCGTACAGTCGGCATATCGTCAAACATAAATTGCATTTGAGAACTACGCGTGTCTGTTCTATTTCCTGTCAAGTTTATTTTCAAGCCCCGGATAGGTTCAAGCGCTATTTCGAAATTAAACTCTTCGGTACGACCGATAACCGCCGGACTTATCTGCGTGGAATCACATAAAAGCCAACCACGTTCTTTTGCCCGATATACATAGCTCTCATCAGTAAAACCAAAAGCGAAATCGAGGCCGGGAGCCATAGGACCATACGAAGTCGATTGCCCGAATACATCGCCTACATTCGGGGAAAACAGAGGTAACGAAGTAGTATTGGTCTTACGATAACGCACGCTCGCATTTCTTACCATCATCAATCCCCGTAAAGAATACTCGGCTGCTTCTTTCCAGAAATTACGTTCATTCTTATTCGAAGGAGTAATTATCACATTCAAGCGTTGGGTTCCTTTATCGAGAATCACCACATTATTGGCATCGAGAACTTTCGTCCTCAGGGCCACTTTCTTTCCAGCATCGTCCCTCGCCACAACTTTTACCTTCTTATTGTTGAGATTATGCCTTAAAGTAACCGTAGTATCTTCCCGAAGCAAAATGGTACGTTCGAATTTTCTATTTTTCTTCGCCGCCGCAGCCCTATTATTGGAAGAAAAACGTTTGTTTATCTTCTGCAAATATTTCGACTTATTGTACAATTGTTCAAAATTGAAACGCCCATCAAAGCTCAACTGCCCCTGATTATTCACCGAGTTACCTAAATCTATTTCCTCTGAAATCTGAGCTCCCCTATCCCAAGTGTATGTAGCGTTATACTTGGCATTAAACGACAAATAATCAAGAACAGGTATCTTGCTGAATGGAGCCGTATACGATGCATTGAAAGTTTGATTATAATTCCACGGTGTTCCCAAATTCTTGATGCTGGTCAACACGGTATCTTTCCATGCTTCATATTCATCTGGAAAAAGCTGTTTATTCACCACACCGACCGGCTCCTCGATATGAGCATTCGTCATCGTTTGCAACGAAAGGTTTATCGACTTGGTGAGATTCCATGTCAACGAGAACTGCCGATCCCATAAAAAACTTTTACTTACACTTGTCGGCAATGCCATTCCTCCCGATCCACTCACATCGCGAATCTGCTGTTCATAATAATATCGCGACATATTGGTATTAAACGCAATATTATTAGGCAAATAATTAAATTCCCATTCCTTCAAAAATTTCAAATGCTTAGATTTACTCTTTAATCCCTTCAACGGGACAAAAGGTTTAACAAAAGGAGTATAGGAATAAGTGAAACTACCCCGATAATCGTATGTATTCTCAAATTCGGTAGTAGGGTCTTGTTTCGATTGTCGATTATAAGAATAGCTGATAGAAAAATTAGCCGGATCATAGGGCATAGGATTCTTACTCCTAATATCGAAAGAAACTCCCGACAAACTGAAACTTTCGACAGTCGATTTCTCTATCGAAGCATCACTTATAGAGTCACGCTCGGCTTTACTACCCACATTGTCCAAAGCATCTTTCAACAAGATATCTTGATCGAGCGGATTGTATTTAGGAGAAGTACGTTGTTCGGTAATCGAATAAAATAACGGAGCTTTCAATTTGACTTTTTCAGGCAAAAAACGCCCTAACTCGACCATCGTAGCTATATTATACTGATAGTAATCGTCTAATCGACGTTCTGTAAGGCTTTGGTCTATACCTCCAAAACCGACAGTTTCTACATGCCCCGCGATATTCAGCGTAGCAATATCCGACAAACCGAGATTTACATTTGCTTTGGCAGCCCAACCACCAGATTGGTCAAAATCGGTCAAACGCATTTCATTCACCCAAACGACTATATCCTTAGCGGCATTCGAATTATTTCTCACACCGATCATCATCGTACGAACATCGCTCAAAGAAGGATTCCCCACGATAGTCACCTTATTTTGATTTTTATCGGGATCATAACTGGAATAACGGGTTTGAAACGTCACAGTCGAATTATCCATACGTTTCTTTGCATTCCGTTCCAGCTTCAAATCGGTAAACAAAGAAAGAGGGAAATCAAACATATTGGATTGTGGCCAAACCGCTTCTTGATCTTGTACATTATATGTGCTATAATTACCCGGCTCCGTCAATGACAACGGGACCTCATACTCATAATAATTCGATTTGCTATCGGATCCTAATCGTAAAAACACAGACACATCGCCATCTCGTAAATTAGTTTTATCGTCAATCAGTTTCTCTGCATGTACAAACATCTGTAACCGCTTGTATGTACGCATATCCATACCACTGTTCTTATAAACCGCACGAGCATCTCCCGACTGCAAATCGGTTACTTTCAAAGACATGGCTTGTTCATTAAGCTGGGTTATTTGCGATTGCCCCGGGTCTATGATACGGGTTACTCCCGGAGGTAAAACATAATTAACAGGAACCTGTCCTGCATTCTCCTCAATATTTACCACCGATATATCCATCTTACCCTGAGCCGGAGCATCTCCTTTCAAATTCAAAGCATAGTTATACGTTCGCCATTCACCCCGAACCAATTCCAACGTGGCAAAACGCAAATGTGTTTCACACTCAAAACCCGTCATAAACATGCGGATAAAACGTATCGTCTTAAAATCCTGAATAGATCCCACTTTCTTTTGAGGACGAGACAAAGGGATTTTAAATTGATACCACACAGCTTTTCCTTCTTCACCATTGCGGAGCCGGACGGTTGTCTCCCGTTTGTCGGTAATACAGTTTTTTCCCACTTCCAAACTATCGGGACATAGCGATATGCGGTACTGATAATACCTTTCATATTCGTTCAACGTATTATCCTGATTGATATCCTCCACGTCAGGAACGCTTTTGGAAGACTGATAATACGAATCATTCATTTCCTCGGGAGACCGGGAATTGTTTTCTGTTCCGTTATATCGTTTGTACCGGTCCAATATAGAAGTTTGTGCATCGTCATAATCGTGTCCACGATAAAAATGGTAATTATCCCCGGCCGGATCGTTAAACGGAGAAAACTGATCTTGTCGCATAGCCTCTACTACCGCCGGAGATAGTTTAGTTTCGAGCTTGTTCAAATAATCTCTATAAGATGAGAACCCATATTCCTCGTCATTCGACAGACCGTCTAAACCTACGTCTTGCAAAGCCCGTGCTCCACTGGTATTATCGAATGCATAAGTCAACGACTGACGTTTGGATACCTTTCCCCACACCGTAGTCGCTATCTGTGTTGTATCACCGTCGACAGGCAAACCGTTCTCGAAAGACTTCATACCGTCTTTAAGAATATCTTCCGACACTTCTCCCAAATTAAAATACAATTCTCCCCCGTTATGATTAGTCTGATTCTCATCTAAAAACGGATCCATGAGCCAGAACTGTATATATTCGATATTCGATGATTCGAAATCGGTATAATCCATTTTTCGCATAATCCCGCCCCAACGGTTCTCCGGATTCAACAAAAGTCCTTGTGAGTCGATATTATCGGCATCGAGATTGTACGGCCCCCGTTCCTGTGGATAAAATGAAAGGTTCAATGTCTGTAAGGTCGTCGATTCTCCATAATTGATTTCCTTATTGGGAAATATTTCCCGTACACTCACCTCACGTACATAAGGATTGGACAATTGGTCCAAATCATTTTTCAGGTGAGCCGGTATCAATGTCGAGTTTTTCTGAGTAAACATTCTATCGATATAATACCACGATAGCAATGCTCTATTTTGCCCATAACGAATATCATTGGAATAACGAGCTTCGGGAAACAAAGCATCAGATGAAGGGTCGTACGGAGTGGAAGCCAACGTCCATGAATAAGGAGACTTCAAGTCCAACCCTGTTTGTGTCGATTCGAAATCATCGATATACGATGTTCCCTGCGAGCTGCCGTTTTTGGATTTATGCGGTATCAATTGGGCAAATTCAGCCGTGAGAGCCAACGTAGAAGGAGCTGTTGCGTTTACAGTCGGAATTTTATTCAACAAATTGGTCAACCATAAAAAATTCGTATTATAAGACAAGTTCACTCCCCACAAAGTATTATTCAGTACCTCATCGCCCATATTTACTTTTTCTGTCAGGGACTTTTCAGACAAATGCATAATCGTCGCTCCTACATTAAAATCTTTGGAGAACGCATAATTCAAATCGAGTCCCAGCATTGTCTTACGTTGCATATTGAACATCGATTGATTTTCAAGCGATACACTAATCGGAGTTCCCGCCTCGATTATACTTTGGTTCAATATCGTCACGACACCCATCGCATAATCCACAATATAATCGGAATTTTCGACCAAAGTCATACCTCCGGCAGTAACGACCACCGATCCCCGAGGTACATTCATCGCATTTAATCTTATCTCTGCGCCCGAAGATGCTTTATATTCTCCGGTCATAATAAATTTATTCTTCTCCGATACTTGCTGGGCGATAGTCAATGTCGAATCATACAGCTCTTGATAAACATACTTTTCCGCTATCGCCGCATTTCCTATTTTTTCGGCCAAGTGACTACCGAACGGCTCTATGACCGGAAATATAATTCTTCCGTTCGAAGATTGAATCGTATACCCCTCTATGTAGTCAAAAATACCATCGGAATATTCCGACTCATTCGCATCCAAACGGTCGAGGTTCATTACTTGCAACAAAGTCCGATTGGATATATTCCCCTCCGGTATATTATTTACAGCTACCCCCGTAGAATCATTCTGATATTTAATATACAACCTGAATTTATCCTTCTGAACCTGATAGGCCCCCAGCGAATAAACATTTTTCATCATTAAATCCCAAATGGGTAATGAGGTCGATATGGTAGAACCCTTCAACATTTTCAGAAAAAGACATTGATCCGTATCGGTAACATCTCCCGAAAACTCCCCAACCTGATAAACCTGTCCGTTATAAGTATATTCATAAGCGACAGCAATCATCTCATCGGCATTCAGCTTACTTTTCAGAGAGATATAACCCAATTGGGAATTCAAGGTATATTCAGAAGAAGCAAGTTTCCGGGCACTCTCTATTTTCACATAATCCTGCCCCCCCTCGATACCATAAACAGAAAGAGGTTCCAAAGCCTGTGTCACCAAATTGATATTACGAGCATCGGGATAACCGTTTTTAATCTCGACATACAACGAGTTGGAGTTATTCATCGGATTCTGCTGTGCGGTAGCCGATATCCAATGGTCGTTACCGATATGAACATTTTCGGCCAAATCCATAAAACCGACAATATTCCTCGATTCTTCATAATTGCCTTGTTTATTCGTAATCCAAACTTCTATTCGATTGATACTCACGCCCGATGAGACATAAGGTAGTTTGGAAGCAAATTTATCGTAATTGTCCCTAAAAAAATGAGCTAAGAAAAAGTGCCTGTTTTCGTCATAAGCGTCTGCCCGGATTTCGAAAGGCGTGGTCTGTGCCCCACCACTCGCATTGACCGTTTTCGATTCGGACTGTTGTTGAGAAATAAGAGCGGTAGCCGTCAGTTTACCGAACTGCATAGTCGTCTTTACACCGAATAAAGCCGTACTACCACGTATCAACGACGACCCCGTGGTCATACTCACATTACCGGCTTCGATATTCTTAATAATCTCGTCTTCTTTTCCCTGATATTGTAATTTGAGATTTTTCGAGTCGAAATCGAAAGTCGCATCGGTGTTATAGTTCATATTGAACGACATCTTGTCACCGACTTTCGCCGTTACCGAAGCCTGTATCTTCTCGTCGAAGTCGAAATAAGTCTTCTTTCTGGAACTCATCGGCAGTGCGGGATTATCGAGTTTGTTATGTTTCAATCCCATATTCAACTCGATAGAACCTTGTGTCTTCAATTGTACGCCACCCGGTCCAAAAACTTTTTCCAATGGCCCGAGAGAGAACTGCATATCCAAAAAATTAAACTCCGATTTGCTGTTCTCTGCAAAATTCTGTGCATTTCGTTCCCGATAATACTGCTGCATGGATTTACGCAACGTATAATCGTTATACTCGGCCGCCGACAACATGAAAGGAGTGCAAACATCAACCCCGGCGACTCGGGTATGGATTACATAACAATTCGTTTCGGCATCATACTCTACTTCTGTTTTCAGATTAGAAGGATTTTTCAAATCCATCGGAGCTAACTGCCCGATTTCATCGTACGATTCGGGTGATGTTTTAGTGACAGGATAACGGACTTGTATGGAATCGGATTCTTTATTGCTTTGCGTTGCCGATATACTGCTCGATGAACTTTGCGGATCGGCCGACTGCAAAGCAGCAAAAGCGGAATAGGCTCCTAATCCGCTCACTGCTAGCACAACTATTGTTCCAATCCTTATCCGTCTTCTCATTCGATACTCCTACACAAATTCCCGCCTTTACCCAAAAGGCGACGGCGCCGGTATCAGAGCATTTTCAGAGCCTGCTTAATTACCTCTTCAACTCTCATCGAAGGAGTATCACGCAATAACTTTTGAACTGTTTTTTGCGATTGGGGCTGTGAAAATCCAAGCATCACCAACGCAGCCACAGCTTCCTCGTAAATTTCCGAGGCTGCGGGCGTACTTATTACTAACGGATTGTCGGTAGGTTTTATTTTATCTTTCAAGTCAACAATTACACGCTGTGCAGTTTTAGCGCCTATTCCTTTTACCGACTTCAATAAATTTAGATTCTCCGACGCAATCGCCTGCTCCAACTCAGAAGGATTCAATGAAGACAATATCATGCGGGCCGTATTGGGCCCTACTCCCGAAACAGAAATCAACAATATGAACAGTTCACGTTCGTGACGGTCATAAAAGCCATAAAGCTGATAGGCATCTTCCCGAATCGCTTCATAAACATACAGACGTGTAGCTTGCCCTTTCGAAAGGCAAGAATAAGTATTCAACGAAATATTAAGCAAATAACCTATTCCCATGCACTCCACAACCGCCGTGGCGGGAGTTAAATCGGTAACCTCTCCCGTAATATATTCTATCATATCGTTCTCTTTTTATTCATTTTGTTCAAACTGCAAAGATAGCGAAAGGCGAGCGCAGAGGCAAACGGAATTTTCGGCTCGATATAGTTAATATATTATATATATAATTTTTTATCCATATTTTTTCCTACTTTTGATTCCTAATAAAATATACGTCTCGACATTAAAACCGAGCAACTTATTTGTAACCGCTATCAACCTTTATTACATTTGTATCTAATGAATAAAATTTAGTGTCGAAACTGTTCATCACTTATGTAACAATAGATTTATCACTATACAACAATGAAAAAAGTATTTCTCATTTTCCTTTCTTTGATTTTTATTTTCACGTTTCAAGTAAAAGCTATTACATTGGAAGATATTACTTCCGGGAAATTTCAGTCCAAAGATATAGCAGAGGTTTATCCATCAGCCGATGGCGTTCATTATTTCACAGCGACAAACGGGAATACACGTATCGTAAAATGTGAATACCGGACGGGACACGAAGTCGATACCCTCTTTGACGTAAAAACCGCCAGAGAATGCAATTTGGAACAATTCGACGGTTTTTCTCTCAGCCCCGATGAAAAACATCTATTAATTTATGCCGACTCGGAACCTATTTACCGACGCTCATTCAAAGCCACTTATTACACGTTCGAGATACGCAGGAACTTATTGAAACCGCTTTCCGACGGAGGGAAACAACAAGCTGCCGTATACTCTCCTAACGGCCGAATGGTCGCTTTTGTAAGAGATAACAACATCTTTATCAAAAAACTTGATTACGGTACAGAAGTAGCCGTCACCCGCGACGGAGAGCGAAACAAAATCATCAATGGGATTCCCGATTGGGTTTACGAAGAAGAATTCGCTCTTACTTCTACCCTGCAATGGTCGCCGGACGATGCTACATTAGCTTTTGTGAGATTTGATGAAAGCCATGTTCCCGAATATTCTTTCTCTCTCTACGAAGGTTACTGTCCCACATACCCGGAATACACCCTATATCCGGGAAGATTCACTTACAAATATCCGGTAGCAGGCGAGACCAATTCACAAGTATCGGTACTCTCTTATACCGTCGAAACACGAGCCTTAAAAACGATGAAACTGCCTATATCATCAGACAGTTACATACCTCGAATCAAATTTACGACCGATCCGAACAGACTCGCGGTTGTCACGCTAAACCGCACACAAAACGAAATGGATATATACTCTGTCAATCCTAAATCGGGAATCAGCAAACTGCTATTGAGAGAAACAGACAAATCTTGGATCGAAGAATCTATATTAGACAATATCTCGTTCTATCCCGATTTCTTCGTGATTGCCAGCAGTCGTAGCGGTTATCAACACCTTTTCCGATACAATTATAATGGAACATTAGCTAAACAAATCACCAAAGGCGAATGGAACGTTTCGGCATTTTTGGGTTATGATGAAAAAAGTCGCTCTTATTTTTACGAATCGAATCAAGAAGGGCCCCTTTACAAAGCCATTTACAAAATAAATGAAAAAGGGATAGAAACCAAATTATCGGAACGAATCGGGACAAATCAGGCTTCGTTCAATCCCTCGTGTACTTATTTTATCAACAAATACAGCAACAGCAATGAACCTTTGCTCGTAACCGTATGCGACGCCAAAGGGAAAGTAATACGCACACTGGAAGACAATGCCACGCTAAAAGCACGAATCGCCCAAACCGATTTGCCACGCAAAGAATTTTTTACCTGCCCCAATCACGCAGGCGATCAAATGAACGGTTATATTTTGAAACCCACGAATTTCGACCCCTCGAAACGCTATCCGGTAGTCATGTCGCAATACAGTGGCCCGGGTTCCCAATCGGTTCTGGATAAATGGACAATAGACTGGGAATACTACTTAGTCAGCAAAGGGTTTATCGTCGCCTGCGTCGATGGGAGAGGAACCGGCGGACGCAGTCGGGCATACGAAACCTCTGTATATATGCAATTAGGGAAACTCGAAACCGAAGACCAAGTAGCGGGAGCGGAATACATGCGGACCCTACCCTATGTAGACGACAAACACATAGGTATATATGGTTGGAGTTACGGTGGGTACGAAACTCTTATGGCCATGTCCACAAGCAACGGTACTTATCAAGCCGGAGTGGCTATCGCTCCGGTAACCGACTGGCGTTATTACGATACGATTTACGCCGAGCGCTTTATGCGTACGCCGAATGAAAACAACGAGGGATACGAACAATCCGCCCCCATTACTCATGCCGAAAAATTAAAAGGAGATTTGTTGATTATATCGGGGACAGCAGACGATAATGTTCATTATCTTAACACATTACAATATTCCGCTGCTTTAATCGAAGCAGGAATACAATTCGATACTCAAATATATACCAATAAAGACCACCATATACGAGGTTGCAACACCCGTCATCATCTGTATACCAAAGTATGTAACTTTTTCCTCGATAAACTGAAATAAAAGGAATAGCATCCCAACCCTATGGAAAAGAAAAAAAGTAACAAAATAAGTTGGTCTACCATCTATTCTTTGGGATTGGTGCCTGCTATTCTCGTATGGGGATTAGCCCCATCGCTTAAAGAAAATGTCATTGTCCTGACATCGATTATCGCCGGTATTATATGGACTATATTCTCCCGGCTTTACATACATTTTTTTAAAGGATGTGGAATAATAGGGTGGATAACAGGGTGGTCTATGATATTTGGAGGAATAACAAAAGCATTCTTGCTCCTTTTCGGGTATTATAATATCCCTATCGTACTTTTTTGGGCTCCCTGCATGGTTGTCATATTATATCTGTTCGAACATCGGAATATACGTCCCCCATTCTGTTATCAGTGTATCTTGAAACGAGGAGGGATTCGAGAACGGCATTTACTGGGAGATTTCAGCCGCTATGAAACTCATTATATCGTACGCTTAATTCTAATAGGCTCTATATTAGTAACTATGTTATCATGGATACTCTTTGCTTTTGGCGTGGAAAGGCAAAGCCGTGCCGGGAATTATTTTTACTTCTATTTTCCTCTGGGGTTAAGTATAGCTATCATTATCTTCGAAATTATTCGCCGTCTGCTGATCCAACAACTTATCGAAAGTCACGAGAAAAAATGTAAACGTTATATCAACGACAAAACGAATAATCCCGATATGGATTACTTTTTCACGGTAATTCGTATTATGGTCATAGGTCAAGAAAAAATCTACTTAATCGAAAACAAAGGAGATGAAATAGAATTCAATAGCGGCAAAGGGTTCGATATTCCTATACATCGTTATACAGACTATTGTACGACGCAGGAAGAAGAGGAACAAAAAGCCCGGCAAATCATATGCGAAGAACTTCAAATAGAAAAACCCGATTTACGCCACATATCATCGGCTATCGCCGAAGATTCTTGGCGAAGGGTCGGACATTACGTATTATTTATCTCGGACAAGGATCAAAATAAACTAAACAGATATAACGGCCGCTGGTACACCTTAGAAGAAATAACAAGATTATTCCATAGCAATAGGCTTTATCCTCTATTTAAAGAAATCTATGCCCGTTTCTATACGATTGTCAATACGGCCCGTACCTATTACAGCAATGGAAAAAGGAGATATCCGATAAGAGGATATAAGCCTATCTTTACATTACGTAGAATCAATTTGCTGGATATCGAATTCGATGACCCGGTTTGGCTTTACGTAAGCCGGCACAATGACGACCGCCTTTTATACCGTATAGACAAATGGATTCGAAAAATTTTAGGTAAAAAATGTTCCTCATCAAATTGCTGCGATGCTTGATTTAATCACCATATTGGGTCCCACCGCTTCCGGTAAAACATCTTTGGCGGTGGCGCTGGCCGCCCACCTCGACACCGAAATTATCAGTGCGGATTCCCGTCAGATATATCGTTCAATGGATATCGGTACAGGTAAAGACTTATCCGAATACACCTATGAAGAACACGCTATTCCCTATCATCTAATCGATATTTGCCCACCCGGATATAAATATAATCTATTTGAATATATCCGGGATTACAACACCGCTTACGCAGATATTATCAATCGGGGCAAAACGCCCATTCTTTGCGGGGGTACAGGTCTGTACATAGAAGCCGTACTCAAAGGGTACTCGTTACCCCCCGTACCCGAAAACAAGGCCCTGCGCGAAAAACTTGCTGAAAAATCACTATCCGAATTGGAAGAGATACTCAAAAACTACAAGACCCTACACAACCAAACAGACACCGATACTTGTAAGCGAGCGATCCGCGCCATTGAAATAGCCGAATATTATTCTCGGCAAGAGCCCGAAAAACTTATTCCTAATCCGGTAAAAAACGCTTTGATTATCGGAGTGAACATAGATAGGGAAAGCCGACGCGCCAAAATTTCGCAACGTCTGCGCGATCGTCTCGAACAAGGCATGGTAGCCGAAGTTCAAGGTTTGCTCGACAGCGGCATCGATCCAGAATCTCTCATTTACTACGGGCTCGAATACAAGTATATTACCGAGTACCTCATCGGGCGCACCTCATACGACCAAATGGTTTCATTGCTCGAAATAGCGATTCACCAATTCGCCAAACGGCAAATGACATGGTTCCGGGGTATGGAGCGTCGGGGATTCTCCATTTTTTGGCTCGATGCAGCCCTCTCTCTCGATGAAAAAATAGCTAAGATAGATGAGAAGATAACCCAGTCGGTATAATGCGATACTATGTGTTCCATAAATATTAAGAGCTCTTTTCGAGAATACAAAATAAATTTTTACTTGCATATATCAAAAAATTTTACGAATATTGTAAGCAAGAAATTTCACGAAAAGGGAGGCTGTGTAGGGATTAACCTTACTTCATCTTATTTAAATTGAATGTTCATCACACAGTTTGCCTCATGAGTAGTATGGAAGCAAAAGTCGAAATTCTTTGGAATAGCCTGTTGTTAACATGGTCGTATGATTACAGAGTCGCCGGAATCCATACGTTCGATAAAGATGGTTTAGCGATCGGAGAGAATTTGATCGAACGACTGAATCTCGAAACATCGTGGGGAACCGTAACAATTCTGGAAACTACCGATACTTCCATAACTTTTATACACAATGGCACGAGGATAATATTGACCGATGGAGCAAAATATCATTTCGAAGTTCCACAAGTGCTCCCCGGCAGTCAAGGAGATTTTTACATCGAATTGATTTGCTCCCAAGTACGACTCACTCACTGGGACGAATTTTTCGAATGCTCTCGGCAATTCACGGTCGATAAAATCGACTGGGATCTCATGCAAGACGGCGATGTAGACTCTGCTTTACTCATTGCCGAATCTATCGCCGAACAATCACCGGAGTCGCTCGAAATTATCGCAGAATATATGGCCGTTGCTGATAATCTGGGTAGTACAGAGGCTCACGAATGGTTACGCGACTATTACAATCCCGGCGATATTGCAGAACCTTACAGTTAACCAAAAATGAAACATTATGATAGATTTCTCCAAAGAACACAAGACCTTACTTAGCCGATTGGCGAAAAACCCGAACGACATGGAAGCCCGTGCCGACCTACTGCGTTGTAACTGCCTTTGGGCCGAAGAAAATATAAAGGGAAACAAAAACACATGGCAAAATGCGAATCTGATACATGAAGTATTACAATATGGGCCTCTTTTACTCGAAACGGGAGAAATGAGCATGTATGACCTCGTTTACAAAACATGCGACAGAATAAAAAGGACTATATTTTCACATCCTCGCCTATCTGTAAAAATTCTCGAATTGGAAAGGGAAGCCCTTTATCGTATCGAAGCCGAAACCGGTCACGAACTGGGTATCACCGAAGACGTTCAACATGAAATTAGCCTATTAGGAACAAATATATGGTATGCCGACCGTGGTGAATATGATAAAATTAAAGACGAGAGACATTTGAAACACGACCCGGTAGAATGGACTGCCCGCTGGGAAGAGGTTATCGACGAAGCAGAAGCAAAAGCATATACCAGATTACAAGAACACCCTCAGGGCATGGGGTTTTGTCATGCCTATTGGCCGACGTTATCTGCTATTTTGGCCGAAGACTACGATATCCAGTGGCGTAGCCCGTCCCAAATGAACCCCAAAATTCTGTTCGACTAGCAGAGTATTAGCCTAAAAAACAGAGGGATACATCGTTAATATGTATCCCTCTGTTTTTCTATTCTATTTTAAAACCCTTTCTTATTTACAAATCGAATTTATAGCCTAATGAAAGCATGAACATTGTATTATTAGGACTACCCTCCTCATCGTAGACATTAGAAAGTCCGAAATTATAACGGGCATCGATCGTCATACCAAAATCAAACTCATACCCAACTCCCAAAGCAAGAGAAAAATCGAATGTTTTAGCCTTATAGCCATATCCATATGGTTCCAAATCTTTGGACGAAATCTCTTTTCCCGCCAACTTCGCTTTATATTCATCATCGACACAGAAGCCGAATTGAGGACCAAAATGAACATTCAAACCTGCCCACGGATAAATTTTCAACAAAACTGGTATATTCAGATAGTGTGAAGTATAGTTCGATTCCAAAGTTTTCGTGAGAACCGGTATATCATCAAAACCAGCCCCCTGCATCGAATAATAAAATTCGGGCTGAATCGCCAATAATTTATTAATACGATAATTAGCAAAGATCCCCACATTCATTCCTGCTCTGAAATTCGATCCATCTCCAGTCAAAGAAGAGACGTTAAGACCTAATTTCGGACCCATAGAAAGTTGAGCGAAAGCTCCACCCATGCACATCACGGTAGCGACTACCAATAAAATCTTTCTCATTTCTTTTTAGTTTTGTTACACCTAGTTCTCCAAAGGGGTATTTTAATACAATTTCTGCGGGGAGAACTTCAGTAATTTTTTTCAAAATATTTACTGATCGCATGTTAATAAAGCGCGAATATAGCCATTAAAGCTATATATAAAAACTATTTATATTCTTTTTCTTCCACATCACAAAAATACGCCACACAACACATTATCTATCAACTACATAAGACATCAACATAATAATATAAAATACGAATATTTATATAATCATGCCATAAAAATAAAAATACCAACTATTTTCTTTGTAGCGAACTTAAAAACAAAAATCTATGGCAAATAATTCGTACAAAAATCCGTCGATGAAACAACTCGATATTTTAAAAACCGAAAACGAAATAGAGCGCTCTCACTACCCGATACTGTTACAGGCTCAAAAAGCATGGGAGAATATAGAACATTTCAGGCAAAAGCGAAAACGAAACAGGGACTATACTTATGGAAAACAATGGAACGACTTGATAAAACTACCCGACGGCAGAGTCGTAAGCGAAGAACAGTATATACGAGAACAAGGAAAAGTTCCTCTGAAAAACAACCTGATCCGCCAAATGGTCAAAGCCGTTTTAGGGCAATTCAGAAACAACCAAACCCAACCTGTATGTATAGCTCGCGACAGGCAGGAACAGAGCTTGGGGGAACTGATGAGCACAGCCGTCCAATACGCCTACCAGCATAATCGGTTACAAGAACTCGATAGCCGCACATTGGAAGAGTTTTTGATTTCGGGTATTTGTTTCCAGAAAATAGGATATGGACACCGTAGAGGAAAAACCGACGTCTGGGTAGATGAAATAAATCCGAACCGAATATTCTTCAACGCTATGGAGGACAGCCGCCATTGGGATTGCACTCTCATAGGCGAACTACACGACATGTCTATCGCCGAAGTAATATCAAGATTTTCTTTCGGGTCAAGGGCTCGTGCCATACAATTACGTAACATCTACTCAGAGGCCGACAATGAAACGATACGGCACAACTTCGAGAACCTCACGGCAAAAGCAATCGACCGGCTCGATTTTTTTATCCCGGCCAATCAAGATATGTGCCGAGTCATAGAAATATGGAAACTCGAAAGTCGGGAAGTACTGAACTGCCACGATTTCCGTTCCGGTGAATATTACCACATACCTGTGACAGGAGCCGAGGATATAAACAAAGAAAATAGGAAAAGAGTACACGAAGCTCGCACATCGGGACAACCGGAAGAAACTGCACAGCTTATCGAAACTGAATGGAGTATAATGCAAACATGGCGGTATCGCTTCTTCTCCCCACTGGGAGACTTATTGGACGAAGGAGAAACTCCCTACTGGCATGGAGAACACCCTTACGTGTTTAAACTATACCCTCTCATAGACGGTGAAGTACATGCCTTCGTCGAAGATGTAATCGACCAGCAGAGGTATATCAACCGACTGATTACCATGATAGATTTTATCATGGGTTCGAGCGCAAAAGGCGTATTACTATTCCCGGAAGATCAAATTCCCGATGGCATGACAATCGAAGATATTGCCGACGAGTGGACCAAATATAACGGTATCATTTTATTCCGTCCCAGACCGGGCTCTCCCATGCCCCAGCAAATAGCGGTCAATGCCACACAAGTGGGAGCTTATGAAATGCTTTCGTTGCAAATGCGCTTGTTCGAAGACATATCCGGCGTCCACGGTGCTATACAGGGCAAAGCAGCCCAATCCGGTACTCCGGCCTCTCTATATGCCCAACAAATACAATATTCTTCGACCAATCTGCTCGATCTATTCGAGTCGTTCAAAACATTCCGAGAAGACCGAGATATAAAAATCATGAAAACAATCCAGCAATTCTACTCGGATAACCGTTATTTAAACTTAGCAGGAAACAATTACGGAAAAGAAATCTCTACCTATACCCCAGAGGAAGTTCGTAATACAGAATTCGATTTATCAATTGCCGAAACACTATCGACACCCGCTTTAAGAATGGCATCCAACGAATTTCTTATGGAGCTGTTTCGTTCCGGGAAAATATCGCTCGAAATGCTTCTGCAAAACGGAGCCTTTCCTTTTGCCGACAAACTGCTGCAAGCTATCCATCAAAGTCAAGCCGAATCGACACAACAAAACACCGCACCGCAAATTTAGACGATCGGTTTATCTTAGTCGAAACAAAGACAGAATCCGCTTGGGATTCTGTCTTTGAACTCTAACCATAAATATAAATCAAAACAGACACTACTTCTGTAACACATATTCTTTCATATGAGCTATATCGTCTAAATAATCTTGTAAGTCTTGTTCATGATCTTCTTCCTCTGCCAAAATATGTTTGGCGATATCGCAAGTCGTAAAATCCTTCCCGTCGGTCAATGCAGCGATCGTCTGATAACGTAATATAGCGCAACGTTCTGCTGCGACATTCTGTTTCAGCAACTTGACTACATCTACATCAGTAGGAGGAGTATAAGCACATTTTGCCAAATCGAACCATTTCTTAGGATCCAATACGGGAACACCCTCCAACTCGATAATACGGTCGGCTATCAATTTAGCATGTTCGAACTCTTCCATAGCATGTTCCTGAAATTCTCGTTGTACATCGCCACGCATAGCGCCTTTCACAACAAGGGCTCCCACCCAATATTGATAAAACGCCAACCATTCTTCCGACAAAGCGGCATTCAACTCATCGAGAACTTCCGATACATCTATTCTTCCCTTCAAAATAGCTACACTTTCTTTTGCCATAATTATATCTCTTTTAGATTAAAAACTTTCCTTAATAACAATTGCGATATCTCGTTGGTTCACCACGACACCTACAATTCTACTTCCATATTATCAATAACCGATATTCATGTCTCCATACTTAGAGTCTTTGAGTATAGAGGAGATTCGAATAAAAATGAAATTAGTCGCTTTATCTTTTCTTCCTCTTTCGCTATATTTGTAGAATATAGGATACGGTTCGGCAGAGTCAAATCGGAAATGAAATTTCCGTTTGCCTTTGCACTTGCCTTTCGCTATATTTGTAGAGTTTTTCTTTAATTATAAAATTTCTGCAATGAAAAACATACGCACAGCCATTATTGGAGCCGGCTACCGGGGACGGTACTTAATAACCCTTTTGCAAAAAATAAATCTATTCGATATTATCGCTGTCAGCGATATATCTCCCAACCTATCAGAAATTATATCGCAACTATTCGCGGGAGAAAAGATTCCTAAAATTTACAATTCTGGGACTGACGATTATCGACGAATGCTAAATGAAAATACGATAGACCTCGTCATCATAGCTTCCCCGTGGCATCTCCACAAAGAACAAACCATCGAGGCATTAAAATCTGGATGCCACGTCGCAATAGAAGTGAAAGGAGCATTGGATATAGACGAGTACCCCGGTATTATCCATGAAAGCCGACAGAATAAAAAGCAGGTCTTTCCTCTTGAAAACACACTATTCAGAAACGATATTCTGGCTATAAACAACATGATACATGCCGGGATATTCGGTCGCTTGGTCTTTCTTCAAGGAGGATACCGACATGACCTCACCCATATACTCATAGATCAAACCGGAAACTTCGGTGTACAGAATGGATCTGAATCAGAGTGGAGATCGAAATATTACGAAACCGAAAACGGCGATTTATATCCGACCCACGGATTAGCCCCCTTGTGCATGTTCCTTGATATCAATCATACAGACCATATAAAAAGCATCACGTCTTTCTCCACAAAACCGGGATTAGGACTCCACGCTTGTATGGCCAAGCGAAACGGAATGAAATATACCGACATACAACAACCTACATTCCGAATGGGCGATGTCGTCACTTCGATACTCCAAACCGATTCCGGGGCTCAAATAAACTTATTGCACGATACCACTCTCCCACGTCCCCGTTCTCTCAACTACGAAGTTCAAGGAACCAACGGGATTTGGAATGCCGAGAAAAATGCCATTTACATCGATGGGTTAAGTCCTTTCGAGGAATGGGAACCCGAAGATAAATACATCGAGCAATACAAACATCGGTTCTGGCAGCAATGGGAATCGGAAGCTCTTCGCTATGACGGGCATCATCAAGGCATGGACTACATCATGCTAAGGGTCTTGGGTGAAGCTCTGCAAGGCCGGGAAAATTATCCGGCAACGTTGGAAGATATGGCAACTTGGGCAGCAGTATCGCCCTACTCGAAAATATCCATTCAAAAGGGAACTTCAATACCCTTTCCCCATTTCTAAACCATCTCGAACAGATATAGAAAAGAGTCGCTCCGGATTTTCGGAGCGACTCTTTTCTATACTCTATAAATCAATCTTTACTACAAAAGGCTCCAAGCGACCGTCAATCCCGCCATCACAATAGCGACCATGCTCATTAGTTTAATCAATATGTTCAAACTCGGACCAGACGTGTCTTTGAACGGATCGCCCACCGTATCTCCAACAACCGTCGCTTTATGTACTTCACTGTGCTTTCCTCCGAAATTACCCTCTTCGACATACTTCTTAGCATTATCCCAAGCCCCTCCGGCATTCGCCATAAAGATAGCCAAAACAAATCCTGCGCTAAGACCACCGATAAGTAACCCGACAACACCCGATACACCGAATATCAATCCCGTAGCAATAGGAGCAACAATCGCCAATAACGAAGGGAATACCATTTCCCGTTGCGCTCCCTGAGTAGAAATGGCTACACAACGTTCATAATCAGGTTCAGATTCTCCGGTAAGAATACCTTTTATCTCCCTGAACTGGCGACGCACCTCTTCCACCATGTGTGCAGCAGCGCGTCCCACAGCATTCATCGTCAATCCGCAGAAAAGAAATGCCATCATCGAACCGATGAACATACCCGACAAAACTTTCGGATTCATCAACGTAATATCATAATACCGCATAAAATCGGTAAATGTCGCCTCACTAATCAAGACCGATGTACCATCGGCAAATTCGAGCATAGTCTCTCCGATACGAGTCAACCCGATACGAATCTCCTCCATATAAGAAGCCAGCAAAGCGAGACCGGTAAGCGCAGCAGAACCGATAGCAAATCCCTTTCCGGTAGCCGCCGTTGTATTTCCCAAAGAATCGAGGGCATCGGTTCTTTTTCGCACCTCCTCGCCCAAACCGCTCATCTCAGCATTTCCTCCCGCATTATCGGCAATAGGACCATAAGCATCGGTTGCCAACGTGATTCCCAATGTCGAAAGCATTCCCACCGCAGCAATACCTATACCATATAAACCGAGAGTGACATTCGATAAATCGAACCCGGATGCAAACAAATAGGAAAGGATAATACCAGCGACAACGGCAATCACAGGAACGGCAGTTGAAATCATACCCAATCCGATACCCGAAATTATGACTGTTGCAGGGCCCGTTTTCCCGCTCTCCGACAAACGCTGTGTCGGACGATAGGATTGAGAGGTATAATATTCCGTACTGCGACCTATAACAATCCCCACTAACAATCCCACGATTACCGAACCGCCGATAAATGCCCAGTTTTCTAACTGTAAAGCCCATAAAATTCCAAAAGTAGCGAATACGATAAGTACAGAACTGAGGTTTGTACCGAAGGAGAGAGATTTCAACAAATCTTTCATCTTTGCATCTTCCCGTGTACGAACCGAAAATATCCCGATAATAGAAAGCAATATACCCACTGCCGCAATCAACATAGGAGCGATTACGGCTTTCATCTGCATGTCGGTTTCGCCGGCTCCCATAAAGGCCGCAGCTCCCAAAGCCGATGTCGCTAATATCGAACCGCAATACGATTCATACAAGTCGGCTCCCATACCGGCCACGTCTCCTACATTGTCACCCACATTATCGGCTATCGTTGCCGGGTTGCGAGGGTCATCTTCTGGAATCCCCGCTTCGACCTTACCGACAAGATCAGCTCCCACATCGGCAGCTTTTGTATAAATACCTCCTCCCACACGGGCAAACAAAGCCTGTGTAGATGCTCCCATTCCGAAGGTAAGCATCGTAGTCGTTATTACACAAAGTTTATGGGCAGGATTCATAGCTTCTGCCGGAATCACTGCATTCAACAGAAGATACCAAAACGATATATCGAGAAGACCTAACCCTACAACGACAAGCCCCATAACAGCCCCGCTGCGGAAAGCGATTCGCAGTCCACGATTTAATGAAGTACGGGCAGCATTAGCCGTTCGAGCAGATGCGTAAGTGGCTGTCTTCATTCCCAAATACCCCGATAAGCCGGAGAAAAAACCGCCCGTGAGAAACGCCACCGGAACCCACTTGTTCTGGACTCCAAAACCGAACGCCATGATAGAAAACAATATCACCAGAACTAAAAACACCAAACCCACGACCTTGTATTGCTGACGTAAGTAAGACATAGCTCCTCTGCGAACATAAAGAGCTATTTTTTTCATTTGAGGCGTTCCCTCGTCCGTTTTCATCAACTGCTTATAAAAATACCAAGCAAAGAGTAATGCTAATACCGAAGAAATAGGCACAAGCCAGAATAATGCATTTGTCATAGCAATTATATAATTAAGTTAACATTTTTAGACTGGTTAAAGGTAAGTTGGTTTGCATAAACTGCCAAATCTTTTTCTCTAATTTTTGTTTTTTAGTCCTCAAAAAACAGTATCGATCGGTATGAAACCCTCCTTTTTACATTCAAACATTTTGGGAATATTTCTTGGAAGTTACAATTAAAAAAAATATATTTGTTCTTGTTTCCTTTTTATCTTTACCATATTACTTATGAAAAATAGTTCCAAATTCAATTCATTAGGAGGTTTTCCCGATCTCGAATCTTTCAAAGACGAATCTGGGAAATATGGGTATCGAGAGAAAAAAACTCAAAAGATATTTATCGCCCCGCAATTCGATGCAGCATATTCTTTTCACGAAGGAATAGCGGCAGTGAAAGTTGATCATAAATATGGATACATCGACCGACACGGATTAATAGTCATCAAACTCGACTACGACTGGGCCAGTTCCTTTCATAATGGATTAGCCATGGTAGAACGAAACAACCGATATGGATATATCAATCAAGAAGGCAAAGAAATCGTTCCTATTATTTATGAACACATCGACGATTTTCACGAAGGGCTGGCTCCGGTAAAACTAAATGATAAATGGGGTTATGTAGATTGTTCGGGGAAAGTTGTCATTCCCCCTCGATACGACGATTCTTGGTGTTTCAACGAGTCATTGGCAGCTGTCAGAGTCGATGAGAAATGGGGCTTTATAGATAAAACCGGACATTTACTCATACCTTTGCAATATGATTATGCTTGGAATTTCAAAGAAGATGTCGCAGCGGTAAAGCAAAATGGGAAATGGGGTTTTATAGATAAAGCGGGGCAAGAATTTCTACCGTTCCTATATGACGAAGCTGATTCTTTCTCAAAAGGATTCGCCGAAGTCAAAATGGATACGCTTTGGGGAGTTATCGACAAAACAGGTACATGGGTAAAAAACGAGGATTGCATCTGACCTCTCTACTATTCTAAAATAACTTGATCTGAATATTTTACAGGCATCCGATTTTCATCGGATGCCTTTTTATTTTCCCCTCCCGTATGTTTTTCGATCCTGCCACAATTTCCCCCTCTTTCTCATAGATATTTGCAGTAGATACAATCGAACGAACTAAAAACTTACTAAAATGCTAAACTTATTTTTAACGGCACTTCCCCTGTTAGGGAACTATTTGTTTTCACAAAAGAATAAAAAACAGTCTCAACAAACCATTCAAACAAATCAAAAACGCTATGAACAAAAACTATCACAACTAGATAGTCTCTTCAATAGGAACTATTACAGTAACATTCTCGATCGATCCGACGTGAGGGGGTTACTTGGTAATCTACGCGAACAGATGTCGGAAACAACCCGAAATCTAAAAAATAAGGCAACCATTACCGGAGCTACACCCGAGACCGTCGTCACTGTCCAAAAATCTCAAAACCAAGCATACGGCAATGCCGTCAGCCAAATAGCAAGTCAAGCGGCGACATGGAAAGAAAATACGCTTCAAAATTATTTGTCGGCCCGTAGTGCTTTGGAAGATTTTTACCGTCCGTTGAAATCGGATTATATGAACAATATACTCGGTAAAACATTTCCCTCCTTCAATCCTCTACAAAATCTGTTCAACCCAAATACACAATTTTAAGATCATGGATACAATTTTTACAACAGAAAATTCGCAACCGACTAAAACATTAGCAAACTATATAAATGAAGGGAAAAGTTTTTTGGAAGCCTATCAAGCTCAATCACCAAAAAGACTTGCCAGAGGCAAAGCATACGAACAGGTAGAAATGCTGAAAGAGCTGTTAAACTTGTTACATCAGCCGGATAATACAGAGGTACAGCAGGTTACAGATGTTTTAATTCCGAAAACATATCCTGAAAAAGAAAAGAGGTTCCTTAACTATCTCTCATGGTTAACGTTTATCTCTGACCGTAACAAACCGAAACACCCTTGCCCTCCTTTGAGCGAAAAAATTTTATTGCAAGCCTTTCGTATGGGACGTAATGAGTTCGAGCGCAAACATCACATATTCAATCTATTGGTATCCATCGGATACCCTTTACAACAAGCCGGCCTGCTTGCTAAATATTTAGATAATAATATTCATTAAAAAATTTCCAATAAAAATATGAGCACCTTAAACCCCGATTTACTACAAGAAGGTAATGGTATATATGGTTGGGATTTAATCAATCCCTATCTACAAGAATGGTATCGAAAAAAAGAAAATGGAGAGAACGAAGAATCACCCGCTTTCATAGCTCCGTTACCGGGAGAAAATTCGGTTGTACCATTCCCCTCTATTCCTAAACAAGAAACACCAATACCCCTAAAACCCGACTACCCGATAAACCCCGAACCGGAAATCCCGATCGAAACACCTCGCAAATTAAAGTCTTTAACCGAAGGAATAAATCTAGCGGGCGAACGTATTTGGAACGATCTAAAATATTCCCGAGGATACATACAAGACAAACTATCTGATAGTGAAATGTCCGAAGCCGCCCAAAAAGCATTGGAGCGACTTCCCGAATATCAAAGAAGCACCGAGTCCCAACTACAAAATAAGGAAGACTCTTTACAAAATGAAACCGAACACAGTACCTCCGATCGTCCTCGTCTTGAATTAAAAGGACTCGAAGAATATCGTCGATTAAGGAATGAGAATATTTCTCCAAACGAAATAAGCAGACAGCTCTCCGAGACAGCCCGATGGGGAAACGAAGGGAAAAAACTCATGGAAGAAGCTCGCATGGCGAATAACTCTTTTCCCGAAACCGAAGGCTGGGCAACTATTGGTGAAATCATAGCTAATATAGGGAGAGTGGGGATACCGGTTGCCGCCGGAGCCGCCTTCGCTCCGGCAGGTATCGCTGCTGGTATTGCTAATGTTGCCTCTTCCGTTGCCGAAAGCCACGCACAAGCACAAATGGAACTGGATAATTTCGAACAAGAAACAGGACAACGTTTAACCGACGGACAACGTACCGGATTCGTAGCTATTTGTATGGGAGCCGATCTCCTGTTTGACACAATCTTACAAAGCCGATACCTTAAAAATCTAAAATCGGGAGCCAAAAAGAAAGCATCGGAATATTTCAAAAAGACGATTCTTAAAAATCAAACAGCACAGACTGAAATAAGTAAAATAATGAGTAAACTGTCAAAGACCGATAAATCGGCTCTTATAGCAGGAACCTTTAACGATGCAGTAACAGGAGGGACCGCCGAAGCTCTCAATTCGGTCGCTCACGATATGGCTAAAACGATTTACAACGAACCGGGACAATATCCGACTCTCGAATCGATCCTACAAAACGCTACTACCGGTATGGTATCGGGTAGTTTGGGCGGAGCTGCCGTTGGGGGTACGGGACGAGCCATCAATCTGAAAAAAAGAAATATGCGGAGAAACAAGCAAACCACCACAGCCCTTGTAGACCAACATGGATTTGCATGGGAAGTCCTCGACTACGACCCGGAAAACAAAATCGCCGAAGTACTTTCGCCCAATGGAAAAAATACAATAAATGTACCCGATATCGAGCCCGACATGATTCATTCCTTCTCCGTAGGAGAATATAAAAATGCCGGCAAAATAAAAAGAGAGATAAACGAACCCGACCCGTTCGCCCCAATTATACCGGACCAGACCAAAGATAAAGTATGGCAAAAAATGTCTACACGTGGAAAATACAGACTAACCAAAGATTTAGCCGAACGTATGGGGCTCGATAACGTTATTGTTTATGAACATGAGTCCGACCTACCGGTCTCCGTCCGATCTCTAAAAAAACAAGGAGGTAAAATAGGTGGATATTATATGCACAACGGTAATATAGGTATCGTTCTCGACAATATTCCTTCCTACACGAGATTGCAGAGAGTCCTATTGCACGAAGCGATAGGGCATCAAGGCCTTGATGCTCTTTTCGGCGACTCTTATTTCAAAGACGAATTTTTAATGAAAGTCTATCGGTCTATGCCCTCCGAATGGAAATTGAGAGGCAATTCGTGGAATGCTCGAAAAACCGATGCCGAAGAGTATTTGGCCGATTTGGCGAGTAACGGCGTATCGTCTTCCGCATGGAATCAAATCTATGGGGAATTGAGAAATATGCTCCGAATATTCATTCCGGGACTAAACTTCTCGGAAAGAGAAATACGTAACATTCTCATACGTTCCAAAAATGCATTAAAAAAGGACGATTCAATTTCCGAGATGAACAAAAAAATCCGACAACGGCATTTAAACGAATCGGACGACTTAGGGACACCACTAACCGAATCCGACCCGGAAACATACCGTTTCTTGTGGGAAAACGACCCTGAATGGAAAAACTACAAAAAATTCTATGACCACGTATATGGAGAAAGTACCGACATAAACGATTAAAAATCGCCCCCAGCTGTTTCGGTCGATCAACAGTCGGGGGCAGTTCTATCTAAATCAAATTACCAAACTTATCCATAACAAATCTCACCATTCTCATTTCGATATTCATCGAAACTCTTATTATACTGAGTCATCGCCCGCAAACTCATACCCATACTCGAAAATCCTCCGTCGTGATACAAGTTTTGCATAGTCACTTTACGAGTTAAATCGGAAAACATTACGATACAATAATCGGCACACTCGTCGGCATTGGCATTACCGAGAGGAGACATACGATTCGCAAAATCCATCAACGATTCCATTCCTTTCACCCCGCTACCGGCAGTCGTCATGGTAGGAGACTGAGATATAGTATTGATTCGAACATTTTTCTCCCTACCATAAATATATCCAAAACTACGGGCGATAGACTCTAACAAAGCCTTTGCATCCGCCATGTCGTTATAGCCGAATAAGGTTCGCTGAGCCGCGACATAAGACAAAGCCAAAATAGAGCCGTACTCGTTAATGGCATCCATCTTTTTAGCCACCTGTATCATTTTATGAAACGAAACAGCCGAAATATCCAATGTCTTGGATAACATATCGTAGTCCAAATCATCATAAGGACGCTTTTTTCTTACATTCGGAGACATTCCGATAGAATGCAACACAAAATCTATCTTACCCCCCAAGACCTCCATAGAGCACTTGAAAACATTTTCAAGATCCTCCACGTTGGTTGCATCTGCCGGAATAATCTCAGCATTTAATTTTTCACCTAATGTATTCACCTCCCCCATACGCACTGCCATAGGCGTATTGGAAAGAGTGATCGTTGCACCTTCCTCCACAGCTTTTTCAGCTACTTTCCATGCAATGGACATTTCATTAAGGGCTCCGAAAATAATACCTCTTTTTCCCTTTAATAAGTTATAACTCATAATTTATACTTTTAAGCACAACATTGCACAGTTTGTGCAATATTGTGCCGTTTTGTGGCTGCAAATATAGATACTTTTTTTTAACCGCAAAACAAAAAGTTCGATTTTGTTATCTCGACATTACAATTCAACACTTTATAATCTCCAACTTACAAATTGACAAAACCAAACGACCAATAACTCGCTCAAACGGCATCGACCATCAAAAAGGATATTTCATTTATTAAAAACTTTTAGAATAAAAAAAGCAGCCCCCATCGAAAATTTATCCGTATATTTGACTTTATCAAATATAGGTCTCGATTTGGACAAGACAAAATAAAAAAACTTGTTGTTCATTTTGTCCCACCGATCATCTTTCGCTATATTTGTATCGTGAAATTAACTAAAATAATAATTTTATACACACAAAACCATGAGTAAGCCATATGTTGTAGGTATTGATATAGGTGGTACCAATACAGTATTCGGAATTGTTGATGCCCGCGGTTCTATCTTAGCCACAGGTTCTATCAAGACTCAGAAATATACCGAAATAACAGACTACGTAAATGCACTGCACGAAGAACTATCTCGTCTTTTGGCGCAAGAAAACGTAACCGATCAAATTGCCGGTATAGGTATAGGAGCTCCTAACGGGAACTATTTTAACGGAACAATCGAATTTGCACCTAACCTCCCGTGGAAAGGCGTAATCCCCTTAGCCCAAATGGTACGGGAAAAATTCAATATTCCGGTAACTATCACCAACGACGCTAATGCCGCTGCTATCGGTGAAATGACCTATGGAGCTGCCCGCGGTGTAAAAGATTTCATCATGATTACCCTCGGTACGGGTGTAGGTAGCGGTATCGTCATTAACGGACAAATGGTCTATGGGCACGATGGATTTGCCGGAGAACTCGGGCACGTAATCGTACGCCGTGGAAATGGCCGCCTTTGCGGTTGTGGCAGAACGGGTTGCCTCGAAGCCTATACCTCCGCCACAGGTGTTGCGCGTACGGCTCGGGAATTCCTCGAACTTCGCAATGACGAATCCACTTTACGGCAGCTTCCTATTCAAGAGATCACTTCGAAAGACGTTTACGATGCGGCCGTGTCAGGCGACAAACTATCTCAGGAGATTTTCGAGTATACCGGTACAATCTTAGGAGAAGCATTCGCCGATTTCATCGCATTTTCAAGCCCCAAGATGATTGTCCTGTTCGGAGGATTAGCAAAGTCGGGCGAACTGATCATGCGTCCTATCCGCGAAGCTATGGAAAAAAATCTGCTTGCTATTTACAAAGGAAAAGTAAAACTGGTACTTTCGGAATTGAAAGAGAGCGATGCCGCCGTATTGGGGGCCAGTGCTCTGGGCTGGGAAGCCAGTTAATCGGCATCGATATATTAAAAGAAAAGGGCTGCATTGCAGCCCTTTTCTTTTAATACAAACTTATTTATTTCTCCTGCAAAGCCTTGTGCATAGCAGCCGCAGCACGCCGACCGTCTCCCATAGCAAGAATAACCGTAGCACCACCTCTCACAATATCTCCTCCTGCATAAATATCAGGTATTGAAGACTGCAATGTGTCGGCATTGACGACAATCGTCCCTTTCGGAGTTACTTCAAGGCCCTCTATGGAATTAGGGACCAACGGATTAGGAGAAACTCCCACACTGACAATCACCTCGTCGATATCGATGGTCTCGATAGCTCCCGGAATAGGAACAGGAGAACGCCGACCAGAAGCATCCGGCTCTCCCAACTCCATTTTTTGAAGTCGCATTTGACAAACTCTTCCCCGTTCGTCCCCTATATACTCGACAGGATTATGCAATGTCAAAAATTCCACACCCTCCTGCTTGGCATGATGTATTTCTTCTTTACGAGCTGGCATCTCGTCCTCTGAGCGACGATAGATTATCATAACCTTTTCCGCTCCCAGCCGACGAGCCGTCCGAACTGAATCCATCGCCGTATTACCACCTCCGATAACCGCCACTCTACGACCTCTCCACACCGGTGTATCGGAATCCGGATTAGCGGCATCCATCAAATTCACTCGTGTCAGATATTCATTACTCGACATCACCCCATTCAAATTCTCGCCCGGGATATTCATGAATCTCGGCAAGCCGGCTCCGCTGGCAACCATGATACCCTTAAATCCCATCTCATGAAGGTCGTCATACGAGAGCGTCTTCCCGACAATGCAATCGGTCATAAACTCGACTCCCATACGACGAAGGTTCTCTATTTCAACGTCGACAACCTCGTTGGGCAATCTGAACTCGGGTATACCGTATTTTAGAACACCTCCTATCTCATGCAAAGCCTCGAACACTGTGACTCTATATCCCCATTTAGCCATATCTCCCGCAAAAGAAAGTCCACAAGGGCCCGAACCGACTACGGCTATTTTCACTCCGTTACATGGCTTCATGGCAGGGAGAGCGACCTCTCCCGAAGCGTGTTCATAATCGGCAGCAAAACGCTCCAAATAACCGATAGCGATCGGTTCTTTTTTCAATTTTTGAGTATAAAAGCATTTCGATTCACATTGACGTTCCTGTGGACATACTCGCCCACACACCGCAGGCAAAGCACTCGTTTCTTTCAACGTACGAGCCGCCGACAAAAAATCACCCCGTTCTATATTTTTAATAAATTTTGGTATATTGATCCCAACCGGACAACCAGTCATACAAAGAGGCTCTACGCAATCGAGGCAACGAGTAGCCTCCAAAACGGCTTGTTCACGTGTAAGCCCACAATTCACCTCTTCCCGATTAGTTATGCGGTAAGCAGGATCGAGCTCTTTCATTTTCACCCGAGGTATATCGGTACGCTCCTTAGCCTTTCTACTTCTACGCAGCTCTTCTCTCCATTTTTCGGCACGTTGTGCCGATAATTCTTCTTTATTCATAAATATAACAAAACTTGTTACTTCGATTCCAAATCTTTATAGGAAGACAATCGCATAAGCATTTCGTCAAAATCCACTTGATGGGCATCAAACTCCGGCCCGTCTATACATACGAAACGAGTTTTTCCGCCCACCGTAATCCGACATGCTCCACACATACCGGTTCCATCTACCATAATCGTATTCAGAGATGCAACCGTGGGTATATCGTACTTTCGAGTCAATAGAGAAACAAACTTCATCATCACCGCCGGCCCTATGGTCACACACAGGTCTACCTTCTCCCGATTGATGACAGCCTCTACACCTTGTGTTACAAGACCCTTATTACCATACGAACCATCATCGGTCATAATTATTAGTTCATCTGAATATTCCCGCATTTGTTTTTCAAGAATAATCAGCTCTTTCGTGCGAGCGGCCAACACCGTAATCACCCGATTACCAGCTTCCTTCATCGCCGCAACAATCGGTAACAAGGGAGCACAACCGACACCACCGCCACAACAAACTACCGTACCGAATTTTTCGATATGAGTCGCCCTGCCCAACGGACCTACTACATCTGTAATATAATCCCCGGGATTAAGAGCACACAATTTCGAAGAAGACTTTCCTACCGCCTGTACGACCAAAGTGATTGTCCCGGCCTTGACATCGGCAGCAGCAATCGTAAGCGGAATACGCTCGCCCTTCTCACCGACTCTCACGATAACAAAATGACCTGCTTTACGAGCCTTCGCAATCAGAGGGGCTTCTACGACAAACTTTACAACTTTTTCCGAAAAATATTCTTTCGCTACAATCCTATTCATCGATTTCTATATTATCTCTCTTTCTTACAAAATTATAAATTTCCTTCCCGAAAAATACCCCGGACAAGGACTATTTACGTTCATCTGTCTTTTATTAATCATGCCAAACCGCATCCCATTTTCACATCTCATGCAAAGATGCTAAATTTTAATGAAACTCCGATACCTTACATAAAATTTATCCCTGCTTATACATCTATAACAATCCACCCCAATTACTTTAAAAAGGAATGAATTACATTTAAAAATCAAATACCAATAACAATTTAATAAAAAAAGGCTGAACTTATTGAAGTTCAGCCCCTACTACATCTACTGTACCATTTCAAAACACGATTACACAGCTACCTGCCTCATTCGCTACTACACTTATAGTTCCTTGTGTTTCACTCCACTTACAGGAAACACCTTCACTATTTTCATAAATTGCAAAGTCTTTACCAACAAAACGTTCCGGCAAAGCAATCTGTCTATTAGCCGCTTTTTTAAAATCTATGTAAACAGCCTCTTTGTCTCTGATATATCCGCAATAACAAAGCAAATCTTCATCATCTGCCACAGGAGAGACAAACCACGTATAAGCCCCTTTCCAATAGTCCGTATCACCCTTCGAACGCGATTTGCTGCCTATGACTTTATGATAACTCTTTCCATAAGAATTACCGATAAATACTACGTCCGAAGCATCAACCTCTCCTCTTGTTCCCAAACCTTCATTAAACATGTGTGCCGACTGATAAGCGGTCGAACTTTTCTCTATAAATCGGTGAAAGTTAGGATAATTGGTCTTTGTAAATCTATCGACCTGTGCCTGTGGAATCCAACCTATATATTCACCTTCCGGCGTAAAAGTATATTCTTCGTCTTTAAACATCGATTGCATGCCATAATAACGATTTACAGTGACACTACTTTTATTCATATAGGTATGAGTCACCTCTACATTTATAGTATTTCGGCAGATATTATAACTGCTAAACTCCTTACACAAGGTATCGGAAAAGAGATATTTCCCATCTTCTTGATAGGCGCTAGCCGGATTGTAAATATAACTCCACACATACACTCTCACATCGGTAGCATTCAACACAGCATCTCCGGTCAACTCTTTATCGTTACATTTAATAATGACTTTATCTGTAAAAGCCGTTCGGGTCGTATTATCATCTGCATAAGAATGATTACCCCCACACCAACCACCAGCCATCAATTCAAACGGACCAATGTTATCACTAGTTGCCTCATTCAATAAGGTCATACTTGCAACATCTTGAGAGTGAGCGACCGGCTTACTCGAACTATTCGCAACAACTCCCACCTTCGAAAAAGTGTACAACTTATTGAACATACATTTCTCAAATACATATACGATATCGTTACTTTCATCAAGTTTCGACGATACATAAAGAGCATCTCCAATCCGTTCCACCACACAGCTCTTTTGCAAGTCGATAGGCGGATCATAACTCTCGGCCGAATCACAACTTTGGCACATTAAAGCAATCCATAATGTTCCACATAAACTTTTCATCAACTTATTCATAATTTTACTTTTTATGTCGTTCTACAATCAATTCACACAACTCGTCCATGATTTCCTTATCTCTTTCATCTTCGGATTTATACATTTCATAAATGGCTCTACTTCCACTATAATATGCAATCGGAAGATCAGAAAAGACTCCATTATCCTTAAAAACATCGATATACGATTTCATTCGAGAACGAAAAGAAACCGGCTCATAATCAGATAATGCACGAGAATCGAACTCCATCTCAATAGCCATTCCGTTCTTTTCACTTTCTTTACAAGCCTCTTCCAATCTCGAATCTGGAATATTTTCTTCAAAAAAATGGTTGGGTTGAAGATAGGCCATATCGAAACCAAGCTCTCTCCATTTATCATAACCCACTGCTTTCCAATAAGGAATCCAATAAAACAATAGATTCTTCGAATGTATATATTCGCTCACCGACAAGGATAAATCACCGTTATAAGCAATATCCTCGTCCACCCAATAGAAACCGGCAAGATCCAAATTCTTATAATTGGCATTACGGAAAGACTCCAAAACCCTATCGACGTACCACCGTGTGGCGGCTACTTGGTCTTCCCGATACAAAAAGCACAATGTTTTACCATTCAATTCACCCCAATCTCTCTGTCTAAACATGGCAGCTGGTAACCCGATAACAACCCGATGACGAAATTCGGGCTCGCCTATCTCTTTTTTCACAGTCTCAATACAAGCATCGAGAGTAGACAAAGATTTTCCCTCCTCGAATAATCTTTGTAACAACCACTCCCATTCTTGCTTCCTTGCATCCTTACCGTAACCTTGCGCATAACGCCGGCCTTTCCCATCGCTAAACTCCAAAAAGAGAAATCCGTCAAAAAGCCATTCTTTTCGGCCATCTTGAAATTGATGCATTACATACGGACGAAACTGTTCCTCCGTCCAGTCCATTCGATTTATTCCGCCCTGATAAATCAACGCCAAATCCTTTATGGTATTTTTTCTAAATGCTCGTTCCAGACAATCGCCTATACACTCGGCATAACGAAATTGTCCCAAATCGGTAAAATGGATTCCATCGACCGTCGCCTCATAATCATCGCCTATCAAAGCCTGAGACGGGACGTAATATATATTTTTCTCCTTTTCTTTTTGCAGCTCCTTGTAGACCAATTGCAAAGCTTCATTCTTTTCACGTATCTCATCGGCCAACACCCGATTATAAACAGCACTCGGAAACTGAGGGTCTTCCACGAATATGATAGGCGTCGTCCGATGTTTTTTTCTCAAAATACGATAAAAGGGAATTGTCAGCTCTTTTATTTGAGAGACCGACGCATTCGGCACAAAATCCAATACGTATGCCGAAGCCTCCACCTCGCTCATCAATTCGGCGATCTCCTTATCTAAAAAAGCATTTGCACTAAACCCTAAATTTACGACTTCTCTGTCAAAACGGCGACCGATAATATGAGTAGCTGCCATTCCCGGACGTGATGCACTGGCTCCTTGAAGAATGCTCGTCCCATACATCACAATGGGATTCTCTCGATCGGGACTGTTCAACTCCGACGCAACAATCTCCGCCCCCGGGTCGATACCTATTTCGAGCTTATCGATACCGTCATAAAGCGGCAAATAGAGCATAAATTCTCTTTCTTGGGGTAACATGTTCTTAACGATCGTCACATGGTTTTCTTTCCCGGTAGGAATAGCACTATTCACGAACTGCCACTTCCCGTCTTGCAGACAATACAAGTCCAACCCTTTGACTGCCGTCGCTGTAATGTGATTGAACTGATTATTATATTTAACTGTCCATCTAGCTCCCACACTCGTAGAATTAGTTCTAAAACGAACATACAATCCGGCCGTATTCTGGCTCAAATTCCACAAAGCTTTACGCACTGTCGGCTGCATATCGGAAGAAAGCCGAGAGTACAATGGATTCTTACAATCTCTTAATTTTCCATATACAGGAAGAAAGCCTGCTACATCATGAAACGACCGCTGTGAACGAAGTAATTCTTGCAACCGTTCAGGCTCGTCAGTCGTAATATAATCGACACCCCTATCGATACACCACTGCATATCTTCCAAAGAATTGACCGTCCATACATTTACCTTCAATCCTAAATCATGACATTCCTTTATCCACCCAATGTGCTTTCTAAACACATTGATATGATAGTCCTGTCCCGCCGCATCTATAAACTTTAAATCTTTCGGTAGCCGAGAACCGTTCAAATAATACACCGGTGTACCTTTGGGAGCTTGCTCGATAAGTTCCAACAAACCCTCGGCCGAAAATGTAATATATTCTACCCGTTTTTCGAGACCTTTTTTTCTGACCATCTCCACAATTCGTTTCACGGCTTCGGCCTCTCTCTGTTTATCTTTATGAGGCTTCAATTCACAAATCAAACGCACACTCAACTTTTTAGCCCTATTCAAAAACGCATCAAGCGTAGGAACAGTCTCTCCATTCTTCAATTTTTGCTTCAACAACATTTTCGACGAAGACGACTCTATATCCATACCGTTTATAACAGCATCATGATTTACAATCAATACGTCATCTTTCGTCAGCCAAACATCGAATTCCGATCCGTACACACCTATCGAATCGGCCAGTTCAAGTGCCCGTAAAGAATTTTGAGCCGAAGAAGGTGTCTTCCAATATCCCCGATGGGCTATCACCTTAGGAAGCTCGGCCATACTGTTCGAGCAAAATACCCCGAACAACAATATCCACAAAAAAGACTTTATCTTCATCTCCCATTATTAATTATCTAATCTATCGTCATCGTCTGGACAGGGACAACAGGATTAAGTACACGATTAACACCCCATCTTTGTTGTTTTTTCACTTTTATATCCCGAACCGACCTTATATCTTCACATGAAGCCCCGAAACTTACTTTGTACAGACCCTTCTCCAATACCCACGACGAAGAGGGTTCATCGAAATGAGCCAAATCATAATCTGTAAAATTCATTGTAAGTATCTCACTTTCTCCCGGTTTCAGCAATTTTGTTTTCCCGAAAGCTTTCAACTCACGAAGAGGATTTTCCGAAGCTCTATTTTCTGCCCCCACATAAACCTGAACAGACTCATGACCTTCTGCCGCTCCTACATTCGTAACCTTTATTTTAGCCACCCACCTGCCCTTCTCTTTTTTTACAGAGGGTTCGCTATACAAAAATTCGGTATAAGATAAACCATACCCGAAAGGATAAGAAACCGCTTTATCCGCAGTTGTAAAATATCGGTAGCCTACCCATACCCCCTCTTCGTAAGAGGTATAATCAAAATTTTTCCCGCTTAGAGTTTCTCCCACAGTCGGATAGTTTTTAGAAGAAGGAATATCCGAATATCTTACAGGGAATGTCATCGGAAGTTTCCCCGACGGATTCACAGTTCCTGTCAATACATCTGCCACAGCATGCCCACACTCCTGTCCCGGAAACCAAACAGAAAGAATCGCATCGGGTTTATTCTTCCACGAAGCTGTTTCCACCACACCTCCGATATTAAGTAATACAACGACCTTTTTATTTCGAGCATGAAACTCCTCGCAGACCTTGTCGATCATATAAATTTCCGAATCGGAAAGATTAAAATCATCATGCACTTTTCTATCCGACTCCTCGGTCGAACCTCTTCCTATCACGACAACAGCCATATCATTCGATTTAGCTTGCTCCCCAACCAGTGTCTTATTGGGCATCAAATCCATTTCTGGATAAACATACCGACGATACGAAAGACGTTCCCAATCGGTTGCCTTCGGGTCGACCAACAACGCTTCTTGGTAAGCATTATACTTGGTATAAAGATCTTTCAAAGAACGATCCAAGACAAAACCTACCTGTTCGAGGCCTGTCGAAATATCGACAATATGAGATTTATTTACATTAGAAGAGCCCCCTCCACCGGCAATCGAGTGATAAGCGGTTGCACCAAAAAGAGAAATATTTTTTATCCCTTTCAACGGCAATACACAACTGTCGTTTTTCAAAAGTACCATACCCTGTCCGGCAACCGAACGGGATAATGCAGCATGCTGTTCCAAATCGGGTAATGCGGCATGAATGTCCTTTCGAAAAGCTTTGGTTTTTACCACATAGTCGAGGATATGCTTCACGGCATCATCGATAACCTCCATCGAAAGAGCTCCGCTCTTTATTCCGGCCTCTATTTCTTCAAGTTGAGCTTTTTCTCCGGGCATCAACAAATTAGTACCACCCTCTAATTGCTCTGGACTATTCCTTTTCCCGTACCAATCCGATACGACCAAACCATCATACCCCCACTCTTCCCGAAGAACAGTTCGTAATAATTCGGCATTCGATTGAGTCAATATTCCACCGATCTTATTATAGGACGACATCACCGTCCACGGGTTCGAGTGCTGCAAACAGATTTCAAACCCTTTCAGGTAAATTTCACGCAAAGCCTTAACCGGGATACGAGAATCGTTATTCAGTTTATTCACCTGTTGATTGTTGGCGACAAAATGCTTCAAACTTGTACCGATACCCCGACTCTGTACTCCATTCACCATAGCGGCTCCCATTAGCCCAGATAAAACGGGATCTTCTGAAAAATACTCGAAATTACGCCCGCACAACGGATTTCTCATAATATTGATTCCGGGTGTCAATATGACATCGACATCATAAACAGCAGCCTCTTCGCCCATTGCTCCGGCTTGTGTCTCCACAAGCTGAGTATCCCATGTAGAAGCCAGCAAAGTCGAAGACGGGAAACAAGTACAATAATGACGTTTTCCATCGACCTTAATAGGGAAAATACGTACTCCCACCGGACCGTCGGCCATGACAGTCGAAGGTATGCCGTATTGCGGAAAGGCCTTTGTATACCCAGCCGCACCCGGCACATAAACTGTTAATGAATCTTTTGAAACCAACGACTCGCATCCGACCAATAACATTGCTTTTTCACGAGGCGACATTTGTCTGACAATCTCATCTATATTATCCTCTGCCAAACGCAAACTTCCTCCCGCACTTCCTAAGGAGCAAAACAAAAAGCCTAAAACAATCCAAACTCTATCTACACACTTCATACACAAAAACTATTCGTTATTTTACTATCAATTTCAGAGACTTCACATTTTTATCTTGGATAACATTCAAGATATACATACCTCTATCCCATTTGGAAGTATCAAAGCTCACACTTTTTTCTCCTGCATTTACCGCAATACGACTTACCAATACGCCATCACTCCGACACACAGACAACAAAGCGTCGGAAACCTCCTGCAAATCTACCGAAATTGCCGTACCCTGCTCTACCGGATTGGGATAAATCATCAATGCTTGCGAGTTATCGACCGAAGAAATTCCGCTTTCTCCAATCACCGTCACAGACAATGTAGTAGTCAAATTTCCATAACCAGCAGTCAACATGTGAGTACCGCTACCCGAAGCATTCAATGTCGTTCCATCATTCGTTATTGTACCCAAACTCGAACCACACGACAAAGTAACACCTTCTACATTTCTATCGACCAATACTTCATACTGATTATAACCATAAATAACCGGAGTATATGCATCTCCCTGATTCAAAGTCTTGGCGTAATCCATAAAGCGGATAGTCGTTATCGTCACATCATTCTGAGGTGCATCGGTAGACAAATACAATCCATCGGTCACCGAACGTTCCGAACCGTCACTAGGTTGGTTAATGACTCCCTCGCCTTTTACATAGAATGTCGACGAACCACCCCCATCGAAATTCATAGCCTCGGAACAGCCCGCATAAATCATAATATCGGCTAAAACTTTTGAAATAGGTCCCACCGATATAGAGCTTCGGCCATCGGCTACGAGCATCACCAGCTTATTCTTTTCAGCATTATACCCTACGGCAGTACGAGGTTGAGCCGAAGTCAAATGATCGAGTGCATTTTCCGTATCGAGAACCTTACCTCCCGAAACAAGCATAGGGCAACCACCTAATGCCTGTTGTATTTTACCTCCAGTAAATCCATTAAAACGAATCGCACAACGAACTTCGACCACATCGCCCTCACTTAAATTACTTACAAAAGATTCTTTCGTACCACTACCCGAAAGAATATAACCATTATCGGGAATAGGCATAGAACCCGCATGGCTCGGGTTCCCCTGAACTCTCATTCTCACAGTTGCACCCGGTGTCAAAAAATTTCCTTCACCATCGGGAATCAAAACGACCTCCGAACCATTACTATCGGTTCCTGTATTTGCTCCTTTTCTCGAAGAATACAAAACCAAACCATTCGTCTCTCGTTCCAAATTCATAGCACTAAGCTCCGCCGTACTATAATCGGGAGCTGTAAGTTTTACATAAAAATCGCCTCCTCCCGAGTAAGGAATTTTGTTGGCATCTATTCCAAACAAGGACCAACCACTGGCTTGGTCACTACAATACACTTCACCGTCGACTACGGTGATTCCGCACGGCATAGAACTCGAAAAAAAGTCGGCGTTGATACCGGCAAAATAAGAACGATTGCTCGTACTGTGCGATTCCGCTGCATTCGATACCGTACCAAGCCCCGTGAGCGTGTCCTTATGTTTGATAGCCCGCACATCGACATTTTCATTTTTCAAATCGGTCGTTGTATAAAATACACGCAGATTGACAGGACCAGCCAATTTTATAGAAGTCTGAGTCGTGCCCGGACCTATATAGGCATGATACAATGTATCTACTCGATACTCTTTTCCATGTAATATCCACGTGCCGGATGCAAAACCAGCCATGACATATAATAGTGCAAGGACACAGGAAATCAGCCTTTTCATCGTTTTTTATTTATTGGTTTATGAAACGGAATTAAAAAGGAGACGCTTCATGAAGTGTCTCCTTTTTGACTTATCGATTGTTAAATTAACGAACAATCACTTTGGAGACTTTTCCATCTACCTTTACAAGATAGATACCCGCATTACATTTAACATTCATTTCATCTTTGCTAATCAATATACCTCCCACGTTGTAAACTTCCACGCTATTGGCATTACCGATTACATTGATCTCTCCGTGGTTGGCAACGACCTTAGCCGTGGTAGTCTCTACACCTTCTACTGACGAAGAAGCTAAATCGAATATATATTTCGAAATAAACGCATTATTGACTCCTGCTGCCGGGAAATAATGATAAATCTCGGCTTGTGTATCGGAAACAGGTACTGCGGCAAACCACTGTCCGAACGCCGGATTGGCCAAAATATTCGTTCCTTGACTTTTCATTTCGGCCACTTTCTCTTCGTCGCTCAAACGTAAAACAGCAAAGCCCGACTCATAAGCAACCTCTGTCGAATAATAACGCTGGCTATATACCAGATAATCTTCATCTCCTATCGTAAAGAAACAGCTTCCAACCATATCGGTAGGAAAACATGTCATACTTTCCGTTTCTTCTTTCAAAGGAACAATCGTATAATCTTTCACTTTGGTAGCATTTCCGTCTTCTTCGATATGCATTCTTTTCACACCACACTTACGTTCATGAATAATGATATCACCATCATATTCATAAGCAATCGTCTGAGTAGAGGCTGTACCCTTTAACGTTCCGTCATTGCTATTCTCAAAAGCGACCGACACATCGACTGCATTCATATTGTCCACATCTTGTGCACCATTCTTGATCGGCAGAATATAAACATACGGACTATTCGCACACAACAGATAGAATGTACCTCCTTCTTCGCTCAATACGTTACCCGAAGCTTTTCCGAAAAAATCGCTACGTCCGCAGGTTACACCCATAGAAGGCAATATCAAGGTTATATCGACAGCCTCTCCTCCTGCCGCAGGATAAATACGGATAGGACGAGAATCTCCCGTCTGAGTCCCGAAAGTTCCACTCTCATTCTGCACGATGATATTACCGGCATCATCGGCACAAATACCCATACTACCTTGCGTGGAAGTCAATGTAGATTCTTTTCCGTCTTTAGTCCATACATCGACAGTACCATCATTTTTATTCTGAATATAAAACTTACCGTTCGCATACGTTCCTTGACGCATGTTTGTAGCATCACCCACTGGCGTTTTCCATTCTTGTGTAATTGTTGCTAACTGTGCAGAGACTCCCACAACAGAGAATAATGCAACTGCACTTAAAAGTAATTGTTTCTTCATTTCTAGATCAATTTAAGTTAATAATATGTTTTTCATTTATTTAATTTATTTGATATATATCACTTATTTAATAAATAAATTTATTAACAGTTCAAATATATAGACTAATATTTATATAACCAAATTTTTTGTGTAAAAAATTTGGTTATATAGTATTTTTTATCAGAGATTTATTCTTTTCCCCGATAAAGGTTTCATTTTCAAGGATTTTCCAGATGGTAAAATAACTTCATGAGCCTGTGTATCCATATTTACGACATACCAGACACGTTGCCCGTCCTTCGACTGCCACTCAGAACCCATCACCACATGGTTCTTTCCGAAAGTGGGAACATCGATCTGCGGATTGTCACCACCGGGAACAAACTCTCTGATATATCGTCCCTCGATAAAGATATCGTGCTGTTTCTTTCGTAACTCCATCAAAGTGCGCAGGAAGGTAGCCTCTGTCTTCGCCTCGTCACGCATCAATAGAGTCGGGTCTACCCAACCGAGTTGAGAACCATACAGGAAACATTGCATGTTCTGATAACGGAACTCGCCTTTTGTCACGTCGGCAGTAGGAGTATAAGTGTAGGCGCAAGTTATCACCCGATCGGAATAGACCGTAGGAAACAACGGCACGATACGACAATTGGCATGGGGAGTATTCACTGTCAACAACATATCGAATAAAGGAATATAGCATTCCGAATTTTCTTCGGAGAACACAATATTATCCTTTCTCAAATGATTGCCCCGAATCGAATCGATTAAAGCTTTATACGATTTATACCAAAAATCTCCGCCACCTGCGGCATGTCCGTGATTCTTCGCAAAACAAGGCTGAGGAGCCGCAGCCGCAATCTGATCGATATACACCCCGTTCGTATGCAATTCGTTTTGAATTTTATCGGCCAACCCGATAATAATCTCGTGCCACAGACTTGAAGCCGGACAAGTGACCGTATTCAAAACTTTCGACGTAGGATAAATTTCGGTATAAAGCGTACCGTCGGCCTTACGGCAAGATGCAGAAGCTCCATTCAAAGCTGTATAACTATCGGCTGCGGGATCCCACAATCGACCGTTTATATAAGGGACAGCATGACATTTCCGCTTTTGAATGGTAGAAATCATTCCTTCAAACTCCGGTTTAGCCGGGAAATAATCGGGATAATGAGTATCATAAGGATAGTTATGCCAATAGTAGGTATGTACACCGATACCTTCACCGAAAAAGTCGATCGTCTTATTGATAGCCGCCATAACGGTATCGGTAACACCTTTCGAACGTATCCACAAATCTTTATCCAACAACCACTGCGGTATATTGCGAGACTGCAATGATTTATTTCCCCACTCACATGTAAATGTAAACGGCCTGTACCATTGCAGTGCAGCAGCTTGCCAGCCGTCTGGATTATAGCCGACAACAGTAGTCCACGGCAAATCGAAACGCCCGGTCGTGGCATCGGTCCACCCTTCGGAAGTTACCACCTCCGTCACAAAAGTAACACTCTTGCTTCCACACACGGCCCGCAATTCCTTTCCGCAAGCATTACGATCTTCGGTCGCATAATAGAAAGAACCCTCCCCGTTTATGCATCAACAACAGTTGCATGGAGCCGGTACATGATGGATAAGTTACTTTATAGGCGCCTCCTGTCGCCATATCAAATTCATTCCCCCAGCCGGCAGAAGTAATCATCTTCCCATCTTTTGGGCGAACTACTGCTATACGCGGGAATTGAGCTTTGGAAATAACCCAACCCTTAGGAAGATCGGCGGTCAAATCCCAATACAACAGTTCGGAATGATCGGTAGCCGTCACTTTCATACGAATAGGATACATACGTTTCTCATACGATAAACGCATATCCCATACGAACACGACAGAAGCAGAGGTATCGTTTTGTATCACCTCATAACCTTTATAGACTCCATGTTCGGGAAACAACATGGGATTTTCTCCTTGAATACCTTTATAAGTGAGTACCCACGGTATGGCATTCGTCGACGGAACGACCATTTCCTCTCCATCGTTCAATTTCATCGATTGAATATTGAAAGCCTTTTCTTTCGGGACTATCAACTCCACGCTGCCATTACCAACTTTCACTGCATCAGCAGTCTCCTCTACCAAAGCTCTATGCGTTGCAAAAGCCGGCAAAGTTACCCAACAAGCGAAAAGGGCAAAAAATACCCTTCTCGCTCCTAAGAACCATTTATCATTCATTATAACCTGGATTTTGTGTTAAATTCGGGTCTTTATTTCTCTCTGATTGCGGGATCGGCCACAAATAGAATTTATCGTCCCAATAACGACTTTGATCCCTCACGTGTAATTTATCCGAATAGGCATCATACGAAGCGATATCGTTCAAATCGTGACGGTCGCTAGTTTTGAAATTAGGAATATCGGTTGCCTCCATACCTGCATACGTCACAGTCGACAAAGGCGCTCCATAACTTGGTTTGGAATTTTCCAAATCGCCAATTTGCCAGCGCCTCATATCAGCAAAATGTAATCCTTCCATCGCCAATTCTACCTTTCTTTCCCGACGTACCAACTGACGCATTTTATCTATATTACCTTTACGATCGGACGAAACCTCTGGCATGCCGGCACGAAGACGCACTTTATTAATCGCATCGTAAACCGTATCGTCGAGTTCTCCCAATTCTATTTTTGCTTCGGCATAAGTGAGCAGAATTTCGGCATATCGCATAATAGCAATATTACAAGTAACCGTCGAATAATCTTCGGTAAGTCCACCTACATATTTGTACCATAAATAACCGCAACCATTGGACACGAAACTCGTCCATGCTGCCGTTCCATTTACATCGGGATTATTCGTTTTCATCCATCTTTTTAAAGCCGCGTTGTACATTTGAGTCTGATTGGCAAAAGCTTCCACTATAAATTTATTCGTGCCCGAAGCCGTATAATAGTCGATCGTATCGCCATGCATTTTCAAAGTAGCACCGAAACGAGGGTCTCGGTTCTTATTCGGAGCTTTCGGGTCATACAATGGAGACTCGTCGATACGGAGCCCGTCGATGCACTCATACGTATCGGCCAATAGACTACCCGGATGTTGTCCGGTCTGAGCGAACATACGAGGACCATTGCCCAATGCAACCCAATGATATTTATTCGTATTATTTACCATTTGGTCGGAATACATCAACTCCCATAACATTTCATTACGCACATCGGATTTTGTCTGTCCTTCTTTGGTAAACAAATCGGCAAAGTTCTTAGCCAAATCACGTTGTCCGATCACTCGATTAGCGGCATTAGCAGCAGTACGAAAATAATCCATCGCTTTACCACCGAAATTAAGGCTGCCGGCAAACAGAGCTGCTCTCGCTTGCAATCCATAAGCTACAGCTCTATCCACGCGGCCGCGTTCTGTTGCCGTCCAGGGCATTTCTTCGGCAATCAACCCAAGTTCTTCGATAACAAAATCCATAACTGTTTGTCTCGAAGTGCGAGATGCATTATAATCCTCAGTGGTAGCCGGTTTCGTAAAAAACGGAACATCACCGAAAGCAACGACCAAATTATAGTAAGCATAAGCCCTCAATACACGCGCCTCGGCATAGTAACGTTTAGCCTCATCGCTCATATTTTCAATATTTCCCGAGGCTCCATAAATTACAGCATTAGCTCGTGCAACCAATTTATACAAACCAGACCAATACGCCAATATACTACTATTGTCGGGAGTACACCCCGAACCTGCGCCAATGGTCGTATTCTGAGCTCTCTCCATACTCAATCCCGTAAAATTATCGATAGTGACGACAGCAGGACGATGCAACGAGTTCGTAAACGTCCCCTCCATATACAATAGATTGTAAATACCTACGACCCCTTCCTTCAATCCAGCTTCGCTCTCATAAATTCCACCGCTGTCGTAAGAGGGAGATTGAGTATCCAGAAAATCGGAACATGCCACGAAGGCAATCCCCGCCAGAGCGATTATTATCTTATTTATCGTCTTCATAATCATATTTTTTAGAAATCAAGATTTATACCGAAATTAAATGTTTTCATCACCGGATACATAGCTCCGCTGGTTACACCGGTTTCGGGATCATAACCTTTATAACCACTATTGATCGTAAACAAATTAGAAGCCGTGAAATAGAGCCGCAAATTATCAATGGACACTCTGTTCGTCCACTTCTTGGGCAAGGTATAACCCACAGTCAAATTTTTCAATCGCAAATAGGCTCCGCTCTTGATCCAAAATGAAGATACAATATTATTCATATTTGTAGAACCTGCATCGACTAACAAAAGAGGATATTCCGCATCCGGGTTTTCGGGGCTCCACGTATCGAGCTGGCTCTTGAAAATCGTACTGTTTTGAACCAAAGGTCTTGCCCCAGCTCCGGAATAATACAAATCACGTTTACCGACTCCCTGAAAAAACAGAGACAAATCGATTCCCTTCCATTGGCCGCCAAGCGTAAAGCTATACTCATAACGAGGCGTGGAATTACCCAAGATAACTCGGTCTTTGGAGTTAATCTCACCATCGTGATTTACATCGACATAACGTATATAACCCGGTTTGATATTCGCTTTGTTCCCTCCATACACGCAATCGGCCATATCAATTTCTTCCTGACTTTGGAAATAACCGTCGGCGACATAACCGTAGTACGATCCAAGTGCTTCTCCCTCTCGCGTAATCGTCGGTGACGAATCATATTCTTTCCCGTAAAGATTGGTAACCGTATTCTTTACATCAGACAGATTCGCTTTCACATAATACGATAAATCGCCTATCTTGTCTTGCCAACCGATCGAAACTTCCCAACCGTTATTGCGCATAGAACCGGCATTCTGCCACGGAGCGCTCATACCTACGAAATCAGGCAGATCGAATTGCTGAAGCATTCCGCTAATGTTACGAATATAATAATCGGCGGTCAAAGACAAACGAGATTTGAATAAAGTAAGGTCCAAGCCCACGTCAAACTGTTTAGACTTTTCCCACGTAATCAATTCGTTAGCCAATTGAGCCTGAGCGATTCCGGTCGTCAGTTTTTTATCGAACCAATAATTGACCGTACCCGACAAACTATTTACTGCTGCCACGTAGGGATAATAGCTACCGATAGACTGGTTACCCATTGTACCATACGAAACCCTCAGTTTCATATCGTCCACCACAGTCTTTGCAGGCTCGAAAAACGACTCTTCCGAAATTCTCCAACCGGCCGAAGCCGAAGGAAAGAATCCCCACCTACTCTCCGGGCGGAAACGGGAAGTTCCATCATAACGCCCGTTTAATTCTATCAAATACCGGTTATCGTAAGAATAATTTACCCGATAAACGTAAGACAACTGCGCCAGTTCATATCGGTTACTGGAATTACCGGCAGTAGTTGCATCGCCATGCATTAAATCTTCATAGCCATCGTATTGGAAATTTTGACGACTGGCTAATAGATAATTATAATCAAGTTTCTCTGCTTGGAAAACGCCCATTACCTTAAAATAATTACGTTCTATCGTTTTCTCATACGAAGCCTGAGCAATGAACTGCTGGTTCACTGTTTTCGTACGTTCTTCTTGTCGAGTACCATTATTGCTCGTCGAAGGATAGGTCATCATGAAACGGCCTCCCTCATAAGTATCGTAAGGACGTATAAATACAGAACCCTCGGAATTTACCTGACGGCGAGTATAGTCGGCTTTCAAATAAAGGCCTTCCAACGGAGTAAGCTCGGCAAAAGCCCTGAAAGTCACTTCGGGAGCCACATCTTTACGAGTACCTCCGTCGTTCACTATGGCCAAAGGATTATATCCGGTTCTTCCGTAACCATAAGTACCATCGTCGTTCAATGCCGATGTAATCGGAGTCATGGTAAGAATGCTCCCGATAATACCTGCGGCAGAATCCTGAGAAGGACGTATAGCAGTAGCTTGCCGTATATGGGCATCGACTCCGACCTTCAACCATTTCCGAACCTGCATATCGGTATTCAAACGTAATGTAGCACGCGAAAAACTATTATTAGGAATTATACCGTTTTGATAATAATACCCCGCATTGGCAAATACATTCAACAACTTCGTTCCACCGCTCACACTCACCGAATGACTTTGCTGGAAACCCGAATCTTTCAACACCAAATCTTTCCAATCGGTATCGTAATAGTTGTAATTATCGGCTCCCTGAGTTTTATATATCTCAATAATATCTTTATACACAGGATCCTGACCATTATTGACATAAGCCTTGTCCATCTGAGTCATATATTCGATTGCACTTACAGGTTCGGGCAAGTAGGTCGGTGTCGAAAACCCGGCATAACCATTGTAATTTACTTTTACCTTACCCTCGGCTCCACGTTTGGTCGTAATCAAAATGACACCATTCGACGCCCGTGAACCATAAATCGAAGCCGATGCCGCATCTTTCAAAATCGAAATAGACTCTACCGTATTCATATCGATACGATTCATATCGCCTTCTGCTCCATCGATTAGCACCAACGGAGAAGTCGATGAATTGAGCGAACCAATACCTCTAATCTCGATAGAAGCGTTATCGGCTCCCGGCTGACCCGACGATTGTACAGCCGACAATCCCGGCACAATTCCCTGCAAAGCTGTCGATAAATTTGAGGTACTCTTTCGAATCAAGTCCTGCCCCGATACGCTTTGCACCGCACCGGTCAAATTCACTTTTTTCTGTGTACCATACCCTACTACGACAACTTCATCAAGTTCCGTCAGAGAAGAAGATAACTTTACATTAAGTTCATTTTCCTTACCGACCTTTACAGTCTTCGATTCCATTCCCACATACGAGAATTTCAGCACATCACCCTCGCTCGCTTTAATGGCAAAACGGCCATCGATATCGGTACTAACAGCAAGCGATGTCCCGTCCTTTACAACTGCTACACCCGGCAACGGTTCTCCGTTATCATCGGTAACAATTCCTCTCACCGTCGATTGCGCTATCGCCATCGATGGCAGCATGAAGAAGAGTAGCAAGAAAAACAATAAATTTCTCGCAACTCCTTTTTTACTCGAATAAGACGCTTTCATAAAAAATGTGTTAATTATTATATACTCTCTAATATCTGCCAACATTGATAAAGCCCCCTCGGTACATGGAAGCAACCCTTCCACTTTCCCCCTTTCAACGAGAGCAACACTTCTCCCCGGCGATTCAAATAACCGAACCATTCGGGATATTCCTTGTCCTTAAAATGAGACCATGTATAATCATGGATTTTTTCGAACCATTCCCAACAGCCCTTATCGCCAGTCATTTGATATCCCTTCAACATAGCGATGAGCGTTTCGATATGGACCCACCACAGTTTTTGGTCCCATTCGAGCTCCTGCGGAGGATATCCTTTCATATCCATAAAATAGAACAAACCTCCATACTCTTTATCCCAGCCGTAGTTTACCATCTTCAACGCCGTATCTTTCGCTTTCATAATAAGCTCCGGCCTATTCAGCCTTTTTCCTAAATCCATAATAAACCACATCGCTTCGAGCGAATGGCCGGGATTCATATGACGACCTTCGAAACAATCGGAAAGCTCACCGTTTTCAAGAACATTTTCCACGACCAAACCTCCCAATTCTGGACGGAGGAAAACCTCCATAACCTCATGAATACAATCTTCAAACGTTCTGTTCAGACACTCCGTACTGAGTAAGGGTTCTATTTCAAGAGCCAGATTACATAAAATCATCGGGAGTGCGAAGTTCTTCAAATCACGAGTCCCTTTATGAATCTTGTTCCATTTACCTTTGGGGTTATCTGCTTTCGACAAGATAATATCGAATGTCTTCTTGGCTATTTCAGCATACTCCTCGTTACCCGTCGCGATATACAACTGTCCGAACGCCATGACCGCAAAGGTATACGAGAAAATATTATACGGTTCTACAAGAGGATTTCCCTGACGATCGAGAGAAAAATACCAATTGTAATTCCCGTCATGCCCATACTTTTTCAAGAATTCTGCACCTTGAATCGCACAATCGAGCCACTCGCGACGCTTCTCTACTTTATTGTAAAGCATAGAAAACAACCATATTTCCCTCCCTTGTAGCCAAACGAACTTATCTGTATCGTAAACGCTACCATCTCTATCGAGGCAGGAAAAATAACCTCCATACTCCTTATCTTGAGAATTCTTTAACCAAAATGGTAATACAGAATCGAAAAGCTCCGATCTATATTGCTCTGCCAACACTTTAAAGTCCATAATATCTAAATTTTAACTATTTCCTCGACAACCAATACTTTTCTATCTCTTCGAGAGATTTCCCCGCCGTTTCGGGTATATAGCGCCACATAATCAGCATATAAGGCACACACATGACTGCAAACAACAAGAATGTCCCGGCCGGAGTTATCGTACCCAATAACCACGGAGTAAGCTGGCTAACCAAATACGTTCCTACCCATAATGCAAATCCGGCAATGGACATAGCTATACCACGCACTTTCGTCGGATACATTTCGGACAACAACACCCACACAACAGCACTGATCGAAACCGCCGTACAAAATACATACAACAAGAAAAAAATCAGCATCAATATGCTCGAAAGGCCTAACGATTCCCCGAACGAGAAATAGAAAGCGATAAGTAATAACGAAACAATCATTCCGCTGACGCCATAGTACACCAATTTCTTACGCCCTATTTTATCGATGATGAGTAATGCCAATATTGTCGTCCCCATATTCACGACACCGATCAAAACCTGATAGAAAAGGGAATCGCCTCCCGACAGTCCGGCATTTTCAAATATCGTAGGCCCGTAATACAAAACAGCATTTACACCCATAAACTGACCCAAAATCGCAATACATAATCCGGCAACGACGGCTGTAAGAATTCCGGGTTGAAACAAATACTTGAATTCCGATTTCGTCTCGTTGGCTATATGAGCCTGCAACTCCTCGACCTGCTTCTTCGCCCGTTCTTTCCGAGAATAAATCTTCCCGAAAATAGACTCCGATCGGGCGACCTTCCCTCTCAACAACAACCAACGCGGACTCTCCGGTATAATAAACAAAATGATGAAAAACAAGAGTGCAGGCAAAGTTTCCATACCCAGCATCCCTCTCCAAACTTCATCGACAAATATCCAATTCATCAACTCGCTATCGAATCTCGTGCTCTCCGAGACACTCAACAACCAATAATTAATAAGGTATGCTCCCAAAAAACCGACGGTAATAGCCAGCTGATACAGCGAAACCAACCGGCCCCGATACTCGGTTACCGCTATTTCAGAGATATACATCGGCGAAACAATCGAAACGATACCGATTCCTATTCCACCGACAATACGATAAAAAACAAGCCATTGATAACTTCCACACAATGCACAGCCAATGGCCGAAACCGAAAACATAATCGACGCGAAAATCATCGTCAACCGACGACCTATCCAATCGCTCATCGTCCCAGCCACGGCAACCCCGGCGATAGAACCTACAAGAGCACACCCCACATACCAACCTTGTTCTATATCATTTAGCCCGAACAAGGTCGTAACCTGTTTAATCGTACCGGAAATCACCGCCGTATCATACCCGAACAGGAAACCTCCACATGCAGCCACAACGGCCAGAAACAAGATATAACCGATGTTATACGATGATTTTTTCATGGTCATTTTATTTCGAAATATTCCCGGTAACGATCATAAAGATGCCCAGCCTGTAAATAGGCCGATTGAGGGCTCATAAAATGAGAAAACTCAAACGTAATAGCTTTGTCGTAGCCGGCACGTTTCGCAGCTTCCAGTTTCAAACGTAATTTATCGAACTTAATCGGGAAAAACTTAATGGGCATATCCCGATCGAACGACTCCGCATTCGTCCAACATTGCATGCCGTATTTATCGGCGAGTTTCTTATTGACCGAAAAAAACGCATCGAGTTCGTCATAATCGATATGCCCGTCTTGAAATGCACAAGCATCGACCACATCGTGTATTCCATCGAAGATCTCGTTCCATTCCCGTTCATGCGTTTCCACCGAAATAGATTCGGCCTTTGTCAATCGCCCGCTCGAAGCCTGAACCGCCTTTTTACCGTCGATCCACGGCGATATGAACGTAGGCAACCCTCCCGAAACGTCTTTGCATTGTTTCCCCATAGCACGGAAAGCATCGATTGCCCCTTTGGTCTGGCGACTGATTTCCCCGCTTATATACCAGCCTCCGAAACTTTTGTACTTCCCGTAATTCTTCCAAACCTCATCAATCACATATTTATTATGTTCGATCTCGTAAGTCATATCCCGGGTTTCCCAAAACTTACCGGAATCGTACAAACCGAACCAAAATTTCATACCATATTTCTCGGCCAGCCGAAGAAACATATCGACCAAATCGACCGACGGCATATAACAACCTTTGCTCAACAAATACTTAGACGGATAAGTAATAAATTTTTTATATCCCGAACGAATAAGTATGACCGTATCGATTCCGATGGCTTTCATATACCGGAAGTCCCGATCCCATTCTTTCTCACCCCAATTCTGATGTGGAATATCGTGAGATATTTCGTCGAGAAACGTCCCTGTGATTTTCAACCCATTAGATTTAGGGACAATAAGTCCACCGCCCTCCGAGGTTCCAGAAAACGACGAAGACACACCATTACTACCCAATGCTTCTATTTGAGAACCTATTACCGCCGAGGTTCCAGCAAGTGCGACTTTTTTAAGAAAATCTCTCCTGTTATTCATGATATATCTAAAAATATACTGTGTTTTATGCAATAGTTAAGCTAAAATGTTAATTACTTAACTATCACACCTACAAATATAGTATATTTTTATTTATATACCACAGAATAAATAAAAAATTTTATTATATATACTTATTCTTCGAACATTCGACTTCTCGATATTAGACAAGAACCTATCAAACCGGCATTATCGCCAAGTTTAGAAATCACAATCGTCGTATCCCGATTGACCAAATTGAGGGAATATTTTCGCACCGCCGTCTTAATCGGTTGCAAAATATAATCCCCGGTAAGAGACAAAGCCCCTCCTATAATTACTAACTCCGGGTTAAGGATATTAATCAAACCGGCAATATGTTTTCCCAAATTATTACCTATGTCTTCAATCAAATCGATGCACATCACATCGTCTTTTTCCGTTGCGGCAATCACATCTTTTAATGTAAGGGCATTCTTCTCTCTTATTCGGGAAGACAACAAAGATATTTCTCCGTTCGCCTCCCGCTCCATCAATTTCCTAATTAAAGCCGAACCGGAAGCCTCGGTTTCGAGACAGCCCTTTTTTCCACAATGGCACAATACTTCATTATCGTAACTAACGACATGACCGAACTCACCAGCGAAACCCGATTTCCCCGTATATATTCTGCCATCGACAATAATGCCTATCCCCAGTCCCCAGCTCACATTCACGAATATAATGTTTTTCTCGCCATGCACATTTCCTTGCAAGTACTCTCCATAGGTCATGGCACGAGTATCGTTCTCGATAGTCACATTATACCCCAGCTTTTCCCGAAGAACCTCCGCCAAAGGCCTCTCTTCGAAATTAAAAATACTATAACTATATCCCGAAGCAGGATTTACCCGCCCCGATATATTGATATTTATATTCAAAATTTTCTCGCTATTAATCGAGAGAGTTTTAATAAACTTCTGTATGATACCGGCTAATGCATCCAAGCTCTCTTTGGTATTGGCATTCTTAAACGGCACATCTAATTTCTTATCGATCAAGTCGCCTCTGAAATTCACAACGCCGATATGCAAGCTGGAATGCTTAATATCTACACCGATAAAATACCCCGACTCTGGATTCAACCCATATAAATTGGGATGCCTTCCCCCATTCGTTTCTAACTTCCCATAGACATTCAAGTAGCCATTACCGCACATCTCATCGATAAATTTCGTAACAGTAGGCACACTCAAATCCAATTCTTTGGACAGCTCTGTAATCGTAGAACAACCATTCTGAATATAATGAGTAATAATTCTCTTCTTTATAAGAGAATTTTTCGACCCTTTCTCAAACTCTTTCAACAATAAATGAGGCATAACGAGATTACTTTTTTCGACTTACATTGATAAAATAGGAATAAAAAACAAACCCGATCGAAATACTCCCGTCAAACTTATCTTTATTCCTGCTTGCGCTATCTTTCCGTAAAAATAATAAATTTGTTCAAAACAGAGAAATTAAATAAATATATTTATTAATATTTTTATCGACAAATTCATTACCGATCACCTTTATGATTACAAACAGACAGAAACCAATCGTAATCCTACACATCTACTCGCTATATCATCGCACAAAACAGAAAGTTATTTTTTAGATATGCCCTATCATCTCATAAATAAAAGAACGGAGAGCCGAATTCGACTCTCCGTTCCACCACGAATCTAAATTCTTACTTATTTATTCCTCAACTTTGAAAGCATCGATCTCACGGATACCGGGAAGACCATAGTTAGCTTTTTTAAGACCGTTAACATAAACAGTCATACCAATTCTCTCCGGATGGCCTTCAAGTTTAGCAGCATCTCTCAAACTCTTAGCGGCATCAGTATCATTTAATTTTACCAAAAGACATTTCGAACCATCTGTCTCTTCTGCATTATCTGCAATAAATACTTGGCTATAACCAGTAAATTCAGCAGCACCAGCCCATTCTATATCTCCGGCTTGTTTAGCTTCATCGAACGATTTATAAGAAGTCTTTGAAGGTCCATTTTTAATACAACCCACAACATATCCTTTAACCGCAAAAGTTTCGCCATTTGCAATTTCCAAAGCCTCGGCAACAGTTTTAGCTTTTGTCCAATCCACTTCGGGAGTAGGATCAGGCTCTTCGCCGGCTTCAACGAAATGTTCTACTTGATTACGTCCGAAAGCGAAATCATCTATACAATAAGTAGTAGATTTCGATTTGCCTCCTTCGGCCACATAATGGAACCCGATATAAACGATATCGCCTTTTCCTTCCAAGCTGATATCGCCCGAAGCCACCCATTTGAAATTGCCATCGGCAGAAGTAGCAATCTTCACATCAAGTTTTTCCTTGCTCGAAGCGGTAGATTTAGGCTCGTTCAACACATAAACTTCAAGTTTGGTAGATGCTTGCCAATAGGAACCTTCACTATAAAAAGAGAAGATTTTTTTAGCCGCATCCTTTACATTCAAAGCCGGAGAAATCATCCACCAGTCATAAGCCAAACCGGCATTTTTATCGGTGCTATCGTGAGCGGTAGCCTGAATATATTTATCTACCGAATTATCGGTCTTATTTGTAAAAATCTTACTTTGCCATGTGCGATCGTCATCGGCCGGAGAAACAATCTCGTGGGTCCAACCCGGGCACAATTCATTGATAGGCGTATAATCTGCCTCGATATTGTTGAACTGATAAATCGTATCTTTCACAACAACCGACGGAGTACCAGGGTTTCCACCATCGCCACCGTCACCACCCGTACCGGGCAGATCCTCGTCTTCACTGTTCGAACAAGCGGAGAATCCGGCAACTGTCATAGCTGCCATAAAAATCCATGCAAATTTTCTCATCTTTTTCATATTAAAATTTATTTGGGGTTAAAAATATTATTACGATTCATACAAAAATAGATTGCTCCTCGGCATAACCAATTTCATTTGATTTTGCGCCCGACTCACCCTATTGAGAGAAATCGAATCCTTTGAGATCGGCAAACGGCTTATCCAGCGACCGTACGGTCAACTGCCAAGTTCCGTCATAGGCCTCGTTATCTTGGAACCACCCCGCAATCGCAGTAATTTCTCCTTTGTTGTCGCTACCGGGGGTAGGAATGCGACGATCGGCAAACCGAGCATACTCACTGGTTGATATATATACATCTACCGTATTGCCACTGTCATCGGCAATCTCCCGAGAACGCGGAAACCCGATATTATATTTTTTATCGGCACTATAAGTAGAAGGAGCAAACGTAGGGTTCAAAGCGTACTTCGCCAAAGCGGCCGTCACATTCTTTCCGTCCGACGGGAACGGAAGAATCTCATCGTTCAATTTCTTTCCATCGGAATCGTATCCTGTAAAATAGACATCCTTAATCTTTACGATTTTAAAATAACCATATTTGTCCATTTCGGTGATCTCTTTCAAAGTCTTTTCTTCCACAACTATTTTAGAAGGGTCGGGAGTTCCTATCTTCTGGATATGTTTCATCGCCAGCGTATACGGGATACGCCCGGGCTCTTCACGAATCTTGTTGTCATTGCGATATCCGCGTACTCCCAACTGGGGGGCTGCCGCATAACGTCCCAAAACCAATCCGTTACAGCGAATAGCTACCACTTGTCCCAACGGCAACATACCCGAAAGACTGCCGGCATCGACCGAAACTTTCAAACAAGTATGGTCATCGTCCAGACTTTGTATAACGAAATATTTATATACGTTACCCGCACGGTCATCGGTAATAATCCGACCTCTAACGATGATATCGTTGGGAGAATCGATCGTATCGATTGTAAACAGGCCCTCTTTCGTATCGAAATTTTCGATAAGGTCTTTAATAGTTACCGTCTGCGGCCAAGCCTCATCGCTGCCTTCGGGAACCGTAGCAAAATCTTCGGGAATGGCATCGAATTCTTTTTCACACGCCGTAAACAGCATAAGAGCTGCAAATACGACACCGATATATTTTAATTGTCTCATACTCTAAACGATTTATTAAAATTTGAAACCGACATTGATAAACATATTGAAGCCCCAAGCATAATAATATTTATTGGGGAATTTGTCCACCGATTGTATATCTTTGGTTACACTCTTGTTATCCCGGCTGACACGACCTTGTTGATAACCGCCGGTAATCATGCTGGTATTATTGAGAATATTATTGAAGCTAAGGTTGATATTCAACTGTTGCTTACGATTGTTGAGATAAATCAATTTACCTACCGAAGCATCGAGCAAGAACCCGCCTTTAAGTTTCTCCTGCGAACCGATCATCTCCTTCTGATTGTAGTACTTAACGATATCGGAACCTTTATTCCCGGTATAGTCTCTAACAAGAACAGGTTTACCGGTCTTTTGATCAAAGCTCCAAACCATAGAAGTTTGGCCATTCTTATCGATACCGATAATGCGATAGCCGTTATAGTTCTGCTCCAATCCTACTTCATTGGGATATTTTCCGCCATACATATTCATGTGCGTGAAACGCGACGGAGAGAAATCGAGGTAATTGTTATCGAAGTAAGAAAGCGTTATGTCGGCAAACCACATCTTCGGGTGAAAATAATCCAGCGTAATGCTTGCGGCCAACTGAGGACCGTTGCTCACATGAAGACCTTCGGTGTAAACTTTTTCGGTATAATCGGTCGAAGCGGCCCGCCCGTCGACTATAACCGGCAATTGTTCGGTAAAGAGATTCATACCGTTCTCAGCGCTCATCGTTCCCATACAATCGTTGGTATATTTGTAGCTGCCATACGTTCCTGCCGCCGATATAGTGAAGCTGCTGTTCAACTTCACACTCACACCGGCCTCGACACCAAAGTGACGTTTATTCACGCCCGACAATGTATGATTTACATACGTGCGAAACTCATCGTGATAATATCCCGTACTTTCTACGCCATCGCGGAATTCCGTGAAGAATCCTGTTACCCGACCTTTTACAATCGATGTATTCAATTGATAGGTCAAATCGGCCGAGAATACTTTCTCCGATTTCAAACCTCTGATACGAGTATCTTTAATACGAGGCGCTACATAGGCATAACCGGCCAACGGAGCCCGAGATTCCGCCAAAGCATTTAACGACAAACGATTATGTCCGTCTATCTTATATACGATACCGGCCTTGATACTGGGATCTATAAAATACATCTGTTTACCGAAGCCCTTAGACCGGGCTCCAATAACCTCGGCACGACCGTTTCTCATCAAACCTTCACGTTGGAAAGAGGTATAGGATAACCGTGCGGCATAATAGATATCGAACAAGGGTAATTTCCAATCGTTCTGTATAAATGCCGAAGCATTGATAACATGCATATTGTAATTATATCCGAACTTATCACCTTTATAAACAGCTCGGTTCGGGTCGTCCAAATCATTCTGGATAATGTCCTGATTGTCGGTAAAGTCACGCTCGGCAAACTGGTCTATATCGATCCACTGATTAGCCCCTAACAAATCATCGACGGTTTTGTAGTGCATTCCTTTCGCATATTTGGCTTCGATACCGGCCGTCAATTTGAGTTCGCTATTCAACTGATTGGTGTACAAAAAGTTCAAAGGTATTTCCATCAAGTTGTTGTGACGACGCTCCAAAATATACTTGGCACTTCCGTTGGGATTAATGGCATTGTTGGTATAGTTCGCGCTATACATCGCATTCCAATTAATCTGGGTAACGTTAGGATCGCCGGCTCTCCATAAATCGGCAATCTGATTGGCCAATCCCTTATTCACCTCTTTGTAATAGGCATTATAAATATCGTCGGGACCATCTACCGCCAACTGATAATATTGCCAACTGGGTAAATTACGGTAATAATCGGGACGGGGATCGGGGGCGTTATAAAAAGCTATCGCCGAATTACTGTATTGGCTGTAATGGAATCCTACGCCGGCAGACAATTTGCTCTCATCGTCGATTTTCCAGTCCCAATTAAAAATTGCCGTAGGGTCATAACTGTGAACGATGCGGGAATTACGCTTTTCTCCGTCTTGATATCCCCAATAAGGATTGTAATAAATCCCCCGATAATCGTAAACCTCCTGTGAAACGGCAGCCGACTGTGCCCGTTTGGTCGGTGCACCGAACGTCGTCAAGGCAAATCGATGGTCGCCCAATACTTTCTCGGCAGCAAGGAAATAGCCGAAAGAGTTGTAAAAGGTTCCTTCCGTGCGCCCCTCGTCGGCCCAACGATAAACGACCGACCCGGTAAAAGCCCAACCGTTGTCCATAATGCCGGTCGAGTAGATAGCCTGTCCGCGCAATTTATAAGCACGATTCGTATAAGCGGCATTTACATTCGTACCTGCTGCATAGTTGGTTGCCCGCGTGTTGATGTTCGTCGTTCCTCCCAAAGAACCGTAAGCATATCCCGGCATTTCAAGACCATTCACAGCATCTTTATTTCTCATGGCATTGTTTAATCCACCGAGACTCGAATAGTTGAAACGGCCGCGTTCCAAATCATTAAAGTTAAGTCCGTTTATATAGGTAGAAGATTCCCGTTGTTCATATCCCCGCACATTAAAACGCATAGGGCTATACGAATAACTGGCCGCTTGCAAATAAACATCGTCGGCAGCGCCGGACAGATAGGATGCCGATTGAGATGCGGCACTGCCCTCGTCGTCTATCGCCGACTCGTCGAGCTCGAAAATATTATCTTCGAGAGCCTGTTGATTAAGTGTATTGTCTACTTTCTTAGGTTGCAAAGAAGCATTCAAGGTATTTACGCCGTCATTTACCACAAAGTCGACAGAATAAGCCTTATAATCAGCCGCCGTAAATACAACAACCACAGACCCTGCCCTAACTTTCTTCAACTCAAAATTTCCGTCAAAATCCGTAACAGCCGACACGTTCCGTATCGCAACTTTTACATTCGCAATAGGTTTGTTTGTTTCATAGTCAACGACAACGCCTCTTACTGATGCGGCCTGAACAAAAGCCGGTACGACAAGAAGCCATGTCATTAATAACCATAGTTTACGATTCATTACATCAAAAGGTTTAATTATAACTGTGTTTATGTTTACAACCCTATTCCCCCTTTTATCAAGGGGCAGAAAAGGAATTTGCAAATTAAAAGATTATTTTCCATTATACAAACTTCTACGTTGGGAATATTTATTACAATCGTGTTAAATTGTAACCCTATATAAAATGTTAATTATCGGACAAAATGCAAGAAATTTTGGGAAATAAGCTAACTTTCAAGTTATTAAACCTATCACTATGTTAAAAATACCTTTCTAAACGACAACTGCTAAATCATATCTCACCCATCGTCCTAATACATTATCTCCATCATAAACATTAGAGCTAATGATATAATATGATTCTTACGAACGTCGCACACGGAAAGATGTCTTTAAACGCATTTCTTCCTACCGATAGAGATTTATTCCTAAAAAAATTTCGCTTATTTGTCAAATTAGAGTTATCTTGCGCCACATTTTAATTTAAGTCGAAAATTTCAAAAACAAAATTCCACACGAACTATGAAAAAAATAGGATTCTTGCTATTAGCCGTATTCTTGACAGGAGTGACTGTTACACAAGCACAAAAGAAACAATACGCTATATATGCGGTAGCATTCTACAATCTTGAAAACCTGTTCGACACGATTAATCAGCCGAATACGAACGACGAAGAATTTACTCCTTCGGGGTCGTACCGTTGGGGCGGATTAAAATATCGGAATAAACTCAACAACCTAGCTTATGCAATTAGCAATTTTGCCACAGACAACAGCAGCCCGTTCAAATTAAAAAACGGACCTGCCGTTATCGGCGTATCGGAAATAGAAAACGAACAAGTATTGGAAGATTTGATTCATACCGGCGAATTATCCAAACGAAACTATGGAATCGTACATTACGACTCTCCCGATTTTAGAGGAATCGATGTGGGTCTTATATATGACAAAGACCAATTTACACTCGAATCGAGCCGTAGCGCACGACTTAATACCCCTCAATTCCCGGACCTACGTACTCGCGACCAATTAGTCGTTTCGGGAATATTGGCCGGCGAACGGGTACACTTTATTGTCAACCACTGGCCTTCAAGACTCGGCGGAGAAAAACAATCGAGCCCAAAACGGGAAGCCGCTGCCGCACTGACTAAACATTTGGCTGACTCTCTTTTAGCGGCCGACCCCGACTCGAAAGTCATCATTATGGGCGACCTCAACGACGACCCGTCGAACCGCAGTTGCAAAACCGTATTAGGGGCCAAAAAGAAACAACAAGAAGTTCAGGCTGGCGGATATTTCAATACCATGTGGGAAATGTTCGACAAAGGCATAGGCACGTTGGCTTATAACGGCTCTTGGAACTTATTCGACCAAATTATTATTTCGGGGAACCTGTTAGGTAAAGATCGCTCCACCTTGAAATATATCCGGTCGGAAGTATTCAACCGAGATTTTCTAAAACAAAAAGAAGGCAAGTACAAGGGTTATCCTTTGCGAACCCATGCTGCGGGAGTTTATCTAAATGGTTACAGCGACCACTTCCCCACTCTCATCTATTTAGCCAAAGAGATAAAATAAATAAAGCTCGAAACACAAAAAGAGGGGTGATATTGTTCTATCACCCCTCTTTTCATTTTCTCCGGAATTAAAATATAACACGACGAGTTATCCTATCTTCATTCGATGATATACCCTCTCATTTGCACTATCTTTGCGCAGGATGCGAAAATAAGCTGCATTCGGCAAAGTCAAGCGAGCTTGCTTTTGCCCTCATTTGCACTATCTTTGCATCGAATTTTCAAAAGGGATTGCCCCATGACTCAGAAAGCGAAAACTTATATGCTACCCGTCGCAATGGTTACCGGAAGTTTGGCGGGATATTTACTCCCCGACCTTACAGCCCGATGGGCTACATTTCTGGCCCCTATCCTTATTTTCGCTATGCTGTTGGTTACCTACTGTAAAATTTCCCCGAACGATCTACATATAAAACCTCTACACGGTTGGCTTCTCGCTGTTCAGGTTATCGGCGGATTAACCATATTCGGTGCGCTTTATTTTTGGGATCCTATCATAGCGGAAGGAACTTTCATCTGCCTTTTCTGTCCCACAGCGACAGCCGCTCCCGTCATTACCGGAATGCTCGGAGGAAACGTCCCGACACTAATTTCATACAGTCTAATCAGCAATATGGCTGTGGCCATTTTATCGCCGATTATTTTTTCGTTCATGGGAATACATGCCGACATCTCTTTCCTCGACTCTTTCCTAACTATATGCAGTAAAGTGTTACCACTGCTTATCCTACCCTTAGGAGTGGCAATCCTCTTACGACAATGCCTACCCAAAATCCACACGGTACTGAATAAGCGGCAATCTCTATCGTTTTACATGTGGGCAGTTTCGCTTTTTCTTGTAGTGGGCAAAGCGGTCACATTCATCATCGGACAAGGGAGGGAAGCTATACCTCTCGAAATCGCCATCGCCCTCCTCTCTTTGATCGTTTGTATAGGACAATTTTATATAGGGCGAAAATTAGGTGGACGATACGGCGATAAAATTTCAGGAGCGCAAGGATTGGGACAGAAAAACACCGTGCTTGCCATTTGGCTGGCGCTCACTTATTTGTCGCCTATCACATCGATAGGCCCGGCATCATATATCATCTGGCAGAACAGCATCAATAGCTATCAACTTTACTTGAAAGAAAAGCAGACAATGAAAGGCTCTTAGAAACTGTTTTCATTTTTTTCAAATCGAATCTTTTCCGGTCGAACGACCTCAAAACTATTCCAAATTCAAACATAAAAAGCTAATTTTCCTCTTCCTCCTCATTCACCGCCGGAAGATTCTTTTTCGCTTTCACCCCCATGACTTTAAGTTTCTCTACACGTCCTATCAGATTTCCATTGCCGGTTTTCAGTTTCTTCATGGCATCGGTATAGGCCATAGCCGTCGTATTCAACGATTTACCAATCTTCTCCATATCCTCGACAAAACCGGCGAACTTATCGTACAATTTTCCGCCCTCCTCGGCTATATCGATTGCATTGCGGGTCTGCTTGTCCCGTTGCCACAAATCGGCTACGAGTTTCAGTGCGGCAATCAAATTCGTCGGGCTCAACAAAAGCACTTTCTTTTCATAGGCATATTGCCACAAAGCGTGATCGGCCTGCATAGCAGCCAGATAGGCAGCCTCGTTGGGAATAAACATCATTACATGATCGCCTTTCCCGACATAATCTTGATAGCTCTTCCCGGCCAGCTCGTCTATATGTTTCCTCACCGATACCAAATGCTGCTTCAATGCCAATCGAGCTTCATCGGCATCTTCCGCATTGACGTAATTGACATAAGCCGTGAGAGATACTTTCGAGTCGATCACCATTTGATGATTTTCTCCACCGGGATAACGGATAATGACATCAGGACGCATCTTCCGCCCATCGGAGCCCTGTATAGTATGTCCCTCTTCGTCCCGCAAAGTTTCCTGTATGAAATATTCCCGATCTTTTTCAAGTCCCGATTTTTCGAGAATACTTTCCAATATCATCTCCCCCCAGTCACCCTGTATTTTGGAATCTCCACGCAAAGCATGGGTCAGCTGTTTTGCCTCCGCACCTATGGATTCGCTTCTCTCTACCAATTCTTTAATCTGTTCTTTCAACGAAAACCGTTCGCGAGCCTCATTATTATAAGTTTCTTCCACGGTCTTTTTAAATCCCTCCAAACGCTCTTTCAAGGGATTGAGTATTTCGGCGAGACGTTCGTGGTTCATCTCGGAAAAACTCTTCGATTTCTCCTGCAATATCTCGTTAGCCAGTACCTTGAACTCGTTGTTCATCTCTTGCCGGATACGTTGGACTTCCTGCTTTTGAACTTCCATATTTTCGGAAAGCATTTGATTACGGGCTTGTAGATCGCCTTTCTCACGGTTGAGTTTCTCTCGCTCCCGGTTAGCAAAATCGAGTTGTGCCTGTACCTCGGCCAACCGCGCCGTACAGCTTTTCACCTGCGCCTCCAACACACCGTTGCGTACCTTCAAGTCAGCCGCCTCGCTTTCGCGTGCCGTCAGCGACTGCTGCCACCCTTTACGACTCGAATTATACACGACAAAAAATACCACGGTAGCAACCAAAGCCACCAATATGCCAACCCCTACTGCTATCATAATGATCTAATCTATATTCAACACCTCAAAAAATCGTTGTGCAATCTGCTCGAACCCGTTATTACCCGGATGAGAAGCGATATCCTTATCGGTAGTTATCGTTTCATATCCTTGCCAAGTCAATGTTTTAGCCTCGGTATTATCGCTATAACTTTCCGTTTGCACAATGGCTTTGTATTTCTTTCCACCGACATTAAAATCTATTTGTAACCGATTATCCGACAACACGGTATAATGGGTATAATTCAAGGACTGAGAGGTCGGGTCCACACGGGTGATAACCGTACCTATCAAACTGCGATTACCGGCTTTGTTAATGCCGTCTATCGCTACGAGGGTCACGGCATATTGTTTACACGCATTTTTTACAGACTTGATGACACTATTCGATACATACCAGCCATAAATCCACACGATACGAGCCCGAGGCGCATAGGCTTTTATGGTTGCGATCAGCTCTTTTGCCCCTTGCTCGAAGGCTTCTCTTTTACTCGATGTATTTACATTATCGCCAATCTGTATAACGACCAAATCCAAATCGTCGCTCAACACGGGACACAATCTATTATCCAACCAATCCATCTGTTGAGCCCGGTTTTCACAAGCCTCAAAATCGACTCCCGATAATTTCGTATCGGTATAGGCTGGATTGGCTTTTAAAAACTTTCTTTGGATAACGGCATGATAATCGCTCGCCGAGTCGGTCGCATTCATTCCGAAAGCGCCATTACCCAATAGTAAAGAATTCCCGATAAACAGAGCCTTATCAGGCATTTCAAATTTTCCATGATCGAAAATCAAGTCGGTTAGCTCCTCTCCAAAAAATTTGTCGCACGAGGCCATCGTTATCGACAAAATGATAAGGCATAAGTAAGAAGAGAAATATTTCATAAGCCTATACAAACAATTGTATTTGAACAATGTGACAACAAAGATATTAAATAACATGAACAGAGGCAAACGAAAAAATCATTCCCGCATAAATATTCTGCATCACACCTCTACAAACAGACGATAAATTTCACTATTCACACTTTTATAATTACTTTTGTACAAGTAACCGACAAAATTCCAACGCATGAAATTAGGAGATGTATGGTTCTCGGCCATTGCCGAAGCCGAAAACAGTGACCGCATGATTGTCGTTTCGGGACGTACCGAGATAGAACCGTTCATTCAATCGGGCAAGTTCAAAGAACGTGTTGAAATCACATGGAAATACGAGGCCGATAGTAAAGGCATGCCCAATGAGACTACCGGGAAACTGATGGAAGAAGTGCAGACCGTATTGAAACAGGCTATGGAAAAAGATAAACTGGCCATTTTCACAGGAATCTATACCGGAGACGGCGAACGCACATGGGTATTTTATACCCGCAATATACCTGCATTCGGACGTATGCTCAACGAAACTCTCGCTCCGTTCGAAACGTTACCTCTCACCATCTATACCGAGAAAGACCCCGAATGGAACGAATATCGGGAAATGTGCGAGCTTCAAGATCAGGATAATGACGATGAAGACCTCGATGAATGAAAGCGATACAGCACTGAACGTCCATTCGCACAATGAAAAAAGCGCTCTTACATATAGGCATATTCATTCTGTTTTCGGCTCAAATGGCATGTTCACATGGAGAAGACGAACCGGAAGATATTACTACTATCTCTGTCAATGAACCGGGCTCCCTATCTGAAATCATCGCGCCGAGCCAACGAGGCAGTATTACTAAATTAGCCGTAAAAGGATCTCTAAATTATAGCGATATTTCCTATATCCGCCAAATGCCGGAATTACTTTACTTAGATGTAGGAAACGTCATACTGCCCCACAACTACTTCCCGGATAATGCCATTTCCAGCCATGAAAAATTAGAGGCCGTAATTCTCCCTGTATCGCTCGATTCTATCGGGGCATCGGCATTTCGATGGTGCGAAAGGTTGCAAGCCGTCCGCCTGCCCAAAAAACTTAAATCCATCGGAGCGTATGCATTCGCCGGCTGTATCAATCTGTATGATATAGAATTACCCAACTCTTTGCTACATCTCGAAAAATATGCCTTTTCCGGTTGTAAAAGTTTATATACCTTGAAAATACCATCGAAATTACAACGTATATCCGACTATACTTTTTCCAAATGCATCAGCCTTACCGAAATAAAAATACCGGGAAATATCCGGGAAATAGGGTATAAATCATTTTCGGGTTGCAGCGGACTCCGAGAAATTAGCATCCCCTCGACTGTCAAAACAGTAGGTATCGGAGCCTTTGAAAATTGTACCGAATTAAAGGATATATCCTTGCCAACTACTCTTATCGAAATCAATTACTACACATTCTCAGGCTGTACCAGTCTCACTACTCTTACACTACACAGCAAGCTCACCGCTATCAACAACTACGCTTTTGCCGGATGCAAAAGCCTTACTGAAATACATTGTAAAAACAGCAACCCGCCTTTAATCGGAGAAAATACATTTCGAGACGTAAACCGCATCGGCTGTAAAATATTCGTCCCGTCGAAACGAGCGAAGAAAAGTTATAGTACAGCCCTCTATTGGAATGAATTTACCATTTATATAGAATGATGCCTACTGTTCTTTATTCGAATCAATTATAATGAACAGGAATTATAATACTAAAAAACGTATTTTTATCAAATCAAGATTTTAATTTATAATTTTTTTCATTATACTTGCATTAAACAAAAAAACAATCTACTCCATCAACCAACAGAACATACACTATTCATATTCTTGTAAAATCCTAAACGATAAAGCCATGAAAAATACATTACTTCGAACAGTCGTTATCTTCGTCGCTCTTTGCATTTATCCCAGTATCCACGCTTATGACTTTGAATATGACGGATTCTATTACGACATTACCTCCGATTCGACAGTAAGTGTCACCCATGACCACGGAGATTTTTATAAGGGCGATATTTCCATACCCAATCAAGCTACGCATAATGGGAAGACTTATCAAGTCACGACTATCGATGATCGTGCTTTCGAAGGGAAAGAACAACTAACTTCTGTACACATATCGAATAGTATAGATTCTATCGGAGATTATGCCTTTTGTGGGTGTCCCCTACTCACACAAGTCTCGCTCGGAGAGGGAGTCACCTACATGGGTAACGACATTTTTCGAGGCTCAGGATTAACATCTATCACCATCACCCGCAATGTATCTCAAATCGGCATCGCTCCTTTCTCTGCATGTACCCAATTAACCGAAATCAACGTAGATGAGGCAAACCCTTATTTTTCTTCATTAGACGGAGTATTAACAGACAAAAACAGAACTACAATCGTTGCATATCCCGCAGGAAAAGGGAAGCGTTATATCATACCCGACGGAATTACGAAAATAGGGACACATTCTTTTTTCGCCTGTCCAATAACATACATTCATACACCTAACAGTGTGAAAACTATCGAACTTTTCGCATTCGCCTCATGCACAGATTTAGACACAATCATATTGGGCAATAGCGTAGACTCTATCGAAGGAGCTGCGTTTCGTATTAACGATCGACTAAAAACCATTTATTCTATGAATCCAATTCCTCCCGCAGCCCATCCTGAGGCTTTTAGTTCATTTAGCCCCATGTTCTTCATTCAATGCACTCTACACGTCCCTGTCGGTAGTTTACAAGCCTACAAAAATGCAGAAGTATGGAAAAATTTCAAAAACATCGTGGAGAATGATTTCACAGGAATAGAACGCCCCTTACCGGACAAAGCAAAAATTTTCGGAAATAAGAATAGCATTGCATTTCGAAATATCGAACCGGGTACAGATATAAGTATCTACGACACAACCGGGAAATGTATAAAAACATTTGCAGTGGACGGAGACAGCGAAATACCCCTCCCCAGCGGTATTTATCTAATCAAATATGCCGGGAAAACCGTAAAAATAATATTATAATTTATTGCTGTCCAGCAAAAAGTCTAAATAAGTTTATATCTTTATTGAATATAAGTATTTAGAGCAATCTTTTAGGATAAGAACATCTCTACGCTCAATATGAATTTGACAGGAAAGACTATACTTGTGCCATTATTAAGCCTTTATGAGAGCTTTCTACTGTCTAATATAGAGTGAAAATATTTCTTTTCTTATCACACAAAAGTTCTACCAAATAACAATAAAAGAAATTTACTAAACGATAAAGCCATGAAAAATACATTACTTCGAACAGTCGTTATCTTCGTCGCTCTTTGCATTTATCCCGGTATCCATGCTTATGACTTTGAATGTGAAGGATTCTATTACGACATTACCTCCGATTCAACAGTAAGTGTCACTTACGAAGGATCCACCGAATATGAATACGAAGGAGATATTATAATCCCTGAAAAAGCAACATTTAATAACAAAACTTACCAAGTCACAGAAATTGGTCCATTAGCTTTTTTGGGGTGCAATATCGGAACAATTTCGATTCCAAACAATATTATTGCAATTAGAGAAAAAGCCTTCACTTCCTCTTCATTAGACTCCATCGATATAGGATCAGGAGTCTTGATAATCGAGCCGTCAGCTTTTAGCTATTGTAACTTAGGCCATATCAATATCCCCGATAATGTCACAAGAATAGGGCATCATGCCTTTTATGCAAGTTTTGGTTTAAAAACTGTAATAATTGGCAATGGAGTTACCCAAATAGAACAATCAACATTTCATTTTTGTCCGAATTTAAAGCACATCACATTAGGAAATAATACCACCACAATCGGAGCAGAAGCATTTCTCTCTTGCGATAGCCTAAAATATATAGAACTGCCCAATAGTATCAACGAAATAGGTAAAAATGCATTTAGTGGCTGTGAGGCATTATCATCTATTACACTCAGTGAAAATCTATCAGAAATAAAAGAGGGAACCTTTAATAATTGTACAAGTCTGACCTCTATCGTAATTCCCAATAAGGTATCGACCATAGCAACATCTGCATTTTGGAATTGTAATCATCTGGTCTCCCTAAAATTGGGAACAGGTGTTACCGATATATTTTACGGAGCTTTCAGGGCTGCCCCGTTAAAAGAAATTTACGCTTCCTCGACAATTCCACCGATAGCCTATCATACAAACTCATATACGGACACCTTTGACGCAGACATTTTTAATCAATGCACTCTGCACGTACCTGCCGGTAGTTTACAAGCCTACAAAAATGCAGAAGTATGGAAAAATTTCAAAAACATCGTGGAGAATGATTTCACAGGAATAGAACGCCCCTTACCGGACAAAGCAAAAATTTTCGGAAATAAGAATAGCATTGCATTTCGAAATATCGAACCGGGTACAGATATAAGTATCTACGACACAACCGGGAAATGTATAAAAACATTTGCAGTGGACGGAGACAGCGAAATACCCCTCCCCAGCGGTATTTATCTAATCAAATATGCCGGGAGAACCATAAAAATAATATTATAATCAAATAGGCTCAGTAAAAATTGGTGAGGGTAAATATGAATTTTAGCGAATACGATAGATTGTATTTTCCTTCTCCCCTGCCGTGTCCCGTAGCCTTACGGGGTGTTGCGTCAGCAATAGGGGAGAGACCGAAGTAACGGCAGTTTCTGTGGAGAGGGGTTGAAAAGATTTCATTAGTTTTTGGGCTGTAAGAATTAACCCCTCCGTCCGACGGACACCTCCCCTATATTTTGTTTGACAACAAAACACAAGGGAGGAGGTTATCGTGTTTGTTCTTCTCCCCTATTGTACGAAACATACGGGGTGCTACGTCAGCAGTATAGGAGAGAGACCGAAGAAACGGCAGTTTCTGTGGAGAGGAGTTGAAAAGATTTCATGAGTTTTTTGGGCTATAAGGATTAACCTCTCTGTCCGACGGACATCTCCCCTATATTTTGCTATGCAAAACACAGGAGAGGAGAATAATACCTTCCTATATATCGTTAGATTATATAAAAGTACAATCCCCTCTGATTTCCTACTGAGAACCTATAAAGGAGAAATGGCACTATAAATAAAAAGAGATGTTTGGTAAAACATCTCTTTTTATTTATTTCACAAGACAGTTGTACTCTATTTTTATTCCTCGTCTTCCTCTTCTTTCATATTGTGGAAAACATTTTGTACATCTTCGTCTTCCTCAAAACGTTCGATCAACTTTTCGATAGAAGCGCGTTGTTCGGGTGTTACATCTTTCACATCGTTAGGAATACGTTCGAATTCGGCACTGACGATTTCATAACCGGCCTCTTCGAGATGATGTTGGATATTATTATTCTCCGAGAACTCGCCATAAAGTACGATTTCTTCCTCATCGGCCTCCACTTCATCGACTCCATAATCAATCATTTCAAGTTCGAGATCCTCCACCGAGACTCCCTCTTTGGGTTTGATATGAAACACACATTTGTGATCGAACAAGAAAGAAAGACTACCGGTCGTACCCAACGATCCTCCGGCTTTATTGAAATAACTGCGCACATTGGCGACAGTACGGGTCGTGTTATCGGTAGCTGTTTCTACGACGATAGCGATACCGAAAGGACCGTATCCTTCATAAACCACTTCCTTATAATCGCCGGCATCTTTCGACGAAGCTTTTTTAATAGCCCGTTCTACATTTTCTTTCGGCATATTCGCCGCTTTGGCATTCTGCATCAATACACGCAGACGCGGATTGGCATCGGGATCGGGGCCACCGGCTTTAACGGCAATAGAAATTTCTTTCCCAATTTTCGTAAATGTACGGGCCATATTGCCCCACCGTTTCAATTTTCTGGCTTTACGATATTCAAAAGCTCTTCCCATAGGATATCTTTTACTTATATTTTATTAAATCGAATTATCTTAGCTGTGCCTCCAATTTCTGTTGAAGATTGGCTATAATTTTATTCATGATGGCATCTATCTGCTTATCGTTAAGCGTCTTATTCTCGTCTTGAAGAATAAACGAAACGGCATAGGACTTCTTACCTTCGGGGAGATTCTTCCCTTCATAAACATCGAAGAGATAGACCTCTTTGAGCAATTTACGCTCGCTTTCCCGAGCCACTTTCTCGATATCGGCAAAAGAAACCGCCTGATCGACCAACAAAGCCAAATCCCGTTTCACCGCTTGAAATTTAGGCAATTCGCTGTACAATACCGCATGTTTCGCAGCCATTTTCATTAGCGAATCCCAATTCAACTCGGCAAAAGAAACCTCGACATCGATATCGAAACGTTTGAGTACCTTATGCGAGACAAGCCCCATCTTTCCTAGTATCTTTCCTCCCCGGTTGCTATAAGTCAAAGCTACCGAATAAATCTCGTCGCTTGTCTGTGTCGCGATAATATCACCGGCGATTCCAAGACGGGCAAAAATATTCTCCACATAAGCCTTCATTTCGTAAACCGAAGATTTCTCATCGGCATGCGCCCAGCTTCCTTCCACCCGATTACCGGTCTGCCACAAAGCGAAATGTTTTTCTTCGGAATAACCCGACAAAACTTTCTCTTCATTATGAGCCTCCGGGTCAAAGTAATAACAATTACCACATTCGTAAAAACGCAAGTTGGCCCGACGACGGTTTATATTGTGTGAAATACTTTCCAATCCACCGAATAAAAGGGTTTGGCGCATTACATTCAAGTCATTGCTCAACGGATTAAGCAAAGCCACGCAATGCGCACGAGGCCAAACTTGCAAATCGTCGTAATAAGCGCCACAGGTTAATGAGTTGTTCATGATTTCATTAAACCCGCACCCCGTGAGCTGTTCCGAAACTAAATTTTGGAACTGGTGACTTTGGTCGGTAACAGTCTTATAAGAAAGGCTGGAATGTACCCGATCGGATATTTCGACATGATTATATCCATAGATACGAAGTAAATCTTCTATCACATCGACATCTCGCTGCACATCGACCCTATATGTAGGAACTTGCAACGAAAGTTCCTTTTCTGTTTCAGAAACGATCTTTATTTCAAGGCTGTCCAATATGCTCTTGACCGTATCGGCCGGAATATGTTTCCCGATGAGAGTATCGATTTTTTCATACGTAAGGGTTACAGGGAACGGAGCTACCGGATTGGGATATATATCCACAACTTCACCGCAAATCTCACCTCCGGCCAATTCTTTCACCAATAGAGCCGCCCGTTTCAAAGCATATAGAGTATCATTAGGATCGACACCACGCTCGAAGCGGAAAGACGAATCGGTATTCAATCCTTGACGGCGAGCTGTCTTACGCACCCATGTGGGATTAAAGCAAGCCGACTCCAAGAAAATATCGGTCGTATCGTTGGTTACACCCGATTTCAAACCGCCGAACACACCGGCGATACACATCGATTCCTTCTCATTACATATCATTAAGTCGTTGGAAGTCAACGTACGCTCTACCTCATCGAGTGTGACGAATTTCTCACCCTCTACGGCAGGTTTCACGATGACTTTCCCTCCGGCAATTCGATTCAAATCAAAACAATGCAGCGGTTGTCCGGTAGCATGGAGTATATAATTGGTAATATCCACCACATTATTGATCGGACGCAATCCGATAGCGGACAAACGTTGCTTCAACCAATCGGGACTTTCTGCCACTTTCACATTCCGCATCGTCACTCCGCTGTACCGGATACATGCTTCATGGTTCGCTACATCGACATCGATACCGCCCTCTTTTCTATCGATAGCGAAATCGTTTACCGACGGCCTGTGCAATCCGGCATCTTTACCCCTTTGTGTCAAATAAGCGGCCAAATCACGGGCAACGCCATAATGCGAAGCTGCATCGATACGATTCGGGGTAATATCCACTTCGAGGACATAATCGCTCTTTATGTTATAATAGTCTTTGGCCAGTGTACCGGGTTTTACCTCTCCCGGCAACACGATAATGCCATCGTGCGAAGTTCCTATACCTATTTCGTCTTCGGCACAAATCATACCGAAAGATTCTACTCCGCGAATCTTCGATTTTTTTATCGTAAAACTTTCTTCACCACTATACAAAACAGTACCCAACGTAGCCACTACCACGTATTGTCCCGCCGCGACATTCGCAGCTCCACACACGATTTGAACAGGCTCGGATTCCCCCAAATCCACGGTAGTAATGTGCAAATGATCTGAGTTGGGGTGATCCTCACAAGTGAGAACCTTACCGATAACCAGCCCGTTAAGGCCGCCCTTGATGGTTTGCACCTCTTCAATTCCACCGGTCTCCAAACCGATAGAGGTGAGAGCTGCCGAAAGTTCCTCGGGAGAAAGGTCAAAATTCACGTAATCTTTCAACCAATTATACGAAATATTCATAACGAACTAATTTTATCTTCTTTCTAAAAAACGCCGAAAAAGCCTTGAAAAAGCTCTTCCGAAAATTTTGCCAAAGTTAATAAGAAACTGTTTAAAAAGCCAAGCTATCGACCAATTTAAAAGGTTCTAAAAGCTATTTCTCAGCAGTATTTATTCTATTTGTCCCCGATGTTATCGACAAGAATCGAGCCGGTATGGGAGTCTCGAAATTCATCTCACGCCGTGTTACCGGGTGAGCAAAGCGTAATTTAACCGCATGTAGAGCCACACGTCCCAAAGGACTGCCATGCGCACCGTATTTGCGATCTCCGATAATACTATGACCGAGATCATGCATGTGAACCCGTATCTGATTTTTACGTCCCGTCTCCAAATCGAGTTCTACCAACGAAAAACGGCTGTTTCCTCCCAATACCTTATAACGAGTAATCGCCAACTGCCCCTCATCGGGATTATCGGTCGAATAAACTTGGAAAGCCGCATTTTCGGTCAAATAGGAACGAACCATTCCCTCGGGTTGCTCCATCACGCCCTCTACTACTGCTACATATTTACGTTCCAATACGATATTGTGCCAATTATGCTGCAACTGTTCCTGTATTCCTTTGCTTTTAGCAAACATCATCAAACCCGAAGTATCCCTGTCGAGACGATGCACGATGAACAGCTTGTTCTCCGGGTTCTGGGATTTCACATAATCGCTGAGTATACTATATGCCGTTCCGGTCTTTATACGTTCTGTCGACATCGAAAGCAACCCATACCCCTTATCTATGACAATGATATACTCATCTTCATAAACCATCTTCAAACGATTGTGTTTAAACACACTGAAACCTCGCTTAAAATTAATTTTCAATTCGTCCCCGGCATGCAACATCGTGTCGAATTGGGTAACCGGCATATCATTGACAGCGACTTGCCGGTGAGACAGATAAGATTTGACCGTCGTGCGGCTTTTGTCCCCAAACAAAGTCAATAGATAATTCAACAATGTATCGTCGTGCTCTACTTTGAAACGCTTGATATCTTTTTCGGAAAACCGACGTAAGGGCCGTTTATCGGAAGGTTGGCGCATATTATTTATTTTTTGTGCAAAGATAGTGTAAACCAAGAGCAGAAACAAATTTATTTGGAAATGCCGAAGTATAGCCTATTTTCGCATTAACACGGTTCTATAAAAAAACAGTGAGAATAGACATGAATTCTAGCGAATGCGATGGATTGCATTTCTCCTTCTCCCCTGCCGTTTCCCGTAACATTATGAGGTGCTGCGTTAGCAATATAGGAGAGACACCGAAGAAACGGCAGTTTCTGAGGAGAGGGGTTGAAAAGATTTTATAGACTTTTTGGCTGTAAGGGTTAACCCCTCCGTCTTGCGGACACCTCCCCTATATTTTGCTGTGCAAAACACAGTGGAGGAGGTTTAATTCAATCGCAAAGACAACTTCACTTCCCTCTTTTTATATGCTTCGAAAAAGTGTAAATATTAGTATAAACCATGCCCATTTTCTAATCGGGCAACATTCCCAATTTATCGGCGACACCCACGACAAGTCCCCACACAAAGAAACTGACGACACCGGCAATTAACGCATAGAAAAAACCATCGCTAATCCAAACAGAAATCACCGTAACAATAATGCTCAACAATCCTCCATACAAAATGATATACCCCATAGCCTTCCATATGAAAACCACAGCCGATAAAATAAATGCCAACACCGACCAAACAAAACCGAAAAATCGAGAAAAGCCATCGCCTACCCTTCGCCAAAACGAACACCTCGGCCGGTGAGGATATCGCGGCCTTCCCTGTGAGATGATTTCACCGGTTGACATATTCACACGAGTCCCGTTACGCAACGTAATGATACGATCGCCCATAGCCCCAAAAACTATCTACACTCCAAACACTCGGAATCTTTCTTCAATTTTACTCCATACCAACGGAGTATCGTCAAATGTCTATTCGGATTCCGATTGAATGGAGCCCAGTTGGCAAACTGGAAATCCCGACGATTGGCCCAAATATAATAATCATAGGTCAACTCTTCTATCAGCGAAGATATGCCGCACTCGATTCCACGAGATAGCTCGTTCAATGCCAATTTTACCATCATATTGTTAATCGGTGCGATATCGGTCGACAATCCCACCTGAACCATCGCATGAGCATCCTCGTCCGACACATATGCCGGTATAACTCCCAGCTCTCTGGCCCGACGCACATCGGTAATCTCGTCATTCTGATGATAAATAGGATTCCCTGTCAAGCAGGCATAACACGGTCCACCCGGTCTTACGCGTAATATATCGCCACCCTCGGCGCGAGTGACAGCTCTGCCGAACAATCCCACTTTACCCAATTTCACCAAACAGGCATTGATGTTATATCTGCTCGCATACTCGTCCGTCGCAGCTATGGTAAGATCCGATTCTGCCACACATTTTTCAAGAATATCAAGCTGCTTATTCATATCGATATCGTAGGTCTCTACTTGCGCATACGGATTTTTCAATAATATGGCATCTTTCACGGCATTTACTTTGAGCCGTCCCAATTCGTTCACCCCACAGATATGACGAGCGATATTGTGCAATTCTATACGATCGAAATCCATCAGTATAAAATGCCCTACACCGGCTTTCGCCAACTCGACGGCAATAGGTGCGCCACCGCTGCCTAACCCTACGATAAGGACCTTTTTCGACTCCAACGCTCCCACTTCGAGTAGCCCTTTACTGCGAGTATAAAGCTCACTCTTGCGAGGCACATATTTCACAACCGCCTCGATGATTCTTCCGTCATCGACAATAAAAGCACGAGAGCTGACTTTCGTGTCTTCGACATGAATGCAAACAATAACGACCGGAACTCGTTTTGCCTCTTCCGGCATCGATGCATAAACAGACAAAGCCACATCTTCGGCCTTTTCATAATCGTCAGTATCGACTACCCGAAAGAGACAAGGCATGGAATATCCTGTCGGAGCCACCTGCGGATACTTGATGTAGACATGGTAAACCTGTTCGCCTTTCCACTCAAAAGCAGCGCCGAAACATTGTGATTGCCCGCTATTCCAAAAATCCTGCAAATGATCCTGATAAATGTACACTATCGGTTCCATAGCACCTTATTCTTTATCATTATAATAAGGTTTGGTTCCTATTGTCGTGCCCACTTTTTCCTTTCCGCTTTTTTCCGCTTCATCGGGAGTCATCGCTTCCAGTTCTCCATCGTCTCCGATAACCAATTCTACTTCTCTACGTCCACTGTTGGTTTGAGCCAGAGCTTCACCCAAATCTTCACAATCGTCAGTTTGTTTTTTTCCAAATAGTCCCATAGTTAGTTATATTCTTTAATAGATTAATAATTTGCCCCTTTCAAAAATTCATCGAGCGTCTTTCCCGTTTTCAGATGACATTCATACATTTCGAGCCAAATGCGAACCTTAATAATAATCTGATACAAAGTTATTCGATTCGGAGCCCAATCCTCATAACCGTAATGGCAAACCCTCACACAGCCGTTTTCTCCTGTAAGCGTATGCATACTGTGACTGGCTTGCAGCATACTACCTCCGGAACGCGTCAACAAGGGCTTAGGACTCGTAATAAAAACCTTCGGTATATTATAGGGATAATTGTCCGAAAGGTCTATTTTCACCACGTAGCATCGTAGAGAATTAGTCTGAATGGCGACCGCCAAATACGGATACGGCGTGTCCATATCCATAAATTTGTACTGTTTCGATTTTATCGTCGAATTTTGCAATACACCTAATTCTATTTGATATCTGTCATAAGTCATATCGATAAATATTTTAAACTGTTAATAACCGATTGTCCCATCTCTGAAAACGACGAAAGCCAGTGAGGTGTACCGTTTTTCCCCAATGCCCCTAAACTCCAAGAAGTAGTTTCTCCCGCTTCATACCGGACAACGTAAGGCGCCCGATTCGGAAAATCTTTATCGAAAACAATCCTCCAAGAAGACCGGCGAGGTATATCGAATCTGATTTCAATAGTCATGTCGTCTACTTTCAACAGTTTCACATCGGAATATTTCGACTGTATATAAGAGACGATACGCTTCAACTGCAAACGGTTTTCTTTATTATTCAACCAAAAACCGGTATCGAACGTCACGCCATTCTCCGGCGGCATCTGTTGTACCGGAATCATATTCAACTCATGATACACAGCCTCTTTGACCTGCGGCATTATCACAAAATCCCGATAAGCCGCATCATAACGACTCCTTACCGAACCGTCTCCTTGCACCACATTCCACGGCACTAAGTTCATCTTTACCCCTTCGCCAGTACATACAAAAGAAAAAGCATTGACAGAGGCCCCCGCCCTATCGCAAATTCCAATAGCCAATATACACCGCGACAGCCCGTCTGCCAACATACCCTCTTGTATCGATTGCACATCGCCTCCGCTCGGATGCGACAGTCCCAAACCATGATGCGAATGCCACACACCGATATGGGAGAGATGGTACTCTTCGAATAATCTATCGGCATGCAACTGCAAATAATCGGCATCTTGTATAAAACTGGTAAAACGACAGACCGACTTTCTACCGGGACCCAACACATACATGATTACGGCATCTCCGCTCGGCGTCCAATAGCCAAACAAATTACCGCCGGTTTCCATGTGAGGAGAATCCAATATTGTCCTCGCCATGAAATCTAATTCCCCCCGATAAATATATACGCCCCCATGAGCTATTCGCCCAATATCCATAATCTCTTGTTTTTCATGATTACGCAATATAAATAAAAGATATCGACATTTACAAACTTATAACTATAAATTTAATTATAAGAAGCTGCTTTAAATTTATTGAGAAATACTATTATCATTTCAAGCAGATATGTTCCGGCCATATTGAGCCCCTGTCTCGCATCTTGAATCCCTTGATTTTTGTCAATAGCCCCCTATTGGCTGCATATCTCGGACTCCAATCGGCTTCAACATAGGTCTCAATCTGTCTCGGAATAAATTTAAAACAGCTTCTAAACTGGTCTATAATTCTCATTCACTTTCCCAATCATACAAAAAAGAGTCCTTGTTTTTGTCTTTCCATAAATAACTATTACCTTTGTTCGCTACTTCTAAATCGAGTTAAAAGATGAAAATGAAAATACACCGAGAAGGGAAAAATATATTACTTATTCTTTTTATCATTCTGGCTCTTTTGAATTTGCCGGTTTATCTATGGATAAAAATAACATGGCTGGCTTATCTAATCCACGCCGCCTCCATTATATTTTTCTTTCTGGTAGTTAATTTTTTCCGGTCTCCCAAACGGCATTTCAAAGGTAATCCTAAAAATGCCATAGTCGCACCGGCAGACGGTGTCGTGGTCGTTCTTGAAGAAGTTCTCGAAGATGAATACTTTCATGACAAACGTATGCAAGTTTCTATCTTTATGAATATATTCAACGTACATGCCAACTGGTTCCCCGTTGCCGGAAAAGTAATCCATGTAAGTCATCAACAAGGCCGTTTTATGGCAGCCTATTTACCTAAATCAAGCACAGACAACGAAAGATCCACGGTAGTCATTAAGGCTGAAAATGGTGAGGAAATCTTAGTCAGACAAATTGCCGGTGCAGTGGCGCGTCGCATTGTAACTTACGCCGAAGTCGGTGATACCTGTGACATCGACGAACACATGGGCTTTATAAAATTCGGTTCACGCGTAGATTTGTATCTTCCGCTCGATTGCGATATTAAAGTAGCTCTACACGATAAAACAATAGGCGACCTCACCGAAATAGCCCGTCTAAAATAAAGCTCTCATGAATGCCATTACAAAAAATATCCCTAATAGTATTACTTGTCTCAATCTCCTTTCAGGGTGTTTTGCCTGTCTTTTCGCATACAAAGGAGAGTACGACATAGTTGCTTTATGCATAGGGTTATCCGCATTATTCGACTTTTTAGACGGCATGGCGGCACGTTTGCTCCATGCTTACTCTCCGATGGGAAAAGAATTGGATTCACTCGCCGATCTTATCAGCTTCGGGCTTGTACCGGGATTCATGGCCATGCATTTCATGCTATACGACAGTGTCTTTCATGGAATAAACGATTCCTATCAAATCTGGTGGGCATTAAGCGCATTGCTTATTCCTGTTTTCTCCGCACTCCGTTTAGCGAAATTCAATATCGATGCTCGTCAGACAACCTCGTTCATCGGGTTGCCCGTTCCTGCCAACGCTCTTTTTTGGATAGGAATATGTCAAGCCGGCTTACAAATAGAGAACAAAGCCTGTGGATACGCTATCGTCTGCTTAGTCATTCTCTTCTCTTTCCTATTGATTTCGGAGATTCCCATGTTTTCTTTAAAATTCAAGAACTTGAAGTTAAAAGAAAATTATCTTCGTTATTTGATTTTAATCGCTGCCGCAATTTTCCTTATCTTTTTCGGACTGGCAGGCCTCGCCGCAACAATAGGCTTGTATATAATATTATCGCTGTTGACAGCCAAGAAGCATTAACAACAAAAACGGAACGATTTTTGTTCTAACATACATAAACTTAACAAGTATCAATTATGCATGCTCTTGGACTGCTCCTCATCATAGCTTTTATTATCTTCATAGTACCCATTATAGGTATATTTCAACTTATCCTCCGGTTCTTCTTCGGGAAGAAAAATAGCGTCAAGAATCCCTTTGGCCAACAAGGACAAAACAACAAAGGGCGTACCACATGGTACACCCATACGAAAAAGAACAAAAAGGTTATCCAAGACGACGAAGGAGAATATATAGATTTCGAAGATATAAAAGAGAAATAGATAATAAGTTTACGTAATTATATACTATTTACACCAAATAAAAGAAATTGAATTGAACTTTCCAAATGATTGTCTCATAATTATAAGTTGTTTGATTGATTATTATAATAAAAATAACTATTTTTGTAACCGAATTTGAGTGCTTGCACTCTTTTCGGACATAATGCCTAATTCGTCTCGAAATCACCACCTCGAAAAAGAATAAAGGCAAATATCCAGTGTTTAGGCAAGTTCTGCGCATAACGTAGAGCCAAGCCTGTACTGGATATGGTTTGTGGTGAACCACGAGACGATAGGCAATGGTTCTACGTTTTCGTTTGCCCGTTTCGTTCTACCGTTGCCGTTTTACAGACTTTATTGTTTAACTCTAAAATAAAATGTAAAATGGAAACAGTTTTAATGATTATCGCCGTATTGTCTCTTGTGGCATTTGTAGTGGGTATGTTCAACCCTAAAACGGTCAAGTGTTCCTCTCGTGGTAAAGTAGCCCTGATTTATGTAAGCGTATTCCTAATAACTTCCATAATAGGCACTTCTATATCAGATGGCACAGATTCCAATGAGGTATCATCTTATGCCGCAGAAAATGGTACGGCAACAGGTGATAGCTTAAACCAAAATCAAGATGATGTGCCCCAAGAAGCTACAATCGGGACAGAAGTGCAAGTGGGTAATTTTGCCTATCGAGTTGATGATATTGCTTTCAAGAAAAGCGTGGGAAACGAATTTGTACGCGAAACCGCAGACGGAGTTTTCCTTATAGTTTATCTTAGTCTTGTCAATATTGACAACGAATCTCACACATTGGACGGTTCAATGTTTTCGCTCACAGATATGGACGGAACTAAATACGAATATTCCATAGATGGTTCTACCGCATTGGAAATGTCCGGACATGAAACAATCTTCCTGAAACGGTGTCAACCTAAAATTGTGACAAGTGGAGTACTTATCTTTGAAGTGCCACAAAAGAAAGAATACTACTTGAACCTAATTGGTAATTTCTGGGGGACAAAATCTGTAAGGGTATTGTTGAAAAAGTGAAATTAAAAACGGAGCCGAGGCTCCGTTTTTTAATCCTTTTTACTTGAACGATTTAATGATTCCTCCATAATGCTATCAAACAGTTTTACAGCCTTCAAATGTTCAATGTATGCGTCTAAATCAGCAAAAGAAAGACCAGCATCTATAAGACACTTCTCAATTTGCATTTTAGTTAGCAGTTTTTTAGTTGGAACTTTCACATATTGCTTTGTACCCTCATTTACAAATTTTGTGTGTCCATAAAAATAGGCAATTTCTTTTACTACAAAACCATGTACAGATAAAAACTCCTCTATTAAATCAGAGGGTAACTCATATTGTTTTTTCGGCTCTTGGGAGTTCGACATCTACGGTAATTATTATGGGTTCTTTAATCGTTACTTCAAATATTCGTTCCGTTTCGGAAACTAAATATTCATCTGTAAAGATAGGTGGTTTTGCTGAATTTTCAGACACTTCCCACCCATAATTTTTCATATTAACATAAGCAAGCCTGTTTTGTAAGTCCCTTATCAGCATACTTTTGAACTTATCCACCACTTCGGAAGCACTTTTTCCGTATGCACAAAAATTTCGGGTTGCATGACAGTAACTCGCATAAGTGTCCCATCTCGCAGGTTCTGGATGTTTGAACACCACAAGTTTCACAGAAACTATTTCCATAATGTTTAGTTGATTTTATGTGCCAGTTATTGTTCTATAACTGACACGGATTAAATTCTTGTCTATTATTTTCTTGAATTTAATTTCCGGTGAGTTTTTTCGGGTGTTATAATTATACTCGAACTCTGCACAATATTTAGAAAGGTGTTCTCTACTCGGTCTGTGGTAAGTGCCCATTATTGACCGCTTCAAATGTGACCATGCACCCTCAATAGTATTAGTGTGTATCTTACCACGAACATATTCTTTACGCCCGTGATTAACTACATTGTGTACATAGTCCGAGCATAGTTTAGTGTATGCCCACCATTCATCGCTGTTTATATGGGTTCCTTTCTTAACTCGTTTGTGGATAATTGGCTCTAAGGTTTTACGCTTCGCATTTGGTACGGGTGTGATGGATAAACGTCCACCACGCTGTATAGCACCAAATACGGGAGTTTTGTTCTCAGAACCACGTCCTCGTTTACCACGCCGCTGTCCACCCACATAAGTTTCATCGAGTTCCACTGTACCACGTAGTAGGTTATCGGAATTACGATGTTCCAGCATATAGCGTATTTTGTGCAGCAAGTACCAAGCTGACTTTTGTGTAACGCCGATAGTCTTGGACAACTCAATAGAGCTAATACCTTTCTTAGATAATGAAATCAGATAGAAAGTAAGAAACCATTTCTGTAACGGAATGTTAGAGTTCTCGTAAATTGTACCCGTTTTCACCGAAAATTGCTTTTTGCAGTTTGCACACTTGAAAGTCTTTCCGTTTTTGTAGCGGTAAATCTTTTGTGCATTGCCGCAATGCGGACAGATGGGAGTATTACCCCATCTGCGTTTTTCTAAATACTTCCAGCAAGATTCCTCATCGGGAAACTGTTTGAAGAAGTAGAAAAGATTGTATTCTTCACTCATTTTTATTTGAAGTTACGAAAAAACGGTGAAATATACAAATAGTTGGTTAACAAATTCTTATGTTATTTTTATAACGATAATCACTAAAAACAAATCCGTATAAAGGTCTTATGAGTGTTTGCAAATATGATTTTAAGTGTAGGAAAATAGACTCCCCGACCTAAATACGGAATTTGGTTAGGATTGTATATAATTGCGTAAGTTTATTATCTATTTTCTACTTCACAGATAAAATCTCTTCTACTATAAAATTGCTATATCCACGCCAGGGCAAAGCTCCAAGATATTCGTTATATTTCAGCTCCACATGACGGCCGCTCAATCGCATGAGAGAGTCTGCCAAATTGGCATTATCCACAGAAAAGACAAATTGATTGGACTGTAACGTTCCCCGGCTCTCGGTGCGAAAACCTTCCATAATGAGAATTCCCTCATAGGTTTTGAATACATATCCTTTTTTTACGACATAATTCAAAGTGCCGGCTTTTACACCCGACCCAAAGACAAAATAATAACGTACATAAAAAAAAGCTCCCCCAACCAATAGGAGCAATACAATGGCAACCCGAATGAAACGACGGAATGATCGACGCACCTTGCCAGAGACTTGGTTACTCGATTCATTTTGATTTACATGACTATCCATCTCATTTATATTTTTCAAAATTTACTCAAATTATCCTACTTTTCAAAAAGTATCTTCTTATCCAATTACAAAAACACTTTGTCGAACAACGAACGCACGCCCTGTTTTCACACCAACGGAAAGCTTTACCGGAAAGCTCTCTTTTTCCACACAAAGATAACATTTTTATATACGACATATACAACAAACAAAAAAGCCGTCGATACCGCTTTCCATATCGACGGCTTTTAACGAATATTGTATTTAATCTTTTTCCGGAATATTTTCAAGGACTGCCACCAACAACTTCCAGAAAGTCTCGACCGTAGAAATCTCAACTTTTTCATTCGGTGAATGAGGGTGCTTAATAGTAGGACCAAAGGAAATCATATCCAATCCCGGATAATTAGCTCCGATAATACCACACTCCAATCCGGCATGCATCATTTTTACGTCGGCCTCTTTTCCGGTAACTTGCGGATATATTTTTTTCATCAGGTTCAATATATCCGATTTAAAATTAGGTTCCCAGCCGGGATATGCACCATCAAACTCCACTCTGGCTCCTGCCAAAGCAAAAGTACTTTCCAATTCCGATGCCAAAGCCATTTTCATGGTTTCACTCGAACTCCGCACCAAAATCTGTATTTCGACAAGCCCCTCCGAAGTACGCACAATAGAAAGATTGGACGATGTTTCTACCACCTCTGGGGCATCAGGAATCATACGATACACGCCATTATGACAAGCGACAACGGCATTGATAAGATCGTCTTGTATTTCTTCCGGCAAAAGAGTTTTCGGGAGTGAAACCTCCTCGGCTTTAAAAACCAACCTATCTTCAATAAAACCATATTCCCGTCTCAAAGTGGAGAAAAACTCATCGACAGCGACCATGAAATCGGTTTTATCTTCTGATAAAATAGTCACCACAGCCTCTGCTTCACGCGGTATGGCGTTTCGCAACGTTCCTCCGTTATAATGAGCCAAACGAGCTCCATACTCCGATACAGCCTCTTTCAAGAACCTGAACATCTCCTTGTTAGCATTCATTCTTCCCAAATGAATATCCACACCCGAATGACCGCCATGCAATCCGCCCAAAGTCAATTTCAAAGCTATCTCACCAGCAACCGGAGTATAAGCCTCCTCTTTGTATTTAAATTCAACATTTACATCTACCCCTCCGGCACAGCTCATATACAATTCGCCATCTTGCTCCGAGTCGGTATTCAATAATATTTCACCTTGCAACTCACCCGATTCAAGCCCTATGGCTCCATACATACCGGTCTCCTCGTCGTTAGTAAACAAAGCTTCGATAGGTCCATGCTGTATCTCTTTCGATTCGAGAATCGCCAAAATCGAAGAAATACCTATACCATTATCAGCTCCCAATGTCGTTTCGGTAGCGCTCACCCATTCACCGTCGATACGAGGAAGAATCGGATCGGTCTCGAAATTATGGTTCACCGATTTATTCGCCTGAGGAACCATATCCATGTGTCCTTGAAGAATAACCGGCTTGCGGTTTTCCATACCGGGTGTGGCAGGTTTGCAAATAATGACATTCCCGGCCTTATCCAAAATGGTCTCCAATCCCAAAGAACGACCTACACCCATTATATACTCGGTGATTTTATCGAGATGACCCGACGGACGAGGTACTTGACAAATCGCATTGAAATATTTCCATACTGCCTGCGGTTGAAGAGATGTGATTTTGTTGTCCATAGTGAAAATTTTATTTGCCAATAATATTTTTAAGGGCAATCCGACTTTGGAAGTTCAGTCATGACCTCTGCCATAATCCTTTCACCCTTTGGTTTCTTTTTGTCACACGCCATCGAAATAAAGGCATATATACCTATCAGAACGATTAGCACCATTTGAGAGCCATGTGCCACAAAAGCAAATGCCCCCGCCTCGTTACCGGTTATGCCATAATAGGACAGCCCGGCAATTACAGCAAAATGCCACGGCCCGATTCCGCCCTGCACGGGAAGTAACATACCCAAACTACCCAATACATAAAGCAACAAGACCGCCGAGACCGTCAAATCTTCCATACCGGGGAAAGCGAATATGCAGACATACAGTTGCATAAAATAACAGAACCAAATAAACAGGGTATAGAATACGAACCAAAATTTCCCTCTCATCGTAATAATCGAGGCAAAACCGTCCCAGATGTTGGCCATAAAATTCTTTATCTTCAATACAATCTTGCTCCGACTGTTCGTATAGAAAAACCAAACGACAGCGACAATACATACAAAGATTCCAACATAGAGCCACACCGAAGTCAATACATTCATCACCCCTGTTTCGATAGAAGGATTCTCATTCAAAAATTGACGGAACGGCTTCATTTGAATCATGAATACCGCAAACGTAAGCATTGCGAGCATTATCGTATCGGAGAGACGATCGGAAACCATAGATCCCAATACTTTCGTAAATGATGCCTTTTCTCGCTGGGCCACATAACCGCAACGCCAAACCTCTCCCAACCGGGGAAACAACAGATTCATGGCATACGTGCCGAAAATAGCGTTTATCAAAACCCGCATCGACGGGGTTATATTCAACGCTCGCAACTGCAAACGCCAGCGAAACGCACGGGCAATATGGCTGAATGCTGCAATAACCATAGATAGGATAATCCAAAAATAATTCACATCTGATTTGAGGATTTGAAAAATGGTATTCATATCCAATTTCTGGTAGACATACCAAAACAACCACACACCACAAAGCAGAGGAAGCAGATATTTTACAATATCCCGTATTATCCTTTTCAATTTTCCCGTTTTAAAAATTTGTTATACTTTTGTAGGTTGCAAAGATAAAGGTTTATCTTCAACTTTGTAGCTGGCAGAGGTATGAAAAATCTCTGTGAGAAAAAATTTATTGACTGACAACTGAAACAAACCCTTCATGAGCTACATAGTTAGACCTAAAAAATCGTTAGGGCAGCACTTTCTCATCGATTTGAATATCGCACAAGCCATTGCCGATACGCTCGACAATTACAAAAATACCCCCATACTTGAAGTAGGCCCCGGCATGGGAGTCTTAACTCAGTATCTCCTATCCAAAGGACACGATTTGACAGTCGTCGAACTCGACCATGAATCGATTGAATATTTACAAGAAAATTTTCCCGAATTGAAAGGACACATTTTAGAAGAAGATTTTCTAAAACTCGATTTATCGAAGTTGTTCTCTGGAAATTTCTGCGTTATAGGAAACTATCCCTACAATATATCCAGTCAAATATTTTTCAAAGTACTCGAATACAAAGATCATATACCTTGTTGCAGCGGCATGATTCAAAAAGAAGTCGCCGAACGAATGGCTGCCCCTCCGGGCAGTAAAACTTACAGTATTTTGAGTGTATTGCTGCAAGCTTGGTATGAAATAGAATATTTATTCACAGTCCCCGAACACGTATTCAATCCCCCACCGAAAGTCAAATCGGCAGTCATCAAAATGACACGAAACCAAGTCCGGCAATTAGGTTGTAATGAACCTCTATTCAAACGAATCGTAAAAACCGCATTCAATCAAAGGCGAAAAACCATGCGGAACTCATTAAAAAGTATGGTCGGACAAGATTGTAAAATATTGGCAGAACCGATTTTCAACGAACGCCCCGAACGGCTATCGGTCAAACAATTCATAGATTTGACAAATCTATTGGAAAGTTACATTATAAAATGAATAATCTACCGGAATATTTACGGAAACGACATTCCGGTCTCAAAGTATAAGGAGGGAAAAACATGGATAAATTTACACCCGAATATATCCAAAATGTTCAGCAAATCATTAAAAACGACGAAAAAGACAAAGCCCGTGAATTACTGAAAGATTTGCACCCGGCCGATATAGCGGAACTATATCAACAGCTGAACCTCGATGAAGCAGAGTATATCTACATGCTTTTAGACGGGGAAAAAGCGGCAGATGTACTTCTCGAACTAGATGAAGACGATCGGGAAAAAATGTTGAAACAACTGCCAAGCGAAGTCATCGCCAAACAGTTTATCGACTACATGGATTCCGACGATGCCGTGGACCTCATTCGGGAAATGGACGAAGACGCTCAGGAAGAGATCCTCTCCCACATCGACGACGTAGAACAAGCCGGAGACATCGTTGACTTGTTGAAATACGATGAAGACACCGCCGGTGGTCTCATGGGTACAGAAATGGTTGTCGTAAACGAAAATTGGAGTATGCCCGAATGCGTCAAACAAATGCGGATACAAGCCGAAGAGCTAGGGCAGCTTTATTATGTCTATGTAGTGGACGATGATGACAGATTGAAAGGAGTTTTCCCCCTAAAAAAAATGATTACCAATCCCTCTGCCTCAAAGATAAAGCATGTCATGCGTAAAGACCCTGTATCGGTAAAGACCGATACTCCTATCAATGACGTAGCTATGACTTTCGAAAAATACGACTTGGTAGCCGTACCGGTGATAGACAGCATCGGACGTTTGGTAGGGCAGATTACGGTCGACGACATCATGGACGAAGTTCGTGAACAATCGGAACGTGAATATCAATTGGCATCGGGTTTGTCCCAAGACGTGGAATCGAACGATACTGTTTTCACTCAAACGGCAGCCCGGCTACCGTGGCTGCTCATCGGTATGGTCGGAGGGTTGGCAAACTCGGTAATCTTAGGAAATTTTGAATCGAACATCGCTAAAAATCCGGCCACAGCACTCTTCATACCGCTGATCGGCGGTACAGGAGGAAATGTGGGAATACAATCATCGGCCATCGTAGTACAAGGTTTAGCAAACGGTAAATTAGATTTAAAAACAGCAGGGAAACAATTATTCAAAGAATTAGGCGTAGCCCTAATCAACGCCTGCATGATATCCCTACTCGTATTCGTTTACAACTGGTTTTTCCTCGACAATATAGCGACTACGGTATCCGTATCGCTTTCCTTGTTTGCCGTAGTGATTTTTGCCTCCATTTTCGGGACTCTCGTCCCTTTAACCCTCGAACGATTCAAAATAGACCCAGCCATAGCCACAGGGCCTTTTATCACCATCACCAATGACATTATAGGTATGCTCATTTACATGAGTATCAGCTATGCGCTCTCTATATAAACCCCTATTTGAATAAAATATCGCTATCAACCGTAAAATTCTGCCAGTTATTTGTATTTTTGCACTTTTCGATTTAACCGACACAAGCTCAAAAATGAAAAGATACGTATTAAATATATCCGATTTACAAGACATTGCACCCCAGTTCAAAAGCGAAAGTGGAACCAAGATTCTCAAATACCTTTTCAACCTTTGCAAAATCAACGAGATCAATGCTTTGTACGATCGCTCCTGCGATTATCGGGGAGCAGCATTTTGCAATTCTATTATAGACGATTTGGACATCACTTGCCAAATCGACCACGAAGAGAAACTCGATAACTTACCCGAAGGTGCTTTCATCACAGTCTCGAATCACCCGTTCGGAGCACTCGATGGCGTTATTCTCATCAAACTACTTGCCAATCGCCGCCCCGACTACAAAGTCATGGTCAATTGGATATTGAACCATGTCGAAGCCATGTCCGACAATTTCATTGCCGTAGACCCCTACTCCAATCCAGACAGACGAAAAGTCTCCCTCAATGGAATAAAAGAGGCTCTACTTCAAGCTAAAAACGGACATCCTCTCGGCTTTTTCCCCGCCGGGGCTGTCTCTAAACTAAGATGGGACCTTCGCATTGAAGATAGAGAATGGCAATCCAGTATAATCAGATTGATTCAGCAATTAAAGAAACCCGTCGTCCCCATTTTCTTTCATGGACATAACTCGCTATTTTATACGATATTAAGGATATTCAGTTGGAAAATGTGCGCCATGCGATTACCTGCCGAAGTATTCAAAAAAGAACACAAAACTATACGCATCTCTGTGGGAGACGCCATTTCCCCCGAAACGTTGGCTCAATATCCCACCATTAAAGAATTGGAGAAATTCTTAAAGCAAGAAACCTATAAATTGAAAAAACGATAATAACTATAAATTTACAAAGGAATCCGTTTTAGTGTAACAATCACTAAAACGGATTCCTTTTCTTCTGTCGTGGCAAAATCTCTACCTATAAAAAGGAGCCATAATCATACGGCTCCCGATTTCGCCCCGTTCAAAACCTATCCGAATTTATTCCTTTACCGGGATAAAAGTAAAATCAAACTCATAGGATTCTAACGGCAGCCAATAGACAGGCAGCACACCCGGTCCGCAAGTCGCAGTTCCTACCCCAGTTTGTGCAGCATCCACATGGACTGTCACTTCACCGTCAAAATTCAGGTCATTGATATGTGTAGCAGCTTCGATGTTTATATCCGAGTAAGGTAATACACTGAACTGGAACGGTTTGTCAGAAATTATTTTCCAGCCACTACCCTTTTCTCCGGTTAACGCCAGCCAACGGGTATCTATGCGATTACCGGTAGACTGGGGCATCACATAATAATGAAACATAGCGAAAGGCGAAGTCTCATAAATTCCTATCTTCCCGGCAGCCCTATCTACATAGTTCTCAAAATCACCCCGACCTAAATAAGTCACATCGCAACAATTCGCCACAGGCATACGGAATGTCAATCCCACCCGAGGCAATGACTTCACGATAGCTGTATCGGGAGTAAAGACAGTATTTATCTTTAACATACCCTTCCGATCCAATGTATAGACAAAGCTCCCGGTTCCTATCTCATTGTCTTTTGCGTTGAGAACAGAAACATCGACCGTAAAACCATTCTTAGAGGGCTTTATCGATGTCACTTTCTGGGAAATTTTATCCAACCCCGCTTTCTTCCAAAGCATGCCTCCATGTTTGTCTTTTTTGTCATTCTCGGTCAAAGGTCGATATAGCGATAGTTCCACCGGTTGTGAAAGCCATTCTTCACCTCGATATTTATATGAAATCAATGCACCTGTCTCAGGAGAAACCGTAGCTGATACTTTATCGTTAAACCACGTATATCCGTCTCTTTCTAATTTTGTACCTGACGGTAAATCTATTTTTGCTTCATATTTGGAATTGGCAAGAAGTACAAACTGGTCATATGCCACTTCACAATTCGTGTCCACAAAAGCCGAGGCTTGATTAGGAGTCCAACTAAGATTCAGATAGGCCTCCTTCACATCACGAGGCAGTTTCACTTTCCCAAGAACAATCTCTACCGTCTCGTGCGGGGCACAAGCCGTTATCACCTCTCCCTGAGCCAATATGTTCCCGTTATCGGCGGTCACATTCCAATGCAAAGTATAATTTTTCAAATCGGTAAAGTCATACCAATTCTTGACCGTAACCGTCAAATTCTCGTTATCTATCAAACGAGATTTGATATATTGATATACTTTTTTCACAGCAAACAAATGAGGATGTGGTTCCCGGACAGCATTTACCAACCCATTACAACAAAAACTACCAAAAGAAGGGACACCCTCGGGACCATAATCCCCTCCGTAGCTCCAATACCACCGACCGTCGGAATCTACCTCTCGGAAAGATTGATCCACCCAATCCCAAATACAACCGCCCTGAGCCATCGGTTCCGACTCGAAAACGTCCCAATAATCTTTCAATCCCCCCACGCTGTTACCCATAGCGTGAGCATATTCACAAAGAATGAAGGGGCGATAAATATCCGGTTGTGCAAGATAAGCCTTTATCTCGTCTATACTACGATACATACGGCAATAAATATCGGTATTGAAATTTTGTTCTGCCCGTTCATATTGTACCGGACGGTTAGTCTCCACCGATTTCAGCCACTCGTAAGTTTTCTCAAAATTAATTCCGTTGCCGGCTTCATTACCCAACGACCAAATCGTAACCGAAGGATTATTCTTTGTCCGCTCATACATACGGCGGGTGCGGTCCATGTGTGCACTCAACCACGATGTATCCTTAGCCAAAGTCGCCGGACCGTACCCCATTCCATGAGATTCGATATTCGCCTCGTCTATAACATAAAGACCATACCGATCGCACAACTGATACCAATAGGAATGATTAGGATAATGGGCACAACGCACTGTATTGATATTATTTTGCTTCATCAGTTGTATATCTTTCAACATCAACTCTTTACTAACCGTACGGCCCTGTTCTGAGAACTCGTGTCGATTCACTCCTTTTACCAACACAGGGACTCCATTGATACAAAAACGACCATTCTTAATCTCAGAGGTTTTAAAACCCACGGGACACCCCGTCGTTTCTATTACTTGCCCCTGCTCGTCTTTCAAATCGACAACCAACGTATAGAGATAAGGCTGCTCGGCATTCCACGGTTTAACATCAGGAATAATCGCATCAAACGATACGATACTGTCTCGCACCGGAGAACCGCCGTCCTGTGCGACCATTCGATGATCGGCATCGAATAATCCATAATGAACCGTTATGCCGTGTCGGCCTTTCAAACCACCTATATGCACGTCCAAAGAGAACTCCCCATCTTTATACAAATTTTTATCCAATGGAGAAACTACTTTATAATCGGCAATATACTCTTCGGGAGTGCTATACAGATAAACATCGCGTTCGATTCCACTCAATCTCCACATATCCTGACATTCGAGATACGCCCCCGCACTCCAACGATAAACTTCGACAGCGAGTGTATTCTCACCCTGTTTCACCTTATTAGTAATATCCCACTCAGCCGGGGTTTTGGAATCCTGATTATATCCCAAAAGCTCCCCATTGAGCCACACATAATAAAAAGAAGTAACACCCTCGAAACACAAGACGATACGACGTCCTATCCAAGATTCAGGCAAAACGAATGTACGGCGATAAGAACCGACCTCATTATCCTCATAGGGAACAAAAGGAGGATTTTTCTTAAAATGAAACATCGGATCGTCAAACTCGTATGTCTCATTCATATATATAGGGATACCATAATTCTGGCATTCCCAGTTCCCCGGAACCTGTATATCATTCCAGCCACCGGTATAAAAGTCGGGACGGTAAAAATTCACCGGACGCTTATCGGGATTCCGTACCCAATTGAATTTCCACGTGCCGTTCAAGCTCATATAATAAGGAGACTGTTCATAGTCTTGTGCCCGCACGCTGTTTATATCCCCCTCTTTATACGGCCAAACATAAGCATGAGGAGCCAATTTATTCAAGCCTATGGCATATTGGCTCTGCCACTCCGGTGTCTCTACCCTAGCGAAAGTCTTTCCCAACGGGCACAACAACATACAAATCAAAAACAGGATATTATTTTTCATCATCTTATTCTTAAAATGGATATATTTCAACAAATTTTTTCCGTTATCATTTAAGCGGAAGAGCAACTCGCCCGTCTTTTATTTCCAATAATCTCGCTGCTAATTCTTCGACGACATCGGGATATTGTTCGGCTACATTTTTCCGCTCTCCCAAGTCCTTATGCAAATTGTACAACTGGGGAAGAGAACTATTACCTGTTTCAATACCGACATTTTTATTGAATGGCTCTCCTTTTCCGGGTTCTATATACTTCCATTCGCCGGAAGTAATCGATAAATTATTTTGTGCATTCTGTTCAACCAAATAAGGACGCCCCTCGGCTTTTTTTCCCAACCACGTATCTAAATAATTCTCACTATCAGGAGCAGCCCCCTCGGGTAAATCGGTTCCCAACAACGAGGCAAACGAAGCGAACCAATCAATTTGGCATACCAACGCATCCGAAACGGTCGGCTTCACTGTGTCTACCCAGCGAAGAATACAAGGGACTCTGGTCCCCGCCTCATAAGAACTATATTTACCACCCCTGAAAGGCCCTCCGGGTTTATGTTCTCCCAATAGTTCCACAGCCTTGTCTTTATATCCGTCGTCTACAACCGGGCCGTTATCGCTCGACAAGATAATAATTGTATTTTTATCTAATCCGTTTTTCTTCAAAGCCGATAAAATCTCACCCACACTCCAATCGAACTGCAACAAGACATCTCCTCTCGGCCCCATACCCGATTTCCCGGCAAAGCGTTCATTAGGTACACGGGGAACATGTGCATCCTGCGTGGCAAAATAGAGAAAGAAAGGTTCGTCCTTATGATTCTCGATAAACGAAACAGCTTTACTTGTAAGCTCATCGGCAATTTGGTCGTCTTTCCACAATGCAGATTTTCCACCTTTCATATATCCAATACGAGAAATGCCATTGACGATACTCTGGTTATGACCATGCGAAGGATGCATAACCAATAAATCAGGATTCTTTTTCCCCGTAGGTTCTCCCAGAAAATTCTGCTTATAACTGACATAAATAGGATCTTCCGGATCAAGATTTACAACCGCCCCATTCTCTACGAATACACAAGGGACTCGATCACCCGTAGCGGCCATAATATAAGAATAATCAAATCCTATATCGGCAGGATTCGGCGACAACCGTTGATTCCAGTCTTGTGTCCCTTTTTCATCTCCGAGCCCCAAATGCCACTTACCGACAACCCCGGTAGCATATCCGGCATCTCGGAACATATCGGCCAACGTGTATCGTTCGGGACGGATAATCATTCCCGCATCCCCATCGGCAATACCCGTACCTTCCCTACGCCATGCATATTCGCCGGTCAACATCGCATAACGGGAAGGTGTGCTGGTAGCCGCAGCACTATGAGCGTTAGTAAATCTCACTCCCTCGGTAGCCATGCGTTGCACGTTCGGGGTATTTATAGTCTTAGACCCATTACAACTTAAATCGCCATAGCCTATATCGTCGGCATAGATGAACACGACATTCGGACATTGCGGCATCTCCACGTTCCCTCTCTTTTCGGCTTGTCCCGAAATTGGGAGTGCCATTAACGGTAATATCAACGGTATCGATTTCATATCTATTTTTCTACTAAAATAAACATATTTTTTTACACTTTCCCTCGAACAGGCTATTTATTTACAACCGGAGAAAAAAGTATTAATTATTTTAATTTACAATCAACTCATCGAAATACATCCATATCTTCTGATCCTCACGTATATCTCCGATGGGACAAAGTCCGGGATTTTCCATTTCGAGCTTCAAGTATCGGGCATTCAAATCCAACCCACTGAAAACGGCATCTTCCACCGCTGTACGATTCTTAAAAATATCCTCCTGAGAAAAAGTAATCTCTCTTACCGGAACGAATGTTTTTTTATTGTTCGATACAGATAACCGAATTAGCGAAGGTTTATGAACGGCCATTCCAGAGTTAGTGATACACCCTATACGAACTTCTTTCACCGGAGTCCTTTTTCCCATATCCAGAACAAACGATGCATCTTCGTCATACCACCCGGCCCATTCAAAATCGGTATGACGCAAACTGCCTCTAACACCATTGGTCAACACATATCGTTTTTCATTCGAAGCCAATACCTCTTTTCCCGTAGCCTTGTTCCACTGTAAATCCAGGAGTAAAGTCTCCCCCATTTTCTCTCCGTTCATGAAAGTCGCGGCTTTTATACAGGTCGTACTCTTTACCGTCAAGGGAGAAGCGTAAAGACTCGACGATGCGACAGGTTCCGTTCCATCTTCGGTATATCGGATTTCTACATCAGGCCTAATACACGAAAGCTCCACCAACAACTTTTTCCCCTTTGGGGTAACCTTATGATCTATATTGTACATCGAGCGGGCACAAGTAATATCCATTGCCTCGATATGAGGCAAAACCTTATCGATCCTTTTCAAAAAATCGGGCCAGTCTTTTGTCCCTTTTTTTGCCCAAGCGATGTCAGACAACGCCAATAACCGAGGGAATAACTGATATTCCACATCATCGGGAGAATTACAAAATTCTGTCCACATAGATGCCTGTACCCCCATCAACAAATCCTCATAAACAGGGTTCCAGTCCTCTTGAACCGGCTCATAAGTATATACGTCTTTTAATGTATTATTTCCGAAATAGGTCAAAGGCTCAAACCACTGAGGCCCCTGATAGCGGATAAAGTAAAGAATCCTAGCAGGCGTCATAATAAACCGATGCCCTTTTGCGGCAGCTTTCAACGCCGCTTTTCCAAAACCTTGCCAGCCATAAATAATCGCACCTTCGGGCAATGTGCTGTTCGTTAATTCGTCCCAGCCCATCACTTCTTTACCCTTGCTCCTTACATAATTGCTCATACGAGTCATGAAATAGCTCTGCAACTCCTCGGTATGTTCTATATGCTCGGCCTCCATGCGAGCCCGACATTTCGGACACTTCGCCCAATTTACCTTCGAGGCTTCGTCTCCCCCCAAATGAATATACTTGGAAGGGAACAGTTCCGACACTTCGTCAATTACATCTTCCAGAAACGAAAAGACACTGTCATTACCGGCACAATAAACGATCTCTGAATTTTTACCACCGATACCGGGCAACACACCGATAAAACGATCTACGACCGGACATGCCAATTCAGGATAAGCAGCCAATGAAGAGTTCGTATGAGCCGGCATCTCTATTTCGGGAATAATCTCGATTTGCCGTAATGCGGCAAATCGAATAATCTCTCTCATATCGTCCTGAGTATAATACCCTCCGACAGAGACAGGTTCGCCTTCCTCTTGATTCCTACGATTTGGAAAAGGCTCGTCGCGTTTCACCCGCCAAGCTCCCACTTGCGTCAATCGCGGATATTTTTTTATCTCCAATCGCCAACCGTTATCATCGACCAAATGCAAATGTATCTTATTTATTTTCAAAAACGAAGCTGCATCTATAATATTCAATAAATTGTGCTTAGGCATGAAATACCGCGATACATCTATCATAAGCCCCCGATAACCGAACCGAGGACGATCGTTAACAGTCATCACAGGGATTTTATACTCCATCGTTCTATTCTGCTTCTTGCCCTCTACCACACCTACCGGCAATAGTTGGCGTAGCGATTGTAAAGCATAAAAGAATCCGGCATCGCCTGCAGATTCTATTAGAATTTTTTCCGAGGTAACGATCAAATTATATGCCTCATCGGGCAAAGACGTAACTGTTTTCAATCGTACATCGGCCGTTTCGGAACCGATCATAATGCTAGGTATAAAACCGGTCTGCCGCCCCAATAGAGTTACAAAGTCGGATACCATACGTAACTGAGATTCATTTTCAACCCCGAACTTCATATCGGCATTGAAATAGAAATATCCCTCACCTACCGAATACTCTGCTGGAACCGGAACCACAGGTAAAAAGGTATTTGCGACCGGAGCTCCTATACAAAAAGATGCACAAAACCAAAAAGAGCCTAAGACTAACGCTTTTCTTATCTTCATATCAACCATTCACCGTTTTATTCATTCACCAATAGGAAATTCTTTCAAAATAGGGTCGTCATACTGGACTTGCAGTCGCTTCAACTCTTTCATCAAATCGGCTGTAACCTGCTCGGTTCCCTCTTGTCCGAAAATATTGTGCATCTCCATCGGGTCGTTTTGCAAATCATACAACTCCCACACATCTATATCGTTATAGAAATGTATCAATTTATACCTATCGGTCCTAACGCCGTAATGACGTTTTACCGCATGCTCTGCCGGATATTCATAGAAGTGATAATACAGAGAAGTTCTCCAATCGGCAGGCGACTCTCCTTTTAGCAACGGGAGCAACGACACACCCTGTATATCGGAAGGAACAGAAACACCCGCCAGTTCGAGGAATGTCGGAGCATAATCTATATTCTGCACCAATTGAGGAATGTCTCCTCGCTTATCAAAACCTTCTGGAAGACGCATAATCAAAGGGGTACGCATTGACTCTTCATACATGAAGCGTTTATCGAACCACCCATGCTCTCCCATATAGAACCCTTGATCCGAAGTATATACGACAAGCGTATTATCGAGCAATCCTTCCTTTTTCAAGTAGTCAAGTACCTTTCCCACATTGTCGTCCAATGACTTCACCGTCTTAGCATAATCCCGCATATAACGTTGGTATTTCCAACGTACCAAGTCTTCACCCTTCAAATCATCTTTATAAAATTTATCGATAATAGGAGTATAAAATTTATCCCATACAGCTTTCTGAGCCGAATCCATACGCCCATAAAATTGTTCGTATAACGATTTTAAAGGAGTTTCCTTATCAGATCGCTGCATTTTCAAATCGTAAATCAAATCCATATCCTTTGCAATACTCATTTCTTGCGAAGCGGCAGCCAAACGACCATCATAAGTATCGAAGAAATTTTCGGGATAAGTAAACTCTTTATCTTCATATAAATTCAAATCGCAAGTATCGGCCATCCAATTGCGGTGTATTGCTTTATGATGGATAAAAAGGCAGAAAGGTTTACTTCTATCCCTCTTGTTTTGTAACCAATCGAGACTCTCGTCTGTGATGATATTGGTCACATATCCCCTTTTATTCACGGTATCATTTGTCTGCGTAATAAAATCGGGATTATAATAATCGCCTTGACCCGGCAGAATTTCCCAAAAGTCGAATCCCGTAGGCAATGTTTCCAAATGCCATTTCCCGACAATAGCGGTTTGATAACCAGCCTGCTGCAACAGTTTCGGCATGGTCTGCTGAGTTCCATCAAATTTACAGGTCGTATTATCGGTAAACCCGTTTTTATGACTGAACTTCCCGGTCAACATACAAGCCCGGCTCGGCCCGCTGAGCGAGTTAGAAACAAAACTGTTGGTAAACCTCACTCCATCTTTCGCTATGCGGTCGAGATTAGGAGTCTCTATATACCGTGTATCATAACAACTCATCATCTGAGACGTATGATCGTCGGTCATAATATAAACGATATTCAATGGTTTCTGTCTACTCTGACAAGAAACGAGACCACCCAATACAGCAAAAGAAGCCGCCGTGTAAAAGAAATTAGGACTGATCGATTTCATAAGCAACGGTATAATATTATATAATTTTATATGACACAAATATAGCACAGGAATACAATTTACGACACATCGAATCGTGTACGAAAGTATTCCACAAAACACTTTGTAAAATAATGAATGCCCGGAAAAACCGAGTCATTCATTATTTATACGGTATATCAATATCCGAAGTTTTGGTCTGCGGCCGACAATCCGTCGTTAGCACTTAATTCGGAATGAGGAATCGGTAAATGCAGATTCTTTTTCAAGAAACTCTCGTCGCTCACTTTTCCATAGAACGTCGCATCCTCCCCGAAATAACGATCTCTAAACCTTTGATCCGGATTGTTGTGTTGAGCCTCTCCTTCACAATGCTCGTAAGTTATATCATGACGGTTCACGATTTCCAATGCCATTTTCAAAGTCTCCGTTCCCCCTCGACGTATATCGAAATACATCTCGGGCTCGGCAGCCAACTCAAACAACCGTTCATAAAATATTTTCTTACGCATTTGGTCTTTGGACAATCCACTGGGGAAGTCAACCGGTTGCGAGGCTTCTGGCGAAACCGAAGTACGTGCCCTTCTCAAAACCTCATTTACCAGATTGGCCGCTCTATCCGTTTCATCTAATTCGTTATACACATCGGCCATTAGCAACAAAAAGTCGGCATAACGGTACAATATGATATTGTTGTTGCTCTGTTGCGCTTGACAATTAAAATCGATCTGTTTTTTCCACAAAGGCCACCCGGCATGATCCCCCACCGACGTCGCAAACTGTCCCACCAAATTGACAACGTTCTTTTCGCCGGTCGTCGTATTCTCAGTGTAAAACTGTTCCTGCAAAACCGTCAATTCCTCTACGGTAGGGTTAGTAGGATCGTCCATTTGGTCATACGGGATATAAGCAATAGCATCTGCTACGCGGCTCGTCGATTTGGTCTTATACGTCTTATATGGATAAGTATATACCGAATCACTTATCAAGTGATAAGAACTGCCGTTTTTCACATCGTACCACCGAGTCAAAAATGTAGCATCATACCGAGGATCCCCCGGATAAGTTCCACGGAACAGATCGTGAAATGCTTTGGTCGAACGGATACGCTGATAAGCCGTACCCGGCGACGCATTGTCGGCAGCAAAAATCCAGTTCAATCTATTCCAAGAATAATCCGACGAAGTGGTAAAATTCAACTGGAAAATAGATTCCGGCGAATTCTGTACATGGTTTACAAAAAGATCGGAATAACGGCTCTGCAATGAATACTTTCCATAAACCAAATCGCACCAGAATTTGGCATCTTCTAAGTAATCAGCTTTGCGGTCGGCCAAATCGGGATTACACGAAAGCATCCAATTTAGTTTGGCCAAATAAGCGGCAACTCCCAACTTATCGATATATCCGTCAACGTGTTCGCCATTCTCCGGCAAATTGTCATACGCATACTTCCAATCGATGAAAATCTGGCCGACAACGTCGATAAAAGACGATTTCGGTTCCGAAATCGCATCATGCGCCGACGGTTCGATCCGCAAAGGAACATCACCCCACATCATAGAGAGATAGTAATAACACAACCCGCGAATAAACGAAGCCTGCGCCGTGTAGTTTTCTTTCAAATCTTCACTCAACGAACCGTTATTCATATTCACGATGAAAGTATTACATTCCTGTATAGCTTTGTACAATCCTCGCCAAGCCCACAGCACGGCATCGCCGGCCGTAGTGGCATTCAACGAAGCGTAACGGTCCGGTTCCGAACCATTTGTCTGCGACCACGAGAGCCCCGATGACCCCACTGACATTTCATAAACACCCTGTCCGAAACAGTCTTGTGTCGTCAAATAGCCATAACAAGCATCCAAAGCCTGCTTAGCAGTCTCTTCCGAATCGAATATAACGGTATTATCCACAGAGTACTTGGGATTCTCGTCGAGCCAGTCTTCACAAGAAGAGAAAGTGACACCCGTCACTATTCCCAAGACAATTATATATTTTAGCGATTTCATAAATTACTATATATTAAAATGAAACATTCAAACCAAATATAAACGACCGAGCATGAGGGAACGAACTCATATCCACTCCCGGACGTAAACCATCGAATGCAAAAGAGTTAACCTCGGGATCGTAACCACTGTAATCGGTTATAATAAAAGCATTTTTAACCGATCCGAAAATATTGATCGAATTAAACCCGATCTTTTTCATTACCGCCTTCGGTAAATTATACGAAAGGGTAATATCGGTACAACGCAAGAAACTGGCATCCTCTACATAGCGATCCAATACAGCCGGTGTAGGCAATGTATAATTTACTCTCGGATAAGCGTTCGAACGGTTTTCGGCAGTCCACGCGCCTACCCAAGCCTCGGTTCGCAAGTTGCCGCCCGTACGGTTCGGGATTGCTTGATAACGAATATTGGTATTGATCATATCCTTCCCGTGCACTCCATTAAATTGAGCCGAAAGACTCAGACCGCGCCAAGTAAAACGAGTTTGAAAACCGTAGGTAAAATCGGGATTCGGGTTACCGATAATCACACGGTCATCGGTATTGATCACACCGTCTCCGTTCTGGTCTATGATTTTAATATCACCAGCCTGAGGCGCTCCACCCGTACTTAAATCTTGCGTTACATTATACGAACCGCCATTTGCCGGCAAATCTTCTTCCTGAACGATTCCATCGGTTTGATAACCCAAGAATAACCCCGGCGCATGTCCTACCCAGAACAAGTGCGCATTCCCGAAGTGATTACCCAACGAGTTTCCTTCATAAGCCAATATATTCTCATACACGCCGAAATTACCTCTCGAAACACCCAGACTATTGATCTTCGGATTATTTTTCCCGATATTTCCCCCGAACGTCCATGTAAAGTCTTTCGTTTGGATAATATCGGCTTCGAGACTGAATTCGATACCTCGGTTCAACAAATTCCCCGAATTATAATAAATGCTCGGGAAACCGGCCGAAGGAGGCAATACTCTGGAAATGAGCAAATCTCTCGTCTCTTTATTATAAAAGTCGAACGACCCTCTCAACCTGTTTTTCAATACCCCGAAATCCACACCGACATTCCACGACTCGGTCGTTTCCCAAGTCAAACCTTCGTTCTGTAATTTATCGACAGCCATAGCGAGAACCTTGTCACCCACAGCATTAGCATAGTCTATAATTTGGCTATAATTCGAGAAACTACTATACGGATCGATAGCCGAGTTTCCGGTCTGCCCATATCCCACTCTCACCTTAAACTGGTCGAGCCAATGCACATTATCCTTTATAAAATCTTCCTGTTCCATACGCCATGCCAATGAAAAAGAAGGGAAATATGCCCAACGATGTCCACGGGCGAAACGACTCGAACCATCGGCACGGAACGATGCCGTCGCCAGATAACGACCTTCGAGGAACGACATGTTCACGCGTCCCAGATAAGAGAGTAACTGATAGTCTCTTTGTACGGGTTCGAGGTAAGATATGCGTTCGGCCATGTGCAATCCGTCTATACCGAAACTCATATTGGAGAACTGACGGCCCTGTGTTCTCTTATTCAGATAATTGTAATCGTCATAAGTAACAGCCCCGGTTACATCTAAATCGAGAATACGGTCGAACGTATGATGATAATTCAACATATTCTCGACAGTGATATTGTTTTGGCTCAAATCGGTGATACCCAAAGAACCTTTATCGTTATTCCCCCGGAAAGTCTCCGTGCCGAACCAACGGGCACGATATTCGTCCCTCAAATTGCCACCTGCGCGAAGATTATATGTGAGGCCTTTCCATATTTTCCACTTCAAGTCCATCGAAGCACGAAACGCGTTCTCAGTCGTTTGGTCGTCATAATCATTCAACCAACTGAATACAGTGATCCTCTTCTCCATACCGTTCGTACCACTCAACGAAGGGTCATCGGCGGGATACTCAAACGGTTGGGAAGTAATAGCGGTTACCGATACCGATCCTTGTGCTCCACCGTTGGCATTGCTACCCGACATCATATCGTTCTTTTTCAACGACCCGCTTAACGACAAATCCACCGATACGGTCTTCGACAAGTCCATCGACAAATTCGCACGTAAGTCTCCCTGTTGTAAACCGGTCTGTTTCACAATACCGTTGATATCTTTGAAAGAGGCCGACACAAAATAACGTACCTTGTCGGAACCACCGTTCACCGAGACCGAATAATTCTGTGAGAAAGCCGTACGATAAATCTCGCGCTGCCAATCCCGTTCCTGTAATACGCGATACGAAGCAGGGTCGGTCTCGTCGTATTTTCCACCCGAGAAAATATAACGCACCTCGTTCCCCGATTTGAAGAACTGGCGATCGTCGGGACCAGACTGAGCATTTCGGTAATCGACATAGTCGTTCAAATTCAACATATCGTACAATCGAGTGGCATTCGCAACAGTAAAGTTAGCATTCACGTTTATGCGAGGTTTACCGCTCTTTCCTTTTTTAGTCGTAATCAATATGACACCATTAGCACCCCTCGAACCATATATCGCTGTGGCCGAGGCATCTTTCAAAATTTCAATACTCTCTATATCCGCAGGATTCAAACTGCTCAACGGATCGGCCGCGGTTTGATAATCGTCATCGCCGAATGCAGAAGCGGCGAACTCACCCGTAGAGGCCTGAGGAATATTATCGATCACATATAACGGTTGGTTATCGCCACGTAACGAACTGGCTCCACGAATCGTTATAGAGGTAGCGGCTCCCGGAGTCGTGTTGGTAGACCCTACCACCAAACCGGCAACTTTACCTTGTAACAAGTTATCGAGAGTCACGCTCTTCGAAGCGTCCATCTCATCGGGACGTATCGATGCGATAGCTCCCGTCACATCGCTTTTCTTGACACTACCGTAACCCACTACGACCACCTCGTCCAGCAACTGGGCATCGCCTTGCAGAACCACATTGACAACGGTCTTATCACCTACCTTAACTTCTTGTTTCTGATAACCCACGTAAGAAAACACGAGTACAGCATTCTTATCCGGTACAGAAATCGTATAATTTCCGTCCAAATCGGTTGCCACAGCTTTTGTCGTACCTTTCGCCTGTACAGTAACGCCCATCAATGGTTCAACATCGTCACGGACATTACCCCGAACGGTTATACTTTGTGCGTATGTAATTTGCATGCCCGACAGCATGACAATTACAACAGACAAAGCCTGTCTAATCATATCCTTTATTTTCATGTAATTATATTTTAAGATACTTATTTAATCCTGAACTTAAAAACATCTACTCCCTCCGACGACCTCACCCGAGCGATATACACACCCGGAGAAAAACGATCGGTCGATATGGTATATTGCTTTCCCGAAATTCTTTCGTCCCGAAAAAGGACACCCGAAGCCGAGAAAAAAGCGATCTGCGATAAATCGGCATCCGATGTCGAAAGCACTACTATTTCCCCCGACCGGTCATTACAAATGAGATTGGTCTTTTTTTTTCCCTCTTTCGATAAAACCGGCAGTGAAGACACCCCGTCTGTCCGAGTGATTAGTGTATCTACATTGGCCGAAATAACCGAGTTCGCAGCACGAATCAAACTCAACGGGTCGGAAACTGCCACATCGTTCCCCATGTCAAAATACATGACCGTACCGCTATTCTGTTCGAGAATGAAGTTCATCTTGTCCTTTACGCAATCGACACCATTAAAAGTATAAGAGGACCCCGACATAGTCGCCGTATTCGCATCGGTAGACAAATCGGGATTGGCAGCTACAATATTTTTATATCCTGTAACGTTGCTTCCTGTCGTCGCCGTAGTAGGATAAGACATACCTATTTTTTCTTTCGGAAATCCCCACGACACAAACTTATTATACGCCGAAACATAATTGTCATACGCAAACCAAGTCACCTGAGGCCCATAAATCTGGAAGGTATAATAATCGGGCATATCGATCCACTTCGTAGGCAGAAAATAAGCTACCGGATGCAACGAAACACTGAACACTTTATCCTCGGGAATAACAGCACGCAAAGCCTCTACCATCGGGCCATATCCCGAAGTCCACCTCGAATCGCCGCTATACAACCACTCGAAATCGACATCTATACCGTCGCAATAAGGCAGCAACTCGGCGACGTCCGCAGCCAATCGTTCGCGCCATGCAGCATCCGAAATATGCGAAGGCCACACCTTGTTCCCGTTCTCACTGTCGGAAGAGATCAAACCCAAACGTATCTTGAAGCCCCTGTAACCATCATACATTTTCCTAATCTGCGACAACAGTTCTTTCCAGCTCCGAGTGTTTTTCCCGGGGCTATCCGCATCATTGAATTGCCAATACGACAACAAATAAATAGCTCCGTCGCCACCGCTGGGAAAAGTGAGGTCGCCAGACGTTCCGGCGGCATCCTGTGCTATCTGGGCACTTGTCCGGGCATTTCCCCAAACCGCTACTTCGTCAATGTATCCTTTGAAATTCTCCCCGATAACGGCATCGGCCGAAGTATTCATAAATGTAAAATCGTCTTCGTCGGGTATCGTCGTAATGTTATCGGCATAAGTTTGACTTGCTCCGCTATCGGTAAACAGCCGAATACGGGATATAGCCCGACCGGTCGTCGAAACGATAGACACGGCAATATGTTCCCAACCTGCGGCAGTGAGCGCATTCTCAAAATTATACGTATAACCGTTGATTCCTACCAACAATTCCTTCTTCGACTCATCGCCCAATTTTATGGAAAACTGATTGGATTCATCGCTCTTATTAAAAATCGCTGCCCCCGTTCGCCATTCTTCAATAGAAATCCAAGCCTCGATAGTAGCGTAATTCATTGCTGGAAGCCCGCCGGTATTCTGCAAAACTTCTTCGCTCACATTCATGCCGGCGCCTTCGCCATTCAAATGAAGGACTCCATTTCGCCCTTCATATTCGGCCTCATACGAAGCATTGGACAGCACACCTTGATTATCGGGGTAAGTCATCGTCACTGCTCCGGTATAGCCCGACACTTGCGCATCGAGAAATATCAAATCATTAGTCATCAAATGCATATCCCTATCTATCTGCAAACGGTCACAATGACGCACGAAAGAAGAATAACCCGTTACCACTCTATATTTAAAGTAATCGTTATCGATAACGGCTTCGCGCGTCACATTCGTGGGCTCGCCATGATGTGCCAATTTATAATCCACAATATCTTCGCACTGGTCTTGGTCAAACTTGTAATAGAACAGAAGATCGTCATATTTCGGGTGGAATTTGTTCACTGTATTACGGAACATCAGGTTCTCGGGTTCAGCTCCCGGCATCTCCGTTTTCCAGAAACGGAATTCGTCGATACGTCCTTTAAAGTTTTCTCCTATGACAAATGGCTCCGATGTCTCAGGAATAACTGCTCCACCGGTATTGGCAATCCACTTTTTCTCACCATTAGTCCACACATCGATTCCATTGGCAAATGCCGAAATGGTAAGTTGCGTCCACGAACCTATCGGCAAATCGTTCGCTACGATAAATTCTTGTGTCGCTGTTTTATAAATCAACTGCCCCGAGGTTCCGAACCGTAAAGAATATTCTTCGTCTCCGTTTCCTCGTTTAAAAACATAAGCATTTTCCACCCATTCGGACGGATTCACCAAACACTGAACCGAATAAAGATCCAAATTATTTAAGTCCGATATAGTTCCGCAATCGACTTTTCCGTCACCATTGAAACGTAACGCAAAATTTGTAGTCTGTGAAAACAGCGAACCATAAAAAAACGAACTGAAAAGAATAAGCAAAAGAATCCTCGTTTTCATGCATATTTTATTTAAGAGTATAACAAAACAAAGAAAAATAAAGCCGAGGAAATTTATCCTCGGTTTTATAGGTCTCATTTATAAGTCATTAAAGCACGACTTTCGATGCTTTGTTTCCATATTTCACCACATAAGCACCGCGAGACATCGGAACTTCCACGAACGAATCGGTTACCTTCACGGTTTTCACCAATGCACCGTTCAACGAATAGATAAATACCTCGGTTCCGAAGTCTATATCGTTCAAATAGATATACTGACTATCCCATGCCACGAATCCGTTGGTTTCACCTATCGCGTCGATGCCGGTAGCAGGTGATCCATTCGGGGTATCCCAACCATCGAAATTCACAGGATCGAACTCAGGACATTCTCCGCTCGGATTAGCCGTAAATTGTATCGTTGCGATATAAATGGCTCGATTGCCCAAGTGTCCTCCGGGAATATTGTACCGTATCCGCAAAGGAATCCTATCGTCTCCTGTAATGCCGGCAATATTCAAATCGGCATATATCGGCCACCATTTCGTATCGATCGAACTGTAAGTAGTAGTTTCGGGGAGTGGTACATTGGTCGTTGCCCCTCCGAAATTCCAAACAGAAATCTTATAATCCGCAGTTATAGGATCTCCTACTACTTTCGACACGAAATGGAAACGTACCGGAGTATTAACCGGGAAATCTGTTTGTGTAAACATACTGACGTTTATATACCCGGCCAAAGCATCAGCGGCTGACAATGTGGGTTCTTCGGCACTACCGTCCCCTTTTATCAACAACATATTTCCATAATCCGAAGCAACGATGTGACACCCTTTATTAAAGCCGGCCACACTGGCATCTTCATTTTTAACTTGACCTCCGGTCAACACGACAGTACCCTCCTCTTTCAACTTCTCGGTAGGATAAGGTGAAACAGGATTGGCTCCCTGCGAAGAATAATGAACAAATTCATACGAGCCGACCGCTTGATCGGCAAATTTCAAATGACCGGGAGTAACATCTTCATCGGCAGCCCATGAATAATTAGCACCCAGCAAACATAAAGTCGAAATAAGTAATGCTTTCGTTTTCATACATACAAGAATTAAGAAATTAAACAATAAAATAATTTGCTTTCACGAATGCAAATATAAAATCACCCCTAACAAAGGCATGTTCGAAATTGTCTAAATCATTTTCGAAATCGTCTAAAACAAGTATAACAGGCTATTGAGAAAAAACAAAACGTTTGAAATTAAGCCGATGGCTCGTTCCTTTTCTGCTCTCGGTACTCCCGAGGAGTCATCGATGTAAACTGCTTGAAGCAGGTGCTGAAATAACGAGCATTGGAAAACCCGATACGCTCCGATACCTCTGCGATCGGGATATCGGTATCGGTAAGCAATCTCATGGCTTGCTCGATTCTTATGCGATTGATTAAATCGTTCACGCCTAAACCAGTCAATGCCTTCACTTTGTTATACAAAGAAGCTCTGCTCATGCCCATTTCGACCGTTAAATACTTCACATCTAAATCGGAGTTATCTATATTATCCAACACCAGCTTATTCAATTTCAACAAAAATTGTTCGTCAGCATTACTGAATGTCTGGTTTTTAGGCATGATAGAAACCTGTACGGCATCGCGATAATAGTTTTTTATTTGTTCCCTATTCCATAACAAATTGCGTATAACAGTCAAGAGCACATCGTCATCGAATGGCTTGGCAAGATAAAAGTCCGCACCCAATTTATATCCGGCTGCGAGGCTATCGGGGTTATCCCTTGCAGTGAGCAAGATAACCGGAATATGACTGATTTGAATATCGCTCTTCAACAAACGACAAAATTCGAATCCGTCCATGTGGGGCATCATAATATCGCAAATCACCAAATCGGGTTGGTACTGATGAACGACATGCAAACCGTTCACTCCGTCATCGGCCGTATAAATTTGTTTAAAAACACCGGAAAATGAAGTTTTAATAAAAGAACGTATATCCATCTCGTCATCGATAATGAGAATAGAATAATCTTGGAGAGGAAAATCTTTTTCGGGAACTGTCGTCTCCGGCATATCGGTTGCATATCCTATATCGTTCAAATACATACCCGGAGCACATGCGACATCTTCGTCGTTATATGCCAACGGTAACTCAAACCAAAACGTGGCCCCTTTGTCCTCGTTATTGTATGCACCTATTTCCCCGCCATGCAATACCAGCAGAGTCTTAGAATAAGACAGACCTATACCGCTGCCGCTCAACCGGTGATCTCCCTGATAGAACCGAGTGAATAAATGGGATAGGTCATTCTCGTTCAATCCTATTCCGTGATCCTTGACAGAAATGCGCACACAACTTTCTCTACGTTCGGTGATGACCGTTACCACAGTTCCTTCCTCACTGAATTTAAATGCATTCATCAACAGGTTGGACAATACGATCTCGCATTTCTCTCTATCGAAAGAGATTTTATCTATCGTCTCATCGGGATTGAAAAGAAGCATTATTTTCTTGGACTCGAACTCTTCCGAAAAATCCCCGATGACAGCCCTTACCCACTCATTCAATGAATAAGGAGCCAAATGCAATGCTTCATATCCCACCTCCATACGCCGCATATCGAGTACCATATTGATGATATTGCGCATACGACGGGCCTGTTTGAAAATCTGCATTAACTGTGTTTTCAGCATATCATCGACAGTGCCGCTCTTTAAAAGTCGCTTTAACGGAGCATAAATCAAAGTTAAAGGTGTTCGCAGTTCATGACTAACGTTGATCAAGAACCTTACCTTATCTTCATACACTTTACGTTCCCTCTCTTTCATTTCGAGTTGCAACCGGGAATTTTTTCTTTTTACAGTGTAACTTATCATCAAATAACACAAACCGGCCGCTACAATCACCACGAGAGCAATAAACCAAAACGATTTCCACCACGGTGGAACAACCTCTATCTGCAATATGCACCGGGATTGGCTCCAACCGCCGTCTTCCGTACTACACGAAGCCATTACCCTATATGTGCCTGCCGGCAAAGTATATAAAGTCAGAGTATGGTCGTAAGTTTCTATTTCCGATCGACCGAGGCCTTCGATGTTGAACCGGAACATCTTCTTCCTGAAAATATCCTTCTCCCGTACCATCGTCTTCAAAGTGAGCGAAGTATAATTCCATGCAACACGCAAGCTCCGGTCTGTATCGCCCATTTTGTTCATCACCGATTTTCCATCGAGAACAACATCAGACAACTCGACCGACGAAGGAGAGAGGGAATTGTACTCCTTGTATATTTCCCGATCGATATGTAAAAGTCCGGTTACACCGCCCATATAAATGTGAGCTCCGTCCCGAGTTACCAAAGTAGATTTATGCAAATATTCGTTAGGTATAGCGCCGTCGGATTCGCCGTAAATAAAAAATTTATCCTCGCCTATGGAATATCTGAAAAGCAGACCGTCGGCGCCTAACCACAGATATTGATTGGCATAGGCAACCGAAGTCACCTCCCTAAACATATTCGTTTTTATTTCGTTCAACGCTTGGGTATTCACATCGTAGTGGAACAGCCCTTTGTCGGTCCCTATCCAAAAGTTTCCTTCGTCGTCCCTACAAGCCGCATTGATGACCGCTTTTGAACCGAAAGCAAGAAGACACACCGCAGCATTCTCCGCATGGTCGAGCCGCAAGATATAATTGCGGCCAAAAAGATAGGTAATATCCTTATCGGAATAAAACCGCTGAACCGTACCGTAATACCGAGACGAATCGGCAACATGCGCAATGGTAAAAGAGCCTGTCGATTTATCATAAGTATATATCTTGTCCGCAAATAAATGGATTTTATCGGTATCGAAATAATCGACATTGACCGATATGCCCGAATGTATAATCTCCTCGTTACGCCTATCGTTCAATAAAGTAAAAGGCCTTAAATTACCCGTACGTTTATCGAACAAATATAACCCTTTGGAAAAAAATACATCAATAATTCTCGCTCGTTATAACGGGTTATCGAGGCAACTTTATATCCGTAAGTATTGGGATAGTGGGTAAATCTATTGCTCTTCGGCTCCAAACGGTTCAGTCCCCCGCCATCGGTCCCGACCCAGATAATTCCGTCCTCATCTTCATATAAGCACAACGCCGTTTTATCGCTCATGCCGTAATGATTGCCCGGAGAAACATCGCGATACGTTCTCATATGTACCTCTTTGATGCCGAATAATCCACCTCGTATCGTTCCGGCCCACATATTGTCGTCCCTGTCCTTATATAAACAAAATACCGAACTATACGGAAATGAATAGATATTGCCGGGCGTATATCGAATATTGGAAAAAGTCTCGTCTTTCAAGTTCAGGATACTGATTCCACCGCCATCGGTAGCCAGCCATAAAGAACCGTCCCGCTCTTCTATATCGAGAATCACATTATTGGTTAGATCTGAGTTCGACACATCGTAATGCTTTTGTTTTCTACCGCCGTCGATATACCGGTCGAGCCCCTTGCCATAGGGAGAAATCCACAAATCTCCCTGGGTATCGACTTTGACCGACATAATCTCTTTCTCCTTACAGAACGTCGGTCGTTCTATTTCCCCTGTACGGCAGTCCAATAGCCACAATCCGTTCCATCTCGACGATAGTACCCAATAATACTCCGACCACGGTATCATGTGATTGAAAAACGCGTATGACTTATCTTTCCACCGAACAGGAACCGTATCCATGACAGCCCGGTGATAATCCCATCGGTATATTACTCCCCTTCCTCCCAAAAAAAGAGCATCGTCAGTCAACAAATAAGAATGAGCCTGCAAAGCCTTCTGCCTCCAAAGAACAGTCTTGAAATCGTCGCTTTCCCGCTGATAAACACATACACCCTTATCGGTCGAAATCCAAATATTATGACGGGCATCCTCAACAATGAAATGAACTAAATTGCCCGGTAAAGAAGCGGCTGAATCGGGAACAGACGAATAATTCTTAAACTCGTGATAATCGAAACGACTTATCCCCGACTTCGTCCCAACCCACAGAAAACCATCGTGGTCGAGCATGATAGAACGCACAAAATTTTGAGAAAGCCCATCTTGTTGGGATAATTGTTTGAAATAAAAATTGGGAGCCGCTTCGACAATAACTGTCTCACACGCTATAATACCTGCGATTAATAAGAGATAAATATAAAGCAAGCGTCTTCTCATACAAAACAAAAATTCAAAAATAAAATACGGCGACCGCGAGTTTCCTCAATGGTTTTATTATCCCGATTCCGATATCCTAAATATCTCTTCCCGGTGTCGGTTAGATTAACCTCTGTAATCTAAATAACTAGCCATATACAAATATATTCCTCTCTCTCTAAATTTCAAAAACGATTTCATAGAATGATATCAATCAAAAACAAAATTATGAAAATCTTGATGTCTTTCGATATATTTTCACGAGAATTTCCATACCACATTCGGAATAATGAATTTTAAAGCAAACAGAAATTCTATCCTATTCCCAAAGTAATAAAAGAATTACAATTCTCTTAAAAAGTTCAAATAAGTCTCGATACCGATAAAATCTCGCCGATAAATCACATTATCGCTTTGCCCGACAAATAGAAAAATATGTATCTTTGCATAAAATGCGAAAATAGCATCGGTTCAGTTTGGAAAACGAATCTATTCATTTCGTTCTGCATTTACTTTTCGCTATATTTGTAAATACATTTTTATTAGAAAACAGATGATTCCGGCAGAAATACAGCAAACCAAACAACGATTCGGCATTATAGGAAATGCTCCGGGTCTGATTCGAGCCATTACAAGAGCTCTACAAATCGCACCTATCGATTTGGCTGTGCTTATTACCGGAGAAAGCGGTGCGGGAAAAGAGTTCTTTCCACAGATTATACATGCCAACAGTTCCCGAAAGCATGGAAAATATATTGCCGTAAACTGCGGAGCGATACCCGAAGGAACCATAGATTCCGAATTGTTCGGGCATGAAAAAGGAGCTTTTACTGGCGCATTATCTGCACGAAAAGGTTATTTCGAAGAAGCCGACGGAGGAACAATTTTCTTGGACGAAGTCGGCGAATTACCCCTCACGACTCAGGCTCGATTATTGCGCGTACTCGAAAGCGGAGAATTTCTAAAAGTCGGTTCTTCCACTGTTTTGAAAACCAATGTAAGAATCGTCGCTGCGACCAACTTGGACATGGTAAAAGCCGTTTCGGAAGGAAAATTCAGGGAAGATTTGTATTACAGGCTCAGCACGATACACATCGAAATTCCCCCATTGAGAGAACGGTCTGAGGATATTCTCCTATTATTCCGTAAATTTTCTACGGACTTTGCGGAGCGTTACCGAATGCCCGTAATCCAGCTGACGGAAGATGCACGCACCGTACTGCTCAACTACCGTTGGCCGGGAAATGTAAGGCAGCTAAAAAATATCACCGAACAAATCTCTATTTTCGAAACGAACCGAGACGTAGACGGAGCAACGTTGCAAAACTATCTGCCCCAATATAATATCGAAAAATTACCGGCTCGCGCCACCTCGAACGAACAAGAGCACTCCTTCTTCGAGAAAGAAAGAAAAATGCTCTATAAGACACTGTTCGAAATGCAAAAAGAGCTGGCAGACCTACATGCGAAAGTAGAAGAACTGACGAGGGAGAAAATTCAAGGACAAACTTCTTACACTCAAACGCCCCAACCGGTTCCTGTCGCACAATCGATGGCTCTTACTCCCATCGTACCATCTGTTCCGGTACATGTCCCGTCCGCCAAACGAACGGCCATAGAAGACACCGTAGGAGAAATAATACCCAACGAACCCGAATATATCGAGGAACAACCTACGACACTCGAAGATACGGAAAAAGAGACCATCAAAAAAGCATTACTACGGAATCACGGAAAACGGAAAAAGACAGCTGAAGAATTAAAAATATCCGAAAGGACTCTTTATCGTAAAATTAAAGAATATAACTTAGAATAGAGCCGCACGACAATGAAACGTTTAACGACTATATTACTCGTCATACTGTCGTCATGCAGTATCTCTTATAAATTCAACGGAGCTTCGATCAATTACGAAACGACCAAGACCATATCGGTAGCGAACTTTCCCATTAAAGCGGCATTGGTTTACCCTCCATTGGAAGAGTTGTTCACCAATTCATTGAAAAATGCTTATACTCGGCAAACACGATTACAAATGGTTAGCAGCGGAGGAGACCTGCAATTGGAAGGAGAAATCACGAACTATGACCTCACCCCGCAAGCCGTAACAGAAAACGCATACGCATCGCAAACGCGCCTGACTATTTCTGTAAGGGTAAGATTCACCAACACCAAAGACCCTCAGTATGACATAGACCAAACATTCTCCGGGTATAAGGACTTTTCCAGCGACCGAATGTTAACCGATGTGCAAGATGAACTTATCCAACAAATCACAGACGAGCTGGTAGATCAAATTTTCAACGCGACGGTAGCCAACTGGTAACACTATGATAACCCGGGAACAAATACGAAACCTTCTAAACGGGATTGGCGATGAAACAATCTCGAAATCCGATGCCGACCAAATGGCCGCGGATTATCCCTATTTCAGTATCCCGCAACTTCTCTATCTGAAATTCACACCGGGAGCCATGCCCGACGAGAAGCGCATACAACAGGCTCTGATTTACGCCAGTCCTCATGCGCACTTAGAGACCATTCTCGGAGTCGAAGGAGAATCTTTCGCCGACCTCTATCCGAAAGCTCCCCGAACCGACAGCACCATGCAAGCGATCGATCTGTTTTTGGGGACATATCGTAAAGAGCAAAAACGAGGTAATGAAGAAGAAAGCCTCGACCGAATTATTTCAGGCAATATACTCGCTCAATCGGACTATATAAGCAACCTGCAAAAAGAAGAACAGACCGATTTAGGCGCAACGCCGGTTCACGAGCACGAGACAAATCCATCTCCTGCCGTTCTACCGAAAACAACCGGTCGCGATCAAGAGAATACAGAACAATCCGCCTCCTCCGAAAGCAGCAACGACGACACTTTCTTCACGGAAAGTTTAGCAAAAATCTATATCAAACAAAGACGATATGAGAAAGCATTGCAAATAATTAAAAAATTAAGTTTGAAATATCCAGAAAAAAATATTTACTTTGCAGACCAAATAAGATTTTTGGAAAAATTGATTATTAACATAAAAACAGAATAATAAAAAATGTCAGTAGTATTAACCGTTTTTATCATCTTGGCATCATTGCTGATGATAGGTATTGTATTGGTTCAGAAATCAAAAGGAGGAGGTCTTGCTTCTAACTTCGCATCATCGAATCAAATCATGGGAGTTCGGAAAACAACCGACTTTGTGGAAAAGGCGACATGGACCCTTGCTATTGTTATCATGGTTCTGAGCATAGCTACCGTATTCGTTTCTCACAACGGTCAGCAATCTTCCGTATCGGAAATTAAAGACATTGTAAATACCGAAGCACCGGCAGCTCTTCCCGGATTTGAAACGCCTGCTACCGGAAATAACGCAGCACCGGCACAAGAGGCTCCTGTTCAAGAAGCTCCTGCAAACTAAAATATGAAAAGACTTTTATAAATTTTCATATATCAAGCCCGAACGTAATGTGTTCGGGCATTTTTTTACATATCGAAATTTTACTTTTACCATGGACGACACAAAACCATTCTGGCATCTTTTCCGACATAACCGAAACGATGAAAAGCCTTCGGAAATAGAAATCGAAGCAAAGCTCAAAGAGCAAATACAGGCACTTGTTCGTAACGGAATCTTTTTCGACTTTGAAAAAAGAAAAGCAGCCCCCGTACAATCTAAATTCGGGGGAAAACCGGCCCTACAGAAAAAATTCGAATGGCCTCACTACACCGATGAATACGGCGAACACATCGTTCTCCCGTTTTTCCTGCAACTATCTTGCGAAGAACTATCGGTTTACGACACAGACAATCTCCTTCCACACGAAGGCATGTTCTATCTCTTTTATGATCTCACGAATCAACCGTGGAGAAATAGTAAGGGAGCAAAACTATTATACACCCCTACTCCCATTTCCGAATTAGTACCGGCCGATTTCCCCGACAATCTCCCGGAAGAACACAGGCTTCCCGAAATGGCGCTCAAATTCACAGCACATACTTGTGCTCCCGATTGGGAAGATTATGTCGGTATGACAGGCGATGACAACACCGCATATACCGATTGGGATATCATAGAACGAAAATTAGGGAAATGGGGATATCCCCACATGGAATCGGCCGGACGTATCTTGGGATACGCCTCACTCATTCAAAACGGTATAGCCGAAGCATGCGAATCGAGAGCGCAAGAGGAGAAACAACAGACATATAGCAAAAAGTCTGCCCGCGAATGGATTTTACTTCTGCAACTCAACTGTATCGAGGAAGAAGAGGTAGATATACCGTTCGGGGACTGCGGAAGCCTTTACTTTTATATCCGGCAACAAGACTTGGAAAGGCGAGATTTCAGTCAAATTCAATTCGAGCTGCAATGTTATTAGAAAATTCGGCTCAGTAGAAAATCGGTGGGATAGACATGAATTTTAGCGATGTCGTGCCGACAAGCACATTCCGGTTCCCTCGGCGAGTGGTTAAACAAGCAGCCGAATAGATTTTTGACAAAAATCAACCCCTCCTTTACTACTCGACACCCGCCCTATATCTTACTTGACAACAAACACCCTGTAAGGCTATGAGGCTCAGCAAGGAGGAGGGTGAAATCCACTTCGAACATTTTTAAGCTCCTCCATTGCCGTGCCCCGTAACATTACAGGGTGGCACGTATAAAATCGGAATAGAAGCGAAAGAGAAATACATCTCACCCTCCTCCTCTGTGTTTTGCGCAGCAAAATATAGGGGAGGTGGCACGTAGTGACGGAGGGGTTAAAAAACAGCGACAGTAACAGCAACAAAATCAAATCTCAACCATTCCCCCTACCTGGCTTCGCCACATAGGGAGAAGATTAAAAATGATATTTCTCATTTCTGCATAAGGATAGATTTTAAACTTCTCCCCTGTGTTGCGCCAGCAATATAGGGGAGACACCGAAGAAACAATAGTTTCTGAGGAAAGGGGTTAGATTGTATACCTCTGATTTCCTACTGTGCCGAAAATTCCAATCTATATTAACCCGACATTTATAAAAAGAAAAGAGCCGAATTTTTTCGGCTCTTTTCTTTTAGGCTGCCCAGTATATTTATTTTACAGGTTTCAAGGCCTCCATTATAGCAGCTTCCAATTCATCGGCCAATTCGGGGTTATCCTCTATACATTTCTTGGCGGCATCACGACCTTGCCCAAGTTTAGTATCCCCGTAACTGAACCAAGAACCACTCTTCTTAATAATGCCTTTATCGACTCCCAAATCGATAATCTCTCCTGCACGGGAAATCCCTTCGCCAAACATGATGTCAAACTCGGCTTTGCGGAAAGGAGGTGCGACTTTATTCTTCACCACTTTCACCCGAGTCTGGTTACCGATAACTTCATCACCATCTTTTAACTGACTGACTCGACGTATATCGAGACGCACGGAAGCATAGAATTTCAATGCATTACCTCCCGTCGTTGTTTCGGGATTTCCAAACATGACCCCGATTTTATCGCGCAACTGGTTGATAAAAATACAGGTCGTGTTTGTCTTACTGATCGTCGCCGTGAGTTTACGCAACGCCTGTGACATCAACCGGGCTTGCAAACCCATTTTCGAGTCACCCATATCTCCTTCCAACTCAGCCTTAGGAGTTAAAGCGGCAACCGAGTCGATAACGACTATATCGACAGCCGATGAACGAATCAACTGGTCTGCAATCTCCAACGCCTGCTCTCCACTGTCGGGCTGCGAGATCCACAGATTCTCCACATCGACACCCAACTTTTCGGCATAAAAGCGATCGAACGCATGCTCGGCATCGATAATCGCCGCAATGCCACCCGCTTTTTGAGCCTCTGCAATGGCATGTATGGCCAAAGTCGTTTTACCGGACGACTCCGGTCCGTAAATCTCGATGACACGGCCTCTCGGATAACCTCCTACTCCCAACGCCGCATTCAAAGCGATGGAACCGGTGGGTATCACAGCGACTTCCTCTACCGAGTCGTCTCCCAGTTTCATAATAGCACCTCGGCCATAACTCTTTTCTATCTTGTCCATGGCCGCTTGTAAAGCCTTCAATTTCTCAGACGAAACCGGCACTCGTTTGCCGGCAGTTTCTTGTTGTTCTTCCATAACAATATATTTTTATTTATTTTTCAAAATTTGTGAAGCATGATTCTTTGTATCCACCTTTTCTATAATATCGGTGATCACACCGTTCTCATCTATTATAAAAGTAGTCCGCACCGTTCCCATATAAGTACGACCGGCCATCTTTTTCTCCCGCCACACGCCGAAAGCCTCGTTCAATTTACACTCGGTATCGGCTATAAGAGAAAACGGCAAAGACTGCTTCTCGATAAACTTGCGATGAGATGCCTCGCCGTCCTTGCTCACGCCTATCACGGCATAGTCCGATGCTTGTAATTCGGCGTAATGATCCCGCAAGCTGCATGCTTCGGCAGTACACCCGGGCGTATTGTCTTTCGGATAAAAATAAAGTATCAATTTACTTCCGGCAAAATCACTTAGCCGAATCTCCTTACCTGCCTGATCTACACCCAATATCTCGGGCGCTTTATCTCCTCGTTTCAATGCCATACTATATTCTATTAGTTTACAAAAATAGTGTACAAGAAAACAGCGACAAAACCGTCCTATCTATACCGCACACACTTGCCTTTGTTCATTACACAAATATACCACTTTTTCTCTCTCCTTCCATCAAAACTAAATAGACAATTACCTATTTTTTCTCTGACGAAGGCATGAAAATCGGCCGTGTCCCGTTATAATCCGATAAACTCATTTCCATTCTCTTTCCGCTTTATCTTTAAGCGATACAAATATAGAACTGGACATGAGCAGATTATATACACATAAAAGTTAATATATACTAACAAATAAATCCATCAATCGAAATGATTAACTCACAATTTAACAAATCCTCTATAACCATTTGGTCAATAAAATATTCCCCTATTTCAAAAATATTGTTATATTTGCATGTGATGATAAAAAATATTGCCTATGATTATATAAAGAATCCAATACATACACTATAAAAACATATTGAAAAAAGCGTTTTAGCTATATTCTTCCTATCTAAAAGTTTGGCGACTTAAAAGGCAAAGAAGGATAATAGGTGAAATGCTCACGTGTAGCGTGGGCTTTTTGTATTATCTTGTTTGCCTAGGTTTCGCCAAACACCTTAGATAGCAAGATATGTTAAAAAGTGCCACGCTTTTTTTGTGTACGTATCTAACCCACGATTTCTGGCACTCAAACAACGGAGTATTCCGAAAGGCCGATAATAAAAACGAGTAGGAATTTTTACATTTTACTATTATGAAAAATTTATTTTTAATTCTGTTTCTAATACTAGGAATAGGTATAACTTATGCAGGAAAAAATTATAAAGTTACCGTTACATACGAAATAATATATGAATATTACGATGATAGTAACGGTAGTTACATGGGAGAAAAACCAACAGGCACAAGTAGTAATAAATTCTCCTTTTATGCCGAAACGCCCCATGAAGCCGAGGAAAAGGCTATAAGTCAATGCTCATCGACATGTTCTTCTTCTGGAACATATCAAGGTCCGGGAGAATACAAGGGTAAAAAATGCAAAGTATATCAAAAAAGAAGGGTTATTTCTGCAAGAGCACAATAATAAAAAAGCGAGTATGAAAGTTAAAAATTTCAGATCAAATTCAACAATGACATTCTTGTTCATTGTTACCACAACATTATTGTTTTCATCATGCGTCTCATTCATCAGCACAATGGAATCGACCGATTGGAAAAAAACGACCAACGATAACATCGAGTTACTGAATGATGCCATGCAAACAGGGTCTAACAAAGATAAGTAAATAGCATAATCTTATTAAACCCATAAGACAGATGTAATAGAGGACTCATTTATATCCTCTATTACATCATAAAAAACAGAAAAAAATTATTCTTTAACTCAGTAAAAAAATTCCAAGCTAAATTCGACAAAATCTTATTCCAAATCAAGCCTGCTTTTTATACGTCAATGCCGCCATACTATTGAACAAAACGGCAAAGACGGCCAATGCCACGTAATTAGGCCATAATTCGACAAACATCGTTCCTTTCAGATAAACCGAACGCATCACCTCGACAAAATAACGAGGAGGTAAAATGTACGTAATCCATTGCGCCCATGTCGGCATAGATTCTATCGGAGTGAACAATCCGCTCATCAAAATAAAAATCATCACGAAAAAGAACATGACAAACATGGTCTGCTGCATGGTCGACGAGTTATTAGCGATTGTCACCCCCATACCCGACATCGTAAACACAAAAAGCAAAGCCGCCAGATAAATGGAGCCGGGAGAACCTTCGGGTGAAAGTCCATAAACCAACCATGCCAACACCATAGCGACGGTCAATACAAGAAAACCAATAATCCAATAGGGTATCAATTTAGCCAATGTAAACGATAAACGACTAACCGGAGTAACATTGATTTGCTCGATAGTACCTATTTCTTTTTCGCTTACGAGATTCAAAGCCGGTAAAAAACCGCAAATCATTACCAACAACATAATCATCAATGCCGGTATCATGAAATGTTTATAATCGAGAGTAGGATTATACCGATTCTGTACCGTAAACAAATCGGGAGATACAACGACCAATTTCTCTCGCTGTAATTCGCCGAAAGTCTGCATGATGAGCTGTACCATATACTGTGAGCCAAGTCCCCCTTTCATAGCGTTTATACCATTCACGTCTATCCCTATCCGCTTGGGCGAATCACCAATTAACGAAAGTTCGAAATCGTTCGGGATAGTCAGTATCACATCGGCCTCACCCCCTTCCAACAAGGCGAATGAGTCGTCATAACTTTCGGTAACGCCTCTCAAATTAAAATAGTCCGAAGCCTCTATTTTCTGGATAATCCGCCGGGAAGTCTCCGAATGATCATTATCGACCACCGAAACGCCTATATGCCGCACATCCATCGTCGTTACCCACGGAATAATCAATATCACCATCACAGGGAAAACAATCACCAACTTCGGCAAGAACGCATTCCGAAAAAATTGTCGTATCTCTTTATCTAATAAAACAAACAATGTTCTCATCGTTATTCGAGTTTATCGTTAAACTTTTTAAGGGCGACACCCACCAGAACAGCCGTCATGGCAAAGAGAATACAGGCTTGCTGCCATACTTCGGCGAACGGCATGCCCCCTATCATCAGTTTTCGCACGGCATCGATATACCAACGAGCCGGCACGATACACGACAATGCCTGTAAAATGCCGGGCATATTCTCCACCGGAAACAACATTCCCGACAACATTATAATAGGCAACATCAGTACCATACCCGAAATGAGCATTGCCGTAACCTGCGTATTAGCCATTGTAGAAATAAACAACCCTAATGCCAGCGAAAGCACCAAATAGAGCAAAGAAAGCCCTACTAAACCAACCATCGAACCCGACATCGGTACTCCGAGGACATATCGCGCCAATACCAGAATAACGACAAGATTCACGCACGAAAGCAAAAAATAAGGAATCATCTTGGCAAAAATGATCCATATCGGTCGCACCGGCGACACCAACAGGACCTCCATCGTACCGGTCTCTTTTTCCCTCACGATAGATACAGAAGTCATCATGGCACAAATCAAAATAAAAATCAATCCCATGATTCCCGGCACGAAATTGTAAGAACTCTTCATCTGCGGGTTGTACAACACCCGTGTCGCCGGAGCGACCGACGCGGCGGAAATTCCCGACTGAAAAGAACTTTGCAAATATCCTAAACCTGTACCTGCATTATTGGGGTTCGACGCATCGAGAATAAACTGCACCGCCGCCTCCGAGACTCCCTCAATCCCGGCATTCGTCACCAACCGATCATAATCCTCAGAAAAAACCACCACCGCGGTAACATCGCCTTTCCGCAAAACATCGTCGATCTCGGCCTGAGAAACATATCCTTTGAATGTAAAATAAGGATTGGCCTCCATACGCTCGATTTGCTGTCGAATAGTTTCCGTACGGTTGGGAGCCACTACGGCAAAATCGATATTATTCATTTCGGTCGATATAGCGAAACCGAACAAAAGAATCTGCACGATAGGGAGCAACAGCACGATCAACATCGTGCGTTTATCCCGTAAAATATGCAAAGCCTCCTTTTTGACAAATGACAAAAATCCTCCCATATCTATTCTCCCCGTTTAGCGCTGCGAGCCAAAGTCCTGAACACTTCGTCCATCGACCCGACAGCATATTGTTTCTTCAATTCGGCCGGAGAACCCAAAGCCTTTACTTTTCCATCAACCATGATAGATACCCTCGAACAATATTCCGCTTCATCCATATAGTGCGTAGTTACAAAAACAGTCGTCCCCCCGGAAGCGGCTTCATAAATCATCTCCCAAAATTGACGACGGGTAACCGGGTCCACTCCTCCCGTAGGTTCGTCGAGAAAAACCACCTCCGGGCGATGCAAAGTCGCAATGGAAAAAGCCAACTTCTGTTTCCAGCCTAAGGGAAGAGAACCTACCAGCGTATCAATTTCCGATCGGAAATGCAATCGATTCAACATCTCCACCGTCCGGCGAAGCATTTGGTAACGGCTCAGCCCATAAATTCCGGCATACAGACGGATATTCTCGCGAACGGTCAAGTCATCGTACAACGAAAATTTCTGACTCATATAACCGATATGCTTCTTTATCTCCTCTCCCTGCGTCATCACATCGTACCCGGCAACCATTCCACGCCCCGATGTCGGATAACTCAACCCGCAAAGCATACGCATGGCTGTGGTCTTTCCGGCTCCATTAGCGCCTAAAAAACCGAATATCTCCCCTCGTTTCACATTGAACGTTATATGGTCGACCGCGACAAAATCGCCGAAACATTTACACAAATCCCTAACCGATATAATTATATCATTCATGCTGCATCAATTTTATAAAAACATCTTCGATTCCGGGTTCGACCGGACGAATCGAAACATTATGAAAACCTTGTCCGTTCAAATGAGCCGTAAACTCATCGGAATCGAACATACTATCGGCAACTAAATGATGTGACTCACCGAACGGGTAACATTCCTTCACTCCTTTTATCCTACGAGCCTCGACGAGTAATCCGTACATATTGTCTCCCGATAAAGCATACAAAGGTTCATCGAACCGCGCCGTAATACCGGCAGGAGTATCTATCCCCAGAATTTTTCCGTTATTGCACAAGGCTATACGGTCGCAACGACAAGCCTCGTCCATATAAGGCGTAGAAACAAGAATCGAAATACCTTTGCTTTTCAACTCCGACAACATATCCCAAAATTCGCTTCGGGAAACGGCATCGACCCCAGTCGTAGGCTCATCGAGAAATAACACCGACGGACGGTGAATCAAAGCACAGCACAAAGCCAATTTTTGCTTCATGCCACCCGACAATTTTCCCGCACGCCGTTTTCGAAATGGTTCTATTTGAGTGTAAATAGGAGCGATCAAATCATAATTATCTTTCACGCCTACCCCGAATAGAGCTGCGAAAAATTCAAGATTTTCCTCGACCGACAAATCGGGATAAAGCGAAAAACGCCCCGGCATATATCCCACCCGTTTTCGGATTTCTTTATATTGCCCGACAATATCGAATCCATCTACTGTCGCCACTCCATCGTCGGGATTCAGCAACGTCGCAAGCAGACGGAAAAGCGTGGTCTTGCCGGCTCCATCGGGACCTATCAAACCGAACAACTCTCCCCGCCTCACCTCGAACGTTATATTTTCGATTGCCGTGAGCGAACCGTACCGCTTGGTCAATCCTCGTATTTCTATGGCATTCCGTACAGCCATCTCTCTATTTGTTTTAAGTTGTTATTGATGAAGACGCACCTCTCCGTAAAGACCTATTTTTAACAGGCCGTCGTTCTCGACCGCGATTTTCACCGCATAAACGAGGTTGGCTCGGGTATCACGGGTCTGAATCGACTTGGGTGTGAACTCGCTCTCCGATGCAATCCATGTAATGCGACCCGGATATTCTCTCTGCTTATCTCCCCCGAAATCGGCAACGACGGTAACCTCCTGCCCCACGCTCAAATCGGACAACTGATCCGATGTGAAATAAGCCCGCAAATACAATCGGTCCATATCGGCGACCTTCATCAAAGGCTTACCGGTCGCAGCCAACTCCCCGGCCTCGCTATACTTCACCAATACCGAACCGTCGATAGGAGAAACGATACGACATTTGGAAAGACGGTCTTCGACCTGAGCTATTTGCAAATCAATAGCCGATGCATTTTCATCGATCGACGACGTATTGTTTTTCAAGGTCGAGAGCAAAGCATCCAACTGCCCGTTCAAAACCCGCAGAGACGCATTAATATCGTCCAACTGCTTCGTTGTGGCCGCCCCGTCTTTCAACAAATTTTCCACTCGGCGACGTTCTGTCTCCTGTTGGGCGATTTGTCCCCTCAAAGCCGCTGCTTGCTTGGAAATGTCGGGACGGTTGCTATGCACCGAAGCCCGCTGACGCTCCAATTGCAACTTCTGTAAATAGAGTTGCACGGTATCTATCGCTCCTACCTGTTTCCCTGCCGAAAGAGTATCGCCTTCCTCGACATCGAAGCTGAGAATACGGCCTGCTGCTTCGGCCGACACGAGGACCTCAGTTGCCTCGAACGTTCCTGTCGCATCAAAATCTCCACCGTTGCCACAAGCTGCCAGCACGACAGTCATGGCGCTATAAACTGCTATCCTTTTCATTTTACGCTGTATTTATCGATTAATGGTATGTTTATATTCATAAATTGCTTTCAGCAATTCTATTTCACGCATGCTACGAGCCATAGAGGCCGTGGATTCGTCGGTAATTTTCGACAACAAGTCATGGGTATCTATAATTCCGTTCCGCAATTTAGACTCGGCCGCCTCGCGTACCGACCGACGAAGAGCCACGATACGGTCGTCATCGGCAATCGCCTTGCGTAAACGCGCGATATCCCCATTCTCCTGAGCCGCCTGCAAATTCATATTAAAAAGGAATACATCTCGCTGAACTTCGACCTGCTGCCGAGAAGTACGCAATTTATTTAAATTATTTTTCTGTGTATAATAAGCCCCGAAATTCCAAGACAATTTCACACCGAACATAGCATTCCAACTCCAATCGCTATTCATCATACTCTGCATATAGTCCAATCCCGGATAACCATAATATCCCTGAGCAAAAAATCCCAAGCGGGGCATAGACGACGATTTTACCATCTTTTCTTGCGCCGTAAGCCTGTCTATCTTCGCTGCGAACATAGCCAACTCAGGACGTGCCGATTCTCCCGACAAGGGCTGTACGGCACTGGGACGCTGCAACTTTCGATCGCCCACCTTTTGTCCGATGAATATGCCTAACATACGACGATAACTATCGCAAGAAGACTCGAACTGAATGAGCTGCTGTCCTACCGAAAGCAGCTCGGCCTCCAAAACATCGGCATCGGACTGCATCGCTACCCCGTTCCTCTGCAACGCCCGGACTTTTTCCAAATTACTCCGCAGAAGATTCAGAGTCAGATTCGTTTGAGCTATACGCTCGTCGAGCAAAAGGATTCCGAAATAGAGATCGTCCACCCGGCTTTCCAGTTCGTAAAGATCGACATCTGTCATCGTTTTCTGTTCGGCGGCCTCTGCTCTGGCTATACGCTTGTCGGCAACCGACTTGCCCCCGTCCCAAATCGTTTGGTTCAATTCCAACGCCACTTTATATTGGTCTTTTCTCAATCCCGGAATTTCCAGACCTTGCTGAGCCAGCATACCGGTCAGTTCCTTCGGGAAGTTAGGCGCATCGGTCTGCCAAGTAGCCTGAGCGGAAAAAGCAATCTGCGGTATCCATGCCCTCGCAGCATTAGAGAGGTTATACTGTTCGGTTTGGTGAACCAAATCGTACTGACGAATTTCTGGATAATTTTCCCGGGCAAGTCGCCGGCATTCGTCGAGCGAAAGTTGAGCATACCCGGCAACTACCGAGAACAGCCATACACACAAAATAACAACTCGCTTCATAATTCATTATTTTTTTATACGACGCATAATCATTTCAATATTCTCAGCCTTACGCAATTCAAAAAAGCGATTCCGATCGGCAGCAATATCTCCCAATATAGGCTCTATAATCGGATAGGCAATAAACGGAAAAACATTGAGAGAAATAATATCCAACAATAACATTCGGACATCGACCCATTCTACCTTTCCCTGCGCATGCAACTCGTCCAACTCCTGCTGAATACCCTGCATCAAACAACCTGCCACTTTCACGATTTTATCGCTCATAAGTTTATATCGTTCAGGACGGCTAAAAACCTCGTTTACGATAAAACGAGGTAATTGCGGATTAGCGGCAATGAAATCAAAATGACAGGTAACTCCGTCTTTCAGCCGCTCCAAGAGAGGCAATCCCGGTTGACCGAAAGCAGCCAGAACCGACTCGCTCATCAATTGTACTTTCTCTGTAAGAATACGCTCGAACAACTGTTCCTTCGTTCTGAAATAATAATGCAACATGGCGTGTGTCACGCCGGCTGCATGCGCGATCGAAGTAGTCTTTGCCCCATCGAATCCTTTCAACATAAACTCTTGCTCGGCCGCTTTCAAAATCTCCGATTCGGTATCTTTCGTTTTCATATTTTGTATTAACAATATAGTTTAATAATTTAGTCTAACAATTTTGTTAATACAAACATATAAGATATCATTTCAGAATAACATCACTCATCTTTCTTTTTGTATTTATTTAACACTATCGTTTGCTAATCCAATAAGAAATACGAGGGAAATAACGATTTATCAACACATAGGCAATCCCCCTGTAACCGAAATAACGACAGGCAATACCAAGAATAAAACGATTAATTTCCACGAAGCATCTGGAAGTAAATAAGATTCAGTAAAAAATTCGTGGGGATAGACTTGAATTTTAGCGATTGTACGTCTCCTCTATGTTGCGTCAGCAATATAGGAGAGACACCGAAGAAACACCCATTTATGAGGAGAAGGGTTAAGATTAATAGCTTAGAGATTTTTGAGGATAACGTTAGATAAAATGAAATATTTAGCATTTACCCTCTCCCCTGCCGTGCCCCGTAGCATTGCGGGGCGTTACAAAACAATATAGGGAAAAAGGCTGCTTTTCAATCCTCCTCCCCTGTGTTTTGCAACGTAAAATATAGGGGAGGTGTCCGAAGAACGGAGGGGTTAAAAAACAGCGACAGTAACAGCAACAAAATCAAATCGCAATCTCTCCCCCTGCCGTGTCCCGCAGCATTGCGGGGCGCTACAAAACAATATAGGGAAAAAGACTGCGTTGCAATCCTCCTCCCCTGTGTTGTGCACAGCAAAATATAGGGGAGGTGTCCGAAGAACGGAGGGGTTAAAAAACTGCGACAGCAACAGCAATAAAATCAAATCGCAACCTTTCCCCTGCCGCGTCCCGTAGCATTGCGGGGCGCTACAAAACAATATAGGGAAAAAGACTGCGTTGCAATCCTCCTCCCCTGTGTTGTGCACAGCAAAATATAGGGGAGGTGTCCGAAGAACGGAGGGGTTAAAACAGAAACAGAAAAACGAAAAGATTGAATCTGCGATGAGTAGAGGAAAAAGATTAAAGGAGACATTTTGAACAGCCTTTCAACCCCTCCGTCACTTCGTGCCACCTCCCCTATCGCACATTCGTGCGCAGAGGAGGAGGTTAATACTTTCGGCCGTCTTTTGCCCTTCGCCCCTATCTTCGATTAAAAATCGAAACAGGGGCGAACCCGAAGAAACTACCGTTTCTTCGGTGAGGGGCTGGAATATACAAGGACAATCCCCTCGAATTATCGACTGAATCGTAAATAATACGCAACCGACTTAGATAAAAAGAGCAAAGGTTGGTATGCCTAAACAAAACACAAACCTTTTTCTCAAAAAATAGGACTATCCGTTGTACAGACAGCCCTATCCAAAAAAGTCTTTATTTACTATAATTACAACTCTATATCCCCATTGAACACTTCGTGCCACGGCAGACCTTGTTTGTTGAGCTGTTCCATGAAAGGATCGGGATCGAATTCCTCTACGTTATAAACGCCCGGTTTTTTCCACTTGCCGGTGAGAAACATCATGGCTCCGATCATAGCAGGAACGCCCGTGGTATAGCTCACACCCTGTGCTCCGGTTTCGAGATAGGCAGCATGATGGCTACAATTATTATACACATAATAAGTAAGTTCCTTTCCATCTTTTCCAATACCCCGAATGCGACAACCGATAGAGGTCTCTCCCGTGTAATTCTTACCGAGGTCTCCCGGGTTGGGCAAAACGGCTTTAAGGAACTGGATAGGTACGATCTCTACCCCGTTGTACATAATAGGATCGATACGTGCCATACCGATATTTTGAATCACACGCAAATGAGTGAGATACTCTTGTCCGAAAGTCATCCAAAAACGAGCACGCTTAATAGTAGGATAATTTTTAACCAGCGATTCCAACTCCTCGTGATAAATCAAATAGGATTCTTTGGGGCCTATATTAGGATAAGTGAGAGGACGATGAATCTCGTGCGGCTCTGTCTCGATCCATTTTCCGTTCTCGTAATACTTACCTTTTTGGGTTACTTCCCGGATATTGATTTCGGGATTGAAATTGGTAGCGAATGCCATACCATGATTACCGGCATTGCAATCGACAATATCGAGATATTGCATCTCTTTGAAATAATGTTTCGCTGCATAGGCCGTATAAACCCCGCTCACACCCGGATCGAATCCGCAACCGAGAATAGCCGTCAACCCGGCTTGCTCAAAACGTTCCCGATAAGCCCACTGCCATTTATATTCGTATTTAGCTTCGTCGAGAGGCTCATAGTTGGCCGTATCGAGATAATTGACACCGCAATGCAAACAGGCATCCATAATCGTCAAGTCCTGATAAGGCAAAGCCACATTGACAACGATATCGGGCTTATGCTTTTTGAACAATGACACTAAATCCTCAACCTTGTCGGCATCGACACGGTCGGTCACGATACGATTGCCGCCAATAGCATCGGCTATGGCATCGCACTTGGACTGCGTGCGACTTACCAAAACGATTTCGGTAAACACATCGGGATTCTGCGCTATTTTATGCGCCACCACCGTTCCTACTCCTCCGGCTCCGATAATAAGTACTTTTCCCATTTTATATCTCTGTTTTTTTTATTCGTTATTCATTTCCACACTCAAAAACGATGTTCGACACAAACCCTTTTTTCTTCTTCCAAGAAAACGACTCATTCACCTTTATCGGTATCGGACGTCAGGTCGAGCACCTCCTTATCCCCGCTTTTATCGAAATACTGTTTCCTTAACGGAGACGCTGTTATTTCTTTATAAAAAGAACGATTACGGAATACATCTATCGCCAAATAAAGAGCGTGACGGAACGACTGCTCGTCGGCTCGGTTCTGTCCGGCTATGTCGTATGCCGTACCATGATCGGGAGAAGTACGAACTACCGGTAATCCGGCCGTATAATTCACCCCGTCTTCCATCGCTATCGCCTTGAAAGGCGCCAATCCTTGATCGTGATACATAGCCAACACACCGTCGAATTGACGATAATGTCCGATTCCGAAAAAGCCATCGGCCGGATAAGGGCCAAAACAAAGCATTCCTTTGGCATTGGCCTCTTGAATGGCTGGCTTTATGATTTCAATCTCTTCTGTTCCCAAAAGTCCGTCGTCTCCGGCATGAGGGTTTAACGCCAACACGGCAATCCGAGGCTTTACCACACAAAAATCCTGCCTCAACGACTGTTCAAAAATTTGCAACTTTTCAAGAATGGTTTCCTTCGTAACAACAGACGAGACTTTCGAAACAGGCACATGCCCCGAAACCAAAGCGACCCGTAAAGTATCGTTCAACAATATCATCAACGCCTTTTGTCCGTTCCCCAAGCGACGTTCAAGATACTCGGTATGTCCGGGAAAATCAAACTTATCGGACTGTATGGCATGTTTGTTTATGGGAGCCGTCAACAATACGTCTATCGAACCAGCTTCCATATCGGCAGCAGCTCGTTCAAGAGCGGCATAAGCAGCCTCCCCTCCTATTGCCGTAGCCTTTCCTATTTCCACTTTCACATCGTCGTCGACACAAGTAATCAAATTCACTTTATTTTCATCGGCTGCCGATGCATCGCTAATAATATTAAAATTAACAGCCGGAATATCGAGAGCCTTCCGGTGATAGGCGGCAACCTTAGCCGAACCATAGACGACAGGTGTACAAAGCTCCACGATATGTGGGTCGGACAATGTTTTGAGGATAACCTCATACCCTACTCCATTGATGTCACCCTGGGTAATTCCCACTTTTATTTTACATTTCATAACTCCAAATCTTTATAACTTAATTTTCTCGGCATACGATCGCCGACCTAATTTGAGCTCACTAAGGTAACAAAAATCCACGATATACCCTGCCGGATATAAGAACTATTTAAAACCCCGATTCTATTTCTTGTTTTTCTCGGCCGTAGACAACATACCGCAAGCCGCAAATATATCTTCTCCTCTCGAAGCCCGTATAGTCGCCACTACCCCACGGTTATTCAATCGATCCCGAAAAGCCTCCATCGATTGCATATCGGTACTTTTAAGAGTTACTCCCGGAATAGCATGAAACCGTATCAGGTTCACCCGGCAATCCATACCTTTCAACAAACAAGCCAATGCATCGGCATGATCCAAACTATCATTGTACCCGTTAAACAAAATATATTCGAAAGAAAGCCTACGTTGGTGAGAAAAGTCGCGCCGACGCAATAAATCCAAAACATCGGTCATCGGGAATGCTTTCTCCACAGGCATAATTCGCAAACGCTCCTCCGGGAAAGGAGAGTGAAGACTCACGGCCAAATGGCATCGGCTCTCATCGAGAAAACGACGTATGCCGTTCAAATGGCCTATCGTAGACACGGTGATTCGCTTCGGGCTCCATGCAAAACCCCATTCCGATGTAAGAACAGACAGAGCCCTCATCACCTCGTCGAGATTATCAAACGGTTCCCCCATACCCATAAATACCAGATTCGTCAGTTTATCGCTATACTCCACCGAAAGAATCTGATTAATTATTTCGGCAGAAGACAAGCTACGCTTAAAACCCTGTTTTCCGGTCATGCAAAAACTGCAATTCATCTTGCAGCCCACCTGCGACGACACACACAAAGTAGCCCTGTCGCGATCGGGAATATAAACCGTTTCCACAAAATCATCGCCTCCTACCCGAAAAAGATATTTTATCGTTCCATCGGTAGAACGAAGAGACTGAACCGGAGCCTCCCGGCCTATATCATAGCGCTGCGACAATAACTCCCGATGCTTCAACGAAAGGTTCGACATGCCCGCAATATGATCTATACGCTTTTCATAAAGCCACGAAGCTATCTGTTTCGCCGCGAAACGAGGCAGTCCGTTCACCTCGGCTACCGTCTGTAACTCCTCTAACGTTTTTCCCAACAAATGTTCCTTTTCCATAACTATCGAGAGATTCTACAACACAAATGCAAAGTGCGTGTATCGAGCCGATAGCCACGATATACGCACTCTGTGTTTATCAAAAAATCCGTTTATTAGAAGAAACGAATCATCGTATTTTCTATTTCCGCTTTATCCCGAAGAACTTCCATCAAGCGACTATTGATGAGATAGCCGTAATTCTGCTGAATCTTCTGAGTTTCTGTCTGGGCATCGAACGGTTGTTCCGAAACGGTTTTGTCCGTAACCGTAAACACATACACCCCTCTCGATCCCTTCACTGGACCTACGAGCTTTCCATTCTCCGAAACGGGAGCCAAACCGCTCAACACCGGTTCGTAACCGACACCTGCGATAGACGGGGAAGAGAAAGACACGAACTTGGCGCTATCCACTTGTGCCTTCATAACCTCGGCATATCCGGCCAAAGAATTGAGATTCTTCGATTTCAAGTCACCGATAATCTTCTCGGCTTTCTTATCGTTACGAATCTGCATAGCCAATATATCTTTCACTTGTTCCAGAGGAGCATATCCTTCTTTCGTAATGTTGTCAAGAGCAGCAACCACGAACGAGTTATCGAGAGTAAAGATTTCCGAAACCTCGCCTTTGTCGGCATTAAACGCCCAACGAATGGCTTGACGGGCATCATTGATTCCGGGTAATGAATAATCTTCGGCACTGCATTCATAGCTGTTAACCGTATATCCGGCCTCTTTTGCCCCCGTATTGAATTTCTCTGCATTATTATTGGCTGCACTATAAGAAGACAACTGGTTATAAAGAGCGGTATGAGTTTCTGTACTGGGATTGACAGCCAAAACATAAGCCGCTACTTTGGCTTTTTTCACCGGAGCCGTACGCGACAATATTTGTACAATGTGTTCCCCGCCCAAGCTCTCGGCCTTGAAATAACCGTTTCCATTCTCGCTAAATACTTTGTTGATGAAAGGTCTTCCCACGCTGGAAGCCATATTTTCCATTAACCAAATTTCATCATTCCCGTTGTATTTCGGAGCAAGTTCGGCGAAACTTCCTCCATGATTCAACACATTCAAAACGCTATCGATCTCTGTCGAACGGGGTTGAAACGAAAGCAAACGAACTTTGATCGAATCCGGGGCGACCTTCGTATCCATCAAACGATACATCGTATAAGTATCGTTTTCGAATTCCATCGGAGACGATTCATTTACACTGGCCGTTTGTGCAAATTTTTTCATTTTTTCGGGCATCGACGAAATAGCCACGAAAGAATCGTCATAAGACTCATCGGAATTATTGGCGATAAAAGCCACCACATCGTCCGTCGTAGCGAATACCGATTCGTTCATTTCTGCCTTTTCCTTAGCTTTGGCATAATCGGCCTCACTGGGTACGATATTTACCGTGATGTATTTGATCGAACGACGTTCGGGCGTTTTATAAAACGACTTCATCTTGTTGTATTCGGCTTTAAGCTCACCGTCGCTTACAGCGATCGTCGAATCGGCAATCGATGTATACGGTTGTAAAGCATAAGCTATATTGGCCGAAGTTTTATTATCCTCGAACGAATTTTCAAGATCCAGCTTATTCGGCATAATCGCACGATTCAATAAATTGGCAAATTTCTGAACGGCACGATTTTGTTTAACCTCCTGTTCGAGTCTGAGCCACATTTGGCGTTGAGGCTCTATTTGTGCGAGCAACTCCGGTGTATTGTATCCATGAGATTCCGGATCGAGAACCACCTGCATAAAATTAAGCAAGCCTTGACGGTCGAACTCTCCGGTTTGAGGATTCGTAAAATACTGGCGCACTTGCGGAGATATATTGTCACCGCTTAGCAAGTCGGCAAGTTCTTCTTTGCTGACAACGATTCCCAGTTCTTCAAGTTCCTCGCTCAACAATATTTCATTCACCATCTGGTCATAAACCTCTTGATTGATACGGGAAACATACCCTTCGGGCAAAGTCATTCCGCGTTGTCCATACATTTGTTGTAATTCATCTGTACGTACCTTTACACGTTCTTGAAATTCTTCGACTCCGATATTCGTCCCGTTCACGACAGCGACTTTGTTTTGATTCATGGCGTAGAAGGTATGTCCCGAATTCAGGAAGTCCCCTACGATAAAAGCGAGCAAGGCGACCCCTATAATTACCACGAGCAGGCCGGCTTTACTTCTGATTTTGTTTAACGTAGCCATTTGTTACTTTGAATGAATTTTAGTTTTATATTTTATTATTTTTTTATCCTCTTTTACTAAGGGCACGAAGATACAAAAATTTGGATTTATATCGGCAGCGAAAGTACAAAAAAATCTCTTATTTCTCTATTTTCATGCGTACAAGTTCTATTTTCGTAGCTTTTCGTTGTAAAATAGTAAACCGATAATTCCCTATTTCCACGGTCTCTCCGAGCCTCGGCAATGTCTGATAATGATACAAGATATACCCGGCGATCGTGAGATAATCGTCCGATTCGGGAATATCCAATCCGAACTCCTCGTTGATTCGCTCGATTTCCATACGTCCCGAAAACTCGAATTCGTCGTCGCTCACTTTACGGGCGACAAGATTTTGAGTATCATGTTCGTCCTCGATGTCTCCGAATATTTCCTCGACCAAATCTTCGAGAGTTACCAGTCCGGCAGTTCCCCCGAACTCATCGACCACAATAGCCAAACTTTTCTTCTGTTGCATCAAAGTGCGCATCAACTTATTGGCCAACATGCTCTCGGGAGCGAAAACAGCTGGACGAATACTCTTTTTCCAATCTTCGTGCCGACGAAACATCTCCGATGCATGGATATATCCCAGAATATTATCGATATTCTCGCGATAAACCACCACTTTGGATATGCCGGTACTGATGAACGTTTGTAACAACTCCTCCACCGTAACCTCGTCGATATCCACAGCCACGAGTTCGGTACGGGGTATCATGCAATCCCGTAAATGAATATTCGAAAAGTCGAGAGCATTTTGGAATATTTTCATCTCCGGCTCCACCGGTTCGCCCGAATCAGATTCTTCTATACTTTTCTGGATAAACGAGTCGAGTTCTATCTTGCTCATCAGGGCTCCATAAGGTTGATGTGCGATCTTCACTCCCCCCAGTCTCATCACGCATTTGGAAACGACAGACGTAAACTTCGAAATCGGATATAAAACGACATAAAGCAACCACACGAAAGGAGAGAAAAAACGCATTGTCGCATTCGGGTTAACACGGAAAATCGTCTTGGGCAAAAATTCACCCACGAACAAAATTAACAAAGTGGACAACAACGTCTGCATCAAAACGACAAAAGCCTCCTGATTCCACACCAAAGCTATGACCGGCTCCAAAAGAGCCGCCATGCCCATACCGTAAATAACCAAAGCTATATTATTGCCCACCAGCATGGTCGAGATAAACTGCTCCTCGTTTCCATAAAACAGCCCCAATATCTTCGACATCATGCCCTGCTGTTTCATATCCAGTTCAACCCGCACTTTATTCGACGACACGAAAGCAATCTCCATACCCGAAAAAAAGGCCGAGAAAAGCAACGCTATGATAATAATCAAAATCCAATTCATGGCTTTATCGCTTGTTTAGGAACGGCAACACTATCGACCTTCGCCGAATCGGGAGGAACAGAATCCCGCTTGATAGGGAATATACCGCTGGTACGACGGATTTTATACCGGGTCATCTGTTCGTTAGACGTAAACCCATACCCCTCGATGACTTCGTCCGGAGTTTCTATATGAATGAACGAATCGGAATAAATCTCCCGTTTACGCTGATCCCAAAAGATTTGAGACGTAAGAAAAACCTCTTCTTTCGTATTCTCTATACGTACATTCCGGTCGAGCCGCCACAACTGTTTGTTCTTAAAATAAATAGCCGTATCGCCCTGAATAAGTGCCTCGGTAGCGAAAACAGAATCGAACTTCTCCACATGCAATCCCCGAGGGAAATACCAGTATGGCTCTTGGGCGTTCTCATACATCAACCATTCGGGAGCATTGATACGATACCTCGTCACACCCGAATCCGAAATAAGAGTCATGACATCGAGCGTACGCAACGTAGGAACTTCCGCGGCATCTTCGAATCCCTTCACCACTTCGTTCTTAGACCCCGAACACGCACTCCACAACAAAGGAAAAGCGACAAACGCTACCACCCACAAACGAGAGATACTGATAAACCACCTATCGGTATTTTCTTTTTTTGCCATTCCAGATAAACTATGTCACAAAATTATAAATAGTTACACGGCTCTGCAAATAATCCCACGAAATTATCCTCTTGGCAAAGCCAATCCTTAAAACAGCAGAGGATTCACATTCCACTATCGGAAAGATATTTTAACCTCCTCCCCTGCCGTGTCCCGCAGCCTTACGAGGAGCTACAAAACAACATAGGGAAAAAGACTACTTTTCAATCCTCTCCCCCTGTGTTTCCGTAAGGGAATATAGGGGGAGTGCCCGTAGGGCGAGGGGGTTAAAAAGACGGAGGGATTAAAAACAGCGACAGCAACAGAATCAAGTATCCCCTCCTCCTCTGTGTTTTGCGCAGCAAAATATAGGGGGAGTGCCCGCAGGGCGAGGGGGTTAAAAAGACAGAGGGGTTGAGAAGAAAATAAAAGCACAGAGAAAATACCCGCCCTCATAGGGCGGCGAAGACGCAAGGTATTAAAAAAAAACGCCCCGGTTCCCCGAGGCGTTTCCACACTATGGCTAATCATACAAATTATTTCACGATAAACGATTTTACCACGACTCCCTGAGACGTAGAGTATTGCAACATATAGCTGCCTTTCGAAAGATTCGAGACATCGACAGTCGTCACGTTATCGTCAATCTCACCGCTTTGCAACGCCATACCCGCCACGTTATAGATAGCATATTTGCCTTCGGCATAAGGTACTTCTATCGTAAGTACATCGGTGGCAGGAACCGGATAAATTTTAACATCTTCGGCAAGCACTTCGTCGATACCCGAAGTCGAAAGCTGCAAATCGAATTTCTTTTCATAAGAATTACGGCTTTCTTTATGAATCGCCTTGATATAAACAGTTTTGTGAACGGCTTTATCCTCGATCAACTTTGTCGTATATAGCTTACCGTCACGGACTTCGTAACTCGGTTCGGCATAAGTACCGCCGAATTGCATCATTCCTTTCAGTTCGAATTCATATTCGGCATCAGGCATGTCGCTCAATACCGTGACATCGGCGACTGCGACTCCCGCCGGAGTTCCTATTTTCACGCGGGTCGTGCTCAGGCGTATGTCATACGGGGTTTCCGATTTCGGAGCTACCCCTACGACCACTCTATGATTATCGGGATAGGATCCTTGTACATGGTCTCCTAAGTTATCTAACGTGTAAAATCCATTATTTACACCTCCCCAGCCCCAATTTACATGGTAACTGGTAAATCCGTCCCAGCCGTCGAGGTTAAAACAGTGTCCCACTTGGTTCCCTTCGTTACCGGCATAGATGACCGCACGACCTCGTTTCAACTCGCTTTGAATAAGCTCGTGCCATTCATTGTCCTTTCCGGCATAATCTATGTCGCGAGAATAGGTCGTACATGTCTCCGGGAAACCGTAATAGTGTCTGAAATACCCCGGGATATTTTGTGTTATGGCTCCTGAACCGTCTGCACCGTATTCCATATCGATCAACACCCCGCAATGGTACAACAATCTGGCTACCTCGCTATAATTATTGGCTCCCGATAAAATCGCATCCCAATCATAATCGGGTTCGTTGTCGAAATTGACCGACAAAAAGCCGGCATTCGTCGATGTATAGGATTTCGTTCCCTGTCCCCGCAACGGATACCGCACTACGGTCAGAGCCTGCCCCATAGCTACGGCCACGCAACCGACGTAGGCTCGACCGCCCGGACCGCCGGACATTTGAGGACAAAGACTATTGTAAGGTGAATCTTGATTCCATGCTACTGTTATCAGCGGATCGATTCTATCCTCTGTCGCACGGCTTACGAGATCGCCCGCCCAACGATAATGACGTTGGAGAGCCGGGGTTTGACGAGCTATTTTTATTTGGTCGGTATATTCTTTCAACCAACCTTTTATCCATTCCGGTTGGCCTTCCGAAACATACTCGCTATCGAACGAATATCCCAATAAGGGATCTACGGTATCTTCGGCCGAAATCAAAGCCCACCCACCTTTTTCAAACCGAATGATATAATACATCGGCTCATTTCCTTGAAATATGGTTTCCACTTGGGCTTTACCGCCTTTAAACAGAACGCCGCCCCGTTGACTCAACAGCATATTGGCCGTCTCTACCGCCGTGCTTTCGGGCACTACCGCCGCATAATTCCCACCTATCCATGAGAAAAGCACTGCCACTAATAACAATAATCTATATTTCATAATCGGTTTTTGGTTTCGTTTTACAAATATATCTTTGTATTGACTGACAAAAATAGGCAATCCGAATATATTCTGCAACAATTTAACATTTTCTATGTTTTTTATCCGACAAAATGAAGTATTTATTTTCTTTACACGGCAATACCCTCATAACAAAAGCAGAATTACCCCCACTCCCCCAATATTTCCTTAACAATATATAGGGAAACGCCCAACAGGGCAAGAGAGTTAAAACAGAGAAATCCCATTTTCAATCCTCTCCCCTTGCCGTGACCCGCAGCATGACGGGGTGTCGCGTATAAAATCGGAGCAGAAACGAAAGGGAAATACATCTCACCCTCCTCCTCTGTGTTTTGCACAGCAAAATATAGGGGAGGTGTCCGCAGGACGGAGGGGTTAATAAAACATCGGCAGCAACAAAATAAAGTATCAATCCTCTCCCCCTGTGTTCCTACAAGGAATATAGGGGGAGTGCCCGAAGGGCGAGGGGGTTAGAATACAAGCAAGAACACAAACCCCGATTCCTCCTTTATCGGGCGGTGAAGGCGCAAGGGAGACGGAGAAAAAAGGGCGAGAACTGTCCGAGCGAAGCGAGTTCCGCAGTCCCCGACGGCGACCGAGGCGACGAGCCAAAAGGTCCGATAACTGCGGCGGCGCTTCTTGGTTCGTTCTTCTCGCTGCTGAGAAGAATGAATAAATAAAAGATCTTTCAACCCCTCTCCTCTGGAACTTCGTTCCTTCGGTCTCTCCCCTATACCGCTACGCGACACAGGGGAGAAAGTTGGATAATTCCCGCTCGCCACATAAAAATACTAGACTATAAAAGAAAAAGAATCTCCCTTCCTCCTATATTCTGAAAAAAAATAGGAAAGTCAACTCTTAAAATAAGGATTCACGTTCCACTATCGAAAGGATATTTTAAAACTCCTCCCCAGCCGTCTCCCGCAGTATTACGGGGTGTCACGTATAAAATCGGAGCAAAAGCGAAAGGGGAATACATCTCACCCTCCTCCTCTGCCGTGCCCCGCAGCATTACGGGGTGTTTTGCAACGCAAAATATAGGGGAGGTGTCCGCAAGGACGGAGGGGTTAAACCAGACAATCAAAAGAATTCTGAGTATTCTTTTTTAACCCCTACAATAAAAATGACCTTGTAATATTCCTCAACCCCTCTCCTCTGGAACTTCCGTTCCTTCGGTATCTCCCCTATACCGCTACGCGACACAGGGGAGAAGGTTAAATACTTCTTATCTCACCGACAAAAATCACATAATAAAAGAATACCTCAAAGCTCCTCCCTCTGCCATGCTCCGTAACATTACAGGGTGTCACGTATAAAATCGAAGCAGAAGCGAAAGGGAAATACATCTCACCCTCCTCCCCTGCCGTGTCCCGTAGCATTACGGGGTGTTTTGCGCAGCAAAATATAGGGGGAGTGCCCGAAAGGCGAGGGGGTTAGAATACAAGCAAGAACACAAACCCCAATTCCGCCTTTATCGGGCAACGAGCCAAAAGGCCCGATAACTGTGGCGGCGCTTCTGGGTTCGTTCTTCTCGCTGCTGAGAAGAATGAACAAATAAACGATCTTTCAACCCCTCTCCTCTGGAACTTCGTTCCTTCGGTCTCTCCCCTATACTGCTTACGCAGCACAGAGGAGAAGGTTAAATACTTCTTATCTCACCGACAAAAATCACATAATAAAAGAATACCTCAAAGCTCCTCCCTCTGCCATGCTCCGTAACATTACAGGGTGTCACGTATAAAATCGAAGCAGAAGCGAAAGGGAAATACATCTCACCCTCCTCCCCTGCCGTGTCCCGTAGCATTACGGGGTGTTTTGCGCAGCAAAATATAGGGGAGGTGGCCGAAGGACGGAGGGGTTAGAAAAGAATAAAAAAAGAGTCGATGTCTAAAAGAGGAATAAGTAAATAAGGATAAATTTATGTTGCATCTTTATAATATCTATCAATCTGAATACAAGATAGATAAAAATTATTTATTACAAAATCGATAAATAATTAAGAAATCACTATAAACTAATTAAAAATATGCTTATATTTGTGTTGATACCGTAAATGGACTCGCGGTGGTATCGAACAGATATACCACGAGAGGAGGTTTTATATAGCCTCCGGTCCATGATGATGCAAATAGCGATTTGCATTAGGAGTTCATTTACAGTATCAATTACTCACTCATCAGGGTCGGAGGCTTTTTTATATAAAAAGCGATGACAAAATATTCTTTCTTACGGCTTAGATTATTAAGAACAATCCGGGAGTGGATTTGTTCAGCGAACATGATTGATATAGAACATTTTACAAAAATATTCTATTCACTCGGCGAAATCGATCGGTCTATTGTTAAAAAATACATACACGGAGATTCTATAAGAAACATCTCCCGATGTCTCGGCTATTCAGAGTCCTTTATTTACGAAAGGATATACAAATTTCACAAGAAAATACGAAAAGTTTCTCGTCACGAGAAGGCACAAGATTTCGACTAAATCCAGCTTCCGCAGATTTACTCTACAACGACAGACTCGGTACTGACAATAACAAAGCAGCCGATCTCTAAAAGACCGGCTGCTCAATAACTCTATCCTTAAAAGGATCAACGAATACTTTTCATTTTAAGATTTTGTCTGATAAGGGACTGCATATGAAGTTTTTCTGTTGCAGACAACGGTTTCATTTCCGACAATTTCATCTCGTTTTTCAACAACTTTATCGACGACGGGATATTAGTATTTGCGGCTGCGGCTTGAACAGATCCTTTAAAGAAGAGAGATGCATTCCACAAATCATACCACCCTAAGCTAAAATTGCTGTCACTGGGGTCGGCATCGGCATTAAAGCAATAAAGTCCACACCAACGATCTTGCGCATATACAACCTCGCCGCCTTGTGCATTTTCAGCGAAGTTTACATATTCAAAATTATCGGTTTCACTCTCTGGAAGTCCTGCGAAAGTGAAAATAGCGTTAACCATTCCGACATTAGTTTCTACCTGCATAACTCCCATAATTTGTAAATCAGCAATTCTAAAACCATTATCGGTCACTTCGGCTTCCAGTTGATTGGGATACCCATCCTTAAAATAGAAATGGTCTATTACAAGAGTATCAGGATTATTTGCATGTTTTAATGAAAACTCAGTATCGAATCCCATAGGTGTACTTCCGGGTTGTTGTGCTTGAAGATCATATTGATAAAACAAGAATCCGAATGTACCTGTAAAATCACTTTCTTGTGCAGCGGTATACTCCCAATAAGGAGCTGCAACGGTTTGAGTTTCTTCATCGACGCCACCAACCAATGCAGCAGACACATTTCCGCCGGCATCAGCGAAAGCACCCTCGGCAAAATCGAGGAATACATACGATACGGCTTCGTTCTCGTCGAACACTACACTTTCGGGCAAAGTAATCGTAACAGACTCATTATTGATAACGACACTCTCGATCGTACCGTTGGCATAAGAGGTAAGGTTACCCTTCGTCACATCGTAGGTGATAGCACCGCTTCCTCGAACAACGGTCTCGTTGAAAGTCAAAACGACACTGCGTCCGCCGTTCGTAGCTTTATATTTATTACCGTCGGGAACGTTCACCAAATAAGGAGCCTCTTCGTCGGGCAATTCGACAGATGCCGAAGCCACAGCCCCGCAAACGCCTTTTTCATTGGATGCCACGGCATATACATAGTACGTAGCCCCTAAATTCTGGTTAGAAAGCGTACCGCTCACGCTGGGTTTTTCGGCAGCTTTCACCAATGTAGAACCTTCGTATTTCGCTTGCAACAACTGGTCGGGATCGACAGTCATCGCCTCGTCGGTCACAATATAAGAATAATATACGGTTCCCTCTGCCGGAGTAATGGTTACCTTGAAAGCATCCACGGCTGTTTTCTCAGCCGTCACCGTTACGGCAGGACCTTCGCCCATATCCACCGGCGTAAAGTCTTCGAATTCGGTGCAACCTGCCCCCATGAGGCAGATTGCAGAGAATAATCCTATAATATATTTTTTCATTGCTCTATAATTTTATTATTCTTCAACTTTTTTCAGAGTGACGGTTTGTGCACCGCTTGCAGCATAGCCCGGTTGTTCCACAATCGTCGCGATCACATAGGTATTTATGGAAATGGTTCCATTAGAAACCTGAGCCGTTACCGAGCTTGCGCCATTGAAATCGAGACTCAAAGTATAAGAACCAGCAGTACCCAAATCCTGACCGGCGTTAATCGTTATCGACCTGAAATCGGCACTTACCGTACCCATTACCGATTTATAAGTCGCGCCACTCGCCGACGGAACGATCTGCGTAAACCAAACTCGATCTACATAGTCTGCGTCTTTCACGACTTCGCAAGTCCAATTTTGCATTTGAGACGTACCGAACGGATCCAGACCCGATGCATTATATTTACCCAAGATTCCGGCAGCGGCCAGCGGGTGGTCGTCATCGCTGATGGTGACGGTAGTCGTGTAGTTCGCACCTAAATTACAGCCTTCGGGAGCAGAAAGTTTGATATCGAAACACACATCGCCATTATAATCGTCGTTATCGATAGGTTCGATCGATATGTAAGCGACCATCTCGCCGTCAGCGGTAAACGACAAAGTATTCGACGTATTTTTCAAACGGTAATTCACACCCTCTTTCGCAGCGTTTTTACCGGCATAGGCAGTCGTATCGATTTCAAAACCCACCGACACATCGAGCCCTTTGGAAGCCACCAATGAAATGGGGATTTTAACCTCTCTAGCTGCATTCTCGGCTATGGAAGTGGTCTTGCTGTCAAAAGCCACGAATGCATCTTTGTCGCTGAACATAGGAGTATCCACCGATTGGCACGAAGCTAACACCCCTCCTACAACAGCCGCATATATAAATTTACTTATTTTCATAATTGTCTTCTATTAAAATTTATTTGCTTTGATAACCGGGATTCTGATCCATGTTTTTGTTATTCAAAATATCGTTCTCGGGAATTGGCAATGCCCAACGATAGCTCGGGAAATCGATATTTTTCGTGAGCGGATCCAAGTCGTAATCGGTCCGAACCAACGACTTCTGCAATCGTTTCATATCGAAGAATATATGGCCCTCGAACAAGAACTCCTTGCGGCTTTCCTCGAACAGGTTATCGAGCGTCACCGTGGCGTAAGCCTCGGCATTACGGTTCGTGGCTACGCGGTTCAAATCGTCGATAGCGGTTACGCCCGATACCGTGGCTCCACGGTAAATAGCCTCCGAACGTATCAGATACATTTCCGAGATACGCAATACCGGCACGTTATTGTAGGCCAACAGTCCGTTTTTACCGGGGAACTTGGTCGACCAGCGATAACCCGGATACTTACTGTTGGTTTTCGTCAATCCGGTCAGGCGCACATCGGTTGCGTCATACAAATCGATAAGGTCGTTCGATACTCGAACGTCGCCGTAACCGGCTCCACCTGCAACTTCGGGTGCTGTCAAGTAGTCTCCGAGGTCACTGCGGCTGCCGTCGCTTTGGGATACATAAACTTCAAATATGATTTCGCTGCCCGATTGGGGGGCTACGTCTACCGAGCCGTCCCACATCGATACGAAGCGGTCGCCCGAAAGCAGACGAAAACGCCCGTTCTTGATCACTTTCGTCGCATAATCGGCGGCCAACTGCCAATCTTCGTGGTGCAGATACACCCGTGCCATCAAGGCTTGGATAACCGGTTTCGTCACCGTGGCCACGACATCTTTCACCCCGGCGCGCACATAGCTGTCGCTCATCAGGCGTTCGGCTTCCACCAAGTCGGGTATAATGAGGTTTTCATACACTTCCGCTACCGTGTTACGGGAGGGACGGGCCGAGAGGTCGTCCTTCAACACGATGGGCACACCCATCGCTTCTACTCCGGTAATACCGTTTGCCTTGATATAACCGTAGGGTTGGGCGTAAACTCGTACCAAATCGAAGTAAGCCAAAGCACGCAAGAACAAATTCTCGGCTTTGATGTTGTTGATTTGCTCGTCGCTTACCCCGTCGCGCGAGAATTTTCCTTCGTTAATCGCCGTGAGTGCTTTATTACAGCCCAGTATCGCGCTATATGCGCTCGACCAAAGGCCCATCGTGCTGGTCGAAGTATAGTTCCATGCCGGTTCCATACGCATACGTCCTGTATTGACCGGGCCTACCATACCGTTGCCGCACATCACATCGAATGTCAACGGGAACGATGCCCCATACCACGAGATGACTGCCCGATAGTTACCCGCCGTCGCTCCGTCGATCCCTTCAAAGGTCGACAGAGCCAATTCGTCTGACTGATCCATAGGCGGCTCCTTCGTCAGGAAGTCCTCGCAGGAAGAAAGAGCCAACGCTAAAACTGCTATCGATAAAATTATTTTTTTCATTGTAACAATTCTTTTTTAATTGATTAGAAAGTAATATCCACACCCACGATCATCGAACGGGTCATCGGGTAACTGATGATGGTAGCACCCGAGGTTCCGTGTTCGGGATCCCAGTAGTTCATGTTGTGGAACGTATAGAGGTTCAATGCGCTGGCATAGATGCGAACACCGCTCATCAATGCCTTTTTGGTCCATTTCGAAGGCAAGCTGTATGCCAGCGTAATATCCTTGATACGCAAGTAGCTGCCATCTTCGAGATAACGGGTAGAAATAGCAGAGCTGTTGCTCGAATTGTTGTAAACCGGTTTCGGCAATACATTGGTGTCGCCCGGTTTCTTCCAATAATTCATGGCGCCTTTCCAAATGTTCGAATCGCCGTAAGAGCCGTCTGCTTCGAACAACGAACGGTCTTGGTTCAACACCTTGTTACCATAGCGGGCTTCGAGCTGAATGCCCAGCGATATGCCTCTCCAAGAAAGCTCGGTATTGAAACCGCCCGTCCACAGAGGTTCGGGAGAACCGGCATTGATACGACGAGCCTCTCCGTAATTCTCGGTCAACAGCCCCTCTTCGTTACGCCACAACGCGTTACCGTTCTGAGGATTCACCCCCGCATAGTCATACAACCAATAGGTATAAAGCTGTTCGCCCTTGACATAACGCAAAGTCGTTCCTATAAAATCCTGACCCGGAGCAAGTTCGAGCACTTTCGAACGGTTGGCCGCAAAGTTCACGCCGGCCGTCCATTTGAAGTCGTTGGTATTGAAAATCTCGGCATCCAACTGAACCTCCACACCGCTGTTGCGAATCTTACCCACGTTCTGGGCCTGCGAAGCAAAACCGGTCGTATAGGGCAGAGGAGACGCGATCAACATATCCTCGGTACGACGGGTATACCAGTCGATAGAACCGTTCAAACGGTCGAACAGACGGAAGTCGATACCGATATTGTGAGTCTTGTTGGTCTCCCAAGTCAATTTGCGGTTCTGCAACTGAGAAGGCAACTGACCGGTAATACCGTTGTACACGACATCGGAGTACAGACCGTAGTGAGCGTAGGATGCAATATTGTCGTTACCGTTCACACCATAGCTGTAACGCAATTTCAATTGATTAAGTACCGATTTGATATCCTGCATGAAATCTTCGTTGTGAATATTCCACGAAGCGCTGGCAGCCCAGAAAGTACCCCAACGTCTGTCGGGACCGAACTTAGAGCTACCGTCCGTACGAATAGAACCTTTTACATAATAACGGCCTTTGTAATTGTATTCGGCTACACCGAAGAAAGAAACCATCGCCGCTTCGGTAAGACCGTCACCCACTCGTTGGTCTTCTACCGAGACACCCACAGAGTGGTAGGGACGTTGCTGGTTCACATGATAAGATATACCTTGCAAGAAAGAAGACTCATATGCATTGGCTTCCTGACCGATCAACACATTCACCGAATGGTCGTCGTTGAACAGGTCGTCATAAGCGATCGTATTCGAAGTAGTCAATATGCGATATTGGCTCTCGGCCGTGTTCAAAGAAGCTCCGTAAGAGGCAGTGTTCACGAAAGCCGGACTGTAAGCGCGGCTGGTAGTCGTGGCATACTCGATAGAGTTGTTGGTACGGAACGTCAGTTGCTTGATCGGTTTCCATTCCAAATAAACGGTTCCGTTGAATTTATACTGCTTGTCGTATTTGTCTTGTTCGCGAATAGCGGCGATCGGGTTCACGTTGAACACGAAAGGCAAATCGAAGTTGTAGCTTCCGTCCTCGTTGTAAGCGTTCATGGTCGGAGCCAAAGCCATACCCGAATAGAAGGGGTTCGTAGGAGCCAAACCGCTATCGCCCAACAAACTATTTTGCACATCGGAAACCTTCATATAACCGCCATGCAGACGAGTTCCCATTTTCAACCATTTGTTCAACTCGGTATCGAGGTTCGCGCGAATCTGCATCTTCTCGAAACCTACGGTCGGCACGATACCGTTCGTTTTATTATAAGACAATGAAGTATAGTAAGTAGTCTTGCCCGCACCGCCCGAAGCGATCAGCTCATACTCTTGCAAGCTGCCGTTACGCGTCAACTCTTTCATCCAGTTGGTCGCGCGTCTGCCGGCCATAGCCTGCGGAAAATAATACTCCGACGAGGGATCATCGGGATTATACCCGGCATTGATACGGGCATCGCGTTGATATTGCACATACTCTTCGAGGTTGGCCATGCCGAAGTCATTGTCATTGGCAAGCGTGGACACACCGTAGCGGGCACGGGCGGTAATCTTGGATTTCCCCGATTCTCCCGATTTGGTGGTAATCAAAATCACACCGTTGGCAGCACGCGAACCATAGATAGAAGCGGCAGCGGCATCCTTCAACACCGTCACCGAAGCTATATCGCTGGGGTTGATCAAGGCAATCGCGTTCATACTGTTGGAAAGTCCGCCTACATCACCGCTTTCCACGGGAATACCGTCGACCACATACAAAGGGTTGTTACCGGCGCCGATAGAACTGGTTCCGCGCACCCGAATCGTAGCCACAGATCCCGGTTGCCCGTTGCTCGACGAAACCGACACACCGGCCATTTTACCGGAAAGCATCTTGTCCACCGAAGTCTCGGGGATAGAAGCCAGATCATCACCATCGACAGTCGCGATAGAACCGGTTTTGGCCTCCTTCCGTATCGTCTGGTAACCTACCACCACGACATCGTCGAGAGTATGATCGGCAGAATTCAATTTAACGACCATACCATTACGCGCAAAAACCTCCTGTTTTTCCATACCGATGTAGGAAATAACCAAAGTTCTCGATGCCCCGGCAGGGATCTTGATTGTAAACTTACCGTCCGTGTCGGTAATAGTAGAAGCATTCGCGCCCTTCACCAAGATAGACGCACCGATAACCGGCTCGTCATTCTCTGCCGACAACACCGTACCGGAGATACTCGTTTGAGCCACCGCTAACGAAATGCCAGCCAACAGAGCGCACAATAACAATGTTAATTTTCTCATACGACTGAAATTAAATTTAAATAAACGATTATTCCTTCTTCTTTTTTCACATTACACACTCTCGACAATCTTTGTCAAGTTTTTTTTCATTACACACTACTAACACTAAAACTTTTCTTTCCTTTTTTAACCTTATTATATATATAAAACTTAATAAAAATAGCGAATCTCTATGCTCAAATCAACTTCTCATAGAAGTATTCAGCATGCAAAGATAACAAAAAAAACATCAATATAAAAATCAAATTGAAAGAAAACATACCTTTCGGGCTTTCTTTTTGATAAAACCCATTCTCTTTTTTCGGAGATTCATAAATATACATTTTTCACAACAAGACTAACTTATTAAGAAACAATATAATAGATAATTCTTAATTTAATTATAAAATAATACGAGAAACAAGGAATATTCTATGTTAATAAAATATAAAACAGAACCTACTATAATCGTATTATCGCCAAATAGCGCTAATCTTATCAAAATTTTAACTCAATTCGTTTATTCAATTAACATTCGATACTTCTCCCCCTCCTCCCCTGCCGTGCCCCGTAACATTACAGGGTATCACAAACAGCATGGGAGAAAGACTGCTTTTCAATCCTCTCCCCCTGTGTTTCCGTAGGGAATATAGGGGGAGTGCCCATAGGGCGAGGGGGTTGAAAAAACGGAGGGGGTTGAAAAAACATCGGCAGCAACAAAATCAAATCTCACACTCTCCCCCTATCGTGTCTCGTAGCATTACAGGGTGCGACAAAACAGCATAGAGAAAAAGGCTGCGTTGCAATCCTCCTTCCCTGTACTCCGAAAAAATAAAAAAGTCAACTCTTAGAATAAGGACTTATATTCCACTATCGGAAGGATATTTAAAACTCCTCCCCTGTGTTTTGCGCAGCAAAATATAGGGGAGGTGTCCGCAAGGACGGAGGGGTTAATAAAACAGAGGGGGTTAGAATACAAGCAAAAGCAACAATCCCCGATTCCGCCTTTATCGGGCGGTGAAGTCGCAAGGAAGACGGAGGGAAAAGGGCGAGGACTGTTTGAGCGGAGCGAGTTCCGCAGACCCCGACGGCGACCGTAGCGACAAGCCAAAAGCCCGATAACTGCGGCGGCGCTTCTTGGTTCGTTCTTCTCGCTGCTGAGAAGAATGAACAAATAACGTAAATTAGTGTAACAAGGACTTTCTTTGACAGGGAAAGAAAGTCCTTTGTATCCCCCCTACCCAACCTCACCGAGCAGAAAAAAAAACAGCCCCATTCCGAAAACACAAGCGTATAAAAAGGGAGTTGAAAAATAAAAGAAAATAGACAAAATCGCCCCATTAGTATAAATCTGAGAAAAAAAAGAACCGTTCATGCATGCATACACATTCTCTTTTGTACTTTTGTCTAAAATTTTAAGCTGTGAATCTTATCATCGATCAAGGAAACTCGATAACCAAAATGGCACTCTTTCGGGCAGGACGATTGCAAAATGTCTATTTCTACCCGAAATGGGACTCAACGACCGTTATTGACTTCTTGAACGTTCACGAAGTCGATGCCGCCATATTCTCGACAGTCACCGAGTACGATCCCCAAGCCATAGCGATACTGCGACAGCGACTACCCTACTTTTTAAAATTCGACCATTCATCGGAACTCCCCATTAAAATAGGATATGCCACCCCCGAAACATTAGGTCTGGACAGAATCGCCGCAGTAGTGGGAGCCGCCATGCAATGCCCCGACAAAGCAGTGCTCATCGTCGATGCAGGCACATGCGTCACCTACGATCTACTCACCGCCGACGGCACGTTTGCCGGCGGAAACATAGCACCGGGCATCCGATTGAGATTACGGGCCATGCACGAACACACGGGAAAACTCCCCCTCATCGATGATGCAGGAGAGACACCCGAAATAGGATTCAGCACCGAAACCGCCATGCGGGCAGGAGCTGTGCTCGGCGTCGCTTATGAAATAGAAGGATATATAGCCCGGTTAAACAAGGTTTATCCCGACCTTTTCATTTTTTTAACAGGGGGAGATGCCTTAAAATTGGCTGCAAAAATAAAAAGTCGCATCTTTGTGGACGAAAACTTGGTACTAACCGGCTTAAACAGAATCTTACAAGAAAATGCTAAAATATAAAATTCTCTTTATCTGCTTGTCGATAGGGCTCGTCGCCTTTGCCCAAAACGGGACAAGCTCGCCCTATTCCAGATTCGGATATGGTATTTTGGGTGACAACGCCATAGGCGCTCAACGAGCTATGGGTGGCGTAGGATATGCCTTGCACAACAATCGGCAAATCAATGTGATGAACCCGGCTTCCTATGCAAGCATGGATTCGCTCACTTTTCTTTTCGATATAGGACTCACCTATCAAAATACAATCACCAGAGAAGGCTCGCTAAAAGAAAACAGCCAAAGCGGGTCGCTCGACCACATCGTCATGCAGTTTCCATTGGGACGGTACATGGCCGGTAGCGTGGGACTCCTGCCCTATTCCAATGTAGGCTACTCTTTCATAAACAGCATAGACAACGGCTCGGATAGCCGGTCGGGCGATGGCAACATCTCACAAGCCTATGTGGGAGTAAGCGGTAGACCCTTCAAAGGATTCTCGATAGGAGCCAACATCAGCTACCTCTTCGGGAACCTCACCAATACCAGCACCGGAATACCGAATGACGGCAGCAGCGGCATGTTCGAAACCATGCTCAAAGTACGCGACTACCATTTATCGTTCGGAGCCCAATACGCCATAGAATGGAACAAAAAGCATACCATCACGCTCGGTGCGGTTTACTCCCCCGGGAAAGCCCTATTGGGCCGAGCATACACCAGTACCTACGATGTAAGCTCCAACACGACGATCGATGCCGATACCCTGAAAATGAAAAACAATTATTCATTGGCCTCGACATACGGTGGTGGTATCAGTTATAACTACGATAAACGCCTTACCATAGCGGCCGACGTAACCTACCAGAATTGGGCGGACGCCAAATTTACGAATCTCCTCGCCGGACAATCACAACCTTCCAAAGGACAATTCAATAACCGATTAAAAATAGCGTTGGGAGCCGAATTCCGTCCGAAAAACATGGGAGGAAACTATTTCGAACACGTCAACTACCGGGCAGGTATCTTCTACAATCGCTCTTATCTGAAAATAAACGGGAACGATATGGACGAAATCGGAGCCACTTGCGGTTTCGGTTTTCCCCTTGCCACAGACAAATCGGTAGTCAACGTATCGTTCGAGTACATCAATCGCCAATGCACCCCCGTTAAACTCATTACCGAAGACCATTTCAGAATATCGGTAAGCCTCACTTTTAACGAGATGTGGTTCTGGCAACGCAAGTTCGAATAAAATTCTATTACCCATAAAAACGACGAAGCGATTGCGTCAAAACGAAGAAGCTGTTTTAAATTTATTCCGAGACGATTGAAACCTATGTTGAAGCAGATTGGAGTCCGAGATATGCAGTCAATAGCGGGCTATTGACAAAAATCAAGGGATTCAAGATGCGAGACAGGGGCTCAACATGGCCGGAACATACCTGCTTGCAATGATAATATTATTTCTCAATAAATTTAAAACAGCTTCTAAATGACCGTTCTGAAAAGTCACAGATCGTAACCGCTAAACCTCAAAGAGCCGTATCAAAACTCTGTTTCGAGTAATGATACGGCTCTTCCTTCGTAAAATTGTTTTTACCTCCTTCTTACCTTTTTAGGCTGCCCGAATTTTCATCTAATCTCTCCCCCTGTTCATCTGGACTACCCCAAAAACTGAAATACAAAAAACTATTATCCTCCTCCCCTGCCGTGTCCCGTAGCATTTCGGAGCATCTCAGTTATCATTTTATCGGAGATATTTTAAAACTCCTCCCCTGTGTTTTGCATCGCAAAATATAGGGGAGGTGGCACGCAGTGACGGAGGGGTTAGAAAACAGCGACAGTAACAATCCCCGATTCCGCCTTTATCGGGCGGCGAAGACGCAAGGGAGACGGAGGGAAAAGGGCGAGGACTGTTTGAGCGGAGCGAGTTCCGCAGCCCCCCCGACGGCGACCGTAGCGACAAGCCAAAAGGCCCGATAACTGCGGCGGCGCTTCTTGGTTCGTTCTTCTCGCTGTTGAGAAAAATGAACAAAGAAACGATCTTTTTCAACCCCTCTCCTCAGAAACTGCCGTTCCTTCGGTCTCTCCCCTATATTTCCCTACGGAAACACAGGGGAGAAGGTTAAATAGCTCCTGCTCGCCACATAAAAATACTAGACCACAAAAGAAAAAGAATCCCCTCCTCCCTATATTCTGAAAAATAAGAAAGTCGGCTCTTAAAACAGCAAGGATTCACGTTTCACTATCGGAAAGATATTTTAAAACTCCTCCTCTGTGTTTTGCGCAGCAAAATATAGGGGAGGTGTCCGAAGGACGGAGGGGTTAGAAAACATCGGCAGTAACAAATCAGGTATCACCCTCTCCCCTGCCGTGTCCCGTGGCATTACGGGGTGTTTCCGTTAGGGAATATAGGGGGAGTGCCCAAAGGGCGAGGGGGTTAAACCCCACAATCAAAAACTCTTATGGAATCCTACAACTATTTCCCTAAAAGAGGAGAAATATATCCAAGAACCTTTTGCAAATGATCGACCTTACTCCACTTGATCTTATTCGCTTTAAGAAATACATCAAACTCTTTTCTATTCGATTCGGGCAAGAGCTTCGAAACAGATTTTTTATTGGCATTGACAATTTCACCACCGACAATGAAACAGAACCGAGTAGACACTGGTAATGTCTGCCCGTTTTCACGCTCCACGCGAATCATATCGTAATTGAGATTGGAGATGCCGCCGAGTTGCAAACTCGACAAATTATCGACTGCCGAAGTAGACGACGATGTACCATAAGCCCCCGTCCCTTGTAGCAAACGGTCGAAATCGCCCGTCGTCCTACGACCGAGAATCGCTTGCGGTGTCTCGCCCAATACCTCGATAAAAAAATTCTCGCAACGTACGAATTCGGTACTGTCGGCAAAAACAACCCGACCGATATCATTCTGATTATCGGGACAGTATATCTGCGAACCATTCAAATAATGCAAATCGTTACGCAATAAATGAATGTTTACTTTCGCCTCCCCTTTATTCCCCGATTTGGAATAAATAGAAGCCTCCATAAAATCATCGAATAAATACGGCCACATAGTTGTAGGCTCTCCCGCCCGAAGCCCAAGAGAGGTAATCACCCCCAGCAATCCGGCAAATAACAATCTTTTCATAAGAATAAATTTATAAACATTCAAAATTAAATTTGTCAAAAACGACTACAAGTTAGTAATTTTATGTTATTTTTGCTCCTAAGAATAGGAATATTTTGCAAACACAATCACACAAATACTTAACAATATGAAAATCAAACATCTATTGTGCTTTATCGCGCTATGTCTGTTTTTTACTCCGGGTAAAGCCCAACAACTTAGCGTAATGACTCTACGTAATGGAGCAACGGTTTACATTTGGGAAGACAAAAGTAAACCCGATGTATTCGGTATGATCGCTTTCAAAGTAGGCTCGGTCGACGATCCCGAACAATACACCGGACTGGCTCATTACTTGGAGCATGTCATGTTCAAAGGGACCCAAACCATCGATGCACTGGATTGGGAAAAAGAGAAACCCATCTATGAAAAAATTATCGCCAAGTATGACGAACGAGCAGCATTAAGCGACCCCGCTGCCCGCGAAGCCGTAGACAAGGAAATTAACGACCTGACCCGTGAAGCAGCCCAATATGCCGCAGGAAATGAATTTTCCCTTTTGGTAGACCACATGGGAGGACAAGGACTAAACGCCAGCACAGGCTACGACCAAACGGAATACCACAATTCTTTCCCGCCTTCGCAACTCGAAAAATGGCTCGAAATCTATTCCGAACGTCTTATAGACCCCGTATTCCGGGGCTTCCAGACCGAATTGGAAGCCGTATACGAAGAGTACAACATGTATAACGACGACCGCGGATCGAGAATGAGAGAGTTCATCTATGAACAAGCATTCGGAGATCACCCGTATGCCCGTCCCATTATCGGTCTCCCCGAACACTTGAAAAATCCCCAGTTGAGTAAACTGATCGATTTCTATAATACATGGTATGGCCCTCAGAATATGTCTATCATTCTGGTAGGTAACATCGACGCCAAAGAGGCAATACCGATGATTCGCGATAAATTCGAAAGAGTTCCCCGCCGAGCCGAGATACATCGGGAAAAGAAACCCGTCCGCCAATTCAAAGGTCGCACGGAAAAGAGCGCGAAAATTTTCTATTATCCTATGCTGGCCCTCATTTACAATGGAGTTCCTTCGAACGACAAAGAAGAAATCGCATTGGAAATCTGTTGCCAACTTCTCTCCAATTCACAAAAAACCGGTATCCTCGACAAGCTGCAACTCGACGGCGACATCATGAGCGTAGGCGCATCTCAAAATGCCATGCGAGATGCAGGGATTCTCATGATCAATGCCATTCCCTCTTTCGATGCGAACCAAAATCGTTGGGACAGTCACAAATCGGTAGAAAAAATCGTATTATCCTCTTTGCGTCAACTGCAAAACGGGGAGTTCGACGAAGCGACTCTCGAAGCTATCAAACAAAACCTGATACGCGAATACGACCTGCAAATGGAATCGAACGAAATGAAAGCCTATATATTAGCCTCTCTTTTCAATACAGGAGCCGATCCGTCAGACATCGTCAACTTCAAAGAAAAAGTCAAAGCCGTCACCATTGACGAGGTGAAAGCCGTAGCAAAGAAATACTTTAACGACAATTACCTCGCTTTGAACATTCAAGAAGCGAAAAACCTCGACAGCAAAGGACAAAAACTGAAAAAGCCCGATTACAAACCCATCGAGACGAAAAAAGGAGCCAAATCGGAATATGCTAAATGGGTAGAAAGTATACCGGTCAACATGCCCGAAGTAAAATACTGCGACTTCAACTCTATCCAACAAAAGCAAATCAACACTCGCAGCAAACTGTTCTACAATCTCAACCCCGAGAACGACGTATTCACGATGACTTTGAAATACGGCATCGGAACGAAAAAGATGCCTAAACTCGAATATGCCGTCGCCCTGATGAACAACGCAGGTATGCTGCCCGATATCGAACCGTTGGCATTCAAACGGGCTATGGGCGAATTAAATGCAAATTGCACATACGCTGTGGACGACAACTACATGTATGTCATGATGAGCGGATACGAAAAAGATTTGGTAAAAGCCTGCCAGCTTCTTTCCAAACAAATCCTTTTCCCCAAACTCGACGACAAGCAGTTGCAAAGCCTCATCGGTAGCGCGTTCGGTTCTCGCCAGATGGAAAAAAGCAGTATCGGGACATTGGAAAGTGCCCTCACGTCTTATGTACTATACAAGGATAGTTCAGACTATCTGCAACGCATCCCCACTCGTGATTTAATAGACCTTTCGATTACAGATCTGACGACCCAATTCCAAGCCGCCACGAATTACGAATGTGAAATCTATTACGTAGGCACAGCGCCGTTCGACGATGTATATCAAGTATTGAGCCAAAACTTGCCGTTGAAAGCGCAAGAAATGCCCTCTACCTCTCCCGAGTTACGTCCTCGACAACAATATACCGAAAATACGATTTTCTTCCTGCCCAACAGCAAAGCGACTCAAAGTAAAATATACTTCTTCATAGAAGGAAAACCATTCGATGTAAAAGACGATATATTCATCGAAGCCTTTTCAAGCTACTTTGGAGCCGGATTCGGAAGCCTCGTCGTAGATGAAATTCGCGAAAAACGAGCTATGGCATATACCTCCTACGGTATCGTGGGGACTCCCTCCGTTGCCGGTCGAAACACGCTATTTCAAGGATTTGTCGGTACTCAGGGAGACAAAACGCTCGACGCTATCGAGATTTACATGAATTTGTTGAAAGATATGCCGTCCACACCCGAACGTTTCGACGTAGTAAAAACCAATATCAAAGAATCTATCCTCAGTGCGAAACCGGGATTCCGTTCTGCAAGTGCCGTATATGAGGCATGGAAACGAATGGGCTATACACAAGATCCGGCCATCGACAAAATGAAAAAGATCGAAACGCTCAAATTCGAGGACATCATCGATTTCTACAACGAAAACATCAAGGGAAAACCGGTTGTTATCGCCATCGTAGGAAATCCGAAAGATTTCGATACTAAGGCTCTCGAAAAATACGGAAAAGTAGTCAAAGTTTCCGAATCGAAACTATTCTCCGATAGCTTCTGATAAGCCAACGAGCAAAGAAAATAAAATCTTAAAAAGCGAGGGTCTCGAAATGCTATTCGAGACCCTCGCTTTTTAGCCATAACGCACCCGCCAATCCCACTCGCTATTCTTAGAAGCTGTTTTAAATTTATTCCGAGACAGATTGAGACCTATGTTGAAACAGATTGGAGTCCGAGATATGCAGTCAATAGCGGGCTATTGACAAAAATCAAGGGATTCAAGATGCCAGACAGGGGCGCAATATGGCCGGAACATACCTGCTTGAAATGATAATATTATTTCTCTATAAATTTAAAACAGCTTCTTAAATAAACCTAAGAATCTGTTTAATGTTCCTTTTAAACCGATAATAATCGCCCATCGATTGTTCTTAAAAAAACAACCTCTATAATGAAAGTAAATATGAACATAATGAAAAAAAGTATGACAGGAGCATTTTTAGCGTTGGCAGCCGTTTCAACCGGGAACATAGAGCCTATGGAAGCCTGTACACGCGCCGTGTATATCGGCCCCGAACAAATGGTAATAACAGGCCGTACGATGGACTGGAAAGAAGACATTATGTCGAACATCTATGTCTTTCCTCGTGGAATGAAACGAGCCGGATACAACAAGGGCGAAACCGTGAATTGGACCTCTAAATACGGAAGTGTAATTGCGACAGGATACGACATAGGAACCTGTGACGGAATAAACGAAAAAGGATTGGTGGCAAGCCTGCTATTTTTGCCCGAGTCCGTCTATTCACTGCCGGGCGATACCCGTCCGGTAATGGGAATCAGTATATGGACCCAATATGTACTCGACAATTTTGCAACTGTGCACGAAGCTGTCGAAGAACTGAAAAAAGAAACCTTCCGTATAGACGCTCCACGCATGCCGAACAATGGACCCGAATCTACCCTGCACCTAGCAATTACCGACGAAACTGGGAATACGGCAATCTTGGAATATCTCGACGGGAAACTGAATATCCACGAAGGAAAAGAATATAGAGTGATGACAAACTCGCCTCGGTATGAAGAACAATTAGCCATTAACCGCTATTGGGAAGAAATCGGAGGACTGGTAATGTTACCGGGAACAAACCGGGCGAGCGACCGTTTTGTACGGGCTTCTTTCTACATAAAAGCAATCCCCCAAACGTCCGATGCCAAAATCGCAGTACCCAGTGTATTGAGTGTCATGCGCAATGTATCGGTTCCCTTAGGTATAAATACACCCGACAAACCGCACATCTCCTCTACCCGTTGGAGGTCAATCTCCGATCAAAAGAACAAAGTATATTACTTCGAATCGACACTCACCCCCAATCTATTTTGGCTCGACTTGAAAAAAATAGATTTCAGTCCGTCGGCAAAAGTGAAAAAACTCCCGCTATCGAACGGAGAAATTTATGCAGGCGATGCTATAAAAGATTTACGAGACAGCAAACCTTTCGATTTTCTGTTTCAAACCCCGGTGATGTAATTCACCGGGCATTCCACATCATAGACATGAAACACAGCATAATAAATTGTACAAACACTTTAAGACAGACTTCCGAAATTTACGGGACGAATCAAACACTAAACACGACGCTCCATTTGTCCGAAGAAAAATTTTTCGTACTTTTACCCGAAAATCTGTGACTTCAATCTTGTTCCGATGAAACTGGACAAAAACAAAGTATTCTCATTCATTCGTAACCGGATCTCCGTCGGGAAATTATTTCTTGCCATATTCATTATTTTCATCATCTTCATCGATGAAAACAGCTGTATACAACGCATAAAATACGATGCCGAAATCAACGACCTGCGTAAACAAATAGCGGCACAAAACGATACGACCGAATACTACAACCGTAGAATAGAAGAATTGAAAACCGACAAAAATATCATTGAACAAGTCGCGCGCGAACAATATCTTATGAGTAAACCCAACGAAGACATCTATCTCATCGAAAATAAAAAATAACTCTATAACACATACGATAAATATGAACCAGCAAACACGCAATATACTATTCATGGTATCCTCCATTGCCGTCATTATAGGGGCGGCTATGCCCTTGTTCATGCTCAAAATGCCGTGGGTTCCATACATTTATGCTTTCGGAGCCGCAGGTATGGCCGTTTGCAGACTCACATTCCGTTACAAAGGGAAAAATTTCCGGTTAAAAAGACTCTACCACATCGAAACATTCTCCTCTCTCTTTTTGGTAGCCTCTTCATATTTCATGTTCAAAGAAGACCCCGATTGGATTATGTTGCTTACTGTCGCTGCTGTCCTACAATTATATACATCGATTCTCATTCCGCGAGTATCCAAGAAAGAAGAAAAATAAGCTACTCCCAACCACCTCCCTTGCCGTGCCCCGTAGCATTACGAAGTGTCACAAAACAGCATGGAGAAAAAGGCTGCTTTTCAATCCTCTCACTTGCCGTGCCCCGTAGCCTTACGGGGTGTTTCCGTAAGGGAATATAGGGGGGAGTGCCCAAAGGGCGAAGGGGTTAGAATACAAGCAAGCCCCCTGATTCCGCCTTTATCGGGCGGTGAAGTCGCAAGGAAGACGGAAGGAAAAGGGCGAAGACTGTTTGAGCGGAGCGAGTTCCGCAGACCCCGACGGCGACCGTAGCGACAAACCCAAAAGCCCGATAACCGCGGCGGCGCTTCTTGGTTCGTTCTTCTCGCTGTTGAGAAGAATGAACAAATAAAGCGAATTAGTGTAACAAGGACTTTCTTTGGCTGGGAAAGAAAATTCTTTGTATCACAATCCTCCCTTGCCGTGCCCCGTATGCGGGGCATCGCACTGCAATGAGCGGAAGGTTACTCTCACCCTCCTCCTCTGTGTTTTGCAACGCAAAATATAGGGGAGGTGTCCGTAAGGACGGAGGGGTTAAAAATACCCTCAGTGAAAGTAATAGAGAAGGGTTAGAATACAAGCAAGCCCCCGATAATTGCGGCAGCCCTTCCGGGTTCATTCCTCTCGCTGCTAAGAAGAATAAACGAATAGAAAGTATAATCATGCCATAATTCCACTATCCCCCTATCCTACCTTCGCAAAAAAAAAACGAGCGATGATAGATACAAGATTCGAAACAACCATAGACCTGAGAGGTGAAATCGAGAACTACCGACAAGTGGCGCTCATCAAATACTACAAGATTCTCCTCGAACTCGACCCCCGTCGGGACAGGCTGACCATGCTCGCCGTCATTCGTTGTATCGACAAGCTCGAAAGACATTCCCAAGAACGAAAACGGCCACGAAACGACAAGAAGAAAATGCTGGCCGAAGGAACTCTCGCTTGGCACTACCAGAAACGCAACCAACTCTTCCGAAAAGCCGGACTCTACGACATCGAGTCCACCCAGTACCTCGTCGACCACGAAGAAATCTTCGACACACACGAGGAACGGGAAGAGCGCGAACGTTTCGAAGCCTGCCGTCGGGAAGCTCTCAGAAGGAAAACCGAAACGCACGAGGACGAAGAAAAAGAATCCGTGCAACCGGCCTCCGCTCACGAAGCCGATAAGGACCTGCAAGAAGACTACACGACAGCCGGGTCCGGAATCCCGGCGCACACCCCGCAGCCCTTATCGCCCCTATCCGAGAGCATCTGGTGCGGCGCTCCCGCCGGTAATCCCATTGGCGAACCTGCCCCCGGATTCCACCGCTCCTCTTTCGATTGCAACAGAAGAGAATAAATCCGACGGGTGGAGGGTGAACCCACACAATCCGTTCCGATGAGTAAAACAATGGGAACTACCTTTCGCCACCGATCCGATGTAAATAGGAGAGAAAAGTTTTATAAACCCCTTCAATAAAATCCGATCGGCTCTCTCACCAGCCTAATAAGTTAAAAAAACAAAACACACTTTCAAATATTCGACACGCTCTATTTCAAATCTACGAAAATTTCGTAGATTTGCGAAACAATCGTAATAATAACACATGGAAAAACTGACACATCAAGAAGAAGAAATAATGCTCGTCATCTGGAAAAAGAAAAGAGGCATTATCAAAGATTTCCTAGAACAGCTGCCCGAACCGCAACCGCCCTACACGACAGTCGCTTCGATTGTCAAAAATTTGGAGAAAAAAGGATTTCTGTCGAGCGAGAAAATAGGCAATACCTATTTATATATTCCACGAATAACCCAAACCGAGTATAAGAAAAAATTCTTATCGGGAATCGTAAAAAGCTATTTTTCAAATTCCTATAAAGAAATGGTCACATTCTTCGCCCACGAACAAAAACTCTCGGAAGAAGATTTGCGACAAATCATCGAAATGATCGAACGAGGTAAAAGCTAACCCATAAAAAACTGAAAACATGGCCTTCTTACTATATCTACTACAAATAAACATAGCACTAAGTCTATTATATTTATGCTATAAAGTTCTATTCTCGCAAAATACATTTTTCGGGTTAAGAAGGCTCATACTCATCAGTATCGTGTTATTCTCCACGACCTACCCGTGGTACGACATTCCCGACATCGACCCTATTATTCCGGCCCATCTGCAAATTACACTTCCCGAAGTACTTTACAGCATGGGAGAAACAGTCCCCCAGAAAGCCTTTGACATATACCCGTTGATAGCTTATCTATACGGAGGAATATGCTCGCTATTCTTGTTACGCATGTTTTTGAGAATAGCTTCGATAATAAAACTGCGGGCAAATGGAAAGCTCCGTATCATCGGGAAGAGCCATATAGTCGTCTGCGACGAAAACATACAACCCTGTTCCTTCTTCCGATGGATATTTCTTCCTCATTCTATTTTGCAAAATAAAAACACGCTCACAAGAATACTCCGACACGAAAATACACACATACGACAATTACATACCATAGATGTCCTATTAGGCGAAAGTATGGCAGCATTATGTTGGATAAATCCGTTAAGCTGGTTATTGCTGAAAGAAATCAGACTGAATCTCGAATATATGGCCGACAAGGCTGCGATTCCCGACGAACAAGAAAAAAAGACATACCAATACCTGTTACTCGACATTTCACAATCGAATAACGAACTCCCTTCCGCAATACCGTTCAATTACTCTTTTTTGAAAACCCGCATTCGCATGATTAACCGGAAGCGATCACAAACGACATCTGTATTCAAATATCTGCTGATACTACCCCTTTTCTTGGCTATCGTAACTGCCAACCAATGCTGTACAGACCAACAACCGCTTCAATCCGAAATTGAAAAAGTATTCCCCAAACCCTCGGAAGTTCAAACGAAAGATAGCTCGACAACCGCTTCCGAAACATCGGAAACTCCCCTCGAAGTCGCGGAAATCATGCCCGAATTTCCCGGCGGAACCGAAGCGTTGCTCTCTTTTATCAAAGACAATCTCGAATACCCGCAAAAAGCTATCGACGAACAAACCGAAGGACGGGTAATCATACGATTTGTCGTAAACAGCAATGGAGAAATATCCGATCCCACAATTCTCAAAGGCATAAACAAAAATCTCGACCAAGCCGCCATAGATGTTATTAACAAACTACCCCGTTGGAAACCGGGACAGCAAGACGGACAACCCGTAAGTGTACGGTTCACCCTTCCCATCGTTTTCAAATTAACCTGATATATTCACTTAAAAAATTTAGACACATGAAAAAGACATTATTATCCTCGATGATTATCATCTTAATGGGTTTGCTCGGAGCTTGTAGCTCCAATACCTCGGACAAAACGAGTCTGCCGGAACAATCGGTATCGGAAAACGAAACGGCAACCCCGGTCGCAATCGAAGTCCCCGACACGCTTGGTAAAACATACGATGCCGTAGAAGTCATGCCCGAATTTCCCGGCGGAACCGAAGCGTTGCTCTCTTTCATCAAAGGCAACCTCAAATATCCGCAAAAAGCTATCGACGAACAAACCGAAGGTCGGGTAATCGTACAATTCGTTATCGATAAAACCGGGAAAGTATCGAGCCCCGAAGTCATTAGAGGCGTAACCTCGGAACTTGACAAAGCTGCGTTGGACATCGTCTCGGCACTCCCCGACTGGAAACCGGGTGAACAAGACGGACAAAAAGTAAATGTGAAATATACACTGCCCGTAGTCTTTAAGTTGATATAACGGGAATGCCGAGCCAATAGATTTATCTCTGAAAATACGATACGGTTCGAGGGGAAAACTCGAACGAACGGGGTTTTCCCCTCGAACTGTACATAACTTTTGCACAATATACCCCCTTTCCGCTTATGAAAAAATTACTTTGCTTTATCGGTCTTTTTCCGGCTCTATTCGCCTTGAAAAGTCATGCCAGTATTCCCGGCGGAACCATACCATTTATCTTTGACAGTCATTTATACCTTCAAGTAAGGCTGAACGACACCATTCCCGTCACTGTTATCTACGATACAGGCGCCGACTTTCTATACCTCGATGAAGATTATTTGAAACTGAATAATCTGCAAAATGCTTTCGGGAAAAAAGGAATAGCAAGAATGGGAGGTGCAGGTAACAACGAGCCCCAATCCGTCGACATCTTCATCGAACCTGTTAAAATCCACTGTGGAGAATTAGATTATCAAAACAAGATAACCCCGGTCATTAAATTGCGTGATATTCTTGGAAAGCACACCGATGGCTTGCTGGGCAATACCCACCTGTTAAATACGCCTTTGGAGATTAATTTCAGTGAAAGCTACATCAAGCAATTAAAAGAACCGCTTTCGGCCGACTCGCTTGACCGTTACCACAAACTCGAAGCTCGATTCAAAGACAACCGCATCGATGTGAAAGCCAATCTGCAAATCGATTCCGCAAATACGGTGGAAGGCTGGTTTAGAATGGATTTAGGAAGTGGCTCCACAATCACTCTTTCAAATGAAACGACATCTGCGTTAAACCTTGCCGGCATACGCAAAGCCTACTTCGAAACACAGGCCGGGGGAATAGGAGGAAGTTCCGAGGAATTTGAATTAAGAGCCGAAAAATTCGGTATGGTCGATACGCTCGAAAATCTTGTAATAGACTGCTCTCTCAATAAGAAAGGCGCATTGTCATCGAGCAGGCCCTATGTGGGCATCATCGGCAATGAAATTTGGTCGCTCTACGACATTATCTTAGATCCCGTTCATTCCTCCGTATGGGTAAAACGAAACGATAATGAAGGCTCCTATTCCCGATCTTCCGTCACGCATATGGCCGTTATCGACCGTACGGACATTTGCGAAGGTTGGATTATCAACGGACTTTATAAAAGTGGAATCGCAGAACAGGCCGGTATTGAAATCGGAGACATAATTATAGCTATAAACGACCGGTCCGTTAAAGAAATAACTTGGGAAGAACAGCGAAAAGGGTTAGGTCTCAACGGCAAGACAGAATACACGATAAAGAAAAGAAACGGTGAAATAGTCACTTACGTCCTATACATTCGTAATCCAATCATCTGACCTGTAAGGTTGCGGAAAACAGCCTATTTTTTCATTCGATATAGAAATTCAAACGCACGGCACAAGAACAAAACGAGGAACTGTAGAACAAAATTATTAAATCTGCAATGAACGGAGGGTTACTCTTAAACTCCTCCTCTGTGTTTTGCACTGCAAAATATAGGGGAGGTGTCCGAAGGACGGAGGGGTTAGAAAAATATCGACAGTGGCAATAACAAAATCAAGTATCACCCTCTCCCCCTGCCGTGCCCCGTAGCATGGTGGAGCAAGGCTCATAAAATCGGAGCAAGGGCGAAAGCGGAATACATCTCAACCTCTCCCCCTGTGTTTCCGTAAGGGAATATAGGGGGAGTGCCCGTAGGGCGAGGGGGTTAAAACAGAAACAGTAGAACGAGATTATTGAATCTGCAATGAACGGAGGGTTACTCTTAAACTCCTCCTCTGTGTTTTGCACTGCAAAATATAGGGGAGGTGTCCGAAGGACGAAGGGGTTAGAAAAATATCGACAGTGACAGTAACAAAATCAAGTATCACCCTCTCCCCCTACCTGTCCCGTAGCATGGCGGGGTATCACACTGCGATATAGAGGGAGCAGGTTTAATGCCTTTCGGCTCGCGAAGCATCTATCCGCAACAAAACGAACAACAAAATGGTAAATCCCCACAGCGACGACCCCCCATAACTGAAAAAAGGCAAAGGTATACCGATAACAGGACACAATCCTATGACCATACCGATATTCACCGCCAAATGAAAAAACAATATCGAGACCACACAATAAGCATATACCCTTCCAAAAGCAGAATGCTGCCGTTCTCCGATAGCTATAAGTCTGAATATGAGCGTAACGAAAAGAACAATCACACCCACGGCTCCCCAAAAGCCCTCCTCCTCTCCAATGGTACAAAAGATAAAATCGGTATCTTGCTCCGGCACATATTTCAACTTCGTTTGAGTCCCATTCAGAAAACCTTTTCCCCAAAAGCCCCCCGAACCGATGGCGATTTTCGACTGGTTCACATTATATCCCGCACCGCGCAAGTCCTCCTCCATACCCAGTGTCACTTTAATCCGTTTCTGCTGATGAGACTCCAACACTTCATTAAAGGCATAATCCACAGAAAACAGGAAAACGACCGATACGACGGCCGTTGCCAAGATAGTAAGAATCCTCAACGAACGAGTCGAGAAGTAAAGAAGCACCAGATAAACGACGACGGCGGCCGTAGTCCCCATACAAACATACAAGAGATTAACCGGTACATCGAAATACATCAAAATGCCACATACCGCTCCTACCGCCAAATAACCAAGCATCAAATAACGAGCCGCACGACTGTTTCTCTGATAGAATAACAACATTCCGACCACCACCAAAAGAATAAGTACAAAAACCAACACTTCTCCGGCAGGAATCTCCCCCCATAATACACTCGAATATTTGACGGCAACCACAAAATAGACCACGGCGCAAAGGCCATAGAAAAGGAACAATCCCGATAATCCTTCCCGATACAGAACAAATATCAACGATGCGAAAACCAACGCCGAACCGGTCTCCTTTTGAGCGATAATCAAAACAATAGGCAACAATATGATAAAAACCGCACGGAATAAATCCCGCCTGTTTTTCAAAGAAAACCCATACGTCCCGAAAGATCGGGCCAAAGCAAGAGCCGTGGCAAACTTAGCGAACTCAGCCGGTTGTAAACTGACAGGCCCCAACACCAACCACGAACGGGAACCTTTTATATCGGGGGCTAAAAATATGGTGGCGATAAGCAAAAGTATGATAATCCCGTAGAATAGATAAGCATAAGTTTCATAAACCCGGAAATCCACCATTAAAATCATAAAAGCCAATACGAGCGACAAACCTATCCACATCAACTGTTTTCCCGATCGCTCGGCAAAGTCGAATATACTGGCATTATCGAAATCGTAACTGGCGGCATAAATGCTTATCCAACCGCAAAGAACGAGAATCAGATAAAGAATTACCGTCATCCAGTCGATAGACCGCCATATATTAATGCTTTTTGACCCCACTGTATATGATTGTGTTAGATTGCAACATACGTTCTTCCAAGTATTTCCGCTCCGGTGCAATCTTCCGGTTCAGATACATCTCCATCATCAGACTTCCGATAGGTACACCATACGTAGCTCCGAATCCGGCATTCTCCACGTAAACGGCAATAGCTATTTTAGGGTTGTCCATCGGAGCGAATCCCATAAAAGCCGAGTGGTCTTTTCCATGAGGATTCTGTGCCGTTCCCGTCTTTCCGCACACCTCTATACCCGGTATAGCACCTATACGGCAAGTTCCGCCGGTTACAGCCATGCGCATACCCTCTACGACATAATCGTAATAGTGAGAATCGACCATAGTATACTTAGGTGTAGTAAACTCCGGAGAGATAACCGTATCCTGTATCTCCCGAACCAAATGCGGAGTATAAAAATACCCCCTATTGGCAATCGTTGCCGACAAATTGGCTATCTGCAACGGGGTCGCCAAGACCTCTCCTTGTCCAATCGCAACAGATATAATCGTCAATGCGCTCCATCGATTCTCGCCATATACCTTGTTGTAATAATTACTGTTGGGAATAAAGCCTCGACTCTCACCCGGTAAATCCACCCCTAAACGATATCCATACCCCATCGATACCAAATAATCTTTCCAAACATTGAACGCCTTCGCCGGCGATTGATATTTTTTCCGATTATCGACCATCGAACGCAATCCGTAACAGAAAAACGCATTACACGAAGTTTGCAAAGCCGGAAGCAACGATAAGGGTGATGCATGCCCATGACAGCCGACTTTCAACCGTCCCGACACAAACCCATGATAACAGGGATAAAGAGTATGCTCGGTGATGATCCCTTCGTTCAGGAAAATAAGTCCCTGTGTAGGCTTAAATGTCGATCCCGGCGGGTATGCGGCCATCAAAGCTCTATCGAACAAAGGCTTGTACCGGTCTCTATTCAGTTTCAAATAATTTCTACCTCTCTCCCTGCCAACCAGCATGGAGGGATCGTAAGTGGGACTCGAAACCATCGCCAATATCTCTCCCGTAGACGGCTCGATAGCAACGATAGCCCCAATCTTGTTCTGCATTAATTTCTCGCCATAGGCCTGCAACTCGATATCCAACGACAAATTCAGATTTTTCCCCGAAACAGGTGCTACATCATAACGCCCGTCTTCATATCTTCCTTTAACACGGCCATGGGCATCGCGCAGTAAAATCTCCACCCCCTTTTCTCCACGTAAAATATTTTCGTAAGAGCGCTCTATCCCCAAATCTCCGGTGTAATCTCCCCGAGTATAATAACTGTCTTTCTCTATATCTCCGGGAGACACTTCCCGAATATTCCCCAATACATTCGCAGCCACAGGGTAAGCATACTCCCTGAGCATACGGTTTTGAATGAAAAAACCGGGGAAACGATATAGTTTTTCTTGTAACCGTCCATAATCTTGCGCAGACAACTGAGTCATAAAAGTCTGAGGTGTGTATGACGAATAACCGGGATTCAACCTCCGATTTTTCATATCCGCCATGCGCTTATCGAACTGTTCCTTCGTAATCCCCACAGTCCGGCAAAAATCAAGTGTATCGAAAGGGCGAACCTCTCGTACAATCATCATTACATCGTATGCCGGTTGATTAAAAACCAATAACTTTCCATTGCGGTCATAAATAAGGCCACGAGAAGGATATTGTGTTTTTTTCAAGAATGCGTTTCCATCGGCGTGTTGCTTATAGTCGTCGTTCAACACTTGTAAAGAAAACAATCGCACGACATATATGCAAGCAATCACCAACACGATGCCGCCTATCACATATTTACGCCTCTCTAATTTATAGTCTTTTCTCACGTCCCGATTTCGTTAAACTATCCATTCCCAATATCACAAGAAATGTCAATATAGTACTGGCTAAAACACGAACAATTAATCTTCCTATATCGAAAAAGCTAAAAGACTCTATTACGAAAAGGAGGGTACAGAAACAAAGTGAAAATGTAAGCACGTAGCGCACAAACAAAGACATTCCGAAATTGCGTATAGAGGGCTCCGATTCGCTATAATCCTCACCTCTCGGCGTATAAAGATTCAATATCGGTTTTCTCAAAAAGGCAACGACGGTACAAGCCAAAGCATTCATACCCGGCGTATTGCTGAATATGTCGATTACCAACCCAAGAATAAAAGCAAGCGTTAAAGTCCAATTAACCGAGAGCGATAGAGGTAACCTGATTATAAAATAAATATAAAGAAAAGGAATGGCAACTCCCAATAAATGTATACTATTCCCTATCGTAACCTGCAAGAATACGACTACAATAAACAAGAAAAAATATCGTAACCAACTATTCATATCGAGCCTCCTTTTCAAGTTTATCCTGTTCTTCTTTTTGTCGGTTCGATATAATGCGCACATACCCTAAGCCACTAAAATCGGAACTTAGCTCCACACGCAATGTATAGAAATTATCGTCACGCTGCTTTTTATAATCGCTGATTATCCCCACCATAATTCCTTCTGGAAACACAGACGAATAGCCGCTCGTGACAATCGTATCTCCCGGAGCGAACTCCACATGCCGAGGCATCTCCTCTAATACGGCGTAACGAGGACTCACCGCATCCCAAACCAAAGACCCGAAATAGTCGCTGCCTTTTACCTTGCAACTGAGACGCAACTTAGGGTTAAGAACCGATATGGCCACGGAATGATGTTCACCCACAACATTGATAATACCCACGACACCGTTCTGATCGACCACTCCCATCTCCGGCTCTATGCCTTCGGCTCGCCCTTTGTCAATCGTTATATAATTGTTTATTTGCGCTACACTGTTATTCACGACACGAGCCACTGCAAAATCATAATCATGAAGTACGGAATCGAAAGGAATCGTATCTTTTCCCACAGAAGACCTATAACGATTCAACTGTTCTTTCAGATTTATTACCTCCATCTCCAACTCCCCGTTTCGTAATTGCAAATTCCTGTTTACTTCTCTCAATCCAAAATATGAAGTTACTTCCGATTGCAAATCATAAACAGCCGATGCCACTTGATTGGCCGACGAGAGATAAATACTGCGCTGGTAAGGGTTTCGTCCAAACAACAACACGCAACTTATCGCTACATAAATAGCAAGAACTATCCATGAGCTATGCCTCAATAAAAAATTGATTAAGTTGCGCATTTTCTTATTAATTCTACCACAACGAGTTACAAAAGTTTTTTTTCACTTTTGTAACTCGTCTATTCTAAAAAACGACAAAGTCTGTCGATGTATCTTTTCTGTTACCGAATGAGGAAAGAGAACTGGTCGATATTTTTCAATGCGACGCCTGTACCTTTCGCAACGGCATGTAACGGATCTTCGGCGATGTGGAACGGTATTCCTATCTTATCGGTCAACCGTTTATCCAATCCTCTCAATAAAGCGCCTCCACCGGCCAACCAAATACCGTTACGCACAATATCGGCATACAATTCAGGCGGTGTATGTTCCAATGCATTCAACACGGCAGCCTCGATTTTCGAGATAGACTTCTCGATACAATGAGCTATCTCTTGGTAAGAAATGGGGACTTCCATAGGCAACGCCGTCATACGATTCGGACCATGTACGACATAATCTTCGGGAGGATTATCCAATTCGGTCAAAGCCGAACCCACATTGATTTTGATCAATTCGGCCGTACGTTCTCCCACTTTCACATTATGCTGACGCCCCATATACTCTTGTATGTCGTTCGTCAAATCGTCACCGGCTACCCGTATCGAATTGTTCGACACGATACCACCCAACGAAATAACGGCAATTTCGGTCGTACCACCACCGATATCCACAATCATATTTCCCTCGGGAGCCTGAACGTCAAGTCCTATACCTATCGCGGCAGCCATAGGCTCATAAATCATATATACATCTCGTCCTCCGGCATGCTCCGAAGAGTCGCGCACCGCACGAATTTCAACCTCGGTACTTCCCGACGGAATACCTATTACCATACGCAAAGAAGGCGAGAACCAATGACTTTTGGAGCTAACCATCTTTACCATACCTCTAATCATCTGCTCGGCAGCATAGAAGTCGGCTATCACACCGTCTCTCAAAGGTCTGATCGTGCGTATATTTTCATGGGTTTTACCATGCATCAAACGAGCTTTTTCACCGACCGCCAGCAGCTTGTCCGTACGTTTATCCAGCGCAACCACCGAAGGTTCGTCCACCACGATTTTATCGTTGTGGATAATCACCGTATTGGCTGTGCCCAAGTCTATGGCAATCTCTTGTGTGAAAGAAAACAATCCCATATCGGTTATTGATTAAATAATTTATATTAGTGCTTAAAATGCCGTATACCGGTCATTACCATAGCCATGCCGTTTTTATCGCAATATTCTACCGAATCGTTGTCACGAACCGATCCACCCGGTTGAATTACAGCAGTCACCCCAGCCCCATGAGCTATTTCCACGCAATCGGCAAAGGGGAAAAATGCATCCGAAGCCATTACAGCCCCTTGTAAATCGAAATCGAACGAACGAGCTTTCTCTATGGCTTGACGCAAAGCATCTACCCGCGAAGTCTGACCGATACCGCTCGCACAAAGCTGACGGTTTTTAGCCAGCACGATTGCATTCGATTTACTGTGTTTTACAATTTTATTGGCAAACAACAAATCTTCCACCTCAGCCGGAGTAACAGCTTTCTCGGTAACCTGCTTCAACTCTTCGGGCTTTTCCCGATACAAATCGCGATCTTGTACCAACACCCCGTTCAGCAACGAACGGAATTGGCGATTCGACGCTTTGAACGGTTTCTGCACGAGAATGATACGATTCTTTTTCTGTTCAAGAACTTCGAGCGCATCAGCCGTATAGCCCGGTGCGATACAAACTTCGAAAAAGATTTTATGCATCTCTTCGGCAGTTTCTTTATCGATCGGGCGGTTCGTTATCAATACCCCTCCGAATGCCGAAACCGGATCTCCTGCCAAAGCAGCTTTCCAGGCTTCCACCAAAGTTTCCCGAGATGCCAAACCGCAGGCATTATTATGTTTCAATATAGCGAATGTCGTATCGTCGAACTCCGAAATCAACGATACCGCCGCATCTATGTCCAATAAATTGTTATAGGAAATTTCCTTTCCATGAAGTTGATCGAACATTTCCTCGAAATTACCGTAGAAGACTCCTTTCTGATGAGGATTTTCACCATATCGAAGAGTCTTGGCATGATTTCCCGCATAGCGGAATGCCGAAGCCTCGTCTCCGTCGAAATAGTTAAATATCGCACTGTCATATCCCGAAGATACGGCAAAAGCCTCTTTGGCGAACCAACGACGATCTTCCAACGAAGAGCTGGCTCCCTTCTCCTTTAACATAGCCAACAACGGAGCATACTGAGCTTTCGACGCGACGATAACGACATCTTTATAATTTTTAGCTGCCGCTCTTATCAAAGAGATACCGCCTATATCTATCTTCTCGATAATAGCACTCTCATCTGCACCCGAAGCCACGGTTTCCTCGAACGGATATAAATCCACGATAACCAAATCGATAGAAGGGATTTCATATTGAGTGATTTGTTGCTGATCGACTTCATTTTCCCGACGGTTCAATATACCACCGAACACTTTGGGGTGAAGAGTCTTAACCCGTCCTCCCAAAATAGACGGATAACCGGTCAGATTCTCTACTGAACCACAAGGAATCCCCAACGACTCAATAAAAGATTGCGTACCACCGGTCGAGATAAAATTAACTCCTTCGGCATGTAAAAGTTTCAAAATTTCGTCTAAACCATCTTTATGAAAAACGGAGACAAGAGCTGTTTTAATTTTCTTATTTTCAAGCATAAAGCATCGCACTATATAATTCGGTTACAAAAATACAAAAATATATAGGTTTAGCCTTGTATAATTCATGAAAGTTTTCATGGAAAAATAAATCTTTTCTATTCGGCTCTTTCTAACGGTGTTATCCTTCCTTTTATGAACAAAACAGTGTTCTTATTCGTTTCGTTTTCCTACACCGCATAGGTCTAAAAAAATGATGTCTTAACTATTCTGCCTATATACGACGAATCAAAAACATAAACTCAAATATAAATTATTCAAAATGCTTATGGAAAAAATAGGAATATTTTACGGCTCAACTACCGGAATTACAGAAAGTGTAGCCTACCGATTAGCCGAACTAATGCATGTAAAAAAAGAAGACATACACGATGTCGCACGAAGCAAACCTTCGGAAATAGGACAATACGACCTATTATTATTGGGTTCTTCGACATGGGGAAGCGGAGATCTTCAAGACGACTGGTATGACTTCCTCGACGGAATCGAAACCCTCGATCTCAAAGATAAAACCATTGCTTTATTCGGTTGCGGAGACCAATCTATGAGCGACACCTTTTGCAATGCCGTCGGCACAATTTACCATAGACTACAAAAAACAGGAGCAACATTTTACGGTGCTTTCGAAGCAGGAGACTATACATTCGACAAATCGACGGCCTTTATCAACGGCAAATTCATAGGATTACTTATCGACGATGTAAACGAACCCGAAAAAACAGAAAACAGGCTCAATCATTGGGTAGAGCTTCTACAATCGGAATATATTGTAACACAGTAATCACCCTCTTATCTTAAATATATTATTGAGGCGGGTATCAATACCCGCCTCAATAATTGTGATATAAATAGTTGCCTACCCATAAAATTAATTATACATTTGCTTCAAATATTACGACTTTTAAAAAGTAGGGCATAACATGCAATTATATTCGGAAAAACGCTCGATTATGAACAAACTGATTGGATTACTTACCTGCTTATGTTTCTCCACAAACTTGGCGGTAGCTCAAAATAAGGATGCATCATCAATCATTAAATTCGGATTATTCGCCGACACCCAGTATGCTGATTGTCCGTCCCAAAATACCCGTTATTATCGGGAAGCTCTACAAAAATTAGATACATGCATCGAGTATTTCAACCGACAAGAAGTTCAATTCACTATTAATTTAGGTGATATTACCGACAGGAAGAATTCCGATTTAGAAGTAATAAAGCAGCATCTGTCCCAACTTAATCATAAAATTTATCACCTCACAGGAAATCACGACTACAAAGACATTACAAACAACTCTGTCCTTTACAAGCAGCTGGATATGCCATCTGAATATTATTCGTTCAAAAAAGGGGACTGGGTATTTATCATGTTAAATACCAACGAAATCGCTTCATACGCCAATATAGCGGGAACACCCAAAGAGAATGAATGGAACAGGATGCAAGAACAGATAAAACAAATCAAAGGCAAATATGCTTATGAATGGAACGGAGGAATAAGCGAAAAGCAAATGCAATGGCTCGATCGACTATTAAAGAAATGCGAGAAAAAGGGTCTTTCGGTCTTAATTTTTTCTCATCACCCGCTATATCCACAAAGCGATTTTTCGGCATTGAACGGCAATGAAATAGTCGACACCCTATCCAAGTATTCTTGTGTAAAGGCAGCTTTCTCGGGCCATCACCACGCCGGGGCATTCGGATATTACAAAAATATCCCTTTGATTACACTGGAAGGAATGGTTGAAACAGAAAACCAAAATGCCTATGCTATCGTCGAAATTTCCCAAGATCACCTACTTGTAAAAGGGCAAGGGAGAGCATCTTCATACTCGTTCAAATTATCCCGACAATAGGATACCTGCTAACGATTCTTTCGCATGGTATAACGGCTGATTCCCAAACTTTCATAGCTTTTACGTAGCTCCTCATCGTTATCTGAAATCACCAGAAGACGGTCTCCACTCTGTAAATGAGTATGTCCTTTGGGAACAAAATATTGTTCTCCGCGCTTGACCATAACGACCAACGTATTATCCGGCAATGAAAGATTCATTAGTTTATTACCTCCCGATAAAGCCTCGTCCGTCAACTCTATCTCGCTCATCGCCGATTTTATTTCATCGGGTAAAGCGACATTAAAGATTTCTTTTTCCTCGCTCTGCCCCACCAATCCTAGCCATCTGGCCATCGCACTTACCGTAGTTCCTTGTACCAACAAAGAGACAATGGTCACGAAAAACACGATATTGAAAATCATACGAGCATTAGGAATTTCTGCCGACATAAGCGGATAGGTCGCAAAAATAATAGGGACGGCACCCCTCAACCCTACCCATGAAATATAAACACGAGCCCGAGTCGTAAACCTACGGAAAGGCAATAAACATGCAAATACAGATATCGGACGCGAGACAACAATCATGAATATGGCAACTAACAATCCCACTCCGGCAACAGCAGGCAACTCCGAAGGATTCACCAACAATCCGAGTGTTAAAAACATGACTATCTGGAAAAGCCAAGTAAAACCATCGAAAAATGTAGTCAAACTACGCTTGTGCACCAACTTCCGATTTCCAACGACTAACCCTGCTATATAGACAGCCAAATATCCGTTCCCTTGCAAAAGATTGGTAAAAGCGAATACGAAAAAAACACAAGAGAACAACAATACCGGATAAAGCGATTCATTAGGGACATTGATACGATTTATAATCCAAACAATAGCATACCCCAACGCAAATCCAGCAGCCGCACCTATCGACAGTTGCATAAAAAGCAAAACGATGGAATGAGGCCAATCGATAACTCCAATCTCAATAACCTGAATCAAAAGTATCGTAAGCATATAGGCCATAGGATCGTTACTTCCGCTCTCCAATTCGAGAGTCGGCCGCAAACGCTCTTTCAAAGAAATCCCCTTCGAACGCAAAATAGAAAAAACGGATGCCGAATCTGTCGATGACATAACAGCAGCCAACAGCATGGATTCTAACAATCCTAACTGAAAATTACCCGGCAAAAGATCGGACAACGAATAAATGAATAATCCTGTTATAATCGTTGTCATTAAAACTCCCAACGTAGCCAAAGTCACACCCGGAGCTAAAATTGGTTTTATTTCTCGATAGTGTGTATCCATTCCACCCGAAAACAAAATGATACAAAGTGCAACCGTACCTATGAACTGGGCTATTTGCGGACTATCGAAATAAATACCGAAACCGTCTGAACCGGCAAGCATTCCCACACCGAGGAACAATAGCAACGCCGGTACACCAAATTTCGCTCCTGTTTTTCCGACAAGGACACTCAGGAACAATAAAATGGCTCCTACCAACAATATATTTTCAGGACTGATAACCATAGAGTTTATTTACTAAGAAGCTGTTTTAAATTTATTGAGAAATAATATTATCATTGCAAACAGGTATGTTCCGGCCATATTGCGCCCCTGTCTGGCATCTTGAATCCCTTGATTTTTGTCAATAGCCCGCTATTGACTGCATATCTCGGACTCCAATCTGCTTCAACATAGGTCTCAATCTGTCTCGAAATAAATTTAAAACAGCTTCTAATATTTCAAAAACGAGGTAAATATACATAAAAAATGTGATTTTACCAATTCTTCACAATTCGGCAAGTAAACAGAAACCATCATTTTTCATGAACAAAAAAAAGAGAAAAGTGTTTAATCAATAATAGCTTTAATAAACAAAATCTTCCTAAACATGATAAAATCGGACATAGGCCTCGTAGGACTGGCTGTTATGGGTGAAAATTTAGCCCTCAACCTCGAACAAAAAGGTTATCGGGTATCATTATATAATCGATTGCGGGAAAACAGTCCGCAAGCGGTAGATTCATTTCTCGCCAATAAAGGGAAAAACAAACATTTCATCGGTACACACTCGCCCAAAGAATTTATCGAATCATTGAAATCCCCTCGAAAAATTTTACTTATGATACGAGCCGGACACCCCGTAGACGAAATGATTACAACATTACTTCCCTTTCTCAAAAAAGGCGATACAATCATAGACGGCGGAAATTCGGATTATCGAGATACTCAACGTCGTGAAAACGAATTGCGGGAAAAAGGAATATTTTTTGTAGGCTGCGGTATTTCGGGCGGAGAAGAAGGAGCTCTCCACGGGCCATCGATTATGCCGGGAGGATCAGACGAAATCAAAAAAGAAATATTACCCGTTTTACAAAACATAGCTGCGCATCTCGACGACGGGACTCCCTGCTGCTCATGGATCGGGCCCGACGGTTCGGGACACTTCGTAAAAACAGTTCACAACGGTATAGAATACGGAGATATGCAACTGATAGCCGAGGCATATTCTCTATTGAATGTTTTGCAAAAAGGAGACCATGAAGCCACTGCCCAAACTTTCGAATCATGGAACAAAGGTGTTCTGGACAGTTATTTGATAGGAATAACAGCACCCATATTACGATATAAAGATACCGACGGTAAATCCCTAATCGACAAAATAGCAGACCGTGCAGGACAAAAAGGAACAGGAAAATGGAGCATAGAGGCTGCCATCAACAGCGGAACCACGCTATCTGTTACTGCCGAGTCGGTTTTTGCCCGACTCTTATCGAATCGCACAACAGAGCGAAACAAAGCACATCGTTTATACCCCGAAACCGATCCGGCTCCGATATTCGAGCTTAGCGTAGACGACATACATCATGCTCTTTACGCCTCCAAAATCATCGCATATACACAAGGGCTCGATTTATTGCGCAACATGTCCGAAAAACATAACTGGCAGCTCAACCTCGCCGATATAGCGACTATATGGAGAAAGGGTTGCATCATACAATCTCGATTTCTCTACGAAATAGCTCAGGCTTACAAACCGACGAACGAATACGAAAACTTACTATTCACACCTTATTTCAGGGAAAAAATAATTTTATGTCTCCCGTCTTGGCGAAAAGTAGTTCAAACGGCCATAGCAGCAGGGATAGCCATACCCGGGACAGCCTCGGCATTAGCATGGTTCGACGGTTTTAGATGTAAAAAATCATCGGCCAACCTGATACAAGCACAACGAGACTATTTCGGAGCTCATTTGTATGAAAGAATCGATGCTCCGGCAGGTACGTTTTTTCACACCGACTGGAACCGACACGGAGACGGAACGACCTCCGGCAACTATTCTCTATAAAAACAAACAAAAAATTTCGATATGAACAAAATACCCGAAAGCCAAATTCTGATTATCTTCGGAGCATCAGGTGATTTAACCCATCGGAAACTCATACCCTCGTTATTCGAGCTATTCGAAAGGAAACTTCTTCCCGACAAATTTTTAATCGTAGGTGTTTCCCGGACAAAACAAAGTACAGAAGAATTCCGACAATCCTTGCATTCATCTATCATTGGAAACGGGAAGACCTATGCCACGGATAATCCTTATCTAAAAAACTTTCTCAGAGAAATATACTATATCTCTTGCGATACTACCGACTGCAATGCATACGTCGCTTTATTCAGAGAAATAGAACAATTGCGCAATGCCGCCGGCATAGAAGATAACATGTTGTTTTATCTTGCTACGCCGCCTCAGATGTATGCAACTATCCCCATCTGCATACAAGCCCAACAACAAAACATCTCTAAAAACGGTTGGCGGAGAATCATTATAGAAAAGCCGTATGGAAGCAACGAAGATGAAGCGAAACAACTTGACAAATTATTATGCGGAATATTCCCCGAACGAGAAATCTACCGTATAGATCATTTTTTGGGAAAAGAAACTGTTCAAAATATTTTAGTTCTGCGCTTCGCCAACAGCATTTGGGAACCTCTTTGGAATCGGAATTACATAGACCATATAGAAATAACGGCCACCGAAACCTTAGGAGTGGAACAACGAGGTAATTACTACGATTCGGCCGGTGCTCTGCGAGACATGGTACAAAGTCATCTCATGCAAATCATGGCATTTATAGCTATGGAACCACCCTCCTCTTTCGAAACCGAAGCAATTCGCAATGAAATCAGTAAAGTATTCCGGTCATTACGTCCACTCTCTCCCGACGATATAGCGCATAACATACTGCGTGCACAATACTCCGAAGGGAAATTAAACGGGACAAAACTTCCCGGATACCGAGAAGAACCGAACGTAAATAAGCAATCGACGACAGAAACCTTTGTCGCCCTAAAATTATACATAGATAATTGGCGGTGGGCTCATGTCCCATTTTATATTTATACGGGGAAACGATTATCCGAAAAGAGGTCTGAAATCATCATACATTTCCGTTCCACGCCACAGGCATTATTTCCGGGACAATGTTGCGGAGACTCTTGCAATCAACTCATCATTACTCTACAACCCGACGAAAGCATTCGGTTACGTTTCGGTTTAAAACAGCCCGGAACCAACTTCGAGGTACAGCAAGTGAGCATGGATTTTTTCTACAACTCACTTATCCCGAATAAATTACCGGATGCTTATGAACGGCTTCTTCTCGATGCCATGCGAGGCGACGCTCTACTATATTCGCGAAGCGATGCTCTGGAACTGAGCTGGCACTATCTGGCCCCTCTCATCGACCACTGGGAAAAAGAAAAAGAAGAGAATCTCGTATTTTATCCGGCCGGTAGCCCGATACCTCGCGAGATTACCCATATATATTCTCACCCGTATGTGCTCGAAGCACCTGTTTGCACCCCCAACCCATAACATAATAAACAACATCATGAATCAAACCATCGTACAATTCTATCCAGACGCAACTAAATCGCTGATAGCCCTCACCAACGCCTTACTCATATCGGCTGCCGCACGTACAAAGAAACCTTTTTACTTGGCCCTATCGGGAGGAGAGACAGCTCGCTCACTTTTCGAAATATGGAAAAATCAATATAATGATCCCAAACGGTGGAAAAACGTACATTTCTTTTGGGTAGATGAACGATGCGTATCGTCTGAAAACGAAGAAAGCAATTATCATTGGGCTGAAAAACTGTTTTTCAAACCCGTAGGTATAAATCCGAACCACATTTACAGAATACAAGGAGAAGATATTCCCTACCGAGAAGCCGAAAGATACTCCCGATTGGTCGCAGAAATGCTGCCCGACAGTAACGGAGTACCACAATTCGACTGTACCCTGCTCGGCATCGGCGAAGACGAGCACATCGCATCCATATTCAATAACGATACCGATTTATTAAAATCGGACGACCTTTACGCCGTGTCACGACACCCGGCAACCGGACAAAGACGAATTACTCAAACCGGAGAAGTCATTTTAGCATCCCGTGAAATCCTTATCGCTCTGGTGGGAGAACGAAAAAAAGAACTGCTCCATCGGTTAGTAGCCAGAAAAGATCAAACGATTACCCCTGCTACATACATACTTTCACACACTTCACGAGCAACTATATTCACCGAGATAGAACTCAATAGCAAAGAGTTGTCATTCCAATAAATCCGGGCGTAAGCGTCGGGTACGTTCGAGTGACTGCTCGTGTTTCCATTCGTCGATTTTACGTTGATGTCCCGAAAGCAACACATCGGGAACTCTCCAACCTTTATATTCCGCCGGGCGCGTATAAACGGGCGGAGCCAATAAATTGTCCTGAAAGGAATCGGATAAAGCCGACTGCTCGTCACCGATAGCTCCCGGTATAAGACGCACGATAGCATCGCACATGATCGCAGCGGCCAGCTCTCCCCCGGTGAGGACATAATCTCCTATCGTCACCTCCTTCGTCACGAAATGTTCCCGTATGCGGTAATCGATACCTTTATAATGACCGCACAGAATAATGAGATTACCCGCCATCGACAAACGGTTAGCCATAGGCTGGTCGAATCGCTCTCCGTCGGGAGTTGTAAAAATCACCTCATCGTAATTCCGCTCGCTTTTCAATTGAGTGATAGCCCGATCCACAGGCTCTATCTGCATGACCATACCGGCCTCTCCCCCGAATGGATAGTCGTCGACTCGCCGATGTTTATCCAACGAGTAATCCCTCAGATTGTGAACCACGATCTCGACCAACTTTTTATCTTGGGCTCTTTTCAGAATAGAATAATTCAGCGGGCTTTGCAATAACTCTGGCAATACGGTAATAATATCAATGCGCATCATAGCTCTCAATTTGCCGACAAAAGTAGCCTTTTCTAACGGGTTTCACAAATAGAGAAAATTTTTATCCCAGAAGTTAAGTGCTGCTCGAATTTGTTTTGTAATTTTGCCATACGTTGTCAAACGCAGATAACATGCATACCATAGGTAAAATATTGAAAACTATACGGGAAGAACGTGGGCTACAACTTCGACAGGTCGCTATCGAATCGAATATCGATTTGACTCTGTTGAGCCGTGTCGAAAATGGGAAACGAATGCCTTCCGAGAGCTTACTCATCAAATTAGCGGAAACTTACGGGCTCGACAGTAACCTGCTAGTCCTGCAATTAGTAAGCGATAAAATTTTAGAAATAAGCGAGCAGTATCCCGACCATACCATCGAAGCCCTGAAAGTCGCTCAGGAAAAAGCCCGACTCGGAGAGCGATACATCTCGTTCTTCATGAACTCGTTCATATCTCGCCCCATCGGGCTGGAAAGCCGCCGTTACATTGGAAACAAAACCAAACTGACCGATTGGATCATGGAAACTATTCGGCGGGAATGCCCCGATGCGCATTCGTTCTGCGATATTTTTGCCGGGACCGGCGCTGTGGCCGGGAAAGCAATACCCTATTACGACCAAGTGATATTCAACGATTTGCTTTGTGCCAACCGAGTCATCTATCAAGGTTTCTTCGAAAAAGGAGAATGGAACAGGGATAAATTATGTACAATCCTCGACGAGTATAATCACACCGATTGCAACTCTTTGGAGGACAATTATTTTTCAATAAACTTCGGCGGTAAATATTTCGATTATGGAGTTTCGAAACTCATAGGATATGTTCGCCAGAACATAGAAGACCGTCGAGGAGAACTCACAGACAAAGAATATAACATTCTACTCTCCACCCTCATTTACAATATGGATCGGATAGCCAACACCGTAGGACATTTCGATGCCTACATACAAGGAAAGGAGATAGAAAAAAAATCCCTCACCCTCCGGTTAATAGACGCTCGAAGCTATGACAATGTAGCAATTTACCAAGAAAACAGCAACACGCTGGCTCGAACACTGCATGCCGACATCGTCTACATGGATCCGCCCTATAATTCCCGCCAGTATTGCGATGCCTACCATCTCTATGAAAATCTGGTCCGTTGGGAAAAACCGGAGGTAAAAGGAGTAGCCGGAAAATTCAACCAAAAAGACAAGAAAAGCGACTTTTGTACCATGAAGGCGGTCGATGCTTTCGCCGACCTCGTCGACAATCTACACACGAGATACATTGTACTGTCATACAACAACATGGCAAAAAAAGGGAATGGGCGATCCAACGCAAAAATGGACGATACCGACATCATGCGTATACTCGAAGCCAAAGGCCGAGTACAAGTTTTTTCCCATGACCACAGACCATTTACCACGGGAAAGTCGAATATTAAAAACCATCAAGAACGCCTATTTATATGTGTATGCGACAATCACTAGACTTTCCGAACCGGATACAATCACCTCTCAATTATACAGGTGGAAAATTCAGGCTATTACCGCAAATCCTGCCCTTGTTTCCCGCAAACATCGATGTGTTGGTAGACCTGTTCTGCGGTGGCGGTAACGTAGGAATCAACACACCGGCAGAGAGAATCGTCTTGAATGATTCGGACAAGAACGTCATGCGCATTTTCAGATTATTCCGGCAATACCCCACCGAACAGATTTTAGAGATAATCGACGGCATCATTGACCGGTACGGCCTGTCGGACAGTCGCACGAACGGATATGCGTTTTACCAATGCGAAAGCGCGAGAGGTTTGGGTACATATAACAAGGAAGGATATAACCGGCTGCGTAGCGAGCTGAATAATATGAAAAGGAGGAACGACCGTTATTTCTTCATGCTGTTCACCCTCATCGTGTTTGCCTTCAACAATCAAATACGGTTCAACGAAAAAAGAGAATTCAATCTTCCGGTGGGGAAACGCGACTTCAATAACAACATGAGGAACAAAGTGAGGCATTTTGCCGAAGCCATCAAAAATCCCCATATCGAACTGTTGTCCAACGATTTTCGGAGAGTTCCATTCGATGTGCTGTCCGAACACAGTCTCATTTATGCCGATCCCCCTTATTTGATAACCTGCGCCACCTACAACGAAAATAACGGCTGGAACGCCCGGCTCGAAAAACAACTGCTCGCTTACCTCGACCGGGCGAACGACAGAGGGATAAAATTCGCTTTGTCGAACGTTCTGAAAAACGGGGACAAAGAAAACACGATATTGGCCGAATGGTTAGAACGGAATCCCATGTATATCCGTCACGATTTGAATTACAATTACAGCAATTCGAGTTATCACAAAAAAGACAGGAGCAAACATTCCACCGAAGTACTAATCACTAATTTCGAATGAAGTATGTGTACATATAAAAGCTATTGTTGGTCGATGGGAACCACGAGTTTCAGGACTGCCGATTTCAATCAGAAAATCGAAAAACAATTAACTCTTCTTTCCAAGTTTTGGGAGGTTCATACCGATGTCGTTTGGTCGGGGAACGACGAGATACAATCCTTGTACTACGACTTCATGAAAGACAATGATTTTCTTACCGGCGATGCACCCAACAAACCCAAAGATGCCCGGGAAAAAACATCGGGATTGATCGATTTGGGATTGATCGATAACGAACGAAGACCGACTGCCGCCGGAGAATCATTACGACAAATCACCTCCAACGGAGATTTCCGACCGAATAATCTACTTCAAATTCCGGCCGATAGCTACATTTATTTCAAACAGATGCTCAAAACGAGCAACGACGTAGACGGTGAAATTGTACGACCGTTCGTCGTACTGGTTCTCGCTTTGAAACAGCTGGAATATCTCACACAAGAAGAGTTCACCTATCTGCTGCCGCTCATTACCACTTCCCGAAAATTCAGAACAATCGTCGATTGCATAAAACGATTGCGAAAAGGAGATATCACAATCGACGAAATCATCGTCGATACACTCTTGTCGATGGAGAATTACCGGGAAGCGCGGCTATATCTTTTGGAGAGACCAGTATCCGAACATGTGATTTGCCAAGCGGGAATCAACCGCAAAAGTCGTCAATACGACAGCACATACTACCCGCTCTACCGCACTATCGAGTCATTGGATAGAAACAACGCTCAATCCATTCTCGATTTGTTACAAGCCTGCCGGAATATTCGCATCGGCTCGTTGTGGTGCAACCACCTTTTCAAAACGACGAACAGGGGAAAAATAAAGAGATTACTATCCGCCTCGCTCAACGATGTTCCCATCTTGAATTGCCGAAACGAATTTGAATTGAAAGACAGATTCTTCCGATTGATGCATCTCTTCAAGGTAAAAGCCAATTTGTCTGATTATTTCGATCTGAACCGCCGATATTTCGGGACGACCGATACCGTTCTTTTCAAAGACAACAGGGTAGAACTCTCCCCCGTACCGAAATGTTTTTTCGACCTTTGTGCCGAGAATCTCGAAGAAATCGCTTTCACGACCTCACCGCTCTTGCATCTCGATTGCGACATCGAAAAAATCATACCTCGCTATGATATCGAAGAATCCGACCTGCATCGTAAACTGGCAGACAAGTATGGCCTTGCCCCGCAATCGCTCAGCGACATTCGCGCCTTTCTCGACGACGAGCGCCACGAGCGTTTCAACCGGCTCATCGATGCCCGTTTCCCCGACCACGTCCTGTTGGAACTGTTGTCCGACTTCGAAACCCGCAACGACATCAATATCCGCAGGCTCGTCACCGACAACGCCGATGTGCCCACCATTTTCGAATACATCGTCGGTATCGTCTGGTACAAGGTAAGCAATCGCAAAGGACGCATTCTGGATTACTTCAACCTGTCGTTAGATGCCGATTTGCTTCCGAAAACACACGCCGCCGGTGGTATGGAAGACATTACCTATCGATACAATGCCACTCCCGGTTACCCGGAGCACACACTGCTTATCGAAGCGACCCTTGCCGAGGCCGGCACACAACGCCGCATGGAGATGGAACCGGTCTCCCAGCATTTGGGAGACTTTCTCTTACGCAACAATCGGCAGGAAGCCTACGCCTTGTTTGTCACCCCTTTCCTGCATCTAAACGTTATTTCAGATTTCCGAGGGCGAAAACAAATGCCCTACTATTCAAGCGATGGAGAGCAGTGCATTAACGGAATGAAAATCATTCCTTTGAATACCGCCGAATTAAAAAACATCATCGCAAATTCGATGACTTACGACCAATTATACCCGCTATTCGAGTGCGCTCACCAAAACAACGAGCCTCCCAAAACATGGTATGAAAACAACATTATGCGCTCTCTACAACCGAAGAAAACCTCCACAGGGATATTAGGTACACTTTTTTGAATCACTCTTTATGAACAGAGGGACTCAATTATTGTGCATTTCACAGTATAAAATTTGTATCTATTAAATCTAATTTTTATATTTGAAAACTCACAAATATAGTGAAAGGCGAGCGCAAAGGCAAACCGAAATCTCATTTCCGATTTGACTATGCCGAGCCGCATCCTATATTCTACAAATATATAGAAACCATGAGAGTAAAGGCATTTATATTCGTCGTTTTGATTCTACTCGGAGGGAAGATTTTCACCGTCGACGCAACCGAAAAACATACCATAGATATTGTTGGTATAGAACTCATCTCACCTTACCGCTGTAATCTCACCATCGGGTTTAAGCCATGGGGCGATCCGTTCTATTCTTTGGATATAAGCTCCCCCGATTTGCCCTACATTACCGACGAAAATATTAACCCGAAAGACTACGAAGATAAAAGCTACATAACATATACCATAACTTCGCTATTTACCGACACTGACTATGAGTTTGTAATAACAAGTTACGGAGAATTTGCAGCAAAGTCGGAAATATTGACTTTCAACTCCCACGATTTTTTAAGTAAAATCCAAGTTAACAACAACGAGATTCCCCGATCGGGCATCGTCTATTACGAACCCAATCGTAAATACCAGTTTGAATGCATCACCGATTTCCCGGCGGAAAACTTCCAATGGAGCTTCGAAATCGCCCAAAAAGAGGGAGGTCCAAAAATCATCGCGACCGGCGAAAGTCCCCAATTCCCAATCGAAATACCCACTGTGGAATATATGGACAAACGGAACGATGACGGTGATGTCATTTGCAATATTTACTGCAAAACCCAATATGGAGGAATAACCTATGAAATCAACTACCCTTTCTTTATCCGCACATACCCCGACCAGCCGAAGATCGATATTCTCGATGTAAAGGTACAGGATGCACAATCTTGCACACTGACTGTGGGATTTCATGCTTGGGATGCAGAAACCTATACGATAAAAATCGTCGACACAAACAGAGATAACACTTGGGAAGACAACCTCGAAGACAACATCAACAATAGTTATACCACGTACACCTTCGACAAAATATATATCGATACCAACTATGAAATAACAGTATGGGGATTTAACGGTTCCAAAATTTTAATGACCCAAACTCTATATTTCCGTATGAACGACCACATGGGTATCGAGAAAATCGAACAGGACGAATTTATCGAATCGGGAACTATCTTTAACCTGCAAGGACAAATCATCGGCCGATTTACCGAAAACCATCGGGACATATTCACCGAGCTGCAACCCGGTATCTACATCATAAACGGATTGACCTCTACCGGGGAAAAAGTCAATCGTAAAATTATCGTCAAAAGCCCTTCCTCCCCAATATGATATAGAAAAACTATCCTGTCCCGGAATAAACCTCATAAAAAACAGGACTTTTCATATCTCGAAAAAAAGAGCTACCTTTGCCAATCGAAAAAATAAGAACCGGGCCTCGGCACTATCGAGCGATATTCGTCTCTCTCTCCGTTCCACCCGGTAAACACGAAAAGGTAAAAGATGATAACGGTTAACAATTTAGGTATTCAATTTGGTAAAAGAGTTCTTTTTCAAGAGGTTAATTTAAAGTTTACTCCGGGAAACTGCTATGGCATTATCGGAGCTAACGGAGCCGGCAAATCGACCCTCATGCGTATTTTGAGCAATCAACTCGAACCCTCTCACGGTACTGTGACTCTGGGGCCGGGTGAACGCCTCTCTGTATTGAGTCAGGATCACTTTGCGTTCGATGAATTTACCGTCATCAATACCGTGCTGATGGGGCATACCGTTCTATGGGACATTATGCAGGAAAAAGATGCCTTGTACGCCAAACCCGATTTCAGCGATGCGGACGGTATCCGCGCAGCCGAACTCGAAGAGAAGTTCGCCGAGCTCGAAGGTTGGAATGCCGAAAGCGATGCAGCTTCCCTGCTCAGCGGACTGGGTATCAAGGAAAACAAACACTACATGCTCATGAAAGATTTGAGCGGTAAGGAAAAAGTACGGGTACTGTTGGCAAAAGCATTGTTCGGTCACCCGGACAACTTGCTGCTCGACGAGCCCACCAATGACCTCGACCTCGAAACGGTGATGTGGCTCGAAAACTACCTCGCCAACTTCGAAAATACCGTATTGGTCGTTTCGCACGACCGGCACTTCCTCGATTCGGTATGTACGCACACCGTAGATATCGACTTCGGCAAAGTACAACTTTTTGCCGGGAATTACAGTTTCTGGTACGAATCCAGCCAGTTGGCTCTGCGTCAACAACAGCAACAAAACAAGAAAGCCGAAGAAAAGCGAAAAGAATTGCTCGAATTTATCCAGAGGTTCAGTGCCAATGTCGCCAAATCGAAACAGACGACCAGCCGTAAAAAGATGCTCGAAAAGCTCAATATCGAAGAGATACAACCTTCTTCCCGCCGATACCCGGGTATCATTTTCACTCCGTCACGGGAGCCGGGTAACAAAATTCTCGAAGTCAAAGGACTCGCAAAATCGATCGAAGGGACTCTGCTTTTCAAAGACGTGAACTTCTCCATCGAAAAAGACGACAAAGTGGCTTTCATCTCTCACGATCCTCGTGCTATGACAGCTCTTTTCGAAATCATCAACGGCGAAGCGAAAGCCGATGCGGGAACCTACGAATGGGGACAAACCATCACCACGGCCTATCTGCCGCTCGATAACAGTTCGTTTTTCAATACGGACATGAATCTGATCGATTGGTTGGCACAATTCTCAGAGGACACCAGCGAGCTGTATCTCAAAGGCTTTCTCGGTCGTATGCTCTTCTCGGGAGAAGAGTTGCTCAAACAGGCATCCGTATTGTCCGGAGGGGAGAAAATGCGTTGTATGATCGCCCGTATGATGTTGAAAAATGCCAACACCATGATACTCGATTCCCCCACCAACCACCTCGACCTCGAATCGATACAGGCTTTCAACAATACGCTGCAAGGATTCAAGGGTAATGTGCTACTTTCCTCGCACGACCACGAATTTATACAGACCGTCTGCAATCGTATCATTGAACTGACTCCCGGCGGTATCATCGACAAAATGATGGACTACGACGATTACATCACCGATGAAAAGGTGCAAGCGGCCCGCGAACGACTCTACAATTTATAAAAACATATTTTCGGTATGATAAAACATATTGTAACTTTCAAACTGACCGGCACTCCGGCAGAACGCAAAGAGATAGCGAATAAATTCAAAGATGCTTTGATGGCTCTGCCCCTAACTATCGACGTGCTTAAAAGTATAGAAGTGGGCATCAATGAAAACCCGTCCGAAAGTTGGGATATCGTACTTACTGCGGTCGTAGAAAAAATGGAAGATGTAGAAACCTACGCAAAACACCCGGCCCATGTAGCCGCTGCCGCACTCCTCGCCGGACATAAAGCCGACAGGGCGTGCGTGGATTACACATACTGATAAATTTCTAAGCTATTCTTCTTAACCCCTCTCCTAAGAAACCACTGTTTCTTAGGTGTTTTCCCTATATCGTTAACGCGACTCCCCATAAAACTACGGGACACAGCAAGGGAGAAGGAGAGTACTATAAAAAAACAAGAGCGAAAATCCTGATCGGTTTTCGCTCTTGATGTATTTTACCAAGCCGTATTCATTTATCACGGCTTGTGCTTTCTTCTAAAATCAGGCAACCGCAGCTGCCAATTTTTTTTGTAATAAGGCTGTTAACTCTTGGCACATGGCGCCATTTCCCATTACTCGATACTTCGCTATCTGATACCGAAGCATCTCTACTGTCATTTGTTCTTTCATCATAATTCAGCTTTTTTGTTTTCCACCCTTTGTGAAAAACGGATTCTTTTTACTCTTTTTACGCTACAAATATAATAACAAATTCGCAATAAATATGTTTTATAACATAAAAAATATATTGCTTTTTTATGAATTATATATTTCCATTCGCTTATTTCAATATTAAAACCAAACCATAAATATCTAACTATCAAAAATTTATTACTATTTCAAGAAAGATTTTCCGAACCGTTCATTTTTTTATAATTTTGTTCGATTAAAATAATAACAAAATATGCCCGTAAAAATACCTTCGTCATTACCGGCAGTCGAAATATTAAAGGCCGAAAATATATTTGTCATGGACGATTTGCGTGCTTCGACACAAGACATTCGTCCATTGAAGTTGCTCATATTGAACCTCATGCCTTTAAAAATAGTTACCGAAACCGATCTATTACGCCTCATCTCCAACACGCCTTTACAAATCGAACTCGATTTCATGAGCGTTTCGGGACACATCTCCCGGAATACTCCGCTCGAACATATCGATACATTTTATAAAGACTTCGACGAAATACGCAGTCAAAACTACGACGGCATGATTATCACAGGCGCTCCTGTCGAAAAATTACAATTCGAGGAGGTCGATTACTGGAACGAGTTAGTCGAGATTTTCGACTGGGCGCACAAACACGTTACCTCGACTCTCTATATTTGTTGGGCTGCTTTGGCCGGGCTGTACCATTTTTACGGAATCCCCAAACACCCGTTGGATAAAAAACTTTTCGGAGTATTCGCCCATCATAAGTACGACGAGCGAAATCCTATTTTCAGAGGATTCGACGATCTGTTTTACGTTCCTCACAGCCGATATTCCGAGGTACGCCGAGCCGATATCGAAAAGGATAAATCCCTGACAATCCTTTCCGAGTCGGAGGATGCGGGAGTTTATATGGTCATGGCTCGTTGCGGCAGAGAGTTTTTCATCACGGGGCACTCCGAATATTCGGCTCTCACGCTCGACATCGAGTATCGCCGCGATCTGGCGAAAGGCCTCGACATTGCCCTCCCCCGAAATTACTATCCCGACAACAATCCCGATAACAATCCGATCGTTAACTGGCGGGGACATGCCAACCTGCTTTTCACGAATTGGTTGAACTATTTCGTATATCAACAAACGCCCTACAACCTGAACGATATACAATGAAAACCGTACGTCGCATAGAACTATTGGCCCCGGCGAAAAACGTCGAAATCGGGCAGCAAGCGATTCTCCACGGCGCCGATGCCGTGTATATCGGGGCACCTCGCTTCGGGGCACGCTCCACCGCAGGTAACAGCATCGCCGATTTAGCCCGGCTCATCGACTTCGCCCATCGATTCGATGCCCGGGTGTACATCACATTGAATACCATTTTACGGGACGACGAACTGCGCGACGCCGAACGACTCATTCACGAATTATACAAAATAGAGTCCGATGCACTCATTGTCCAAGACATGGGTATCACCCGGCTCGACATTCCCCCCATAGCTCTGCATGCCAGCACCCAAGCCGACAATCGCACACCCGAGAAAGTAAAATTTCTCGAACAATGCGGATTTTCACAAGTCGTACTGGCCCGCGAACTTTCACTGGGGCAAATCAACGAGATAGCCCGATCGGTACAAGTCCCGCTCGAAGTTTTCGTGCATGGAGCCTTGTGCGTCAGTTACAGCGGACAATGCTATCTTAGCGAAGCGATGTGCGGACGCAGTGCCAACCGGGGCGAATGCGCCCAATACTGCCGGCTTCCCTATACCCTCATAGACGGGAAAGGCAATGTCATCGCCAAAGACAAGCATCTGCTCTCTCTTCGGGACCTCAATCAAAGCGACAGATTGGAGGAGCTTCTCGATGCGGGTGTATCGTCTTTCAAGATAGAGGGACGACTCAAAGACATGGCCTACGTAAAAAACTGTACGGCCTATTACAGGCAGGAACTCGACAAGATTTTCAAACGCCGTCCCGAATACCGTACAGCCTCGACCGGACACTCTTCGATAGAATTTACACCCCAGCTCGAAAAAAGTTTCAACCGAGGATTCACCCACTATTTTTTGGACGGAAGAACTCCCGAACCTATCGCCTCGCCCGACACCCCGAAATCTTTGGGTGAATACGTAGGAAAAGTCAAACAATCCGATAAAAACACATTTACGATCGCCGGACTCACTTCCATACACAACGGAGACGGACTATGCTTCGCCAATAACAAAGGGGAATTCGAGGGTGTACGGGTAAATCGAGTGGAAGGGAACCGAATCTTCCCGGCCTCCCGAATCGAGATAACCCCTCACACGGTTCTGTATCGGAACTTCGATTTCGAGTTTGACAAACGACTCTCCCGTCCTTCCGCCGACAGAAGAATCGATGTAGAGATAACCCTCTATACCGTTCCCGGAGGATATGCCCTTTACATGAAAGACGAATGCGGCAATCACACGACCATACGGGAAGACGCACCCCACGAAACCGCCCGAACCCCTCAGCAAGAAACTCAAAAGAAACAGCTCGGCAAATTGGGAACGACCGCCTACTCGGCCCTGAAAATAGACATCGACCTGCCCGACAATTTCTTCATACCGGCCTCCGTACTTTCAAAGCTCAGGCAAAAAGCGGTCGAATCCCTCGACCGTATCAGACGTATTGCCTACCGAACCGAAAAGCGACAAGAGGAAGACAAAACCGTATGTTATCCCCAGACAGAGCTATCTTACCTCGGCAACGTATCTAACCGACTTGCCGAACAATTCTATCGCGAACACGGGGTCACCCGCATAGACCCTGCCTTCGAAATAAAACCTTCGAAGGGAGTTCCCCTCATGTTCACCCGTCACTGTATCCGTCATATGCTGGGAATATGCAAAAAGACCCCCGCCGGCAGCAAATTTCCCGACCCCCTCACCCTATTGTATAAAGGACAAAAGCTTCAACTGCATTTCGACTGTACGGCATGTGAAATGACCTTGTACAAAAAAGACATTTTATAACTCAGCCCTATACATTGTTCAAAAAAGTGGCTATATTTGCAAAACCTTATCATTTCGATACATGACAAAATTCAACACCTATCTCGAAAGTAATGATTTCGACCGATTAAAGCGATTCTTCGAAGAACACGGGGAGCTACAACATTATCGAAAAGGTAATTTTTTTGCAAGACAAGGAGAGTATTCGTCCCAAGCCGCTCTAATCAAAGATGGCACATTCGCCTATACTCACATCGACAATGAAGGAAAGGAACATTACGTGGGGTTTGTCTTCCCCGACGAATTCGTGGCCGATTATGCCTCTTTCATGCGACACTCGGCTTCACAGGTGAACATCGTTGCATTGAAACCCTCCACGATATTTTCTGTAAACCGACAAGCATTGCACGATTTCTACAACACCGATATGGAAACCCTACGCTATAACTGCCTCATGGCTGAAAACCTTTACGAAATGGTTTATTCCCGCCTATTGGAAAGTTACTGCAAAACTCCCGAAGAGCGATATCGGAGACTGACAACCCGTTATCCCAAAATAGAACAAGAAATACCGCTGTGTAAAATAGCCTCTTTCTTAAACGTCACCCCCGAAACCATCAGCCATATCCGAAATAAAATAGTTAAAAATGGTTAATTAAAAAAAGGGGGGGGGGGTAATTCTTGAATTCATTCAAGAATTTTCTTCTAAATACGTTCTTTTTTTGCAGAATATTTAATACTGCAAAACATGAAAAAGAGAACTTTGCTATTCCTATCGATTCTTGCGACAATCTCCTTTACTTCGACAGCAGAGAACCTACGCGAATCCATAGCGATCGTTCGACCCAATTTCAGTGAAAGTACCCAAACATTCCTTACCGATTTCAGCAAATCGTTACGTAAAGACGGATTCTATGCGGCAGCCGACATTTTGCAAAATTACGGGAAAGGGTCGTTCGGGACCGGATTTGCCTACCGGGATAAACGAGACGGTCGGTTATACATCATCACCAACCGTCATGTGGTAGAACAAGCCGAAACCGTCGATGTCGAATTTTCCTTACCGGGCAACAGTTCCAAAACATTCGCGACATGCCCCGTAGTGGGTGTGCACGATGACTTCGATGTCGCTTTCATCGCTCTGCCGGAAGAGGTCAATATTCCCACGCTCGATATAACAGACAAGAGCATAACCGACGGCACACCCGTATTCAGCGCCGGATTCCCCGCATTGGGAGACAAACCCTCTTGGCAGCTGGGGCAAGGAATCGTATCGAATGCCAGTGCCCAAATCAAATCTCTGACCAACGGAAAAGAACTGCCTTTGGTGCAACACACGGCACAAGTCGATGCCGGCAGTTCCGGCGGGCCCTTACTTATAAGAGATGAAAATGCAGCCGCAGGATTTGCCGTGGTAGGAATCAATACGTGGAAAGCATCCGACCGGGAAAATACCAATTTTGCTATTCCGGTACACGCCATCGACGATTTCCTGAAAAATTATTCCACCGATCCGCAATCCCTGCTTACCCGAACAGAAGTCACGAATAGAGCATCGGCCATGCTCAAAGCAGCCCAATCGTCCTATCAGGCAGTCATGCCATTCGTTTCATATCGGTATGTATCGAACATCTCGGCCAACACGTTTTACGATTTGGTCAATGCAGCCTCCGATGCTGCCACAGATGCCATGAAATCGTGCTTCGAGCAAGGGCAACCGTTGGAGGGTATCCGTATAGGATTGTCCGATATTATCTGTCGCCAGTTCTCCGGGAGAAACTATACTTTTTCGACCGTGGCCGCTCTCGATTCCATCGGCAGGACCGCCGAGGCTATATATACCACAGGCAACAAAAACATCTCCACCCGATGGATCATGGAGCAAGGACGCTGGCGGTTGAGCGCTGCGGAAAATATCAAAGCCAGTCGAATCGAGCCCAACGGTATCTCAAAAAGTTACGGATTCGGCACATCGATCTATATAGGGCTCGTTTATCCTTTCAATAATGATGCGTTCGACATGTCGTACAACATAGCGTTCAAACGCACCATACTCACATTCATGACCTACGAAGTCACCGCCTCTCTTCTAAAAGTCAAAACCGAAAAGACAGAATGGGAAGGAGCTAATGAAATCGTAAAGCCCCATTCGCACAATGTCTTCGACCTCGACCTTAATATCGGCGGACAATTACCCGTCAAATGCGGCCCTATCTATCTCGTCCCGTATGCCAAAATTTTGGGCGGGCTTTACTTCGGATCCGATTTAACCGGTATCGATTACGGATTCGGAACCGGTGTGGAAATAGCCTACAAGTTCGGTTATCAAAATTATGTATTCGCCAACATAGGTTATATAGGCAAACGCATGAAGCCCTTCGACGACGAGGAATTTCGCCTCAAATCGAAAACTCTTTCAGGATTGGCATTCTCGATAGGAATAAGTTTTTAACGAATCACTTTATCCAAAACACATACAATATGAAAAAGATTTTATGGCTATGTCCGCTAATGTTGCTGATGATGGCATTCATCGGCTGCGACGACAAAGAAAAAGACGATGACGAAAGTCTGGGTGGTCAATTATCAGAAACCACATGGGCAGCAGAAGTAAAAAAGTATCCGTTCCTCACCAATTTCCCGGAGTACGACGGTGAATTGGAAAACCACCGCTACGACGATACCTATGGAATATTACAATATATCATAATGGATTACAAATGTGAAGAATCGCTTAAAACCAAATATTGCGCCAAACTGACAGCTGCCGGATTCGTGGACGAAGACGGTTATGGGATTTATAAAAAGACAACCACAGAATACAAATTAGCAGCTATTATCTCGTACGGAGGAGGCACGTTGGCTCTTAGTTTAAGTGCAGAACCTATCCAATAGAGAAAGAGAAACGCACTCGATCGCTCTCGAAGCATGCGATAAAAAATCCGATTGAGGTATTTTCAATCGGACTTTTGCTATTTCTATTCCATGAACGAACGACCATCACGAAAAGGTCACCCCATCGCCCCGCTATTTCTCTCCCAAAACACACCGTCCCGGTAGCCCTGAATCGTCTTGTTCCCATCGGCAAGAAGCAGACGCTTCGCCGCCCATAGGCAATACTCTTCGTTAAGCTCTATGCCGCAAAAATTCCGGTTCAACTTTTTCGCTACGACGGCTGCCGTCCCGCTCCCCATAAAAGGGTCGAAAACAACATCGCCCACCTCCGACGAAGCCAAAATTAATTTGGCATACAACTTCTCCGGCTTTTGTGTAGGATGGTCGGTATTCTCGGGCATAGACCAAAAAGGTATGCTTATATCGTCCCAAAAGTTCGAAGGATAAGTAGAACGAAAATTCCCCTGTTCCGTACACTCCCAGTCTTTCGGTTGTCCGTTCTCCCGATAAGGAGCGATTACCCGGCGTCTCATTTTCACAGCCTCGACATCGAAATAATAATTCTTACGATCCTTCACGGCAAACCAAATATCCTCCATTCCGTTCTTCCAGTTATTCCTTGCTCCCCGACCTTTCTCTCTTTGCCAAGTTATTCGGTTAAGGATAGAGAGACCGGCTCTTTCAAGCACAGTTTGCAAAGCCGATGTGGATTTCCAATCGCCACAAAGATAGAGAGAACCGTCCGGCTTCAACTTTTCGCAAACTTTATAAAACCAAGTTTCGAGATAACCGATATAAGCCCCGTTATCCATAGCCTCGAACTTCATGCCATGAAAATCTTTCGTCAGATTATACGGTGGATCGATAATCGCCAAGTCGGCGAAACCGTTCGGGATTCGATCGATAATCGCCAACAAATCGGCATGTATTATTTTATTGAGTACATTTTCTCCCCGCTCGATATCCGATAAAGTCGAGACCAGATCCCTCAACTGTTCCACCTCCTCGCCCGTAACAGACAATGTTCTGTTTCTACCGGCACGTTTCCGTTCTTCCCCTCTCATACTATTCACTCGATATATTTTCCAAATGCGTTATCAAAATCCGGTAAATCGGATTCCGAGACAACAGTCGCGAATTTCCCAAAACGAAAAGCTGACGCCGAGCACGAGTCAACGCAACGTTTAATTTCCGGTCTATCAGTTGTCCCGACTCTTCCGTATAACTCGGCAACCACTCCAATTGCGACTCGTCGTTCACACAGAACGAGTAGATGATGCAATCGTTTTGAGAACCTTGAAACCGCTCCACCGTATCGACACGAATAGTATCGAATGCAGAAATACCGAATTTATCGAGTTCTTGGCGGATTCGAGCTATTTGATGTCTGTATGGAGCAATGATTCCCACCGACCGTTCGTCGAACTCCAACCCGTTACGTTCGTACAATCTATACAAAGCATTTACAATGGCAGCGGTTTTGCAAGCCTCCTCATTATTATATTTTTTCCCGGCACAAAGAGTCTTCGTCGGGAAAAAAGCCGTCCTCTTCGTCGCGATTACTCTTTCCCACTTATCATCGCCCATATTCGTAAAAGGCAGTAAAGATATTTGATGGGGGGCATTTCCATCGCGCAACGCCCCTTTATAAAAATAAGTATTGGCAAACGATGCAATATCGGGATGCATTCGCCATTGGCAATCGAGCATATCGGCAAAAGGAGAACCTTCGGGCAATCGCCGGTACAGCCGCTCGAATAAAGAAATACGACAATCGACAAACCCGGCCGAACGCAACCGTTCATCGGTGATAACAGACTCTTCCGCAGACTGCACGACAACGGCGGGCAACTGTTTATGGTCTCCTATCAAAATAAATTTACCTATGGCATCCCGTCCCGTAGGTGTCTTGGCAGATAACAGCCCTACGAGTTGAGGTTCCAATATCTGTGAAGCCTCATCGACAATAGCCACATCGAATCGTTTCAGATTAAAAAGCTCCATCTTCCCCGACAAAGAAGACAAGGTAGCCACAAACACGCGGCAAGAGTGTATCGAACGGCTCGCCTCCTCCCTATTCCGACATTGCTTCATGCGCTCGGACAACAAGTGAGAACGGTATGCGACATCACATGAAAGAGTCTGTCCTACCCGAATATAATCATCGACCTCACCTATCGTTTCCAACTTATCGCAGATTTCATCTACCGCACGGTTGGTAAAAGCCACCAATAAAATCTGGTAATCCGGAATAGCCAAAAACTCCCTCACCATATTCCGCAACGCCACCGAAGTTTTTCCTGTTCCCGGAGGCCCGACCAACAGAAAATAATCCTCGGCTTGCAGAGCTTTTAATAAAATACGGGATAAATCGGGACTGTCATATTCATAGGACAATCGACGAGACATATTTCGGACTGGCGACTCTCCCGCCTCGCCGACCAACAAACCCCTGCGATGCGGAGAGGCATCCAACATCGCATACAAACCTTTGTACTGTAACAAAAACGAAGAATCTACATAGTCGTGTTCTACCGCATAACAAGAAGCTATCGGCAATGCCTCGGCATACGATTGGTTATCCCGTAATCTCAACACGACACGGTCGGCCGTCATAGAAGCGATCGTCGCCTTGAAAACTTGTCGGGTAGATACTCTATCGGCATCGGTATCGCACACATAGAACAAAACAATATCACCCAGTCTGAAATCGGGAGACGGCGTATTTCCCGGCAAAATAAATTCGACTTCGGGAATATCTTCCGCCGCACAATTTCGAACCAACCGCAGTCCTGAAAACATATAGCCTTCCCTCTCTTTTTCGTCCCGAGTCATTCGCCACAAAGAAGCAACGCCGGAAATTCCGCTACCCGAAGGATAGCCGATTTTCGACAAATAATGTTCTCGCGAAACAAACGCATAAAACCGATAGAAATATCGCAGAGCCAAATCGTTATCGTCTCGTCGCTCCAATCTCCTGCGGCCACAGTCTATCTCGGGACGAATATACTGCTCGGTAAACAGACTGGGCCGGGGAATGAGGTTATCGGCGGTCAGCCGACTTACCAACCATTCAGCCTGTACATATCCATATCGAGATATATCCCGTTCGACAGACACAATTTTATTCCTCAAATTCAAAAGTTTCTGCAATTCCCTCGTCGATGTTTTCACCGGACGCAAGCAACCTTCCGGGTTCAAATTTCGAGAATATAACAAATAGAAATGCTGGTTTTCCAATTTTACACCAAGTACACTTTGTATCATCGACTGATACAAAGCACACTGAGCCCGATGCGGAAACGACACTTTCGACAAATCGTTTTCGGGATAAGGCGGGCGGCCGGCTTTCAACTCAATACCACAGAGGCCGTTTTCCACTTGTAAAAAATCGAGACGGCCCTGCAATCCCAAAGCCTCACAGATAAAAGAAGGTTCGACCATCGCTTTTCGGCGGTCTATTCCCAAAGCAGAAAAATCCGTACTCAGAATACGTTTCAATGTCTCGAATTGACTGTGGAGATTCTGAAAAAATCTTCTATCTACCGACTTTGCCGAGACAAATTCTATCGGGTAACGAGCAAAAATTTTCGGCATTAAGGAATCGAAAGTTACACTCCGAAAATCTTTCGACGTTATCAGTTCATCAAAAATCAAATTAACGGCATTACCCAACAAAATAGAATCCGTTATCGTCTTGGGACGTATACGATTCCAAAAATAACGTTGCCAACACGTTCCATATTCCTGCACACACTCGGCTAACGCACTGGCATCAACCAAATAATCGGGTTCCAATATAAGAAAACGAGGGAGCAATCCGCCATCGACTATAATAACGTCTACCAAATTCAATTTAGAACCGGGTTCCAACAAGCACAAGATTTCGTCGAATTCACTATTCACCCCGTCCCGATGAATCCACACCGGCATTTCCCCGAGTAAAGAGGGAGCCGCAACACGAACCCGCAATTCATTTTCTCCCGCACAGATTACCTCTGCGGTAATACGACGAAACGAATCGTGTGTATCCTCCTTTACTTCCGAGCTGTGCATCTCCTCCTTTATTCTTCTATATAATATTACCGATTTTTATTTCAGTACAAAAATACCCATTCGACCCCACCAGCCCAAATAAATACGATCTATTTTATCGTGAATTCTTTTGCGATAAAATAGGCTTAGTCTATAATTAGCGGGCATTGTCCTTGTATATTCCATCGCCATGCGACACAGGGGGAAGGAATAAATTCTGATTTTACAAAAAAAGCGCAATCTTTTCAGATTGCGCTCCAAAGAATCTATTGTAAATCTAAATACAAAGAGTCTTGTGAAATTTAAGCTCTCGGACGAGCTTCTTTAATGACCAATGCACGACCGGCAAATTCTTTACCAGACAATTCTTCGATCGCCCGTTTGGCAGCTTCGTCATCAGACATCTCGGCAAAGCCGAAACCTTTTGAGCGACCAGATTCACGATCCACGATAATTTTTACCGAATCGATTGCACCAAAACCTTCCAATAAGGTTTGAAGGTCTTGTTCTTTAACCCCATAATTGAGGTTTCCAAGATAAATGTTCATAAGAAAAAAATAAATGAATAAAATTAAAACTTCCGCATCGGATACTCTTATGAACTTAAAAATAAATAATCTCCCGTTTTTTCACAGAAGAGAATCTCTGTGTAAGCACATATAGCTTCGATACGGGAGCAAATTAAAGTATAATTTTCGGATATATCATCTATTTTCCCAATTATTTTTACAGAAATCTCATTTCTTGGGGAAATATATCAATCTTTCACTTATTACCGAACAAGGCTCACATTCCGTTTCTCATAAAAATTTTATGGAATATAGTGTAGACTTTGCAAGACAGCCCTGATCTTCTCATAAGTCGTAATACGGGTAGGGACAAGTGGCAATCGTAATTTATTCTCGATATATCCCATAGCATTCAACAAGCATTTAACTCCGGCCGGATTTCCATCGACAAACAATAGGCTGAACAATTCTGTGAAGCGATGATGAATAGACAAAGCATTGTGAAAATCTCCGTTCAACGCTAATCTCACCATCTTGCTGAACTCTTTCGGGAAAGCATTCCCGATAACAGAAATCACTCCTACGGCCCCCAAAGTCAACAACGGGAAAGTAATACCATCGTCTCCCGAAATGACCATAAAATCGGCAGGCTTATTTTTAATAATATCGTCCATCTGAGTAATATTTCCAGACGCTTCCTTGATGGCGATTATATTAGGATATTCTTTGGCAAGGCGCAATGTCGTTTCGGCATTCATGTTCACGCCGGTACGCCCCGGAACATTATATAAAATAATCGGCAATTTAGACGCCTGAGCGATTGCACTATAATGCTGATATATTCCCTCTTGGGAGGGCTTATTATAATAAGGAACCACCGATAAAATGGCATCATAACCCGAAAAATCGTCTTTTTTCAAATGGTCTATAATACCCCTCGTATTATTTCCACCTAACCCGAGGACGAGAGGAATACGGCCCTTCGTACGTTCTACTACAAATCTTTTTATCTCCGTTTTTTCTTCTTCGGTCAATGTAGGAGTTTCGGCAGTAGTTCCCAACACGACAAGATAATCGGTTCCATTTTGTATCAAATATTCAATAAGTCGCGAAAGGGCTTCGAAGTCGATACTTTCGTCTTCTTTGAAAGGCGTGATAAGTGCCACTCCCATTCCGCTTAAATTGATTCTCGCCATAGTTTTATATCCTCTTAAATATCGATTCCAAAATTACAGATTATTCTCTTTTACACCAATTTTCTTCCAATAAAAAAGAGCACTCTGTAACAACTCGCCGGCATTCGGTTTCGACCTACCTACTCCGGTATCACCATCTTCGGCTACTCCTCCCCGGGGAGACGACTCCGGCAAAAGAATTTGCAAATTGAACGGATTGCTTTCTCCTTTGGGTACTCCTATTTTAAAAATAGACCGGGAACGTACGGCCAAATATAATAAAGGTAAGGATTTAGAAATCGACACATCGATCAACACATCTCCATCGTTATTGTCAAAATTTCTCAGGAAAGCCCGAGTCGGTCTTTTTAACAACCAACAAGTCTGCAAAACAAGTATCGGACTGCATCCGGGAACCTCTACCGATACCTTGTCTTTGCGATGTGTATCTATAACCAACGTGACATCAATACCCGCCCGAACCATCTCCTGAATACCGGGAAGAAGAGATTGAACATCTTTGCCCTGAGCCATCAATACCAAACGCTTAGCCCCTCCGAAAGGACAAAACCCATCGCTCTGTCTTCTTTTTAGCTGACGCTTGATCGCCCATTTAGTAATAAACGAAAATAACATGGATTATCTATTTATTGAATCATCTCCAAAAACTCTTCTTCGGATAAAATCCGAACTCCTAATTTTCGCGCCTTTTCAAGTTTAGCCGGGCCCATATTCTCGCCTGCCAGAATATATGTCGTTTTACCCGATACGGAACCCGTATTTATACCTCCGTGCTGTTCGATAAGAGCTTTATATTCATCACGGGAATGATGGGTAAACGTGCCACTGATAACGATTGTCGCACCGGATAACTTGTCGGTTCTCTCCGAAAGTCGCTCTTCGGTAATTTGCATCTGCACTCCATATTGTCTCAACCGTTCTACAAAACGGAGATTATCCTCATCAGAGAAATAAGCTACGACACTTTGAGCGATACGCACCCCTATGTCTCCTATCCGAATCAAGTCCTCGGCAGTCGCCTCGATAATACGGTCTATCGAATGAAGTGCCAACGCCAACTTCTTGGCGACCGTTTCGCCCACGTAACGAATGCCCAATGCGAATAATACCCTCTCGAACGGAACGGAACAAGACTGTTTCACCGCATCGACGATATTTTGTGCCGATCGCTCTCCCATACGTTCCAAACCGGCTATCACATCGGGCTGTAAAGTATACAAGTCCGAAGCGTCTCTCACCAAGCCCAAACTATAAAACTGACCTATCGTTTCACTCCCGAGACCTTCGATATTCATTGCCTTGCGACTGATAAAGTGCTCTATCCGCCCTTTAATCTGCGGAGGACAACCTTTTTCGTTCGGGCAAAACCATGCAGCCTCTCCCTCGATACGTTTCAGCGGAGTTCCACATTCGGGACATGTACGAATGAAACGTACTTTTTCTCCTATCAGTAAACGAGCAGAGATATCTACCGCTGTAATTTTAGGAATAATTTCGCCTCCTTTCTCCACAAAAACCATATCTCCGATGTGCAAATCGAGAGCGTTTATAATATCTTCATTGTGCAAAGTCGCCCTCTTGACAATAGTACCCGACAACAATACCGGATCGAGATTGGCGACAGGAGTGACGGTTCCGGTACGTCCCACTTGGTAAGACACAGAATTCAATCGCGTAAGGGCTTTTTCTGCTTGGAACTTATAGGCTATCGCCCAACGCGGAGATTTTGCCGTATATCCCAAATTCTTCTGTTGCCGCAATGAATTTACTTTAAATACCATTCCATCGGTAGCGACGGGAAGATTCTTCCGCTCCATGTCCCAATAATTGATATACTCTTTCACCTCTTCTACGGAGTGAAGTTTGCGAACGGCATCCGAAACTTTAAATCCCCACGACCGAGCATATTGTAAATTTTCATAATGCGTATCGGCCGGTAAATTTTCGCCCAACAGATAATACAGATAAGCATCGAGTCCCCGCGCCGCTACCACAGCCGAGTTTTGTGATTTCAACGTTCCCGCCGCCGCATTGCGTGGATTGGCAAACAAAGGCTCCTCCTGTTCCTCTCGCTCTTTGTTCAAAGCATCGAAAACAGCCCAAGGCATCAATATTTCACCTCTTATCTCGAACGAGTCGGGATAGTCGTTGCCTCGCAACTGCAAAGGGATACTGCGGATTGTTTTCACATTCTCGGTAACGTCATCGCCTCGCGTACCGTCTCCACGAGTAACCGCCCGCACCAATCTACCTCCTTCATAAATCAACGATATGGAAGTTCCGTCATATTTCAGTTCACCCACCAATTCAAAATCCTCTCCCATCAATCCCGAACGAACCCGTTCGTAAAATGCCGATACTTCTTCTATCGAATAGGTATTGCTCAACGACAACATCGGGTAACGATGTTCCACTTGGGAAAAAGATCGATTTATATCGTTCCCGACACGCTGCGTCGGTGAATTGGGATCGAAATACTGTGGAAAAGTCTCTTCCAACCCTTGCAATTCATGCATCATTTCATCGAATGTACGATCATCGATCGTGGGAGCGTTCAACACATAATAATTATAATTATGCTCATCGAGTTCCCGACGTAAACGCTCTATCTTTTCTAGTGGAGATTCCATAGGGACATTAGGTTTTGTTTTTGGGCAAATATAGTGAAAGTTGAGTGCAGAGACAAGAGGAAATCATATTTCCAACTTGGCTATGCTGAAACGAATCCTATCACAAATATAGTGAAAGGCGAGCGCAGAGGCAAGTATTCGAAGATACTTCCGCTCGGTAAGACGAAATTAAAACAATCTTTATTTTGCTCGGCTCTCGCTTATTTGTATCTTTGCATTAGAATGCAAAAGAGGGAAAATGTTACAGTCGAAATCATTGTGTGGAGTTACTTTACAGTATAACATCGAAGGAGACGGTTATCCGGTTATCCTCATGCACGGCTGGGGGTGCAACCACACGACCGTGCAGTCGATAGAACGACTGCTATCACCTCATTTCAAGGTATACAATCTCGACTTTCCCGGATTCGGCGGAAGTAGCACTCCGCCCTCGATATGGGGCGTGGAAGAATATACGCAAATGCTCGAAGCGTTCGTAAAAGATGAAAATATAGAAGCCCCTATTCTCATCGGACATTCTTTCGGAGGACGGGTCTCTATACTATACGCTTCACGAAACAAAACCCATAAAGTTATTTTGGTCGATGCTGCCGGGATTAAGCCCAAACGCCCATTAAAATACTACCTGAAAGTCTACTCGTTCAAACTGTGGAAAAAAGTCTTACCACTTGTAATCGGGAAAAAACAAGCCGAAAAAACAATCGAGAATTATCGCCGCAAATCGGGTTCGGCAGACTATAACGCGTTGACAGGTATCATGCGTAATATAATAGTAAAAGTTGTCAACGAAGACCTTAAAGCGGTTTTGCCGAAAATCCAGTGTCCCGTTCTTCTTCTATGGGGAAAAAACGACACCGCCACCCCATTGCGAGATGCCCGCATCATGGAGAAACTGATTCCCGATGCCGGGCTGGTAGCATTCGACGATGCCGGGCATTACAGCTTCCTCGACAAGCCTTACGAATTTAACACCGTCTTACAAAACTTTTTACAAGACGACATAAAAAGAAAATCATGAACGAAATACTCACTCTCGTAACATTCCTTGCACTGCTCTTTTATACAGGAATAGAGATGAAATTCCAGTTGCAAATGTTGCAACAAAATTCCTACCGAAACGACCGATACAACCGTTGGTTAAAAGGAGAGTCTTTCGCCACCATATCCCGTTTGACCGATTTGTTTCTATTGCTACTGTTGTCAACCAACTTCCTGCCGACATTCGTACAAATCGTCACGATTACAGTGGTCTTGGCAAAAAGCGTAAAAGGGTTACAAACCAAATATAAAAAACCTTTGGTTTTCACCAAACGAGCTACCCGCTTATACATCGCCGCATTGTCGCTCTCGCTTCTTGTCGCAGGTCTCGCAGCCGGCTTAACGACTCTTTCCAACGGTAGCAGAGCCTTATTGGCGATAGCTATCTTAGCCCCCTATTTCATGATGGCTGCCAACATCATCATGCAACCTGTCGAGAAGCGAATCAACCGAAAATATTACGACGAAGCGAAACAAATTCTCTCCCAAATGCAAGACTTAACTGTCATAGGCATTACCGGGAGCTATGGAAAAACCAGTACCAAGCACTACCTTTACCGCATACTTTGCGAGCGATACAACGTGTTAATGACTCCCGGCAGTTTTAATACGCCTATGGGAGTAATCCGCACCATACGGGAACAAATGAAGCCCTACCACAACATTTTCATCTGTGAAATGGGGGCTAAACAGATCGGTGATATCAAAGAAATATGCGATCTCGTCGCACCTCAAATAGGCATTATCACCGCCGTGGGTGAACAGCATCTCGAATCGTTCAAAACGATCGGGAATGTACAACGTACCAAATTCGAGCTGGTCGACGCTTTGCCCAGTTCGGGATTGGCCGTTATCAACAACGACTTCCCCTATATAGCCAATCGGCCGGTCGAAAACGTCCCCGTGAAACGCTATACGATAGCCGATACCGGTGCAGACTACCATATCGAGGATATTCGCTACGATACAGATGCCACCCGCTTTACTGTGGTAGGCGGTGGAGAACGCATAGAACTGAGCACGAAACTCATCGGCGAGTGCAACCTCTCCAACCTCATGGCGGCAGTTATCACGGCTCGCCATCTGCAAGTGCCTGTTTCCTCGATACAATATGGAGTGAGCCGAATCGAACAGGTGGAACATCGCTTGAACATGAAGCGGACACCGGGCGGAATCTCCATTATCGACGATGCCTTCAACTCCAATCCCGATGGCGCTCGCATGGCTCTCGACGTACTCCGGCGCATGACACAGGGGAAACGCATCATCATCACACCGGGTATGATCGAGTTGGGTGAAAAACAAGTTGAGTATAACTACCTTTTGGGCAAGCAGATAGCCGAAGTATGCGATTACGTCATGGTAGTGGGCAGATACAATCGAGAGGTTATTCTGAAAGGATTGCAAGAAAAGAATTATCCGGAAGACAAAGTTTTCGTTGCCGACACTTTTGCCGACGCACAAGCCCGGCTCGCACAAATCGCACAACCGGGCGACACCGTCCTTTATGAAAACGACCTGCCCGATACGTTCAAATAAATTTCGATTATTATCACAAACCAGATATACAGTTTATCACAAAAAATTATGAAAACTACCGTAGGTGTTTTTTTCGGAGGTCGCTCCACCGAGCACGAAATCTCCGTTATCTCGGCTCTCCAAGCCATCAATGCTTTTAATAAAGAGAAATACGAAATCATACCCATATACATCACCAAACAAGGACGTTGGTTCAGCGGCGATGCCCTGCTCGAAGTAAAAAACTATCGCGACATGGCTGCCCTGCAAAACATGTGCGCCGAGGTTTACATGATTCCCGAATACGGCGACTACAACCTCTACCGCAAGAAAAGAGCCCTTTTCGGGAATAATATATGGGCAAAACTCGACGTAGTCATTCCCGTACTACACGGCAGTAACGGCGAAGACGGTATATTCGAGGGCATACTCGAATCCATAGGCATACCCTATGCCGGTTGCAACACACTCTCCTCGGCCAACGGCATGGACAAGATAACCATGAAGATGATTATGGAAAAGAGCGGGATCCCCATCGTCGATTACGTATGGTTCACCGACAAACAATGGTTCGCCCAACGCGATAAGCTCATCGAGGAAATCGAGACCCGATTGGGATATCCCGTCATCGTGAAACCGGCCAATTTAGGATCGAGCGTAGGTATATCGCATGCCGATAATCGTGAAGAACTCATCGCCAAAGTAGATGTCGCCGAAAAATACTCTACCCGTATCGTTATCGAAGATATGGTCGAAGAACTGAAAGAAATCAACTGCTCGGTATTGGGCGACTGCGACGACTATCGTACCTCGGTTTGCGAGGAGCCTATCAAAAGCGGCGACATTCTCACTTACGAAGACAAATATATGGGTGGAGGCAAATCCAACAAAGGCATGCAAGCCACACAAAAACGTATTCCCGCCGACCTCTCTCCCAAAGATACCGCACGGGTACAATTCCTTGCCGGCGAAACGTTTCGGGTACTGTCTTGCCACGGGGTCGCCCGTGTCGATTTTATGATCGACGGTAAAAGCGGCGACATCTACGTCAACGAAATCAACACCATTCCCGGTTCCCTCTCGTTCTACCTGTGGGAAGCCTCCGGCATACGCTTCGACCAGCTTATGGACAAATTGGTAGACCTCGCCTTGAAACGCAAACGCGAGTCTTCCATGAAGACCGTTAGCTACGACCAAAACATTTTCAACCTCGGCAAAGGGCTGAAAGGTGGGAAAATGGGCGCAAAACAACCATAAAGAGACAGCCACAAAGCTAACTGATATACAAGTAATTGATTATTCTCTCTTGCCACGTCCCGTAGTATTACGAGGTTCTGTGTAAGCGGTATAGAGAAAAACAGCGAAGAAATAGAAAAGCTGAAAAAGATAATATGTTTACTTGAAGAGTTTACCTCCTCGCCCTATGGGCACTTCCTCCCTATATTTCTTCGGAAACACCCCGTAAGGCTACGGGACACGGCAGGGGAAATGGGCTAAATACGCTTTGAACATTTTTTAACTCCTCCCCTGTGTGGCATTAGCCATAGGGGAGGTGGCACGTAGTGACGGAGGTATTGAAAACGACATCTCACCTACCGGTTTATATCGGACATATCCTTTCTCTCCTGCCGTGTCCCGTAGCATTCGGGGAGCTGTGTTAGCGATATAGAGGGGGTAAATAATCCATTTACAACCTCGGAAAGAGACAAAAGCCACTATCCCCATAAAACAAATGCGGCGAACCTCCCGACCCGCCACTTCTTCTATAAAAAAACAAATTGATCATTCCATAAGTTTGCGATAACGCACCCGATGTGGTTCCACATCGCCCATACGCTTTTTCTTATTTTCCTCGTATTCCGAATAAGACCCTTCGAAATAGAACACTTTCGAATCGCCTTCGAAAGCAAGTATATGGGTACAGATACGGTCGAGAAACCAGCGGTCGTGCGAGATGACTACGGCACAACCGGCAAAATTTTCAAGACCTTCTTCCAATGCCCGCAAAGTGTTTACATCGATGTCGTTGGTAGGTTCGTCGAGCAAGAGTACATTACCCTCCTCTTTCAAAGCCATAGCCAAATGCAGACGATTACGTTCTCCACCGGAAAGCACCCCGATGAGTTTCTCCTGATCGGCTCCCGTAAAATTGAAGCGGGAGAGGTAGGCACGAGCGTTCATATCCCGACCACCCATGCGGAACGTTTCGAGTCCACCCGAAACGACCTGATAGACCGTCTTGGCAGGGTCTATATCTTTGTGGGTCTGGTCCACATAAGCGATCTTCACGGTCTCGCCCACTTCGAAAGTTCCTTTGTCGCAAGCCTCCTGTCCCATAATCAGTTTGAACAGCGTGGTTTTTCCGGCTCCATTCGGTCCTATCACACCCACGATGCCATTGGGAGGCAATACGAAATCGAGATTATCGAAAAGCAATTTGTCACCGAAAGCCTTAGCGACTCCGTGAGCCTCGATAACCTTGTTACCTAGACGAGGCCCGTTGGGAATAAAGATTTCGAGTTTTTCCTCTCGTTCCTTTTGGTCTTCATTCAATAGCTTATCGTACGAGTTCAAGCGAGCTTTACCTTTCGACTGTCGGGCTTTGGGAGCCATACGAACCCATTCCAACTCCCGTTCGAGAGTCTTACGCCGCTTGCTCGCCTGTTTCTCCTCCATCTCCATACGTTTGGTCTTCTGTTCCAGCCACGAGGTATAATTTCCCTGCCAGGGAATACCTTCGCCCCGATCGAGTTCGAGAATCCACCCGGCCACGTGGTCGAGGAAATAACGGTCGTGGGTAATGGCAATAACCGTACCGGGATATTGCTGCAAATGCTGTTCCAACCAATCGATCGACTCGGCATCGAGGTGGTTGGTAGGTTCGTCGAGTAACAAAATATCAGGCTGTTGCAACAGCAGACGGCACAATGCCACCCGACGACGCTCTCCTCCCGAAAGGAATTTTACGAGTTGATCCTCAGGCGGACAGCGAAGCGCATCCATCGCCCGTTCCAATTTGTTGTCTATGTTCCACGCATCGGAGGCATCGATGTGGTCTTGCAATTCGGCTTGACGAGCGATCAAAGCCTCCATCTTGTCCGGGTCTTCGAGTACGTCGGGATCACCGAACGACTCGTTTACCTTTTCATATTCTGCCAGTAAGTCGAGAATAGGTTGCACCCCTTCTTGTACGACCTCTTTTACTGTTTTTTCAGGGTCGAGTTTGGGCTCTTGTTCGAGATACCCCACCGAATACCCCGGCGAGAATACCACTTCGCCCTGATACGATTTCTCCACTCCGGCAATAATCTTCAACAACGTAGACTTACCCGAACCGTTGAGACCGATAATACCAATTTTCGCCCCGTAAAAAAACGAGAGATAAATATCTTTGAGCACTTGTTTATGCGGAGGAAACATCTTGCTCACCCCCACCATCGAGAATATGATTTTTTTATCGTCTGCCATATAAAAAAGATAGAATTAAAGAGTAAAACTTATTTTTTCAAGGGAGTCGCTTTCACGCGATAGTCGCAGCGTACCTTCCCTTTAATGATATTGGTCAACTTCGATTTTATCAACTGCTTGCGAATGGGAGAAATTCGATCGATAAAGACCTTCCCTTCCAAATGGTCGTATTCGTGTTGAACCACTCGTGCAAGATACCCCTCGATAACCTCGTCGTGAGGTTGAAAATTCTCATCGAGCCACTTCAACCGGATTTTCTCGATACGGGGAACCGGTTCGTGAATACCGGGCAGACTGAGACAGCCCTCCTCCCGGGTCTCCTTCGACCCGTCCTCCAATACTTCGAGAACCGGATTTATCAAGGTCAGCTTCACATCGGCGCATTCGGGAAAATACTCGGCCATAGGATTTACGTCGATAACGATCAACCGGATAGAAAGTCCTATCTGCGGAGCTGCCAGCCCGATACCTTCGGTAGCATACATCGTCTCATACATATTTTCAATCAGCTCTTTCAGCTGAGGGTAAGAAGCATCGATCTCTTCGGTCTCCTTACGAATTACGGGATGCCCGTAAAGATAAACAGGTAGTACCATATCTTATTGTTTTTTACTTTCCAAATAATCCCTCAGAATTATCGTCGCGCTTATCTCATCGACCAGCTCCTTATTTCGCCGAGCCATTTTGGACAAGCCACCGTCGATCATCGCCCGATGAGCCAAAACCGAAGTGAACCGCTCGTCAAAAAACTCTATTGGCACATTGGGAAAAAGTTTTCTGAACCGGTTGACAAAAGGGGTTATATAGCGCATACTCTCGGACGGCTGGTTATTCATCTGCCGTGGCAGCCCCACGACGACCCGTTCGACCGATTCTCGCTGCATATACTGCGTGAGAAAATCGATCAACTGCGACGATGCCACGGTTGTCAATCCGTTTGCTATAATTTGCAACGGATCAGTCACCGCTATGCCCGTACGCTTTCTTCCGTAATCTATTGAAAGAATCCTTGCCATATTAGGGTACAAAGATACGTATAAGCGAGAGTAGAGCAAAACAAAGCTCGTTTTAATTTTATTCGGCCGAGCGGAAGTATCTTCGAGTTTCAACTCAAAGATAGTGAAAGGTAAGTGCAAAGGCAAGCGGAAATCTCGCTTCCGATTTGGCTATGCACTCACTTATGCGTATATTTGAACCATATTTTATTCCACACCACCAATAACAAAAAAAATAAGGATTCGTTACGATTCCTTACGAATGAATGTGCGTCGAACCGATCATATTAACATAACACCTGATAAGATGAACAAATTTTCTGTCATTTTCAAATTATCCTTCATCAACACTATCTTTTTTTATCTACCCATTCTCGCAAACAATTCTCCCGTAGATTACGTAAACACTCTCGTAGGGACCCAATCGAAATTCGAACTATCCACCGGAAATACCTATCCAGCTATTGCAATGCCGTGGGGTATGAACTTCTGGACTCCGCAAACCGGAGATATGGGCGACGGTTGGACATATACATACAATGCCGACAAAATAAAAGGGTTCAAACAGACCCACCAACCCAGTCCCTGGATGAACGATTACGGGCAATTCGCCCTTATGCCGGTAACCGGAGGAGTCGTGTTCGAACAGAACCAACGAGCCAGTTGGTTCTCCCATAAAGCCGAGATAGTTAAACCTTACTATTATAAAGTATATTTGGCCGACCATGATGTCACCACAGAAATGACGGTAACGGAACGAGCATCTTTATTCCGTTTCACATTTCCCGAGGAGCAAAATTCGTATGTTATCGTCGACGCTTTCGACAAGGGCTCTTATATAAAAATCATACCCGAAGAGAATAAAATCATCGGATATTCCACCCGGAATTCGGGGGGCGTTCCCGAAAATTTCAAGAACTATTTTATCATTGTTTTCGACAAACCGTTTCAATTCACCGCCGTGGCTCTCGACAATGCCATCAAGACCAACCAAACCGAAATCGAAGGAAACCATGCAGGCGGTATTATCGGTTTCTCCACACACAAAGGAGAACAAATACACGCACGAGTAGCCTCGTCTTTCATCAGTTTCGAGCAGGCGGAATTGAATTTGCAGGAACTCGGCGATGGAGATTTCGACCGTTTAACAGAAAAAGGTAAGAACCGTTGGAACGAAATATTATCCAAAATTGAAATTAAAGACAACGACATCGACAATTTGCGTACGTTTTATTCCTGTTTATACCGGTCGGTTCTTTTTCCACGAGCATTTTACGAAATAAATGCCGAGGGTGAAACCATTCATTACAGCCCTTACAATGGACAAGTATTACCCGGCTACCTATTTACCGACACCGGATTCTGGGATACCTTCCGCTCTCTATTCCCGCTGTTAAACCTAATATATCCCTCGATGAACGAAAAAATGCAAGAGGGATTGGTCAACACCTATAAAGAAAGTGGATTTTTACCCGAATGGGCCAGCCCGGGACATCGGGATTGTATGGTTGGAAACAACTCGGCCTCGGTTGTCGCCGATGCCTATATCAAAGGCTTGCAAGGCTATGACATAGAACTGTTATGGGAGGCTTTGAAACATGGAGCGAACGACCAACTGAAAGGCACGGCATCGGGAAGAGTCGCTTTCGAAGCGTACAACCGGCTGGGATATGTACCCAACAATATCGGTGTGGGGCAAAATGTCGCTCGTACATTGGAATATGCCTATAACGACTGGTGCATTTATACCCTCGGTAAGAAATTGGGAAAACCCGATAGCGAAATAGAGATTTATAAACAGCGAAGCCTAAACTATAAAAATGTATACAACCCGTCGGAAAAACTTATGGTCGGAAAAGACGATCGGGGAAAATTCAATCCTCGTTTCAGTGCCACGGATTGGAGCGGCGATTTTTGCGAAGGGAACAGTTGGCATTGGAGTTTCTGCGTGTTCCACGACCCGCAAGGGCTCATAGACTTGATGGGGGGCAACGAAGCATTCAACCACATGATGGACTCGGTTTTCGTCATACCCAGCTACTTAGGAATCAAAAGCCGGGGAGTCATACATGAAATGAGGGAAATGCAAGTGATGAACATGGGACAATATGCCCACGGCAATCAGCCCATACAACACATGGTATATCTGTATAACTACTCGGGGGAACCGTGGAAAGCGCAATATCGGGTGAGGGATATCATGGAAAAACTCTACTCCGCCACTCCCGACGGATATTGTGGTGACGAAGACAACGGACAAACCTCGGCTTGGTACATATTCTCGGCTCTCGGATTCTATCCTGTCTGCCCCGGAACCGACCAATATATTATAGGGACACCGTTATTCAAGGAGGCAAAGCTGCATCTGGAAAACGGGAAGTGCCTGACCATCGAGGCCAAAAACAACAGCTCGGCAAACAAATATATTCGTTCGATAAAACTCAACGGAAAGAACCACACGCTCAATTATTTCAAGCACAATACCTTGGTAGAAGGAGGGAAAATACAATTCTTCATGGACAACGAACCCAATTTGAAACGAGGCTCAACCAAAGAAGCTGCGCCTTATTCTTTCTCTTTGGCGAATGAATAAAATATAGTACTTTTGGAAATACAAATCAATATCATATATGAACTATAAGAATAACATAAGTATCCTATCCGTAATAATCATATTATTATGTGGTTGTCAACCCGATAAAAAAACTACATTTACCGCAGCCTCCTATAACCTGAGGAACGCAAACAGCGCCGATTCGTTGCAAGGAGACGGTTGGGGAAATAGATGCCCCATCATAGCCGGGTTGGTACAGTTTCATGAATTCGATATTTTTGGAACACAAGAAGGACTCAGACATCAATTAGACTCCCTGAAAACGAACCTACCGAAATATGATTACATAGGCGTGGGGCGTAACGACGGGAAAAAGGGAGGCGAACATGCGGCCATTTTTTACCGAATCGATAAATTCGAATTATTGGGACACGGAGATTTCTGGTTATCGGAGACGCCCGAAAAACCGAGCGTCGGCTGGGATGCGGTTTTACCGAGAATCTGCACTTGGGGACATTTCAAATACAAAGATACCGGATTTGAATTTCTCTTTTTCAATCTCCACATGGACCATATAGGGAAACAAGCCCGGGTAGAAAGTGCTTTGCTCGTACAACAAAAAATGAAAGAAATAGGCGAAAATCTACCGGCTATACTCACCGGAGATTTCAATGTGGACCAGACCCATCGCTCCTATCTCGCCTTAACTGAAAGTGGGACACTCCGCGACGCATTCGAAGTAGCCGACTTGCGTTATGCGACCAACGGCACATTCAACGGTTTCGACTCTGACAACTACACCGAAAGCCGAATCGACCATGTGTTCGTAACGCCTACATTCCATATTCTGAAATACGGCGTTCTCACCGACAGCTATCGTCGTATGAAAAAAGACGATCAAAAAGCCTCGGTAAAAGATTGTCCCGAAGAAATCTCAATCAGAAGTTACGAATCTCGCATACCGTCCGACCATTTCCCTGTAATGGTCAAGTTGGAAGCATGCGATAAAAACTAAAACGATATACGTCGATTTCCCAATTATAACTGATACACATTTTTTATTTATTAACCATACATACAGTATATTTTTTATGAAATCTATTGCAAAAGTAAGTTGCTTATGTCTGGCTCTCGGATATGGATTCTCCTATACCCATGCAGCCACAACTCGTGTAGCGACAGCACAGCAAGACAACACCCGGGTACAATACACAAGCAACCGTCCGCAAGAACGCTTGTTCGTATCCAACGCCGTAGAAAAACAAATCAAACGAGTAAAATCCTTATTGACAAATGCCCGGCTGGCTTGGATGTTTGAGAACTGTTTCCCGAACACACTCGATACGACCGTACATTTCGACGGGGACGACGATACTTTCGTATATACCGGTGATATACACGCCATGTGGTTGCGCGACTCCGGAGCTCAAGTATGGCCCTACGTGCAATTGGCTAACCAAGACCCTCGATTAAAGAAAATGTTGGCAGGGGTCATCAACCGCCAATTCAAATGTATCAATATCGATCCATACGCAAACGCATTTAACATGGGTCCTACCGGAGGGGAATGGATGTCCGACATGACAGACATGAAACCCGAACTGCACGAGCGCAAATGGGAAATAGACTCGCTGTGTTATCCCATTAGGTTAGCCTATCAATATTGGAAAGTTACCGGTGATACCAGTGTATTTGGTGAAGAATGGATACAAGCCATTACGAATGTACTGCGAACTTTCAAAGAACAGCAACGGAAAGAAGGCAATGGCCCCTACAAATTCCAACGTAAAACAGAGAGAGCTCTTGATACAATGACCAACAACGGATTAGGAAATCCGGTAAAACCCGTCGGACTGATAATCTCTGCGTTCCGTCCCTCCGACGATGCCACGACATTCCAATTTCTCGTTCCTTCAAATTTCTTTGCCGTAACTTCATTGAGAAAATCTGCTGAAATCCTGCGGAAGGTAAATCACAACGAGAAACTGGCGAAAGAATGTTCCGATCTGGCCCAAGAGGTAGAAACCGCCCTGCAAAAGTATGCGGTTTATAATCACCCGAAATACGGTAAAATATATGCTTTCGAAGTCGATGGATTCGGGAACCAACTGCTGATGGACGATGCCAATGTTCCCAGCCTGCTGGCAATGCCCTATTTGGGTGATGTGGACATAAACGATCCTATTTATCAAAACACCCGTAAATTCGTATGGAGCGAAGATAACCCCTACTTCTTCAAAGGTAGCGCCGGCGAAGGCATAGGAGGCCCCCACATCGGTTATGATATGGTATGGCCTATGAGTATTATGATGAAGGCATTTACCAGTCAAAACGATCAAGAAATAAAAGAGTGCATAGAAATGTTGATGAAAACGGATGCCGGAACAGGATTCATGCACGAATCGTTCCATAAAAACGATCCCCAAAATTTCACTCGGGCTTGGTTCGCTTGGCAAAACACACTTTTCGGCGAATTAATTCTGAAACTGGTAAATGAAGGGAAAGTAGACTTATTGAATAGCATCGATATTCAATAAAGATAAAACGCAAAAGAAATAAAAATGCCCCTGTAATATAGGGGCATTTTTATTTCTTTTCTTTAAAACAGCAGCTCAAATATTAAAATAGTATAAAACAAGAATAATTTTTCCAGAAAACATGTTGTAAAACATATAAAAGCAGTATATTTGCACTGTGTTTTTCATGGTATTAGATTTAAGGTTAAGAAGATTGGTTGTCGGGAGACAATCAATTTTTTTATTCTTACCCCCTTAGTAAAATCATCGATATAACCCAAAGACGCCCCGACAATCAAAACAAGAAATTATTTCCATCTTATTTATCGAAGAGTAATATATACCGGAGCCCCTGTCAGGCACAACTCTATAACACCTTTCGACACCTCTACAATATCGGTTCGGCCATATAAATCGGTTGAGACCAATCGGGGAGAAACATCACCCACCGCTATCCTTATCGAATGAGGCACTATCTTATCGGGGCTTTCCATCACTCCCGGAGCCGTCCAAGCGACCAACTTTTCATTGCCGTTCTTGTCGATAAAACGGAGTAGGAAATCCCTCTTGTTCTCTGTCTTCATTCGGCAATCCAACTTGTATCCGCTTAACTCTTTCACAAAGGTTTTACAAGCATTATAGGCGGGAGTCATATTTCCTGCACGGTATAAAGCAAATCCCTCTTTTCCACCCCATTCATACCAAATGGTCACAGGCAACCCCTCTAATAAATCAACAAGATACTGCCGAATCACGTGCCACGCTTGATATTCATACGCAAGAGAAGGATCGCCCCCTGCATATCCCTCGGCCTTACCCAAAGGGAAACCCCGCTCCGAATTTATCCAAAGACGACCGGTATCTCCACCGGCTTTCTTCATTAAATTGCGAGTATGAGAATACGCCTCCATGTAATCCTCCGGGGCTTTCACGCCATAAGGATGCACCGACCATATATCCCAATGGATATCCAACATACCATCTGCAAAACAATAGGACATCCATTTATAAGACTCAGACCACATGTTCGAAACCGAACCCGCCAAAATCACACAATCGGGATTGGCCTTTTTCATGGCCGGCACGGCAGCCCGTACCAAATCTGTATATTCCCGGGCATACTGAGGGGAGTTGCCGACTTTCCCATGACGTCCCCAAAATGTCATCGTATTCGGTTCGTTCCATATCTCCCATATAATATTTCGCCCTTTATAGTGTTTTACCAACTCAGCTGCAAAATCGGCATAAGCCGAACGAGCCGGTTCGTCTTTCACATGCCCGTACAGTTTATTACTAAAAGCCATACAGCCAATAATTTTCAAACCTCTCTTCTCACAATCGTTTACAAAACGATCATACTGACTAAAATCATAAACACCTTTTTCTCGTTCGATAGATTCCCAAATAAACCCTCGTCTTACCCACTTCATACCTAATTCCTGTACACGATCTAAATCCTCCGGACCATCGGTATCGCCTTTTAACTGAACTCCCATATTATAAGGAATTGTTCCATCGGGAATAATTTTCGACAAAGCAAAAGAAGGGAAAACCGAAAACGATAACAAGCCTAAAAAAGCTAAATTCTTCAAGAGTTTCACATTCATAACTAAACCAATTTTCATGATATTACTATATACATAAAGACGATAAAAGAAAAAATCTTTACCCACCTCAAACCAAAATATTTAGAAACGTTCTCTATTTTTTATTCATAGATAGCCTACCGCCATCATACCGGAAAGATACAGAGTCTTTAAATTTATCCCCGACAAAACAAAAAAAGCCTGTAAGAATTCTTACAGGCTTTGTGCGGACGACGGGACTCGAACCCACACGTCGCAAGACACTAGATCCTAAGTCTAGCGCGGCTACCAATTACGCCACGTCCGCAAACGACGGTGCAAATATACGAGAAGTTTACAAACTATACAATTATTAAGACACAAAGTTTATCGGGTGAAAAACAAATCTTTCATCAAGAACCTGTTATGTAAGAGATTGCCCGATCGAGTATGGTATCGTGACCTTTCGAAGCCTGTTCGGAATCCATATCCATCTTAAACCCCTCGGTCGGCTCAACACCGAACTCTGTATGTTGCCGTTCTATATCATATATCGGGGAAGCCGAAAACCGAATGCTCCAACCATTAGGAAGTTCCGACGAAAAAGGCAATCCACTACCGCCCCCCGTACAATCGCCTATGACAATAACATTTGGCAGAGCTTTCATCACCGATACAAAATTATTCCCCGCACTAAATGTACCTCGATTGGCCAATACAACGACCGGCTTTTGATAACGAATCCGGCTCGACGGAGAATATTCTATTGGATAAAGCTCAGAGAAGTCCTGATGCCCGAATCCCGTTTTATGGGAAATATAACCGACGACCGTCTTTCGGTTAATAAACCGAGACACCAAAGTCTCGACATTCGACAAAGACCCGCCGCCATTGCTGCGCACATCGATAATCAATCCCGTAGAAGTCGATAAATAGGCCAATATCTGGTCGAGGTTGCCATCGCCTATGGTACTAGAAAAACTGCCGTAGTACATATATCCTACATTTTGAGGCAATATCTTATATTTTATACCACTGGTATACCGATAGTCGAAATTAAGATAATACTCATCTATAATACGTTCGTCGTAATTCGTGGGAGAACCATACAACCAATCCCAATACCGCGAGGTATCATGTGCGGCGATAAGATTCACATGGCCGTCTTTCAACTCCATGAGCATATCGTTACAGACACTGAATAACTCCTCCGATGTCATTCTCGATGTCAGCTTCTTCCGATATTTGGTTCGTATTTGCGTCCAATCTATATTCTTATACTCAAAAAAACAGTATCGTTCATCGAGAATAGTCCACAAAGCATCGAAATTACCATAAGGATCATCTTCGAACACTTCCACTTTATGGCAAGACGGAAACATGAAAACCGATAAAATCGAAACCAATAGTCCTATTTTTGAAAACCTATGCATCATATCCTATCTCCCATTAATAATAAACCGAAACTATCCGACGATCCGAAGGAGCCGCACGAAATATCTCACCGGAAATTCCCAACACAAATGTATGAGTCAATACTTGTGTATCTATACTATTGATATGCGTCGTACGCATTACTTGACGATACCCCAGACGTAATGCCCGCTTTCCCACATGAAGATCGACCGAAATATAATTCCGCACATCGACCCGGTTATGCCATGCTCCGAAATGGACGATCCCGCTACAATTCCCTATACCGAACATCTCATAATAGGACTGTCCGAATTCAGGAGAGAAAAAAGTACCGATTACCGGTAATGAAACCTGATAGCGAAGAGTTACCGGCAATCGTGATATATAAAAATGATATGAAGCCATAGCGGTAGCACCCAAGTCGATGGCAGCTTTCGCCGTTGCCGGATTATTGGAATTACGCAAATTATACAATCCCCCCAATGTAAGTGCGGCCTCTCCTCCCCCAGACACATACAGTCCATCGAGCAACTGCCATCTTCTTAACATCGCAAACGAATAGTCCAAATAAAACGATAACATAGAGCCGCTCCCCGATTGATTAGTCATCGAGGCGAATGAACCGGAAACATTGTGGCGGGTAAACCACTTTTCCGGGGCAAAACTAACCGCCCGAAGACGTTCGTACCCCAAAGCCACATCTAATCCCCAATAACGGATAGGTGTCAAATAGGTATCCAAAGCACTTTGCCTTCCGAGTTCGACCGTAAATACAGACGTGACCGGGCGTAACGGCTTCTCCGATTCTTTTTCCTGTGCCGATACGCATAAAGGAGAAAATATCGAAAAAGTAATACCCATTAAAATGGCACATAAAATCGCCTTATATTTCGTCATAATTAAAACAAAGTCATTTGTCCCGAAGCACTATCTTCCGGTTTATCGACATTACTATCCATAAGAGTATCCGTTTCGACACTACTGTCATCTTCGACGACAGAATCGTCTTCTTGCCTCAACGGTTCCAATTCGTTAATGGTCGCGACAGAATAAGTCGTAAGCCGTTTCCCCTTCGCTTTAAAGCCTTTCACTGCGATAAATTCGGCTGCATCCACAACCATAGGTTCCCGGAAAGAGTCCCCCTCTCCGAATGCGACTTCAATACGGGGATAGGCCGTATCGGTAATCAACAACAAACGGGAATCTGGATTATCTCCCAAGAAACTTTGTTTACGGCTACCCGCTTCAAAAACAAATCGTTTCAAATAGGGATAACCTTGCGCCGCATCATACAAAGCTACTGTCCAAACTTTATCGGGATCAAATTTCTCTATCCGTAAAATATTGGGGTCATAATGATTCGTGGCATCCGATGTCGTCGTGCAAAACTCGCCATTCTCCAAAACGACAAGCACTTGATCGTCTCCATGAAATTCGCCCAAATATTCTCCTCGTCCATCATAATTCAAACGGAGAACATCTCGATCGAACCAAACCTTTCGTCCGCCCAATGTAGATCCGCCCCGTTCTTTCAAAGAAATACGATGAATCTCATTTTTAGTAAGAATATTTCCCATAGATTGGCGGCCCTTAATGGCTATTTCACTGAAATCGCGGTCGACAAACAGAGTTTTCATGCGAGGCTTCGGGACAAAAGTCACCCGCAAAACCTCGGCTTCTCCATTGGGATTCGCTGTAAACCAAACAACCCTTGACCCCGGTTTACCCTGAGTAAGATCATATTCCTTATCCCGAGTCACACCGGTCACAGCAAAACGTTTCATATAATGCAATCCGGCCTTTCCGTCCCGATAAACCGCATTGTATATCGTACGTTTATCATTCTTCTTAAATACGGCAATATGTAAAAGATTTTTCCCTACGAACATTTTCTCACTCACCTTCACTACCTTATATTTTCCATCTCGGTAGAAAAGAATAATGTCGTCTATATCGGAGCAGTTACAAACGAACTCGTCTTTCTTCAACGATGTACCGATGAACCCCTCTTCTTTATTGATATAGAGTTTTTCATTCGCCTCGACCACTTTGGTAGCCTCGATGGTATCGAAACTACGAACCTCTGTCAATCGGGGATAACGGCTGCCGTATTTTTCTTTCAAAGAGTCGTACCACTTGATTGTATAATCGACCAAATGGTCTATATCATAATCGATTTGAGCGATTTGCTCTTTTTTAGCAGCGATCAACTCATCGGCCTTCTCTGAATTAAATTTAAGGATACGAGCCATCTTTATTTCCATCAACTTCAATATATCGTCGGAGGTCACCTCCCGGATAAAAGAAGGCTTGAACGGTTCCAAACGCTTGTCTACATGCGCGATAGCCTCGTCCATAGAACGGCTTTCCTCAAATTCCTTATCCTTATAAATGCGTTTCTCTATAAATATTTTTTCTAATGATGCAAAATGCAAAATCTCTTGCGCTTCACCCTTCTGTATAAGTAGTTCCTTATGCAGCAATTCTTTCGTGTTTTCGACACTGATACGCAACAAATCGCTCACAGTCATGAAGTGAGGTTTATCCTCATTGATGACACAACAGTTGGGTGAAATGCTCACTTCACAATCGGTAAAGGCATACAAAGCATCAATAGCCTTATCGGAAGAAGTGCCCGGTATGAGATGAACCAATATCTCGGCATGCTGGGCTGTATTATCATCGATCTTTCGTATTTTTATCTTTCCCTTGTCCTGGGCTTTAAGAATAGATTCTATCAGTGTCGATGTCGTCTTGCCATAAGGAATTTCTACGATAGAAAGCGTACGATTATCGATCTTCTCGATTTTAGCGCGTACTTTCACGCTGCCGCCTCGTTCCCCATCGTTATATTTAGAAACATCTATAAATCCACCTGTCTGAAAATCGGGGTACAAATGAAACTCCTCGCCCCGCAGATAAGCCACAGCCGCTTGTAATATCTCATTAAAATTATGAGGTAATATCTTCGAAGCCAACCCCACAGCGATACCCTCGACGCCCTGTGCCAACAACAAAGGGAATTTGACAGGAAGAGTCACCGGCTCTTTTTTACGACCGTCATAAGACAACTTCCATTCGGTAGTCTTCGGATTAAATACGACATCTAAGGCAAACTTGGATAAGCGAGCTTCTATATAACGAGGAGCAGCGGCAGAATCGCCCGTAAGTATATTTCCCCAATTTCCCTGACACTCTATCAACAAATCCTTTTGGCCTAACTGCACCAATGCATCACCTATGGAAGCATCGCCATGAGGGTGGAACTGCATAGTATGTCCCACGACATTGGCGACCTTGTTGAAACGCCCGTCATCGAGCAATTTCATCGCATGAAGAATACGCCTTTGTACCGGTTTCAGACCATCGGCCAAATGAGGAACCGCCCGTTCAAGTATCACGTAAGAAGCATAATCGAGAAACCAGTTCTGAAACATTCCCGAAAGTTGGAATTTAATATCCGGCTTATCCGATACGGGTACTTTGTAAGCCGAATGAGATTCCGCTGAAACTTCGGATTCAGCGGAACGATCTTGGGGCATATCTTCTTGCGGTGTCGTTATTTCGTCGCTCATAGAGTGTATTTGGATTTATAAACGGGAAAAGCACACACAAAAGTGTGACTCTTTTTAATTTTTAAATACTCGTGTAACTACATTCCCCTGCAAAAATACAAATTTAATCGAAAAAAATCATTTACTTTGTGCTCTAAAATCGTCTGATTTAAGAAAGTAATCGGCTCGAAAATAATAAAGGTAAAAACAAGATAGCAACATAACATACAAAAGAAATGGCACAGGAAGACGTTTTTAAGAAATTGGTATCCCATTGCAAAGAATATGGATTTGTATTCCCTTCAAGTGAAATATACGATGGATTGGCTGCCGTATATGACTATGGACAAATGGGTGTCGAATTGAAAAACAACATAAAAAAATATTGGTGGGACAGTATGGTCCTACTGCACGAAAACATCGTGGGTATCGACTCCGCCATCTTTATGCATCCGACTATTTGGAAAGCATCCGGGCACGTAGATGCATTCAACGATCCGTTAATCGACAACAAAGATTCTAAAAAACGTTACCGAGCAGACGTGCTTATCGAAGATTGTATCGCCAAAATGGACGAAAAAATCGAGAAGGAGGTCGAGAAAGCCGCAAAACGATTCGGAGATTCTTTCGATGAAAAACTTTTCAGAGAGACCAATCCAAGAGTTTTGGAACACAAAGCCAAACGAGATGAGCTGCACGCTCGTTATGCCCAAGCAATGAACGATGTAGATTTGAACGAATTGCGTCAAATCATACTCGATTACGAAATAGTTTGCCCCATTAGCGGGACCAAAAACTGGACCGATGTACGTCAATTCAATCTGATGTTCTCGACCGAAATGGGCTCTACCGCAGATGGTTCGATGAAAGTCTATTTACGTCCCGAAACAGCACAAGGAATCTTCGTGAACTTCCTGAATGTTCAAAAGACCGGTCGCATGCGTATTCCGTTCGGAATCGCCCAAATCGGGAAAGCGTTCCGTAACGAAATCGTAGCTCGTCAGTTTATTTTCCGCATGCGGGAATTCGAACAAATGGAAATGCAATTTTTCGTACGTCCGGGAGAGGAATTAAAATGGTTCGCCAAATGGAAAGAAACCCGTCTGAAATGGCATAAGGCTTTGGGATTGGGAGACCAAAAATACAGATTCCACGATCATGAAAAATTAGCGCACTATGCCAATGCCGCTACCGATATAGAATTTGAAATGCCTTTCGGGTTCAAGGAAGTGGAAGGTATCCATTCAAGAACAAATTTCGACTTAGGCAATCACGAAAAATTCTCCGGAAAAAAAATACAATACTTCGATCCGGAGTTAGGAGAATCCTATACACCGTACGTTATAGAAACCTCTATCGGTGTAGATCGCATGTTCCTGAGTATTATGGCTGCCGCTTATTGTGAAGAGACACTGGAAGGAGGAGATAGTCGCGTAGTGTTGCGATTACCGGCAGCGCTCGCCCCTGTAAAAGTTGCAGTAATGCCTTTGGTTCGCAAAGACGGCCTACCCGAAAAGGCACGTGAAATTATCGACAATTTGCGTTTCGATTTCAAATGTCAATACGACGAAAAGGATTCTATCGGGAAACGTTATCGCCGCCAAGATGCCATCGGCACACCGTTCTGTGTAACGGTAGACCATCAGACTCTCGAAGACAATACGGTCACCATACGTTTCCGAGATTCGATGGAACAGCAACGGGTGGCCATAGACCAGCTCCAAAACATAATTGGAGAACAGGTTAGCCTGAAAACATTATTAAAGAAAATTGTAGAATAAATTATTCCTATCCAAATATGAAATACTTCGTTCGAGCCATTTTAGCAACGATCATAGCGGCACTACTTTCTTCATGCAGTTACAACAGCATGGTCGAAGCCGATGAGAACATAAACGCCCAATGGGCAAAAGTAGAGAATCAATATCAACGTCGCGCCGATTTGGTTCCCAATTTGGTCAATACGGTTAAAGGATATGCAGCGCACGAAAGCGAAACGCTCGAAGCTGTAATCGCAGCCCGATCGAAAGCGACCCAAATTACCGTAGATCCGGCGAACTTGACAGAAGAGAATTTACAAAAATACCAAGAAGCACAGGGGGAATTGTCGAGTGCTTTGGGAAAATTGTTGGCAATCACCGAGAACTATCCCGATTTGAAGGCCAATCAAAATTTCTTGGAATTACAAGCTCAGCTCGAAGGAACTGAAAACCGCATTGCGACAGAACGCTCTCGCTACACGGACGCAGTGAATGCCTATAACAAAAAAATCCGTAAATTCCCTGCTTTGATTACGGCAAAGATTTTCGGATTCGACGCAAAACCTCAATTCAAAGCCGAAGCGAGTGCTGCGCAAGCTCCCACCGTGGAATTTTAATGAATAGCAATATACAATGAAAAAGTTACCTATTTTTTTACTTATCTGCCTTTTGATAGGCATTGTCGCCTGCAAGGAGACAGAAGACTATTGGACGCAGTACGAGCAATGGCGAGAGACCAACGAATCATGGTTCATCGAACAACTTGGAGCCAAAGATGAAAAAGGAAATCCCATTTACACCAAAGTAGTCCCAAGCTGGGACAACAGTATTTATGTATTGATGAAATACTACAACGATACGAGTCTCAACCGAGATGCCCAATCGCCTTACCAAACCAGTACGGTAGATGTGATATACAAGGGTATGTTGTATGACGGAACTCCTTTCGATTCTTCTTATCTGAGAACCGACAGTATTTATCGTACACAGGTAAAACAAAACATCAAAGGTTGGATCATAGCTCTCGAACAAATGAAGGTGGGAGACAGTTGCCGTGTGATTATTCCTCAAACATTAGGATACGGAGCTCAATATATGTCGTCTCTGATCCTTCCCTACACGACTTTGGTATTCGACATGAAATTAGTCGATATTCCCGGGTTAGATAAACCGGTGACCGAATAAAAGCATTCTCTTTCCTATTATTATAAACGAGACGGCTGTTAAAAAAACAGCCGTCTCGTTTTACAATATGGTTCAAGATAAAAAATCGAGGCCACTTTTCCTCTGCTCTCTTTTCACTATCTTTGTAGAATATAGGATACGGTTCGGCAGAGTCAAGTCGGAAATGTAAATTCCGCTTGCCATTGCACTCACCTTTCACTATATTTGAGTTGAAGCTCGAAGATACTTTCGCTCGGCTGAATAAAATTAAAGCGAGCTTTGTTTTGCTCCGCTCTCGCTTATTCGTATATTTGTAGGACATAGGAACAGTTCGGTAGAGCCAAGCCGGAAATGTAAATTTCGCTTGCCTTTGCACTCACCTTTCGCTATATTTGTATGTAAATATGAAAATAAGCTGCACATCGCCAGAATTTCTTTTCTCGAATTGCACTATTTTTGTAAAGCAAATGTAACACAAAGGAAACATGAATGACGTTTCTTTGTTTCAATAAATAGGAATCTTCATACTTTTAAAAATCTACGAAAATGATATACATCGAAAAAGAACTCGACGATCTGAAAAAAGAAGTCCTCGAAATGTGGGACTTGGTTAATTCTCAGCTGAACCGTGCAGGAGAAGCCCTTTTGTCTATGGACAAAGAGCTGGCGCACGAGGTAACCTACCGGGAAAAAAGGGTGAACGCATTCGAGCTGAAAATAGACAGCGATTGCGAAGACATCATCGGATTATACAACCCCGTAGCTTTGGATTTGCGCTTTACATTGGCCATGATGAAGACAAGCAATAACCTCGAACGCATAGCCGACTTTTGCGATGGAATAGCCCGATTCGTTATCGACTATCCCGAAGTAAACATTGAATCGGAATTGTTCGAAAAAACGGGTATTAAAGAAATGCTCGACATTGTCAAAGCCATGATGTTGCAAGCCGAAAATGCTCTTATCGAAGAAAAATCGTCCGAAGCGATAGCCGTCTTCAACAAAGACAACCGGGTGGACGAACTGAATCACGCAGCAGTCCCCATCATCGCCGAATATTTACAACAGTTCCCCGAAAGAGCCATAGAGTGCCTTAATCTCATCAGCATTATCCGACGACTCGAACGCATTGGCGACCACTGCAACAATATAGCCGAAGAAATCGTATTTTACTTGGACGCAAAAATATTGAAGCACGCCGGAAAACGTTCTTAATCACATTGCAGGAAGGAGAAAGGTCTGACAAAATAAAATGTTTTTATCATCTTTTACAGTAAAAAAGCGGGGTACTGTCAGAAGAAAATAATATCTTTGTTTAGGTAAAAACAGAGACGTAATTTTTTTGTTAGCCGACAAGGTAATGACAGCCGTTTCTTTTACCAGAAGCCATAAGAAACTTCGAGTACATAATTAAAAAGATGAAACATTTTATCATAGCTATCATACTTTTCTTCGGTATCTCCTCCATGCATATCTATTCTGCTGAGACAGCCACAGTAGAAATTCCCGATATGGAGAAAATAGAAAATGCCGTCCGAGATAGCCGCTCGCCCTATTATTACCCCGACCTAATGAAAAAATACCTCGGCAACGACACGACAATGACGTTGCAAGATTTCAGACATTTATACTTGGGATATGCCAGCCAAGAAGATTACAATCCCTATCGCACAGTCGAGATTCCCGAAAGGATAGAAAAACTTTATGCTCAGACCGTTCATACCGAATCGGAATGTGATTCGCTTATCAAATATGCGCGAATCGCCTTATCCGATATACCTTTCGATTTACGACAAATAAATTTCTTGATCTACGGACTTCGACAAAAAGGAGAGACAGAAGAAGCCAACCTATGGGAATACCGGCTGAAAGGTATCATACAAGCCATACTTTCGACCGGCGACGGAAAAGCGCCCGAAACAGCTTGGTTTGTCATTTATCCTGCCGACGAATATAATATCGTAAATCGACAAGGATTTACCGCTACGGAATTTACATTCGTCGAGCCTTATTTCGATTACATATCGATAGAGAAGAACCCTCTTAAAATCGAAGGGTTCTATTTCAATGTAAAAAAACTGCTCAAAGAATACAACCGTAAATTCTACGAGCGTTAATCTAACCCTATTCGAATTATACTAATCATTTAATCATATAAAACCATTATGGAAATAAAACCCGGTAAATTTGTAGTTCTGACCTACGACCTGTACGCAGGCGCAGGCGAACCGGAAGAAACATTAATGATGCGCGCTACCGACGAAATGCCCGACCAATTCGTGTTCGGAGTGGACCAAAATATTCTTCCTTCCATGTTAAAACGGCTCGAAGGATTAAAACAAGGCGACAAATTCGATTTTGTACTTTCTTGTGAAGAGGCCTTCGGAGAACGCAACGAAGAACACGTCATGGAGTTAGACAAGGAGATTTTCATGGTAGACGGAAAATTTGACGACCAAACCGTATTCGAAGGAAATACCGTGCCGATGATGACATCGGAGGGCTACCGTATAAACGGCTCCGTACTAAAAGTTACAGACGACAAAGTTTTGATGGATTTCAATCACCCGTTAGCCGGTGAAAATCTGCATTACGTAGGTATGGTCAAGCTCGTACGCGATGCCACGGAAGAGGAACTTCACCCCCGCCATAGTTGCGGTTGTGGTTGCGGTCACGATCATGGCAGTTGCGGTGACGGCTGTGGAGATTGCTGCGACGGTTGTCATTAACAGACACATAAGAGCGAGGGCGGGTGCATGGCTGCGACCCGCCCTCATCGTTTCCTACTAATAAGCTAATATCCGATTATCAACATAACCCCGACAGCGATTATCACAGAAAACAGGAGATAAAGAACCGAAGCCCACAGTGTGCGCCCCAACGTTTTCCAAAACTTATCGGGGAAAAACGAATACGCCGCCCAATAAGTGGGGAGCAAGCAAAGAACCATCGAAGTCCACTCATACACCGTATAATACGAGGCGTCCAACACCCACCCGATAGGCATTAACACCAACGAAAGCAAAATATACAACACCGACAGGTAACAACAACCCAGCAGATACTCTACCCAATTGTACCGCGCAGCACCGGCCTTGCGGAAGGCAATCTTGACAGCCAACACCATGAACGGAACCGTGACGATAGTGAGTAAAGTATAGTGCTCGACAATCCAATTGTGAGTAGCCGATCCCTCGATAGTCGAAATAGTCCCGGCCCCACCCTCGATATGTCCGAAGAAAAGAAGGATTACACACCATACCGCCAGTAACGGGATAGGAGCCATATAACCTTTGCGACGTCCGGCGAAGTAATCACTTATTAGCCGGTCGGGGTGGACGACCAACGTACGCGTTGTCTTAACAAAGGTATTGTCGACATGAAAAATACCATGCAGAATATTGTCCCACACACTCTTCCAAGTCAATCGCTCCACCGTGGATTTTTGACCGCAATGGTTACAAAAGTTACCTTCAAATTCGGTTCCGCAATTTTTGCAAATCATCTCCTTCTCGTCATTAAAAATCGGGAGACAAAGATACATCGTCACACACCTCTCGCCAACAAACAACAGCCCGAATTTTCAAAAATAGTTCGTCGGGCGGTGTGGCCGGCGGTTACAGCCCAACCGGATATCGCTCTTCACGGCCGACATCGCCCCCTTGTATTGCAACTGACGGCGAACGCTCTCCTCGGGTTGTTTCGTAGCGAACCATTGATTCAAAACATGATGTACTATCGCCCGTTCGAGCTGATGACAAATTGATTCATCGAGCGCCAACGGGCGTTGCCTAGACAAAAGAACGGCAAAAACAAGTGTTGTTTCGGTGGAAACAGACTCATCGGATAAATAGGCAGACAAAGACCGCATCATTTCGTCTCGGGCATCGGCAAGCCAACGGGAAAGAAATGGTTTATCGTCTTCGGAAAAAATTATAGAACGGCTCCACCCCGACTTCAAATCAGACTGTCCCACCAAACTTTTTGCCACATAGGAACTTTCGGCAATCAACTCACGCAATATCTGTTCTTCTGAGAATGAAAATACGACTGTCTCAAACTCAAACGGATTTTCTACATTTCTTATCTTTTTCATTTCCTTCTTATGATATAAAAAAACAATATGATAATAAAAATCATTAGGACATACCCCGACACTCTATGAGTGTCCATTTCCTTTGAACTACGATGGTTCTGCTCCTTCTCCGAACGAGATTGTAAGACAGCGGCCTCGTTTAACGAATCAGAAACGACAGTCTCGTTCCGAGCGACAACTTTTTTCGATTGTTTCAAACGAGTAATCGAAATGAAAGGGTTGACAGTTTTGTCCTGCATGGAATCGAATACATCTACATGTGTCCATTCCCATTCGGTAAGCCCCGACCATTCATTCCGACACAGCGAATCAATGACGACATGTAAATCGCGATCAATAGAATGCACGCGATTTTCCCGAACCTCACCGATTGTCTGACGAGACGTATGACAAGCCCAAACAAAAACCGGAAAAACAATACACAAAATATAAGGAAACCTTTTCACGATACACCTCCTTTTTGCATACGGTAAATTGTCAACAGAGCCGACCGCTCGGACAAATAAAAACGAGGAGCTCGTTTTTCAGCCAATATCGTACAAAGCGCATCGTTAAACGGGACTTGGGGACGTCGCCTCAAATAGCTCGCCAACATATTGGCCAAATCGTTGTACATCTCTGTTCTTGTCGATGACACACATCGAGGTGAATAGCCTTTGAAAATTCGTTTCACATTCCGCCTCGCCTCCTCATAACTGATATAGAAACGAGGAGCTATGGAATAAACCACACGCCTGACAATCTGCTCCCGGGGAATATTCACGGCCATTTTTCCCAATGATTTGAGGGCTTCGTTGTATGCCCTAAACAAATCTCGGTCTCTTTCTTCCTTGTAATATAGCTCCATATAATTCTTATTACAAGAAGAGATACAAAAACATAGCTTTCTCAAAAGCCTCTACGAAACGGGTAACACAAATATATATCCAAATTGGTATAAATACAAATATTTATGGTTATTTTACCACAATATTATATTTTTTTATTTTTTCAGATGTTAATTTAGAGACGAGATGGAGTAGAAAATATGTATTTTTGAGGTGATAAACCAAATAATAAAATGAATTTCAGAACGGCCATAAATTTTCCCGGTAATCCCGGATATATCGACCATCGGCAACAAATTTTGTTGCTGGGGTCGTGCTTTGCCGAAAACATAGGCTTATGGCTGCAACAGCGTAAATTCAATGTCGATATAAATCCATTCGGCACATTATACAATCCCCTTTCCATTGCCCAAAGCTGGGAACGAATCGTCGAGGGAAAAGCGATTATTGAAAACGAACTTTTCGCTTTCAATAATCTATGGCACAGTTACGATCACCATTCCCGATTCTCGGGGTGCGACAAGAAGGCCACGTTATCGCTCATGAACCGCCGAATCGAAAAAAGCCACCGCCAAGTACCGAATATCGACCGAATAATCATCACATGGGGAACCGCTTATGTATTCCGATTAAAAGAGACGGGTAAAGTTGTCGCCAACTGCCACAAACAACCGGCCTCGATATTCGACCGAGTGCTGTTATCGGTCGATGAAATAGTTTCCCGATGGAGAGACATCACAAAACACATCGAAAACAATCTACCTCAATGTCGTATATTGTTCACCGTGAGCCCCATACGTCACCTTAGCGACGGAGCACACGGCAACCAAATAAGCAAATCGACGCTGCTACTGGCGATAAACCGATTACAACAAGAGTTCGGGATTTGCGATTACTTTCCTTCTTATGAAATCATGATGGACGATCTGAGGGATTATCGTTTCTACGATACCGACATGACGCACCCCTCGAAATCGGCGATCGCTTATATAACCGAAATATTGGAGGAAGCATACCTTTCTCCCGAAAGCAAAGAAATAGCCTCTCAATGGTACAAGATACAAAGAGCTTTGGAACATCGTCCCCTGATGCCCGATAAAGACGAGTACACTATTTTTTTACAACATACGCTCGACAAGGTCATGAGATTTCAACAAATGTATCCTTACATAAATGTATCGAACGAAATTACAGAATTAAACACAAGAATCAGTCAAATATGAATTACACGATTACCGAAATAGCAACTATCGTCAAGGCACAGAAAAGAGCCTACAAAGACTATACTATCACGGCTCTATTAACCGACAGCCGTTCTCTCACGTTTCCCGAGGAGACTTTGTTTTTCGCCTTGGTTACCGAACGAAACGACGGTCACCGTTACATCAAAGATCTCTACCGAAAAGGAGTACGAAACTTCGTGGTAGAACATCGGATAGCCGATGAAGAGCTTATGCCCGAAGCAAATTTCATCATCGTAAAAAACACATTAGATGCCTTGCAACAATTAGCTGCGACACATCGAAAAAAATTCGATATACCGGTAATCAGTGTTACGGGAAGCAACGGAAAGACCACAGTCAAAGAGTGGCTTTATCAACTTCTCCAACCAGACTACAATACGGTGCGCTCTCCCCGCAGTTACAACTCTCAAATAGGAGTCCCGTTATCGGTATGGCAAATAGGGTCGAAAACCGAGATGGCTATTTTTGAAGCCGGAATTTCTCAACCCGATGAAATGATTCATTTGGAAGAAATCATCAAACCGACGCTCGGTTTGATAACCAATATCGGAGAAGCCCACCAAGAGGGATTCCAAACCATACAGCAGAAATGCATCGAAAAACTCACTTTATTGAAAGCCTGTGATTGCATTATTTACGATGGAGACAACGAACTTATCTGCGAATGCGTGGAGAAACTCTGCTTCGGGTGTCGAGAGATTGCTTGGTCCAGAAAAGACCGGGACAAACCGCTGTACATCTCCAAAATAATCAAAGGTAACGATTCTACAAAAATAGAATATACTTACTTACAATACCACAGTTATATTACTATCCCATTCGTAGAAGATGCTTCCATCGAAAATGCGATTCACTGTCTGGCAGTCATGCTTTACTACAACCGACCGCCCGAAACGATAACCGACCGCATGAAGCGTTTGACTCCGGTAGCCATGCGTATGGAAGTCAAAGAAGGGATAAACAACTGCCTAATTATAAACGACAGCTATAACTCAGATATCAATTCACTCACCATAGCCCTCGACTTTCAAAATCGAAGGGCGGCAGCCAAAGGTATGCGCCGCACGCTTATACTGTCGGACATTTACCAGACGGGACTACCCCCGGCCAGCCTATACCGGAAAGTCGCCGATATCATATTGCACAAAGGAATAGAACGACTCATCGGGATAGGCCCGGTAATCTCGGATAACGCTTACCTTTTCAATCTCGAAAAAGAATTTTATCCGACGACCGAAAGTTTCCTTGCACAACTTGACCCAGCCGACTTTCATAATGAACTGATTCTAATCAAAGGTGCGCGAGAATTCCATTTCGAGCTCATCTCCGAGACCTTAGAACTGAAACAGCATGAAACCATACTGGAAATAAATCTCGACGCCATCGTCCACAATTACAACCTATTCAAATCGAAATTACGTCCCGAAACAAAAATCATCTGTATGGTAAAGGCTTTCGGCTACGGAGCCGGTTCTTATGAATTGGCAAAGACCTTACAGGACAGAGGAGCCGATTTCCTTGCAGTAGCCGTTGCCGACGAAGGAGCCGAATTGCGGAAAGCGGGAATAACCATGCCCATCTTGGTGATGAATCCCGAAATGAGCAGTTTCAGAACACTGTTCAGCTATTATCTCGAACCCGAAATATATAGTTTCGAACTGCTGAAAGCGATTATCGCAGAAGGGGAAAAATTAGGTTTAGCGGGCTATCCTGTGCACATAAAAATAGATTCAGGCATGCATCGGCTCGGATTCGAAGAAAAGGATATGGAACAAGTCGTGGAAATTCTCAACGACCAAACCGTCGTCATCGCCCGTTCGGTCTTTTCTCATTTCGCGGGAAGCGACGAAAAAAGATTCGACGATTATTCTCATCGTCAAATCGAAACATTCTCTCGTTGTGCCGACTACCTACAACAACACTCCAAGCATAAAATACTGCGACACATACTAAATACGGCGGGAATATTACGCTTCCCCGAATACCAAATGGATATGGTAAGGCTGGGTATAGGATTATACGGAGTCTCCCCTATCGACACACCTTGCGGGCTGGAAACAGTCAGCACATTGAAAACAACTATCCTTCAAATCAAAACACTGTCTGCCGGAGAAACCATAGGGTACGGAAGAAAAGGTGTATTATCTCGTGATTCCCGCATAGCAGCGATTCCCATAGGATATGCCGACGGACTCGACCGCCATCTGGGAAATGGAAAAGGGTGTGTCGTTGTAAACGGAAAACGAGCTGCCATCGTAGGTAATATTTGTATGGACGTATGCATGATCGATGTAACCGATATAGATTGTAAACCGGGTGACCGAGTTGAAATATTCGGAGAACAACTGCCCGTCACCGAAATCGCAGAAAAACTCGATACAATCCCTTATGAAATTCTCACTTCGGTTTCTACCCGGGTGAAGCGAATCTATTACAGAGAATAAATACAGGCGTTTTAAGGAATTATTATACATTCCTTTTTTACAAAATTCCAATCGTTCAAAAAAACAATTTTTCTTTTACCGATTCAAAAAAAATAGAGGCCCTTCGGGGCCTCTATAAACTGAGATAATACTCTCTCATTTTTTAATTTCAATTTCTTCTTTCAGGTCAATTTCATTTCTCTCGGCATCATAAAATTTATATTCGAGATAAGCGAGAGACTGATTAGGAATTACTTTCAGCTGAAAAGTGTATTTACAACGCCACTTCATCTTCAAAGAAAATACACCTTGATTGACATATGCAGCTACAAAAGGATGTACGTGTAATGTGAATTTCTTTATTTTCAACTTATACACCAGATAATGAATCTTCGACTCCAACAGATCGGTAAAAAGTAAGGAAGGAGGAATAGTACCTTTACCATGACAAGTCGGGCAATCTTCACTGGTAATAATATCGAGTGCCGGCCGCACCCGCTGGCGGGTAATCTGCATCAATCCGAATTTACTCAACGGCAAAATATTGTGCCTTGCCCTATCATTAGCCATCAGCTCACGCATGCGGTCATATAGTTTCTGACGGTTCTCGGCTTCGTCCATATCGATGAAATCGATCACGATAATACCGCCCATATCGCGCAACCTCAGTTGCCGTGCTATTTCTTCGGCGGCATTCATATTTACATCAAGGGCATTGCTCTCCTGATCGGAAGAAGCCTTCGAACGATTTCCGCTATTTACATCGATAACATGCAGAGCCTCTGTATGTTCGATAATGACATACGCTCCACTTTTAAAAGAAACGGTTTTTCCTAATGAAGATTTTATTTGCTTGGTAATAGCGAAATTATCAAAAATAGGCAACTCCCCATCGTAAAGTTTAACTATATCTTTTCGATCGGGAGAAATAAGACTCACATAGTTGTATATTTGGTTATATGTCTCCTTATCGTTTACATAAATATTTTCGAAAGAAGGGCTAAATATATCACGCAGTATCCCTACGGTTCTACCCGTTTCCTCATAAACGAGCGACGGAAGCTGAGCCTTTTGCAACTTCACTAACATATCTTCCCAACACCTTACCAACGTTTTAAGTTCGTTATTCAACTCTGCGACCCGTTTCCCTTCGGCAACAGTTCTGACAATCACACCGAAATTGCGGGGTTTAATACTTTGTATGAGCTGCCTAAGGCGCAATTTTTCCTCGTTCGATTTAATCTTTTGCGATACAGATACTTTATCTGAAAAAGGGATTAACACTAAAAAACGACCGGCAAAAGAAATCTCTGCCGTAAGGCGAGGTCCCTTAGACGAAATAGGTTCCTTAGCAATTTGAACCAACACTTCTTGACCCACCTTCAAAGCATCGTTAATCGTACCGTCTTTTTCAATATCGGGCAATAAATCAAATTTAGAAAGAGACAACACTCGTTTGCGATCGGCAAGCGACTGTTTAAGAAACTTTGCACTCGAATTATATTGTGTACCTAAATCGAGATAGTGCAGGAAAGCATCCTTTTCGTAACCTACATCAACAAATGCAGCATTAAGTCCCGGCATCAGCTTTTTGACCCGTCCCAAATAGATATCGCCCACAGAAAACGATATGTTCCGAGCCTCTTTCTGAAGCTCCACCAATCGATTATTCTCGAGCAATGCAATAGAAATCTCTTTGGGTTGTACGTCTACTACAAGTTCGCTGGACATAAATTGTTATTTAGATTACTGATATTCACGCAGCATGTCGGCCTTCTTAAAAAGAACAGGCATCCTGCCAAAAGAGTTTTTAATACTAACCATTTGTTATACAAAATGGTTTCGATAAAGCAGAAAGAACAAATCTAATGACTAAATCGCATTAAATTTGTTCTTCGTGTTCTGTCATTCATTGAGCCGACAGACATTATTTCTTCTTATGTCTGTTTTTTCTCAATCTTTTTTTGCGTTTGTGAGTAGCCATCTTATGGCCTTTTCTTTTTTTTCCACTCGGCATAACGGTATGCTTTTAAAGATTAATACTTATATTTATTGATTTTCTTATTTTACTTCACCCATAAAAGTTTTTGCAGGCTTAAATGCCGGAATGTTGTGGGCCGGAATTATTATCGTAGTATTTTTGGAAATATTGCGAGCCGTTTTCTGTGCTCTTTTCTTTACGATGAAACTACCAAAACCTCTCAGGTACACATTTTCACCTTTTGCCAAAGAGCCCTTTACACTCTCCATAAATTTTTCAACGGTTTCAAGAACAACAGCTTTTTCTATTCCTGTGTTTTTAGAAATTTCGTTTACAATGTCAGCCTTAGTCATTTTGCTATAAATTATAATATTTACGAATAATATTGTTTTTAATTTTTTGGACTGCAAATATATAGCTTTTTACCCATCTAAAAAAGCAAAAACACTTTTTTTTCTCAAATTAAAAGCCTCAATCCATACTGTTTTGCGAGTGCAAATATCGTACTTATTTTTTACTTTTCAGCAACTTATATTATTTTATTCTTATAGGAATGTTCCACTCACCGGTTTAAGACAGCAAGTAAAACCATTTACTCGATCGTTACATCTTAACGAATCTGAAAATAAACCACCTAAATAAAATAAAAAAAGACTCTTATATAAACAAATTTGTAACATTCCGATTTATTTTCGTATATTCGCCCTTGTAAATCTCTATTCTCACATGGAAATTATAATTATAGTACTTCTTATTTTATGTAACGGAGTACTTTCTATGTCTGAAATTGCACTGGTTTCAGCACGAAAAGTCAAATTAGAAAATAGTGCGAAAAAAGGTAGCAAAGCGGCATTATCAGCCTTAAAACTATCACAAGACCCCGACCGATTTCTTTCAACCGTACAGATAGGTATTACCCTCATCGGAATTTTAACGGGTCTTTACTCTGGCGAAGCCTTAGCCCAAAGCCTTGCAAAACTATTAGCTAAAAGTTCCTTATTAGCTCCTTATGCAGTAGGTTTGGCACAAGCCATCATTGTTATTATAGTTACATATTTAACCCTTATTATCGGCGAATTGGTTCCCAAACGTATCGGTATGATAGCCTCGGAACGAGTAGCAAAGATCGTATCGAGACCTATGTCGTGGTTATCGTATATTGCATCGCCTTTCGTGTGGATACTCACCAAAAGTACAGCCGGGGTATGCCGTTTCTTAGGGCTTTCATCTCAAAAAGAAGGAATCACCGAAGACGAAATAAAAGCTATCGTTCGAGAAGGTACAGAGGGAGGGTGTGTACAGGAGGTGGAACAAGACATTGTAGAACGAGTTTTTAACTTGGGAGATCGCAATATATCCTCTATCATGACCCACCGGAGCGATTTAATTTGTCTCGATGTGCAAGATGACAACACTACTCTGAAATCAAAGATTACCAGTGATCTTCATGCCGTATATCCGCTATGCGAAGACAGCCTCGATAATATTATCGGAATAGTTTCTTTAAAAGATTTATTCGGAAAGATCGATGATAAAAATTTCGATATCAGAGCCGTCGCCTCAACCCCTTATTTCCTGCCGGAAAATATGAGTGTATATACTGCGATGGAAAGGCTCCGCAATGAAAATCAACGCTATGGATTAGTAACCGACGAATTTGGGAGTATTGAAGGAATTGTGACGATAAGCGATATTTTGGGAGCTTTGGTCGGTTCTGTATCATCGAGACCTTCGGCAGATATTATTATCCGGGAAGATGGCTCTTGTCTCATCGACGGACAATGCTCTTTCTATGATTTTCTAGACCACTACGACATGACGGATCGTTATCAAGAATACAATTACAATACTCTGAGCGGGCTTATCCTCGAATTATTACAACACATTCCGACCGAAGGAGAAAAGATAGAATGGCTATGCTTCACTTTCGAAATCGTCGACATGGACGGAGCCCGCATCGATAAAGTTCTGGTTCAAAAAAATGAAACGGATAACATAACCTTGTAACATCGATCTCAATGACAAAGACCAAACTAAATATCGAATCTTGGAACCGGAAGGAACACTTCCGGTTCTTTTCTGCTTTTGACGATCCCTTTTTCGGAATAACTACAAACGTAGATTTTACTACTATATATCTCGAAGCCAAACATGATTCTCAATCTTTTTTCCTTTACTCGCTCCATCATATATTGACAAAAGCCAATGAAACAGACGAATTCAAATTAAGAATCGAGGGAGGGAATTCTGTCGTTAAATACGATACCATACACGTATCTCCGACAATAGGAAGAAAAGACGGAACATTCGGTTTCGCTTTTTTCGAATATATCCCCGATCGCAACGATTTCATTCAACAAGCAATTCAAGAGATAACAAGAGTAAAAAACAGTACAGGATTATCCTTTTCGAAAAATACAGGAAGAGAAGACGTTATCAGATACTCTTCTATTCCGTGGTTCTCCTTCTCCGAAATGAAACACGCTATTTCTTTCAAGAACGGAGATTCGGTCCCTCGCATATCGACAGGAAAACTCATCGACACAAATGGGAAAATGCTTCTTCCCATATCGATCTGTGCCCATCACGGACTCATGGACGGGAAACATATTGCCCAATTCTTAAATAAATTATCCGAACCATAAAGAATCTCTGCTCCCCATAAGTCTTCCAATCCTGTCTTGTTATGATATAGATATACTATTTGTACCGATGGCAGAGACAAACGAAACGAGGTATATCCCCGATGAATTTGTTTTTACCTTCGTTTGTATTATCTTTGCACCCCTAAAAGATTTAGTATAAAACAGGAGAGGATAAATATCCTCCGTGTGCTTGAACACCACGTAAAAAACAAGAATTATGAATCGTTCTTTTTCCCTGCCCTTTTTAATCATGGGCGTCGTCTTTTGTGTCTGCCTCATCTGCTCGAATTTACTCGAAGTAAAGATGATTTCGTTAGGAGGCATTACTGCGACCGCAGGTCTCATCGTTTTCCCCATCTCTTACATTATCAACGATTGTATCGCAGAGGTTTGGGGGTATCGAAAAGCCCGACTCATTATTTGGCTCGGATTCCTGATGAACTTAATGGCCGTCATCTTTATACAGATAGCGATTATATTACCATCGGCTCCATTTTGGGACGGACAGAAATCGTTCGAAACCGTATTTTCATCAACTCCCCGCATCTTATTAGCAAGTTTCATAGCTTTCCTTGTAGGCTCCTTTTTGAACGCCTATGTCATGAGTAAAATGAAAATATCGAGTAAGGGTAAACATTTTTCATTGCGAGCCATTACATCGACCGTAGTGGGCGAAAGTGCCGATTCGCTCTTGTTTTTTCCTATCGCATTCGGTGGAGTAGTCCCTGTAAACGAACTATTGATTCTCATTGTAACACAAGCCTGCCTTAAAACGGCCTATGAAATCGTCATATTGCCGGTAACGATAAGAGTCGTACGATTCGTAAAAAAGATAGACGGCAGCGATGTCTACGACCAGAAAGTTTCATACAACATATTCAAGATAAAAGAACTACAATAATCAACACGACTTATTATGAAATCAGATACATCACAACTGACCCTGCTGGGACATAAGACCGTGTATAAACAGGATTATGCACCCGAGGTCTTGGAAACATTTATAAACAAACACCCGGAAAACGATTACTGGGTGCGATTCAACTGCCCGGAGTTTACCAGTCTGTGCCCGATTACCGGACAACCCGATTTCGCTACCATACAAATCGACTACATTCCCGGAGAACACATGGTAGAAAGCAAGAGTCTGAAACTTTATTTATTCAGTTTCCGTAACCACGGCGCTTTTCATGAAGATTGCGTGAACATCATCATGAAAGACCTCGTTAAGCTCATGAATCCCAAATACATCGAAGTAACAGGCTTCTTCACGCCCCGCGGCGGTATCAGCATATATCCGTATTGTAATTACGGACAACCGGGTACAGAATACGAGCAAATGGCGAAACAGAGATTACAAAACCACCGTTAAACCGGCTCAGACTTCGGTGAACAATTTTCCTTGCCAAGTATCGCGTTCTTTCATTCGCTTCAACAAACGAGCCGTAAACTCATAGTTCTTTATCCCCCAATTCGGAGCGATAAGCAGTTCGGCCGGGGACTGAGAGACAAAACGTTCGATAGCGATGTGCGGAGACAATCGCTCGGCAAAATCGATTGCCAGATCGATATACTCATCGACATCGTACAAATGAAAATCATTCGGATTGCTTTTATATTCGGCAGCCATACGGGTATGGAGAATAAGCTGCAACTGATGCAACTTAATCGTGTCGAGCGGCAACCGGGACATCTTATCGGCATGAGATAAAATCATCTCCCGATTCTCTCCCGGCAATCCCAATATCATGTGAGCCCCCACTGCAATACCCATTTCAGCCGTACGACAAATAGCATCGACCGAAGCGGCAAAATCATGTCCCCGGTTAACCCTACGCAAAGTTTCGTCGCAAGTACTCTCCACGCCATACTCCACCAATACGAATGTATGTCGGGACAAATCCGCAAAATACTCCAACAGTCCGTCGGGCATACAATCGGGGCGAGTACCGACAATAATCCCCACGACACCGGGGTGAGACAACGCCTCCTCATACTTCTGCTTCAAAACAGCAAGCTCTCCATACGTATTCGTATAAGCCTGAAAATAGGCCAAATAGTGCATCTCAGGATATTTACGGGCAAAAAAAGCTATCCCCTCTTCCAACTGGGAAGTGATACTCTTCCCAGTATTGCAATAATCAGGACTGAACGTCTGATTGTTGCAATAAGTACAACCACCGACCCCAATACCCCCGTCCCGATTAGGGCAAGTAAACCCTGCATGTAACGATATTTTTTGGACTTTGCAATCGAAATGGAGATTCAAAAAATCGGAAAAATCCCGATACCGTTTTTCTCCCGTCACCATCAATGCCCAAATTGATTATAAAATTCGACTACTGCAATAATTCCTTTCTCATACATTTCGATCAGGAAATTTTCATTCGGCGAATGCGTGGCATCCGATTCTAATCCGAATCCCATTAAGACCGATTTCACACCCAAAACTTTTTCAAAAGTTGCTATAATAGGGATACTTCCTCCACGACGTACCGCCAATGGACGTTTTCCGAACGCCAGCTCATACCCCTTTTCCGCAGCCCGATAAGCCGGCAAATCGATAGGACATACATAGCTTTCACCCCCATGCATCGGGCTCACTTTCACCTTTACGCTGCGAGGAGCGACAGAGTATATGTAATCGATAAACATCTTGGATATTTCCTCATGATTCTGATGGGGAACCAACCGGCAAGAAACTTTGGCATAGGCTTTTGACGGCAACACCGTTTTTGCACCTTCTCCCGTGTACCCGCCCCAAATACCGCAAATATCGAACGTAGGACGAATGGCGGTACGCTCCAAAGGTGAATAACCGATCTCGCCCGAAAGAGCCTCCACATCGATCGCCGCTTTATATTTCTCTTCATCATAAGGCACAGCTCCCAACATGGCTCGTTCTTGCGCCGAAACAGTTTCTACTTTGTCGTAAAAATGCGGTAAAGTTATACAACCATTTTCATCTACGACACCGGCCAGCATTTTGCAAAGCTCGTTAATGGGATTAGCTACCGTTCCCCCGAAAATTCCCGAATGCAAATCCCGATTAGGACCAGTGACCTCTATCTCCCAATAAGCCAATCCTCGCAATCCGGTCGTGATAGACGGAGTATCCAAACCGACCATACTCGTGTCTGAGACCAGTATTACATCGCATTTCAACAAATCGAGGTGTTCCTTACAAAAAGCCTCCACTCCGGGAGAACCGATTTCCTCGCCACCCTCTATCAAAAATTTCACGTTACAGCGTAACAACCCCTCTTTGACCGCAATTTCAAAGGCTTTCAACTGGATAAACCCTTGCCCTTTGTCATCGTCGCCCCCCCGAGCCCACAGTTTCCCGTCTTTTACTACCGGCTCGAAAGGCTCGGTATGCCACAGTTCAAGCGGTTCGACAGGCATCACATCATAATGAGCATATACCAGTACCGTAGGGAAACTCCTATCAACTATCTTTTCGGCGAAAACCACAGGCGAGGCCGAGGTAGGCATCACTTCGGCTCTATCGGCTCCGGCTTCCAAAAGCAAATCCCTCCATCGTTCGGCACAAAGCTGCATGTCCTTTCTATGTTCAGGCAACGCACTGATAGAAGGAATACGAAGCAACGAAAATAACTCGTTGAAAAAACGCTCTCTATGACTGTCTATATACTTTTTTGTATCCATATTTTTTAATTTATAATTTATGACTTTGTGCCAACAAATAATAATCGAGAATAACCATTGCTGCCATAGCTTCCACCACAGGTACGGCACGGGGCAATACGCAAGGGTCATGACGTCCTTTTGCCCTCAACACGGTCGGGTTTCCTTGCGAATCGACTGTCTCTATATCTTTCAATAAAGTAGCGACCGGCTTGAACGCGACTCTGAAATAAATATCTTCTCCATTGGAAATTCCACCTTGAATCCCACCCGAATGATTGGTTCTCGCTACGATTTTGCCCTGTTGAGTTTCGAATACATCATTCATTTGAGAACCTCTATATCTCACCCCTCTAAAACCCATACCATATTCAAAGCCTTTTACAGCGTTTATGCTCAACATCGCACTACCCAATGCGGCATGCAGCTTGTCGAACACAGGCTCGCCCAACCCTGCCGGAACATGTCGAACGACACAGGTAACGACACCTCCCACTGTATCGCCTTCTGACTTTACTTTTCCGATATATTCCTCCATTCGTTTTGCCATATCCGCATCGGGACAACGTACCGGATTTTTCTCTATCTCGTCGAAGTCATATCGATTATAATCGCCGGACAAAGACAATTCCCCCACCTGCGAAGTATACGCCCAGACTTCTATGCCCAGCCGAGTTAAAACAAGTTTTGCAAGAGCTCCGGCGACACAGCGAGCTATCGTCTCGCGAGCCGAAGAACGACCACCTCCCCGATGATCCCGTACCCCGTATTTCTGGGTGTATGTATAATCGGCATGCGAAGGGCGGAACACCTCCCGCAAATTATCATAATCCGATGAGTGTTGATTCTCATTATACACAAGAAAACCGATAGGCGTACCGGTTGTTTTCCCTTCGAAAATCCCGGAGAGGAATTCTACCCGATCGTTTTCTTTACGAGAGGTGACAATCGACGATTGCCCGGGACGACGCCTGTTTAACTCTCGCTGTATATACTCCATATCCAAAGGAATACCGGCAGGCATACCGTCTACCACCCCACCGATCGCCCTACCATGAGACTCTCCAAATGAAGTAAGCGTAAAGAGATTTCCGAACGTGTTCATCTCGATTATTGTATTAGTTAATTAAACAAAGATAGTACAAACTAAAAGCAAAAACAATACTCGCATGAATTATACCGGTCATTCTATAACTTATAATACAAATATTTATCTTCCATATAGAACCTTAATCCTATTGTTACAAATATAGATAAGAGAACTTAAAAGCGAACGGCTCCATTTTTCGACGATAGTACATTTTCCATAACATCGAACATAATAATCTCAAATACTGTTATTTATTTTCAAAGGAGCCATATACTCCTTTCCTCAAAAAATAATATAAACAAATATCATATCGATTTTTTCCTTATTTTTGTAAATCAATTTCTAAAACTAAAAAAATGAAGAGCATTAAAATTATGTCTTGTATATTGGCTGCCGGCATGCTATTTACAAGCTGTAACATGTCAAATACCGGAAAAGGAGCCCTTATCGGGGGAGGTAGCGGGGCCGCTGTCGGCGCCGGATTAGGTGCGATTTTCGGAAAAGGCAAAGGAGCTGCTATCGGTGCTGCCGTGGGTGCTGCCGTAGGAACAACGGCAGGAGCCCTTATCGGAAAGAAAATGGACAAAGCGGCCGAACAAGCCAAACAGGTAGAAGGTGCACAAGTCGAGCAAGTTACCGACAACAATGGATTACAAGCTGTAAAAGTGACATTCGACTCGGGAATCCTTTTCTCGACAAGCAGTTCAAACCTCAGTTCATCGGCTAAATCGTCTTTAAGTAAATTCGCTAACGACGTACTGAACCAAAATCGTGATATGGACGTCACTATCTACGGATATACAGATAATCAGGGCTGGAAAAACTCGACAGCAGAACAAAGTTACCAGAAAAATCTGAACTTATCTCAGGAGCGAGCTCAAAGTGTAGCAAGCTATCTGCTGGCATGCGGAGTTTCCACGAACCAGATCAAATCTGTGCAAGGTATGGGCGAAGCCAATCCCATAGCCGACAACTCCACGGCAGCAGGCCGACAAGAAAATCGTCGTGTAGAAATCTATTTGTATGCAAGCCAACAAATGATTCAACAAGCCGAAGCCGGAACCCTTTAAGGAATAACACCATCATAAATCCACTGACAGGTATATTCTGTCAGTGGATTTATAAAATATGAGTCCAACAACTATTTATGTCATTCGATTGTATATACGATATAAAATCAGAATGAGTTTCTCCAAACATTAATTTGACACTAAAAAAGATCCGAATAATGAAAACCGTTTATTTATTTCTCGCAACAGGATTTGAAGAAATAGAAGCTCTCACGATCGTAGATATGTTACGACGAGCCGAAATCGATATTACAACCGTTTCCATATCGCGAAATCTTCAAGTTGAAGGAGCTCATGGAATAACTGTTACAGCCGATTGTACATGGGTGGAACTATCGACCGAAGATGCAGACTGGTTAATTTTACCCGGAGGAATGCCGGGAACAAAACACTTGGGAGAATGCAAACCGTTGGTTTCTTTATTGCAACGCCAAGCCGCTGCCAACAAGAACATCGCTGCCATTTGTGCCGCTCCGTCGGTTCTGGGCCAGGCAGGATTGCTTAACGGATATAAAGCTACCTGTTATCCCGGATTTGAGCAATTCCTCACTGGTGCAACTGTAACAGGCGACAACGTGACTGTCGACCGAAACATTACCACAGGAAAAGGTCCGGGAGCCGCCATATCGTTCGCCACAGCCATCATCACCCAAATTGCCGGGGAAGAAAAAGCCCGTGAGGTCACGAGCGGCATGTTATTGTAAATCTTCAAAACCATACAGATAAAAAATAGCCCCGGCATTGTCGGGGCTATTTTTGTCATATTACAAATTCAACTATCGAATTATCCCACAATAGACGAAACCATCTTATCCAACGCTTCGGTCAATTTGTCGGCATTCTTTCCGCCGGCTTGTGCGAAATAGGGTTGCCCGCCTCCGCCACCTTGTATCAACTTAGCAGCATCCCGAACAATCGCAGAAGCATTCTTCCCATCGGCAACCAAGTCATCGCTTAGCATAACCGTCAATAGAGGTTTATCTTTATCCCGGGTCGCGGCGACAAAAGCCAATCCTTTGGAGACTTCACCCCGAAGTAAAAAGGCGATTCCCTTAACCATATCGGACGGCATCGGACCGATGAAACGAATAAGTTTCACGCCGTCTATACTCTCGGCCGATTTAACCATACGATCTTTCAAGACAATCATTTTCTCCTTAACATATTCCTCGGCCTGTTTCCTCAATTCGGCATTTTCATCGATGGCTTTATGAATCGCTTGTAACAAATTGGGAGCATTATTAAACAAGATTCCTATCTCTTTCAACGAATCTTGCAAGGCGTTCATCGTTTCCTCCACCCGAGCTCCTGTTATAGCCTCGATACGACGGATTCCCGCAGCAATCGAACTCTCAGTTATAATTTTTATCATACCGATATTTCCGGTATTGGATACATGAGTACCACCGCACAACTCGACAGAGGATCCAAAACGAATCACCCGGACTTCTTCTCCATACTTTTCACCAAATAGAGCCATCGCTCCCATAGCCTTAGCCTCGGCGATAGGAACATTACGATGTTCATCTAACGGGATAGCTTCACGCACTTTTCGATTGGCTATCATCTCGACTTTTCTCAACTCTTCGTCTGTGACTTTTTGAAAATGAGAAAAATCAAAGCGCAACGATTGCGGAGAAACATAAGAACCTTTTTGTTCTACATGAGTTCCTAAAACTTCACGCAGAGCTTCGTGCAAAAGATGAGTCGCCGTGTGATTACATGCAGTCGCCCGACGTGCCTCTTTATCGATAACGGCATGAAATGTAGCGGTCACATCTTCGGGTAATCGCTCGGCTATATGAATACTCAAATTATTTTCCCGCTTGGTCTGTAATATCTCCACGATATCATTTCCAGAAATCAACTTTCCTGTATCGCCTACCTGACCACCCATTTCGGCATAGAAAGGGGTTCTGTCCAAAACAATCTGATAAAACTCGCGAGCTTTTTGTTTTACCTTACGATAGCGCAATATCTCGGCGTCGCACTCGGTCATATCGTATCCCACGAATTCGGGCTCACCCTCTTTCAATACAACCCAGTCGCCCGTTTCTACGGCAGCCGCATTACGAGCCCGTTCCTTTTGTTGTTGCATTTGGGCGTTGAACTCGTCGATATCCACTCCTAACCCTTTTTCTTTCAATATCAACTCGGTCAAATCAAGAGGGAAACCATAAGTGTCGTACAACACGAAAGCATCCCGCCCGCTAATCTCGCTCTTACCAGCAGCCTTTGTATCGGCAGTTACTTTATCGAGCAACTTAATACCGGTTTCGAGAGTACGCAAGAAAGCATCTTCCTCCTCTTTAATTACTTTTCCGATAAGGACCTTTTGAGCCTTCAATTCAGGATAGGCATCTCCCATCGTTTCAATAAGAATGTCCAATAATTTATAAAGGAAAGCCTGCTTCTGACCCAAGAATGTATACCCGTAACGTACAGCCCGACGTAAAATACGACGAATTACATAACCGGCTTTCGCATTCGATGGCAACTGCCCGTCGGTAATAGAAAATGCAATCGTACGTATGTGGTCTGCAATGACACGCATAGCAATATCGACCTTAGGATCGTCGCCATATTTCTTACCGCAAAGACGCCCGATTTCCCCGATAATCGGTTGGAATACATCGGTGTCATAATTAGACGTCTTTCCTTGCAACGCCATACAAAGCCGTTCGAATCCCATACCGGTATCGATTACCCGAGCAGGAAGAGGTTCGAGCGAACCATCGGCTTTACGGTTATATTGCATAAACACAAGGTTCCATATCTCTATCACTTGCGGGTGACTCTGGTTAACCAATTTCAATCCATCGACTTCGGCTCTCTCGGCATCACTCCGCAAATCGATGTGAATCTCAGAACAGGGTCCACAAGGTCCCGTATCTCCCATTTCCCAAAAATTATCATGTCGATTTCCGTTAATTATATGATCTTTGGGCAAATGCGCTTCCCAATACGAGGCAGCCTCGTTATCTCTCTCCAAACCTTCGGACGCATATCCTTCGAATACGGTAGCGTATAATCGGGCCGGATCTATTTTCAATACGTCGACCAAATATTCCCAAGACCAATCGATCGCTTCTTTCTTAAAATAGTCCCCGAACGACCAGTTACCGAGCATCTCGAACATGGTGTGATGATAGGTATCCAGTCCCACCTCTTCCAAATCGTTGTGCTTACCGCTCACTCTCAAACATTTTTGTGAATCCGCGACCCGCTTATATTTTGCCGGAACATTTCCCAAGATAATATCTTTAAACTGGTTCATTCCCGCATTGGTAAACATCAACGTAGGGTCATCTTTAATCACCATCGGAGCCGAAGGCACGATCTGATGGCCTCGTTCTCTGAAAAAATCCTTAAAAGATTCACGAATCTCTTTTGCTGTCAGCATAACAATTTAATTATATTAAGTTCCACGGCTTTCTTTTTCGTTATCGAAATAGAAATCGCCAATACGGTATATTAATATTACCAAAAACAATTTGCAAAAATAGCCCAAATTATTATTTTTGTACCCATGTGCAGATAAAAAAATGCTTAGAAACATATTTTTTTACGGTCTATAAAAGCTTTTGCCAATAAGAATGAGCCGACAAATAATCAATGAGTAAAAAAATATTCTACATATACAATCCTAAAACACTGACATACGAACGGGTATATCCTTCACTTCGCCAGCGCATCATCGTTGTTTTACGCCATTTGTTCGTCGGTAGCATACTAAGTATAGGGGTCATCGTCGCATTTTATTTTTGGTTCGGTTCGCCCAAAGAAGAGCTTCTGAAAATGGAAAACGAGCAAATGCAGACACAATATAAAGTGCTTTCCAAACGAGTCGATGCAGCGCTGGAAGTTCTGAATGATTTACAACAACGAGACGACAACATGTATCGGGTCATTCTGCAAGCCGAGCCTGTAAACGACGAAATCAGGAATAACGGAATATACAATCCCAGCCGGTACGAGAATCTGTTGCAAATGAGCGATGCAGAGCTGGTTGTTTCCACCAGTCAAAAAGTAGACAACCTTGCGAGGCAAGTATATGTACAATGCAATTCCATGAACGAACTCGTCAAACTGGCACAAGGCCAAGAGGAGCGCATAAAACACATTCCGGCCATACAACCCGTTTCTAACAAAGATTTGAAACGAACAGCATCGGGATATGGTTATCGAATAGATCCGATCTACAAGACCACAAAATTCCATCAGGGAATGGACTTTTCTGCCAATGTGGGAACCCCTGTTTACGTAACCGGGAACGGCCGTGTCGTTGAAACCGGCTGGCAACAAGGATTTGGGAACACGGTAGTCATCGATCACGGATATGATTATAAAACCCGATATGCTCACCTCAGTAAAATATTAGTCCGTAAAGGACAAGAAGTCATACGAGGAGAAGAAATAGCCGAAGTAGGCAATACGGGGAAATCCACAGGGCCGCATTTACATTACGAAGTTCTATACAAAGGGAAAGCACAGAATCCTATCAATTACTATTTCTTCGACCTTTCACCCGAAGATTACGACCGCATGACTCAACTTGCCGAAAATCAAGGGCGTGTAATGGATTAAAAACAAATCGTATGAAAGAACCTGTAACAAATAAACAAAAACTATATTACACGATCGGTGAGGTATCGGACATGTTCAATGTAAACCAATCCTTACTCCGATATTGGGAAACAGAGTTTAAAACAATCAATCCTAAACGATCCCCCAAAGGGACTCGTTATTATTCCCAAAAAGATATCGAAGAAATAAAGCTCATTCACTATTTGCTGAAAGAAAGAAAGCTGAAAATAGAAGGAGCGAAACAAGTGTTGAAACACAAAAGAGAAAGTACCGTTCGGTCCCAACAAGTAGTGGAACGACTGAAATCACTGCGTTCCGAACTAATTGCCATTATGGAAGAACTGGAATAGCTTGGCTATTAAGAAGGAAGATATTGACAATTTCAAGAAAGTTTCTTACACTTCTTAAACAAATATGGTGCACTATTCACACCGAGGATAAGCCCCAGAATAGCCCCGCAACCATTGGCGAGAAAATCATACCAGTCCGCGCTTCGCCCCATAGACATAGCACCCTGCAACAACTCCATCAAGCCACCCCACACAATAGCCCCGCACACGAGCAAAATCAACTTGGGAGCGGTAAACTTCGATACCCGATATATATCGAAACAGCCTATCCAAACAAGCCCCAAATACATACAACCGTGCACCAGCTTATCGGCTCCTTCGAATAAATAAAACTCCTGACTATGTACCGGATTCTTAGCCAGAGACAAATATGTAATTACAACCAATACTATAATCGTAGGGACAAACGCCAAAAATCTAAAAGGCCTCATATCTATTCACGTAATCTTTACAACAAACAAAAAGGTACAATTATCTCCTTTTTACAGAAATACTTGCTTTTGCAATCCTTTGACAAAGATAAAGTAAGCCAAGAATAAAAACAAATCACCCGATTTCTGCCAAGAATCAATCTACCTGTACCTCCTGTCACAAAGGCCGCATTTTCATTTACGACAAAACCAAATCCATTTGTATTTGGTTATATAATCTATCATTCATTTTTTACAAAAAGGATTACACTTTTATAGAAAAAGGGCTCTATTCCCTTTTTATTAAGCTACTATATGAACAAATAAATTAAAATTTTATACTTTTGTAATTATATCTTGAACTAAAAATGGGAGAACGGGCAAAATTCGCGACCAAGTTAGGAGTAATAGCCACCACGGTAGGATCGGCGGTAGGATTAGGAAATATTTGGAGATTCCCTTATGAAGCCGGAATGAACGGAGGGGGAGCATTCTTAATGATTTACATTCTATGTGTTCTTATATTAGGTGTGCCGGTTATGTGTGCCGAATTCATTATTGGAAGAAAATCCAAATCCGACACGGTAGACGCATTCAAAAAATTAATCCCCGGCAGTCGATGGTACTACATCGGATATATCGGAATATTGGCCTCGATTCTTATTTTAGGATATTATATGGTCATATCGGGTTGGACGCTCGAATATCTTTTTCAAGCAGCCTGTAACAATCTGACCGGAAAAACGGCAGCAGAATTCAAAGCTGAACAAAACGCATTTATCCAGAACGATTTTCGGCCGTTACTATGGATATACATTTTTCTCTTTATCAACTATATCATCATATCTAAGGGTGTACAGAAAGGAATCGAAAAAATGTCCAACATATTGATGCCTATACTGTTCATTATTCTCATCGTTTTTTGTATACGGTCGTTAACACTACCCGAAGCCAACGAAGGACTGAAATTTTTCCTACACCCCGATTTTTCGAAAATCACACCCCAAGTCATCGTACGGGCAATGGGGCAAGCATTCTTCTCTTTAAGTTTAGGTATGGGTATCCTCATCACCTATTCCTCCTACTTCAATAATAAAACTCATCTGATAAAAACAGCCAGCACGGTAGCGATACTCGACACAACCGTTGCTATTTTGGCCGGAGTAATTATATTCCCGGCTGTTTTCTCTTATGGTGTGGATCCTGTCGCCGGTCCCGACCTTGTATTTGTCACCCTCCCCAATGTATTCAATCAAATGCCGGTATCTGCGTTATGGTCTGCATTGTTTTTCTTACTCCTCACTGTGGCAGCTCTTACTTCCACCGTTTCTCTTTTCGAAGTTGCAGTTGCATTTTTTATCAACCACATGCATCTGTCAAGGAAAAAGGCAACCCGGACAATGATGGTCATTGTTGCCATATTAAGCACTATCTGCTCTCTTTCTATCGGTTCATGGAGCCATATACGCATTTTTGAGAAAACCATATTCGATGCCTGTGATTACTTCTCAGCTATCATCTTGCTGCCAGTAGGCGGACTGTTGATAAGTATTTTCATCGGGTGGATACTGAAACGAAATATCTCCCGGGAGGAATTGACTAACCGAAATAAATTGCACGAGCCACTATTCAACGCAATCTTTTTCTGTATCAAATACATAGCTCCAATCATCATCATTTTAATCTTTTTATCAGGATTTGGTATTATCTGATGGCACTTAAAAACGATTCTTTTTTCTCATTATCGAAAAGCGAACGCAGAGCGACTCTGTTATTGATTATCATTCTGTTAATCCTCACAGGAGCTCGCATTGCGCAATACTACTATCATTCACGAGAAAAGGTTGAAGTTACAATGGAATACGAATCATTTCAATCCGAACTGGAAGAATTCAATCGTTCTTTGAACCATCAAAACGAAAAAGCAAAAAATGCCGAACGGCAATCATCTAAAAGTTCCCGTCCTCCTAAAAGTTTAAAACCAGTTCCCCGGGAAGAATAGTGCCAAAGAAGTTTTTTTAAATCCATACCTTACTATTCAACAAAAAGAATTATCTTCGCTTAACATAACAGCAGGCCGGTATGCAATGCCTCTATCGGCAGGTCTTGTTATATGATTTCAAAACGTACAGCACTATGTTCCAGTGGATACAAAAAGAACCGTTGTCTTTGAATCTTGGTGGAGAATTGGTTTCCCTATCGAGACCATTAATCATGGGAATACTCAATATCACCCCCGACTCTTTTTACCCCGGAAGCCGTACTACGGAAGAAGAACAAATCGCCGAGCGACTGCATAAAATGGTGAATGAAGGCGCCGACATCATAGACATAGGAGCCTACTCCTCGCGATCTAATGCCGATGACATCTCACCCGACGAAGAGATGAAACGACTTTCGAAGGGACTCGATATTATCCGCAAACTATATCCCGATGCACGAGTTTCGGTCGATACATTTCGTGCCGATATAGCCGCTCGCTGTGTCCGGGAATACGGAGTACAGATGATCAACGACATATCGGGGGGAGAACTCGATTCTCAAATGTTCGAAACCATAGCCGAATTGAAAGTCGCCTATATTTTGATGCACATGAAAGGGACGCCCCAAACCATGATGCAACAAATCCGATACGAGCATATCATTCCCGAAATGCTTTACTATTTCTCAGAACGTATCGCCCGACTCGAAAGCCTCGGTGTCAACGATATCATTATCGATCCGGGATTCGGATTCAGCAAATCGGTCGACGACAACTACTTGCTCATGAACCGACTCGACGAATTTACCCGTATAGGCTACCCCTTATTGGTGGGAATATCTCGTAAATCAATGATATATAAATACTTTGGATACACTCCCGAAGAAAGTCTAAACGGAACTACAATCTTAAACACGCTGGCTTTATTAGGAGGAGTCGACATTTTGAGAGTACATGACGTAAAAGAAGCTGTGGAAGCGGTAAAAATAGTTTCAAAAACCATACAATCCGTAAAATAAAATGTTTTCATTCGGCATAAAAGATATTATCGACATACTCATCGTAGCCCTGCTTCTGTACACTCTTTACAAAATGATGAAAGAGTCGGGAACAATAAGCATATTCACCGGCGTATTAGCATTCGTGGGAGTATGGATCGTTGTAACGCAAATTCTCGACATGCGTCTCATCGGGTCTATCATGGACAAATTTATGAGTGTAGGTCTCCTTATACTCGTTATTTTGTTTCAAGATGAAATCAAGCGCTTTCTCGTACAACTCGGGTCGCACAAACGATGGAGATTCTTTTTCAATTTCTTCCTTAAACACAAAGATACCGGAGAAAAGCCCTATATCATGCCCATCGTACATGCCTGTATGAATATGTCCAAGACAAAAACCGGAGCCCTGATAGTCATCGAGCAAGGAGTTTCACTCGATAATTACAAAAATACCGGCGACACGATCAACGCAAATGTAAATGCAAGGCTCATCGAGAATATATTTTTCAAAAATAGTCCTTTACACGACGGAGCCATGATTATCGCCGATGATCGAATAGCCTCGGCAGCTTGCATATTACCGGTCTCGCACAATACGAGAATACCCAAATCGATGGGGCTAAGACATCGGTCGGCATTAGGTATAACCGAAGTAACCGATGCCCTTGCCGTCGTCGTATCGGAAGAAACGGGAAATATCTCTTTGGCTCACAATGGAAAAATAACGACCAAAATCTCAGGGAAGGACCTCGAACGTATGCTGGCACAAGAATCTATTGATTGACTCAAAACATCTGAATCGAAACAAAATCGCTCCACGGAAATCGTTCAGCATAAATCACGCGAGAACAGCTCGGGACATGAAGAATCACTTCCGACAGAATGGACGGATTAAAACCATCGGCCACCGCAGGAGGTATCGGAGCCTCGATATAAATATCTTTCAACCGGAGACAGCCTGTAAAAAGATGATCGCCGATACACGTCACCTCCTTACCGAAAACCACAGTCATAAGAGTCTTGATTTTACCGAAAGAAAAATTTTCAAATTTCAAATTCCTCCCCACATAAAGTTTTTCCAAAGGACAATTATAAAACAAATTATCTCCCACCTGCAAAGGTTTATTCCCATCGACAAATATCGCCTCTTTCAAAGAAATACAACTCCTGAATGCGTACACTCCTATCGTGTTCACATCACACCCTATCGACACCACCCCCAAAGACTCACATCTATAAAAAGCCAATTCACCTATATCCCGAACTTTATCCGGTATAACAACCGACGACAAATTATAACAACACCCGAATGCTCCTTCTCCGATAGACAATAGATTATCGGGGATTATCACTCTTGTCAATCGGGCACATTTATAAAAAGTATAATCTCCTATCTTATTATCCGAGGCACTATAATTTCCATAATAGGTATTTCCCCCATTTACAATATTTACCCCCGACAAATCCAAAACGGACAAACAACCGCCTGTCTCCTTTCCGTTTGCATCACACCCGCTCATCTCGCGAATGTATCTTAGGTCCGTGCCATTTAATTCCCCTATCAGTGTAAGCTCTACGATTCTGTATTTCAAATGAGACGCTATCAACGACGGTAGTGTACCAGCTTCATTCACACGAATAACCATACTCTTGTTACTGGGCCTTAATCTTCCGATCAACGCCCTTAACGACCACATAACACATTTCAAATTTTTCATAAATGCAATAAACTCTATAAAAGAACAATTCCCCCAACAATTAAAAATATAAGAAATCGTTTGTCCACCCAATAGAATACAAACTCAGTATGACAACAACATTATACGCAACCCAAACGTAAATTCGACTCCGTCAAAAAAACTTTATTCCCTCTTTATAAATAAAACTAAATACTTCAACACAACACGATCGCTATACTTCAAAGTAATTTTTGTATAGCGTCACAAATATTGGAAATGGCGAGTGCAGAGACAAACGAAAATCTTATCTCCAACTTGACTATGCCGAACCATATCCTATATTCGTATCTGCAAATATAATAAAATCTGTTATAACAGATATGAATCCTATTTGTAATACACAATTTTATATATATTATATAGATTCAGTCGATAATTGATGGTGATTTTCCTTGTATATCCTAACCCCTCTCCTATATCGCTAACGCAACACAGGGGAGAAGGGTAAATACAATCCCATTCCATTCGCTAAAATAATGAGACAGAAGGGCACTAAAACTCCTCCTTTGCCTTGTTCCGTAGCATTACGGGGTATTTCAGTTTTCATCACTATCGGAAATTAAAAACTCCTCCCTGCTGTGTCCCGTAGCCTTACGGGGTGTTTGGCAACGCTAAATATAGGGGAGGTGGCACGTAGTGACGGAGGGGTTAACCCTTACAGTCAAAAAAACTTATGAAATCTTTTTAACCCCTCTCCTCAGAAACGGGTGTTTCTTCGGTATCTCTCCTGTATCGCAACACAGGGGAGAAGGGGTGAATACAATCCCATTCAATTCGCTAAATTAATGTGGCAGAAAATAGAGCTGTCCCTACTTTCTACTTCCCCATTATATATCGACTAAACAAAAACATTTCTTGAATTTATTTAAAACAGTTGAGGCGTAGAGTATTTTCTACGCCTCAATACCCTATTTATATTGTAACTATTTTATCGATTAGCTCGCTTACGCTCCGTCTCATCTAAGATAATTTTACGTAAACGCAAATGATGAGGAGTCACCTCCACATATTCGTCTTCTTTTATATATTCGAGAGCTTCTTCCAAACTGAATATAACCGGTGGAACGATACGAGCCTTATCGTCTGCACCAGAAGCTCGCATATTCGTCAGTTTCTTCGACTTGGTAACATTCACCACTATATCGTTATCCTTAGCATTTTCCCCAACAACCTGTCCGGCATAAACTTCTTCCTGAGGGAAAATAAAGAACCGACCTCTATCTTGCAACTTATCGATAGCATAGGCATAGGCCGTACCCGCTTCCATCGCAATTAACGAGCCGTTTGTACGGCGGTCTATATCGCCTTTCCAGGGCTGATATTCCAAAAAGCGGTGAGCCATAATAGCTTCTCCCGCCGAAGCGGTCAGCACGTTGGTTCGCAATCCGATAATACCACGCGAAGGAATATGGAACTCGATGTGTATGCGATCGTTCTGCGTAGTCATCGATACCATCTCTCCTTTCCGGCGTGTAACCATATCGATAATCTTGCTGGCATATTCCTCTGGAAGATTGATTGTCAACAACTCCACCGGCTCACATTTCTGCCCGTCAATTTCCTTAATAATTACCTGAGGCTGTCCTACTTGCAACTCATATCCTTCACGTCGCATAGTTTCTATCAAGACCGACAAATGTAACACTCCACGTCCATAAACAGTCCACGCATCATCGGTATCGCCCCGCTCCACACGCAAAGCCAGATTTTTATCCAACTCTCTTGTCAAACGATCGGCTATATGCCTCGAAGTCACATATTTTCCATCTTTACCGAAAAAAGGAGAATCATTAATTGTAAACAACATAGACATGGTAGGCTCATCGATAGCGATTCTCGGTAAAGCCTCCGGTTCGACGACATCGGCTATGGTATCGCCAATTTCGAAATTTTCGATACCAATGAGTGCACAAATATCCCCCGAACCTACCGACTGAACTTTGGCACGTCCCATACCCTCGAAAACATCGAGCTCTTTAATCCGCTGTTTAACGACCGATCCGTCTTTCTTACACAAGGCCACGTCCATACCCTCTTTCAGCTCACCGCGATGAACACGGCCGACAGCAATACGTCCCACATAAGGAGAATAATCGAGCGAAGTAATCAACATCTGGGGTGTACCTTCGAGATACTGCGGTTCGGGTATATACTCGATAATCGCATCGAGCAAAGCGGTTATATTGTCGGTCGGTTTCCTCCAATCTGTCGAAAACCAACCCTGTTTGGCCGAACCGTATATCGTGGGGAAATCAAGTTGTTCTTCGGTTGCATCGAGACTAAACATAAGGTCGAGAACCATCTCTTGGACTTCGTCCGGGCGGCAATTAGGTTTATCCACTTTATTGATGACCACAACCGGTTTCAATCCCATTTCAATAGCCTTCTGCAAAACGAAACGAGTCTGAGGCATAGGGCCCTCGAAGGCATCGACTAACAGCAAACAGCCGTCGGCCATGTTGAGTACACGCTCTACCTCCCCACCGAAATCGGCGTGCCCCGGAGTATCGATAACATTGATCTTGTAATCCTTATAACGGATAGAAACATTCTTCGAAAGAATCGTAATTCCTCGCTCCCTTTCCAAATCGTTATTATCCAATATCAACTCCCCGGAATTCTGGTTCTCGCGAAAGAGATGCCCGGCCAATAACATTTTATCCACCAACGTAGTTTTACCGTGGTCGACGTGAGCGATAATCGCAATGTTTCTGATTTTTTGCATATAACCTATTTTAACCGCGCAAAGTTACTACATTTTTTTAAAATGATATATCACTTTCCCTCATTTAGTATTTAGAAGACTTTGCGAGCGTACGGAACAAGCTATAACAACGATGACTTTCTATCTTTGATTTTTAAATAAACATATCTCAAACCTGGCAACAACGGCTTCATAACAGTACTCGCCATTAAAAACAGCTGGGGATATCTCCCGATAAATGAAACCAACTTGTCTTTACAAGGTAACATCGGTTGATAAGTTACTAATAATTCTTTTCTATCTTTATATGACAAACGCCACCAATAACGAAGAATATTCATTTTATACATAAAAAAGTGATGTCTCATAATACAATTGGAAACATCTTTATCTTGTTCTTTATAAGCTATTTCCTTAATTCTATCACTTTGTTCGAAAAAGTTTACAATCTTATTCTTTTCACATCTAATTTTTGTTGTCTGAGAATCATACATAATATAATTATATACAACAATTGCAGCATATTGAATTCGATTCGCTATTCTTATACAATTAATAATATAGTCTGCATCTTCGAATCTAACATTTTCTCGAAATAATATGTTATTTTCTAACAAAAACAACCGACGATATGCACAAAGCCATGAGCTCCACGGAATTGAATTCCTTTTGATAAAATCGTGTCCCGACATTACATCTTGACTATCAAATTCCTCAATTATATTCTTTGTAGAACCATTACGTTCTACAAGGGCATAATCAAACTTCAAAATATCCAAATCTTTATTTTTTTCTATAACATTCCTAAGTAAAGGCAATGCGTTCGACTCAAAAGTATCATCTGCATCAATATACAAAATATAATCACCCTTAGCAACTTTTACACCTGTATTGCGAGCGCTTCCCTGTCGTCGATTTGTTTCATGATTAATCAATCGTATATTTTGATGAAATTTCCCATATTCCGAAATAACCTGTGCCGTATTATCTGTTGAACAGTCATTGACACAAATCACTTCAAAATCATCGTCCCCCAGTCCCTGCCGATAAATGCTGTCCAAACAATTTTTTATATACTGTTCCCCATTATAGACCGGAATAATAATAGAAAAAAACACACCCATAACAAAGCATTTTTAGTATGGGCAAAAGAACAAAACAGGATTAAATATTTTTAAAATAATATATCGCTGCGATCGCTACGAATTTGTAGACTTTTTAGCTACACCCTTATCGAAAGACTGGGTATATTCCGAAAAAAAATCGTAACCTAAAATACAAGAGATACGATATAACATCGATGAATCGATACTCGATTTTTGAAAAATTTTATACACATTGGTTCTATCGCAATGTAAGGCGGTGGCAAACCAAGTAACTGTACGACCTTGTTCGCGCAACTTTTTTTCTATGAGAGAACCGATGTGTATCATCGTATCGACATCGTGCGACTCCCCTACACGAGCTAAACAAACACAAAAAAGGCGTGAGAATCACACTCCTGCCTATCTCGGTGTCAGGCTCTCGCATCGCCCTTCTATAGAGATAAGCAACGCTGAAAGCCCACGCCGATATGCATATACGGCATGCGATAAATCGGCACGCCCTACTATATAACATATCCCGTAGACGTTCGGTTGCCTTCATCTTTGTATAGAAGTTCAAATTTGCGAGATTCGACACTCCAAAGACAAACGCTTGTAAACGCCTTTCCTAATAAAAAACTCCACCCCTCCATCTGGTTTGAAAACAAACAAGACCTATCCCGAAACCGGGGTATTCAGCGTGAAGTTTTGCAAATATACGCAATCGACCCGTTTTTTACAACTCATCAAATCTTCTTTTAAAAGAGATATTTTTTTTGTAAACTCAAAAACAAATGCTTACCTTTGTGCGCTCAATAATTTATTAACAACAAAACTCAAAGAAATGTATTTAGATTCTGAGAAAAAGAAAGAGATCTTTGAGAAATACGGAAAGTCCAATACTGATACTGGCTCACCCGAAGCTCAGATTGCATTATTTTCCTACCGTATTGCTCATTTGACTGAACATTTGAAGTCAAATCATAAAGATCATAGCACTGAACGAGCTCTTAAAATGTTGGTTGGTAAACGTCGTCGTTTGCTCGACTACCTCATCAAAGTCGACATCAACCGCTACCGTGCCATCATTGCACAAAAAGAGTTGGGTATCAGAAAGTAATTTTTCGCTACACAGCAACAAAAAAGCGATTCGTATTTTCCGAATCGCTTTTTTTGTTACCTCACATCGACGGTAAACCCTATTCGCGGTTCAGTCGATCATTCGTGGGGATATCGGCTCAATAGAAAATCAGAGGGGATTATCTTTTTATATCTCTACCCCCTCTCCCATACCGCTAACGCAACACAGGGGAAAAGTGCACAATGTATCCTTATACCGAAACTGAAACGCCACTTTCAATCCTCTCCCCCTGTGTTTCCATAAGGAAATATAGGGGGAGTGCCCGTAGGGCGAGGGGGTTAAACAACAGTCGAGCGAAGATGCAAAAAAATTATACACACCGCCCCTCCCCGAATCGCAAACGAGTTACTAATAAACACAACAAAGCTGCGGTTTTAAAGAATAATATTCTTTAAAACCGCAGCTATAAATCCCCTCCGCCTATATTCTTTCCAAAACCGTTTGAATAAGATCCGATACGGCTGTTTTATAATTAGGATTAGCATGATGTGCTACCCTATTAGCAATGATACTGCACACAGTCATTGCCTTGTGCCCCATAAGTTTAGCTAAACCTGCCAATGCCGAGCTTTCCATTTCATAATTAGTCACGACCTGCGAACCGTATTTGAAAGCCTCTATTTTCTTGTTCAGTTCAGGGTCGGCCAAAGGAATTCTCAATTCCCTGCCTTGTGGCCCATAGAAACCATTGGCAGAGATCGTGACACCTCGCACCATATCGTCACCGCCGATACGAGCGACCAATTCCGAATCGGCATCTACTACATAAGGAGCAGCCCATAAAGGATTCCACTTCACTAACTCACAAAAAGCTCTTTCAAAATCAAGGTCACAGACCCTATCCCGACCGGCATAAAAATTAAGCACACCATCGAAACCGATAGATTTCTCGGCTATTACAGGGGTCCCGATTGGTACATGAGGCTGTAATCCTCCCGAAGTACCTACCCTCACCAGAGTCAACTGTCGAAATTGAGGTTTCTCATATCGAGTGGAAAAATCGATATTTGCCAAAGCATCGAGTTCATTCACTACGATATCGATATTATCGGTTCCGATACCATGCGACAAACACATCACCGATTTACCCTTGTAAGTACCGCCAATCGTGTGAAACTCTCTGCTCGAAACTTCAAATTCATGTGTATCGAAAAACGATGCGACCAAATCGACCCGTCCCGGGTCTCCCACCAATATTATTTTATCCCGCAACTGCTCGGGCTGCAAATGCAAGTGAAATACACTACCGTCTGCATTGATAATAAACTCCGATTCTGGAAAATGTTTCATATATTTTTTCTTTTATACTAACACATCATTGCGTGATAGCAAACGAATATACAGATATAAATCTGTATATTCGAAATGGTTTATTCTAATTATATATAAAAAACATCTCTTTAAGATATAACACCCGTACTCTCTATCAAAAAAAAGTTCGATATATACAAATTTCCACTCAATCTTTCTTAGAAACGACTTTCTTTGAACTTTCAGCAGCCTTTGCCTCCTTCGCTTTTTTTGCTTCCGCTCGTTTAGAGTGTCGCTCAATCCGAGCCGATTTCAGCTCCTTTTGCAACATCTCTATTTCGGCCGACTGATTCCGAATCGTCGTCAATAAAGCGTTCAACTCTTCGTTTTCTATCGATTCGGGATATTGCGCTTCCACCCGTACGATAAAATCGCTGAGCACATTCATGTAATTGGTAAAAGCCTCATACGGACTATCGTAAGGGCTATAATGGCTATGCACAGCTCCGTCAGACAAATACTTCGTACACATATAATAGAAGTGATCGCTGGCTTGTAAATAATACCAGTCTTGTTTCAAACGACGGTCGTCACACAAGCGGACGCGCTCGGCAACTGAATAGAGCTTGCGGAACGCTTCGTTCTGCAACGTGTTTCCCAACCATGCACTGGTGTCCCGTGCTTCGTCGGCCCACGACATCGGATAAGGAACCGACAGCATATCGACCGGTTTCAATTTACTGATCGCCTCGGTCGGCGTACAGAACCCGACACCCTCTTGTTCGGCAAAACGAGGAAGGGCTTTCATAAACTCGAAAATACCCGATTCGCGAGGTTGCAATTCGCCCAATGTTTCGTAATTCATGAAAAGATTGACGATAGGTTCTTCTTCGGGATAATTCTTTACCCACGAAATAAACTTCTCTGCCGTTAAAGGATAATCGCTCCATTCGTAATTAGAGAAACGGAATGAAATATCATCGCTCATTTTGTAATTTTTCAACAACATTTTCAGCTTGGGAGCAGCAGCCGAACTATACAAATAATTCGGGCTCTTCCAACCCAAAATATGCTTCGCTCCCTCTGTAATAACGCCTTTGAATCCCATCGAAGCTATCATAGAGGCTATGTCGTCGGAAAATATCAACTCGGTATTTCTGAACACTTTGGGCTTCACGCCGAAAAGCTGCTCTATCTTCTCGTCGTGTTGTCTCACCTGCATCTTGAACTCCTCCGGATCGCACAACGATGCCAACGAGTGCGCATAAGTTTCGGACAAGAACTCCACACAATCGGTCTTGACCAATTCTTTCATGCTGTCGATAAATTCAGGCACACAAACTTCGAGTTGCTCCAAGGCTACCCCCGATATGGAAAAAGCCACCTTGAACTTACCATTGGCATTTTTAATCATTTCAAGTAATGTCGCATTCGCCGGGAGGTAAGAACGCTGAGCTATGCGAGTGATAATATCGTCATTGGCAAAATCATCATAGTAATAGTGATCGTTACCTATATCGAAGAAACGGTATCGTTTCAATCGAAACGGTTGATGAATTTGAAAATAGAAACAAATAGTTTTCATATAAGGTCGAGTTTTTTCATTAGTTATTATTGTGCATTACCTTGTGGTAAATATCGATTACTTTCTGTCCGGCATATTTCCATTTGATTTCGTTCACCTCCCGCTCTCCTTCTTCGCGCAGTTGCTTATAGATAGCAGGATAAGTGATTATAGAATAAATGGCATCGGCCATAGCATCGATATCCCAATAGTCGGTCTTAATGACATTGGTCAAAATCTCGGCACACCCCGACTGCTTCGAAATAATCGAAGGCACACCCACTTGCATGGCTTCGAGCGGAGAAATACCGAATGGTTCCGAAACCGAAGGCATCACATACACATCGCTGGCCTTCAACATTTCATAAACCTGCTTTCCTCTCAAAAATCCGGTAAAATGGAAACGGTCGGATATATTACGCTGAGCCGACAAGAGAATCATCTTATTCATCATATCTCCGCTCCCGGCCATGACGAACCTCACTCCATTGGTCTTCTTCAACACCCGCGCCGCAGCCTCCACAAAATACTCAGGGCCTTTTTGCATGGTAATGCGTCCCAAGAAAGTAACCACCTTTTCTTTCGGACTGTGAGGAACTTCTATCGATTTAATCTCGTCGCTCAAAGGCTCTACGGCATTGTGCACGGTCGTCACCTTCGCCGGATCGATATGATACTTTTCGATAACCGTCTGACGAGTCAGATTACTTACCGTAATAATATGGTCGGCATGCAACATACCGTCCCGTTCGATATTATACACCGTAGGATTTACATTACCCCGGCTTCGGTCGAAATCGGTCGCATGCACGTGAATAACCAGCGGTTTACCGCTCACCTGCTTGGCGTGAATACCGGCCGGATAGGTGAGCCAATCATGGGAATGAATGACATCGAACTGAACCGTACGGGCAATCACCCCGGCTACAATCGAGTAATTATTTATCTCCTCCATCAGATTATCGGGGTAACGTCCCGAAAATTCGATACACCCCAGATCATTGGTTTTCAGATAATTAAAATCCGCATAAATATGGCTGCGAAGATCGAAATATTCTTGGGGATCCATACAATAGCCATAACGCTGCTGTACATAATCCCAACTTACGTCTCTCCATGCGACAGGTGTATTCGCAGCTCCGATAATATGGGCAAAAGTTTTATCCTCGTCTCCGTATGGTTTAGGTATGACAAACGTGATGTCTATATCGCCACACTCTGCCATGCCTTTGGTCAGCCCATAACTGGCCGTACCCAAACCTCCCAAGATATGAGGAGGAAACTCCCAACCGAACATAAGCGCTTTCATAGATAGGAATCAGGCTTTACATGTTATACTTTTTCAATAAATTCAATACTCTCAATATTTCACCGACATTGGCGGCATAGCTGATAGCTCCCCGGCCTGCGAAAGGTGGATTCCCGTCGAACAGCTCGGAGATAGAGCCAATGCAAGTCTGAGACATTTCATCTTCAAACCCTATCAGCATACGTTCCAAAAACGATACCCCGCTAATACCGAATATCTTCAAATAGGCATCGGCATACGCTCCCATCAACCACGGGCGAGCAGGTCCTTGATGATAAGCATATTCGCGTTCGGTCTGCGACCCTACATAAGTAGGATTGTAGCCATAGCTCTTAGGACTCAGAGTGCGGATACCTTTGGGGGTCAGCAATTCCCGTGTAACCACTTCCAATGCACGTTTCCTCTGCCGTTTGTCCAACGGAGAATAATCGAGCGACAGAGCTATCAACATATTGGGACGTACGCTCCAATCGGACATCGCACCGTCCACATAGTCTACCAGATAACCATAATCGTTCAAGAAGGTATGTACGAACGACTCTGCCGTCTTATCGGCGATAGCGTTCCACTGCTCGACTTTCGATGCCATCTCTTTGTCTTCGGCAAAGAGTGCGGCGGCAAACCTCAATCCGTTATACCATAGTCCGTTAAATTCGACCAAATAGCCGCTTCTCGGATTCACGGGACGTCCGTCGACAACCGCGTTCATCCATGAAATTACCCGTTCCTTTCCATTGGAATAAAGCAATCCGTTATCGTGCAAGAACAGGTTGGGATGCCCACCTTTCACGATATAATCCAAAATATCGCAAACAAACTTCCCATATTTCTGTCGGCAAATCTCCATACCTTTCTCTTTGGCATAATGATACACAGTCCATAACGCCCACAAAGGAATATCCGGCAAATCTATTTCTCCGATATTTTCATCGAGCTCTCCGCTCGACATAAAGTGACGTAACGCTTTTTCCGACGAATGCATCACATCTTCAAAAGTCTTGTCGTCTCCGACAGCCAACGTACATCCCGGCAAAGCGATGAACTGGTCGCGAGCCCTTACCCCGAACCACGGATAACCGGCTAATAAATAGTGACCTATTTTTGTTTTGAAATAAAACTGCTGAGCCGAATTTTTCAAGCAATTGAAGAAGCTGGACCGACACATGTGACGATTGGCGAGTTCTTCATTGTAAGTACGGGCGAACGAACGCGGCTTCGCTTCTATCGTACCGGCCGAGAAAATAATACTCTCGCCCTTTTTTATCGGGAGCTCGAAATACCCCGGCACATATAAATCTTCCTGATAAGGATAGCCGCGTTCTTGATCTTTGATATATTCTATACCTTTATACCAATGGGGATCGAATATAAACTGAGGAGCCTTATTAAATTGCATATACAACCGGGGATACCCCTGATACAGACAGCAACTTATTCCATTCGCCACCTCCTCGTAACGTTGGTCGAGTACGTAATTCTCGACACACAGCTCGTTGGCCTTACGAAACGCCAGAAACGGACGGAACTGTAACACCGTAGGGGAATGAGCATCGACAAGAGTATATTTGATCAATATACGGTTTTCATGCGAAATAAACACTTTCTCTTTGGTCATAATTACCCCGCCCACGCGATACATCGTTTGCGGGACAGATTCGCAATTAAACTCCCGAATGTATTTGTGTCCGTTAGGACTGAAACAATCGCCTCGATATTTATGCAACCCCAAGTTAAAGGCCGCTCCATGCTGTATCACGGTTTCGTCCAAAGACGACAGCATCACGTGATTATCCTTGTCCAACTCGGGTATCGGGATAACCAACAACCCATGCTGTTTTCGAGTATTGCAATCAACGATTGTCGTACAATGATAGGCCCCCGACTTATTGGTCCGCAACATCTCTTTCGGCAAAGACCATTCGAGATTTATCATCAGATTCTTGTCAAATTTCAGATAACTCATATCTCTACAATCAAATTTCTCTTATTCCTTTCTAAAAATTCCCGAACGAACTTATAATCGTAAATGTTCACAACCTACAAGTTTTCAAAGAATTTGAAATAAGCTATTAATATTGTTACGAATTTAACATAACAGAAAATAAAATGCAAACATTTTGACAGCGAAAATGGTATGTTCTTAAACATATAGTTACAATCGACAATATATCAACACCTTATAACCGTTCTAAAACAAAAAAGGTTCCGATTTTCATCGGAACCTTTTTCATAACGACTAATTATTTATAGTTTTACCAAACGTACGACTTTACCTCCCGTCCTCAACAAATAAACACCGGCTACCAGTCTCGACATATCCACGACTGTAATTTCTTCTGTCGGATCGATAATCGAAACGATATGCCCGGCAAGGTTACAAATATAAATCGGACTCTCGGCTCCACAAACGAAAAGCTCTCCCGATACAGTCGTCGGATATATCCGCACGCCCGACGCCACAGATTCTACACCAGTATAACCGGGATCCTGATCGGTAAATACCGGATACCCGTCGTTCTCGGCATCCTCGATTTTCCAATATAGAGTCTGCCAGCCTATTTCCGAGGAATTGTTCGTCTTGGACCAATCGTTCAATCTTGCGGCAAAAGCTGTCGATTTCATATAGTCGACCGTCAACGCCGTTCCGGCATAAGAGCCTTCCCCTTCCACACAATTCATCAGATAATAACAATCCTCCGAATCGGCCGATAAAATCGGTACGACCGGGTACGATTTTCCGGGGACACCCGATACGGTTCCTATATTATAACAATTTGCCACACGAATATCGGCATTATCGGTATAAGATAATATTCCTCCGGCAAAACCAGATCCCGACAGCTGCACTCCTGCCACATTATAACAGTTCGCAATAAACGTCGAACTCCCGGAGTTATACCCGACAATCCCCCCTGCACAAGAATCATATTCCGGCAAAGCCTCTACCGCGACAACTGCATGATTGCTGCTGTTTATAATCGCGGACTCTTGATTAACTCCCGCAATACCGCCGGCATAAACAAGGCAAGAGGCATAATTATCGGAAGGTTGAACCGTACCGGTTACAATACCGAGATTCTCACAACGATCGATCGAAGAAGTCGAAACAACATACCCGGCTATCCCACCTACATATCCGGCGGGGCCTTCAAACGAAACAGAAGCCCGATTTTCGCATGAAACAATTTCCGACTCCTGAGCATAAGCCACAACACCGCCGCCATAATAGGAAGTCCGTATTTCACAATCTTCCGCTAAAACCACACGGGTGACCTGTGCCTGATAAATAGCTCCGAAAAGTCCGGAATAAGCCTCACCGGTCGATATCACTTCCGAACGAAGGTTATGTATTTCGTAGCCACCCCCGTCAAAGACACCCTTAAAAATTTGCTGTAAATTCGCTTTTCCTATCGGTTCCCATTTAAGCCCGTCCAAATCGATATTCCCGGTCAAAGTGACTGTTTTACCCTCGAAAGTCCGGCCGTTCTTCACCAAGTAAGCCACACCCGCCAGTTGTGCCGGGGAGGAAATGGAGAACGAATCCTCGGCCTCGTCATACCACGAAATATCGTAATTTCCGGCCGAAGTCCACCAACCGCCGGCCTCTACGGCCTCACCGAATACGGGGAAACCATCGTTCTCTTCCGGTCGAACCGTCCAAGAAAGCATTTCGGGCAGGTCGGGATCACTCTTGACAAGAGAGGCTGCATGGGAGGTCAGCAATTCGGCAAACGCAAAGGACTTCATTTCATCGGCCGTCATCGCCGTACCCTTGACATTCATTCCGGTCGTATCTTCCACACAAGCGATATCGTAGTAACCATTTTCAACACTCGCACCGTAAGAAGCGACAATTGGGGAAGCCGTTGCAACCGGCTCCGACTCAGGAATAATCGATCGTCCCGTCGCCGTAAGTCGACCGGTATTATACACATTATTCAACTGCGCAAACGAGGGGGTTATTCCCCCGACCTCCACACTCGGTCCCGTACCCGATATATTCCCGGTATTATACCCGTTCACTACCTTCGCATTAGCTGCCACCAGCCCCGAGACACACACAATGCCCCAAGTCGAAAATCCGACAACATCATTCGCATTGGAGCAATTATAAACCGGATTATATTGGTTGTCAAATCCCAAAATACCGGCGGCGAATATATCATCGAAAAGGCTTCGAGCCTCTATATAGGCCCGATTATGACAATTCGCAATATAATTACCACCCAACACACCACATATACTTCCCACATTAAGGTATTGCGAACCGGTAGCGGTAACCCGCACCGCGCAATCTTCCGCCAAAGTCACATTTTCGATCACTCCGGAAGAATAGCCGAAGAAACCGACAAGACACGTAGTACTCCCTTGCGCATACGAATACGCCTTCATACTTATATTCAGATTACGTATCACGTGCCCCCCACCGTCGAACGTTCCGCCAAAAATTGCCACAGACTGTGCATTTCGGGAATTACGTCCAATGGGAACCCATAAATGTTCCGCCAAATCAATATCGTTTGTCAACAAAATTGTTTTACCGCTAAACGTATGGCATGTATTCACCAAATAAGCCAATCCCGCCAACTGCTCCGGAGTAGAAATAGTGAACTCGGTACGAGATTCGTCATACCACGAGACATCGTAGTTTCCTTCCGAAGTCCACCAATTGGACTGCACATAATCCTCCTCTATCAATGCAGGTCCGTTTTCTCCCGGTCTCCACATCTTCAAAGAAGATACGAAAGGATCGCTCAAAACGATACCCGACGCAGCTGAATTCATCGTACGCACCTGCGCATCGGAAAGCAATTCGCTCGATGGTAATACAGTCCCTACTTCATTATGATTGTCTCCGACGCAACCGACCCCATAAAAACATTTCTCCAAAAAGGTATTGTAGGACGTCCCGACAATACCGCCCGTCGTTACCTGCTCTTCGTTCTTAACAGCTGTGAACGGCAATCGATATCCGTCAAGGTAACCGATATTTACCCCGTCCTGGAAGGCCGGAATCAACATAAAACCAGCGGTAGGAGAAGAAAGGAGTGAAAACGTTATTGTTTTCTCGTCGTCCGACATGACCCCGACAAAGGTGTCATCTTCAACGGCCTCCCCATTACCCAATAATCCCTCCAACATCAAGGTATAGGAACCGTACGTCCCTACTTGTTGTCCCGTGGAAACATACAATCGGCCATCGCTTCCTATCGTTCCAGAGGCCTCGTAACTCACACCCAATGCCTCCGAAGATGTCCATGAAAGAACCACTCCGTCAGAAGAATCTATGGCAGACATAATTGAAATCTGCAATGAAACAAGCTCTACCGCATCTTGAAAAGGAGAAGCCGCAGTCGCCGTATAGCTTCCCACCCAAGCATTCGCAGCTTCGAGTTTCGACACACGGCCGTTAAAGATAGATGCCAATACCGAAGAGTTATCGGCATTCCCGACCAAACCGCCTGCGGTATATCCCTGCACCGCAGCATCGGAACGACAGTTCATAATCGCGCTTTCATTCATACTCCCGGCTATGGAACCGGCCACAGAGCCGACCACCACGCAAGACGAGGAGAGCATGACATTACGAATATCGGTAGAAGCAACCGCCCCGAACAATCCCGAAAACTCCTCCATATCCGTATGCAAACCGGAGATCGTATGGCCGCCACCATCGAACAGGCCTTTAAACTCAACTCCTCTTGTACCTATCGGAATCCATTTGTAATTCGACAAATCGATATCTGCGGACAAACGTACCGTACAATATTGGAAATTCTTACCTGCACGGACCAAATAGGACAACCCGGCTAACTGTGCCGGAGAGGAAAGAGAAAATTCGTCTTTCGTCTCGTCATACCAAGAAATATCGTAATTTCCATCAGCGAGCCAAGAGTCGGCAGAAACGGCATTCCGAAACGCCGACGAATTCGCGGTAACCGAAGAAACGGCTGACCGCGATAATATCCGGCCGATGTTTTTCGTATCACCCGGCCGAACAGTCCCTTCCATTCGGGTAGTCCCCTCGTTCAATACCCCCAATCGCATCTGTGCCGCCTGCACAGGAGAGATTCTTTTCAAAGGTTGGTTAGTCGCCGAAATCATACCGGTCATTAGACAACACAACCCGATTAATGTAAACCATTTTTTCATATCGTATATATTAAAATTATGCACGAATTGAGTCCTGTAAGCCTTTCTCATTCACAACCTATAAAACTGAAAAAATAGGGAGAAACATTCCCGACCTGCGATAAGTCCCTCTTTTACAGATTTCCCTTTTTTCTGAATTGCAAATTAAATAAAAAATAACATATTACAGCATAACAAAGTATTGGTTTTCATAATATTCTATATATTATATAAATAAATGTCACAAAAAGAGGGGTGACGAAATCGCCACCCCTCTTTTCAAATATATAATCGGTATGCATCAGAATGATTCGAGAGCAATGGAAAGATTCTGCAAAAACATGCGAACCGAAAGTGCCAATAAAATAATACCGAAGAACTTGCGCAATACATAAACCCCCGTTTTCCCCAAAGCACGCTCCAAAATATGGACATTGCGAATAACAACATAGATAACAAGAATATTCAAGAACAAAGCGGCCAGAATACTACCTAACCCATACAGAGCCCTCAACGACAGCAGAGTCGTAAAAGAGCCGGCGCCGGCAATCAAAGGGAAAACGATCGGTACGATCGATGCCGCCCCCTCGGGCCCGTCATTCCTAAAAATCTCCACCCCGAGCAGCATCTCTATGGCCATCACGAAGATAACTAGCGCGCCGGCAATGGCAAACGAAGAAATATCGACTTGAAACAGATTGAGTATCATATTCCCCATAAACAGAAAGGCGAGGAATGTAACCAACGAATAGACTGCCGCTTTCCAAGCGATAATATTTTGTCCCTTCTGCTTCATATCGATAATAATAGGAGTAAGCCCCGTTATATCGATTACAGCAAACAAAATAATAAAAGCACTCAGGAAATCCTGAAAACGAAACGATATTATTTCCATATTCTACATAGTTTAAGGTGTACGACGACAAGGTAAATACAAGAGTCTATATACACTCACATTTACACGATTTCTATCTTATCCGGTACAAAGTTAATGAAAAAAAAAGAAATGAATAGTTTCTAAACAAAGAAGATGTTTTAGCTTTTATAACGAAACATAGTAAAAAAATTTTGTTAGTTTTGAAGAATCTAATCGTATAGCGTATGGACAGCATGTATGATGTTTTATTACAGCTCCCTATTTTTCAAGGAGTCAGCCGAAATAAAATTTCGGAATTAATCGAGAAAATGAAATTTCATTTTCTCAAATATCCCGACGGAGAAAAAATCGTCACGAGCGGGGAAGAATGCAATCATTTGAAATTTCTCATCTCGGGAGAAATTCGCTCCGAACTGATTACACAAAACGAGAAAATGAGAATTACAGAGCTGATACAAGCTCCTAATGTAATAGCTCCCGACCATCTATTCGGCCGCGACACCTATTTCCCGGCCAATCTTTATGCCGTAGGAACCGTAGGAATCATGCAAATAGAAAAATCCTCGGTCATACAAATGTTACAAGAAGAGCCTATCTTCCTCATCAATTTGTTGAACATACTCTCTCGCAGATCGCAAAAGGCTCTTGAAAGTTTCACGGCTCTTTCGTCCAACGACCTCAAAGAACGACTGGCATTTTGGGTGTTGAGTCTCACGCAACAAAAATCGGTCGACATACGCATCATCTGCAAACAAAAAGATTTATATGCTTTCTTCGGTGTGCAACGGTCGGTATTCCTGTCCACCCTTGATGAATTGAAAGAAGACGGTATCATCGATTACAATGCAAAAGAAATCATCATTTTAGACCGGTCCCGATTAAAAGATATGTTACTCGGCACAAGCAAAGACGACTTTTAGCATATCCCCTATCCCATTTTATTCCACGGAGCAGCTTTACTGCTCCGTTTTTTATATCGTTATCCGGCAATGCCCAATAACGACTCAATAGGGATTTAAACCTCCTCCCTGCCGTGTCCCGTAGCCTTACGGGGTGCTTTACTATGCAATTATAGGGGAGGAAGTTGAATAACTTGTTACATAAAAGTTCGCCGAACTGTAACAAAAGTATGAAATGTGTCACACTCCTCCTCTGTGTGGCGTTAGCCATATAGGGGAGGTGTCCGAAGGACGGAGGGGTTAAAAAAGACAGGCAGGAGGGATAGGGGGGAGAAGGTTGAATAGCTTGTTGCATAAAAAAAGAGGCTCGCACACGGCAAGCCCCTTTTTCGATTATGTGAAAGACTGAATTTTAATCTTCCTGTTCAACACCCCATTGTTGTTTAGCCAAACGACGATAGTTATTGTAACGCCACTTAGCATTGTCCTCGGCAGCTTTGAACAATTCCGCAGCCTCCGAAGGATATTGTTTCATGACAGAAGCGAAACGAACCTCTCCTTTCAAGAAGTCTTGGAATTTTTCCCATTGCGGTTCCTTGCTGTCCAATGTGAACGGATTCTTGCCTTCGGCTTCCAATTCGGGATTGTAACGCCACAAGTGCCAGTATCCGCATTCTACAGCAGCAGCTTCCTCGGCCTGAGCCTTACCCATACCAGCCTTCAAACCGTGGTTGATACAAGGTGCATAAGCAATGATGATAGAAGGACCATCATAGGCTTCTGCCTCACGGATAGCCTTCAAGGTCTGAGCTTGATCGGCTCCCATAGCCACCTGTGCACAATATACATATCCATAGGTCGAAGCGATAAGACCGAGGTCTTTCTTACGAACCCGTTTACCCGCTGCGGCAAACTTAGCGATAGCTCCCACCGGAGTAGCTTTCGAAGCCTGACCACCGGTATTCGAATATACTTCGGTATCCAAAACGAGGATATTCACATTTTTGCCCGATGCCAAAACATGGTCGAGACCACCGAAGCCGATATCGTACGAAGCACCGTCACCACCGATAATCCACTGTGATTTTTTGATAAGATACTGACTCAATGAAGCTATCTCTTTACATATTTCACACTTATCGGCATTGGCTTTCACGATAGGTGTAATTTGAGCTTCGAGCTCGATAGAACGTTCGGTATTGTCTTTATCGGCAATCCACGCTGCGAACAGTTCTTTGGTCTCTGCCGGACAGCTATCGCCCTCGATGGCTCGATTCATCAATTTCACCAAACGCTCGCGCATTTTTTCAACGGCCAACGTCATACCCAAACCGAACTCACAGAAATCTTCGAACAACGAATTGGCCCAAGCGACACCCTTACCTTTATCGTTCGTTGTGTAAGGAGTAGAAGGTATCGAACCCGAATAGATCGAAGAACAGCCCGTAGCGTTAGATACCATTTCACGGTCGCCGAAAAGCTGAGAAATCAATTTTACATAGGGAGTTTCACCGCAACCCGAACATGCGCCCGAGAACTCGAACAACGGAGTAGCGAACTGCGAATTTTTCACATTCGATTTAATATCTACCAAGTGTTGCTTGCTCTTCACATTCTCGGCACAATAATCCCAACGGGGAGCCTCGCCCAACTGGCTTTCCAAATCGGACATAGACAGAGCCTTACCGTTCTTATTGCCCGGACAAACATCTACGCAATTGCCACAGCCCAAACAGTCGAGAACATCGACCTGCATACGGAAGTGCATACCCTTCATGGCAGCAGGGACTTTCATTTCGAGAGTCTCGCCAGCCTTGTAAGGAGAAGCGGCCAATTCGGCTTCATCGAGGACGAACGGACGGATAGAAGCATGAGGACAAACGTAAGCACACTTGTTACATTGTATACAGTTTTCACTGTTCCAAACAGGGACGAAAGCAGAAACACCACGTTTTTCATATTTAGCGGTTCCGGCAGGCCAAGTTCCGTCTTCGATTCCAGAGAATGCAGAAACAGGCAGGTCATCGCCGGCTTGTGCATTGATAACCTTCACAACATTTTCTACAAATTCGGGAGCTTTGCTTTCTGCCTTTTCGTCATCGGGTAAATTTGCCCATGCAGCATCTACCGTCACCTTCTCATATTCACCTCCACGATCTACGGCAGCATAGTTCTTGTTAACGACATCTTCGCCTTTTTTACCGTAGGACTTCACGATGAATTTCTTCATCTGCTCGATAGCCAAATCCACGGGAATCACCTCTGTTATGCGGAAAAACGCCGATTGAAGTATCGTATTCGTACGATTGCCCAAACCTATTTCCTGAGCAATCTTCGTAGCATTGATCGTATAGAACGAAATATTTTTCTGTGCCAATGTACGTTTCACGTTATTAGGCAAATGCTTAACCAGCTCTTCGGCGTTCCAAATCGTATTCAACAGGAACGTACCGTCCTGACGAATTCCGCGCAACACATCGTACATGTGCAAATAGGCTTGAACATGACAAGCCACGAAATTGGGCGTATTCACCAAATATGTAGAGCGAATAGGCGTATCGCCGAAACGCAAGTGAGAACAGGTGAAACCTCCCGACTTTTTCGAATCGTAGGAGAAATAGGCCTGACAATATTTATCGGTATTGTCACCGATAATCTTTACAGAGTTCTTGTTAGCACCTACCGTACCATCGGCTCCCAAACCATAAAATTTAGCTTCGAAGATACCTTCGCCGCCCAATGCCAATTCTTCTTTCGGAGGAAGAGACGTGAAAGTGACATCATCGACAATACCGATAGTAAAGTGGTTCTTGGGCTCAGGCAAAGACAAGTTTTCATATACCGACAAAATCTGTGTCGGAGTCGTATCTTTCGAAGCCAAACCATAACGACCGCCAACGATAAGCGGAGCATCGGCTTTACCATAAAATACATCTTTAACATCGAGATACAAAGGTTCGCCATTAGCGCCCGGTTCTTTGGTACGATCGAGCACAGCCACACGTTTAACCGTCTTAGGCAGGGCAGACAAGAAATGTTCTGCCGAGAAAGGACGATATAAATGAACAGCGACCAAACCTACTTTCTCGCCTTTTGCCATCAAATAGTCGATTGCCTCACGAGCAGCTTCGGTTACCGACCCCATCGCTATAATTACACGATCGGCATCCTCGGCTCCATAATAGTTGAACAAATGATAATCACGACCGGTAATCTTATTGATTTCCTGCATATAGTCTTCTACGATAGCAGGAACGGCTTCATAAAATTTATTGGAAGCCTCACGATGTTGGAAGAAGGTATCGGGATTCTCGGCCATACCCCGCATAACCGGAGCCTCGGGATTCAATGCTCGTGCACGGAACTCGGCCAAAGCCTTCTGATCGATAAGCGGAGCTAAATCCTCATTTTCAAGAGCCTCTATTTTCTGTATTTCGTGCGATGTACGGAATCCATCGAAGAAATTTACAAAAGGCACTCTCGACCGAATCGTAGATAAATGAGCCACACCGGCCAAATCCATTACCTCTTGCACAGACCCTTCGGCCAACATGGCAAATCCCGTTTGTCGAGTCGACATCACATCTTGGTGATCTCCGAAGATGGAAAGCGAATGAGAAGCCAACGTACGTGCCGATACATGGAACACGCAAGGCAACAATTCACCGGCAATCTTATACATGTTGGGGATCATCAACAGAAGTCCCTGAGACGCTGTATAAGTAGTCGTTAATGCACCAGCCTGCAAAGAACCATGAACTGCTCCGGCAGCTCCACCCTCAGATTGCATTTCTTGTACGAGGACCGTTTCCCCGAAAATATTCTTACGCCCGGCAGCAGCCCACTCATCTACATACTCAGCCATAGTAGATGACGGAGTGATGGGATAGATGGCTGCAACCTCAGAAAACATATACGAGATATGCGCTGCGGCCTGATTACCATCGCAAGTTAAAAATTTTTTCTGTTTACTCATCTTTTCTTGTTATTAAGTAATTAATATTGTTTTTTTTATCTCTAAATCAATACACAAACCCAAACAACCATAAAGGTATTAAGTTTTCACTACCTATTTTCAAATCGTCTACCGCATAATAAAAATGAGGGTTGATACGACTGCGGGGCACACTCCCTTGTATTCTAAACAAAAGTTCTCGGTTCACCAAAAACTGAGCGATTTTACTACCCATATTCAAACGATGATCCTTGTGCAACGTATTATAAAAAAAGGTTTCGCGAATCGATTGAGGATCTGCCTGAACCGACCGATTGGAATATATAATATTCGTATTATGCATATACACCATAGCCGGTTTTTTAGGAAATTCCTCCCCTACCCGATAAAGCATATTAATAAGCCTCGCATCTTTCAAACTTTTAATATAATTCATAACCGTCGCTCTTGAAATTTGAATATCCTTGCTTAACTGACTCACGTTAGTGGGAGCCGGCGAATGAACCGACAACAAATACATTAAACGACGAACCTTCGGGAGATAGGACAATTCTATTTGCTTAATCAACAGAATATCCACCTCCATAATCATATTGATATTTTTAACCAGATTTTCCGAGAAATTCGATTTATCCAAAAAGAACGGATAATATCCATGATGCAAATACCCCGGAAAATAATCTAATGGATTTACTTGCGCACAAATTTCCTGAGCGATAGCCCTATGATTAGTTATAATATCGCTAAGTGAATATGAAGGGAAATGAGTCGAAGCCATCAAATTCAAATATTCCCGAAATGAAAACCCTCGCAGATTATAAGAATCGACCAATCCGGCCAATACCGGATTCTCCTCTTTTAATCGCATAACCGACGAACCGGAAAAAATTATTTTCAATTCGGGCAAATGATCATAACAATATTTCAATTCCTCCGACCAACCCGGATACTTAAATACCTGATCTATCAGTAATACCCGTCCCCCTTGTCCATAAAAACGTTCTGCAAAATCTCTCAGAGTATGCTCAGTAAAATATAAATTATTGAGATTTATATATAAGCACGACCGGTCTAAGCCGTAATTTTCTTTGGCATATTGCAGCAAAAATGTGGTTTTTCCTACCCCTCGGCTACCCTTTATACCTACCAAACGGCTGTTTTTGTCGATTTGATACATTAAATCCCGTTTCACCGGAGACTCTACATGCTCGACGAGATACTTGTGTGTTCTATAAAACGATTCCACGGCTTCTCTCTTAAACAGGCCACAAAGATAATAAAACACCACTATTTTGGCAAGCCGACTTTGCAATTTATAATATGATAGTGTTTATTACTTTTTATTTTAACATTATTTCAAAGAAGTATCTTCCCCACTTATAAGCTCCTATAATAAACAAACACAATAATATTTCATTAGAAATACCTATATAACACAAGAGAGATTACCGAACCTCGATAATCTCTCTTAATTTATTTATTCGTTTAGTTATCACTTCGCAGGAGAAATCGTTGCTGCACGATCGAGAATATAAGAACCGAAACGATCGAGTTTCGCATCGCTGGTCTTTTGTTCCAACTGATCGGGGCTAACGCCATAAGATACTAAGGCATCATAGACTCTTTCGGCACGAGCTTTGCGCAACTTAGCATTGAAGGCTGCCGTACCTGTTTCACTATCGGCATAACCGGTAATCACATACTTCGTATCCTTGTTGGCTTTAATAGCCTTTGCAACAGCTTTCAACACTACTCTGTCTTTCCCTTGCAGTTCCGAACTATTTATATTATAATAAACGGTAACCACAGGAGCTTGTTCCTCAACGATCTTTTCTGCCGGACGATTCTTACATTCGGCCAATTGTTGTTCGAGGTCTGCTATTTTTCGATTGGCATCGCGCAATTGAGCGACAAGAGCATCTCCTTCCGCATCGCTGTATTTACCCACAACCGGAGCTACAACAGGCACAACCGGAGCATTCCAACCACGACCTTTGAACTTATAGGTTACACCCACCAAAGCAGAAAGAGTCTTAGCATGATTTCCTTCCCCGGCAACAGTCTCTTCAAACACATCGAAACGAAGATCCAAATTGATAGCCCAAGCATCGCTTAAACGGAAACGGTTTAACAAACCGCCTCTCATACCCATATTGACACAATCGGCAATATCTCCATCACCGGAAACTGCAACAGGAATTCCCATACCGACATATAAAATAGGAGAATAAACGCGCTCGCGATATCCACAGAACAAACTTGCCAAATCGCCCATCACATCAAGAGCCGGCGTTATTAAAGCATACGATTGTTTGTAATAAGTATTGTCGAGCATCTCGCCACTCATGCCATTACCCCATAAAGCAGCTCCTTTCATTCCATAATAATCAGCGCCCAAACGCAACCCGATAACAGGAGAAAACCATTTCTCGACATTAAGACCAAACACAGGAGCAATACGCTTACCAAAATCGGCATGGCTATCAAATCTCCCTAAACTAAAATCAACCCCGCCTTCAAGTGAAATCATCCAATTGTCTTTAAACTTATTCAAGACAATTTCTTTGGAAGGTTCTGTCTTAGCCTCCTCTTGGGAAGCTGCTGCAACCATTGCCGGCATTGCTGCAAAAACACCTGTAAGCAAAATTGCAGATACAGTCTTCTTCATACTACTATTATTTTTAATTAATATATGTTTAACATTCGATCGACCAGCATATAAAAGATATGAAAATCAATCATTTTATAGACCCAATTGAATTTGGGGATAAAGATAATTGATTTATTTTATTCGACAAACAAATTTTATTTAAATTTACAACAAAGTCGTTCTTCTATAAAAAAAGAAAAACGACTTTGCTTAAATTTCTCTAAATACTTATTTCTCTACAAATTCAATAATTTCCCGAGCGATATTATCCGAAGTAAATCCCAATTTTTCATCAAGAACCTTATATGGCGCAGAATAACCAAAATGGTCCAATCCATACACTTTGCCCTCACTGCCCACCAACGGGAACAGAGTCGAAGGCAAACCGGCCGTCAACCCAAACACCGGCAACCCGGGAGGTATTACCGCGTTTCTATACGATAAAGGCTGCTCCAAAAATAGACCTATCGAAGGAGCCGAGACGATCTGTACCCGTACCCCCTTATCATGCAATATATTTACAGCGCCGACTAAGGTAGAGACCTCCGATCCATTGGCTACCAATACAACATCGGGAGTCTCGTCTTTCATCAATATATAAGCGCCTTTCTCTGCTTGTAATGCATCGTTATAACGACTGCCTGAAGCCGACGGTAAATCGGGGACATCTTGACGGGAAAGAATCAATGCCGTCGGTGTATCCTTATTCTCCATAGCCAATTTCCAAGAAACAAGAGTTTCGGCGCTATCGGCCGGCCTCAGAACCAACACACTATTTTTGCCGCTATGATTCTTCAACTGCTCCATTAACCGTATTTGAGCTTCCTGCTCTACCGGCTCGTGAGTAGGTCCATCTTCTCCCACCCTGAAAGCATCGTGCGTCCAAACATATTTCACGGGCAATTCCATCAAAGCCGCCATACGAACTGCCGGTTTCATATAGTCAGAAAAAACAAAGAATGTTCCACAAGCAGCCTGCATTCCTCCATGCAACAATATACCGTTCATAATCGCCGCCATAGTCAATTCAGCGACCCCAGCATGTAAAAATGCTCCGTGGAAATCACCCTTCGCAAAAGCTCCTGTCTTCTTCAAAAAAGCCTCTGTCTTATCCGAATTTGCCAAATCGGCCGAAGAAACGACCATATTTTTCACCCGTTCTGCCAAATAAGCCAAAACGTTTGCCGAAGCAGTCCGAGTAGCGACATTCGGTTTATACTCTATCGATGAGAAGTCAAGCGCAGGAAGTTTTCCGGCATAAAAATCGTGCAACTCTCTGGCCAATTCGGGATTTTCTTTCTCCCACGCAGCTTGCGCCGATTTACGTTCTGCGACAATCGCTTTCAATTCCTCTGCTCGACGGGCATACAGACCGGCAGTTTCAGGGAATATCACAAACGGATTTTCCACATTTCCGCCTAAATTCTCAATGGTCTTTTCATAAGATGCGCCCGACTTACTCAAAGGCTGTCCATGCGTAGAATATTTTCCCTCGAATTTCTCTCCCGTAACCGTTACACACCCACGTCCCATAATGGTTTTCCCTATAATTAGAGTCGGACGTTCAGTTTCACGATTAGCCAACGCCAATGCATCACGAATAGCTACCGGATCGGTTCCGTCTATTTCCACGACATTCCAATTCCACGACCTATACTTCGCAGCAGTATCTTCATCGGTTACCGCATCTGTATCAGTCGAAAGTTGTACGTCGTTACTATCATAGAACATAATCAAATTATGCAATCCCAAGAATCCGGCCAAACGACCTGCACCCTGAGAAATCTCCTCTTGAATACCTCCATCGGAAATAAACGCATAAATTTTATGACTACACCATTCGCCGAAACGAGCAGCCATAAAACGCTCGGCGATAGCAGCGCCGACAGCCATCGTATGTCCCTGACCCAAAGGTCCCGAAGTATTCTCAATACCATGCATTACATCGACTTCGGGGTGGCCGGGAGTTATACTGCCCCATTGACGAAACGACTTCAAATCGTCCATCGTATAAAACCCCGACATAGCCAATACACTATAAAGCATCGGGGACATGTGCCCGGGATCTAAAAAGAAACGATCACGATTTATCCATTTCGGATCCGCCGGATCGTACACTAAAAACTCGGAATATAACACATTGATAAAATCAGCTCCCCCCATAGCACCTCCGGGGTGACCCGATTTGGCTTTTTCAACCATCGCCGCCGTCAATACTCTGATATTGTCGGCCGATTTGTTTAATAAGTTCGTATCGTTCATGGGAATTTTTTTACAAAAATAATACAATTCATGAGTATACAAACACAAAAACCGCCAAAAGTTCACAAAAAGACAAAGAGAGTGAAGAATCATCTTCACTCTCTTTACTAAATCTTATCTATTAAATAAATAGTTATGCCTCATAATCGTCGGTCGGAATATCTGTATTAACATTCTTACTACCTATGGCAGCATAGAATAAAATATAAGCCAATCCCAACGCAATTACCCAATAGCTATTCAAGAATCCGGCGAAATCGGCTACACCTCCTTGAATCAAAGGCAATATACCGCCACCGCAAACCATAACCATAAACAGGCCAGAAGCTGCTGCTGTATATTTGCCTAACCCCTCTACTGCAAGGTTGAAAATACCGCCCCACATCACAGAAGTACAAAGTCCGCAAAGGATTAACAACATCACGTTTACAGGAACTTGGGCAAAGCCGAATGAAATATCGGACTTAAATACCGGCATATTTACCAAAATATTATCAGCACAGAATATCGCACCCAATACCAATGCGATACCCACTGTCGATACAACCGTCAACATCGCGCGACTGGACACCTTCGCTCCGATAGAGGCCCCGCACAAACGACCGATCATCATCAAGAACCAATATGTCCCTACAACCGATCCGGCAATCGTTGGATCGATGTTTATCTCAGGTGAAGTCATAAACAAATTGGCAAAATTAGGAATGCCGACTTCAACACCTACATATATAAAGATAGCAACAGTTCCCAACACAAAATGGCGGAAAGAAAGTGCGCTATGTTTACTCTTCTCCTTTTTGGCAGAAGTTTTTACGATATGAGGTTCTGGAATATTTACAAAATATAAAACGACAAATGCCAAAGCAAAAATACCCATTGCCAAGAATAGGGCAGGGTCGGCATTGGAAATTTTAGCCTGAGCCAAATCACCGATCAAATAACCTACCAACACCGGTACAATAGTCGCACTAATCGAGTTGAACGAGCCACCTAATTGAATCAATTGATTTCCTTTGTTTCCACCGCCGGCAAGAGTATTCAACATAGGATTCACTACCGTATTCAACATACACATGGAAAAACCGGAAATGAAAGCGCCCACCAAATACACGGCGAAACTTTCGGCGATACCCGACAAGAAAGTAATACCTACACCAATAAACCCGACGGTTACGGCAAGAAGCGCGGTCTTCTTATAACCAATGCGCTGCAACAGCATACCGGCCGGAATTCCCATAAAGGCATAAGCGATAAAGTTAGCCGCATTTCCCAACTGCGACATAAAATTACTGGCTCCGAACTGACTTTTAACAATGACTCCCATCGGATTCTGAAGCCCTGTCACAAACGAAATCATGGCGAACAATGCAAACATCACTATAATGGGAAGTGCATAGTTCTTTTTCTGCTCTGTACTCATTTTATAAGATTTTAATTAATGAATTTATGTGTGTTTTATTTCTTTTACAATAGATATTTTACCCTTTGCACATCAAAAAATACAAAATTGAGAGCAAAAGTAATGTTAATTATCCATCAACAGATACGATAGCAGCATGTTTTTGAGCATAAAAACTTTCAAAACTCACATTCAGATTGTCATTCAAAAACATGAATAAACACGTTCCCCGAATATAGACGTTCCTATACGCACCAACGTACTGCCATGTCGTAAAGCCAACGGATAATCATGTGACATTCCCATCGATAATTCACAAAATGCCGAAGAATCGACCGAGCCCAAACCTTTCACCTCATCGAACAATTTTTTCAAAGCACTGAATTCTCGCTCTATACAATCCTCATCATCTGTCTGGGTGGCCATACCCATCAATCCACATATCCTTACATGAGGATATTTCTCCGAGGAACCGCCTTGTAACAATTCCCGGCAAGAATCAGGCGTAAAGCCATATTTACTATCCTCTTGCGCCACGTGGATTTCAAGAAGGCAATCGACTACTCGACCGCATTTGGCCGCCTCGCTTTCTATAACCGAAAGGAGCTTTTCGCTATCCACGCTATGAATAAGAGTAATGAACGGGACAATATATTTCACTTTATTGGTTTGCAAATGACCTATAAAATGCCATTCTATATCCTTAGGCAAAACCTCATACTTTTCAACAAGTTCCTGTACTCGGCTCTCCCCGAAAATACGCTGTCCCGCCTCATAAGCCTCCATTATGGTTTCGGCCGTATGAAATTTCGAGACCGCCACCAACCGAGTTCCAGCAGGTAATTCTTGACGAATTCGCTCTATATGTCGGGCTATATCACTCATTCTTGCGGACGATCTTCTTCTTTTGTTTTTCTTTCGGGATCAAACGGATAAACGTCCATCAACGGAGTTTCTGTAATAGAAACAATCACCCAGTCGGCCATTGTTCCTTTCATGCCTTCCACCAAGTTTTTCAATGCCGTTTCAAAATCTGCGGCTTGCACAAGCATATACGATGCCGTACGTTTTTCCATACCGCTTTTCTCGTCGAGAGTGATAAAATTGAGTTTACATTTATACCACCGATCACCTGTTTCATCAAAAAAAAGCTCGCTGAAATTAGCGCGCTTCACCGCCGAAACAGAAAATTCCCCCGAGATAAACGGAGATACCTCCTCAATAATACGAGCTTCCGCTTCGGTAAACGATAAAGCATCCACCAAATAGGGCTCTGTCACTTTTTTTTGCATGCCGTTTTCCAGCATCTTATCGTACTTAACTCTGCACTCAAACCAATTAGCCATATTTTTGCATTCAAAAAAGAAGGTGCTCCTGCACCCTCGGTTGTTAATATTCTATTTTATCACTCTTGTTTTCCCATTTTTCAAAAGCCTTGATAGCTTCATCGCGCATCATCGGGACTACATTCAAATGGCGTTTTTCCAAAGGTAAAGCCAATTCGTCGTAAATAAACGAGTCATCGAATCCTATCTCCTTGGCATCCGCCTTCGTATTTCCGTAATACACTTTGTCGAGATGCGCCCAATAAATGGCTCCCAAACACATGGGACAAGGCTCGCAAGAAGTATAGATCTCGCATCCGCTCAAATCGAATGTTCCCAATACCCGGGCTGCTTCACGAATCGCATTTACTTCTGCATGCGCCGTAGGATCGACCGACGCAGTCACACGATTTACCCCCCGCGCTATGATTTTTCCATCTTTCACAATCACCGCACCGAACGGACCTCCGTCGTGATCTATATTATCGAGAGACAACTTTATAGCCTCCCTCATAAATGATTCTTTTTCACACATACGTCAAGAACAATTCACATTAATTTATAAAGTCTTCAATGAAAGCAAGTAAAAAGGGCTGCACATCTCCGCTTATAACTATGCCTATTTCTCTCTTTCACTACAAAAAGACGACATGAATAAAACGAATTTATTCGATTGCACTGTATATTGTCTATTTTGCATTACTTGCAAAGTTACAAAACAGATTCAACGAAAAAAATATACTTAAAAAAGTATGTCCCTATTTTAAGCTTCTTTCAAACTTTTATTCACGCGATCGATATAATCGAGCAACTCTTCACGTCCCCGTCTTTTTTCCGACGATGTAGCGAAAATAGGAGGTAATTCTTCCCAAGATTCATGCAGCACCTGTTTGTAATACTCGATATGCTCTTTCAGTACTACGGGGCCAATCTTATCCGTTTTTGTAAATACAATAGCAAAAGGCACGCTGTTTTCACCCAACCATTCCATGAATTCGAGGTCTATCTTTTGAGGTTTGTGCCGACAATCGAGCAGGACAACAAGACAAGTCATTTCCTTGCGATAAAGCACATACCCCTCTATCATTTCCCGCAATGCCTCTCGACTCTCTTTGCCTCGGCGGGCATATCCATAACCCGGCAAATCGACCAAGTACCAACTATCATCGACCAAAAAATGATTGATAAGCATCGTCTTTCCCGGAGTAGACGAGGTCATCGCCAACCCTTTCTTACAAGTCAACATATTTATCAACGACGACTTTCCCACATTGGAACGTCCGATAAAAGCATACTCGGGTAATCCGTGCGATGGGCAGTCCTTCACATGGCTGCTGCTAATCACAAACCGGGCGTTTTTTATTTCCATATATTATATTCAAATTTTGACAATCCATGCAAAAATACTCATTTTTCCCGATTTGACGACAACGCTGTTTTTTCTCTGTCTCAAAATATGACATACAGAACAATAACTAACAGATATTTCCTATATTTGTAGATACGAATATAGGATGCGGTTCGGAATAGTCAAGCAGGAAATAAGATTTCGGTTTGCCTCTGCACTCACCTTTTACTATATTTGCAAACTCGTGAAAAGGAACAACCCTTATGGACCAACAATATTCTTCTATTCTTCTCGAAAATGCGGTAAACGAATTTGCCAAACTACCCGGTATCGGTAGGAAAACGGCTTTACGTTTGGTTCTGCATTTGTTAAGACAAGAAGAGGGCGAAGCCGAAAAGTTCGGTAATACCATTATTAAGTTATGTAAAGAAATCAAACATTGCCACATTTGCCATAACATATCCGACTCGGATACCTGTACCATTTGTGGCGACCCTTCGCGCGATGCCTCCACGTTATGCGTTGTCGAAAATGTGAAAGAGGTGATGGTAGTCGAGAACACTCGCCAATTCCACGGGCTTTATCACGTATTGGGGGGGGTCATCTCCCCGATGGACGGCATAGGTCCGGCCGACCTCGAAATCGAAAGTTTGGTAAACCGAGTCGCCTCCGGTGGAATAAAAGAGGTAATACTCGCACTCAGTGCCACGATGGAAGGCGACACGACCAATTTCTACATATTCAGGAAATTGGCTCCGTTCGATGTTAAAATCACCATCATCGCCAGAGGAGTATCCATAGGCGGAGAGTTGGAATACACCGATGAAATCACATTGGGGCGTTCCATTCTCAACCGCACGTTATTCAGCGAAAGTTTCAAAGGATAATATTATACTATTTTTATTAGACTGCCGTTATACATTATAATATTAGAGATTCTGTCTTGTGGTAAAAATCAGTGTCGTTATTGTCAATTACCGTGTAAAATACTTTTTGGAGCAATCGCTTCGGTCGGTACGGGCTGCATTAAAGGCATACCCGATGGAAGTCGAGATCTTTGTCGTGGACAACCACTCGCAAGACGACTCGCTCGATTACCTCATACCCCGGTTTCCCGAAGTCCGATTCATCGCCAATACCGAAAACGTAGGATTCGCACGAGCCAATAACCAAGCCATCGAACAATCTACCGGGAAATATGTTCTGTTGCTTAATCCCGACACTGTAATAGCCGAAAATACGTTATACGAAGTTTTCCAATTTATGGAAGCTCACCCCGAAGCCGGAGGAACCGGGGTAAAAATGCTCGATGGTGACGGACGGTTTCTACCGGAATCCAAAAGAGGATTCCCCACTCCATGGGTATCGTTCTGCAAGATTTTCGGGCTCTCGGCATTATTCCCCCATTCCCGCATTTTCGGTCGTTATCACATGAAATATCTCTCTCCCGACGAATGCCACCCCATAGACATTCTTTCGGGTGCATTCATGTTCATGAGACGTGAAACACTGGACAAAAGCGGGCTACTCGATGAAAGTTTTTTCATGTACGGCGAAGACATCGATCTCTCCTATCGGCTCGTCCTTGCAGGATACACCAATTATTTCCTGCCGACTCCTATTATACATTACAAAGGAGAGAGCACGAAGAAAGGAAGCCTGCGATACGTCCGTGTCTTTTATGAAGCTATGCTCATTTTTTTCAAAAAGCATTACCCGCATTACAGCAAAGGGTACTACCTCGCCGTAAAATTCTCTATATTCTTCCGAGCCTCGTTAGCCGCTGCTTACCGAGTCGTCTCCTTTCCGTTTCATAAGCATGGAAAAACCGAGAAGAAAGAGAAAGGAAAATGGTATATTCTCTCCCGCACCCCGCAAACCATAGCCCGATTGATTCCGGGTATAAAACACTACACGCCTATATGGTCAGCCGATGAAATTCCTTCGTCATCTGAAAGACAAGACGACCGACATATCATATTAGATTCGGGACTACTTTCCTATCGGGAAATCATAGAAACCATACAATCAAAAAGCGACGTCCATAACCATTTCCTCATCTATACTCCCGACTCAGAAATCATCATTTCACCCCAACAAACCTATACGAAACCATGAACTACCTCACCGGCAAACAAATAGAACTGCGAGCGGTAGAACCCGAAGACCTCGATGCCCTTTACCGCTGGGAAAATGATTCGTCTCTGTGGATATACGGAAGTACCGTATCGCCCTTCTCGCGTTATCTGTTGAAACAATACATCGAAAACTATACGGCCGACATCACTCGGGACAAACAATTAAGGCTCATAATCATGCGAAAAGAGAGTCGCCAAGTTATCGGTGCGATAGACTGTTTCGACTACGATATCACAAACCATAAAGCAGCGATAGGTCTCCTCATCGATCCCGATCACAAACGACAAGGATTCGGACGAGATGCCCTCGAAACATTCATTGAATATGCTTTCCGTTTTTTACACCTGCATCAATTATATGTACATATTCCCGTTTGTAACACAGCCAGCATAGCGCTTTTCAGAACATGCGGATTTCACGAAAGCACACGTTTAAAAGATTGGATACGGTTGCCTCAGGGATATGCCGATGCTCTGATATTTCAAAAATTCAATCGGGAATAAGCGCCTAATTCATCAGAGGCCTCTAATTGAGCGAAGGTTCCTGCGGGGAATTTAGCCATAACTTATATCCGTCACCCATACCCTTTACTATCTCTCGCCAAAAAGCATCACCTTCGGCCGCAAGACAATCGCCCGGCGAAGACATAGTCGTCACAGCCCACGACTCCTGTTTTAATTCCCCGTCGAGCTGCCCGGCCGACCAACCGCTATACCCGATCAAAAACTTCACATATTTTTGCACCGTAGAGTCGCTTCTCAAAAAATCGAGCAGCATATCGAAATCCCCATTAGCGAACAAGCCCGTCGAAACCTCCACTGCACCGGGTAATGACGCTATATCGTGCAAGAAAAACAAATGATCCGTTCCTACCGGCCCTCCACAAAAAACCGGAATGGAAGGTATATCGTTCTCTCCCTCTAACAATTCACTCAGAACATATCTCGTAGGGCTATTCAACACAAACCCCACCGCACCCTTCTCCGAATATTCGGCCAAACAAATAACCGCTCGGCGGAAACACCCTTCGTCCAAAAATGGCTCCGCCACCAACAACGCGCCCCGGTGAGGCGGCATCACCCGCCTGCGGATATGAAACGATTCGACGTGCATACAGATACGATTAAATCTCTGTCAAATATAAAAATTCAATCCCGTAGTTCAAAACAAATCGCAAAGTTTCACCGATAAAAAAACGCTCTTACAATCATTTCTTTTCACATGGTCTCGAACTGTTACGACAGTAAACAGGCTAAGTAGAACCGTTATAAATTAAACGATGACACAGAGCAAACGATACGAAATAGCCCCGAAACACCTTACATTTGTACAGCAACATTACACCATTATGGACGGAAAAGACGACATCTCGAATGTAATTCGGGAGAAAAAAGCCGCACGGGTCACTTGGGTGGGATTTTTTACCAATCTCATCTTGTCTGCCGCAAAAATCATAGCCGGCATATGGGGGCGAAGTAGTGCCATGATTGCAGACGGCATACACTCCTTATCCGATTTTATCACAGATTTCATCGTTATCATCTTCATTAAAATCTCATCGAAAAACGAAGACAGCGACCACCCTTACGGACATGGCAAATTCGAAACCTTTGCCACCATGCTCATCAGCTTTGCACTCTTCGTCGTCGCCATTGGAATATTTTATTCGGGAAGCATCAAAATATACGAAGTCCTCAACGGGGAAATTATCGAACGGCCCACCTATTTGGCACTCGCTATGGCAGCTGTTTCCATCATCGTAAAAGAGGGCTTATATTGGTACACGATCACAATCGGGCGCAACATCGACAGTCCGGCTGTCATTGCCAACGGCTGGCATCACCGTTCCGACGCATTCTCCTCGATAGGAACCCTCATAGGCATATCGGGAGCCATGTTTCTGGGTGAACGCTGGCGAGTGCTCGATCCCATAACCTCACTCGTCGTAGGAATATTTATCTTTGGAGTCGCTTATAAGCTCGCTCGCCCCAGCATACAAGAACTTCTCGAAATGTCCCTCCCCGAAGAAGTGGAACAAAATATTGCCGAGAAAATACAGCAGACACCCGGAGTCATCGCATTCCACCACCTGCGCACACGTAAAAACGGAAACACATTCATCATCGACATGCACATCAAAGTCGACCCCGATTCGTCTATCGTCAAAGCGCACGACATCGCCACACAAGTGGAAGAATCGCTCAAAACCACTTTCGGGAAAAGGACGCAAGTCAATATCCACATCGAACCGTATTTGCAAAAAAATTAAGCGATACAGATACTGTTTTATCATTTTTTTCTATTTTTGTATTTGAACAGTCGTTAATAAACTGTTTTTGAAATCATTCAATCGAGTATAAACCCTAAAAGAAGAAAGGAGAAAACAAATAAAAAAACACGAACGAAATAATGGGATTTGTGTACGACAGTATAGAATCCTCATAAATGCAATTAACCCGATGTATAAACACCCGGATAAGCGTTTCCCGTTCGGACACTTAAAATAAAATCGAGCTTTCAGCTCTTGTTCTCTTTACGTTGAATACCGCCAAACATTCATTCCACGAGAACAAGCAGATCGAAAGTTCACGCTTCAAAGGCGTGAGCTGTTCTGTGCTTGTTGTGGAATATGGTCACTTGGCGGTAACCAAACGTAAAGCAAGCGAAGAATGGTTACACGCCTTTTCCATATTTAAACCAATCGAAAAAAATGAAAAGAATTATCACTCTATTGAGCATCTCACTAATTCTACTAAGTTTTTCCGCTTGCACTAGCGATGAGCCATATGTTCCAGATTGCCATACAGAAGAGGAAACGATCACAGAACCCGAAGCTAATTATTATATTAAATACCTAGCTCAGGGGAATAGAAATGCTGGATGGATAAAATCTATTACAGTAAACACCGAATCGGGGGAAAAAACTATTACCAAACAAATGAGTTCATGGAACGAAACTTATGGTCCTGTCCCCAAAGGATTTCAAGCCAGTATTAAAGTTTCTGGATACTGCGAAAAAACTTATATCTACGTCTGTCGAGGAGAAGAACCCTTTGTCATAAAAGCCGAAGGCAAATCCTCTGCCTCCTATACAATAGATTTCTAAGCATTTAACTATATAATTATGAAAAAGACAACCCTTTTATTCATTTTGTTCTTAACAGGACTGATGGCTTGTTCTACACCCGAAGACAAGCCGAAAAAACAAAACAATGCTGCCCCGGCATTCCAATTATTCCCCACCACCAATATGTGGACTTTTATCAAATTGGATACCCGAAACGGTCGCATGTGGCAAGTACAATACGACATTCAAGGCGACGACCGAATGGAAGTCGTGTTAAACGAAAATTACCTTGCCGGAAACGACAGTGCAGGGAACGGGCGATTCACCCTTTATTCCACAAAAAACATGTTCACATTCATTCTCCTCGACCAACACGATGGTAGAATGTGGCAAGTGCAATGGGCTATCGATGCCGACCAACGGCTTGTTATTCCTATAAATCCAACTCAAAATTCTACTAATCTTTAAAACATACAGCCATGAGAAAAATAATTTTATTACTATGCTGCGCAATTATTTCATCAATAACTTTCGCACAAACAGAAACCGAACATCTTACATTCAAGGGTATTCCCATTGATGGCAGTTTAGATTCTTTTGTCCAAAAATTGAAAACGCAAAATCTTACCTATATTAGTAAAGAAAATGGCGTCGCTATATTTATGGGAGAATTCGCCGCTTATAAAGATTGTACAATCGGCATTGTATCTTTAAAACAAAAAGATTTAGTTTGTAAGGCGGCAGTCACATTCTCTTCTTGCAAAACATGGTCTTCTTTATCAGACAATTACTTTACAATAAAAGGCATGCTGTCAAAAAAATATGGAGAACCTTCTGTCTGCATAGAAGAATTTCAATCTCATTCCGAGCCCGACGATGATCAAATGAAAATGATATATGTTCAATCTGACCGTTGCAAATATCAAACCTCATTTGAAACCTCCAAAGGGAGTATTCAACTATCTATTTCCCACCAAGGTTATGAAAATTGTTTTGTCTTATTGGAATATTTTGACAAGATAAACGGAGAAGTCGTTTCCAATGAAGCTATGGACGATTTATAAACCCAATAAAAACAAGCGGAGCTTTTTCTCGAAGCTCCGCTTGCTGTATTTCATGCTACCTATCGTTTCTCGATACGGCCGGCAAAACCGCCACCGGGGAATAAAGTAACCTTCAACTGTCGGTCTTCGGGAACAGGCATTACTACCCGTTTATAATCGCAAGCGGCACGGTCGGCATTTATACCGTCCTTGAACAACTCTATCTCATAAAAGCCCTCTCCTAAAAATGAGAGATCGACAATTATATCCCGTTTATCCCAGTTTGTCAAACCTCCTACGTACCACTCATCGCCCGAGCGCCTCGCCATTGTAATATATTCGCCCACTTTCCCGTCAAGCCCCAAAGTTTCGTCCCACACAGTCGGGATGCGAGCTATGAAAGCGGTACACTCCGGTTCCCTTCTGTAATTCGAAGGATTGTCGCACAACATATTCAACGGAGAATCAAAAATAACATACGTAGCCAACTGACGACAACGTGTGCCCTGACTCATCGGCTCACTATTCACCGGATTATAATTCTTCTTGATTGCATTGCGCATAGCTCCCTGCGTATAGTCCATAGGTCCGGCAAACTGACGAATAAAAGGAATCTGTACATCGTAAGTCACTTGGTCATATCCTTTCGGGCTCCATTTCAATTGTTCCAAACCATTCACGCCTTCATAGTTAATCACATTGGGCCATGTACGTTGCGCTCCCGTAGGTTTGTACATTCCATGAAAATCCACCAACATATTATAACGGGCGCACAATTCCGAAGCCTCATTGATAAACCGCACCATCTCTTGGTCGTCCCTATCCATAAAATCTACTTTGAACCCTTTTATCCCCATATCGGCATAATGCTTCACGACATTTTCCATATCCCGATGGAAAGCCCAATATCCGGCCCAAAGAATCAAACCGACATTTTTCCCGTCGGCATACGTTACCAATTCAGGCAAATCTATTTCAGGAACGACCTGCATTAAATCGGCCTTTTTATTCACAGCCCACCCCTCGTCGAGAATCACATATTCTATCCCGTTCTCCGCAGCAAAATCGATATAATATTTATACGTCTCGTTATTGATTCCGGCACGAAAATCTACCCCGTAGAGATTCCACGCATTCCACCAATCCCAAGCCACCTTACCCGGTTTTATCCACGAAGTATCGGCGATACGCAAAGGTTTCCCCAAACGGAACACGATATCACTGGCGGCCAACTCTGCATCATTACCGGCAACGGCAATCACCCGCCACGGAAGCTGGGCATTGGCATCACGAGCAATATATTCTTCTCGGGAAGTAACAAACTTTTGTAACATGTTATGTCCCCCTTGAACCGTCGTTTTCGGAACCGGCGCAAAGTGAGACGTAAGGACCGGAGTATCGCCTCCACCCACCAAATACATACCCGGATAATTATCCAAGTCGGCTTCGGTTATACACACTTTCATTCCATGAGGCAACTCTACCAACACAGGAAGAAATAAAAGGCGCGACGATTTAAATTTGGTAATAGATTCATGTTCATAAGTATTCTCGAACGAGTTGATATACTGCGACTCGAAATCGCCATCGTCTCCACGTTTCACATAGCTAGCGTACATCGGATAATCGGCGGGAAATGTAAAATCGGCTTGTTCGTTATATACCGTATAAGGGATATTACTTTTATAGGTCAATCGATACGCTATTCCATCGTCATAAGCCCGCACGACCAACCCCTGTTTTCCCGATGACAAAACCATCTGGTTATAACGATCCTTCACTTGAAAACGTTTATAAACAGGAGCCGGAATCATCTCGTCTACAAAACTCCTGCGAACTTTGGGCTGTTTGGAATTCATGCCCCATAAAACTTTTGTTCGAGACTCGTTGTTTTCTTTTATCGTGATGGATATAGGAGACGGAGCCAAAACCTCTGTTTCTCCGGCAAACACGCTCAGAGTCGTCCCGGAATTCGTTACCGATACAACCGCTCTTAAATCTCCCGAGGGCGAAGCTACTTCATAATTTTTAGCTTGGGCCGCAAATACCGTCATGACCGCAATAAAAAGGGAAATGCACTTTTGGAAAATGTTCATAAGGTTAACTTTTTTATTATTACTCTGTAAAATGCAATGATAAACAAAAGCAAAAATAACAAAATAGTCACATATCGAAAAGAAAAGAAACTTTTATTTCTCATTTTTTATAAATAAGACATGTATTCCCCGCTTCCCGATACGAAATTTGCCGTCGAAACATTTGAATACAATTTTAAATTATGGACGAACGCAATCTCATCAACGGCTCGCTCGTGTCGTATCTCTCTTGGGCCGCCGATTTTATCTCACCCATACGTTGGTTTCTATTAGCTGCATTCGCATTGGTTTTGGCCGACTTGAAATTCGGGATCGAAGCAGCACGGCATCGGGGCGAAACCATACGCAAAAGCAGGGCGATACGCCGAAGCGCAAACAAAATCATCGACTATCTTTGCTGGATACTGGTCGCCACGAGTTTTGGCGAAGCGTTCGGCACACCGTTCGGGATTCCCATATTACCGGCTCTCGTGCTGTTAGTGGTGTATGGCTGTGAAATCAATTCGTGTTTCAACAATTACTTCGAAGCCCGGGGAAGCAAACTGCGAATCAATATCTTCAAATGGTTAAAAAACAAGTCCGATATTATGGTTCCCTCCGACGATGAAAACGATACCACGAAAACATAAACTTTACATCGGGATAACAGTCGCTCGATAACAATAATTTACGCCAAACATAGCCGGATTAGCTCAAAGTTTTGTATTTTTGCGAAAATTTACAAACATATACCTATGAATATTCTCGACCTAAGCGAACAAGAGATCATTCGTCGTAACAGTCTCGACGAAATGCGCAAATTGGGCATAGAACCCTACCCTGCTGCCGAATATCCTGTAAACGCCTATTCTCAGGAAATAAAAAATAATTTCGTCGATGGTGCGGAAACTCCTCGTCAGGTAGCCATAGCCGGACGTATTATGAGTCGGCGTATCATGGGTAAAGCCTCATTCATCGAGTTGAAAGACTCGGAGGGCCGAATCCAAGTTTATATTTCGCGTGACGACCTCTGCCCGGGAGAAGATAAAGAATTATACAATACCGTATTCAAAAAGCTGCTCGACATCGGCGATTTCATCGGTATTCGCGGATTTGTATTCCGCACCCAAATGGGAGAAATAACGGTCCACGCGCAAGAGCTGACAGTACTCGCCAAATCGATACGCCCCCTTCCCATCGTAAAGATGAAAGACGGGGTAGCCTACGACGCTTTCGAAGACCCCGAGCTCCGTTATCGTCAACGCTATGTAGACTTGGTGGTAAACGAAGGAGTAAAAGATATATTCATCAAACGGAACAAAGTGTACAACTCCATGCGGGAATATTTCAACTCTCGTGGATATCTGGAAGTCGAAACACCCATTCTGCAATCGATACCCGGAGGTGCGGCCGCCCGTCCGTTCATCACCCACCACAATGCACTCGACATACCTCTATATTTGCGTATCGCCGATGAATTATATTTGAAGCGGCTGATTGTCGGAGGCTTCGAAGGAGTGTACGAATTTTCCAAAAACTTCCGCAACGAAGGCATGGACAGAACGCACAATCCGGAATTTACCTGTATGGAAATCTATGTCTCTTACAAGGACTACAACTGGATGATGGATTTCACCGAAAAAATGTTAGAAAAAATCTGTCTCGACGTAAACGGTACTACCGAGGTCAAAGTCGGTGAAAACACGATCAATTTCAAAACTCCGTTCAAGCGTATCACTATGCTCGACGCTATCAAGGAACACACGGGTATCGACATCAGCGGCATGGACGAAGCACAATTGCGCGAAGTTTGCAAAAAAATCGGGGTCGAGGTCGACGAAACAATGGGCAAAGGAAAAATCATCGACGAAATATTCGGCGAGAAATGCGAAGGCCATTACATACAGCCCATCTTTATCACCGATTATCCTATCGAGATGTCGCCGCTCACCAAACGTCATCGGAACAACCCCGAACTGACCGAACGTTTCGAGCTAATGGTAAACGGGAAAGAACTCTGTAATGCCTACTCCGAGTTGAACGACCCCATCGACCAACGGTTGCGTTTCGAAGAACAACTCCGCCTCTCCGAAAAAGGAGACGACGAAGCCATGTTCATCGACAATGACTTTATCCGGGCTCTCGAATACGGCATGCCTCCCACATCGGGTATGGGAATAGGTATGGACCGGCTCGTCATGCTCATGACCGGACAAACCACCATACAAGAAGTTCTCCTCTTCCCGCAAATGCGCCCCGAGAAAGTTCAAAAACGAGATAACGAAGCGGCCTATACCACCATAAACATTCCTGCCGAATGGGTCGCACCCATTCAGAAAGCAGGATACCTCACCGTAGCAGACGTAGCAGAAGCCAATCCGAACAAAATGCATCAAGAAATCTGTGGCATTAACAAAAAATACAAGCTCGAACTGGCTAACCCCACGATCGACGATGTAAAAAAATGGGTAGAAAACGCAAAACGATAATCGACCATGCCTATACCCGGTAAAATAGCGATCATGGGAGGTGGCAGTTGGGCAACAGCTTTGGCAAAGCTGGCGCTTAATAATGCCGATAATATCCTATGGTACATGCGTCGAGACGACCGTATCGCCGATTTCAAACAAACAGGTCACAATCCTGTATATTTGTCCGATGTCACATTCGACACATCTCGAATACATTTCAGTTCCGACATCAACGAAATCGCCGATGCGGCCGACACATTGCTCTTGGTGACTCCATCGCCCTACATGAAGTCCCATTTAAAGAAACTGTCGGCCGACATCAGTAAAAAATTTGTCGTAACAGCGATAAAAGGAATCGTTCCCGACGAAAATATGATCGTCACCGAATACCTGCAAAATTTCTATCACGTGCCGGAATCCCACTTGGCCGTAATCGGGGGGCCATGCCATGCCGAGGAAGTAGCGCTCGAACGGCTCTCTTATCTCACCATCGGGTGTAACGATCTGCAAAAAGCGAGAAGTTTCGCCGACATATTGGCGAGCCCCAAGCTGAAAACCATTATCTCCTCCGATGTAAAAGGCATTGAATATTCTGCCGTATTAAAAAATGTCTATGCCATAGCCGCCGGGATTTGTCATGGTATGAAGAGCGGAGATAATTTTCAAGCTATGCTCGTATCCAACGCCTTGAACGAAATGGATCGTTTTTTACAAGCAGTCTCCCCATGTCGGGACAGAAACATCAGCGACTCGGTATATTTGGGAGACCTTTTGGTTACCGCCTATTCCCGGTTCAGCCGCAATCACAATTTCGGATCCATGATAGGACGTGGTTACTCCGTCAGTGCCGCAAAAATGGAAATGGAGATGATTGCCGAAGGATATTTCGGTACGAAGTGTATTTACGAAATAAACGAACGATACAAGGTGAACATGCCCATACTGCAATGTGTTTATGATATACTCTACAAAAAAGTATTGCCCCGGCACGCCATTGAAAGTATATATGATACATTTCTGTAATACAACTAATATAGTGAAACTATGAAATCAATCGAATTGAACATTGAAAAAGCATTAGGCACTGTATCCAAAAGCGATGTATTCGCATTGGAAGACAAAGCGAAAAGCGGCATGGAAATGCTGCACAAAGGTACGGGTAAAGGAAATGACTTTTTAGGGTGGCTGCATCTACCCTCCGAAATAACAGAAGCCCATTTAGCAGACCTCGAAGCTGCTGCAAAACAATTGAAAGACCGTTGCGAAATAGTAGTAGTCATTGGTATCGGAGGTAGCTACCTCGGGGCCAAAGCTGTTATCGAGGCTCTATCCGACTCATTCGAATTTCTTCGCTCGGAACATAAAAATCCGCTCGTACTGTTTGCCGGACACAACATCGGCGAAGACTATTTGTTTGAACTGCAAACCCTCCTGAAAAATAAATCTTTTGGCATCGTCGTCATTTCAAAATCGGGAACGACGACAGAACCCGCCATTGCTTTCCGATTGTTGAAAGAACAGCTCGAAGCACAAGTAGGAAAAGACGAAGCCAAACATCGTATCATCGCCATAACCGATGCAAAAAAAGGTGCATTGCGTAAACTGGCCGACACCGAAGGATACAAAACTTTTGTCATTGCCGACAACGTAGGAGGCCGTTTCTCGGTACTCACTCCCGTAGGACTATTGCCTATTGCCATAGCCGGATTCGACATCAGAACGCTGGTTTCCGGAGCGGTAGCTATGGAAAAAGCGTGTGGAGAAGATATTCCTTTCGAGAAAAACCCCGCAGCTATTTATGCTGCCACCCGAAATGCTTTATATCAAAGCGGGAAGAAAATAGAAATCCTCGTCAACTTCAATCCTAAATTACACTTCTTCGCAGAATGGTGGAAACAACTCTACGGAGAAAGCGAAGGAAAAGAAAACCTCGGAATCTATCCGGCATCAGTCGACTTCACGACCGATTTACATTCGATGGGACAATGGATTCAGGAAGGTGAAAGAACCATCTTCGAAACCGTTCTTTCGGTTGCCCAAATGAAACATACGGTAAATATCCCTTCCGACAAGGATAATCTGGACGGGCTGAATTTCCTGTCGGGAAAGAGAGTGGACGAAGTAAACAAAATGGCCGAACTTGGGACTCAAATAGCTCACGTAGACGGCGGAGTCCCCAACCTAAAAATAGAAATACCCGAATTATCGGAGCTCTATTTGGGACAACTGATTTACTTCTTCGAAAAAGCCTGCGGCATTAGCGGTTATATTTTGGGCGTAAACCCGTTTAACCAACCGGGAGTTGAAGCATACAAACGCAATATGTTCGCTTTGCTCAATAAACCCGGTTACGAAGAAGAAAGTAAAGCCATACAAGCTCGTATCTAATTAAACATAACGTAAATGTAGGAACAGCCTGCCGAGAAATTCGGCAGGCTGTTCTTTTAAAATATCTTATCAAATAAATTTTTCTATATATTTTTAATATCTTTACTCCCTATAAAACATAACCCTTAGATCATGAGAAGATTAGCTACTCTTATTTTATCGTTATGGGGAATTGCACTCTCCCATGCCGCTCTTGAAGTCCCCAAAGCTCTACCCGCAACCGATATTACTGAAAATTCCTTTACCGCAAACTGGCAATCTGTATCTCAGGCTTCGGCTTACAATTTGAATGTTTTTGCCTATAAAATGGAAGATTGCGGGACAGAAGCAGTAAAAGTCACAGAAAGTTTTGAGGGATTAGTGCCTCGTTCTTCCGGGTCAAAACAAAATAAATACATAGACTCTAACCTATCCGTATTCCCCGAAAATTGGAAAATCGACGTGAATACCGGCTCTATTCGCCAATTATATACGACCAATGTCGCCGGAGATACCACATCTGTTTATTCGGGGAAAATAGCTCTGGCATTCGATGCCACAGGCGATTCGATTGTTACCCCTGTATTACCGGCTCCCGCCTCGAAATTTTCGTTTTGGATAAAAAACGCCAATGCCACCGGAACAGTCGCAGTTTACGGATTTGACGGCTTTCAATGGCACTCTCTTGGTGAAGCCTCAACAATTAGTTATCGAAGTGGGGGAATAGCCGATTTTTCCGCCAATATCCCGGTGGGGTGTATTCAGTTCAAAATGATTTATACCGATGAAAATCCAGATCTAAACAGTCCCACGGCTATTGACGAAATAAGTTATACTTATGGCGGTATCGTAAAAACACGGGATTATCTTGTCGAAAACAAACGAATCACAGAAACGTCAGCTCCCGTAACCGGACTCAAAGACAATACCGATTATTTTTACACGGTAAAAAGCACCAACGACTCTGAAACTTCTTTGGAATCAAATATGATTGATGTATTCGGATATGCAGGTTCCCTTTCCAAACCCGTACTCAAAGAATTCACCGATATTCAAGGGGGGCAATATACAGCCAACTGGAACACAGTCATCGGCTCCAACGGATATGTCGTTTACAATGTTTATACCCACATTGCCCAAAGAGATGAAACAAAAACCATTCTCCACGAAAATTTCGATGCTTTTACGGGAGGCACAATCGATCTTCCGGCAGAAGACGACGGTACAACGAATTACGACGAATATACAACTGTCCCTGACTGGTCTGTTAATTTCGGCTGCTGGACGGAAGGCATGCTCAGTGGTATCAATATTCAGACCCCCGTCATCAGCACAACCAATACAAATGGTTGTACAATCAACGTACGAGTATATGGAGCCAAAGGAGACAAAATCGACTTTAACAACTACTACTCACAAGGTACTCCCGAGAAAATAACCAAATTTCTCACACAAGAAGGCTATAATAATTTGACAATAGACTTTAAACATAGTAGTGAACAAATGTATATCGAATTATATTTCAGGCAACTCGATTATACCAAAGAAATCTATCTCGACGAATTCACAATGACTCAAACTCTTTCAAAGGGAGACCGGTTTAGCTATAACTACGATTATACCCTCGTCGAAGGCCGCAGGACAAACAGTTATACTTTTACAGATCTACCCAAAGCATGGGGAGACCAATTTGCATTTCGCATGAGCGCCTATGCGGTAGTGGGCGACGATCTTTACCAATCTCAATGGACAGAACTGACAAAAGTTCCCATTCCCTCGAATATAGACAATACCCTTCGAGAAAACCAAGAGATCAAGGTTATTTCCTATCCTGGCAACACAATTATACGACTTTTTGTACCCCAAGAAATTATCATCAGCGACCTACAAGGTCGAATCGTAGCCCAAGTTCAAGGCATTGAGGGAGATAACTCTATCTCATTGAAGCAAGGGATTTATTTGTTGCGATGTGGTAACTATTGTCAAAAATTTATCTGTCGATAACGAAGAAACGAGCAAAACGAAAATCGGGATTCAACATTTAGTCGATATAATTAAAACGTTCACATTTAAAATAATACGAGATTACCTCCAAAAGATAATCTCGTATTATTTGTATTTCAACAACCCGATTACTTTAAAATCCCGATAGCGGAACACAGGCTCGTGTCAATTAACTATTATAACAAATTCCAATCTAAGTCCAGATTCAATCAACAAAAACTTTGAACTCGGCAACTTGCGTACCATCTTCACGGTGAAGGACTACGATATAATAACCACGAGAGAGGCTAATGTCCGTACCACCTATAAAAACATCTTCCGAGACGAGACACCCATCAAGGGCAAATACACGAGCCTGCAACTGTAAATTGTTTTTACTTCGCAAGAAAAGCGTATTATCCGAACTGTAATAGATCAACTCGCCAGATGTTTTAATCGATTCAACGCCACTGCCTTCCGTTTCTTCATTATCCACCCTCAATTTCATTCGGTTAAGGTCGAGTGTCAGAATACAATGATTTGTCTTGGGAAGCACAAACTTATAGTCATTTCCCTCCTCAAACGAATTATACTCATAAATAACATCATGTTCCTCGCCAAAACGAATAGGTTCATCTTTTGTCCTAGCCACATAACAACGTTCCCAAGTTCCTCTTCTACGAAGGAATTTGAAATCGCCGGCCTCTACATCTCCTTCCCAACGATATACACCCTCTGCGATCGGGGTCATCACCATAGGATGGGCATTATCCCAACCACAAGGCATAGCCGCTCCAACAGCAAAAACCGAAAGAGGAAATGGATTCTCTACCAAATCCGGTTCAAACTTTTCGACGGTAAGTGTAAGATTGAGTAAATCGACTTTCAATTCATAATATCCATCTCCACTTCGGTCAGCCAGAATAGTCCACTTATTATCCTCTCCATTCAAACGCATTTTCAAAGGTTGTCCCACCTTTCCCGAAATAGAAAAATCTCCACTCGATGCAGGGTGATATTTATCGTCCCAGCTCAATCGTTTCAAAAACATGAAACTACCGCACTCGTCACCCTCATCGTTATAGCGCATGACACCCTTATAATAGAAAATATAAGGATATGTCCGATCCACTTCTAAGGCTTTGGCATCCTGAAACTTCCAAAATTGAATCTCTCGATTAAACGGGCCTCCTATGATATACAAGTTTTTAGGCAATTCGAGCCGTTCAGCCTTCAAACTTTTTGCATTACCATCGACTGTAAGGGTCAATCTATATACATCGGTCTCGCTCGCATACCGGATACACAACCCTCGCTCGTCTTCACCGGCCTCTCGCAAAGGTATAGAATCGCCCAAAGGATTATTACTACCACATTCATGGACATACTCCGTTATACCATCGGTCAATTTAAACAAAACTTCCGGCAAGCCACCCACGTAAACAAACTCCTTTCCATCGTCTCCCACCGGAGAAAGCACGACGGGAATCTTTAATTCAGCCGTATCTCCAACAAGCCGCCAATCTGCTCTCGCAGTTAGAACAAATCCAAACAAGAGAAATAAAACGGCTATATTCTTGCAAAATCTTTTCATATTTTTCTCTTTTTATTATTCAATGATTACGGTTATAGCTGAACTGCATGCTCTTTTCGGTACGGAAATCACGATCTTTTTACCCTCGGCATCATACTCATAGACAGCATGCGTTCCATCGGAAAAAGTGACCTTTGTCGGAGCCTCGTTCCGAGCCAAAAATTCAAGACGATAAGCCCGTTCTTCCGGCATATTGTCGAATGATCCGGTACGAGGATAAATAGTACAAGAGGTTCTTCCGTCCTCGGTATTTTGCGTAATTCTTGTAAATGTACAAGCTGTTTGATAATCAGCGTTGTTTCCGGCATCCTCATAATAATTAAATTCGCCTCTGGCTCCGGGTGTAAACTGCAAAGTGAGTGTTTCAGGCCGTTTTTTCAGGTGCATCATACGAGGATAAAGCGGAATGATAGCACCCTCGCGATAATAATAAGGAATCTGTTCACGAGTGAACGAACGAGTAACGACCGAACCACCGTCGATTAACTCACCCGTCATCACTTCATACCACTTGCCCTCAGGTAGCCAAATATCTTTTTCACTGACATTCGTTCCTTTATCCGACGAAGTGACGGGGGCTACGAGTATATCGTTTCCAAACATATACTGTCCCTCATAACGGTAAGCCTCATCTGCTTCGGGATAATCATAATACATAGGACGACACATGCCCACTCCCGTATCGTACGACCAACGTGCCATCGTATAAATATAAGGTATCAAAGCATAACGCAAATAAATGGCATCACGCATCTGCTCAAAATTAGCATATTTCCAAATGCGACGTTCGATATGGCCGGCAGCCGTAGCATGTGTACGCAATATAGGAGAGAAGACCCCGTATTGAATCCACCGCAAATACAACTCGGCATCGTTGGCTCCCTCCTGATTATGACCTCCTATATCATGACTCCAATAACCATAACCGACATTAGATGCGGTAGCTGTAAAATAGGGCTGAAAAGCCAACGAAGAAAAAGTCGCTTCCGAGTCTCCCGAAAAACCGATAGGATAACGATGATTACCCAACCCACCCCAACGATGAAAGATAAACGGCCGATTTTTTGCCTGTAATTTTTTATCGTTGAAAAACACATGATTCAACCAAAAAGTATTACCTAAATTCGGTTCATTCTGCGCAATCATCCACTGTTGCCAATCGACCCACCAAAAATCGACACCGATATTTTCATGAGGCCGTAAAATATGTTCGAAAAAGGCCTTGTAGAAATCCTTGTTTTCGATATTCCAACGAATGGTACCGTCTTCGTTAGTCAGACTATCGGCCTTTATATCGGAATAACGTCCGGCCAAATCGGCATACAAAGCATCATAATTATCCTCTTTGGGGAAAACACCATCGGCCGGATGCAAATTAAGTGTCGTATTCAAATTTTGTTCATCGTGCAACCAAGAGATAAAACCGGCAGGATCGGGGAAAAGAGCTTTATTCCAACTCCAACCGGTCCACTCGGTTCCATCGATAGAACCGGTCTTACCATTACGATGCCAATCCATATCTATAACGAGTACATCCATAGGAATATCACGCGAACGTATTTCATTTACAATATCGCGCATATCTTGCTCGGTATAACGTTGAAACTTAGAGTACCAATATCCAAATACATAAAGCGGAGGCAACGGAATCTTACCGGCTATCTTGGTGAAATCGCCAAGAGCCTTTTTATAATCATGCCCATAACCCATGAAATACATATCAAGAGCGGCGGTATCCTTACGTTGAGCGACCCAATCCATACCCCCATTCGTATCTCTCTCGAACATAAGACTCAGACTACCGTCTTTGCGAGGTTCTCGTTCATCGATCACAGCCCAACCAACACGAGAAAGTAACCCATTCTCCAACCATTCACGCACATCGCCCTCTGCTCTATCCAAAGTTCTAGTCGTTCCTTTCAGATTATACGGGTCTTGTTTCCCGGGATACCACACCTCTTCGACCCCGTTCACATCGAGTGTAATTTGTAAATTAGGATTACAACGATCATTGCTTACCGGATATGTACCCAGTTTATAACGCAGTTCCAGTTTATCGGTTGTAAGATAAAGATATCCGTCACGTTCCTCTTGGGTAAAATTCGGAACCGGAAGATGGCGATTAATGACTACAAAGGACGCGCGATCCTCAAACTGCAATTTCGCACTATATTCTATACGAATCATTTCGGGAGTCAACACCGTAAAGCGCATGTTACCCGACTTCACAATAGCCTTTTCATCGGCCATCGGATTATCCTGCGCCCCGACAGTACACGCAATGAAAAGTCCCAAAATACTTAGGAGTACATGTTTTTTAATCATAAATACATAAATTTTTAATAGAAAGATTAAAGTCGTTCTACCATTATGACACAAAAAAATACACATACCCCCTACATACCTGAAAAATTTTTGCTTTTACATGTTTTGTTATACGATATCGATAATATTTTGAATCGAATAAAAAAGGAAAGGGCTACATTTTGTAGCCCTTTCCTTTTTTATTTTTAAACCATTCTATTTATTATTCCGCTTCATACTCTATGGCGTCGCTTTCTGTATCATCGTCTTCCAACGCCTGAGCATCCGTTAAGATTGTTTTCACAAAGGTTGGTTTCTCATTAAACAAAACGATAGCAGATTGATTCCCGTCCGGAGTAATAAATTCTACCTGAGCAGCAACACCCAAAACCTCAGTCGTATCACGACCGACATAGCGAGCGATTAAATCATACGATTGTATATAATCGTCTACATTCGTGGCTACAAATTGATCATAAGCCGATTTAGCGGTCTCATATTCTCGAATATACGAAAAGTCCCTATCCTTGTCAAATTTTACGTAAGCTTCATGATCTTTGGGCAAACGCTCCATAGCCTGTTTATATCCTTCTATTTTCGAAGCATAATTACGGTCATTCCCATGTGAACGCATAGCCTCTTTCAATTTTCGTTCGTAATCGGCACGACGAGCAAACTGGCTGTTCTCATCGAGTTTATAATTATGTTCCGCTACCTCCATCTCATATTTCAAACGTTGTTCGGTAGAAACGTAGCTATCGATAGCCTCTTGACGACCGGCTCGAAGACTATCGGCAACGGTCACTTCATGGAGAATTTCTACTTGAATCGAATCGACTTTCTCTGCGGATAAGTTTTCATCGGCCGATAGAACCCACGTTCCAGACTTCAACTCCGATTTCACATATTCTTTAAATGCACCGACATAATCTCCATCGGCTACTCCACCCCCACAGGCACATAAAACAGCACCCATTGCGCACACCGGAATCCACTTACATAATAGTCTCTTCATATCCTTATAACTTTATTTTATTTCAAAAAACAGAAAAAACAAAAACAAATCTTGATAATATCGAAATACAATCCATTTCCATATTTGCGACAAAAATAGTACAAGCCCAACGCAGAAACAAGTTCGATTAGTAATGCCGAAACTCGACCTATTCTCGTATCTATTGCAAAAATAATGGATTATCACAGAATACAAACATTTATGCCTTAATTTTACATCTTGTTAAATTTTTAACAAACCAGAAATAAACCCAATATCCAATCTCAAACAAAATAAAAGTCTTTCAACATCACTTCTTTGGCTAATTATCTCAAAAGCTCTATTTTTGTAGAATTAAATAAGAAACACGACATTTTGGAAAATATCGCTATTAAAAACTATCTTTTACAGCACAACGTGCCTTGCATTACTCCTAAGGCCGCGCTTATCGATATGGACGGAGTTCTCTACGACTCCATGAAAAATCATGTCGAAGCATGGTATCGTACACTCACCCCTATGGGATTCAAATGTTCCAAAGATGAATTTTATCTATACGAAGGACGAACAGGAGCCAGTACAATTAAATACTTGTTCGACAAACATTTCGGGAAACAGGTGTCCGATGACGAGTGTGCCGAAATTTATAAAATCAAGGAAAAACATTTCAACGCGTTGGAAGAAATCGTTCCCATGCCGGGAGCCGACCTCATGCTGCAACGAATCATCGATAACGGCATACGCCCTGTACTGGTCACAGGTTCGGGACAAGGTTCTCTCTTAGATCGGTTAGACCACGATTATCCCGGCGTATTCGAACAGCAATATAAGGTGACGGCATACGACGTAAAGATTGGGAAGCCGAGTCCCGAACCCTATTTAATGGGACTTTCCAAAGCCGGAGTCAAAGCGAACGAAGCGATTGTCATCGAAAATGCACCCTTAGGGGTAGTCTCCGGTACGACAGCACAAATATTTACCATAGCAGTCAACACAGGCCCCATTCCGGCACAAGCGCTTATCGAAGCCGGAGCCGATATGGTTTTCCCGTCCATGCCCGATTTCGCCAATCATGTCGACGAACTTATACACACGCTAAAAATCACTCGATAATATTATCTGTATGGAGTCGCAAAAAATCATATTCACAGCCACACCCGGCGAGACCCTTAAAAATATACTCGAAAACTTTTCTTTCGATACCCTTTTTATACTCTGCGACACACGTACCCAAAAATTCGCCCTACCCGAAATATCGAAAAACATATCCACACAAGCCCAATATATTACGATCGAAGCCGGCGACACCCATAAAACACTCCAAACACTCGTTCACGTATGGAACGAACTGAGCCATAAAGGAGCCAGCAGAAAATCGCTTCTTATCAACTTGGGAGGAGGTATGGTCACCGACTTGGGAGGTTTCGCCGCAGCCTGTTTCAAAAGAGGAATCCGTTTCATCAATATCCCCACAACCCTATTAGGAGCAGTAGATGCCGCCGTAGGAGGAAAAACAGGAATAAATTTCAACGGATTGAAAAATGAAATAGGAGCCTTCCGCCCGGCCGATACGGTCATCGTCTCTACACAATTCTTTCAGACACTGCCACAGAACGAATTATTGTCGGGATACGCCGAAATGTTGAAACACGGACTTATCGACAATCCGGCCACCTACCGTTCATTGCTTGATTTCGACTTGTCCATGCCCGATTGGGAAAAACTTCTGCCACTGCTCAAAGAATCGATACAAGTCAAAGAACGTATCGTCGCCGAAGACCCCTTTGAAAAAGGAATACGCAAAGCCTTGAATTTAGGTCATACCATCGGTCATGCATTCGAGAGCCTTTCACACAAGCGGGAAACACCCATATCTCACGGATTCGCCGTGGCTTGGGGACTCATATGCGAATTACTACTCTCCCACCGTTATTTGAAATTTCCGTCCGAAACAATCTCCGAATTGGCAGCATACATCTATCGCCATTACAGAGCATTTCCCATTACCTGTAAGGACTACGAAACACTCTACGAGTTGATGACCCACGACAAAAAAAACGAAGCCGGATACATCAACTTCACATTATTGCAAACCATCGGCAAACCGGTCATCGACTGTCACGTCGATAAGGAAGAAATATTCGTAGCATTCGACCTATACCGCGACCTATTTAAATTATAACCCCTACCGACTCTCTTGCAGGCAATTAGGAAAATTCGAAGAAAAACAGGAGTAAAAAAGTTGTTCAAAATTTTGTCAGTATAGAAAATACCACTACTTTTGCACTACCAATTCAGCGGGGTGTAGCTCAGCCCGGTTTAGAGTACGCGTCTGGGGGGCGTGTGGTCGCAAGTTCGAATCTTGTCACCCCGACTGATTTATAAAAACACTGATAATTAATTATCAGTGTTTTTCTTTTTATATCCAGTCTTAAAAATATGGACCTAATAGGTAAATGGTAGGCCGGTAATCGCATTAATAGACATTCATACAGATCTTGATTCCGAAAAAATAAACATTACCAATCGTCAAGTCATTGATTTTGCCAATATAAAAGTAAAATAGAATTTCTATAAATTCACTTTGCATAATAGTATCTCATGGAGACAAAAACGGTCACAATATCATCATGAACCGTGTAGATAATACGATGTTCGGAATTGATACGACGAGACCAATACCCGGTGAACTCATATCTCAGAAGTTCATCACTGTTTTTTAATTATTTATGTACATTTGCAAAAACTATTCAGAGATGGAACAAAAGAGTGAAATCGTATTATATCAACCAGAAGGTGCTGTAAGTCTGGAAGTCCGTTTAGAGAACGATACAGTATGGTTAAACAGGCAACAAATCGCTGAACTATTCGACCGAGACATAAAAACAATTGGCAAACATATTAACAATGCTCTAAGAGAAGAATTAACCGATATTTCAGTTGTCGCAAAATTTGCGACAACTGCCACAGATGGCAAAGTCTATCAAATGGAATATTACAATTTAGATATGGTTCTTTCTATCGGATATCGGGTGAAATCAAAAAGAGGCGTTGAGTTCCGCCAGTGGGCGAACAAAGTCCTAAAAGAATACATGCTGAAAGGGTATTCCATCAATCAAAAGCTCGACAGTTTAGAGAAAAGAATCGATAACCGACTGAGAGAACACGACTCCGAAATACAAAGGCTCAGCAACCAAGTAGATTTTTTCGTCCGCCATTCCTTACCACCGATAGAGGGAATATTTTTTGCCGGCCAGATATTCGACGCCTACAAATTCGTTTGCGATCTTGTCAAGTCAGCTCGAAAGAGTATCGTCCTTTTCGACAACTACATAGACGAGTCTGTCCTGACCTTATTCGGGAAACGAGAAAAATCGGTGTCGGTGGTGATTTATACGGATAAGATCACTCCGCAATTAGAGCTTGACATCAAGCGATTCAACGCTCAATATTCGCCTGTAAAGGTCAAGTTATACACAAAGGCGCACGATCGGTTCCTAATCATCGATGGGGAAATCTACCATATAGGCGCTTCGCTGAAAGACTTGGGAAAGAAACTTTTCGCCTTCTCGAAAATATCGGCTATTCCACCCGAAATCATATATAAACAAATAGACTCGTAAACGTTATGCGACCTCGTACCGATAAAATAGAAATCTCCGGTAATCTGCTTACAGGGGTATTCCACATCTATATCTTCAAACAAGCTAATACCTATATCGCCTATTGTCCTTCCATCGATTTAGCCGTCTCCGGGAACAGCATACGAAATGCGGAAGAGTCCTTCCAAGAATCCGTGTCGATACATCTCGATTATCAGATAAAGAATAAAGTACTCTTGAAGGACTTGAAAAAGCACAAATGGAAAGTCCGATATCTTATTAAAAACAAGAAAAGCCGGTGATTGACCGGCTTTCTCATTTTTATACTTCGGTAGTTACGTTAAATACATTCTTGTTACCCGACCGACTTCAATCCAATCAAAGTTAGAAATTCAATACAACAAGGGAAATTTATCACCAACAAAAAATAATTGCTAATAATTATTTCGATTATTCCCGATAATTAGTATTATAATAATAAAGTCAAACAAACATCTATTTATCAATATTTTACAAGAGCCACAAATCTTATTTCCATTTATTTTTCATTGCAATTTTAAATATATTATATTTTAGAATCATTTTTTATATACTTAAATAATGAATATAAAATAAAAATATCTACATTTGAAAACCTGAAATAAACACAAAGACTCAAAATATACTCGAATTATCCTTAATAATCCATTATTTACCCATATAATTTTAATCATTATGAGAAAAACATTTCTAGGAGTACTCGTTTTTATGAGTCAATTGATTTTTGCCCAAGGAATCGAGGTAATCAGTACCAAAGCCCTTACACTCGACGGGCAAGGAGTATTTCTCCCGAAGATAAGTCCGAAGGGGGATTGCGTTCTAGTAACCAACGAAGACATGAGCGGTCTGAAAAAATTTGATCTTGCAACCGGGAAATTGACGACCATTACCAATGACCGAAGTGCTGGGTTTAACGCCCAATTTTCCGAAGACGGCTCTACCGTAATTTATAGAAAGAGTGAATATAAAGGGAAACTTCGCTACTCATCATTAAACAGTGTAAATCTACAAACCGGGAAAACAGAACAACTAGTAAAACCTACCCGAAATCTAGAAGGTGTGACTGTAAAAGGGGGTACGGTTCTCGCTGTAAATAATGGCAAACTTATTTCTAAACGGATTGCCGGTAAAAAGCTGAAAAACCTCCCGGCTATCCCAAGTATTAAGAACAGCCAGCTTTACATTACAATCGATGGAAAAACAAAGCAACTCTCTCCCAACGGAACGAATGTAGGATATTTATGGCCATCGGTTTCTCCCGATGGGGGAAAACTTCTCTATTATGTCATTGACGAAGCGAAAGCATACGTCTGCAATATAGATGGAACAAATCCGGTTTCTTTGGGGACATTGCGTGCGCCGGTCTGGTTAGGTAACGATTGGGTTGTAGGCATGGTAGATTATGATAACGGGGAAATCGTTACTTACTCCCAAATATTCGCCGTTACGTCACAAGGCACTCATCGCACGGCATTGACAGATCAATCAAAAATCTGCATGTACCCTTCTGCATCCGACGATGCTTCCAAAATCGTCTATACGACACAAAATGGAGAGATATTTTTAATGAATGTAGCAACCTCAAAATAATTAATCACCATGAAACTCAATAAACTTCTATCGATATGCTTAGGAATAACGTTAGCATTTTCGGTAAGTGCAAACGATCTAAGCGAGGCCAGAATATATATTAATCCGGGGCACGGCGGTTGGGGGCCTAACGACCGGCCGATGGCAACGATCAACTATGCTCAAATGGATACTCTCGGATTCTTCGAAACAAATACGAACTTGATAAAAGGAATGGCCCTAAGGGAAGAACTCGTAAAAGCCGGAGCCAGATATGTGAGAATGTCGCGCACGGTAAACGGCGTCGTAGCGGCCGATGATGAACACAAAACCGAAAACGACAAATACATCGAGACTCAGCCCGGAGAAAGCGGAACCCAACAGTTAGTTACCCTATCGGTGATTTGTCAAGATGTAGAGGCCAACAATATGGATTATTTCATTTCGATCCATAGTAATGCTGCAACGGAGGGGAGCAGTACGAATTATCCACTGATTCTCTATCGAGGAACCGACTCGGAATCGGGAAACGGATTGACAAACGCCCGCGATATGGCTCGTGCCGCATGGCCATATGTCAACAAGAATGAGGTTACCTATAAATCCTATTATACCGGCGAAAACGACAACAACAGCCGGGGCGACATATCTTTCTATGGTAGCTCGTCCTCAAACAGCATGGGATATACCGGTTATCTCGGTGTTTTGAAACACGGGTGTGACGGCTTCCTTTGTGAAGGCTGTTTCCACACCTATCAACCCGAACGCCAAAGACTTCTCAACAAAGACTACTGCAAACAAGAAGGTATGCGATATGCTCGGGCCATACGTGCATGGTTCAACGACGATAGCGAAACTACCGGCTGCATTATGGGGACTGTTAAAGATAAATATAACACTCTCGAACACGACCTCTATAAATACAAAATCAATTCGATCGATGCCTATGCTCCCTTGAACAACGTAACTGTTATTCTTCAAAACGAGAACGGTGAAGAAGTAGGCCGATATACAACCGATAAAGAATATAATGGATTATTCGTATTTACCGATTTGACTCCCGGAAACTACAATCTGGTATTCGACATCGAGGGATTCTGGAAAGAAACCGAACCAATCGAAGTCATCGTCAATGAAACGGCATTCATCAACAAAAGGCTGACCGATTTGGAACACGAAGAACCCTCTGATGAAGAAATAGAAGAGGAAGTGCTTGATTATCCACACCCCGACCAAGACGGAGATATTGCAGCAGCGGCATATTACAATCTCACCAAAGAAACAGAAATTACCGACATCGAAGCCTTGAATGGACTTACCGTACGTCGGGCAATCCTGAGAGACAACAAATATTATGTATTGGCAGTAGATGAAAATAAACTTCCTAAACTCTTGGTTCTGAATCCAGCAACCGGAGAACTCATTAAAGAAATGAGTACCGAAGGTCTTGTAACCGAAGGCTATAACGGAAAAGAATTACCCTATATACTATCCGATATCGCCTTTACTATCGACGGCGTGCTTATTGGGACAAACTCGACGGTCATCGGCAAAGAAGGCAATGCGTATCAAACCGGAGACTTTTACGTATATAAATGGCAGGGAAGTGAAACGACCTCGTTAGAAGATTCAGCCCCGGTTGTCGTCGCTACATTACAAACGAATACAAGTGCTAGTCTCGCAGCCGCCGGAAACAACAACTCCAACTATATAGCCAATACCATCGCTGTAAGTGGCACGATCGACGATTTCCAACTGTATTTCGACTCCCATGCCGGAAACGCTTGGAATACGACATACGGTATCAGATATGTATGTTGGAATATTAAAAACGGAGAAGTAGCCGGATTCCAGAAAAACGACACGGACTTCGATGAAAGTCAAATCGGAGAAAAAGCCCATATCACACTCTCGCCCTTAGCAAAAAGTAGATTGATCATAGACGGTACACTCACGGCCCCAAGAGAATTTTTAATGGACTGGATGAGCGATCAGGGAATCATGCTAGCCGATTTCTCGGATAACATTCCGGTAGAGTCATACGGAGCGAATTATTTCCGTTACGCCGATAAAATTTATATGAGCGCACCCATTTGTGAAAGTCAAGGAGATGGAAATTATTCTTATAAAGTTCGTTTATATGACATTACAAATGGAATAGATCAAGCCCGAAACATCGGAGATACCGAATCTTTCATCTCCACTACGGGACTTTCTCCAATGACAAGTATAGGAATCGTAGATAATTCCGATATAGATATATACCTGTTGGCTGGAAACAAAATCGTAAAATACACGACCAAAGGCATGGAGCAATCCGAATCTCCCGCCCGTATATTTGCATACGGTTTATCCTATGACGAAACAGAAGACGGATATACTATCAACTTCAACTTAAACGAGGATGCCACATCTGTAAACTTGATATTGAATAATCCAGAAACAGGCGAAGCTGTTCAAACGATTGCATTAGGAGCGCTACCAAAGGGAGCGAATCAGACTACTATATCCAGAGCCGATCTTCCTGCCGAAAAGCTGAATTGGAGTATTCAAGCCATCGCCGGAAACGTCACGAAATTTACGAAAATATCCGACGACAGTCCTCTATACCAGTACTACGCACCATACGGTGTCGCCATCGATAAATCACCTGAAAGCGACTACTTCGGACGTATCTATATAACGAACACTGCTGCCGGAACAGTAAGTGCAGGAAATCCTTCACAAGCCCAAACCTCGACAGTGGGTGTGTATGTACTCGGTGCAGACATAAGCGATATCACTCAACAAGGCTTCACAGCTTATAGTGGAACCATATCTTGGAGCGGAGAAACCGGTATGGGTCCGAGAAAAGCAGCCGTAGCATCAGATGGACGAGTATTCCTATGCGACGCCAGCACGAACAACGCAGGTATTTACCTGATGAACCCCGAAACCTTTGATATTTCTTCTATATTCACAGGAGCTACAAATTCGAATGGCAGCCTAATGATAGGAGGCAAATATGTATGCGGCCAAATAACAGCCGTAGGTATTCGAGGAGAAGGTGCTACAACTCAACTTTATGCCATAGATAAAACGGCATCGGGTTCATCTTGGAAAAAATTTATCAACGTCTATAACATCGGCGAATCGAATACATGGACAACTGCACCCAACGAATCGAAAGCCGCCAGTAGTTACGTGGGCAACGACAACAGCAGTATCGTTCCCGTTTCTACCGGATATTGGGCCGCACAATACAGAGGTGGCGGAAGCAACTCTCCCGCAAATCCATGTATGTTCTATTACAGCGATCAATACCAAGATGCCGTATTTAATACAGCCGAGCCCAACATCATCGGTGAGTCGTCCCAAAACGGAGCTCTCGCCGTCAATGAAAAAGAACAGCTTATAGCCCTTAGCGTAAATGGCGGAGTGGCCGTGTACTCCTACAAGATGAAAGAGGGAATACCTTCTGTCACGGAACAATTCCGAAAAGAAATTGCCGAAATGGGCGGTTATGTTAATGATTTCGAATTCGACTATGCCGGGAACTTATATGCGGTATCCAATGCCGGTGAAAGATTAGCCGTATGGGCTATGCCTACCAGTGACAACAGTTGTGTGACACCCGCAAAGAAATCATTGGTATTGAACAATATATATACAGGCATAGAAAATGCAGTAAGCATTTCACGTATATCGCCCAACCCCACGACGGGAATCATTACGATATCTGCTCAAAATACAATCGAAACGGTCGAAATATATAATATAGCCGGTTCTCTGGTAATGAGACAAGCCCATGTAGGTACGACAACTATTTCTCTCGACCTTTCCGACCTTGCTGGCGGTATGTATTTTGTAAAAGTGAACGATGGTAAAGCCGTGAAAGTCATCAAAAAATAAAATGCTAAATTATCCCAACTCTTCTCTTTGAATTATAAAGAGATAGTCCTACACAAAATCCCCCGCTCTTTTTCAAGGCGGGGGATTTATACATTTCTGTTAATTACGATCACTACTTTTACTACCCATTTTTATTTCTCTCGCCTCAAAAAGACAAACCTAGCAACAGGCCCCATCTTACATTTGAAACTCCCCCATAAGTTCGTATGTGTCTGGTTCATAGCAAAAACGGAAAAACAAAGAGAACATACCGAGCAAACGAAAAATATCAGACCCGTAGTAGAAAGGATATCGCCCAATCCCACCAACGGAGAAACGATACCTCCAAAAGCAAAACCTGCTGCTCCGAACAATGCAGAGGCCGTTCCCGAATTGGCTCGCTCACAATCCATGGCCAAAGTCGTAGAAGCCGTAAAAGTCAATCCCATAGAAAAAAGCAACACAAATAGCACAGCCTCATATACAGCAAAATGATATTCATTACTAAGGATTACAAACTCTACCGCAGACATAATTGTCATACCGACACTACCTAAAAACATCGCATGTTCGGGATTCTTGAATTTTACCGATAATCCGGCAGCCAACCCGATAGCCAATGCATTGATTCCGAAAAAAAGGCTGAACTCAAAAGCCGAAAAACCATAATGTTGTTGAACGATAAACGGAGAAGAAGAAATATTGGCGAACAATACTCCCATTGCAAAACCCATCTGCAATACATAATAAACATATCGATGGTTTTTCAATACTATCCCAAAGCTCGATACAAGGCTTTTCAGATTCCCTCGTTTCCGATTATCCACCGATAAAGACTCCTTGAAATGTAAATTGAAGAACAGTAACAAAACTCCGAGAATCAACAGTACGATAAAAATACCCTTCCAGCCGATAGAGTCGGTTAGGAATCCTCCCAATACAGGAGATGCCACAGGTGCGATTCCATTGATAGCTCCTATAATCGCCATAGCTTTGGCCAGCTCCTTACCAGTAAATCGGTCGGTAGCGATAGATCGGGAGACTACGATTCCTCCTGCTCCTGCAATACCTTGTATTAACCGAAAAAATATAAAACCCTCTATGGTGGCAGAGAATATACAGCATACGGTCGATACAATAAACAATGACATGGCGACCAATAACGGAGGTCGTCGGCCGTACCAATCGCTCAAAGGCCCGAAAAAAAGTTGCCCCAAAGCTAAACCTATCATACTGGACGTCAGACCTAACTGAACCATCGAAGCCTGTGTCCCGAAATAATCTGTCATGGACGGCAGACTGGGTAAATACATATCGGTCACCAATGGACCGAATGCCGTCAATGAACCCAACAATATCAATAAAAATATTTTAGAATTCGTATTTCTCATAATTTTACCTCCTAAAAACAAGACAAAATTACCAAGAATGTACAAACCTATCAACTCATGTTTTTGACTAATTAACCTTTTTTATTCAAGAAAAACCCTACTCCACAACTCATTAAAATTCAAGTTATTTTAACCTTATGATTGGACAATCTAAACTATTTTAAGCCCAAAGGCATACATGTAATTTCAAATTTCCCGTACGAAAATCCTCTCTTCAAAAATGAAAACAATTTCTAATATCTTCTTAACAATAAGGACTATATCAAAAACATTTTTCACATTTAAAGCCATACTATCCTAAAAATAACTTCATCGACTACATATTAACAGAAAGATACCGTATATTTGTCCCTCAAACTTTTGGATATGAAAAAAATAATAGGACTTTTTATATTCATGGGGCTGCTTTCCGCCACCTCCGTCCAAGCACAAAACTACAATACGAAGTGCTTAGGCATATCAGCCGGATACATGTTCGATACAGAAAACGTACAAGCAGGAGTTTTCATGCATCTCCCCTTTGCAAAAAACTGGCGAGTAGTGCCGTCGGTCAACTACACATTCTCGCACCACGACCTCAACGAATGGGAAATCAACGGGAACATTCATTACCTCATTCCTTTCGCCGGTCGATTCTCGGTATATCCCTTAGCCGGTATCGCGTTTCAAAGTTGGAGGGGAAATGCGTTACAAAACGATAAGGAACTCTCCAATACCCGAAATAAATTCGGAATAAACGCCGGAGCCGGATTCGAAATGAGCATTTCCCGCCACCTAAACCTACATATAGAGGGAAAATATATTTTCATAAACGACTTCAATCAGGCTAATATTTCCATTGGTCTCGGATACAAATTCTAATTTCCCATGAGTTTGTCTCCCTCCCGACGTTTCCATGTCGTTTCTCTGCAAGTCCCTTTTCCACCGGACTATGGAGGGGTTATCGATATTTACTATAAGTTGAAAGCGTTAAAAAAAATGGGCTACGAGACATGGCTACACACATTCCAATACGACCGGAGTAGAGCCGAACAACTGAACGAAGTAGCCGCCAGAGTCTCTTACTATCCGCGCCACCGTTCTGTTATCCGCCAGCTTTCGCATATCCCTTATATAGTTTCCAGTCGCCATTGTTCAAAACTTCTCGACGATCTGCTTTCCGACAATGCCCCCATACTGTTCGAAGGTCTGCATTGCTGCGCCTTTCTGTCCGACAAACGGCTGAAAGACCGTATCAAATTAGTCCGAACGCACAACATCGAGCACGAATATTACAAAGAATTATCCCGCAAGACATCAGGGTGGAAAAAACTCTACTACGAACTCGAAGCTGTCAAATTGGCAAAATACGAAAAGATACTCCTGCATGCCGATGCCATTTTAGCGATCTCCGAGAGCGACCGCTGTTATTTCTCGTCGAGATACCCGCAAATCCCGGTGTCGCTGCTTCCCGCCTTTCACGCATACGCCGAAGTAGCCCCTGCCGGCCCGAAGGAGAACTATATCCTTTATCACGGAAACCTTTCGGTCGAAGAGAACATCGAAGCCGCCGAATACCTGTTACGGCAAGTCGCCCCGCTCACACAAGGCACATCATGGATATTCGCCGGAAAAAATCCCCCGGAAACACTCGTTCGGCTGGTCGAACGGACACCCGGCGCACAACTCATCGCCAACCCCTCGGAAGAACAAATGAACCAGCTTATCGAAAAAGCGGCAGCCAACCTGCTCGTCACATTCCAACCCACGGGATTAAAACTGAAACTATTGAATGCCCTCTTTCACGGAGGACACTGTATCGTAAACAGCAAAATGCTATTCGGCACAGGCTTGGACAAAGCCTGCCTCATTGCCGATACGCCTCAGGCTATGGCTCGCGCTGTCGAAACCGCCTTAAACGAACCTTTCGACCAAGCCAAACGCACCGAACGAATACAGCTGCTGAAAGCGTACGATAACGAAAAGAATATTCATATCCTCTCCGATCTTCTCGAAGAGAAACTCAGGTAAATCACAAATAAACAATCATTCAACCCCTCTCCGCAGAACAAAGTTCTGTGGGTCTCCCCTATTGCTAACGCAACTTCCCGTAAGGCTACGGGACACGGCAGGGGAGAAGGGCTAATACCTTCGATAACGAGAACAGAGTGATGCATATCTCTCTCCCTCTGTGTTCCTGAAAGGAATATAGGGGGAGTGCCCGCAGGGCGAGGGGGTTGAAAAGAATATCAAAAATAACATTTCAATCCTCTCCCTGCCGATAGGGAAAGTACCCGTAGAAAAAAGAAGGAATGAAAATAAACAGTAAAGCCAAAATGTTGAACACCAACACCCTCTTCCCTTGCCGTGTTCCGCAGCATGGCGGGGTGTTTTTGCAACGCAAAATATAGGGGAGGTGTCCGAAGAACGGAGGGGTTAAAGAAAAAGACAAAAAAGTATGGCTATTCTACCTTTACCGGGAAATCCAAAGCCCTCATAAATCCTATATGATTTATGAGGGCTTTCTATGAGGAACACTTCGAATGAGCCTAAAAACAATTCGGCTATACTTTATTTATAATCTTTCAGCATCTCCTGCAAACGTTGACGGGCAAAAAAGATTCGGCTTTTTACCGTGCCCAAAGGCAAATCCATTTTTTCGGCAATCTCGTGATATTTATACCCTGCCACATGCATAGAAAACGGTATCCGATACTCCTCGCTGAAACTATTGATAGCCGTTGTAATCTCCTTCACCGTAAAAGAACCTTCCGGCGACGCGAATCCCGAGTCTTGGGGCAAATTCAAGTGATACAGATCTTCTGTCTGGTCTATAATAGTCTGGTTCCGTACAACCCTGCGATAATTATTGATAAAAATATTTCGCATGATGGTAAACACCCAACCTTTGAAATTGACATTGTCGATATATTTATCTTCGTTGTCGAGAGCTTTAAGAGTCGTATCTTGAAGCAAATCTTTCGCTTCTTCCCGGTTTGCGGTAAGCATATAAGCGAAGTTTAGCAAATTGTCTTGGAGACCTAACAATCTATCTTGAAATTTTAGAGAGTTCATAATTGAAAATTTTGATGATTTTGTAATTCTTGTTTACTACTTATACTACTACTTTGTATTACGAAAATGCATCGAAAATCTACTCATACTAACTACTACAATCTGAAATTTCTACATTCTCCTAAACGTCTTCGAAACATTCAGCTATTTCAAAGGGGCTCAAAAAAAAATCTGTTTTCGCAAAATACAATCCCATAATATTGTTCTGATTATTTTTTATTTACTTTGTAACATATTTCTTATCTTTTTTAATTGTGCTTCTTAATATTAAACACATAGGTTCATGAAAAAGTTTCACAAATATATCTTTTTTCTCATATTATTTTTCCAGTATTTTGTATCGAATTCACAAATCACTGTTTATCAAATAGATATAACCAAAGAAATCGGGAGTACGACTTGGCGATATTTAAGAGCCGGTTTACACCAAGCCCAAGAACAAAATGCAAAAGCCGTCATACTACGGCTGAACACCTACGGGGGAACTGTCGTTCACGCCGATTCCATGAGAACGGCCATACTCAATGCACCCATTCCCGTCTATGCTTTCGTCGACAACAATGCCGCATCGGCAGGAGCACTCATCGCCATAGCCTGCGACAGTATCTATATGCGCAGCAGCGCAAGCATGGGAGCCGCTACGGTAGTCAATGAAACCGGAGCCGCCATGCCCGACAAATACCAGTCATACATGCGGGCGACCATGCGGGCGACGGCCGAGTCACACGGAAAAGACGAATCGGGAAACTGGCGGCGCAATCCGCTCATAGCCGAAGCTATGGTCGACGAAAGAGTAATCGTCCCCAATCTTTGCGATTCGGGCAAAGTACTCACCCTTACGGCAAACGAGGCCATCGCCCAAAAATATTGCGAAGGCATAGTCGATAACGTCGACGAGATCATTTCGCAAAAACTCCGGTACGAGACTTATACTTTACAAGAATTCAAACCCTCGCTCTTCGACGATATCGCCGGTTTTCTCACCCACCCCGCCTTTCAGGCTCTCATGGTAACGCTCATATTCGGCGGTATCTTCATGGAACTGAAAACACCGGGCATAGGATTGCCTTCGGCCATTGCCTGTACCGCAGCCGTACTTTATTTCACTCCACTTTACATCGACGGATTAGCCGCGAACTGGGAAATACTGCTTTTCGTCATCGGCATCATTCTGCTCATTTTCGAATTTCTCGTTATCCCCGGCTTCGGTATAGCCGGCATTTCGGGCTCCATTCTGATATTAGGAGCACTCATTTTGGCATTGGTCGGGAATGTCAATTTCGATTTCAACTTTGTTTCTGCCGCCGACATCAGCAAAGGAATAATAACTGTCATCTCGGGAGTCATTATTTCCGTAGCTTTACTCTTTTGGTTTTTCCAAAAAATCGGCAGTAAAGGCCCACTCGGACGTTTAGCCCTTCAAGCGGATCAAGCCACAGAAAAAGGATACATCGGAGTTCCCTCCGAATTACAAGAATATATCGGAAAAGAAGGACTCGCGGCAACCATACTCCGACCCTCCGGGAAAGTAACCATCGGCGACAGACAGTTCGACGCCGTAGCCCTTCACGGATACATCGAAAAAGGAGCGGGTATAAAAGTTGTCAAATACGAAAACGCGCAGCTTTATGTGATCGAAATCAAATAAAAAAACGTTATAAGAAATTCAATATGAAATTCATCGGTATTATTCCGGCTCGCTACGCCTCTACCCGATTCCCAGGGAAACCGCTGGCCGACATGAAAGGGAAATATATGATTCAACGGGTCTACGAGCAAGTCCGCAAAATCCTCGACAATGTATGTGTCGCCACTGACGATGACCGAATATTCAACGCCGTGAAATCTTTCGGCGGGAACGTTGTCATGACATCGGCCGAACACCGTAGCGGAACAGACCGTTGCTTCGAAGCCTACAATCGTCTGGGCGGAAACGAAGACGTAATCATCAACATTCAAGGAGACGAACCGTTTATCAAACCCGAACAGATCGAGAGCCTTATCGCTTGCTTCGATTCGCCTCAAACCCAGATAGCGACCCTCGTGCGCCCCTTCGAGGCAACCGAAGGTTACGAGGCCCTCGCCAATCCCAACTCTCCGAAGGTCATTCTCAACGACAAAAACGAAGCACTCTATTTCAGCCGTTCGATAATTCCCTATATGAGAAATATATCCCCCGAACAATGGCCCGATAAACACGTTTACTACAAGCACATCGGCATGTATGGATACAGAGCCGACATATTGTCCCAGATCACCCAGCTACCCCAGTCGTCGCTCGAAATCGCAGAATCGCTCGAACAACTCCGGTGGCTGCAAAACGGCTATACGATTAAAGTGGGCATCACCACCCAAGAAACAATCGGTATAGATACCCCCGATGATTTACAAAAAGCACTCACTCTACTCTGAAAATTATGACGTTAGACCGAACAACGACACCGCCTGTCGGAACATTTCCGCCTCTATCCCTGCCCGCACCCGGTATCCATGCTTTATCGAACGGCATCGAAATCATCGCCTGTAATCGGGGTGACGAAGACGTGTGCCGCATAGACCTTATGCTCGAAGGAGGTTACTATACCGAACAGAAACCGGGCACAGCCGCCCTCACCTTATTGATGCTCAAAGAAGGCGCTGCTGGAAAAAGCTCGGAAGAGATAGCCGAATCATTCGACTACCACGGAGCATGGCTGCAAACCTCCGCATCGAGTCACTATCTCTATGTCACGCTCTACACGCTCAATCGGCATCTCGATACCTGCCTATCTCTACTGGCAGACATCGTTATACGACCCGATTTCCCGGAAAAAGAATTCACCCGGCTCAAAGAACGGCGTCTCCAACAACTGCTCGTTCAGAAAGAAAAAGTAGACGTCCTCGCCTCCGAAACTTTTCTCTCTATGATTTTCGGGGACAAGCACCCTTACGGACGGGCTGTCACCCCCGACCATATAAACCATATCACAACCGAAGATCTCCGAGACTACCATCAGCAGCACATCGCTCCCGGGAAATGTCGTATCTTCATCGCCGGAAAAATCACCGGGAAACTTCTCGATAATTTGGAACTCCACTTCGGCCACACATGGAATGTACCCTCTGTCGATTCTGCGATAATCCCCGCTTTCCCCATACATCGTGCCGAAAATCCGATAATAGTCACCCACAAAGAAAACGCCCTCCAATCCGGAATCCGAATGGGACTGCCGGTCATCGGCCGGGAAAACCCCGATTTCTTCGCCCTGAAACTGCTCTGCACTATACTCGGCGGATATTTCGGCAGCAGACTCATGTCCAACATACGGGAAGAAAAGGGCTATACCTATGGCATATCCTCCTCTATCGCAGCCATGCGATACGGAAGCTATTTAACCATATCGACCCAAACCGGAACCGAATTCACCCGACCGCTCATCGACGAAGTCTTCGCCGAAATAGATCGACTCAGAAACGAGCCCGTCCCGACCGACGAGTTCATCACCGTACAAAACTACCTGAGAGGAGACATGGCTCGTACCCTCGACTCCCCCTTTTCCATAGCGGACTACTACCTTTCATTGAAATCCAACGATCTCCCGGTCGAATATTTTGCGCAGCAAGACGAAGCCATACGGCAACTGTCACCCGGCGATCTACTATCGGCAGCACAAAAATATCTCGTCCCCTCACAATTCTACATAGCCGTCGCCGGAGACAAGAACAAAATTCCCCCACTCTCCCTACCTTGACAAATCCCCTTCTCCTCTACCACGCCCCCTATTGTTACTCGACACCCCAATGCTACGGGGGGGGGTGGCATTAGCCATACAGAGGAGGTAGCACGTAGTGACGGAAGGGTTGAAAACAGCCCCTCATCAGCCGGTTTATATTGGACATTTAACTCCCTCGCCCGATGGGCACTCCCCCTATACCGCTACGCGGCACAGGGGGAGAGGTTTAAAAGTGTCGCTTCAAATATTTTAAGCTCCTCCATTGCCGTGCCCCGTAGCTTTATGGGGTATTTCTGTTTCACTATCGGAGACATTTAAAACTCCTCCCCTGTGTTTTGTAACGCAAAATATAGGGGAGGTGGCACGTAGTGACGGAGGGGTTGAAAACAGCCCCTCATCAACCGATTCATATCGGATAAATCACATTTTCACCATACGTTTGGGGGACCCGCTCCAAGAGCAACCCATACAATAAACTGTTTCAAGATCGAAACCATCAAGAGTCTCGCCCTCTTTGCGGGCAACGACTACCCCTCCATCGGTCACATACACCGCTCTACGCTCTCCCTTACCGTTCTTCACATACATCGAAGACACTTTACACTGCGGACAAAGCAATTTTCTCATCGTACAAATAGTTTACCCAATCGATACCGAATATACAAAAAAAGGACCTCGGAAAAAACAATTCTTCCAAAGTCCCTTTTTCAATCACTTATAAGAAATAATCCTTGACAATTACCTCTCACCCAGTTTCTCGTCCATATACAAAATACTGGCTTCGTCTTTACAACGTTTCAACTTCTCGACAATGCCCAAAGCCGTAGCCTCTTCTTCTACTTGCTCACGCACATAGCCCCAGAGAAAATCTTGCGAAGCCTTATCCTTTTCGGAAGAAGCAACATTTACCAACTCGTCGATAAGAGAAGATACATGGCACTCGTGTTTATAAACATTTTCAAAAGCATCGAGCACACTCTCCCATTCCTGAGGAACGACATCTATCTTATCTACTTTGGCCACACCGCCACGCTTCGATACATAATCGGCCAAGTTGTAAGCATGCTCCAACTCTTCCTGAGACTGTTTTCTCATCCAACTGGCAAATCCGTCATATCCCAATTTTTTGAAATAAAACGACATCGATAAGTAAAGATTCGACGACCACATTTCAGCCGCAATCTGAACGTTAATGGCTTCTTGTAATTTCTGTGAAATCATAATGGTTTATTTTTATATGTTAATACTCATTTTCATTACATATTGATAATATACAAAAATTATACCATCACATAATAATAAGACTTTACCATAACCTAAAAATAAAAACCAAGACAATACAACCTCTTTAATGACATAATTGCAGAATCATTTTGTCCGAATTTGACATTCTTTGAGACGGATTACAGAATACAAATACATAGAATACAACTACCAATAATCCTATAATAAAGCCAGCAAGAACCCACAATTTGACAGTAGAGTCGACACGTAGCGCATCATCGTATCTACGGCTATCGGAGTAATTATTTATTTCAAGGTATAAAGCAACGCTCGCCCGGATTTTGTCATTGAGATTCTTGCAGGTTTTGTTTCAGCCCCTTCGCCCTACGGGCACTCCCTCCTATATCGATTGTTGCGATACAGAGGGAAAGGATTAAATGTGTTGCTTTGAACGGTCTTTTTATCTTTTCGGTTCTTTGTGAGTATTCCCCCCTTCTCCCCTGTATTGCGCAGCAATATAGGGGAGAGACAGAGGAGCGGCAGCGACGAAGAGAGAGGTTAAAAAAGAAGCACATAGGATTTTTTTGTAGAACTAACCCCATCGCCCGATGGGCACTTCCCCTATACCGCTGCGCGGCACAGGGGAAGAGGTTTAAAAGTGTCGCTTCGAATATTTTAAACTCCTCCATTGCCGTGCCCCGTAGCTTTATGGGGTATTTCTGTTTCACTATCGAAGACATTTAAAACTCCTCCCCTGTGTTTTGTAACGCAAAATATAGGGGAGGTGGCACGTAGTGACGGAGGGGTTGAAAACAGCCTCTCATCAGCCGATTTATATTGGACATTTACCCCCTTCTCTTACCCGTTAAAAGAACATTTCCGGCTAAAATATTCCGGCCTATGGGAGAAAACGAAAAAGGAAAGCATCGGAGAGAAAACAAAAAGCACCTGCGACCAAACGGCCACAGATGCTTATACATAATAAGATACAAATGATTACTTACTCAAAGCCTGAGCTACATCAACAGCACAAGCCACGGTGCAACCCACCATAGGGTTATTACCGATACCGAGGAATCCCATCATCTCTACGTGAGCAGGAACTGACGAAGACCCGGCAAACTGAGCATCGCTGTGCATACGACCCATTGTATCGGTCATACCGTAAGAAGCAGGACCAGCAGCCATGTTGTCGGGGTGGAGCGTACGACCCGTACCGCCACCGGAAGCTACCGAGAAATATTTCTTACCCTTCTCTACGCACTCTTTCTTGTAAGTACCTGCAACAGGGTGTTGGAAACGGGTAGGGTTCGTAGAGTTACCCGTGATAGATACGTCTACACCTTCGTGCCACATGATAGCCACGCCTTCGCGCACATCATCGGCTCCATAACATTTTACTTTGGCACGTTCACCTTTGGAATAAGCTATTTCACGAACTACCTTCAACTCGCCCGTATAATAGTCGAATTGTGTTTGAACGTAGGTAAATCCGTTGATACGCGAAATGATTTGAGCGGCATCTTTACCCAGACCGTTCAAAATACAACGCAAAGGTTCCTTACGCACTTTATCGGCCTTAGCGGCAATTTTGATAGCGCCTTCGGCTGCGGCGAACGACTCGTGGCCGGCAAGGAATGCAAAACATTTCGTCTCTTCGCGAAGCAGACGAGCAGCCAAATTTCCATGTCCGAGACCCACTTTGCGGTCATCGGCTACCGAACCGGGAATACAGAACGACTGCAAACCGATACCGATAGCTTCGGCTGCATCGGCAGCATTCTTACAGCCTTTCTTCAAAGCGATGGCAGCACCTACCACGTAAGCCCATTTTGCATTCTCGAAACAAATAGGTTGTGTCTCTTCACAAGTTTTATAAGGATCGAGTCCATAAGATTCGCAGATAGCGTTAGCCTCTTCAATATCTTTAATACCGTTAGCGTTCAAAGCGGCAAGAATTTGCTTGATACGACGGTCTTGACTTTCAAATTTCACTTCTCTAATCATAGTAACTTCCTCCTTATTTTATTCGTGACGGGGATCTATATATTTCACTGCACCGGCCTCTTTGGTGAAACGTCCGTAAGTTCCGGTTACCTTCTTCAATGCCTCGTTGGCATCGGTTCCTTTCTTGATTTCGTCCATGAATTTACCCATGTGAACAAATTCATATCCGCAAATTTCATCGTTTTCATCAAGAGCAAGAGTTTTTATATAACCCTCTGCCATTTCAAGATAACGAGGACCTTTGGCCAATGTACCGTACAACGTACCTACTTGGCTGCGCAATCCTTTACCGAGGTCTTCGAGACCTGCACCGATCATCAAACCGCCTTCCGAGAAAGCCGATTGAGTACGCCCGTAAACGATTTGCAGGAACAACTCGCGCATAGCCGTATTGATGGCATCACAAACGAGGTCGGTATTCAGAGCTTCCAAAATCGTTTTACCCGGAAGGATTTCCGATGCCATAGCGGCCGAGTGGGTCATACCCGAACAACCGATGGTCTCTACCAATGCCTCTTGAATAACACCGTTCTTTACATTCAACGTCAGTTTACATGCACCCTGTTGAGGAGCACACCAACCGATACCATGAGTCAAGCCCGAAATATCAATCACTTCTTTTGCCTTCACCCATTTTCCCTCTTCGGGGATAGGAGCCGGTCCGTGATTAGGACCTTTCTTTACAACACACATGTGTTCTACTTCGTGTGAATAAACCATAATTCGCTCTTTTTATTTGATGAGTATTTTTACGCTCTTTTCAGCGTTGCAAAGATAATTTTTTTTCTTTATGTAAGCAATAGCAAATTTATTTGTAACGGCTCAAAATAATTATATCGCGGTTCAATTGTTTTCAGAATAGTCAGAGGGAATAATGCCCATTTTTTTCATGAGAAAACAGGCGTTCATATTTTCGGCTATACCCGGCTGTAATCGATAAGAAAAAGTAAGTTCGTCTCCTTGTATAGCTGCCTCGAAACGATAATTGCTGACTTTTCCGGGCAGACTCTCGGCAAGTTTGCCCAAAGCCAAATCATGAGTAGCGATAATTCCCGTTGCTCCGGCCCCGACCAACTGACGGATAAGAGCAAGCGAACCGGTCTGCTTATCGACCGAGTTGGTTCCCCGCAGTATCTCGTCGAGAATAATAAATAATTTCTCCCCACGACGTAAACGCAAAACGATTTGCTGCAAACGTTTCAATTCGGCAAAAAAGTAAGACTCGTTATCAGCAAGAGAATCAGAGGCCCGCAATCCGGTAAACAAAGGCAACGGAGTAAAAGTCATGCTATCGGCACAAACGGGAGCGCCCATACAGCCGAGTAAATAATTGATTCCGATAGTCCTCAAAAACGTACTCTTCCCGGCCATATTGGCTCCGGTGATAATCTGGAAAGAAGCCTCGTTCATGGGCGCGACATCGTTACAGACGCGCTTCTCTCTCGGGATAAGCGGGTGTCCCAGAGCTTCGGCCCGCATAACCGGGGTGCGATCTTCCCGTATATCGGGAAATACATAGTCGGGGTGATTGTATCGAAAAGTTCCTAACGAGACATATACGTCGAACCGCGACAATACATCTATCCATTGCATTATTTTTTCACGATTGTCACACAGCCATCGGTCGAGCGCGTTGATTTGCCGCAAATCCCAAAGCAGAAATCCGTTCAACAAGGCGAATCCTACGAAATTGTAGCGTTGGTCGAGATTGCTGAGCAAATGCCGTAAACGGGACACCCTCTGCGAGACAGAGCCATTGCTGTCGACACACCGGCTTTGTAACTCACTCAATGGCTTGCACCGGAATCGCATCCGCTCCACCATCTCGAACAGACGTGAATAACGGGAAAGCGATTGAAGCGTCCGGTTGAGCTGTTCTTGTATGCGGGTTACCCGTTTGGCAAACAGACCGGACAAAACCAACAAAAAAATGAAAACCGCCACGATCACATTCCCTACGACCATTCCCGTTAACCATAAAGCGAATAAGGCAAGATAAACCGCAGGAACCGCATAAACCAGCCAACGCACAATCCGCCCCGTTCCGAACCGAGGCATTCCGGCAAGCCGTTCGATAGCCTCGGTATCTACCCGGCTCTCTCCCGAACAGCCCCCGTATGATTGAAAATCTATCCTGAAATCCGTATGGCAGGACATTTCCTCGACAGCCTCCTGCCTCTCCCGAATAGACGCAGTTTTCAAATCGGGGTGAAGCAACTCCCGGGACAACGCGACACGCCCTACTGCCGTCGCCGTGCGATTGATATAGGCGAAGAACGACCTCTCGCCGAAAAGGTCGAGGTCGAAGCTATAATCATGGGAAGGGTCGATAAATTCACTGCCCCCGTCGATTTCGTCGAAACGATATTCCAACAAGGACAATTCCCTATGAATAATCCGGTCCCGACAATCGACAAATTCTTTTTTCCGAAACCAACGATCGTGCACCCGTGCCAACGATAGGAACAGAACGATTCCTATCAGTACAGTTGTACCCCACACCTCTACACCCTCATTTCTAAATAAATACACGATCAATGCCGCAACAACGACTACCGAAAGACGAAGAAAAGCAATGATACGAATATACATTTTTATCCGCTCCGTTTCCCGGCTATTAGCTTGAAGTCGGGAACGGTAATCTCGCAGGACTTTTTCCATAATCACCAATGACAAAAAATGATTATACCCTCCACAAATATTTCATAATCAATCGATCGTAATCCCTAACCGATTCGCTCAATGCTTCATACGGTTTGATATAAGTATGAGCAAACGATTCACGCTCTATCTTTCTTTTCCGTTCCTTGCCCAATCGTTGTATCTCCTCGTCTTCTCCGGGAGTTGTAGGACGATACCCCATAATCAGTTTCTCCATATTCCAACGATTGTGTTCCACTTCTGCCATCATCTCGATCAAAGCAGTATCTTCATCGAGATTTTCAGGTTCCGATTTTCCGAAACTTCTTCGCTTGGAAGGGACAGAATGAGCATTGTAAACATTCGACCAACGATGCACGGTAGACAATTCTTCCCACAATGCCCTTGCCTCGATATCGTCCAATGTTTGCGGGAAAGGCTGTTCGGGAGTTATTTTATGATAAATAAAGTTTATCCGCCGTACCCGTTTCATGCAATCGTCGTCTATGTCATAGCACTCGTCCAACATGCCGAACGCCCTCAATTTACCGTATTGATGAGCTTTTCGTATCAATTCGATGGTCGAACAGGAAACATTCTGACGCACGAGTATCGAATGAGCCTTTTCATACACAAGCCGAGGCATATAAAGAGCCGTAGCGATACTCTTTTGAGGAATTTCGAAACAGATAGCGATAGTCAACAACCGTCCGTCTTCCTCCTCTGCCCAATGTTGTAGCAACTCTTGTATTGGACGGCTCTCGACAGAACCTTTGATAAATTCAAACTCTATGTCGGTAAACTTATCATCGGTATTCGGGTTGGCATAACTCTTAGCCGGCTCTACCGTATCGATAACTCGATAGTCGCACATGTCGAACAAAGAGTCGTATCTGCCTCGCAACCGATCGAACTCGGTGTCGGCATTCATGTCGATAAAAGAGATTCGTGTCCGTTTACTCCGATCCCGAAGAAAATTGGGATAATGGGCGATATGAGCGGCTTTTACCCCCATGGCGATTCCCATGCTGGTCATTCCCACGATGACGAGATGGACGTATCGGTTGCTGTCATAGCCGATTCCGTCACCGTCGATAGGCACATAACGTATGACTTCCGAGCCCTTGTCATGCGGAGTATACAGACCTCGCACCAACACCTTCTCCGCCCAAGTTTCATAAAAATTAAACGGCAGAAAATCGATAAGCCTTTCGCTCAACCGATCGAAAGGCTGCGTTAATTTCAATAATTTCTCATTCTCCGCACCGTCTTTATATTTTTTTTGGAAATGCACCAGCCATTGCCTCTCGGTCTTCTTCGGAAGTTGGAATATAGATTCTATATCATACCGTTGAAATACGGCAAAGGTCGATTGAGCTTCGAAAAGCACATTACATTTTTTACAACGGCTCTGTATTTGCGCTACCAACATGCGCAACTCCTCTATATCCCGGGGCTCTTTTCCTATTGCGTTCTTTTCCCGCAAAATCCTATTAATGAGAGCCGCACATTCGATATTGATCGAGTCATGATCGGTTTCATTCTCCTCGCCCAACAAAAATATCTCCTTGCAATCCGGCAAATGCAGTTTCTCCAAATCTTCCCGCGAATCGCGGCCCCCGTGCAAAATTATCGTACGACGGTCGATAGAGGCATCAAGTTTGGACAACAACTCGTGACGGGCAGAATCGACACTACCCGAAGTCTGAATGACAAACAAATAAGGCGTATGATCCGACTGTTCGGCCACACTCTTTTGATACAACTGTTTGATAAGCCCGATAGCCATCTTATCGAACCCTATAATCACATAATGATTCCTAAATTTATAGCCTATCTGACCTTCCCTCGCACGCTCTACCCGGCGGTCGATAATATTCGAGAAAATAGAGATGAGCAAACCTCCCATCAGTGCAGACCCGGTGATCGAAATAAGGAATGCAAGGAAACGATTCCACGTCCCTTCGACGACATACTGATTGCCGGGATCGGCAAAATGATAGTAGACATCGACAAAAATATTACGTGGGTCGTTCTCCTTAATAGTAAGAATACTGCCTGTAAGCCATTCGATTACGATGAACAAAAGAATAGCAGCGACGATAACACCCAGTAAAAAAAGCAATTGCCATTTGATACCCGATGACAAAATCCGGTCTATACCGATAACCGGGTGTCTGAAAAAATCCTTCATCGCCCCGAAAAATTCTTTTAGTCTTTTCATCTCTTCTTCACAATATCGAATCCCAACGCTTGTATCAGTTTAAGCGTCCCTATCGCCGTGTTGCGATCATAATCCTTTTCTATTTCGGGTAATTCCTCATAAGGCACGAGACAGGGATGCGTCTTCTTCTCATCGTCCCGTCGCGCTCCGTAAGTCCACCCTTCGGACAAACGAGATTGCGACCATACCTCATGAACATTTTTCGCCATTACCTCGACCAACTCCATAAGTCCCTCCGGTAGTTTTTCCCGGCTGGTATCCGTCGGAGCCGGAATATACTTTTCGCGTTTCATCGTCATACTGTATTATCCAAGTTATTTTCCCCAAAGATAGCATAAGGCGAGTACAGGACAAAACGAACATGCAAAATACTTTCGGCCCCCACCTGCAAAACCTCATGATAACATCACAAAACTCCTCCCCTGCCGTGCCCCATAGCATTACGGGGTGCTTTGCAACGCAAAATATAGGGGAGGTGGCACGCAGTGACGGAGGGATTAGTTCCAAAAAAATCCTATATGCCTCTTTTTACCCCCTCTCTTCGTCTCCACCGCTCCTCTGTCTCTCCTCTATACCACTTCGCAACACAAGGGTGAATGGGAAAGCCTTCTCGTCTTACCGGCAAAATTACACGATAAAAGAGTGTCGCAAAACTCCTCCTCTGTGTTTTGCAACGCAAAATATAGGGGAGGTAGCACGCAGTGGCGGAGGGGTTAGTTCTAAAAAAATTCTGGTAAAGATTATCTATCTTATGGGAAAAATCGGGAGCTTCCTTTTACCCGCCTTTTCTTTTGCAGAAAAGAAGCAACAACAATCTACCTCACATCTAATGTGCGCCGCATCACAAAATGCTCGTCGAGTTCTTCGGTTTCGAGGTACAGCTCCACTTCGTAACGCCCGGCTGGGAACGGGCTTGTTACACCGTTCGGACCTTCCAGTCTCATAGAACTGGACACTTCGAAATCTTGTTGAAAAATATCTTTCGAGTCCAGTTCATTAGTGACTGCATCTTGAACACTGGTATAAACTAAGTTACCCTCCATATAGAACTTGAATATCAATTTCAATGAATGTCCTTTTTCAAGCGAGCGCCACTGGAATCCGGCTAATAGCCTTTTGTATGTATTGGCTTTGAAAGATTTCTGTTCAATGATTTTTCCCTCGTAGATGTGCAATGCGCAATCATAAGTAACCCATTGTTGCACTTCTTCATCGGTATTGTAAAAATGAAGCACCAAAGCCAAAGGTTCGATCCAGCCTCGCTGCTTGGGCGATTTCACGACCTCGAATCGCCCACGACCCATTTCCCGACTCTTATAGTAAAGAGTGTAAGTATGAGTGCCGGGGGCATAAGAAGTACCGGAATCGGATCCCCAGCCACATATTTGCAACCATTGGGATCCATCTCGGGGATTGAGTGTGACTGTGTGGTCGAACGCTTTGATTTTGCCTGTCCTTTCATTCTTGATCTCCACATGGTAAGTAACCTTGCGTACAACGTCCGAATAGCAGGTACATCGGCAACGCATTTGCATATATTTAGGCTCCACGAAGTTGCCCGTATTCCAATCATCTATCACCTCACCTTTGCCATTGACATTACGAAATTCAAAGTGCGAAACAATATAAATCCAACCATTGCTCTCCCAAATATCTTCCAGCGGAGCTATTTCGAGCGGAGCGCTGATAACCACATTGTCTTTTTCATCAAGAATATCGAACCGCCATGTACCGACCGAAGTGAAATGATCTCGCTTTTCCGAACCCCACCACGGAAATTGCGCCGACATCTTCTCAACGGGTTTTAACGGGGCATCGAAGTCGTAGGTATGAGTTTTGCCGCTTGGTTCGGTAATGCGTACTTTTATCTTGACGGTGCGGTCGATGCGCGATGTCATCTTCACCACAGGCATAATATAGCGCGAGTCTGTATAGTGTTTGCTACTTGGCCGGGTATCGCGTTTGCCGTCTTTACCCACTTCGCAAAATTCGAGCGAATGGATTTCGTACCCGCGGTCTTTCTTGAACAAATCGAATAATCCCATAGATATCGAGACAAGGTTAATGAGACAATATGCGAATTTATAAAACGTTATAAAATTTGCCAAACTATCTGGGGAAAATTTACAGCGACCCATTTTTCGCATGATACCAAAATACGCAAAAATCAAAGTCTGGAAGGGATTCAAAAATTATTTCTCGAAGATACATTTCTAATATAATATAGCACAAACCGAATTCTATGCAATAGGAATAATCTATTACCTTTGCATTCGTCGAACGAAAACCTTAAACAATAACGCACATGAAAATCAAACGGTTCATGACAATAGCTATCTCATTATGTATTTTCCAAACAAATTTCTACCAATCTAAAATAACTTAACAGCCATTTACAATCGCCATATAATATTATAGTTGCGAAAAATTATGTAATATTGCATTCGTTTACATATGCTCCATTCAAAATAAAGAAAGAGACAACTAAACAAAATCGGCCAATATGAGTAATAATATTGAAAATCTATTTACACAATATTATCAGATATTGCGCGCCTATGCATTACGTTACGTTCAAAACCAAGATGCGGCAGAAGATATTGTACAAGACGTATTCTTCGAATTATGGCTACGGCGTAACGAGATAGATTTCGACCTCCCGATGAAAGCCTATCTATTCAAATCGGTTTTGAATAAATCGAGAAACTATATTTACGACAAACGCGTAAAAGACAAAATAAGTTTCGATTCGGATAACGATATCCAGTTCATAGACGACTACTTACAATCGTTCGTCGTTTATCAGGAAGATTCCCTACTATTGAAAGATTTGGATCGGGAAATAAAAACCTATGTCGAATCTCTGCCCGAGCAATGCCACCGTATATTCATCATGAGTCGTTCCCTCAATTTGAAAAACAAAGACATTGCCTTGCAACTGGGGATAAGCATTAAAACCGTCGAAAAACAAATAACAAAAGCCTTGTCGGGACTAAGAAGTCATTTGAAAAAAAATGGATTGCTATCCTTTTTCTTCTTACTGTTTTCAGGATTCGAATAAAAAATAAATTGCTTCGTATGGACAGACAGAACGAAATAAAAGAAATAGATAGACTCATCTTGAAATATCTCGAAGGAGAGGCTTCGAAAGATGAAAAGATCGAGTTATACCGTTGGATCGAACTTTCGGAGGAAAATAAGACACATTTCAAAGAAGCACAGGAACTGTGGCTATCGACCCAAGCCATACTCGCACCGAAAGAAGATACGGAAAAAGCATTACGGCGTTTCCGTTCTAAAATCAAGAACTACAATCGCCGCGGCAAAACATTCCGCAAACCACTCTACTACATTACCCAGTGTGCAGCCATAATAGTGATACTATTAGGCTTGTATTACTTTTTCACAGGAGAATCTAACCCCGAACAATACGCTTGCGTAGAGATGGCAATCGGTAACAAAGGTTGTATTACCCTCCCCGACAGCACGGTGGTTTGGCTCAATTCAGGCAGTAAATTGACATACCCCAGCCGGTTTTCCGATAAAAAAAGAAAAGTCCGGCTCAACGGGCAGGCCTATTTCAAAGTCTTCCACAAAGAAGATCAACCATTCGTTGTCGAAACCAACGATATGGACATAAAAGTTCTCGGGACCAGCTTTGTCGTCAAGAATTACATACGAGACGAAATCATCGAAACGGCATTGGTCGACGGGCATGTAGAAGTCTATTTTCCCAATAGTTCGGTTCCTCCCATAACTTTGCAACCTGCCGAGCAAGTCACATACTCCCGCAAGACGAAAGAAACGAAAATATATACGCGAAAAGATAGTAGTCTCTACCACATTTGGGCACAAGAAAAACTACTATTGAGCAATTGTGAATTGACAGAAGTCATAGAAAAATTAGGCGCATGGTATAACGTAACAATGACCTGTACGAACACTTCCCCTACCCCTGTCTATATGACGCTGACGGTCAGGGCAGAACCGCTGAAAGAAATATTGCAAACGCTCAAATCGATAGCCCCCATAGATTATCGTTTCAATAACGACACGGTCTACATTGAGCACAAGCCAAATGGTTAAAATATATTAATATACACTCGTTAAGGTAGGGTATGCCCACTCTTGTTTGTGATAATTATAGAGTGGAGCACATGGAAAAACACAACCGACATATAGACGAACTCATAACGAAGTATCTGGATAAATCCCTTACTCGGGAAGAATGCGCCGAACTGCGCCGTTATTTGGCAGAAGACAAAAAGCATCTCGCATATTTTGCCGAAATAAGAGACCTATGGTTATACAATACGGCTCTGTGGCAACCGATTATATCCACACGGTCGGCTCTCGAAAAACTGAAAAAGAGAATAAGGAAATATACTTCTCTCGTAAAAATCAGAAGAACCGTCTATTACGCTTCCCAGATTGCAGCCGTTATTGCGATAACCTTTATCTTTCATACCGTAAAGGAATCCAACGCCTATTCCGCCACAACCCATACGGTTCTCACCTCGACCCACAAATCGGAAGTCACTCTACCCGACGGCACGATAGTATGGCTCAACAATAATACGAAACTCATTTATCCCGAAGCATTTTCATCGACAGAACGATCCGTTTATTTAGAAGGCGAAGCCTATTTCAAGGTCACGAAAAACAAAGCACGTCCGTTTGTCGTGAAATCACAAGGACAAGAGATTAAAGTGTTAGGAACATCTTTCAATGTGCGAAACAGACCGAACGAAGACCTTGCGGAAACGACGTTGATTTCGGGAGCCGTATCCCTCCGTTTCAATAATGACTCCGTGCCCGTCAGATTAAATCCGAACGAGCAGATAACCTACTCCAAATCAAATCAATCTATCCGTAAAGACACGGTCGTCGCTCATGAATATATAGCATGGGCTACGGAAAAGATGACATTCGACAACGACAGATTCACAGATGTGATCTCATATCTGGAAGACAAATACCAACTTCAAATAATCTGCCCGGAAGAAATCGCCGATACTTTATACCTGACCCTCGTCGTAAGGAACGAAACCAAAGAAGAGATATTCAAGGAAATAGCGCGTATCTCCCATTTGCAATACTCCATACACAACGATACGGTCTATTTCGATTTCCCGGAAAACACCGATTGTCAAACTTTACAACGTAGCCTATGAAACACCATGAAGCGACCCTAACAAAAAACAAGCGATTCAATCATAAAGAATACGACCATTTCTCGTAAACACATCGAAAGAAGAAACCAAGTTAAATACATAAAACCATGAAGACCCTTAAACACAAAAAAACGATCACAAAACGATCTTCATTCCCCTACAAAGTCATAGGACTGGTTTTGTATCTTCTATGGGTTCAACCATTTGGAGCAAATCACCTGTACGCATCGGAACGGAAGATAAACATCGAGGTAAACGACGTGACATTAATCGATGTGCTGAAACAAATAGAAGCTCAAAGCGACTATGTGTTCTTCTATAACAACGCAGACATCGATACTGAGAAGAAAATCAGTATTAATATGAAAGATGCGAATATAAAAGACGTTTTGGATAGAATCCTGAACGAATACTCTTACCGTATCAACAATAAAAAGATCATCATCACCGCCAAACGTCAGGCCCCCGTTCGCACAAACAAAATTAGCGGTGTCGTCTCCGACGATTCAGGACAACCTATTATCGGGGGCAACGTCTTGGTAAAAGGTTTAAACAAAGGAACCATGACCAACATCGACGGGAAATACACAATCGATGTACCCGACAGTGCAACGACTCTCGTTATCTCCTACATCGGATATAAAAAACAAGAAGTTGAAATCGGTGACAGAAATTATATTCCGGTAACTCTTCAAAAAAACGACGTTCTGATGGACGAAGTAGTGGTTATTGGTTACGGGACGGTTAAAAAAAGTGATTTGACGGGAGCTGTATCGAGTGTCAAAACAGAGAATCTGCCCATCGCAGCCAACACTTCTGTCACACACATGTTGGCAGGACAGGCCGCCGGAGTAATGGTAAAACAAAATTCCGCTCAACCGGGCGGAGGAATCGAAATATACGTCAGAGGTGCTGCATCGACCGGTGCAGGGAATGACCCTCTGTATGTAATCGACGGATTTCCCGTCACCAACAAAAGCGTGGAACCCGAAAGCGGGAACCGCTACGAATATGGTTCCCGAAACCCGATGAACTCGTTGAATCCCAACGATATCGAATCCATAGAAATTCTTAAAGATGCCTCCGCCACTGCCATCTACGGAGCAAGGGCTGCCAACGGCGTGATCTTGGTCACGACCAAAAGAGGGAAAAGCGGGAAACCCATAGTAAAATACAACGCTAACTATTCGATTCAAACAATAGCCAAACGACTGGAAATGCTATCGGCTAAGGAATTCATGAATGTTTCAAACGAAATATCCTATCAAAAATGGCGCATGGATAATGAATTATATCCGTATGGCGGAGAGCTGGAAGAAGACGCTTTACCCTACAAGGGCAATCCATATAGTCCGGAAGAAATCGCTGCCGCCGGAGAAGGGACCGACTGGTTCGGGCTGCTTACGCGCGACGGCTCCATCAACCAACACAACGTGTCTGTTTCAGCCGGTACGGAATCCACACGATTTTTGGCATCTTTGAATTATTACAAACAAAAAGGAGTAATCAAAAATTCCGATTTCCAACGTATATCGGGAAGAATAAACCTCGATCAAGATTTAGGAAAATACGTCAAAGCCGGTATCAATGCAACATACAGCACCATTTTCAACAATAATGTCCCATTAGGAGAAGGTAACGCCGAAAATTCCAGCCTGCTGAATTCGGCATTGCATTACGACCCCCTCGTCCCAGTAAAAGACGAATCGGGAAACTATGCGCTGAGTCCCACACTGGGCATGATTCCCAACCCGGTTTCAATGCTCGAAATTACAGACCAGACGCAAACCGATAGATTACTGGCAAACGGCTATATCGAAGCTACATTCTGGAAAGATTTGAAAGTAAAGCTCAATATGGGTATCGACAAAAATCAAGGTCGCCGCAGTACCTATCTTCCCAAATCGACGCTATACGGAAAACAAGAAGGAGGAAAAGCCAATATCAATGAAAATAGGACGGTCGATTTATTGTTCGAACTAACAGCCAACTATACGAAGCAGCTTTTCAAGGAAAGAGACAGATTGGAAGTATTGCTCGGGTATTCATACCAACAAGAGAACTGGGACGGATTAGGAGCCGGCAGCTCTCAATTTTTCACCGATTTATTCCTATGGAACAAATTGGAAGCCGGGAATGTGGCCCGTCCGCCGGTAAGTTCTTCCAAAGGCAAAAACGAATTAGGTTCTTATTTCGGCAGAATCAACTATTCCCTGCTCGACAAATACCTGTTTACATTCTCTTTAAGATATGACGGCTCTTCGAAATTCGGTAAAAACAACAAATGGGGTCTTTTCCCATCGGGAGCATTCGCTTGGAAAATGCAGAATGAAAACTTTTTGAAAGACGTCGACTGGTTGTCCGAATTAAAATTAAGAGTCAGTTTTGGGCAAACCGGAAACAGCAATATCGGAGGCAATGCCTACGAATACTATGAAGCCGGTAATCAATATGTATTCGGAGATGCAGTACAAACAGGCAGTATCAAAAGCCAACTCGAAAATCCCGACCTCAAATGGGAAACGACGACAGAGTTGAACGTGGGTCTCGACTTCGGATTTCTAAACAACCGAATCACAGGATCGTTTGAATATTTCCACAAAGTAGTCAGCGACTTGCTCGCCTTCCGCAAATTGAATTCCTTGATGGAAGTCTCTACTATTGCAGACAACATCGGAGCGACCCAAAGTACCGGGTATGAGTTTTCTTTAAATACGGTAAACCTTACCGGCCCGTTCAAATGGAACACTACCTTGAATATATCCTCCTATAACGACCGATGGAAAGAACGCAACCCCGATGTAGTCTTGGCGCCTTATGAAAAAGAAGATGCACCTATCCGGGCTATCTATGGATGCGTATCCGACGGTATTCTGCAAATAGGAGAAACTCCTCCTGCCTCCATGCCCGATTTATTGCCGGGACAAATGAAAGTAAAAGACCTGAACGGGTTTGACCCGAACGACGGTTCCAAATTGCTCGGACACCCCGATGGAAAAATAGACGCAGCCGACAGAATCTATTTGGGAAGTACCGACCCGAAAGTTATCATCGGATTCGGCAACATGTTCGAATACAAGAACTTCGACTTGAATATTTTCTTCTATGGCATGTTCGGTCAATACGTGGCCAATTCGAATCGGGCAAAATACGGGCCCTCCGGTTGCGAATACATCTTGCAACGGCAAAACTATTCGAAAGAAGTATTGGAACGGTGGACTCCCGACAATCCCACGAACAAATTTCCATCGGGATTTTACAGTGCCTACTACGGAGGAGATGACTGGCTGCTCGAAAAAGTATCGTTCGTACGTTGTAAAAACATAACATTGGGATACTCTTTCCCGCACAAATGGATACACAAAGTCTTTTCACAAGCCAGAATATACGTCGATGTTGAAAACCCTTTCATCATTACGAACTATCAGGGATTAGACCCGGAGATGGATTCAAAAGGCGGATATCCGTCTCAAAGGACATATTCGATAGGTATAGATATCACATTCTAAAAACACGTACACTATGAAAACAAAATTCAAACATATACTGGTTATTCTATGTCTCTCGATGATTTCATGCAAGGGAAACTTGGAACCGGAACTATTCGATCAAATTACACCCGAAAACTTTTTAACCAACGAAGACGACGTAAAGACTGCTGTCACCGGTGTTTACGCCGAGTTCCGAGGGATATCCGAATGGGGACGATACAAAACCTCTTGGGGTTCGGTAATGACGCTTCAAGAAGTCCCCACCGACCTATGGGCCGCGAATTGGTTCTATAAAGCCCATACAGATTTCATGTGGAAAGCAACCGACTATTTCGTCTGTGAAATATTCGAATTTTTCGTGCCGGCCATAACAAAAGCCACAGCTTTAATCGCACGTATACAAGACGCTCCTGTGAGCGACGACATAAAAAATCGATACATTGCCGAATTGAGAGTAGCACGGGCGCTCTGGATGTACGATCTGTTCGACCTGTATGGGCCGGTTCCGGCAATCACCGACCCCGAAAAAATACTCAATCCCACTCAGGACTTTACGGTAACTCGCCCCTCTCGGGAAGAATACATCACATTTGTAGAAACCGAATTGAAAGAAGTAATCAATGCCAAAATTTTGCCTGTCGCATGGACAGGTAGCGACTACGGTCATGTAAGTCAGGCAACGGCTATGATGGTACTGCTCCAACTATACATGCACGAAGGTGGCTACTGTCGGAACAAACACGTCGGCGACTATCTGGATTATTTCAAAAAGGCCGAACAGGTAGCCAAAGACATCATGGATTTACAATATTATGAATTACAAGCTGAATTCAAAGACATTTGGAGTCCTCAAAACCAACACAACAACGAAATCATTTTCGCTCTTCCGAGTTTTCCCATTCCGGTAATGGGAAACAACTTTCTCGCCCATGTACTACCCACCGATTACAAGTCCCAGCAAGGCATCCCGCTGACCGGTTGGAATGGATTCAGAACCCCGTGGGAAGTATACGACTCTTTCGATCCGGCCGATAAGCGCAGACAAGTACACAAAACCGAATACTGGAATGGGAAAGAAATGGTTACAGGACGTACCGGAACTCTCGAATATGGAGCTTTGCCTATGAAATATCAGGAAAATGCAAATACCGATGGGACGAATGATGCATCGGAATATGTCATTTACCGGTACGCCGATGTCATCATGTTACGTGCCGAAGCTAAAAACGAAATTTTCGGCCCGGACGGGGGAGGAACACCTACGGCCAAAGAACTCCTGCACCAAGTCTGCCGCAGAAGTTTCGACAATTACGACCAAACCGACCACAAAAAGAAAATAGACCAAATAACCGACATAGACGCTTTTCGCGCTCATCTGCTTCAAGAAAGAGCTTGGGAGTTTATTTGGGAAGGTAAAAGAAGAAGCGACATGATACGACACGGCGTATTCATTTCCAATGCAATCAGCCGGGGTAAAAATCTGGCGAAAGACTACCACGAACTATATCCTATTCCTCAACAAACGATTTATGAACTTAAAATAAAACAAAATGATGGCTACTAATCAAAGAAATCTTTTGAAAAAAGCGACTTTCTGGTCTTTATGCTGCCTCCTTTTCTCTGGACCGATATCTGCCCAAAAGGTATATCCGGCATACGGGTTAAACGACTTTGTAGAAACCGCCGATCCCGAAACCTACGACAGCAAACAGTGGGACGACCTTTCTTCGGGACTTCACGCCGCATGGGGGTCGATCGATACTTTATACAAAAAAGGAAATGTCCCCGCAAATAAAATAAAACAAACGAAAGCCGTCGTATGGAAAGGCGAAAAAGTAAACTTCATCGCATTGGCTTACACCAAAAACGAGATAAAAGACGTAAAATGCGTTACCTCCGATTTAAAAGGTATATCTTCCATCATTCCGGCGGGAAATGTCAAATCGAACTTTGTCCGATACACACTCTCCGACAAGTTCAAAATTTCAGACGAAATATTGGCTTGTGCCGCTCGAACGCCGCATAAAACAGAAAACAGCCACCTCGTGCCCGATGTTCTCGATTATATCCCCCAAATGACGATACCGGGAAGAACCACTCGACCGATATGGATTACAGTAGAGATTCCGCGAGACATACCGTCGGGAGAATATACGGGAGAGATATTTATTCGTTCGGCTGCGGGTGAAGACCAAATACTGTCTTTGACCGTAGAAGTACTCGACCACATAGTCCCCGCACCGAAAGATTGGCAATTCCATCTCGACCTTTGGCAAAACTGTGTTTCGGTAAAAAGGTATCATAAGCCTACCCTATGGAGTGACGAACACTTCGAGATACTGGCAGAGTATTTTAAAATATTGGCCGATGCCGGACAAAAAGTTTGCACCGCCGTAATCAACCACGGAGGACAAAGTTTCGACGACTGGTACGAAAGTATGATTCTATGGACCAAAAAAGCCGATGGCACTTGGTTTTATGATTATACGGTGTTCGATAAATTCGTGAATATGATGGCTTCGATAGGAATCGACCAGCAAATCAATTGTTACTCGATGTACCCGTGGGGAGCTACACGTTACTTCGACGAAAAATCAGGCGATTGGATTTCTATACAGCCGGAACCCGGCACTCAGGAATTTGCAGATTTTTGGAGACCCTTCCTCCTCGATTTCCGGAAACACCTCAAAGAAAATGGCTGGTTCGAAAAAACAGCTATCGCTATGGACGAAAAACTCGAACCCATTATGGCCGGAGTAATCTCTTTCATCAAAGAGACAACCCCCGACTTCAAGATAGCATTGGCCGGGGGTTATATCCCCTCCTTGCAAGAAGACATATACGATCTGTCCATCTTTGTGGGTCACCCCACTACATCGGAGAACATGCAGGCTCGAATCGCACAAGGTAAACCCACGACATTTTATACGAGCTGTTCATGGCCCGAACACCCCAACCAGTTCACATTCTCGCCTCCTGCCGAAAGTGCTCTTGTCGGGTGGTTCGCATACGCTCAGGGATATACAGGATTCTTGCGTTGGGCCTACAACATTTGGGTGCAGAACGTTCTCAAAGATACCCGCTGTGCATCGGCTCCGGCAGGCGACCAACACATGGTATATCCCGGACCTCGCAACTCTGTAAGAATGGCCCGCCTACGTGAAGGCATCCAAGATTATGAAAAGTTACGAGTCATTATGGAACGCCTGAAAGGGCTGGGTACGCCGGAAGCCAACGAAAACATTCAAAAACTGCAAAGAGTATTGCAAACATTCTCATTGGGAGAAATCAGCAAAGAGACCGACAACCGCATCACGAGCTTGGTGAACGACGCAAAAGCCGTACTGACCGAAGTCGCAAAAGCAACGCCCGTAAACATGTCCAATCTGGTGATTCCATCGAAAGACCGCAATACAATCGAAATTTATCCCAATCCCACGGACGACAAACTGTTCATCTCCTACGATGGGGATACAGAAAAGATAAGCTATCAAATATGCTCCACTTCGGGACAAGTATTGCAAACATCGAACACGAAACCCGTCTATAAATACATAAACATCAAAAATATACCATCGGGTAACTACATTATAAAATTCAATGTCGGATCGCAAGTTATCAGTAAAAAATTCATTAAAAACTAACCTTAAAAAACAAAATCGTATGAAACCGAAAAAAATTACTTCATGCATGTTATTTGCCATGATTTTCAGTTGCGGAATGTCATTACAGGCTGCAAACATCAAAGCTGTCAACTTTATCCACGACAACAGCATCAGAGGCTGTGATATTCACCTGTCACAAGAAGGGAACAAGTACTTCGCCGATGTCTACAACCAACAACAGACCATCGAAATGTGGGTGCGTATAAGCGAAACCCTCGACGCGCAAGGCGGCGTATTGATAAGCACTAAAAGTGCATTCGTCGATGATCCTGCCAATGACAACAAATCAGGGGGCTACGAACTGATGCTGCAACCCAACGGCTGGGCGAGAGCTACATTCTGTGTCGGTAACGGAGGTAACGAACCTAAATGGGTCAATACTCAGTTACAAGCCGGAGAATGGGCAAAACTGTCTATGGTGATAGACAGGAACAAACTGATCTGCTATAAAAACGGAGAAAAAACGGTGGAGGAAACTTTCAGCGCACCGATAGCTGTTGGCACAGGAGACCTCACATTGGGTGCCAATCCCAACTGGGTAGACGGCGAAAAATTTCAAGGAATGATAACCGATGTCAGAATTTGGACGGTAGCCCGCACAGAAGAAGAAATAAAATCCGATTTGAATTACTATTTCGCCTCAAAAAAAGAGAACCTCTTTCTCAACTGGAACATGCAGGAAGGAGAAGGCACGACATTGAAAAACTTGATGCATTCGAGTAGAAACCAAGCCTCGATAGTTTTAATCAACGACATGGACGAAACAGGAATCGAATGGGTGGACAATAGCGGCTGCCCGATATACGAGGAAGGATCGTCGAGCATAGAAACTGCTCGGCAAAAACAAGCGGCCTATATCAGCGGAGACAATATTCTTATCGACGGTGAAAATATAAATGGAGCAGCACTATACACGATAGACGGAAGATTGGTCATGAGCATTTCATCACATCATAACACCATAGACATAAGCGATTTAACTCCGGGGTACTATATATTCAAAGCAATAATAGACAACAATCCGGTATCTTTGAAATTAAGAAAATAAAATCGATCGCTTACACGTTATGGCGGGCTTCTGATTTACAGAAGCCCGCCATTTTTTTATGCTTCAATAAAATAGCGCAACAAAATACCGTCCCTATACAAAACACAAGAGAGGAAAATGAATCATAATATAAAAATTAAAACCACTCCTTAAATAAGTAAAGTATGAAGAATTTGACTAAATTTGCCGATAGTAGATAAAACATAGAGATATGAAAAAATATTTGAGTCTGCTCATTGCTGTCCTGTTTACATTATCTTTAAATGCCGGCGGAGGGAAAGCCAAAATAGTTTTCGACTCCACCCGTTATGATTTCGGTTATATTCAGGAAGATAAAGGAAAGGTAACGCACTCTTTCAAATTTACCAACGGCGGAGACGCCCCGTTAATTATCATAGATACGCGTAGTACCTGCGGTTGTACGGCATCGCATTTCACCAAAGAGCCTGTCGCCCCTGCCGGTACGGGTTCGATAGACGTAACTTTCGACCCCGAAGGGCGTCCCGGGACCTTTCGAAAAGAGGTCAAAGTCTATACCAATGCCGGAAAAGCATCCATAAAATTGATTATCGAAGGGATTGTTGTACCTAAAAAATAATAGTTATGAAACAATTGATTTTAGGATTGATTCTCATTTTTTCCATAACCGTATCGGTAGCCCAACCGCAAATTGTATTCGATAATAAAAATCACGATTTCGGTACATTCGAAGAAGAAACAGGTCCGGTCACTCACGATTTTCGATTCGTCAATAGTGGGAACGAACCCTTAGTTTTGCAAAACGTGCGTTCCACATGTGGCTGCACCGTTCCCAAATACACCCGGGAACCCATTGCCCCCGGAGATTCCGGGAGCATTAAAGTGACCTACAACCCCAAAGGACGCCCCGGTAAGTTTTCAAAACCCATCTATATAACGACCAACGCTTCGGGCGATAGAGAGACGCTCCATATCAAAGGAGTCGTCATCGGATCAAAATCCCGTAGAGCGACCAATCCCTATAAAATAGGAACCCTATCGTTACGCAGTCTGCACATACCGCTGTTCGACACCCCAAAAGGGCACGTAAAAGAGGGACATCTATTCGTCCGCAACGAAGGAAAAACAGAACTGGTCCCTACTTTTAAAAATGTCCCTTCCCACATCTCGGTCGAGATGATACCCGCAGTTTTGCACCCCGATGAGGAAGGTCTTATAAAAATTTATTACGATCCCGACGTTGTCGACGACTGGGGGTTCCGACGCGACGAGTTTGATTTGGGACTCGACAACGGCTCCTCGAACGACTTCAATACGGTCACGGTATCGGCGAACTTGCTGGACGATTTTAGCTCCCTCTCGCCAGAACAGCGTCAAAACGCCGGACACATCGAGCTATCGAGCAATGTCATAGACTTTGGTATCATCAAAGGGAACACTGCTAAAAAACAGACTTTGAAAATAACGAATACCGGAAAAAGTCGGTTGACGATACACAAAGTGGCGAATGAAAATCGCTCTCTGAACATAAAACTGAAACGAAATACGCTCAACCCCGGCAAAACGACCGAGTTGGTTATCGAAGCAGACCCGTCTATGGCTCGTAACAATTTATTGAACAGCCGATTGATGGTTATTACCGATGACCCCGAAAGACCATCGGTTCCCATACGGGTATTAGGTTCTTTTGAATAACTCTTAATTTCTTGAATTATGGATCACCCCGAAAATGACGCTCAATATGCAGGACTTGCAGTAAACAAAGGAATAGAACAACCGCCTATCGTGAATCCGTATTTGAAAAAGATGCGGACAGCGAAACGTCGATCCTTTACAGCCTCTGAATATGTCGAAGGTATCGTCAAAGGCGACACGAGCATACTCAGTCAGGCCGTAACTTTGGTGGAAAGCAATCTGTACGAGCACCAGACTCTCGCACAGGAAGTCATAGAAAAATGTCTGCCCCATGCCTGCGACTCGGTGCGGGTGGGTATTACCGGCGTACCGGGAGCCGGCAAGAGCACATCGATAGATACTTTCGGGTTGCATGTACTGAAACGGGGTGGGAAATTGGCTGTATTGGCGATCGACCCCAGTAGCGAACGCTCGAAAGGTAGCATATTGGGCGACAAAACCCGTATGGAAAAACTATCGATACACCCCAACGCCTTTATCCGCCCTTCACCGTCGGCAGGCTCGTTAGGCGGTGTAGCCCGGAAAACTCGTGAAACGATCGTACTCTGTGAGGCCGCCGGATACAACAATATCTTTGTAGAAACAGTCGGGGTCGGGCAATCGGAAACAGCCGTGCACTCGATGGTCGATTTCTTCCTGCTTATCCAATTAGCCGGTACAGGTGACGAACTGCAAGGAATCAAAAGAGGCATCATGGAAATGGCCGATGGTATCGTCATCAACAAAGCCGACGGAAGCAACATCGAAAAAGCCAAATTAGCCCAAGCACAATTCCGTAACGCATTACATCTGTTCCCCCCTACACCTTCGGGCTGGACTCCGCAAGTGCTCACCTACTCTGGATACTACGAGTTGGGAATCGCCGAGGTTTGGGACATGATAGACAAATACATCGCTTTTGTCAAGAAAAACGGATATTTCGATTACAAACGGCAAGAACAAGCCAAATACTGGATGTTCGAAACGATAAACGAACAACTTCGCGACCACTTCTATCGCAATCCTCAAATCGAAAGAATGTTGGAAGAGAAACAACAGAAAGTGTTGAACAACGAGCAAAGTTCGTTTATGGCGGCCAAAGATGTGTTAGAATATTATTTCGACAAAGAAAAATAATTTGCCACTTACTTCTCGATATTTATGAAACAGGTAATCTGTCCGAAATGCGGAAAAACGTTTTCTTTCGACGAGTCTCGTTACGATGCTTCCTGCAACATATCTTTCATTTGCCCGGCCTGTCGTAAACGATTCCTAATGACACTGCCCGAGATAGACGCATGCCACAAGAACGACATAGACACCTCTCTCGGGTTTATCACCGTACTGGAAAATGCGTTCGGATACCGGCAAGAATTTCCTTTACACGCAGGCGATAATATAATAGGCCGTGCATCGAAAGGTACGGAAGTGGATATACCCATCGAAACGAGCGACATGAGCATGGATCGTCGCCACTGCATCATTAACGTGAAAGAAAAAGGCAATCGACCGATACTCACGGTCAGAGACAATCCCAGTCTCACCGGCACATTCCTCCGCCATGAATTGTTGAGCGATCGGGAACGCGCGGTATTACACGACGGCGATGTGGTGACGATAGGAGCGACAACTTTTATCGTTCACATTCCCGACGAAGAAGACGAAGAATACTTCGAGTGAGTCTCGTCCCGAGAATTGGGAAAAATGCTCGCTAAACCTCTTATCCACCAATAAAAACGTAATAGATATTATCCGAAATTTTTTTACCATATCCATCTAAAATTACAAATATGATAAAAAGAATCGCACTATTAACACTTTTAGTTGCCCCTTTATGGTTATCGGCACAGGTTCGTACTGAAAAACTGTTAGAAAAGGGGTGGAAATTTACAAGGGAAGACAATCCCGAATTCAAGACATCGCAATTCGACGATACCAAATGGCAATCGGTCTGTATCCCACACGATTGGGCTATCTATGGTCCTTTCAGTATCAACAACGACAAACAGAACACGGCGATTGTTCAAGACGGACAGAAAGAAGCGATGGAACACGCCGGGCGTACCGGAGGTTTACCCTTCGTAGGAACCGGCTGGTACAGGCTTCGATTCGATGTCCCCGAATATACAGACGGAAAAAAATGTACATTGGTATTCGATGGAGCCATGAGCCATGCCCGTGTCTACATCAACGGAAAAGAAGCAGGCTACTGGCCTAACGGATATAACGCATTCTCTGTCGACGCATCGCCTTTCTTAAAACAAGGAGAGAGCAACACACTTGCCGTACGGCTCGAAAACTTTACCGAGAGCTCCCGCTGGTATCCCGGCGCCGGTCTTTACCGAAATGTACACCTGATCGTAACCGACGATGCCCACGTACCGGTGTGGGGAACACAAATCATCACCACCGCACTCACCGACAAATATGCAAAAGTAAAGCAAGCGACTTCTTGGAATTACCCGTCTGGGAAATCCCTGAGCGACTATGTCATCGTGACCGACTTGGTCGACCATAACGGAAAGATAGTAGCAACGGGTCGCAAACAAGGAAGCAATTTCGACAACGACCTATTCGAGCAAGAATTTGTAATAGAAAATCCTGCGGCATGGACTCCTGAGACCCCCGACCTCTACACCTCGATTTCAAAAATATATGAAGGCGATGTGCTGAAAGACCAATACTCGACGACTTTCGGCATTCGCACCGTCGAAGTCCGACAAGGCGAAGGGTTCTTCCTGAACGGCAAACGGGTGCAATTCAAAGGAGTTTGCAATCACCACGATTTAGGCCCGTTAGGAGGCATCGCCAACGAAGCGGGAATACGTCGGCAAATCCGTATGTTGAAAGATATGGGTTGTAACGCCATTCGCACCTCGCACAATATGCCCGCACCCGAATTGATTAAAGCCTGTGACGAAATGGGTATGATGGTCATGGCCGAATCGTTCGACGAATGGGCGACAGCCAAAGTCCAAAACGGATATCACACCGTATTCGGCGAATGGGCAGAAAAAGATATCGTGAACTTAGTACGCCATTTCAGGAATAATCCCAGCGTAGTCATGTGGTGTATCGGGAATGAAGTCCCCGACCAATGGGCGGGCGACAAAGGCCCCAAACTGTCGTTATGGTTACAAAACATCTGCCACCGCGAAGATCCCACTCGTCCCGTCACGCAAGGCATGGATGCCCCGGACGCCGTAGTCAACAACAACATGGCGGCAGTCATGGACGTACCGGGATTCAATTACCGCCCGTTCAAATATATCGAAAATTACAAAAAACTCCCCCAAGAAATCATTTTGGGAAGCGAAACGGCATCGACCATCAGTTCGCGGGGAGTCTACAAATTCCCGGTAGTACGACGGTCCATGCCCAAATACCCCGACCACCAGTCCTCCTCTTACGATGTGGAACACTGCGGGTGGTCCAATCTTCCCGAAGATGATTTCATACAGCACGAAGATTTGCCCTACTGCATAGGAGAATTTGTCTGGACCGGATTCGATTACTTGGGTGAGCCCACCCCTTACTATTCCGATTGGCCCAGCCACTCCTCCCTATTCGGTATTATCGATCTCGCTGGAATCCCCAAAGACCGCTACTACCTCTATCGCAGCCATTGGAATAAAGATGTGGAAACCCTCCATATCCTACCCCATTGGAACTGGGAAGGCCGCGAAGGAGAAGTAACTCCCGTATTCGTCTATACCAATTACCCCACCGCCGAGCTCTTCATAAATGGCAAAAGTCAGGGGAAACGCACCAAAGACCTGTCAGTAACCGTCCATAATAGTGGAGACTCTCTATCGACGGCGAACTTCAAACGGCAAAAACGCTACCGTCTGATGTGGATGGACACCAAATACGAACCGGGGACTGTCAAAGTCATCGCCTATGATAAAGACGGAAACGCAGTTGCCGGAAAAGAGATGAAAACAGCCGGTAAACCCTATCGTATCGAACTGACAGCCGATCGCGACAAAATCATGGCCGACGGAAAAGACCTCTCGTTCGTAACGGTGAAAGTCGTGGACAAAGACGGAAACCTCTGCCCCACGGCAGCCAATGAAATAACCTTTAAGGTAAAAGGAAAAGGATACTACCGGGCAGGAGCCAACGGCGATCCCACATCGTTGGAATCGTTCCAAGCCCCCCACATGAAAGTATTCTCAGGCATGATGACCGCCATCGTATCATCGACCGAAGAACCGGGAAAAATCACCCTCGAAGCTACATCTAAGGGTTTGAAAAAAGCTACCCTCGTTATCGAGAGCGGCAAATAATCGATACATATAGTCCCGTAACAACATTCGCCCCTGCGTTGTATCGAACAAAACGCAGGGGCGAATCGTTAAAAAAATGAAGCATTCAACCTCTCCCCTGCCGTGTCCCGCAGCATTGCGGGATATTTCCGTAAGGAAATATAAGGGAGAAAGACAAACACTATACATCGTAAGGTATTAACACCTCCCCTGTGTTTTGCAACGCAAAATATAGGGGAGGTGTCCGCAAGGATAGAGGGGTTAAAATGACAGAGGGATTAAAAAACATCGACTGTAACAGTAACAAATCGGGTATCACACTCTCCCCCTGTGTCGCACAGCGATATAGGGGGAGTGCCCATAGGGCGAGAGGGTTGAAATATACAAATGCAATCCACACTAATTATCGATGAACCTTAATCTCTACTTACCAAGAACGAATAAAAAACACCCCCGGCACAGAACGCTCTGTATCGGGGGATTTTGCAAGCCGCAAGTGCGGATTTTTTGTTGAATAATTATATGCCTTTCGGCAGCAGGCAACCTGCTTGTTTTCTAATAATTGGTCTTACCTTCGTGAGACTTCAAAACAGGTTCTCAAATAGTTCCGTTTTGTTCCAACATCAACGTTTTGGTAGGCTGGTCGCAAACCTCGGTAGGACCGAAATATTGTATAGGACCGGGATAAACATAGCACGTGTTCATAGCCCACTCGTCACGATGTGCGGCGAAATATTTGAAAGGAGCCCCATCGAGGCGAACCAATGCTTTTTGTATAACAGGTTTCATTTCTCCGTGACGACGTTCCATATTCATCATCATAGTCACAGGCACGCCCCCGGCAATCCACTCGCTGGCCGGTTTGGTCGTGTTGCGAACCGACGACATATAACCCGTTTTACCCTCGCCTACCAACAGTGCTGCGGTATAACCGAGAGAATAACAATAGTCGGCATCGAAATTGGAAGGATCGGCACAACGGCCTTCGTAACCGAAGAAGTGGAATTGCGTAGCGAATTTACCCACGAATTTCCCTTCGGCTTTCATTTCGGCCAAACGACGTCCAACCATCTCGCCCAACAGTTTTTCGGTTTCGATAAGCGATACCTGAACATTTCCGTGGGGGTCGCGGTCGAGCGTGAGCTGACGGGCGACACCTTCGGGCAGGCTGGCATAGATAGCCGAATTTTCGGGAGAAAGGTGTTTGATGATATAATTGATTTGTTCCGATTTCTTAATCATTGCGAATTCCGAACCATTCGCAGCCAGATAGTCGTTCAACTCGGCGATAAGGCGCTTCATGGCAGGGATAAATTCGATAAGTCCTTCGGGAATCAACACCGTTCCGAAGTTGTTACCTTTGGCGGCACGGGCAGCCACGATTTCGGCGATATAGTTTACTACATCGTCGAGAGTCATCTGCTTGGCCTCGATTTCCTCCGAAATCAAACAAATATTGGGCTGAGTCTGCAAAGCGCATTCCAAAGCGATATGCGAAGCCGAACGTCCCATCAGCTTGATAAAGTGCCAATATTTCTTAGCCGAGTTACAGTCGCGTTGTATGTTACCGATTACTTCGGAATATACTTTACAAGCCGTATCGAAACCGAAAGAAGACTCTATCATCTCGTTCTTCAAGTCTCCGTCGATAGTTTTCGGGCAACCGATTACCTGAACTCCGGCTCCGATTTGTTTATAATATTCGGCGAGTACGCAAGCGTTGGTATTGGAATCGTCGCCACCGATAATAACGACAGCTTTGATTCCCAACTCTTTAATAATTTCGAGACCACTGTCGAATTGATCCTTCGTTTCCAGTTTGGTACGTCCCGAACCGATAATGTCGAATCCGCCCGTATTGCGGTAGTCATCGATAATATCGGCTGTAAGTTCCATATATTTATGTTCGATCAATCCGCCGGGGCCTAAAAGGAAACCGAACAAACGGCTCTCTTTATTCAGAGCTTTAAGACCGTCGAAAAGACCAGAAATTACATTATGTCCACCGGGAGCTTGACCGCCGGAAAGGATAACACCCACATTGATAGCCGGATATTCTTTCTTTGCAGCTGCTTCGAAACGGAGAACAGGCATGCCGTATGTGTTAGGAAATAACTTAGCGATAGCCTCCTGATCGGCAACCGATTGCGTGGCCTTGCCTTCGACGATGGTAACGCCGTTTTTAATAGCTTCGGGCAACTTAGGCTGATACGAAGCACGAGCGGTTTGAAGTGCACTTTTCTTCATTGTAATCTCTTTTGTTTATGTAAGTTTTATATTTCTTTCGGATTTGCAAATTTCGTATTTTTTTTTCAAAGAGCCAAATACAGAAATATTAAAATCATATCGGACAAAACGGTCGATAAACATTACCCCACGCTTCACTCCTCGTCATACCCGAAAGATTTCCCGGAAAAGAAATCTCCGGTAATCATCAGACGTGAAATATCCCACGCTTGCGTCTGCCTCGAATACAAAGGAGACCGACGGTTTCCCAAAGAACTTCCGTCCCAATAAACAGCACTCTCGACCGGAGTACGGAACAAACTATATCCCAAACCTTTCCAACCGTATTCGTTACACCCCATGACATCGAGCAATGTCGGATATACATCGATTTGCCCCGCCGTCTCCTCATAAGAAATCGTGTACGGAGTATTCAATAAAACTAACGCTACCTCACGGTCGGCAAGTGTCCTATGCTCGCGCCCGTCCAACACATTTTTACCCAACTCGTCATGGTCCGAAACAATAGCGATTACCGAGCGTTCGTACAGCCCGCACGCTTTCAGCGAATCGAGAAAACTGCCCAACTGTCTGTCGAGGCGATGAAAAGCCTCCATCGTGTTGACCAACTCGCTCGACTCGGTCGGGTATCGGGAAAGAGCCGTGGGATTGGACGGAGCCTTGTTCGGAGCATGTGTCGAGATAGTCACTATCTGAGAGAAAAACGGCTCTTGTGTCCATTTCAAAATAGAAAGACTTTCGGCAAACAGAACCGAATCGCTCAAAGTCTCGCTCGCACCGAACGATGTTTTATCATATAAAGTTTCAAAACCGTATGCCGGAGAAGTTTCCGCCTGATTCCAATCCTGAGCCCGGTCGCATACGATATTCAAAGTCCGATAACCTTTATCTCTCAACGCATGCCCCAAAGCCGGATAGGTGTTTCCGCCGTACAGCACGGCGGTCGCTCCTACCTTCGCAGGTAAAAGCCCAGTATTGAATATCAAGTGGCCGTCGCTAGACCGACCGTCTTTTACTTGCGAAATTAAATGGAGAGCCGAAAATGTGCCTTCTTCGGACAGTAGACGATTGAGCCGGGGCATAATCTCCACCCCGTTCACTGTCCGGTTCAATAACCACGAATTCATCGATTCCACGACGATAAGAATAAGATTCCTTCCCGGTTCTACGGCATATCTATTATCACCATAACGCGGCATATCGTCAAGATAAGATTCAACGGTTTTCCGTTCCTCGGCATTCAGCTCTCCACCCTGCAAAAGCGAAGAGACAAACGCATAGCACGTATAAGGTACGACACCGTTAAACACCACGTACTCACGATAATTATAAGGCGTAATGAAAGCCGTCCACGGAGACTCTTGATCGGAAGGCGCACGATGATAAATATGATGAGCTCTGACCGCATAGGAGGACAAAGCTATCGACAACGATACGAAGGCGGCAACCGCTCTGGTACGTGAAGACGGATAATGACGCTGTTTCCTGAAATAGAAAATATACCCCGCCAAAAGTAACAGAGTGGGAAAGAACACAAATATATCGCGTAACCGTATCAATCCCCTCACGCTGTTAAGCAGCACATCGTTGACGTTATTCACGAGAAGGAACGACGAATATGGCATAATATCCTCATAGACACGAGCATATAAAGTCTGGATAAGACAAAAAACGTCGAACAGAAAAAGCGGAATAAACACGACCCACCTCTTGTTCGTAAAAAAGAAAAGAGGCAACGACAATAAAAAAGCATCGCCCACAGTCGGCGCAAAAGCCGAAAGCGTATCGCCCACAGGCTTTCCCTGTGGAAGAAGGATACGCAAATCGAAAATAGTCGAATATTTCAACCCGATATGTAAATATTCGATAGGAAACATAAAGCAACAGACAGTAAGCAGATAAAACAACAGATACTGTCCCTCGCGGTTCCAAGAAAAAACTCGTGCCGAAAATTTATCCAACCACATTTGCATTCGATAACATTCGATGCAAATGTAATGAAATAAAAATTTATAGTATTATTTTATACTGAAATATCCTTTGGTAATTATTTTTTCCGAAATATCCCATGCCTCTATCTGCCGGGAGGCCAAAGAATCGCCTTCGTTACCGTAAACTGTCCCATTCCAACCGGCCGCACTTCCGACCGGAGTGCGCAAAATACTGTAACCTAAACCCTTCCATGCATAATCATTACAATTCATTACATCGAGTAAGGTAGGATAAATATCGATTTGTCCCATAACCGAAGTGTGCGTATATTTCACACCAGCGTTCGCCACGATGAACGCAGCCTCTGTATCGTTATAACCGGGTACTCCGCAAGGAGAGAGTAATTGGTTATGATCCGAGGCTATCGCAATAACTGTATTATCGTACAATCCGTTACTACGAAGCGAATCGACGAACGCTCCGATACAACGGTCGGTATAATGAATAACCTCCATATAATTTCTCACCTCCTCCGGAAACTCAGTAGCACCCGACAACTTCGTCTTCCGATACGGCTCATTATAAGGCTTGTGAGACGTCCCTGTTATCAATTGATAGAAAAACGGCGTTTTCTGCACTTTTATTTTTTCAATAGCCCGTTCCATCAGCACACTATCCGTAACAGTTGTTCCACCGCCCAATCTATCGATATTCTGGTCATACCCGTAAGCGACGCTTATCTCGGCCTGATTCCAATAATTATTCCCATCGACCGTCATGTTTACCGCCGTGTAATTCCGTCGCTTCAACGCTTTGGCGATAGAATAGTAATCCACATCGTCATATCGGGTAGCGACGGCTCCGCTCTTTAAGGGAAGCAATCCGGTATTGAACATGAATTGCCCGTCGCTCGATCTACCGTCCTTCACTTGTGGCAAAACATGAACTGCTGTAATCGAGTTGCTGTCGTTTATGATCCGGTTCAAGCATGACGTTATCTCTTCTCCGCAAAAGCTCTTGCCGATCACCCATGAGTTAAGCGACTCTACGATAATAAGTATCAAATTTTTGTTTTCATTAACCGAATAGATGTTATCTGCATAACGGGGATAAGCGTCGAGATAATCTTGGATTCGAATCGTTTCTTCTTCCGTCAATTCAGGTTGGGGCAAAAGCGAAGTAGCGGCATGATACAGAATATATCCGCACATTCCATTCAGATCGAAATACAATATATTATTGGGGAAAGTGACAAATCTATCGGTAAGAGAATCATACTGTTTCGATTTTATATCCCGCACCGAAAGAAAAATATGAAAACAGACAAAAACCGACAAGATAACGATCACCGGCCACCATAACCGCCTCCGCTCTTTTTGCACTTTTTTCTGTAAAACAAATTTGTAAAGAACCCCGGTCATCAAAGTAGGAACGATTGCCAGACAATCGATCCATCGCGCCGAAGCGAAAGCACTTTCCAACAACAAAGGAGTAAGGTTTTCATACAAAAGGAAAGAAGAAAACGGTATTATATCCAAATAATTCCGGTAATACCATACGGCCGACAAACAAAATACATCGAGCAAAATCAACGGTATAAAAACGAATCCCCGTCTTTTGACGACAAAAAAAGGAGACATCAAAACCATTGCATCGAACAGCGTCTTAACAATATGAGCCGGTATCGACGAAAGCGGATTCGTGTCTCTCACTATTTCAAAATAGAAAAGCCATATACTGGAAAATGCAGATACAAGGACCAACGCAAAAAGAATGAGTGTATAAAAGTTTTTCGAAAAAAATCGAATGACAGAACTCCCTATATCCAAACTTTTACCGATCATTGAAACTACTCTTTCATTTTAGAACAAAATATTTATCCGCTTCCCTAAACGGGTTTGCAAAAATAATTCTTTTAATGAGGCGAAACAACCTCATTTGCTCGATTTCTTTCAATCCTCTCTCGATAAAACATTTATTAAAAGACAAAACAAAATAAAATTAAATTCATAGCTTTGTTTAATATTATATGATTATCGAATAAAAAAGAGAATTACAATCATTTTTTTCTCTTTCGTATCGAACAGAAAATAAACATCTCGAACATGAAAAAAAGGTATATATTGCTCGTTCCGGTAGGTGGCCTTGCCAATCGCATGAAAGCGATCGACTCGGCAATTAAACTAAGCCGAAAAGCAAATAGCGAGTTACATATTATTTGGTTCAAAGACCGAGGATTAAATTGCCGTTTCGACCAATTATTCGAACCTATCGATTTACCGAATGTAAAAGTAACGGAGGCTACATGGAGCGATTACCTGCTTTACGACAGGCCCCGGCAGAAAAATATTTTCATTCCCAGTCTTTTTCAAAAGGCAACCTTCGATAACTGTATCTACGAAAAACAGGCCTTACACCTTTTTTACGAGAACTTCGATTTTTACGACTGGGCAAAGAATAGGAAAGTATATATAGCCTCTTTCGTATATTTTTATTCTCCCGAAGATGAAAATGACCGCTTCTCTGTTTTTCGTCCTCTCGCTTCCATCTTGCAAGAAATAGATACCCGTTGTTCCCTCTTCGGAACAAATACAGTGGGTGTCCACATTCGCCGGACCGACAATGCTCTATCTATCGCACAAAGTCCTACCCGTCTATTTATCGAGCGTATGAAAAAAGAAATAGAACAGAACGGCGACACGACATTTTACCTTGCCTCCGACTCCGAGGAGGACAAACGCTCGATTGTAAATCGGTTCGGGAATAGAGTGTTCACCTCTGTCCACAAAGCCGACCGCAACAGCTTGGAGGGTATGCAAGAAGCGCTGGTAGAGCTATACCTCCTATCGCACACCCGGCATGTATTGGGATCGGTACACAGCTCTTTTTCCGAAACGGCAGCTCAAATCGGCAAGATACCATACGAATTGTTGCGCGACGTTCACCCCGATAAATAATTCCGGCCATGCACGGGAACAAAATAGATTCGGGAAGATTTGAATCTGTCCCGAATCTATAACCGCTATCGCACGACACAGCGCATCATGGCCGCCGCCTGTTCCGGACGACCCAATATCTCATATACAAGAGCCGCACAAGTATAACAAACGACCGGTATCAACGAAGGAAGTAACTCATAACTCTCGGCATCGCGGGCAGGATAAGCGACATAACGAGCCGAACTCACCCGATGAGAAACGACATGTGCAGGAAGCGAGTAATAATCGATACGTTTTTGTCCTTCTTCGTTCGATAAAACACATACGGGTGTCGAACAGCCTCCCCGGGTATAAAAATTGAATTGTAACTCATATTCGGGAGACGTTTTATCGATAAATTCCGTAACAGGTTGCCTCCACCCGTCCATACAAAACTCAGCCATACGCCACACATCATCGGGTAAAAGTACATATCCGCTACCGTCGGACGAACGCTGTGGCCGCAACAACGAAGCGCAATCTGTCAAAGGCAACGACGATACCGGTTCCGTTGCCCATACGGCAAGCAAGGCATCCGGCATTTTCTCCCGTATATATCGCTCTACCCCTATCCCTGCGGTCATCACGATATCGGCATCGAAAGAATCGGTTAGCTCCTCCATGTTCGCTTTAACCCGGTCTACCAACTCATCTACACTTACTTTCATCACGCGCCTTTCTTCTGTCTCACAAAATTATTCTCGTCCACATAAATATCACCCTCCGAAAGAATATCGGTCCATTTTTTTAATGCACAATTCAACCCGTCGGCAGTAAACGAACTACGGTAAACCGGTAATCCGGTCCCATCGAGACGAGAGATTTCGATTTGCCGAGGAGAAATCGACACCTCGCACGAACCGTTTTCAATGGGCCGAGTCATTTTTAACAAAGCCTCTCCGGCTGCATCCAACCCTATTTGAAAAACTTTATCGCCATCACCCGAATAAACGACAATTCCCTTTTGTAAAGGACTTATCACGACTTCTCCATCTCCAATGGGCACACGCAACTCCCCGGCCTGCGACAAAAAAGTTCCTGTTTCTTTATGACTGATTTCACCATTGCACAACTCCCACGAAGAAAGCTCGCTCGACACCCGAATAGTTTGCTGCCCATCGAGCAAAACCAATCCGTTAGGCTTCAATTTTACCTCGTCGGCTATGGCACAAAAACGAGAAAGTTCTTCCCAATCATTCGAAGATGCCGGCGAAGCTGTCGTGCTGCCTACCAAAAACTTCACCTGATAGTACTTACCCATAAAATAAACCACATCGGCGGCTCCACCGGTACATCGATAAGTGAAAGATGGATTCCACGTCCCTCGGTAGAGATAAACAGGACGCACGGCATCGTCGAACATCAATGGAGTCACATAACTCCGCCATGCAGTTCCGTCCCACACAAGGGTGATAATTGCCGCCGAATCTGTCGTCACGGTCATTGCCGCCGATCCTTTCAAGGCAGGGAAAACATAAGACCCCTTACCTCCCGCCACATAGATGAAACAAGCCTGCACACCGCTTTCGACTGCCGGGCTGAAAGTCGCCGGTTCGGTGATAATACCCATGAACGGAGAAGGAGCCGCATGATTCGTATCGTACCACGAACGACCGGTAGAATCCCATATCCAAATGGATTGAGTTTCCCCATTGATAAAAAACTCTCCCGGCAAACCGCCCTCGGGATATGCCGAGAGAAGAGATGCCAACCCATAATAAAATCCCAAGCACCCGTTTTGCCCTCGCAAATGATTGTGTATAGTCGTTCTCATCGCTTGTTCCTCTTTTTTAATTGTGAAAAAATCAAATTCAACCGTTCGGCCGCTTGCTCGATAAGAGCAGGAGAGGAGACTTCCTCGTCAGAAAGCCCGTACGGTTCTTTTCTCAAATAATCCCTTGCGTCCTGCCAAGAGCGAACCTCCGGCACTAACGTATAAATTTTCTCTTCCGATGCCGGTTGTGCGATGTCCGACAATTTGAATCGTCTCCCATACCCCCGACTGTTTTCCATAGCCCGCTGCAACTGTTCGTCGGCCGTAGAAAAAATTCCGTTTACACCGTCACTGGCAAGAAATTGTACCCGACGAGGTACACCGTTCACATCGACCGAGGTACATAGGTTTCCCAACCGGGTCTGATAAATCTTCATCATATCATTATATTTAATTTAAAAACTATATAGCCCCTCGCCGAAACAACCATATCTCTCTCGCAAGAACGGCTGTATAAAAATTTCTCCCGCGCCATGTAACGCAACAGTTTCAAACAACCATATAAGAGAGTAACACGAAAAAACACGGTTTCGAGGAGAGGCCGAATTTTAGAAAAAGGGGAGCCGGGCACGATGTCCCGGTCGCCCCTCAGTCCCCTTGAATCATATCACTTATTCCTCGTCGGGTATGACCGGCTCGATACGCATGTGTGCAGCCGGATAGCGCAATGTCAAACAACTGGCCTCGGTCAGTACCAACGCATCGGTATTGCGTACCCCCGATTTTTTCAAATCGAGTTCCTGCGAGTCGAACGGGACATGAGACCATTTCTGGATAAATTCCGGGTCGAAAATAAATCCGTAGTCGCTCATGCCGCAATCGTCGAATACCTCCGAATAAAGTACATACAGCTTCCCGAACTTCGATTTGATTTCCGAGAAGTCGATGCCCCATTGTACCTTATCTTCGCGGGACATCACCACTTTGGTCATCTCTATCTTATTGATACGGCCGATAAACGAAGAACCGCCAATCAACACCTTTCGTTTATTCCCTCCGTTCCCGGTAAAAGCCTGTCGCATCATATCGATCAAATCGTTCTGTGTCATCTCCACAGTAGGATTGTAGGTATAATGATTTCCGGCCTGCCACCAGATACCGCCCGTCAGCATCACATTCTCCTTTTTACGAGGGTCGAAAATCGTGTTCTTCACACCGAACATAAAACTCTTTTCCATACCCAATCGCATATCGTAAATAGCGGCTTCCTCAGCATCTGAGAAATCCCATTCGACCTCTTTATTCGCTATTTTTTGGAAAGTCGATTGCTCGATCTGCATTTTGAATATCTGGCAAAAATTCTGACTCTTGATAGGTAAAGCGGCAAATTGTGCCGTCTGCACATCGAGTTCCGTTGCCGCACGCCCCATACGGATAAGCGGCGTATTCACGGGAATAGACGGCACGCAGTTGGTCACCGAACCTATTTTGGAACCATTGATGGGATAGACGGTCAATGCCCCCGTATCTTCGTCTTTTGCGGCGATATAAAGCACCAAGTCGGCATTCGACATCTCCCCGTCGGGATCATACCCTTTTACCCCTTGAACCAACAAAGTTTCCGACACCTCGAATATGCTGTTGTCCACGGCATTGATAGTCGCCTTTTTATGCGAGTCGTTAACGGTCGATGCTCCGGGAGCCACATACGAGGCCTTCATATATGACTTGGTAGGTTTCACATCGACCGAATAATAATCGACAATCATCGACGAAGCCTTCCGCGAACCGTTCCACCGTGATAACTGATCGATAGGCGTGGACATCGGACGTATTTTCACGATACGTTTATCTACTTCGCTACGCAACAGAGAGGGACTCCCTTCACGAACAATATCGGTCGTCAACGGTTCGTTGGATACGATTTTTCCGCCCGACATACCCGGCACGATCGCCGCCAATGCCAACCCGGCATCGAACAGTCCGTCCCAAACTTGCCAACACAGTACCAACAATACGAAACCGGTCAACCAAAGAAGCGGCTTTTTCCATTTCAATAAAAAATTTTTCATCTCTCTTTTCATTTTAGAATACAATAAAAACATAAGAATTAGAATAATTTAGAAGCTGTTTCAATCCCCTTTTCAAAAACCTACAAGTCCCACACGCTACGGCGGCGACGGTTTCCGAATACGGGCGAAAGATCGGCATCGGGCTCGAAACTGCCGCCGTTTCGTAAAGGAGGTAACGAATCGCCGTTACGTTCCCGTTTCTCGAAAACGATACGCTCGTTACGTCCACGCACCTCGGCTTCCCGCTCGGCACAAGACAAGTCACGATCGTAATACAACCCCTTGAAAAGTAACCCGAGAACTTCGTCGTTCAATTCTCCCATAAACACATGGTTGCACAAATGATACACCCGGTCAAGAAAACCCTCGAACTCCTCGTCGCTCATTCCTTTCTCCGACTTGAAACGCTCCATACAACGAGTGCTGTTTTTCAAGTTCTCCCGCATTTGGTTTTCCAATTCGCCGAATCGTGCCATGCGTGATAGGTACTCGTCGTTCGCCTTACGAACCTCTGCCATGCGACCCTCGTCCTCGGCACAATCGAGCATATCCTTCCCGAAGTAACGCACACAAGCGATAAGAGCATCCTCCCCGCCGATAACGTCCGAGATAAACGCTCCCATTTTCGGGTTCGACATAAACAATTTGCACAACTTGCTCTGGTCGTCGGCAAGACGCTCATACCGTTCGTTCCGATACGAGTCGTATTCCTCCAAAGCATCGAACAAATCGTCGTCGCTATCGACCCTACGGGCAGGATACCGGTGTAAGATTCGTTCCACGAGCAAATCGCGTGATTTTCGCAGATTGCGATTTTCTTTTTGATAATTCTTTTCCATAAATTCAATGATTAGTTTAGCCATATATGGTACGGCAAAGTAAACCCCGGTCGAGGCCCTTTTTATGGCAGCTTCATACATTGTACCTCTTTCTCGAAAGATTTCACGACAAAAGATGAATTACCGAAAAAATTCTTTATTTTTGTCCTGCGAGCGAAAAGAAGAGCCGGCTGGGCATAAAAAACAAATGAATTTGTTTTATTCTGCACCCGCCTTTCATTATTTTTGCAACACGATCGCCGGAGCCTATCCACACCTCGTTCGGTCTCCCCATCGTCAGACAAAACATACTAAATAACATATAACTATGGCTATCACACCGTTTAAGTATCAACCCATGTTCCCGCTCGGCGAAGACACGACCGAGTATTATTTGCTCACGAAAGACTATGTTTCTGTAAGCGAGTTTGAAGGAAAACCCATCTTGAAAATCGAAAAGGAAGGTCTTACCGCTATGGCGAACGCCGCCTTCCGCGATGTATCGTTTATGCTTCGCCGTTCGCACAACGAACAGGTAGCTAAGATTTTGAGCGATCCCGAAGCCAGCGAAAACGATAAATACGTAGCACTCACCTTCCTCCGCAATGCCGAAGTGGCCGCCAAAGGAATACTTCCTTTCTGTCAAGACACCGGTACGGCAATCATTCACGGAGAGAAAGGCCAGCAAGTCTGGACGGGATATTGCGATGAAGAAGCTCTCTCCCTCGGCGTTTACAAAACCTATACCGAGGAAAACTTGCGCTACTCCCAAAACGCGCCCCTTACCATGTACGACGAGGTAAATACCAAATGTAATCTTCCCGCGCAAATCGACTTGGAAGCTACCGAAGGCATGGAGTATAAATTCCTCTGCGTCACCAAAGGCGGTGGATCGGCGAATAAGACATACCTCTACCAAGAAACGAAAGCCATTCTCAACCCCGGGACACTCGTTCCTTTCTTGGTGGAAAAAATGAAAACATTGGGTACGGCAGCCTGTCCGCCCTATCACATTGCATTCGTCATCGGCGGGACTTCGGCCGAGAAAAACTTGCTCACCGTGAAACTGGCATCCACCCACTACTACGATAGTCTGCCCACGACCGGAAACGAATTCGGACGAGCTTTCCGTGACATCGAGTTGGAAAAACAAGTCTTGGAAGAAGCGCACCGTATCGGACTCGGCGCACAATTCGGCGGTAAATATCTGGCACACGACGTACGCATTATCCGTCTGCCCCGCCACGGAGCCTCCTGCCCGGTAGGATTGGGAGTGAGCTGCTCGGCCGACCGAAACATCAAATGTAAAATCAACAAGGACGGTATTTGGATCGAGAAACTCGACAGTCACCCCGGCGAGCTCATTCCCGAAGAACTCCGCCAAGCCGGTGAAGGCAACGCCGTTAAAATAAACCTCAACCAACCTATGAGCGAAATTCTCAAAGAGTTGGATAAATACCCCGTTGCCACACGTCTGTCGCTCAACGGAACGATTATCGTCGGTCGGGACATCGCGCACGCCAAACTCAAAGAACGGCTCGACCGGGGCGAAGACTTGCCGCAATATATCAAAGATCACCCCATCTACTATGCAGGTCCGGCAAAAACGCCGAAAGGCATGGCCTGCGGGTCGATGGGTCCCACGACAGCCGGTCGAATGGATCCCTACGTAGACCTTTTCCAAAGTCACGGAGGCTCTATGATTATGTTGGCAAAAGGGAACCGCAGCCAAGCTGTCACCGACGCCTGCAAGAAACACGGAGGATTCTACCTCGGCAGTATCGGAGGTCCGGCTGCTATCCTCGCTCAAAACAATATCAAGAGTATCGAATGCCTCGAATATCCCGAGCTAGGCATGGAAGCCATCTGGAAAATCGAAGTGGAAGATTTCCCCGCATTCATTCTCGTCGACAACAAAGGCAACGATTTCTTCAAACAAATCAAGCCTACATGCCCGGCCAAGAAATAATTGGACCAAACTATCTATCCATAAAGAAAGAGCTGCCAATCGGCAGCTCTTTCTTTATAAACTCCCCTCAATGAGACACAGAAGGAAAGGTCGAGAAGTATTCCAACTTCTCCTCTGCTCCGATCTATGCGGACACCCCGTAATACTACGGGGAAACGGCTGATGAAGAGGAGAATACCCTATTTTATTACTAAAACTATCCTTATGCAATGATGAGAAAGTCTACGTTTAGAACGCAAGAGATGTGCATATCGCCATTGAAGCGAAACTTTAAACCTCCTTTCTCTCCATGTCCCCATAGCTTTATAGAGTATTTCTGTTTCACAATCGGAAACATTTAAAACTCCTCCCCTGTGTTTTGTAACGCAAAATATAGGGGAGGTGGCACGTAGTGACGGAAGGGTTGAAAACGACATCTCATCAGTCTGTTTATACCCCTTCTCCCCTGCCGTGTCCCGTAGCATTACGGGGTATTGCGTTAGAAATATAGGGGAGACACCTCAGGAACAGCCGTTTCTGAGGTGAGGGGTTAGATGCATAAAAATCCCCTCCGATTTCCTACTGAACCTAAATAAAACAAGGCCGGAGTATCTAATAAACACTCCGGCCTTGTTACACCTCAATAATATCTCCTCTCACTTCTCTCCGATATAAATCGTGCAAGCGCCGAAAGTAAGCCGCCGACAATAGCAATAGCCGAAACCCGCGCGACGGAAAATAGCGAGCATATCCTCACCTTGTGGAACGGCCGCTACCGAACGGGGCAGATAGCTGTAAGCCCGGCGGTCTTTCGACACCAACCGACCCACGAAAGGAATAAACGTATAGGTATAGAACTTATAAAGCTGGCGAAACGGGAATCTTTCAGGAGTGGACAACTCGATCACACACAGTGCGCCGCCGGGACTCAACACCCGGTACATCTCCCGAAAACCATCTTCGAGATGTTCAAAATTACGCACCCCGTAGGCGACCGTCACCACATCGAAACTGTTGTCGTCGAATGTCATCGACAAGCAATCCTGCACCTCGAAAAGGATCCGCTCTTGTGCATTTCGCTCGGTCACTTTCTCACGAGCTATGCGCAACATGCCTTCCGATAAATCGATACCCACGACACAGTCTGGATGCAGACGCTCGTCCAGCAGCAACGCCAAATCGCCCGTACCAGTAGCCACATCGAGAATACGACGGTGAGAATAGCGACGCAACATCTTCACGGCCACCCGACGCCACCACCGGTCTATACCCAGTGTCATTGTCCGGTTCATCGTGTCATAAGCCGGAGCGATAGAATCGAACATCTCCCGCACCTGCGTCGTCTTGTCCGTCTCCTCGTCATAAGGCTTTATTCCCTCCGCTTTATAATCCATTCGTCACCAATCGATTTTTACCGGTTATTTTTTACGGTTGTTCAAAAAATCGGTCACGTGCTTTTCGATACGGGCGGCAACGTCCTCGCCCTCGGCTTTCACGAACTTTTCGCCCACGATATGCTCATATAGCTCGATATAGCGATCCGACACGCTGTTGCAGTATTCCTCGGTCATTTCGGGAACCTGTTGACCCTCTTTACCCTGAAATCCATTCTGAATCAACCATTGACGCACGAACTCTTTCGATAACTGACGTTGTTCCTCGCCACGGGCAAGACGATCTTCATAACCTTCGGCATAGAAATAGCGCGAAGAATCGGGCGTGTGAATCTCGTCGATGAGAATGATTTTATCGCCTATTTTGCCGAACTCATACTTCGTATCCACCAAAATAAGCCCCTTTTGAGCAGCCATCTCGCAGCCTCGTTGATACAACGCCAACGTATATTTCTCCAACTGTTCATAGTCCTCTTTCGAGACGATACCTCTGGCGATAATCTCCGCCTTCGAAATATCCTCGTCGTGACCCTCATCGGCTTTGGTAGTCGGCGTGATGATAGGATGCGGGAATTTTTCGTTCTCCTTCATGCCCTCGGGCATCGTCTCACCGCAAAGCGTCCGTTTGCCGGCCTTGTACTCGCGCCATGCATGTCCCGTCAAATATCCCCGCACGACCATTTCTACCTTGAATGGTTCGCAACGCAGCCCCACGGTCACCATCGGATCGGGAGTAGCCACCTTCCAGTTCGGGACAATGTCCGACGTAGCATCCAAAAACTTAGCGGCAATCTGGTTCAGCACCTGCCCCTTGTAAGGAATACCCTCTGGAAGAATCACGTCGAATGCCGAAATACGGTCACTGACCACCATCACCAACAGCTCGTCGTCGATATTGTATACATCGCGCACTTTGCCGTGATACACACTCCTCTGTCCGGGAAATTTGAAATCGGTTTTTACCAAAGCATTTTTCATTTCTGTAATACTTTTTCTGTTTATACTATAATCGGTTATTCGTCTTCGATAATGACCTTGCAAAAAACGGTGCAAGCCGAGAGCTGTAACAAATTCCTTTGAGAGTGCCGAGGCGCAGCCCATTTTCGCATCTGTGCGCAAAGATACAACATAAAAACGAGATAGTGTACCGATTGCAAGATTAAGATAAATCTATTTCAAACTCCCTCTCGACTTTCGTTTTAAACGGATATAAACGGGAACAAACAAGCAGACAATCATCAAGCATTTTCCCGTCAGTTCGACACAGCCCTCTAAAATGGTTCGTTCACCGCTAAGTACCCGTTCTATGCTGGGATAAGCGAATATAGCGACTAATGCCAAACAACAAACGGCTAACTTCACTTTATCTATCCAACTCGCCTTTCCGGTTGAATCCTCTACCTCGTCTTCCTCATCGTCTTTATCGGGAGCTACGGCAGCCCAAACCCCTATCGCATAACCCACCACGCATAACAGTCCGGAGAGCAAAGCCTTGTTAGACGACTTCTCGACAGGCAGATTCCCCCAGTAACAAATAAGGAATATAACAGCGAATCCTGCCAAGAATGAAGGAAATACCCCCATCCACAAACGAGAATAAACAAAAGCCTGCACTCGGTTACGACCCGGCTCGTCACTCTCTCCCAGCCATTTTCTCCACAGGTTACCGCCCATTACTCTTCTCCTTTTTTCTCGGCTTGTTCATACTTTTTAGACATGGAAGCCTTGCGTACTTTCTCGTCGTGTTTTTCATAAGCCTCAACGATACGCTGTACCAATTTATGTCGCACGATATCTTTCTTGTTGAATTCCACTCGGGCTATACCCTCTACATTTTTCAAAATCCCTATCGCCTGTATCAACCCCGAAGTCTGCGACGCAGGCAAATCGATCTGCGTCATATCGCCGGTAACGATCATTTTCGCATTCATACCCAATCGGGTAAGAAACATTTTTATCTGGTGTGTGGTCGTGTTCTGCGCCTCATCGAGAATAATCACCGCATCGCTCAACGTACGCCCCCTCATAAATGCCAACGGAGCGATTTGTATCACGTTCGTCTCCATGTACTCTTTCAGCTTCACTGCCGGAATCATATCCTGCAAAGCATCGTACAACGGTTGCAGATAAGGATCTATTTTATCCTTCATATCCCCCGGCAGAAAGCCCAATTTTTCTCCTGCCTCCACAGCCGGACGGCTCAGGATAATCTTCTTCACCTCTTTGTTTTTCAACGCTTTCACCGCAAGGGCTATCGCCACATAAGTCTTGCCCGACCCCGCCGGACCGAGCGCAAAAGTCAAGTCGTTTTTGGCGAAAGCCTCCACCAGTTTCTTTTGGTTTGGCGTACGCCCCGTAATCGGTTTACCGTTCACTCCGTAAATAATGAGGTTCTCCTGCGGTTTTATCGCTTGCGGTTCATCGCCCTTGATAATATCGATGATTACCTCCTCGCTCAACTGGTTATATTCGGCGCAATGTTTTTCAAGCAACTTGATTTTCTCCTCGAAAACCTCGGTCTCCTTCTCATCGCCGATCACCTTCATCACATTCCCGCGGGCGGCAATACGCACTTTCGGGAACAAATTCTTAATCAACTGTACATTCGCGTTATTCACGCCGTAAAACGCTACCGGATCGACAGCATCCAATATGATTACTCTTTCTATCATTCGATTGTTTTATGTTGTGTCAAAGATAGTGCAAACCGAGAGCAGAAACAAATTTTAGCGACAAAACACTCTAACCTTCTCCCCTGCCGTGTCCCGTAGCATTACGGGGTGTTACAACGCAAAATATAGGGAAGAAACCGAAAAAACGATAGTTTTCTTTGAAGAAAGGTTAAAAAGCAACTGAATAGATTTGAGAAAGCTCAACCCCTCCGTCACTTCGTGACACCTCCCCTATCGCACATTCGTGCGCAGAGGAGGAGTACAACACATTTCTTAGCTTTTGTTACAATCCGACGAGCTTTCTACGCAACAAGACAACATTCTACCTTCTCCCTTGCCGTGTCCCGCAGCATTGCGGGGTGTTGCAACGCAAAATATAGGGGAGAAACCGAGGAGCGGTAGCAACGATGAGAGGGGTTAAAGGGAAGAAACCGAAGAAACAATAGTTTCTGATGACAGGAGTTAGACACATAAAAAATCCCCTCTGATTTCGACTGTCCCCAAACATAGCGACATTCAGCACATCAGCCTCGTTTATATAAATAGCGACTATCCCTTTCCTTACCCGTATGAATAAGATTATCCGGTCTCAAAACAACGAAGGATAATTCATTGACAGCTTTTCCAAGAAACTTTCGGTCAAGCGCGACACGGCATAGTCCCCCAATCGTTCCACCGGAATCTTCATATACCCGGTCATATCGGGAGCAAACTCCGTCTCCACCATGTAAAAACGGGCATGAATGATACGATGCGACAACACATGCTTACAACTATACACCTGAGACGAAACACCCACTTGTCCGGCGCCATGAAACAACTCTGCCCAAATACCGCTACGCTGCAAGTCATCGAGCCCCTGTTCTTCATCGGTCTCGATAAGCGGAAGCTCATACAAATTACGCCAAATATCACGCCCCTCTCGCCGACGAATCCAAGTATCTCCGCCCTGTCTCACATAAAAATAATTGAAATAACGAGGTTTTACCACCGTCTTACCCTGTTTCACTGGTAACTCGTCTACTCGATGAGTCGCCAAAGCCATACAACGGTCGGCAAAAATACACCTTCCGCACTGAGGTGAGCGAGGCACACAATACAGTGCACCGAACTCCATCAACGCCTGATTATACCCGCCCGGGTCTTTCCGGTCGAGCAACTCGTCGGCAAGAGCGGCAAACAACTTTCGTCCCTCGGTCGTGTCGATAGGCGTATCGATACCATAAATTCGGGAAAGAACCCGATACACATTACCGTCCACCACGGCATGAGGCAACCCGTAAGCGAACGAAGCTACCGCTGCCGCCGTATAATCCCCTATTCCCTGCAAAGAACGTATACCTTCGTAAGTCGTCGGGAACTCCCCGCCGAATCGTTCCACCACCTGACGGGCAGCAGTCAACAAATTACGAGCCCGGCTATAATAGCCCAATCCTTGCCACAGTTTCATCACCTCGTCGTCATCGGCGGCAGCCAAAGACCGCACATCGGGAAATCGGGATATGAATCTATTGTAATATTCGAAGCCCTGCGCCACCCGTGTCTGCTGCAAAATAATCTCCGAAATCCAAATACGATACGCATCGGTAATACCCCTCCACGGCAACACCCGGTGATTCTCGGCGTACCACGCATGCAAGCTGGCAGCCAACGGCGCGACCTGTTCTTCTTGTTCTGTTCCTTTTTTCATAATTCCGAGACAAAAATAGTGAAAGGCGAGAGCAGAAACAAATTTATTTGGTGATACCGGAACGCTACCTATTTTTAGACAGACTTGTCAAACAAACACAAGGCAGGCATAGAATAAATTTTATCGTAAAAAGCTCAAAAAACTCATTCCCGATTGAGAATATCGATAGAATAAGAAATGCCGATTCGTAGCTGAGTATAAGGATAATCGGACAAACCATGTTGCAACATCGCACCGATCTCCCAATTGGATATGGCATACGAAAGTTTTGTTTTCAAAGACATAGGGCAATCATGAGCCAAATGTCCATATTTTTTAGAATTCGATTCCCAACCACTATATCCGCCCAAAGTCTCGCTTATACTGAAATTTCCCAATCGTAACCCAACTAAAACTCCATACTGAACCGCATCATTTTGCCTGCCGTTGTCCGTTTGCCAACATAAGAATCCGCCACCGGAAAAAATCTGTATCACGGCGCTCGCAATCTGGAACGTTTTACCAAAATAGGTATCAAAAAAATAACCGGGACAATCATAATAACGGTCGATTTCGTAACCTCCCCCCGAAGCGGTTTTGAGAGCAGCTCTTAAAGTCCACGATGGCACTATTCTACGTTCTTCGAAGAGCTGCATATCTACACTGAGGTATACATCTCCCGACATTTTACCTTTGTTTTTTGTATCATCGTACCATTCAATCACGGGCCACCAAAGCGAAAGATTGGCTCGATGCGTCCATAAGGGGATATGAGTTTTCAGAAAAATATCCGTTGTATAATTCTTGCCCCAATAGTAATCCCCTGCCAATTCAATTTTAAGTTTATCACTGGTTTTTGTCAGTACATCAGGAATCGGGAAAGCATTGGGACCAAAATAATAGGGCGAAACAAAAGTGGGCCTCGACCTCGACTCGGTAAACCCACGGGCATAAACATTCGCAACCGGCGACAACAATCCAATGCTCCAAATTAACGTTATCGAAATATAGGTTTTCGTGCGGTAATACTCTCCTCGTTTTCCCCGCACGAAAAAACGCCCCGATACCCATTTGAAAATTGTGTACAATGGGGAGGCATGCTTAATGATAAAATCCATTGGCATTCAAATTCTATGCGAATGCCAATGTTCATAATACAACAAATTCAACGGATACAAAGCATGGACGAAACTGCCCAGAATGCACCCGTCGGAATTGGTGTTATGAACGGCAAGTCACGCCCATGCAAAGCAGGACGCTTACAACTTGTTCCCGTTCATATCAAATGAAGTTTCCGACGTTTCATTCTGTATGGAACAAATAGCAAACGCTATTAATATTGTAGGCCATCTCTATGGCTCTATGTCTTTTAGGTCACAAAGTCAATTATTTTATCCTCGATAATCAATACTTTCCTTTCGATTGTACGATGAGGCCCGGCTTTTTCATCTGCAAATATCCCTTATAACTCGTTTTATAATGGGAAACCGTGTAACAGAAATAATAAAACGCTGCAATACGCCACTCTTTTCCCAATTTATAACTACTTTTGTAGACACATAATACAAGTTTCGCATGAATACCGACAAACAGCGCATATATAACGGCGATTGGAAAACATTGCATCCTTACTCCGGATCAGCACCCACCGACCTTTACTACATCACATTGGCCAATAAAGTTCTGGCTGCCATTCGAGCCGTCGAAACCTCTCTCGACGAAAGCGATTATCGCAAAATAGACGAGACCGAGCAAAAAGAGCTTGCTTGCATCCTCACGGCCTATTTCGAGGATATTATTTCACAAACCGGTATTTTTCAAGCCTTCACTCGCATTCACGGTAAACGCTTCGGAAAACCGCTCCCGTTTTACACACTCGACGAAGACTATACGCCCGGCGAAATCAACATCGAAGAAGTACAATTCCTCGTGTGGCATTACCACATGCAACTCAACAACCTCGACATACCCTATTCACCCACACTCGATACATTCGCCGCGATAGCCTCCGACGTGATGGAAATATTCGAGACCGAATACGAATCGGCTCCCGAAAACGAAAAGCTACTCCAATACTTCCGAATCGACGAAAAAGAATCTCATAACCTTTACGCATTGCACGCCCGTTTCCTTTGGCTTTGTACCCAGTCCTATCTATTCTTCAACAACGGTTTCTTATTGGAAGACCAAGCCGAGTCCCTTGCCGAAGAAGCCAAAGAAGCCGGTATGGACGAGCAAATACCCGATATGGTAAACCTGCTTTGTAACGACTTCGGATTCAACCACGTAACCGAATTTATGCGGCTCACACCACCCCGCTGGCTCGCCGAAGTATTGGGAGAGGATTCCCCTTTGTATGCCTCCCTGTCGAGTATGGGACACAAATACACCGGCTATTTCCGTTACGAAAACGCCGATGAGACAATCACCCGATTCCGCCACATAGCGACCGACCGGATTATCGAAGCGACCAACCGCTCGCTGGTAGGGCTGCCCCGCAATATGAAAGACCCGTCTCTCATTTTACGTACCGGATTCATTCAATGGAACGGCGAATGGTGGCTTTCCGGACAGATCAGCAGTTACGAAGATAGCGAAGACCTCATCGGACAAATCACCGGCGACGATGACGAATACAATCTTTTCGAACCCGAAGAAGAGTTACCCGAAGAGGAACAACGAATTATCCTCACCGATATATTGGCAACGACCGAAGGAGAAGACGGACAAACCCTCGATGCTTCCGATACCGCTTGGCAGGCACTGTTAAGCGACGAAATCGGTAAAGACTTTTTTATTTCCCAAGTTAAAGCCGGAGAAATTACCGGATTACAATTCTATAACGCCCCCGGTCACTTGTTACTCGACAATATAGATTTTGTTACCGAATATGTAAAACGATAAATTTTAAAAATTACACCCATGAAAAAAAACATTTCTTTACTGCTCACTTTATTCCTATGTGTCGCTACTCTTTCGGCTCAACAAGTCGACACGATAACTATACATAGCAAAATGGGGCACGACCTCAAAAACGTAATTATCCTCCCCGAAAGCTACACCCATAGCGACACCCGTTACCCGGTAGTGTACCTCCTACACGGATGCGGAGACAATTATTCGGCTTGGCTGAAAATAAAACCCGAGTTGCCGCAAATCGCCTCCCTCTACAACTTCATCATCGTTTGCCCCGATGGGAAAATTAACAGTTGGTACTGGAACAGCCCCCGCAATAAAGACATGCAATTCGAAGACTATATATCAGACGAAGTGATTCGATACGTCGACTCCCACTTCCGTACCATACCCGATCGCAAGGCAAGAGCCATTTCCGGGCTCAGTATGGGAGGTCATGGAGCCATGTGGAATGCAATCCGTCACCGCGACGTTTTCGGAGCCGTAGGCAGCACCAGCGGAGGTCTCGATATCCGCCCTTTCCCTACGAACTGGAAAATGAAAGACCAGTTGGGAGAATTCGTAGCCAATAAAAAACGCTGGGACGAACACACCGTTATTAACCTGATCCCCTCTCTAAACGACGGAGATCTCGCCATTATCATCGACTGCGGAGTAGACGATTTCTTTCTCGAAGTCAACCGAAGAACACATCAGGCATTACTCACCCGTAATATAAAACACGATTATATCGAACGTCCCGGAGGACACAACCATGCCTATTGGAACAATTCCATAGATTATCAGCTGCTCTTCTTTCATAAATACTTTTCTCGTTCCCAAGAAAATAAGAGCAAAACAAACTAGTTAACAAAATCAATTGATTTCACTCAAATTATGTTAAATCATCAACCTTTTTAAGGCCTTGATTTGGAAAATAAGAATTACAGTTATACATTTGTACTATGTTTTTTCATAGTATTAGATTTAAGGTTTACAAATTGGCTGTCGGGAGACAGCCTTTTTTATTTCAAATAAATAGTTTCGAAACCGACCAATAAACAAAAGTTGGCCTAGTATAGAGAAAGCACCGAAGAAACCTGTTTCTGAGGAGAGGGGTTAAAAAAGATCCCATAGTTTTTTGATTGTCTTGATTGAGCCTGAACAATTTACTCTCCCTTAACGGAATCTTCAAGGCAACTATCTATGTCCTAAGGCATTTTTCCGATATTGCGAAGGAGTACAACCGTATTTTTTTTGAAAAGAACGACGAAATGTAGAAACAGAATTAAACCCACTGCGAATCGCCACATCTTCGATACAGCCCTCGAAACCGGAGTCATCGAGAATCTCTTTCGCCTTTTCCAACCGAAACGAGTTGATATAATCGTAGAAAGTGATACCCAATTCGTTATTCAGACAATTGGATAAATAACTTCGGTTTGTTCCCATCTCGACCGCCAAGTCCGACAACGACAATTTGGGGTTCAGATAGAGTTCCTTCTCTCGGATATACTCTTCGAGCTTGCCTCCCATCTGCGAAACGAAATTACGGGATACACCCGTTTCCTCCGACTCCATATCTTGCGCCTGAGGAATCCATTCTTGACGCAAACTATAATACAAAACAACCGCCCACAATACAGTAGATGAAATATAATAAAACATATCGCCCAAATGGCTGACATTCGTACAAACATACAACCAAGACAACAGACACACGGCCAAAATAGCCATACTGTTCATCAGCCACTGTACATTAATACGCTCGGTATAAGAATAGTTATCACGCATATACCGGTTATACCACCTCACCCTCACGATTATAAACAAGACTACCAATGCACAAACTACCGCCGTATAAACGACACTCGACATATAAACCTCGAATAAACCGGTCATTATATAAACGACGGTAAATAAAACCAATGGTAATTCAAACAAAAGGACTCGACGGAGAGTGGCGAATCCGGGGGACAATATCTCCAACAAGAAAAGCGCACAAAGAGGAACTGCCCACATATCTATCGATAAAAGAATAGTAGAATAATATGGAGAATCGCCGATAGTATCTATATACAATAACAAGTCTTTCAAGTCTTGGACACCCCACAGGCAAAAAAGACACCCCAAAATAAAAAGAGGCCGATTCGTAGCCCGAAAGAAAACCAAATTGATTCCGAAATATAGGAAAAAAGCCGTTGACAGACCATGTACGAAATTCGAGAGACTCTCAATAAACAATGTATCTAAAATCATTCCCCTTTTTGCTTGTAAAAACTACAATTTTCTTTTATTCTATAACAAACGCAAATATAGTGAAAGGTAAGTACATAAACAAACCGAAATCTCATTTCCGACTTGGCTATGCCGAGCTGCATCTTATATTGGCGGCGAATGCCGCAAATATAGAGAAAAGCTCATGGAGAAAAAAATCGTCCGTTTCATTTTTCAGTTTCAATACGAATTCTATTATTATGTTACAGAAAGAAACTTTGGGAAGCTATACTTTATCCGACACAATTAACCGCATTCGACACGATAATTGCTAACCAATATTCTTATCCCATCGCCTTTACCCCCTGATACGAACATACAAAGTGGACCGACAAGAAAAGTAAACCCGCTCGCTTTGTCTTTCTCCCACCTTATATTATCTTTGCCGAGACTGCAAGAAAAATGGAAAAACAGAATCAATATGCGAATTATTAGCGGTAAATACGGACGCAGACGCTTCGATGTCCCTACGAATATAAAAGCTCGACCGACGACCTATTTCGCGCGGGAGAACATTTTCAACGTACTCGAAAACCTGATCGATTTCGAGGGCATCGAAGCCCTTGATTTATTCGCCGGAACAGGAGCCATCAGTTTCGAATTATTATCGCGCGAATGCAGCCGAGTGGTATGCGTGGAAATTTATCCGACACAATACAATTTTATCCGCAAAGTCCAACAACAACTCAACGACCCGAATCTGACTCCTATCAAGGGAGATGTGTTCAAGTTCGTACAAAGCTGCCGGCAACAATTCGACCTCATTTTCGCCGATCCGCCTTACGATCTGCCCCGGTTGGAAACCCTGCCGCAGGAAGTGCTATCGAGAGGTCTTTTGAAACCGGGTGGAATCTTCGTTCTCGAACATTCCAAAAACAATGACTTTTCCACTCACCCCCTATTCGACCAGCACCGTAGTTACGGGAGCGTAAACTTCTCGCTCTTCCGCACGCCGATATAACACAATAAGAAAGGAGCCGTGACCGAGCATTCGGTCACGGCTCCTTTCTTATGCACGACAAATACCTTAACGAACGATCACCTTGATCGCTTTCCCGTTTACCTTAACTACATATACGCCTCTGCTTACCGAAATGACCGTGACATCGGAACAAATATCGTTATGCAATACGATACCGGACATATCGGATACTGTGGCTCGCTTGCCCTCCGCACCACGAATGACAATAGCACCATTCTCCTCGTATACGCGAATATTATCCATCGAATTATCTGCTATGCCCGAAGTCCCCACCGTACACGGAACCGACAATATAGATTCACCCATGTTGTAAACCACCGATACGGCATAAACATTATCGCCGTCGGCCGGAGCGTTATCGGTAAACTCGGTCGCTGCCGTATTATCCAACAGCTCCCCGTTACGATACACATTGTAACTCTCCACAGCCAACCTTTCGGGAAGAACCGGTTGAGGTTTATAAACCACATTGTCGATACCCAATAAGAAGGCATTCGCCGATACACAACGTATGGCAAAATAGGTGGCATTCGCAGGCAAGTCGTAAGTACAAGTAGTCCACATATCTGCCGGCACAGGACTTACCTTAGCCAAATTGTTCGTAAAATCTTCGACAGCATTGCCCGTTGTCGAATAATATACTTCTATCGACTCCGTAAAGCTCGAATCATAAGCCTTCGCTTGGAACGATACGGTCTGTCCGCCATCGGCAAGACGAGGAGAGATAAGCCAGTCGTCGTTGTGACCGAGATCGGTCGTCTGAGGATCGGAAGACCAGCATACCGCCAACTGGGAACCATGAGAACTATCCATCATGAATCGTTCATCGACACCCAATCCAGCTATATGCTCGGAATTCATATCGAAAATCATGAACGCCTGCGGTTGTCCGGCATTAGGCCAAGATTGAGATTCTCCGAATACATAAGTATTCCCCCCATCGACATCGGCTACCGTCCAAGCCCCGAAACCATTGATGGTAAACGGGTCATAATCCTCGAACCCATCGGTCACAACCTCGGCTACCGGTTTGGATAGCGACGGAGCCGACCACGCAAGTTTAATGGCTGCACCCTCACGGCTACCGGTCAATCCGGTCGCTACGGGATAGGAAGAACCATTCACTTTGGTCACGACAGCGGTTTTCGTACGGTTATCGTCTTGTTTCTCATCTGAATCATAACCTACGACACCATAAACCGTCAATTCCGAGCCTGCCATTTCGATAGAAGGCGTATAGGATATTTCCACATTCACAGAGCTCTGAGCAGCCAGTGACTCTACTGTTTTCGTCGCCAATACGTTAAATTCCTCATCGGTCAAATAAACCGTAAATTGCGAGGCATCCCGTACGCCTTCATTCAAAACCGACACAACATATTTAGCCTCCTCCTTGAAATTGACTTTCTCGGGTCCGGCAATACCTGTCGCTTGAAGATTATTATCTAAATAACCGCGAATTTCTATATGATCCACATAGGCAAAATTGAATCCTTTGAGACACTCTCCCACTAAGGCTACCCGCAAATTTTTGGATTTGTACGAAGCGAGGTCTATATTCACACGAGTCCACTCTTCGGCGGCCTCGATAGTATCCACATCGTGCCAATCGGCATAATCGTCCGAAATTTGGAAACGAACTCTCACACCCCCGGTCGGCATCAATATCCAAGCGTTGAGACGAGGATTATCGACTGCCGAAATATCGATTTTCGGACTGTAAATACGGGTAGAAGCACCGGCGGCATATCCCTGGAAGTCGGCACTGCCTCCATCGTTATCCTGTGATTGATCTGCTCGCGGAGTCCAATCGGAATCATAACTCTTTCCGGCAAGGAGTTCGGTTGTCCACGGGCCATTGGTAATTGTCGCATCGGCAAACGACTCGGTATAAGGAGCCGGATATGAAGGTCCTACTAACCGCGAGTTGGATTGCGCAGGCTCCGATTCTCCTTTTTGATTCTTAGCGGTCACCGAGAAATAAGACAACACCTGCGGCATCTCGCTATTCAACGAAGTAAGCTCGTAGCGGTCGCCCGTCACATCGTCGGCAACTACTTTCGAATCGGCATCATATACAGTATAAACTACTTCCTCGGGATTTACATATCCGCCGTTTTCCCCCGTCTCGGAAACCTTATCCCAAGAAAGCAAACCCGAACCGTTCCCTTCATCGGTAAAAGTTACCGATTGAGGTGCCAACGGAACATCTATGCCAACCAATACGGTATCGGTCGTAACAGCCCCTTCTCCAAACGAGTTGCGTGCAACCACACTATAAATATTCAAACCGGAAACGACCCCATTATCCACAAATTGAAGTGCAGTCCCTTTTGCCGGGGATTCAAACGTCTTGACCAAAGTCTCTCCACGTTTCACATCGACGGCTGTCAACTCGGTCAAATCTCCGCCCACAAGATTCTTTGTCGGGGCTGTAAGCCCGATGGTAACAGACAATGCGCCCTTTGCTCCGGAGATAAGCGTGAGATTCTCTACTTCTCCCGGAACATGAATAGACATGGGCTCTCCCACCTTAATATTATCGACGGTCAGATTTCCCTTATTGGCATCGCTTACCGCATGGAATCCGATGTAATACGTACCGTCGGCATCAGGCATGATCGAGAAAGTCTCGGTCTTAGGCGATGTTCTCGTATTGGTATAAGTACGTTCTTCCATAATGACGGTATTCATCGCCTCGACCGTGGCAGCCGTTCCCATCTTGATTTCCATCTTTTCCTCGGAACGAGCGCTCAACACATACGTATCGAACGAAAATTCATACATATAGCCTTTCTTCAATTTCAAAGGAGGTGTGATCAACCAATCGTCCGCATTATTCTTCATGTGATAGGCATACCGAACCGTACCATTCGAATAAGTCCATGTCTTATTATCGTTATTCACATCGACCACAGTGAACAATCCCAAAGAATTTTTCTCAGTAAAATTCTGTGAATAAGGAGGCAATAATGCATCTCCCACACTCACCGAATTGGAAGATGCGGGCTCGCCTTCGATACCATCGTTATAAGGAGTTACCACATAGTAGTAAAGAGCCAACTCTTCGGTCGTGAATGTGTCGGCGAAAACACTGTCGGCATGATTTGTGGCGACTTGAACATGATCGGGCATACGCACGATCTTATAACGTAAATCGTCCACATTCATATATCCCCCGTTTTTCGTACCCGTAGGAGAATTCCATGAAACCGCATTTACATCGCCGGTCCGAACCACTTTCAAATTGTTCACCGCCAAAGGACTGTCCTTGCCTATATAAACAGTCATATCGCTTTTAGGACTATCGCCCACCGAATTGGACAAAACGACCTCCAATTTATAAATGGCCGATGACGGAACGGTCACAGGACATGAAACCCTCGTCCCGGCAGCCGCGACACTTGTAGCCAACACATCGCCATTACCCAAAACTTTATATGTCACATCACCGGTCAAAACATTTCCATCGTATGCCTCGGACGGTATATCGAAAGATACAGTACCGGAAAGGGAACCGTTCTCGAAAGAGACCGAAAGATTCTCTGGTCCCGAAGGAGCTCCATCAGGAGCTTCGGGGGCGGGAATATAAGCCCCCACGACTTGATCTCCATAAGGTAACGCTCCGACCAAAGCGGCTTCTCCTGTTGACAAATCGACCGTATAAAGATTCGCAGCCTCGTCTTCCTCATTGGCAAACCAATAAAACGTATTGTCAGAAGTATTGATTACAGCCGACTGGGTATATTTGGGTGACACCTGTGTATCCCCTATCTCCCGGAGTGTTCCCGTCGTTTTATTGATTTCATACAAGATACCGCCATTGTTCCCCTCGGTAGCCGTACTGGCCGAAATACCGTAAAGTTTTCCGTCAGAGTCACAAGCCATTACCTGCATAGGTTTCGACAAAAGGGCTATACTGTCTTTGGACATACCTTCGAGATTCCATGTAGAAAGTACATAGCACAACTCCTTTGTCTTCTCGTTATAACCATAAGAACAGCAATAGACCTTGCCGGTAACCGGGTCTTTGGCACAACTCACTGCCGCATTCCGATAAACAGGCCCCAACGAATAACCCATACTTTTTTTATCGAGCTCTGCCCCGGTCACAGCATCATAAACAGCATAACGACTCGACGACACATATCCATAATCTATGGCATAATCATAAACGTATAATTTTCCATCGGAATAAATCGCTCCGCCACTCGCAGACAAACGAGGAATAAGAGTCACTTCTTTCCGGGTTACCGGAGCTTGGGCCGAAAATGAATAGAGTCCGAAAGTATTGACATCTTTATTCTCATCATAAACGACCGCTCCGTTCAATTTCAGATTCGAAAGAGAAGGAGCCGCATCGATAATTACATCTGATTTTTTACGCATCAAGGGACGGACTTGTTGAAAACCTCTTTCAGAAGACATTTGCCGGTTCTGAAAATTCCTCGACTTTTCCAAGAATTGCCGGACAAGCTCAGGATCATTCTTAACATTTCGAGCTTCATCTGGAAGGATTCTCGATGTTGTCTGTGCAAAAGCGGCAGACAATACCCCTCCCGACAAAATAGCAAGAGCAAATAATAATTTTTTCATATACACCTCGTGTTATAATATAATTTTATCGTAAAAATAAAGAAATCATAATTCCCGCATGGGATTTTAATATTTTTTAAATATCCAACAAAACCAAATGTATATATTATAATTTAGTTACATATATTCGGCATATCGCCCAAACTATATACAAATAATAACCCCAAGTGGCAAAAATCTCCACTTGGGGTCAAACATACTATCCCAATCAAATTCAGAAGCTGTTTTAAATTTATTCCGAGACAGATTGAGACTTATGTTGAAGCAGATGGGAGTCCGAGATATGCAGTCAATAGCGGGCTATTGACAAAAATCAAGGGATTCTAAATGCGAGACAGGGGCTCAATATGGCCGGAACATACCTGCTTGCAATGATAATATGATTTCTCAATAAATTTAAAACAGCTTCTCAATTTTACACAACTATAATATCTTTTTCAACACATCGGGAATTTCCACATCGCAACATTCGAGACCTTTCAAACAATCTTCGCCTTCCCGAGTCAAAGAAAAATACATCTGGCGTTTGTCATCATCGCCCAATATCCGTTCGACGAGCCCTTTCTTTTCTACCGAACGAATCACTTTCGATGTATTGGAATGAGTAAGCCCCAAATGCTTGGCAATATCTCCCGAAGAAAGCCTCCGATCTTGACGAAGGCAACACAGAAGCATCCCTTCGTTCAGGCAAAGCCCGTATTTCTTCTCAAACTTCGCTTCAAAATCGGTTATCGCCCTATAAAAATCACGAATCTTACAAAATGTTTCCATACTTATCTTCCAATCGATATATAGCTTTCATACCACAGTGGCGGACACATTTCCCGCATTCGATACATTTATCCGAATCGATACGAGGCAAGCCGAAACCGGTCTGGCTGATAGCCTGTTGCGGACAAATCGAAATCAACGGACAACGATGATTCTGCGGACAACGGTTCTTATCTACGACAAGAGGCATAAAATTACTCATTTTTTCAATAATACACCATCGATTGCCTCTTTAAACGAACTTTTGGGCATTGCCCCCATAGCCATTTGAGGCTTGTCGTTCATGGGTATGAACAAAAACGAGGGTATGCTACGGATATTGAACAAGGCCGCCAACTCTTGCTCCTGCTCGGTATTGACCTTATAAACATAAATCTCCCCCTCATACTCGGCTGCCAACTCTTCCAATATCGGAGCTACCATTTTACACGGGCCGCACCAAGAGGCATAAAAATCGATAATCGCCGGTTTATCTCCCAAATAAATCCACTCTTCGGGATTTTTTTCATAATTCACTATTTTCTTTAAAAAATCAGACTTTGTCAATTCGATCGTTTTCATTTTATTTCCTTTTTTATCGTTATTTATCGCTTTCGTTTCACAGGCGGCAAGCAGAAGCGATAGTATGCCCACCGTCAAAAACAACACTCGTTTAATCATATTTCTTTTCTTTTTTAAATGAACTCACAAACAACCCTCCTATCGCTGCTCCCCAAACCGTACTGGCAAAAGGGGAAGAAGTAATGGGACACGTGCCCGTCGCACAACCCACGAATCGCCAATAAAGATAACCGCCCAAAGCACCTAATAGAATGCCCGTGACCGGGAGCCAATAACGTTTCAACAGCATTTTCATTTCTCAAATCTATTATTTAATTCTTAATTTATTTTCCAATAGAAATATATTCTACAAGAAATCACACGGCAAATATATTTACTATTTTCCATCAAAACAATTTTCCATTGGAAATAAATTCAATTATAACAATTTTTAACCACCAAGCATCAGTCCTATCCTCTCATATTTTATTTAGTTTAGGCGTAGTAAGAACAAGTAGAGGGCCACTTAAACACCTCCCCTGCCGTGCCCCGTAGCATTGCGGGGTGTGACACAACCATACGAACAGGGGAGAAGTGCACAATGCTATCCTTATACCGAAACTGAAACACCACTTTCAATCCTCTCCCCCTGCCGTGCCCCGTAGCATTGCGGGGTGTCGTGTAACGATATAGGGAAAAAGGCTGCTTTTCAATCCTCCTCCCCTGTGTTTTGCACAACAAAATATAGGGGAGGTGTCCGAAGGACGGAGGGGTTAAAAAATATCTGCAACAAAGGAAGCGTATCAAGGCAACAAGGCAACTATCCGCCCTTCTCCTCCATGCGACAAAAAATAAAAGAGGCTACAAAAACAAAAGATGTTGAAAAGAGAGATTTGTGAGAAATACTTCATCGGTAAATAAAGAAATGATACATACCATTCCTCTTTTTTTGCTAATTTTGCGACAAAACCCACAGCGAACAAATGAATTACAAAGTCTTTGCTCCACACGACTGCCACACAGAAGTCGAACTGCCGGCATCCAAAAGTATCAGCAACAGGGCACTCGTCATAAACGCCCTGTGCGACGATTCGATACCGATAACCAACGTGTCCAACTGTGACGACACACGGGTCATGAAACAGGCTTTCGCGAGAAAAAACAGTTCGATCGATATACACGGAGCAGGAACAGCCATGCGATTTCTCACGGCCTACTATGCTCAAAAACGAGATTACGAATGTATCATATCGGGCTCCGAGAGAATGAAACAACGCCCCATAAAAATACTGGTCGATGCTCTACACACTTTGGGAGCGGATATCCGATACGTCAACAAAAAAGGATTCCCCCCTTTGCAAATTTTTGGGAAAGAACTAAGAGGCGGAGCGCTTTCTCTACCGGGTAATGTCAGCTCCCAATACATATCGGCGCTACTCATGATAGCACCTTATATGCAAAACGGATTGGAGCTGACCCTCACAGGCAAAATAGTTTCTACGCCTTATATCGAAATGACTCTCGAAATGATGTCTCATTTCGGTATAGAGACACACCGCTCCAACAATACCATACGAATTCCGGCCGGCCGATACTGCCCGAAGCAATTCCGAATAGAACCGGATTGGTCGGCGGCTTCCTATTGGTATGAAATCGCGGCGCTCGCACCCGAAGCTGAGATATTCCTGCCGAATCTCTCGAACAAAAGCCTTCAAGGTGATGCCCGCATAGCCGCACTCTTCGAACCTCTGGGTGTTTCCAGCCTGTTTTCTCAGGAAGGCATAAAACTAAGAAAATCGGACAAAACCATTTCATTATACGAACAGGATCTATCCGAGCAACCCGACTTGGCTCAAACCCTTGTCGTAACTTGCTGTTTAATAGGGCTTCCATTCAAATTCACAGGGCTGCAAACCCTTAAAATAAAGGAAACAGATCGCATATCCGCCCTACAAAACGAACTTATTAAATTAGGATATAAACTAATATCTTCGGATAAATCACTCGAATGGGACGGAGAATCTATCACTCCGAAGGTTGCACCGGTCATAGAAACCTACGACGATCATCGCATGGCTATGGCATTTGCCCCAGCCTCGTTTCTCTTCCCGGGAATAAAGATTAAAGACATTTCGGTAGTGGATAAATCATACCCCAACTATTGGAAAGACCTCTGTAAAGCGGGCTTCTCGCTTGAAAAGGACGAAAAAGAAGGAACACGATTATGATTATACTCATCTCAGCCATCATACTTTTAGGTATTGTTACTTACTATTTCCATCGACTGGATTTAAAAAAACAGGTCGAAAAAACTAATAAAATAGTTCAAACCGAAATTCAGGAACCTCCGCAAGAATGTTGCGGACGACATCTCGTTTGCGAACGTGACAGCCTGCTCGCCGGAGTAAGCAAAACAATAGAATACTACGACGACGAAGAGCTCGATGCTTGGAAAGGAATCGAACCCGACAGCTATACACCCGAACAAATAGAACTCTTTCGGGAAATTTTCTATACGCTACGACCGGAAGATGTGCCGGGGTGGGTACGCAGTTTGCAATTACGACAAATCGCCGTCCCCGAGTCACTGCGAGACGAAATACTGCTCGTTGTCAATGAACAAAGAACGATCGACAAATAATTGCTTATGATAGACATTCTCAATTATACATTCTTTCAAAATGCGTTGTGGGCGATATTACTCATTTCCATAACAAGTGCCATCATCGGCACATACATCGTCGCACGCCGCATGCTATTTATTACCGGGGGCATAACCCATGCATCTTTCGGTGGTTTGGGTGTAGGGTATTACCTCGGCATCAATCCCACGCTTTCGGCTCTTGTTTTCGCTATCCTTTCCGCATTGGGAGTCGAATGGCTGTCTCGGGGCAAATCGGTTCGTGAAGACTCTGCCATAGCGGTCGTATGGGCGTTAGGCATGGCAATCGGGATCATTTTTATTTTCATGACACCCGGCTACACACCGGGGCTAACGGAATTTCTTTTCGGAAACATTCTCACCATCACCCGCATGGATATATTCATCTTTGCGGCCTTTGCCGCATTATTGATTTTCTACACCGTGTTGCAATACAAGACCATCGTATATACGGCTTTCGATGCCGACTTTGCCCACACCCGCGGTATCAAGACACGCCTCGTCAACTATATCATGACATTTTTTGTGGCGACCGCCGTGGTTCTTACCATTCGTCTGGTCGGTATCATGCTCCTCATCTCCATACTCTCTTTACCGCAAATGATCGCCGAACTTTTCTGTCACAAATTCCGAAATATCGTTTGGCTGTCAGGGGCGATCAATCTCTTCTGCGGCATAGGAGGACTGTTACTCTCCTATTGGCTCGACGTCCCTGCGGGAGCAACCATCGTATTTACCTTGATAATCGCCTATTTTGTTGTAAAAATTATAGCTTCCTACCTACATTCTGCAACCGGTAAAAAGCAATAAAACAGGAAAAATTCAGTTTAAAAAATGGAGTATTATCCCTATAACATCGATTGAAAAAAAGAATACTACATACTATCGGTTTATTTATTGTTCTTACACTCGTATCTTGTTCCACGAAAAAGAATACGGCGGTGACACGTTTTTACCATAGCTTTACCACCCGTTACAACGTCTATTTCAACGGAATAGAAAATTACAAAGAACAACTCAAAGAGATGGAAGAAGGATACGAGGATAATTTCACGGACCTCCTGCTCATGCATCCGGCACAAGCCTATGCAAATACCAAAGACCCGCAACCATCGGGAAGTTTCGATCGGACTATCGAGAAATGTCAGAAAGCCATACAGTTGCATTCCATTAAGAAAAGGCCGAAAAGAAATTCTAAAAAAATGAGCGATCCCAAATACCGGGAGTATATGAAACGGGACGAATACAACCCGTTTATTCACAACGCATGGAGGCTTATGGGAAAAGCACAATACTACAAAGGCGATTTCCTCGGAGCCGCTGCGACCTTCCTTTATATATCCCGCCATTTCACTTGGATGCCCGATTTGGTAGCAGAGTCGCGCATTTGGCAAGCTCGGTGTTACATCGCTATGGGCTGGTTGTACGAAGCGGAAGATATACTGCTCAAAATCAACAACGAGAAATTGCCCGAATCCCAAAACAACTGGTTTGCGACAGTCAATGCCGATTACCTTGTTCACAAAGGAGAATACGAAAAAGCCATTCCTTTTCTCGAAACGGCCATTAAGTCTGCTTCGAGCAAACAACAACGCATCCGAATGACATTCCTGCTGGCGCAACTCTATGCAGCCACACAAAATCCTACGAAAGCATACCAGACATACGGAAAAGTCATCGGCATGAATCCACCCTATCGAACCGAATTCAATGCTCGGATCAAACAAACCGAAGTCTATTCGGGGAAAGATATTTCGAAAGAAGTAAAGAAACTCACCCGTATGGCTTCCCGGGATCGTAACAAAGAATATCTCGATCAAATATACTACGCCATCGGCAATCTCTACCTGTCCCGCAAAGACACGCTCAAAGCGATGGAAAACTACCGCTTGGCAAATCAAAAGAGCACTCGCAACGGCATAGAAAAAGCCATCTGCCAAATCACGCTCGGCAATCTCTATTTCGAAAGAAGAGAGTATGTCGATGCCCAACCGTGCTATGCCGAAGCCATTCCCCAACTGAAAGAAGACTATCCCCAATACGACCTGCTCTCACGACGATCGTCTGTCCTCGACGAGCTGGTTGTCTATGCACAAAATGTCGAGCTGCAAGACAGTTTGCAAAACTTGGCGACCATGAGTGAAGACGACCGGAACAAAGCCATACAAAAAATCATCGACGACCTCATCAAAAAAGAAAAAGAAGAGGCCGAAGCACAACAGCGAGAAGAATATCTCGCCCAACAGCAAGGGCCTCAGTTCAACAACGACAACTCGGCCAAACAAAATACGACGATTCTCTCTGGGGACAAATCATGGTACTTCTATAACAAGCCTATGGTTTCTGCCGGTAAAACCGAATTCCAACGGATTTGGGGTAGCCGAAAACTCGAAGACGACTGGCGTCGTCGCAACAAATCGGGATTCTCCATGAGCGACTTTGCCGAGCAATCGGGAAACAGTGAAAACGAAGATTTGGCCGACAATTCTCTCCCCGATGAAGAAAACCCCGACAGCATACAATCCGACGCGGCCGACGATCCTCATAAACCCGAATTCTACCTCAAACAAATACCCATGACACCGGAGGCAATGGAAACATCGAACGAAGTCGTTGCCGAAGGTTTGTTCAATATGGGTATTATCCTCAAAAACAAACTCGAAGACTACCCGGCGGCCATCGCCAACTTCAACTTATTGGAAGAGCGGTTCCCCGAGAACCCTTACCGACTCGACGTATACTATAACATGTACCTCATGTACATGCGTAACGGAGATGTCGTCACCGCAGGGATATACCGGGATAAGATTCGTTCTGTATTCCCCGAAAGCCCCTATGCGCAAGCTATGGCCGATCCGCATTATTTGGATAATCTGCGACGCATGAGCACTGTCCAAGATTCTATTTACGAAGCTACCTATGCCGCTTATCTCGAAAACGACAACAGAACGGTACACGGGAACACGACTTTCATGAAAGAAAAATATCCGCTCTCGCCGCTTATGCCCAAATTCCTTTTCCTCGATGCACTGGCCTACATCGGTGACAAACAGTACGACCATTTCAAAGCAGGCTTGAAAGATCTGCTCGAACGTTACCCGCAAGCCGATGTTTCGCCTATGGCGACCACAATGCTCAAAGGAGTCGCTCAGGGACGTCAGGTTGCCGAAGGCAGCGGGAACATGCGGGGAATGATTTGGAAGGCACGGCTCACCAACGATACGACGACGTTGGCGAACGATACCGCTCAGGCAACGTTCACACAAGACCTGAATGCACCGCACGTGCTGCTTCTGGTCTATGCGACCGACAGCGTGTCGTCCAATCAATTACTCTTCGACGTGGCGAAACACAACTTCACCAGCTTCGTCATTAAAGATTTCGACCTCGAAATAATGACCTTTAACGAAATAAGTATGTTAGTTGTCAAAGGATTTAATAACTTTGACGAGTTATCCCACTATCGTCGGGTTCTCGATAACAGCGAAACATTCCGTTATCCGCCGGGAGTAAGACCCGTAATGATCAGCGAGGATAACTTCAAGAAACTGCTCGAAGGATACAGTTTCGAAGACTATTTCTTATTCCTTGAAAACAATCCTCAACCGACAGAGCCTTATGAAAAACGGTAAAATACTTTGGGCCGACGATGAAATCGATTTACTGAAACCGCATATCCTCTTTCTACAACAAAAAGGATATGAAGTCACAACTGTATCGAATGGACGAGATGCGCTTGAAAAAGCTGCTCATGAGACCTTCGACCTCATTATCCTCGACGAAAACATGCCGGGATTGAGCGGGCTCGATACCCTCGGCCAGATCAAGATGGAAAATCCCGAGATTCCCGTCGTCATGATCACCAAGAGCGAAGAAGAAAACATCATGAACCAAGCCATCGGAAACAAAATATCCGATTACCTCATCAAGCCGGTCAATCCCAATCAGATTCTCCTCTCCATAAAGAAAAATCTCCACCACAAAGAGATCATCTTGGAAAAGACATCGAGCGACTATCGACAGGAGTTCCAACACATTAGCAGCCAAATAAACGACTCCTATTCTTGGAACGACTGGTTCGAAGTTTACAAAAAGCTCGTGTTCTGGGAATTGGAACTTGCACAAGCCGAAAGCGATATGGACGAACTGCTCACCATGCAGAAGACCGAAGCCAACAGCGCTTTCGCCAAATTCGTCAAGAAAAACTACGAAAAGTGGATTACCGGAGGCGAGCACCCCTTGATGAGCCATGAACTTTTCAAAACCAAAGTCTTCCCCCTCATCGACAACGGGGAGAAAGTATTTTTCATACTCATCGACAATTTCCGTTTCGACCAATGGAGAGTGATCAAACCCCTGCTTAACGAATACTTTACGGCCGAGGAAGACCTCTATTTCAGTATCCTGCCCACAGCCACGCAATATGCCCGCAACGCTATCTTCTCCGGTTTGCTGCCCAACCAGATAGCTCGCATGTTCCCCGACCTATGGGTAGACGAGGACGAAGAGGAAGGAAAAAACCTGAACGAGGCTCCCCTCATTCAGACACTGCTCGACCGGTTCCGCAAACGATATACATTCTCTTACAATAAAATCAACGAATCGGCATTCGGTGAAAGACTCATTCAAAACTTCCCGCAAATCGAGAATAACCAACTCAATGTCTGCGTGCTTAATTTCGTCGATATGCTTTCCCATGCTCGCACCGAATCCAAAATGATTCGTGAGCTCGCCTCCTCGGAGGCCGCCTACCGCTCCATTACCGAGTCTTGGTTCCGCCACTCGTCGGCGCTCGACCTCTTCCGCAAAATCGCCGAAAAAGATTTTAAAATCATTCTCACCACCGATCACGGGACGGTACACGTCAATAACCCCATCAAAGTAATCGGCGATAAAAATACCAATACCAACTTACGGTATAAAGTAGGGAAATCGCTCAGCTACAACCCCAAGCAGGTATATGAAATCAAAACACCCGAACGATACGGACTGCCGTCGCCCAACGTCAGCTCCACCTACATATTCGCCACGAACCACGACTTCTTTGCATACCCCAATAATTACAACTACTACGTAGGGTACTATAAAGATACGTTCCAACACGGAGGCATCTCTATGGAAGAAATGATGATTCCCTTGATAACACTCACGAAAAAATAAAAACTCATGCACACGCTTACGATAAAAAATCTCGACCAAATACAAGAAACAGCCCGCCAATTCATTAAGCTCATGGGCGACAATACGGTATTCGCTTTTCACGGCAACATGGGAGCCGGAAAAACGACTTTCATTAAAGCCGTTTGTGAAGAACTCGGTGTAGACGACCCCGTCAATAGTCCCACATTCGCCATTATCAACGAATACCGGTCCGCTACTACTGGCGAACTCATCTACCACTTCGATTGTTACCGGCTCGACAAAATCGAAGAAGCCTATGACCTCGGAGCCGAAGACTATTTCGCCAGCGGGGCTCTCTGCTTCATCGAATGGCCCGACAAAATCGAAGAGCTGCTCCCCTACGATTGTGTAAATGTCCATATCGCCGAGACCGAAAACGGAGCCCGGTCGATTACACTCGACATCTGAAAATCATAGTATCGCCCCGAAACTCCAATCCTATATTTTTCTTGCCAAGCGAGGTATCGGAAAAATAGGAGAAATATACTCAGGAAAAAAATGTTGAACCCTCTACCACAATGAACGACACTCCGGCACTCATTCCTGCACTCATCGTTCTATGCCTGTTTCTCATATCGGGCATACTGTCCCTCTGTGCGGCGATAGCCGACTGGAATTGGTTCTTCAACAGCAAGAACTGCCGCATGCTCACATCGAGACTTTCCCGCCGAAAAGCCCGTTGGCTTTATGGAATCATCGGCTGTCTCATTCTCTATATGACAGTAGTCATCGCTCTCGATATCTTATCAAAAACCCCGATTATCGACGGATAAATCAAATTGCCCCCTTTTCTCTCTTTACCCCCATAAAAACAAAAATTCTTCCTCATTGTTATATAAATAGATTCAGTCATATTGACTCAAATATTAAAATATAACAATAACATTATGAAAAAACTTTTGTTGGGAGCAATCTCCTTTCTCGTCCTCTTCTCTGCTTGTAAAGACGATGACAATGTAAACAGTAACACCACACCACCGGAAGAGACTCAACTGGTAACCCCCGAAGTAAGAGCCCGTATCGCCGACCCTCTTAACCAAAACCCGTTTACGGGTATTCTCGAAATTTATCCGTGTAATGCCGAAACTTCCATTTATTACGGGAACTTTATCAACGGAAATAAAACTGTGTTCAATGGATACTATACCATATTAGACGGGCATGTATATGGAGAATACAATAGACCGCTCCATCTTCCTCTGGGAACATACAATATGGTATATTGGGGAACTCCGAAATACGATGACCCCATTTATAATACACCGGCCATTAACTCCCCCGGCATAACGCAAGGAGTTGACCTTTCCAATTTATATTTCAGATTAAGGGCCAATACCGATAATACTTATATGCCCGTATATGATTTAGTGCATGCTGTAAAACCGGCACAAATAGGAAAAGAAGATTTACAGGCTTCATTGACGCGTGTAACTGCCGGACTTAAAATAATTGCAAAAATGAAGCAAAACGAAGTTTTCAGCCCTATGATTACAAACATTCAAGCTCGTATCGGAGGTATTGCCGAAAAGATGAACTTCTATACAGCCGAAACTGAAAACAAGACCAAAACAGTAAAATTTAATCTGGAACGTTCTACCGACGGGACAATCATGAGCAACGCTACGGTCATGCTGTTCCCCTCCGCCGAGAATCCTCCTTTGGAACTGATCATTACATTGGAAGACGGTAGCGAACATAAACTCTCCAAAAATTTAAGTTCGACCCTTTCGGAAAACACAAAACTGACTCTCAACATCATTTTGGGAGAAATCATGTCCGGTGAAACGCCCGGCGACTTCTCTATCGAGGACTGGAACGAGATAAGCGAAACTATCGAATTCCCGGTTATAAATTAACAAACTATATATATTATACTTACACAAGAAAAGCGGTCAAAAAATTGACCGCTTTTCTTGTATGATAACCCCATTTCCCTATCTCGGGATATCATGGTTCAGTAGAAAATCAAAGGGGAGAATAAACATAAATTTTAGCGAACGCAATGAATTGCATTTATCCTTCTCCCCTGCTTCGATACTTAGGAGAAAGTTGAATATGTCTCGTCTTACCGGCAAATTACGCGATAAAAGAATGTCGCAAAACTCCTCCCCTGCCGTGTCCCGCAGCATTGCGGGGTGTTGTACTCACCAAAATATAGGAGAGGTGACACGTAATGGCAGAAAGGTAAAAAAATAGCACGGGATTCTTATTTGTAGAATTTAACCCCCTCGCCCTATGGGCACTCCCCCTATCTCATCTACGATGAGCAGAGGGAGAGGTGCACACCCTATTTGTTGCTGCTGTTGATATTACTCCTTCTCACCTGCCGTGCCCCGCAGCATTGCGGGGTATTCCAGTTTTCTCTATCGGAGATACATAAAACTCCTCCCCTGTGTGGCGCCAACCATATAGGGGAGGTGGCACGTAGTGACGGAGGGGTTAAAAAAATATCCACAACAGAGGAAACGTATCAAGGCATCAACCTCTCCCTCTGCCGTGCTCCGTAGCATTACAAGGTGTTTCTGTTTTCTCTATCGAAGATATTTAAAACTCCTCCCCTGTGTGGCGCCAGCCATATAGGGGAGGTGGCACGTAGTGACGGAGGGGTTAAAAATATCCGCAATAGGAGAAACGTATCAAGACATCAACCTCTCTCCCGGTGTGCCGCAAATATCGAGAAGATACCGAAGAAACGACAATCCGTTATTCCTCCACGATTACTATTTCCTCGTCCTCTTTAATCTGGCGATACATAGCCACCGTCATGAACATAGTGATAATCATAGTTACGAATACACCTATAATCAAAGCTACGAGCCCTAATAAATTCAGAACGATAATCATCAAAATACAAAGAAGGATAGTCCACATGTTTCCCTGTGTCATCGTCCAGCTTTTACGAACCGCGCCCATAACCCCGATAGAAGAATCTTCGACGTAAGCATAAACGGCGAACATCAACCGCAAAGCAATATAAAAAGACACCAAAAGCAGCACCAAAAACAGAATACCCGTCACTCCGCCAAATGCCTGTCCCATAAAATGTCCGAATGAATAAGGATCGGCTAAATTGAAAGAAACCGCACTTGCTCCCGCTCCGATAAACAAAACGATAAAGCCCAACACCACTGGAATACAATAACAAACGGCAACAATAACATTCACCCCTATGAGTCCGCCCAATTTCGGGAACAATTCTTTAAAGACCGAGAACGAAGGTTCTTCTCCATCGTATGCATTCAATAAAATTTTAGCGAATCCCGCATTGACCCACACAGACAAAACCAGATTCACTAAATACAAAATCCAATAGCGAAACGTAGTCGTATCGGTCCCGCTGAGCAAGCTGATGACCCACAATAAAACCATATAACCCAAAACCAGACCGAGCATAACGATAAAATGCTTCTTGGTCAATTCCCAACCCTTTTTGAGAGCGCCCGAAGGCGACAGATGCAGTGATTTCATATCATCAAAATTTAATTGTGTTCAATACAAGCCAAGAAGGTGCAAATGCAATCCGAAACAAATTCTTCTGAATATGCCGAGTGCAACCCGCTTTCGCAACGTATGCAAATATAATATATTAAAAGAAAAAAACATAACTCAAAAACAACAATAATGTAATTTTTCGCTAATTTTGAGAAGCTGTTTTAAATTTATTCCGAGACAGATTGAGACCTATGTTGAAGCAGATTGGAGTCCGAGATATGCAGTCAATAGCGGGCTATTGACAAAAATCAAGGGATTCAAGATGCGAGACAGGGGCTCAATATGGCCGGAACATACCTGCCTGCAATGATAATATTATTTCCAATAAATTTAAAACAGCTTCTGAAATATCTTTTTTATCCAAAAGAGCGAAAACGCATGAAAACCATTCGTATCGAAAACAATTTTGCACGGGTCTGCCCCGGCCTGAAAATCGGTATCATCGGAGCACAAGTAACCAACACCGAAACCGATCCTCGTCTGTGGGAACAAATAGATGACGAAGCCTCCCGCATCGCAGCCGCCTACAAAATCGACGAAATAAACAAACGACCCGCCATACAAGCCACACGAAAAGCCTATCGGTCTTTCGGTAAAGACCCCAATCGGTATCGAGTTTCCTCCGAGGCCCTTTGCAGGCGCATTATCAGAGGTCTGGGAATCTATCGCATCGATACGTTGGTCGATCTCATCAATCTGGTCTCTGTCCGTTCGGGATACTCCATCGGAGCTTTCGACGCCGATCGTATCGAAGGAGACACTCTCATTTTGGGAGTCGGGAAAGAAGGAGAAATCTTCCGAGGTATCGGCCGGGGCGTTCTCAATATCGAAGGACTCCCGGTTTACCGCGACGATAAAGGAGGTATAGGTACGCCCACCAGCGACGAGGAACGGACTAAAATAACGCTCGACACCAAAAACTTGTTCGTTATAATCAATGCTTATGGCGAAGAAATGCCTCTCGACGAAACCATAGCCTTCACAACGGGGCTGCTACGGCAATACGCTTCTGCCGAGAATATCCGCACAGACATAGTTTCGGCCGACCTTTTCATCGATTAAGATCGAGTACTTCTGTAAAAGATAGCGCTGCATTTCCTTGACAAAAAGGGAATATTTTCCTATTTTTGCTAAAAGCATCAGCGTTATGAAAAAATTTCGGATTTCCCTCCTGTGGCAAGTCCTCATCGCCATAGCGACAGGTATCGCGCTGGGACAGTTTCTGCCCGTTCCCGTCGCACGTATATTCGTCACCTTCAACGGGCTGTTCGGCAACTTTCTCACCTTTGCCATTCCGCTCATTATCATCGGACTGATTATCCCGGCCATTTCCGATTTGGGGAAAGGCGCAGGACGGTTGTTACTCGTCACGGCGGCCATCGCCTACGGTTCCACCGTATTTTCGGGATTCTTCACCTATTTCAGTGGAAGAGCTGTTTTCCCGGAACTGATTACCGAATCCGCACACACAGCGGCGATAATAGACAACCCCTGTAACATGGCGTTAAAGCCCTATTTTACAGTCGAGATGCCTGCCCCTCTCGACATCATGACCGCCCTGCTGCTCTCTTTCTGTATTGGATTGGGACTATCCGCAGTCAAAGGCGACACCCTGCGAATGGCCGCCGCCGATTTCCGCGACATTGTCTCCTTGCTCATAGCAAAAGTCATTATACCGTTATTGCCGCTACACATTTTCGGGATATTTCTCAACATGACGGTTTCGGGACAAGTAGCCTCGATTATCTCCGTTTTTGTCAAAATCATCGTAGTCATATTCATCTTACACATTCTTCTGCTGCTCGTTCAATTCGTCTTAGCCGGTATCATCGGGAGAAAAAATCCGCTGCGATTATTGAAAAATATGCTTCCCGCTTATGCCACCGCGCTCGGCACACAATCTTCCGCAGCGACCATTCCGGTCACGTTAGCTCAAACCATTAAAAACGGAGTGAGCAAAAACATTGCCACCTTTGTTATTCCTTTATGCGCCACCATACATCTATCGGGTAGCACGATGAAAATCACGGCATGTGCTATGGCGATTATGATGATGAGCGGCATGCCCGTAAATACGACAGATTTCAGTGGGTTCATACTCATGCTCGGCATTACGATGGTCGCAGCGCCCGGAGTCCCCGGCGGAGCTATTATGGCGGCGTTAGGCATACTTGAAGGCATGCTGGGGTTCGACGAAACGGCACAAGCTCTCATGATAGCGCTATATATTGCGATGGATAGCTTCGGAACCGCTTGCAATGTCACGGGTGACGGAGCCATTGCCGTCATTGTCGACCGAATAGATGGGAAAAAAGAAAATCTCATGCAGCATTCCTAAAACAAAAACCGTCTTTCAAATAGACACTATTAAGTAAAATTTATTTATAAATACCCAACATATTAACACTTTCAGACATGAAAAAAGGAATATGGATCATCGTGGCAGCCCTCCTTTCGTTAGGGGCCATCATCGGGGCAAATGCTCTGGTAAGCACGACAAACGTAAATACTATGAAGAAAAAATTATCGACCGAAGAACAAATCAAGATTGCACCGAAAGCGGCCGTCGACCCGGCAACGGTCGCTTTGAAAAAAGCACTGTCCCAACAAAATGCTCCGGCTGTAATCGCCGCACTTGTCAAACAATCTGCGGCACAACTCCTCATCGACAGGGACAGCCTCCCGACGATTATCGATAAGACAACCGCTCTCGCCGATCGTTCCGAGAACCCTGTCGAACAAAGTTTGCTACGGCTGTTAACAGCTCAGATGTACAATCTCTATCTCGACAGAAATTATCAGATACGCTGGCGGGACGAAATCGACGATTTCTCGTTACCCGTCGAGTCTTGGAGCAAAAACATGTTTACCGAAAAAATAGATACGCTCCTCGCACAAGCCACGGCCCCGGCCGAAGCCCTACAAAACACGCCGGTCGAGAGTTACCGAGAGGCGCTTTCCATAGGGACCGACTCGCTCTTCCGCCCTACACTTTACGACTTCGTGCTGAACGAAGCCATAGAAATATACGAGGGAATGGACGAATATAGCAGAATACAACCGCTTGTCCGCCAAAAACTTCTTTCCCCGGCAAAAGAATTTACAGCCGCTGTATCTTCTGGCAAAACGGTCAAGGACAACCGCATTTTGCAACTCTACGCCGATGCCTTGAAATTCCATGCCGCCGATGAACTATCCGCTCCATTTATGATGTGGGATCTGAATCGGCTCGAATACCTCGGCGAAAATATCTATTTTTACGATGAAAGTTCGGCCTATTACGACTACATCGGTCAATTAAAAACGATTCTGGACGCTTACCGGGCGAAACCCTACTCGGTCGAAATCGCCACCGTTCTGGTCTCGAAACTACGGGAATCCGGGAAATACGACGATGCCAAACAAGCCCTCGACATTTGCGACCGATGGATAAAAGACTTTCCGAAATATCGCCGAATAAACGCACTCAAAAATCAACGCAACGGACTCACCGGGAAAGAAGCATCTTTCAATCTGCCCAACGTCTCTTATCCGGGTCAAACAGATAGCGTAGAACTCTCATTCCGCAACGTCGATACACTCACCGTAAATATCTATCGGCAACCCGACACGCTGTCGTTCTATGCCAGAGAACAATACCGGCCGCAACAAAACGATTGGGATCGCAGTAACTGTGTTTATACCCACAAATACGGACTGAACCGGCCGCTCTCTTTGATTCCCGACAAAAAAAAGATCACCTTTCCCCATCTCGCTCCCGGATACTACGTCGTGGAAATACTCATCGACGGGAAACCCGGTAGTTCGACTGTAAACCACACGGTATCGGGCATAAAAACCATTGTCCGCAGTGCAGGTGAAAAAAGCGTGGAACTGCTCGCTGTCGATGCCCAAACCGGTAAACCCATACAAAACGCCGATGTCACGGTTTACACAGCAAAAAACAGAAGCTATGAGCAAGTCAAAGAAATAAGCCGGCTCAAAACCGATAAGAATGGACTCTGTATAATCGACACGAACGATACCCGATATTATGCGTTCGCCCAAATATCCACTCCGACAGACGGTTATTCACCTCTTGCAGACTTATCTTACACGGGCTATTGGGATCGATACGACAAAGAGAAAAAGACCGCTCTTTTCTCCGATCGCTCGCTCTATCGTCCGGGGCAGACCGTTTATTTCTCGGGAATACGATACGTCAATAACACGGAAGAAAGTCGCGTGATACCTCGTGAGAAATGTACGGTACGATTCATCGACCCCTCTTCACGGACACTGTCCACTCTCGAAGTGACCACCGACGAATACGGACAGTTCAACGGCTCGTTCGTAGTACCGCAAGGTAACATGCTTGGGAATTATACCATACAAGTCGATGGGTCTTGGGCCAATGCGCTCAGCATTTCGGTAGCCGAATACAAGTTACCGATGTTCAAGGTCGAATTCGACCCCGTAAAAGAGGGAACGAGTTTTGGAAAACCGCTCACGATAAAAGGTAGCGCAGTCAGTTACAGCGGAGTTCCACAAGACGGGGCAGAAGTCGAATACACGATTTCCCGCCGAACGAACCCGTTCTTCCGGCTTTATCTCCCCCATGAACAAATCGCTTCTGGTTCCTCGGTAGTCGATAAAGCAGGTAACTTTGCCATCACGTTCACCCCGAAACGAGAATCTTCGGAAGAAAATATCAATAAGGAACAAGCCTATATCTACACTGTCACAGCGACCATAACCGCACCTACGGGCGAAACGGTAGAGCAATCCGTTTCGGTACAAGTGGGCGATTCCCCCTATTTCATTTCTATTTCCGCACCGCAATATATCGACAAATATAAATCGGCAGGACAAATCAAGGCCGAAATTCATACGCTCAACGGACAGACCGTACAACGGGCCTGCCGCCTCGTATTCTATTCATTATACGACTCCGACGAAGAAAGTCTCGACAGCCTCAAAATAAAAATGCAAGTCGGCGAAGTTCTCATCGCAGCCGACGGGAAAGCTGTCTATCCCGATTTTACCAAATGGCAATCGGGCCCCTACCGTATCGTGGCATTTAGCGACGATGAAACAGGGCGTATCATTCGCAATGAAACTAATTTCGTGCTGTACAGCGATAAAGACAAACGGCCTCCCCGCTTTGCCGGATTATGGCTTCCCCGCACCGAACTGACCACCGAAGCAGGCGAAACGGTAAAAATTCCCATAGGAAGCTCTTTCAAAAACGCCTATGTCTTCTATTCCGTTTATACACCCGACAGCTTGATCGAAACCAAAATGATAAAGCTCGACAATCGCTGCAAAACAATCGATTTCAAATTCGACGATTCTTTCGGCGGATTGGCGACGATCAGTCTGCTCACGATCAAAGAAGGGGAAATGACGACCGCCCAAGCGACCATACGCACGGCCGCTCCCGATAAGAAACTCGACATCAAAACCTCCTCTTTCCGGGATAAATTGCTACCCGGCAGCCTTGAAAACTGGACCTTCTCGATAACCGATTCCAAAGGGAATCCCGTGAGCGCACGATTCATGACCGAGATGTTCGACGCTTCCATGCAGGCCATTCGCACCCATCGCTGGAATTTCAATGTGCCGACTCCGATCCCCTCATTGCGTATCTCCACCACTCCCCGAACAGAATATACCCACAATTACTCGATTCGTGTCTACGACTTTGCCGAGTCCTCCTATTGCCCGATCGAAAGCTCCACCGAGTTTCTCAACTTCGGATTGCTGTGGTACGGTAAAGCAAGACCTCTGATGGCACGAAGCGCGGCACAAAGCGAGCGTGAAGTAATTGGAGAACAACCGGTATTGGAAGAATGTGTCGTAACGGAACTAAGTTCTGCCCAAAAAGGAGTTGCTGTCGAAAATAAGGCTATTTCTATCGCCGATATCGCCGAGACAGAAGAATCTGCTGCCGACTCCTATCGCACAAGTGAGGTCGGTACGGCATTCTTCTATCCCACCCTGATGTCCGACTCTCTCGGCAACGTCTCCGTTTCCTTCACTGTACCCAATGAAAATGCGACTTGGCAATTCTATGCGCTGGCATACACAAGCGACCTTTTCACGGGACGATACGAAGCACAAACCATATCGAGTAAACCGCTTATGGTATCGCCCAATCTGCCGCGATTTGTCAGACAAGGAGACGAAGTCACTGTATCGACAGCCATACAAAACCGCACGGACAAGGTGCAGGAAGGAACCATTCTTTTCGAATTGTTCGATCCTTATACCGAGAAAGTCTCCGACTCTCGAAAATTCGCCTTCATCGTCGATGCCGGAGAAAGCCGCACGATCGATTACAGCTTCTCCGTTCCCGAAGGAATCGAAGTATTAGGCTTCCGCACAAAAGCATCCACCCTGCAACACAGCGATGGAGAACAACAGATACTACCCGTATTGCCCGCAAAAGTGCTGGTAACCGACAGTAAGCCGTTCTATATCCCCGGAGGCAAACACTCGACCTCGATCACATGGTCCGGCATGGACAAAAAAATGAAATCACCGACGGTAGAAAACTATCGCATGGTTCTGCAATATTGTGACAATCCGGCGTGGTATGCGGTACAAGCCCTGCCACCGTTGGCCGATTTAACCGGCGACGATGCGATTTCGGTAATGGCTTCGCTCTTCTCCAACAGCGTGGCAGTAATGCTCGCGAACTCCAACCCCCGCATTGCACAAGCCATCGAATCATGGAAAGCCACGGGAGGAAAGAATCTCTCGTCTCTGCTGGCTCAAAACGAAGAACTGAAACAGGTATTGCTCTCGGCCACCCCGTGGGTATTGGAGGCAGACAACCAAACCGAACGAATGCAACAGTTGTCCACGCTCTTCGACAAAAACCGGGCGGAACGACTCACCCGAGAGGCGATACTCAAACTCCACAATCTGCAAACTACCGAAGGAGGTTGGAGCTGGTTTAGTGGTATGAAAACTAATTTCTTAGTTTCTATAAATACATTGGAAGGCTTTTCGAGACTGCGAAAATTAGGTATTCCTCTTGATGAAAGTCAAATAAAAGAAATGCAAATTTCTGCCGTCGCATACCTCGACAAAACGATTGTAAATCAGAGAAAAAAGAACCCGGATAAAAACCTCTCTTATGAGGATATCTGCTACCTCTATGTACGCTCTTCATACAGAGATATACCTTTGGCCGGGGAAACCCTCGACCTGCATAAAAAGATGGTCGAAAAACTAAAATATTGGGTCAACCTCTCTACGATAGAAAAAGCCTATGCCGCCACGGCCCTTTATAGATATGGCTTTGTCGAAGACGCAAAAGACATCTTGAAGTCCCTGCGGCAATATGCCGTCAGTCAGCCAGCCAAAGGCATGTACTGGCCCAACAATCGCTCGCATTATTACTACAACAACAGTGCCGTACAAGAACAGTGTGCCCTATTCAACGCATTCTCCGAAATCGAGCCCGTAACCTCCGAACTGGATGCCATGCGGCAATGGCTGCTCTCCCAAAAACAAACCAACGACTGGGGAGCCGTACCCTCTACGCTCGAAGCTATATATGCTTTGCTTGAAGGCGGGACAGACTGGCTTGCTCCCGACGAGAGTAAAACATCGATCGTTTGGGGAGGACAGGAAATGAAAAACAATCCCGAAGAACCTTTTTTGGGACTGACGGAATACACATTGTCCGGTAACGAAATCTCTGCGGCTGCCGCCAAAGCCGTTATTTCCACCGATCATGAACAACCCTCGTGGGGCGCAATGTACTGGCAATACTACGACGATGTCAAAAACGTAACTTCCGCATCGGTCGAAGACCTCGCGCTCTCACGGCAAATCGTGGTAAGACAACAAGGAGCGCAATCGGCGACCTATGTACCGATCAACCGCGTCACGCTCAAAACAGGCGATCGCATAGCCATACGGCTCACCATCTCCGTCGGACGAGATATGCAATTCGTATGCCTCACCGATTCGAGAGCGGCTTGTTTCGAACCGACAGAACAACTTTCGGGATATAAATGCAGGGAACGTATCTGTTATTACGAAGAAGTAAAAAATACCGAAACCCGGTTCTATTTCGACTTCTTACCGAAAGGAACCTATGTTATCTCCTATGAGCTCGATGTCGACCGTCCCGGAGAATATACACAAGGACTATCCACGATACAATGTCTGTATGCTCCGCAAATAATTGCGAGAACACCGGCACAAACGATCATAATCAAATAATCCTTTTGCTTGTTCCGCGCAGGGCTGTTTCATTCTACTGTTGAAACAGCCCTGTTTTTTTTAAGCCGTTTCAACGCCTGAACACGCGATATGAGACAAAGTGTCGAAAAGGCACATGGAAACCAGTCGAGAATTAGAAGCTGTTTTAAATTTATTCCGAGACAGATTGAGACCTATGTTGAAGCTGATTGGAGTCCGAGATAGGCAGTCAATAGCGGGCTATTGACAAAAATCAAGGGATTCTAGATGCGAGACTGGGGCTCAATATGGCCGGAACATACCTGCTTGAAATGATAATATTATTTCTCTATAAATTTAAAACAGCTTCTTAGTGGGAATAGTCTTTTAACTCTTGCCACAGGTAGGGAGGAAAAAGAACATTCGCAGTGACATTTTTATTCTCTCCCCCTGCCGTTTCCCGTAGCCTTACGTGGTATTTCAGCCCCCATTATTGGAGATATTTAAACCTCCCCCCATGTGTTTCCGAAAAAATATAGGGGGTCCATAGGGCGAGGGGGTTATACAAACCAAACTTCACTCAAAATACCCCGCCTTTATCAGAAGGTGAAGCCGCAAGGAAATACAGAAAAAAAAGGCAAACACGATACATCGTAAGGTATTAACCTCCTCCCTTGCCGTGCCCCGTAGCATTGCGGGGTGTTTTACCCAGCAAAATATAGGGGAGGTGGCACGACGTGACGGAGGGGTTAGAAAATACCGGCAACGGTAGTGACAGAATTAAACCTTACAAGTCAAAAATCTTATGCCCCCTTTCCACCCCTCCCCATACCGCTAACACAGCACAAGAGAAAAGAGTAAAAACCGGACAGTGAAAGGGCTATCAAAAATTTAAGAATATTCTATAAATAGAATATAATAACTATTTTCCGTAAAAATATATAGAATATTGAGAAAAAAGCGATACATTTGCGACGGAAAGAAAGGGGTTAATATGTTAAAATATAATAAACTATCGATTTAATACACTTTATGAAATTTACAAAATTTGCTACAAGTAGCTTGATTTCCGGGTTACTGTTAGGTCTTTTCTCGTGTATCGATAACGATTATGACTTAAACAAAGACATCAATTTGGAAATCAGTGTAGGAGGTAATCTGAGTTTGCCTATCGGCAAAACCGACACGATACGGCTCAGCCGTATGATTGAAGAAGGGGACGTTCTCCATGTCATCGACGGAAAATACGTAATTAACAAAGCGGATAATATTTCCGAAAATATCGACGCTATCGATCCCGTCGTGATAGACGACTTCGCTCCCGACTTTAAGCCTTATACAAGACGTTTCGAAACCCAGACCGGTGAAATACCCGATATACCCGGATTGGAAGTCCCGGATATAGAAGTGGAATTCGAAGCAGATATACACACGACAGAGAACTTCAACATCAACACCGAAATACCGACAGAGGTAAAAGCGGTAAAAAGTATAAAAGTCACCGATAATAACGGACAAACACTTCACACGACACTCGACATTACAATATCGGGAATGCCCGTTTTCTTACCTCGACTTTACTTAGTAGGTGTCGAATTGAAATTTCCTCAGGTACTCGATTTCGACATAGAAGCTAGTAACGAAATCGTTCGCGACGGCTCTTCCATTTTCATCTCCAAGACAGTCGAACTAAGTCAAGGTAGCGGTAAAATATCCATTCCCATTACCGTCTATGGATTCTCAAATCCCATAGTAGAAAACGGGACTTTGATTCTGACCGACGAAATTGCAATCAATGGAAAAATTTATGCCGACAAACAAACCGTAGGAGCCGACGATCTCGAAAACACGACAATCAATATCCAACCCAATCTCACTTTGCCGACTCCGCAAATACGGGTGGATAAAGTCGCAGGAACCATAGTGCCCAATGTAGACATAAATACATCGGTATCCCTATCCGACCTGCCCGATTTCCTCAAAGAAGAAGGAACAGCATTGGAAGTAAAAGATCTTTCTCTCGGCCTCTCTGTACAGAACCCCATCGAAGCGCCTATATCCACGAAATTCCGAATTTCACCGTTGAACGAAAACGGAGACGTGGTAAATGACAACGTGGTGAATCTGGCATTAAAAATAGCCGGAGGACAAAAAAGCGACTTCACGATCACCAAGAACTCTCCCGAAATTACATCGGGCTCCCTCACGGCCCTGCTCCACACGATTCCCGACAAGATCGACATAGAAGTAACCGAAGTAGAAGTGAAAAGTGAAAACGACGACCAAGCCATCTCATTAGGGAAAAACGATTACAACATAAACATCGATTACAACATAAACGTTCCGTTAGAATTTGAAAACCTTCGAATTTTCTATAACGACACGATAGAAGACCTCAGCAGCGACTTGGCCGATATCACCGATAAAGTCAAACACCTCGAAATCTCTGCCGTTGTCGACAACGCCATTCCCGTGGATCTCACGCTTTCTGTCGAACCTCGCAACGAAGCCGGGGAAATTATATCAGGCATTACGTTACCCGAATCTGTAAAAATCGAAGCGGCTCCGAATGGAAACGGCACGATACAATCCACAGCCGTAAAAATCACCATCAAAGAAGAGCGAGATAAAGCCCTTCAAGAACTCGACAAACTATCGATAAAAATCGAAGGAGTCAACAGTGATGGCAATAACGATGTCACCCTCCGCCCCGACCAATTCATCGTTGTGCGCATGTCGGCGAAACTTCCCGATGGAGCACAAATGGATTTAGACGATTTGTAATAGATTAAAACCAGAAAGCAATGAAACACAATATAAAATACATACTGAGCGTATGCATAGGCATCGCTTTGACAATGGGATTGTCGGCTCAAACGCTCAACTCTTCCTATTTCATGGAAAAGATGACGAAACGCAACCAGCTTAATCCAGCCCTGAAAACGCCCAACGGATACGTCAGTTTTCCTGCACTCGGCAATTTCTATTTAGGAGTGAACTCCAATTTAGGACTTGGGACATTCCTCTATCCGAGAGGCAACGAATTGGTCACATTCCTCCACCCCAGTGTCCCCGCCGACGACTTTCTCGGCAAACTCACTCCCAACAATACCGTCGAACTCGATTTGGGATTAGACATCATCTCTTTTGGATTCTGGGCATGGGGTGGACAAAACACGTTCAACCTCGCCCTCAAAAGTTATTCGGGAGCATATATGCCCAAAGAAATATTCCAATTTCTCAAAACCGGACAAAAAGAAACCGGGATTACCCGTTACGACATGAGTAACATCACGGTTTCGACCGACAATTACGTGGAACTCGCATTAGGACACGCTCGGGACATTAACGACAAATTGGGTGTCGGAGCCAAAGTAAAAGTGCTGGTAGGTGCGGCACATGCCGAAGCAAGGATAGATCGCATGGATATATCCATGTCCCAAGACGAATGGTTCATCAAACAAGCCGGACATATACAAGCCTCTTCCCTCCTGAAATTAGAGACCGATCCCGAGACCGGAGAAATCACCGACTACGACACCGGAGATTTCGGTGTGGCAGGCTTCGGACTGGGATTCGATTTAGGGGTGACTTACGAGCTGATCGATAACCTCACCTTATCTGCGGCCCTTACCGACATCGGATTCATGCAATGGAACAACCTCACTCGTGGAGAAACCGATCCCACCAAAGAATTCCGATACACAGGATTCGACAATATCGGAGCCGAAGACGACGAAGAAGGAAACAACCCGTTCGACGATAAAGCCGACGAGTTAGGAGACGATTTGGAAGCGCTGGCAAAATTCTATAAATCCGATAGCCAATCCGTTACCAATTCGTTACGCACGACCATGCGCATTGGCGCAGAATATAGCATTCTGGACAATCACATCTCTTTCGGACTACTTTCCACGACTCGCTTCGGCGGACATCGCACCTATGCCGAAGGTATGGCCGCCGTGAACTTCCGCCCGTTATCGGCGCTCCACATCACCCTCAACGGCTCCGTTTCCAATATGGGTAGCTCCGTGGGAGCCATTCTCAACGTATGCGCACCGGGCTTCAACCTGTTTTTCGGCACAGACTATTTTGCCACCAAATATTCCAAACAGTTCATTCCCATCAATCATGCCCGAGCCAATTTCTGTTTCGGCATAAATTTCACATTCGGGAAAAAACACGAAATATAAAAACGTAAAACACAACCGTTTGAAATTTTTTCAAACGGCTGTCCACAACAAGACAACCGCTCATGCGGAGCAGCGAAGCGAGATCGTCCATAAAACTTTTAGGGCGGCCTCGCTTTTTTCATAACACCGCAACAGCCCCACCACCTCGACACAATAAGAAATCAGTAAGAATTATCTTTACTTCCAATCCCTCAATAACGAAAACAGAATGAGACCTCCCCCTCTCCCACAGCTCATCACAAATGAGATAAGGAGGGGAGAGAATTGAAAGTGGTACTTCTCGTTTCGGCATAAAGATAGATTTTCACTTCTCCCCCTGCCGTACCCCGCAGCATTACGAGGTGTCACATATAGAATCGGAGCAGAAGCGAAAGGGAAATACATCTCACCCTCCTCCCCTATGTTTTGCCACACAATATATAGGTGTGGAGTACCCGCAAGGCAAGGGGGTAAACCCTACAATCACAACTCCTAAATACACAATACTCTCCCTTAAAAGCTCTATATATAATTATTGTTAACAACATATATTTTCATAATAAAAAACACAATAAATCAATTATATTTACATCGTTTCTAAACGAAATAACCTCATTGGAATAAACTAAAATTTAATACTTAATCGAAAATATCATGAAAACAAATCGCCTCTTTTTTGTAATAGCAGTATACAGTTTTTCTTTCTGCGTAATGGGACAAATGAAAATCCAAAACGATGGACAAATTTCAATAGGTGGATATGGTTCAAATTCTATGGGCTCCTCTACTTTGAACCTTTTCCCCAAAAACGAAAAAGCCCCTGCCCGTATTTCATTTTATAATTCGGTAAGTAACCCTGTAAATGATGTTTATATCGGACGATATATAACTTCGGAAAATCCATCGTTATTCCATTTATATGGCCGTGAAGGATTCTGCTTTTCAAGTTCCGAGGGAGACGTAGTTCTCTATGACAATGCCAATTATGGTTCGATGATACAATTCTTAAATGTTGATGTTATCGGTTATTTTTATTCACCATCTGACAGTCGTTTCAAAAAAAACATACAACCGCTAAACAACACACTCTCGGGATTACTCCGACTCTCGGGAATCAGTTATCAGTTGAACAAGGAAACTCCTGTCGGAACAAACAACATAAAAATAAACAAAAAAGAAAATGCCCGTACCCATTTCGGATTCTTGGCACAAGAGGTAAAAGAGGTTTATCCAGAATTAGTGCGTACCGATTCAGCAGGATACATGTATGTCGACTATATAGGCATGATTCCACTGATTGTTAACTCCTTAAATGAAATACAGGCAAAAGTCGACTCGCAAGAAACTGTCATCACCGAATTGCAAAAAGATCTGGCAGCCTTGCGGGACGGAACACCCATAGGCGGCGCACTCCGCAAGTCCGAGCGACGCAATACCGCAGTCGAGTCGGAAAGTGCTATTGTTCCCGCCCTCTATCAGAACAATCCCAATCCGTTCAGTGCAACCACCGTCATACGTTTTGCCCTACCCTACGAGACACAACAGGCCGATCTATATATCTACAATCTGCAAGGCGAGCAGATACGCCGCATGGAAATCGCCGACCGAGGTGAAGGAAAAGTAACCTTGCAAGGCTCGGAGCTCTCGGCAGGAATGTACATCTACTCCCTCGTGGCCGATGGGAAAGAGATAGACAGTAAACGTATGATATTGACCAAATAGAGGCAACACTCATGAAACCGATAATATCACGATTGAGGCATACGGTCGTCGCCCTGTTGTTTGCCCTCTCCATCTCGGCAGCCAATGCGCAAATCAGCTATACGGCGACATTCGACCAACACCTTTTGACAACCGACACGGTTAGTGAAAATGGCGACTCTTACCTTCGACTCAGATATCCCGACTTGTGGACACAGTCCGCAGCCGGTACGCCCGAGCTGCCTGTACACTATTTGCGATTTTCCGTTCCTTGCGATGCTACCGATTTCACGGTTTCCGTTACGGGAGAGACCACAACTGCGACTCGGTATACGCTACCGGTTTATCCGACCCAGCCGCCTATTCCCTCCGACAGGAATACAAGCGAGCAACTGTTCGTTTCCCCCGACAGCACGGTATATAGCAACAACCGATATTGGCCGGCTGTTCCGGTACAAGTGGTAGACGAAGGATTTCTCGACGGTGACAACCACATCGTCACCGTTGCTGTATGGCCGATAAGTTACGCTCCGACCGATGGTGAAATCCTCTTTCGTAATTCCGTGACCGTTCGTCTCGATTATTCGGTGAAAAACGCAGGTTCCGAAAACCCATCGCGCCTTCGGGCGATATCCCGCAGAGCAACCGGCAGAAATAACGTTCGATGGGGAAGAGAGGAGGCGAAACGAATAGTCGTCAACCCCGCTCAGATCGATGGGTTCGCCCCTGCGACAGCGACCCGTTCAGCCTCGCCCCGCACGGTTACTACTTTACCCGACTTCGAATATACCGTTGTGACAAATCGGGAATTAGCTCCGGCTTTCGATCGCCTCATCGGGTGGAAACGGCAAAAAGGATACTCGGCAGGAGTAGTTTGTATCGAGGATATCTTAGCGTGTCCCGATTTTCAAGGGGGCGATTTGGTCTCTAACATCGACGATGATGCCGGTAAACTGCGAGCCTATCTGAAATATACCTACGACTCCGGCTCTCTCCGCTACGCCTTGTTAGCGGGCGATTATACCGTATTGCCCATTCGATATGGAACGGGAAGACGGAGCATAACAATAAAGGATTCACAAAATCAAGATTCTAGTATTTATGTTGATTGGCCTATTCCTTCTGATTTGTATTTTAGTGATTTTAATGGAAATTGGAATGTCGATGGAGATTCTTTGTATGGGGAATTTGAAAGTAGTGAAATGTATACTATGGATTATGCTCCGGAGATTTTTGTGGGTAGATTGTTATGCACCAATCGGCAGGAGATTGCAAACTATACCGAAAAACTGATACGGTATGAGCGCAACCCCGGCAATGGCGATTACAGTTATCTGCAAAAGGCTTTTTATCATCAATGTGATGAATTACAAGGTATACATGAAGCGGATTCTGTATCTTCTAATTTTAGCCCGATTTTCCCGCAATATACTATTTTTGAAGAAAAACCTTCATATAATACGGAAAATCCTACATTTCCGAGCGGTTCGGAAGTAATAACGGAAATGAATGAGAGATACGGTTTTTTCAGTTGGCATGGACACGGTAATCCCGGCGGTATCGGTACAAAGTCTCATAAAAACCATGAATATCCTTATTGGGGGATTCTTGCAGTACAAGGGGTAACTTGTCATCATGTTTTTGAAGAAAGCAATGGATTAAATAATTTAACGAATCAAGACTATCCGGCCATAGCCTACTCAACAGCCTGCGATGTGACACCATTCGACATATATGAACAATATAATGTAACATATAACATAGGCAGTTCCTTTACGGTAGCCGGCTTATATGGAGGTCCTGCCTTTTTGGGTAATACTCGAAGCGGTTGGATTGGTTCCTCTGTGAGATTAGAAAAAAAATTCGTAGAACAAATAAAAGAAGGTAATAATCAAATAGGTGTAGCGGAGGCTTTTTCAAAAGTAAGTTTTGCGTATAACAAATATTCACGTTGGTGTAGTTTGACCCACAGTTTAATCGGCTGTCCCGAATTCGAGATGTGGACCGATATCCCTTCGGTATATGATGATATCTCGGTTACACGTTCGAACAGTTCGATTACAGTAGCCGGTAATGGACTGAACGGCAGTAAAGTGGCAATAACCTCCGGAATAAACGGATTACCCGAAATAAAAACTGTGACGGGAGCAAGCGTAACCATCAACGAAGTCTCTCCCAACAGTGTAGTGACGGTTTACAAGCACAATGCCATACCATACATTGCCCCGCTATACCTGCAAAACGACACGCTACGTTCTTCACAATATTTACACGTGAACAACGTCCACATCGGCCAAGCGGTAGATACGAACCGGACGGAGGGAGACGTTGTTTTAAAATCGGGAACTCTCACGTTGGAATCCGGTGGAGATGTATGGATAGACGAAGGGGTAATCATAGAGAACGGTGCGACATTGATAATCGAGTGTAAAGGAAATGTAACAATCTCCGGTGGAACAGTGGAGCGCGGTGGCTCGTTGCGAATCGATGCCGGGGGAGAGATAATGATACAAAAAGGCTTCGAAGCAAAAATTGGGGCAAATGTAGAATTTAAATAATATAGGGAGGAACCGAAATATGAAAAGACTATTATTGTTGATTGCCGTGTCGATAGTATGGAGCGGTAGCGTCTTGCAAGCACAGGAATACGAGTATGTCCCTTTGGTACGGGAGGGAATAGAGTGGGGGTATAAAAATGGTGAGATTTATCGGTTCATTGGCGAGGAAATTATAAATGGTAAAGTATATAAGCAACTGGGGAATAGTAGCCGTGATTATCCGGATAGTTATAAAATTGCCGGTTATGCCCGGGAAGAGAATAAGGTTGTTTATCGCTTGTACTCGAAAGATGCCGAAGAAGTTCCCATTTATGATTTTAATGTAAAACAAGTAGGCGACATTATGCAGGCATGGCATACAGAACCGGGGTATTTCGGCATGAAAGTAGAAAGCCTCGATTCTATTTTAGTAAACGGGAAATACAGGAAAATGATAAAACTGGAAAACCAAAGAGGAGAATGTATCGAGGGAATCGGAAGTACCGAAACCGGATATAACATTTTGTATCCGTTCTATCAAATCACTTCGGAGTTTGACGAAAAGACCAAGAATAAACTCGAATACGTAAAAAATACTGCCACCGGTAAAAATGAATGGCAAAGACCGAATGATAATTTAGATGATAAATATGAATATGTCCCTTTGGTTCGTGAAGGAGTGGAATGGGGATACACCGGCGATCTGGGCGACTACCGCTGTCAGATAAAAGGCGACACGATAATCGATGGAACGACATATAAAAAATTTTATAGGTACACGACCTGCGGATTGCAAAAGAATACCCCCTGCTACGTGGTAGTAAGGGAAAATGACAAAAAAGTGTACTATCGGGAAATAACCGGCGATAACCGTGAAGAACGATTAATCTATGACTTTTCTCTTGAAAAAGGAGATATGTCTATCTTATATAGCCGTTCGGCTTTGGATTATATGCAGATAGATGTCCGTTATGTAGATACAATACAAGTGGGTTCGACCTATCGTAAAAGGTTAGAATATCTTATTCATGACGTAATAGAAGGGATCGGCGGTTTGAAAAATGATTGGCTGGTCGCCGCCTTCACCATAGCGCCATGTGTTCCAGATTGCAATGTCTGGATATATTTGTCCTATGTGAAAAATCTTGTCACCGGCGAATATGAGTACGGGAACAAGGGGGCTTGTGGCGACACCTATGCATATGACCCTTACGTGAAAGATTGTGATTTTGGTTATTATAATTATAACTGGGGCAGTGTTTCGGGATTTACCCATTATAGGATACAAGGCGAAACGAACATGAACGGGAAGACTTACAAAGGTCTGTATTCCCTCACCGGAGATTCTTCTGCATCTTCGGAACAGACCCTCATAGCTTTTGTGCGGGAAGAAAATAAAAAAGTCTATTTTATGGACGGCGAGAAAGAATGGCCGTGGTATGATTTCACTTTGGAGAAAGGCGATACATGGACAATCGAGGCCGAGTCTCCGCTCTCTCGGCATGGGGAGAAAATAGAAGTCGTCGTTTCGAATGTAGACACGATAACCATAGGAGGAAAATCTCGGAAACGCATATCGTTTCAAGGCTATTATTCGTGGGTGGAAGGATTAGGAGATATGGAAAGCCTGCCTTTTCATACCTTTTATGGCATACCTACCTGCCCCTGTGGAGATGATATGCATTACTATCGAGTGAACGGAGACTTTGTTTTTAAGGCATCTACTTATTGGGGACTCCCCATAGTAGACCCGTTTATAGACGGCAATTACATTCCCTTTATCAAAGAAGCCGATTGGACCTATTACGATGCAGCCCCAAGCGGGACAACGATATTTCCCCGATATCATTTGGCTGCAAATGTTTTCAATTCCGAAGGCGTTTATATGAACGATAACGTCTATTACTGGCTGTATCGTTACGAAGGTTGCGATTTCGATGAATCCGTTTCACGACAAAAGTTGGTACTGGTGCGGGAGGAAAACCAAAAAGTCTACGTGCTCGATAGTATAGATGGAAAATATGTAGATAAACTCCTGTATGATTTTACGCTGGAAGTAGGCGACACCCTGCGCATGGACGAAGGGTCGTATTATCACCGACCCGAAGATGGCGATGACTGGAATGCAATACCGGGTCGGAAACGGTGTGGCGACCGCATGTACCGGAAAAACGACCCTTATGGAGAACTCGATCCCTATTCGGGATTTGAAGTAATAGGTATAGACTCGATAGTCGTGGACGGGCAAAAACGAAAGGCTATCACTTGGAACAACGGCAACACATGGGTAGTCGGATTGGGTGAAATCAATGAATATCCTTTGGCTCAATTCTATATGGACTATACGACATGTATAACACCTCCGTTTTACCTATTGTATCAGAAAGTAAATGGAGAATATTCCTACGAAGTGTTGGCAGAACATGATTTTACGCCCGATCCATGTGTAAGCGGTATCGTCGAAAATAAATCTTCTTCTCTGCGTATCGCCCATACCTCCGATGCCCTGATTGTGACCTTGCCGGGCACAGGCTATCGATTGGCCGAGCTCACCGAGATGACCGGCCGCTTGGCGTGGTGCGCCTACTTGGACGGCGAGGCGGGAGAAGTAACGATTCCCACCGCCACCCTTTCGCCCGGAGCGTATATCGTCACCCTATCGAACGACCGGGGCGAACGCATTGTACAGAAAGTGATGATACAGTAAACTGAATAAAAGGTATTGAAGGGATTCGGCAAGAAGTCAAAGGAGATTAGCGATAAAGTTTAGCGATGAATTTCTTGTCCGACAACCACATTTCAGACTCTTCGGTGAGGGGTTGAAAACACTGTTTAATAGATTCTTAATAAAATCCAACCCCTCCGGCACTACGTGCCACCTCCCCTATATTTTGCGTTGCAAAACACAGAGGAGGAGTGTGTGAATGCCCTACAATACCACAAGGTATAGGTGAAGGAGTTAAGGGGTATTCTCCATTTGGGGTAGAAAGATAGATTTTACACTTCTTCCCCACAGCATCACGAGATGTTGCACTAAAATCGAAGCAGGAGCAAAAAGCAAAGACAATTCAATAGAAAGGCATTAACCTCCTCCTCTGCGCACGTATGTGCGATAGGGGAGGTGGCACGAAGTGACGGAGGGGTTAAAAAACAGAAGAATGATAGTGTCAAAAGATTTCTACACTCCTCCCCTGCCGTACCCCGCAGCATTACGGGGTGTCATAAAGCGATATAAGAGTATCCTCTCTCGAAGTCATGCAAAAAAATGCCGCTCGATATACGTTCATATCGAGCGGCATTCTATATTCAAATAGATCGAATTCTATTTCAAAGCGTCAGCAAGAGCAGCATTAGTTTTATGAACGGCAGCAGCACTCTTGGCAAAAGCCTCTTTCTCAGCAGCGTTCAATTTCAACTCAACCACTTTTTCGATACCGTTTTTACCCAATACACAAGGCACGCCTATGCAGAGGTCTTTCTCCCCGTACTCGCCTTCCAGCAAAGCGCTACAAGGAACCATGCGTTTCTGGTCGCCCAATACGGCCTCTACCACAGAAGCGGCAGCAGCACCCGGAGCATACCATGCCGACGTTCCCAGCAATCCGGTCAATGTAGCGCCCCCCACCATCGTGTCGGCAGCAACTTTTTGCAAAGCCTCTTCGCTCAGGAATTCGGTAACGGGAATACCCTTGTAAGTAGCGAAACGAGTAACAGGAATCATAGTCGTGTCGCCGTGACCACCGATTACGAAACCTTCTACTTCCGACAGATTGGCATTCAACGCTTGACTCAGATAATATTTGAAACGAGAGCTATCCAAAGCGCCACCCATACCGATAATGCGGTTTTTGGGAAGACCCGATACTTTATGAATCAAATAAGTCATCGTATCCATCGGGTTACTTACACACAAGATAACAGCATTGGGAGAATATTTCAAAACATTCTCTACGACCGACTTCACGATGCCGGCATTCACTCCGATCAACTCCTCGCGAGTCATACCCGGTTTACGGGGAATACCCGAGGTGATAACAACCATATCCGAATTGGCGGTAGCCTCATAGTTGTTGGTCACACCTTTGATACGCGATGCGAAACCTGCCGTTACAGCAGCCTGCATCATATCCATAGCCTTGCCTTCCGATACACCTTCTTTAATATCGAGCAAAACGACTTCGTCTGCAATTTCTCTGAATGCTAACACGTTTGCACAAGTAGCGCCAACGTTTCCAGCTCCGATAACCGATACTTTTGACATAATTGTTTGATTTTAAAATTAATATATGATAATACCTTTCTTGTTCTCTATGTTTCGCAAATTTACAACTATTTCCATATTATGGAAAAATTTCCTCAATTAAAATTGTATAAACTTTGCATATTCTTTTAAGCAAAATTTAAAAACAACTATACATCTAATAACCAGCAAATTAACAAATTCACATAGATTATTCTTGCAAATCGCCCTTACCTTCGCGCAATACCACAGGCTCGTCTCCTGTACAATCGACCGTAGTCGACGGTATCGTACCGCCCTCGCCTCCGTCGATAATCAAATCGGCGACCGACTCATAACGTTCAGCTATCAACTCCGGGTCCGTCCCATATTCAGGCTCCTCATCGTCGACAGACACCGACGTCGTCAATAACGGATTGCCCAACGCCTCGACCAACGCCAACGTAATGGCATGGTCGGGAATACGCACTCCCACCGTCTTGCGGTTTTTATAAATCTTAGGCAGGGACGAGCTCGTAGGCAATATAAAAGTGAAAGCCCCCGGCAAATTACGTTTCAACAGCTTGAAATACAAATTATTCAGTTTGGCATATTCACTCACCCAACTCAATTCCCGACAAATAATCGACAGATTGACTTTTTGAGGATTGATTCCCTTAATCCGGCAAATCCGCTCCACGGCTCGCACGTTCAAAGCATCGCAGCCCAACGCATAAATCGTATCGGTAGGATAAATCACAATACCCCCTTCGCGCAACACCTCCACCGCCTTTCCTATCTCCGTGGCGCTGGGATTCTCCTCGTATATTTTCAATCGCCTCATCGCACAAGTTTAAGTGTCGCTAAGATAACGAACTTTTCATATTTCAACAATATTTAAAGAAGAATATAATAAAACAAAAAGAGAGCATGATAAAAAATCATTGCCCCCTTTTGCACATGCAAAGAGACATTAGTTGGTTATTATTAAGCATATTCCCCCTCTCCCAGCCGTGTCCCGCAGCATTACGGGAGTGTTGCACATAAAATCGAAGCAAGGGCAAAAAGCAAAGACTATTCAATAGAGAGGCATTAACCTCCTCCTCTGCGCACGTATGTGCGATAGGGGAGGTGGCACGAAGTGACGGAGGGGTTAAAAAACAGAAAAATGATAGTGTTAAAAGATTTCTGCACTCCTCCCCTACCGTATCCCGTAGCCTTACGGGGTATTCCTCCCTCCTCCTCTGCGCACGTATGTGCGATAGGGGAGGTGCCCGAAGGGCGGAGGGGTTAAAAAAGGCAGCAACAAACCGAGTATCAACTTTCCCTACCGTGTCCCGCAGCATGACGGGGAGTCGCGGAGTAATAGGAGAGAAACCTCAGAAACAGCAGTTTCTGAGGAGAGGGGTTGAATAAAAACGGGAAAAAGGGATTCCGTCTTTATCGGGCATGAAGCCCGATTCATCACTGCACCAACCGAAGCGTATAATTCAATCCGCTCTGCGGCTTCTCAAATTTATCGTTCAACAAAGTAAGACTTGTACCCTCTTTTGACACAAGGAAATTAAAAACAGTACCATCGTCGGCAACCAGTTGCCACACTACGGCATCCTTGTCATCGGCCGAACCGCGTTGAGTGAACCGCCTACCGGTATAAGCCACGGTCTCGTCCTTCCCGTTTTCAGCCTCCAAATAAGTCATCGCAAGCACGAATATCCCGTCCCCGCTATACTCGCGATTACGTACCGTCAGAGTGTAACGTATACCCGGAGTATCAGCTGCCGGCAGTACCCCCTCATAAGTCCGCTCCTGCCAATCGCCCAACGACGAGTCGGCAGCTGAGCTATCTTCCCGATATATGACCTCACCCCGCTGTTCGATCGTCCACAAACCATTTATGAAACGCACATTCTTCGTATCGTCGTCTTCCACATTCCAAGCAAAACCGCCCGAAAGCAACGTTCGCCGCTCCAAAATCTCATTCGGTTGCCCGTCGGAGAAAAACAATTCCACTTGGGACGAATCGGGAGAAAAGATGATATAGACCGAACAGTTATCCCCTTGAACCGACTCCGTGCGGATACCCTTCTCGAACACCCGTATACAATCCTGCGACACCTCACTCCACACATATCCGGCAGAGCCTATGCAACCATGCTCGTCCCGGTCGCCACCGAGTAACGCTCTTTGCGGATAAGACACCATTTTCAAAGCCCCCATTCCCTTTTCATACTTTCCCCGGTAAGTAATCTCGGCCGTATCGCCCAGCAGCAATCCGTCGACCCCGCTTTTATCGGTATCGACCGTACTGAACGACAACGTGTCATTGTCGTCGGTAACAATAGTAACCGTATTCATGGTAGCATCGCATACAATTCCCCTAGCTTCACCGTAATTCGACTTGGACGAACAACCGCACAATAACCCCACGATTGCAAAAGACAATAATAATGTTCTCATATCTTCAAAATTTAATTTTCTTTATTCGATTTCCTACCTCAAAACCCGACATAAGGGAAAAATAGAAACAAGACAGACCCATTCCTATTCCTCACATCGAGTCATATCCTATATTCGAAAAATCAAATATACACAAATATCTTCCATTCCACACAAACCGGGACATTAAAATCCCCATCTATCCAAAAAGAACAGCTCCCTGCCCGTTTTAGTTTAATAGATGTTCAAGCTCCCACCGCCCCAAAAGATATATATTGAAGAGTTAAGATATTCGTTAAAAGTATTTTCCCTCCTCCTCTGCCGTGTCCCGTAGCATTACGGGGTGCTGTGTCAGCAATAGGGGAGAAACCAAAGAAACAGCAGTTTCGAGGAGAGGAGTGGGTATATATATAAAAAAAGAAGCCCCACTAATTATCGACCGATTCATTTTACACCGCCGTAATAAACCTCCGTTCCTCCTGCAAAAAAAGCCGCTGCAAAAAACTTGCAACGGCTTTTTAGCGGAGTAAGGGGGATTCGAACCCCCGATACGCTTTTGACGTATACACGCTTTCCAGGCGTGCCTCTTCAACCACTCGAGCATCACTCCCTCGGGTCGATCCCGTAAAAACGGTGGCAAATATAATACATTTTTCGGGTTCGACGAAAGTTTTTACAAAAATAGTATCTCATTTTTACGACAGCCGCCCGAATTACCCCTTGATAATATTTACAGAAAGTACCCTATCGTCCACATGAACATACAATGTGTACACCCCCGGCATCAATCCCGACATAGGAACCAGCACAGAATACTCTCCCTCATCTTCTTCACGACTCGGTGTCCGTCTCAGACAAATTCCCGCACTACTGTGCAAAGTGAACCACACCGAAGCCGAACGAGTAAGTTTATATTTTATCGTCAAGTCACTCTCCACCGGATTGGGCAGATATTCCGCCTCGGTAAAAACATTCTCGATCGGTAGGATCTCCTCCTCAATCGATTCATCGTCGGCACTACGGTCACTCTCCCCACTCAGATAATCGGGTGGATAGTAAAACGATACAGCCGAGAGTATCGTATCGACCTGTGTACCATGCAGCGTGGAAGTCTCGCTCTCGAACACCGGATAACGATTCTGCGGCACAAACCAAGCATACGTATCCACACTCACCGACAAGCTGTCTTTGCATATCCTCACATATCGGCGGGCGGTATGTACCCGCAGGGCGTTTCCGAAAGTCTCTCCCGGTAACCTCAATTCACCTTCGGCATCGGCTGTGACAGTCGTCGTTCCCCCGACGAAAAGAGGAATACGCTGACCATACCGTCCTGCTCCTTCGAAACGACTCGTCAGAGAATCGCCATAAGCGAAAGGATAACGCAACAAAAGTTCGGGACGAGCATAATCGATATAGAAAGTCGCATTCTCATGTCCCACACACCACAGGCTATCACTTCCTTGTCGGTAATAATAACGGTTACGCCCCTCGCGACCACAAAGAATATCCATATGGGAACTGTCCGGAATAAAATATTCCACGGGAAGTTCCTCCGAAAGGATTTGCATTCCTCGGAAGTCCCACCGGCATTTCGTTCCGGCCCTGCCCGGTTCTTGGTACTCGACCAGCATCTTGACGAATGCCTCTCCGACTTCCAGCCGGTTGCTGTCGGCAGTCAATTCTATTGCCGACAAAACTTGTACACCTGCAATACCAGCTGTAAATAATAAAACACGTATATTCATAACATTTCTCTTTATCCGTTTCATCGTTCTATTCATTCCGATAATGGTACTTATACAATGTCGTAGTTTTCTCTCCCTCTTTCACACGCACCAATCGCCCCGCATCATCATACTCATAATAAGTCGTATGCCCCCGAGGATCGGTCGAAGAGGTAATTCCCACCAGCGGCTCATACATATAAACGGTTACTTGTGCCGACGGCAGTTCCGTACGCAATCGGGCCAGCAACATTTCGTCTGGAATTTCAGCCGCAGCGAAAGCCTCGGCATCCCCTATGATGCTCTCTACTTGCTCCCAAGAGGCATTCTTGATTTCCGCCACCGGGTATTGATAACTATATCCCCACAAGTAAATGGTAGTTAAATCATCGCTCGTTATACACAATGGATTTCCATGAGAATCGTATCTACTGTATTTCGACTTCAAATAAAATGGATTGCTCTCAAACGATATCATAAACTCACTCGGTTTAAACACTTTCGGATAAAATTGCTTATAACTTAACTTTTGAGTGGACAACAATACATTCTCGAATTTTTTCTTGTATTCCTGCCGTTCTATGATAGGAGAGACTATGTTATTTTTTATCATTCCCTTATATGGGTCTTCATTTTTATAAGCATCGGAAAAGACATATTCATTCTTTATCTCCAACATTTCACCATCACTGGTCGTTTGAACAATACTAATCGGCTTTAAATAAATAGAATCATACGCATAACTTTCATTCTTTACAAAATTACCGTTATCTGTCCACAACGAGTCTATCGTTTCCGATAAAACGGGAGTAGAGGTATCTATCAAATATCGATCTTGAAGGAAAAACGGAAAACTCCTCGAATGTTCAAAACGTCCATAAATAAGATCCAAACGCTCGAATAAATCAGGAGTCAGAATTAAATCGTCTAAATCGGTTGTACTTAAAGAACCTATACGGACAAAAGACGGTGGATAAAACGTTGTTTTTGTTACGCTTAAATTTCTCAATTTGATGCGACTTAATAATTCATATTCATTTCTTATTATCCTTTCTGACACCCAATTTCCTATTTCGTCCTGTCTTTGAACCAACGTCTCTATCAAATTCCCCGATTTCCATCTTCTCCATGTATGCAACCGGGGAAAAGTCAAATCATTATTAGGCCGAGACCTAGTATACAAGTTTCGGTGTTCTTCAAATCGATATACACTCCTACCGATATTTTGTTCGTTCGTACCGATATATTCTATAACCTCGGGATATCTGATTTGGTTTCCTGTTCCCAAAGTTAAAGCTCCGTTCATATCAGATGAATAGAATCTCTTTCTAAATGAAAATTCGTGATAGCGAATAAACCCTTGATTTTCTGTCCTCATTTGAAAAAGAATGCCGTCTGCCTCATGAATATAATTTTCTGCACTATCGGGCATCAATTCCAATACACCCGGAGAATATTCATAACTTCTGCTAGTTTTATTTCCTTTTCCATCATCGTTGATAATTCGATGAATCCGTAATCCTCCTCCCGGTTTATTATCTTCCCCATAACGATTCAACTGATATTCAAACTCCGAAAAACCACCGGTAGGATAAATTATTTTTTCTAAAATATATGCTTGGGCAAAATATTCAGAAGGAGTTCTATCGCAGGACCCGATGGCATAATTATATAACAGACCTTTTTCCAACACACCCCATGCTCCATTTTTTACTTGGTTCCGTTTAAATGTCAAATAAAAATTAGGAATCAAAGACGTATTGTCGTTACAACCATTATAATATCCCCAATAATCCAATGCATTGGTATGTTCCACTTGGGGAAATCGTACATCATTATATTCAAACAAATATCGAGAATCGCACACTCGTCGAGAATCTAAAAACTCAACAGAATTTAATGCATTCCACCGCCCCGATTCGTCAAAAGCGGTTGTGTTGAAACGAACACTTCTTAATAACTCGTTTCTATTATCGAAAATATCTATACTCGAAACTCGCTCGCCCCCATCTATCGAATTAAATACAATTTTCCCCAATGGAAAAATAATCTCCGATATTGTTTTTATATTATACAATAACTCTCTATATCCGTTATATACCAAACATTCTATACTAGACCCAGTATAACTATCTCCAAAATAAGTATGCGTTCCCTGCACATCTTCTATAATCTCATCTCCCTGACGACCATCTTTTATTTCCACAAAATGATTGGGAACCCAAATTTTATACGTAAAACTCCCATTTCGCGATGCATCTCTGTATTTAAAAACAATACTATCTTTTCCGTGGCTCGGCTTTATTCCGGTCAAAAGCCAACTCGACTCGAAATTGCTACCCGTATATTCCACAGCCTTCGATTGCCCGTCTAAGGATTTACCAAATCTATATTGAACTCCTTTATCGTCATAAATATCGATCTTTTGAATAAGATGACCGGCCCACTCGGGTTCTATTTTTAACGAATTATGCGGGAATTTAATTACTTCGTCAAATCTACCCACAACAAATTTCCCGACGTTATCATTAAACCGATAGGAAAAAATATCATATTCCGAGTCAAGTACCGTATTCACCAACTGCCCGCAAGCCAATCGTTGTAATATTTTGAAATCCTCTTCATCTGTTTCTGTAAGATAGCCCGCCTCCAAAGAATCTACGTTAAACATAGGAACCCGCTTGTCTGGTTTCCCCATAATTGTTCGTGACACCAATCCTCCCACATCTATAATCCACCCCGTAGCGACATTCGACAACTGAGTTTCATAAAATTTCACACCTGCATGATGGTATCGCAATGTTATCGGCATCTCTATTCCCTCCATCTTTACAGTATACAATGGTATGGATATATCAGCAATTCCTGTATTATAATTAACCTGATAATCTCCATAAATATGAAATGCGGCAGCCCTCGGAGATGGAGGAATAATGGGTCTATCCTCCGGCAAACTTTGTTGATTTTGGCCGATTATACAAAAAAATGGGAATACGACTAGCACAATTATAATCCTAATATTTTTCATATTCAATTATACTAAATTGTGATTATACACTTCTACATGTTATCCTTTAATATCAGGCTTCCGCAAAGACGCTTCGCCCTCGGTGATCGATCCTTGTTCCTCTATTATTCGCTTTCGCAGTTTTCCTTTTTAGTCCTGTAATAACACGACATTTCTCTTTTCCTATAATCATCTTCTTGCTTTGAAACTGGTTTTCATCTGATTTTTTAATTGTAAGGGGTGTCTAATTTTACTGTTCAGATAGTTTTCTAATATTGTATGCCCATATTTAAATCAATAGATATAGTTTTATTGGTCATAAATGAACGAAATTTACCAAAACGTCCGTTGTTGTCCTTTATTACAAAATAAGGCAATCGTCCGAATGTGGAATTCATATCGTTTGAACTTTCAATAATAAGTGACAATAATACCGAAATACAAAACTGAACTAACAACAATAATGCGATTTCATATTTGCGATTTACCACTTTTCGTAAAACAAAAAACAATAAAAATAGAATACCAATAGAAAGATTGTGCCGACAGAAAAACTCTCATTCGATAGTTTTTCTTTTTATTCTTTTGAATAACCAGAAAATTGCGAAAATCGTATTTATTGCTATTCCAAAATATATTATAAAATACTGTTCTTTTGATAAACAAGGGGGACAGTCTATATTATCTAAACAGGGTTCACACATTGGTTGATAGTATCTGAATAACAGAAACAAGATCAAATCAATTAAAAAAAGTTTGAACAAATGACTTTAAAAAAATTTAATTCTTGGGGAGGTTTGTGTTGATTTCATATTTAAATTCCTTTCCTTTGTTTTTAGGGTTTTGTATCCATTTATCGTATGCTTTTATAGCCTCTTTAAGAATACCGTCTATATTCCTTTGTTCAACTTTTCTTGTTCGAGATTTCGGAAATTATTAAAAAATGAGTTTATTTATTGTTTTTGAGTATCCTGATATCACCGTATATGTTATTGATCAATAACATATACGGTGATTAGCCCCGATTGCTCATCTTGTGTAATCTCTGAAATCTGAATACTTTTTTTTCTTAATCGGAGAACACTCATTACATCTTCCTTTGTTTTTACTTCCTTATTATTATATATATATAACACTTTCATTTTGCCCAATTCACAATTTAAATTTGTAACATGATCCATAATATATTTATTCACAAAGAGAAAACCGTCTTTCGCCTTTTTAGTACGGACATGTACTTCTCTTCTTTTGTGAATGGAATCAATTACTTGCGAAATTTTAAAATCTGACGTTTTAAGTTTATCGTAGTACGTGCTAACAAAAATATCAGGAATCGATTTTTGAGACAAGTTATCAACATAAATACATAGCTCGTAGGAATTGTATTGCTCATTTCCTGCAATTCTTGTTTGAGCATTTAGTCTACAAAAAACATTTAAACAAATCAATATCAAATAAATATATACTTTCATATTCATTTTGTATAATTAGTTTTTATTGTCTTACTATGATTTAAATCATATGGACGAACAGGAAGTCCGATTGTTCTCCTTACATAGTTTTCAAAATCAATGACAACTCCTCTAAAATTAATATTGGTAGTGTTCCGTTCTCCTATTTCGTGAAACAACGTAGAAGTAGTATTTTGTTGGACATTTTGGCTTGGAAAGCCTAACCCATCTGCGGTAATTTGAATTTGGTCTAACGTAACATCCACACTTCTCACACTTGGAGCAATGATAATCAAATTATCTGTTTTGGAATACAAACCTCCTCCGTATTCTTTCACTATATCGACAGATTTTACTTCACCGTTAACTGTTATATTGTAATTATCAGCATAAACCACAGACGTAACTTGTTTGTCATTCATTGCTTTATTTAATCCTTTGAAGGCTTCCTTTTGGTCTTTTGTCATTTCTTTGGTAAAATCTTTTGTTTTCCCGTCAAGTTGTAATGTCCCATTATCGTTGAAAGAAAGCATATTTATTCTATCGCCAAAAACATTTTGCAAGTCATTTCTAAATTGCTCTTGATACTCTTTGGCTACTTGTACTTCTCTCCCGTCCGGGTCTACATAATTCACCGGATTATTATTACAATAGGCATAGGGCGAGATGGAGTAATATTTCTCGCAGAGAGGATCCATCGTCATAAATCGGCAGAGAGCCGGATAATACATACGAGCATCGAAGTCGTAACTGTCATAGCCGTGCAGCTCTATAAACTCCTTTCCTCCGTATTTGTACGGCTGTTCTTCGGGCTGGTAATGGGCTTCATAAGGAAGACCGAAAGGATAGTATTGCATCCGTTGGTAGGTGACGGTATGCTCTATGGGGGTTGGGCGAATAGGTGGTTTATCTCCGCCTATCGCCCCCCGGATCGTCAAGGAAAAAGGAGGTTCCACTGGTATTAGTTTTGCTACCGCACTGCCGTAGACGGTGCGGATATTCCCTTGATAATCCCGCACGAAGTACCGGAAATCTTGTTCCGAACAATCCAAATAGCCGTCGCCGTTATGAATTCGTATCAGGGTATCGCTCTCGAAATCGGCTCCCGCATATTCCAAAGAACCCCGACGTGCCGTAACATGACTGCTCATGGCCGCAGTCCCCGATGTACTGACGAAGGTCTGCCCCGCAGGGATAACGACTGTTGTCAGTGGTGTGAGGTATTTACTGCCGGTTCTCTTGCCGTCGGCGGTGTAATAATTCACGATAGCCGACCCGTTGCGGAACTGCACGGTGTCGGGCTGGTTCAGCAAATTGTATCGTATGGCGACAATATCCCGGTCAAGGTCGGCCGTCATATTTCCGTTGGAGTCGTAAAAATAATCGAGTCCGTTATGATTATAGTCCCGATATTCTTTCATGTCGTATCGCCCCTGTTCTCCCACCATATCGGTAATCTCTACTACCCTATTCCCTTCATAAGACCAGTTCATCTCGTCTATCATTCCGCCCCTTCCCCCATCGCGATACAAATTTACCATATTACCATGCTTGTCATATTCATATTCGACATGATAGCGGCCGCTGGAAAAATCACTGCCCGTCACCGAATAGGCCGAAGCCAGCCGGTCGTGGGCATCATAAGTGAAGCGATAGCCGTTCACAATCGTGTCGGTATCGGTGCGATATGTCCAATTCATCGCCGATATATTTCCGTTGTAACGAACTTTCCCATAGTTTTCCATAAGGCTTTCGTAATACAAATTCTGTACGAAATCGACATCTTCTATCCGAGTGATCCAACCCTGCAAATTATACCGATATTTAGCATGCGTCAGTCCTCCGTCGATACTTTTGCCGGATATCCGTCCCAACTCGTCGTATTCATATCTCCAATCGGTAGACAAAGAGTCGTTAACCGTATAATCGGTGCGGGTGAGGCGTCCCGAGCGGTCATAAGTATTTTCTACGGACTCCGATACCGATAAACGCCCCCGGGAATCCAAATGTTCCGTGTATGATTCAAGAATATTTCCCGAAAGGTCGCATTGAGCATAAGTCATTTCATAATCGCCCGATACATGCCGAGTGCGTGTCTGCACGGGATTGCCATATTCATCGTAATAATAAACGGTAATCGCATATTTGCTCCTGTCCGTCAAGTCGAACACCTGCGTCCCGGTCAGCAAACCTTTGGCCGAGGAATAAGCCGCACCATATCCCTCCTTACTCCGATAGGCAAGCTGCGAGGCTGCCGTCCCCTCGATGTACAAAAAAGAATAGTCGTCGTAATAATTGACCGTGAGCAACCGGTAATCATTGGCGGCAGGCAGCAGAATCCTGAGGGTATAACCCATACCCGGCCACGCAGTATAACTATCGGCACGTTCCTCGACAAACCTCCTTTCCCTGCAATACCGATACAAGTCCGGTGGACTCTGCAACGGATCCGTCTCATAAGTATACAGCACTCGGGAGAGGGCATCATATTTGGTTATGGTCCAGAGGCTTTCGCTCTGTTGATTGCCGTCCTGACTCATGACCAACCGATTAGCCCTATCGTAAATCATCTGTATCGATTTACAACCGGGCAAACGCTTCCCTATGCAGTTCCCCCGGTCGTCGTATTTATAGAGATAGGCATACTGTTGCAAAAGAGTGTGGCTGTCGGGATAATTGCCGGTATTATACATTCCGTCCACCGCCATCGGGGGCAGTACGTAGCACAGCCTGCCGTGGTCGTCATAAATGTAGTAAGTGTCATAACCGTTTCCCTGACGGGTCATAACCACTCGACCCGATTTATCGGTGAAACTCTCTTGCCAAATTCCGTCCTCGTCGGTTTCGCGAGTAACATAAAGAGCACCCGAGGTATACCGCCCCACTCGTTGTACCCCATCGGACGAAATTCGGAAAAGAACGACCTCTCCTGCCGTATTGCACCGATATGCAGCAGTCTTCGGGTGAGCGTTCCAAACAGCTCCGGGATTTTTCACACCGACTGTCCGGCTCAACGGTGAGTTTTCGTACAAAGTCTCCCGATAGAGATATGTGTCTCCATAATAACTTTGAGCCGTCTGCCCGTATGTAGAAGGATTCACATAACAGCCGTTGTTCCCCGATACGGGTGTGGGAAGCCCTTGACGATATTCTCTCCCGGCCTCGTCGTAACCGACTGTGGACAGCAGGTCGGCGCCCGTTGCCGTGAAACCCACTCGGGCAGTCTGTTCGGGACGACCCAGCCCGTCATAATAGACCACGGTCGCAAGCGCCTGCGAAGCCCCTTCGGCAGTTATCCGGCCGTCCTCTATATTCGCCGACGTACTACCGCCGGGAAGAACGACCTCCACGATATAATTTTTTTCAGACGACAAACTCAAAGGAATATCGACGGCAGCCGACACTATCGCCGACATGGGCGACAAAAAGAGTATAGACAAACTCATTGAAAAGCGGAGGGGTCTTTTCATAGTATCGTGATTTTGTGTCTCTCCGTAAATTTATGCTTTTTTTTACATTTCCCCAAATATTTCACGCCTTTTTTTCATGCCTCGGCTCCAAACGACTGTTTTAACCCTCTTCAAACAAAATTCGGGAATTATTTTCGAGGAAAGCCCCATGAAACACATTCCCCCTATGCATAGCATGAAAGCCGACTCTTCCCATTATCCGGGAATCACCCTTCTCCGAACAATCGCACAGCATTGGCCGTGGTAGCCTCCTCCACCTCGGCAGTCGTAATATCCAGAATTTCGGCTATTCGCTTCGCCATATAAGGCAAATACGAAGGTTCGTTCCGTTTGCCTCGATAAGGCACGGGAGACAAATACGGGGCATCGGTTTCGAGCAATATACGCCCGATGCCTACTTCCCGTACCATATCTTCGAGATGAGCGTTCTTGAAAGTAACGATGCCGTTTATCCCGAAATAATAGTCACCGGTTCCCCTCAGCAGACGCACCTGTTCGGCCGACCCCGTGAAACTGTGGAATACCCCTCGGAATGCCGGCACTCTGCCCGACTGCAACAGAGCCGATATTTCGTCGAATGCCTCCCGGCAATGAATAATCACCGGCAAACCCGACTCTGCCGCCCACCCCGTCTGCACCACGAAAGCCTCTTTCTGCTCCTCGGCATAGGTCTTGTCCCAATACAAATCGAGCCCTATCTCACCCACGGCGCAATACTCCCCGGAGAAAAGCAGCTCTCTCACCTGTCCAAGCCGCTCCCGATAATCGGCCGACACCGACGTGGGGTGTAGCCCCATAGCCATACGGCAATAACCGGGAAACAAATCGTTCGTGGCATGCATGGCTTGCACCGTGTCGAAATCGACATTGGGCAATATCACCCGTTCGACTCCCGCTTCACGGGCGCGGCGCACCACCTCGACACGGTCTTCGTCAAACTCTTCCAGATAAATATGCGTATGAGTATCAATCATCTTCGGGTCGTTTTTCTCCACTGCGGTAATAATATACTACGCCGTAAGCCCGACAACGGTTCAAACGGATTTCGGCAGGGAGGTCGGCGTAATACGCCTCCACCTGATTCCACAAATCCAAGATAATCCGGTCAGCCTCCTCGCGCAAGGCATCCAACCCCGACTGGGAACGAGTCGTATTCAGTTTATAATTCTGTTGTTCCCGATAGGCTTCCTTGAAAATATCGTAATGCACGGTCACTTTCGCGATCGTAGGGTTATAAATAGGCGCACCCCCGTGCGACACCCGTTCGCGTTCCCCCTCGATGAGACGTTCTCCCCAAACGAGAATGTGCTTCTCGCCGGTCAGCTCGGGCACGGCAAAATCTTCGGGGTCGAGCCCGTAAAACAATTTGTGTTCCTTGCGCACCTCGTTACGCAACACTGCCAAATTAAGCACCTGTATGAAATGCGAGATGTACAACCGGGCCGTCTTCAAATGCGACTGATATTGTCGGTTGGCCTCGGCCTGAGCCGTATAGCAATACTGGAACTGCCCGACGGCACTTTTGAAGCGTCTCAAAAGTGCGCGGGCCTCGTTCAGCGTTTTATACGAAGCCGCCTGCTTGTCCACATCGCACTCGTGCTCCATCGCCACCGCTTTTTCGAGAGCGGTAAGGCGGGCTTTGTCTGTATTCGGTAACCGGCGGTAAGGCATTGTTTCTGAAAAATTTTAGTGATCTCGTTTTATCAATGAATTCGCCAAATCGTATAAAGGCTGCTTCGCCGCTTCGTCCACCCCGATTTGCAGCAAAGCCTCTATCGCCCGACGACTGTATTCGTCGACCTGCCGCAGGCACAAATCGCCCGCACCGGCACGGTCGTACAACGCCGTCACAGCAGCTATCTTCTCGGAAGGATCGTATTCGGCCGCGCCCAACCAGCGGGACAACTCCTCGGCATCTTTCCCTTCGACCCGTTGCCGGGCATTGATGAGCATATACGTTTTCTTGTTATTCAGAATATCGCCTCCTATCTTTTTCCCGAAACGGGCAGGGTCGCCATACACGTCCAACCAATCGTCCTGCAACTGGAACGCCAGCCCCAAAGACTCGCCGAAACGGTAGATACAATCCGCATCCGTCTCGCTCGCTCCGCCTATAATCGCCCCTATCTTCAACGCTCCTCCCAACAGCACGGCTGTTTTCAAGCGAATCATCTCGATATATTCCGCTTCGGTCACATCGTCCCGACGCTCGAATTCCATATCGTATTGCTGACCCTCGCAAATTTCAAGAGCCGTTTTCAGGAACAACTCGACGACAGCCCCCGTGTGCGGAGCTTCCGTGCGGGCGATATAACGGAAAGCGATGATCTCCATGGCATCGCCCGAAAGTATGGCCGTATTCTCGTCCCACACCTTATGCACCGTAGGTTTACCACGGCGCACGTCGGCTTTGTCCATCACATCGTCATGCAACAGCGTAAAGTTGTGAAACACTTCCAACCCCACCGCCGCATTCAATGCCCGACGATAATCGCCCGCAAACATCTCGCAGGCAAGCAACGTCAACAACGGCCTCACGCGCTTACCGCCTAACGACAACTCATAACGCACGGGAGCATACAATCCATCGGGTTCGGCGGCATATTCTATCTTCGAAAGTTCAGCTTCTATCGCATCGAAATATCTTTGCAGTTTTTCCATAAACTACTTGAAAATTTTTATGTTTTACATAGAACAGAGTTCAAAATTAACGATTTCCATCGAGCCGAGCAAACATAACTCACAATATAATACGAATAAAGTTCCGATACAAACTCGTTCCGCCACATACTTTATTGCCCTTTTTCCCGTTAATAAATCATCGGGAACCATTCTGCCGAAAGCAAAATTCAATCACGCGACCTTCTGCCGACCGGGAATTTTGGCTATCTTTGAAACCCGAAAACAATTATGACACATACGTTTCGATATATAACGGTTCTTCTGGCGACTGTCACTACATGCTTTGCCGGGAGGGGACAAGAGGGGAAAAGCTCGTTCGACTTTCTCAATATCCCCACCTCTACCCACGCCTATACGTTGGGAGGAACCAATATATCCGTCATCGACGAAGATATAAACCTCGTCAATCAAAACCCGGCTCTGATGGGACCCGAATCGGATTTGCAACTCGGGCTGAACTACATGAAATACGTCGGGGGAATCAATCTGGCAGGAGCCACTTTCGGAAAGGCGGCCGGAGAACGGGGAGCATGGGCGGCCGGCATACAATACTACGGGTATGGCAAAATGAAAAGTGCCGACGAAACCGGCGTGATCACCGGTGAATTTTCACCCAAAGACATCGTTTTCAACGGTATCTACGCCCACGACATCACCACGACCTTGCGGGGCGGAGTCAATGCCAAAGTCATCTACTCCTCCTACGAACAATACACCTCTTGGGCGCTTGCCGTCGATCTCGGCCTCAACTATTACAACGCCGACAACGACCTCTCGCTCTCGCTGGTAGCACGCAATCTGGGTGGACAAATCAAACGTTACAACGACACATTCGAACGCATGCCGTTCGATTTGCAGATAGGCTATACGCAAAGCCTCGAACATGCGCCCATACGGGTGTCGGTCACCGCTCGTAACCTCACAAGGTGGAAACTTCCCTATCACGCCATCGAAAGCAGCTCTTACACCGGGGGCGACGAAATCGTCGAAAAAAGCGGATTCGTGGACAACCTTTTCCGCCACCTCATTTTCGGCGTGGAGTTCCTGCCCACCGACCGCATTTACATCGGAGTGGGGTACAACTACAAAACCCGCACCGACATGCGCACCGCTCACCGTAACTTTCTCTCCGGATTCAGCATAGGCGGTGGAATCAAAGTCCGCATGTTCGGCATAGGTGTCGCCCTCGCACAACAACACACGGGAGCGACCACGCTCATGGTCAACCTCTCGACCAATCTTTTCGAATTCAAAAAATAAACGCTTATGAATAAACCTGAACCTCGGATAATCATCGCCGTCGACGGCTTCTCTTCGTGTGGGAAAAGTACGATGGCGAAAGCTCTTGCCCGGAACATAGGCTACATATATATCGACAGTGGCGCGATGTACCGCGCCGTCACCCTCTACTGCCTCGACCACGGTCTCATCGACGGCGACACGGTCGATACCGATACGCTGAGGTCCCTCATGGACGACATTCAAATCGATTTCCGCCCCGATTCCGAAACGGGTATGACACACACATTTCTAAACGGAATCGACGTAGAGCGTGAAATTCGCTCCATGCGAGTATCCGATAAGGTAAGCCCCGTTAGTGCCATACCTTTCGTGCGCACGGCTATGGTTGCCGCACAGCAAAAAATGGGCGAACGGAAAGGTATCGTCATGGACGGGCGCGATATAGGCACGACCGTATTCCCCCATGCTGAACTGAAAATATTCGTCACGGCCTCGGCGGAGACTCGGGCACAACGACGTGTCGACGAACTGAGGGCGAAAGGTGTCGATGTCGATTTCGACGAAGTGGTCGCCAACATCAACAAACGCGACCTCATCGACCAGACCCGTAAAGAAAGCCCTTTGCGCAAAGCCGAAGATGCCATAGAGCTCGACAATTCCCACATGACAATCGCCGAGCAGGACGCATGGCTCATGACCCGGTACAGAGAAACCGTCGACAAACTTCGATAATCACCCGCAAAGGTAGAAAGGAGACAGGTTATGGCACGCATAGAAATAGACGAACATTCGGGTTTCTGCTTCGGTGTAGTCACGGCTATCCGCAAAGCCGAAGAAGAACTCGACCGCACCGGACGGCTCTACTGCCTCGGCGACATCGTACACAACAGCAACGAAGTGGAACGACTCAAAGCCAAAGGGCTCATCACCATAGACCACGGGCAACTCAAACAGTTGCACGACGTGAAAGTATTGCTGCGAGCCCACGGCGAACCTCCCGAAACCTACCGAATCGCCGCCGAGAACAACATCGAAATCATCGATGCCACCTGCCCCGTCGTGTTGCAACTGCAACGTAAAATCAAAACCGCATACGATTCCAACCCTCCCGGAGAGGCGCAAATCGTTATCTACGGCAAAACCGGACACGCCGAAGTCAACGGACTGGTGGGACAGACCCACGGCAAAGCCGTCGTCATCGAGGGGGACAAAGACCTCGACAAGATAGACCTCCGCAAAAAACTGTTGCTCTATTCCCAGACAACCAAGTCGGTAGAAGGCTTCCGCCACATCGTCGACGAGATAAAACAGCTGAAACCCGACGGACAATTCGAATCGTTCGACACCATCTGTCGGCAAGTCGCCAACCGCATTCCCAATATCAGGGAGTTTGCCCGCCGACACGACCTTATCCTGTTCGTTTGCGGGAAAAAGAGCTCCAACGGACGGGTGCTTTTCGGAGAATGCCTGCAAGTCAATCCCCAATCCCGACTCGTTTCCGACATCAGTGAAATAGACCCCACATGGCTCGAAGGAAAAGAGAGCATAGGTATCTGCGGAGCTACCTCCACCCCCCGCTGGCTCATGACCGAAGTCCAAGAATACATAACCCGGCAGCTCCAATAAACAAAACCGATATTCCCTACCGGCTTTCATCGGCAATGTAACTCTTTTTGTATAAAACTAACTATTACAAACAAGATTTATTCCTATTTTTGCAAAGCAGGAATAAATAAACTTTCGAAAAAAACGGAATTCTGACCATTCCCGCCATGAACAATTAAACAATATAGGTTATGTCGCAAATTAAATGTGTAGGTATTTTAACTTCCGGTGGCGATGCTCCCGGAATGAATGCGGCCATTCGCGCGGTAACCCGTGCAGCCATCTACAACGGATTCGAGGTAAAAGGTATTTATCGAGGTTATAAAGGTTTGATTACGGGAGAAATAACCCCTTTCAAAACGCAAAACGTAAGTAACATCATACAGTTGGGAGGTACGATATTGAAGACAGCCCGCTGTCAAGAATTCAAAACGCCCGAAGGACGAAAAGTCGCTTACGACACACTCGTCAAAGAAGGCATAGATGCCCTTGTCGTAATCGGAGGAGACGGAACATTGACCGGTGCGCGCATTTTCGCCACCGAATACAACTATCCCATCGTAGGATTGCCGGGAACGATAGACAACGATCTCTATGGAACCGACACCACTATCGGATACGATACGGCACTGAACACCATTATGGATGCCGTCGATAAAATACGCGATACCGCAACGTCCCACGAAAGACTTTTCTTTATCGAAGTCATGGGTCGCGATGCCGGATTCCTCGCTTTGAACGGAGCCATCGCTACGGGAGCCGAAGCAGCTATTATTCCGGAGATTTCGACCGAAGTGGACCAACTCGAAGAACTCATCAAGAACGGATTCCGCAAATCGAAAAACAGTAGCATCGTGTTGGTAGCCGAAAGTCCCATCACCGGTGGAGCCATGCACTTGGCAGAACGGGTACAGAAAGAGTACCCGCAATACGATGTCCGCGTAACTATTCTGGGACACATTCAACGAGGAGGTTCACCCACGGCGCACGACCGCATTCTGGCCAGCCGCATGGGTTCGGCCGCCATCGATGCCCTGCTCGAAGATCAACGCAATGTCATGATCGGTATCCGCAACAACGAAATAGAATATATTCCTTTCAATAAAGCTATCAAAAACGACAAACCCATAGACCGAGAATTGCTCAACACATTGAGAAAACTCTCGATCTGATCACGGGGGAACATAAAATTTCACTACACGGGGCTGCTTGATTTTATTCCATCAGGCAGCCCCGGTTTTATTGGGAAAAGACCGACCTACACCCTCCCTCGGTCCGATGGGTCGAGCGACTCGTAAAGCAAAAAAAATTTTGGCTTGGTAGAAATTCAGAAGTGATTTTTATGCAGCTAACTCCTCTCTCCCCCTATGTTTCCATAAGGAAATATAGGGGGAGTGCCCGTAGGGCGAGGGGGTTAAAACGACAGTAGAGCAAAAATATTGAATCTCACCCTCCTCCCCTGTGTTTCCGTTAGGGAATATAGGGGAGGTGGCACGAAGTGACGGAGGGATTAGAAAATACAAGTAGGGAGAAAGGTAGAATGTTTTTCTGAAAAGAAAATCGATAGGCTCACCGCACCGATTCGGCAATTCGCCTCAATTCTCAAATAAAATTTGCATTTGCTCCCGACTTGTTTTATCTTTGTTTTTCTTAGATTTCGAACTATGGAAACGTCCGATCAACAATACACCAACGAAGAGCAACTTATCGAAGATAAATTTCAAGAACTGCTCAACGGATATCTCAACTCCAACCACCGGAAGAAAGTCGAGATTATCGAGCGTGCGTTCAAATTTGCCAAAGAAGCCCACAAGGGAATACGCCGACGATCGGGCGAACCCTACATACTGCACCCCATCGCCGTGGCTCGTATCGTCAGTCAGGAAATAGGGCTGGGCTCTACATCGATATGCTCCGCCCTGTTGCACGACGTAGTAGAAGACACCGAATATACCGTCGAAGACATCGAGAACCACTTCGGGAAAAAGATAGCATCCATCGTCGACGGGCTCACCAAAATATCGGGCGGTATTTTCGGCGACCAAGCATCGGCTCAGGCCGAGAATTTTCGACGGCTGTTGCTCACCATGTCCGAAGACATTCGGGTAATCCTCATCAAAATGGCCGACCGTCTGCACAACATGCGCACACTCGGTTCCATGCTCCCCAGCAAACAATATAAAATCGCTGGCGAGACGCTCTATATATATGCCCCGTTGGCCCACCGTTTAGGATTGTTCGCCATAAAGACCGAGTTGGAAGACCTCGCCTTCAAATACGAACACCCCGAGGCCTACAACCAAATCAAGCAGAAAATCGCCGAGACCGAAGAATCGCGCCAGCAAATCTACAACAACTTCTCCAAGCCGATTGTCGCGAAGCTCAAAGAAATGGGGCTCGAATTCGAGATGAAAGCCCGGGTAAAATCCATCTATTCCATTTGGAACAAGATGGAGTCGAAACACATACCTTTCGAGGAAGTCTACGACCTCTATGCGGTTCGTATCATTTTCAAATGCCCCAACGAAGCCGACGAGAAAAAAGAGTGCTGGGCCATTTACTCGGTCATCACCGACATCTACAAACTGCACCCCGAACGCACCCGCGACTGGGTGAGCCGCCCCAAAGCCAATGGATACAAAGCTCTGCATCTCACGGTCATGGGTCCCGACGGCAATTGGATAGAAGTACAAATACGAAGCGAAAAAATGGACGAGATCGCCGAACGGGGATTCGCCGCCCATTGGAAATACAAAGTGGGAAACTCCGACGAAGAGTCGGAACTCGACATCTGGCTGAAAACCATCAAAGACATTCTCGAACACCCCGAGCCCAACGCCATCGATTTTCTCGACACGATAAAGCTCAACCTGTTCAGTACCGAGATATTTGTCTTTACGCCCAAAGGCGAGCTCATCACATTGCCCAAAGACGCCACGGCGCTCGATTTGGCTTTCACCCTGCACTCCGACCTCGGCTTCCATTGTATCGCCGCCAAAGTAAATCACCGGCTAGTACCGCTGAACCAAAAACTGCATAGCGGCGACCAAGTGGAAATACTCACCTCCAAATCGCAAACGCCCAAAGAGGAATGGCTCAACTTCATCACCACGGCCAAAGCCCGAAGCAGACTGACGGCGTCGTTGCGGAAAGACCGGCGAAAAATCATAGCGAAAGGAGAGAAAATACTGAAAGACTTTTTCGAAAGCAATCACATCGAATACAACAACGATGTAGTAACCAAAATATTAAGCAACCTCGGCATACGACATCGGGACGATCTGTTCTACAAAATAGGAAATGACGAGATTACCCCCAACGAAAATATCAAAAAAATCATCAAGGGAAAAAGTCAAAATCCTTTCATGCGGTATCTGAAACTTTCGTTCGGCAGCAACAACGGGAAAAACGAACAGCCCAAACCCGTCACTCCTCAGCAACTTACGATAGACCGCAAACAGACCTACATTCTGCGAGACGAGAACGGAGTGAAAAACTATAAAGTAGCGGATTGCTGTTGCCCGATACCCGGTGACGACGTCTTGGGATATGTGGAAGACGACGAAACCGTAGTCGTGCACAAAAGGGAATGTCCCGTAGCCATGCGACTGAAATCGAGCTTCGGCCCACGGTTGGTGTCCACGCAATGGGAAGCCAGCGAATCGCTCTCCTTTCCCGCCAAGATAGAGATACAAGGTATCGACCGGATAGGGATTCTCAACGAAATCACCCGGGTGATTTCCAATGAATTGATTATCGACATGAGAGGACTCACCATAAAAGCCAACGAAGGCGTATTCACCGGGACGGTCAACATCATGGTGCACGACACCCGCGTCGTAGAATCGCTTTGTAATAAATTACGTAAAATAAAGGGCGTACAGAAGGTCGCACGCTGTAAAGAATAACCCGTAGAATCATGGATAAAAACCGTATACAAAAATTCCTGTCCAGCACACGTGTCCTGCAATTTGTCTTTTTCGTGGCAGCAGTGACATTGGTTACCTATTTCTTCCCGAGAGAAGGAAAATTTCGTTACACCTTTCAGGAAGGGAAACCGTGGAAGTACGGATTGCTCACCGCTCCGTTCGACTTTCCCGTTTATAAAGACGAAGCCGTCATTCAACAAGAGCGCGACAGCATCATGCTCGACTTCCAACCGGTCTTCTCACACAACGAATCGATAGAGAAAAAGTCCGTCGACGACTTCGAAAAAGCATTGAGTAACTATACGGAAATGTCTATCCCGCCGACTCTCCGCAAGAACTTGGTCCAAGCTCTGCGAGAAGCCTATCGGAAAGGAATCGTCTCTTCCGAAGCATACACCCAACTGCAATCCGGGAAATTCAAGGAAATACGAATCCTCGAAAACAATGTCGCGCGCGAAATACCGGTATCCGAACTGCAATCTGCACGGGAAGCCTACGAAAACATGCTCAATAAATTCCCCGACTCCTACTCGCATCATATTTTACAAACCTGTAACTTGAACGATTTTCTAAACACAAATATCGCATTCGATAGTATTACGACCGACCGGCTCAAAGACAATCTGTTACAACGAATCGCTCTCTCCGACGGTATTGTTCAAGCCGGAGAACGCATTGTCGACCGGGGTGAAATCATCACGCCGCAAACCTATCGCATTCTCAAATCGCTCGAAACCGTCACCTTGAAAAAAAGTGTCGGCAACGACCACCGTGGTTACACCATACTGGGGCAAATCATCGTATTCACCTGCCTCTTTTCCTTTTTCTATCTGTTCTTGGCACTGTTCCGTCCGCAGACTTTCAACGAGATGCGTACCCTCGGCTTTATGATGATGCTCATCGTGGGCATCTCCCTGATAGCTTTTTTCCTTTCCGAATTTCGGTTACAAGGCATATATTTGGTTCCGTTCGCCATTATTCCCATTATCGTGGTCACCTTCTTCGACTCGCGCACCGCACTCTATGTACACCTCATTACGGTACTTATCTGTGCTTTTACGGCGCCGTTCGCACTCGAATTCATCTTCTTACAGCTCATCGTAGGCATGACCGCCATCGACAGCCTCAGCGACCTTTCTCGCCGCTCCCAGCTCATGCGCTGCGCCCTGCTCGTCTTCCTCGCCTACTGCTTTGCCTATGTGGGATATACACTCCTTTCCGAAGGCGACCTCTCGAAACTGAATTACAATATGTTCATCTATTTCGGAGTCAATTGTGTATTTCTGCTGTTCGCCTATCTCCTTATCTATATATTCGAAAAGGCCTTCGGGTTCATCTCCACAGTCACGCTGGTCGAATTGTCCGATGTGAACAATCCCATATTGAGACAGTTATCCGAAGAGTGCCCCGGAACCTTCCAACACTCCCTGCAAATCTCCAACTTAGCGGCCGAGGCGGCCAATAAAATAGGAGCGAAGGCTCAATTGGTTCGTACCGGAGCCCTTTATCACGATATCGGGAAACTCAAAAATCCGGCATTCTTCACCGAGAATCAATCGGGATTCAATCCGCACACACCGCTCTCCTTCGAACAAAGCGCACAAATCGTCATCTCCCATGTGAACGACGGACTTAAAATGGCCGATAAACTACGATTGCCCCAAGCTATCAAAGACTTTATCTCCACGCACCACGGGCACGGAAAAGCCAAATTCTTTTACAACTCCTTCTGTAACAAATACCCCGACCAACCCGTAGACGAATCGAAATTCACCTACCCCGGTCCCAACCCGTTCACGAAGGAAACGGGAATACTCATGATGGCCGATGCCGTCGAAGCCGCTTCGAGAAGCCTCAAAGAATACACCAACGAAAGTATCTCGCAACTCGTCAACCGTATCATCGACTCGCAAGTCGCCGACGGTCTCTTGCGCGATACCCCCCTCAGCTTCCGCGATGTGGAAACGATCAAAGCTACCTTTATCGAGAAACTCAAAACCATCTATCACACCCGCATTAGTTATCCCGAACTGAATAAAAACGGGAAAAACGAGGAGGAAAAAACAGACAAGGAAACAACAAAAGCAGACAACAAAAGCAGACAACAATGCTCCCTCTCCAACTGAAATAAAGAAATAATCGATAAAAATTCTATTCCTCTTTAACAGGCTGTCAAAATATCATTCTCGTTAGACGAACTTATGAAAATAAGCAAATGATAGGAACAACATATAATCCATGAAACAATACGAAGCAGTCATTGAAACATTAGATAAATTAGGTGGTGTAGCCACATTGGGAGACTTAAACTCAGAAGTTTTTAAAATCCAAGAATGTGAATGGAAAACAAAAACTCCATTCGCATCAATCAGACGCATAGTCCAACAAACTAAGGGTATTTATAAAATCAAACCCGGATTATATGGCCTTGAAAAATACCGAAAACAAAACGAAGAAAGAGGAATTATTCCTGAAACAGAAAAGAACAAAGACTCCGAAATACAGAGATCGTTCAATCACGCTTACTATCAAGGCCTACTGGTGATAATAGGTAATTTGCGTAATCTGAAAACGTTTATTCCAAACCAAGACAAAAATAAAAAATTTTACGATGGGAAAACGCTTCAAGAACTCTCTACACTCAAAAAATTACCCAATTACTCCTACCCCGCATTAATAAATCGAAGTGCGATGATTGATACCATTTGGTTCAATGAACGCAATATGCCTCATTCGTTCTTCGAAATAGAACACTCGACAGATATCCAAAACTCGCTCTTAAAATTTAATGATTTGCAAGATTTTTACGTCAGAATGGCCATAGTGGCAGACGCCAAACGAAAATCTGAATTTGAAACCAAACTTTCATATCATGCATTCGACGAGTTACGGTTAAACAAGCGCGTCTCTTTTTTAAGTTATGAAGCTCTTGTTAAACAATATGAAATGGAAATAGAGAAACAATCTCTTGATTTTATACTATAACATTAGCCATACCATAGAAATCACAAAGCCATTATCGTGTGATACACCTTTTCGATAAAAAGCTCGTAATCGTTAAATATCACACCATTCCCGAAATCATTATAGTCATGTTCTGTTAATGACAAAGAAGGGTTCAACCTCCTATAATAATCCATATACTCCCTGCTGGTAGACAAAGAGTCGTTATCAGGAATATGCACGACATAAATCAAAGTTTTGTTAGGTGTATGGAAATAGATACTAGCATCATCTTGAGAAAGAGTAACATATTTTTCGGCATTATGAGCTGTAAAAGTCTCCCACCGGCTCAATTCTCCAGATCGTTGATAATACGGTAGTTTATCAAGTATGATGAATATTTGAAAATACGGACAATTCCCACATCGTATATTGGCAGTTTCACCCAACATGTTCTCAAAATAATTGTTCGAGTTTTGCGAGTAATTCTGCATAACGAATTTAACCGCCAAACCGGCTACGGCACGCTCCCCTTTCTTCACTGTAATATCCACAGCCTTATTGACATAACGTCCCCTTATCTTCGTCTCTTTACCAATTCCATACCCCTGCGAAAAAACGGTATAATTCCGGCCTAACTTTTCTGCCAAATCTCGTGCTATTGCACCGTGTAACGGTTTAAGTTTTGCCGTGCTCCGAGATGTACCCTTTTCGATAAACTCTTTGAACGAATTAGTAAGCACTCTCAAAAAGTCCGAGTTGCCCAGTGGATAAGTTATCTCTTCCCTTTCCATATTCCAATTGTATCTTATAATTTATATATAGTTCCAAGTCTTTCGAATTGAAGGTATAATATCCACCGCTTTTATAATTTTTGAGTAGCGAAACGTAACGAATAAATTCCTCGTTTCTAATAATCCTATCGAGCATATCGAATGTAACCCCCTTATCAGGCAATATATACAAACCGCTATACAGACCACACCCCGGCGGAACCTCCGTCAATTTAATACTCTCAACTCCTTTGATACAAGTGTTAACGGCATACTTCAAAATACAAACATCTTTCAACGCCTGTGTACGCCCATACAAAAACCAATCGGGTGTCTCACTTCTTTTTCTTCCTTTCAGAAGCTTTTCCGCATGATCCTCTAAATACCGACATACACTCTCGCTCTCCGACAAAAGTTCATACGCGAGAGGAGACCCTTTTTCATCATAAGGGAAAAAAGCCCTCGACCATTTTCCTGTCGAGGCCTTCAATACCGGAATCGTATACTCCATAAAAGGCAATTCGCCGATAAACACATCGTCGAATAACGTAGCGAATCCATTTTTCACCCGTACATATGAATCCGAAGCAGACAGCCTTATCCGCTTCAACAGTTCCAACTCCTTCTTACCAGAAAGATAAAACTTGCGATTTATTTGTATCTCGTCGTATGACAGCGTGTCTATGTGCCGTATTTTACCCACCCGTTCGTCATAGACATTATAATCTATCCGATCATTATCTTCGACTTTTTCAAACCGGGAAATCAACGTATAGGTAGTAGCCTTGAAGGGTTGAAAATGTCCCATATCCACTACTCCTGTCAAATACTTTCTCAAAACAATTTCACGACGCATATTCTCACCTGCCAAGCTATTCAGCCACGAACTCGGCGTAATATAACACAATCGTCCACCTGCCGACAACATACGAAGACCTAATTCGAAAAACACCAGAAACAAATCCGTCATTCCCCCATTGGCAAAAGTAAACTGTTTGACATCTGTATAATCGGTTTCTAAATTATGAACTCTCACATACGGGGGATTACCCACCACGAAATCCATTGTCCCATCATAAATTTTGATTTTCAAAGCATTACCTTCGATAATATCCCAATCCACATCGGTTACACCGAACTTCAAAGCAACAAGATTCAAATTTTCTATGCACCGTTCATAAGTCCCGGCATCGATTTCTATTCCATGTATATATGTCTGTAAATCGTCTTTAAGGAGAGCGATATCGTCATTTCCTGCACGAAAAGCCCGGCAATAACGGCCGACAATTTCGCAAAGAAATGCTCCCTCGCCACAACTGTTGTCGATGATGTGCTTTCCCAATATGCGGGGAGATTCCACATAACCGCAAAAATCCAATATATCGGCGACCAAATAATCGGGGGTAAATACTTGTCCGCTATGTTTTATCCGTAAACTTCCCATGAGTTGCAAAGATAATATATTTTCCTTTTTTCCTGCCCATCACCTTCCAAAACATCGTTTCGTATCACCTTGCCATAAAACGGAGTGGAAGCGGCATTTCTTTTGCAGAAAATTGCAGAAGAAATGGGGATTGTATTTCATCACGAAGAGATTACGGTCGAAGAGAACCGACAGAGAAACGAATACCTGCGACGGTATTATAACCCCGAGACGGGCGAGGGTAGCGATACAGGCGACCGCCGAATATTGCGGTTGCCCGATGCTCCCATACCGGTTCAATATATTCCGAAGGCTTTGTTCGATAACGAAATGATGGCGCAAAGACTCGTCGAATGCGGGAGTCTGGCGGGGTATGCCGAACGATACGGTCACGACAAAAGAATCGCTACCGACGAAGCAGGAAGAAACCCGCAACTCGCCGACGGCGGGGATGCCACAGAAGAACTATGGAGGGAGTGGATACGGGTGCGCATTAGGTACGATTTCGAATTTTGGGCATTCAGCTTTGTCCGTATCAAAGATAAATTGGGAGCCGCAGACATTCCATTCCGTCTGAACAGACCGCAACGGCGCATATTGGGAATGCTCGAAGATATGCGCACGGCGGGAAAACCCATTCGCCTCATCTTGCTCAAAGCCCGGCAATGGGGAGGTTCCACTCTCGTACAAATCTATATGGCATGGATTCAGCTGGTGCACTGCCGCAACTGGAACAGCGTAATTTGTGCCCATCTCAAAGAATCGGCCGCCAACATCAAGGGCATGTACAGCAAACTGCTCGCCAACTATCCCGACTGGCTGCTCGACGGGGAGAAACCGAAGTTCAAACCGTTCGAGCGCATGGCGAACACATCGGTCATCGCCGGGCGGGAGTGCAGGGTAACCATAGGCTCGGCCGAGAGTCAGGAATCGGTGCGGGGTATTGACGCGGCGATGGCTCACCTCTCGGAGGTGGCTTTCTGGCGGAACAGCCGCATGAAATCGCCCGAACAGGTAATGCGCTCGATATGTGGGTCGATCATGCTGCTACCCTGTTCGATGGTGGTTATGGAAAGCACGGCGAACGGGACGGGGTCTTATTTTCACCAAGAGTGCGAACGAGCTAAACGGGGAGAGAGCGACAAACAGTTCGCTTTCGTCCCGTGGTTCGAAATAGAGATGTACACCCTGCCGATCGACGACTACGACTCGTTCATCGGCAGCCTCACCGACTACGAACGCATGCTATGGCACAGGGGAGCCACGCTCGAAGCGATCGCTTGGTATCGGCAGAAACGGAAAGAGTATGCCCGGCATGCCGACATGATGGCCGAATATCCCAGCGACGATATAGAGGCATTCTGCTACTCGGGCGAACGAGTATTCGATCCCACGTTGGTGGAAAAGTTGCGTCGCTGCTGTTGTCCGCCGCGGTTCGAAGGCGACATTCACGGCAAAGAACCCACCGGGAAACAGTCCTTGCAAGAAATCGAATTGGAGGCTAAACCAGAAGGGCCTCTGAAAATATGGGAATATCCCGCCAAAGAATGCGAAATGCGGGACCGCTATCTGGCAGTAGTCGATATAGGCGGACGCTCCGACACTTCGGACTATTCGGTCATAGCCGTGTTCGACCGTTATTGGATGCTCGATGGCGGCCCCGCCGAAGTCGTGGCGCAATGGCGGGGACACATAGACCACGACTTGCTCGCATGGAAATCGGCTCAAATCGCCGCATACTATCAGAACGCTCTGCTGGTGATCGAGAGCAACACGTTCGAAACCGAGCACGACGATAGCGAACACTCGGCCTATATCCTCGACACGCTCTCCCGATATTACAACAATCTGTATGCCCGACAGTCCCCTCCCGACAGCATAGGACAGAAACCACCCTCCCGTTGGGGATTCCACATGAATCGAGCCACCAAAGCACTGGTTATCGATGCCCAAAAGAACGCCCTTCGGGAAGGAAGCTATATCGAACACGACACACAAGCCTGCTACGAACACGATGTATATGAACGCAAACCCAACGGCAGCTACGGCGCTATGGAGGGTCATCACGACGACATACTCATCACCCGTTGTATCGGGAACTATATATGTAGTCGGGACCTACCGTCCGCTTCATCGAAAGGTCATCGGAGCGAAAGGATCGTTAACGAGTCGTCTATATAAAAAACGTTTTCCGTTACCCAAACGCCCCTTGTCGCAACAAACCCCTCCGTCACTACGTGCCACCTCCCCTATATTTTGCATAGCAAAACACAGAGGAGGAGGTTAATACTTTCCGACATATCGTGTTTGTCCTTCTTCCCTGCCGTGTACCGTAGCATTACGGGGTGTTGCGTTAGCCATGTAGAGAAGGTGGCACGTAGTGATAGAAGGGTTGAAAAACACCATCTCATCAATTCGTTTATATCAGATATTTAACCCCCTCGCCCTACGGGCACTCCCCCTATCTCATCTGCGATGAGCAGAGGGAGAGGAGACCTGAATCTGTCACCTCCACGGCCAGTATTTTCTAACCCCTCCGGCACTTCGTGCCACCTCCCCTATCTCGGCTCATCGCCGAGCAGAGGAGGAGGTGAAAGCATCTTCCTTTACAAAGGTTAGGGAAAACGGCACTACTTGCCATACTCTGCAATACTGTGGGATATCCCTCAGTACAAAAGACGGTAGACCATACATTTTGTTTACCTCTATCGAGTTTTACCAAACAGCCATAGAAAAATTTTGATTTGGCAGATAGATATTATTTAGAATTGATATAAATAAATTTTACTATTTATTTCCATTCCAAACTAACATATTTCTACAATATTACAAACAACAAAAACTTTTTGAAACAATAAAAACACATGTCACATAAAATATTTTTTATTTTTGTTTAAAATCATATCAATCATTCAATTTAAAATAATTAGTTTTGCACCTCGAAAACAGAATAAAGGACGTTCGACAGGTTTATACATTCGGTGAAAACGAGAATAAAGCTCATAGGATTTATCTTACTACTTGGCTTGAATTTTCAAGGCATGGGACAGCATCGTTCTCATGGAGAACCTCTACGGAAGGGGCGCATCAGTCTGAAATTGACCGTACGTGATTCCCACAATCGTAACGCCGTAGAGTATGCCACTCTTTTATTGAAAAAGGGTAAAAATCGGCAATTCTCAGGTATCACCGACGAAAAAGGTTCTCACACCTTCTTATCCATTCCGAAAGGAGACTATGAGCTGACTGTCACTTCCTTAGGTTACAAATCCCGGACAATCGACCTGCATGCCCGCAGAGATACGACCTTGACGATCTTACTCTTGTCGAACGATATCGCCATGCAAGACGTGGTGGTGACAGCCTACGAATCGCGAGGAGCAACCAGTGCATCGCGTATCGACCGAAAAGCGATGGAGCATCTGCAACCGTCGAGCTTTACCGATTTGGTAGAACTGTTGCCGGGAAACGTCTCGAAGGATCCCTCTATGGGCTCGGCCAACCTGATAAAACTACGCGAAGCCGGTGGGACAGGGCCGAGCGACTACGACGTGACCTCGTTCGGGACTTCGTTCGTTATCGACGGTGTCCCCCTCAACAACGATGCCAATATGCAGTATATCTCCAACAGTTGGGAAACGGGACGTAATACGACCGGCAAAGGGATAGACATGCGTTCCATCTCCACCGACGACATCGCCAAAGTAGAAATCGTGAGGGGAATCCCTTCGGTAGAATACGGCGACCTCACCAGCGGACTGGTCAACATAGAACGGAAAAAGGGAGGGAACGATCTCGAAGCCCGTTTCAAAGCCGACATGCAAAGCCAACTGTTTTATGTGGGGAAAGGGATAGAACTGACGGATAAACAATTTACGCTCAATACGGGTATCGACTACCTCGATTCGAAAATAGACCCTCGCAACAACCGAGAAAACTTCAAACGGGTGACCGGCTCGATACGGGCCGAAAAACGATGGACGAACGATCATTGGCGATGGACTTTCAACTCCAATCTGAATTACCGGGGGACTTTCGAAAATGACAAAAACGATCCCGACCTCACTCCGTCGGGGGCAATAGACTCTTACGAATCGTCGAACAACGCCCTCTCCCTCGCCGGCACTCTATCGCTCAACAATCGCAAAAAGGGATTTTTCCGATCGCTTTCCTTGACGGCATCGGCCAGCGGTTCGTGGGACAATATCCACCAAGAAAAAACCGTCGTGCCCAGCAAATTGTCGGTCGTGCCCACGGCCACGCAACCGGGCGTACACGACGCCGAGATTCTGCCTTCGACCTATCTCTCATCGCTCGACGTGAACGGCAACCCGTTCAACGCATTCGTCAAAGCGATCGCCACATTCAACTACAATTACCGCAACTGGTTCAATATCATCAAGGTCGGAGGAGACTGGCGCATGAATAAAAACTACGGCGAAGGACAACTCTACGACATGAGGCGTCCCATCAGCATCGATATTACCACCCGTCCCCGACCGTTCAACGACATACCGGCCGAGCACAATCTCGCCTTTTTCATCGAGGAAGCCTCGAAGTTGCGATTGGGAAAACACCGCATCGACATTACCGCCGGCCTACGCAGCGCATCGCTGTTAAATCTCGATAACCGTTACGTCCTCGATGGAAAAATCTATCTCGACCCTCGTGTAAACGCAAAATGGGCATTGCCGCGTATCGGCGAGAGAAAGCCGTTGAGCATAGAACTATCGGGCGGAGTAGGCTGGCACACCAAAATGCCCGACATTTCGAAACTTTATCCCGACCTTTTTTACTACGACCTTATACAGCTCAATTTCTTTTCGAACGAAAATCCGGCCGTAAACCGCATGAACGTCCGCACATTTGTCGACGACCTGACCAACTACAACCTGAAAGCCGCCCGAAACATGAAATGGGAAGTGCGTGCCGATTTTTCGATAGACGACCACCGGTTATCGGTAACCTACTTCCGGGAAAAAATGACTTCGGGATTCCGGCAGGGAAAATCCTACACCCGGTATATTTATAACCGATACAGTACCGAGGGGCTGGACCCATCGACGATGACAGGGCCGCCCGACCTCGCCGACCTGACGTTTACCCCCGACACGATACTGAAAGTACAAAGCGTCCACACCAACGGAAGCCGAATTTTGAAAGAAGGCGTGGAATTTCAATACTCCTCGAAACGGTTTCCGATAATCCGCACGAGACTGACGGTAAACGGAGCGTGGTTCCGCACGACCTATAACAACAGCCAGCCGGTATACAAACGCCCCTCTGTCGTTATCGACGGTCGACAAATCAGATACATAGGACTTTACAACGAGGACGACGGTTATATTCGAGAAAGTTTCAATACCAACTTTACATTCGACACCGATATACCGCGGCTCAAACTGGGATTCTCCACATCTATTCAGTGCATGTGGTTCACATCGAGCCAAAGCATGTGGGAAAGCGGGGTTCCCATCGCCTACGTCAATATGGAGGGCGAACTCCTTCCCTACACCGATGCCGAACGGAACGACATGATATTGCAACACTTGGTGGAACCGCACTATGAAAACAACTTCAAAAAACGTACGATTCCCATCGATGCCAATATAAATATCAAGGTCACGAAGAAAATATGCCGGGATAAAATCGCACTGGCCTTATACGTCAATCGGTTGGTAAGCTATCACCCCGATTACACGTTGTTCGGGAACACAATCCGCCGGACTTCCAACCCCTACTTCGGCATGGAAATCAATTTCAGATTATAGAACCAATTAAAAATCAAGGTATTAAAAAGAGAATATATTTATAAATGAATTTAATATACAATAAACATTCAATCAAACCATTATGAAACTGAAAAGATTTTTTTCATTCCTGTTGTTCGCCGCTGTAATCACGGCGTTCACCGCTTGCGACGAAGACGAAGACACTTCCGTTCCCGTCGACGTAACCCTCAACTTTACGGCTCCGTCGGACACGATCACCTCGTTCACATGGGCCGAAGGCAAGGCTACTTTCACAGACCTCAACCGTGGGAAAGAATACGAGCTCGACCTGTCCCAAAGTTCCGTCATCACACTTTCTTCGGGACTTTATAACATCACGGTCGAAGGAGCCATAGCCAGCACTTCGGGCGAAATCCTCTGCAATGTACGCAGCACGAAAGACAACGTGCAAATCTCTGCCCCATCGACTTCGATCGCTTTGGAGCTATCGATCTACACCCCGAGCAACTCCCTTATTCTCAAAGAGATTTATGTAACGGGCACAGCCAATGACAAAGGGACGAACAGCCTTTATGACAAATACTTCGTCATCTACAACAACAGCAGCGAAACCGTCTATGCCGACGGAGTGGCCTTGCTCGAAAGTACATTCGGGACGACCGAGAAACACCAATACAACGACAATCCGCAACCGATGACGACCACGTTTACCGCAGCCGCCATCTATGTCATTCCGGGTAACGGTACGGAACACCGCCTCGCTCCGGGCGAACAACTCGTTCTCGCAGATCAAGGCTACGATTTCACACAGACCAAAGCCGATGCCATCGATTTGTCGATCGCCGATTTCGAATGGTATGACGAAACCGAAAAAGGTATGGACCCGGATATAGCCGAAGTTCCCAATCTCGACAAATGGTATAGCTACTCGGCTACCATCTGGATACCCAACAACCAAGCAAACCGCGCTTACGCCATCGCCCGCATGGGAGTGTCGAAAGACGAATTCCTCGCCAACTATTACAAAGAATATCATTATACGGCCACGAACGGTAAAGAGATGACCAAAAAGGGTTATGACGTACCGGTAGCATGGGTTCTCGATGCCGTCAATCTGGGAAATACCGGCTTCGAAAGAATCGCTACCCCCGCAGTGCTCGACCGCAGTTATGCTACTACCGGAATCGCCGGGACAGACAAAACCCGTTTCGGGCGGTCGTTTATCCGCAAAGTAGCTTCTTCCACAGGCAGCTATACGGTTTACCAAGATACCGACGACTCGGCCAACGATTTCACCTTTACGACTCCATCGTTGAAGAAATAATCTTAACAGACATCGGTCGTCATGAAAATACGTTTCTGTTCTTTTCTAACCATAGCACTCTTTCTGCTCCCTGCTTTGCAGGGGGCGGAAAGAGACTCTTTGTCTTTGCTTCGTACGATTGCCGAGTATGAAGCCTTGCCTGCGAAATGGATAGAAACGGTTTATACCAACCCGGCCACCCGATATTACCAGCATTGTACTTCTCTGACCCGTATCTCCTTAAACGGGGTTTACGGAAAAGAAGACGAAGCTGCCCTCTTGCAAGCCGGCGACGGTTATCTGAAAGGAGCAGCCGACGTATCGTCGTGGATAAAGCTGAGCGATCGCACCCGCCTATGGGGTAACGCCCGCTATACAACCGGAAAAGAAACCGATGTCGTATGGAACGAAACAGCAGACTTCGAACTGCTCTACCCCTACGTCATGGCCGATTCCATCGGGGGAGACCTTTCCCTGCAAGAATATGCCTTCACGGGAGGATATTCGGGTCGAGCCGGAAAATTCACATGGGGTATCGAAGGAAGCTACCGTGCCGCACTGGAATATCGTAACCGGGATCCTCGTCCGAAGAACATCGTCTCGGACCTCGATTTTGCCGGCGGAGGTTCCGTGCGATTGGATAAATATGTCGTGGGAATATCGGTCATGGCACAAATATACAGCCAAGACAACACGCTCGACTTTTATGCCCCGCTGGGTAGCGCCTATATCTATACGATGACCGGGCTGGGAACGACCTCAGTACGATTCGGAAAAGGCGATGTCACCGATACGAACTACAAGGGCTACGGTTACGGAGCCGGCATTCAACTGCTTCCCGCACAAGGAAGGAAGGGCATATACGCCGCAGCGAACTACCGCAAATATAGCGTGACCCAACATCTCGACGGGTACAACAACCTGCCTTTAACCGTACTCGACCGCACTCTGCTCGATATGACCGCCGGATATTCGACAAAGCAGGACATGCACACAGTCGGGATTCAGGTAAAAGGAGAACTCTATAACCGTAAAGGGACAGAGAACACCTTCGGCAGTGCCGCCGGCAATAATTACGACCAAATAGGCAGCACGACCCCGTACACCTCCGACCAAATGAAAATACAAGGTGAATTACTGTACGGCATAGAGGCCGGGAAAAATTTTAAAGGGTACATTCGCCCCTATTACCTGTGGTTTCACACCGATATTCGTCAAAAAGAGAAAGAGCATAGGCTAAAAACCAACAGCAGCGAATATGGTCTGAAAATAGATGCAAGCGGCATATTCGAAAAATCTCTACTATCTTTATCGGGAAACATAGGAATTCGAACCGGCGGCAACGGGGAATTGTCCATACCGAACGTACAGAAAGACTGCGTGCGTGAAATGCTGGAACATAATTTCACCATGTTGAAGACCCGACGAACAAACTACGGAATAGAATTGAAATGGAGCCGAATATTCTCGGGCTGGGCTTTATCGGTCGCCGCCGACTGGCAGCAGAGCCATTACGAAAAGCACGGCACGGCCAACTATGCCGGAGTAAATATAGGATTTAATTTCTGACCGAAAAGAACAAACACATATAGCTTTTTATATGGAAACAATTATCAAATGCTCGAACCTCACCCATTACTACGGGTCGAGAAAAATATACGAAGACCTCAACTTCGAAGTCCCCAAAGGGAGGATTTTGGGGTTGCTGGGGAAAAACGGCACAGGGAAAACGACCACGATCAATATTTTAATGGGTTACTTGAAACCCCGCTCGGGCGAATGCCGCATCTTCGGCGAAGACATACAGCGAATGCAGCCGGTGACCCGCGAGCGTATCGCCCTGCTCATCGAGAACCATGTGCAATACACGTTCATGAATATCGAACAGATAGAGCGATTTTACTCGGCTTTTTATCCGAAATGGAACAAAGAAGCCTATTATGAACTCATGCGCAAACTGAAAGTCGCGCCGAAACAAAAAATCTCCCGCATGTCATGCGGACAAAGATCGCAGGTGGCACTGGGCCTCATTCTCGCCCAAAACGCCGATTTACTGGTACTCGACGATTTCTCGATAGGACTCGACCCCGGTTACCGCCGACTCTTCACAGAGTATCTGCGCGAATACGCCAAAGCCGAAGAAAAGACCATCTTCCTTACCTCGCACATCATACAGGACATGGAACGGCTGGTCGACGACTGTATCATCATGGATTACGGCCGCATATTGATTCAGAAGCCTGTAAAGGAATTGCTCGACACCTTCACACGCTATACCTTCAAAATATCGTCGCCCGACAAGCTCCCCCACGACCCGTCGTTATACAGCACGGCGGCCATACGGGATTCTGCCGAGACCTACTCGTTCGAAAACGAAGAACATATCAAACAGATATTGCAAGAGCAATCGATACCCTATACCGATTTCAAATCCGAGAAAATGAATCTGGAAGACGTTTTCATCGGATTGACCGGAAAATACTAATCCTTTTATCATCGGAATTATGAATAAAGCTATATTTTTCAAAGAGTGGATCAAAACCCGGGGGCTGTTTTTCATCGCCCTGCTGGTATCGCTTTGTTTCGCCGGATACGTCATGATGCGCATCAACCGGGTCATCACTTTCAAGGGGGCCGACCACCTGTGGGCCATCTTGTTGAGCCGGGATACCGTGTTTATCGAGTTGTTACAATACCTGCCGCTCATCATAGGCGCACTGTTCGCCTCGTCGCAGTTTATTCCCGAAATGACGCAGAAACGGTTGAAACTGACTTTACACCTCCCTTATCCTCAGCAACGCATGATTCTATTGATGTTGTTAGCGGGAGTCGTGCAAATCAGCATCGTCTTTCTGTTACAAGCCGCTTCCTTGTGGATTTACCTGCAACAACATATCGCCTGCGAAATGGTCGCGCGCATATTGCTGACAGCGGCTCCGTGGTATATCTGCGGTTATACCGCCTACCTGCTGACGGCGTGGATATGCCTCGAACCGACGTGGAAACTGCGCATCGTCAATCTGCTGATCGCCGCAGGTATCGTGCGAATCTTTTTCCTGCTCGACAAACCGGAAGCCTATAATTCGTTTCTGCCGACGCTTATTATTTTCACCATTCTGTGCGCATCGCTTTCTATCCGGTCGGTTGTCCGATTCAAAGAAGGTTGCCAAGACTAATTTCAAAAACGGTATACTACAATGAAAAAATTCAGCAAAATATTTTTCTACCTGACGGCTGTCGTCCTATTGTCGTGGTTATTGCCGTGGCTTTTGCAATTCGCAGCCTCCAAACCGGGAAACGATCCTTTCACGTTGTACAGTTGCGTAACCAAACGGTTCGCGTACATACAATCGAGCAAGGATAACGGGGTAAAACGCTACGATGCGAACGGAACGGAGTATACGGTAGCACAATTCGACTCCATATTGCCTACCTTTTATTACAGACAGCTGTTCTCGAAAGACCGGCTGCCCGACACAATCAACGGGAAAGAGGTGACCCCGAAAATCATCGCTCACGGAAATTTCACATTCAAGCAGTCGGCCCGAGACGTGAATGTGACGAAGCCCGCATTGAACATGATTATGGAATCGATGCCGGACCGGATCGACCTCGAAAACCCCATCGAAGCTTTCCGCACGACCGATCGTATCACTTTCATCGATATGCGGGACAACACGGTCAACGAAAAAAAATCGGCTTTATTCGACAAAGTCATGAAACAAAAAGGGTTTGAATTTCCCGTGCGAACCTTGTCGGGAAACCCGACGAACCGAAAAGAGTATGACGAGGGGTATCTGATGGTAGACAACAACCACCGAGTATTCCATGTGAAACAAACCAAAGGACTGCCCTACGTGCGTGAAACGGGTGTGGCTCCCGAATTGGGTATCGAGCATGTAGCCATCACCGAATTCAGCAACCGCAAAACTCTGGGATTGTTAACGGACAAAGATAACAACCTATATGTATTGAACCGGGATTACACGTTGCACAAATTGCCGATAGACAAATACGACCCCAAGACCAACACCCTGACCATCATGGGCGATATCTTCTACTGGACCCTAAAAATAAGCGACGAAAAGGGCGTGACCACATACGCCGTCGACGCTGACAGTTATGCTTTCGCCGACAGCCTGCGCTATGACTACCCGGAGACTGCTCTCGACAAATGGTCGAAATATATTTTCCCGTTCGAACTGTCGTTCACATCTTACGACGACCAATGGGTAAAACCGCGTGTGAGCATGGGATCGTGCTGGGTACTGATTTTGAACTTCGTTTTGGCCGCTTTGCTTTATTTTACAGCATGTAAAGGTAGCACATGTAGCCGCCGTCAAAAATTCATAACGACCGTAGCGACAATGATATTGGGCATATATCTGTTTATTCCGTTACTGGTTTGCAAACGGGCATAACCCGACGATTCGTTTATAAAATATTTCGTATCTTTGTCATAACAAAAATAAAGAAAAGATTTACAAACATTTAAACTACAACAATATGAAAAAATCCATTTTTATCCTTGCAGCCGTCGCCTTGCTTGCTATGGTGAGCTGCAACAACAAAGCTAAGGAGAATCAGAATCAAGAAAGCGCCGCAACAGTGGCTCTGAGCGTAGATGACATTTTAGCCGAAGGGGACAGCCTCGTAGGAAAAACCGTTACCGTAGAGGGTGTGTGCACCCATATCTGCAAACACGGCGGCAAGAAACTCTTCATGATGGGAACCGACGACACCAAAATGTTGCGTGCAGAGGCTTGCGAACTGGGCAGCTTCCCCGCTGAGGTTGTGAACAGCCTGGTATCGGTGACGGGAACTCTCGAAGAAGACCGTATCGATGAAGCTACCATACAGAGAATGGAAGAACAGTACAAAAATCAAAGCGGAGAGAAACACGGTGACGGAGAAGCCGGATGCGAAAGTGAAAAGAAAGCTGCCGGACAAGCCGACATCAATACATTCGAAGGTCGCATACAGAACTTCCGCGAACGCCTTGCCAAAGCCAAAGAAGCCGGTAAAGACTATTTCGTGATGTCGTATCACATCAACACGACCAGCTACGAAATTAAAAATTAACTCATAGAAACCGAACATGTCGAAAGAAAAACGTATATCGGGGAAATTCAGAAAATGGTGTCACATTCTGCATAGGGATCTTTCGTTCTTTTTTGCAGGGGTCATTCTCATTTATGCTTTCTCTGGCATCATGCTGAACCACAAACGCGACTTTAACTCCGATTACAGTATCACACAGAAAGAATACCGAATCGCAGGGAATTTTCCGAAAGCGAAAGCAGACTTTTCCAAAGCGTACGTACTCGATTTGCTCGATGACTTGGGCGAGCGTAACAACTATACCCAACATTATTTCCCGAAAGAGAACACCATGAAGGTGTTTATCAAAGGCGGCTCGTCGCTGACGGTGAACACCGAGACGGGGGAGGCTTATTACGAATCGGTGAAAAAACGCCCTATATTGAGCAGTCTCAACCGATTGCACTACAACCCGAACCGGAACTGGACGATCTTCTCGGACATTTTTGCCGTGTCGCTCATCGTCATCACCCTCACAGGGCTTGTCATGCTTAAAGGGCGTAAAGGCTTCTGGGGACGGGGCGGTATAGAATTTGCCGCAGGCATACTCATTCCTCTGGCGTTCATTTTACTGTAAGACCGTTCGATTGCCATACGAAGATTCCGTGAAGGGATACCGCCTTTCACGGAATTTTTGTATGATAAGAATTTCTAATAATCTGAAAAATAGCACTCCGAGAAACAGATTCATGCTGCAAAGCGAGTATCTTTGTAGCCTATTGTGGAACAGATCGTATCTATTTCTGCTTCCTCGCCCACAGGCCGGCCCTTTCCTATGATGAAGTATACAGCCTGTGATGTCGCAAGGTGCGGCAAGAGGGAAAAAATCGGCGATATTCGCTCTCTTGTCAGTATGATGCAGCCACGATTTTCATTTATTTCCAATTTATAAAACCATAAAGATATGAGAATAAAACATGTAATAGGAATAGTCTTCACCTGCATGGTGTTCATCTTTTCGTGCCAAGCCCAAAGCTCCACCGAGAGTCATGCAGGAAAAAACAAGCAAGAACAGAAAATCAAGCCCCGCCACTTGACCAAAGCGGAATTCCTCTCGAAAGTGGCGAACTATGAGAAAACGCCCGACAAGTGGGAGTACTTGGGCTCGAAGCCTTGCATTATCGATTTTTACGCTACATGGTGCGGGCCTTGCCGAAAGTTGGCTCCGATATTGGAGGAGATTGCCGGAGAATATGCCGGGAAAATCGATGTCTATAAAATAGATGTGGATAAAGAACCTGAGCTTGCCGCCGCCTTCGGTGTACAGAGTATCCCTACATTACTATTTTGTCCGATGAAGAATCAGCCGCAAATCGCCGCCGGATTCATGGATAAAGCTACCTTACAGAAGGCTATCAAAGAGGTACTGCTCGTAAAATAACAACACGCCGAAAGTTAGCAATATTCAACTCACCCGGCTCTACGAGACATCACACTCTACGTTTTGTCTTAGTGGAGAGTTCCTCTGCTAAGGATATTTTTTAACCCCACCGTCCAAAGGACACCTCCCCTATATTTTGCACTGCAAAACACAGGGGAGGAGGGTAATACTTTCCTATGTATCGTGTTTATTCTTCTCCCCCTATTGCTGGGCGACACCCCGTAATACCACGGGACACGGCAGGGAGGAGAGTAGAAATCTTTCAATACATCGCTTCACCGTTGTTTTAATCTTCCAGCTCTACGAGCCTTCTCGCCCAATCGCACATACGTGCGCAGAGGAGGAGGAGTGTGTGAATACCCTACAATACCGCAGGGTATAGGTGAGGGGGTTAAAGGGTATTCTCCTTTTTGGGTGGAGAGATAGATTTTACACTTCTCCCCTGTGTTTTGCAACGCAGAATATAGGGGAGAGACCGAAGAAACAATAGTTTCTGAGGAGAGGGGTTGAGGAAGATAGCATATAAGATTTTTGATTGTAGAATTTAACCCCTCGCCCTACGGGCACTCCCCCTATATTCCCTTACGGAAACACCCCGTAATGTCACGGGACACGGCAGGGGGAGAGAATTGAAACGTTACTTTGAGTGATTTCACCCATTCCGGCTCCGCATAACATCTCCCCTATCGAATTTCACTAACCTCATTCGGGACGAATAGAATTCACAAAGTTCGGTAAAAACACACACGAGCGGTTCGGTAGGATAAAAAAGCCGAACATACAACAACCCATATCGCACAAAGAGAGAGTATCAAGTAAGAAATACCGCACCTCATTACATTCCAACAAAAAAGTTTCATTCATAAAGAATTATGAATGAAACTTTTATTATATTTATAGCCAAATACAATTAAAAGGAAACGATAGAATATATCTTATATGAAATATTACATTGAACTTTTTACCTTATTGTTATTTGTCGGATGTATACCAAATAGATGCTATACAATCTATCAAATCGATAACGGTGAAGACTATCTACAAGACGGAATGCGCCGTATTGTAGACAGGCAAGGGCGTATAGGGTATGTAAATGAAAAGGGTGCAATTATCATTAAACCTCAATTTGTTTTTGGTTTTCCTTTTAAAGACGGACGTGCAAAGGTTACAAATAGAGGAGAAAAAAAAGTAGTACCAAATTCAAAAGGAGAATATCACTATTGGGAAAGTGATAAATGGTTCTATATAGACAAGAGGGGAGTATCACTTCCTCAATTTAGCGTTATGGAATGGATCCCGACGCAAGTTGTAGACGATAAAGAAAATAGACAATATCGGATTGGTTTTATAGGATTGGCCAGATGGTTCTATTTACCTTATGACAACTCTAACGATTGGATAATAGTAAAAATAAAGGAGGCCATCGAAAATATTTCGATGATAGAAGTCACACTGTTAAACACAAATACCATTATTGACGTTCAACACAGCTATAAAGAACGGCCAAACAGCCTTCTTATAAATAATCCCTCACTATAAGAAATCACTGTAAATTTTATTCTTTTTTGTCTTATAAAAACTAAGGATAAAGAGAGGTCTTATCTTCGCTTCATACCCCCTTGCCCTGCGGGCACTCCCCCTATCTCATCTGCGATGAGCAGAGGGAGAGTATTAAAATGTCACTTTGAATGGCCTTTCTGTGCTTTCTTTTTGCTTTGTGAGTACTTTCTATTCCTTTACAGAAACATAGGGAGAGAGTGTGTGATGTTTTGATATGCTTCCTCTGCTAAGGATATTTTTTAACCCCTCCGTCCAGAGGACACCTCCCCTATATTTTGCGTTGCAAAACACAGGGGAGGAGGGTAATACTTTCCTATGTATCGTGTTTATTCTTCTCCCCCTATTGCTGGGCGACACCCCGTAATACTACGGGACACGGCAGGGAGGAGGTTCAAAATACCATTCCAATAGTGTCACACCGATCCATCTCTGTTTTAAGAGAAGTGTATGAATATCCGGCAATGCTACATAGATACGAGAAAGAGAAGAAAAGTATTTTCCACCATTCGGAGATATATAGGTAAAAAATAAGCGAACGTATCAAAAACGACATAGCGAACGTTTCTTATTCTTCGTCTCCCCACAAACGGAGGGCAATGCGCGCACAGCCTTCGGCATCGGCAAGTGCATAGTGATGGCGGTCGAAGGGAATACCCAAATAGGCACAAACCGTGGGTAGCCGGTAATTGGCAATGGACGTACGGGGAATAACCCGACGCGCCTGTCGGAGGGTACAGAGAAATGTCCCGTAGGTATAATCGATGCCATACATGCGACAGGCAGCCCGAAGCACCCGTTCGTCGAAAGCCTTGTTATGGGCGACGAAAGGTAGCCCCTCGACCCACGGAACGATTTCGTTCCATACCGCGTCGAACGTGGGAGCCCCGCAGGTATCGGCCGGATAGATGCCGTGTACTTGTTCGGAAAAACGGCGGATATAGTAATCGGGTTCGGGACAAACCAACCGATGCATGCGCTGCGTTATTTCCCCGCCACGCACGACCACAAGCCCCACGGAACAAATACTCGTAGGCTCGTAATTGGCGGTTTCGAAATCTATGGCGACAAAATTTTTCATGCGATTATTCTTCGGGTAAAGATACGGAAAAAACAAGATTATCGCATTATCGAAATTTCTTCCTGCAAATTTTGTCATACATGAGATATGCCCTACCTTTGAAGCAGGAAACGGATTTGCCCTATTCCTACTCCCTAATTTAAGAAAAACGAATATGAAAATAGGTATTATCGTAGCCATGCAAAGCGAATTGGAGTGCGTTCGCTGTTTACTCGAAAATCCTCGGGAAGAGCAGCACGGTTCGTCTTTGTTCATTATCGGCACGAATGGGAAACATGAACTGATTCTGACACAAAGCGGAATAGGGAAAGTATCGTCGGCCATACGGACTTACGAACTGATAGACCGATATGCTCCCGACTGCATACTGAACACCGGTGTCGCCGGAGGTATAGACCGATCGATGCATGTCATGGACATAGTGGTGGGCAGCGAAATCGTTTACCACGATGTTTGGTGCGGAGAAGACTGTGCATGGGGGCAGATAGACGGACTTCCCGCCCGGTTCCACAGCGACCCGGCATTGGTGGAAAAAGCTTTGAAAGTATCGACCGACTTGTCTCTTTATAAAGGATTGGTTTGCAGCGGTGACCGTTTTATCACCGATCCGGCGGAACTTTCGCAAATCAAAGGACTTTTCCCCGAGGGCATGGCCGTAGATATGGAATCGGGGTCTATCGCACAAGTATGTTACTTACGTCACGTTCCTTTCCTGAGCTTCCGTATCATTAGCGATACACCGGGTGTCGACGGCCATATAGACCAGTATAACAATTTCTGGGAAAATGCGCCTCATCGTTCTTTCGAGATTTTAACCCAACTCATCAATGTGTTGTAAAACGAAAAAACAATCGATATGAAAAAGATACCGAGCTTTACCATCGACCATATCCATTTATTACGTGGCATTTACGTTTCCCGTAAAGATTATTTGGGCGACCACGTCGTAACGACTTTCGATATTCGAATGAAAGAACCCAACCGGGAACCGGCCATCGGTTACGGTGCGTTGCACACGATCGAACACTTAGCCGCCACATTTTTGCGTAACCACCCGGTATGGGGCGACAAAATCGTATTCTGGGGCCCGATGGGGTGCTGTACAGGAAATTATTTCCTAATGCAGGGCGACCTCGAATCGAAAGACATTGTAGAACTAATGCGGGAGACATTCCGATTTATCCGCGACTTCGACGGAGAAGTGCCGGGAGCCGCTCCGCGCGACTGCGGGAATTATCTGCTGCACGACCTGCCTATGGCTCGATGGGAGGCAGACAAATATCTGCGCGAGGTTCTCGACGTTATCGAGGAAAAGAACTTGGTTTATCCTACTATAAGAGAAGAATAAAAATTTAAATTTTATTTTTGAATTTATCATAAGTCAATATATCTTTGCATTAATTTTCAATTAGTACGATATTGACTTTTTGAGAAGAGTTTACTTAAAGAAGCGTTTCTAAATATTACTTTGTTCAAGAAAATCGCCAATTTTCAAACCGTACAGAGTAATACAACAGAACGCTCACGCCGTTGGTATATACACTCATATATCAATATAGGCGTGAGACTGTTGTTTATTTGTACGGTGGGTGTTTGGCGATACCTCTTGAACAAATAAAGATATTAACAGTCCTCACGCTTTTTTTGTATAATCCGCTAAATCGGGGACTATTAGCGATAACTTGCAAAGCCTATGAAACATAGATAATATCGCCAAATCTTCTATAAGAGAGAGTCATTCCTTTTTAAATATTCAATAAATCTTATATGATACATGAGAAAGTTATATGTTATACTATTGTTTTTCAGCCTACTGTTCTCCACATCGTGCAATAGCTATAAATATGGAGCAAATGCTGAACCAACACAAAAAAGCAATCTTACTTTCGGAGTCGTAAAATCAAAAATCATCAAAGGAAATACAACACAATCCGAGATTTTAGAAATCTTCGGGGCTCCCAATTTAGTCTCCAAAAATAAATCGAACAACGAAGTGTGGAGCTACAACAAAATGAGTGTAGTGAATAAGCAGGGAGGAACGGATTTCCTATTTGGAGCAAGAGCCTCTCAAAGCAGTAGCACCCAGTCATTCGATTTAATTATTACATTCGACTCTAACGATATAGTTTCGGACTATTCCGTTATCTCAACAAGTTACTAATTTAATTATTTATCCCATGAAAAGATATATTTTATTTTTACCGATTCTATTCATCTTAACCTCCTGTGGCGTATCTCAAAAGGTTCTATCCCCAACAGAGATAAAAATGATGACAACTAAACAATTCGAAGCAAACTATGATCTCGTATTTAGTTCAGCAATCTCGCTTCTCCAATCAGAAGGCTTTCTTATCAATAACACAGATAAAACCACTGGGCTAATTACAGCTAACAAACAAATAGACAACAAAAACGCAGACTTACAAATGTTCCTTATAGGAACAGCAACAGAAGCCTCAACCTCACAAGCCTCATTTTTTATACAAGCTCTAAACGATGAATTAACAGAGGTAAAATTCACTCTTTATGAAGGAAGCGTTTCTTCTTCGTACAATCAATATAGTGGCAAAAGCACAACCAACAAAAACAGCATGGTAGAAGATGCCACTATCTACGCCAATTGGTTCAATAATCTACGTAGCGAGATTGAAAGAAGAAAAGCCCTTATCCAATAATAAAAGTCATCAATAGGCATAAAAAAATAATAGGAGTCCATTCTTCTATTTCGTTGAAAAAGAAAATCCCTAGTGCAGATGTAATTCTCACTAGGGATTTTGGTTCAGTGGGATAAACCTAAATTCTAACGTTGAATCTTTGCCGATAACTACATTGAGGTCTCTTGGAAGAGAGGAGTGAAAAAGATACCATAGTAATTTTTGTTTGTAGAATTTAACCCCCTCGCCCTTCGGGCACTCCCCCTATCTCATCTACGATGAGCAGAGGGAGAGGATTAAAAGCGTCGCTTGTTACAATCCGACGAGTTTTCTATCAAAACATTCCAACCTTCTCCCCTGCCGTGTCCCGTGGTATTACGGGGTGTTACGTTAGTAATATAGAGGGAGAGACCGAAGAAACAGTGGTTTCGAGAAGAGGGGTTGAAAGGATTTCATAAGATTTTGGCTGTAAAGATTAACCCCTCCGTCCTGCGGACACCTCCCCTATATTTTGCTATGCAAAACACAGAGGAGGAGGTTAATACTTTCCTGTGTATTGTGTTTGTTCTTCTCCCCTGCCGAGTCCCGTAGTATTGCGGGAAGTTGCGTTAGCAATATAAGGAAGAGACCGAAGATATAGTTGTTTCGAGGAGAGGGGTTGGGGGTATGACAATCCTATCTGATTTCCTATCGGGCTGGTATTTTTATAAAAATTAGTCTCTTTTTCCTTATTATTCCACACAAATTGAGTATTGGACGACCATAAAATCCCTATAACTAGGTATTTCGAAAGCTCGCCGAAAGTCGTTACTTTACATCGTGAAAAATTAAAGAATAAAACGATGAAAAAAATTGGAATATTTTATGGTTCTTCCACAGGTACTACCGAGAGTATAGCCCATACAATCGCACAAAAGTTGGGTGTCGCCTCGAACGACGTACACGATGCTTCCAAACTGACCGGAGAAATGGTAAAGGAATACGACGTATTGGTATTGGGTACATCGACTTGGGGCTGCGGAGAGTTGCAAGACGATTGGTACGACGCTGTGAAGGTGTTGAAAAAGGCTGGCCTGAGTTCGAAAGAGGTCGCACTCTTCGGGTGCGGGGACTCGGAGTCGTACTGCGATACGTTCTGTGACGGGATAGGCGTACTGTATGAGGAGCTGAAAGGGACGGGCTGTAAGTTTATCGGTAATCACGTACCGACGGGCGATTACAACTTTTCCTCTTCTACGGCAGTTGTAGACGGTGAATTCGCGGGGCTTCCCCTCGACGAAATGAATGAATCGGACAAGACCGAAGGTCGCATCGATAACTGGGTAAAAAGTTTGAAAGATTAACCTTTTACAACCGGCATCCCATGATTACGTGCAATACCTATCCGGCTGAATTGAAAGTGTTTCTGAACCACGTGTATGAATACAAGAAGGGTGTTCGCAACATGGTTCTTTATACGACGAACAAAAAATACGAAGAATTTGCCGTCAGTCGATTGAACAGCCAAAACATAGATTATTGCATTCAACCGATCGGCTGTAACAAAATCAATCTGTTTTTCGGCCGCAGGGAGTGTATCGAAGTGATTCAATCCATGACTTCCCGACCTTTGAACGAACTGACACCAGAGGAGGATTTCATATTGGGAGCCATGCTGGGTTACGATATTTGCGGACAATGTCTCCGCTATTGCAAGCGCAAAGCCAAATGAAATAATTATAAAATCCCCCAAAAGCCAGATCTAATTCGCGGGGAAAGAAAAATCCAAAACATTGGAGTTTGTTTTTAGTTAGTAAAGAAACACCGCCCCGTGAGGAGCGGTGTTCTCTGTTTTTATCGAATAGGTATCTGTATCTTCCTAAAAAGGGATTCAGGTCTCAGGAGGACATCAGAGGAAATTTTCTTTTTATACACCTCCAACCCCTCTCCGAAGAAACTACCGTATCTTCGGTGTCTCCCCTATATTACTAACGTAACTCCCCGTAACGCTACGAGACACAGCCGGAGAGAGGTTGATATCCGCTTCTGTTTCCTTTTCTGCCAGTATTTTTTCAACCCCCTCGCCCTACGGGCACTCCCCCTATCTCATCTACGATGAGCAGAGGGAGAGGAGACCTGAATCTGTCATCTCCACGGTCGGTATTTTCTAACCCCTCCGTCCTGCGGACACCTCCCCTATATTTTGCCATGCAAAACACAGAGGAGGAGGTTAATACTTTCCTGTGTATTGTGTTTGTTCTTCTCCCCTGCCGTGTCCCGCAGCATTGCGGGGTGTCACACAGCGGTATAGGGGGAGTGCCCGAAGGGCGAAGGGAGCCCCGACAACAGTAACAGAACTGTAAACAAACTCTCCGGAAAGACTGGAATGTGGTTATCGACAAGAAATTCATCGCTAACCCTTTTGTTTTTCTACTGAACCGGATTCGGCGGGTCTTACTTCAAACGGGCGAGGACTTCTTTCATACGGCGCATGGCTTCGGTGATATTCTCCTCGGAAGTGGCATAAGACAGACGAAGATAATCGGGAGCCCCGAAAGCATCGCCCGCCACCGTTGCGACATGACCTACTTCGAGGATATACATCGCCAAATCGGAAGAGGTGTTTATCTTGCGTTCGCCGTCGGACTTCCCTAAATAGTGGCTGATCTCGGGGAAGAGATAGAATGCTCCCTGCGGATCGTTTACTTTTAATCCGGGTATTTCTTTTGCCAAACGTACGACCAAATCGCGGCGGTGTTGAAATGCTTGTCTCATGGTTTCTACACAACCTTGCTCTCCGGCAAAAGCGGCAGCCGCGGCTTTCTGTGCGATAGATGATGCTCCCGATGTGTATTGTCCTTGCAATTTGTTGCAGGCTTTGGCAATCCACAACGGAGCAGCGATGAACCCGATACGCCAACCGGTCATCGCATAGCCTTTGGAAACCCCGTTGATAATGACTATCCGCTCTCGAATAGAGGGGAATTGCGCAAGACTTTGATGGGCCCCCACATAATTGATGTGTTCGTATATTTCATCGGAAATGACGAATACCTGCGGGTGGCGTTCCAAAACGGAGGCCAGCGCTTCCAACTCTTCGCGGGAATAGACGCTGCCGGTAGGGTTGGAGGGAGAACAGAGAATGAGCAGCTTGGTCTTGGGCGTGATAGCGGCTTCGAGTTGGGCAGGTGTCATCTTAAAATCCTGTTCGATGCCCGTCTCGATAATCACATTCTTACCTTCGGCGAGTTTGACCATCTCTACATAACTTACCCAATACGGGGCGGGGAGGATTACTTCGTCTCCCGGATTGACAAGGGCAAGAATTGTGTTACAAATGGATTGTTTGGCTCCATTCGAAACGACAATCTGTTCAGGAGTAAAATCGAGTCCGTTTTCGTTTTTGAGCTTCGCACAAATGGCTTGCCGCAAATCCATATATCCCGGAACCGGCGAATAGTGCGAAAAATTATCGTCTATCGCTTTTTTCGCGGCATCTTTAATATGCTGGGGTGTATTAAAATCGGGTTCTCCCACACTCAGATTAATCACATCTACTCCTTGGGCTTTCAGTTCACTACTTTTTTGTGACATCGCAAGCGTTTGCGAAGGAGCAAGAGCTGCCAAACGATCGGATACTTGATTCATGAGAATTATTTTTTATATTGTTACACTATGCAAAGATAACGCAAAGATGGACAGTGACCAATTTATCCGGCCATACCGAATGCTGTCTATTTTGCTTCTTGCGCAAAGATACGTAAAGGAAACCAATTCGACAATAATTAACGACATTCTATCGCAAATTTCTTTTCCAGAATAATTTTTCGGAGCAAATAGCCAGAGCACCCACAGGGCGAAGGGGTTAGATTTTACAATAAAAAATCCTATACGCTGTCTTTTTTTTAACCCCTCTCTTCGGCGCTTTCGCTCCTCTGTGTCTCCCCTATATTTTGCGTCGCAAAACACAGGGGAGAAGGTTAAATACAATCCATCTCATTCGCTAAAACAATGCGACAGAAAGTCATTAAAATCTTTCCCATGCTATGCCCCGCAGCATTACGGGGTCTTTCTGCGTAATATAGGGAAGACGAACAAACACGATACACCGAAAGGTATTACCCTCTTCCTCTGCTCATCATAGATAAGATAGGGGGAGCACCCGATAACAGTAACAGAACTGTAAATCAAACTCTCCGAAAAGACTGGAATATAGTTATCGACAAAGGTTTCATCGCTAAAATTCAGGTCTACCCCACGGATTTTCTACTAAACCAAAATCGGATTTATTCAACCGAATCATAAAAAACTCCCTCTATTCGAAAATTATGAAAGCCGAACAGAGGGAGCCTAAAAAATACATTAATTCAGTAGCATATCTCTTGGTTATTATTCTAAATAACTTAAAACAAAGAGTTTACTTTACAATAATTTCTAATAACAAAGTAGTAGTATAAGTAGTAAAAATCCGTTATGTTCCAGAAGTCACTAACGTTGCGATTGTCTTTACGACCTCGCCCTCATAACTCATCGGAGACATAACCGGCTCGTAGTCAAACGGTATAAATTCAGAAACTTGTGCTGTCGCAAAATTATGATCCGCATCGATGAATAAAGTCAATTTTGCCCCAGCCTTGTGGCCTACCGCCCGCTGTAACGTATCGATAGATTGAAAATTACCCGACTCTACCATTTGTTTTAACCGTGAAACTTCGGCGCTTTCGAAAAGTAGTTCATATTTTTTCAACACTTTTCCAGTAGCCCGACAAACAGCTATCTTATTCCCCACTGCAACTCTTATCAATCCATATATAAGGAGTCCCGCACCCAACACAATCAAAAAAAGTTTGAGGGAGGACTGTGTATCGGAAACAGCAGATGAACCTACAAAAGCGAGTATAGCAATTACCAGTACAACAATACCATTTACAGAAATTTTCTTTTTCATTTCAATATAAGGATTTTCCATAAATTTAGAAGAAGCAGTTTCCTTTTCTATATTTTCCATTTGATGATAAAACTAATTGAATCGTAATAAAATAATTAATAATTAAAATTCCACGAAACTATTTTGATTGCTTAAATCGACAAATCTCAAAATAGGTCCTAAGTGCCGAGCCCCAGATAGTATATGGAATCAAACCGAAAAGACGATATCTCTGCCGGATTTCAAGCCTCTGAATCTGCGAGCTATCTCTTTTCTATCGCATTACAGCAAGGCAGGAATACAAATATAGCAACTCCATACAGCCAGAGAATCGTATCATTAGGATACCAGACTATTCCTATTATATGTATATGCAGGCTCTTTCTCGCCACACTCATACATGCGACAAGAAAACCGGGTGAGGCACTCGACTCCCCGTGAACAACAGCTACCCACCGTTATTCCGCTAAATCAACATTTTACAAAGGGAATATAGATAATGTCCGTCATAGCACAACTGTGCCTTATATTTATCATAACAATCCTCGACGACCTTCTCCCAAAGGTCTACTAACTGACAATATAATTGCTGCTCATATAAAAATGCGATATTTTCTCCTACTTTCCCTGTTATCGGAGAAGACGGAAAGCGTGAAACATTCACGCATAGCCCTCTTTCCACCGGAATAATCGCCGTAAAACTCTGCATAGGCAGGGACTGTGCCCGAACATCGATAAGGCTATAAGGATAAGAGGGGTCTTGCGGTTTCACAAGCTCATTGTCGGCTCCTGCCGACAAAAAGATGGCAGAAGTAAGCCCGAATATAACGGCAAACAAGAAGGCTACTATTTTTCTCATGAAACCTTTCATGTGACAAACGTATAAAAAATCTTCGAGATTCACAAGAATCGGTTCTATGATATATATTTACATTAACGCACGTGTAATCAAATGACATGACTAAACGGGCGATCGGTATGGTCGAAAAGGAAGAAAACGGAGTTTAATACGGCTCTTTCTATTGACTTTGAGACTGCTCCCCAAATCCTAACCGAAAGGTTATCTTTTCAAAATTGAATTTCACCCCATTGCAAGGATATCCTTTTCTCGCCTCTCCAATGAATATTTTCTCCCATAATCATGCGATATATCCTCGCAAGCGGACTTCTCGACAGAGAGCAACACCGTGCAGCATCATATTTTCAAGATATGCGAGCCTGTCGAAGTGGTTATACGCACAATGCGCATAGCTCCTTCGGGGATATGAACAGGCTCCACGGGCCGATTTTTCCTCTTTAAAAAAGTACCGTCGACAGCAAACACCTCTACACAAACGACTCCTTCACCGATAATAGCGATACTGCGTGTGAAGGGATTGTAAATATAGGGCACGGTGTTTTTGCTTTTCGGTAGCTCTACCCCTGCCAACAGCGACTCCATACCGGTTTTGGCATCGATGTGAGATCCGGGGGAGCCGATGAGCTTTCGCACGAGATCGAAGTCGAGCCGAGGATTGGCTTGCAACCACAATGCCATAATGCCGGTGACTACCGGCGTCGCCATCGATGTCCCGCACATTGCCCCCCAATAATTGGTACGCCCGGGAATCAGGGCATCGACCTCGGTATAAGCCAAGTCTTCGCGATTTACATTGTAAGATGCCGCATAATTATTGATCGCCGAAATTATGTGTGCACCCGGTGCAAGCACATCGGGTTTATCGCGTCCATCAAATGTGGGTCCCATACCGGAAAGGGGATACCTCTCACCCACAGTCCAATCGGAACTTCGTTCCGTACCTTGTAAATTGGTAAACTTGTCTCGCGACACATAAGCACCCACCGATATGGGAATTTGCCCACAAGCGGTCGCCGCCATCGTGCTCGCGTTGGAGCCATTATCAAGTTCCCCGTAATCGCAACATGCAATGTATTTTCCGGCAGCGCCCGTCACTGAGAGGTTCCATTTCTGCCCGTCTTTCAACGGGGCATAGAGGTTGATGCTCACACCGCGCTGCAAACCATCGGCATCTTTCATAGGGGAAAGCGTGACGAGCGAATAGTCTTTTTCACCGGTTATATTCTCGTGACTTACCGATTCGGAAACATCGGAGCTAATCGAAGTTTCAAAAGCGACTCCATCGCTACCTACCAACGAGAGGGTCACTTGAAATGCAGATGTGGTCGAACACCCGATAAAGATATTTTCACGCATGTGCGATGGCGGAGTAAACGATGTGTTAATCACCTCACCCTGCCCCGTGGCCTCGGTCACAATCGTGGAGTTGCGATGCCCCTCGTTACCGGCCGCAATCGCCATAAGGCATTTTTTGCCGCTTTTGTCGAGCAGCTCGTCAATCATCGACGCGATAGGATCAGTCCCATCTTTGAAGCCTATGACCGTACCCATACTAAGATTTATAGCTATCGGTTTCTTCTCTTTCTCGGCATAATCGAGCAGATAGGCAAGGGCATCTATAATTCCGGATTCGCTCTTGTCGGTCGCCACTACCACAATGTCGGACTCCGGCGCCATACCTTTATACACATCGGCCGAGGAGGCTGCAATCGCAGCCACATGAGTGCCATGAGTGTCTCTCGAAACATCATGAGCCGCAGAGCGAATCAGTTCCGGGGTATCGAATACCACACCGTATCCCATAGAAGGAGTGTTTCCGTTCCTACCGCTCTGATCCCATACATGAACAATGCGACTATTGCCCTCGGCATCGCGAAATGCAGGGTGCATGAAATCAAAACCCGTATCAATCACCCCTATCAGCACGCCCTTTCCCGTGAAACTGCGAGGGAAATCGGGAAGACCTCCGTGAAGAGCATCCACTTGCGAATACTCACGCGCGAGGTCGGTCATAGCTCTCACCGTATTTCCGACATCAACATTCTCGACGTCAGCATCTTCCGCAAAAGCCACCAACGATCTCATCGGGATTACCGCTGTGGCTAGGTTACCCGTCACCACATTGAACGCCACTCCATAATCCGCAGCAAGCCTATCGAGGTCGGCCTCGTCGCAAAGTCTCACTATGGCATGTATATTCTCATCGGCAGACCGCAAGGCCGATGCTCTCTGATGAACACGGGTAATCGTGGAAGCGGTGAGTTTCGAAGGATAATATACCGATTGAAACGGCTGCGCCGAAGCCATAAAGGCCAACGCAGCCGCAACCATACATGTAATTTTTTTTCGCATTATCATAAGTCGATGATATTATAATGCAAAGAAAACGAGGGGAACCGACAGCATGCGATTCCCCTTCACTTTCTCGTTACTTTTTAGAACAAAAATTTATGGGTCGTGCGATTGCCATCGTCTGTAACAAGCGAGGCTATACATACTCCTTTATCGTGCACCGTAATGCAATCGCCATCGGTGACAACAGCCGTCACGATCATTTTACCGGTAATATCGTAAACACTAAGGCGAGCTTTTTCACCTGTTGCCGATACAATCACCAAACGGTCGCCCTCTTTAACAATCTCAATTCCGGCTGTCGCACCGACAGACTCGATACTGCCCGTTCCATCGATTTCCCACAGAAGAGCCGGGAAGCCGTCGACCCCTACACCCCACGCATTAGCAGACAGATTGGCATTAAGTTTAGCAATCATATCGGCAGCTTTCATTTCTTCCTCCGTAACAGCGGTCACACCGGCCTGCTCGCTCAAAGGCTTACAGCCGGTGAGCGCTTCGACATAGTAACAATCGGAAGCCGAAGATTTTTCCAATTCTGCACAAATGGGGCTTTTACCGGGCATCCAAATAGATCCTACTTCGGCTTCGACAGGTCCGATAGCATAGCAATTATTGACAGTGGATTCCACAGCCCAACCTAAAATACCACCCACCCAAGAAGCCAATGGGCACGAGATTACAGCCGAAGAATAACAGTTTTGAATTTTCGACAAGTTGGCATATCCGACAATACCTCCGGCAAACGAATGCCCTACCAAGCGACCAGCATTGACACAGCCTGTAATTGTCATAGACTCTTCGACCGATCCGACAATGCCTCCGACATTCATACCACCGCCGTTCACAGTGCCGAGAATGCGACAGTTCTCCACATTTCCGCCAGCACTGTAACCAACAAAACCGCCGACATTGTCGAATTCACTACCTTCAACGGTAACACCCTGCCCGAGAGTGAGATTACAGATGCGGGTTTCGGGATAAGAGACTGCAAAAAGCCCCAATCCACCGAGAGTAGCTTCGGCATTATTACTTACGATCGTGAGATTGTCGATGGTATGGAAATCGCCATCGAAAGTTCCACGGAACACTTTCGACTCTCTGACCAACTCAGGATTCTCTTGTGTCGTATAGTCATTATAGTGACCAATCGAAGGCATTTGCTTGCCACCCATGTCTAAATCGGCGGTCATGCGGAAGTATTTTCCCTGATAGGTCTCACCGGCTGTCACCGTTTGCTGCAAATGCGACAGTTGTGCCTCGTTCTCTATCAAGAACGGATTTTGTTCCGAACCATCGCCCTGTGTCCAAGCAGTTGCATCACCGTTCCATGCGGCATAACTTGAAAAAGAGATGCCCATGACCATTACAAACGATAGCTTTTTGTAGAAATTTTTCATCATAATTTAAATTTAGTTTATGTATAATATTTGTAAAAATATAGTTCAACAAACTATTCGATTCTCAACCAGCGTTTTAGACAACATTAATTTGAATATCAATATTTTATGTTCGAATTTCTAACAACTTTATCGGCCTATATCAAATTATGGAATAACGCCTGACCGATCTTATTTTTATAAGCAAAGGCAAGTTATATAAAATAATATTAATATACAAGAAAGAAAACGAAAGTTTTATCATTATAATAATATATAAATATTGCTATTATTTTTCAAAAGCCAATCTTAATAAAGATTTTGAATAAAAATCAAAAAAAGTTTTCTGTGGAATTTATTTTATCAACGACAAGCCATACGAGTTCCATATCCACCCACGCACAATTTCTACTTGCCCTGTATTACAAAACGACAAGACTCTCCACAACAGAATATTATGGATAAAACGGCTTTACCGGAAGGGACATACAAAAAGGTAATCGATTAATCTCGAAAAGAGTGATGCCGAAGAGGTTACAAAAAAAGGGAGTCTCTTCGGCATATCTTTTCCGGAACGTTTCAGAATTTCTGCATATCGACCAAGCGTTTATAATAACGGTCGAGTTTTATCAATTCGTCATGACGACCCCGTTCCACAATTTCGCCTTCGTGCATGACGCAAATTAAATCGGCATCTTTTATCGTGGAAAGACGGTGAGCTATTACCAGCGTAGTGCGATTACGCATAAGATTCTCCAAAGCCTCCTGTACCAGCCGTTCCGACTCGGTATCGAGAGCCGAGGTCGCTTCGTCGAGAATAAGTATAGGAGGGTTTTTCAAGATAGCACGGGCTATGCTCACACGTTGTCGCTGCCCGCCCGAAAGACGGCTTCCCCGGTCGCCAATGCAGGTATCGTATCCTTGTTCGGTCGCCATGATGAAATCGTGCGCATTGGCGATTTTTGCCGCTTCGATGACTTGCTCCATCGTTGCGTTTTCCACCCCGAAGGTTATATTGTTGTAGAAAGAATCGTTAAAGAGAATGGCTTCTTGATTGACATTTCCCATCAATCCCCGCAAATCGTGCACTCTGAAATCTTTGATATTGATTCCGTCAATATAAATTCCCCCTTCATTCACATCGTAAAAGCGTGGTAAAAGGTCGGCCATCGTAGATTTTCCGGAACCGGACTGCCCTACGAGAGCGACCGTCTGTCCCTTTTTAATGGAAAGGTCGACGTGCTTCACGACATTTTCGGTACTATACCGGAAAGAGACTCCCCGATATTCTATCCCCTCTTTCATTTCCTTCAATTCTACCGGATTCTTCGGGTCTTGTATGGGATTCACCGCCGACAGAATGAGATCGACCCTCACCATAGAGGCTAACCCTTTCTGTATGGAGTAAGCAGCTTTGGACAAATCTTTCGCCGGATTGATAATGCTGTAAAAAATAACCAGATAGTAAATGAACGAAGCGGCATCGATACTGCTCGTTCCCGACAAGATGAGCGAGCCTCCATACCAAAGGACGATACAAATGGTACACGTGCCTAAAAATTCGCTCATGGGATGCGCCAACGACTGCCGGCGGTTGATTCGATTGGATATACGATAAAAACGATTGTTATCGTCGTGAAACCATTTTATCATTTTATCCTCGGCATTGAAGGCCTTGACAATGCGCAACCCGCCCAAAGTCTCCTCTATGATAGACATCAACAATCCCCATTGATTCTGCCCTTCGAGAGAACGACGTTTCAGTTTCTTACCGACTTGTCCCATAATGTATCCTGCCGTAGGAAGCAGAATCAAGACAAAAAGAGTAAGTTGCCAACTAATGGCGAACATGGTCGCCAAACAGACAATAATCATAATGGGATTCTTGAACATCATATCGAGCGATGCCATTATCGAATTTTCTATCTCCCCTACATCTCCCGACATACGGGCCATGACATCGCCTTTCTTCTCACTGGTGAAAAAACCGATAGGCAAACTTACTACTTTTTCATACACATAATTGCGAATATCGCGCACGATTCCCGACCGAAGCGGTATCATGAAATAGGAGCTCAAATAGGTAGCGGCCGTCTTGAAAAAGGTCATCACCATTAAAAAAACGCCCAATATCAACAGGGCGAAACCGGCTCCTTTTTCATCGATTATCGTTGTAATGTAATAATAGAAATTATTTATCACCACATCTTTAATGGAACCCGACCCCCATTCCATAAAAGTATAAGAAGCCTGTTTGAGCTTGAACAATATTTCCAATATAGGAATGATAAGGGCAAACGAGAAAAGCGTCAAGACCGACGCCAAAATATTGAAAAAGATATTGAGGGCAAGGTAATATTTATAGGGGGGCACAAATCGCCGGAGTATGGAAAAAAAATCTTTCATGCTTCACATATTGAGCCCGGACAGAACCGAGCAGTTTACGGCTGCAAAGATAACACAAATACAAAGATAGCAGAAACAGGAGCTTAAAAAGTTTCCAACCAATCCGACAAAGAGCATTTTCCCGGGGAATAGCTATCGATTGTACTCGTTCTTTATATTTCTTTCGGAGCCCCCAAAAAGGTTAGTACCCGTCTCTGTTTCTTCTGCGGGTATTTCTTTAACCCTCTCGCCCTACGGGCACTCCCCTATCTCATCTGCGATGAGCAGAGGGAGAGGAGTCCTGACTTCTGCCACCTCCACTGCCAGTATTTTCCAACCCCTCCGTCACTGCGTGACACCTCCCCTATATTTTGCATGGCAAAACACCCCGTAAGGCTACGGGACACGGCAGGGAGGAGGTTTTAAATACCACACCAATGATGTCATTCCAATCCCTCGCTATTCTAAGGAAGGAGTATGAAATATCCAGCAATGCCACAATACAACAAGGAGAAAAGATTAAAATGGTAATTCCCATTTCGACACAAGGATAAATTTTACACCTCTTCCCTGTTTCTTTAACCTCACCGGCTCTACAAGTCACCTCTCCTATCACATCTGCGATGAGCAGAGGGAGAGGAGTCCTGACTTCTGTCACCTCCACTGTCGGTATTTTCTAACCCCTCGCCCTGCGTGACACCTCCCCTATATTTTACATAGCAAAACACAGGGGAGGAGGAAGGGGACACATTTCTTATTTCTACAATCTGACGATTTTTTATACAACGAGATAAAGCACTACAACCTTCTCCCCTGTGTTACGTTAGTAATATAGGGGAGACACCGAAGAAACGACAGTTCCGAGGAGAGAGGTTGAAAAGATAAGATTAGAATTTTTTTGTTTCTAAAATTTAATCCCCTCGCCCTACGGGCACTCCCCCTATCACATCTACGATGAGCAGGGGGAGAGGAGTCCTGACTCTGTCACCTCCACTGTCGGTATTTTCCAACCCCTCCGTCACTGCGTGACACCTCCCCTATATTTTGCACAGCAAAACACAGGGGAGGAGGATAATGTAATTCTTGTTTTCTCATTTCAGAAAGATGAAATATATCGTTCTTCTTTATAAGGCAATAAATCAATGCCACGGCCTTCGCCTCTATGAAAGCACTTGTTTCCGATTCTTTCGAAATAAAATCTTGCACAGGCAAAATTATTATAATATTTTTGCACGGATTGCGAAAATAGGCTTATCGTCACATCAAAAGACGGCCAAGCCGTCATTTTCGTTTATCTTATTTTTACCGATAGCGAATTATGGGCGAAGCCGTGCACACTTTATCGATTATCATTCCCGCATATAACGAGGAAAAGACTATTGCAAAACTGCTGCAACGGGTACTCGATGCCGATCTAGGGACCGGCATCGAAAGGGAGTTGATCGTGGTGAACGACTGCTCGACCGATTCGACAGAACAAATCGTCGAAGATTTTATCGCCCGCCATGCCGACGCTCCTATCGTTTACTTGAAGCACGAAAGGAATTATGGGAAAGGCATGGCCGTCCGCACGGGCATACGAGCCGTAACGGGCGATTATATCGTCATGCAGGATGCCGACCTCGAACTCGATCCGAACGATTTCAAGAAAATGCTTCCTTTTCTTTTATCGGGCGAATACCATGTGGTATATGGCTCCCGATTTTTAGCAGAGGAAAATTCACATACTTATTTCAGTTATCAACTGGGCGGGAAATTTTTATCGGTAATGACCAACATTCTTTATCGTCAGCACATCACCGACGAGCCCACTTGTTACAAAATGTTCACCGCCGATTTGCTGAAATCGATTCCTCTCGACTGCGAGGGATTCGAATTTTGTCCCGAAGTGACGGCAAAAGTTTCGAGACTGGGCTACAAAATCAAAGAAGTGCCCATTCGTTATTATCCCCGCTCTATCGAAGAGGGGAAAAAACTGCGTCTGAGCGACGGTTTGAAAGCGATAGGCACGCTGTTGAAATATCGTTTCTGGAAAATACCCGAATCATGAAAAATAGCACCACAAGCAAAAAAAACACACCTTCCACCAAGAAGGGTACTGCAACGCCTCAAAAAGAGGGAATCTCTTTTTCGTGGGTCGCAAAGAACATTTTTGCCGTTGTCATCGTCCTGTTTCTGCTAAACAAATTCGTCCTCGACGTACAACCGGGTTACAACTGGGCATACAACATGCTTCAAAAAAACTTGGAGACCATACGTCATTACTCCCGTACGACGACAGACAACCGCTTTGAAATGAAGCTGGGACTTTCTCATGTGTATCTGCGGTACGTGAAAGAGAACACTCCCGAAAACGCCGTTATCTTGTTACCGGGAAAAGAGGCTTTTTACCCCGAAGGAGAAGAACGTATATTCTCGGGCGAACCTTATAACAAACTATGGGCTATCCGGTTCTTATATCCGCGCCGAGTCATTATCCCATCGGAATTGGGTAAAACTCCTTGGAGCGAGAAAATCACACATGTAGCTATCGTCAACGGTCGCGGATACGAATACCTCGACTATGAGGTAGAACAAAAAGCGCCTCATGCCGTATTGCCCATGCACCTAAAACCGTAACCATCATGTTAGTAGTATCAGGAATCATATTGACTTGCTTGTCGGGTCTTTTATTAACAGGAATCATCGGGACACGTTTTTCGTGGACCGAACGCATAGGATTGTCTTTCCCTCTGGGTATGACGCTGCAAACCGTCGTGATGGCTTTGCTCGACTTAATGCATATTCCCCTGACCAGTTTTTCGGTTTTATCGGCGGGAGCCGTAACATTCGCCCTATTGATGTTTATCGTAGCCCGTTACCGAGGATTCGAAAGTTTCCGTATCACCTCGGCTATGCTCGATGACTGGAAACAAGCCAACTTGGTATGGGTATTGCTCATCATACTCATCGGTTATTGCGAATACATGAATTTCTCGAAATGCATGTTTTTCCCTCCCAGCGACCGGGACAGCCTCGCGGCATTCGACACCTTAGGTTTCGTGGCGGCACAAGACCACACGTATATGCGCATGAGCTTGTTCGATGCCGATTACAATCCCTCGATACACCGCGCCGGAGGTAGCATAGCATACGCTCCTTTCGTACAAATGAGCTATGCATACGTCTATATATTAGGAGCCGAAACATCGAAGTCGATACCGGCGTTGATGTATTTGTTCTTTGTCATTGCTTTCTACGGAATTTTGAGACGAAATACCGGGAAAACCGTCGCCGCACTGTCTACTCTGTTTATGATGATGGCTCCCGAAATGCTTGCATTCTCGTCGTTATCGACCACCAACGTCATGCAAGCCATTTTCGCAGGACTGGGTATCGCTTATACCGCCAGTTGGCTACGCAGCCGTAACGACGACGAATTGTATGCTGGCGCGTTATTGTTGGGCGCCAATATGTGGTGTCGAAACGAGGGTATCGTATTCATCGGCGCAGCTTGTGTGATATTGCTGATCGATTGCATACGCCGCAAGAGTTATCGAAAAGGATTGTACTTTACCGGATTGTCCCTACTCCCGGCCATTATCTGGTTTATTTACATGAAAATCGGTGGCTTATATACCGAAGGTATGGCTATTACCCACTTGTTCTGGGACGGGGAGAAAGCCGGATTGATCGTAAACGGCTTTTGGTCCCTGTTTACCAATCCCATATATTATGGCTGGACATTCTCGGTATTCGCCATTTTTATTCTCGGGAACATCTGGTTCATGATTAAAAGGAAAGACAACCTCGCTTTATTGGGAATGATTGTACTGAGCATCGTATTCTACGGACTCGTCGTTTACCACGTGGACTACGTATGGGATTCCATACAAAACGTATTGGCCTATTCGGCAAAACGATTCTTTTTCTGCTTCGTACCGATGTGCTGGTATTTCGCTGCCACCACACAAATAGCCCGAAAAGGTTCGGAATACATAGAGCGATTTCTATCGCTAAAATAAGACACGGATTTAAGAAGCTGTTTTAAATTTATTGAGAATAATATTATCATTGCAAGCAGGTATGTTCCGGCCATATTGAGCCCCTGTCTCGCATCTTGAAGCCCTTGATTTTTGTCAATAGCCCGCTATTGACTGCATATCTCGGACTCAAATCTGCTTCAAACATAGGTCTCAATCTGTCTCGGAATAAATTTAAAACATCTTCTAAATATTAGCCTAAAAAATGTAAAAAAGCGAGTGGGCATTTAAACTTTGGCGGGGTGTCAAGGTCTTATAAACGTTGTGATCAATAGATTGATTTTTTTAAGATGAATAAGAGAGGTTTTATTGCCCTATTTCTGTGTATTTTTTTATCGACCATCGCGCAGAGCGTAGCGGCACAATTTACAATTTCGGGTATCGTTAAAGACAAAAACGACAATCTGCCATTACCACAGGTGAGTATCCGGTTGTTATCGGCAAAAGACAGCACATTCGTTACGGGGATTTCCAGCAAAGACAACGGAACATTTTCTCTGAAAGTCCCGAAAGCGGGGAGTTATATTGCCGCATTTTCATTCTTGGGATATAGAACCGCATACGAACCCGTGCAGCTATCGAAAGGGCAGCCTCGAAGAAATTTGGGAGATATTCTATTGGGTAGCAACGATGTATTGTTGCAGGAAGCCGTAGTTGTGGGTAAAGCTCCCGAAGTGGTAGTTAAAGAAGACACGGTGGAGTTTAATGCCGACTCTTATAAAACACAGCCCAATTCTGTCGTCGAGGATTTGTTGAAAAAACTGCCGGGCGTCGAGGTGGATAGCGAGGGAAAAATAACCCATGCGGGAAAGGAGATTACCAAAATATTGGTGGACGGTAAAGAGTTCTTCTCGGACGACCCCAAAGTGGCTACCAAAAACCTGCCCGTGGACATCATCGAAAAGCTGCAAGTCGTAGACCGAAAATCGGACCTAGCCCGCTTGACCGGAGTCGATGACGGGGAGGAGGAAACCGTTATCAACCTGACTATAAAAGAAGGTATGAAACACGGTTGGTTCGGTAACGTAACAGGCGGATACGGTCTGGACGGACGATATGAGGCCGGGGCTATGCTCAACCATTTCTTCGGTGACAACCAAGTGACTATCCTTGCAGGTTCGAACAACACGAACAATATGGGATTCACCGATATGGGCGGAAGCCGGTTTCGCCGATTCGGGGGCATGAACGGTATCAACACCAGTCACAACGTAGGAGTAAACTTCAATGTCGGTAAGGGAGATGCGTTCCGAGTCGGCGGAGATGTCAGTTACAACAACAGTAATCGAGACGTTTTGCAACGCACCGAACGACAAAACATGTTCGAAGACAGTACCTCGTATTACAGCGGGTATAGCAAAATGAAAGACAACGGGCAAAACATCAGAGGAAATTTCAGACTACACTGGGAAATAGACTCTCTGAATACACTCGAATTCCGTCCGAGATTTTCCGTGGCTCTTTCCAAATCGGACAGCTATGATTCGGCTCTTACTACTGCCGGCGACATAGCCCGCAGTAAAGTAAATTTCAGCGAAAGCGACAACCACAATAAGGGTACAGGGTATGATTTATCGGGCGAGTTGATTTATAATCATAAATTCCGTAACCGTCCGGGACGCTCGTTCAGTATACAAGCGCAATATAGTTATAGCGACACAAAAGAGGACGGGTGGACCAAAGCTCGTTATGAATATTACATGTTCGACAAAGACAGTACCAGTACGCTCGACCAAATGGACGACAATCACACGTGGAGCAATGGCTACGGTGCACGGTTTACTTGGACAGAACCGTTGGGCGACGTGAAGAAAGGACGTTTTCTAACATTTTCCTATCGGTTTCAAGCCAGTTTCAACAATGCCGACAAATATACTTATGACATCTTGAACGATCCTTTCGCCATACCTTACGACACGGTGCGAAACGATGAGTTGAGCAACAGTTTCCGTAACGATTACTATTCACATCGGGCACAAATCGGATTCAAGCAAGTGACGGCCAATTATACCTACGACATCGGGGTGGCAGCCGTCCCTTCGAGTTCTCAATCTATCGACTTGATAAACAGCGAACGCAATATACCCAAGCGCACGGTATTCAACGTAGCACCTTACCTACGCTACCGCTACAAAATGGGAAAACAGAGTTCTCTACGTATCGACTACCGGGGCTACTCGTCCCAACCGTCGATGAACCAGTTGCAACCGGTCGAAGACCGTTCGGACCCCTTGCGTATCGTCGTGGGTAATCCTGAACTGAAACCCTCGTTCCAAAACAGATTCCGTGCCCGCTTCAACGACTACGACGAAAAGACCCAGAGAGCTATCATGGCTATGATCGACGGAGGATTCACTACCAACAGTATCATTTCGGAAACTACCTACGATTCCAAAACCGGAGGACAGCGGACAACCTATCGCAACGTAAACGGAGTATGGAATGCCGCCGGAATGCTGATGTATAGTACCCCTTTTCGAAACAAGCACTGGCAATTAAACAGTTTCAGCAGAATCAGTTACAGTAACAGCGTAGGTTATAATAATGGTACTCGCAACGATGCCGGTTCGTTCAATGCCATAGAAAATTTAGGATTGGCATTCCGATCGGATTATTTCGATGCCGAACTTCGGGGCAACTATCGTTATGCTTTGGCAACCAACAGTATGCAAAGTCGGAACGATCAAAGCACCCATAATTACGGAGGCACATTCAATGTAAACGGCTATCTGCCGTGGTCGATAACATTAGGAACCGATATAACTTACAGCGGATCTGCCGGATATTCTGCCGGATACAATACAGAGAGCTGGTTGTGGAACGCACAGGCTTCTTATCAATTCCTGAAAGGGAAAAATGCTACCATCGCTTTGAAGGTGTACGACATCTTGGGACAAAGGAACAGCATACGACGAACCGTCACGGGTAACTATATCCAAGATGTGGAATATAACACACTCGATACTTATGGATTGATAACCTTCACCTATCGATTCAATACATTCGGCGATAAGAAACCCGATATGGATCGTTTCGACCGAGGGCCTCGCGGATATGGGCCACCGCCGGGACACCCGGGTCGTCCGGGTCGTCCGGGAGGGAGACGTTGGTAAAACGGCTCAGTAGAAAATCGGTGAGGGTAAACCTGAATTTTAGCGATGAAATCTTTGTCGATAACCATGTTCAGGTCTCTTAGGAGAAAGGCTAAAAAAGATAGAAATCTTTGATCGTAGAATTTAACCCCCTCGTCCTGCGGGCACTCCCCCTATTTCATCTACAATGAGCAGAGGGAGAGTGTCGATATCTTGATGCGTTTTCTCTGTTGTGGATATTTATTTAACCCCTCCGTCACTCCGTGCCACCTCCCCTATATTTTGCGTTGCAAAACACCCCGTAATACTACGGGACACGGCAGGGAGGAGGGTATATGTGAAAGTAATTTTTTCATATATACTTCTTACAAAATCAATCACACAACCGATTGCCTAATGCACAGTAACCATAGTCGCTCCGAAACCATATTCCCGGAACGAGGCATCTTGACAAGAGCAGTTCTTGTACTTGTCGCGAATCTCTTTCAAGAGAGCATTGCGTAATACGCCTTCACCCTTGCCGTGAATGAAAACGATTTTACGCCCCTTTGCATGGCGATATTGATCGAGGGTCTCCCTGACTTTCCCCAACTGGTAGTCGAGTATTTCGGAACTGGTAAGCCCCGCTGTCGTATCAAGAAGCGCGGAGGCGTGGAGCTCCACTTCCACAATAGCCGTTTTTTCGGCATGTTTGACAACCGGTTTACGAAGGGGTATATCGGCACTCTTTTTCATCTTCATGGCTCTTTCGAGATCAGAAGCATCGAACACCGCAGGACGTACGGGCATATCGTTCTTCACGATATCGAGCGTCCACGAAGGCTCATCGAAATAGAGACTCTCGCGGAACGTGTGCAGCTTGTAAAATTTGGTGGTATCCAAACGATACTCCACAGCGACAGGACTTTTCAACGAGAAATGTTTATCCTTTTTGAAAGCGATGTATTGAATACAGATACGTTCGAGCGAATTGACATCTTCCTGTCCGAACTCTTCGAGCATAACTTGTATATTCGGCTCTACCATACCGGCATAACGGGTACGCCACCCCTCATCGTCCCGACTGAGGTACGAGAAATAGAGGTAGTAATTACTGTCATTTACCAAATAACAGGAAAAGCGGGTCGTATTGAGATGTTTGCTTTCGTCGGGGATATAGGCAAGAGCTATATTCAACTTTTCTCCTTCGGGTCGTTCCTCCACAGCGAACGAATCTTCATCGTCTTCCTCGGGAGCGTATGCCTTTTCTACCGAAGGAACCGTCACGACTTTCGAGGCTGGAACAGAAGCTGCTTTTTTCGCAGGTTCCGCCGGTTCCACAACGACACACTCCCGTGCCAATACGGGAGTCTCAAACCCGTCCTCATCGACATAGGCTATATCTTTCGCTATTCTTACCACGATTCCGCCCCCAACAGCATTGAGGTAACGGACTCTATCGCCAACTTTTACCATAATTTCATCATTTTAATATCGACCGCACCGTTGTACCGGCATGCGATTTCGCTGTGGCAAACCGTGCTATATTCGGCAAAGTTGCTTATTTTTGCACGATATTCAAAACAGATTATGCAAAAAACTCAGAATATTCGTATCGAAGATTTCAATTATCCGCTACCCGACGAACGTATCGCTAAATTTCCTCTGTCCAAGCGAGACGACTCGAAATTGCTGGTTTACCGAAAAGGAGAAATCGAGGAACATCGATTTCACGAACTACCGAAGGTATTGCCGGCGGATAGTCTGCTGGTATTCAACAATACTCGGGTGATACAAGCCCGTTTGCATTTCAGAAAAGAGACGGGTGCGCTCATCGAGGTGTTCTGCCTCGAACCGCTCGAACCGCACGAATATTCCCTCTCGTTCCAATCGACCGGCTCGTGCTCGTGGCTGTGCCTCGTGGGGAACCTGAAAAAATGGAAAAACGGCGTGCTGACCCAATCGGTGAACATCGACGGTAAAACCGTAAACTTCTGCGCCGAACGGGGATTGCCGCACGGTAATGCGCACGAGGTGCATTTTTCGTGGGACGACTCCGATGTAACCTTCGCCACACTGCTCGACCATGCGGGAGAATTACCCATTCCCCCCTATCTGAACCGGGAAACGGAAGAGAGCGACAAAACGACCTACCAAACCGTTTATTCGAAAATAGAGGGTTCGGTGGCCGCACCGACCGCCGGACTACATTTTACGCCGGAAGTACTGAACAAACTGAAAGAAAAGAACATACCCACTCTCGAACTGACTTTACACGTGGGAGCCGGGACATTCAAACCGGTAAAAAGCGAAACTCTCGAAGGACACGAGATGCACACCGAATATATCTCGGTGAACCGCAACCTCATCGATGAGCTGAGCCGTACCGACCGCCGGGTGATCGCTGTGGGAACCACTTCGGTGCGAACGCTCGAAAGCCTCTACTACATCGGGAAAATGTTGGAACATGACCCGAACATTTTACCGGAATCTCTCACCGTGGGGCAATGGCAACCATACGACGGAAGTGAAGAAATAGACTCGCGACAATCGCTCCGCAACATCGTCGAATATCTCGACCGCCGGAATATGGACCGATTGGTAACTGCCACCCAGATTATCATTGCACCGGGATACCGCTATCACATCGTGCAGGGAATGATCACCAATTTCCATCAACCACAGAGTACTTTACTATTGTTAGTCTCGGCATTCGTAAACGGACGATGGCGAGAAATATACGACTATGCACTGAGTCACGATTTCAGGTTTCTCAGCTACGGAGACAGTTCGCTATTACTGCCATAAGCCTATTCCATAGAGTGCAAACACAATAAAACGGGGGAAAAAACGTATCTATAATAGATCGGTATAGGATAAAAACGGACGAAAGGCCGTCCGCTTACCGTCGGTTGTATTCAATAAGATACATGAAGATAAAAACGGTACTTTGGGGATTGGCGACAGCCGCATTGCTGGTGTCATGTTCGGGGGCGAAACTAAGTGTCGCCAACGAACAGTATGCCCGGGGCGAATTTTATGATGCCGCCCAGACTTACCGTAAAGTATACAGCAAGACGAATCCCCGTAAAGAGCGGAAACTGCGAGGAGAAATCGCCTTCAAAATGGCCGAGTGTTACCGTCGCATCAACATGGCTCCGCGAAGCTCTGCCGCCTACCAGAATGCAATCCGATACGACTACCCCGACAGCATGGCTCTGTTTTATTTAGCCCGCAGCCAACAGTACGAAGGGAAATACAAAGAAGCTATCAAGAATTACCAAGCCTATTTGGAAACGAATCCGCAAAGCAGTCTCGCCAAAAACGGAATACGGGGTTGCAACTTAGCCCAGCAATGGAAGAAAACGCCTACACGGTATGTCGTAAAAAAAGCGACCATGTTCAACTCTCGACGGAGCGATTTCGCACCGATGTTTTTAGGAGAAGATTTCGACCAAGTTTATTTCTCCTCGTCTACCGAAAAGGCATTGGGCAAGAATAAAAGCGGTATCACCGGAACCAAAAACTGCGATCTATTTTTCTCTAAAAAAAACGAGCGGGGAGCTTGGCAAAAGCCCGAACCCATAGAGGGTGACGTAAACACAGAAGACGACGAAGGTGTAATCAGTTTCAGTCCCGACGGTACGACCATGTATCTGACCAAAGCTCGTCGCGAGCCTAACGCCGACACATCGGTAGAAATCTATACTTCCACCCGCACCGGCGCACAATGGAGCGCCCCGCAAAAATACGAAATAACGGCCGACACCCTATCGGCATTCGGCCACCCGGCGGTATCACCCGACGGAGAATTTCTTTACTTCGTGTCGGACATGCCGGGCGGTTATGGAGGGAAGGACATCTGGCGTATATCGTTAACCGAGAAAGAGGGTACTCTCGAAAATTTAGGTGTACAAATCAATACACCGGGCGACGAAATGTTCCCCTATATCCGGTCGAACGGCGACCTTTATTTTTCATCGGACGGTCACCCCGGTATGGGAGGACTGGATATTTTCAAAGCGAGAATGAACGACTCGGGCTTCTGGCAAATCGAGAATATGAAGACTCCCATCAATTCGCAGGCCGACGATTTCGGCATTACCTTCGGGGAAGAAGAAAGCGGATTTTTTTCATCGAACCGCGGAGACGGACGCGGATATGACAACATATACAGTTTCGAACTTCCGTCGATAAGCGTATGGATAAGCGGTACAGTCATCGACAAGGACGATGAACCCGTGCCCGATGCAATTATCCGTATCGTGGGTAACGACGGATCGAACCAAAAAGAATTTGCCCGAAAAGACGGCAGTTTCCGCTTCAAACTCGACCGGGGAGTACACTATGTCATGCTGGCCAGCTGCCGAGGCTATCTGAATTCAAAACAAGAATTTATCTCGGACAACGAAGAGGCCGATGCCGAATACGGTGTTAACTTCGTACTGGCATCTATCAGTAAACCTATTCTCATCGAAAACATATTTTATGACTTCGACCGAGCGACTTTACGTCCCGAATCGGAAACTTCGCTAAACGAACTGGTTAAGATGTTGAACGACAATCCCAACGTATCTATCGAATTGGGTGCACACACCGATTTAAAAGGGTCGGAGCAGTACAACCTGCGATTATCCGACCGCCGTGCCCGCTCGGTAGTAGACTACCTTATCAAATCGGGCATTAATCCCGACCGTCTGCAACCGAAAGGCTACGGGGAAAGCCGTCCCAAAGTCATCACTAAAAAACTCGCCACACAATATCCGCAATTTAAAGAAGGCGATGTACTCGATGAAAAATATATCAACGGGCTCTCTCCCGAAGATCAAGAAATAGCCAACCAGATAAACCGGCGTACTGAGTTTCAAGTCCTCTCTATTACGTGGAACTTATATTAGAAGCTGTTTTAAATTTATTGAGAAATAATATTATCATTGCAAGCAGGTATGTTCCGGCCATATTGAGCCCCTGTCTCGGAATAAATTTAAAACAGCTTCTTAATTTCACAGTCCTCTTTAAGTTCAACAGAAAAATCCGTGGGGTAGACCATGTATTTTAGCGATGAATGTGCTTGTCGACAAATACATTCCGGTCTCTTCGGCAAGAGGTTGAAAAAACAATCAAATAGATTTTCGATAAAATGTAACCCCTCCGTCTCTTCGTGACACCTCCCCTATATTTTGCGCTGCAAAACACCCCGTAATGCCACGGGACACGGCAGGGAGGAGGGTAAAAGAGTCGTTTTGAACGGCCTTTTGGGGGTTCCTCTTTATTTCGTGGGGGTCCCCCTATATTCCCCCTTGCAGAAACGGAACCTATCGAAAGTCATTCTCCCTCTATACGAATTTGCAATCCTTGTTATCCAACAGGAAATGACAAAGGAAAAATTTCAACAGACATTTATTAGCCATGCTCCCGAAAATATATGGTAACAAACCGAACGAGGGACACTATTCTTTTATCGGACTACAATAATTTTTACGGTCAATTTCGTATGAATAGCAATTAAATTGTATTTTTGTTCTCAATCACAATAGAAAAACCACTATGCTGAAACTCATATCTTGGAATGTCAATGGGCTACGTGCTTGTTACGACAAAGGATTCACCGATATATTCAGGCAATTGGATGCCGACTTCTTCTGTCTGCAAGAGACGAAAATGCAGGCGGGACAACTGGATTTGCAATTCGACGGTTACCGGTCTTATTGGAACTATGCCGAAAAGAAAGGATATTCGGGAACAGCTGTCTTTACCCGACTTCAACCCATCAGTGTCAGTTACGGCATGGATAGAACAGAACACGACCGTGAGGGTCGTATCATTACTCTCGAAATGGAAGATTTCTTCTTGGTAAATGTCTATACTCCCAACTCGCAAGAAGGATTAAAACGACTTGAATACCGTATGACATGGGAAGATGATTTTCTGCACTTCTTGAAACAACTGGAAACCCAAAAGCCGGTCATCGTATGCGGCGACCTGAACGTGGCTCACCAAGAAATCGATTTGAAAAATCCCAAAACGAACCGAAAAAACGCCGGATTTACCGATGAAGAGCGCAATAAATTCACCCAACTACTGTCTGCCGGATTCACCGATACATTCCGCTATTTTTATCCTGATCAAAAAGACATCTATTCGTGGTGGTCTTACCGATTCAAAGCGAGAGAAAAAAACGCCGGCTGGCGTATCGATTATTTTCTTGCCTCCGCATCGCTCAACGAGAAATTGTGCAGTGCGAAAATACACACGGAAATTTTTGGCTCGGACCATTGTCCCGTGGAGCTGGAAGTTGACTTATAATCATACATATACCTCTAAACGACTTCTCAAACGATAGTGAATACCGAATTTACTATCTACCGCAGTCGCAGAGTATCGCCCACCGAAGGGGTATAATCGTCCGGGAGTTTGTTCATCTTATAGAGATTTTTCAACCGGATACCGTATCGTTGCGCAATGGTGTGCATAGAGTCACCTGAACGGACGATACAGAAGTCATATCCTTTCTCGGCTTTTTTCTTTTTCTTTTCGAGATAGACAATGTCGCCGGCCTCCAACGGATAGTCTTTGGGAATTTCGTTGTACTTCGCCAGTTTTTTCACCGAGAAACCGAATTCCTTCGCTATGGATTCGAGCGAGTCGCCGTCGCGAGCCTCGACATAAAGCAATCCCCACGAACGATAAACGGGATGCGGATTGGCTACGATAACGGGTAAAAGGTCTTTCGCCCGAATAGGCTTGAAACTACGGCGGTCGTATTTATAAAGTTCGTAAAGCTCGATGGTCTGAATCAACTTATTGGCATACGACTTATCGGTGGCATACCCGCAGCGCTTCAAACCTTTCGCCCACCCCCGATAATCGGTCACTTTCAATTCGAAAAGAGAAGCATAACGAGCTCTTTTTAAGAAACGGGCATGATCTTCAAACGAATCTTCCGGTTTATTATATTTACGGAAACAATCGTCTTTCTTATCATCGTCGTAATAAACCCTCTTCCCCTTCCAATCGCTATGACATTTGATACCGAAATGATTGTTGGACATACGGGCTAATTCGCTACGACCGGCTCCCGATTCGAGCAATCCTTGCGCCAGTGTAATACTGGCCGGTATGCCGTACTGCTTCTGATGTTTTACCGCTAACGAGCTGTATTTCTCGATATAATCGATATAGGCCTTATTTTTACGTTGTGCCGAGAGTTGCGAAAACGAGAGAGTCAACGCAAGCAAGGATATGATGAATCGTAGTTTCATAATTCGCTCAATGCTTAAAAATAAACGACAAGAAATCCGGTTCTCTCAAAATTTGTTTTTTATTTGCCTCTGCACTCACCTTTCGCTATATTTGTAAACACAAATATAGAACCGACTTAATTACAGTTATGGAAAACCGGAACATCACCACAAAGATAATCGTTTGTTCGTATGATGAGCTAAACGAAGAGGAGAAAAAGTTGATCGACGCCGCCAAAGAGGCAACAAACCGGTCTTATTCGCCCTACTCTCGCTTTCAAGTAGGTGCTGCCGCCCTATTATCGGGAGGAACCGTCATCACGGGAAGCAATCAGGAAAATGCCGCTTACCCGTCAGGAATTTGCGCGGAACGGACTACTCTATTCTATGCCAACTCTCAATATCCCAATTTGCCCGTAGAGGCGTTGGCTATCGCCGCTCAAACCAGCGGGGATTTCATCGACCACCCCACAGCACCCTGTGGTGCTTGCCGGCAGGTAATTCTCGAAACAGAGGAACGCTACAACCAGCCGATGCGCATTTATCTCTACGGCAAAAAAGAAATTTATATCGTAGAGTCCATACGGAGTCTGCTGCCTCTCTGCTTCGGGAAAAGCGATTTGCCGGAATAGGGTACGGAAAAATTTTGTATATTTCAAAATATAGAGGGCAACTAGGTATGAAAAATAGATTTGTTCATTTTATCTTGCCTTCTTCTTTTTGTATATTTGTAGAATATATAAGATATGGTTCGGCATAGTCAAGCCGAAAATGAAATTTTCGTTTGCCTCTGCGCTCTCCTTTCACTATATTTGTAGAATATCGGATGCGGTTCGGCATAGTCAAGCCGAAAATGAAATTTTCGTTTGCCTCTGCGCTCTCCTTTCACTATATTTGCAAAAGAACTTAGAAAATCTATATGGACAATTATATCGTTTCGGCACGAAAATACAGGCCATCGACGTTCCGTTCGGTCGTAGGACAAAAAGCATTGACTCAAACTCTGAAAAATGCGATCGACTCGAACAAACTCGCTCATGCTTATTTGTTTTGCGGCCCTCGCGGCGTAGGGAAAACTTCGTGTGCCCGTATTTTCGCTAAAACAATCAACTGTTTCCACCCGACCGAATCGGGAGAAGCCTGCAACGAATGCGAATCGTGCCGAGCTTTCAACGAACAACGTTCCTACAACATCATCGAGCTCGATGCCGCCTCGAACAACTCGGTGGACGATATACGCACGCTCATCGACCAAGTGAGGATACCGCCTCAAATAGGCAAATACAAAGTGTTTATCATCGACGAGGTGCACATGCTGTCGGCTGCCGCTTTCAACGCTTTCTTGAAAACGCTGGAAGAACCACCGCACCATGCTATTTTCATTCTGGCAACTACCGAGAAGCATAAAATATTGCCCACGATTCTGTCGAGATGCCAAGTGTACGACTTCCAACGGATTACCACTACCGACATAGCCGAACATTTACAATATGTGGCTTCACAAGAGGGTATCACCGCCGAACCGGAGGCCCTGAACATCATCGCCCAAAAAGCCGACGGCGGTATGCGAGATGCTCTCTCGGTATTCGACCAAGTCGTCAGTTTTTCGGGCGGACACATCACCTATAAATCGGTTATCGAAAACCTCAACGTACTGGATTACGAGTACTATTTCAGATTAGTGGATGCTTTCTTGCAAAACAACGTACCGCAGGCGTTGATGATATTCAAAGAAATACGGGACAACGGTTTCGAAGCCCAATTTTTCATCGGCGGACTGAGCCGTCATTTCCGCGATCTGCTGGTCAGTAAAGACCCGGTAACCCTCCCCTTGCTCGAAGTGAGCGAATCGGTGGCCAAACGCTATGGCGAACAGGCGGAAAAATGTACCTTACCTTTCTTATACCGTGCGATGGAACTGAGCAATCGTTGTGATCTTGACTATCGCATAAGCAACAACAAACAATTTTTGGTGGAGTTGACTCTAATACAGATTTGCCAAATCACAAACCCTGTTACTAGCTCTCCCGAAAATCCCCCGTTGCAGAAGATAACGCCGGCTCCCAACGCCGGACAAACGGTAAGCCCAACGACCCAGACACCAAACACCACGACCTCTCAACAAACGGCAGGAACCACATCGGGAGTTACCCAGACTGCCGAACCTCAGGCTGCATACCGAGCCGCAACCATACGGCCTACAACTTTTAAACGGGATATTCCGGCAGCTCCGACGCAAACAAGAAAAGCGGCTCCCCCGACTCGTATCTCTATACATCAGAAACCGGCAGAATCTGTCGCAGAGGAAAACACATCGACCGTACAAACCGTACTCGATACACCATTCACAGCCGAAGCCCTTACCACAGCTTGGCTGGAATACGCCAAAACCATACCGACGGAAGTCGTGCTCGTCAATACGATGCAGAGTTGCCGCCCACAGCTCGTCGACCCCAAGAATTTCGTAGTGTCGGTCGACTCCCAAATTCAAGTGGACCACATCAACGAGCATTTCCACGAATTGATGTCTTTCCTACAAAACGCCTTGAAGAACAACCAGTTCTCCATGCAATTACGTATCAACCAACCGGGAGAGAAAGAAATTATTTTCAGTCCGAAAGATGTACTGATGAAGATGATCGAAAAGAATCCCGATATAAAAAACCTATACGACACGTTCGACCTCGAAATCGCTTGACCAGTTACGAGCAAAAGATACGGAAAGGAAAGAAAAAGGCAGCGGAATAACTCATGGAAAAATTAAAGTGGAATGCCATACCCATGCTTCACCTCGTCCATGACAAAGGTACTCATGAGCGACCCCATGCTCTCTATCGTACCTAATACATTGATAATAAACTCCTGATAATATTTCATATCGGGAGCATGGATTTTGAGCAGATAATCGTAATCGCCCGAAATGTTGTAACACTCGGTCACTTCCGGGATTTCCCGGACAATGCGGGTAAACTCGGCGGCTATGTCCCGATTGAGCCTACGGAGCTTGACGCTACAAAAGACGACGAAACCCCGATTGAGTTTCTCAGGATCGAGCACTGCCACATATTTTTTGATGTATCCGTTGGCCTCCAAACGTTTCACCCGTTCAAAGACAGGTGTAGGCGACAAATTAACTTTTGCCGCCAATTCTTTGGTTGTCAAGCGAGAATTGTTTTGTAAGACTCGCAATATCTGCAAATCGGTTTTATCCAATATTTCCATAGAATAGTATTCTTTCGGGGAAGTCCCCAAGATTACAAACGATATATTTAATCTAATAATATCGGCAAATATAGTTATATTTTCCATATTTATAAAAATTCTTGTTCGATATATCTACAATATATAGCTTTGTACAGGATAAACAAATAGATATTTCAATAAAAAAAACGAACGATAATGGCACAGAAAAAATTGCATTTCGAGACCTTGCAGCTTCATGTAGGACAGGAACAACCCGACCCCACAACCGATGCAAGAGCCGTCCCTATTTATCAAACGACTTCTTATGTATTCCATAATTCGGCTCATGCCGCCGCCCGATTCGAATTGAAAGATGCCGGCAATATCTATGGCAGATTAACCAACCCGACCCAAAATGTATTGGAAGAACGTCTCGCCGCACTGGAAGGCGGAGTGGCCGCCCTTGCCGTCGCTTCGGGCGCAGCCGCCGTCACTTACGCTTTTCAAAACATTACTTGTGCCGGCGACCATATTGTCGCTGCCAAGACGATCTATGGCGGAACCTATAATTTGCTGGATCATACCCTACCGGCTTACGGCGTGACGGCAACGTTCGTCGATCCTGCCGACTTGTCGAATTTCGAGAAAGCCATACGTCCGAACACGAAAGCTGTTTTTATCGAGACTCTGGGTAACCCCAACTCGAACATCATCGACATCGATGCCGTCGCCGAGATAGCCCACCGCCACAACATACCGCTCATTATCGACAACACGTTCGGTACGCCCTATCTGATACGCCCTATCGAACATGGAGCAGACATCGTCGTACACTCGGCGACAAAATTTATCGGAGGCCACGGCACATCGTTGGGAGGTATAATCGTCGATTCGGGCAAATTCGACTGGACGGCTTCGGGTAAATTTCCCCAGTTGAGCGAACCCGACCCCAGTTATCACGGTATCCGATTCACCCAAGCGGCCGGAGCAGCCGCATACATCACCCGCATACGCGCCGTTATCCTGCGCGACACCGGAGCAGCCATCAGCCCCTTCAACGCATTCCTGCTTTTACAGGGATTGGAGACCCTCTCCCTGCGCGTGGAACGTCATGTAGAAAACGCCTTGAAAGTAGTGGACTTTTTGTCCCGACACCCGAAAGTAAAACGGGTAAACCACCCGGCTTTGCCCGACCACCCCGACCATACATTGTACGAACGGTATTTCCCACAGGGAGCCGGTTCGATTTTCACTTTCGAGATAAAAGGGGGTACAGAAGAAGCCCATCGTTTCATCGACAATCTGAAAATCTTTTCACTGCTCGCCAATGTCGCCGACGTGAAATCGTTGGTCATTCACCCGGCTTCGACTACCCATTCTCAACTTACCGACCAAGAAAAAGAAGAACAGGAAATTTTCCCCGGCACGGTGCGCCTCTCCATAGGAACCGAACATATCGACGACCTCATCGACGATTTGAAACAAGCGTTGGAAAAAGTATAATTATAAATCATCATAATGCGCCGAAACGTCCCTGCCCGATATACGGATAGGGACGTTTCAAGTTTTATATCGCCCCTTTTCACGGGAACCAATCACACACCTTCACTTAAAAACCGTTCTTATTTTTTTACGAGAAGCATCACACAAGCAATAAATATGTTATCTTTGTGGAAAAGCAAAAATATTCTATCCCATACAAAAGGGGATAAAAATGTCGCTTTAAGTTTTTGAAAACACAAATACCGTAATCAATTCTTCACAAACCTATCCTCCTTTCGAGTTATGCCCGCTTTATATAGTTATCACAAAACACAGTTTAAAGAATAATTTATTTTAGAATTTACCGATATGACAAAGAAATTAATCATTGCAATAGTCGCAGGGATAGTCTTTCCCCTTTACGCCATAGCCGGACAACCCTCAGCCCAAATTACTCACGGCCCCTATTTACAGAATCTGTCCGAAGATGAAGTAACAGTCGTGTGGACCACCGATAAGCCTTGCAAATCGTGGGTGGAATTTAGCAAAAAGGAAGCCGGGAAAAGTTTCTACTCCCAATCGCCACTAAAAGCCTATGCCTCACAAGACGGGTTATATTGTGTCGACACGCTGCACCGGGTGACGGTCAAAGGACTCGAAAAAAATACGACCTATTTTTACAGAGTATTGTCGCAAGAAGTGAAAGAATTGCGGGCCTACCGTCCTGTTATGGGTTCCGTAGTATCCACCGACATCTGGAAAAAACCGTTGACCTTCACAACTCTCGACAACCATCGAGAAACCCTGTCAATGGTTATGGTCAACGACATACATGGGAATAACGAATTGCAAAAGAAACTACTGGGCATGGCTCCGCCACAGGACTTCGACATGGTACTTTTCTGCGGAGACATGTGTAGCCACATCAACCGGCAAAGCGACATATTTACCAGTTTCCTCAACACCTCTATCGAGTTGTTCGCCGCCCAAAAGCCATTCGTGTACGCAAGAGGCAATCACGAAACCCGCGGAGCATATGCCCGCAACTTCTCCCGATACCTCGCCGGCCCCAACGGTAAATTCTATTATGCCTTCACCTATGGTCCCGTTCGCTTCATCGTGCTGGACTGCGGGGAAGACAAACCCGACACCGATGTGGAATACTCGGGACTGATAGACTTCGACAGCTATATGCTCGAACAAAAGGATTGGCTGTCTAGGGAGATAGACAACCCAGAGTTCAAGAACGCCTCCTACCGTGTGGTTATCTCACATATTCCTTTCACGAAAGGCGGTTGGTACGGTTCCGAACGGCTGCGGGAACAACTACTGTCCTTATTGGAACAAGCACAAATAGATTTAATGTTGAGCGGTCACGAGCACGCATTCGGATTCTCCGACAAAGGAAATGCGGCCTCCTTCCCCATCATCGTGAACTCGAACAACTCGGTATTGACCTTGTTTGCCTCAAACCATTCATTGAAGGTTCAAGTAAAACAGGAAGACGGAAAAATCCTGTTAGAAAAAGAATTTCAAAAACAATAAATAATACAATCGTATAAATCAAACAGCCGGGGAAAATTTCCCGGCTGTTTGATTTACGTAACAGAATCTTTATTGCTGATTGAGCAAAAAGTGCTTGAAAGCGTTGAAGCCGACCGGCATAAGGATACTTTGTTTTTCTCCCTGCATAAAGACTTGCAGTTTTTCGGGAACCGGAATCGTCTCGCCAACAGCCGATTCGACCGTTTCGAGAAATTTAGCCGGATGTGCCGTTTCGAGACATATGCCTGTCTCGCCGGGCTGTAATCCGTCGACTAACGCCTGATAGCCACAGGCTCCATGAGGATCGAGCAAGTATCGTTCGTTATGGAAAGTTTCGCTCATCGTTCGACGAATCTGTTCATCGGCGTAACTTACCCCGCTTACCTCGGCACAAATCGCATCGTGCGAGCCTCCGTACAAATCGAGTATTCGCGCGAAATTACTGGGATCACCCACGTCCATCGCATTAGCGATAGTGGCGACCGAAGGCCGCGGCGTATAAACTCCCGTACGCAGGTATTGCAAAAATACATCGTTGCGATTGTTGGCCGCAATGAACCGTTTCACAGGCAGTCCCATGCGTTTAGCCATCAAACCGGCAGTAATATTGCCGAAATTTCCGCTGGGCACACTGAACACGACTTCTTCGGGCTTCCCGACTAACCCGCACAACTGCGCATAGGCGTAAAAATAATAGAACGACTGGGGCAGAAAACGGGCCACGTTGATGGAATTGGCAGAGGTAAGATAGAGTTTCTCGTTCAGCTCCTTATCCATAAAGGCATTCTTCACCAATGCCTGACAGTCATCGAATGTACCGCTCACTTCCAATGCCGTAATGTTGCGACCGAGTGTGGTAAACTGCTTTTCCTGTATCTCGCTGACTTTCCCTTGCGGGTAAAGCACGAATACTTTTACACCCGGAACATCTAAAAATCCATTTGCCACGGCACTGCCCGTATCGCCAGATGTAGCTACCAACACATTGACCTGCCGCTCGCCCTCCTGTTTATTGAAATAGGCGAGTAACCGAGCCATGAAGCGCGCCCCCACATCTTTAAATGCCAACGTGGGTCCGTGAAAAAGTTCCAAACTATACCGGTTATCGGCCACCTGCACCAACGGAATATCGAAGTTGAGCGTCTCGTCGACAATCTCTTTCAATTTACCGGCTTCCACATCTTCCCCGAAAAAGGCCTCGGCCACGACAAAAGAAATTTCGCGCAAGGTCATCTCTTTCATATTTTGGTAAAATGCCGGGGGAAACCGGCGAATCACCTCAGGCATGAAAAGCCCCCTATCTGCCGCCAATCCTCTCACCACTGCTTCGCGGAGGGAAACCGGCGAAGTTTTTCTATTCGTACTGTAAAATTGCATCGCTCTTTTCTATTTTAATTTTTCCGAAAGAACTCTTTTATAAACTGCTCTCCCACCAGCACCCCATAAGCGCCGCCGGCTACATCGGACTCGCTGTACCGGGTGACTCCGTCGGGCTCCACCCCAGATTTGTAAATCACAAACGGGACAGGCTCGGCCGTGTGAGTGCGCAACCGGCAAGGGGTGGGATGATCAGGCAACAAGGCTATCGTCACCGAATCGCTCATTCGAGATACGGCATCGATGAGCGGTTTTAAAACCCGATGATCGAGATATTCAACCGTGCGAACTTTCAAATCGACATCGCCTTCATGCCCGGCCTCATCACTGGCTTCAATATGCAAATATACAAAATCGTGCGTATGTAATGCCTCGATCGCCGCTTGAACTTTACCCTCGTAATTGGTATCATACAAACCGGTCGCTCCCTCGACTTCGACAGGCCGCAGACCGGCATATACCCCGATACCCCGAATAAGATCTACCGCCGAAATGACAACGCCGCTCTTTATCCCATAACGCTCGGCCAATGTCTCCATGCGGGGCTTATAACCGGGTGACCACGGCCAGATGCTGTTCGCCGGGTCTTTACCCTCGGCGACACGCTTCCGATTGACCGGATGCAACGGCAGAATATGTTGCGAACGCAATATCAACTCGTTCAGACGATCGGCTGTCGGAACGGCTTCGGGAACGAGGGGACGAACCATTACCTCACGAAAAAGCGTACCGGGAACATCGTGCGGAGGGGTACAGTCGACTCGCTTGTCTCCGCCTTTCAACTTCAACAAATGCCGATACGAAACGCCTCGAAAGAAGTTGGCATCCTCACCGCCCAATTCTTCTTGTAAAAAATCAATTAATTCGGCAGCTTCGGCCGTAGAGATATGTCCGGCCGAATGGTTCTTGATACGACCGTTTTCGATACAGACAAGATTACAGCGCATCGCCATCTCGCCCGACTCTATATCGACTCCCATACTCGCCGCTTCCAACGAGCCTCGACCCTCGAACACCCGGTCGAGGTCGTAACCCAATACCGACAAATTGGCGATTTCGCTACCGGGGTGATAACCATCGGGGACTGTCTTCAACAAACCGCAACGACCATGAGCTGCCAACCAGTCCATAGCCGGAGTATCGGCCGCCTGCAAAGGCGTTCGCCCACCCAATTCCCCGATGGGTTCGTCGGCCATACCGTCGCCCAAAACAATGATATATTTCATAGGCCCTTTGTTTTTTATTTATTCTCATATATCTGCGACAGTCTCCCATTGTCGTTCCACTCGCCGTACATCTTGTTTCGACAAGTAAACCGGATAAATTTGTCCAAACGTCGCCGATACAAATCCGAATTATTTCTTTTCATTTGTATATTTCCTATTTTCACCCGCTTATAAAGCTCCGGGAACCGAGAGAAATTGTCCATCGCCACAGGGTGTTTCCGCAGCTCTTCGACGATAATATCGTCTATCGTAAATTCCGTTTCAAGCAAATAGGGAAAAACCGCCCTTCCCGCATCGGTCATCGTCCCTTCCCGTTCGAGATACCTGAAACGAGCCTTGTTGAGCTCGGTCCAATTGCTTCCTTTTTTACGGGGAGTGAGCCGTTGCAACATCTTGTCGCCGACCCGCTTGCAGGTAGAATCGATCCAGCCGAAACATAGCGCTTCATAAACAACGTCCAAATAGGGTAACCCGCAGGTGTGCACCCGACCGGAACGGCAACACACTATCCAGACTTCATCGCAAGAGTCGTGATTCTCGCTCAGCCAAGCCCGCAGCTGCTCTCTGAAACCGACATTCAACTCATTACTTATTTCCATGCTTCGCACTCGTTATAACCCTTATCGAATGTTGGCAATACCGATAATATCGGCAAAGACACCGGCAGCTGTAACTTCGGCTCCCGCACCATATCCTTTGATGACCATAGGATATTCCCGATAACGCTCGGTAGTCAGCAATATGACATTGTTACTCCCTTCGAGATGGAAGAACGGATGAGCCGAATCGATTTCACGCAACCCCACCTCGACATCGCCGTGGTCGAGCGTGGCGACGAAACGGAGAACTTTACCCCGATCGGCGACTTGTCTACGATACTGTTCGAACTCGGCATCGTATTGCGGTATCGCTTTCCAAAAATCAGCAAGGGAACCTTTGAAATAGTCGTCGGGGATAAAGAGCTTTTTTTTCACATCGCTCTGCTCTACCCTGTATCCAGCCTCGCGCGCCAAAATCACCAACTTGCGGATAACGTCCTGTCCGCATAAATCGATACGAGGATCGGGCTCGCTGTATCCGGCTTCCTGCGCCATACGCACAGCCCGGCTCAACGGGACATCGGCTCCCACCACATTGAAAATATAATTGAGCGTACCGGAAACCACTGCCTCGATTTTCAAAATCTTATCGCCGCTGTTGATGAGGTTGTTAATCGTGTTGATAATGGGTAACCCCGCCCCAACGTTCGTCTCGAAAAGGTACTTCACATCACGCTTGCGAGCAGTCTGCTTCAATTCCCGATAAGAATCGTACGACCCCGAAGCAGCTATCTTATTGGATGCCACTACCGATACGTTGTGGTCGAGCAAAGTCTTATAAAGCGCGGCTATATCGGGACTTGCCGTACAGTCGACAAACACCGAATTGAAGATATTCATTTTGATAATTTCGTCCTTGATTTTTTCGGGCGAAGCAACCATTTCGGAACAATCGAGCAGCTCTTGACAATGCTCGACGTCAATACCCTCCCTATCAAAAAGGCACTTACGCGAGTTGGCAATGCCCACTAACCGAAGCTGCAATGCTTTCGTTTCGAGCAACCGTTGCTGTTGCTTGCTGATTTGTTGCAACAAGTCCTTACCTACCGTACCCACACCTACGACAAAAAGATTGAGCACTTGCGACTCGGAGAGGAAGAAAGAATCATGTATGACGTTGAGCGCTTTGCGCAGGCTGCCAAGTGCAATTACAAAAGATATATTGGTTTCAGAAGCCCCCTGCGCACAAGCTATCACGTTGATACCGTTGCGCCCCAAAACGTTGAACAGTTTTCCGGCAATACCGGGCGTATGCTTCATATTCTCGCCCACGATAGCTACGGTGGCAAGATCTTTCTCGGCTTCGATCGCACTGATTTCACCAACGGCCATATCGTGGCGGAACTCTTCGCGCAATACTTTTACCGCCAACTCGGCATCGGCATTGCGCACGGCAAATGTCGTATTGTTTTCGGACGATGCCTGCGACACCAAAAAGACACTGATACCCGACTTTGCCAGCCGGTTGAATATACGTGAATTAATACCGATGACACCCACCATGCCCATACCCGACAAAGTGATGAGACACGTGTCGTTGATAGACGAAATACCCTTGATGGCCTTCCCCTCGGCATGCGAATTGTCCTCGGAAATGAGGGTTCCGGGAGCCGAAGGATTAAAAGTATTCTTAATGAATATAGGTATATTTTTGTGAAATACCGGATAAATGGTCGGAGGATAAATAACCTTCGCACCGAAGTTGCACAATTCCATCGCTTCGACAAACGACAACCGCTCAATGACATAAGCCGTATTGATTACCCGGGGGTCGGCTGTCATGAAGCCATCGACATCGGTCCAGATTTCGAGCTGCGAGGCATCGAGAGCGGTAGCCAAGATAGCTGCCGTATAATCCGATCCCCCACGCCCCAGATTGGTGACATCGCCATTGCTCTTGTCAGAGGCGATGAATCCCGGAACGACGGCTATACGAGGCAATGGATTAAAACCGGCTTTCACCAATCGGTTGGTCTCCTCGAAATCGACAATGTGTTTACCACACTGCATCTGTGTCTTGATGAACCGACGGGAATCGTAATGCTCGGCCCCGTCGATAACCCGGCTGACAATCAACGAGGAGAGACGCTCGCCGTAGCTGACAATCGTGTCGAGGGTCTTTACCGACAAATCTTTAATGAGAGACACGCCTTTGAAAATATTTCCCAACTCATCGAGCAACGGCTCTACGAGCGACAGAAGTTCGTCTCTCTTGCGCGAATCGACAGCACCATGTATCATGGCAATGTGCCTATCTACGATTTCACGAAAACCGTGTTCATAAGCATTACCGCCTTCCACTGCAATTTTGGCCGTGCCAATGAGTTTATCGGTTATTCCCCCCAGCGCCGAAACCACTACAATAACAGGCTCCCGACAACTCTCGACTATATGTTTGACACTCGACATGCTCTCTACCGAGCCGACCGACGTGCCTCCGAATTTCAATACTTTCATATCTGGTGAATTTCTATCGGTGTTACCTTCCCCAACCTATGGGGAATCATACACAAAGTTACAAAACTTAGTTAAAAGCCATACCCAATTACGGTAAATCGAGATAATGAAATAACGTCCTCCCCCCTAAGGGGTAGTACCCATAGCCGCAACCCCGAAGAAAAAATATGTTCTATATCGTAACCTTGTCATCAATATTATTATCTTTAAATCCTCTCAAACATGCAACAACCGAGGAATACAACCAAACTCTATCGACTGCCGCCCGATGTCATCTATTTTCTCTTTTATTGCAAAAGTAATCTATTTTTTATTTTTTGAATAAAAACAAGCACAAAATGATTTATAAAAATATCATTTCTTTTACAATTTTGTATTTTACAGACGTTTTTAAACGGCATTTTGAAAATATCTTTTTGCCACATGAAAAGGGAGATAGCCGATAATAGGGAATATTTTGCCAAACAAAATGATATTTTCCCCCGCAAATGACTATTTTTGTACAACCAAACAAAAAATGTGGCATATCCGACGCAACCGAATCCTATTCGTTTCAGTCCGTATCCACTACTTTTTGTAAAGAAATAAATCATTGATGTATGCCTGAAAATATAACATCGGTCCTTATCATTTACACCGGCGGAACTATCGGAATGGTAGAGAACAGCAAAACCGGGAGCCTCGAACCTTTTAATTTCCATCACCTTCTCGATAAAGTTCCCGAATTGCGACAACTTGGTTTTTCTATCTCGACGGTACAATTCGAACCCCCCATCGACTCGTCGGAAATAGAACCGGACTCGTGGGTAAAACTGGTACACATCATCGCCGATAACTACGATTTATTCGACGGATTTGTCGTCTTGCACGGAACCGACACAATGGCATACACAGCATCGGCTCTCAGTTTCATGCTTGAAAATCTGAACAAACCGGTTATTCTCACCGGCTCGCAACTTCCCATCGGCATGTTGAGAACCGACGGCAAAGAAAACCTGATTACCGCCATCGAAATAGCTGCCGCCAAGAATACCAACGGCGAACCTCTGGTCCCGGAAGTGTGTATCTTTTTCGGCAACCATCTGCTGAGAGGAAACCGTACAACTAAAATAAGTGCCGAAAGTTTCAGCGCATTCGTATCGACCAACTATCCTCCGTTGGCACAGGCGGGGGTACACATTCACTACGACGAAAACCAAATCGCCCGCACCACATCGAAACCTCTGCGTCCGCACTATTTGATGAATACCAACATCGTAGTACTGAAACTGTTCCCCGGCATATCGGAACAAACCGTGCGCTCCATTCTAAACATTCCGGGATTGAAAGGTGTCGTGCTCGAAACGTTCGGATCGGGAAACGCTCCCGTGAAGGAGTGGTTCCTCAACTTACTGAAAGAGGCCGTGGACAAAGGCATCGTTATCGTCAATGTGAGCCAATGTATGGGAGGAAGCGTACAAATGAGCCGATACGGAACCGGTTGCAAACTCGAAGACGTGGGCGTAGTGAGCGGCTATGACAGTACAACCGAAGCCGTACTTACCAAACTTATGTTCCTGTTCGGTCACCGCTATTCCGCCAAAGTCGTAAAAGAAAATATGAATCGCTCGCTAAGCGGGGAAATCACATTGACGTTGCATAATTAGGCCAAGTAAAAAACACCGAGACACAAGACAACCGAATCAAAAAGAAGCAACAATCATCGGCAATCGGTTTCAAGAAAACCGTTCGAATTTTTTGGACATAACAATAATTATGAACGGTATGGCAAGAGCGATAAGTAGCAACACACAGGTACTCAGCTCTATGATTTGCGCCACAGACAGCGTAATATAGAGAAAGAGCAGCATAACGAGGTTCTTAATATGACCTATCATACCCGACATGAGTTTATATGCGCCTGCCTTATCGGTTATTTTGCAGGGATAGTTACACCATTGAGGCCAACGTTGCAAAAGGGTGAGTAATCCATACAACGCCAAAGCGATGACAGGAAGAAGAACGATCGTCCACGTGTCGCCCCACGAATCTATCTCGCCCCGGACATTCCAGTGCAGAGGGACTTCTTCCTTTCCTCCGGTCATTACCCGAATGGCTATTCCAAAAGAAATCATAAGGAAGAGTATCGAGGGTATTTCTTTTATCTGCTTTTTCATGGCTTCAAGAGATTATTCTACCGCTCTATCTTTTCCCGCATTCCGGGCGTTGCCCAATAATCTATCCGGGTAGTATCGCTACCGTTTTGATAGAGAAACAGAGCCTCGACCCCCGGCAAAGAATCGACCAATGCCTTACTGCGTTCCAATCCCATAACCATAAAAGCGGTAGCATATGCATCGGCAGTCATACAGTCGGGAGCCATTACCGTCGCACTCAACAACGTGTGTTGTACCGGATAACCTGTTACGGGGTCTATCGTATGTGCAATCCGTTTTCCGTCCACCATACGATAATTGCGATAATTACCCGATGTAGCCAATCCGGCATCGGTTATCTGCACGATTTCTTCGATCGTTCCGGCTTCGCCATCGGCAATAGTGGGACGGTTCACCCCCACTCGCCACATTTTTCCTTCCGGATTTTTCCCACGGGCGAATACCTCACCGCCTATTTCGACCATAAAATCATCGATTCCCTTATCGGACAATAACTGTCCTATCACATCGCAGGCATATCCTTTGGCTATGGCCGAAAAATTGAGAGTAACACAAGTATCGGACTTTAATACCCGATGATTTTCAAGAGCCAATTTATTCATGCCCACTTGCCTCAACAGACTATCGACCTGAACAGAATCGGGAATAACCCCTTTTTTAAAACCGAATCCCCATGCATTGACAAGCGAAGATACGGTAGGGTCGAACGTCCCACCCGTGCGTGTGTATATATGCTGCGAAGCATTGAAAACATGTTCGAACCACCGGTCGGTCTCGACCGGTTCGTTGCGATTAACCCGCGAAATAATAGAAGTATCGTTAAACGGAGAAAGCGAAGCGTCGAATTGCAACAACCGGTTCTTGATTTCTTCGGACAACGATTCGGGATATTTATAGGTTATGTGGTAAAAAGTGCCGAATATCAGCCCCTCGTCATATCGATATGTGTTCTTGCCGCAACGACGTATGGCACTTGTCGACAGAAACACGACCAAAAACAGAATGACCGCCCACCATGAACGAGCATATCTTTTATCCATAACCTCCTAAAAAAACAAATGTTCCAACAAGATTTTCACGCCTATCCCTATCAAGATAACTCCCCCGACGACCTCGGCAAAGTTATGTATACGGCGGCCGAACTGACGACCGATATAAACCCCGACCAAAGAAAAGGCAAATGTGACACCGGCAATAACTATCGTGGGCGTAATCATCGTCATGTTGAGAAACGCAAACGAAATACCCACGGCCAAAGCATCGATACTCGTAGCCAACGAAAGACCTACCAACGTGCGCGTATCGGCAGGATCAATGCAACAGGGTTCGGACTCTCCTTTCCGGGGCCAGCCTTCATAAATCATTTTCACTCCCAAAAAGAGTAAAACTCCGAATGCTACCCAATGATCGTAGGCTTCTATATAATTCTTAAACCCAATGCCCAAAAACCAACCGATAAGCGGCATAGCTCCTTGAAAAACCGCCATAAAAGCGGCTATCTTCAAAACACGAGATAACGTAAAAGGCTTCAAAAGGACACCCGATGTCAACGACACGGCAAAGCTGTCCATGCATAACCCGACAGCCAAAACAAAAAGCTCGAATAATGACACTTGTTATTTGATTATGTTTCGGCGCAAAGTTATCGAAAAACAGCGGAATAATCGAAGAAAAATCGGCAATATCTCTATTTCAATATATTTTAGATTTTCGACGGCTCGATACAACCATTTGAAGAATAAACTTTTAGCGAATTATTTGAAAATCAAAGACAATAATTTATTAACAAATTGAATTTCAGACACTTGAAATACAGTGCTATTCAATAATTCTTTCTAATATAGAATTAAAATAATTGTCGGGAAAGACAATACCAATAATCGAATTGTTGTATTTCATCTTTGCAAATTATCCATTGGGAAGAAGATAATCTTTTGAATTATGGTTACCTTTACAACTAAAAACCAAAGCATAACCATAATGGCAAAGATTACTGTAAAAGATACAAGCGTTACAATTATATCAGTCAATGAAAATGACTATATTAACTTGACAGACATAGCAAAATACAAAAGTAATGACCCAACTGCCGTTATCGGGAATTGGTTACGAAACAGAAATACCATTGAATATCTTGGAATTTGGGAAAGTTTATACAACCCGAATTTTAAACCCCTCGAATTCGAGGGGTTTAAAAAGGAAGCCGGACTGAACGCCTTTACCTTGTCGCCAACAAAATGGATTAACACGACAAATGCAATAGGCATAATCTCAAAATCGGGCCGTTACGGAGGAACTTACGCTCATAAGGACATAGCATTCAAATTTGCGAGTTGGATTTCCGTCGAATTTGAATTGTATATCGTCAAAGAGTTTCAAAGATTAAAGAACGAAGAACACCAGCAACTCGGTTGGTCGGCAAAACGTGAGTTGTCTAAAATCAACTACCGCATACATACTGATGCCATAAAGCAAAACCTTATCCCGTCGGAAGTTACACCGGTACAAGCAAATATTATTTATGCAAACGAAGCTGACGTACTGAATGTGGCGATGTTTGGTATGACAGCAAAACAATGGAGGGAAGCTAACCCCGAACTGACAGGCAATATTCGTGATTATGCTACTATCAATGAACTTATCTGCTTGTCGAATATGGAGAATCTCAATGCTGTATTCATCGAACAAGGTATGCCACAGAGCAAACGTCTTGTTAAACTAAACCAAATAGCCATTCATCAGATGAGCATATTGGAAAGTGGTAACAATTACAGCCGTAAGTTATTGAAATAAAGAATCATGAAAGGCGATAAGAATTACGATTATACAGATGAATTCAGCGATATAATTCATACTGAAAGATTTATAAGTGCGGCAGAGTTGTCTGAACAGTTCTTTTCTGCCCCCAAATGGATAACCCTTTTGATGAAGTTCCGTAATGTCGTGATGAGACCTTTCGGATTGAAAAAAGAAAGAAAGTTATCGGATTTGGTGCTTATCGAATCCGAGAATATGGCAACGGTATGCAAAAATGATAAACATCTTGATTTGGAAATTGTGTTTATGACCGAGAGTATGGAACGTGATAATCAACGCATATCTGTCAGCACAAAAGTCAGATTCCATAATAATTTAGGGAAATGTTATTTCGCCATAATCAAACCGTTTCATATTTTAATTTGCAAGACACTCTTACAACGAGCAAAAAACAATATTGAAAAATCTCTTTACAGATAAATTATATTGCTTTTAACGAGATAAAACAGTCATAACTTCATGCCCTTGCTTTTCCTTTGCGTCATGGGTGGGTATCTTCACTTCACCCAAAAAGCGGGGGAAGCGCAGCCGTTCAAAGCTACGTTTCCTCCGCCATCACACACATAACACAGTATATATAGAAAACACCTCACGGTGCAGATGGTTCACGGGACCGGTTCGGACGGAGTCAATTTGTAGGTTAATTTATCCAAATCTACCTGCATGAGATAATAACCCTGCGGAGTATATGAGATATTTTCCCCATCGAGTTTCAATCGTCCGGGACCTCCATCGCCATACTGGTCGCCCTGCGCCCAATCGGGCAAAGTGGTTATTTTAAATTCTACCGCAGCATCGGGATTTCCAGCGACCACAAAATCGACATATCCCTCATACCTATTGTTCATTCGATAGGATTGCAGCACGGGTGCTGCTGCAATATCCCAGTTTTGATAATTACCGGGGACATACAGTTTGGGATACACGATAGGTTCGTCATAGGCCGTCACCGTAATGTCGCGAGGAGAAGAAGCGACGGTATGGTCGGCTGTCAACTTGGCTACTACCCTGACGAACAAATCACAAGGCTCTCCCGGCTGACCGTCCAGAATAAGAGTCGCCATATTCAATCGGGCGACAGTCACCGAAACATAATCGGTATTCGATTCGGCTAATTGTATAGGATCGGGAAAATCTTTCCGGTTATCTATCTCCAATGTGTAAACGGGAGCGGCGGGGAAACCATAGTCTCCCGACGACCATGAGAATGTCTCGGCTATAAACCCCGACGAGGCTTCGTTCAACACCAAAGCCGGTTGTGCAAGAGGCGCCAGTTCGGGTGCAGCCTGCAAGTCATATTTGGGAGTATCCACATCGTTACAGGCGACAAGTGCCGACAAGCCTATCCAAACGGATAATTTAATAAAAGAAGATTTCATAATTCTGTCGTTTTTACCGTTAGTAGCCATAGTTTTGTTGTATGCCGGGGTTGGCAGCGATTTCCTTTGCCGGAATAGGATATAGATTATATTTGGTATCCAGCGATTTACCGGCATATACGCCTCCTTTCCACGGCCACAAATAATTACCGGAGGTGAATTTTTCGAACCGAATCAAATCGGTACGACGATGCCCTTCCCAATAAAGCTCACGCATACGTTCCTGCAAAATTTCGTCGAGTGTAATATCGTCTACCGAATCGTATTGCGGCATGCCTGCCCTATCCCTCAAATAGTTCATGTAGGTTCTTCCCGTTTCCCGATCGGCAGCTCCCCGATATGCACATTCGGCATACATCAGATAGACATCGGCCAGCCGGAACAAGGGGAAATCGGTATCGGGATAAGATTCGGCACGGCCTGCTGCATTGTCCCAATCGGTAGAGAGCAGATTGGTAAACTTCACGACCGAATAACCGTCCTGATAGGTAGAAAGGTTGGTATTGTTAATACTCGCTCCTTCGCTGAAAAAGGCATAACGCTCGTCTTGCGGAGAGAATGAAAGTACCAGCGTAGAGGTAGAACGGGGGCCGGCCCAAGCATCGTTTACCCCATAATTTCTCGCCGAGATTTTACCTCCATACGAGCCTACGGTGAGATACATCGTACCCCCGTACGAACGAATCGAATCGCTATCGAAAGGAACAGTCATAAGTATTTCGCTTTCATTGCCGCCCCTCGCATAACGGTCGTTATCGCCGCCGAACAAGTATTTATACGTTTCGGCCAATCCATGATTCGTCCCGGTATTGTGCCGAGCGATTATCTTTTCACACTCGGCGGCACACAATCCGTATTGCGGCGTACCGGTATAAACCGCTGCGTTGAGATAGAGTTTCGCCCGAATCATATTGACGGCATCGCGTCCTACCCTCCCATACTGAGGTTGTAAAGGAATAGACTCTTCTACGGCATTCAACTCGTCCAATATGAATTGATATATCTCGGCTCTCGACTTCTGCTTGGGAGCCTCCATGATTTTATTCTCCTCGGTCACAAAAGAGACCGCACCGAACAGATCGATAGCATGCCAATAGGAAAGAGCCCGCAACACCCGAGCCTCGGCCCGATAGGTCTGTATCTGAGCAGCGACATTTTCGGGGACATCATTGGCAGCCAGCGCTGTCGGGGTCGTATTGCGTAAAAAGTCGTTACATAAAGCTATCTGAAAAAACACGCGGCTATACATGACATATACAAAACCATTGGCTGCCGACCATGTGGACATACTCAGTTCGGGTAGTCCGGCATCGTTCCAACCTAACACGGCTTCGTCGGTAGGCAGTTCCTGCAAATTCCAATAGGCTCGCAGGTATTGCGCTTGTCCCTCGTCGAACCCTTGTATATCGGGATTACCGGCAGGGCCCTCTTGTCCCGACACGGCCAAACCGGCATATACTTTGGCTAACAGCTGCGTGTAATATTGCGGATTGTCCTTAAAGTCGGACAACTGTATCACGTTATCGTCGATAGGTTTCAAATCGAGATCGCCCAAACAGGAAGACAAAGTCATCGAAAGAGCGACGCTCCCGCTTATAAAACATTTATATATAAAAGACTTCATATTTTTGTATTTTTAGAGGTTAATAGGTCAAAACGACACCCAACGTATAGGTCGTGGGCCGAGGATAAACATTATTGTCTATACCCGAAAAAACTTCCGGGTCGAGCCCCTTGTATTTGGTAATGACAAAAGGATTTTGTACCGCACCGTAAACTCTCAGCCGCAACGCATCGTCCAACAGGTGTTTCCAAGTATATCCCAGCGAAATGTTGTCGCAACGCAGAAATCCGGCATTCTTCAAATAATAATCGCTCATGTATTGCTGGGTTTCGAATTTCGCCCCACGCCGCATGATATTGCTCAGGAAACCTGCGCTGTTGTACATCGCGCTATATATCGAATTTTGAGATAATACGTTGTCATAAACATAATTGCCCAAGTTGGCCCGCAAAGAGATTCCGAAATCGAAATTTTTCCAATTCATGGTCGAGTTGATACCGATAACGACTTTCGGGTCACGGCTGTGGTGAATATATTTGTCCGATTCGTCTATGACCCCGTCGCCGTTACGGTCGGCATACAATCCCTCGATGGGATTACCATCGGCATCATATACTTGTTCATACAATAAATAACTGTATGCCGGATACCCTACTTTATGAGCCTGTACAGTATTGCCCGTACCTCCGCCTATACCTCCTACCGGAATGTAATAATCGGCACTCTCGCTTTTATTCAGTTTGGTTATTTTATTGGAGTTCCAAGCGACGTTCATACCCAAATCCCAAGTAAAATCTTTATTATCGATAACTTTTGCTTGAATATTGAATTCGATACCCTCGTTGCGCAAACGTCCCACATTGGTGTATATCTCGTTCGTAAGGTTGGACCCTGCCGGAACAGGAATACGACTAATCAAATCGTTCGTCTCGCGATAATAGTAATCCAACGATCCCGTAATGCGATTATTCAAAAATCCGAAATCGATACCGGCATTCCACGTCGTAGTCTCCTCCCATTTAATATTGGGGTCATAGCCGTTAGGACGTATCGTATAATAATATTGGTCGCCGAACGGATAGGATGCCGTAGGATAACCGATCGTAAACAACGGCATATACGGGAAATAACTGTCGCTAATGTCCTGCTGTCCCGTAATACCATAGCCCAACCTCAACTTCAATTCGCTCATAAACGAAGTCGCCCGTTCCATAAAAGGCTCGTTGATAATTTTCCACCCCAACGCAACGGCCGGGAATGCGCCCCAACGGTTATCTTTCGAAAAGCGAGATGTCGCATCGCCACGTAATGTGACTGTAAACAGATAGGTGTCCTTATAGGTATAATTCACACGCCCAAAGAAGGAAATCAACTGTAAATGGTCGGTATAGGACGAGACGAACCATTGTTCCTTATCGGGCATCAATGTAGTGCGGGTTCCTCCATCTTTATAAAAACGTTGCCACGAATATCCAGCCATAGCGTCGAGCCTACTATGTATCGACTCGAAATCCTGTTTATAATTGAGATAGAAGTCGAGCAACAAATTCCGTTTGAGTTGCCTCAACCGTTCGTCTTGTCCCAGCCCTGTTTTTTTATTCTCCTTGTAAGTAAGAGGGGAGTCGGGAGTCATGAGATTATGTTGAATACTATGAGAGACATCGTATCCTAAATTCAAGTTGGCATGTAACGCCGGCAAAAAAGGCATTACATAATCGAGCTGCAAGTTACCCACGCTGCGATAGACATCGGCTTTCATGGACCGTTCGTCGATAAGCGATACCGGATTTACGGGTGCGATACCTATAAATTCGTCGGTTCCGGGTTTCAACCATGTAAAATATCCGTTACCGATGGGCAGGTTATCGACCCGTACCGATTGCGACGGGTCGAAGGATACCGCGCCACCGATAGCACCTTCGTCGGCAAAACGGTTGTGCATATAAAAGCCCTTCACATTGGCCGTCACACTCAACGTATTGTCGAAAAATTTGGGATTCAACGTTATCGAAGCCGTCACCCTATCCATAGCAGAGGTTTTCAAAATACCATTCTGATTGGTATAACTCACCGCAACCCGATACGGCAGAATTTTATACGTTCCACCTACACTCAGATTATAATCGCTACTGACCGACGTCCGCAAAATTTCGTCCTGCCAATTCGTATTGGCCGTCCCCAATAAATTATAAGCCGGGCTCCCTTCTCCGTAATAATCGGTTATCACCTGACGGAATTGGTCTCCGTCGAGTACCCCCACTTTATTACGAGGTGTATTCACATACATATTGGCCGTAAAATTGATTTGCGGTTTTCCCGACTGTCCCCGTTTCGTCGTAATAATGATAACTCCGTTCGATGCCCTCGACCCATAAATGGCCGTTGCCGAAGCATCTTTCAATATCGTGAACGACTCGATATTATCGGGAGAAATCATGGATAGCGAATTGGACATTCCGGTCACTCCCGAATTATCGACAGGAACACCGTCGATAACGATCAAAGGGTCGTTCGTCGCATTGAGCGATGAACCTCCACGAATACGGATATCGGCGCCACCCTCGGGTTTACCGCCGTTGAGAGTGACTACTACACCCGGTGTCTTCCCGACCAACAAATCTTGTGCAGAAGTCGCTAAACCTGCATTTATCTCATCGGGTTTCACCAAAGTAACCGACCCTGTGGCATCGCTCTTGCGGACAGTTCCATAACCTATCGCCACGACTTCTTGCAAAGCCACAGCGTTTTCCTGCAAAACGATCGTTATCTGCGAACGATTGTTTACCGGAACCTCCTGCGTATTGTATCCCAAATAGGAAACTACGAGAGTAGCATCGGGAACCACATCGAGACGGAACCGCCCATCGAGATCGGTCGCTACGCCCGCAGACGATCCCCGAACAATGACATTCGCCCCGATAACCGGCTCTCCCGAACTATCGACTACCGTCCCTTGCACGGCCATACGTTGCGCCGATAGCGACCACGACAGGCAACATAATCCTAACAGCAACCCTGACCGGATTTTCATGTGTAGTTTTTCACAAACTTTTCTCATATCAGATACTTTTGATGGTTGAACTCATAGACGATTGACCCCGATTGCTCCAAAAGAGCGAAGCTCTCCCCACAAGCGTTTGTACCGTCTGTATCTCATAGAACAACACCTTTGCTGTTTTGTTTGCCCGCTAAGATTATTTCCCTTAAAAAACGAAGAACGCTCGGGAATTACCCCGAGCGTTCTTCGTTTCCATACGATCAATTGTTCAACTTTTCCTAACAAGAATATAACAATAGTCTTTATTCAATATGAGAGAATTGTTACCATAAGCCGTCTCAAAACGAGCAATGATTCCGTTATTACGACCGTTAGACTCATACAAATCGAACGCCGCTTGCGCATCGGCCAAGTCTTGTACCTTATCGCCGAAAGCATCGGTTACATACAATTCTTTCAACGTTCCTAAATTATAGTCGGCATAGTTTTGCAAGAGGTCTTTCCAACGATCGATAGTTTGTTCGTTTTCAGGAATATATGCCGAAATTTCCAAAACGGTTTCCAATGTTTTGTCGGAATCGAAATTAACCGTATAGTTATTACCCTTCAAATCGATCGCACTATCGAAATAGAGATATGCCATCGCCGTCCCGAAAAGTATCTTATTGCTGATCGCATAGAACTCTTGCAGAGTTTCATCGATATTCGCACCCACATACTTACCCAATGTACTAAAATCGAGAGGTAAATAATTGCGGCACATTTCTACACGGAATTTATCCTTATCCATGATAGGACAACAATACACTTTTTTCTGTATGCCGAATACAGGATATATCAACGTATTGGCTTCCAGAGTCAACAACGGAATCGTCTCTTCTGTGGTTTGTTTGATACCTCCCTCGCCCGTAGCGTAATCTTTAAATTTCGTACCGAGGAAAGTTCCTAATTTATAATCCCGGAAAGAAGATATCATACTTTCCCACACTTCAATCCCTTTGTTTTCGGAACTTCCGGTCAAAACCATTTCTATGGTAGCAATCATCGTTCCATCGAGTTTAAACGTCGCTTTGTATCGATTGCCTTTTTGATCCTGCACATACAGGATATTATTTTCCTCATCTTTCGAAGCATTTCCCACAGCGGCCCATATCTCGCTCACATTTTTGTCAACGTAAGCAGACAAATCGGAATAGGTCGTTTCAAAATAAGTTTTAGTATCCCCCTCAGGAGTTCCTCCTCCCGTACCGTCTCCGGGTTCTTCTCCTTTTTTATTATCCTCACTACATGATAATAAAACGAGAGATGACATAAATATACAGAAAAACCAAGCAAATTTCTTTCTCATACTTCTTAAAACTTTAATAATTACTACTATTTTCCTTCTTCTCTTTCCATTATTACATTTTTTTCTTTACTTTGCCGATACAAAAATATAATATTATACTCAAAGTCATTTAAACAAATCGGATTATGAAGAATTTTTATCTTATTTTAAGTTGCTGTGCCCTATTTTCTCTAACGGCACATAGTGAAAATTTCTCAGGAGACGACTTTAACGGAGCTTGGGAAAGCGACGGAGGTAACCAGAAAGTACAACCCGTAGGCTGGCATGCATTGTCTTGCAACGCAAGCGGAGTTTTCGGATCAATGAAAGGAGGAACCGTTACCAAAGGAGGAGACGAATCCGACGCCTCACCTATCATAGAAAATATTTTTGCGGGAAGCAAAGGTAGCTGGATGACCACGGGTTACGTCATTCCGGGAATACTCTCATTAGGAAATCCGTGGATATATGTAGACACCAATTATTTCACAGCCGCAAAAGGTGACTTGGGTGTAGACGGAGGTGTAGAATTTACGGGACGTCCCAGTAAAATCACCTTCAAAGCCCAATACTACAATGCTCCTACAAGCGACATAGACGATGCTGCCCATATCAAAGTCTATCTATGGAAGGGCTCGGCCGAGTCGACCGATAAAAGCGGAGCCAACCATACCGACGAAATGAGCGCCGTTCTCGCCGGGAATGCGGGTGCTACCTTGATAGGGTCGGGAGAATTGACCATCGATAACGATATAGATGCTTTCGAGGCCAAAGAAATCTCTATCGATTATACATCACAAGAGATTCCCGAAAAAATGAACATCGTGTTCTGTGCATCCAACTACCTCAGTAAACAACCGGAAAAACCGCTTGAAGTTGCCGAAGGAAATTATCTGCAAATCGATGACGTTGCAGTCGTGTATAATTCTACCGGAATTGAAAATACCCAAAACGAAAAGTTGGAACTGACGGTTACCAGACAAGGTTTTTCGATAAACGATACTTCCGTTCAACCTATTACTATTTACGAAACAGACGGTCGATTGATAAATCAAGGGCTTGTAAATAACGGTCGATATGACTTCCCGTTTACCCCGGGTAAAATTTATATAGTAAAAGTAGGGAATGCTGTTTTCAAAGTTTGTGCCCTATAAATAAAGTTTTATGAATCGAATCTATATTTACGTCATGCTGTTCTGCGGAATCTTATTCCTCAACAGCATGACGTGTTTTGCAGCCAACGAAAAACTATCGGCCTCATCGCGCCAAACGCTCGATCAATTAATTCGCACTGACAATCGATTGGAAAAATTATCCAGACAGGATAAAGATCTGCGACTTCTCGTTCAATGCGATGAACATACGACCAAAAACGATTTACTGGAATGTGGCGTTTTATCGTATGTGTCATTGGGAAACGGATTCTATACAATATGTATTGCACCGTCGGAATTGTCTCGTTTTTTAGACTCTGACTTCGTAAAAAGAGCCGAGCTTCCTCGAAAAGCATCTTTATCCTTAGATGAAGCACGTACAGAAACGAACGTAGTACTGGTACAAAACGGGGAGTCTCTTTCATCTCCCTATACCGGAAAGAATGTCGTATTGGGGTTTGTAGACTCTGGATTCGACGTAACTCACCCGGCCTTCCGCTCGTCTGACAATGAGACCCTCCGAATCGCAAGATTCTGGAATCAAATCGATAACAAACTACTGTCGGATAAAGAAAATATTCTTGCCGAAGGGACTGACAACGAAGAGCAAACACACGGAACCCATGTAGCCGGAATAGCCGGTGGTGGTTATTTCGGGACAATAGCGACCTCGGAGTCCACGACACTCGACAAGAATCCCTATTACGGAGTAGCTTATGATGCCGACTTAGTAATGGTAGGATCGACATTGGAAGATACCGATATTCTGAATGGTATTAAATATGTATTCAACTATGCCGACTCGATAGACAAACCGGCCGTAGTCAACATTAGCCTAAATACTTCTTACGGACCGCACGACGGGACTTCGCTTTTCGATCAAGCCATCGATGCCATGCTGGGAAAAGGAAAAATTCTGGTCGGTTCCATCGGGAACGATGCCAAAAACAAAACTCATGCTTCGATGGAACTCAACAATGCCGAGACTCCTGTACTGACATTTTTCAAACCATCGGGATACGCCGCCAACACATTCGAAGTTTGGGGTGAATCGGACGGGTTTACCGTTACCGTTTCGTTAACCGACTCGCAAGGCGAAACCGTATGGAGTTGTACCTCGAACGGTACGGACCAATCGTTTTCCGTCCCTGCCGACTTCAACTATTCGGAAGGCGGAGAAATCGCCTACTATACCGAATTGTGGAACAACACGAGGCGCATGTATAGAGTCGCCTTGAATAATCTCAATCTAAAAGGTTACGACATACAAATAGGAGTAACGGGCGAAACCCAACACATCGATCTCTGGACCGACAAAAACAGCGGACAGTTCACCGACAACGGGAAAAGCACACATGTCAATTTCGATGCCGACCGTACATTAGGGGAATTGGGAGGAACAGGAAAGAGAACCATTTCTGTCGGAAACTATACAACCCGAAACGTATGGACAAATTTTTCGGGAAAGAAACAGTCCATGTTGATCGATTACCCGTTGAATAAAATCAACTACACTTCGAGCCGAGGTCCGGCTTCGGACGGCCGAGTAAAGCCCGACGTGACGGCTCCGGGAGGAATGATTTTCAGCGCCGTATCTTCTTACTCCGATTACTATAAGGAGAGTAGCGCCAACACTGTCGCCCGGGCAACGATAAACGGGAAAAGCTATTATTGGGGACAAATGACGGGAACATCGCAAGCCTCGCCCTTTGTCGCCGGAGTCATTGCCACATGGTTAGAAGCAAATCCAGAACTATCTCCCGAAGATATACAACTGATTTTGAAAAAGACCGCCCGCCAAGATTCCCATACAGGAGCATGTCCCAACTCCATTTACGGATACGGGAAAATAGACGCTCTCGCCGGAATCAAAGAGGTGCTTTCACCGAGCGCCATCGACAACTTGTCGACAGACAAACTATACAAACTTTATCGAGACGGAATTTTATTCACATCGCAAGCGGGTAAAATAAACCTCATATTATCGACCCCGGACGGAATCATAAGATACTCCGATAAAACAGATGTCGAGCCCGGAACCCGAATCGAATGGAGAGAACTCGGATTGAATACCGGATTGTATATCCTTCATATAAACGGTTTTTCGGAAAAGATATTTGTACCATAAATAAAAAGAAAGGGAGAAGATCAAAAAAACTTCTCCCTTTCTTCATTATCCCGTACATTACATTATTACTCATGATGATGTTTCCCGCCATGCCATTTCATCATGGCTCTCGGGAATTTCATTTGGGCATTTTTGAATTTAAATAATTTTTCATTCGACAGAAAGGTTTTGAACTTGTCGTAATATTCCCGATCTATCTTTGCCAACTTCTCGTCCTTTTCCAGTAAAACTTCGGCCGCTTTTTCATACTCGACATCTGAAACAGCCGTTTCCGAACGTACTATTTTCCGAGCAAAGGTTCGAGCCTCCCTGTCTACCGTCCATTTTTTCCCTTCCATCTCTTCATACAAGGGAAAGAACTGTTTCGCCTCTTGTTCGGAAAGCCCGATCTGTTTCATCATAAAATCCCGACGGAATTTACAGAACCGGTCAAACTGTTCTTTTCGCTGTTGCTTCGCCTTGTCGTTATTCTTATTCTGTGCCGAAACCGAAACGGGCAATGCCCACAATAAAACGGCCGATAATAATAAAATTATTTTCTTCATAACTACTTCTCCTTTAATAATCGCTATCGGTATAGAGCATTTCATAAGCCGTGTAATCATCGACATAATAAGCGATCCACTCGTCTTCTATCGTACTTCCATCTGTCGCCGAAGCCGTCATTTCCATATCAGGAGTTTCTCCTTTTTCCACCGAGAATATTCCCGTAAACATTTTCATCATAAGCCATATACCGGCAAACATGGCTGCCATATAAATCCACGGTCTTACCCGAAGCCATAACGAAGGTTGCACGAGTTCGGGAAATTCCCTTTCCGGCAAACTTTCCGTCATCTTTTCGGTGAAATCGGCAAAATAATTGCCGGGCACTTTCATACCGTGCTTCCTACCGATTTCATCTAACAGGGGAGTTTTCTTTTCCATAGCTTCACCTTTTGTTTGTTAGACACGAAAATAATGAAAAGGTTTAAACATGATCTTGCAGATATTCCTCTATTTTTTTCGCCGCATGGTGATACGATGCTTTCAATGCACCCACCGACGTTCCCAGAATTTCGGATATATCTTCGTATTTCATTTCGTCGAAATAACGCATATTAAAAACGAGGCGTTGTTTCTCCGGGAGTTGCAAAACCGCTTCTTGCAAAAGCCTCTGTGCACGATCTCCGTCGAAATATTCGTCGCTCTCTACATGAGAGAGCAGGAAATCATCGGTATCGTCGGCCGTAAGATTCCGTCGTTCCCGTTCCCGTGCCAGAAAAGTCAATGCCTCATTCACCGCAATACGATAAAGCCAAGTCGACAATTTGGCATCCCCTCTGAAATACTCGATACTTCCCCATGCTTTTAAGAATGTATTTTGCAATAAATCATTGGCATCGTCGTGCGAAAGTACCATTTTTCGAATCTGCCAATATAACGGCTCACTATACCGGGCCACGACCCGTGCGAATGCCTGCCGCACAGTCGCCGGATTCTGTAACTGCTCGATAACAATATCTTCGTTATAATCTTGCATATTCTCTCTTTTCAGGAGGTAAAGATACGTAGAGCCAACGGTTTATTCCTAACATATTTCATTCTTTTTTGTTATTTTTATTATTCGGTGAACTTCATAATGTTTTAATACATTACCTTTGTTTCCGAAAAACCACGAAGGAAACGGCCAATTCCCCGACAAGAGGATAGTGCGGTTTTCCTTTACGGTTTTATACAATCTCGAAAACATGGAAATAAATTCTATACTCTTGGCATTTCTCCTCACGATGATAGCCGGCCTATCGACCGGAGTGGGAAGCCTCATTGCATTTTTCGCCAAACGAACCAATACGAAATTTCTTTCTGCGGCATTGGGGTTCTCGGCCGGAGTAATGATATATATATCGTTCATGGAATTAATGCCCGAGGCATTGGGTATGCTCAGCGAGAGTTTCAGCCCGCGCATGTCTAATATCTACATGCTGATCGCATTTTTCTCGGGAACATCGTTTATCGCATTGATAGACTTCTTGATTCCCGAAGACGAGAATCCTCATGAAGTCCACCGCGTGGAAGAACTATCGGGACAACAACGATTGCACCGTACCGGAATACTGATGGCACTGGCTATCAGTATCCATAATTTCCCGGAAGGACTCGCTACATTCGCATCGGCACTGGGCAATATCGACATAGCTATTCCCATCGTCATAGCCATTGCCATTCACAACATACCGGAAGGTATCGCTGTCTCCGTACCCATCTATCAAGCGACGGGCAGCCACAAGAAAGCATTTTGGTATTCTCTGCTTTCCGGTATGGCCGAACCGGTAGGCGCACTCATCGGATTCCTGTTTCTGTTACCTTTTTGGACTCCCACGATTCACGCGCTTCTATTGGCATTCGTATCGGGTATTATGGTGTTCATTTCATTCGATGAGCTGCTGCCGGGAGCCGAAAAATACGGTCATCATCACTACGGCATAGGAGGCGTCATCACCGGCATGGCAGTCATGGCAGCCAGCCTCCTGTTTTTCATCTAACACCCGGATAATATCCCGTCCTCGAAAAATCACTACTATTGATGATTGTAAAGAAAATTTTTCTCTTGTTACTTTGTGCAAAAATTCAAAGAGAGACTCGCTCTTTCAACAGGTAAACAAATCTTATGAAAAATTTTCTGCTCGCGTTCATCTTGGGAACTTTACCATTTCTTGCAACCGGTAAACCGATACCGGCGATTACCGATTCTTTGGGAAACCGCATATATAACCTGAATGCCATTACTATCATCAGTAACCCCAAATGGGATTCGAAACTGTTCGAGTTCCCCGGTTCCATCTCTTATCTCAACACGGGCAATCTCGACGAAATGAATATCCGTTCGGTCAAGGATATTTCTACCGTCGTTCCCAATCTGTTTATTCCCGATTATGGCTCCAAACTCATTTCCTCGGCCTACATACGGGGTATAGGTTCCCGAATCAACTCTCCCGCCGTAGGCCTCTACGTCAACAACGTTCCCTATCTGGATAAAAGCGCTTTCGATTTCGACTTCATCGATATTGCAAGTATTGAAGTCTTGAAAGGGCCGCAAGGGACTCTCTACGGAAGGAATACTATGGCGGGACTCGTGAACATAAAGACTCTCTCGCCTTTGGAAAAACAGGGCTCGAAAATAAAATTGAGTTTCGGGAATTACAACTTATGGGGAGTCGCCGCTACTACCAGCCAAAAACTTACCGACGATTTCGCATTCTCGATAAATGCCCGCTACCGACAGGACGACGGCTACTTCAAAAACGAATATACCCGACAAAATAGCGGAAGTACCCGGTCGGGCGGTGGAAGAGTACAATTAGACTGGCGGGTAAACAGGCATTGGAAGTTGAGTTTCAGCGGTGACTACGAGGGTAGCGACCAACAGGGATACCCATATGCCGGTTATGACAAAACCCTGAAAAAGACCGGCAGCATCAGTTACAACGACGAAGCCTCGTATCGTCGCGACATATTCACGTCGGGTCTGTCGGTTCAATATCTCCACGACCGATTCATCTTCACATCGACGACGGGTTATCAATTCCTCGACGACGATATGCATTTGGACCAAGACTTTACTCCCCGCTCCATATTTACATTACAACAAAAACAAAAAATGCATGCGGTTTCACAGGAATTTGCCGTCAAATCGCACAAAGGCAAACGTTGGGAGTGGGTAGGAGGCTTATTCGGGTTTTATCAACAAACCCATACGGACGGCCCGGTAGATTTCAGACAAGACGGGATAGATTTGCTCATCACCAAACAGACCAACAACCAACTGGCAGCTCTCAAACAGGACCCTGCATTAGCGGGAATGCCCGATATTACGATAGATATAGATAATCGAAACCTGTATATCGACGGCATTTACAAAACACCGGCCTACGGTGCTGCCGCCTTCGGACAAGCTACGCTCAATCGTATTTTTATCGACGGTTTATCGGCCACCGTAGGCTTACGAATAGACTACGAACATACTCGCATTTACCATCACACCCATGCGACCGAAGCTCTCACAGGGCGTGCCAACGTCACGATCAATATGGGTAATCGCCCCCCGATGTCGATTCAACAGCCTTTTATCCTGCCCCTCGGCATCGATGGAAAGGAGTCGATGAACACGATAGAACTGTCTCCCAAATTCGAAGTGAAATACGCTATCGGCAATAAAAGTTTTGTCTACGCCTCGGCAACCCGCGGTTACCGGTCGGGAGGATACAATTTCCAGATGTTCTCCAACTTGATACAATCCCAAATCCGGTCCAGCATGATGAGCGAACTGATGAAGAACATGGGAGGCGGGGGAAACGGAGGTCGTCCCGCACCGAGTCGCAGTGCTGCCGGAATGCCTGCCTTCGAAAACACGACCGACGTGAACCAAGCCATCTCGTATAAACCCGAACATAGCTGGAATTACGAAATAGGCGGCCGTTCCCAGTTAATCGACCACCGGCTGTTTGCCGATTTATCTTTATTCTACATCGATTGCCACGATCAGCAAATAGCCGCCGTAAGCGGATATGGCCGTGTCACCAAAAATTCGGGACGCACCACCAGTTACGGATTGGAGGCTTCGCTGCGAGCCACCCCGACCAACCGGCTGTTACTCTCGGCAACCTACGGTTACACCCATGCTACCTTCCAAGAATACAACGACGGGAAAAACGACTACAAAAACAATTTCGTCCCTTTTGCACCGGCTCATACGCTCGCCCTATCGGGCGCTTACACCCTGCCCTTAGACAAAGAGACCGACTTGACTTTCGACCTACAATACCTCGGCCGAGGAAAAATATACTGGACCGAAGCCAACGATGCCGCTCAAAACTTTTATGGGCTGGTAAATGCATCGATTATCCTTTCGGGGAAATACGCCGATTTGAAACTATGGGGAAAAAATCTGCTGAATCAACATTATCAGGCGTTCTACTTCGAGACCATGAATGCCGAGAACTTGTCTATGCCCAACAGCTTCGTACAGTGCGGCCGCCCGATTACATTCGGCGCAGATATCACCATTAAGTTTTAATTCTCCTTGCCCCCTCCGCAGAACTTTGTTCCGCGGGTCTCCCTCATACCGCTAACGCAACACCCCGTAAGGCTACGGAACACGGCAAGGGAGAAGATTGGATAGTTCCGGCTTGCTACATAAAAAATAAAGCAAAAAAGCATCTCCCTCCTCCTCTGTGTTTTGCGACAGCAAAATATAGGGGAGGTGGCCGCAGGCCGGAGGGGTTGGTCTTACAAAAAACTCCTATTCTATCTTTCTCACCCCCTCTCCGTCGAAAACTATTGTTTCTTCTGCTTTCCCCCCCTATCGCTATGCGACACAAGGGGGAGAAGCGTAAAATCTATCCTTACATCACAAAAGAGAATGTTTCTTTAACCCCCTCTCACCCATACCCTGTGGCATTGCAGGGCATTCTCACACATTCCTCCCCAGCCGTGTCCCGTAATATCGCAGGGTATTGTGGCAATCGATATAAAAATAATCCTTACTATTCACATACAGAAATGGCTGTTTCCTCTTGAAACAGCCATTTTCCCATATTTTATCTTTCTATTCGGCAAAAGTCAAGCCTTGCAATTTATCCCATTCTCCACGGGTAAAATCGGGTATCTGTACAGGAACGGAGCCGTTGCGAACGGAGTAGTCGGTCAACTCGACCAGACACGACCATTCGGCTGCGTCGTAAACGTCCATATCGAGAGGCAAACCGTTTTTCAAGCAATGAATCAGACGATAATCCATAATGAAATCCATACCTCCGTGTCCGCCCACTTTGCGAGCTTTCTCGCCGATCTCTTTGCAGAAGGGGTGTTCATACACTTTCAGCAGAGAGTCGAGAGTTTGCTGGCTGACAAACTCATGCGCATTGGGTTCCAAAGCGATCCCCGTAAGCGGATATTTCTGAGCGAAACCTTTCGTACCGCTTACCATGTGAATGCGGTTATAGGGACGAGGACTGGTAACGTCGTGTTGTATCATGATGGTTTTCCCTTTGGCGGTACGAATAAGAGTCGTGTTCATATCACCCATATCGATACGTGCCGTATCCTCGCCGGTAATACCATGTTCGGCTGCATAAAGATGCATACCCTTTTGCGCATTAGACATGGAAACCAACGTAGCCATGCGGTCGCCCCGGTGAATGTTCAATATCTGGGCGACAGGACCTAATCCATGAGTAGGATAAGGATTACCGGCCTCCTCTTTCTGGGCTTTTAACCGCCACATGTTTTTATAACCGGTCGCCGTAGTGTCGTAATTATAAGAACGCAAGTCGTGGATATAAGCCCCCTCGGCATGCATCACATCTCCGAACAAGCCTTGTTGTGCCATATTGAGCGTTGCCATTTCGAAGAAATCGTAACAACAATTTTCCAACATCATGCAATGGCGGCGAGTCTGTTCGGCCGTATTTACCAAATCCCAGCACTCGGCTACGGTCATTGCCGCCGGTACTTCCACGGCGACATGTTTTCCCTGTTTCATGGCATAGACAGCCATCGGAGCATGAGAGTGCCAATCGGTGCAAATGTAGACCAAATCTATGTCGTCCCTTCCGCACATCTCTTTCCAAACGTCCTCACCCACATAAATATCGGCGGCAGGAAGTTTGTGCGAAGTAAGTATTTCATTCGCTTTGTTTACATTCACCGAATCCAAATCGCATAAAGCGACAACTTTGGCATCGGGCAGATAGACATACCGTTCAATAGCTCCTCTACCCCTCGCTCCTAATCCAATAAAACCGACTCTCACCGTATCCAAAGGTTCGCAAGCCAACTTCAAAACACTTTCCTGTCCGGCAGGCCTCGCAGGTTCTTCAAACGGATTACGTGGTGTCGTAGTACAAGCACTACACAACAAAAGCGCAGACAGCGCATAAAACATTTTCTTCTTCATGGTTATATTTTTCAGCATAAATAATAAATTTCCATCTCACCTCAAACTCCCAACAGGCCGAAAATAAAAAGATTTATACCCAGCCCTATGGTGTCAAAAAGGTCTTTTCCGCCTTGTTTAGAGGCCAAATCAAAGATAGCGCAAGAGAACACAAGCAAACGAATCTGTTCCTATCCAAAAGCATTCTATCTCTGCATTTTACGCAAATATAGGGAAAGGTGAGCGCAAAGGCAATCAAGAAATCTAATTTCCGATTTGACTATGCCGAACCGCATCCTATATTCTTTTCTACAAATATAAGGAAAGGCAACCACTCAAAAAAAGAACTTGCTCATTTTTTCGCTAAGCCATATCTCATATTCGACAGAGCCAAAGATACATAAAGAAAAACTCATTATGAAAAACGACAACATTTTTTATCTATCGAAAGGCTTCGAAAGAGAAAAATCTCTTAGATATCTATAAGGTTTTAAATCTTTATCAAACTTAAAAAGTCCCCCCGAAAAAACCAACGTTTAAAACTGCTGTTAAAAGCCTGTGTTATATTTTATTATTTTAAATGTTTGTGTTTTATTTTTTATCTTTTACTTGTACAAATATAGCGTTCTATTTTTAAATCGAAAACTAATTCTCTCACTTTTTTTCGCTTTTGACTTATTTTTTAGAATTAGAGCCATATTTTCACAATTATAAACTATCTCGGTAAAAATTAGATTTTAGGGAGCTTGCTTTCTAAAAATATATTCTCGATACATAATATCCTCCGTCCAAAAATCGAAAGACCGAAAAGGAATCACATTTTTTCTATATAAATACGGTACAAAAAATAAGTCATGCGGGAATTTCATATTCTTGGATAATGAGCCATAACCTCCTATTCCCTTTTCGAAAGAATTCTTAATAAAACTTTATTAGGCTATACTATCACCGAAACGATTAAAAGTCGAATAAAATGTTGATTTAAACCACGAAAAACAAGAATCAACCATGATTAATTCAAACAAATTATAAACGAGTATTTACTAACCTTGATTATTAACAAACAAGCAGTATTATGAGAAGACAGGTGCTACTTCTGTTATTTTCCTTATTTGCTATAGTAGGTTTCGCTCAACAACGCACCGTAACGGGGATCGTTGTATCTGCCGAAGACGGACTGCCCGTTATCGGGGCATCGGTCCATGTCAAAGGCACCTCACAAGGAGCGACGACCGACTTAGATGGGAAATATTCTATTAAAGTCAATGAAAACGCAAGCCTAACATTCAGTTACGTGGGTATGCAACCGAAAACGGTGCAGGTTGGAAATCAATCTGTCATCAATGTAACTTTAACCTCGTCATCGACACAATTAGACGAGGTTGTCGTAACAGCGATGGGTATTCGGGAAGAAAAGAAAAAACTGAACTTCGCCGTCCAGAGCCTAAATGCCGACGAAGTTACTGCTGGACAATCGGCAAACTTCGTAAATTCTTTACAAGGGAAAATTGCCGGTGTGCAAGTATCAGGGAGTGGAGGTTCACCCAATTCCAGTTCCCAAATCATCATTCGTGCGATTTCGTCCATCAACTCAGGACAAAATAACGAGCCCTTGTTTATTATCGATGGAATGCCTATGCGTGGAGGCGGTTCGTCGGCCGGTGACATCAACCCGAACGACATCGAAAACATGACCGTATTGAAAGGTGCTGCTGCATCGGCATTGTACGGCTCGGAAGCAGCCAACGGTGTAATCCTAATCACCACGAAAAGCGGTAAAACCGGACAGATCGTCGTGAACGGTAGTGCCAGCGTACAAATCGACAACAGCGTAAGAATCCCTAAAATTCAACAGAAATATGCTCCGGGAAATCTCGGTTTCTATAAAGAAAACTCCGTAAGCGGAGGTTGGGGTCCTCTTCTGAAAGAAGGAGAAAGAACCTACGATAACGTCGGGAATTTCTTGGGAACGGGATTATATCAAAAATACGATGTGAACGCTTCGGGAGGAACAGACAAATTCACAGCTTATGCATCGTTCAACTACACTTCTACCGACGGTGTTGTCCCCGAAGATTACAAGAATCGCATGGGTGCTTTGTTAAAAGCAACTTTCACCCCTTCGAAATGGGTAAAAATCAATGCATCATTAAATTATATCGATACGAAATCCCGTTCATTCGGCAATAGCATGAGTTCTATCTACACTTGGCCTATCAACAACGATATGCGTGTGTACAAAACGCCATTGGGAAAACCGGTTTACAGCATAGAAGACGGTGGTCGTTACGACAATTGGAATGCCCTTACAGACGCCGATAAAATTGCAGCCGGAGTAAGCCCTTATTGGGGACGTTACGAAGACGGAGGGGAGACACAATCTTCACGTACCATCTTAAACGGATCGATCGAATGGACTCCCATAAAGGATTTGACCTTCACCGGTAAAATCGCATACGACAAAGGATACACAACTTCCGACGCTTACGCCAAACCACGTTTCGATAAAGACGAACTGGACGAGAGCGTTATTTCCAAATATCTCTACAAATTCGGTTCTTATAAATTCGAACCCAGCCGCAGCGAACTACTCACGGTACAGGGATTGGCCACATACAAAGTAGATTTGTTCAAAGATTTCAGCATGAATCTGTTGGCCGGAGCCGAAATCATGATCAACAAAAGCTATGAAGCCACTATGGCGGGACAGGAGTTCGTATTGGAAGGAGACTATTACAGTTTCAACAATACGAATACCGAAAACTGGCTGAAAACGGGCGACTATCCCATTTCCTACTTCCGCTCCAAGAAAAACAAATATGGGTATTTCGGAGAATTGCGATTCGACTATAAAGGAATCGCCCAATTAAGCGGAACAGCCCGCTACGACGGTTCCTCTACCTTGAAACAAGCCGAAAAATCTTCCTACTTCTATCCTTCGGTAACGGCAGGTTTAATTTTCAGCGAATTGTTCCACATCAGTAACGATTGGTTCAGCTATGGTAAAATACGCGGAAACTGGGCACAAGTCGGGAAAGATGCTACTCCCAACAAATTTACCAAAGCCTATCGGGAAGCCTCTACATTCCCCGACGGAGGATATAGTGTCGACCCAACAGCTTCTTACGCGATTACGCTGGAACCCGAAATGACAAAGTCGTGGGAAATCGGAGCCGATTTAAGATTCTTCGACAGCCGCACCCGTTTAGATGTAGCCTACTACTCGACTACGGTAAACAACCAAATCGTAACCGTGAGAGTTTCGCCTTCATCGGGAACGATTCTACAAGTCCGCAACGAAGGTAGTATCGAGAATCACGGTGTGGAAGCTACGTTAAGCCAAGACATTCTTCGCAGTAAAGATTTCGAATGGACCGCCAACCTCAACTTCGGGTTGAATCGGGGTGTCGTAAAATCGTTACCCGAAGACGTGAGCGAAATTCAAGGAACTCAGTTCAGCGATATCTATACTACCGCCTATCTAAACGGTTCGACGACGGGTATTTCAGGCAAGGACTATATGCGTGCTCCCGACGGACAAATACTTATCGACGAGGACGGATATCCCATTATCAACCCGGCCAAGAGCGTATATATCGGTAACCGCGAGCCCGACTTCCTGATGGGATTGAGCAGTACGTTCCGATGGAAAGACTTGACTGTATCGTTCTTGCTGGACGGACGTGTAGGAGGAGACGTATATAACGGAACCGCACGCTCTCTCTTTACCAACGGTATGCACAAATCGTTGGAGAACTACCGTAACCGCGAAGTAGTCGTAAAAGGTGTAGTCGCACAACCCGACGGAACTTATGTACAAAACAACAAGCCTATCATTTTGAATCAGACCAACCTGAATACCTATTTCTATGGCGTAAGCTCCAATTTTATCGAAGACGGTTCTTATCTCCGATTGAGTTACGTCACCGTAGGATATGATTTCACACGGTTCTTGAAAAAAGGGAATCCCTACATTAAAGGATTGAGAGCTTCCATTACAGGCCGCAATCTCTTCCTGTTGACCAAATATTCGGGTTCTGATCCGCAAATTTCAACTTCGGCAGCCTACGGTACAGGAACGATGGGTATCGACAATATGTCTATCCCGGCCACCCGCAGTTTCAATTTCACTATAAACGCAACATTCTAACATCAAGGAACCATGAATAAATATAAAGTTATCATATTATCGTTGTTAATCAGTTTCATGGGCGCAAGTTGCGAAGACTGGTTGTACGACAACGTCAACGAAGATGCCGCTCATGAAGTTCTGCCCCAACAGGTATTGCCTGTCGTGCTGTTCTACTCGGCTCAACTTCAATTCGACCATGCCGAATACGGCGCTTATCTGACCCAAACATTGACTACCGGCGGACGTAACCAAACGTCGAGTTTCGCATACAAATCCGGCTGGGGCGATTTCCTGACGATGAACCGTCACCCGCAATGGCGTCGCCACTTCTACGATATCGGTGTCAATGCCAAAGAAATCATCGACGAGGCTCACGAAGCACAAGCGTGGAATCTGGAACTCATCGGCCGTACCCTTCGGTTAATGTCCACCCAAATGACAACCGACCTATTCGGAGACATGCCTCGTTCGGAAGCCTATGAATCGAACAGTCCGCACTACGATACGCAAGAAAGCATCTACGAGTGGATGAATCAAGAAATAGAAGAGCTGATAGGCATGTATGAAGATCCCACTTATACCGAAGCCGCGACCAATATACCTATCGATCAATCGATCGACCGTGTCTTCGCCGGAGACCTAAATAAATGGAAACACTATACCTACGCCTTAAAAGCCCGGTTATTGCTTCGCAAATTGCCGAATTGGGAAAACAATGCGGCGACATGCCAAGCCATCATTACAGCTGTCAACCGGGCACTCGAAGGTTGGGAAGATGTACTTTATCGTTTTGACGGCGGTAACGGAGCCCAAAATTCTCCGTGGGGCGAAGCCTTCGGATCGACCGAACAAGGAGGTCTCGGCTGGGAAGGACGTGGCAACATGTTGAATTCGGCTGTTCCTACCAAATATTTCATGGAAAATATATTGGGCGTATTCGAATCGCATAACAACCTGAAAGGCTGGGCGGAAGATCCTCGTATCCTCGCTTTCATGAGTGCACGGCCGGGACCCTCGGGAACAAGCGATTCCAGTACTGAAATGCGTTATCTCGATACCAATATCGGTATGGACGTTTCCTACAAAGTGGATAACTACCCCACCTTGTTCCCCGAAGTCGACGGCAAGAAAGTTTCGGTTTATACGCAAAACACAGGTTATGTTCCCCTCTTCCTCGAAGAAGAACTCCTGCTTATCAAAGCCGAAGCTACTTATTGGAGCGGCGATAAGCCGACGGCCCGTTCATTGACCATGCAAGCTGCCGAAATTAATTTCGACCGGTTCAATCTTTCCTCGATTTATGGAAGCAGTTATACCCGCTACCGCAATAACTATCTGGGAAATGAAACCGGAACAGGAAACTACGTAACTACCTACTTCCCTGCCGACGGATTCAACATCGGGCACATCATGCGTCAGAAATATGTTTGCCTCTATCTGCAACCCGAACAATGGACCGATATGCGTCGCTACAATTACAGTTGCGAGGAGAACGGAATACAATATGACAACACCTATGTATATCCCGGATTAAAACGGCCCAATAATATTTATGAAGCTCATTGGGGAGACGATCCCAAAGCATGGATCAACCGTATCAACTACGACCCCGAAACAGAAGAAAAATACAACAAAGCCGAATTGGAAAGACTGGGCGCATACAAAAACTATCAATGGTTGCGCAAACCTATGATCTGGCAATAAATAGAAAAGAATCGAAGTATTACAACAAATAATAACACTCGATATGAAAAACAAAGTAAAAATAGCGTCTCTTCTGCTGGCAATCGCCGGATTATCGGGTTGCGAAATCAACGACCCTGTAAACGATTGGGCAGACTTGGGACAACAAACCGCATACGTTTATTGGGAGCTGAAAGATGCCGTGAACGCCGGTAGCGACCTCGATTTCAGAGTTTACTATTATGCCGACGGCAGTACGATAGAGAAAGCCCAAGTTTGGTATGGAGTGAGCAGTACGATCAATCGTGCCGTTACATGCCCATACATCAGTTACACCTATACCGAAAGCGAGACCGACGAAGTAGTCGCCTCGCATTTGGTGAAAGAGTTCGATCCTCAAACCGTGTCGTGGGACGATGCCAAGTCGTCCTACATTCTCGACGCCACTTTCCCGGTCTCCTCTTCATGGGCTAGCGTGACATGGGCCAGTGTAGGAAGTTCCGATTTTACCGAAACTTTATTCAAGACCTACTATCCCGGCGATTACGAGACCAATTTCCGGGAGGCTCTAACCACTCAAATAGAGACCGATTACCACGGAAACATGAAAAAAATCGTTGTCGATGGATTCATGAAAATGACCGAAGAGGAATATGAGGCTCTCTTCACGAAAACGACCAACGAAGCCAACGAAGAAGTATATGAAATCACCGACGAGAATAAAGCCCGGCTCGATGGCATCGTTGCAGCTCTAACCACGCCCGAACTCATCTTCGACGGCAAAGAATACGGAGTAAACTACAATTGCACCTATACGTTGAGCGCCAAATTCCAAGTAAGCGACTCCAACGGTGTGATAAGCAATACCGATATTAAAAATATTACTGTCAACTAATAGAAACGGAAAGAACAATGAAAGCATTAAGAAATATAAGTTTGACGGTTGTCTTGTTGGCTTCGTTATCTGCTTGTGTGGAAAACGATCCCACTTACAATGTATATCCCAGTGACGATGTAGCGTTTACCTACCACATCACGAACGAAGGATACGAACTCGACTATCTGGTAGGTTCCACCATACAGTTTACCAATACATCGGCCATCTCGGGTACATGTACTTGGGACTTCGGCGACGGGGAAACTTCGACCGACGTTAATCCTACCCATACATACAGTTTACCCGGACAGTACGAGGTAAAATTGACCGTAGGCGACGATTATACGACTCGTCCCTTGCTTATCAACGACATTAAACCTACGATCGTCGCCAAAACGGAAGATGATAGAATATGTGTCATCAACGACGTCGAAGTGACTTTGGAAGTGACCTTACGAAATCCGGCCGCATCGGAAGAACCGGAATACACATGGGTATTGCCCGAAGGAACGACCTTGCTCGATCACCCGGAAATAACAGGTAATACCTATACCGGCGAAAATCCGGGCCGATTAGTCTTCAAAAACATAGGTTCGCAAACCATCACGTTGAAAACCACTCTCGGCGGACGTGCGCTCCAAGATGTAAAAGCCAATGTACAAGTAGGTACGCCCAATACATCGAAAACGCTCTACTATGCGGTAAAAAGTGGAAACGTAATGGCCTATAAGCTGGATTATAATGTTCCTGAGGGAAGTAATAACTCTCCCTTCGACTTAGGCGTAAAAGCGGGAGCTCACCCTCTGAATATGCTGTTCCATAATGAAGTTCTATTCGTGCTCGACTGCGGTACACAATTTTCGTATGTCAACGATGAAGATGGAACCCGGGGTGACGGAAAAATTACAGCGGTAGCCAAAGACGGGAGCAGTATGGAAACCGTTCTCTCCAACGTCGGTAACGCCGCCTTCAACGATCCTTTCTACGGTTGGATAGACAACGAACAAATCTATTTCGCCGACCGGAATACAGGTATCCGACGCATCGGTGTCAACGAACGTAACTTGGTACTTAGCACCAGCGATGCCAAATACGATTATTTCGTTCAGAATAATCGGCTCGAATACTACGGTAACCCGTGGCAATACGGTGCAATGAATGCTTGCTTCGCCAAAGCGGACGGGTTGTGGTATTGGGGCAAAACATACGGCGGAGGCGGTATCTTCCGTTTCGCAGAAAGCGATATCAGCCCTGTGGACATCAGTCGAGGAACCAACCCTCCCTATGCTACGATTTTCCCCGATGAATTCGTGAAATCGTTCGTGATAGATGCCACCAATCAAATTTTATATGCCGTCATTCGAGACAAAGGACTCTATGCCGTTCCTTTAACAGATATTACGGCCAACGACGCGACAAAGACCAACACGAAAGCCGAGAGCAAATATCTCGTAGCGAGCTTCAAATCGGACAGCGAAGGAAGCGTAGGAGAATATGTCGATGTCTGTCAAATGGTACTCGACAGCTCCGACGGTTCGGTTTACTTCGGACTCCGTGCCGAAGAAGGCAGCTCGGAGACATCGGGAGTAAAACGCTGGAATCCCACGACGAAAAAGCTGGAAACTATCGTATCGGGGGTCAATGTCTATGGTATAGCGCTGAACAACGAGTTATCGAACCTATTCTAAAAACAAAAGCCTGATAATTTTCCGCCGGTCTAACCGACCGGCGGAAAAAAAATATCTTAACTAATTAGATATGAAATACATCGCAAAAATAGCAATCGTACTGTTTACCTTTTGGTTAGCTATCCCGACAGTCGCTCAAACTCCCAAAAAAGAGGTCAGAGCGTTCTGGTTATCGACCGTATGGAGATTGACGTGGCCGAAAACTACCGTTATCTCGAACACCGGAAATGCGCAAGAAATCCAAGAACAAAAAGACGAGTTAATCATGTTGCTCGACTCGGTAAAAGCAGCCAATGCCAATACCGTTTATTTCCAAGTGCGCAGCCGTTGCGATGCGATGTATAAATCCTCTTACGAACCGTGGTCGAGCGACCTCGTAGCGACACGAGGCATGGACCCGGGATACGACCCCTTGCTGTTTGCTGTCGAAGAGGCTCACAAACGGGGTATCGAAATTCACGCATGGTTCAACCCCTACCGGTATGAAAGCGTACTGCACCAATGGGACGGAACGCCTCAAAATTATCGGGAATCTCACCCGGAATGGCTCTTAGACTATTCGGACGGTTCTATCTTGAATCCGGCAATGCCGGAAGTGAGAGACCATATCACCGCCATTATTCAAGAAGTCGTACAAAACTACGACATCGACGGTGTTGTCTTCGACGACTATTTCTACATGTCGGGGACGACCGACGACATGGACGACGAGTTATACCAGCAATCCAACCCCGACAACCTCTCCCGGGCCGACTGGCGACGTCAGAATGTAAATAAACTGATCGCTCAGGTCTACCGAATGATTCAATCGGAAAAACCTTATGTGCGATTCGGTATCTCTCCCGCCGGTGTATGGTGCACCGATGCCACGATAGCCGAGCGATACGGCGTTACTCCTACCCCGGTAGGTTCCGATTGGGCGTACGACGATATCTTCTGCGATCCTATGGCATGGATACAAGAACACTCTATCGATTACATATCGCCGCAAATCTATTGGACGATAGGATCGAGCAGCGATTACACGCTTATCGCCGAATGGTGGAGCCAAATCGTAAGGCAATTCGGTTGTCATTTTTATTCGAGCCATTCGGCATCCGATTTGAGCTCGGCCAAAATGCCATCAAAATACGGAAAAACGACAACCGGTACGCTATCGTTCGATTTAAACGGAGAAAAAGTTTCTTCCAAAGCGCTCTCTCCCATTGAACGGAAAACAGCCGAAGAAAACGAATACATAGTCGATGGCGCAACCGCTTCGTTCAAAGGCTCCGAACTGGTCAATCAAATTAAAGTAAACCGCACATATGACGAAACGGGAGCCCCGGGAAGCGTATTCTACAACATGCGCAAGGTAACCCATACTTCGGGAATGCTCTCCTTGTTGCGGTCGGACGTTTATAAATACCCGGCTCTAATACCGGCCATCAGCTGGAAAGCGACCTCCGATCCCGGATTAGTATCGAATATCGCTTTCACTAACGGTCAATTATCATGGACGGGAGCAGAGGGTATGCGATACGCCGTATATGCCGTACCGGAAAATGCGGCACAAACGACCGCTTGCCGGGATGCCCGCTATCTGTTGGGGCTCTCATACAGCACCGACTATTCCATACCGACAATTTATCGCACGGGGTATACATACGCTGTTTCCATCGTCGACCGTTACGGAAACGAGTATGCACCCTTGTTCATGGGAGCCACGGCAGGTACAAACGAAGCCGTGACATTAAACACTCCGGTAAACAACGGTACGGCCATAGGCAACTACGAGTTCACGTGGAGCAGTGTCGCCGATGCTTCCTATTATATAGACATTGCCCGCGACGATTTATTCACCGACCTCATACTCTCGCGGGAAACTACCGGTACTTCTTTCCCTTCGAGCTATCTGCCCGACTTGGAAAAAGGGACTTATTACTGGCGGATTCGTACACGAAAAGCCAACTGTTCGGACGGCATCTCTTCCGTATATGCATTCCAGTCCGGTCCGTTCGAAATAGAATCTCCGACCAAAGGAGCTACCGAAGTGTCTGTCACGCCTTCTATCACTTGGACCGAATATCCAAACGCTACGGAATACCGACTCGAAATAAACAAATACGACGACTTCCGCTCTATGGGTAAAGTTCTCGACCAACGATATAGCGAACACTCCATTACCCTCCCCGAAGGCGTATTGGTGGGAAATACGAAATATTACGCACGCGTAACCGCATACGCAGGCTCGACAGAAAGTATCAGTAAAACGACGAATTTCACGACAGAATCGAAAGAGCCGTCCATACCGGTCATTCTATATCCCACGCAGGGAGCGACGGTCGAAGCCACGTCCTTACAAGTACGCTGGGCAGAAGAACCGTTCGCCAGCACCTTCCGTATCGAATTACACACCAACGACCAGTTTACCCCGATACGAAACGTAAAAAGACAGACCGTAAACGCATTCACTTACGAAACGGAATTCGACAACTTGACCGACGGTACATGGTATCTGCGGGCCCGCTCGGAATATGTAGGAGGCGAAACGGAATATTGCGATACAATATCCTTCACTTTCAAAAATTCATCGGGTATGGAAACTCTCGAAAAGAGGGGTAAATGTTATGTCATACAGGGTGAGAATCCCGCTCTCGTCGTAGGAAACGACGCACGTCACATAACGGTCGATGTAGCTAACTTATCCGGGCAAATTATCGGGCGTTTCGCCGATATGGAAAATCCGGCAGCAGGAGACCGTATCGAATTGAGCGGGCTTGTACGTGGAGTCTATGCGGTCATCGTCCACATCGACGGAAAAAGAGAGATATTGAAATTGATTCACTAACAATCTGATATATTGAATTATGCAATATAATTTTTCATTTATTTATTCATTTAATTTATTTTTATCATGAAAAGATTATTACTTGGGATGGTTGCTGCATGTATGGCAACATCGATGGTCGCTCAAGATCCGGCGACGTATGAAAAAGCAGGTGAATACACATTGGAAAATTTGTGGATGAAAGCTGCCACTACCGGAAATAATATGGGAGTAGCCGATCAGTTAGGTGGAGCCAGCGATTCCCGTGGTATGACAGTTAAAGGAGACGAAATGTTGTTTGCGTACAGAGCTACTTTTACGGGTATCAAAATCTACGATTTGAAAACCGGAGAAAAGAAACGCGATGTTCAATTCGACACAGAAAAGTTTAAAATCACCTACACTTATACCAAAATCGATACTATCGTAAACGCTCCCGGCGACACGACATTCCAACAGACACCAATGGAAGAACAAAAAACGCCCGGATTCCTTTGCAACGATATTCAGGTAGACGATGCCGGAAACGTAGTTGTATTCAACATGTCCACTGCATTGAACGGCGAAGCTATCGGCGTTTGGAAAATCGACATGACGAGCGGAGAGCCCACCAAAGTAATGGAATTGGCCAACAAAGATGGTCTGCTCGACGGCTATCGTGTCGACTATTTTGCCGTGAAAGGCGATGTTACGAAAGATGCTATCGTCATGTTCCCAGTCAGCAGCGGGAAATATGTGATTCGTTGCGATATTAAAGACGGACAATTAGCCGGGCAAACAGGTGACTATGAAGGCTATAATTTCAAAGTTATCGAAATCAAATCCTATTACCCCGCAGAAGCTGTCGACAACGGAACCGGACCTCGTGTTTCAATCATCGATAACGACTACTTCTATTTGGACGGTTTCAATAGTGCAGCATCTCTCTACGACATGAGCGGTTCTTTGATCGAAAGCGTAGGTGATGCTCCCGAGGAATGCGCTATCAAAAACGTAGGAAATAACGGTATCTCTGAATTTACATTGAACGACAAACCTTTCTGCGCATACGTAATTTCCAATACGGCCACGACTCCTGCCCAAGCATGGAACATTATCGAAATGGGCGAAGGTCCTACATTTGCCGGTGCAACTTATTACTGGACATTCCCGCAAGGTGGTATGGGCGATATTTCGAACCCTGTTCGTACCGCATTGCCCCGTATCGCCAAAGTAACCGACAAAAACGGTAAAGAAGCTGCTTATATCGCTGTCTACGCATCGGGTAGCGGAGCTGCCGTTTACAAAATGACTCCCGACGGATATGACAATGACTCTGAATCGGGTATCGCTAACGTAGCTGCCGACAACGTGAAGATATTCGTAAGCGGCGATGCCATTTATTTCTCTGGCATGGCAAACGCTGTCGTTTACAACTTCGCCGGACAAAAAGTAATGGAAGCTGCCGGTGTACAATCTATGGCCGCTCCTGCCGCCAAAGGCATTTACATTGTAAAAGCGATTATCGACGGTGTTGAAAAAGTTCAAAAAGTCGTTGTGAAATAAGCCCTTCGCGCTGAGCGACATTTAAAATCTATTTTTTAGAAGAAGGGCGGTATATGTAAGTTATATATATATCGCCCTTCCCTTTACCCTTCCCTATATAAAAGTTCAAAAAATATTCAATCTGCCTATCGTATCTCAAAAGTAAATGAGACTCCGACAAACGGGAGATTCGAGAATAAGATTTGAAAAAGAAGCTGAAATTCATTCTATCCGTATCGATTAAAACATTTCTAAACCAATCCTTTTGTATTAAACGGTTGCCCCTATGAAAAAGATTTTTACACTTCTCGCAATTTTTGCTTGTTTACCCATACTGCTCAGTGCCAAAGGCCCGGCAGTCATCGGTGGCAGCACCTACACGGCCGATACCCTCTCTCATTACAAAGTAGGCCCCGGAACTTATTACACCGCCATTCATTTCTATGGTCCCAAAGACATGAGAGCCTTTTATTTGGAAATCGACGCTACCAATCCTTATCTCTCTTTCCAATCGGTCTTGGGTCGGGATTCGTTGGTTACGTGCGAAGGCATTACCAACATGGCCGCCCGAAAAAGCAAAGAAGGCAGCCGTTATTTCGCCGGTACGAATGCCGACTTTTTCGCCACTTCGGGAGCTATCGGAACTCCGGTACACGGATGTGCGGTAGAAGGCCAATTGGCGAAAGTTCCCGTATCTTCGGGCCCTCAAACATCTTTCACGACAAACGACGAATGCTTCATCTCGTTCGTCACTTATGCCGGAGAACTCACCCATAACCAAACCACATATACCATACACAACGTAAACGGAAGCCGAAGCACCGATCAATTAGTACTCTACAACCGTTATGTCGGGAATTATACTCATACCAATGCTTACGGATATGAAATACCGGTAAGTCTCGCCGACGGAGAAAAATGGGGTCTGAACAAGACCGTGAAACTGAAAGTGGCAGGTACAGGATCGGCTGCCGGAAACATGGCTATCGCCGAAAACGGAGCCGTATTATCGGGGCATGGAACGTCTGCCGACTTTTTGCAAACCTTGCAACCCGGCGACGAACTGGAAATAAAAATAATGCTCCAACTCGAAGACGGCAGTTACCCCGACATTAATTGCATGGTAGGCGGGGACCGTAAAATATTGGAAAACGGAGAAGTTCTCGAAACCGATTGGGCAGAGCTCCACCCGAGAACGGCAATCGGTTACTCGGCAGACCGTAGCAAAGTGTACATGCTGGTAGTCGACGGACGTCAAGGCGGATATTCCGATGGCGCTACGACCAAACAAATGGCCGACATGATGAAATTCGCCGGAGCCGCCAATGCCATGAATCTCGACGGTGGCGGATCGAGCGGTATGTATATCGAAAAATACGGACAGGTGAACAGCCCCAGCGACGGACACGAACGCGCTGTCAGCAACGGTATCTTCGTGGTATCGAATGCCCCGGACGACAATACCGTAGCCGAAATCTTATGCACTTCGGCCTACTACTCTCTCCCCAAAAACGGCATATTCACACCCCATTTCATGGGATACAACCAATACGGGTATCTGATAGATACCGATTTACAAGGCGTTACATTGCGTTGCGACGAGTCTCTGGGATATATAAAAGGAACCGACACATTCGTAGCTTCGGGTGACGGCAAAGGAAAACTATATGCGACTTACAATGGCATAGAAACCTCCATCGATATAGTCATCAACGAGCCGCAAGGTCTTACGCTTCGACTCGATTCGGTCATCAACGACGGGCTTTATGAATATCCCATCGAAGTAACAGCCATCGTTAACGGAGAGAGTATGCTCATTTCTCCCGATGCATTTTCATGGACCGTTCAAGACCCGACGATATGTACCGTCACCGAGGGACTTTTAAAGGGCATCGCGAACGGTAAGACCGATATATATTGCCGCCAAGACAACTTTACCGACACGCTATCGGTAACCGTACAAATTCCCGACCGACGCAACAGAGCGATAGACGATTTCTCGGATGCCTCGTCATGGGACATCACCAACTCAGCATTGAAAGATATTTCGATCGTACCGACAGCACAGGGAACAGAATTGCGATATACATTCAGTTCAGGCCGCGCTCCCTATCTGCAAATCGCCAAAGACATTTACCTGTACAGTCTCCCCGACTCCATGCGAATCACGCTCAACACCGGAGCGACCCAAGTGAGTAAAATAGCACTGTCGATGAAAAACAATGCATCGAGTACTTCCACATTGACCGAATTCGAAAATATACCCCAAAATACCGACCATGTTATCTCGATTCCCATGAACGGATATTTCGAAAACTACCGCGACATGTCGTTATATCCCGTGAAATTCCAAAGTCTGAAATTATTTATCCTCGGTTCGTCTCAAACGGCAGGGAACCCATATACTATCGCACTCAAAGAATTTTCGCTCATTTATGACGGTATCACGGTAAACGTATCGAATCCCGAAATAGCTTCCTTGCTGCGGGTTTACCCCAACCCTGTCGAAGCAGGTGCATCTCAAATACATTTCGTTTTACCCCAAAATGCCGATGTAAACTGTGAATTGTACAACCTCGGCGGGCAGCTTCTAAACCGAGTAGAAATGGGACAAACACCGGCGGGAGAAATTACCCTGCCGATAGGTAATTTGGCGAACGGAACTTACCTACTGAAAATATATCGTAACGGCATCGCCGATAGCGTGAAAATCATTGTCAAGTAAAAAAATCAATATAAAAAAGTCATGAAAAAGATATTCAGCTTCCTTCTTTCCGGGGTATTGTCTCTCTTTATTTATGCTTCGGGAATAACCATCGGAGGCAAAACCTATGCGGTAGATACCATCGTACACTCGCACGATATAGGTCCCGGTACGAAATATGCCTTTTACGATATACCCGCCTATCCGCTTAAATTCCATGTCATGGAAGTGGACCTTACCAATCCATACGTAGACATCGAGACTTGCCTTAGCGGAGACAAAGCCGTCGCAACGGAGACTCCGTCGAGCATGTCGGCTCGCAACAACCGTCCGGGGCACGAAGTCCTCGGTGCGACGAACGGCGACTTCTATCAATTTCAAGATCCCATCGAAATAGGAATTCCCCGCAGCGGGCAATACCGTCGGGGCGAATGCGTGACGAATCCGGTAGGGCGCGCCTCATTCGTCCTCACTCCCGATCGGGTTCCTTACATCGACCGTGTAAACTTCGCCGGAACCGTACGTTCCGGCGATAACAGCCATCGGTTACACGCCGTAAACATGCAACGTCTGGAATGGGAAACAGAAACCGCCCCCAACTTCATGCTACTATACACCAACGCCTACGGTACGGAAACTCACGCCACCACCGGCGGAACGAAGGTCATGCTGCATGCCAAAGAGGGCGAATTGTTTTTCGGGGCGAACAAAAATATCGTGTGCGTTGTCGATTCGGTTTTCGCCAATCCGGGCATATCGCCTATTCCCGAACAAAGAGCGGTCTTATACGGAGTAGGCACAGCCGAAACCTTTTTGAAAAGCCTCTCGGCCGGCGACGAACTGACCGTCTTTTTAGGGACAGATCTTGCCTCGGCTCCGGGTTTGCTGACCGACTTCAAGGAACAAATGGGCGGAAGCGACCACATTATATTGAAAAACGGAGTCCCGGCCGACGTATCGGACGAAGAACACCCCAGAACATGCATGGGTATTTCGCAGGATAAAACCAAAGTCTATCTTATGGTAGTAGACGGCCGTCGGGCAGGATACTCGGCAGGGGCGACCCTCAGTGTATTAGGCGATCTGTTCCTTGCCATAGGCGCATACGATGCTGTCAATCTCGACGGCGGAGGATCCTCGGCAATGGTTATCAACCAACAAATAGTCAATCGACCTTCCGATAATAAGGAACGAGCTGTCGGTAACGGTGTACTGGTCATTTCAAAAGCGCCGATCGACGATGTTACCGCCCGATTGGAATTCGAGCCGATTCACTATATACTTCCCTCCTACTGTCGGTTTATCCCCCAAGTGACGGCATACAACCAATACGGATTGATCGTGAACCCCGACTTCAAGGATTATACGCTTTCCTGTTCTCCCGAAATAGGTTACATAGACGAGAGCAATGCATTCGTAGCTTACGGTAACCCGGGACACGGAACCATCACGGCAACCTACAACGGCATATCGGTGACAAAAGATGTAACCATACAAGAAACCGATTTCGCCATGCGTCTCGACTCCGTAATTTTGGACGGATACGAAGAGTATCCCATCGAAATATCGGCTACAATCGACGACAAAGAATTCGTACTGAATCCGTCGACCCCTCAATGGGAGGTCGCCGACCCGGAAATATGCGGTATATCGAACGGCGTTTTATCGGGTCTGAAAAACGGCGTAACGACTGTAACCGGAAAACTCGATGATTTTACCGGCTCTTTGAAGGTAAAAGTAGAAATACCGCAAACTCATATTCAACAGGCCGACCAGTTCACCTCCGGCTGGGAACTCACAAGTATCTCGGCGATCAACGACGTGGCTCTGACACCCCATGCGAATGGAGAAACAAACCTCGAATACACATACAAAAGCGGCAGACAGCCTTACATACAAATGGCTAAAACTTTCAGCTTTTACAGTATCCCCGATACATTCAGAATAACGCTCAACACAGGCGACACCAAATGTTCCAAAATAACCATGTCGATGAAAGGCGGACTTATGCCGACCTCGCAAATCATGGAATGGCCCGCAGTGAACCCCAACGAAGACTTCACCTACGAAGTCGCCATGAACGACTTCTTGGACGATAAAGAAGACCTCGGCAATTACCCCGTACAGTTCCAATATCTTAAATTTTTCTTGGATGCCTCCTCACAGACCGCAGGACAAAAATATAAGATTCGCATCAAAAATTTCGATTTGGTATACGACAAAGTCACTTTGAGCGTCCCAAACATTGCATTGGCATCCGCATTACGAGTTTTTCCTAATCCGGTTAAAGCCGGTGAGACAGACGTATATCTGCAAATCGAAAAACCGGCCGAAATATCGGTACAAGTGTACGACTTGAACGGGAAACTGCTCGTCTCGAAAAATTACGGGAAATGCGAAAGCGGAGTCATAGCCATACCCATTTCGAGCCTGCAACCCGGCAACTATCTGCTGAACATCAACAAAGACGGTAAAAGCGATGTCGCCAAACTGATTATCAAATAAATCACTTATTCACAAAATCATGAAAAAGGAACTATTCGTTTTCGCCTTATCTGCTCTATGCGGATTAAGTGCCGAAGCAACCATAAACATCGCAGGCGTGGAGAAACAGGTAGACACGCTGGAATGCCGTACGGTAGGGCCGGGCGTTCAATATGTGCGTATGCACATGCCCGAATATCCACTGGACGTCTATACCATGACTATCGATCTGAACAATCCGTATAACGATGTGGATGCTTTCATCGGAAAAAACCATGCCGGAAGTACCGAGGCCATGACCTCGGCATATACCCGATTGTCCACTCCCGAACATCAATCCATCGGATCGATAAACGGTAACTTCTGGATTGTTTCAGGACAAAATATGGACGACCGCCTGCTGGGACAACCGCACAGCGGTTGTATAGTGAACGGAGAAATAGCCACTGAACCGAATGGATGGAACCGAGCCGGACGAGGAGACGAAATAGAGAAATTGCAGGAGATAGGATTCGTCGTACTCGACCAAGACAAAAAAATGTGGATCGACGACATGAATTTCGAGGCGAAAGTCATAAACGCCGCTAATGAAAGTTTCGCCATCGCCGAAGTGAACCGTATCCGCAATGAAAACGAAATTGTACTTTACAACCACTTTACCGGACAAACGACCAGCGACATCGACGGAACCGATGTACTCATCAAGCCCATCGAGGGAGCATCGTGGGGGCTTAACAAGGACGTGGAATGCGTCGTAACCCGTATCGTGCAAAGCAAAGGCGGAACCGAACTCGAAGAGGGTGAATATGCTCTTTCGGGAAACGGAACAGGAGCAGAGTTTCTAAACCAAATGAATGTCGGCGATAAAGTAAAGATAAATACAAAACTTACTACCCGCACTGACAATCTGATTCCCATAGCCGAGCAAATGCTCACCGGTAACGCTCTCGTCATGAGGGAAGGGAAATTGACTCCCCGAAACGAAAACGAAGCATATAACTCGCAAACCTATTCACGCTCGGGCATAGGCATGTCGCAAGACGGAAAGACACTCTATCTGATCGTTATCGATTACAAGTCGAGCACTTCGGTAGGGACAAACACGGCGACGATGTGTTACATACTGAAACAAGCGGGAGCTTGGAACGTGGCCAACATGGATGCCGGAGGATCGGCTCAGATGATGTTGAGAGGCAAGCTCGTCAACAACCCGGCCGACGGAAAGGAACGTCCGGTATCGAACGGATTCATGATCTTCACCAACGCTCCCGAAGACAACACGTTGAACAGCCTTGCTTTCGATAATTACAATTTGGAAGTTCCTTCCTACTCTTGTTTCGAGCCGACTATTCTGGGATACAACTCATACGGCGTATTGATCGATACCGATGTGCAAGAATTTACATTAAGTTGCGATGCCTCGTTAGGAACCATTTCTTCGGACGGAAAAAAATTCTATGCCTCGCCGAATGCGACTTCGGGTTACCTTCACGTCACTTCGGGAACAACGACAGGAAAAATAAAGGTAACTGTAAAAGAAGCGGATATCGTCATGAAGAACAGTGAAATCATAGCCGACAAGGCTCACCCCTACTCTCTCGAAGTCATTTCTCATATCGGCGAAAACACGTTCACATACGACCCTTCGTCATTGTCTTGGAGTATCGAAGACCCGACTGTCTGCAAAATTGAAAACGGAATATTGACCGGAATAAAAAACGGAACGACGAACATTACCGGCAGCATAGGCAACTTCTCCGGGAACATGAAGGTAACCGTCGAAATACCGGAATCCCCAAAAATCCCGGCCGACGATTTTTCCGGCTGGACTACAAAATCCATCAGCTCCATCACCGATGCCACCGTTACTCCTTCGGGGAACAATCAGGCCATATTGGGATTCACTTACAAAACCGGACGACTCCCATACGTAGAAATGGACAAAGCGATTACCCTTTACAGTATTCCCGATACCTTGCGCATGCTAATCAATAGCGAGATACCCGTGTCGAAAATACAAATAGCCTGCAAAGCCAATGGCGACAAAGAGCAGTATCTCGAATTCGAAGGAATAACAGTCAATGAAGATTATCTCATCAGCATTCCTCTATCCGACATCACCGGAGAAAACAACAGAGGAGGATTTCCCGTCTCTCTGAATTATATCAAATTCTATATCAACACGACCGGGACGATTAGCGGACAAGCCTATAAGATACATATCAAGGAGTTCTCTCTGGTCTATAACGGCATAGAAAGCGGAATAGACGAGACGGTGACCGGTAACAAAAACATGGTCGTCTACCCGAATCCAATAACGGGCAATACCCTCTTCTTACAGGGGGAGAACATCGTTCCCGGTTCGTCGATACGCATATACGACCGAGTGGGGGCATTGATACTGGAACAACTACTCGACGAAACAGGAATCGTAAACATCGGCGACCAACAGCCGGGTGTATACATCGTGAACGTGCAAAATGAGCTAGGGACCCATGTATGCAAAATCGTTATTCAATAACTTAATTCATTATAATCCATGAGAGTAAATTTAACCATAATCCTGCTAGCATGTATCGCATCGCTATCGGGACAGAATGTAAAAGTTACCAAACATTACGAGATAACCCCTTCGGTCGGACAATCGGCCTTCTATCCGATACTTAGTCCCGACGGGAATCGAATCGTATATACTTCTGAAAATTTTTCCGGCTTAAAATCATACGATTTTGCGTCAGGGAAAAACCAGATTATCACTACTGCCGAGGGAGCCGGGTTCGACCCGATTTTCAGCACCGACGGTTCAACGGTGTATTATCGGCCGCAAAGCATCATAAACGGACGTGTTCACCGATCTTTGAAAGAATATAACTTGATCGAGAAAGCCGAAAAACAACTTATCGCCCCAACCCGCGATTTGAAACGTCCGGTCGCCATCTCAGGCGGTATGGAAGTAGTGGCCGACAATAAACTTATGAAAAGTACAGGCTCTCAAATAAGCGGGAACTATGTCTATTCCATCATCAAAGAGGGAAAAATAATCGTGTGCGACGGTAAAAACACCCGCATATTACGTCCTTACGGCGACAAAGTGGAAAGTTATTTGTGGACAGCCGTATCGCCCGACGGATCCAAAATCGTGACTTATGCCATAGGCGTAGGAACCGTTGTACTCGATATGCAGGGTAACATACTTGCCGAACTGGGCGACTACGAATCCCCTACGTGGTATGGCAACGATTTCGTTGCAGCCATGAAAGCGACCGACGACGGTCACCAATTTACTTCGTCGAAAATCGTATTGTTAGACTGCAACAGTAAACAAGTACACGATTTGACATCTCCTTCCGAAATGGGTATGAATCCGTCGGCCTCGGCCGAAGCAGGCAGAATAGTGTACAGCACGGTCGAAGGAAAACTTTTTATGTTGGAATTGAATGTAACGAAATAACCTCATCGCCATGAAAAAATATTATATCATTCTCATTGCCTTCTTGGGCTGTTTAGGCTTGCAAGCCAAAGATATGACCGGACTTAAAATTTACATCAATCCGGGTCACGGCGGTTATGACTCGGACGACCGCAATGTAGCCGTATATCCGTATGCACAAGGCGACACACTCGGTTTTTGGGAATCCTCGTCGAATCTGCACAAAGGATTGATGTTAAGAGAACTGCTACAAGAGCAGGGAGCTACCGTAGCGATGTCTCGCGTATTAAATCGGACGGAAGACGACCGAGGACTCGAAACCATCGGGCGGGAAGCCAGCGAATGGGAGGCCGACCTGTTTTTCTCCATACACAGCAATGCGACCGGCACGAGCCGCCGGGATAATTTCCCGATGATGTTGTTCAGAGGATATACCGAAAATCCGGTAAAGCCCGAGGACAAGGTAGCGGCAAAGATACTGTTCAAGCACCTTATCGAAAACCAAGTAACCTATTGGACTCAAACGGAAGAGTATGTCGTGGGCGATTTTGATTTCTATCCCGACTGGAACAATGCAGGATTGGGAGTCCTCCGAAAATTAACCGTCACCGGGTTTCTTTCAGAAGGTTCTTATCACGACTATGTGCCCGAAACATATCGTTTGCTCAACATGGACTACAAATGGATGGAGGCATGGCATTTCACCAAAGCTGTCATGGAATACTTCGACACAGAAGGATTCACAACGGGAAATATCGCCGGTGTTATTTATGATAGTCGCATGACCCGTACCGAATCGTACGTACAACACGGAAGAGACAAGCAAGTGCCATTATGTGGAGCCACAGTAACCCTGTTGCCGAACAATATAACCTATACGACGGATAACCTATACAACGGCGTATACATGTTTAAAAACCTCGCTCCGGGTAATTACCAGCTAAAAATCGCAGCGGAAGACCATTACGATCGGACAATCGATGTAACAGTGACAGCCAATACAATAAGTTATACCAATGTGGCTATGGACAGAGTGAGAAATACAGCACCGGAAGTCACCTCTTACAGCCCTGTCATGGAAAACGAAACAGACAGCATCAACTGTACGACTCCCATTGTCTTGAATTTCAATTGGGATATGGACACGGAATCTGTACAAAAGGCTTTCTCGATCGACCCGCCGGTAGAAGGGAACATTACATTCGAGGATTCACAGTACCGAATGGTATTTACCCCCACTCGTCCTTACGAGGTAGCTACCCTATATACCGTAAAACTCGATAAAAGTGCAAAACACCCGGGTAATATGTCTATGACCGAAGATTTTTCCTTCACGTTCTTAACGCAGGGAAGAAACCAATTGAAACTATTGGCAGCCAGCCCATCGGAAGGAGCGGTACTACACTATCCGAAACCGACGATCGAAGTAAGATTCGATAATGTTCTCGACCCTGTCAATATTCGAGACCTCATCAAATTACAGGATAGTGAAGGAAACGATGTCAGCATCAACTTGCGTTCTGCCAAATACAACCAGTTAGGAGACTCCTACGGGAACTATTATTTTACCACAGCTGCCGATTTGAAACAAGGACAAAATTATAAATTGAAAATAGATGCCTCGTTGCACGATGTGGAAAATATAGCGATCGTAGACCCCATCGAAATCAATTTTACCGCCGGAGATGTAAGCCGCTCCGAAACAGCCGTCGAGGAATTCGAAACTCCCGATATGATTACATTCGATGCGACCCAAAGTATCGGGACAACCACTGCAAAAGCGATTCGCTCTACCGCTCAAAAACTGTTCGGTAGCGCATCTTACAATTTCACATACACGTTCAATGCAGACGAAGCTCGCGCCGTATTCACAACAGCCGATACATTCGGAAGTTCCACTGTGGTCGACAATACCCAAACTATCGGTATGCACATTTACGGCGATCTTTCTTGCGACGAAATATGGCTGCAACTATCCTCTGGAAACGATACACAAGAGATTTTATTGACGAATGTCGATTTCAGAGGCTGGCAATTCCGGGAAACCCGTTTGGACCAGCTGAATCCGGGAAAGGACTATCGCATAAGCGGCATAAAGATAACGAGAACAAAACCGTTCTTCTCCGAATCGGGTAGTTTCTTCTTAGACAATATGCTGGTATATACCTCCTCGGATATTCACTTTATCGCTACATCGAAAGCCGTAAATGTTTATCCTAATCCGGCCTCCGATATATTAAAAATTCAGTCTGACACCTCCGTACAACGGTGGACCCTGTACAGCCTATCGGGAAGCTGTATCGCTACCGGTTCGGAAACAACGATAGATACCTCGAACATTCCCGCGGGAACGTACTTGTTGAAAATACAGACCGAAGGAAAAGAGTTCTGTTATCCGGTTTTGATTGTACATTGACAAAGGATTAAGAATATACGGGCGATAAAGTATAAACGATCTGCTTTGTACTTTACCGTCCGTATTTTTATCGTACTATTTTTAACAGAATTTTGATACTTTACAGTAAAATAAGTATTCTATTTGGAAAATGAAGAAAGATATTTTATCTTTGCATAAGATGCAGAAATAGGTTGTGCCTCAGTAAAATCGATGCTAACATTGTTTCTACTTTCGAACGGCACTATTCTCATAAAAGATAAACGACACTCGCCGATACGAAAATTAATTTTCATCACGGCCGTTTGTTTTATCTTTATAAAGAGTTGAATGATGCCAGAAAGCACATCTATCAAGATTTTTTATTTATGAAAGTTATAGCAGAAAGTGGTTCCACGACAACAGAATGGGTTCTCGTCGATGGAAAAAATGTTTTGGAAAGAAGTTTTACGGAAGGAATAAATCCCTTTTTCCAAACGAGAAGGGAAATAAGCCACAGTATCCGTCTCAATTTACCGGAAACTTTTTTTAAGAAACGATGGGAACGGGTCTATTTTTATGGCGCCGGATGTGCCAATCTGGATAAGAAAAACATTCTCGAAGCCTCGTTAGTAGCACAGTTCAAAACACCCATTTCGGCGGAAAGCGATTTATTGGCTGCCGCCAGAGGTTTGCTAATCGACAAACCGGGAATAGCCTGTATCTTGGGGACCGGTTCGAATTCTTGTCTATACGACGGAGAACGTATCATTAAAAACGTACGTTCCGCCGGATATATCTTAGGAGACGAAGGCAGTGGGGCTGCTATGGGACGACGCTTTTTAAGTGACTATTTAAAGAACCTTACTCCAAAGGATCTCTGCGATGCTTTTCATGAAAAATTCAAAGTTACTCCGGACGAGATTATGGATTCCATATATAACCACCCTTTCCCCAACCGTTCGCTTTCTACTTTCTCCTATTTCTTGAAAGACCATCTGGACAACAAATATGCGTTCAATTTAGTCTATGAAGAGTTGATGAGATTCTTCCAGAGAAACATTATCCAATATGACTATAAATCATATCCGGTTTATTTCATGGGTAATTTGGCCTATACCTACGCCGATATTCTCGATTTGGTAGCTAAGGATTTCGGATTGAATATAGAAAAAACGGAAAAAAGCCCTATGCAGGGACTCATCGAATATCACTCGATCTACGGGTAAAGATATCTCATTATTTCGATTTATACTCATATGCAGGATCGTATCGACAGATTCTGCATATTTTTTTCTTGTAAAAAAGAGAGATGAATTCATATTAAAAAATACTAAATATATGTTCTCGAATCAAAAACATATATTATATTTGTATGAACCATAGTAGAAAGGTATCTACTCATGAACTTTTAGCACCTAAAATAACGCTGTAAAAAGTTCTAACAAAGAGAAATAGATTGACAAAAAAACAGGAACCGAAGTTTATCCATTCGAAAAACATGAAAGAGAACCGATATATTTTATCATTTATAATTTTCTTATTAGGCTCACTATCAATCCATTCACAAACGCATAGCGACCTAAGAACGACTGTCGAAGAAGCACTTGTTTCTCTAAAACCCGAACACTTAGCCATCGGTGAAATAAAATTAGATACGCTTCTTTTAGAAAAGGGGAACAAACTTGTCGTTCAAATGAACGATGAATTTTCTTATCTTCCATTCAGAAAGGAGCTCGTTAAACGAGCCTATGACACCATACGTTCTATTTCACCCCCGGACCTGAAAAAGAAAAAACTTTTCATTCTTACCAGTGGATATGAAATAAGCGAATTGATTCCTTTCGCCGACAATCGCAAAAGATTCGAAATTCATTGCGAGCGGCCGATCGTCAGCCCGATAAAATGTCACTACCTTCCTACAAAAGGTTTACTCAACAGACATATCGCTCTATGGCAAAGTCATGGATACTATTTCGAACAATCCTTGAACCGATGGGAATGGCAACGTGCCCGGATTTTCGAAACCGTGGAGGATCTGTACACCCAAAGTTTCGTCATGCCGTTCCTAACCCCCATGCTTCAAAATGCAGGAGCCTATGTATTTTCTCCTCGTGAACGAGATACGAACCGGCACGAACTCATTGCAGACAACGACAATGCCGATACTTATTTCGAAACAGGAACCGAAAAGGTAAAATGGGAGAACGGCGGCACAGGATTCGCCCATACAGTCTCGGTCTATACCGGCACTCGAAACCCGTTCGACGACGGAAGTTTCAGACAAACAAAAACCACAACCGATCCTCGGAAAGAGATACAGGCCCATTGGTATGCTCCGATACCCCAAACCGGGAAACATGCAGTTTATATCGCCTACCGCACAGTCAAAAACAGCACCGACGACGCTTTATACACCGTATATCACAAAGGCGGAAAAACACAGTTCAAAGTCAATCAAAGTATGGGCGGCGGCACATGGATATATTTAGGACATTTCGATTTCGCCAAAGGTGAAAACGCCCATGTAGAACTCAGCAATCTTTCCCGAAAAAATGGAAAAACAGTCACGGCCGATGCGGTGAAAATAGGAGGCGGATATGGCAATATCGCCCGACGAGTAGACGATTCGCACATCGACGAAAATCCGGGAAACTCATCTATAAACTATTCCTATACGACAAGCGGTTATCCCCGTTTCACCGAAGCCGCCCGCTATTGGCTACAATGGGCGGGATTCCCCGAAAAAGTCTATTCCCCCAGTCAAGGGAAAAACGACTATACCGACGATTACAAATGCCGGGGAGAATGGGTCAATTATCTGGCAGGAAGTTCGGACATACTGCCCGACAGTTCAGGATTGAACGTTCCCTTAGACCTCGCTTTCGCTTTCCATTCCGATGCGGGCACAACCAAAAACGACTCGATAATCGGGAGCTTAGGAATTTATTTTACCGGAAAAGGGAAAAAGACCTATGGGAAAAATACTCCCAGACAAGTTTCTCGTTATCTCACCGATGTCGTATTGACACAAATCGCCGACGACATACGAGAGACTTATGAACCGGAGTGGAACCGCCGAGGCATGTGGAACAAATCCTATTTCGAAGCCCGTGTACCCGAAGTCCCTACCATGCTCCTCGAATTGCTGTCTCACCAAAATTTCGCCGACATGCGTTACGGGCTCGACCCACGATTCAGATTTTTGGTTTCCAGAGCTATATACAAGGGTATTCTAAAATTTATCGCCGAACAAAACGACTATGAATATCAGGTACAACCCTTGCCGGTAAATCATCTGAGAACGGAGTTCATCGGGACGCACGAAATAAAACTGACATGGCGTGCCGTCGAAGATCCGTTGGAACCGACAGCCACTCCCGAAAAATATATCGTCTACACCCGAATCGGAAACGGAGCGTTCGACAGTGGCACACTCGTATCGGACACTTCATACACGAAAGGTATAATACCCGATTCGATTTATAGCTTCAAAGTCACAGCCGTAAATTCGGGAGGAGAAAGTTTTCCCTCCGAAACGGTGTCGCTTTGTCGCTGCTCGCAAGAAAAAGGCACGGTCATGGTTATTAACGGCTTCGACCGGATAAGTGCACCCGACAGTTTCGAAATAGACACCCTCATGGCAGGCTTCGACACACGCAAGGACTTCGGAGTGCCTTACCTCTACGACATCAGTTTCATCGGCGAACAATATGAGTTTCGACGAAATATCCCGTGGATAGACGATGATGCTCCCGGATTTGGAGCCAGTCGTGCCGACTATGAAACCCGCGTCATCGCCGGGAACACATTCGACTATCCGTATATACACGGCCGAGCCATAACGAATGCCGGATATTCTTTCCTATCGGCAAGCGACGAAGCTGTGACCGACCAACTCGTCGCCTTGAACGATTATCGTATCGTTGACCTCATTCTCGGAAAAGAAAAACAAGTGAAAATAGGCAGAGGCGTCACCGACAGAGCATTTAAAACATTCCCCGAATCCCTGCAAACTATCATTGCCGACTATTGTGAAAACGGAGGAAACATCTTCGTCTCAGGAGCCTACGTCGCTACCGATTTATGGGACAACGGAGATGTGAATGAATCCGACAAACGATTTGCCAATGAAATTTTGCACTATACTTGGAGAACAGGACAAGCCTCGGTCAGCGGACAAGTGAAACCCGCAGCTTCACCGTTCCCTGCATTCGACACACTCCATGTCGAATACCACAATACGCTCAACGAAAATTGTTATGCGGTAGAATCGCCCGACGGGATAGAGCCTTTCGGAAAAGGAAGTTATACCATACAACGATACGGAGAAAACAACATCGGCGCCGGAATCTTCTATCGAGGACAGCGTTATAACACATGCATTTTAGGATACCCGTTCGAAACCATCAAAACGGAAAAACAAAGGAATGAGCTGATGAATGCCATTCTATCATCTTTCGACCAAACAATAACCCATTAATAAGTTATGAAAAGAATTTATCTTTCTCTCTCGCTTTTATTGCTTGTCATTATCGGCAGTAGAGCCGCAAACTTCAAATTCGCATTTCTCACCGATATACACATTACCGCCGGAGATTCTATCCCTTACAACGATTTAGCCCGGTCGGTAAACCAAATCAACGATACTCCGGGCATTGAATTTGCCATTGTATCGGGCGACATCACCAATATAGGAGACCGTCAATCGATGGAAGTGGTCAAATCGCTACTCGACGGACTGAATGTCGAATACCATATCATTCCCGGTAATCATGAAACGAAATGGAGTGAATCGGGAGTAACCGATTTCGCAAGGGTATTCGGAAACGAAAGATTCAAATTCGAACATGACGGTATCTTATTCATGGGAGTAAATTCAGGCCCCATCATACGAATGGCCGACGGCCACGTAGCGCCTCAGGACATCGACTGGATCAAAACGGAATTGGACAAAACCGGTAACGAAAAACCCGTAATCTTTATCACTCACTACCCCCTACAACCGGGCGATGTAGATAACTGGTACGACGTTACCGATGCCATACGCCCCTACAATATCCGCCTCGTCATGGGCGGGCATTACCACAAATATATGCAACTGGAATACGATGGTATCCCCGGTATTCTGTGCCGGTCGAACCTAAGAGCCAAAGAGAAAACAGGCGGATACTCTCTGTGTGAAGTCACCCCTGACTCTATTTTCATTTACGAGCATAAAATAGGTAATGTCCCTACCCGTAAAGGAGCATACTCCATGACCGGAATGAATTATCCCAAAAGCAATGCCGGTTATCCTCGTCCTGATTACTCGGTTAACAAAGAGTTCCCGCAAGTTTCGGAGCAATGGCTCATCAGAAGCGGATATGAAATATTCTCCTCACCTGCCTATTGGGATAAAAAAGTTTACGTAGGCGATGACTCCGGGGCCATTTCCTGTTACTCGGCCACCGACGGCCGAAAACTGTGGAGTTTCAAATCGGATATGCGTATCATAGGGACACCTGCCGCCGATAAAAACGTCGTCGTATTCGGCTCAGCCGATATGAATATATACGGTCTGAATGCATCCGACGGCCGACTGTTGTGGAAAATAAACACCGAAGCACCCGTATTGGGAGCAGTTACCATACGAAACGGAATCGCCTACATCGGAGGCAGCGACCACAAATTTCGCGCAATCGACATTAAATCGGGAACTGTCGTTTGGAGTTACGACGGCGTAGAAGGGTACATAGAAACCAAACCCCTCGTTTACGACAATCTCGTGATATTCGGAGCATGGAATAAAAACCTCTATGCCCTCGATAAGAAAACAGGAAAAGAAGTTTGGAAATGGCACGAAGGGAAACCGGGTAGATTCTATTCGGCAGCGGCCGTTTGGCCCGTGGCGGCAAATGGGAAAGTATTCATCGCCGACCCCGAAAGAGTATTGACAGCTATCGATGCTTCTACCGGAAAAACCGTATGGAGAACCAAAGAATCGATGGTACGTGAGACCGTCGGCCTGTCGGAAGACAAACGGAGAATTTACAGTAAAACCATGAACGACAGTGTCGTATGTTACTCTGCCACTACCGACTTCCCTGAAAAAATATGGGCTTCGAATGTCGGATTCGGATATGAGCACGCCCCGTCCATGCCGGTTGAAAAAGAGGGTGTTGTTTTCGGCAGTACCAAAAACGGATTGATGTTCGGGTTGGATGCCCACACAGGCAAAGTACTCTGGAAACACAAAGTGGGTAATTCGCTCATCAGTACACTCGTACCGCTCTCTAAAAACAAATGCCTGTTTACTGCCACCGGCGGTGAAATAGGATTGTTGGTAATCGATTATAAAATAAACAAACACAAATAATTTTCCCTATGAAAACAATAAACTGTTTCATACCTTTTTCTGGTAAAGTTCAAGTTACCGAAACCATCAAAGGATTACGCAACTGCGAGTATGTGAAGAACATATATTTGCTATCTTCGGAAAAAAGCAAAGAGCAAATAGAAGGTTGTGAAATACTGGACATTCCGTCGCTCAATGCCTCGACCACTATGAAACTTTTGGCAGCGTACAGCGATGCCGATTTCACATTGCTTTATACGAAACACACCACATTAGAGTTAGGATACTTCGCACTCGAACGTATGGTTCACATCGCCGAAGACAGCCAAGCCGGTATGGTATATGCCGATTCCTACCATGTAATCGACGGTGAACAAAAGAAAGCCCCGGTCATCGACTATCAGTTCGGCAGTTTGCGAGACGATTTTAATTTCGGTTCCCTGCTGTTATTCAACGCCGAAGCACTCAAAGATGCAGCTGCCCGCATGAAAACCGATTTCCAATTTGCCGGATTATACGACCTCCGTCTGAAATTATCTCAAAAAACATCGTTAGTACACATTAACGAATATCTCTATTCCGAAGTCGAAAACGATACCCGAAAAAGCGGAGAGAAAATATTCGATTATGTAAATCCCAAAAATCGGGGCGTACAAATAGAAATGGAAGCCGCATGTACCGAACACTTGAAAGAAATAGGCGGTTATCTCGAACCGGTATTCGAAAAGATCGAATTCAACGCCGACAATTTCGAATACGAGGCTTCGGTAATCATTCCCGTACGGAACCGTGTACGCACCATTGCCGATGCCATCGACTCGGTCTTGAAACAAAAAACGAACTTCAAATTCAATCTGATTATTATCGACAACCACTCGACCGATGGAACCTCGGAGGCTATCGATCGCTTTGCCGGCGACGAAAGAGTAATCCATCTTATTCCCGAACGAAATGACTTAGGTATAGGCGGTTGCTGGAACATGGGCGTACATCATTCCAAATGCGGGAAATTTGCCGTACAATTAGACAGCGACGATGTATACAACAACGAAAATACCCTGCAAACCATGATCGATGCATTCTATGCCCAAAACTGCGGTATGGTCGTAGGAACTTACATGATGACCGATTTCAATATGAACATGATTGCTCCGGGTATCATCGACCACAAAGAGTGGACTCACGAGAATGGACGGAACAATGCACTCCGCATTAACGGATTAGGCGCACCCAGAGCCTTCTACACGCCACTGCTCCGTCAAGTGAAGGTTCCCAATACGAGTTATGGCGAAGACTATGCCCTCGGTTTGAACATCTCGCGCCATTACCAAATAGGGCGCGTTTACGAAGTAGTTTATTTGTGTCGCCGTTGGGACGACAACTCCGACGCTTCACTGAGTATCGAAAAGATGAACGCCAACAATTTATATAAAGATCGTATTCGCACATGGGAATTACAAGCCCGCATCGCCATGAATAAAAAATAATGCAAATGAAAGTTACATCGGAACAAGCCAAACAATTACTGACCGACCAACTCTCCGTATGGAAATCGGCGCGTGACAATTACAAAGCATTGGAAGCGGTACAGGTTAAAGAACTAACGGTGGAAGGTTGTACGGTCAAGATACAATTCAACCCGGCCCGGATCGTATCTTCGGCAGCCAAAGTGGACACTCAATCGCTGAAAGAGCGCAAATGTTTTTTGTGTGCCGAAAACCGTCCGGAAGTGCAAGAAGGATTACCCGATGGCAGCTATACATGGTTGATTAATCCTTTCCCCATATTCCCGGAACACTTTACCATTCCGGTAAACGAGCACCTACCGCAACTTATCGAAAAGAGATTTGGCGACATGCTTCGCTTGGCACAGGCCGCCGAACATTACGTACTATTCTATAACGGTCCCAAATGCGGAGCATCGGCCCCAGATCATGCTCATTTCCAAGCTGGGAACAAAGGATTTCTACCTCTCGAAAAGGAGTTGAAAAAGTATAGGCGCATTCCCATACGAACCGAAAAATCGGCTCGTCTAAGTCAAGTCGAGGATTATATCTGTCCCTTCTTCCTTATCGAAGCGGAATCGGAAGAAACCGCCGAAAAGCTCTTTGTGAAGCTCTATAACGCACTTGAACTAAAAGAGGGCGAACCGGAACCCATGATGAACATACTCACATGGTATGAAGATGGTAAATGGAGCTCTTGTATTTTCCCGAGAGCCCAGCATCGACCGTCGTGTTATTTCGCCGAAGGCGACGAAAATATCTTGCTCAGCCCCGCCTCGGTCGATATGGGAGGTGTGTTCATCACCCCACTCGAAAAAGATTTTAGGAAAATCGACGCTGAACATCTCGAAAAAATACTTTCAGAAGTCTGCCTCGACCGGGAAAAGATGTACGAAATAATAGAAAAACTTAAATAAACATTCATGAAAGAGCCACAAGTTACCGTAGGAATCATGTCAGAACGACAAATACGTTTCGTCTTCAACGGGACGTATCTGGCAAATGGCGTTCCGGTCTCAGGAGAGCATGAGGCTCATACGGACGGGAAACAGATCTTCTGGAACGGAAACCGCTACACCCGAATCGTTTTCACTCCCGAAAAAGAAGACTATTCGTTTTGTCTCAAAGAGGTGACTATCGGAGTAAAATTTCATTGGGAAAGGAAAGAAGACCAAACTTTCAAAGGTAATCTGAACCTGATAGTGGAAAACGGACTTATCACAACTATAAACGCTTTGAGCGTAGAAGACTATCTACTTAGTGTCATATCTTCCGAAATGAGTGCGACCGCCTCGCTCGAACTATTGAAATCGCACGCCGTCATTTCTCGGAGTTGGTTGTTGTCCCAAATAAGAAAAAACAAAGAGTTAGCCGGAAAGAAACCCGACTCGTTGATTCGTACCGACAAAGAACTGATTCACTGGTATGACCGGGAAGACCATATCAACTTCGACGTATGTGCCGACGATCATTGTCAACGCTATCAAGGCATCACTCGGGCCTGTACCGAAGTTGTCGCACAAGCCATACAAGCTACGCACGGAGAAGTTCTCACATACGATGGCGAAATATGCGATGCCCGCTTTTCAAAATGCTGCGGAGGCGTCGTGGAAGAATTTTCCTCTTGCTGGGAAAACATAAATCCCCCCTACCTGACGGCTCTACGGGACGACAAAAATGAAAAAGATTTTCCCGACTTGAAGAACGAAGACACCGCCCGGCAATGGATATACACCTCCCCCACAGCCTTCTGTAATACGACCGACAAAAAGATACTCTCGCAGGTTCTCAACAATTACGATCAGGAAACGACCGATTTCTATCGATGGTCCGTTGTTTACTCCCAAAGCGAGCTGGCTCATCTCATTCATGAAAAATCTGGAATCGATTTCGGTGAAATCATCGACCTAAAACCCATAGAACGAGGAACGTCGGGCAGATTGGTACGGTTACAGATACAAGGTAGCAAACAAACTCTTATTATCGGGAAAGAGCTGGAAATTCGCCGTGTACTATCTCCGTCCCATTTATACAGCTCGGCTTTCGTCGTAGAGCGAGAAGATATACAGAACGGAATACCCCAACGGTTCGTCATACACGGAGCCGGCTGGGGACATGGCGTAGGACTCTGCCAGATCGGAGCCGCCGTCATGGGCGAACAAGGCTATCCTTATCGCGAAATACTGCTACACTATTTCGTAGGTGCGAACATAGAAAAACTATATTAAAATACACACCATGAACCCTCAAAAGAAAACATCACCTTGGGCGTGGATCCCTACTCTTTACTTTGCACAGGGATTACCCTATGTAGCCGTTATGACCATATCGGTCATCATGTATAAAAGATTAGGCATATCGAACACCGACATAGCGTTATATACCAGTTGGCTTTATCTGCCGTGGGTAATCAAACCGTTTTGGAGTCCGTTCATCGATTTGCTGAAAACCAAACGATGGTGGGTAGTCACTATGCAGATGTTGGTAGGCGCCGGACTGGCAGGTATCGCATTCACCATTCCTGCCCCGCATTTCTTTCAAATAACACTCGCCATTTTCTGGTTGGTCGCATTCAGTTCTGCCACCCACGACATAGCAGCCGACGGGTTTTATATGTTGGCTCTCGATACCCACGACCAAGCGATGTACGTGGGTATCCGCAGCACCTTTTACAGAGTCGCGACCATAGCCGGACAAGGTCTGCTGGTAATTCTCGCCGGATTGCTCGAATCGAATACAGGCCTCACTCCGTTGAACCTCGAAATAAAGGCCGGTCCGGAATATGCCAACGAAATAGTCCTTCCCTCCACCGACTACATCATCGACGCAAACAATGAAGAAATGCACTTCGTCGCATCGCCCTCCACCCTCGAAATAGGAACAACGGCCGATCCCCATGCAGTAGACTCTATCAACGCATGGGTAAAATGCCAAAACATTGCGAACGGATTTGTCCTCGCAGAGGCGAAAAACCCATCGCAAACGAAAGATGAAAACAGTAGCGGAATAGGCGAAAAAATAAACACTTTTATCAAAGAGACATTCGGTGAAAAAAGAGAAAGAACCGAACACAAGCTCACCGGGAATATAGGCGTTATAAAAGTTTGCCTCTCCCAAAAGCCCGGAAAAGGAGAAAAGGTCATTCTAAATACAGTGCACAAAAGCGGAGACCAAAGTATCTATCTCACGCAAGGCGACCGTTTGGAATTCACCGAAGAGAATTGGGATAAGCCGGCTTATATCGCGGTACAAATAGACCCGAAATTAAAAGAAGCATCGAATGCTTCGTTCGAATCCACATCGGGAAATATCTCGCTGGCATGGTCGATCACTTTCTTTGTCCTCGCCGGATTCTTTATCGCTATATGCTTGTATCACAAGTACATTTTACCTAAACCGAAATCAGACAAAGCCGTATGTGAAGCAACCGCCTCGAACATCTTCAAAGAGTTCTTTGCCACGTTCGTCACATTCTTCCAGAAAAAACAAGTATGGGTGGCTGTCTTGTTCATGCTACTATACCGATTGCCCGAAGCTCAGTTGGTAAAACTTATCAATCCCTTCTTGCTCGACCCCAAAGAATTAGGGGGATTAGGACTGACAACGGGACAAGTCGGTTTAGTATATGGTACTATCGGGATTTTAGGCTTGACGATCGGTGGAATCATCGGTGGAATCGTAGCGGCAAAAGGTGGACTCAAAAAATGGCTTTGGCCTATGGCTTGGAGTATTTCCCTCACCTGCGCTACATTCGTTTACCTCAGCTATTACCAACCCGATAGCCTGTTCGTCATCAACCTCTGCGTTTTTATCGAACAATTCGGTTATGGATTTGGATTCACAGCTTATATGCTGTATTTGATTTACTTCTCCGACGGAGAGCATAAAACGGCCCACTATGCCATTTGCACGGCATTCATGGCCTTAGGTATGATGTTGCCCGGCATGGCTGCCGGCTGGCTGCAAGAACTCATAGGATATAAACACTTCTTCTATTGGGTAATGATCTGTTGTGCAGCGACTATTGCAGTATGTGCATTCATAAAAATAGATCCCAATTACGGGAAAAAAGAGACAGAAGAAAAAGAGACAGAAACAAAATAATATAAAAAATAAAGTCTATGAAATTAAAAAAGTATATAATTTTGTGTTTGATTACAAGTCTTACAGGAGGACTGAGCGCACAAAAAACAATGACGGGTATCGAAGTTCTGAAAAAAGATAATTTCAAAATATTGGAAAGGAAAAGAGTAGGCTTGATTACCAACCCGACAGGGGTTGATAATTCGTTGAAATCTACTATCGATATTCTGTTCGAAGCTCCTAACGTCAATTTGGTGGCCCTGTACGGGCCCGAACACGGCGTGCGCGGCGACGTGCATGCCGGCGATAAGGTAGAAAATTCCACAGACCCATCGACCGGATTACCGGTATATTCGCTATATGGGAAAACCAGAAAACCGACACCCGAAATGTTACAAGGTATCGATGTGCTTGTCTACGACATACAAGATATAGGTTGTCGCTCCTTTACTTACATCAGTACTATGGGCGTGGCTATGGAAGCGGCCGCTGAAAACGGAATCGAATTTATCGTACTCGACCGACCCAACCCCATCGGAGGAGAGAAAGTGGAAGGGAATCTCGTGGAAGACGGTTACATCTCTTTCGTAAGCCAATTCAAAATACCATACATTTACGGACTTACTTGCGGAGAGCTTGCCCGAATGTTGGTGGGAGAACACATGCTTGCCAAAGACTGCAAACTTACAGTCGTCCCCATGAAGCATTGGAAACGAAGCATGGACTATACTAAAACAGGTTTGCAATGGATACCCTCCTCACCACATATTCCGCATCCCCATTCGGCATACTTCTACCCCCTGTCGGGAATCGTGGGAGAGCTGCCCTACCTCTCCATCGGAGTGGGATATACCATACCGTTCCAAATGTTCGCAGCAGAATGGATAGATGCCGATAAGCTCGCCGACCGCATGAATAATTTGAACCTGCCGGGTATTAAATTCCGCCCCATGCATTTGAAGCCTTTCTACGCTTTCGGAAAAGGGGAACATTTACAAGGAGTACAAGTACATATTTTGGATTATAAAAAAGCTCGACTTTCCGAAGTCCAATTCTACATCATGCAAGAATTGGCCGCCTTGTATCCCGATAAACCCGCATTTTGCAAAGAAAATGAAAGCCGATTCGACATGTTCGACAAGGTATGCGGAAGTAACCAAATAAGAGAAAGATTTTCAAAAAATTACCATTTCGACGACATCAAGGACTATTGGTATAAAGACGTCGAAGATTTCAAAAAACTATCTCGAAAATATTATCTCTATAAATAAAGAACAAATTGTTTAACGTACCGAGATGAAAGAACAAAAGTATAACGCTTATCTGAAAGAAATCGGGAAATTTATCCCGAAAGACCGGATATATACCGACGAGCTTCGTTTGTTAGCTTGGGGAACCGATGCCGGATTCTATCGACTAATCCCCAAAATAGTCATTCGGACAAAAGACGAAAATGAAGTTTCCCGGCTCCTCGCTTTGGCCGACAAATATACACTGCCTGTCACATTTCGAGCGGCAGGGACTTCACTCTCAGGTCAAAGTATAAGCGATTCTATACTTATCGTAGCCGGGAAAAATTGGGAAAAATATTCCATCTCGGAAGATTTCGAACGCATTACACTCCAACCCGGTATTATCGGGGCACGTGTCAATGAAATATTAAAACCCCACGGTCGTAAATTCGCACCCGATCCTGCATCGGTAAAATCGGCTATGGTAGGTGGAATCGTCATGAACAATGCATCCGGTATGAACTGCGGTACACACGCCAACAGCGACAAAGAATTGCTTTCGGCAAAAATCGTGCTTGCCGACGGTACTCGGTTGAACACCGGCGACCCGGAAAGTCGAACGACATTCGAGAAAAACCACACCCCGTTCCTGAACAAAATCATCGAGATAAGAGACGAAATACGAAACGACAACGAACTGAGTGACCGTATCCGCAAAAAATATTCCATCAAAAATGTCACCGGGTTGAATTTATTACCTTTTGTGATATATGACGACCCATTCGATATTATCGCCCACCTCATGGTGGGGTCAGAGGGTACGCTCGCTTTCTTATCGGAAGTTACGATGAAAACCGAGCATGACTATCCCTATTCGGCGAGTGCCATGCTTTACTTCTCGAACATAAAGGATGCCTGTCGAGCGGTCGTTGCCATGAAACCCGGTCCCGTATTCAGTGCAGAGCTGCTCGACAAAAAGTCTTTGGCTTCGGTCAACGACACGACTGGAACGGGTCTTACAGCAGTTTTGACCGAAACGAAAGCCGATACTCCCGAAGAGCTACAAGCCAATATCGAAGAAATAAAAAAGATACTTTCTCCATTCAAAACCGTTACTCCTATTCACTTTACGGACAAGCCCGAAGAATATTCGAAATACTGGGCTATCCGTTCGGGTATTTTCCCATCGGTGGGAGGAACTCGCCGGCCGGGTACGACCGTTTTGATCGAAGACGTTGCGTTTCCATTGAAAGAGCTGCCCGAAGCGACCGCCGATTTACAAGAGTTATTGGTAACGAATGAATATCACGACGCTTGTATTTACGGACATGCGTTAGAGGGAAACTTCCACTTTATCATCAGCCAGTCGTTCGACTCTCCCGAACAAGTCGCCCGATATGAAAAACTGATGGACGAAGTGAAAACATTGGTGGTGGACAAGTACGACGGTTCGCTGAAAGCAGAACACGGAACCGGACGGAACATGGCTCCATTCGTCAAATACGAATGGGGAGAAAGGGCCTATGGATTCATGAAAGCCGTCAAAGAGTTGTTCGACCCGAAAGGATTACTCAATCCCGGTGTCATTTTCAACGAAGACCCACATTGTCATTTAAAACACTTCAAACCTATGCCTCTGACAAACGCTCACGTAGACAAGTGCATAGAGTGCGGATTCTGTGAAGTGAATTGCCTGACTTGTGGATTCTCTCTTTCTTCCCGTCAACGTATCGTCATTCAACGGGAAATTTCCCGGCTCAAAAAACTATCCGATACGGAAAGTTCGGAACGGCTGAAAACATTGCAGAAACAATACAAATATTTAGGAAACGCAACCTGTGCCGGAGACGGACTTTGTTCCATGTCTTGCCCGATGGGAATCAATGTAGGCGATTTAACGCACGATATCAGACAAGCGAATTTACCCGAAAAAAGCATTGGATACAAAACCGGCGATTTCGTCGCCAATCATTTTGCCGAAACGAAATCGGCTCTCAGACCTGTTCTTTACTTGGCGAACATGGCCCACAATATGTTGGGCGACAAAGTCATGAGCTCTATTGGGCAAGGTCTTCACCAAATAGGTATTCCATTGTGGACACCATCTATGCCCAAGCCTTATTATCCTCATCGAATACAACAGCACGAAGAATCCCTGAAAGTGGTCTATTTCCCAAGCTGTATCAATCAAACTATGGGTACGGCGAAAGATTCACCCGACCAAACGCCTCTGATCGACAAGACTGTCGCCTTGCTGCAAAAAGCTGGATATGAAGTCATCTTTCCCGAAAACATGAAGAATCTCTGTTGCGGAACAATCTGGGAAAGTAAAGGTATGATGGACATTGCCGACCGAAAATCGGCCGAATTGGAAGCTGCGCTATACAAGGCCAGCAACGGAGGGAAATATCCTGTACTCTGCGACCAAAGTCCCTGTCTGCACCGTATGCGCGAGGTAATGACCCAAGTAAAACTATATGAACCGGTAGAGTTCATATATACTTTCCTGAAAGACAAACTCGTTTTTTCTCCTATCGACGAACCAATCGCTGTTCATATCACTTGCTCGATGAGAAAAATGAATTTGGGAAACATGCTCGTCGATTTGGCTCGTTTATGTTCTACAAAAGTAATTGTTCCCGAGGAAGTAGGTTGCTGCGGGTTCGCCGGTGACAGGGGATTCACTTATCCCGAGGTCAACGCCTATGCTCTCAGAAAGCTCAAACCCCAAATAGAAAAAGCAGGAGTAAAAACCGGTTATTCCAATAGCCGCACTTGCGAAATAGGACTGACGACCAATGCAGGAATACCTTATATTTCTATCGTCTATTTAGTGGATAAATGTACAACCTCAAAAAATAAATGCCATGAACAACCCGCCTAATAAAAGGCTTCTTTCTCTCGATATACTGAGAGGTATCACCATCGCCGGAATGATTATGGTAAATAATCCCGGTTCGTGGGGACATATCTATGCACCGCTCGGCCATGCCGAATGGATAGGTCTGACTCCCACCGACCTCGTTTTTCCGTTCTTCATGTTCATCATGGGAATATCGACGTATATGTCGTTGAGAAAATTCGACTTCCGGCTATCGGGAGCGGTAGCGTGGAAAATCATACGCCGCACGATTGTTATCTTCGCTATCGGATTGGCTATCGCTTGGTTCGGATTGACCATGCGTACCTATCACCAACTGGGGGGAGAGTCTCTATCCTTTTTCGAACGATTGGGCCGCTCTATGTGGAATTTCGACCATATCCGTATATTGGGAGTTATGCCCCGTTTAGCGATTTGCTACGGAGTATCCGCATTTATCGCCTTGATTGTCAAACATAAATATATACCCCACATCGTATCGGTCACGTTGATTGCCTACTTCGTCATACTGATAACAGGAAAAGGGTTCGAATTTTCCGAAGATAACATCATCTCGGTAGTCGACAGAGCTATTTTAGGAAGCAACCACATGTATCACGATAACGGGCTGGCTCTCGACCCCGAGGGGTTGCTCAGCACGATACCGTCGATATGCCACGTACTTGTCGGCATATTTTGCGGAGGACTCATCATGCGTACAAAAGATAACGCCGTACGCATGCAGAATCTTTTCATTGCAGGAACGATACTCACTTTTGCCGGATTACTCCTCGAATACGGTTGTCCCATCAGCAAAAAAATATGGTCTCCTACATTTGTTCTCACCACATGCGGATTAGCAGCCAGCTCATTGGCTTTGCTCATCTGGATCATAGACATCAAAGGATACAAAAAATGGAGCCGATTTTTCGAAGCATTCGGTATCAATCCCTTATTCATGTACGTATTGGGAGCTGTGTTAAGCATCCTCATCGGTAGTATTTACGTTACTTACGGAGGAGCGAGTATGACTTTGAAAGGAATGATTTACAACGAATGGCTCGTTCCTCTATTCAAAGACGAAACTTTTGCATCGCTTATATTCGCCCTTTTATTTATCGGTGTAAACTGGATTATAGGGTATGTTTTGTATAAAAAGAAAATATATATAAAGATATGATTATTATTGCAGACAGTGGTTCTACCAAAACCGATTGGTGCGTAGTAAACCACGGAAAACAGGTTAAAAGAATCACAACGGAGGGAACCAATCCGTTTTTTCAGACAGAAGAGGAAATAAGCCAAGTGGTAAAAGATAAACTCATGCCCCATTTGGACGGAGTGAAAATAGATGCCGTTTATTTCTATGGGGCAGGTTGTGCCTTTCCAGAAAAGAATGAGATTGTCCACAATGCCATTTATAGGCACATACCGGTAACTATCGAAGTCGGGAGCGACTTGTTAGCAGCTGCTCGCAGCCTTTGCGGACATAAAGCGGGTATCGCCTGTATCATGGGGACCGGATCGAACTCTTGTTATTACGATGGCAAAGAGATCGTAAACAACATATCCCCATTGGGATATATCTTGGGCGACGAAGGCAGCGGCGCTGTTTTGGGGAAACTATTGGTCGGCGACTGTTTGAAAAACCAACTGACTCCCGAACTAAAAGAAAAATTTTTCAACCGCTTCAATCTCACTCCAAAAGAAATTTTGGATAACGTATACAAGAAGCCTTTCCCCAATCGTTTTTTGGCATCGGTATCGCCGTTCCTCATCGAAAATATCGAAGAGCCTTGTATCCACAGAATCGTTCTGAACGGATTCAAAAACTTCTTTACCCGTAATGTCATGCAATATGACTACAAAAATGTAAAAGTACATTTCATCGGGTCTATCGCATACTATTACAAAGAAGTTTTGGAAGAAGCCGCCCTTGCCCTGCAAATAGAATTGGGAACAATCATAAAAAGTCCTATGGAAGGTCTCGTCGAATTTCATTCAACTTTATAAAAACGCATATTATGGCATTCGTAAAAATAACCGAACAACCGTCTCTATACGACAACCTCGAAAAAAAATCGGTATTGGAAATATTGCAAGATATCAATACCGAAGACCAGAAAGTCGCTTTGGCCGTGAAAAAAGCGATTCCTCAAATAGAAAAACTGGTATCTCAAATCGTTCCCCGCATGAAACAAGGCGGACGCATTTTCTATATGGGAGCCGGAACCAGCGGGCGTCTCGGAGTACTCGACGCTTCGGAAATTCCCCCGACATTCGGTATGCCCCCGACATTGGTCATCGGACTAATCGCCGGCGGCGATACAGCTTTACGCAATCCGGTCGAAAACGCCGAAGACGACATGAACCGCGGCTGGGAAGAACTGAAAGAGCATAACATCAACGAAAAAGACACGGTAATAGGAATCGCGGCATCGGGTACAACCCCTTATGTTATCGGAGCTCTACATGCGGCAAGAGAGCACGGTATTCTCACCGGCTCCATATCGAGTAACCCCGATTCCCCCATATCGAAAGAAGCCGACGTGGCGATCGAAATGATTGTCGGACCTGAATACGTCACGGGGAGTTCCCGCATGAAATCGGGAACCGGGCAAAAAATGATTCTCAACATGATAACAACATCTGTCATGATACAATTGGGACGGGTCAAAGGTAACCGTATGGTAAATATGCAACTCTCCAACCAAAAACTAGTAGACAGGGGTACGCGCATGGTGTCGGAAGAACTGGGCATGGACTATGACCAAGCCAAACGATTATTACTTCTGCACGGCTCTGTGAAAAAAGCAGTCGATGCCTACCACACAGAAAATCCTAACTTATAAACACATCGAATTCATGAAACCGTTTTTTATCCTTTTAGGGTTATCGATATGCGTAATGAGCCTGTCGGCACAAGAAGCATACCAATATAATCAGTTTTATTACCAACGCTCCACATTATTCGAGAAGTTACCTATCGACAGCGATGATATCGTATTTTTAGGAAACAGTATCACGAACGGTTGCGAATGGCACGAGTTATTCAATAACCCCAATATCAAAAACAGAGGAATAAGTTCGGACGTTTCGATGGGGGTTTACGATCGTCTCGACCCGATTATCAAAGGGAAACCGGCAAAAATATTCCTGATGATCGGTATCAACGACATCGCGCATCATTTATCAACCGACAGCATCGTTAAGAACATAACCAAAATCATTCGAAAGATTAAGAAAGAGACCCCTTCCACACAACTTTACATACAAAGTTTGTTACCCACGAACGACTCTTTCGAACGATTCAAAACGATTATGGGAAAAACGCCCCAAATTATTGAAATAAACCAGCAATTAGAAGAGCTTGCCCCGATAGAGAAATATACATACATCGATCTGTTTCCACATCTGACGACTCCGGGAACGACCGAACTCGATCCTCAATATACGAATGACGGACTGCATCTGCTCGGAGATGGTTATCTAGTCTGGAAAGACGTTTTATTACCTTATTTGCAATAACAAAAATCCGGCAGAAGTCTTTTCTTGATTTTTCTGCCGGATTTCATTTTTTATTTTTTTCCAACTACCTTAATCTCTATCCTTCGACCATAATCGTCAACACTTCCATTCCCTCAAATGGAGAAACACAGAGGTTATTTTGAATATACTAACCGATAGTAATATCGGGACAAAGTCAGTTTCAACATCGGCTACGGGATAACTCTGCATTCAATAAAAAATTTATAAAGTTATTCGATAAATCAAGATATAACAAATTATTTTTTGAATATAAATTCAAAAAAACTCTTGATTAACATAATTAAAACATGTAGCTTTGTAACCATAAATTTATTAAACAAATTTAATTTACCATGAAAAAGATTGTAATACCTCTTCTTTGGGGTCTTTTTGCCACAATTCCCCAGCCACTTCCGGCAACCTCCTACAAGAGCATTATCGTCAACCAATCAGATGGCTCCGAAATGAAAGTAACCATCGAAGACGATATGAAAACAACGGTCGCCGAAGGAAATCTAGTAATCACTTGCACCAAAGGTGACATAGTCCTGCCTGTCATCGACATAAAAAACTGGACATTCTCTACAAGTGCAGGCAGCGATGACGTGTGGACCGGAATAGAATCGCCGACCGCAAGCGGAACAAATTGCATACTCAACTCCGACAGAATCATTCTCAGCAACTTACCCGAGGGTTCCACGGTCACTCTTTGTTCCATCGACGGACGAATAGTTAAAAGTAGTCGTGCCGAGGGCGATTACGAGTTCTCTATCTCCGAACTGCCCAAAGGCATATATGTATTGACTTATAATAAAAACACACTTAAAATAGCGGTTGCAAAATGAAAAAAATTCTACTTCTCACCGCAGCCGTTCTCATAAGCGGTTCTGCAATGGCTCAACACGAACATTTCCACGTGTTCCGCAACGATAACCAATTCAACACGTTCAACAACGTGCAAGAAATAACCTATCAGGGATCACCCTCTTCGGGGTACAACAAAATGCAAGTGACCGATGCCAAAGGCAATGCGACCATTATCGACATAGAAGCCATCGACAGCGTTGTAGTTCGTCCCATAGGGATTCCCGAATTTCACGTGAATCTAACCGATTACCCCGAGTGGACAGAACTTATCGGCAGCAAGAGCGACGAACACCCGGCCATACTGCGCATGGACGGGAACGGAATGTACGACGACCTGCCCGAACAGGAAGTAGTATTTCGCGGTCGAGGCAACTCCACATGGAACATGAAAAAGAAACCCTATCGTTTCAAAATGAATAAGAAAACTGCGGTTTGCGGCATGAAGAAAGCAAAATCATTCGCGTTGATAGCCAACTACATCGACTGCTCTCTTATGCGCAATACCGTAGCTCTTTGGCTTGCCAATTACCTCGAAATGCCTTTTGCCAACCATTGTGTGCCGGTAAAGGTTTATTTCAACGGTATCTGCAAAGGTCAATATATGCTCACAGAGAAAACAGGAATCGGCAGTGGCAGCGTCGATATCGATGAAGAAAAAGGAATGTTATTCGAAATAGACTCGAACTACGACGAAGATTACAGATTCGCTTACAACCTCTATTCTCATACCGCAATTCAAAACGGGAACAATTCCCAAGGCACTCTGCCCGTAATGATCGCCGATCCCGATCTGACCGAAATAGCTCCTGCTCTCGGACTTACGGCCGATGAGTACTTCAATACATGGAAAAACGATTTCTCAGCCATGCTCACCGCTGTGATGACAACACCCTCGAAAGGTAGTTTAAAAGAATATATCGACCTTGAATCGGTCGTTAATTTCTTCATGGTCAACTCCCTATCTTCCAATCATGAAATGGAGCATCCGAAAAGTTTCAAACTTTATAAAGATTCACTCGATGGAGTCTACAAATTCGGCCCGGTATGGGACTTCGACTGGGCATTTACATTCGACGGAAGAGAAGGTGCTCCTGCCAATACTCCTATGGTCGACAACAACGGAGACTGTGGCGGCTACACTTTCATCAAAGCCTTGCTGAGCAATGAAGAGATACGCACGCTATATCAACAAAAGTGGAATGCTTTTGTCAAAGATGGTTATCCCGAATTGAAAGCCTATATGGAAGAATACGCTACCCTCATAGAACCTTCGGCCAAAGAGAACGGAGTGCTTTGGCCTGCCGATTACAGCGTGGATTGGAGATTAAGCGAAAGCTCTTTCGACTTCCGAGAAAACTTCGATAAGCTCAAAGCGTGGATTCAACAGCGTATAAACTATTGTAATGAAGACCCCAACTTCGGTCTATACCGTTGATTTTCGTAATTACATCTCTAACCAGACTATCATTATAACGATTTAAAAGTTGGAAAAAACTTCATTACGTCATTCAAAATAAAAAAGTCCGGCAGAAACCGATTCTCGATTTTTCTGCCGGACTTCATTTCTTATTAACACTACTCCACGACAATTTTCCGATTATATATCTGCCCCGACGATTTCACGGAAACCAAATAAATTCCGGGGGACAACCCCTCAACAGGCAAAGAAGTAACCGATTCTTTAAGCTTTTCTCTCATAACAATTTCCCCTTGTGAATTTATGACCGAGAGTTCCGATACGCTATCTCCGGGAAAAATTACGGTTACATATTCGCGAACTGGATTGGGAGCAACCGTAAAATCTACTCTCTTATTACCGTCAACACCCGTCGTCACCGTATATTTCCAAGTAGCCGCCTCGGTAAATGCCGAATAGTTTTTCAAATCATCGCGCGAAAAAGCAGCATAATAGTAAGTCGCTTTTTCTAACTCGGAATCCGTATAGCACTCGCCCTCTCCATCATAAACAACCTCGCCGTCCGTTTCATCAGCAGCGAACCGGTCATTACGGCGGACAATAGTCGTCGCCTCAAAATCGGGAGCCGGGTTAATAAGTCCTGTCATAGCAATATCGTCGAGAGCCAACACTCCACCGCTGCACGGTGCACTACTGGGAACGACGAAATCCAATGAGATCACTCGCAAAGCATCACATTTCTTACTCGTATTCGGATGCCAATCGAACGCTTGGAAAGTGCGAATATCTATTTTCGCTTTTTTCCATTCGGTCGAATTCAACGGTAACGTTTCGTTATACCACCAGTCATCGGCATTACCGTCCAAGTCGTTATCTTCTTTTACAATAAGACGCAATGTCCGGCTCGACCCATCTCCCTTATACCAAAACTCCAAATAAGGAGAATCAGAAAAATCTCGTGCCTTTTCAAAAGCGAGAACCGCCGCATATTCACCCCATGCCTTGTCGATATCATAAGTCATTTGAAGAGCCTTTCCCTCATAACCGTCTACCTCTTCAAGAGATCCTCTACCACCGCTATCGCCTACACCTTCGACCGAAGTTATTCCATTCTCGAAATCGTCCACCGTGATGTTCACCGGTATTTCATAAACCGGATTTTTCCAAGAAAGCGTAATTCTCCCATCGACAAAATTTCCTGTAAATTCACTCGGTGCAGGAGGAGGCGTAGTATCCCATACAACCGACACCTTACCTTTGGCATAAGCCCTTACGGGAGTATTCACTCCATCGTCGATAGTTCCATAAATCCAATAATCTCCTTTCGGTTGTAAATTGCGTACATTCCAATCGTACGAGTCTATTGCCTGTACATCGCTGGATAACCCTGTTACAATAGAAGTTCCATTAATACTGTCCAAAGAATAATACAAATTGATTTTTGCCGTACCCTGAGGATCGAAACAGGACCATTTGATTTTAAAACTATCGGTCACCGGGTCGTTATTTCCGTTCGGTTCCGTAATATATAAACTCGGCTTTAAACCTCCCGAACGAGTAAATTCATACGAATAAAATTCATTCCCGTCTCTGTCGCGAGCAATCAATTTGACCTTTTCACCATTCTCCGACACATCGATCGTAGAGAATCCGGCAATCTTATTAAACATCAAACTATACGGTTTATCCACCATGTTATATTGATCCCGGTTGCTCCCGTTCATCGCACCCGGACGAAGATAGTGCACGCCCGCTTTATACAGATGCTCGAAATTATGTTCGTCACCACCAAAGACAAGAATATGCTTACCCGCCAATGCGTGTTTCTCCAACAACGGCGCTATATATTCCTTTTGGCTGGCCGACCACTGCCCATGATAACTGGTTGAATAGACATTGACATGCGCAAAAATAAATATCCATTTCGAATCGGCATTCGTTAATTGTTCGTCCAACCAAGTCAACTGTTTCGAACCAGTGGCAAACGAAGGATCGTCTTTACCTTCATTCCAGTTACAACCGATAATTTTCACATCGCCGTAGTCCATAGCGAAATAGGACTCTCCTCTCGGGTCTATCCGTTCATCGGTATCGATATATCCATGAGATGGGACAGAAAAATAATCGTAATAAGTAGTAGGGCCGTTTTCATCGGATTTATCCATCGTTTCATGATTACCGATAACGGAAGTAAGAGTCTTCGCTGTAAGCATGGATTCTCCGGGAATAAAAAATGCCGAGTTCCAAGTGCGCATATCGCCTTTATTTACCAAATCGCCGATAGTAATCCACATATCGGGATCGACACCCAACATAATCGGGGCCGAGTTCTGCCAAATCTTTTCATCGTTATCATGTACATCGCTGAACGCGACCAAACGGAAATCGGTTCCTTTCTCTGGGGCTGTTTTCGCCGTACAAATCGTTTCATAACGACGACTTTCGTCCCCCACCTGATAATAATATTCTGTAAAAGGTTCGAGTCCCGTCAATTCGATGACGTGCACAAATCCCTCGCCGTCCACATTCCAACCAGTCTCGGCTGTGAGCTTTTGTCCCAAATCGGGTGTTTTCCCATAATAAACCGTACCAGACGGATTAGAATCCAACGTCTGCCAAAGAATACGCACCGAATGGGTTGTCGGGGACATACTGTATGGTTTTTTGAAACACTCATAAGGCAATTCGCCTACCGGTGCGTTTTCAGTAGAAACGCCCCAGCGCGGGTCGCCCAAATCGCTACCGTCATCACCGGCTCCCACAGCCGGAGAATCTTTGTACAGCTGGAAGTTTCCATTCTCTGCATCTACAAACAGAGGATTCTTAGATATAATATTCTCTTTCGGTGCACTTCCATACAAATCCACGTTATAGGAGATAACGTTCTTTACAATGCTTTCATCTCCGTAGGCCGTAAAGCTCTTGGTATCGTCTCTTCTTTCCGAAAATGCCGAAATACAATTTTTTATCGTCGAACGGCCTGCATTATACAGATATACGCCACGACGGTCATAGCAGTTATAGAAAGTACAATGGTCGATCAATACAACCGGCATCAAGACTAGTTCTTCGCCACAATTTATACGGAAGAAATAATTGCTCCCTGTATTAAAATTAAGGAATGTAGAATTAGTAACGGAAAGAGTTTCGACCTGCGTATGAGCGCTAGAAGCATAAATCGCTTTGTTTGTCGTACTGTTGTCCGCCCCTATAAATATACAATCGTCGATCGTCAACGATTCTATTTTACCGGACAAAGAAACATAGACAAAACGATTGGTATAATTACGTACCGTACAACCGGATATAACCACGGGAGCTCCGGTGACCGTATCATCGATTCGAATTGCATCAGCAACTTCGGAGGCTCCATCAAAAACGATTCCCCGAATGGTAGCCCCGTCTTTTATCGAAAGCTTTCCTTGAATGATCGGAGCCGACTCCAACCCCTCGGCAGCACGTAGAGTAAGGGACTTATCTATCGTGACATTTCCTACATAGGTAACAGCTTCGGATAACTCGATGATATCGCCTGCCACTGCCGAAGAGACAGCGTCGGCAATAGTTTCCGTTCCCGAAACCGGAACAACCGCCGCCCTCACATACAGAGCTGACAAAAATAATGATAACAATAAAAACTTTTTCATTTGGATTAAATTAAGGATTAATAGTAAGTATAACTCTCGGCAAGCATAAACGGTTATTGCCATTATCCGGCATTCACCCTCATTATTCGCCTTTTACATCGGCGTCAAATTCGATTTTTTGGCCGCTTACCAAACGGTCGCATTCTATGGTTATCTCCATATCGGTACTACCGGCCGGTATTCCTACCCAACGGCTCTGACCCGGCTGTAAGTCTTTCAAGTTGGACTCGGAACGAACTCCATTGACTGCGACGTAGGCATCGTAATAAATGGGAGCCACTCCCGCATTCTTTATCTGTACACAAGTAGAGTCCTCTTTCACTCTCACATCTGTTATTTCATAACGATAGCCGCACAGCATACTCGCTTGTTTGATTCTATTCATTGTCTGGTACGAAGGCTGGTTATTCCCGATCATATAAGTTATGTGAAACCGTTTGGACTCACCTTCGAAATTCCGGCCATGTATACCGTCGGGATAATCCAATACATGTTCCTGATCATATTTCGTATAATAGCCGAACTCACCTCCTGCGGGCGAAGTCTGATATCGTTTTTCTCCCAAAATCTTCCAATTTTTGCCGTTATACTCGTCGTGCGTCTCGTGCATAAACGAGTCGTCAAACACACCGAATTTTAGATTTCTCAATGAAGCATCGGCTTCCAAAGGAGTATATTCCGAACTTGCGGCATCGATAGAAACGCTCCACGGCGTACTCTTGAATGTTTCGCTCATAAACCTGAAAAACTCGGCTTGAAATTCTTTGGAGGGAAATGTCTGTCCCATAATTCTCGGCCCATCGTATATATGGTACTCAGCCCATAAGCCGAAACCGGTTTGAAGGAATGCCAAACGCGGATCATTGTCATACCGTTCTGCAAATTTCTGATAAAACTCTTTGTGAAACCGTTGTAATTCGGGATGCCGCCAGTCGGGAAATCCGGTCCGTTTTCCCTCACTCAACGCCACGGTTTCTTCATAATCGGGCAATTCGCGAATATATTGAGGCACAGCGCTTTCATATCCCGGATAGGTATACCAAAATCGGATAATGGCTTGATGTTTTCGGGATGCGACAGCATCGAGAATTTGTTCGAGAGGAGTCCAGTCATACACGCCTTTTTCTTTCACTATATCCTTATATTGCATATACGAATATTCAAGACTGATGGCATCGGTATTCCGCTTGGCGTTATCTGCCCACAAAACGATACCCGTCATCGGTTGTACTCCTGTAATTTGCGACTGCAACGATATCTTTACGAAGCCGTCGAAATCCGGTTCTTCCATTTCATGTTTCGCTTCTGTATCGTGACAAGAAAAAAGAGAAAGTATAATAACCGGGAAAAAGAGATGTATAATTTTTTTCATCATGATATATCGAATTTAAGAAAATAAAAGCGGAGCGGCGGGATTGCCGCTCCGCAATAAAGGAATGAAAAAGCTATGTAATTATAATGTTGTAGGAGTAAATGTGACCGTAAATTTCTTACCGTTTGCCGGAACAATCGTGTAATAATTACCGTCCAGATTTTCTTTGTCGATAGTAAACCCGTCTTTCAAATCGACAACTATCTTATAGTAAGTTTCTTCTGTCGGAACAGGCAATAACAAACCGCTATCGCCAGCAGGAGTCACCCCGTCAAAATATTTCGCAGAAATACAGTATTTACCATATTCCTCTGCCGTATAAGGAGCTGCCCAGAACGAAACGTCACCACCCCACGGCAAAACGGTAGCTATCGCCTGATAGGTATTCGCCGTCGGCGAAGTGCGATACAACGTTAAACGAGTCTTTTCATTCCAAGAGCCACGTTCAATACCCATAAATCTATTCCAACACCAACCGTCCATATAAATTACATCGGGATAGCCCACGTTATTCATGACGTAAACCGTTCCCGAGAAAGCATCAAGACGTATCAAGTATTCGCCTGTCGGGGCAATCATCTTCCAAGTAGGATTACCGGCCCCGGTAAACACGTCGTGATCACAATAAGCCATAGACAAATCGACTCCCTCGGCCGTTACGGTTTGGTCTTTCGTCAACTGAGCCAATCCCTCGTACGAGAAGTACTCTCCATCGATCAACGCCAACGAAGAACCACAGAAAGATATGGCAGAAGGAGCCAATGCTCCGTTAATATAAATACCTTCGTTGGTATAAGCCAATGTGCGAGTACCGTCGCTCAACTCTACTTTGGTATATTCTTCACCTTCTTTAAATACTTTCATCGAGAAAGCTCCGCCCAAAGTAATCGAGAAGCTGGCAGCCTTGTCCTCTGCTCCCAAAGTCAATCGACGATTGGCGAATGTCAAGAAATTGTCTTTTCCTCCCTCTTTGAAATAAAATTGTCCGGCAACGATAGCGCCCCACATATCGGTTTCTACGCTACCCGTACCGTCCGATGGCGGAGTCCATGCCCAATATTTGCGATTACCATTTTGATATCCCTGCATCTTCGTTTTCGAACGTTCTATCCAAATACCATTGTCGGGAGCATCGTTATCGTCCCAGTGACCTGAAATCGTACCGAAGATATAAAGCGATTCGCTAATCGGCGACCAATTTTGAGCATTACCCAAAGTCAATTCGAAACTAACTGCATTAAACGAAATTTTGAAATAGGCTTCTTCCTCGCCACCGAATACGATATTGTCTTTTCCAAGAGCTATAATCTCGTCTCCTTCCATACCCCACGACATACCGGTTTTGTCGCTATTGGCATAAATCTTACCCGTAGCACCGGCCGGAATAAAATCTTCCACGGAAAATACATTTCCGTCCTTTTCCATCGTATAGACCAAATTGTTATCTAAGGCCAGATAAAGAGCATCGAATGTCGGAAGCGTTACACCTTTAATACCAACTTCTTCCGTACTCAACTCATTGCTGGAATTTTTCACCGTAACCGAAATAGTCAAATCCCCGGCCACTGCATTTTTAGGTAACGGAAGAGCTATCTTTTCATTCATGTCATACGTTTTTCCGGTAAGCATTTTTGTCGTTTCATAAAACGCCCCATTGGCATTACTTACCGAAATCATATATTGACGCAAACCTTTTTCATCGGCAAATTTAGCTGTCAAAGTCACCTCATCGCCATATTTTACATCGGCATTCGGAGTTACCGCCAGTTCTGAAATAGCAGAGTTCCCAGCAGTACCGCCGCCTCCATTGGGTTCATCATCGTCTTTACAAGAAGTAAATACAACCATTGTACTTACCAGTAAAAACATAAAATACTTCATTGTTTTTTTCATCACAGTAATTTTTTTGGTTAATAAATTATATCATTTCATTTACGAATCACTCATTTTTTCGTAAATACTAAATCTCCATTATAGATATCGGTCTTCTCATCAGAAGTTACATTAATTCTCATTAAAAGACTGTTATATCCGGTTTCAGCTTCCCAAACGCCTTCATTCGCCAATTGTATCGAATAATCGGGATTATCCCTCAATGTTTCCATAGGATCCGGTAAATTCAGATAAATATCATAATCTCCAATCGGCATATCGGTCGGCAATCCGGCTTCTATTTCGATAGTGCTTTCCATCTCGGGTTTCCATTTACGAGGGTCGACATCGAGAGGCAAAACATAAGTAGTCTGGTCCGATACATTTCTCAAAACCAGTTCTACCGCCCGAGGATTAAACGGAGCGGCATATCCTTCATTTTTCACCCGCAAAACGACTTTCAACAAATGACCCGGAGTCACATTAGTCGTATATTCGCCCGAAGTAAGGACAAAACGATATCCCATCTCCCGTTTAATTTTATCCATACAGCCCTGAGCGATCCAACGATCGTTCACGCCTTTATAATAATCGCTGTTCAAATAAGACCAACGAAGGTTACGCATTTCTTCCTGAGCCTTACTACAATCGGCAGGAGAAACCCCATCGGGAGGACAAGTCTCTCCACCCATAGGCAAATAAAGGCCTTCCTGACCTAGATATTTTTTATCTTCGGTCACATTTTGGTACGTTCCATAATCGGTCTCACTGGCCATGAAACAGTCATTGTGGTGGCCAATACGCGCTGCAATTCCATTGGTATAAGCATTTGCCGCAGTCAATGCCGTGGTAGGCTTCCCGTTCAGTCGGAGATATTCCTGCTTGTATTGAGGCGTGCGCACTTGGACAACACGTCCCTCCGGCAATGCTTCAAGCAATTTATCGAGGACCGCCTTACGAGCCGACGGTGTATTCAAGTTATTGGTCGTATAATACCACTCTCCCCAAGAACCTATAAACCCTGCTTGCCAAACGGCTATCACATCGGCGTTCTTTGCCAAATAGGGTTTCAATTGGTCGATATGCGTTTGAATAATCGAAAGCGGTGCATCCGGAGCTTCTATCGCACTGGTGTAAGCGAAACGCAACACACACTTCACACCGGCCTCCCGCATAGCCGCCATATCTTTATCGAAAAATTGAAGAGCTTCGTCGGTAAGAGCTTTATCTCTAAAATTTTCCAAATAGAAATACCTGAATATCAAAGAATATCCATTTGCACGATAATTTTTCAACGTAGATACACTCAATGCTCCCGAAGTTCCCATTTCACAGGAAGTCGCTTTATAAAAACCTCGTTCGGGATTAACGATTATTTCATTGGAAGCCTTATAAGAAACCTGCTCCATAGGAATATCCGATTCCTTATTGTTCTCATTTTCCTTCTCACAAGAAGTACATGCCACTCCCAAAAACATCAATGCACCGGCACTGAATAATTTAAATATCATATTCATAGCTCTTTCATTTAATTATTGAATTAATATCAGAGAAACCGGTGTCCCTCGTTTGAGGGACACCGATCCCCATCTCTTAAATAGTATATCCGGGATTTTGAATTACCTTTCCTTTACCATCGACAATAACCGACGGAGGTAATGGATAAACATATTTATATTTCGAAGCATAAGGGGCTTGGTCGGCATTCAATTCCAATACCCTATCCAACAGTTTGTCGAAACGAATCAAATCGGCTCTGTATTGACCGCTTTCACACCAAAATTCATGAGCCCTTTCTATCAACAACTGATCGATAAATGACTCTTTCGAGGGAAAATCGGATAACTTTTTATCATCGAGTTTAGCCCGGCCACGAACATCATTCATCAAGTCGACAGCCTCTTGCGTCACACTGCCGCCCGGTTTCATCACGATAGCTTCGGCCAACGAAAGCAATACATCGGGATAACGATATACGACTATATCCAAATCGGAATATCCGCCACTACCGGGAACCGCAGGATCGATCTCATACTTTTGGGGAAGAGGCCCCAAGTCGAGATATTGATCGGGATTTTCCCGATTACGAATCACGCCGTCTCCTGTCGTATATTCAGGAATCAAATAGGTTTTACGCGTATCGTTAGGCTCGAACGAATCATAAAAATACCACGTGCTTTGTACCGTTGCCCAACCTTGAACGAGACCATCGATATCCGGCGGCATAGCCATCATGTGCCACTGGTTCTGACTGGGGCCATCGATAGCACAAGGAACGACATAAATATATTCCGACGTGCATTTAGACTGTCCCGCCAATTCGAACAAGGACGGGTAATCGTCGACCATCGCATAGCCATAATCGGCCGTCATCATCTCTCGGGCAATAGTCTCTACCTTGTTATAATAAGATTGATCCTCGGGAGTTTCATGCAGATATAGACGAATTAACAACATATTAGCCAAACCTCTACTGAATTTTCCATACTCGGTATCTCTCGGATAAGGCAAATTATCGGCAGCGAATTTCAAATCGTCTTCGATAAACTTAACCATCTCCTCACGAGACAAACGAGGGAGCGGAGTTTCATTCAGAGGATTGTCGAGTACCTCGATAGGTGCAATCACCAACGGACCGAACATATCGTACAAAATGTATGACAGATACCCACGAGCGCAACGTACCTCGGCGATATAACGATCTTTTTCCTCGCGAGATAATTCGCTCTTTTCTATCATATCCATTACCGTAGTACAACGACTTATCTTACCGATAAAACCGTAAGGTTCGTCACGAGTATAATAAAAATAGGTTACATCGGTAGTTTCCGTATTGAAAGAAAGCTCATGGCAATACTTCTGAGCGCCAAATTTCCCTGCCAAAATTTCGGTGCAAGCATCGTTCACAAACATTTGCCCCCTTTCGGAAGTCGTATTGATACCGTCCCACCAGCTACCGCGCAGAGGATAATAACACGAAAGCACCATCGATTGTAAATCCTCTTCGGATTGAGGGAATATTGATGGATTTATATCGCTATAATTAATTGGATCCAAATCACAACTATTCAGGAAGGGAACCAACAGCAACAACAGTGTGAATTTTCGAAAAATCTTTTTCATTGTATTCCGTATTATATTGTTGTCTACTAAAATTTAATATCTACACCGAACGTGAACGTTCGGGCATTGGGATAAGAAGCCGCATAAGAATCGGTTTCAGGATCGAGACCTCCGTAAGGAGTAAAAACACATACGTTGTTCACGTCAAAATGGAAACGCATATTCTGGAAAACCTTACGAGTAGTTGCCGTAGAAGGAATAGTATAACCCAATGTTATATTTTGTAAGCGGATATACCAAGCATCTTCATAGAACCAGTCTCCGTATCCATAAGTCGAACCGGCAAAGAAAGAACTGGGATTTTTTGTCGAAGGTTTATCTGGCAACCAACGGTCGTCAAGGCTTCGCAAGCCATTATAACCATACTGTGCCATTCCCCAAGCATTAACACCATAAGCCATGCGGGTGGGATCCATCATTCGACGGTCAAATGAACCATAGAAATTGAAGTTCAAATCGAAGCCTTTGTACCGGAAAGTATTGTTGAAACCAATTGTAAACCCGGGATCCGCTGTCCCTATCAAACGCATATCGGCATCGTCAATCTGCCCATCGGGTTTTCCGGTCAAAACAAAACGTCCATTACGAACTACGGGGTCACCAGTCTCAGGGTCACGCAAATAACCGTTCAAGTCCTCAATAATCAACTGACCCGGTCTTAAATCGGGTTGTGCCGCCGGAGCCTCGTCTCCCTCTTGCATAATACCGATGGCCTTACGAGAATAGATTGCCCTCATGGGATCATGGTCTCCTTCATACACCGAAGGTTTCCAATCCGAAGTATGTTCTACCCACCAGTTCTTCACACGAGAGAAAGTAATGTCGGAGAACCAAGAGAAATCTTTTGTCACGATATTTTTCGTATTCAAGGTAAACTCAAATCCCCGACCACCCGTTGTACCAATATTGGCAGCAACCAAAGTCAAATCGTGGTACGTATTTAAAGGCTTAAATGTCAACAAATCCGTTATCCGACGTTCAAAAAATTCGAACGTACCGCCAATGCGTCCATCGAACAGGGCAAAATCCAAACCGACGTTGAACTCTTTGGTTGTTTCCCATTTCAAATCGGGATTCTCCAAACGTCCTAAAAATACACCTGTTTGCGGGCTATTATCCTGTTTATTATATGCCAACTGTGCATAATAAGCTGCAAATGCGTTATCGCCTACACCTCCGGCATTTCCCACCGTACCATAGCTGACACGGGGCTTCAACATCGATACTACCGAGCGGGCAGGTTCCATAAATGGCTCTTCGGCCATATTCCAAGCCAACGCTACCGAAGGGAAATATCCCCACTTGCGATTACGGGCAAATACACTGGCTCCATCGGCACGGAAAGTCGCAGTCAACAAATAACGATCCATGAACGTATATCCTACACGAGCGAACGCCGAATAAATCTTATTCTCACTACCACCTGAACCTACTTGTTTCGTACCTTCCCCAGATTGAAGACTGTTCCATAAAAATGCATCGGTGATAAATCCATTGTTACCGGCGCTTACATAATAGTCTTTACTAAACTCGGCCGACCAACCCACTACCGCATTAATACGATGGTTACGATTAAATTCTTTCATATAACTACCGGTCGTTTCGATCAAGTATTTTTCATTGTCGGTTTCACTAATCGTAGCGATACCGTCGGAAAGGCCTCCATGAAGCGTTTCTTTTGGCATATAAGTCTTACGACTTTGATGAGCTCTATCCATACCCATACTGAACTTGAATACCAAATCTTTGATCGGTTCATAAGTCACATACGCATTTGCCAAGATACGATCCATCAATCCCTTATCCGTATTCAACAACAATGAGGCCGGATTCGGCTGGGTCGGTAACTGCGGATTGACAGGATAATTGCCATCTTCATCTTGCGCCGGAATATTCGGATTCATCTGTACGGCAGCCCGAATCATACCTGATTTTTCATATTCAGCAGCCCCCAATTGAGTATTGTCATTATCAATACGCGATGCTGTAATATTGACACCGGTTTTGAAATATTTATTGATAATCTGGTCCACATTAATTTTTGCCGAATAGCGTTTCATTCCCGAATTCTTAATAATACCACGATTATCATAATAGTTCAATGACATCATGAAGTTGGTAGTTTTACCTCCACCTTGTACACTTACATTGTGTTGTTGCACGCTACCGTTACGGGTAATCAAATCGAGCCAATCGGTTCCTTCACCGGCAGCCGCAATCTGTTTATCGGTAAACGACAATTTATAAGCTAAACCGTTTTTAGGAGAATCGATTGCCTCTTGCAAGGTACGATCTCCATAGGGATAAACATTATTCTCATACATCCACAAATCCCAAGTTGCGGTATTCATGGCATTCATCCACTCTTTCAGATTATAGACATCGTAATTATCGGTATATTGCTGAATAGAATAAGACCCCGAATAAGAGACAACTGTCCGGCCCTCTTTTCCTCGCTTGGTCGTAATTAAAATTACACCGTTAGCGGCACGAGAACCATAGATGGCCGTAGCCGAAGCATCTTTCAGAACCTCGATAGATTCGATATCGGCCGGATTGATAAAATTCAATACGCTCTGTGTTCCGGCATCCATTCTTTCATTCGTCGTACCGGGTTGGTCAAGCTCTACGATAGGGAATCCGTCAACCACGTATAACGGAGAAGTACCTCCTATCTCCGTACCTAAACCACGGACCTGAATGTTCAATCCGCCACCCGGTTGAGCACTATTTTGAGAAATTGTCAAACCGGCAGCTTTTCCTTGCAAGGCATGCCCCACCGAAGGCGCTACTGCAAGACTAAGGTCTTCGCTCTTCACCGAAGAAACAGATCCTGTCAAATCACGTTTCTTTACCGTACCATAACCGATAACGACTACTTCGTCGATGTAATTTCCATTTTCGGTCATAGTCACATCTAATTTTTTCGAACCGCCTATTTTCACCTCTTGGGTATCCATACCCACATATGAAAAAACAAGCGTTCCATCGGCTGGGGCCGAGATGGTGTAAAAGCCGTTATAATCGGTAGAGGTTCCTTTTGTTCCTCCTTTCACAAGAACACTGACACCGATTAACGGATCTCCAACAACATCTTTCACAACACCGGATATTTGTATATTCTGAGCCATTGCTCCCAAATATCCGCACATAAGAATCAAGGAGACGAAAAATCGCGTACAAAACCGAAATTTCATACTGTGTTTTCCATGATTCCGTTCTACTTTCTGTAATAGATTCATAGATCGAGATTTTTAGTTTGTTAAAAAAATTATATAGAGAAATTTGGACTTTCACTTTTTCACCTCGTTCGCTTGGAACAAAAGCGCTCTCTCAAACTTGCAATGCAATCGAGCCTCAGGCCCCTCAACCTCACCCAACGAAACTTCATTGAAGTAATCATACAGCTCATACTTTTTACCTTCTTCCAGACCTTTCACAAGGATATCACCGTCGAACGACGAAGCATAAAAAGCATAATACAATGTACCGTCCTTACGAATGACATGAGCTTCGGGACGAGAATAGCCGATATCATACAAGCCATTTACATATTCTCCTGTCGAAAGCATCTTCTCGTTATACAGCGAGAACCATTTCTTCCAGATAACCTCCTTCTCAGGAGTCAATCGATAATCGGCTTTTACCTTAGGATTATTCTTGGGCCAAGTAAATTTGGTTCCCAATACGGCTCCAATACCGAACGACGAAGCAAAGTCATCGCCATGATCGCTCAATTCGACATGATCGCCGAAATAGGCCGTTCGAGGAACCAGTGCTTTATAGACATATCCTTTCAAACGTACTTGCCAGCTACTGGTCGGGTCGGAGGCTACCGTTTGGTTGGTATAAGGCAAATTATAAAAAGACATACAGCAACCGCAGGGACAGTTTTGAATAACCGCATGCGGATTGATTGACCGAGATTCGTCATATATCATCTTGAAGAATCCGGGTAACTGCTCATAAGAATATTGGGGACATTCGGGGTGATGCTTCCAATTATAATCGGGATGCACGCTATTCAAATGCTGACCATCGAGTTTCAATCCGTCGAAGTCGTATTTTTTCATAAATCGATCCACCAGATCTCGACTATACGACACCACGCCCGAATCGACAGGGGAAAGGTAATAACTGTCCCACCAAGTAATATAATGCGGGGTCTGTTGCTTGGAAAGCGTAATAAAATCGGGATTTTCTTTCAGCACTTTCGTACCCGGATCGGCAGCCAGCGGAGCCCACCAAAGTTGAACTTTCAAACCATAGGCCTTCATCTTTTTCACCAAATCGACCATATCCCTATCGCCACCGGGGAAACGTTTGGTATCGAGCTCCCAATCTCCTTCGGCTATTTGATAACCGTCATCGACAGTCGCCCATTTGATGCCCAATTCTTTCACCTTAGGCAAAGTCCCTAAGATTTCGGCAAAAGTGGCTTCTCGTTCATATCCCCACGCACACCACATGGGCTCGAATGCGGCCGGTTCCGATTCGGGCATTACCAACCCGGAAACCTGCATATATTCTGAAAACTGTCGAAGCGGAGCAAAGCAATCTCCTTCATATACCGATACGAATGTCCGCACCGTAGAAATCGTATCGCCCTGTGTAAATGCCACGACCGATTCTCCCGCACTTTCGACCGCAACCTCTGCATAGTTATCGTATTTCGATTTCTTCACCGGAAACGAGACCAACCGGGGAGAAAGTTCTACATGTCCCACGGCAATACCTTGATCTCTACGCCACAAACAAGTTACAGGAATACCTCCACCGTAATCCGAATCGTTCATTCCCATATAGTTACGTTGATAGAAGGTAGAGTCGACTGGGAGAATCCAATCGGCTCGTTCTATGGTAGACTGACCTTGAAAAGACCAGAACGCCGGAGTATCTTCGTTATCGATCACCCGGAACGCATGGTTTACCCACTTCACTACATGCAAATCGCGAGACGATTCATTCACATATTTTACTTCGGTAACGGCCATACCGGGGAAACGACGATCCACACTAATCGTTTGTATTTTTTTGATAGTACCACCGAAAGGCATCGAAGCCTCTCCAATCAACGTATAGACAGTAGTATCCCCAACTACCCGGGTATCCCGGCTTTTTAATTTAAAATCAGATACCGTCCCCTCTTCCAGCTCTATATATTCAGTCTGGCTTTTTTCGGTCAAAGGAGCATCATTTCCGGTTAACTCGACCGTCATGTGCATATCCTTATCCACAGACAGAATCATCGAACCGCTTTTTATTTCGAGACCTTCGCTGCAAGAAAACAGTAAAAACGAGGACAGTATTGAAATAATCGTGTATTTATCGATGTGTTTCATGGTTTCTTTTCTTAAATTATTTCATAATTCGAATGAAATTTTCCCGGTAGATTTTTCGCAAGACTTCATCGGGAAGGTCAAAACCCGAATAATACCAGTGATAGTAATAATCGGGAACATAAAAGTGTTCGTCGTCGGTTTCGAGAATCCGAAATGTCGTTTCATACATTTCGGCAGACATACCGTTATCGGTCCCATATAAAATGCGATCGGCGTAACGAGTATAAAATTTCTTCATGTAGCGAGGAATACTTGCCGTCTCTCCGAAACGGGCCGACATATCGACATATAAATTGGAATACTCGTCGAGTAACCTCCCCAAGATAGAAAGATCATAACTGCAATTGATGAAATGGCAGGCGACAAACAACGTGTTCGGGTGATTCTTAACGGCCTCTGAAAATTGCGCAATCAACTGTTCGTGGGATTGCATGCCGGGTATGGACATATCGATTTTCCATTTCTTCCCATTCATTAGCCCATCGTTATATTTATCATCGGGCAGATACATCCAATAAGGCTCTGCTACATGGATATTCAATGGCATCCCCAACTCTGCACAAGTTTCATAAATCGGCGACATCAAAGGGTCGTTCAAATGGATTCCTTCGGCCATATTCGTCTGAAATGCGACATATACGCCCAATCCTTTATCGGTTACCTCTCCGACACCCTTAGCTCCCATTTTGTGGCAACGCTTCAATTCCTCGACGGCTGTTTTTACAAACGAAGACTTTCCGTAATCCGACAGGTCGAGGCCACACCACAAATCGAACCGGTCCTTATAAGGAGCATAAACTTCTACGATGGAATCGAAAGAAGCCCCGGTATATCCAGTCAATACAACTGTTTTCTCGATGCCTTTCCTATCCATAGTTTTCACCCACTGAGCAACCTCTTCGAGTGAAGAAGGGTAATCGTGAGAGTGTGCATCGATAACCGGATATTTCGCTTTCTCGACCTTCGTTTCGGGTATTTTATAAATAGATTTCGGCATATACTCTTCCAACAGTATATTCTCCTGTCCATACCCGGTCGAAACAAAAAGCAAAGCGACTAAAAACAGATAACAGTGTTTCATATACCAAGATTAAGTTCGTAATAATTCTTATCGTCATTCGGCGGCGCTTCCCACCATTTTATATTTATCGCACAATAGTTCTACCACAGAATCGGTCGCCTTAGGGAATACTTTTCGCAAATCGATTTCATCGCTATTCTGCAAGGTTTGTTTCAATGCCCGCATAAACGTGTCTTTTATCTCTGTCGCCAAATTGACTTTGGCTATACCGTTGCGAATAGCCTCCCGAACCATATCGTGAGGAATACCCGAACTCCCGTGCAAAACCAAAACCACATCGGTTGCGGCATGTATCTCGGCCAAACGGTCGATATCGAGACGAGGTGTCGATTTATAAAATCCATGAGCCGACCCAATAGCCACAGCCAAAGCATCCACCTGTGTAGCCCGGACGAACCGAACGGCATCTTCCACAGTCGTAAAACCGGACGAATCTTGCATTTGTCCCAACTTAGGCACATAGCCCAATTCGGCCTCCACATTAGCCCCGTACGGTCGAGCCATCTCTACGACCTTACAAGTCGTTTCGATATTCTCCTCCATACTCTTTTCGCTGGCATCGATCATTACCGACTCGAATCCGGCATCGAGGCAACGTTGCACCAACTCGACAGAACCTCCGTGATCCAAGTGTATGCAACCGTCAAGCCGGTAGTCTTCGAGTCCCTGACGCGCCAATACAACCGCCCGCTTCAATCCCATATAATCGATCGAGCTCTTCGTCAATTGTAACATAACAGGCGCCTGCACTCGCGATGCGGCTTCGAGTATGCCTTTCAAGGTCTCGTAGTTGTAAAAATTGGTCGCCAGAATGGCTTTCCTTTCAAGCTGAAACTGTTTAAGTTTTTCCTGAACTTTCATATTCTGTTATAATGTGATGTGCTGATTAAACCTATTCCGTGCTATCTCCTCGATGGTCTTTTTATCGGCAAAAGCTCCCGTTCCTCCTGCCGCAGTCGTGTTGATGGCGCCTGTGAGATTCCCGAATCGCTGACAATCTTCCAAAGTCTCGCCTTTGACAAATCGCGAAATACACCCGGCATTGAAACTATCGCCGGCGCCGATTGCATCCACGACTTCCGTATTCAAGAACGAAGGCAGAAATGCCGGTTCTTCTCCCCGACGAACCAACAGAGATCCTTTACTCCCCATTTTTATAATTGCTGTATTGACATAAGGTTTTATTTTCCCGACAGCTTCATCGATCGTTTCGGAAGAGGTCAATAACATAAGTTCTTTTTCATTCGGCAAAAACACCGAAACCAACGGTAAAATGCGGGTATAATCGAAATCCCAGATTTCTGTCGGGTCCCATTGCGTATCGAGCGAAGTCGTCACGCCTTGTACACGAGCGTAATCGAGTATTTTTTCCAAATCGGCTTTTAACGCCGGTTGTAGGAATATGGAAGATATATGGATATGACGACATTTCTCAAATACCGATTTGTCTATATCGGCAAACGACATGACCGCCATCGCACCCTGATAAGTTACCATAGCACGGTCTTCGCCATAATTCAGTACAATCGTCGCCCCCGAAGAGTGTTCATCGGTTTCTATCAACATGGAGGTATCCACTCCTTTGGCTTCGAGGCTCTCTCTTATCAGATTACCGAGAGTGTCTTGCCCTATCATTCCTACAAAGCCCACTTTTGCACCCAACGCTGCGGCATTGGCGGCAAAAATAGCAGTAGAGCTTCCCAACGTAAGAATCATATCCCCAGCAAATTTCTCTTTCCCAACTTCGGGCTCTCCGTCGATATTATTCAGAATCAAATCGACATTCAACTCCCCGATAGCCAAAATATCGTACGGTTTCATAGCAGATAATCATTAAGGTTTACCAAATTGAACGCATTGAAATACTTATCCATATCGTGTTCGATGCGCATCAAAACAATATCTTCGGACTCATAACCATTCCGATTCAAGTTTTCATAAAGTTGATTGCGAGCTACTATCGCCTCCGGTTTTTGCCAGATATAACGGCAACTTGTCCGCACTAACCATAATTTTCTCTCTTCGGAAAGCTCATTGAAATGATGGCCTTTTTCCGATTCGAGCAACCATTTGCGCCAACGATTCGATTCATCGACAAGTTTCCAAAGCACATTTTTCATATCGGAACAAACAGCGACTCTTCCCTCCGCATGAAGTCGCTTCTCTATTCCTTCGAGTTCCATCAACGCATCATATTCACTGATTGTAAACTCAGGCCCTACATTGGCAGCTCCCATTCCACACGACGGATAATCTTCGGGATTCAAAACCCCGTCGGTATAGTGCCCCTTGATGTAGCTCCCGAACTTCGCCACCTTAGCGGTCAATTTACGCGCTACCTCCTTATCGAAAGTAACCGTATGCAAATCGGTTCCCACTTTACCGACAATGAAGCAAGGCCATACATCGGCCAAACCGCAAGCCTTCAATCCGGCTTTCAACTCGACGATAAACGTATCGAACACACTCTCATCGGCCAAACCGCCATGAACTTCTTCTGTCCCCACTTCATACGAAACCGGAGGAAAACCGTTAGACCGGCGGAATGTTTCGGTATGTTCAATCAACTCCACCGTACGTTTAGCCACCAGATGTATATCTATGATTTCCCCTTTGGGAACATGAATATCGACAGTCGGATCGACATGTATCAAATCGTAACCGGCAGCAACCGCAGCTTCGAACGATTTCTTAACCGCAGCCATAGCTCTATCGGTATCCCATTTCTCAATGGACTGTATATCTTTCAACCACGGTCCTCCGTGATCCACGGCCACGATATAGGGCCCCGTGTAATCGACTGCCCGAGACTCCATACGCAACACATCGGTAAAAACCGATTGAGTCATTCCGGTATATCCTCCGTCGCAATCGACTTGATTAAGTGTCGCCGCAAATTTTATAGGCGCATTATTTCGCTTAGCCGAACGGAATGCCGCTTTAATGACCGCCATCGAATTGGGGCACACGGCCAACAACGTGCGGGATATATGTTGCGTTTCTTTCAGTTCGGCAATCCTCCTCAGGATATATTCAGTTTTCGGTTGTGTCGTTTTCATGTCGTTCGATTTAAAGGTCATAGATTTTCACACCTTCCACTACACGGGATATATTTCCCGAAACCGAAGGTTCATCGGGATTCAATCCCAAATTCTCCGATTTGAAATAGCCTAACAATTGCCCCACCAAAACATAGGGGATACAGGCATATTCATTTTTTTGCAATTCTCCGGGATTTGTCGCTGCAACGACACAATCGAGATTCACCCCCGGTATGACTATCCCCGAAGGCGAGACCGCTATTTGAGCTACGACTTTATTATTTTCGTTAATTTGGCGTATCAGATCACGCTCGTAATGAAACACTTTTTCATCATCTGAACAAAGATATACGAGCACGGTATCTTTATTGATTACAGCTTTGGGGCCATGACGGAATCCAAGAAACGAATCGAACTTGCAAACGACCAATCCATCGGTCAGCTCTTGTAATTTCAAATGACACTCTTCCGCTATTCCCTTCAATGCGCCGGAGCCTAAAAATACAGCCCTACCGAATTTTCGCGCAGCAATCTCGGAAAGCGATTTTTCACCGTTCTTCAAAATATCCCGTGCAAAAGTTACTATCGCCTCTATTTTACTTTTTTGCTCCGGCAACTGCTCTATATTGAAAATCAAAATAGAGACCAACGCCATAGTCGTAAAACTGCTGGTCATAGCCAATCCTTTGTCGTTTGTTTCCGGTGGAAGTAACACCAGCAACACATTATCCCGAGAACTCTCTCTCGCTAAATCGCCCGTTTCATTACAGGTTATGATAATATGAAATACTTTCTTACAATATTTATCGGCAATATGTACGGCCGCTAAACTCTCAGGGCTGTTTCCCGAACGGGCAAAAGAAATGAGGACGACAGGTTTCCCGGTAGGTAAACAACTTTCGGGATAAGTAATAATATCGGTCGTCGCTACGGCTCGACATTGAGAATAGCCTTTTTCCACAAAAATCCCAGCTAATGCATTTCCGATAAAGGCCGACGTTCCAGCACCCGCCAAGATAATTTCGGCATCCTTTCCGATATGGTTGTTCGAAATGAAAGTTTGTATCGCGGCTTCATTTCTGCAAACCAAATCATACGCCTTCAACCAAACATCGGGTTGCTGCATAATTTCACAATATGTAGCCGTTTTATGATCGCTTAAATCCATAAAGTACTGTGTTAAAATAAATTGAGAACTCTATTATCACTCTTCTTGTCCTATTTCTCTATTACAAATATAGACAAGCGGAACTTTCGATTCGAAATATTATATCAACAAATATCTAAATAATACTTTATAAAAATCTATAAACAAAAGATTATCAATAATTTATATAAAAATAAAAATATTTCGAAATGTTTCGATTGTTAAAATACATTATAAAACAAAGATTTACCGATATAATATTTATTAAATTATGGTGTATTCTAAAAAAACAATCTACCTTAGTAATAAAATAATTTGGTATAAGTTTAAAATTAAGCACAAGCACTTTCGATTCGAAATATTTTTATCCCAAAACCTTATCATTAAACTACGCAACAATGGAAACATACTATTCAGCCAAAGAGCGCCGAGCGCAAATCCTACAACTTCTAAAAAGCAGTCCCAAAATATTGGTATCTTCCCTTAGCCAAATGTTTAATATATCGGAAGTTACTATCAGAAAAGATTTAGAAGAGCTTGAAAACAGGAATTTATTGATACGAGTCAGAGGGGGAGCAATACGTTTACCGAAATTAAACATTGCAGAAGAACAAGCTACGACTGAGAAAAAAAGATTTCATTATCGAGAAAAACGAAGTATCGGGCGCATGGCGGCTACACTGATACAAGAAAACGAAACCATCATTCTCGATTCGGGCAGTACAACGATGGAAATTGCTAAAAACCTGCACTCGTTCAAACAATTAACCATCATTACAAATGCCATAGACATAGCCATAGAATTAAGTAAATACAAACGGTTCAATGTCATTTTACTGGGCGGTCATTTAAGAGATTCAAGTCTCTCTACGGTCGGTCCCATAGCCGAGAACACGCTCAAAATATTTTATTGCGACAAATTATTTCTGGGTGTGGACAGTTTTAATTTGGAACGAGGAGTTTCTACTCCCAACATAGAAGAAGCAAATATCAATCAAACGATGATTACAATGGTAAAAGAAACTATCGCCATTTTCGATTCATCAAAAGTCAATAAAAAAAGTTTTGCCTTTATCGCCCCCGTTTCTAAATTGAGTGCAATCGTCACCGACAACAATATGCCGCTGGACATTAAAACACAAATCAAAAAAATGGGGGTGAAACTATACGAAACCGAGCCTGATTCATAAAAATAAATATATATGATTAATAAAAGAGGATACTCCTTATAAACGGGAATATCCTCATAATAGTATTAGATCGATAATCTTTTATCAATAGACCGTATTCTGCGGATCCATATTTGTCCAACCGGTCGTCCAATTATTAGCAGCGGTCTCTGTGGGTCCGAACGCACCTATATAGGCCACTTGTTCAAAACCGGAAGAAACCAGAGAATGGCTCCAATCGGCGGACAGACTTATTAACGGACTGTCCTGAGAAGGAACCATGCAGAACGATGTCAAATTCTGAGGGTCTCCTTGCAGTTTCAAATCGTCAATAGCCGTATAAGCGATATTCTTGCCTCCTTCTCTATTGAAATAGCTATCTGCAAAAGCTCCGTTATCCGAAGGATCGAACTGTGTACCATTCGCCCAATATTGTGCATCTTGATAATTCTTAACCATACCGGCGAACACACAATTCGAAACGACCAATTTCCCCTCGGTGGCATGAGTCTGAGTCTTTGAGTTTTTATCATTCTCGATGATTAATCCAATGGGGAATCCGGCAAATACAGAATTAAACACTCTCAACTGTGTATTGCGGCGCAAATGCATAGCAGCCTGAAAACGAGCATCAGTAAGACTTCCATTTACGCCAGCCTCATTAGTATAATTCGTCGGATCGAGTACCGGACCGAACATCGATACGTTTGCAAACACGCAGGAAGTATAAGGTTCAACGGTCGCAGCGTCGGCACAATTATCGGATTCGAAGCCGTTGGATGCCGATTTATCCCCAATCTTCGGATTCCGCAAAGCAGCCAAAAACTGCAATTTACCAGAAAATCCGTTATCCGTATCGAAGTCGTCGTCCCAAGTTCCCAACGCTACCAAGTGTTTACAATTTACCGAACCGCCGAACCATTCGTAAGAATCGTCTCCCGAGTAAGAAACTTGTACATAATCGACTGTCGTTCCGCTACCCACCGAACCAAACGTAATGGCATTGATTTCATTATCAGTCGAATATTCGATACCGGCAAATTCGCAACGCACATATTTCAATACACCGGAGTTATCGGTATCGTCGTTACCTCCATGTTTACTTCTGACACCGCCTTCGATAGTCTGTTCTCCCATGTTGTTTTTGGCTTTACCCAAAAGGATAATACCGCCCCAGTCACCGGGCTTACGTTTACCCGGATCCTGCGCCGATGTAAATACAATGGGTCGTTCGCTTGTACCCTCGGCAATGAGTTTGCCTCCGCGCTCCACAATCAACGTAGCCTTAGACTCTTTCTCTCCTTTAATAACTACACCCGGCTCGATAGTGAGTGTAGCCCCTTCGGTAACATAAACGAACCCTCTCAAATTATAGGTGTTCGGATAGGTCAAAGTCATATTGGACGAAATCTCGTAAGCATTCGAACCGTCTCCCAAATCGAAAGTCTCTCCACTCGGAATGGGATTATCATTGTTCTCGTCACAACTTACTACCGCCATTGTCGCCAAGCATACAAAAGCAATTGTTTTGAATAGTTTTTTCATTTGATTTTTCTGTTTGATTAGTATTATAGAAAAGGATTAAAAACTGAATGTGATACCTACGCTCACCGAACGTCCCGGTTTATACGACTTCGTAGTCTGTTCGCGTTTCTGTAACTTTCCTTCGGCATCATAAAATTGCGGATACTGCTTATATACTACTTTTTCACCGATGATATCTTTCACTCCGGCTTTCAACTCGACGAGCTTACCGAACTTCTTAGACACCGTGAAATCGAGACTATTACGCGGCAGCTCATAGGTATCGGGGATATTCACGCTCACATCGTTCGTAGTACTGTTGGACTTTCCGATGCCGATGATGCGCTTTCCCAAACGATTGTAAAGCAACGACGACATCAATCCCCACCTTTCATTCTGATAATAAAGTCCGGCATTGACGATATAAGGCGACTGCCCTTGCATTTCCCTATCTTCGGTTCTAACAATACCCGATTCGTCGAAACGTACTCTACTCTTTATCAAAGTAGCATTGAGTAAAAGACTTAATCCTCTCATTCCTAAGAAGTCGAGAGACTTGCGAATTTCAATCTCCGCACCGAAACTCTGTGCCGAAAGTGCGTTCTCATAATTATATCGCAGTGATCCTCCCATATCTATAAAGGTCCATTCTATGGGGTTCTTGAAATATTTGTAGAAAATACCTAAGCTGATGACTTCTCCCCGTTGCGGGTAAAACTCGTACCGGAAATCGAGGTTGTCTATCTTACACGTCTTCAAATTCTCGTTCCCGCCTATTTCATTAAAAAGGTCGAAATCGTAATATACAGCCGGCGAAACCTCTCGAAACTCTGCCCGATTCAAAGAACGTCCATAAGCCAGACGAAGCAAATTGCGCTCATCAAAATTGTACGTAGCATTGACCGAAGGCAATAAATCGAGATCGGTATAATTGCGGCTCGTCATCAACACTTGCGATGCCGACTGAGATTTATCCCATTTCATTCTCAACCGATTGTATTCAAGCCTCAAACCGGCATAAACATTGAATTTACCCATCGGCAATTCTATCGCGCCATATCCCGCTCCATATATGTTGTATGCCTCATAAGCATTTTTCTTATCGGTAATCTCGTCTATAAAGACTTTATCGGCACTCAACCAATCCTCGCTCATCATTTCTTCATAAGGCAGATACAGGTAATATGCACGTTCTTCAAGAGAGAGATTCTCGTACCGATAGATAAATTCGCGAGGTGCATAATTACGGGTACGATACTCGGATATCAATCCGCCTTTCACCGTAGAGAGTATCTCGCCCATAGGAACTGTTCCCTTGTAGTCCACACTACCCGAAAAGACATGGTCGGACAAAGATTGGAAATAACGTTTGATGCTCTCATTGCCTACTTTTAACTGCGACACGTCTACTCCATCACTCATTCCCGCCTGATTAACGACTATCCGGCGGTCGGGTTCGGTTCTATAAGCATAACTATATCCCATGTTCCACGCCAGAGAATGGAGCTTCTTCTCATCTAAAAAATGATTACCGGTCAGCTGTCCCAAATAGCTCAGACGCGATTGGTACAACATCTCCGTCTCTTCCCGATAGGTCAAACCGCTCACATTTCTTTCTCCCGAGCGTTCGGTCAATCGGTTTTTACCCAACATATTAAACAAGTTTCGGAATTCCAATTTATTTTTTCCGTCAAATATAAATGCCCAATTGTGCATTGCACCCAATCGCACATCGTTGGAATACTGGTTATCGACATAATCATTGAGATACACCGGCTTATCGGCATCAGAAGAATAAATACCGAAACGGGCATTCGTGATATTCTGTATCGTTTTATAAGTATTACTATAATTGATATAGGTAGTCATACCTATATCTGTCCCGCCCTCGGTTTCGAACCGCCGATTAATCGTCAGAGATAAACGTTGGTCGGGAATCGGATAATAACTTTTCACTCGCCAATCGTTATTAAACGAGCGTGTAAGCCGCGTAACTTCCGCCGGATTGCTGCCGGTAATGTCCATGTGCGAAGGCATGCCATTCGGCAAAGGTCTCTTGTTCAAATCGAATCCCAACCAATCGGTAGTACTGCCGGGATTCAGACGCGTTTTTACAAATTGAGTATTGGTATTGAATCCTGTCGTATAACCAATCTGAATGGAGTTACGTAAAGGTAGACTCTTGGTAGAGATACGAATAAATCCACCGGCAAAATCGGCCGGAATTTCGGGAGCCGGAGACTTATAAATAATCATATTCTCGATTTGAGAGCTGGGCAACATATCGAATGAGAAAGCTCGGCTATCAGATTCTAAGCTCGGAGAGCTGTTCCCATTGATCCACACATTATTATATCGTTGCGACAATCCACGTACCACAACAAACCGATCATCTATTACCGATATACCCGGTACTCGTTTCACCACTTCCGATGCATCACGATCGAGTGTTTTGGCAATCTGTTGCGAAGATATACCACTCGCTACCTGTACTTGCGCTTTCATTCCTTCCAACAAAGACATCTCCGTATCGTTCCTGCGATAGGTAGAAACCACGACTTCATTCAAAGCGACCCCGTCTTCCTCCATCTCAATTTCAAGACCCGCGATAGACTTTCCCTGCTTCACATTCACCGGAACCCGAACCGTCTTATAGGATAAATATCGGCAAACAATCGTCTGCTTTCCTATGGGAATATTTTTCAAACTAAACTTTCCGTCCAAATCGGTAGCTGTCGCTACCGAACTATTCTCTATTTGTACGGTGGCCCCTATAATTGCCTCTCCACTTTTCTTATCTCTGACTTCTCCGGTAATCAAACTTCCTGCCGAAGCTGTTATCCCCAATGCATGAATCGAAAAAACAAAACCTAAAACAACCGCCAGTAATCCGCTTTTATACATATATTTTTACCTTTTTCTTTCCGCTGCAAAAGTAAAAGCAAAAGAATACGAAAACATGACAGCAATATGAATCGATATATAACATGTATTACATTATCGTATACCGAATTTTGCAAATATATTTCAGCACGATATGCAATATTGTATCTCAACCCAATAGACCCACAGAGAAAAAACTATCTATCGTTCGACCTACATGTAGCGCTTTCTACGGAGCTCGCATAAAAATTCAGCTTATTTAACAACTTCTACATGACTGATTTCCTGCAATGGTTACATTTATGTAAGTTACTAATATCGATGTTTCTTCTTGCAAATTGTTTCGCAAAAATCCATCTTTGTATTGAAAAACAAAAGTTATTAACGATAATCGAAGTAAACTTAAAACGAAAAAAACGATGGACAAAATCACAAAAATCAATTCAGGAGAAAAGTTTACCCACACATCTGTCGGAAAACTCGCCGAGTTCAATGGTAAACAATTCCTCAAAGACACTGTCGGTACAACCGGTTGCGAAATTTCATTCGGGACAATAGAGCCCGGCCAAGCCGCACCTTTCTTTCACAGCCATAAACAAAACGAAGAAATTTATATTATTCTCAGTGGCGCCGGCGACTTTCAAGTAAACGATACGGCTTTCCCTATTGCCGAGGGATCGATCGTCCGTGTAGCCACAGCCTGCAATCGTTCCATACGATGCACATCAACCGAAAAAATGCTCTACATCTGCATTCAGGCAAAAGAAGGTAGTCTCGAACAATGTACTATGGAGGACGGTGAAATCACCCAACAAGAAACAAAATGGTAGTAAAACAAGGAGGCTGTTCTTGAATAACATAAAACAGCCTCCTCTCACATCATAGTTAAAGTTATTTATTCCGCTTCAATTCCAACACCACTGCACCGCCAGCAGTAAAAAATACCAAATTCCCATTTTCGAGTATGCCATAAGTCCTCACATTATTCAAAGCTGAAAGTATGTTTTTCTCTGTCTCCATATCGGGACACATCATACGAGTTGCAGCCACACCGTGGAAAGAGATAGAATTTTCTACGGTCTCATCACTCCGTAATTCCCCTGTTATACGATTACAACCCGAGTTTCCACTTATTCGACCGTCAGCAATATCGAACTTGACACCCGGTCGCACTTCCAAATCGGTAGATAAAGTATCTCCATACACTTTAACAATATTCCATTCTCCTTCCAATTCAGATAAAGGAACTACCGAAAACCTCTTACTCAATAACATGACAGGTTCTTTATCCGAAGCATACAGGGCAATTTTATTTTTACCCGCGCGTTTAACGTTCTTTACCGTAGACAACACTTCGATAAGTTTTCCTTCCAATTCCATATCGGGACAAGCCATGAGAGTGGATGCCATATGACCCAATTCTATTTTATTGTCTCTGGAAAGATCCAGACTCCCCATTATACGGTTACAACCGCTATATCCATATACTCTCCCTTTCTTCGTATCGAATCCGATAAAGGGGTTCGATTGAGCTCGAACCGGTTCACCCTGAATTTCTACCACGTTCCATTCACCACAAATATCATTTTCCGATACCATATCTCTCGCCGTTTTACAAGAAGACAATAATAAAACTCCCAAAAATACCGACAAGTACATCTTTTTTGCATTCATATCTCTATTTTTTAAATCTACTATATATGCTACTTCAATAAATAATTGGAGAAAAGAATATAATACTGCGTCTTTATATATTAAAATTTTTTAAATACGCTATTTCCCTTCAAAAGACTCCATTTCCTCGATAGTATTTACAATATCCATCATACATTTTTGCTACCTTTACTAAATATTCATTTAAACTACGGATTTATCATGAAAAAGAAAAATTTTATTCCTTTCATTGCAATCTCTGTTTTATGTGCAGCCTGTCACGACAAAACTACTTTAACCGGAGATTGGATTGAACCAGTACCGGGTACTACAAATACGATACAAGGATTCAGTCTGAAAGAAAACGGAGAAGCAACGTCCATCAATATGGCCACCCTTCAATATAAATCTTGGACTCAAGAGGACAACCGGCTCATTCTATCGGGAGAAAGCATCGGTAATCACCAAACAATCTCATTCTCTGATACTTTAAAAATTTTCAAACTATCGAAAGACAGTCTGATTTTGAAAAAAGGTGATTTGGTTAAAACATATACACGTCCCAGAAGTATCATTCCAGCAACTCCGATACAACCAGCTACATCTACCCCGCTTACAGTAAAAGGAAAATTGGTCATCGGACATGAAGTACGCTCTTTTATCGCAGAAGGCGACACCACCTCATATTGGATCATCGATGATTCGGGAACACTGAAAGAGGAATATGAAAAAACTATCGGCAACAATTCCGAGCCATATACTCCGGTATATGCCGAACTAAAAGTTATCGATACCGGGAAATCGAACGAGGGATTTGCCGCTGAATATACCGGAGTCTATCATGTAAAAGAAGTGTTGAATATATCCCCGATTAAAACAGAATAGACGTGTAGCCATATCATGAATATAGTCTACATAGGTGCGAGGATAAAGATTCCGTAAAAAATTCGTGGGGATAGACCTGTATTTTAATAAAGAATCTCTTGTTGGCAACCACGTTACGAACTCCTCGGCAAACGGTAAAAAAGCAGCCGAATAGATTTTTGGAGATATTCAACCCCTCCGTCACTACGTGCCACCTCCCCTATATTTTGCTATGCAAAACACAGAGGAGGAGGTTAATACTTTCCTATATATCATGTTTGTTCTTCTCCCTTGCCGTGTCCCGTAGCATTACGGGGTGTTGCGTTAGCCATATAGAGAAGGTGGCACGTAGTGACGGAGGGGTTGAAAAGCACCACCTTAATCAGTCCGTTTATATCAGATATTTAACCCCCTCGCCCTACACTCCCCCTATCTCACCTGCGATGAGCAGAGGGAGAGTTGAATTCATACTCCTCCACTGTGTTTTTGTAGCGCAAAAATAGGGGAGATACCGAAGAACGATAGTTTCTGAGGAGAGGGAGTAGAATATACAAGGACAATCTCCACTAATTATCGACTGAGACAGAATAAAGAATATAGACGTAATACATTTTGATGAAAATAAAAGAGCGATGAAATTCATCACTCTTTTTGTAGCGAGACCGGGGCATGATCCCGGGACCTTCCCGATTTTGTATCGGGACGCTCTAACCCTTCGCCACCAAATGCTCAATATACTTGCGACTCTTTTTTGACTTTATCTCACGCTCCCGAAATAATGCCGAACTCTTATCGATATACTCTTCCGAATAAACCAACTCCCACGGACGACCGCCTCGGGTACTGGGGGTAGCACCTGCGTTATGTTTCGACAAACGAATCTCTATATTATGCGTATAACCTACATAATACCTATCCTTCGTGCGAGAATAAAGAATATAGACGTAATACATTTTGATGAAAATAAAAGAGTGATGAAAATCTCATCACTCTTTTTGTAGCGAGACCGGGGCATGATCCCGGGACCTCATGATTATGAATCATGCGCTCTAACCAACTGAGCTATCTCGCCAACATGTTTATGTATCGCACCGACCGATTGTCAAATGCGGTGCAAAGATAAGGGATTATTTTATACTACACAAAAAATTGGCTTACTTTTTTTACTCACCAATTCATGCAATCCATCGCCGTATCAACCGATATATCTCTCCAATCCATAAAACGGCCGAGGTTGCCACAAAAATATACACCCAGTCCATCGGTTGTAAAGGAGTCACACTGAACAATGCTCCACCCAAGCTGACTATCAAAATCTGCCCGGCCAGAATAATGAGGGTGACCCACAGAAATCCTTTGCATGAAGCCAAACGATCAAAAGCGGATTGTACATTTCCAAAAGCCTTCGCATTGAACATATTCCAAAATTGTAAAAACACGAATATGGAAAAGAAAAGGGTAAGTTCATATCGGGTAAGCCCTCCGGGGACCGGTGCAAAGTTAAAGAAATGGGTAAAGAAAAGCGACAGATCGAACTGAGCGAGCGATGTAATATCGACATGTTTGAAATATTGCAACAGCCCGAACAAAAGCAACACAAAAGCAATTCCGGTCCCGATGATACCGCCCGCCATAGGCCGGGTAACGATATTATCGTTCAAATGACGCGGCTTGTCCCGCATAACCCGCTCGTCGGGCGGCAAGGAGGCCAATGCCAAAGCAGCGAAGGTATCCATAATGAGATTTACCCAAAGCATCTGAGTGACTGTCAACGGCGACTCTGTTCCTAAAAAAGCACCGATAAGGACAATCAAACATGCGGCCACATTGATAGTCATCTGGAAAAGAATGAACTTCTGTATGTTACGATACAGCGAGCGTCCCCAAAGCACAGCTTTGGTAATACTACCGAACGAATTGTCGATAATCGTAATGTCGCTCGCTTCTTTGGCGACAGATGTCCCGTCGCCCATCGAAAGCCCCACCTGCGCAGCATTGAGTGCCGGGGCATCGTTCGTTCCGTCTCCGGTAACGGCAACGACCTCATCTTGCGATTGCAACAAACGTACAAGTCGCTCCTTATCCATTGGACGAGCCCTAGCGATAACTTTCAAATCGGGGATACGTTCCAACAAAGTTTTATCGTCGAGAGCCGCAAATTCGGGGCCTGTAATTATATTACGATCTCCGTCTTCGGGTGTCCATAACGAAATCTGGCGAGCTATTTCACGAGCTGTGGCCGGGGTATCGCCTGTTACGATTTTCACTTTTATCCCCGCATTCAAACAGTCGGAAACTGCCGCAGGCACTTCCTTACGAACCGGGTCGGCAATGGCTGTGATACCTAAGAAAGTCAATTTGATATGGGGAGCCAAGTGTCCGGCAATGAAACACACCTCATCGGGCTCGACCAAAGCATAGGCAAACCCCAAAGTACGCATGGCTTGATTTTGGTATTGCAACAGCTTTTCTTCCAGCATCGGACGGCTATCGGCCATAGGAACATTTCCCGACGAAGTAACCTGATCTGAACAGAAATTCATCACATATTCAGGAGCACCTTTCACATAAAGCACCCGGTGATTCAACAACGGAGACTGAACTACCGTAGCCATATACTTACGCTCGGTAGAAAATGTCAACTGTTCGATTACCTCTGCATGACGGCGCAACGCTGCATAATCGACTCCCCGGTCGGCCAACCAAAGCAGCAAAGCTCCCTCGGTAGGATTGCCCAACACTTTCACACTGCCGACAGCCTTATCTAAATGAGCGGTCGAGTTTGCCGCTATACTCTCAAAAATAATGTTCTCCACTCCCGACTCAGGAGTATAATCGAAGGCCGCCTCATGCACTCTCATCTGGTTTTGCGTGAGAGTTCCGGTCTTATCGGTACAAATCACCGAAGCCGCACCCATCGTTTCGCAAGCATGCATTTTACGAACCAGATTATTATTCGCCAGCATACGCTTCATACTCATCGCCAAACTGAGCGTGACACTCATCGGTAATCCTTCGGGAACAGCCACGACGATAACCGTAACAGCTATCATCGCCGTCGATAACAGATAGCTTCCAAACAATAACCAATCGATAACGGGGTGCTCTGTCAGGTAAATAACCGTTCGAGCTATAAAAATAACGGCAGCGATAACGTAGCTCGCTTTTGTAATAAACGAAGCCAATATATTTAGCTGCTTATCGAGGGGCGTTTGCGTATTATTTTCTATCTGAGAACCGGTATATACCTTACCGTACTCGGTCGCATCGCCCACCTGCGTCACTTGCATAACTCCATATCCGCCCAACATCGTAGAGCCGTTCATAACAGCATTGGAAGGATATGTGGCTTCTTTATCGAAATCGGCTTCTATTGTCGTTTTAGTCGCCATCGGCTCTCCTGTTAAAGAAGATTCATTCACCTGCACCGATACGGCACTCAATAAAATTCCATCGGCAGGTATTTCATCTCCGGCATTCAACATAACGATGTCGCCCACGACAATCTCCCGTTTGGGTATCTCCAACATGTGTCCGCCTCGTATAACCTTGACAGGAAGATCGTCGTTTACCTGATTGAGAATATCGAATTTCTTAGCCGCACTCATTTCGAAAAGAAAGCCGACAACCGTCGCCAACAATATAGCCAAAGCGATACCTGCCGGTTCGAACAACGCCGACATACCGGCCTCGCCCGTAGCGATATGATAAACCGCAACAGCGACAGAAAGCAGTAATGCGACTAAAAGAATACGAATAATCGGATCGGAAAACTTTTCCAAAAACAATTTCCACATAGGCGTACGAGCCGGGGGAGTCAATATATTTTCTCCATACCGTTCCCGACTGGCCAACACTTCCGATTCGCTAAGCCCGGAATATTCTACCTCAGATTTCATCTATTCTATTATTTTATTTAATACCTATTTTATAAAGAAACCGCTATGCGAACAAAGCTATCACCTCATCGATGGTAAGCAGGGACTGTTCGCCCGTAGTCATATTTTTCAAAGTGATTTTTTCTGCTGCAATTTCATTTTCACCGACCAAAGCGACATACTCCACGCCTGTGGAATCGGCATATCCCATCTGCTTCTTCATCTTAGCGGCTTCGGGATAAATTTCGGTCCGTATACCGGCAGCCCTTAATCGGGCTAAATGAGACAGACAAACCTCGCATTCCCGCTCTCCGAAATTAACGAACAGGACTTGTGTCGATTCCATCGACTCCTTCGGGTATAAATCGAGCTGATTGAGTACATCGAAAATACGATCGGCCCCGAAAGAAATACCGACACCGGAAACTCCCGTCAAGCCGAACACTCCCGTCAAATTATCATAACGGCCTCCCCCCGTAATGCTTCCAATTTGCACATCGAGAGCCTTTACTTCGAGAATAGCTCCCGTATAATAATTCAGTCCGCGAGCCAAAGTCAAATCGATTTCAAGCGATGATCGCAAAGACGAAGCAGATAGTTTTCGTAAAATATATTCCAACTCGTCTATACCTTTCAATCCCACCTCCGAGGCAGATAATTCTCTACGCAGCACTTGTAACTTTTCTTCGTTGCTTCCCTGCAACAGAATCACCGGTTGCAATCGGGCGATGGCATCTTCGGACAAGCCCTTTTCCCGTAATTCGTCATTCACCTTATCCAATCCTATCTTATCGAGCTTATCGATAGCGACCGTAATATCGACTATCTTCTCGGGAGCGCCTATCCACTCGGCTATCCCGCTCAATATCTTCCGATTGTTCAGCTTAATAGCGACCCGTATTCCGAAACGGGCGAAAACCTCGTCTATCATTTGAATGAGCTCCACCTCGTTCAGTAATGAATCGGAACCTACGACATCGGCATCGCATTGGTAAAATTCACGATAGCGTCCCTTTTGCGGACGATCGGCTCGCCACACAGGCTGTATCTGATAACGTTTGAATGGAAACGTCAGTTCATTACGGTGCATCACGACGAAACGGGCGAAAGGAACCGTCAAATCATATCGTAAACCTTTCTCACACAACCGGCAAGACAAACGGTTGAGATTACGCTCCTCTAAATCGGTCTCGGTAACATCGGAAAGAAAGTCTCCCGAATTAAGGACTTTAAACAAAAGTTTATCCCCCTCTTCTCCATACTTTCCCATCAAGGTCTGTAAAGTCTCCATCGCCGGAGTCTCGATTTGACGGAATCCATAAAGGCCGAAAACATGCTTTATCGTATTGAATATATAATTACGCTTCGCCATCTCTTCCACAGAGAAATCTCGCGTACCCTTCGGGATACAAGGTTTTGCCATCATATTTGATAATCTTATTCTATAAAATTTCTACGGGGAAAACCCCGATATAAATGAACTACAAAAATAGCGTAAACCAAAGACAGAAACAAATTTATCGGATTCTCCCGAAATACAGCCTATCTTCGCTTTTCATGCAAAGGTATAACATTTTTCTTTTCACCACATTTTCAGTTCTAAATTCTTAATATTAAGAAAATATTTTCAACTTTTCAAGTCGATGACTAAAAACGATAAGCTGTTCCTAATGAAATGCGGCCGACTCCGATGAAATGATGTGTATTGGGTATGTAGTCATATAACTTATCGTCCCACAACGTCATCGAGGGTTCCGCAAAAAGATCGAACGAACGGGAAACATTCCACCGGAATTGCAAACCTCCCTCGGCCACCCAACCGATACCTCCATCACTGTTATAATTACTCCACCCTATGCCGGTCCCCAACGAAGCTATCAGATGGAAACGACGATCGGGATCGGGTTCAAGAAGCGATGTAAGATTCAACAGATAATCGACATGAGCCGTCCCCAAGCAAAGAGTTTTCGATGTATGGGGTGCGATAAAATCATATCCCAAGCCTATTTCCATACCCGATGCCGATGTAAACCATCTACCGAAAGAAAGGTCTGCCCCTACCGAAACTTTCCGATAACGATCCACCAAAATCGTTTCACTGAACAACGACGGACCTACCGAAACGGAAAAATAGTTTCTCTTATCGAAAGTTCGTTTTCCTCCCGCAACTGTATTCCCGCCCAATTTATAATTGAGGCCAACCATCAAACGAGCCTCCGGGTCGAAGCCCAAGCCATTGTCATTCCGAGAAACACGAGATACAAGAAGCTGAGGCTCGATAAACAAATCGATGCCCGAAGATACATTGAACCGTCCTTGTACTCCCGCTCTGACGCCATAAACAAATTCATTTTTCTTTTGGCTATTTCCGACTCCGGCATACACTCCGCCTAACGCAATGAGGTCAAACAACCTATCGGAATTATATCCGGCCGTAAAAGCCGACAGATTAAACATATAGTCGGCCGACAAAGCCAGCGACATATAACGTGGAGCCGCACCGTAATATCCATAATCCAAGCCCAACCGCCAAGCGGACAAGGGAGTGTACCACTTGCCGACAGAAACAGCCAATCCATGACCTCCCGCAAAATCATTGCCAGACCGTCTCAATACTCGTCCCGTATAGGCCAATGACAAGAAATATTTATCGGACAAGTCATAAGCGGCATGATTGGCCTTATAGTCATATCGATCGAGCTGATATTGCAGACCGATATTCAGAGAAGTCAACATGTCGACAGGCAAACCGGCAAAGCTCTCACGAGAATATTTTTTCCCGAAAGCCCTCACTTGGGGTTCGACAAACAATCCGATACCCGAACCTACATTCCACAATCCTTGCAAACTCAAACCCATACCGGGATAAAATCCCGAATTATAGCTGGTCGCATAGGACAGTACGGCCCCGACACCCAATGTCGCATGGAATATCCGAGAAGGATTATACCCATACAACGTCGAATTGATATTCCATAAATAATCGAGTTGTACAAGACCGAACTTGCGATAACCGGGTTGGGAATCGCCATACGCGCCTCCGCCTGCCGTCAAACGCACGCCCGACGCGGCCGTAAACCATTTGCCCAAATAAAGAGAAGCCATCGGCCCGATTCGATCCAAAGGATTAGTGCGCAACCCCTTATGCAGAATACCTGCTGCTCCTATATTTAAACCGTAAAACATGTGGTCGACAAAATTCTCGTTACGAAATTCTACGGTTTTCTCAAATGATCCGTGTTTCATTCCGTAAGCATAAAGATTATAGGAAAGCCCCGCCGTAACGGTCGGCACGACATCGACCGAAGAGAACAGGTTTCGTTCCCAACGGTTATTTTGACTCACATTCAATCGAGGCTCGACAAATAAATCGAACATATCGTTGAGACGGAATGTCCCCTGCAAGCCTATACCCGCTCCGAATCCATGCTGGAAATAGCCCTCGGAAGAGACATAGTCGTAATTAAACCCAGCAACCCCGTTCAAATTAAAAAACCGACTCCTATCATATCCATAAAAAAGCGTGGAAAAATTCAACAAGTAATCGAGTTGGCCACCGACAGCCAATGTCCTGTATGGAGAGAACTCGGCATCGAGAGACGAATAATTTAACAATAAACGAGCTCCCGAAACAGGATTCCACCATGTACCTATACCGCCGAAAATACGGAAACCCTTATTAGGCAAAGGATTGGAAAGCGAAGATTTCATCGCCCCTGCAAATCCGGCTCCCATCGTTAAATAAAGATCTCCTATACGACGAGGAAAATCAAAAGCATCCTCTTCCCTCGCCGACCGATTGAACGACGGCGATACAGGACGATATGTAAATCCGGCCAAAACAGCCGGTAGCGGATCGACAGCACTCAACCCGTCTTTCCAAGATTCGTTCGAAAACACATCGACACGAGGTTCCACAAATACAGCCCAATGATCCGATAGGCGAAACTCTCCGTGCAAACCTGCCCCCGCGCTCCACCGGGTATGCAATTTATCGTCTACGGCTACCGAATGAAAACCCGCACCCAATACCCCCGACATCTCGAACAACCGGCTCGGATCATATCCACCGAACAAAGCATGGAGATTAAACAGATAATCGAGTTGCAAGCCGAAAGAAGACTTATTATACAATTCGTCGGTCTTCAAATAACGCATCAATCCAGATAATCTCAAAGAAGAAACAGAAGTAAATTGATTTCCAATCGACAGCATAGCCGTAGCCCCGGGATCAAGAAGGAGCCCAGAACCACTCGTCAATGTAGTCGCCATACCGCCTCCCGCAGAAACGAAGAAACCTTGATCGGCTCCGAAAAAAGGAGCTTTACGACGCACCGGGTCCGATAGTAAGCGATAACCTAAGCCGGCCATCAACGAAGCCTCCCAGTCGTAACGCATCCAAGTCTTTATCCCGTCTATTCCGTCGGAATAAATTCCAATACGGGGTTCAAGATAGAAAAAGGTCAATGGAGAAAAATTAAACCTTGTCTGCATACCCAATCGAAATCCGCCGGCATGCGACCAATTGCCGGTACGATATAGTAACTGATATTCACCACCGGCGACACCGATTAACTCGAACATTCGAACGGGATTATCTTTATGCAGCAAAGAAGTAATATTCATCAAATAATCGGCAGACAAACCGACAAAATAGGGATTCACCCCTGCGAGCCCGTTATGTAACCCCGCATTTAACCCCACACGCATACCGTGCACCGGAGAAAACCAATCGCCTACCGTCAATCCTGCACGAAGCCCCAAACCGGGAGTAGCGAACAAAGAACCGGCCGAACGATCGAGAATCAGGCCTGCCTCCCCTGAAATAAAAAGATGGTCGCCAAATTTCTTTTTAGCATACCTTTCATTTTTGGCGGGCTTTTGCAAGGTATAATCCAACCCATTAAACTGATTATTCTCCGGTTGTTCCTGCGCAGCCGCACTAATCGTAAAAACGACGATTAAAAATAGCGGCAGTCGAACCACCGAAGTAAAACCGCGCATAATATATCTCATTTTCATACTTTAATCTTCCTGTTGTAACAAATCCAATACATCGCCATCGACACTGGCGACATCTCGTAACGACGGATCTTTCTTGAACGCACTCTCCAAATAGGACAAAGCGAGAACCACCTCGTCGACACGATTAGCCGCCACGGCCTTGATATACTCCTCTTTGGCCGAATTTCCGAGCAGCTTCGCTTTTTCCCATGCTTGTTCGTTCGACTTGATAGCCAAAAGCATAAGCACTTCGTTAAAAGGCGATTCCGCCGATATTTCCTGCATCACCTCGTTGTAACGGCCATTCAGCGCGGCGGCATAGACTTTCGCTTTATGATAAATACCTGTATCCGGTAAATCGAATGCCAAAGAGTCGGCTTGGGCATAACGCCCGGCAGACAACCAAGCGACCACTTGGTTCAATCTTGTTTCATCGGGCAATTCCGGCATTTCGAGATAAGGTAAAAGCAGCTCTGAATCCGGCTCTCCCTTATCAATAAGAATAGCTGCCAAATCGGTAGCCGCAACCAAAAATTTGGGATAGACCTCCAATGCCCGGCGGCATATCGCCTCACGCTCGGCAATCGAATCGGCGAGATTATACAGCCGCCAAAATTCATTACGAGACAAAGATGCACTATCGCTACGATAGAGCACTTCGATTTCTTCGTCTGTGAGATAACGGTATTGCGAAAATAACAGTTCATAACTTACCCGACGCAATTGAGGCAAATACCGGGAAGTTATCAAGGGTCGATAAAAAGGCAACGATACGACATTTCTCGACTGCCGGTTCGGATTATCGGGATATTTATCGATTATTTCCTGTATAGCATCGGCCTCTCGGATTTTGTTATCCGCCCGAAGCAAATCGACCACTCGGTCCCAAGTCTCGACCGATGCTGTCGTATGCATATCTATTTGCCTTCGGGTAGACTCGTTCAACTCTTTAACAATGAGCGACATTGCCGATGCCATACGTTTCTGCGCCAACTGTTTGTTTCTCTCATAGTTCCCCTCTGGCGATGCCGTTCCTGCAATAGAAAAACTTTTTAACCGAGCATTCGGGTCGTTCTCTACCTGATGCAATCGGGAAATAAGCCGATTCAATTCCTCTCGGTTATCCCCATCGGCGAGATTCAAATCGCTCTTGTTCACTCTGAATGTAAGATTCACATCGCCCTTCGTATCCCGCAGTTGCATCTCTGGCTGCGGGAAAAAATTTTCGTTCTTTACCGCACTGCCGGGAATCTCGTATTCGAGAAAACGCAACGGGTTCACAACACCCCGAGCAATAACAAACGTATCGCGATAGAGCACCCGATTGTAATTTTCCATCGAGACCATCATATCGCAACGGAAATCGTCATTTACATTTTCTACATAGGTCGAGTCACTATACCCGACCAAATCGTCCTTGCGGGAAGAAGAACTTTTCACCTGAACATATCGCGACAAAGGGTCTTGACCCGAATCATAATCGTACATACGTTCCTGAGTAATGGCATACTCTTTCCCATCGAAAACCAAAGGTTCGAGAAAAATCATCTGCTCCCGGGTGACGTTGTAAACACCCGGTTGTATAATCATGCGGGCATTCGTAGAAAAAAGCTCTTTGGGAATTTTCACACGAGTGCGGATATGAAAATAATTTCCTTTCACTTCAATATCGGTGGGTTCGGGAACCACATTGTCGGTAATCCTCTTGGCAGAAACGACTACTTCTTCGAGAGCTACGGCCGAATGACGAAGCACGACATCGACCGTCAATTCCCCACGGACGGCAGCTTTACATTCTTCATATCCCAACGATGTAAACAATAACTCTCCTTCCGAATCGATTTTCACCAAATATTTTCCATCTTCATTCGTCGAGCCGATAAGTTTATTGGTTCCGGCATTATAGATACTCACCCGAAATAGCGGTTCCCCCTCGATATTGGTCACCGTTCCCCGTACATTTATATCACGCGCAGACAAAGGCAAAGCGCAAACGACACTCAAAATAAGCCCTATGAACAAGGAACAAAATTTATTGAGATTCAACATAACAATCTATCAATTAAAATCACTTAAATATATAAGAGAAAGATAGTCCCAGCCGAATAGGGACAGGCGACCATTTGGAAAGATTGGGTGTTGCCGGTTTTTCCTCTCCTTCCCGATAATCGAAAGCCCGTAACTTCGCCATACCGATACCCAACGTAGCTTCCATATTCCAATGACGACTAAGGACAAAAGCGTAGCCGTAAGTGAGACCGGCGGCCCAAATATCGCCCTCATAAAGATGTTCTTTAAATTTCACATTATAAAGTCCACCCAACAAACTTATTCCCATGAAATGCCGAGCCATAGGCCTATTAAACCAGTACCGCAACTCCGGCTGAAAACGGAAATGCGTGGCTTTCATATCGGCAATCGTAAACGAAAACGGATTAGCCGCAGCACTTATATCGAGGGTCAATCTTTGATTCAACCTCATTTCTACCGCCAAATTAGGCGATAATGTAGCCCAATCGATGAGATTACTTTTAAGAGCGACACGTTGTGCATTGACCATTTGAATATTCAGGATCACTCCCAAAATAATAAAGCATTTATTAAAAACCTTTTTCATACTTATTAACTAACCGGAAGCCGATCCCCCTTTTCAAAAAGCTTCACTCGAAGTTTTAAAACCGTTTCTTACCCAAGTATTAAATAACTCTCAAAAAACGGAACAAAAATATATAATTCATTCATATATGCAAAATAAGCTTATATTTTTATCTCTCATTTGTATAAAAAAAGGCTGTTATTCACATGAATAACAGCCCTTATTTTTTAATATTATAGAAGCAATGCTCTCTTAACTGTCCCGTCGCCCTCCTGCAAAAATAATAATGTAGTACACCAACGTTGCTAACGACCCCAACGCTGCCACTACATAAGTATATGCAGCCCATTTCAATGCGTCTTTGGCCTTGTCGTGAGTACTTGCATCGGTCACCCCGGCTCCGTTCAACCAAGCCAACGCCCTTTGACTGGCATTAATTTCCACCGGCAGAGTAATAAAACTAAACAAAGTCGTCGCAGCAAATAAAATTATACCCAATAGCATAATAGCCGGATAAGCCTGTATCGTGAGAATCCCTATCAATAAAATCCACTGTACCCAATTCGAAGCGAAGCTCACGAACGGCACAAGAGCCGAGCGCAAATTCAGGAAAGAATAAGAACGGGCATGTTGTACAGCATGTCCACATTCATGGGCAGCCACGGCAGCCGCTGCGACACTGTTGCCATAGTAAACATCACGGCTGAGGTTTACCGTATGTGTGGCCGGATTATAATGATCGGTCAAATGCCCATCGACCTGCGTTACAGAAACATCGTTTATTCCATTCTCCTGCAACATACGCATGGCAATATCCCGTCCTGTAAGGCCATAAGGAATGGGAATTTTAGAATAACGTTCGAATTTACTTTGCAATGTACGTTGTACCGCAAAGCTAACTAATGCAATGACTATAAATAATACGTAAACCATAATCTTCTTTTTTTAATATCAAATTCGCAGATTGCGCAAATATATAGGAAATAAGGGAATAGATGTGTTAATGCAAAAGTTATTATAACAAAAGAGTGTTAAACAAGGAATATCAGAACAAAAACTCCGAGATAAAGAAAAGACTCGAATCCGGAAAACATAAAAAAGTTTAATAAATTATCTCCTTCAAAATTTATTTATACATTTACGTCTGACAATATAGTCAGACATATAAGACAAACTACATAGTTAAACTTAATTTATCATTCACATGCAAGGGGAAAAACAGTACAAAACAGGACTCGATGTAGGCTCTACAACAGCCAAAATAGTCATTATCGATGAATCCGGGCAAACCGTTTTCTCTCGTTATGAAAGACATAACGCCCAAGTGAACGATCTTCTTTCCGCCTATTTTCGGGAAGCTCGACAAGAACTGGGCGACATCGAAACCTCTATCGCAGTTACCGGCTCGGTAGGCATGGGAACAGCAGAACAGCTACGAACCGAATTTATACAAGAGGTCGTAGCCGCCACCCGGTACGCCCAGCAACTATATCCATCTGCTTCGGCTTTGATCGACATCGGCGGAGAAGATGCCAAAGTCGTTCTCTTTCAAGGGAACCATATCGACCTTCGCATGAACGGGAATTGTGCCGGTGGTACAGGTGCGTTTATCGACCAAATGGCCGTACTGTTGGGAGTAGACATCGAAGAACTGAGCCGATTGGCTTTGCAAGCAGAGCATATACACCCGATAGCTGCCCGCTGCGGAGTCTTCTCCAAAACCGACATTCAAAATCTAGTCAGCAGGAACGTCCCGTTGGGCGACATCGCCGCCTCCATTTTCCATGCCGTCGCTGTACAAACCATCGTAACATTATCGCGAGGCTGGACATTCCACCCGCCTATTCTATTATGCGGCGGCCCCTTGACCTTCATTCCAGCCTTACGAAAAGCATTCGCCGATTATCTGCATTTGCAGGAGAGCGACTTTATTCTTCCTGCCGGCGGAAACCTTCTTCCCGCATTAGGCTGTGCCCTATGTGCCACGGAAGAAAAAGCAGTTGCTTTATCGACATTAGAAAATCTCATATCCCGAAGCACCGATATCACAACAAAAAACAGCCTGCCTCCGCTATTCGATTCCGAAACGGATTATGACAACTGGAAGAAAGAAAAAGCACATTATAACTGGCCCTCTGCCCCTCTCGTTCAAAGGATACAAGAAGCTGTATTGGGAATCGATTCAGGATCGACTACCACAAAAATAGTCGTGACAACCCCCGACGGCGCTATCCTTTTCTCGCACTACGCCCCCAATTTGGGGAATCCGATAGAAGCCGTCCGAAAAGGGTTGACCGAATTAAAAACACAATGCGATAAAAACGGGACGGTATTAAACATAACAGGCTCCTGTTCGACCGGATATGGAGAAGAATTGATAAAAGCGGCTTTCGGCCTCGACGGAAGCATGATAGAAACTATGGCCCATTACCGAGCCGCCCGACAAATGGCTCCCGATGTCTCTTTCATTCTCGACATCGGCGGACAAGACATGAAAGCTATTTTCGTCAAACAAGGAGCTATCACTCGCATGGAACTGAACGAAGCCTGCTCGTCGGGATGCGGTTCGTTCATCGAAACCTTCGCCCGCACATTGAAATACGACGTGTCCGATTTTGCCCGTTCCGCCTGTATGGCTTTGCACCCTTGCGACTTGGGCACACGCTGCACCGTCTTTATGAATTCAAAAATTAAACAGGTTCTGAGGGAAGGAGCGACAGTAGCAGATATAGCCGCAGGGTTGTCCTATTCGGTCGTAAAAAACTGTTTGTACAAAGTCTTGAAGTTAAAGGACGGCAAAGAGTTAGGAGAAACGATTGTCGTTCAAGGAGGAACGATGCATAACGATGCGATCGTCCGTGCATTCGAATTGGAAACCGGTAAAAAAGTCGTACGAAGTAATTTACCTGAATTGATGGGAGCATACGGCTGCGCCCTACAAGCTGCTTCTCAAAAATTGAATTCGCGCACGATAAACCAACTACTCGAAACTACCGAATATGCCAGCCGACAAATTCAATGCAACGGCTGTGAAAACAAATGTTTCGTATGCCGCTATACCTTCCCCAACGGTAATACGTTCTTCTCGGGAAACAAATGCGAACGAATTTTCACCAATCGGGGGGAAAGCGAAAAACCCGGACAGAACATATATACCAACAAATATGCTTTGCTGTTCGACCGGGAAACTCCGGAAACAGGCAACAGAACCATAGGTATACCCCGTGTCCTTAACATGTACGAGAACTATCCCTTTTGGCATGCTCTCTTTACTCGCTGCGGTATTCGGGTCGTACTGTCCGATATTTCAACTTTCGTCAGTTATGAGAAAGCTCTCAACTCGGTCATGTCGGACAACATCTGTTTCCCGGCCAAATTAGTGCACAGCCACATTCAAAACCTGATTCACAAGAAGGTGGAACGCATCTTCCTGCCATACGTTGTCTACGAGCACGAAAGCGACAAGAAAATGAACAACAGCTACAACTGCCCAATCGTCACCGGGTACTCCGATGTCATACGCAGTTCCATGTCGCCGGACATTCCGGTAGACTCTCCGGCCATCACTTTTGCCGACACTGGCTTACTCACCAAACAATGCACGAATTACCTAAGTTCTTGGGGCATATCGAAAAGAGATGCCGAGCAGGCTGTGAAATACGCGTTGAACGCCCAAAAACAATATTCGTCAGACATACGCCGAAAAGCCGAAAACATTGTCAGGGAAAGCCGCAGAAAAGAAGAACCGATCATCTTGCTCGCCGGACGCCCTTATCACACCGACCCGCTCATACAGCATAAACTTTCCGAAATGATAGCCAATCTGGGAGTAAACGTCATCTCGGACGACATAGTTAGAGACAACTCCGAGATAGAGACCCAAGACACTTACCTCATCAAACAATGGGCCTATATGAACCGCATCCTGAAAGCCGCTGAATGGACAGCCCGGCAAGGAAACGATATTCAATTCGTACAAATGACCTCTTTCGGCTGCGGACCCGACGCCTTTCTTCTCGACGAAGTAAGGGATATTCTACATCGTAACGGGAAACCCTTCACGCTTCTAAAAATAGACGATGTAAATAACATAGGTTCTCTGAAACTAAGAGTGCGTTCTTTGGTCGAAAGCCTGAAACAAACGCCGCTACGCGGAACGACAGAGAAATTCCGTACAACAGAAGTCTTTCGCAAAAAAGATCGAAACCGAAAAATCATAGCCCCTTTTATGTCGGAATACATCACACCTCTGTTAAAGCCGATTTTCAAATTGTCGGGGTACGACATAGAGGTATTGCCACCGAGCGATGCCTCCTCGGCCGAAACCGGTTTGAAGTATGCCAACAACGAGGTTTGCTATCCAGCCACACTCATTGTGGGCGATATTATCAACGCTTTGGAATCGGGGAAATACGATCTCGACAACACGGCCGTAGCCATTACTCAAACCGGAGGACAATGCCGTGCGACCAATTACTTGGCTCTTATTAAACGAGCCATGCTCGATGCCGGATTCGGAAATGTTCCCGTAGTCACGTTGGGATTAGGGCGAAAAGTTTCCAACGAACAAGAAGGCTTCGAACTGAAATGGCAAAAGATAGTGCCCGTCGCACTCAATGCCCTGCTCTACACCGATACGCTTTCTAAATTTTATCATGCCTCGGTAGTCCGGGAAAAAGAACGGGGAGCCGCGGCCCGATTGAGAGACAAATATTTAAACCTCGCCGAGCGTCCCATTCTTGAAAACGAGCCTCACAAGTTAGTGGAATATATCCACCTTGCAGCCCGGGAATTCAACGATATCTGTATGGACAAAACCTGTCCCAAAATCGGTGTAGTGGGAGAAATATTCCTCAAATTCAATTCCTACGCTCATCAACACGTCGTACGCTTCTTGTGCGAACAAGGTATAGAGGTGGCTCCTCCCATTTTATTGCCGTTCTTTATGCAAGGATTCGTGAACCGCGAGAACAAGGAAAAACTACTCTTAGAAAAGAAATGTATACCTCATTTCCTATCCAACTTATTCTACCGATACATCAATAAACGGATAGCCCTGTTTAACAGAACGGCATCCACATTCCGGTATTTCACACCCTTTACCGACATCTATGAAGAAGCGGAAGAGACGAAAAATATTGTCTCGGGTGCAGCTCAATTCGGCGAAGGCTGGCTACTACCGGCCGAAATCATAGCGTTCACCAAACAGGGTATAAACAACGTCATATCGTTACAACCATTCGGCTGCATCGCCAACCACATCGTATCGAAAGGGATAGAAAAGAAGCTGCGTATGCTGTATCCTGAATTAAATTTATTATCTTTGGATTTTGACAGTGGGGTGAGCAGCGTAAACGTAACGAACCGATTATTACTTTTCACACACAATTTAAGTGCCTAAAAACAAACGACTATGAATTCAACTTCAACCATCGCTCACCAAAAGACAGAGCAAACCGAAAATATAGAATCGCGTATTATCGAGGCGGCAAAACAAGAATTTATAAAAAAAGGGTTCGAGCAAACATCGATGAGCGATATTGCAGCGGTCGTAGGGATCAACCGTCCCACCCTGCATTATTATTTCAGGACAAAAGATAAAATGTTTCAAGCAGTTTTCGCCTCGATCGTTGCAAAATTTTTACCTCATATCGATACTATTTTTTCGACTCAGCAATCGTTCTCTGAAAAATTAGAAGATGTTATCGACGTCTATGTATCCATTTTCTCGACAAATCCTTTGCTCCCCAAATTCATCATAGGCGAAATTCAACGCGACGCCAACCATTTAATAGAAACTTTTTATAGTTTAAACCTCGATCAATATTTAAAACACATCGGAGAATTTCTTGAAAAAGAAATGGAAAGCGGAAACTTTAAGAAAGTCCCCCTCCCCTTTATATTCATGACACTTTACAGCCAACTGGCTTTCCCTTTCCTCAGTAAGAACCTTACCATGAAACTTTTTTTCAATGAAGACAAAGATACATTCAATGCCTTTCTACAAGAATGGAAACAACACATTATCTCGCAAATCACCTATCTTTTGAAACCGTAAAAGACAAAACGAAAGGAGGTGTCGTAATGAATGATGCACCCTCTTTGTACATAAAAAAGAAGGGGCGCATTGTGGCGCCCCTTCTTTCGTATAATACAAAACCAAGCTATTCGGCCGATGTAGCCAACGGGGCAGGAGTCGTATAAACACGAGCCTTCAACTCTTTGTCGAGCATATGCAACCCGAAACCGTTATCTTTAATCATTTTCAAGCTATCGATTAATTCCTGAGCATTAGCCTCTTCTTCAATTTGCTCGTCGACAAACCATTTCAGCATATTGGCAGTACCGAAATCTTTTTCCTCATCGGCAAGCACACAAAGGTCATGAATCAGGGCGGTTACTTTTCTCTCATGAGCCAACGTATCTTCAAAAGCTTCGAGAGGTGATTTCCATTCGGTCTTCACACCGGCAATAGGAGCTAACGTTACTTTACCGCCACACGAGAGCACATATTTCATAAATATAGTAGCATGAGCTTGTTCCTCTTGGAACTGTATAGAAAACCAATTAGCAAAACCTTGATTTCCAGCCGCTGCAAAATGGTTGGACATCGAAAGATATAAATAAGCCGACCAAAACTCGGCATTCACTTGGGCATTAAGAGCCTCTTCCATTTTCTTGCTAAGCATAATTCTATTGTTTTTATTTATTGTTTTACAAAAATATAATATAAAATTAGAACAAATCTAATTTTAATATTTTTTATATAACCGGGCTCTTATTTCTATAAAAACACGCCCCCGTCGAATCACTTCGCCGGAGGCGTAATACCCTATGGCAGTAGGGACTTAACTAATAATTTATCATATACTTCTTCTCAGAGTTCATTTAACAATCTTGGTACTGTATCCGCCGCAACGCACTACATAAACGCCAGCGGGATAAGCAGACATGTCAATAGCACCCGATCCTTCTACGAGTTGTTTCATCACGAGAGTACCGCTCATGTTATAAACAGCAGCTTCGACCAGCTGAGCCGACTCTACACGAACAGCCCCGTTAGAACGGTCGTAATAAACTTTCACCTGAGCAACCACACTTTCTTCAACCGACGAAGGCTCGGTCGAAACGGTAAGTTTATCGAGACAAAAATACGTCGGCGTATTGATGCCATAATCACCCACATCGCTCGACTCCATCGTAAAGTAAATCGAAGTAATCTGTCCCAATTCACTCAAATCGACCCATTCCCAAGTATCGTTCAATTTCCAGTCGTCGGCATTCTCAGAACGGTAATCGGCCAAATAATATTCCACGGTTCCTGTCTCTGTGCCTTGCTCATCGATACCGTGAGCAACTAATTTAAACCAATCTCCCTGCTCGAATTTAGTCGAATATGGATTCCCCTTCTCAATAGCATAATAGACATAAGGGTTGTTGCATACATAACACCCTACGGCATAATATGGAGCGGAAGTGTATACCTCGCAAGTCTTCGCATCGGAGGTCGATTCGGTATAGGCATCCCAATATGCCCCTAAATAGGGAGTTCCCTCACCGGCAAAGCCTCCCTTAGCCATACAGCCCCATTGATCATCGGTACCTGCCGATGCCGATATGACAGTTACCTTGCTGGCAAAGAATCCATTTGAATAATTGGAATAAGGAGAAGCGTGCGAAAACATAAATTCTTGTGAATAAACAATCGCATCATTATTAAAAACATCTGCCCACAACCCGGACTCATCATACTCGATAGGAAAGTCTCCTGGATTCGACAAATCTAAAACGATGTTTTCCGCAAAAACAGCACTGCATACACAAACGGCAAAAACAAGTAATATTTTTCTCATGTCAAAAAAAATTTAATTAGTTAATATTTATTGTTTGATTATTCGAATATACTCAGTTCTATCGTTTGCACACACCGACAACACATAAATACCTGCCGGTAAAGAAGATACATTCAAACGAGACTCCGACTCGACCATCGTATCGCGATAAACAGCTACACCTCGAAGATCGAATACGGTCAATTCTGCGCCAACACAAGCTCTCACCGTCAGAATATCCCTGACAGGATTAGGAGAAGCTACAATTTTCAAACTTTCTGCCTCCTCGATTCCACAAACTTCGGTTACATGTACCGAAACCATTTTTGTCTCTACACGCCCATTCGAATTGACCGCTAACGTGAAACTCGTATCGCCCAATTTCTCACCGGAAAGAATCAAATCATATCCCTCGATTCGGGCAGCAAGAATAGAGGGGTCTTCTACCTCGACCGTCGAAACGATCGCCGCAGAAAGATTATCGGCATCGGAAACACTCTCTAATAGCGAAATTTTTACAGGAGAACTACCCACCGACAAATTATCGGAAATCGAGATAACCGGATATTCATTATCGGGGAATACCGGCATAGCCGGGAACCAATAGTATTTCTCAGGAAGTAACGTATTCAACAACTCGCCATTCGTCCCGTCCACTATGTGAATCCAATTGTTCATGTAATGGGACAGATAACCCGATTCCGTAGAAGTTACCACGACATTATCGGTCTGCGGGTCCACTCTCAAACCCGCGCCATAGAACATCTGCACATACTCCCCGTCTTGATCGGGCAAAGTAAAAAACGATGCATTCAATTCATCGGTATCTATATTATAGCGTACGACTTTATTTTTACTTTCATCGGCAAAATAAAGAAGGTTAGATTTATATGCTGCGCATAAACTCCCGGCATTCCATGCCCCCCATGTATCGGCGACCCGACAACCGGAAGGTAACGACCGAGTCCAAGTTTCGAACGAAACCGGATTTATTCTAACCAACGCATTCCCATCGGCAGCCCAAATATTTCCATCTCGCCCCAACACAAGTGTCGCGATAGACGGAAGTTCGATAGTAGTTTGTAAGGTGTGGTTTTCGGCATCGATCACCAATACTCCCTCCGATTGTTTCGCAGCAAAGACATATTTACCGGCTCGGACCATAGAACCTATCTGACCCGAATAAAGACCTTCGTCATTCGAGGTCCCTTCTATCACATCGCCGACCTTCATGTTTTCAATATCGAAAACAAAAATTCCCGATGAACTTCCTATATATCCCGTCTTCTCATCTACACCCAAAAAGGAACGGCCGTCACCGCCACCTATTTGGTCAAAAGCCGCTATCTTTTCCAACGACAAGGCATCGGCCACGACCAGTCGCCCCCCTGTCGATTCTTCTTCGGTCGACTTCGCCTGTTTGGAAATCAAAAAGACTTTTTCACCGTAAATCGTTCCGAACTGCGTTGTGACACCCAACTTCTCATCGGGATTCTCCCGACGGAATACCCGGTACAACATTCGGCCATCATTCGTCAGGAAATTAATGGTTCCGTTATCCCAGCCATACCAATCTTCATTGACAAAAAATATCCCTTGCGAATAATCGACAGCTTCCTGTATATATGGCTCTACCGCTACGGCATTAGCATAATCCGGTGTATCGCTACCGAGTTTATCGTAATAAAATATATAGGTATATCGATTTTGTATCGGCATTTTATTGACTTCGGTCTCAGCCTCGTTTCCGCTTTCGCTTCGGGCCAAACAATGCCATACTCCATCTTCCGAGACCGAAGGCGAATTCCAATGGTCTTCTTTGTCGACACACTCCCATTTCTTGAAATTATTCGGAGTCGCTGTAAATTGTCCCGTAGCATTATACTTAGGATAGGTCGTATCGCCGCCGACAACCAATGCAACGGTATTCTCCCCATTCAGGTCGAAACCCAATCCATCAACCGTGTAACCACCTTGTCGGCGCATCAGAGAAAACAAACGAGGATCCGTTTTCACCACATCGTTCAACATTTCCACGATTATAGTTTCCTCCTCCCCTTTATAGCCCCACGCCAACGCTTCGGGCGTTTTCCCGTCGTTCCAAGCAATGACTAACATGGCTTCGACATTCCCTTCTCCTATCCAATAATTTATATCCGAAAAGGAAACGGCACGAACCGACATAGACCAACTGCCGAAAAAAGCTAAAAAAAGAAGTAAATATTTTCTCATCTTTCTATTTTTTTGGAAAGATGTCCCGGAGCCGAAACTCCGGGGACATCTTCGTTTTACTATTTCACAATCATAGACTTATCGCCTACAATCTTCTAGTTTTACATAAACTTTCGAAACTTCGATCGAACCGTCCTCATATACAGTTTTCACAATATTGATACCTTGCACGGGTCGAGGCAAAAGTTTCCCGTCCACCGAATAATATTCACGCAAACGCACCTCCTTTTCGACAGCCAGTTCATCGATACCGGTAGCCGTCGTTACCTTGAACAATATGCTAAACTGTTTATCCGACGTTGTCAATACCAAGTAGTAATAAGGATCGTTCGGCAAATCTTCTCCTTCACGAATTACGGTCACTTCGTTACCGGAGTACGAAACGGTCAACTCCTGATCTTCGACAGGGAATCCGCTACGTATCAACATGGCCGAAACACTATCGGTATTAACGACAGTCCTATTAAACTCTATCACGAAAGTTTTCGTATCGGGTTTAACGTCCAACGCTTCCTCGCCATCGAAACTCATCGACGGAGTAGTCGATACTATTTCCAATTCATCTAACCACGGCATGATTACGAAATCCTTCCAATAGGTGGTCTGGGCATAGAATTGACAAGTTTGGGCAGGGACATAAATCCGGCAGGTTGTAGGCACTTTGGTAAATGTATTGGAACTTGCACCGGTCGGCGGTGTATTGTTAATATAGATACGTTCCAAAGAAGAACAACCATTAAACGTATAAGTGGAAACCGAAGCTATTTTGCCATTGGCAACTACTTTCCTTAACTTAGCATCATTGCGGAACAAACTCGATCCCAATGTAGTTATCCCTGTTCCCAAAACAGCTTCTGTCAAACTAGAACAGCCATAGAATGCCGAAGCTCCCAAAGAGGTTACTTTATCGGAAAGATTTACCGAAGTAAGACTTGTACAACCGTAAAATGCATTCGTCCCGATAGAAGTTATCGATTCGGTAACCGGCAATGATTTCAAGCCCTTACAATTATAAAAAGCAGAATTGCCGATAGAAGTCACTTTTTCCGAAAGTTCTACATTAACCAAATTCGTACAGCCGTGGAACATGTAATTCGGCACAGAAGTAACTCCACCCCCTATTTTTGCAGATTCCAATCCCGTACAGCTTTGGAACACATAAGTTCCCAGTTTAGTAACCCAATCGGGAATAGCTACCGACGTTAATTTCGTACAGCTTTTGAAAGCATAATCTTTTATCTCGGTAATGCTTGCTGTCAGCGGCAACTCGGTAAAGGCCGTACTTTGGAAAGCATATTTGCCGATCCCAGTAATATTCTCCGGCAGAACGACCGACGTCAAAGCGGAACAGCTGCTAAACATATAATCGGGAATAGAGCTTATACCTGTACCCAAAGTCGCCGATGTCAACTTCGTGCATTTCTCAAAGGCATAACTACCAATCGAGGTCACACTATTCGGAATAACAAGCGACTCTATCGCAGAGCAACCCGAAAACACATAATTACCGAGCGAAGTAATCTTATCGTTCAAAGGAATATCGGACAACGATGAACAACCACTAAACGCATTTTTCCCAATCTCTGTTACTGACGGACAAGATATCTGCGTTAACGCAGAACATGTATTAAACGTATAGTCACTTATTTTCGTCACACCTGTCCCGATAGTTACCGTTTCCAACGACTTGCAACCGCTAAATGCATAGCTGCCCAATTCGGTCACGCTATTGGGAATATTCAACGTTTGAACCGATACACCATAGAAAGCCCTGCTGCCGATCGACTGCAAGCCATCGTTAAAAGTTATGGCCGTTAAAGGATTATTATAAAAAGCCCAATCACCTATCGTTCTCACCGTAGCAGACAAAACAAGAGAAGAAATTTTCGCACTGGCAAACGCACGTTCTCCAATAGTTTCGAGAGCACTTCCGAATGTTACGGATTCCAACTTCTTACAATCGCTGAAAGCATAATCACCGATAGCGGTCAAACTATTTCCCAACGAAACGGTAGCCAGAGAAGCACACTTGTTAAAGGCATAGTTACCAAGAGTACTCACACCGTTGGGTAATACGACCGATTTCACAGCAGTCTCGGCAAATGCATAATCGCCGATTGTTTTCAAGGAAGAAGATGAACGCTCCTGTGTACCCAAAGTCACTGTCGCCAAAGCACTGCAACCGTAAAAAGCATAATTGCCGAGCGTTTCGACCCCATTCGGTATCGCAATTTCAGTCAAAGCGGAACAGCCGTTAAAAGCGGCTTCGCCAATAGCCGAAACATTTCCTAACCCGACAGCATTCAAAGCAGAACAACCGGCAAATGTACGAGTACCCACCGAGGATACCGTAACCGGCAATTCCACCGATTGCAAAGCCGAACAGCCATAAAAAGCCGAATCGCCCAATAAAGTCAAAGAGTTCCCCAGAGCAGCCGAAGCCAACTTCGTACAACCCTTGAAAGCCAAAGCCCCTATCGATTCCATACCTGCCGGCATACTTACACCGGTCAAAGCGATACAATTCTCGAAGGCCGAGCGACCTATGCTCTCCAATCCTTCACCCAAAGAGAGGGTTGCCAAAAGAGGACAATCGCCGAAAACCTCATTACCGATCGAAACCGTTTGCGCAGGCAACTCCACAGATGTCAAACGGCTGCATCCGTAAAATACCCCTTCGCCGATTGTTTTCAAGGTCGAAGGAAAAGTAACCGAAGTCAATTTAGCACACCCCATAAAAGCCATATCGTCGATACCGACTACCGTGTAAGATTCTCCCTCTATCAGGATAGTTTGTGGGATCGTCAAAATCCCCGAAAAAGAGGCATACGAATCGTCATACACCACGAGGGCAGTTCCCGGTTCCTCTCCCGGAGCGGCTATTACCGATTTATCGCCGACAACGAGCGTAACCGTATCGGTAGAAATCGTATCGAGCATGTTGCTCACCACACAATAATAACGCCCGGCATCGGAAGTTTCCGCCGAAACGATCGAATAAGACGACGCTTCGGCATCCTGTATGGCTACTTCGTCTTTGTACCACTGGAAATACAAACTATCGCCTTTGAACTCAGGGGCAAAAGTTACCGATTCTCCCGGAGAAACCGTCACATCTTCGGGTTGGACTTTCACAGAAGGAGCTGTCGGCCCGTTTTTAGGAGCCGGCGCAAGAGGTTTCCACGGTTGAGACGACATGTTTACCGCAAAATTCCAACCGTCCCAACAACCGTCGGTCAACTTACGACCCGTAATTCCGGTCCCGGAGTATCCCCAAGCATCGCTATCGTTCGATTTCAACCAATAAGACCAATACCCTTGATACCAGCCCGATTGCCAATAGTCCTCGGGATCGGTACAGGTCCAACCGTCATATCCATACGACGAAGAAAAGATTATCCCGTTCTCATCAGGAGAAAGCGTTACTCCGTCCTTAGTAATAGAAAAATCGCCACTCTTGTTAACATCGTACCCAAAACCAGATACAGTGCTACCATACGCCGTTCCTGTTTCGGTCATGATGACAAAACGAGGGTCGGAAGCGGCGATTGCACGCGCCATCGTTTCGCCGGTAGCTTCACCGTCCCAACGGAATCCCCAAACCAACGCCGAGGTTTCACTCTCGGCATTCCATTGTACGACGAACGCGGCGCGGTTAGCTCCTTCGCCAGACCAGTTTTCGATCATATCCATCGTGAAAGTTCCATCGGCAATCGCCCTCGGCGATACCATCTGCGGCTTTGCCGTAGGGTGCGGACGACCTTGCACAAGGACTTGTGCAGGTAATTGTAAAACCGCAAACAGCAATACCATCAAAGCATAAATCTTTCTCATCTTTGTTAAACTTTTAAGTATTAAATAAATAGTTCTTTCTCATTCAATACTTGCAAGATACACCACTTATATGCTTCCAAAACTTTCCCGGACTTCCCGGCGTTTTTTTGTCACAGCTCATACCTCGCAAGCTTTTCGGACAATACACACGGCAGGTCTTCTGACTTACTCCGGTAACCGATGCCTTCCCAATCGTCATAATCAGTGGCTTTCAGTATTCTCGGGACCTTTTTGTGGAGCTTACAGCAGCGGGACTGTTCGGGACTTACACCCGATTCCCTTTTAATCGGCGGACCTTTTTCAAGTAGCCGAACCTGTGTGCACTATATTTTTTTAGTTATTTTCCTCTCGTTTCTTTCTATTTTTTCATAGTCATTCTTCTATATGTAAATCGGTAACACCCATTACTTCGGTCGAACATTCGCCCAACCAACCGTTGAATTGGTTCACTCCCGTATAAATTTTTATGAAATCGACACCCGGTAAATCGACCGGATTACCTTCGCTATCCACCGCCCAATCGATTTTAAAATTGGACTTTTCGCTACTGTTGGGGTGATTATCCGCATAACCCCAATCGTATGCGTAAAGGACATAATAACTCCCGTTTCCACTCTCGTCGATAGCGTTATCGGCAAGCCTGCTCCCTTTGAAAGTTATCGAACTTTCCGAAATCCATTGTGGATAATACGGTTGCTTATGGAAAGTGAGTTGCGATATATATCCTGTATTTCCATAATTGTCGGTCCACCGGACATACGTAGAATCCGTGATATTCGGATTGGAACAAGTCACCGGCTCCTTGTTTTCATCGGGTCGATAGTAGGTTATCTCATAATTCTTCAAAGTCTCTTTTTTATAATATTCGCTACCGGCCAACTCGTACCATTCATCATCGGGAACGCCATTCCCGTTCGTATCGACCGAGACCATCACTATCCCGGGTTCGCTACTACCTCCCAACGGGGCATCGGGACGAGGATTGTCATTGGCATAAAATGCATTACCCAATATTTTAAAATCATATTCTCCCGGCCGATTGACAATCGTATGGTCGAAACCGACGACAATATATCCGCCGTAGCCACCCAACGAGACCATCGTACGGGCATCGTATGCCAAACAATCTTCGACTTTCTGCCGCATAGATTCTTCGGTATCTCCCTCGGTATATTTCGGAAGCTCATTGACGAACTGTCCCGGTGCAGGGCGATATTCATAAACCTTAGTTATATAAGGGCTATAAGCTACCTCTTCTTTGCGAACGACAATACGCATAAGATGGGTTATGGGATTAGCCGCATCATAAATCTGGAATCGCAACCGATACGTTCCCGTTTCACTCGCTACAAACGTATAATCGCGTGTCGTCGCCACAATCGAATCGGTGACAGATACCGAATCGGACTCGTAAGAAAGGGCCCATTCATATCGTTCTCCGGTAAATCCCGGGTGTAACGTCAAGCCCTTCATGCGTTCCACTACATACGTATCGTCAAGCCCTAATGTAATCATAGAAGGATTATCGGACTGACAAGAGGCTATCAGCAAAATCAAAGCCATCGACAAAACATACCACACTTTCTTCATATCGGTTTATTTATTTTTATACAAAAAAGCCATGTGCGCCGGAATATCCCCGGTACGAACGCTCCATTTTCTTATCCCGTCCCGTCCATAACAATGTAGATTTCCACTCGACACGTAATTCTTGGCATCTGTTACATAAACGTCTCCGGTCTCGGGATTTACTTTCAATCCATAAGGGATTTCTATATCGGTTTCCGTTCCGTCCTTAATAAAACTATTTGAAATCAATTCCCCTGTACGAACATCGATAATACCGTAAGTAACATTATTTTCTTGCGAAATATTACTCCACTCCACGCTATACAGATAAAGCGAATCGCCGCAAATATCCATCTCGCTGCAAGAAACATTCAAAGTATCTCTCACCTCCATGCGGTTTGTACGCTTATCTTTTTCCAGAACGAAAAGACGGGAAGGAATCTTCTCATAATCACCCCGAGATGAAACCCATAATTTCCCGTATTTATCCGCCCGGATACGATGCAAGTTAATTCCTACGGGAATCTTTCGTATCTGCGTCATTGTTTCGATATCGATCACCGAAACCGTATTATCATAATTCGGTTTACGATAACCGCCTGAATTAGCCACATAAATAAGACCGTCTTGAATGACCAACTCATCGGGTTGATAACCCACCGTGACCTCGGCCGTAATTTCGAGAGTAGCGGTATCGACTTGAAAGACAGCTCCGAGCTGAGCATTCGGGTCTATCCCTACCGGACCTACATAAGCCGAAACATAAGCAAAACCTTTATCGAAGGCGATATATCGGCAATTAGGTATGTCCACTTGTCCCAATCGCTGACAAGAACGAGCATCGAGGACTTCGACCTTATGCGAGCAGTTGATAACCGCATACATCTTGGAACCATATATCTGGACATCGTTACCCACGTCACCCAACTCCTTTACCACGTTAGGATTTTTCTCGGCATACAAGTTACGGACATAATAGCCGTTTTCGAAATCGACAAAATCGAGCGTACATTTATTCGAACCCATATTACCCTCGTTCAACAAATAAAGTCCGGCATAATCAGACCGGCTGTTGTCGCCGAGCGGCAATCTTTCATATTCCGCCAAGATAATGACCTCGTCTTCCCGACAGGAAGTCATCAACGATATTCCCGCCAGTAGGATACACGAAACAATATGTGCGACAACCGATCTCATTACAATTCAATGGCTATTCCAAATCGATAGTTACGCATGGGCATAGGATAATTAAGAACGACGTCGTATGCCTGATCAAACACATTATTAACCTCGGCCGTCACTTTCAGGTTCACCGATTTTATCCGAAACGATTTCACCAAAGATATATCGCTCGTGTACCACGGCTGCACATAATTATATTCGATATTTTCTTGCTGATTGTACCGTTCCCCTACATATACGAAACTATAATTCAAACTCCAATCGTCATAGCTCAAATTCAATATGGCCGATCCGCTATGCCAGGGTATATACGGAATCTGGTCGCGGTAATAGTTATCCCGAGGACTGGTTATATCTATCGCTTCTTGATAGGTGTATTGCACCTTCGTCATTAAACTTATTGCGTACGGCAAACGGAAAGTTGCCGTAGCCTGAACGTCGACACCCCGGATATCGACTTTACCGAGATTGAGCATAGTCCACCGGAACTGCTGTCCTTTGGGATAGGCGATAATCTTGTCGGAAACGAGGTTGTAATAAACGTCGGCTCCTGCATGAAACCCCGAAAGGAAACCCGTTTTCGGAGCGACAGCATAAGTAAATCCCACATTGTATTGCGTAGCGCTTTCGGGCTTCAATACCGAGTTACCCATATCGGCATAGTACAAGTCATTGAAGGTGGGCATACGATATATCTGTTTATAAAAAGCGCGAAACACCCAATTATATTTTTTAAACGGTTGATAAGAAAGAAATACCGCCGGAGTCACTTTACTTTTATTAGGCGCTTTCACTTGTCCCGATGCCTTCTCATCGACCAAAGTCGCCAAAACACTGGCCTGCATTTTCAAACGGTCGGCAAGAGAAAAAGCCGTTGCCGCCGAAATCCAGTGCGTGTACCGGTCGGCCGACATGTACTCCGACAAACCGTTCCACTGCATGTCGTATGCCACCGAGACGTCCCAATTTCTGAATATCGAATACTTATTGGCTACCGATACATAAACCTCTCGTTGTTTATACTGGTTGTCGATTCGCATCAGCTTATCGTCGTTATTCATATAATGGGTATAATCGAAAGCATACTTGGCATTCACCTTAATCCCATATTTGCGGGTAATATCCTGTTGATAGACACCCTGCACGAAAGAATTCCGGTCCCACAAACGCTCTCCGTTGCGCCACACGTTATTGACGATAGCCCCCGGAATCCCCCGCTCGGAACTATAATGATAAACATAGGTTTTCCAATAACCGTTGGGCAAGTAACCTTGCAATCCTCCCTCGAACCGAACGGCATCGATGTCTCCGTTTTTACGGGTAGCCGTGGTATCGTATGCCGTCTCTCCCGAAGGAGTCACCCGCCGGTAACGGAATTTATATTTCCCGCTCGAATTGATCCACTCGCTATTGAATGTCATGCTGACCGTCTCGCTAAGTTTATATTCAAACAGAACCGAAGGATTCAGCAAATCGAATGACCCGGCCTTCACAGATGCTTTCAAATGCGATTTTTCTCCCGGTTTAAATTTAGGGCGACGTGTCGTCAAATAGATAGAGCCCGCCGAACCGAACTCCCGGGCAGACTGGAATATCTCGCTTTTTTGACCGTTATACAACGATATTTCCTCTATATTTTCAAGCGAAAACTTGCCCAAATCCACTTGTCCGTTCTGAGCATTCCCCAACTGAATTCCATTATAATAAACACCCATATGGTTTGTACCCATGCTGCGAATGTTGACAGTTTTCAATCCACCCACGCCGCCATAATCCTTAATTTGCAAACCGGAAAAATAACGTATGGCATCGGCGACCGAAAAACTATTCAACGCTTTCAGTTCCTTTCCGGTGAGCTTCTGCGAAGGAATCACTTCGTTATACCGGTTGGCGGTAACCATTACCTCTCCCAATGTCTGTATCGAGTCAAGAGAAGAAGAATCGGCATTCGCTTGTCCCACACCGCAAAGCAGCGACACCATCATACCCCACACACATCGATAAAAAGTCTTCATCGGCCTATCCTTTCATAAACAGCCTTCGGGTATAATGCCTAAAAATCCATGCAAACAAGCGGCTTTATATTTACTCCGCAGATTCACAAGCTCTACCCCACGAAAGCTAATGACAAACAGCATGGCAGGTCTTCTGACTTACTCCGGTAACCGAGGCCTTCCCAATCGTCATAATCAGTGGCTTTCAGTATTCTCGGAACCTTTTTTGGAGTTCACAGCAGCGGGACTGTTCGGGATTCACACCCGATTCCCTTTTCATTCTACACCCCGACCGGGGCTTTGAAACCAATGCGTTGCAAAGGTAACATAAATTATCGACTCCTTTCTATTTTTTATTAAAAATATTCCAAACCAAACATACAATCCAATCGTTACTTCAAAAAAATAGAAATTTATTTTATCCGAAAAATAATGTGTACAAATTTGTATTAATCATAAATTTTACCGAATATTGTGAACATATTCGTTGAAGATAATACGCATGGAGGAAAACAAGATTTTGAAAAACAATAGTATCCCTCTGAAAATCTGGCGATTTTATATGGAAGGATTTCGAAACATGACCTTAGGTAAAACTCTTTGGGCAATTATCCTCATCAAGTTGTTCATCATGTTTTTTATCTTGCGGTTATTCTTTTTCCCCAATATCTTGCAACAGAAATACGATACCGACGAGGAGAGAGCCAACCAAGTCATCGAGAATCTCATTACTCCGAATAATCCTAAAAATCAACAATCATAAGTAACCATGAACGATCTTTTTTCCCTTGTAGATTGGTCGAGAGCACAATTCGCACTCACCGCCATTTACCACTGGCTATTTGTTCCCCTTACATTGGGACTGGGAGTAATCGTGGGTATAATGGAAACCATTTATTACCGTACTGGCGACGAACGGTGGAAAACGATTACCAAGTATTGGATGACCCTTTTCGGGGTCAATTTTGCAATCGGAGTAGCAACGGGGATTATCCTCGAATTTCAGTTCGGTACGAACTGGTCGAATTATAGCTGGTTCGTAGGCGATATTTTCGGAGCTCCCCTTGCCATAGAAGGAATTATGGCCTTTTTTATGGAAGCGACTTTCATCGCAGTCATGTTTTTCGGCTGGAACAAAGTCAGCAAAAGATTCCATTTGGCCTCTACATGGCTCACGGCAATAGGCGCTACCATATCGGCTCTTTGGATATTGGTGGCCAATTCATGGATGCAATACCCTGTGGGTATGAAATTCGACCCGGAAACTGCACGAAACGTTATGGACGATTTCTGGGCACTGGTACTCTCACCCGTTGCTGTCAACAAATTTTTCCATGCCGTCTCGTCCGGCTGGGTATTGGGCGGTATATTCGTAGTGGGGGTAAGCGCTTGGTATCTGATTAAAAACCGGGAGAATTTCTTAGCCCGTAACAGCATTCGTGTGGGAGCTTGGGTAGGATTGATAGGCACGCTCGTCGTAGCCTACACGGGCGACGGGTCCGCTTATCAGGTCGCAGACAAGCAGCCTATGAAACTGGCGGCTATGGAAGGAGTTTACAACGGTAAAAACGGACAAGAACTCATCGCTTTCGGGATACTCAATCCCGACAAGAAATACGACAACGACGAGAAAGAATTTCTTTTCGACATACCCATACCCAAACTGTTATCCATCTTGGCGACCCGGGAAATCGACGGATTCGTTCCCGGAATCAACGATATTATTAACGGAGGTTACGTCGACAAAAATCTGAAAGGAGAGGAAATCATCGCTCTTTCCGCCCAAGAAAAGATGGAGCGAGGCCGTTTAGCCATCGCAGCTCTCGCCGACTTCAACACCGCCAGAAAGGACAACGACACAGAGGCCATGAACGAAGCCAAAGCAAGGTTAGAGGCAAACTATGAATATTTCGGTTACGGATATATCGACTCGGTAGAACAGCTCATTCCACATGTGCCGTTCGTATTCTATTCGTTCCACATCATGATTATTTTAGGAGGCTATTTCCTCTTGTTCTTTATTTTCATTTTGGTGTTATCCTATAAAGAGAAATTGCAAAAGTTGAAATGGGTGCTATGGATTGCCGTTCTAACGATTCCTCTCGGATATGTCTGCTTGGAATCAGGCTGGATCGTAGCGGAAATGGGACGCCAACCGTGGGTGATACAAGATATCATGCCTACCTTCGCAGCGATCTCTAACATCGAAGTGGCCTCGGTGCAAACGACATTCTGGATGTTTGCCGTCCTGTTCACCGTACTGTTGATCGCCGAAGTAGGCATCATGTTGAAACAAATAAAAAAAGGAACCGAACAAAAATAAAAAACTATGGAACTGAATGAATTATTTTACCAGAACTACTGGTGGTTTCTTATATCGCTGTTAGGTGCGTTATTGGTATTCCTGTTGTTCGTACAAGGCGGTCAATCCCTATTGGCAGTCATGGGTAAAACCGAAACCGAGAAAAGCATGATGGTGAACTCCTTAGGCCGCAAATGGGAATTTACATTCACCACCCTCGTCGTATTCGGAGGAGCGTTCTTCGCCTCGTTTCCTCTATTTTATTCGACCAGTTTCGGCGGAGCCTATTGGTTATGGATGGCCATACTGTTCAGCTTTATCATACAAGCCGTATCATACGAATACCGTTCAAAGAGCGGGAATTTCCTCGGGAAAAAGACCTACGACACCTTTCTTTTAATCAATGGTATCGTCGGTCCCGTATTATTAGGTATAGCCGTAGGCTCGTTTTTCACAGGATCGGACTTTATCGTCGACAAAGGGAACTTGACAACCATAGGCTCTCCGGTTATCAGCAGTTGGACAAACGATTGGCACGGGTTGGAAGCTATTCTCGATGTCCGTAATCTCTTACTCGGATTTACTGTTCTATTTCTTGCCCGTACGCAAGGAGCCTTATATTTCATGAACAATATCAAGAACGACAGTATTTTCGAGAAATCCCGGAAACAAGTATTATTCAACGGCGTTTTATTCGTTATTCTCTTCCTATCGTTCGTTACAGCTACTCTGTTGGCCGACGGCTATGAAGTAGCTACCGATTCGGGCATTATCGCCGTTCGTCCCTACAAATATTTCTTCAATTTCGTGGAAATGCCGTGGGTCGCTATTCTGTTTTTGGCAGGAGTCGTTTTGGTGTTGTACGCCCTTATCCGTTCCGTATTCGGTCAACACTTCACAAAAGGAATCTGGTTTTCGGGTATAGGAACGATCTTAGTAGTTCTCAGTCTGTTTTTCATTGCCGGATATAACCATACGGCTTATTATCCCTCGTCCGTAGACATGCAAAGTTCACTGACGATTTACAATAGTTCTTCCAGCTTGTTCACCTTGAAAACCATGAGTATAGTATCGTTACTTATCCCATTTGTTCTCGCCTATATCGTTTACGTCTGGCGAGCTATGGATGCCAAGCCTATCACTGCCCAAGAAATGGAAAGCAACGAACACAAATATTGACACTTGCGTATTCGCAGAAAAGAGCTTACTTTTGTTCGTTAAAGTAAGCTCTTTTTTATGGACGATACCTACCTCACCATATCGCGCACCTCGGAAGGAATTTATAAAGAAAAGATGAGTAAATTCCTTGCATTCGCCATACCGGTTTCATCGGTGGAAGACGTCAAAAAGCAACTCGAAAAATATCAAAAGGAGTATTACGATGCTCGTCATGTCTGCTGGGCATATATGCTAGGGCCCCAACGAACCGATTTTCGCTCGAACGATAACGGAGAACCTTCGGGAACGGCCGGAAAACCTATCCTCGGACAAATCAATTCGGCGGGACTAACCGATATTCTCATTGTCGTCGTCCGATACTTCGGTGGAATAAAATTAGGCACGAGCGGACTAATCGTCGCCTATCGCGAAGCCGCCTCCGAAGCCATTGCCGCAAACGAAATAATCGAACGGCAAGTCGAAGACGAGGTACATTTCGGATTCGAATACCCTCTGATGAACGAAGTTATGCGTATCGTCAAGGAAGAAGGACCCACCATCGTATCTCAAATATTCGATATGGATTGCGAGATGACCCTACGCATACGCCGTTCGCTGATGGACAATTTAAAAAAACGTTTATCCAAAGTAGACGGAGTTCATTTTATAAATGAAGAATAAACAATATGACAGAAAAAGAGAAAATGGAAAAGGGTGAATTGTACGATGCCGCAATCCCCGAACTAATCGAACAATTGCTATCTACCCGAGATAAAATTTTTGAACTCAATCATCTGAGGCCCTCTCAATTAGAAGAAAGAGAAAAACTTATTCGGGAAATCATTGGTACTACACCCGAAAAATTCATAATCATATCGCCTTTCTTTTGCGACTATGGGCATAACATTCACTTGGGCAAAAATTTCTTTGCCAACTACAATTGCGTTATGCTCGACGAGGCTCCCATCACCATAGGCGACAACGTGTTCATCGCCCCCAACGTGAGCTTCTATACGGCAGGTCACCCCTCCGATGTCGAGCGACGAAACGAATGGCTCGAATACGCATGGCCTATTACGGTCGGGAATAACGTATGGATCTGCGGAGGAGTTACCATCACTCCGGGTGTAACCATAGGAGACAATAGTATCATTGCTGCCGGGAGTGTCGTCACAAACGATATTCCGTCCAACGTCATCGCCGGAGGAAATCCTTGTCGGGTTATACGCACCATAACCGAGAAAGACAAGCTCCGGTCATTCAGTTGGGAAGAAAAAAAAGCCAAAAAACAAGTTAAATCCGCATGACGGAAACTCATTCGTCTTGCCCCTCGTACCGATTATTATCGCTCCACTTTAATTGAAACGAAGGACGGAGCGATAATATCCACGGCTGGTCAGTTTCAAAATCGAAATCCGTCCTATTCATATAAATAGGACAAGGAATATCGAGCTTGTCTTTCATTTCCGTATCGGGGAATAATTTATATGGAATCGAACGCCGTTCCAATTTATCGAGAAACGAGTAGTTCCGGGTATACAGCTTCGCCTCTCCCGGCGAAGACTCCATCTTTTCCAACACATAATCTATCGTTTCCTTATACACGATATTCTTGACCGCTAAGCCAGACAAACAGATAAAAATGTCGGCAGAAAGCAATGAAAGAATCAGTATATGCAATCCACGGGAGAAACGGGTTTTCAACCCGAACCGTTCGGCATAAAACAGCATAACGAACGGGAATAGATAGAAAAAGGCGACATATCGAGCCCACCACCCCGACGGAAGAATAACCAATGAGACGAGCAACCCGACAAGAACCGACAGATACCAACGCATACGACGAATATGCCCCGTACAAACGAACAAAACGATAGACAACAAAATCGCTTCGAAAAAGAATATACCGAATCCTCCGATTCGAACATCAGATGCGACCGATGATAATATGTCGATTTTAGAAATCCCGAACACATGTATGTCTTCGGACAGCATATCGTCAGAAGGATTAGAAGCCACCGATATTAAAGCCGCTTCGGCATTAGATTTCCCTCGTATCGCCGGCAATACCTGACAATCCATAATATCGACTTTACCATTCCCCGAAAGAGGATAAACAGGAGAACCGTGCTCTTTCCAATTAGTCAGATAGGGATTGTATGCACCAACACCAATCCCTGACAAAACAACGACCGCACATACCGCAGTCAATCGAAAGGAATGTTTGTAACGGCTTTTTCTCAACAATGCAAAGAAACAGATTCCTCCCCACAACACGACCCAAAAGAAAATATTGAATTTTATCGCCGGAATAAAGAACAATAACAATAAATCGATATGCAAAGCCCTTTGTATCCCTTTCACAAAAAAGAGATACATGTTAATAAGGAAAATAACCAAAAGCGTATAAAGGGTCCAATCTATATAATAGGTACACATCTGATTAATCACGACCGGATTGAGAGCAACCACCAAAGCAATCCATATGCGTAAATATTTATTCATCGTCGGCAAACAATAACATAAGAATAAATAGATATATACTATGGAAGAAAATACGAACCATAAATTCAATGCTTTACCGGCATCCAGATTCCCCATACAGGAAACAATCGTAGCTGCGATTGTTTCTATTCCTCTTGGATAATGCTCTACCCATAAAACAGTATATCCATCGATAGGAGTAGGGCTGCACGCAGAAGAATAGATCGGATTCCACCCGTTCACCAACTCCCGAATCGTACAAGCATGATACCATTGACCGTCGAACGACCGATCGTAAATACAAGCGGATAACCCAAGAGTAACCGACAGTACGACAAGCACGGCAACAGTCGTGGTCCACCTCACGCATCCCCGGATTCTCCTATCGGAACACTCCCATAAAACCGATATACATACAGCAATCGGAAAAATAAAACTATTTATTTGCAAACCTACCCATAAAGATAGCACGGCCAGCACATAACAGACCAAAGGTATCGCAATCAAGAGCCGGGCGAAAGACTCCATCGAAGCGGTTTTATCCGTTGAAAAACAGTGAAAGAATTTCATCTTTATGGATTCTGGCAATCGGTCATAAAATTTGTTTTATTTCAGAAAGGGAAGTAGCGGTATAATCGGGGCGGGCTCCGGGAATAACGAGATTATCCCTGTTAAAATAAATAGTCTTCCAGCCGGCATTCATGGCTCCCAATATATCGGCATCGTAATTATCGCCGACAATCAATGTTTCCGAAGCCTCTGCCCCCACAATCTGCAAAGCATAGTCGAACAAACGCCGGTCGGGTTTGGTAATACCTATTTCATCGGAAAGAATCAATCGTTTGAAATAATGAGAAATACCACCCGACTCCAATTTACGGGATTGAACCTCGGCAAAACCGTTGCTCAATATATACAAGGGATAGCCTCTTTCCGTAAGATAATCCAACAATTCGACCGCTCCCGGAACCAATGTCTTCTGCTGGGACAATACATCGAGGTAGCGATCGTTCAAGGCCATGATAAACTCCTTATCCTCGGACATTTTACTACCTGCATGCCGAAGCGGACGAGAAAACCGCTCGACTATCAAATAATCTTTCGTTATCCGATTGTGATGATACAACTCCCACAATTCGTGATTCGTCGCCATATACAACGACTTGAATCGGTCATAATCGGGAATCTCTTTTTTCAAAGCAAACTCATCGTAAACTTGCCGCAAAGACAACACGGAATTTGCCCTGAAATCCCATATTGTATCGTCCAAATCGATAAATAGAACCTTACATAGCAATTCAGACATACGTTTATTATTTGGCACAAAGATAACGCAAACAAAAGCCGAAACAAAAAAATTTGTTTCGGCTCACAAAATTTATTTTCACACCTCTATACACAGATATTCAAACTCTTCACATGAATCGATATTTTCATACGGTATCACATTCAGTCTTTCTCTACGATAGCCAATCCATTCCCGACAGCTCTGGGAGAACCATCGGAAGGACGATTACGAACAATAAACGAAGCCTTCGCCTTTTCATCTTCGTCCCGCAAAACCATTGTCGAGGAACCTCCCCCGTCATAATTCACGGCATCATAGCTACCTATTCCCCACATAAAATCGGCCAATTCGTAAATATCCAAACCCTCGGCATAATTCGTTCGCCGGCCATCTACCACCACGACGTACAACGTTTGTTTGTCTTCCGACAGTCCTATTGCCGTACGGGGGTGTGTATCGCACAAATATGTACCTATACTGCTGATCCCGTCATTAAATACACCTCGTTTAATCAAACAACCCAAACCGCCCAATGCTTGATAAATATCGGCTTTATGTTTGATAACATTGCTGGCAATATCGATATCCACCTTTCCGTCTTTTGTCATATAGACCGTAAATTCATGATTGGGATCTTGCCACCAATCGCTCAACGGATATCCGTCTTTCCAAAAAAGATGTTTCGGTTTAATTAAAGTCGTTTCACCTTTCGAGTCTTTTTCATACACCCAAAAACCACCGTTCACGGCAACATGCACCCGGCGTCCCGAATTTTCGAGATACTTCGTCTGTTCGGGAATCGTATTGACTTTTGTCGGCATGGTATTCACTTCACCGAACGGTGTAGTCGTCGCAATAGTCAATTTATTCACGTCGACTTCCGCCACATAAGCATGCTGGCGAGCCTTAGCCGTGTGAAAGTCAATCTCGGAAAATACCAATCCCGGATACCGCTCCTCTGTCGTCACCCGGTTTACTTTCACCATCAAATCGGTACGACTCAATATTTTCTTCACCAAGACCGAAGTCGTATCGGTCGTAACCGGGAACGAAGGGGTATTATCACCCTCTTTCGAAGGTTCGTCTTTCGATCCGCAAGCTACAAAACCGAATATCAAACCTATCAATAAAAGTTTGCTCCAATAATCTCTGCCTAACTTTATCATAATATACTTCAATTAATTATTTTTCAACACTTTGGTAAATTCTATACCACCCGACCTATCGTTGGTTTCCACCATATAAACACCGGCTGGCAAAATCGACACATCAACAGGTCGACCCGAAACCGCCTCTCCTTTCATTTGCAAACTACCCGACAGGTTATATATTGTATATCCAACTGTAAAACTATCAGAAATAACATAAAGGTTATCTTCCGAAACAAAAACTCTTATCGAATTCTGTTGTACATTAGGTTCCATTCCAGACTCTCCTGTATATTCATAAGCACCTATCATAGAGCCGGTAGTATTGCGGATTACGCCTCTCCCATCGACAGCCAGATTATCCGTATAAACTCCATTATCGTTTATGTCGATATAGAAAGTAGATTCCCTCAGAGCAGCAGCACTCAATACATTCAAGTTATTATTTCCGCATGCAACGGACTTCACTTTTACAGTAGGTGCAAATCCTCCATTATCGGATAACAGCAAAGATAATTTTCCATCGACGATTTCACTACCCAACACTTTCTGCAAATCCTGTACACAACGGTCATAATTGCGACATACCATATCGGTAGATTTTGCCGTAATATTCATTCTATCTGCTCCACCATACAAATTATATGTAGAGTTTTGCAAGGAGGCCGACTCTCCTAAATAAACTTCCCCCGCAGCGGCAGCCGAAGAAAAATTACCGGCGATTATGTTATTTACCAATCTCACTTTTCCCGAAATCACATGTACGGCAGAACCGTTGAAATTGGCCGAAGGAACGCCACTCTCCGTATAACACGAATCGGTATTGCCGACAATCGTATTATTCACCAAATACAAACTCCCCGACCCCGACTTAAAATAAATAGCGCTACCTCCATTGGTTTTATCGGAAAGCGAACTGCTTTTCGCAGTCAACCGATTATTGACGAATGTATTATTGACAAATGTACTTACCATATACTCCGACTCGCCCGTCTGCGTATAAACCCCGTTCCGGCTACTGACATTATCGGCTATCGTATTCCCCGACAACAAGGAAAAAATCACACCGTCCGAATATCCCGAACTACCTTGTGTCGCTCGATTCTGCACGAAATAGGAATCTGATATATGCGACCGCCAACCCGGAGAAGCCAAATAAAATGCTCCACCCTGAGAACCGGATTGATTTCGAGCAAACATCGTTCGATTTATATTCAAATTTCCCCCGGAATATATAGCGCCTCCATACGCCAAAGCATAATTATCACACAACTCCACATCTTTCAAAATGAGGTCTATTCCTTTCGAATAAATAGCGGCTCCGCTATTGAAGCCGGTCACATCGGCATATCCCCCGGTCAACTTCAAACCGTCGAGTTCCACAAAACAAGAATCGGCAACGGTCATTATATGATAGACATTATCCTCCGCACCCGATGCAATACGACCCGACTCATCGGTCACATCGTTCCGGTTCAAATCTCCCGACAGTTCTGTTTTCCCGACTACCGAAGAGAAACTCTCGTCATATCCGCCATGAATACGAACGCTCTTATACACGTTTACCGTCGCTTGCCGACCTGCATGCGACGATGTTTCCACCGGATAGAAAACACCTTCTGTCATAAAAATAGTATCGTGTTTCGAAGCGACATCGATAGCCTCCTGCAAATTATTGAACGGGGCGTTTTTCGAACCATCGGGAACAGCCGACGGAGTCGTGCTCACATACCACTTGCCCCGCTCCAAATTATCTTTAAATGTGCAAGTAATCAAAATGGGTAAATGATCGGAAGGCGTAATTCCTCTCCCGAAGTCTTCTGTAATCGTCTCGTAAGAAAGCACATTCACCCGATCGCAAAACACATAGTCTATGGGCTCTCCACCCGTAACGGCAGGATTCCACTGTGCAAACGTAGTACCCGGTCCAACCGGAGCCGTCTGTGTCACCTTGCGACTATCGTCTAAATAAGCGTTGAATGTGTTATACATCGCTTTCTCCGAATAATAGGCATTGAAGTCACCCACGATAATAGCGGGATAACCGTCTGCTATTTCCTGCATTTTCTGCACATTGATCCGCGCCCCTTCGGCACGTGCAAGTACGCCCTTATGGTCGAGGTGCGTGGAGAAATAGAAAAATACATCGCCGGTCGTCTTGTCCTGTAATTTCACCCACACGGTATTCCGGCGTACCGCCGTATCCCACGACAAATCCGAAGCCGCCGGGTTCGATGTCAAGAAATATTGACCCTTATCCAGCAAAGTAAACTTCCCGGCCTTGTATACGATAGTCGTATGCGTACCGCTCGTCTCGGAAATCGCTCCCCAAGAATGAGTCGCATAATCGTCGCCCAACAATTCCTCCAATTGAGGCAACATCTTGATGCTGTTCTCTTGTAAGCCCACCACATCGAAATCATGCTCCACAATATTTCTGACCACATATTCTTTCCGCACATTCCAATCTTTATCTCCCGTATCGGCCGCATTCTCCCCTCGGATATTATACGACCCCATTCTATACACAGGCGAAGCCGAAAGCCCGGCTATCATGCCAAAGAATACCACCGATAATAAAAATCTGCTTTTCATATTCAAAATAACTATCTGTTTATCCATATTTTTTGCGAGAACACTTTGCCTTCGGTCACTATCCTCACTATATACATACCTATTCCCGGAGCCGATATATGATTGCTGTTTTCGGTCAAAGAGACCAAACACCCCGAAACATTATACAACTCGACCCGATCAACCGCCTTACCCAGCAATATCGTCCGTCCCGATACAGACAAATCCAAAGACTTATCTTCTACCGTTTGAACGTCCAAAGCATTTTCATTATAATAATTATAAACCAATTCCACGGCCGGAATATCTATCCGATAATTTTGCCCCAACGTATTTATATCCATACCCAATGTAAAATGCGAGAGCACCAATGGATAATTCGCTATATCGAAAACATCGCCCAAAACATCGGGGAAAGCTATATCGCATATATTCTCTTTATTCGCTTCGGGAATCGGTAAATCGACTGCGACTGTCTTTTTCGACGGAAGTTTCAATGTACAAGAAAACGTCTTAACCTTCACTTCTCCCGGATTTATATGAATCCGTAATGTATCGGGCAGACTATACAGAGGAATATCCCCTGCCAAAGAAATCGTTTTCGCCGAAGTACTGTTATATAAAAACGATATTTGTAACCCCTCTTTCTCGGAATTAGTTACCGACGTATTTTTAAACCCGGCCGAGGTTGTGAAAGAAACTTTCAGCCAATCGGGAGTTCCGTCATTTATATTCAATACATGTTTCGAGGGCTCCTGCACTTTCACTTTCAGAGTATCCGACACTCCTGATATAGAGCCACATATCTCGGCCATTCCGTTTTGCAAGCCTTTCAAAACACCATTCTCCACAAAAGCTACATGCTCGTCCGAACTGCTCCACGAAAGCGCACTCGGATTAAGAGGCACTACCTCGCCGGTACTTTTCGTCATCGACACTTCCACCGGATACTCATAATGACAATCGCTCACAACCGAATCCAATCTGAAAACGATATTATCTATATCCTCTTTCACCACGACCTCCATTTCACAAGTATATCCGGCCGGTGTACGAGCATAAATTTTACCCAAACCTATACCGTCGGCAACAAAAGTCTTACCATCGGCTTTTACATATCCTATCCGTTCGTCACAAGTAATCGTATAATTAGACATTTCCGTATTTATCAACAGTCCATAGGCATTATACCCGTAAACGGTCGGACTATATTCCTCTCCTTTGGATATGACATGCGGAGGTGTCGCAAAATCTATTCCCCCGACAAACGAAGATGCAGGTGCTGTGGAAACCACGAATACACCATCGCCGACCTTACGCTGCACACCTTTCGAACTGGGATAGTTCCTTACCCCCAACATACTGGTATACAATGTGCTCGAACCTCCTCCATCTAAATTCAGTGCCTCATCGGCTCCGGCATATCGCATCAAGTCGGCTAATTCCCGGGTACGAACGCCTCGCGAAATTTCGGTACGACCATCGCAGACCAACATAATCAATCTCTTCTTATCCTTACTGTACCCAATTGAAGTACGGGGATGCCACTCTATGGCATCAGCTCGCTCCCCTTCCGTATTCAATACCTCCCCATTTCCCAATATCTTGGGATTACCGGTAGTCAGATGCTCCACCATAACGGTCTCGCCATCAAACGACATCGGTAAATTCACCTCTACTTCGTCCCCATCATTCAAACTTTGAATAAAAGGCCCTGCCAAGCCTTTTCCGCTAATTACGTACCCACCGTCGGGAATCACCATATTGGTTCCTCTCGCCCATGCACCTTTCACGGTCATCTTACAAGGCTTCCCGGGAACTAAGCGTTCTCCTGCTTTCGGCATCAACGCGACCTCATAATACATCGGAAAAGAACTGCCTGTCACCTGCGTCACTTGCCCCGGCATTTTATCGGTATAAAGAATAATTTTATTGTTTCCGGCGTTAACATTTACTCCCGATATTGCATATGAATCGGTAGCCGTAGTAATCGTCCCGGTAAAATCGACCGAAACATTGCTAAGGTACGGTACTTTATCGGACGTAATTCCAAAATGACGGCATATCGCCGATGTAGATGTCCTATAAATTTCACCTTCGGCGACCGACGCATGATGCGGCCTACCGACAATACTGGTTTTTCCGTCGTTCGCAGTCCCCGACATCGCAAAAAAACCACCGTTGATTCCCGCAAAATAAAGACTTTCGCCCTCCACACTATGACTTTCCGCCATCTGTGTAACAGTTTGAGCACCGGCTAAATGATCCGTAGCGCACACTGTTCTTATATCCACATAAGGATCGGTAAGATCTACCGTCAAATAAAAAACCGTCAATGTCGTATCGGGCCCCGTCAATAACAACGATGTCTGCGTAGTTCCGGGACCTATTTTAGCATGAAATGTAGTATCTACCCGATAGTCCGTATTCCAAACTTTCCACGTAACGGAAGCGTATGAATTGCATACCGTTAACCATAAAACCAGCCATAAATAAATTTTCAATTTCATAGTACGACATCAAACTTATTATTAAGAAAAAAGGTAATGAGAATGTGAAAATATGCTGCCGGAAAGAGCTCCGGCAGCATACCAGATGAAAAAACTACTTAATTGAGATGTTATTTAATCACTTTGAATGCCTGTCCACCCACAGTCATAATATAAACTCCCTTAGCAGCAGAGGACAAATCGATTACTTCATTAGCCGGTACAACTTTCACGACATTACCGCTCAAATTGTAAACCGTCACGTCGGTATCTGCCCCATTCACTTGGAATATACCGTTACCCAACGTGCTTACCGAAACCTTGCTAACATTCGTCAGGTCTGTAATACCCGATGTAGCATCACCGTCATAAGCTCCCACACAAGTAGTAGCAGCGCGTTTGTAACCGCGTTGGTCGACGGTCAAATCGATATTCTCCGGCAAGCTCCATTCGGTTTTTAAAGCGTTCAGTTCATCGAGAGTCAAACTCGACATACGGGTAGCCGGAACCAGCGTTTGTGTATTTCCCCCATTATCACCGAAAGTAGTCTCTCCGAATACATCGGCATAGGTATATGTTTCCTTGTCGTTGCCACTCAGATACAAAAGTGATGTCGCTTGAATTTCGGGAGTTTGCGTACGATCTCTCGGAGTAGCCCAAGTGGTACAATACCATGCCGTACCCGAAATATTATAACCGCCACTGTTCCATGTGCCCGGACGAGTAGCACTATTACGGCTCAATAATATAGCAGGATTAGAAGGTGCGGATTCGCCTAAAACAGCATTCACAATATAATTATTCGCCATATAATTGTATCCGCCATAGCTCATTACCCCCAAACCGCGACCTACATCCTTTGTAGTATTGTTATTACCAGCAACCGTACGAGCTTCTTGTTCAGCGGTATAATCTTTATTAGCAATCGTATTGGAAATCATACACATCGTCGTTCCGGGGTAGCCCATTATGACACCGAATCCTTCGGTATAGTTATCGGCAACCAAACTGTTCACCAAATAGAGGCGGACACGCTCGTCACTGCTACCCAAAAAGATCGCCGATCCGCGAAGTTTATTGGTATAAGCCGGTTTGCCATCTTCACCGTATTTATCTTCCGGATAATACTCAGTCGTAAAATAATTATCGGTAAACTGACATCGTTGCACAACCGCTGTCGTTTTATATTCTTTCTCTGCATAGCCAGAAACCGTGAACATACCTAACGCTGCACCTTTTTCTCCCGAGAAATTTTCCGAAAATACACAATCTGACACATTAGCATGAGAAGCTATTACATCAAGACCGGAAGGCCCCACATAGGCAGCTCCATTCTGAATGAATTTACACCACTGCATATCCAAATCGGTGTCAAACACCATCACCGCCCCTTTATAACTGCTGGCACTATCGTAGTTACGGAAAGCGTGTTTGAATGTAAATCCTTTTACAGTAACGTCCAATCGAATCCTTACGGTATCCGTAGGAGTAAACGATGCATTCTGTATATACCACAAGTGAGTACGGTTACCGGGAACAGCTGCCACATCGCTCTCGATAGCCCCTGAAATGACAGTTTCATAAGGAGAAGGATACGTAATATCTGTATTCGTACCCGTACTGGCAGGGTCAAAACCTCCCAAAAGAGTCACACTTCGATTAATAGCTAAATATTTGTCGAAATCGGGAGAGGACAATTTATACACTCCACCGGCAAAACAAAAGACATCGCCATCGGCAAAATTTCCTTGTTCCATATTCTCGGCAAAATAGTCATAACTAATGGCTTGTTCCCAAGAAGAACCGTCTGTTCCATCGGAACCATCAACTTTTATAAAATACGTTTCGGCCAACACGCTGGGCGCTGTCGCCAACATAAACCCTGCAACAAGCAGGCAAGAAGTCAATTTTCTTTTCATAACTACTTTTTTTAGATTAGATTATTGGTAAATATTTAATTTTAGCGAGGAGAACAGAGATAGTCACCTCCATTCTCCCCAAAATAGTTTAATAAGACAAGCCGTCTTCCCAACCCGGGTTTTGAGTCAAGCTATGATTCAATGTACGTTCGTCGGTCGGTATCGGCCACAGATAATCACGTTCCTCATTCCAAATCCGTTTCACATCTTTGTGAGGCCACATATATCCCTCGGTGTCGTTGGTCAGGAAGAAATCCACACCCAATTTGTATTTGGTCAATCCCAAACCCGACGGAGCCTGATCCTTGTAAATAGCGGTTTCCTTCTTTCCGTCTCCGTTCAAGTCGTACTTACCTTCTCCGGGGAAATAGACACCATGATACTCGTTGGTAAGCTGTTTACCCTCTTTCCAACGAATCATATCGAACAAACGGAAACCTTCGAGACAAAGCTCTACCGTGCGTTCGCGACGTATTTCCAAAATCACACCGGTCATCGCACTTTTCGTCACATTGGGATAACCGGTCACATCGGCCATCAAATAGGGATCAGGATTGGCATTCGCCTCGTCCATATCGATATGAGCATCTTCCATTCCTGCCCGGTCACGTAACAGATTGACCGAAATATCCAAATCGTCCTGCGTCAACGTTCCCAATTCGGCCTTAGCTTCGGCATAATTCAGATAAACTTCCGCCAAACGGAACAACGGGAAATACATCGGCGATTTGTTGGATTGGTCGTATTGCGGCTCCATCACATATTTGATGTATTGATAACCGGTCAACGTATATTTAGACAAGGTATTGATCATCTCCTTCGTCGTGCCTTTCTGTACATAACCGGGAGTCAGAATCGTTTGAGACAAACGGGGGTCGCGACCGGTCACTTCGGCTACGAACTCGTTCTTCTCATGCCCGGGTTTATCGGTGTAACGAGAACCGTCGGCCATCAAATAATGATCTACGAAACGTTTGGTGAACGATACCCGTTGATTACCTGTCATCGAATTGCACTGAGAATTATGCAAGATAGAAAGCTCTGTACTATAACGACGTCCCAAGATGATTTCCTCGGCAGGAGCATCGAGACGAGCGAACAAATCGCGATACGGGGTAGAACCTGTCTTATAAAGCGAGAATCCTCCTTTTTGAATCAATTCCAACGAAGCGGCAGCCGATTGTTTCAGCATTTCCTCCCAATCACCTAAATTGTGATATTTACGAAACGTTCCTTCGAACAATGCAGCGCGGGATTTCAATGCCAAAGCCGTCCATTTGTTCACTTCATACGGAGTCTTCGTCTCGGGCAACATAAATATCGCTTGGTCCAGATCTTCCATTACCTTTTGCATCACATATTTACGAGAATCACGGGGTTTATACAACAGCTCATTATCCTTCGACCCGATTACTTCGTCGTAATAAGGCACATCGCCGTAACGCTGCACTTTCGTAAAATAGAAGTAAGCGCGCATAAAATGGGAAAAGCCATCATAATGATTACGCGCGTTTACATCGTCACAATTTTTACACCATTGGAAATACGTATTTATGACACGTAAATCCTCCCAATCCCATGCTTTTTCGGTACCGGGAGTACGATTGCCTAAAATCTCGTTATCCAAGATATTTTTGATGACATCGTCAGCACAAATATCATTCAGGGCATCGGCTCCGGGAAGCATGCCATAATAAGCGTTCGTCCACAGACGCAGCTCCTCTTCGCTCGAAAAATAATTTTCGGGAGCCATCGTATCCTCGGGGATCAAGTCCAAATCGGTACAACCCATCAAAGCAGCCCCGGTCAACGTACAGAATATATATAAATACTTTTTCATCGTTGTTCTGTTTTTAATCGTTAAAATGTAATGTCCACACCCACCGAGAAATTTCTCGAATAGTTATAAGCCATACCCGTGTTACCGTTTCCTCCGGCAGCTTCCGGATCAATATACTTGGTATATTTTTTCATCGGTGACCAATACCAAAGGTTCTCACCGGTAAAATAAACACGCAGTTTGGTAAAGACCTTTTTCAAAACCGGCAACGTATAACCCACTGTGAGATTCTTTAACCGGATATACGATGCATTTTGCAAGTAGCGGTCATTATTCACTCCTAATTGACTGTCTTTGAACGTCTGGTAACCGCGAAAACGGGGGAAATACCCTCCGGGATTCTCTTCGGACCAGCATTGATCCATAAAGTTCTCGGGAATAAAACTCGTGAATGCCCGGGAATAAGGTCCCCAGAAACCGGTGGAAAGATGATTGGGATACCAATCTCTTTTACCTACCCCCTGGAAGAAGATACCTAAATCGAAACCGTTCCAGTCGGCCCCTAAACGAAAACTATAATTATAACGAGGTGTCTCGTTACCGATAATCTCTCTATCACCCGGATCATATACTGTATCATCACCTTTATTGATCACATTATTATTGTCCAAATCACGGAATTTCAAATCGCCGGCACGATAATAAGGATCCACTTTATCCGACAAAATACGGGCGTTTACGAAATCTTGATTGATTTTCGAGGTATATTCAGTAGCCTCCTCGTCCGAGGTAAACAGCCCGTCTACCCGATAGCCCCAAATTTCACCCAAAACCATACCTTCATAATAGTCAGTAAGCAATTTTTCAGGATTGTTATACTTCGTAATCACCGTTTTGTTATCGCCCAAAGAGGCCGACACCGTATAATTAAACCGTTTCCCCATCAAAGCGAACGAATCGTTCCAGTTCAATGAAAGCTCCCAACCCTTAGTGCGCAAATCGGCACAATTTTCTTTGGGTTCCTTAGCACCGAAAACACTCGGCAACACATACGACTTAGCCAACATACCCTCGGTATCCCGGATAAAATAGTCGCCTGTAAAATTCAATCGGCTATTGAGGAACGACATATCCAAACCTATATTCCACGTAGCGATCGTCTCCCATGTAAGATAACTGGTCTTAGGATTGCTTGGATAAGCATATTGCAATTTGCTCGTCCCATCGAGCGTATAATTCAAGGTTCCACCTGTATTGATCTCCTCTAAATAAGCATACTCATCGACACCATGCTGATTGGCCAATTTACCATAAGAAAGACGTATTTTCGTATTATCCACTACGTCTCTGATAGGTTCCCAAAAATTCTCCTCGCTGATACGCCAACCGGCGGAAGCAGAAGGCACGAACACCCAACGGTGATCGCTGCGAAAACGGGAAGTGCCATCGTAACGGGCGCTCACTTCCAACAGATAACGGCTCTTATAATCGTAGTTCACCCGACCGAAAAAGCCGCTGTTACGCCATTCGGAGATTGACTGACTACGGGTTATCTCACCCGTCGCATTGGCAAAACTCGATAAATTCTCACTCAACAGATTCAACTGCTCCAACTTCAGATGAGTATCTCGTGCACCTCGATATTGATAACCGGCCAATGCCGTAAAATTATGCGCCTTGTTCCATGTGTGGGTATAAGTTCCATACACATTCAAGTTATGCTCGTTCGTCTCATAATGATTTTCCCGATAATAATCCTTGAAGTTACCGGTAATAATCGTTTTTTCCTCACCCTGTTTATTGGAATAGTGCAAATTATGGTTCCGAACTTTATTCAAACGGCCACGAAATTTGTAGCTATAATCTACCGTCAATACCAAATCCTTGAAAATATCGATATCGAAACGGTTTCCTATAATTATATACTTTTGATTGTTAGCATGGCGCGCGCGATTATCCACCAAATAGGGAGGAGTTCCATTAATGGTAGTATTGGCATGCGTCTCGGCATAAATAGCCTTACCTTCGGGAGTCTTGGCTGGCCACGATGACATCAAGGTTTTATCCACCTCCATCAACGTATTGTCTATGGTCGACAAACCGCTGTATTTATAAGAAGAGGAGAAAAAGTTCATATTGGTCGAATAGCGCAACCACGGCTTGATTTTCACATCGAGTTTCGCTCTTGTAGAATAAGTGTCATAAGTATCTGGGTTGATATTGAAAATACCCTCCTCACGATTATAACGACCGCTCACATAATATTTCACCTTATCGTTACCGCCTCTCACCGAAAGATTATATTCCTGTTGGGGACGAGTTTTACGGAACAGATAGTTGTACCAGTCGAAGTTGGCATAATAGCGATACGAACCGTCGTCCTGCAAAACGATCCACGGACGATCGGGATGCTCGGTCTTGTCGTTGCGACGCTCATACAGCATTTGCATTTCCTCTTCGGTATAGTTGGTAAAATTGGTCGCATATTGCGAATAATAGGCCTTATCGACCAAACTTACCTGATCGTAGCCCGTGGTCATATAATCGGTCGATGTCGTGTTTTGCGACCAACCGAAACGTCCGTTAAAACTTATACTGGCCTTTCCGGCAGCATCCGAGCCTGTCTTAGTGGTAATCAAAATCACACCCTTCGAAGCCGTCGCACCGTAAATAGAAGCTGCCGAAGCATCTTTCAAAATAGAAACCGACTCGATATCGTTGGGATTGACCATATTCAACTCGGTCACTACTCCATCGACCATAATCAGCGGTGTGTTTGACGTCGATATAGACGATTCACCGCGAATATTCAAATTATATCCGCTACTGGAACGCCCGGAAGACATCTTCAAGTTCATCGAAGGATCGGCTCCCTGCAATGCCATGGCGACGTTACTTACCGGACGAGCATTGATTTCTTTGGCACTGATGGTTCCCACAGCTCCGGTCAAATTGACTTTTTTCTGCGTACCATACCCCACTACAACCACTTCATTCAGTAATTGATTGGATTCTTTTAATTTAACCAGAACAAAGTTTTTCCCGTTGACAGGAATACTCTGTTTTTCATAACCGACATACGAAACCTCCAACGTTGCATTGGCAGGTATGTCTTTCACAGTAAAAGCACCGTCGGTATCGGTCGAACGACCGATAGAGGTACCCGAAACTTTAACAACAGCCCCGATAATCGGTTGGTCATATTCATCTAAGACCCTACCAGTCAACTGATTACTGGCTCCTACGGACTGTGCAAACATCTGGAAACCAGACATAAAGGCGATAATCAAGAGTAAACAAGACCATCTCCTGTGCAGTGTGTTCGTTAGTAAATTCATAATTTTTTTGATTTATGGTTCTTATTAAATTAGAAGTTTCTATATATTATTATAAGGAATGAAAAATTCATTCCTTTAACAAACTATCTTTTAACTATTTACAACCGATTCTCTTTACAAAACAACATTAACACAACAGTTACGGCACAAGCGGATAGCAACAGAATAAACCCTCCGTCCCAACCGAAATGCTCGAAAATGTATCCCATACCGATATTGGCAAACACGGCCGATCCCAGCAAATAGCCGAACAACCCCGTGAAACCGGCAGCCGTACCAGCCGCTTTTTTAGGAACCAAATCCAAAGCCGAAACTCCTATCAACATTACCGGGCCGTAGATGAGAAATCCTATCGCGGCCATAGCTACGTTGGTTACCATCGCCGAAGCGCTATTCCAATAAACATAAACCGCCAGCATGACCAGCAACATATAAATAATAGTAACCGGAGCACGACGGCCTCTAAAAACTTTATCGGAAAGCCAACCGCAAAGTATAGTTCCGAAAATACCGGCTATTTCGAACGCAAAATAAGACCAACTGCTATTCGCCAAATCCATGTGCTTCACCTGTTCGAGATACATCGGCGCCCAATCTAACACACCATAACGTACAAAATAGATAAACGCATTGGCAAAAGCGATAATCCACAAAAGCTTATTATTGAAAACATGCCCGAACAGAATATCTTTGGTAGAGAGTTCCTTTTCCTGTTCGGAGGAATATGCCTGAGTACACTCTTCCGGCTTATACAGTTCGATAGGCGGTAATCCACAGGATTGAGGCGTATCACGCACCAGTAAATAGGCAATCACAGCAATGACTACGGCAACCATAGCCGGGAAATAGAAGGCTCCGCCCCAGACTCCGAAAATGGTAATACCGAAAACCGCCAAAGGAGCCATAAGAGCACCTCCTATATTATGAGCGATATTCCATATAGACATCTTTACGCCTCGTTCCCGGACAGAAAACCAGTGAACCATCACCCGGCCACACGGAGGCCAACCCATACCTTGCACCCAACCATTCACAAATAAGATGCAGAACATAAGCATGATAGAAAGCGAACTGACCGTCCACGGGATAAGACCCATAACAGTCATAATCACTGCCGAAGCTATCAATCCCAAAGGTATGAACACACGAGCATTGCTATGGTCGGAAACTGTACCCATCACGAACTTACTGATACCATAAGCTATCGAAACAGCAGACAGAGCCCAACCTAAATCGGCCTTATCGAAGCCCATCTGTTCGAGTGCAGGCATGGCAATCGAAAAATTTTTACGTACCAGATAATAACCTGCATACCCGATAAATATACCGAGAAAGACCTGTAATCTTAACTTCTTATACTCCTTGTCCACCCGCTCTTTGGGAAGCGGATCGATAACCGGAGCCGGTCGGAATAACTTCAACATACGCTATCCTCTCTCTAAAAAATCAGGCTAAAATATAATTTTTTGCCAGACTGATAAAATTTTTAACTTGTTCCGTTTCCCAATTTTTATCTTTTCCCATTTCACGAGCCATAATAGCCGCTACACGAGGAGCCATTTCCATCGCAGCCCGAGCATCCATAAAGAGCGCCCGAACACGTCGTGCCAATACATCTTCCACCGTTTGAGCCATCTCCTCCCGCACAGCCCAAATAACATGAGCTACCCGGAAAGTATATCCGATATGAAGCAACTCTCCCAACGAGGCATCGTTTTCTATCAATGCTGCGATTTGGTCGGCATCGCTACCGTACACATAATCCCAAACCGAACGGTCCACTTCTTCCCGGTAACCATGTAATTGCATTTTACGAGTCACACAAACCCTCGGTTCCAAACCGATCAAAGCAGCTACTTTATTCACCGCTTCTTCGGCCATCTGACGATAAGTGGTCCATTTCCCTCCGGTTATCGTAAGCATTCCCGAATCGGAAACATATATTTTATGATTCCGCGAAATTTCTTTGGTCTTTTTGGAATCGCTATGCGTAGGAGCAGCCAACGGACGCAATCCGGCGAACACAGACAACACATCGCTGCGTTTCGGTTTACGAGTCAGATACTGCCCCGCCTGATCGAGAATAAAATCTATCTCCTCGTCCAGAGGCTTCGGTTCTAATGAGTTTTCATTCAATGGCGTATCGGTAGTTCCCAATACAGCCTTTCCATGCCACGGTACACCGAACAATACTCGTCCGTCCCTTGTCTTCGGTATCATCAAAGCCGAATTTCCTCCCAAGAAAGCGGCATCGACTACAATATGCACTCCTTGACTGGGACGTACTTTCTTGCGACTCTCCGGCTTATCCATTTGCATGATATCGTCCACATAAACACCGGTAGCGTTCACTACCCCTTTTACATTTACTTCATACGTTCCGCCTTCGAGAGTATCTTCCAAAGCCGCCCCGCAAATTTTCCCGGAATCATTCTTAATCAAAGACGTTACTTTCATATAATTGATGCATATCGCACCGTGGTCATGAGCACTCTGCATCAATGTAATCGCCATTCTCGAATCGTCGAATTGCCCGTCGTGGTAAACCACGCCTCCACGCAAATGATCGTGCAGCAATCCCGGCAACTCCTTCAAGGTCTGTTTCTTGGACAAAGGCAAAGACCGTCCCAAGCCCAATCGCCCGGCCAACAAATCGTAACAACACAACCCGATGGTATAAAAAGGACGTTCCCACCAACGATAGTTGCCGATAATGAAACGCATATCCTTTACCAAATGGGGGGCATTGCGCCATAAGCGACCACGCTCATGCAACGCTTCCACAACCATGGATACATCGCCTTGTTGCAAATAGCGAACCCCTCCATGTACCAGCTTCGTGCTTCGGCTAGAAGTCGCTTTTGCAAAATCGTGTTGTTCTACCAATAGGACACGGTATCCCCGACTCGAAGCATCCACCGCCACGCCCAAGCCCGTAGCACCGCCACCTATTATCAATAAATCCCATGGTCTCTTTTCTTCGGCCATCTGTTTTATCAAGCCTTCACGTTTCATTTTCTTATCTTTCGATTTTTGATTTCTTATTAAATCTTGCGATTACTTTCTTTTTATGTGACAAAGAAAATAAAAAAGCAAGTATAAACCAAGAAAAAATGTAAAAATTTTTCGTTTCGTTTTCTTTTCAATAATATTTCATTTCGTTTTCAAAATAAATTCTCAATATTATTTGTGCATTATTCAAATAAATTTTACATTTGTATGGAACAAATATTATAATATTATTATGCTTAGTATAGCCGAAAGACACAAACACATTCTTGACAAGCTCAATGCGCAAGGGTTCGTGAAAGTTTTAGATATCGCCCGCGAATTGGACGTGACACCTGTAACGATACGAAAAGACTTGAAATTACTGGAAGAAAAGAAATTGCTATTTCGTACACATGGAAGCGCCAGTCCGGTAAACCCTCACACGGCAGATATCAATATACATATTAAAGAGCGAATAAACAGCGATGCCAAACGGCGTATCGCCCATACAGCCATTCGTCTGCTCGATCCGAACGACTCGATTATCGTCGCCTCGGGAAGCACAGTGTATGCATTCGCCGAAGAAATTACAGACGATCTAAACCTGACAGTCGTCACGGCTTCGCTCAATGTCTCTACTTTGCTCAACCGTTTCGAGCACATTCATGTGATCCAGCTCGGCGGAACATTGCGAAAAAGTTCTTTCTCGGTCATCGGCGATTTAGCTGCACAGGCATTCGACAATCTTACTTGTTCCAAACTATTTATGGGAGTAGACGGTATAGACCTCGATTTCGGGCTGACGACCTCGAACATAGACGAAGCCCGGCTCAATCAACGTATGATCGCAGCCTCGCTACGAACGATCGTCCTTGCCGACTCTTCCAAATTCGGGAAAAGAGGATTCGGGAAAATCTGCACACTCGACCAAGTCGATGTCATCATCACCGACTCGGGTATTTCGCCATCGGTAGCGAAAAGCATAGAGGAAGCAGGAATAGAACTAATCATTGCATAAACCTCAAATCGAAAGGAAACAAAAGGGGCGGGAATATTATTCCGCCCCTTTTGTTTATCTCCGAATCTTAAATTCCATATTAACAAAGAAAAGACCTGCTTCACACGACGCAAGCAGGCCCTTCACCAACGATAAGTGTCGCCAACTCAAAAGCTATTTCACTACCACTTTCCCCTTAACTAAACTGCTTCCTTCGATACGTATCATATAAACTCCCGATTCGAGTTCAAATTCCTCACTTTCCCCATAGGCTTTGCGACTCGCTCTCTGACGCCCGAGCGTATCGTAAATACCTATACTTTCGCCACCTTGCAAATTAACGATTCGCAATTGTCGTTTTCCCGGGGAATAGAATGTAGGCTGCTGCATTTCATCGGAAAGAGTTTTAAAGGATAGAGAGAAACGTCCCGTTTCCATCGCTCGATCATCTACCGTAAAACTATACGGCGCATGTTTCAAGTCCACTTTCCGACCCGTCGATCTATCGGTAAGAACCACAGCATCATAACGATCATATTCCGAATCTTCGGTCAACGATATTTCATAAATTCCCGATTCGCCGGTATAGATACCCACCGGAGTTTCCCCTTCGATATCAGCAGTTTGAGTATGAGCAAATCGGACTCCCTTTTCATTGTAGACATAAATCTGCGGAATCCTCGGGTCGAAACTCATCATTTTCAACGCATCGTTTCCCATGTCGAAATTCATGGGTTCTCCGTACACATTATCGGCAACAACCGATACATAGTCGCAACCCGCCGATAAATTACTCCCCGAAATTTTCAACTGTACACCGTGAGGAGCCGGCAACGTATTCAACGGGATAACAGGCTTGGCAAACAGAAGTTCCTCCGATTCCTTCACCGTAGCAGTCTGCGTGAATACCGCTGAGAAAGGAGCAATCGTGTTTCCTTCCCACGAATTTATCGAAACAAAACGGCTGGCCTCCGGGTCATAAGTATAGAGTATATGGTCGATACTCATTCTTTCGGTAGTATAAGAGCACAAATAAGGCACACCGAAAAGATTCCAACCCATATTCTCTTTATACGTAAAATGAGGACGGCCATCGACCAGAGTCTTCAAATTATGCTGTTTCAACAAAATGCTTTTCCCTTCTTCTGCCGATTCTTCATAAACAGGCAATGCCGATGAAGATTTCGAGAAACGCACAGTCACCGCATCCGAAGCAGAAGGAGTCGCCATGAGATAACCGACATTCGCGCCCATCTGGTTATTTTCAAACGCCCAATATTTACTATTCTGAGGAGCAACTACGCTATACAAATCTTCGGCTCGCTTAGCCCCGTCATACTCGTATAAATATAAACGGTTCTTGTCGTCCCCCGATTCATCTCCGGCCTGTATAGCCCCTACCGGTAAACCGTCTATCGTAACGCCGTTCAACATCGTACCGTTCCCGACTTCAAGGGAGAATGGCAGACTCACCATATCCCAAGAAGCTGTCGTATCATTAATAAGCGGTTTCAAATCACGCTCTATGGCCAGATTATAAAGCGATACAGCATGCTCTCCTGTCCGCAAACCCGCAGCATGGTGAAGCAACAAATAGGACGGTGCGAAATCTTTCGTAAGGGCATCGGTCAGCCGCACTTCACTTTCCTTGCCGACATAGACGACGCTTCCCGCATGAGGATAATAATTATCGCTCACGTTGACAACCTTCTGCGGAGTCGTATTCCAAGTTTCGAAACAACCGTAATCCGGGCGAATTACTTCACCCTCCCCATGAAACTTATCGGTAAACAGCCGCACATTACCCAGCACATCGCAATCGGTAGACAGATCGATAATATCGGTATATTCCTTACCATTCCTGATCTTAGGCACTGTATATCCACCGATAGTCGTCACCGGATTTCCTTCATGGTCTACACCTGTTTCCTGTAAAGCTCCTATTCCAAACAAGACTGCATCTTTCTGGTCGGATAGCTGATAACGCAAATGTGTATCATCGGTAATATAATCCCCGACATAAAGCGGACTATAAGCATTCCCCGATACCGAGGTCACCTCTCCATTTATCGTATTGATTATCTTTCCCATACCGCCGATTTGCGCTCCCTCGCCGGGGGCTGTCACATGAATGGCTGCCGCATGCTCGTCCAATACGACAGCGGCGCTGCCTTCTTTCACCGTATTGTCATGCACCAAAACATTGTAGAGCAGCCCGTCCGTTTCCACCACAGCACCGTCGGGGTTCACATTATTATATATGACACTATTGACGATGGCGAACGAGTCGGCGACGATCACCGCCGGGCTGTTTTTGCTTCCCGTAATATGAAAGCCATTCAATTCCGCCCAATTCTCCACAATCGTCCCGGCGGCATGGTCATTGTCCGAACGCACGACAGGAACCCCTTCCGCCTCTACCGAAAGGATACTTTCCGGTGCATTCTTTTCCAACAAACCGGGACGTTGAGTCAGCTTCGTTTCGTTGGTTCCTCGGAATCCGCCATAAACTTTCACATTTGCCATCCACTGTAAAGTCGTAGGCAAAACGTAGTCTCCGCCGGCTACCCACACCGTACCATAAGTTCCGCTCTCTTCCGGATCTCCCGAATAGTACGCCGAATAAATGGCTTCCTGTAAATCGCCCATAGCATCGTCCCAACTGGAACCCAATCCGAATCCGTTAGGCTTCACATATAAATTAGGATAGAACAACCGTTGGTACTCATAAGCACCTATATCTATGCTGTTACCGGCTATACGACGATTGCCTCCGGCATCCACGAACATAACTCTCGCCAGCGAATCGCCGGGAGCCACAGGCTCTTCTACCGAACCGAACGGATAATACGCAAATAAATCGGTGTACCATTTATCGTTTTCCGCTTTATTATATGAGTCGCCTGTCATGTATCGATACCCCGTATTGATCAGTTTACGTCCCGGACGTATGTTATACTTTTTGTCCAACGGAGTCGCTTCATCGGGAGCTTCGAAACGGGGACCGTACGACATATCCTCATTGTCGGAACTTAATGTTTTATTGATATTGGCAGCCTTATCGCCCAATACGACACCTGCGGAACTATTCCAATAAACATACTCGGCATTCGGCTGCTCTGCCGTCGCATCGTCCACCTGAACCGCATTGCTGTACAGGGTCGCATTCTGCACATCTATCTGGTTGTTCAAATCTCCGACAGTAGGAACAGCCGAAGTATAATTCCTCCAAAATATATTGTTATAGATCTGCAAAGGTTCGGCGACAAGCGCTCCACGTGCGTACAATCCGCCTTTGGAGTTATCGGCTATCGTGTTGCTGACAATGTTGCCCGTCCCGTTCAAAGCAAGCCCCCAAGCCTTGTTGGAATGAAGCACGGTATTATATATATTGCCTTTATTCAGATACACAGCCGCACCTTTTTCTCCGGCAGCCGTATTATCGACAAACACGCTGTTCCGAATCGTCGTACTGCCATTGGCTGCATACACGGCCGCACCGGTCGAACCCTCGCCTGTCGCATCGGCCGCATTTCCACCGACAAAAGTAAAGCCCTCTATGTTTACAGGAGCCAACGCCCCGTTTTCCCCGGCCGTATCCATCGACTCGTCTATATAAACGAGGTGTTTCGAATCGTTTCGATTTCCTCTGATATAAGTCGGGTACAATATAGGATCACGCAAATTATCCATAGCGACATCGGTCCCCGTGATGTTGTTGGGATATCCGCCCCTCAATGTCAAACTCTTGGTCGAGTATTCCAGATTTCCCACATCGGGTTTCTCCAAAACGAACGAATAACCGCTTGTCCCGTCTTGCAGGAACGGCACATAGTCGCCCGAAGCAATCTTGATATATTTATCTTTTTTATTGGGACTGAGCAACAGTACCTGAATAGCCTGATGAATGTTAGACGTAGCCCTTTCCCACGTTTCTCCGTTGTTTTCTTTATCCGAAACTGCTTCGGAACTCTTCACATACAGTATATTACCGCCGAAAGGAGTCAACGATACCGTTTCATATTCATAAGCCCCTATATCGATCGTCCCCTCCTTCCACTCTTTCACATCGATCATATCTACACCGTCTTTCTTAATAATGTGATATGTATCAGGTTCTTTGGTAATACGCCATTTATTGTTTAGCGTATCCGGCACATTCTCGCGTCCCGACACTTTCTGCACGGCATAATATCCCTTACCGGAACCATCGAGTACGACAGGTTCCGTTGTAATTGTCGTGCTCTTCACCGAGCCGTCGGGATTCATTTCGATAACCGTATTCAGTCGACGTGTACCGCCATTCGTACCCCGGTTAACCAGCGTCGAGAGCGAAGGCAGAGAGAAATCGGCAGAAGCGAAATAATTTCCCGCTCCGGCATAATCGCTGGGAAATCCGAACCGAGGCCCCATAACCGCTTCATTAGCTCGATCCAGAAAGACCTCGAAATTTCCTGCATCTTCATCGACATCGGCTGCCGAAGTAATAATTTCCCAATGATCTGCATTGATACGTTCGGCATCGTCATTCCCCCAGATAACCGTATTGGTAAGATTATTACCGGCTGTCGAAGCCGAATAAACGGTACTACCCGATGTTACATCGCCCGACACATTCTCGGCATGGGCATTACGCACGATCGTATTGTTGATTAACTGCGATGTCGAACCGGATTCGGCATAATAGGCCGAGCCCGTCGATGCCGTATTGTTGTAAATCACCGTATTGACGATGAGCGACTTCCCGCCTTCCCGCAGATAGACCGCACCTCCCGATTTACCGGGAGCCTCGTTCCCGCCCAATATAGAACCATAGATCTCTATATCGCTGGCATACACGGCTCCTCCCCCGAAATCGGCCGTATTGAGCAACAATTGGCAATTGCGCAAAGCAATCGGAGCCAAAGCACATAAAGCCCCGCCTCCATGATCGGTACACGACGAGTTACCTTTTACCATCTTTATTCCATCGAGTACAACCCTGCGAGTAGCCTCCGAGTCTTCATAATAAGCCACATGCGAATTACCGGAACCGCCGCCTATATCGCCTGAAAGAATCGTTTCATTGGCGTACTCGAAATCTTCGAGCAAGCCGTTCCCGTTCCAATCTTGACGAGGTCGCTCGCTCAAAAATGCCTCCCCTTCGTAATACTGGTCCGATGAAGGCATAGCCTGAGTTTCTTCTTCCGTAACGATATTAATATCCAACTCCGAAACCGTATTCTCCGACTGATTCTTATTGTCTATCGTTATATCGCTAATTCCCACGGTATATGCAGCTTTTCCACCGGAATAAGGATGAACAGAGACGAGCGAAAGCATATCGCCATTGGACAATGTATTTTCCTCATCAGTAATCTCTACGGAGGAAGTGCCGTCATATACCAATCCGGTCTTTAAATCCACCGTCAGTTTGTACTCTCCATTACTAACTCTTCCATTTATAAGCAAAGACTTTCTTACACCGGCTGTCGAATATAACTGTATACGCAACCTGCCGTTCTCGTTCCCTTTACTCAAATCGGTAAAACGTATCGTTGCATGCAAATACCGATTACTCGGGTTTGTTCTTTCGTATTTCACCGCCTGTGGAAAACGGAAGTAGGCTCCCAATTGGTCATTATAATAAGTATACTCTTGCCAAAAATACCTCCTGTACCTCTCGTTTGTTAATACGACACCATCGTTCCCCGAAACTGTAATAGATGCCCTATTAGGACTTGGACAATAATGCATACCGTATGCTCCTGCCGAATTTCCGGCAGCATAATAATCGGAGACATTGGAAGAATATGTATTCGATTTTTCCGCTTGCGAAAGATTATTCAAGCTCACCGAGGCATCATAAGGAACACCCGTAGAAGTCTGATGAAGAATATCGGTATCGAGAATTTCCGTCGATACCGTTGTGGAATTCTTGCGATTATCGATCGTAGCGCTATACAACTTCACACCGGCCGGTAATCCCGAGACGCGAACAGCCTCGATGACCGGAGCTGTCGCCCAATCGGTATTTCCGATAGCCAGATAGCGCAAATCGTAAATATACTCGGTGGTGCTGTCGGTAGCGATGACCGGCAATTCCAGCTCATGAGGGAGTTGGAAGCCATTGACCGTCACAACAGGAGATGACGGTGACTTCTCATCGGTCGTGAAATGCAAGAACCACGAAGAGGGTTCGTCCTCCAATGCCTTTACCTCTGGATAAAAGGTAATCTCTCCATCGCCGCCCAATGTATAGGAATAGTCTCCTTTGTTCCATACACCGGTGGCATCGACACGCTTCGAGGGTTCCACTTTAAACGATTCTATCCAACTCTCGTAATAAGGCAAGTTACTGCCCCGGAATCCTCCGTATATCGATGAATATCTGTTAAGAATAAAAGAAGTTCCCCAATTATCCTCTTTCACCGAAGTTTTCGGGTTATACGTTCCCTTCGAGACCCATATCTCGCACCGGCGAGTATCCTTATTCGGATCGTGTTCGAAATTGGCATCATTCCCGAAATAATCGAGAGCTTGCTGTATATCGCCCAAAGCGTTTCGCCAACTGCGACCGTTCGCCAACCCCTGTGCCGTTTGCGACACATACAACCGGTAGATTCCGTCTGCCCCCTTTTCGGCTTCGGTATCTCCCGCAGGGTCGATAACAAATATCCCGTCATAAGCAAAAGCTCCTATCTCGAAATAATCCCGCAAAGAAGAATCCTCTTTATAAAAACGATTCGTTCCGAGCAAATCGAGTCGAGAAACATGCAATGCCTCCATGAGCGGAGAGCCCGGCTGCTCGGCTCCGATACCGGCACGAATCAACGCCGATACACGTTTCAAAGTAAAATCGAGGTTATCGGGGTCGGTAAAACCGGGAGCATTCAAGCCCACTATCGTCGATGTATTCTCATTCGTACTCGTCAACGCCATGTTTCCGAAACCCACGACTTTGATACCTTCGACCGCACAATGATTAAAGATATAGTTTTGATACCGCACGCCCGTAAAGGTCGTATCGACCTGCTGGGACATGTTTCCGTATATATTTTTTCCGTTACCGGAATCGTTCATCCAGAATACAGAATTGATGATAATCGGCTTCACGCCTATCGATATACCACCACCGGAGCCATTGTTCACAGTCGTGTTATCGACTACCGTACAATTTACGACCATCGAAGAGTCGTCGGCATAAATACCTCCGCCATTGGCCCCCACGTTATTATAAACTATCGAACCGGTAATCCGGCCGCCCGGAGCTAAGTAAACTCCTCCACCCTTATCGGAAGCGGCACAGTTGAAAACGGCACAATTTTGCAACAATCCGTTCGACGTAACCTTAACGCCGCCACCCGACTGCCACTCGTCGTCAGACGGGTGATTGGCATTTCCATAAACGATATAAACACCGTTGAGCAAAGCTATTTCGGGGTTGGGATCGTCGTAATAAGCTGCACCCTCGGCAGGCATCGTGGCGTTGTCTTTATGCTGCTTCATGCCGAACGTTACAACACGATAGGCGCTTTCTTCTGTCGAACTGCCGATCATACCGTTGAAAAAAGTCCTGTTCAAACGCATATTACGTCCTTCCACGGTCTCGTCGTCAGAGATTCCCGCAAACCCTCCATACACCTCTATCCCTGCCGGAATAATAAACGAAGCGGTACGAGGCTGATCGGGAAGAACGACATCGGTAGGATAATAAGTGCCTTTCGCAATCCTCACTTGAATGCGAGTAATATCTCTATATCGACCCGATGCGTACGTCTCCTTATTGTGAATAATATAACCTGCCCAGTTGAGAGCTTTTTGTAATTTCGCTTCGCAAGCGGCATTCGCCCACGACGAACCGTCTACCGTACCGTTAGCCGCCTTCGTCACATAAATGACTCCCACCTGTTCTCCGTCGATAGTCTTGATAGCGGGCATAATCGGCTCGCTTTGGTCTATTTCGTATGCCCCTATATCGATAGAACAATCTTTGAAACGATCGGTATAATCCATATCGGTTTCGGGTAATGTAATCCCTTCGGGACTATTATTCCCGGCATTGATACAGGGTGAAGTGCCCTGTAAACGATAGTCGTTATTTTCTTTATTTCCCGACGAACGATCCACGAATTGCGGAACTTGATTGATAATGTTGTCTTGCGTCAAGTTAGCGCCAGAGACTCCCGATATAGAACCCGAGGGATAACAACAATGCGAAGTTCTCAACACTACATTGCTATGAGCCTGCACCTGAGACGAGCCCGAATTATTATAAATAATGGTATTGTAAATATTGGCCGCACCATCGGCAAACCAATAACCGCAATAAATGGCTGCACCGCTACCGGAGTTGTCGGCAATCGTATTGTTATAAAAATCGGCTACTTCGATATAAACGGCCTGACCGTTGGAATTACCGCCAGATACGGAATTACCGGCAAACACGCAATTGTACAACGTACCGTAACGCATGTAAACACCCCCGCCGTATTGTTCTCCGTAATCGCTCCCCAATGCCGGCATATCGTTATTGAAAAACGAACAATTGGAAAATGTTCCGTCGTTACAAAATGCACCTCCGCCACGACTACGGGATGCTACATTATAATTGTTTCGGATAATACAGTTTTCGAGCCGTCCATTTTTCCGCAAGGCTACCCCTGCACCGCCATCTTTTCCGTGACGTATTCGAGTTCGACCGTTTTGTATTATAAATCCGTCCCATATCGTCTCGATAACAAATGGATTCAACGCCACATTATTAGTCTCGGTCGAAGCCTGTCCCTGCGAACCCGCTTCCAAACGACCTCCGTCCTCATAATACGGGAAAGGCTGGGTAAGTACCCTACGAACTTTATTCGCATTATCGTATCGACTGTTCAATTCATAGAACTGACTCGTCGATCCACCGGCATCCATATCGAAATAAGGAGCATACCCATCGAGCGAAGTAACAGCATTCGCCTCGGCGGTAGTCATCGTCTGTATAATCGTATTGTAGACGCGGGGATTGCGCTCGTCTTTCCCGGGTGTACCGGTCTTGGGAAATCCGCCGTACACTTGCACGGCATCCCGCATAAAGAATCCCCGCCGGCTGGTATATTCGCCCTCGGCTACCCACACTTCGACCAAAGCCGTCGTATCGACACCGACAGGTATTTGTACCGATGCACTACGACCGTTCGTTTGATTGTATGTATAATCTGTATAATTCAATGTCTCATAAGCGATCCGACCGCTTCCGTCTTTTTTCAACGATGTCTTGTATGCCTCGTTGACAGCATACTGCAAACCGGTAATATAGTCGGTAGCATCGCGGCTATCGTATTCGATTTGATCATAAGGCAGACCGTCGTCGAATCCATACCACGCATTTCCATTGATAGCGTTCGCCCACGAAGAACCGTCTCCCGTACCGAAATAAGAGGTTTGAGGAGAAGAGGCCGTACCGGCAGGCCCGCTACGCACGTAAAGAACCGAACCGACAGGATTCAGACAAGTAGCCTCATAAGCTCCTATATCGGGGGCTCCACCCACAGCGAAATTATGCCCCGTAATATCGGCATCAAGAGCCAAATCCGGATCACCAACTATACTTTCGTCACCGGCAATCACCAACGGTGATTCGCAAGTCGGCTCGAATCGTGCGGGACCGCCCAACGGCGTATCGTATCCGGACGAAACTGCGCCGACATTTCGGGTCGGATTGACAAAAGCCGGATATAACGGATCGCCCTGAACGACGCTTAACTGCATGTTCTCACTCCACAGATTCCATTCTTCCGGAGCATTCTGGATAGCATTGTTACGAATATCGAGCGTAGTGGCCTCTCCTGTAATTTGTATGTCTTCGGGAGCGATAGTCCCGGTCGAAGTATTTCCCCACAAAACCGAGTTATAGAGCCTCAGCTGCCCATTCATCGCACAGATGCCCGGGGCATTGTTATGTATAATCGTGCAGTGATTGAGACGAGCATCGTTTTCGAGGGTTATCGCCGAATAAAAGGATTCGCTCGCCAATCCCGTATTGGTATTATTATTCACCACCGTATTGGTCATTACCAATTTTTTCGTCGTACCCAACATAACGATTCCGGCTCCGTTCGTTGCGACATTATTCTCGATCATGCAATTGCGGATATACAATGTGCCATATTCGTGCAGCACACCGCCCCCGGTCTTGATAACCGAAGAACCGGTCGATGCATCTCCGTTGACGATATGAAATCCGTCGAGAATGGCTTCTCCGTCGTCAGACATAGTTACCACATGATAAAGGTTACCACCGGCCAACGTACCGTCGAACACCGTACGGAAATCTACCGGATTACGCATCGGTTCGGCGACATCGCTCCCTGTCGGGACAAACTTCTGTCCGGGAACCGTAGAGCCTTCCGTACCTCTCAATTTGGAATTGAAACCGCCATACAAGGAAACGCCTCCCCGCAAAACGACCGACGAAGTGCGACGGTCACTGCCGATAGCTTTCCATACCGGATTTATCGTCCCCTCCTTCACCCATATCTCACGAGGGCAACCGGGATATTCGGTGTCCGGGAGTTCCGCCAAATATTCGATGGCCGAGTTCCCCGATATAATCGGAGATTCCCAAGACTCGCCCGAAAGATCCGTATCGACCGACGGGTCGACAAAAATAACCAGTTTCTTTACACCGTTATCTTCTATGACGCTATATTGCAAAGACGGACGATCGGAAGCGAAAGCTCCTAAGACACGAGGTTCGACGAACGCTTTGCTGAGAATATCGGTCATCGCGACATAAAACTGTGTTTTCACCGGAGCATATCTGACATACGGAGCCTCGGATTGGCTGCCTCCTTTTCTTTGTAGGGCAGAAAATTCGGACGGAACCCAACGCTGTACGTCATAAATAGTTCGCAACGCATTGTCGAGCGTTTGAGAGCCTTCGACATCGGCAGCTGTCGTCTGGTACACGCCGGCCTCATTGTTGATAACGTCGACATTGCCGACTCTCACATTGGTAAAATCGGGGAAACTGGAATCATAAGCGATAGAAGAACGTCCTTTTGAATTTTGATCGGACAAAGCATACGTTTTTTGAGTCACGGTATTCACGCCCCAAATCGTATTGGAAAGATTTTGCAACGCCGTATTATAAACCTGTATCGAAGCCGGCACATTCGACTCGGCCGTCTTTCCGTTTTTCCCGTAAAATTGCCGAGTATGTTCGAGGGTCGCATTTCCCCAAAGAACCGAATTATAGACTATGCCATATCCATCGACGATCATACCGCCCGAATTCCCTTCTTGGTCGGAAGCCACCGCCGAACAATAGTTCTTAACCACCGTAGAGGAAGAAAGCCCTCCCAACTTATCGAAATAGACCGCTCCCGCATCGGACGAAGAGGTATTGTTGGAAACGAGCGTGTTCACCAAGACACCCCGGTACATATCGTCTAACGATTCTTCGTATGCAGGATTGTTATACTCCGCCTCATCGACATACACACCGCCGCCCACGCGAGCCGTATTGTTGGTTATCACCGTTCTGAAAACAGTTCCGTTCCCCAATATGTACACGCCGCCGCCCAATCCGTTGCGCACCTGCACTCCGGGCGAAGCATTGCGAAAGACCATGCTGTTCACCAACATTCCGCCGTTATTCATCATCACCCCGCCACCGCGAGTCAAGGCAAAGTTTTGATAAATGATACAATTCGACACGACTCCGTTCTCGGTCAAATAGATTCCACCGCCCATACGGGTCGATTCTCCGCGCTCGCCATAGTCGGCGCAACCGCCCGTAACCACGACACCGTCGAGAGTCGTCTCCACGGGAAGCGGCTTTGCCGTAACGGCTTCGTACTTCGTGGTTCTTTCGTTAAATCCCTCGGAAGCAAACCATACCACATGGTAGGAGTTGCGCCCGTAATATTGCTCCCATTTCTTCTCTCCGGCATTCCAACGCCAACCTTTCTGCGAATCGTCGTTCCGGTCGACATCTCCGCTGAATATCGTACGATTGGCAAACGCCCATTGAACAGCGAGATGGTCCGGGTCGCGGGGACGAGTCGTGCTGTTGTTTATCCCTTCGTCGCCGGTTTGTCCCCGGAATCCTCCGTAAACCGAGATACCGCTACGCATGATGAAAGAACGATGCCTTTCCGTACGGCCCCTTATACCCGACTCATCGGTAAACGCCGCCGTGGGGTAATACGTTCCACCGGCAACCCACACCTCTCCCACTACATTCCGGGCATATAGTTGATCGATCGCCATCTGCACGTCCTGTACAGCCAAACGCCATGTACTTCCGTCCCGGACTTCTCCGTCGGCAAGAGGCGGTTCGTCGGGCGAAAGCTGACGAACATACAATATATTTCTGCCCGAAACCGGCTGATATTGATAAGCGCCTATATCCAGCGTCTTACTGACGATCCTCGGCTTCCCGGCAATGTCGTAAGAAACATCGGTCCCGTAATACGTGTTCAACGTCGTCATCCAAGAACCCTCGGCTTTCGACAGGAGCACAGAATTTTGACGCAACAAAAACGAAACGCCCAAATCGGCATACACAGGCTCCAATATAGCCCCTATCTGAGTCGTAGGATTGATAAAATTGGGCACAGAACCCGTATGGTCATTATAAGGCAACAACGAAATATTATCGTTGCCTTTCGTTTCGTCCCAATCGACGATCGCACAATTCGAGACACGGTCGACAAGAGCATCGAATCCCTTCAATCCCGCATGGTTCAACGGGTTGATACTCCATATAACCGAGTTGGATACGCTGATCGAAGAACCCGCCACATCGGTATCGGCCGGACGACCTATACCATACAACTGGTTGTTGACAATCGTATTATTGACAATCGAGGTCTCATCGTATACACAAATACCGCCCCCGTTATTATTGTAAACGACATTGTCGAAAACGACTCCTGCTTCGGAATAGATACCGCCTCCATATCCGAACCCGTCGCGACGGAATGCCGAATTGGATACCAACACCGAGTTATAGACAAAACACGGTTGGGAGTCCGAACCGCTATTCTTATGCATATAAACGGCTCCTCCTTTCGAGGCAAAATTAAAATAGAACAGGCATCGCTGTATGCCGCAACCGATACCGTCGAGCGATACACCTCCGCCGCGCCCCGAATTACCGTCTCCATCGGCAGAGCCCCCGACAATAGTTATCCCGTCGAGCATCACGTCCACACTCGACGGATCGAAAGTAACTACCGTATGGAGATTGTCTGTCCGGGTGGTATTCTGGGCCGGGTCGAGCGAAGAGAACATGTTATCCGTACCGACTACATCGTTTCTCAATCGGTCGCCCGATAAAATAGTCTGGTTCTTCAACGCCCACGGCTCCTGCCGGTCGCCCGAATAGACATTGCCGTATTCTCTCTCTTCGAGACTGTTCTCCCCCTCATAGACCAAAGCTCCTAAATCGTCGAACACTTGCCCGCGAAAACCGCCGTAAACAACGACCTGATTTCCTTTCAAGACGAACGAGGCACTCTGTTCATCGCCGGGAAGGAGTGGTTCGGTCGGGACATAAGTACCCGCCGCAATCCATATCTGCAATGTAGAGTTAATAGCATTCCATGTATCGGTAGAACGAAGAATCATTTGCAAATCGGAACCCTTAGCAGCATTCGCCCACGAAGAACCGTCGAACGTACCGGCTCCTTCGGGGGAAACATATATGCGTCGCAAATTGAAGGCCGGTTGAGCCGGCTGGATATTCGACTGAGCCTCTACCGGTAAGCTCGTCAGCGACAACAGAAACAATAGCAGCAATCCCGCCGAATATCCCATGCGTTTCGACACATCGGAAACACGGCCTGCAAAATCAATAATTTCTCTATTTCTTCCGTTCAACATAACCTATAATTCCTTTTCTATATCGAAGCTGTCCATCGATAATTATATTCCGTTTGCGTAAATCCCACCACATCGAACCGCAGCAAATAATACGGCGCAACCGCCAAGTCCTCGGGGGTATCGACGTGTATGTTATAAGTAGTCATCTTTACATAAGTGTCTGCATATACGCTCTGCACGACCAGCTCTATATCGAGCGTACCGCTATCGTAGAGATAACAGTCGTATCGCCCGTTAATCCATGCCGATTGACCCGGTCCCGAATTACCGGTAAGGCTGACCACGTGATCGACGACGGGGGCATTCGACCTCACGGCAAAGAATTTTCCCTCTTTGGGTACATTTTTCAACTTCAATGAAACGACTTTCGCCGACGTACAGTCCCCATGTTCTTTCTGTCCGGCTGGCTTGGCATTGTAATTGGATATAGCCGTCCCTATATTGTACATAATATCGACCTTAGAAGCCACCAGCCCGGCATCGATAACTCCCGAATGCTTCATTTGAACCAATTCGAGGTCGAGCAAAGTACCGGCATATAAATCGCGCGAAGGCGTGGCGATCGTCGTCAACGCCATTACCTCGTCTTCCGTCGACAGGGCATCCCATTCGTAGTGACTGCCGGCATTGACGATAGCATAAAACGAGGCGGTGCACTTCGGCACGTCTATGGCTTGAAACTCATAATAGGCCGTGCTTTCGGGCAGTTCTATATAATAATGTTCCATGTAAGCGGCAGCGCCGTTTTTAGGCTCTACATACATGAACAGGTTGATATTTTCGATGGCATCCGGCATCTCCGGCGATGTCCCGGGGTCTCCCGGAAGCCCCACCGCTCTCGAAATTTCCCGGCCGGTGTATATACTCAACGTCACGCTCGCCGTCTCCTGCGGTTCCGACGGACTGCCGGGCTGCAACGAGTTCTCGCCTCCACAGCCGCCGAGCAACCATGTAGCGAACAAAAGTGCCATTATCGCATATCTCTGTTTCAACATCAAAGCTCCTATTCGATTAAACCTATATTCGACAATCTGCCCGCATTCGGGAATATTATATATCCACATCGATATCTCCTCCCGGTTTCCAGTCGATAGTCACCGCCACAGTCGCCTGCACATTGTGACCGATATCTATACTGCCGTCGTCCCTCACCACACCGTATATTTCTATACACTCTCCGGCGGGAAGCGGCTCGGTCAGATTGATCGTATTTCGTGTTATTTTATCTCCTATGGTAACGTAAACATCGGTATTCCAGATAGCATTTTCCTCCGATGGGTTACGATTCAAAGACTTCGCTCCTGCTCTCGCCTCATTCCTCGACGGAAACGAAACAGCTTCGAAAAGCGCCAGTCCGTTTTCATCTTTCCCCGCTTCATTCATCTGTACGACAACGGGACGGTCGTACTCATAAATACTGTCGTTACACAAAAAACCGGTTGCGGTTTCATTGACATATCCCTCCACCCGTTTTACCGGGACGACGGGATCGGTTCCATAACTGAGGTGTAACCTCGTCTTGGAAATACAAGGCGTCAAAACGACCTCGATAAACTGATTTCTATCCGCTATCGTAAATCGTTCCCTCCCGACATACAGTTCCGAAACATGCGAAGATACCGTATCGGCCGCCGACTCATAAGACAATTTATAACGATCGGACGCGACACCGAGGTCGGAACATTTCACACAACTCGCCTGCGAAATATTGGCAATGGCAAAATGGTGATAATCGTTTGCAGGCAGGGTAATAGCGTAGATATTGTTCGACGGCATTCGTTCCCGCTCTACATACTCATGATAAGCGAGCGATTTGTTACCGTCATAAAAATGCATATTGAGATTCTCCATTCTACCCGAAAATGCCTGTGTATGGGTAGACAGTTCTATTCTATATCTGACGGTGAAATTGTTGCAATCGGACATGTTGTCGTCGATGCAACCGCTCGATAACGGCAGCAATGCGAAAAAGATTCCTCCGACAACCCATCTTTGCCAATCACCTGTTTTCATTTTCTCGATATTTATTTTTTGAGGAAATATCTCCGGCGAATCGAAACGCTCCCGATTCACCGGAGACAAATTTTACAGTTTAACTATTTTTTTCGAAATCAATCGCCGATAGGTACATCGATAACCAAACCGGCTTTCCAGTCTATATCGACAGCCAATGCCAATTCCAAACGCGGGTTAATCAGGTCGGGAACCGTATTGTAGGCTTTTGCCAACGAATTGATAGACAAGTTCGCCGTCGTATTGTAATCCTGCTGGAATACGCGAACGACTTCACTCTTACTGTTGTCCTTCTTATAAGTCAGCTTTCCTACCAAGTAGAACGTTCCGCCTTCGGGAACCAAATTGCCGTCTAAACCGTAGAATTGAGGACCGTCATTCAAGACCTCCAAAGCAATATTGGGTGTATGTCCCAAATCTTCTGCATTACCGGTAGAACAATCGGCCGTCTCGGGCAATAAGCTGTATATAAATGGAGTCATACCAGCAAAATCGGGAGTAGCGGCATTCGTCAATTCGTAATCATTGGTATTCATTCTGTTGTCATATACAATCTTGGAATAAGTATCGGAAGCAGAAGGATGCATTTCCCAATCCAGTTTATCGGGCAGACCGCCAATCAATATACCCTTTACAACAAAATTATGGTTGGTCAAAGTCACCTTAGTATTTTTACCGGCCGGAACTGTACCATCGGCCGATTTGAATGCAGCTTTCACATCGAGACGTGCCACACCGTAATTGATCGTTTTGTTCAAAGCAATCTTCGTCGTCGCTACCGTAATCGGCGTACGAGCTCCGCTATAAACACCATTATTCCAATTAGTAAATGTCGGAAGATTCGAATAAGCTACCGGATAGGCATTGGTCCAATAATACAAAGAAGAAGGATAGCTGTATGCCTTCGAAGAACCGCTCGTAACAATACCCGAACCGCCGGGGCCGTTCTCATCGAACAAGATGATACCGTTATTCAATTTATATGCTCCTTTCGGAAGATTGGCGGGGAAATCTTTGTAAGCATCTTTTGCCAACTCTGTCGCCATATCATCGACCGATGCCTTTGCCGTATTGGCTGCTGACGTAGAGTAATCCGCATATAATTCGCCCAACCCGTTCGAAAGATACTGTAAAGCCAATTTCAGATTTTCCAAAGAAGCGCTATTGAACGAAAAGTAACCATTCTGCAACTCTGTTGCCTTATTCTTCTCCTCACCCTCTGTCAAACTACCGACATAAGTAGCTAATGCATCCGTAACATTCGTTTTCCACGCCTCTATCAAAGCGGCTGCGGTAGAATAGGAACCACCGGTATAAGTACCTTCGGTAATATTCTTCAAAGTAAACGCTATGTCGGCAGGCGTCAAAGAGGTAACCGAAGCATCGGGTGTCATCTCCAAGACACCTTTGTAAGCAGCGTCATGCTTGGCTTTACCGTAAAAAAGGAAAGCGATGTCGCCGGAAGGAATAGTTACGTCGGTAAACGTTTTTACAAAATTCTCGGCCTCGTCATTCGTGATATCAGAACCTGTCAACTGGGTAGCACCGGCCAACACCGAATTAGCTCCGACATAATCGCCGCTCAAATTTGAAAAAGGCATTAACCTCAAACTTTCTATACCCAAGAAATTGTTGTTGCCTTGAACATCGTCGCTGGTAGCACGGGACACCGGCGAAGGAATAGCGAACGAGAAACTCGTCTTGACAGCATCTCTTTCTCCCACAGGAGTCTCTCCCCCCGGAATAACCTCTTCGTTGGAACAAGACGACAGAACTGCGGCAGCGGCAAGGAACATAGACCCGGCTTTTGTCCATTTTGTTTTCATTGTTTTCATCTTCGTAATTGTTTTTGTTAAAAGATTAATAATCGTTTTCTATATTTTCCAAGTTTTGAATAGCTACTTTGTCACCCATAGCGGCTGCCTGCTTGAACAAGTCCAATGCCGTCGCTTTATCGCCCAAACGATAATAGGCTGTCGCGAGAGTGTTCAAACAGCGTTTGTCTTCCCGTATGGGTCGAAGTAAAGAGACAGCCCCGTCGAAATCGCCCTCGGCAATCATACCTTGTGCTTGGTTGATCTTTATAGCGTTGTAATCCGGCTCCGAAGTATAATAAACCCTCATGTATCCCGAATTACGTTGGTCGGAGAATACCGAGCGCAACAGTTCTTTGAAAGGCTCTCCACCGTCCAGCCGGCGCAACAACCACTCCCGACGGCCGAGATCGGCCGTATGGTCGATAATATCGAGCATCTCGTCCCGGCAATCGAATGTGCTTTCTTCCACCCGATCGCGCAATTCGCCCCATGCCTCGCCCCCGTTGGCTACCTCGTAGAGGCTATCCGGCAATTCGAGATAACTGTTTACATACTCCTTCAAGACATCGGCGCGAGCGCCTGCCAAACGGGTATTCCGGCCGAGAGGACCCTCGGGCGAAGCAAACCCGACAATCAATATCTTCCCGACATCGGAACGGTCGTCGGCATAGATCTGCCTCAATATATCGACGATTCTACCGAGCGTCACATCGTTGTTTCGGTAATCGCGACGTAAGTCGGACTTATCGAGAGGGAAATAGACTTTCAATGCTCCCCGATCCCTCCACACGGTCATCGAATCGGAATAGGGTTCGTACTCTGCCATCGGGAACAAAACCTTTTCGACCTCGGCCAACCGTTCCGCCACACTCGGTATCAATGCCACCGGCTGTACCGAAGGAACATAAGGAGGACGCAGTTTCACATCGGAACAAAGGAAGATGCCCGGCAAAGGTTCGACCTTACAACACCCCTCGCGCTCACATAACAGGCTGAGATCGACAGGGGCTCTACCCATCCATTTTTCATAAGGCAGCACGCAATCGTATTGCAACTCGCCGCCATCGACGGTCTGATAAAAAGGAACTTCATACGTTTTCCCCGAAAGCACGGCTTCCCGGCGGCGTAACTTTTGTTTACGCTTGCCTATAATTTCTATTTCGTCGAGAGCCAAAGAATCCACGCCGTTCTCGATAACGGGAATAAGCCTTTGTACATAATCGGAAGCAATCGTACCCGACGGAACCAAAATTTTGAAACTTACCCGAATACTATCTCCCGAACGGTGTATCGAAGCATTCTCGACCTTCACTTCGGCCCCGGCAAAAAATATAGCCCAGACAAAAACCGGCAGAAACACTATATATCTTTTCATCGCTTTCATTTCAGTATATAGATTATAGAAATCGCGGCTTCGGTAGGAGCAAGATAGCCTTTATGGCCGTCGCCTATTTTACGCCCGCAAGTACGACACTGGTAATAATCGAACGTATAAATCGGCTATATTTTTAGCGTGTTTTCCCCGATGAATTTTATTGTTTGTAAAGGCTTACAATACAAATAAATTTCAAAGTTTTTATTAATAATATAAAAATCAATCTGTTAAAATAAAATATAGTCATCGTATTTGTATTGTAATAATTCTAAAATATTGTAACTTTGTCACCGTATTTCAAATGGTAGTAATGGGGAAGCGGGGCAATAACAAATGATGCAAAATCTGTTATTGCCTAAAAATTAGAAGGTTATTATAATTGATAAAAAATATATGGGGCGAATAAAACGATTTAAGTTATAAAAAATATATTTTGTACTAATCCTCACATAATTAGACAAATAGATGAAGAGAATCCTAAATATAATTATAATAATATTATTATCGGCTATTTGTTTGACCGGTACGGCGCAAAAGATAGCGGTAAAGAGTAATCTCCTCGGTTGGGCTACCGCCACACCGACGTTGGGAGCGGAAATAGGATTGGACGATCGTTGGACGTTGAATACTCATATCTACTATAATCCATTCACTTTCAGGGATAACCGAAAATGGAAGCATATCCGCGTACAACCCGAAGTGCGTTATTGGCTCTGTCAAAAGTTCAACGGGCATTTCTTCGGGCTTCATGTATTATACACCCATTTCAACGCCGGACAAGTTCCGCTTCCTTTCGGAATTTTTCCCGATGTTAAAAAATATCGTTATCAAGGCAACACTTACGGAGCCGGGTTATCTTACGGTTATCAATGGATTTTAACACCTCGGTGGAGTATCGAGGGAAGTATCGGTGTAGGATACAAGTATAATACGTTGGTTTAAACCTAATAAATATATCTATTTATTTACATTTAGAAATATTATTTAACTATTCAAATATCATTATACAATCTACATTTATTGGGTTAAATAGGGATCTTCACATATTCTAAAAATAAAAAAAATTTGCCTACAAAAACAGAGGGATCTTAACCAAAAGGGATATATCGAGTGGTCTCGATATATCCCTCATTTTTAGATTCAGTAGAAAATTTGCGGGATAAGAGGAAAGAGGGGGACGCGCCACCCTGTTCCTGTATTCAAAGGTATCAACCTTCTCCCCTGCCGTGTCCCGTAGCATTACGGGGAATTGCAGAGCAACATAGGGGAAACACCGAAGAAACGATAGTTGCTAAGGAGAGGGGGTAAAAAACTGCTGAGTAGATTTTTGATGACATTCAACCCCTCCGTCACTACGTGACACCCACACAAAAGAGCCTTTCCCCGATGATATAAAATCAAATTTTCACACCAAACGGAACGCCTTGCGAAGCTCCTCGGATTGTTCGTCGGTCAGGCCTTCGGGCTCGAATCCCATCGCACGAGCCTGCAAATAAATCTGCGCCGATTTAGACAGCGTATCGATCATATCGAAACACTCGATCACATCGCTACCGACAGCCAATGCTCCATGCTTCTCCCACATAACCACATCGTAACGATCGAGCAACCGGATAGTGGCATCGGCCAGTTCGAGCGAACCGGGCAACTTATAAGGCACGATACCCAAACCTTTGGGTACGATAACCCGCGTTTCGGGAATCATGGACCACAACAGTTTTCCCAGTACATCGGGCTGTAAGAACGCTCGGTTATGGGTCATCGCCACCAAATCGGTGGGGTGAGTATGCAACACGACCTTATTGTCGACGCCACGGCCTTTCAGATAGTCGTGCATCGAGAGATGCGAAGGAAGTTCCGACGTAGGCCGTACCGGATTATCGGCGATAATTTCATACCAATCTCCCGTATCGGAAATACGGATCACCGCCATATTTTCCATCGGGTGCGAAGCGACATAACGCATACGCCGGTTCGTACCTGTCACCAAAAAGAAATTCCCTTTCAATGCATTCATCACTTTGGGTAACGGGTATCGCTCGGAAATGGCAGGCAATACCTTCTCTTCATCGGTCAATAAATCCGTAATGTTCACCGAAATATTTCCGCCGTTTCGTTCGGCCCACCCTCGTTGCCACAAATAGCCGGCCACTTCGGCGACATCGGCGATCTGGCATTCGAGTTTATCGTTTTTAATCAGTTTCATCTCTTTTATTTCATTATAAATTACTGTTTACCAAATTGGGGAAAACCGTCGAGAAGATAAGAATCAGCAACCCAGCGATCAATACGGTTACGGTCCGCCGTCCTACCCCATTCCACTCTTTCAACAAAATTCCCCACACGTTGCTGAAAATAACATTCAGCGACATCAATATGCTCCACGAGAAAGCCAGCATGACCGGCGAACCGGTGAAGAAACTTTTTCCCATGCCCAACCCGAAGAATTGAGAATACCAAAGCAAACCCGCCAAAGCGCAAAACAATAAGTTATTGACTCCTGTCGATACCGATACCGAGAAATACTCCCTGCCGGTACGATTCTTGATATTCTGCCACAGGCAATACGCCGCATTGGTGCAAAAACCGCCTAATGTAACCAACAGGATCACCGGGTTAAGGGCGAACAAGTCAGACGCACCCAACGCCAATGCCGTCTGCTGCACTTCGGCTCCGGCTTCGAGTCCGAGACTGAAACAGGCACTCATCATACCGGCGAGCAAGGCGACCGAAATCCCTTTGGTAAAAGCGAAATCGCGTATAGCTTTCTGCTTCTCCTCATCGCTCATATTCCGAGCCTTCAAACTACCTGCATAACCGATCACCGCAATACCGGCCAACGTAATGCACACCCCGGCCAACAAGACGAGACCTTCGCCGCGAAACAGATTCGTTCCCGCAAACAAAGCCGGAAGCAATGTACCGAAAGCCGCACAAGTACCCAACGAAATAGACTGTCCGAGGGCGACACCGAGATAGCGCATACTCAACCCGAAAGTCAATCCGCCCACTCCCCACAGCACACCGTACAAGACAGACATGAACGGAATACCCTCGGAGTAGAGTTCCCCGAGACTATGACCCGTCGGAACCGCCAGAAACGCACCCAACAAGGGGAACACCAACCAGGCGAAAATCCCCTGCACAAGCCAGAAACTCTCCCAGCTCCAAGATTTCACTTTCTTGATAGGCACATAAGAGCTCGACTGGCCGAAACTCCCCACGGCAATAATCAATAATCCTATGAGAATATTCATGGCTCGTTACTGGCGTTTGGAAGTCACATTTTTCTCATAAGCCTCGATGTCGGCGATATAATCTTCACCCACGGGCACATCGTTCGTCAGGCAGAAGTAATCCCAAACAGCATTCCACGGCAGGCTCTTGCACTCTTCGAGCAAAGCGAGACGTTCGAAGAAACGCCCTTCGGCCTCATATTTGCGCAACAAGGCAAGCGGTTCGAGCAACGCTTGCAAGAAACACTTCTGTGTAGCCCGCGACCCAATGACATAAGCCCCGATACGGTTGATAGAAGCATCGAAATAATCGAGACCGATGTGCACTCTCGAAAGGGCATCACAACGAACCACTTCATGAGCCAAGTCGAGCGTGTCGTCGTTCATAATCGTCACGTGGTCGGAATCCCAACGAATGGGGCGACTCACATGCAACATGATTTCGGGCGTAAACAACAGCAACGAGGAAATCTTGTCGGCGATACTTTCGGTCAAATGGAAATGACCGGTATCGAGAGTCACGATCTTATTGTGCTTCACGCCGTAACCCAAATAAAAATCATACGACCCCACGGTATAACTCTCGGCTCCGATACCGAAAAGTTTGGCTTCGATACAATCTTTCATGTGCCGGTACTCGGTAGCGAAAATACGGTCGAGAGACTGTTCCAACAACTGACGATAATAGAGCCTGTTGACGGTCGTATCTTTGGAACCGTCGTGAATCCAAAGATTCATGATACAAGGATCGTTCTGATATTTTCCCATCTCGTCGGCGATCCACCGGCAACGACGAGTATGTTCTACCCAAAATTCACGAATCGAATCGTCGGGATTGGCAAGTGTAAGCATGCCGCTTTTAGGGTGGGAAAACGAAGTGGAATTAAAATCGAGCTTCAATCCGTTCTCTTTGGCCCATTGCATCCAACTGGTAAAGTGATCGGGAGTAACCTCGTCTCGATCGACCCTCTTACCGCCGAAATCGCCATACACCTCGTGCAAATTGATGCGATGCGAACCGGGCAACAAAGATTTCACTTTAAGCAAATCGGCACGCACTTCGTCGATATTGCGAGCTTTACCGGGATAATTTCCCGTAGCCTGTATTCCGCCGGTCAATTCGCCGTCGGGATTTTCAAATCCCGAAACATCGTCGGTCTGCCAGCAATGCAGCGACAAAGATATTCCCTGCATTTTTTTCAACACTTCGTTCACGTCTACGCCTATGGCGGCATAACGTTCGGCTGCATACTCGAAAGCCGCCTTCACGGCTTGTTCATTCTTCATGATATTCTCCTTTCTATTTATAATAAATTACATTTCTTCTTGAAAATCACGTATTTCTCGTTCCACAGTTCGGTATCACACGGTTCATAACGCTGTAACGAGACCGCTCCGGCAGCCAATCGACGCATGGAATCCCGATCGGCTACCACACCCAAAGCCCGCAACTGTACCAACACATTACCCAATGCCGTCGCCTCGGAAGGCCCGGCAATCACAGGAAGTCCGATAGCATTTGCCGTAAAACGGTTCAACAAATCGTTTTGCGAACCGCCGCCGATAATATGCAGACATTCGATAGGAAAAGATGCCACCGTCTGCAAGCGGGTCAAAACAAAGCGATACTTCAAAGCAAGACTCTCGAATATGCACCGCACATACTCGGCATGCGTTCGCGGTACGGCCATGTGATGAGACTTGCAATAATCCGCAATAGCCTCCGGCATGGAAACGGGATTGGAAAAGGTCGCATCATCGGGATCGACATAACTCTCGTTCGTGGCAACGGACTGTGCCATTTCCACGATTTGCGGATAGGAATAAGTCACACCCGATTTATTTTTCCACGCTTTCAGGCACTGTTCCAAAAGCCACAATCCGGTGATATTTTTCAGAAAACGGGTAGTCCCGTCAATACCGCCCTCGTTCGTGAAATTCATTCGATAAGCCTCGTCGGTGACAATCGGCTTTTCCGATTCTATACCCATCAACGACCAAGTGCCGGAGCTGAGATAAGCGAAATTCCTTCCCGATGCCGGCACGGCCGCCACCGCCGATGCCGTATCGTGACCGGCGACAGCTACAACGGGAATAGCCGACAATCTGGTTTCGGCCGCTACATCGTCCCGCAAGTTCCCGATTATCCGGCCTGGCATAACGACCGGAGGAAATTTTTCTACCGGAATCTGCAAAGGTTCCAACAACCGTTCTTCTATCCGGCAAGTTTCGGGATTCATCAATTGGGAGGTCGACAATATAGTATATTCACACACCTCTTTTCCGGTGAGCAGATAAGAGATGGCATCGGGCATAAACAAGATACTGCGTACCCCGTCTATATCGATACTGCCTTCGAGATGCATCGCATAAAGCTGGAATAGCGAATTGAAATTCATAAACTGTATACCAGTCAAACGATAAACCTCTTCCCGGGGGATATGTCGGAAATATTGTTCGGGAACGCCCTCGGTATATGGGTCACGATATGCACGGGGCAACGAAACGAACGAACCGTCGGGCCGAACACAGACAAAATCGACACCCCATGTGTCGACTCCGATAGAATCGATTGCAATCCGTCGGGAAGCCGCCATGTTCAGACCTTCTTTGATAGAATCGAACAGAGAATAAATATCCCAATAACAACGTCCATCAATCTCTTTAATCACATTGGGAAATCGGTTGAGAATTTCCGTCTCCAACCTTCCGTGTTTCATTTTTGCCAAAATGACACGACCGCTCGTAGCTCCCAAATCTATGGCTATACATGCAGTGTCTTTCATGTAAAAACAAGATATTTTATAATTTACGAAACAAAAATAGAATCAGAGAAATAGATTCGACTGATGTTTTTGATACAAAAACTTTCTATTTTGATATTCCGAAAAGAAATCCTATATTTGGGCTACTATGAATACGGAAGAGAAAAAATCGGATGCTTTAAAATACCTGAGAGTAAATGCTCGGGACGAAGAATGGGGTATCGTCATTACGACGGTAGGCTATCAATACGTTTCGCCGAATCATGCCTACCCGTTGTCGAAACACCCGGATAACTACAATTTCAAGAACGAAGGCAAACGCACCCTCAACGAATATCAATTGGTTTACATTACTAGAGGAGAAGGCTATTTTTCCAGCCGGTCCTGTCCGAAGACACACATAGAAGCCGGAACCATGCTGTTGCTCTTCCCGGGAGAATGGCACAAATATTACCCCGATGCCCGAACCGGCTGGGACGAACATTGGGTAGGGTTCAGAGGATTCCATATCGACAACCGGGTAAAAAGCGGCTTCTTCGCCCCATCGCACTGTCTGTTCAAAATAGGAACAGACGATAAAATCATAGACCTTTATCACGAAATCATGGACAAGGCCGAACGCGAGAAAGCAGGATTTCAACAAATCGTATCGAGTATCGTCTTACATTTGTTAGGAAGCGTGTACTACAAAGATTTGAATCGCTCGTTTAACGACGATCACATGATCGACATCATCAACAGAGCCAGAATCATGATGAAGGAAGAACAAACCGGGAACTTGTCTCCCGAAACCATTGCAGCCCGATTAGGTGTAGGATATTCTCTGTTTCGCCGGGAATTTAAACGGTATAGCGGAATTTCTCCCGGACAATATCAGCAACAACTGAAACTGGCTCGTGCCAAAGAATTACTGTCCTCGTCCAATCTCTCCATTGCAGAAATCGCATTTGAACTGAATTTCGAATGCGTGGGACAATTCTCGACCTTTTTCCGCAAAAAGGAAGGAGTGACCCCATCGGAATTTCGACGACAACGATTCTGATTATAAGATTTTTACGCATTAAACAATAGACATTCGGGTAAATAATAAGAAATCGTTCCTTATCATTTTACCTATATGATTTTGACGCTTTGACTTCAAAATTTGACGCATTGCTCTTTTGCATCTCCTCTTCCAAGTTACTTTTGTTTCCGAATCATAAATAATATTTTTATCTATGAAAAAGACATTCGCCTATGCCTTGTTGGTTCTTACGGCTCTCTATTCTTGTGAAGAAGGAAAACAGGAAGAACCCGTACTTCCCGGAACGACTCCCGATGAAATCTATTTAAACGTTTCGCCCCATACACTCACTTTCGACGAAACCGACGCGTCGAAGAATATCATAACCGTCAGTACAAATACGAACTGGAAAGCAACAGTGGATAATTCGGAACTGAAAATAAACAGAACCGAAGGAACAAGCGAAGATACCTCCATATCCATTACCGAGGCTCCCGAAGGAAAGACTTGTAAACTCACGATTTCGACGATTCCCGCAAATGGAGAAAAAACGATTTCCAAAGAAGTGTCTATATCGAGAGCCGCGGCTGTCGTCACTCCCGACCGGACGATTATATATAACAACGATTTCGACAAAGAGATCGCAGTCAAAAACACATACTGGCCTTACCTCGACCAATTCGACGGCTGGAAAAATGCGAACGGAACCGGTAGCGGAGCCGAGACATACGACCAAATGAGCGTATCGGTCAGAAGCGACTGGACATCGGATTACGCCCCACCCTCCGACTACCGCCCTTACGCATCGGGAAAAAACAACATCTACTTCAACAAAGCCGGCAGCTTCGTTTCCATAAACAACATTAACATCGCTCAGGAAAAAGATTTTATCCTGCAATTCGGTAGTTCAGAAAACAAGATATTCGATTACGACGACTTGAAGGTCGAAATAGGAAACGGGACTTCATGGGTAGAAATAGACTATTCCAGAAATCTGACGAACAGTTGGGCTTTGACGACAAGCATGTTTTCCCTTCAAAACAGTTCCGGTACACTTAGTATCAGATTCACCGCCACAGGCGCCACACAAATGCGCATAGACGACATAAGATTGACCGACGGAGAACCCTCGGAGCAAATCATTGTTTTCGATAACACTGTTTATCCGTTGGCAGAATTGCCTGCATACGAAAACGATGACTACGTCGTCACTCACTACGGCACGCTCGGCAGTCACAGGGTACGGAACTATACTATGCTGTTCGATAAAGAGAAACACGCCGCTTTGTGGGTTGCATACCCGCTCCATTCATGTTATCGGGGAAACAGCGGAAGAACCGAGGCTTGGGCGGCAGACCCTCTCATCGAAATGTTATATCAGGCCAAAGTTTATGGAGAAACATTCTGCTATTATAAAAACTATTCACGCGGGCATCAAATACCTTCGGCCGACCGTACGGCAACCGACGAACTGAACAGCCAAACATTCTATGCCTCGAATATGACACCCCAAAACGGAGATTTCAACGGCGGGATTTGGGCTTCTCTCGAAGGGAAAATTCGAGAAAATATGTGCCAAGACACTTTATACGTAGTGACCGGTTGTTACTTTGGAAATGGATATACGACTACTTACGACGGATATTATGGAAACAACGCCGATCCCGCTTCTAAAATCTGTCCCGTACCTACCCACTATTTTAAAGTGGTATTGCGCACTCGTTCCGGGAACTCGGGAAAAGCCGTCGGTCAATGTGGCTCCGACGAGCTGAAAACCATTGGTTTCTGGTTGGAACATCGCAACGACTACCCCCAAACATTTAGTACAGAATATTGCAAATCGGTAGAATATATAGAACAACAAACCGGGTTCACCTTCTTCCCCTCCGTACCAAAAGAAGTAAAAAAACAATGTACGCCGTCCGATTGGGTTCTCTGAAATAACCCCGGCTGAGACTGACAGCACAAAAAAAGGGGAACGGATCGTCTAAACGAAATGAACACGGTCGACAAGGTTCTTGGATTTTCTCTCCAAGAACCTTTTTTATGGACAAATATATATACCCGTCAAAAAACGCCCGGAATGAAATCCCAAGCTGCGAGCCGAAAAAAACTCCCAATCATGGGCTCGTGTACAAATACCCGCAACTTCGATACGGGACAAATCGACGCCACAAACCGTCAACTCCTCCACAGCAGCCGCCCACAAATCGATATGAAAACGACCCGACGGATAACGATGCGCTATACGATTTACATCGAAACCCTCCGAGTCAAACGTTTGTACCACCTCATCGCCCACTTCGAAATTGTCGGGGCCGATCGACGGCCCCACCGCAACATACAGATCAGACGGAACCGTACCATACATATTAACCATCTCATCGACCGACCGTCGAACGATATGTCCGGCCATGCCTCTCCACCCGGCATGAACAGCAGCACAAGCCCTATGAACGGCATCATAAAGCAAAACGGGGACACAATCGGCCGTCGACACAGCTATCGCTACGCTCGGACAATCGGTCATCACAGCATCGACACCGTCTAAACAAGCTGTTTGTTCTGGTTTAGACAACCGAATGAACTCGTCGGTTATAGACAGAACTTTCGTTCCGTGAATTTGGCGCGGAGAAATCAACGTATCGATACCTAACGAGCGACAGAGCCTCTGTCGATTTGCGATAACCCTATCGGGATTATCCCCGGTGTATTCACCCATATTATCCGTAGAATACACATCACCGTGAACGACTCCGTTACGTGTCGTAACAAACGTAACGACTCCCGGCAGTGCATCGAACGAAGGAAACGAATACCACCTGCAACCCTTATTCTCGTGTAAAACCATTACCAGTCTTCTTCCTCGAAATTATCGTCGCCAGACTCGTCGCCACTTTCGTCACGTTCCAAACCCGTATCAAAGTTATCTTCCTCCTCGACCCGATGGCGCTCATCGAGATTACGATGGGTCAGTGTCATCACCCGGTTTTCCTCATCGTTCAACTCACGCCACAACACATCTTTCAACTCGGTAATACCCTGTCCCGTCACCGATGAAATAAATACGACAGGCACATCGGGCAAATCGTCCTTCATCGCCTCGATCAACTCGTCGTCGAGCATATCGCACTTGGTCACGGCAAGCACCCGCTGTTTATCCTGCAAATCGGGATTGAAAGCGGTAAGTTCGCGAAGCAAAATATCATACTCTTTGTAAATACTATCGGTATCCGCCGGAACCATAAACAACAATACGGCATTGCGTTCCACATGCCTGAGGAAACGCAATCCAAGCCCCTTTCCTTCGCTCGCTCCCTCTATAATTCCGGGTATATCGGCCATGACAAACGACCGATTATCTCGATAGGATACGATACCCAAATTCGGTTCGAGAGTAGTAAAAGGATAATCGGCTATTTTAGGACGAGCCGCCGAAATCGTAGATAACAATGTCGATTTACCCGCATTGGGAAATCCAACCAATCCTATATCGGCAAGCAATTTCAACTCCAAAATAACAGTGCGCTCCACGGCCGGTTCTCCGGGCTGGGCATATCTTGGGGTCTGATTGGTCGCCGATTTGAAATGCCAGTTTCCCAAACCGCCACGGCCGCCTTTCAAAAGAACCACCTCCTCGCCGTCTTGGGTAACCTCACATAAAAACTCGCCCGTATTGGCATCGAAAACCGCCGTACCACAAGGGACCTCTATGGTCTTATCTTCACCGTCTTTACCGAAACTTCTGTTCGCCCCACCGGGTGAACCGTTACCGGCAAGTACGTGACGAGAGTATTTCAGATGCAACAGAGTCCACAAATTACGATTGGCTCGTAAATAAACATTTCCTCCCCGACCGCCGTCACCGCCGTCAGGACCACCCTTAGGTACATATTTGGCCCGGTACAAATGCATAGCACCGGCTCCGCCCTTACCCGAACGACAAAGTATTTTCACGTAGTCTACAAAATTCGACTCTGCCATAATTGATTTATTATTTTTCTTTTGGATTAAACGATACAAAAATAGTTATTATGCAAACAACCCTAAGTGGACACATATTGCAAAAATAGCTATAATAAGTGAAATTATAAAATCCCAAGCCAAACGGAATGAAATATAGCGGGAATCGATTTTTACAGATTATAAAATAGTTAACATCGATAATACGCGGCTCTATAAGAATAATAAATATTTCTATTTTTGAACTTTTTCACTATCCGGGTTCGAAAATAGTTTCAGATTGTATTAATATTATTATCTTTGCGGCATACTTATTAGATAATTTGAATTATTATGAAGAAAATTGTTACTCTTTTTGTCGCAATAGCGGCATTTTGCGGGTTCACTTCAAAAGCAGAAGAAGCTACTACTTTCGAAGTGAACAGAATTAAGTACACCGTAACCGGAGAAAATTCGGTAGGTGTCTCGGGATTAAACGAAAATTATGAACCCGGTGAGGTAAAACTTACCGAAGTAATTATTCCTTCCACGGTCGAAAATGCGGGGAAAAACTATACCGTCACTTCGGTCGAGGAGTACGCTTTTCGGTGGACATCGGGCATCCTGAAAATAGAACTTCCCAATACCGTTACCGAGCTAAAAAATAATGCCATCTATTACAATTATGATTTGGAAGAAATCGGTTTATCGGAAAACATCACAAAATTAGGCGCATATTCCTTGGCATCGAACCGTAAACTGAAAAGCCTTGCCATTCCCGCCGGAGTGACCGAAATTCCTCAAAGCTGTTTTGCCAGCGACGAAGGATTGACAAGCATTACTTTCGCCAGCGATTTTACATCTATCGGCAACGGCGCTTTTTACAAAGCCGGCATGGCCGAAATAACGATTCCGGGAAGTTGTAAAACAATCGGTAACAACGCCTTCCAACTCTGTCCGAACTTATCCAAAGTAACATTGGGCGAAGGGGTTGAAACGCTGAACGAAGGAGCTTTCCGCGAATGTGCAAAGCTCACGGAAATCAATCTTCCGGCAAGTCTTAAAACAATCGGACAATATGCCTTCCTCAACGATGTAATGCTCTCGTCTGTAAGAATTCCTGTTGGAGTAACCGAAATAGGAAATGCCGCTTTCTCGAATGTCGGTGTCACAGCTTTTGAAGTAGAAACCGGCAATACCGCTTGTCAAGCCATAAACGGAGTTTTGTATTCGGCAAAAGGAAATATCCTCTTGGCGTATCCTCTAAAAGCAACAGCCACAGAATACACGATTGCCGACGGTTGCTTGGGTGTAGGAGAAGGAGCATTCGCTCATACCACTCTTCAAAAAGTAATCGTACCCGAAGGGATGCGAGCTTTCGATGATAACGCATTCTCCGAATCCTCTCTCGCCGAAATCAATTTTCCCGAATCTTTGGTATTATTCGGTAATCAGGCTTTTGCAAAAACCCAGCTGACAACAGTTGTTCTCCCAGAAAACATGACAAACGTATATGAGGGTACATTCGCTCAATCTACAAAACTTCAATCGTTAACGATTCCCTCTGGGATTCGCACCATTGAGTCGTATGCCTTCAATGGGTGCACTGCGCTTACCGAAATACATTGTTTAGGAGCGGAACCGGCCACACTGAACTATTACGAAGGTTATGACCACCCTTTCAATGGTATCGATGCCTCACAAGTGAAAGTCTATGTTCCGAAAGGATTTAAATCGGCCTACGAATCCTCTGAGTGGGGATACCAATTCGACAATATCATCGAATCAAATACAGGTATTTTCCTACAAGAAAGTACCAACCCGGCCAACGACGCCGAAATGGAATCGATCGGGACTATTGAAATCACTTTCCCCGAGAATGCCTCTCTTGTAGAACAATTTCCTTCGGTAAAAGTAGTTAAAGGACAAGAGCTATACGGAGAACCGGTAGAAAACGCAGGCGGTTGGATGGCATTCGCCAGTGGTAAAAAAGTAAATGTATTCCCTGCCGACGAATATCAGGAAGGTCCACAACCCATTCCTATGGAAGACGGTGTAGACTATTACGTCACCATACCGGCCGGAATAGTAAAAAACGCCGAAGGTTCTTTGAATCAGAAAATTGTCCTTCACTTCGTTGGTAAAATCGAAAGCGGCGTAGACCAGATAGAAAGTAACGACTGCTTTGTTACAAATAACAACGGTACGCTCAATGTCGTATTAGGAAACTTGACCGATTGTACGGTCGAACTGTTTAATGCTACTGGAAACCTTATCAACAGCATTAGTCATGCACAAGGAACAGCGACTCTTCATGTCGAATCTAACGGACTCTATATTATTCGTATCGTATCGGGCGACACGATAAAAACTTTCAAAATCGTAAAATAAACCAGCATTATAAAATAAAGGAGCGATATTCAAATCGCTCCTTTATTTTATTACACCATTCCTTTTATACTAGTTTCTAATAAATTCTCAATGATAATTTATACGCTGCAATAAACGAGGATTCTGATATATAAATTTCACTATTTAATCTCTATATTTCAACAATACCCCCAAACCTGCACGCTGCTTCAAACTGCATCTCTTGCAATTGATCTTTCCGTATATACGTTTTATAGAGCATGATAATATCCGAATTTCTTTCTCCAAAGAGTATACCTTTTTCTGTAATTCCTAAATGATTATTCGTTAACTTCTCCATAGGGAAAGGGATACTACATACATTCCCGTTATTAAAAAAAATTCTTTTATTATTTCTTTTTTATCCAACGACACATTTTTCTCTTTTTCCATATCTTTTAAATGACACAAGGGAGTAAACGTAGTTACGCACTCCCTCGTACATATCTCTTTCCAAAAAGAAATTATAATTCCGATATAACCGACTTAATAGATTCGAAAATATCATCGACACTACCCATACCCTGTATAGCGCGATATTTTTTCTCTTTTTGATAAAAATCCTTCAACGGTTTTGTCTGATTGTGATACACATCGAGTCGCTTTTGTATCGTTTCCATATTGTCATCGCTACGACCCGATACTTGTCCCCGCTTCAACAAACGGTCGATCAATTCTTCCTCCTCCACTTCAAGCCCCAAGACAACATCTACTTGGGCATTGCGTTCGGCTAGCATCCGAGTCAAGGCCTCGGCCTGAGCGATAGTCCGAGGAAAGCCGTCGAATATAACCCCTTTCTTGGATTCCTCATGAGAATCGAGCACATGCGCCAAAATATCCACCATCAACTCGTCAGGAATCAACTGCCCCTTAGAAATATACGAATCGGCGGTTTTTCCCAATTCAGTACCCCGGGCTATCTGTTCACGCAATACATCTCCCGTAGAAATATGAAACAGTCCATATTCTTCGATGATTCTCTCGCTCTGAGTTCCCTTTCCCGAACCCGGAGCGCCAAAAATAACTACATTCAACATTTTACCTTATATTAACCTATTAAACCTCTTATTTCTTATTCCGATACCACATAAATATCCTTTAAATTACGCCCCTGCTCATCGTAATCGAGACCATACCCTACTATAAAAGCAGGAGGTATTTCAAGAGCTACATAATCGGGCTTCACATCACATTTCAAAGAATCGGGTTTAAACAGTAACGTGGCGACCTTTATCTCTTTCGGATTATGAGAGTTCAATTGCTGCAATAACTGTTGAATGGTAAAACCCGTATCGACAATATCTTCTACCACAACTACCGTACGACCGGTGATATCTTGCTGTAACCCATATATTTGCTTCACCTCTCCGGTCGAGTGCATACCCTCGTACGACTTCATTCGGATAAACGATATTTCGGAATCGATAGTCATTTCACGAAAAAGATCTGCTGCAAAAACAAATGCGCCGTTCAACACACATAAAAAAAGTGGATTCTTACCGGCCAGGTCTTGATTCATTTTCGAAGCGATACGTCCCACTGCCGCCGCTATTTCGTCCCGTGAAATATACGGAGTGAAAAAACGGTCTTTAATCTGAATTTTTGTGTTCATTGGTGTTATACTGAATGTTTCGCAAAGGTATAATAAATCGTAAAAACTTGGAAACGATAATCTATATTTTTACAGAATCGCCCCCCGATCATCATTCGACCCGACAAAATACACCATTTCCTTTTTTCTCACTATATTTGCAAATAAGATGCGGTTCGATATAGTCAAGTCGGAAATATAATTTCCTCTTGCCTTTGCACTCACCTTTCGCTATATTTGACCTTATCAAAAGACTCCATTGAGATGAAAATATTTACGACCCAGTCAACCAAACTACTCGATCGATTAACCATAGAATACGAACCGGTATCTTCCATCGATTTAATGGAACGAGCAGCCGAAGCTCTCACTTCCGAAATATGTAATACGATTTCTCCTTCCCAACGTATCTATATTTTCGCAGGACCGGGAAACAATGGAGGAGATGCATTAGCCACCGCCCGATTGTTAATCGACCGGGGATATAAACCCGTCGTATATCTTTTCAACACAATGCCTAACCATCGTTTATCGGCAGATTGTGAACAGAATCGAGAACGCCTGAGGAGAACCGGTCATAACGATTTCTTTGAAATAACCAACCAATTTACACCGCCGGTTGTCAATTCCGGCGACTGCGTGATAGACGGCCTCTTCGGAGCCGGGTTGAAAGAACCCTTGACAGGAGGATTCGCATCTTTGGTACGCTACATCAATGAATCGGGGGCTTTTGTCATTTCCATCGACATTCCGTCCGGGTTATTCGGCGAATGGAATCCCGAAGCATCAGAAGACCGTATTGTCAAAGCTCGGTTAACCCTTTCATTCCAAATGCCCAAATTGGCTTTCTTTTTCGCTGAAAACGCAAAATTTACAGGGGAAACCAAAATACTCGATATACGCCTTCACCCTCGCGCCATCGCCGAAACCGAAACTTGTTATTACCTAACGACAGCAGAAGATATAGCTCGTAACATACGACATTCCCGACCCAAGTTTTCGAATAAACGGGATTACGGACATCTGTTATTGGCTGCCGGGCAATACACCATGATGGGCGCCGCCGTATTATCGGCAAAAGCAGCGTTACACAGTGGAGTCGGATTAGTCTCGGTACACTCGCCTCGATGTGCCAATCTCATTCTGCAAACAGCTGTACCCGAAGCAATTTTCTCTCCCGACAAAGGAGAGAACCATATCGAAGAAATTCCTGTCCACCCCCGTTACTCGGCAATTGCAATCGGACCGGGAATGGGGTGTAACGAAACGTCCGTATCGGCGCTCATGCATTTAGTCAAAGAAATACGCCAGCCACTCGTGCTCGATGCCGATGCCTTGAACTGCATTGCCCATGAACAAAGCCTTTTAAGATATCTGCCGTCCCATACCATACTCACACCGCACATTCACGAACTCGAATGCATGTTCGGCCCCATGACCGACGATGCTTCTCGACTGAAATGTATCACACACGTAGCCACGAAATACGATATAATCGTCGTCTTGAAAGGGGCGAATACCGCCATAGCTTTGTCCGACGGAACCATACACTTCAACTCGACCGGGAATCCCGGAATGGCGACAGCCGGCAGTGGAGACGTGCTCACAGGGATAATCGGCTCTTTACTGGCACAAGGATACCCCCCCGAAGATGCCGCCATCATAGGCGTGTACCTCCACGGAGTTGCCGGAGACATAGCTGCCCGGGAGTCGGGAGAAGAATACATCACAGCCAGTGATATTATCAATCACCTCGGACTGGCATTCAAGCAGATAAAATCCTATCAGGTATGATAGAATGTCAAAACATTTTATATCTTTGCAAGAGATGCGAAAATAGGAAGCCTTCGGTATAACCGAATATTTTTAGATTCGCTTCTGACTCGTATTATTTTATTTCATAACATCATCAAGAGAATCAAATGAAATATTTTATTCTAACTCTCGGACTGTTCCTTACGACGAACATCGGATTTGCCCAAGAAACAAAAAGACTCACCGCCGAAAAGCATAACGAGTACGGACTTATATACTCTCTCCCGCAAACACATCTCGATATAGAAGTGGTTGCCACAAAAACGACACGCAAAGCCGGCCCTTATTACCAATATGCCGAAAAATATTTGGGAATACCGGGAGCCATTACACAAGACTCCGAAGAATGGGTGTTATCTTCCGTCAAAGTTACACCCTATGGAGTACCCGATCCCGAAGAACAATATCTGATGCAATTCAAACCGGGCGGTAATGGATATATCGTCTTAGATGAAAACGGACTTCTGCTATCCATCAACACCGAACCGGTCATCGATTCGATTGTCTCCACTGCACCGAAACAAAAACAGGAATCGCCGTTAGACAACAACGAATATGCGAAAGTCTACTCCGAAGAACTACTCATGTCGGCTTCAACGGTAAAAATGGCCGAAGTGGCAGCCAAACAATTATACCGTATCCGAGAGAGCCGCCTCAATTTGGTAACCGGTGAAGTCGATGAATTACCGGCCGATGGAGAATCGTTCAAACTTATCATACAACAACTCGATGAACAGGAGGCTGCTCTCACGGCATTGTTCATGGGAACAACGCAAACCGAGACAATCATCAAACATTTCGATTATATCCCCGTTGAAGAAGTTACAAACGACATCGTTTTCCGTATTTCGGATTTATATGGAATCGTAAAGCCGGAAAATCTCAGCGGAGCCCCCGTATATTTATCTCTGAAAATCACCGAAGAAGGAGAGCTACCCATCGATAACAAAGGGAACATAAAAAAAATGCCCAAAAACGCCGTAGCGTATGCTATTCCGGGGAAAGCAGAAGTAATACTTTCCGACGGTAAAAAAACGCTTTTCAAAGAGAATTTACCAATCGCACAATTCGGTGTCGTATTCGGATTGGATCCTTCTATATTCACCGATAAAAAAGCCCCTTCTTGTGCGACATTCTATCCGCAAACAGGAGCTATCCGGCAAATCGGCAAATAATATGCTTTTACCATACATGAAAAGTGGGTTGGCAGAAGCCGGTTGTGATGAAGCAGGACGAGGCTGTCTGGCAGGTTCGGTATATGCAGCCGCCGTAATATTACCGCCGCACTTTCGAAACGAATTATTAAACGATTCAAAGCAGTTATCCGAAAAACAACGTTACGAGCTGCGTCCCATTATCGAACAAGAAGCCGTAGCATGGGCCATCGGTATCGTCACCCCCGAAGAAATCGACCGCATCAATATTCTCAATGCTTCGTTTCTGGCCATGCACCGGGCAATCGAACAACTGAATCCGCAACCGCAGCATCTTTTAATCGACGGTAACCGATTCAAACCGTACCCCGACATTCCTCATACTTGTGTCGTAAAAGGAGATAGCAAATACGAAGCCATTGCCGCAGCCTCTATTTTAGCGAAAACATATCGAGACGACTATATGAACCGATTGCATGAACAATACCCTATGTATGACTGGAATCGGAACAAAGGATATCCCACAAAAGCCCATCGTGCAGCCATACGCCAATATGGACCTACACCCTACCATCGCATGTCCTTTCAACTGCTTGAAAGGCAACTCTCGATTTTTTAAATGCAATCATCTCTATACAAAAACCACCGATATTAATCGGCGGTTTTCTATTCTCATCTCCAAAAGGGGAAAAATCATCTCTTCATGATTTTTTTCGTCGATACCTTTCCTTGATCGGTCACTACTCTCAAATAATAAATACCAGTCGGATAAGAGGACATATCCACTGTAAAAAGATTATCCGAAATATATACTTGACGACCGGTTCCGTCAAATATTTCTATCTTCTGAACATCGACACCCTCCACATACAAAATATCGCTTACGGGATTAGGATAAATACGGACCGACAAATCATCAACAACTTTTGTAATACCCGAACTTGCATCGGTAAACAACATTTTAACATCGGGCCACATGGTACTTCCAGAATACCCAATAGGAACTGCATTCGGATCTAACACCTCACTGTCATCAAAAGCAGAATAAAAGCGCGAACGTTGCGGATCACTGTCATAAGAGCCATACGTACCTTTGAACGATATATCGTATGACGTAGAACCCGGATTACCTTTAAGAATAAGAATAACCAAATTCCCTCCCTTATACGAATAAGGGGTAGTCAGCTGGAATATCCACTCTTCGTCGCCGGGTGTGGCAGAAGCGGTTCCATCGAACACCAAAGTCATCTCATCGGCCGGAATAGAAGTCTCGGACAAATCCTCCAACTCGGTCTCACCTACCCATATTTTCACAGGAATATTCGAGTAGCTTGTTCCTACCGAAAAGAATCGATACGATATCATTTGCAAAGTACCGCTTTTCAGTCCTACTTCATCTTTATAATAAATAGTCTCACCAATCGACTCACCCGCCATGAACGACACCGGAAGGACCGAGATTTCTTCATCATGATCGCCTATCGAAATAAATTGGCTGCCCTCTTCAAGTACTGAAACCGATAGCTCCTCGGAACTGTTATTCGTTTTATCATCGTCACCGGCATATTCAATCTCCGCATGAATTTTGATATCACCCGATTCGGAAGGCGTGAATTTCATATCGAATACAATACTCTGCATTGTCCCGATTTCGACTCCGTCCATTTCTGCCAATACCGAGCCTGCGGCATCCAATAATTTTACTTTATAGTCTGTTGCAGCGGCTTTGTCCACCCCTTTATTCCTTATCGTGAATGCATAAATCGTTTCAGATTCTGCTCCGGGATACAAATCTCCCTTCAATGATACCGCCATAAGATCGTGCGTTTTTTTCTCAGTTACGGTCACGTCGGCTTCCCAACCTTCGTCTCGACTCATAACATCGGAGTAAAAAACAAAAGTGAGAGCTCCGTCGATACTGGTCGATTCCAAAGAAACCAAAGCAGAAGGAACAGAAGTAGATGTAAATTCTCCAATCAACGGCGCATTGGTGTCAGCCCCATCGAAAATATACAAATAATCGCCATACGTATCCGTCACAAATTGCTTGAACGAGACATGCACCAAACCGTTAGAGTTTTGAGGTCGTATCGTAAGCGTATCGTTCCGAGAGTTCGGATAATAGGCATTCGGTCCAGCAGCATCATAAAAATGATAAGTTTTTCCGTTCTCAACGATAGCCTCGCCGTTTGTCATTACAATCCAGTCAGCCGGTTTCACAATAATCGGAGCGGCAATAGACACAGCTCCATTTCCCATATCGTTTACTGCATAAATCGAATAAGTATAAGTTCCGAATCCCGGAGTATCGGTATAAGACGTAGCCGATGGATCGGATATTTCTATTTCATTCGAAGCAGAACCATTGGAACGAGTGATAACATATTTCGTAATACTACCCGGATCAAACGTCCCGCCATACATACCTTCTTCGGGAGCTTTCCACGTCAATATAGCCTCGTTATCTCCTTGTTTCACCACAAAATCGACCACCTTTCCCGGTGCATTTTCCCCTACATAAGTAGAAACATCATCGCTATCGACTCCACCATCGCCTTTGGAATTTACGGGAACAAACCGATAACTATATAATCCGTCTTGTAGATTCTCATCGGTATATTCCATAGATTGTCCTATCTTATCGGACGAAACGGTCACGGTTGTCACCAATTCTTCTCCTCGATAAATCTTTATTCCTGTAAGTTCGGTCAAGGCTTTACCTTGTGCATCAAATGAAGGATTCCTCCACGAAAGAATAGCCGAATTGCCCGAAGCTACCACCTTACGGTCCAAAACTCTGTCCGGCGCTCCGACAGGGACATGGATATAAGGAATAAACATACTCGCCATACTGTCATCGCCATTTTTACCCACACCACCGATAACAGTAGCTGCACCAGTTGTTATATCGACTGTATAGAGCTTGTAGTCGCCACAATTCAGCCAATACAAAATTCCTGTATTTCGATCGAAATCCATACTTTGAGTAAAAGCTGCATTCACTCCGGTAGCTCCGATCAATGTACAGGCGGCTGTGGCTTTATCTATACGATAGAGATTATCGTCGGTAGAAATACCATACATCGTCCCATCGACATGGCAAGCCAATGCCAACATATAAACAGACATTGTCGAAGTTTGGAATGCACCTATCTGCTTCGTCTCTCCGGTATTAAGGTCAAGAGTCATCAAATATTCGACTCCATTTTTAATACCATACATGGTGTTCGTCGTGTAATCATACGTCATTTCTACCAAATGGACTCCATTGGTAGAAATAAGAGTGCGTGTACCATCGTTCATGTCAATAGTATATAGACCTTCCAACGACGATTGTGTACCCGGTTTTGTCACCTGCGCATACCATTTATAATTAAAATAAGTACCTGCATAAACAGCTCCCAGAGTAGATTGATCGGCTATGAGTTCTACAACTCCCAGATTATCCGACAAAAATTTCACCGGGCCTTTTTGTACATTGACAGGATTGCTTTGTTGCCAATTTCGATAAGCATAAATAGTTGTCTGCGCTTGAAGCGAGCTAACGACGCAAAAACACAGGAAAATTAGGGCGTAAACTTTCTTCATAAATAATAAAATATTAGTTGAACGATTAAAATTATTTTATTCCAATACAAAAATACGGATTAATTCTAATAATTTTAAAGCAATTTTCGTTACATTCTTATATTTTATTATTAGCTATAATTCAATCGATTAAGTAAAATATGCGTTACTCAACGCAACGATAACTACAATTTTATCTCTTGGAAAAGTTCCTCTACGGTAATATACTTATGCATCTTGTCATTGATTCGTTTACGCAAAACTCTAATGGCAGAAACCGAGACACTGCGACAAGCAGCACATTCCTTAGTATTCAATCCAAGAGAACTTAGACAAAAGAAATAAAACTCCTCGTCGGAGAATGAAAAATAAGCAGTAAGAAGTTGATAAAGTAACGCATACTCTTGACGTAAGGATTCAAATAGCCTGTCCCGCAACGATATTGTAAGGAAAACACTCCCCCCTTCGATATATTCGGTTACCTCCTTAAAAAATTCCGATTTCACAAATCGTTTGTTTTTCTGTGCTGTAATCTCTCCTATCCGTTCTACGATCTCCCGTTGCAATGCCTCTGTTCGTTTTTCTATTTCCGTAGAAGTTTCCCGATTATTTTCTTCCTCGACTTCGATGTGTTGTTTATTCGAGATAATTTTCCTTCTAAAAAAATAAAACAGAAAAATACTCACTAAAACGACAACAACAGCTGTACAAACTATACTTAATACGGTTCGGTCATGTATTCTTCGGGAATATTCCACATTCATATTGTTTATCAACTCACCGTAAAATGCCGAATTGACTTTTGCCGGTTTTACCATTCCAGCGATAGAATCACACAGCGAATGATATAACTCGAAATATACACTATCGCCAGTCATAGCATACAAGCTCTCATAGGCCGAAGTCTTCGTATAGATATAATTACTACGAGCTGCCTTTTTCGTGTAATAAATAGCAGAGTCAATATTTCCTTCTCCACAAAAGATACTACCTCTTACCAAACAACTTTTATAGAATAATACTGAATCACGACAAAGAGGTCTGATTTCAGAATTATATTTCATTGCAGAAGCATAATCTCCCGATATCAGAAAATAATAAGAAAGTGCATTTTTAGTTTTATAAAGTTCTTCCTCACTCTCAATTTGGGGAATCAACTCGATTGTTTTTAAAAGAGTTGTATCAATACCTCCCTCCTTATCTACATAGTAACATTTCCATAAGCCACGATAAGACTCAGAAAGCTGGCTTTTATCCGAAAGCATGGAATTGAATGTAATAGCCTTTCGGAACATTTTTTCGGCCTCCTCATTTATATTGCTTTTAAAAAGCAACAAAGCAATCCGATTATAGTAAGCCCCCAAAGCATCAAAGTCTGATATTCGACTGGAATCCAAGCTGCTAATTGCAGACAAATAATAAACGGCCGCCGAATCGAACATATTTTTATCCTCGAAAGCTACCCCCTTCTCAAAATAAGTCGAAGCCTTATCCGCCTCTACTACTCTGCCAGCACAAGAAAACAACAGAATAAAAAGGGGAAATACCGATATGTAATGAATTAGCCTCAACATCTTTTAAGAACCATAAATTACCCTTCTTGCAAATTTAGAGAAAATATCCAACCTTACAAACAGTGATACCCGTCTCACCCTTAATAAAATCACAAAAACACAGGGCTCCCGTTTCCGAGAGCCCTAAATATATCATATTATAGAAAAGACAAACCGACTATTCGGCCACTCTCTCCAACCATTTAAGCATACCTAACATTACACCCATCGATATCAAACATACGGCAAAGAACACTGCCCAGCATTGCCAAATAGGCCAAGCGTTGTACATAAGGGGACCAATCCACAACAACAAATTGCCTAATGCAGTCGCTCCTAACCACAAACCCTGACAAAGTCCCAACAAATGTTTGGGAGCCACTTTGGATACAAACGACAAACCGAGAGGCGAGATGAACAACTCGGCTACCGTCAAGAAGAAGTAAGTTACGATAAGTACCCACCAATGTGCTTTCTGAGACATTTGCTCAGCGACCGGGAGAAGTTTGAAATCGTCGGCAGAAGGATAACCTTTTAATGCTGAATAGATCACCAAGAATAAGAATGCCAATCCGGCGATAAACATACCGATAGCAATCTTACGGGGTGTCGATATTTCTTTTCCCCGACGGCTCAACCAAGCGAACAAAGCCATAACAATAGGGGTAAGCGTAATAACGAAGAAAGGATTGATTGCCTGCCAAATCTCCGGAGCGACTGCGCTCGAATCTACAAAATCGCGTGCAAAGAAAGAAAGAGACATACCATTTTGGTGGAACGAGAACCAAAAGAAAATAACGATACCCAAAACGGCGAACAAGGCAGCCATACGTTGTTTGATTTCTTTGGCCATTGCCCGTTTCTCCTCGGCGGTATACGATTGAGACTCCACTTTGGTCTTTTTGCCCGGAGTAGGAAAACGTCTCTGGTAAGCGACAAAAATTATCAAAGAGATAACCATAGCGACAACCGATGCTATAAACGAGTAGTGAATACCCTCGTTAAAAATTTGAAGATAGTTTTGACAAGCACTCGTCAGTTCTGCCACGTTACCGCCCGCTGCCGTCATAAGGGCATTAAGGTTATCCAATGCAGCCTGACTCATTTGGGTTCCATTGTTAATGAACTCGTGGCAAAGTGCCGGAAGTTGGGCATTATAGGCCATTCCGTTCGCTCCCAACCACCATTCTCGCAAAAGGGGCGCAATAAAAGGAGCAATCAAACCACCCACATTAATAAATACATAAAAAATTTGGAATCCGCTATCCCGTTTGCTTTTCGCAATCTTCAAAGCCTCAGGGCCTTGTTTTGCAGCCTCTGCCTCAAAATCGTCATACAACTGCCCCACAATAGCTTGCAAATTTCCCTTAAACAAACCATTACCAAAAGCTATCATAAACAATGCAAAACAGGTAAGCGGAAGCAACCAAGCTATATTCGTACTCGTTGCTAAAATCGGAATAGACAACAGCACATAACCCGTTGCCATGATTATCAATCCGGTTCGAATCGTTCCTTTGTAATTCTGGGTACGGTCGGCGATAGCACCTCCCACCAAAGCCAACAAATAAATACCCGCATAAAAGAATGAATATATAGTACCCGATGTCTCCTCGCTTAGTCCGAATTTAGAACAAAGAAACAATACCAATACAGCATTCATAATGTAGTAGCCGAAACGCTCGCCCATGTTCGCAAGAGCTGCCGCTATCAACCCCTTAGGATGTCCTTTAAACATAATAACAGATTTTAAGTATTAAATGAATTAATTGTTTTTCACTTTAAAAGCCAAAGCATACATGCGCATTTGTTTAACCATAGCCACAAGCCCGTTCGAGCGAGTCGGCGATAAATGTTCGTTCAACCCTATTCTGTCGATAAAATAAAGATGAGCATTCAAGATCTCATCGGGAGTATGGCCGGATAAAACCCGTACCAACAACGAAACTATCCCCTTCACGATAATCGCATCGCTCTCCGCTTCAAAATAAACGGAACCCTCTCTATAATCGGCCTGCAACCACACCCGACTCTGGCAACCTTCGATTAAATTTTCGGAAGTCTTATATTTCTCGTCCAAAGGAGGAAGGGCATTGCCCAAATCGATCAGCAATGCATATTTGTCCATCCAATCGTCGAATACCGAAAACTCCTCTATAATCTCGTCTTGTATTTCGTCGATACTTTTCATATTATTCATTTTTCAATCATTCTTCATAAAGAACCGTCAACACGGTCTGGCCTACGGCTTTCAACGTCGACCGATCTATATTTCTCATTGTATCGTCCACCGTATGCCAATAAGGAGGAAATCCCGTCTCTGTATCTCGATGACATGGAATAATATCGATACTGGGTATTCCATAACGGTTTACATACAAATGGTCATCGGTAACATATCCGCCGTCCTCCTCGATAAAATAGTTTCCGTACCCCAATCGCTTCGCCGTATCCCATACTTGCGCCACAATTCCGGAAGCATAATACTTCGAAAATAACTCTCGTCGAAATTGTGCCCCGGCTCCGCCCACCATATCGAGTAAGATCCCGAATCGGGCCCGATATCCCGGCTTATGAGGCCGACGTGTCCAATACTGTGTGCCCAATGCCCATGTGTTTTCGTCACTCGACTCGCTCCAATAGGGAACACCGTAATCCTCGGCATCGAAAAAGGCTATATCGACACCCGTGTCGGGCTGTCTCTTCCCTATCTGACGAGCTATTTCAAGCAATACGCCCACTCCGCTCGCACCGTCGTCGGCTCCGGCGATAGGCTGACGATGTTTACTCTTATCCGGGTCGTTATCGGCGTATGGACGAGAATCCCAATGAGCGAACAATAAAATGCGATTTTTCTTTTCAGGAGAAAACGAACCTATGATATTCCGTATAGAAAGCTCTGTCCCGTCATAAGCCGTAACCGTTCCTTGCTGCACTTCTACGACAGCGCCATGCCGAGCCAACTCGGAAGATAAATAATCGGCCGTTGCCAAATGTGCCGGAGTGTTGGGCACTCTGAAACCGAACTGCACTTGACGTTCGATATAAGCATAAGCACTATCCGTATCAAAAGAAGGAACCTCTATCGACACGCTATCCGTATCCTTTTCCTCGCTATTTTTCACCGACTTTGCAGAACAAGCGACCAACCCGACAATTAAAATTAAATACCCGACCTTACGGTTTACTGTTTTCATCATGCTCAAAAATAAACATTCTGATAAAAACTCGCAAATATCCCGGCTATTTTATACAAAAAGATAAATCCACCGACCGCTCACCGACAGAAAACACGACATCTGCCCCCTCGATCATCGGCAAATTATCCGAGACATGTCCCACCGGAAAATCGAAACATACCGGATAATCATACTCATCGACCATTTTACGAATCAACTCATACAATGTACCACCCAGACCTTCGTTCTCGGTATACTCGGTAAACCTACCCACGATCAATCCCGACAACGAAGCCAAACGACCGGACAGTTTCAAGTTATAAAGCATGCGTTCTATTTTGTAAGGAGGCTCGGCTATATCTTCTATAAACAAAACCGTTCCAGGCAAAAATATATCATACGGAGTAAAAATCAATCCGCACAAAACCGCCATATTTCCACCCACCAACATTCCCCGTCCCTCACCGCAACGGTTCAAAGGGTGAGGATTTTCCTTGTATTCGGGAATTTCTCCGAATAAAATTTGCCGTAAATAGTGCGTACAACGATTATCCGCCGGCTCGGTAGTCAAATGCTTGCACATGGGAGCATGCAACGACATCACCCCACGGCTCACACAGAGAGCATGCAAAGCCGATATGTCGCTGAATCCGATAATCCACTTCGGATTCCGAGCAATATCATCGGTCAATCCGTCCAACAAATGAACAGCCCCATATCCGCCACGGCTGCACAAGACAGCCTTCACAGCAGGATCGTACAACGCATGGCGGAAATCGTTCATTCGTTCATCTATCGTCCCCGAATAAACGCCCGAATGATCCAGACAGTGAGAAGAAACAGTCACACCGAGCGACCAACTTTCCAAAACGCCGGTCGCCCCTTTCACATAATCGGGATTGATAATACTCGCAGGCGAAACAATGGAAACGCTATCGCCGGGGCATAAAAATTGAGGTCTGTACATCATCAAAAATCCAATATTTTAAATCGTTTCTTATCCGACTCCTGTACATAATGTTGATAATGCCACCATTCATTAGGAAGCGGATAAAGCTCTTGTTCTCGCATGACTGCATACAAAAATCGTCGATTGTGATAAGCCGCCTCGCTTATCCTACCTGTCTTCAATAAATAATCGTCGTCGACCGTATGCGCTTCTTCTCCAAAAAAATCATACGGACTGCCCATATCCAATGCGACGCCATCGCTACCGAGTATCGATAAATCGACAGCCATGCCGTAATTATGGAAGCCTCCCTCATTGTAAGGATTAGCCACATACTGCTCTTGCGGTGTACCTCGCACTCGCTCAAACATTCTGCGCTGTATGCTTAACGGACGGGCGGCATCGTAAATCACCAACCTATATCCCGGCTTTAACTCCTGTAACCGGGCATGTACCCGGGCCAGCCGTGAAATCATATGAGGCAATAGATAGGCTTTTCTCAAATCGGGATATAAAATTTCACCCATAAAATTATCGGCCGTAGCGTATTTCAAATCTACGACCACATCGGGAATGGCAGTTTGAATATCGACCAACCCCGCCTGCTCGAAATATTCCTCATAGTTGATCACCATACGGCTGTAAATCCATTATTGGGTAATAAAATCTCATTATTGTTTTCTCCGTGCCTAAACGAGTATCTGTTATGTCCATACGACTCTATCCGATAATTATCGGTAAAACTTACTAAATGAAGCTCTTCCTTAGAGGAAGGTAAAGAAATAGACACATCGGCATGGCGTGTGAGCTCGGGCACTTTAAAGTAGAATTCCCGTCGTAATGTAGGATAAGAACATTTTATCTTAGCATCGAAATATACATACTCCCCATCGATACATAATACTCTGTCGGGAATATCAGAGGTAAGTTTGATACCTATTGTTGCCGAATTTTCCAACTTCACGAGCTCCACTTCTATGTCTCTTACGCAAATTGGAACATTTCCCAAATAAAATTCTACCGAATAGTTCAATAAAGAAACTGCATTTTCAACATTCAACGACTCAATAAAAGAAAGACACGACAATTCTTCTCTCAAAAAGAAAACCTCGCCTTGCTCTTTCTGGAAGAAAGGATTCTCATTAAAAGCAAAAAAGCATGAAAATTTGGTCAACTTATTCTCCGTTCCTTTCTTCAAATATTTCTTATAACGCAAAGATTGCGATATGCAAAATCCAGCATCTTTACATCTCATGTACTGTCCAGCCTCATCGTAGAGTTCGTCTTTTCGATTAGGAATAATTTGAATATCATATACCATATCGTCTCTGTATGACGGGTTCTTTAAGATAGACGAAAATACCCCCTGCATATTCTTCGCTAAAAGACTACCTAGCAATCCTCGCTACAATTATTCACGACATCAATCACTTCTTTGGAATCATACTTCTGAATAATATCCAATTCAGCGCCCAACGATTTAACAATACTATCATCAACCTCATTTCGAAACTCTTCCTTCACTCGTTGTTGCTGACGATCCAAAAGAGGTTTTATCTCTTCGACTATACTCTGGGCAGAGGTTCTTTTCGTAAGTAACTGATAGGTTAACGTAAACAAGAAAAATGCAATAGTCGTACTTATAATAGACGTTAACAAATCGTACAAAAATCCCTCCTGCATTTTCCATGCCTCACAAATAAAACCTATTACGGCGGCAGCCAATGCGACAGCAATGATAAAAAGGGCATACCAATAACGCTCCATCACATTCCGGAATTTACTTTCTCCCTTATCCTCCATATATAAAAACTTCTAAATAATTAAAATCAAGACTCTACTATTCACAAAAATAGCAATCTTTCAATAGTATTTAAAATATCTGTCCCGAAATCTGTGAGACTTCGGGACAAACGACAAAAGCTATAAACAGTTTTATTTTTCTCGCATGAAAATATTGATGGGTGTACCGCTGAAATTCCAATTCTCCCGTATCTTGTTTTCGAGATACCGTTTGTACGGGTCTTTCACCCATTGCGGCAAATTACAAAAGAACACGAACGTGGGGACGTAAGTCTCCCGCAACATGGTCACATATTTTATTTTTACATACTTGCCTTTATGTGCAGGAGGCGGATAATTTTCTATCGCACTCAGCAACACTTCGTTTAATTTCGAAGTAGGTATCTTGGTATGCCGGTTCTTATAAACCTGCACGGCGCTCTCCAAAACTTTATAGATACGTTGCTTAGTCAACGCCGAAGCATAGACAATGGGAAAATCGACAAAAGGAGCGAGACGTGCCCGTATGGCATTTTCGAAAGTTTGAATAGCCTTGTTCGATTTATCTTCGACCAAATCCCACTTGTTGACACAAACCACCAAGCCTTTTTTATTTTTCTGTATCAACGAAAAGATATTCAAATCCTGTCCTTCGATACCTCTTGTAGCATCGATCATCAAAATACAAACATCAGAGGCTTCGATAGCTCGTATGGAGCGAATCACCGAATAATATTCGAGGTCTTCGGTAACCTTCCCTTTCTTACGAATGCCGGCCGTATCTACCAAATAAAAATTGAATCCGAATTTATCGTATCGGGTATAAATCGAATCGCGAGTCGTACCGGCAATATCGGTAACAATATACCGGTCTTCGCCAATAAACGCATTGATGATAGAAGACTTTCCGGCATTAGGGCGTCCCACCACCGCAAAACGAGGAATGTTTTCCTCTATCTCGGGTTCCGATTTTTTGGTAAAACGTTTCAATATCTCGTCCAGCAAATCGCCCGTTCCCGAACCGCTGGCTGCCGACACACAAAAAGGATCGCCCAGCCCGAACGAATAAAATTCGGCGGCGTTATACTGCCACTCGTTCGAATCAGCTTTATTCGCTACCAAAATCACCGGTTTATCCGAACGGCGCAATATAGCTGCCACATGGTCGTCGAGGTCTACCGCGCCGGTTTTCACATCGACCATGAACAAAATAACATCGGCTTCCTCAATGGCCAAAGCTACTTGTTTGTTAATCTCTTCCTCAAAAATATCTTCCGAGTTAACAACCCAACCTCCGGTATCGATAACAGAGAATTCCTGACCGCACCACTCGACCTTACCGTATTGTCGATCCCGTGTCGTACCGGCTTCTTCGTTGACAATCGCTTTACGAGTTTGAGTCAGACGATTGAAAAGAGTCGATTTTCCCACATTCGGGCGTCCTACTATCGCTACTATATTTCCCATAATTCCACTTTCTTTTTACGGCTCTCACAGCCTTTATTTCTTAATCTTTTATTCAGGTATATACCCGAAACCTTTCAATTTATTTTCCCGACTACGCCAATCTTTCTCCACTTTTACATACAGTTCGAGAAAAACTTTTTTGTCAAAAAACACTTCGATATCTTTCCGGGCCAAAGTCCCTACCTTCTTCAAAGCCGAACCGCCTTTCCCGATAACAATTCCTTTCTGAGAATCTCGCTCCACATAGATAACAGCCATAATATGAATACGATTCTCTTCTTCCTGGAATTGTTCTACCGCCACCTCACAAGCATACGGAATCTCTTTATCGTACGTCTGCAATATTTTCTCGCGGATAATTTCCGTTACGAAGAAACGAGCCGGCTTATCGGTCAAAGCATCTTTCTCGAAAAACGGAGGTGACGGAGGTAGTAATTCCTGAATACGCTTCAACAAATAGTCGAGGTTAAATTTATATTGTGCCGAAACCGGTATAATCTCGGCATTCGGCAACAACTGTTTCCATTCCTCTACCAACGTTTCAAGAGCGCTCTGCTCTTTCAGCAAATCGATCTTGTTGATAACTACCAATACAGGAACTGTCTCCCGAGCCACCTTGTCGAGGAACGATTGGTTTTTCGCAGGAGCTTCCACCACATCGGTCACATAAAGCAAAATATCGGCATCGAGTAATGCCGACTGAGAAAAATTCAGCATCGACTCCTGCAACTTATAATTAGGGACAAGAACTCCCGGAGTATCGGAATAGACGATCTGCATATCCTCGGTATTCACTATTCCCATAATTCTATGACGAGTCGTCTGTGCTTTCGACGTAATAATCGAAATTCGTTCTCCGACCAGTGAATTCATCAACGTAGACTTACCTACATTAGGATTCCCGACAATATTTACAAATCCGGCCTTATGCATAATTCTATTTTATTCGGTTACAAGTCAATATCTTCTGAATACAAAAGTAGTGAAAATATTCTACCCGACGAAACAACCTACAATCGCTTTTGTTCGAAAACAAGAAAAGACGCATCTCTTTCGCCAAAAGATGCGTCTTTCTTATATCTCGACAAATTTATTTTGCGTCGTATCCCCAAACGAGATAAAGAGCTCCCCATGTAAATCCTGCTCCAAAAGCCGTGAGGACAAGTTTATCTCCTTTTTTGAATTTATGCTCAAATTCGGCCATACACAAAGGGATAGACGATGCACTCGTATTCCCGTACTTTTGAATATTGACCAATAATTTTTCTTCCGGCAGCTTTATACGATCGGCAATAGCCTCTATAATACGCAAATTTGCCTGATGAGGAATAAAATAATCGATTGTATCTACGGACAAACCATTGCGAGCCATCACGCTTTCCGAAGAAGTGAGCATATCGGTTACCGCATGCTTATATACCGCCCGACCTTCCTGATAAACAAAATGTTCATCATGATCTACCGTCTCGTGCGAAGCAGGATGAACAGCACCACCGGCTTTCATCAACAAATGAGGCAGTCCCATACCATCGGTATGCAACACGGCATCCTTCACTCCGACTTCCTCGTCGGTAGGTTCTAACATAACGCAAGCCGCAGCATCACCGAACAGTGGACAAGTAGAACGGTCCTTATAGTTAACCATCGACGACATCTTTTCTGCCGCCAAAACAACCACATGCTTATACAGTCCGCTCTTTATATAGGCAGTTCCTGCTTGCAAAGCAACGATAAACCCTGCACAAGCGGCTTGTATATCATACCCATAAGCTGTTTTTATCCCCAATTTTTCCAATACGATCGATGCCGTAGAAGGGAAACGATAATCGGGATTCGACGTAGCACAAATGAGTAAATCCACTTCACTGGGCTTTACTCCTGTTTTTTTCAACAATTCGGCGACTGCTTTTACACCCAAATCGGAAGATCCCGTTCCTTCTCCTTTTAAAATTCTACGTTCTTTAATACCTACACGAGTAGTAATCCACTCGTCGTTGGTATCAACCATATGCGACAACTCGTCGTTTGTCAAAACATAATCGGGAACATACGAGGCAATTCCCGTTATTTTTGCATTCTGCATAATAATAAAATCGGCTTAGTGTGTGAAAAAATGCCCTAAATCGCTTTAGGGCCATACATACTTATCGATAAGAGCTTAAACCGCAGCTTCTTTTTCGATTGCCAATTTTCCTCTGTAATAACCACACTCTCCACATACAGTATGGTATACATGCCAAGCACCACAGTTAGGACAAACTGCCAAAGTTGGAGCCACAGCTTTATCATGAGTTCTTCTTTTGGCTGTTCTCGTTTTCGATTGTTTTCTTTTAGGATGTGCCATTTTTCTATTACTTTAATTATTATCTATTATTTTCTTTAATTCGTCCCATCTCGGGTCAGTTTCCTCCCCTTCGCCGGGCACTTCATCTACAACATCTTCATCATCGTATGATGCGGCATCTTCACTTTCGTCGCTATCGTCCATAGAACGCGCCGCATGTTTACGCAATTTAGCACTTATCGATTTATTGCATTTTCCTGCCTGATGAACATGCTTCAAAGGTATTGTCAGTGCAATGAACTCATATAAAAACCATGCAATATTCAATTCCCCGTCACTTTCAGGAATAACAACCACATTATCGCTCTCCTCGCTGTATTCCGAACCGAATTTCACATAGAGCGTTTCTTGAGTTTTTACCTCATGGTCCATATCGTCCAAACAGCGATCGCACGGAATTTGAATAACTCCTTCCAAATCAAAATCCAGTTCGAAAGAAGCCGCCGTCCGCTTCACTGTCAATTTCACCTTCACCTTTCCTTTTTGAACATCTTCACCTTCGATATTCTTAAAGAACTCATTATCCAATACATACTCAAAATCCTGAGTACCTATCGGCATACTTTTGAGCGGTAATTTATAAGCACTAAATCGTCCCAATGCTATTTGTCGTTAAAACTCCGCAAAGGTATAAAAAATAATCGTTACAAGTCAATCTTTTCGGTAGTTTTTATTTCACATTCACAATTTTTCAAATGGAGAGCCATAATCGATTAGCCTCGACAACATTCAAAAAAAGAAAGATTTTCCAGCCCGACTAAACGACTCGCTTCAATTCGATTCTGAATGTCGTACCTTTTCCTACTTCCGAATCTTTCACATAAATGCGTCCGGCATGATAATCCTCTATAATACGTTTTGCCAAAGTAAGTCCAAGGCCCCAACCTCGTTTCTTGGTCGTGTACCCCGGATTAAAAACCGTTTTGAAATTTTTCCGTGCAATCCCCTTGCCCGTATCTTTTATATCGATATAAATCTGTTGCTTCTCCGACGTCATATAAACATCTATACGCCCTTCTCCATTCATCGCATCGACTGCATTCTTGCACAAATTCTCTATGACCCATTCAAATAAAGAAAGACACACCATCGCACCCTCGGCATCAGAAGGAAGATGAGTCGTAATCAATACTTTATCGGAAACTCTGCGACGCATATATTCTGTTGCATTTTCAAGCACTTCGTTGACATATATCAATTCCATTTCTGGCTTCGAGCCTATTTTGGAAAAGCGTTCGGCTATAATAGACAGACGATTTACATCTTTATTCATATCCGACAGCAACGAGGGATCCACACCCGACGATTCCAACAAATCCATCCATGCCATCAACGACGAAATAGGAGTTCCCAATTGGTGAGCAGTCTCCTTCGATAGTCCCACCCACACCTTATTCTGCTCAGCCTTTTTCGTACTAATCAACGCAAAATAAACGATTAAAACGAACAAGACCATAACGCCCAACTGCACGTACGGATAAAGAGATAGCCGCTTTAACAAAATAGAATCGTCATAATAGAGATACTGTTTCTCCCCGTCTCCCAAATTGATCTCTATCAAATTGGATTTACTTTTCAATTGTTCCAGTTTCTCTTGTAAATATTTCTCCGTATCCGTTTCGGGCAAATTCAAATTAAGGTACTGATTTATTTCGCCGGTATCATCGACGATAATCGCCGGTATGGAGGTATTGCTCTGTATCACTTTCAATATCAACTCCATGCTCATTTCAGTCTTGTCACTGGCCAATTCACGCGTCGCTTCGGCCCATATTTCCATTTTCTTTCGCTCCTCGATAGACAAGTCTTCTACAAGGTCATTCGAGACATAAAGTACCCCGCCAACCAGCAAGACAGAAATCAACAAAAAAATCAGTTTTCCTTTTTGTCGGGCATCATAGATATTTTGCATAATATACACTCAGTATTACATATTATATAAACGATTCCACGACTCGAATATTATTCAACGGCTTCTTAATGTAAAAAAGAGGAGCCTTTCGTTATTCAAAAGCTCCTCTCTTCTCATACTTTTACCAGCAGTGTGCTGACTAACGGACTTGAACCCGGATTGTTCGATTATCTACCTTCACAAGATAAACGCCTCTTTCCATTGGAATTTTCTCTGTATCACTTTCTGACTCTATATAAAAGAGCGTACGACCATCAATGCCATAAACAGATATTTTTCTTCCTGTCACCCCCTCAGCCATAATGCAACCGTTCATACCATAAACCCTGATGTCATTTCGGTTCAACTCATCTACTGCCGATGTTCCCAAACGAACGGTATTCGAGCGGAACGATTCTCCTTTATCATAAACAACAGTGACATGATAAGCTCCATATTCAATAGACGGAGTAGAATAATTCGTCTCAACGATAGGAGTTTGAGTCAGTTTCTGTCCATTGCAATAAACATGATACCCTACAACCGATAAATCTTTTACCGCCGATACCGGAACATACGACAAATCATCAACTAATAAAGCGAACTTATTCGAAGTGATATAATGAATTGCAAAATAACGGGCATTCTCTGGTAACTGATAAGAATATTCTTTCCAACCTACATTAAGAACCGATTCTGTAGCAAGCAATTCAAAGGTATCTACATCGGTCGTTGTCGTCGAATAAAGCACTTCAAACGTCTCCGGCGTATATTCCGTTGTAGGAATCGTAGCATAGAACGACACGTTTGTTCCTCCTATAATTTCAGGAGAAATCAAGTAGTCGTCATTTTGAGGCGTCAGACCGTCATAACTCAAACCAGCCCAAGAAACCAAACATTTTTCACCAGAATGAGGCTTCCAGTTATTCGAAGTCACATCAACACCCTCGGCCAGAGGTTCCCAGACTTGAAACGCCATCGGTGTACCCATATTCGGAAATTCTACGAATAAAATACCGGCAGAGGTCAAGCCATCTCCATCTACCACCGTATAATCACCTATATTCTCATAAATAAACGATTCGTAACCTTCGAAATCATCTACCATCGGCTCGGGGGTCAATGTAGGCTTTGTCCAAGACAGTTCATGAGCCTTCTCTGTTTTCTCCCCGACTAGGTCGGTAATAACAGGCAACTCTGATTGAGAAGCGATTATTATTGCCTCCAATATATTATTTTCTGGGATCTCATCAGACTCTTTTGCTATAACCTCTGCTTTAATAGGAGTTTCTTTACCTATCATTTCAGCCGTAGGAGTAACCGTAAATAAATGATCGGCTGTTTCTCCCTGCGCCAAAGCCTCCGTCCGAGAAAGAGTTTGAACCAGAGTCTCATCTACATAAAGATTCACATCATAAGTTATCGACTGCTTCCCGTTATTTTTAACGACAACCGTATAATTTTCAGATTCACCCACGACAGGACGACGAGCACCTTTGATACTTTCGAGTTTCGCATCAAATTCCGACTCATTAGCAACTGCCATATTATCGATGATTACATAATCACTACCATTAGAAACAGCTCCATCAAACACAATTGCAATCCACGGATAATCTTTATATTGAGCCAAATTTACTTTGCATACGGTCCAACCCGGAAGAAAAGAGGCTGTATTGGCGCTATAAACCTCGGTATATGCTTTATCATCGGCAGTCACTTTCACCGATAATTTTCCGGCAGCATTCTGGTAACGATATAATAAAAATGTCAATGTAGGAGCATTAAAACCACCCAAATTTAATTTGGGGACTTGTAAACGAGCTTCTCCCTTACCCGATTGAGAATGGCAAACGAACATTCCTCCATCTTCCGGCTCCAAACCGAGACTGCGGATATAATTCGTCAATCCCCACTCGGCTTGTCCGCTCAATGCCCCCATAATCCAAGGATAAGTTGTTGTCATATTATTCACACCGTTTTCCTCGAAAGGCATCGTATAAGGGATTCCCAATACGACATTATCTAACGCAGCCTCGCCTTCGCCCCCGATAGTAGTAGCAGAGACAAGGAAAGTATAAGAATCGAGTTTAGAAGAGGACGGAGTAGCCGTATAAGAAAGGGCTGTGGTAGTTCCCACTTCTCTATAACTCGTACCCACATACTCATAAATCTTATACGTAATATCAGATGGTTGGAAATAACCATTATGCACACCAACCGTAGGAACACTCCACGATAACTCGGCCTTCAAATTATCGGAAGAGGGTAAAGCTGTAAAGTTCGACACAATGCTTGGAACATCGATACCGCAATAACACGTTACCGTAGCTGTTCCTCCTTCACTGAACTCATTCTTGGCCACCACAGTATAAACGTTATTTCCCTGAACCGCATTCTCATCATTACAAGAAAGAACTTCTCCGGGTTGTTTACCCGTAAATTCAGCGACCACAGACCCGTCGGCACGTTTCACGGTCACATCGACCGTACCGGTCAGCTCTTCACCGTTCAAGCTTTGAGTAGGCAACCGGAAACTCAGCGTTGCCGAAAGCCCCCCCTTGTGCAGCGGGAGTAGCCTTTAATTCTGTAACAGCGGCCGGAGCTTTCATCAACGCACCGTTACGCACCTCTATATTTTTTATATTCAAGGTAAATTGATCTGGATCGGAAATTGCATGGAATCCGACATAATAACGGCCATGCTCTGTAACTTCAAAGGTAGCTGTAAAAGTTTGATATTCCTTGTTCGTCAAATCAAATGTCTGAGCCTTTTGTTGATCTTCCGGCTTATCCGATTTACCATAAGTCACTTCCAATTTCTCAGAACCCATTACACCGGCCTTAGCGTCAAACACGACCTCTATCATATGGGCGGTTCCCAATTCGATGGCTGGCGTTACGACATAATCATCGGCCGAATTCGAACAATAAGCATACTTCAACGAACCGTCGCTTATATCGTAGTACCAAGTATTATCATCGTTATTGTTATCCTTGATCGTAAACAAAGAAAACTCCTGTTGAGTCGGCGCTACTATATAAGGTAAAGAATAAATACCGCAGAATACCGTTTGTTCCACTTTTACACCGGCATTTTCTCCACTATAAGCCACGATGCCATATGTATTAAACCCAAAGTCCGAATGTTCGTCTTCATACGTTAATGTCGCTCCCAAAACCGGATTTTCAAACGTTTTTATTAACTTCCCATTACGCAAGATTTCAATTTTAGAAACAGACGAAAGAGGTTCTCCTTGATAATTTTCTTTCGGAACGACAAAACTCATTGTAGCTTTCTGTAATCCTGTTTGATCTGCCGTCACCACAAAATCGGTTACGCCTTTCGGAGCATAAATACTTCCGAATTCTTCCACACGAACATTATCTACATTAACTCCAAAACGATCGGCAACGCTTGTACAATGAATTGCAAAATTTCCTTGCCCGTTCGCTTCTGGCACGTAGGTAAGTACAATATGTCTCGGAGAAGACGCATCCGCCATAATTTCCGTCGGTTCCATAACAATCGTAGATAACGTTTCTACGGAAGGCTCCGCTCCCACTTTAACACCAATAATTTCTGCATTATACCCCGAGCCTGAACAAATATCGAACGAAAGCAAATAAACATTATAAGCTTTAAAAGTCATTTTAGGCAATACCAAATAATCATCAGCAGCATTATCGGCAGAGAAAGTATAACCCGCACTAAATTGACCCGTATCGAATTGCCAAGTCACACCATCGCCATTATTATCGATTATGTTCAACAAATCGAATGACGATGCATCTTCGAAAGTTTGTTCATAAGGAAGCGAAACGGCTTTCCCAAAAACGACCGAATTACTCTCGACCGACCCACACTCTTCTCCGCCGAACTTCACGATTACAGTATACTTGTAAGACTTTAACTCATTCTCGGGAAGATTATCGATATAAGTTGTCTCTTTTATGTCGGTCGATAACGACTCTCCATTACGAAGAATGTCATACGAAACTTTTGTCAAGTTTACCCAACCTCCATTAATACCGGCTTCGGGTAATGTCCAAGAAAGGGTTACCTTCCCAGATTCTTCGGCAACAGCGGTCACTTCGGTTGGAATTTGGGGCATATCTTCTCCGGTAAAAGTTTTTATCGAAGCTGCAACCCCCTCTCCGCCACTATTCAAACAAATTACTTTCAATACATGTAATCCATTCGTTAATACAAGAGATATAGAAAATTCCGCACCGGGACTTTGGTTTTCCTTTATCTGGACAGTATCGCCATCGACTACTATGGCTACATTTATCAATCCTTTCAGTTCATTACCACCGGCAGTCCTTGTAGGAAGATCGCACGAAATTCGGGCTGTCGTCGCACCCGGAGTCGCATAGGATATACTCAAATTTTCAACAGCAGCCGGAGCAGAAGGATCAGAAAAAGGATCTGTCGTGTACAAGCCAATCCACTCCTCTCCATTTTCAAAAGCCAATTGCGTATAAAACTCTTTCGAGACCGGATCTATTACAATCAACTCGCTCTCACTCCAATTACAAGCAGCCCAATAGATTTTACGATCGAGAGGGCTCCAACAACACGATTGAGAATATTCAGGGAAAAAACCTGTACTCACTACTTTCTCCCCCTGTACGGCAGACTCTTTATCAAACTTATATACATCGCCATAATCATCGATTACATACATTTGCCCTTCTCCATCGATACACATTCCCCGATAAGAATTTTCCATTGGAGCGACAACTGTAAAATCCAATGTTTGGAGGTCCAATTTACTCAACGTATAAGCCTCCCCGGCCTCATCATAATTAATTGAATAAACGACATCATTGACCGGATCATAGGTCATATTCACCGCAGCATTAGGATATTCCGCCTCTTTTTCTATAACTTGTTTATCTCCCGTCACGACATCTACGACTACCAATTTTGCAGAATTGATACCCGACCAGTAAAACTCGTCAAAAACCGATAAATAGAATTTTCCATTAGCGTAAGTCCCACCGCCTTCGCCTTCACCATATTCCTCTACGTCATACAGTTTAGAATAATCTCCTGTATTAGGATTAATCGAGTAGATACCATAATCCCTCTCTTCATAACTATTAGTAGCTGCCAAAAAGCCGAACAAATTCGCCGGTGAATTTTGTGCATTAATTTTGGCAACACGAGTACGAGCCGGCAACTTAGAGATATTAATAATTCCCACTGGATTTCGAGACGAGCGCTTTCTATATTTACGAACCTGCGCTTTACCTGATTTAAGAGGTACACTCCGTTCTGTAAATTGATAATTTTCACGTTCTTTCGGAATAGATTCCGACCCTAAAACTTTGGAAGAAAAAGCCATTATACACATAAGCACAACGATCCAACCTCCAAAAACCTTTAATTTAGTACTTGATAACTTCATAAAAACACTACTTAATTATATATTTTGATTCCAAAATAAACAGCTCTTACAAATGCTACACAATAAATGATTAGCCTATAAATAGTTCCACAAAATTTTATGCAAAATTAAATATAATATATATACTATATAATACCCATATTTAGGTATTATGTAATATAATTTTACAAAATAAAGCAACACAAATATTTTAAATTATAAAAAAATTTCATTGTAAATCGGTCATCAATCATAAAAATAATAAACGAAAAAACACTTCATATCTTCCATCTATACCCATTAATTCTATTTAGAACATATACAATACTATTTTGAAAATCAAATATTACTTCATCATTAAGCAATAAACTATTCAAAAAAATATCACCCTTTAACTCAATTATATCATAATATTTCAAATACCCATTCTAATTTTGCATAAAAAACATACAAACGATAAAACAAAAACTTAATACTACCTATCATGAAAGTGAACATATTTAAATGCCTAACATTATCTCTATTACTATGCAGTATCCAATTACTATACGCAGGACGCATATATGACGAATTCGAAGATACCTATAAAATAACTTGGATTGGTAACTCAAAATTGATTTCTGGAACGACCGACGATTGGGCACAACGAGCCGGAGACATCTATCGATTGAAAATCGACGATCCATCAAACTACTCATTCTTAGTTTATGAACTGCCCGAAAATGAAATTGCTCATGAAATAATTGTCGATTACTATTCTCCGACCGGACTACGTCCCACTTTGGCCGTAAAAAATTCGGCCGGAGAAGAAACCAAATATGTGGAAGGTTGGGACAACGGTTATCCAGAAATAACGGATAAAGGGCATGGACTATATCGATGCACTTTAAAAGACAACTTGATACCGGAAGATGCGACTCAGGTCGTTATCTATTTAGATGCCCAATCCGACATAGAATTATTAAGAAATATAGTATATTATGGAGATGGCTATCAAGCGAAGAATTACAACGAAAAAACGAACTATTACCGGGTTCAAAAGCTATTGGAAAAAGCTGAAAGCGGCAATGACATTACCATCGGTGTCATAGGTGGTTCGATGACTGCCGGAGCCAACGCCGAACCGATGGAGACCAATTGTTACGGAGCCCGATTAAAGGCTTGGTTCGAATCGACTTTTGAAATCGACGTCAATTTCATCAATATCGGTATCGGTTCTACGAATTCCTATTTCGGGTGTATTCGTGCCGAAGAGAAACTATTACGATTCAACCCCGATTTGATTATAATCGAATATGCTTGCAACGACCAACTCGAAGATATTTATCTGGATTCTTACGAAAGCCTGATACGGAAATGTTGGAAAAACCCGGGTGAGCCAGCCGTTATATCGCTAATGCTATGCACGCAAGCTGGGATTTCAAAAATCGAACGTCAATATCCCATCGCTCAACATTGTCAAATTCCGATCGTCAGTTACAACGATGCCATAAAAGACGAAATAATCAAAGGAGAAAAAACATGGCTGGACTATTACCAAACCTCTACACTCATCGGCGGTGATGGCATACACCCCAATACAACCGCACATCAAAAAATCGCCGACCTAATAGCGACCGAACTACTTGAAGGGAAAAAAGCATCGAACATCGATCGAATGGCATCACTACCAGCTCCGCTATATAGCAACATTTTAGAAGATGCATTTTATTTGAGCGAAACCGATATAACCCCGGTCCAAACAGGTGTCTGGACGGCGGGAGGTTCTATTTGGGATTTCGGCACAGGAAAAGGTTGGAGAAGCGAAATTGCAAACAGTGAACTTCAATTTAAAATTAACGGAGACGTTGCTGCCGTCACATATTGGAAACGCCCGGCAAACGAAAATTTCGGAACGGCCCAAATTTGGGTAGACGACAATCCGGCCGTAGTCATTGACGGCTCTAACGGAGAACACATCGACCAAATCGTATTGACCGATTTGGGAATCGGAGAACATATACTCCACATCAAACTGTTGGAAAACAAAAAATTCGAAATTGTATGTATTGCCGTTTCGGGGGAAAGAAGCTATTGGAACGGACGATACTATTTGGAAAACGTTGCCAACAATCTTAGGTTAACGATCAGCAACAATGACATTACGATGAATCCGAACGGTACAGGTTTTAATGTTTCTCATACCGACGACGGATATATCGCCTTCAACGAAAACAATTCATATCTATCGGTCAATGCTGCTACCGGCGCTTTGGAACTTTCATCGAATCTCGACACCTCCTCAAAATTTCTCTACATAGACAAAGGTGAAAAAGCTGCAATACGGGCTTTGGCTAACGGAAAATATTTGTCTCAAAAAGACAACATTATAACGGCCTCTACCTCCGATATAGCCGACAACGAATATTTTCTATTCAAAAACGAAGGCGATCCCACAACTATTAACGAATTAAGAAACAACGAAATCGACTGTTCCGTTGTATCCAATCAAATCATAATCAAAAATGCAATCGGAGAGCAAGTCAATATTTTCGATCTATCCGGTAAACTACTATATCGACAAAACATCTCGACCAATAATGAGAATATCTATTTCAACAATGGCAATTATTTAATACAAATCGGCGACAAGACATTTAAATGTAATATATAACTACCCATTCCGCTATGATGACAGCCAAAGAAAATGTAATACGAACCCTTCGACATGACAATCCGGAATGGATTCCGGTAAACCTGTGGCAACTGCCCGCCGCAAAACTAAAATACGGACAAGCGCTTGACGACATCATCAATCGCTGCGAAATCGATATTCTCTCCGCTCCGTTCGACGACCCCACCGAAGACGCACGTCACTACCAAATCGGCAGTTATACCGATTGCTGGGGATCGACTTGGGTAAATCACCAAGCAGGTATTATCGGAGAAGTAAAAGAATATCCTTTTGCCGATTTCAATAAAGTTTGGAACTATGAAAGTCCCAAAAAATTATTTTTATCAGGCATCTCTGGATTTGAAAAGACAAAAGCATTCATTGACACTCATAAAGACAAATTTATCTTAGGCGGTTGGATTAGCTTATTCGAACGTATGCAATACCTTCGTGGTACAGAAAACCTTTTCATGGATACGTTGATTGAATCTCCGGAATATTTCAAACTAATGGAAATTGTCGAAGATTTTTATAACACCTATTTAGACGAATGGCTCAAATTAGAAGTCGACGGAATAATTTTCGGAGACGACTGGGGCTCACAACGCTCTTTATTAATCTCGCCTGAAACATGGAGAAAACAATATAAACCTTTATACAAACGGTTTTTTGACAAAGTCCATACTGCCGGTAAATTCGTTTTTATGCATAGCGACGGCTACATTTTGGAACTATACGACGACTTGATCGAGATAGGAGTAGATGCCATCAATAGTCAAGTGTGGTGCATGGGATTAGACAAAGTCGCCGAAAAATGCAACGGACGTATTACAAACTGGGGCGAAATATGTCGTCAGCACATACTCCCCGAAGGAAGTGTCGAAGATGTAATCGACGCCGTACACAAAATGAAAGAAGCTCTATGGGTAAATGGTGGCCTCATCGGGCAATTCGAAGCCGGACCCGATATGCCACTGGAAAATATCAAAGCTGGTTTAATCCATTGGAACGACTAAAAATTCTCTCAAAACATGGAACAGTTTCAGCCGAATACAAACAACATTCTCGATGTCCTTTATAACAAAAAGCCAAAGTATCTCCCTCTATATGAACATCACATCGATATTGAATTTATAGAGAAATTTACAGGAGAAGAACTTATCGGTTACCGAGAAACAGAACCAGAATACTTTTTCAAAAAAGTAACGGAGTTTTGGAAAAATAATACCTACGATGCCTTTGACTTCGAAGCTCCAATCTGCGACGTTTTCCCGGAGCACGGTGCAATTATGGGAGGAAAATTAGGCCCCATTCAAACCCGATCAGATTTTGAGCGCTATCCCTTCGACGAAATACCCCATTTGTTTTGGGAAGCGAACAAACCCAAACTCGACGCTATCAGAAAAGTCTTGCCAACAGGAATGAAAGCATATGGAGGATGCGGGTATGGCATTTTCGAATCCGCCCAAGATTTGGTAGGTTACGAGAATCTGTGTATCATGCAATACATAGATCCCGACTTGTTCCGCGACCTTTTTATTCGTATCGGTGACTTATACGTCGAATTATGGTCCAAAATGATACAAGAATACAGCGACATCTTCATTTTTTTCCGTATGGGCGACGACTTGGGACACCGCACATCGACCATGCTCGAACCGACAACCATCATTAACCACATACTTCCTCAAACCAAGCGTATAATAGACTTGGTACATCATGCAGAAAAAAAATTTCTTCTGCATAGTTGCGGTAACATATTCGAAATAATGCCCGACATCATAACTTTGGGAATTGACGCAAAGCATAGCAACGAAGACCTGATCGCTCCTTTCGACGAATGGATAAAACGATATAACGGTCAAATAGGACTTTTTGGAGGCTTCGATGTAAATCTGCTTTCGTTGGGAACCTATCAATCCGTATATGACGAAGTATTGAGAAAAGGCACAGAATACCGGCGCATTTGCAAGGGTTACGGATTAGGTTCGGGTAATTCCATCGCTTCTTATGTCTCTGTCGATGGATTCAGAGGAATGATCGATGCCGTCAAACAAATTCGAAGAAAAGAAAAATAACAAAAAGGATTTATCTATATCGCGGTTGGGAGCCATTATCCCAGTTCCTCCGACTCAAAATTTGAATTCATCACAACAAGATAAGTCACGCAAATATTTGAAGCACGCGTTTTCTAAATTATAACACTTTTGATAACATGAAACGAAAATTTATTTTACTTACCCTTGTAATTGCAACATTGATTGTCCCTGCGAATTTACAAGCATTCGAATCAACTGTTGAGGAAGAATTACAAACACCGTGGGAAGGTTTCGGGTACAATCAATGGGGATTCGCCCGCGAAAGCGACGGTAACACCTTTAAGCCGTGGTCCGATGATTTATGGAAAACCGCGACAGAACGGATCCTTGCCATCAAACCTTCGTTAGTCCGCTTACCGGTAATCCGCGATTGGTTCAACAAAGACGATGATGGGAATAATCTGCCCATCGGAACTTATAATTGGGATAGCAAATACATGCAGGCCTATTTCAAAATTATGGACCTTTATAAGGAACACGACATTAAAGTTATGAGTGGTTTCTGGGGTGTCGGATATAACGGAGAGGATTATAAACAATTTTACACGACCGACGAATGCGCACAACTGCAAGCCGACCTCATCGAGAATCTTTTTAGAACAAAAGGTTACGACAAAATCATTACCAGTTATGCGCCCTCGAACGAGCCTTTGGGAGTAGGTATCTCTTACGAAGATTGGAGTACCATGATAAAAAAACTTTACGCCGAATTGGAGAAACGTGGCTTACCCACAAATTTTCTGTCGGGAGCCGATTCATGGAACGACTGGATATGGAAACCTGCACAATACAACGCAGATCAACTGTCAGCCTATGATTTCCATAACTACCTGAACGATACGCCCGACGATACTTACAACCAATTATATAATCGCACCATTGAAACGACTTTTGCAAACTATCTCGCAAATGTCTATAAATACGACAATTCCAACAAACCCGTCCATGTGTCGGAAATGGCTCCCATCGGAGTCCCTTTTATCGACTGGCCTGTTGCCGATGCTCCGGCTCATTGTCGAATCGACACCTACGAATATGCATTAGGTTTTTGGGACTACGGCATACAACTTGCCCGTTCGGGCATGGCATCGGGATTGGCTTGGGCTCTCGACGGGCTGGAACAGAATAAAAATGCCGGCATGTGGAACAATGCCGGAACTTATGGCGGTATGACTTTACGTCCCTGGTACTACACATGGCAACTGATGTGCCGTTACTTTCCCCGTGGAGCAAAAATTCTCAAAATGACCGAACTGGAAGGGCGCAAAGATATTCGTATACTCGGAGCCCGTATCGGCTCCGAAGATTACTCGTTTGTCGCAGTCAATCGACGTATGGATGCTCAAAGCAAAACACAATCCATTACCTTTAAGGTCGATTGTACCAAACCTCTTTACATTTATCGGTTCAACCGCAACAGCTGCGGAGATGGCGCTGCGTTGTCTCTTCCGTATGAAAAAATAACCGATCAAAATCTTTCTACCGGAATCACGGTGGAAGTTCCTATGGAAGAAGGTATATTCATCACTACCTTAGAACCGTTGGAGACAAATACGTCCGAAACACAGTCTACTCTAACCATCGACTTTGAATCGCAAGACGGGTATATGCTTCTCGGCGACTATAACAAAGGGATTAGAACCTATGCAGGTTCTAATCCCCGCAAACGAGACCCTAATACCAGCGACAATGCCGGATACTCCGAAATTCTAATTAACGACGAATACAATCCCCGAGATTGTTTCAGTACTATATTTCCGCTCAATAAAATCCTAATCAGTGAAGATTTTCCACTGCTCAATATTCAGTTGTACAGGAGTAGACCGGCAAAAATCGCCATTGCCTTACATATACAAAATGAAGACAGACTATTGGGCTACGAATTCGAAATTCCTCATAGAGAATGGGAGGAGTTACAACTGAACCTAACGCCTCTAATCGGTAAAACACTGGATTACATCATCATATATCCTTATAGAGATTCAGCGACGACTTCCACTCTCGACACCGAATCTTTGATTTTTGACAACATCTTTCTATCCAATACAGAAAATTCCCCTATCGATTTACAAGAAATTACAACAAACAACGACCAACAATACCGACAAATTCTGGACATCGACTTCGAATATTTGAATTCTTTTGTAAAAGTTATTCCGGCCAATTCCTCCATAATGTCTTCCATTGCTTCAAATCCCAAAATACAAGAAAACAATCCCAGCGATAAAGCCTGCCAAATAAATATATTAACAAACGATGCCGGTCAAGACTTGTCCGCACAATTAAATTTATATCCATTTGTACAAGTTCCCGAAAGTAACCACAACCTGCTCTTCTCATATTACCGCCCGACAGGACAATCCGAAATCAAGATAGTCGTCAATTTCCTTTCGGGAGAAAAAGCAGTCGGACACTTTTCCTGTAACGAAAAAAGAAAATGGTTTAGGTACGGTCTGAACTTGTCGAATCATGTCGGTCAAATCATTACAAGCATCGACATCTATCCCAATCTAAATTATTCAGACCGGCTGAACGTTCTCGACACTTCTTTCTTCGACAATTTTATATTTAGCACCGAAGAAGTTTCGGGAATCGAATATATAACAAACAACGACATCTCGGTAACCGCCGAAAACGGATATATTTATATTGAAGGCGTTAAGAACATGCCTGTCTATCTTTTCTCTGTCGACGGTAAATTACTGTACTTTGCAGAAAACGTAAACGGGAGTTACTCCATTCCGGCAGAGAATGGAGTACATCTCATTAAAATAGGCAATACTTCTTATAAAATAATCATCTTCTAATAATCCAACGAAAATGGCAAAACTTTCAGATTTACATAATGCAATCGTAAAAGGGAATCTCGAACTGGCAGTCAGTACAACCCAAGAAGCGCTTCAAGAAAATATCGACCCGCAAACATTAATCAGCGATTATTTGATTAAAGGAATGGAAGAAACCGGGACTCAATTCGAAGCCGGAAAAGCCTATGTTCCCAACCTGTTGATGAGTGCCCGGGCTATGAAAGGAGCTTTGGAACTTCTTAAACCTTACATGGAAAATGACAAAAATACAATCTCTCTCGGGAAAGTTGTCATTGGAACGGTTAAAGGCGATCTGCACGACATCGGGAAAAACCTCGTAAGCTCTATGTTGGAAGGCTGTGGGTTCGAAGTAATTAATCTCGGTGTCGATGTTTCCGATGAAAAATTCGTCGAAGCCGCCAAAGAACACAAAGCGAACATTGTCTGTATGTCAGCACTTCTGACTACCACAATGGTTTATATGAAAGAAGTTATCAAAGCTTTTGAAAAAGCCGGAATCAGAAACGATGTCAAAATCATGATTGGAGGCGCTCCACTCAGTGAGAAATTTGCCGAAGAAATCGGAGCCGACGGATATAGCGACAATGCCAATGCCGCTGTAACTCTCGCCCGAAAATTATTGAACAAATAAGAGAAATGGAACATTCACTGCGGTTCGAAGAACTAAACTTGACAAAAGAAACCGTATATATAGAAATGGGGTATAGAGCAGTATCTCCCGACAAAAATGTTCGGGATTTAGTCGACAACCTGTTCCTCGTTGCAAACAACATAGTAAGACCTCGTTTTTACTTTCGAATGTTCGACGGGTATGTAAACAAGGATTGTATATGTTGTAATCAAAAAATATTTCACGTTAACCAGACTATCGCCACACTGTTGAAAAACTCCGAAAGATTCGTTTTTTTCGCTGCGACTGCCGGTATGGAATATCAAGATTTTCACAATAAACTATCGAATGCAGACGATGCATTGCTACTATTCATCTGGGATACCCTCGGTAGTTGTATTGCCGAAGCGACAGGAGACATTATGGAAAAGTTCGTGGAAACAGAATTGCCGGGAATACCCCATACTAACCGTTTTAGTCCGGGTTATTGCGGGTGGCATGTGAATGAACAGAAATTACTCTTCTCACTCTTACCCGATAATGTATGCGGAATCACTCTCAATAGCAGTGCCCTGATGTATCCTATAAAATCTATCAGCGGAGTGATAGGCTCTGGACTTCATGTCGATACCCGCAAATACGGTTGTCAATTCTGCGAACTGGACAACTGTTATAAGAAACGAATCAAAAAATCATTTAATCATGAAACTCAATCTCAATCGGAATAAACGATATGCTATTCCCATTATGACACACCCGGGAATCGAGCTCATCGAGAAAACTGTAAAAGCCGCCGTTACCGACGGCCAGACACATGCCGATGCCATTATCGCCTTGTCAGAAAATACTCCTTCCGATGCGGCGACAGTCATCATGGACCTTACCGTCGAAGCAGAAGCTTTCGGGGCAAAACTTCATTTCTCCGAAAACGATGTTCCCAGTGTTGCCGAAAGGTTGCTTCACGACAGGAACGAAGTGGAAAATCTCCGCATTCCCGATACCGATACCGCCCGTATTCTCGAATATCTGAAAGCAAACAGACTTGCGGCAGAACGAATCAATGACCGCCCGGTCTTTGCAGGTTGTATCGGACCTTATTCTTTGGCAGGTCGACTTTACGATATGTCAGAAATGATGATGGCTATTTACGTCGAACCCGATTTAGCAAAAATACTACTCTCAAAATGTTCAGAATTTATTCTCAAATACATTCGGGCTCTGAAAGAAACAGGAGTCGATGGTATCATCATGGCCGAGCCTGCCGCCGGGTTACTCAGCAACGACGATGCCACAATATTCTCGACTAATTATATAAAACCGATCGTCGAGACCGTACAAGATGAGAACTTCCTTTTCGTATTGCACAACTGCGGAAACACAGGGCACTGTACGCAATCCATGATCGACTCAGGAGCAAGGGCTCTCCACTTCGGTAATCAATGCGACATCGTCTCCGCCCTTCAACAAGTACCGTCCGATCGCATTGTTATGGGGAATCTTGATCCGGTCGGCATTTTCAAATCGTCATCTCCGAAACAAGTCTACGACGAAACGGAGAGACTGCTGCATGCTACTGCCGATTTCGACAACTTTATTATCTCAACGGGTTGCGATGTTCCTCCGGGTGTCTCCCTTGAAAACATAAATGCATTCTATCGAGCTGTCGAGATTTTTCGTAACCGACATTAAAAGTAAACATCTGCACTTTTTACTTTGTATCTGATGAAAGACAGAACCTTTTCATTATAACAAAGCGATTGTAATAACAGAAAGAGGGCATACTCACAATGAGTATGCCCTCTTTATATTCCGTACTAACATTTCACCGTTTTTCTATTTTCACTTCACGAATACGAGTATTAGAGAAATAACCGTTCGGCAGCATTTCAATCTTTAAATAATTGCAATTATCGAGTTCTGTTTTCGGTGTTATGGTCGAATGGACAAAACGCCAAACAGACATTTCGGGTTCGGTAAACGACAATTCGACCTCTCTCCACTCGCAATTATCCGGCGAGACGTACACTTTGAAACGGTCGGTTATGGTCTCCACTCCCGACACCTTGATTTCAAAATGATTAAATCCGTCGAACTTATAAGTTATATAAGCATGTTCTTCATTGGTCGAAGGGTGAATAGTTCCGCAATCTTCCAAAACTTTGAAGAACTGGAAATCGGGAGCAGCAGTGTTACATTCGTCATAGAATTTAGGAAAACCGTTTAATCCCAAATTGTCGGAATGATCATACATACGTTGGACACCCTCCATCGGATCCATCATATATTTATCATTTTTTACAATCTCCGGTTTGCTACCTCCAATCGTAGTCAACAGAACAAAACCTTTCGCGGGGAAATCGATAACTATCCCCTTTTGAAGATCGACATCTTTCAGGACTTTTTTCACAACCGGAAAGCCTGCTGTATCGACCGGATAATCGTCCTCGAAATACACATATTTATTGATTATCGGATCGTTCACAACGGTAGGAATCTGTACGGTTACACGCTGCGCAAAATCGGCTGTATTTGTAATCGCAAAAGTCAAATCTCCTGTCGGAGTCAATGCGGCTACACCATTCAAATTCTGAGCCCTATAAGAATTGGAATACAAAATTTTCGACCCTTTCGGGATATTACGCGACATCAACGACCACGTATAGAACCACGGACGTATATTCACTTCTTCCGGTTTATTTTTCTGTTCTGCGAGCGAATTCCAAAATCCCCAACGTTTCTGTTCATCGAGGTCGTCCTTATAATGCATGGCATCATCCATACCCCATGCCGCAGCAGCCGACCAACCGGAGCGCAAAGTCTGAATCAAGGCATCGGCAACGAACGTTCCATACCACCACTGATGAATCAACGTATGCTGGTCAAACACCTCATTATGTCCGTCACGAATACCCATTTCGCCCCAAATATTCACTTTGCTGCTGTCCTGCATTTGTGTAAAGAAACGAAACATTCGTGTCTCATCTTCCACACGATTCGTAAAAGTCCAATCTTTATTAATATACCAATGATAATCGATGACAGGAACCACACTATCCAATTCGGTCAATGTCTTATTGAACCAAACATCAGTCCCCCAATAACCTCCGTCTGGTCCCACGATCTCAATATCATTCAGTCCCCGTTTATCCAGTTCCGAGCGTAGATTAAGAATGGCTTTCTTCCATTTTTCCCATGAATAACCGCTTCGAGGATCATTGGCCACCAAATTTACTTCATTCCCCAAGTTAAATTGCTTGATACAAGTCATACCCTTCTCTTTAACCAAATATTCAACCAATTCAGCTACTTGAACGGCATATCGGGAATCGTCCAATTCTATCGTATACTTAGGCATATCGACGGGGACAGCCTGTTTCCAATTCGGATTCATCGGCTTCCACCACTCTCCAAGCAACACATCGATGTCGTTATCCTTACAAAATTGAAGCTGACGATACAAGTCGTTCATGAAACGACGAGAATTAACATACCAACGGGCATCGACTTTCGTCGAATCCATGTCCCAAAGCAATATAGGGTCGTTCCCGTCATAACCGAAACAGTAGAAATAGGGCATTATGCAACAACGAATATACCCCAGTTTCATAAATTCGACTCGTCTAAACAAACGATCCCATTGCTCCTCCGTCATCGAATCCCGGTCATTGGGTTCCCATTGCATCGCCCCTCCATAATAGTTTTCCTGCAACACAAAATCGGTATCCACAACTATCGGATTCTGAACCTCCTGTTGTTCTGTCTTGCAACCGGACAATCCGAACAAGAGTAAAATCAAATATATCAATCTTTTCATATATAATTATCTACTTTCTTAATTATCAAATATTTACCCTCCCTAAAAAAAGACGATCTAATATCCGGGATTTTGAACCAATGCACCTCGGCTTAAATCTATATCATTTTGAGGAATGGGGAAAAGTTCTCTTTCCTTTGTATAATAACGTCCCTTATCGACATCTTCTGTCGCATAGCCGTTACTATATACAGCCGTCATAATTTCTCCATAACGTTCCTGTTGCATCAAATCCATACGGCGGATTCCCTCACAAGCGAACTCAAAGCGACGCTCGTTCCAAATAGCCAATCGCACTTCCGCCACATTATCGGAAGTTATATCCGGTAACGACGTTGGCTTTGTGTCGGGCACATACTTTTGAATGACTCGTTTCGCATCCAACGGACTGGATTCGCGAGCTCGTTTTCTCACTTGATTCAAATACTTTCTCGCACCCACGATATTGCCTTTTTCCAAACAAGCCTCGGCATACATCAACAAAACATCGGCATAACGAATGACATAAACTGTCATTTCTACATCTTGTGGATAGACCGGAGACGCCGCATTTAAAGTCTCGCTCATGGGGACAAAATGCTTACGGTCAAAGAAACGACTGGGATAATTCGCATCTCCTGTCACAAAATCATTCCCGACGAATTGGTCGCCTTGACGAACAAATGTCCAAGTAATTCGCGAATCCTCCGGGTCAAAAGCATCCAACAAATGTTGAGTCGGTAAATGAAATCCATAGCCGCCATCGCTACTGGGAATAAACCAAACTCCGTTCCACCCCGTCGATTCATCCCAATTCTTTCCATTGGTGACATATTGTATCTCAAAAATCGACTCTCTCAAATTGGAATTTGGGTTCAACCATTGAGTCGCAAAATCTGGATCCAATTCATATTCTCCTTTTTGCTCGCCTTCAACCAGAACATAGAGCATTTTATAAACATTCTCAAAATCACGATTATACCAGTATGTCCTACCCAACATGGCATAAGCCGCGCCGCTCGTAACGCGCCCGGTGTCTTCCTCGGAATACTCGCTCCGTTTCGGCAAAGCCGTAGCCGCAGTAAAATCGGCTATAACCTGTTCCCAAATCTGGGCTACCGGTGTCCGGGGTTTATATATATCCGCAGGCTGTTCGGCATGCAAAAACAAAGGAACATCACCCCACAAATAAGCCAGATTAAAATACCACACGCCTCGTAACCAACGAGCCTCATTTTCATAACGCGTAAGCAATGTCTTATCGTCTTCCGTTAAATCAGTATTCTCCAAACGAAATATTTCGCTCTTGTCCAACAATGTATTTATTTGGTAAATAGCTCTATACGCCATGTTCCAAAACTGGCTCACTTTACTGTTCGTCGTAAATATATTGAATGTTTCCAACTGATAAATATTCCTCTTATCGGTAAGGCCACTGCCACCCTTCTCGCAATCATCGGATGCACAATCGTTGATAAACATCAACTCCAAGCTCATATCGTTCCAACTATCCTTCATATAGAAATAGCAGGCCGTCAATGCTTGATTGATCTCTTCGAGATTATTGTAAAATTCCGTGTCTTCTCGACCTCCGTACATAGTCGTATCCAAATCCTCATCTGTACATGAAGGAAGAAGGAACAACGAGCCTAACAATATATATAGTATTCTCCACCTTAGTTTCATAACTGTAATCGTTTAAAATTGAACATTGACCCCTACTGTAAATGTGCGAGGATTAGGATACCCCAAATTCTCTATACCCATATTCAAAGCATTGCCATTTGGGACTTCCGGGTCCATATATTTGAATTTTGTAAATGTAAACAGATTTTCTCCGCTCACATATAATCGCAAAGAACTAAACACCTTCGTAGCTTCGACTATTTTCTTCGGGAATGTATAGCCAATCTGTACAGTTTTTATTTTACAGAAGCTACCGTTCTGCACATACCATGACGAATTTCTATAATTATCATTATCATCTTTTCTGGTAATTCCGAATACATCGGTTTTATCACCGGGATTCCGCCACGCATCTGTGTAAGTTTCGGCTAATAAATTCGTTATACTCGTCTGCCTGAGAAGAGCTTTTGTCCCTACCCAAATATCGTTACCGGCAACACCTTGAAAATAAAGAGCAAAATCGATTCCTTTATATCCCAATTCGATATTTCCTCCATAAATCACATCGGGGTTGGGGTTTCCTATATAATCCCGGTCATTGCTATCCAGCGTATTATCGCCATTAAGATTCCTGAAACGAGCATCGCCGGGCTCTGCAAGAGGTTGAAGCAAAGTCTTTCCATCGGCTCCTACATGGGCGAGAACCTCTTCTTTCGACTGGAAAATGCCATCATAAACATATCCATAAAAGCGTCCGAATTCTTCTCCGATTTCGTTCTTCGAGACAGTACCCCAAATCGGATCGTTCGTTCCGGTTTCAACCAATTTATTTTTTTGGAAAGTAAAGTTTGCGCTCACAGAATAACGGAAGTCGCCGACCTTCCCTTGATACCCGATCAAAAATTCCAAACCCCGGTTTTCTACGGAACCGGCATTCACCCACGGGGTTGTAGGATAACCGGCCATTCCCGGTAACGGATTCTGCATTAACATATCCCGTGTCGTCTTAATGTAAGCATCTGCCGACAATGTCAATGAGTTTTTAAAGAAGCCCAAGTCGACTCCTATATTACCTTGTTCCACCGTTTCCCACTTAATATCTTTATTTCCCTTAGATGTAGAGGCATAAGCCTTCAACAGATTCAAACCGCTGTTAAACCCATACACCCATGTATCATAAGTAGAAACGACATCGGCATAAGCGAACGAAGGAATGTTTTGATTCCCGATTTGTCCCCAACCACCACGCAGTTTAACCGCACTCAATACATTCTGATTCCAATCTTTATAAAACTCCTCCTGATCTATACGCCAACCCAAAGAAAAAGATGGAAATGTCCCCCAACGGTTGCCCGGTGCAAATTTCGAGGAACCGTCGGCTCTGACACTGACAGTCGCCAAATAGCGGTCTGCATAGTTGTAATTTATACGCCCAAGATAAGAAATCAAATAGTTTTCATAACGACTACCCGTAGAAGTTCCCTCTTTCGTCCCGGCTCCCACGATTTGGAAAGCATCGGAATTGCTCGGCGTATTCAACCGTTCTGCCGTAAAAGAACGACCGGTATAGGCTTCCCACGTGAAACCTGCCACCGCCGAAATAGAATGTTTTCCAAATTGATTATTATAACTCAACGTATTTTGAAATGTATAATTCAGTTCCGTAGAACTCGTATTGGCGACACTGTTTTCCAACAAAAATTTACTCTCCACATTCGTACACATATTATATGGAGTATCATTCGGCCTCAAATCAAAAAACGGGTTAAACTTGGTATAGGTATATTCCGGTAACTCAAAACCCAACATAGTCTTAAAGTCCAGACCCTTTAATCCCAAATTGATATTTAAGTAGGCCGTACCGTCGATATTACGATTCAAATGCTCCTTTTTCTGTCGGTTCAATTTTGCAACAGGATTCGAATAATAGCTGTATTGAGATCCCATATATTTATTAAATTCATAATTAGGATCCTGCTTATCTGCATTTTTGGCATAAATCGGTGAAAACGGATCCGGTAACAATATTTCATTAATCGGAGTATTCAAATCATGACTTTTGACATAGGCTGCACCTAAGGTCTGACCGATCGTTATCCATTTATTAAACTTATATTCGTTGTTCACACGCAATGTAATACGTTCATAATCCGATGTCATTACAATACCCTCTTGATTCAAATAACCTATGCTGAAATGGCTGGTCAATTTATCCGTACCGCCACTGACCGATAAGTTATAGCTGTGTTTAAACGCTGTTTGAGTGGTTTCATTCCACCAATCAGTATCATAGACATTTATATCCGTCGGTTCGCCATATTCGTCGACAGGGCCCAAACCTTCTCCATCGAGATGATAAAGTCGGGTAATATTTCTAGGCATCCGCATTCCGTCATTTTCATACGCCTCTTCCAAAAAGCTATACAACTGATCGCTATTCATCATATGCACTCGATTAATTGCATTTGACCAACCGAATGACGCATCAAACGTGATACTGGTTTTACCGGATTTACCTTTCTTCGTAGTAATTAAAATAACGCCATTGGCTCCACGAGAACCGTAAATGGCAGTGGCCGAAGCATCTTTCAATACCTCAATATTTTCAATATCGATAGGATTAATAGTATTCACACTGCTCTCTTCCATAGGTTGCCCGTCCACAACATACAACGGGGTTAAATCGGTTGAAATAGAACCATAACCACGAATACGAATCGTAGCTCCTGCCCCCGGAGTTCCGGAATTGGACGTAACATAAACTCCCGGAGCTTTACCTTGTAGAGACTGGGTAATATTCGTGTCGCCTGTTTTTACGATATCTTCTCCCTTTACAGAAGAGAGAGAACCGGTTAAATCGCTTTTTTTCTGTGTACCGTACCCAATAACTACAACATCATCTAAGATAACTTGATTTTCCGACATCGTAACCGACATCGTTTTACCATTCACGGTCACCACTTTGGTGTCATAACCGATATAACGAAATTCCAGATTTTGTCCGTTCTCTGCCTTTACAGAAAAACGTCCATCTGCATCGGTCATCGTTCCTATATTTGTCCCTTTGACAAAGACGCTCACTCCCACGAGCGGTTCTTGTCCCGAATTAAAAACACTACCGGAAACAATACCACTGTTATTTTGACCCGATATTTCCAAAGGAGATATCGACAATATCAAAATAACAGATAAAAATTGCCATAATTTCATCATTCCTTGATTTTAAATTTATATGGGGATAAAGGCATCTTGAATTCTTTAATATCCCACACCCGAAAACAATATAATAACTTTAATATGCCAAATTCTTCAAGACTGTATCACCGACTTTACAAGCTACAAAACAGCATATCTGCCAGCTTCTCCAAGAAAATTCATCGACATTATCCTCTAATTTTCATGGTTTTAAAACATCGACTACAAGTAATGTCGAATATACAGATATTATCCAAACAAACAGTATCTATCACATAGTACCATTTATTCTCATTCCATAAAAATAAAATAGCCTATAACTCCCTCCAAGCCAAAAACTACCGCCGATTTTTATATTATCTTAAAGGAAAGGTGTACCAAAAAGAATTTTTTGGTACACCTTTCAAAATTCATCAATAGACTACAATTTTAGACGTAGTATCGCCGATCTTTACCAAATAAATACCCCGTTCGATATCTATTTGCAAAAACCCATTCAACGCATATTTTCCTATTTCCATTCCAGAAACCGAATATACACTCATTTCACCGGCTTCGCCTTCCACATAGAGTGCACCTTTACCACCCCAGACTTTCGATGTCGAAACGACATTGTCGGCTATGCCAGAAGATGTAGCGACATCGGAGATATAGATATTATCGAGATATGTAGTTTCTGCTACCGAAACATTGTCGGTTCCGAATTTTTCATTCGGAGAGAAATAGAATTGCTTGAAAGTAGACCCAATATATTCTTCTAAATCGATCACTACTTCCTGCCAATTTTCCGATCCGGTAAATGGAATTTCTTGATTCTTATATGAACATGTACCACCCCAAGTTTCCATTCCGAATACAGAATTTTCATTTCTCAAAATACTGAAATGCAAATAACGACCGTCGGTCTCGGTAATCTCGGTCAATTGCTCTTCTTCGCCAGACAACAAACCGATGGCTACGCCAAACCAGTCGGCGTTGTCCCACCCCCAATTCGGGTCGGTCGGGTCTTGTACAATCTTCAACACCTTGTCGCTACCATTGACCGCATCTTTTTTAGGATTATCTACCACTTCGATCGTAGAAGATGCATTTTGGGAACCCGCCATATCGATGCTATAATTCTCGGTTTCAAAGTCGACAGAAAACTCGGTCGGCACAATCATTAAATAAGGAGGTTTGACATATTCATACGAGTCACCGCCTTCATAAAAAATTTCTGTACGACGATAGCACGGAATCCAGTTAGCCACTTCTTCATTGGCAACCATCGTCACTTTAATCTCTTTTACGCCCTCAGGCAAAGCACCTTGATACCAAACATCGATCCAATAGTTATTTCCTAAAACTGCATCATAAGATTTTTCAACCTTCATGTCGGAGACCTCTTGATAATTCAGCTCATCGGTTGAATACTCGATTTTAATAAACTGGTCGAAATCCATACGATCATTGGGGACCAGCACATTGACTATGAATCCGGTTAAATTTTTATTTCCCCAAATGTCTCTATTAAATATAAATGCAGTAGGAGTAGAAGCCGATGACTTTTGTACATAACTACCATCTCCATAATAGGCATCCGCTGCATCATTGAACAAAGCACTACCACCTTCGATATAACAATCACGCTCCACATCGGCCTGTGTCATTTCATTCACATAGGTCTGCGCATTAACATTCACTGATGCTAATACCATTCCCACAGCAACTAAATTGAAAATTTTTTTCATGATAATTTATTTTTACGGGTTAATAATTTTTCTTAGAAAAACCACCAATACTCTAATAATGCAATTATAATCAAAGCAATACTGATGTATCTAAAATTTTTATACCAGGGAACTGTTTTCAATTCCCTCGTATCGTCTTGCCAAACGGACTTATTCCATGTATAAGTTTCGACATCGGTCTCTTTATTCCTATCGCACTTGCTCACGATAATATTCACAAGGACACTCAAAATCAACAAAATGGGAACCCACAACAAAAAGTGAAACGGTACGACGCCTCCGAATCCGAATTTATAAGTCATGATTAATGCCGACATAGCCAATCCCGACATTAAACCGGCAAATGCACCGTTGCGAGTAGAACCCTTCCAAAACAGGCCGACTAAAAACGTCCCGACAATTGGAGGAGCCAGATAAGAAGAGAACTCTTGATAATAGGCGACTAACGATGCAAACTTACCGATCAACGGGGCCCACAATACAGCTACGACCAAAGCAATAAAAGAAGTCCACTGACCTACACGCACCAAATGCCGGGGGCTGGATTCCGGTCTCCACGACTTATAAAAGTCCATTGTAAACAAAGTAGATACAGAGCTTAATGTCGCACTCAGAGTCGATGTCAGAGCAGAAACCATACAGGCAATCATCACACCAATCAAACCGACAGGCAACAACTTCAAAATCAATCGAGGATATACTTCATTCGTATCGATTCCATATTGTGCCCGCAATGTATTTCCACCTATAATTTCATTGGGCAACGTATCACCCACACCGAACAAATCGATCATTCTGCCCACCATTCCCGGAGCTATGAAAATAAACAAAGTAAACACGTACAAAAAAGCCACGAATAAAAAGCCCAATCGACCCTCATTGACAGTCTTGGCCGACATAACTCGCTGTACTATGACTTGATTATTTCCCCAAAAATAAAATCCCAAAATAGGAATAGACAAAAAAATGGAAAACCAGGGAACCGTAGTATCCGAATTCGGACGAATCAAATTTAACCAAACTCCATCATGGAAATGTTCTACAAAATTTTCCCAGCCTTCGACCGAATTAAAACAAAATATCGACAGCAACACCGACCCTGCAATCAATATTATGGATTGTATCATATCGGCATTGATGGCAGAAGACAATCCCCCTATAATTGTATAAGTACCCGCCATCAAAGCCATTCCTATAATAATCCACATCATATCTATCTCGGGAAAAATAATTTTCAGAATCAAAGCCCCTGTATACAAAGCAGCTCCGGCATCCAAAAACACATTGCCGATAATAGTGATGAACGAAAAATACTTCCGTGAACGATTATCAAAACGCCTTCCCAAATACTCGGGTATCGTATATATACCCGATTTAATATAAAACGGAAGGAAGAATAACGACACAAAAATTATTACGAATATAGCCCCGACATTATAATTAAATACCGCAATACCACTTATAAAACCCTCGCCAGAGTGCCCCATAAGTGTCGAGCTGCTCACACTAGCGGCAAACAAAGAGGACCCAACAACAAACCAATTTTGAGATTTTCCGGCTAAAAAATACTCACTGGCATTTTCATTCTTCCTGTTTTTAAGAGCCCACCAAATGATTCCCACTACAAAAAGAAGTATGACAACTATATCGATATTTGATATATTCAGTTCCATGGGGTATCTTATTTTTTTCTGCTATTCGATTTCACGAAATCGATCAATTCTTGAAAATCACACGTAGCCAAGTTCACCCATTGATCAGAAGCACCATAATAGACATACAAAATATTATCCTTAACTACGGCCCCTGTCGGAAAAACTACCCCCCAACAATATAAACCCTGCGTCTCTTCATACGTTTCCGGTTCAAGAATAAAATCTTTTGTTCTATACAATACCCTTGTCGGATCATTCAAATCGAGAAGAGCGGCGCCAACGCGATAGGTAAAGTTCGCATCTACTCCATGATAAAGCAAAAACCACCCGTCGTCAGTCTTAATAGGAGGAGTATTCCCCCCGATTTTAACCTCCCAATCCTCTTCACCCTTCATCAATAATTTACTCTCGGTATTCCACATCATCAAATCGTCTGAACTCTTTATCCAGATAGAAGGATAATCTGTTCCATAATTACCGTTTGCATTCACATAATCTTTCGGGCGATGAAGCATCCAATATTTCCCGTTTATTTTCTCCGGGAACAAAATCACATCACGATCATCCAACGAAGGCTCTGTCAAACGCCCCACTTTCTTAAAATGGAGCATATCTCGCGATACGGCGAGCGCCGTATTACTGATATTCTCCCTCAAACACTTCGGAGCATTCGGATCATGTTCCGGCGCTTCCACCTGATCATAATCATTCTTCCAATATTGACTAGCAAAATACGGGCGAAAAGCATATGTTACGAAAAACTCACTCCCCATTTTCACGATACGTGGATCCTCGTTTGAACCAGCATCAAACGAATCTTTACCCGGTGAAAAAACCGGCTCTTTCGAAACACGCTTAAAATGGATACCGTCTGTACTTTCTGCCTTGCCTATATATACAAGATGTTCTATATCATTTCCGGCCGCCCTATAAAGCATGTGAAAAACGCCATTATCATATATTACCCCCGGATTACACACAACTAAACTTTCCCAATAATTCTCAGGATTAGGCGACAATATCGGATTACCCTCGTATTTCTTTAATTTCATAATATTTTATATATTTATTTCATCGACAAAATTAAGCGAAATTTCACATCACACTTAATACATTTTAGTCAAATACCTATATTATATTGAATAATATTATGCAATTTTTTATCATAATACATCAAAATACTATTATATAAAACAATATATTTCTATAAATCAAATAATTACAAAATTAAACTATAAATAATAATCATATATATTATTGACAACACCCAAATTATTTTATATATTTGTACTATATATTAAATTGCTCCGATTATGAAAAATATACAACACGAAATCACCCCGATTAATGAAGACGATCTCTTCATTATACTCAATCACCCAAAAGCCGATTTTGATTATCCCATACATTTCCATTCCGATTTCGAACTAAACTTAGTCCTATGGGATTTTGGACGCCGCATTGTAGGAGATTCCATCGAACCTTTCGAAGAGGTCGATTTAGTACTGACTGGTCCCAATGTTCCACACAAATGGGAAGGCAACAATGTCGAGAGCAACCATGTCATCACTATACAATTTCACGAACAGCTCCTAACATTCCCCATTCTTCAAAAACGCATGTTCTCCTCGATAAAAGATATGTTGGAAAAATCGAAAAGAGGAATCCAATTCACAGAAAACAAAAATTCCGATATTGTCAAAAGAATAATCGCCATGACTCAAATGACGGGATTCAACGTTTGTCTCGAATTCTTTGCCCTACTCTATGACCTATCGACCAATCCGTGCCAAAGAATTTTAGCCAGTGGAACCTTCGACAACGATAGCATACTCAGAGATTCAAAAAGCCGGCGAATCGCGAAAATCAACGAGTACATAAACAACAACTACATGAATCCCATCAAATTATGCGATATAGCCCAATTAGTCTCTATGAGTGATTCCGCTCTAAGCCACTTTTTCAAGAAAAGGACAAATCGAAATATTGTAGATTACATTAATGACATACGAATCAGTAATGCCACAAAAATGTTATTCGAGACGACAAATTCCATTAGCGAAATCGCATTCCTATGCGGGTTCAACAACATCTCAAACTTCAACCGTATCTTTAAAAAAAATAAAGGAAAAACACCCTCGGAATACAGGGAATCGATACAAAAGATTATGATTAAATATTAATAACATCGATCTATAACATTCTTAATCAAAAAAGTCTATACAAATACACAACTTATGAATTCTAAAAAAGATAAGTATAAAAAGAGAATCAGAATAGTGAGATATTCACGGCATTAAATATTATTTCCGAAAGGCTAGCACAAACATTCATTAAAATATTTAATGTCTATATACGAATAATCTCCACTTGAAGAAAGATATAAGATAGATCAAAAGGCAATAAAAAAGTCTCACAAATATTAGACTTGTGAGACTTTCTACTTATTTTAGTATTTAGCGGAGAGAGAGGGATTCGAACCCCCGGAACCTCTCAGTTCAACGGTTTTCAAGACCGCCGCAATCGACCACTCTGCCATCTCTCCATAGTCGACTTCTCTATTTGAGCGGTGCAAAGATACGACTTATATTCGAAAAATAAAAAAGATTTCATATTTTTTCTATCGACACCTCACTCTTAACAGTACACTTCTCTCATAAATACTCAAAATAGCTCCTATTTCAATAAATGTGTCACCCTTCTCTGCTCATCTAGTACGATAGAGAAGGTGGCACACAGAGACGAAGTGATTAGAAAATACCAACAATTACTATTACGTTCCTACGTTTTACATCGCAGACGAAAAGGTGCACGAGGGCGGTATCTATCCCAACGAAGTCGAAGCTATTTTCAAAAAGGCTTTGGTACAAGAATAAGGTTCAATCGAAATCACCATCAAAGGTAATTTGTTATATCTTCGATATGATTTAATTGGATAAAGTTCCTGTATTCTACCTTTCCCTCATATTGCTCGTATGCCCAAGTGACATGATGGGGTACATGAACGGCATAACCTCCGAGTTCCAATACAGGAATGATATCGGATTTTATTGAATTTCCTATCATGAGAAATTTCTCAGGGGAACATTCCAATTTATCAAGTAGCTTTTTATAGTCTGCCTTTTTCTTATCGCTCATTATTTCTATATGGGTAAAATATTCTTGCAACCCGGAATTTGCAATTTTTCTTTGTTGGTCAAACAGGTCGCCCTTAGTCGCTAACACCAATTTATATTTCCCTTGAAATGCAGATAAAACCTCTTTTACCCCATTCAGCAATGTAACCGGCCTTTGCAAAAGCTCTTGACCCAATTCAATGATTTTGTCTACAAGACCGATATTTCCTTCTCCTTCCGTCACTTTACAAATTGTCTCAATCATACTAAGCATCATGCTTTTCAATCCATAGCCATACATATGGAGATTTTTCATTTCCACTTTAAATAAATCTTCCGATATAGATGACGACATCTGATAGGGACTGAGGAGATTACAAAATTCCTTTTCAAATTCTTGAAAATACAATTCATTCTCCCAAAGCGTGTCGTCGGCATCGAAAGCTATGTATTCGATCGTTTTTTTCATAGGTCATTTTCTTTATCGTAATAATCGGATAATTTCCCCACCGTTTCATCTGCCCCTCCGTCTTTTGGATAGGAGCGGGGGTTGTGAGTCCTATATACAAAAAGAGAGAAAGCCGAAGGGGTTCTCCCTCTCCGG